>Ga0207768_100002_pt1 | contig 1270002 bp, 1104 predicted proteins | sample CeladaPassaB1F01_FD_187478 | JGI IMG/M metagenome (GOLD analysis project Ga0207768, IMG submission 187478) | Cellulose-adapted microbial communities from the Joint BioEnergy Institute, USA - Passage B1F01 (SPAdes) (version 2) | ecosystem: Engineered > Bioreactor > Continuous culture >...
ACCGAGGCGGTGATCCCGTACTTGTCGAGGTAGGACTGGGCGGCATCGCGCCAGCTCCAGGCCCAGTCGAACAGGGTGGTCTTCGAATCGTAGAAGATCGCCCGCGGCCAGCGTCCCACAATCGCCACGTGCTTCCCCTCTCTCAGCACTCCACCGTTCGCTCGCACCAACGATTCAGCAGCTTACGCCTCGACGATGGCTCCCTTACGCATGTCCTTCACGAGCTGGGTGTAGACGCCCAGCCAGCCCCGCGGTTTGACGCCTTCTTTCCGATAGGGCGGTCGCTGCTGCAGCACGGCGTCGTCCACGAGGACGTCAACCCGTCGCGCGGCCGTGTCCACGAGGATCTCGTCGCCGTCTTGGATGCGCCCCAGCGGCGAGTCCTCGCTCACCGCCTCGGGTGTCACCTCCGCGACCACGAGCCCCTGATTGACCAGGCCCGAGATTTGGCCATCGGTGATCAGCGCCACACTGGTGATGAGATCCGACCGGGCCAGGGCAAATGCGGCCATCGAGGTCATCCCCATCCCCGGCTGTCCCCGTGGTCCCATTCCGCGTAGCACGACGGCTGTACCTGGGCGAATGCGGCCCTCACGCAGTGCCGCCTGGATTCCCTCCTGGTCCTCAAAGATCATCGCACGACCACGGAACGGCTCTTTGCTGTGTTCCTGCACCCACGTCGTCGAGCGAACAAAGGCACCCAGGGGTGCAAGCGTTCCGCTGACCGGCATCAGCGTGCTCCGCTGCCGCCGCGGCGCCTCCAGCGTGCCGATGACGCCCGCACCTCCGCCGCCAGTGACCCGGTCCAGATGGTTGCCGAGGGGCACACCCTCGACGGTGAGCGCCGTCAGATCCAGCAGCGGTGCCAACTCCTTCAGGCAGGCTGCCGCTCCGCCAGCGTCTTCGAACTCCTCGATCGACGTGGTCCCGTTCGGCCGGATCTCAACCAGCAACGGCACGCGGTCGTAGAGTTCGTCAACGGCCGCGAAGATGTCGACTTCGATCTCCCCAGCAGTGGCGACTGCCTGAAGGTGTTTGACCGCGTTGAGCGACCCGCCCGTCGCCAGGAGCAAGGTGACCGCATTCCGGAACGCGCTACCGGTGAGGATGCGACTCGGCCGGAGACCTTCCTGGACCATCTCGACGATGCGCGCGCCCGCGCGATCTACTGCCGCCCACATCTTGGCGCTGTTCGCCCGCACCGGCGTGGAGCCGAAGAGCGTCATCCCCAGCGCCTCGGCTATCACGTGCATGGTGTTGGCAGTCCCGAGCCCCGTGCACACCCCTGGGCCGGTCACGGACTCCGTGGCGCACTCCGTCAACCAGCGCAGGGTCTCCTCGTCCCGATCGACGACGTACTGCGACGCCCGAACGAACACTTCTTCAAGATCGACCGGTTCCCCGTGGCAGCAGCCGCTCGGTTGATAGCCACACGGGAGGATGAGCGTCGGGATGTCGAGCCGGGCCGCGGCGATCAGGTGCCCCGGCAAGGTCTTGTCGCACGACGAAAGACAGATCATGCCGTCGAGGAGGGCCCCCTCGACCATCGACTCAATCTCGAAGGCAATCAGGTCGCGGGAGGGAAGAATGTAGCCGCCGAGGGCACCGGCGCTGGTGATGAAGTCGCTCGGTGCGACCGTCCGAATCTCAAACGGCACACCGCCCGCGGCTCGCACCGCCTGCTTTACGCGCCGAGCGACTTCGTCGAGGTGGCTGTAGCAGACGGCCAACTCCGAGGACGAGTTGACGACCGCGATCTTGGGCTTTTCCAGGCTATCGGCATCCAGACCGAGCACATGCCAGTGCGCCAGGCGCGCGGCCCATCGGGGGCTCCCAACCGGCAAGATGCTGCGCAACGACCCCATTGGAGGCTCCTCTCAGCGACCCTTCGAGCGCCTGCGGACCTCGGGGACCACACTCGTTCCGGACGAGCGCCCCGGACGATGGCGACGAGGATCAGGATCCAGACGATGAGCGCCGCGGTCCAAGGGCAGCGGCACCGGCGGTGAAGCGATCATCGGGAACCGCTGGGTTCGCGAATCCCACCCCACACCTTCGAGCCGCGTCGAACGCTGCTCCCCCGTGCAGGACCACCAGACTCGACCCGTCGCTGCGGGCATACGCCACCTGTCAGGCGTGATGACGCACGGCAGTCGCATGCCCACGTGCCGCCTCAGCTACTCCGGGTAGATCTCCTGTGCGACCTGGATGACGCTCTGCACCGCGGTCGGGTCGGTGAGCGTACCCCACAGCGTCGCGCTGAGCAGATCTCGGACGTCTGGCGGGGCGGCCTCCATGGCCGCGTCGACAGCCGGCCGCAGGAAGTTCTCGGCCAGGTTCCGCTGCACCTTATCCGACAGGAGATAATCGACAAACGCGCGGGCGGCATTCTGGTGGCGAACGGTCTTCGGGATCGAGATCCCGTGAAGCGCGAAAACCGCGCCTTCCTCGGGAATAATCACCTTCACCGTGGGCAGATCTCTGACTTGCGCGAAGAGGCCGAAAGCGAACGGCACCATCATCGCGAACTCACCCCGCGCGACGCGGTTGGTCGAGTCCGCAATGTTGCGCGTCAGAACCGGCTCCTGTGCCGCGAGCGCTTCCTGGAACTCCCGGCCGAACTCCTTGAGCGACACGGTGAAGAAGTAGTTTCCACCTCCGATGGCCCGGGGATCGTCCATGATGATCTGCCCCCGCCACTTCGGGTCGGTCAGATCCCGCCAGCTACGGGGCTCTTCTCCTTCCGGGACTAACCGCGTGTTGATCAGGATTCCGTAGAACTGCAGCGCCTCCCAAACGGCATTCTCGCGATATTCCGCACCCAAGGCATCAACATGGACCCAGACGTCCTGCGATACGCGTTCGAGGCCCGGCAGGTCCCCAACCGGCTGGACGAAATCGTCTTGAAGCATTTGATAGACGGTTGTCGGCCCTACCGTCAGCACGTCCGCGACCGCCTGCCCCGACTGCTGCTCGACCCGCACGCGCTCCAGGGCTTCACTGGCCCGCATCGTTGAGACATCAACGCGGATCTGGAAATCCTTGCTGAACTCCTCGGCCGCGAAACCAATGCTGGGCAAGGCACCGCCATGGCCGTCGTACAAGACCAGCTCGCCCTCGTGTTTCGCCTGTGCAATGACGTCGTCCCACGCCCCGGTCTCAGGCGACGCCGCCGGACTCGCCGCCGCTTCCGTCGCTGCCGTGGGAGATACTTGAGGCTGTGGCGTGGGCGTGGCTGCGCTCGCGGCCTGCGTTGTTGACTGGGCCGTAGTCGGTGTCTGGTCCCCTCCACCGCCACAGGCCGCCAGCAGACTGCCGATCCCTGTACCAACCGTTAGCAGTACACTGCGCCGGATCAGTTCCCGCCGGGATAGTCGGGACATAGACCCTCCTTTCGATTGAACGGAGCGACGGCATTATAGGGGTGCCGTCAGAAGAGTGTCAATCCACGTATCGGACAAACAATCGTATTGATGCCTATTTCTGGAAAAATTTGAACGATCACTTGCGCAGTGCGCTGCGTTCGCCCCGTGCCGGCTACCACTAACCGGCGGGCCGGGGGCACCTCATCGATGGCCTGGCTGCGGTACAAGAGTTCGGCAGCGACCGGCAAGGCGCCAAGCACCACAGCGAGCGGACACCGCTGCGTCATACACGGCGGATGTGCTGCGTCCGGGAAATGTGGGCGTGACTGAGCTCGATCCGGTCACGAGAGAAAGTGACCCGGCGATGATCCCATGTCGCGGTATGAGTGTGACTGTCTGCCCGTCTGGCTGGGGCGCCCAACGGCCGGTTTCAGGAGCGGCGATCAGGGCTGATCACTCGGCGGGCGACGCGGAGGTCGGGGGCGAACCGTGACAGGTGGTTGATCAGGTCATCGGCCGCCGCATGGAGTGCCTCGTCGGTCATGGGCTTGAGCACGTCGAGGACGAAGAGCGCCGCGGTGGTTTCGTCCCGGAGTTGGGTGCGGCGCGCCTGGCGCCAGTTCCAGCGCCGGCAGGTCACACCGGCGTCGTCGCACCACACGACTTCCCCGGGTTCGGGGTATTCGATTACCACCTCGCCATCCGCCACGGTGTCGAACGGCTCCTCGCCGGTGGCGCGGATCAACCGGGGTGAGCCGCGGTAGCAGTCGAGGTCCTCGCCGCCGGCCGGAACCTGATGCAGGATGGACACCGCATTGTAAACGTCGGTCAGCCGGTTCACCCGGGGCAGGCCCGACGCCGCGCGGCGAAGCAGCGCTTCCAGGCTGTTGCGGGTGCGCTGCGGCTTGGCGCCGAACGCCCGGTACGCCTCGCGCCACGCGGCCACGTGCGGGATGTCGGCCACCGTCCGGTCGCGGAGCAACGCACAGGCCGCGGCCTCAGCCTCCCGGAGCAAGGCCTCACTCGTCTCGTCGCTCGGCCCGGGAACGAGCCCGTCGACGGCGATCAGCAGCGCGCGGTAGTCGGGCCGGAGCGCGAAGACCGCATCGTCGACGTGAGCGCCATCGAGGAATGCCTGTAGTGCCTGGAGGTCATGCATCGACACACTCCGCCGTGCTACGCGGACGTCGGCGCGCTCCCGCCGGACGCCGTGGTCCCGGGCTTGACCAGCGGCACGCCTTCACGGCAGAGGGGGCAGTCGTCCGGCTCCCAGGTGGCGATATCCATGCGCGACAGTGCCAGAAGCGGCACGTCGAAGGTCACCCGACCGCCGCTGCGATCCACCAGCACGGCGATTCCCAGCACCTGGACGTCTTCCCGCTCCAGCGCAGCCAGCGTCTCACGGACCGACCCGCCGGTCGTGAGAATGTCGTCCACCACCAGTACCCGAGCCCCCGGCGGGAACTGGGTCCCGCGGCGGAACTCCCGCGCCGAACTGCCGTCACTTGCCCGCTCCGCGTAGGCAGCCGCCACGCCGAGCTGCCGCGCGACCTCGAAGGCGAGCAGGATGCCGCCGGTGGTCGGCCCGGCGACCACCTCGACGCCCCAGTCCTGCACCTGGCGCACGAACTCGCGGCAAGCCTGCTCGGTCATGCGGGGCTGGCGCAACAGGTCGAACTTCTCGATGTACTGACCACTGTGTCGCCCCGACGCCAGCAGGAAGTGGCCCTCTTTCAGTGCCCCGACCTCGCGAAGCAGCGTTTCGAACTCTGCCTCAGTCACCCGCTCCCCCTCCGTCGCGATCCGCTCTCAGTACCCGACTTGCACCCGCTGCCGGTAGGTGCCTAGAGGCTGGACGGCGTAACCGTTCGGCGCGCTCTCCAGTGTCTGGACGATGGCGCGGGCCGTGTCGGTCGAGGTGATGCACGGGATGCCGCGCTCCACCGCCGCGCGCCGGATCTGGAAGCCGTCGAGCACCTCGCGCTGCGCGGGGCCGGGCGTGTTGATCACCGCGTCCACCGTCCCGTTCAGGATCACGTCGAGCATATCGGGCGAGCCGGCGCCGATGCGCTTGGTGACCATCTGGACCGGAATGCCGTTGCGCTCGATCATGGCTGCGGTCCCCTCAGTCGCGTAGATGCGATAGCCCAGGCGCGCCAGCACCTCCAGCCACCCGACCGAATCCGGCTTGTCCTGGTCGGCCAGGCTGACCAGGATCGACCCGCGCGGCGGCAGCGCCATCCCGGCAGCGAGCAACGCCTTGTAGAACGCCGGGGCGAACGACCGGTCGATTCCCATTGCCTCGCCGGTGGACTTCATCTCCGGGCCGAGGTGCACCTCGACGCCGCGGAGCTTGGCCATTGAAAAAACCGGTGCCTTGACGGCCACCAGCGGCTGTCGGGGCCAGAGCCCGCCCTCGTACCCCTGCTCGCGCAGGCTGCGGCCCAGCATCGCGTTCGTCGCCAGCCGGATCATCGGCACACCGGTCGCCTTGCTCAGGAACGGCACCGTGCGGCTCGCACGCGGGTTCACCTCCAGCACGTAGATCCGCCCGGCATGGATCACGTACTGGATGTTGATCAGACCCACCGCCCCGAGCGCGAGCGCGATCTGGGTGGTGTGCTCCACGATCTTGTCCACCTCGCGCGGGTAGAGGTTGAGGCCCGGGTACACAGCGAAGCTGTCCCCCGAGTGGACCCCGGCGCGCTCGATGTGCTCCATGATGCCGGGGATCAGGACCTCCTTGCCGTCGCAGATGGCGTCGACTTCGACCTCCTTGCCCTGGAGGTATTTGTCGATCAGCACGGGGTGGCCGGTGTCGAAGGCGACCGATGTCTCCAGGTACCGAGCGAGGTACTCTCTGGTGTGGACCACCTCCATGGCGCGCCCACCCAGCACGTACGACGGCCGGACCAGCACCGGGTAGCCGATCCGCTCCGCCACCTCCATCGCGGCGTCCATCGACGTGACGGCATCACCCGGGGGCTGCGGGATCCCCAGGTCGGACAGGAAGCGCTCGAACCGTTTTCGGTCCTCGGCGATGTCGATGGCCTCCCGCGCGCTGCCGAGGATCGGCACGCCACGCGCGGCCAGCGGCTCGGAGAGGTTGATCGCCGTCTGCCCGCCGAACTGGAGGATGACCGGGACCTCCGGAGCGCTCCCGTTGCCGCCCGACTCGTGGCGCAGCACCTCGAAGACGCTCTCCTCGTCCAACGGCTCGAAGTAGAGCCGGTCCGAGGTGTCGAAGTCAGTCGAGACCGTCTCCGGGTTGCTGTTGATCATGATCGAGGCGTGACCGGACTCCCCGAGCGAGGTCGCCGCCTGGACGCTGCAATAGTCAAACTCGATCCCCTGCCCGATCCGGATCGGGCCGGACCCGACCACGACCGCCTTGGCGCCCGGGAGCGGCTCGGCCTCATCCTCTTCCTCATAGGTGCCGTAGAAGTAGGGCGTGGCAGCCTCGAACTCTGCCGCGCAGGTATCGACCATCTTGTACACCGGCTCGATCCCAGCCTCGCGACGGCGGGCCGTTACCTCATCCGGGGACAGGTTGGCGAGCGCGGCGATCCGCGCGTCGGAGAAGGCCATCCGCTTGGCCGTCCAGAGGAGTTGTGGAGTCAACTCCTCCTCAGCCAGGCGCCGCTCCATCTCCACCAGACCCGCCAGCTTCCGCGTGAACCAGGGGTCGATGCCGCTCAACCGGCTGACCTTCTCTGGGGACCACCCGCGGCGCAGCGCTGCCATCATGGCCCAGAGGCGCAGGTCGTTCGGCCGCTGGATCTGGTCCTCGAGCGCTCTCTCATTTTCGGACCAGAGCGGATCTTCCCAGCCCAGATCCTCCTGATCAGTCTCCAGCGAGCGCACCGCTTTCTGCAGCGCCCCCTCGAACGACCGATCGATGGCCATGACCTCGCCGGTGGCCTTCATCTGCGTGCCGATGGTGCGCTCGGCCCGGCGGAACTTATCGAACGGCCAGCGCGGGATCTTCACCACGCAGTAGTCCAACGCCGGCTCGAACGCCGCCGTCGTCTGCCGGGTCACCGAGTTCATCAGCTCATCGAGCCGCCGGCCGACCGCGATCTTGGCAGCAACGCGGGCAATTGGATATCCGGTCGCCTTGGAGGCGAGCGCCGAGCTGCGGCTCACGCGCGGGTTGACCTCGATGACGTAGTACTGCTCCGAGTTCGGGTCGAGCGCGAACTGCACGTTGCAGCCGCCCTCGATCCCGAGGGCACGGATGATCTTGAGCGCCGCCTTGCGGAGCATCTGGTACTCGCGGTCGGTGAGCGTCTGGCTCGGCGCGACGACGATGCTGTCGCCGGTGTGGACCCCCATCGGGTCCATGTTCTCCATGTTGCAGATGGTGATGCAGGTGTCGCTCGCGTCCCGCATCACCTCGTACTCGATCTCTTTCCAGCCGAGCAGGGAGCGCTCAAGCAGCACCTGGTTGATTGGACTGGCGGCCAGCCCAGCGACGACGATGCGATCCAACTCCTCGGGCGTGGTGGCGATGCCGCCGCCGGTGCCACCCAGGGTGTAGGCGGGACGGATGATCAGGGGCAGCGGAACCTCGCGCGCGAACTCGCGCGCCTCGGTGAGGCTATGGACGATCGTGCTTTCGACCACCGGCTCGCCGATGTCGATCAGGAGCTTCTTGAACAGTTCCCGATCCTCGGCCTTGCGGATGGCGTCGAGGGGCGTCCCGAGCAGCCGCACGCCGTACCGATCCAGGATCCCCGCCTCAGCCAGCTCCACCGCGAGGTTCAGGCCGGTCTGTCCACCCAGCGTCGGCAGGAGGCCGTCGGGCTGTTCCCGGATGATCACACGCCGCAGGACGTCGAGCGTCAACGGCTCGATGTAGACGACGTCGGCTACGTCTTCGTCGGTCATGATCGTGGCCGGGTTGGAGTTCACCAGGACGGATTGAATCCCCTCCTCGCGGAGCGCCCGCAAGGCCTGCGTCCCGGCGTAGTCGAACTCCGCCGCCTGGCCGATCACGATCGGCCCGGAGCCGATCACCAGTACCTTCGAGATTGGCTTGGTCGATTGCACGTCGTCCGCTACTCCTGCACCCCGCTGATCCGCGTCCCCGTCGTCACCGGCGCCTCCGCTTTGGGACCCGCTGCGCGAACGCGGTCGAGAAATCGATCAAAGACATCCTGACTATCGAGCGGCCCGGGCGATCCCTCCGGATGGTACTGGATCGAGAAAAACGGCTGTGAGACGTGCTCCAGGCCCTCCACTGTCCCGTCGTTCAAGCTCACCTGCGACACACGCCAGCCCAAGTCGACCGGCACGCTCGCGGCGTCCACGTAGTAGCCGTGGTTCTGCGAGGTGATGCGCACCGCTCCGGTCTGGAGATCCTTCACCGGGTGGTTGCCGCCCCGGTGACCGAACTTGAGCCGCCGCGTTTCGGCACCGATCGCGCGGGCGAGCAACTGGTGTCCCAGGCAGATCCCGAGGAACGGGACCCCCGCGGCAAGAATACCCTGCACCGTCTCCACCGCGGCCTCGGCCTGTGCCGGATCGCCCGGCCCCGGCGAGGTGACCACCCCGTCCGGCGCCAGTGCCAGAATCTCGGAAGCCGGTGTTGTCACGGGAACGACGGTGATGCGAGCACCACGCCGCTTCAGCGACGAGATGATCCCCGCCTTCAGCCCGCAGTCGAGCACGACGACATGCGGGCCGGGGCCGTCGATCACCTGTGGCTCAGGCGTGGTGACGGTCGAGACGACCTCATGCTCACCCGGCGTCCACGCCCGGCGTGCCCGCTCGATCAACTCTTCATCGCTCCGCCCCGCTCGGTCGGAGACGAGCAACGCGCGCATCGCCCCGTGCCGACGGATGTGCCGGGTGAGGGCACGGGTGTCGACCGAGTGGAGCGCCGGGATACCGTGCCGTCGCAGATACTCCGCGAGCGTCCCGGTGGCGCGCCAGTGACTCGGCTCGTCGCAGTACTCGCGCACAATGAGCCCGGCTACCCAAGGCCGGCGCGATTGGTCATCCTCCGCGTTGACGCCGTAGTTGCCGATGAGCGGGTACGTGAGGCAGACGAGCTGCCCGTAGAAGGACGGATCGGTCGCGATCTCCTGGTACCCCACCATGCTGGTCGTGAAGACGGCCTCCCCCTCGGCGTCGACTTCGGCGCCGAAGGGCTCGCCACGGAAGATCCGACCGTCTTCGAGCACGAGTGCCCCCCGGGAGGCGAGAAACTCAGCCACGATACCGCACCTCCCCTGCGATCATGGTCAAGCGAACCGCACCCCGCAGCGTCATCCCGAGCAGCGGGGTGTTCTTGCTCTTCGACGCGATGGTCTCCGGACTGACAACCCACTCGGCAGCCGGGTCGAAGACGGTGAGGTCAGCCACGCTGCCCGGGCGGAGACTCCCGCCCGGCAGACCGAAGAGCCGCGCCGGAGCCGTCGAGAGGCGGTCGATCACCGTCATCAGTGGCAGCCGCCCAGCCTCGACGAGACGCCACAGCAGCGGCAGTGCCACGTCGAGACCAATCATGCCTGACGCCGCGCGCCGCAGATCGGTCGGCTTGTCCGGTGCGGCGTGCGGCGCGTGGTCGGTCGCGATCACGTCGAATGTTCCATCGGTCACGCCCTCCAGCAGCGCCCGGGCATCGGCTTCCGGCCGGAGCGGCGGGTTCACCTTGGCGTTCGGATCCGGACGCGGACCGGGCACGACAGTGTCCTCCCAGACGAAGCGACGCCGCCCGGCGACCCACTCGTCGGTCAAGAGCAAGTGATGGGGCATCACCTCAGCGGTGACCCGCACCCCATCGCGCTTCGCCGCCCGAACCATGCCGAGCGCCCTCGCGGTGCTGACATGGAGCACGTGCAGCCAGCCACCGGTCAGCCGCGCGATCTCGATGTCGCGCCCGGTGATGATCTCCTCGGCAGCGGCCGGGATACCGGGCAGGTCGAGCTCTCGCGACACGTCGCCTTCGTGCATCACCCCGCCGGGCGCCAATGTCCAGTCCTCGGCGTGCACCATGATCGGCAAGCCGGACTCGGCCGACCACGCCAGCGCCTGGCGCATGACCGCACTGCTCCGTGTGCTGTCACCGTCGTCGGAGAACCCGATCGCCCCCGCCGCGGCCATGCCCGCCCAGTCCGCCGGCTCCGTCCCGGCACGCCCGATCGAGATGGCGCCGATGGGATAGACGCGCACCGGCAGGCCGGCCGCCCGCTCGACGACGTCGGCGACCCGCTCCGGCGTATCGAGTGCCGGGTTGGTGTTGGGCATGCAGCAGACCGTGGTGAAACCGCCCCGCACCGCCGCGGCCGCTCCGGTCTCCAGCGTCTCCTTCTCGGGAAAACCCGGATCGCGCAGGTGAACGTGGACGTCGACCAGGCCGGGCGTCACCACCAGGCCGCTCGCATCGACCACCTCTGCGCCTTCCGGCTCAGGCAGACCGACCCCGAGCGCAGCGACCTGATCGCCCATCACCAGCACGTCCGCGACCGCGTCAAGTCCCTGCGAGGGGTCCACCACGCGGCCACCCCGGATCAGGATCGGGCGGCTCCTACGTTCTCCGTGTTCCACATACGAAAAAAGCCTTTGGGTTCGGCCGGAACCCAAAGGCCTTGGCTGATCAACGTTGGATGGCTGGACGCCCTCGAATTGTTCTGCCGACTGGCGCAATCTGACCGTTCCCTGTGTTCGTACAACCCCGCCAGTTCTCAATCCGGCGAAGTATACCGCGCCCCACACCCCTGGTCAAGCACAGGCGGCAGCCGCACGTCCCCGCCCGCCGCCGGCTCGGGCGGCTGCCGACCGATTCGAGATGGTTGGCGTGAGGATCCCGCGTCGCGGCGTGCGCTCGGGGCTCAAGCCGCCGGGCTGAATATGGGTAAGCCCACTGAAGGGGCTACGATTGCTACAACCCGGCGTATTCGAATTCGGCCACCTACCGGATACTGCGTGCCTAGCCCCGTCAAGGGGCTGCGTATTGTCAGCCCGGCCGCTCTAGCCCCGGGCACGGGCCTACCAGCGGACAACAGCCGCTTCACGCATGACGCATGACGTATGACGCATCACGCATCACGCATCACGCATCACGTCTCACCCCTCCTGCCGCGCGAACTGCCACGCGCGGACGGCCAGCACCGCGGCAATTCCAAGGAGGAGCGCGGGGACGACCAGCACGACGTCCCCGTGCGTGCGGGTCAGGCGCACCCAGAGGATGTCGACGGAGCCCCAGTCGATCTCAGCCCGCGGGCTCCACCGTTCCAGGAACTGCCAGGCGCCGTAGGGCGGGAAGGCGTCAAGCCGCCAGCTCCCCTGCGGCCCGTCGGCCAGCAGGCCGTAGCCACCCAATAGGTCGGTGACGACGCCGGGCGCCGCCCAGGTGATCCCGGCGAATAACAGGATCGCAGGGAGCCACCGCCGCGTCCGCGGTCCGAGCTCTGAGGCGCCCAGCCCGGCGAGCACGGCCAGCAGGGGAATGGCAGGGCCGAAGAGGCGCAGGCCCCAGTTCCAACCGCCCCACCACATCAGCCAGGTCGCCACGTTGACCAACTGCACGCCCGCCAGGGCGACCATCGCCAGCGCAACCCACCGGGAAGGGGTGCGCCACAGAGCCCGGAATCCGAGTGGGGCCAGCACCAGCGCCGGGAACTCCCAGATGATGCCTCGGGCCGGGCTAATCAGCACCCCGAGGACGCGCGTCCGGTCGGGCATCCGCCAGCCCTCCTGCGGCTCGTACCCAGTCACGAAGGGAGAGCCGAAGCGCGCCCAGTTCACCAGCAGGGTGATGGCGAACGCCACGCCGTAGAGCCCGACTACGGGCAGTGCCGCCCGGAAGCGGATCGAAGGCCGCTCGCCCGGACGTCGGTCCAGGGCAACCAGGGCGAGCACCGCCGGCACCAGCAGGCTACCCTCGACGGGGCGCGTCAGAACCGCGTACCAGACTGCAAGGGACGCGAGCCACACGTCCCGCCGTGCCCCGGTCCGCCTGAACCGCGCCGCGGCCAGGAACGCCGCAACCCAGCACAACCCCTCCAGCGGCTGGGCGAAATCGCCCTTGGCGTAGACAAACGCGGAAGAACCCAGGCCATAGAAGAGCATCGCCCAGAGCCCGGCACAGCGCGAGCCGCCCAATTCCGCGACCAGTCGCGCCACGAGGTAGGCAGTCACGGCGACGACGACGGCATGCACCCAGGCCCCGCCCACGGTGTAGAGCCGGTCGAGGTAGAGCTCGCTCCAGTAGAACTGATCGAGCGGCTCCGGCCGGGTGAGCGAGACGGGTGTGCTCTCGCCGAACCAGCGACGGAAGAGCAGGATGCCGGGGAGGTACAGCAGCGACAGCCCGATGCCGTACTTGCTGTTCCAGACGGGGTCCGGCTTCCAGATCCAGACAGGGGTCTCGAAGCGGATCGAATGGTCGAAGGCGATGGCCCACGCCTGCCGGTACATAAACAGGCCGTCCATGCTGTACAGTCGCCCGCCCATGACCGCGAAGTAGACGCACGCGAGCGCCACCGCGATGAGCACCTCGACCCGTCGCCGCGAGGTTCGCTCGGTCGACGTGTGAAGCCGCTCCTCCGGCCTCGCCTTCAGACCCGTCACCGTCGTCCCGCTTCCCTGTTCACCACCTGATCCTGGCCTACACCCAGCTCACAGGCCGAAGCACGGTCAGGCACCCAGTTCGACGGCCTCCTCACCGTCCCGGCGGGAGACTACCACGACCACGGCTGCCTGCACCGGGAAGCCATGGTGGAGGCAGTCTGCCCCTCGGCGCGGCGGTCTCGGACCGCTGCCCACCATGATGACACTCCACGACCTGCGCTGACGAAAAGGCACATCTGGCCCTTCCCATTCCCATCGAGGCTTTACTTTCCGTGTCGCGAGCGTATACTGGGATCAACACCACAACCCAACAGCAAGGAGGCAGAGCGGAAGGCCGGCACCGCGTGAGCCTCGCCTGCTTGTCGCTACATCGCACCCGTGCAGGAAGGAGCTCGGCCGTGAAACTCTTCGTCCTCGACAACGGCACGCTCGACCTCGACCTCGCCTGGCTGGTGCTCAATCCGCACACCGGCACCGTCGACAACCCCAATCCGCCCGCGGAATGGGTAACCATCCCGACCTACACCGTCCTGATCGAGCACCCGAAGCTCGGGTGGGTTCTCTACGACGCGACCTGCCACCCCGAGTGGGACCAGCGCTGGCCAGAGGCGCTGCGCCCCGTCTTCCCGTACCGCGCCAACCCCAAGCAGCTCCTGCCCGCGCAGTTGGAACAGCTCGGTCTCCGAATGAGCGATATCGACATCGTCGTTATCTCCCATCTCCACGTGGATCACTGCGGCTGCCTCGACTTCTTCCGCGGGACCAAGGCCGGCAGCCGGGGGATCATCGTCCACGAGGACGAACTGTCGCACGCCTTGAAGGTGACCCACACCGGCCCACTTGACTTCGCCGGCGCCTACGCCAAGATCGAGTTTGACCTGCCGAACCTCAACTACGACGTCATGATGGGCAACCACCTCGAACTGGCGCCGGACCTGCACCTGTTCCACTGGCCGGGCCACACGCCGGGCCTGATCGGCATGGTCGCCCATACGCAGCACTCGGGCACGTTCATCTTCACCTCGGACGCCATCTACCTGGAGCGCAACCTCAACGAGTGGCGGCTGTCGGGTATCGTCTACGACACGGTTGCCTACTATCGTTCGATGTACGCCATCAAGCAGATCGCGCGGAAGTACGAGGCCACAATGGGCTTCGGGCACGACATGGAGGCATTCCAGCGGCTCAAGAAGGCGCCCGAATACTACGAGTAGCCGCCCGCCACACGCCAAACAAGAGAGGAGGCACGCCGTGGCGACCGAGCGTCTCATCCCCACCGAGACGATCATCGCGCTCGACACGGTCCCGATCCGCTTTGGCCTCGGCGCGACCGAGGAGCTGGGATTCGAACTCGACCGGTTCGGCATCCGCCGCGCCATGCTCGTCACCGACCGGAACCTGCGGCAGTTCGGTCTCGTCGACAAGGTGGAGAGCATCGCCCGCGACGCCGGCGTGGAGCTGGAGGTCTTCGACCACGTTCACGTCGAACCGACCGATGTCTCGCTGCGCGAGGCCATTGCCGTGGCGCGCAAGAGCCGGCCGGAGGCGTTCATCTCGCTCGGGGGCGGCAGCACGATCGACACCGCCAAGGCGATGAACCTCTTCAGTACCCACGAGGGGGAGCTGCTCGACTACATCAACAAGCCGATCGGGGCCGGCAAACCGGTCCCCGGCCCCCTCAAGCCCCACATCGCGCTCCCGACGACGGCCGGGACCGGCAGCGAGACGACGCCGGTCATCGTCCTCGACCTGCTCGACCAGAAGGTCAAGACGGGCATCTCGCACCGCTACATTCGCCCGACCGTGGCGGTGATCGACCCGCTCAACACGCTGCACTGCCCGCCGCTGGTCACCGCCTCGGTCGGCTGCGACGTGATCTGCCACGCGGCAGAGTCGTTCACGGCCCGCCCCTACGACACCCGGCCGCGGATTCCCAACCCGGCGGAACGCCCGGCCTACATCGGCTCGAACCCGATTGCCGACCTCTGGAGCCAGCAGGCGATCCGCTGGTGTGCCACCTACCTGCGGCGGGCGACCTACAACCCGCTCGACATCGAGGCGCGGAGCTACATGCTGCTCGCCAGCACCTTCGCCGGGATCGGCTTCGGCAACGCCGGCGTCCACATCCCGCACGCCATGGCCTACCCGGTCGCGGGGATGGTCAAGGAGTACTGGCCGCCGGACTATGACGTCGATGAGCCGCTGGTGCCCCACGGGCTGTCGGTCATCATCAATGCACCGGCCGCCTTCCGCTACACTGCGGCGGCGTGGCCGGAACGCCACGCCGAGTTGGCGGAGCTGCTCGGAGTCGACACGAGTGGAATGCCCGTGCGGGAAGCCGCCGAGGCAGCCGCCGACGCGATCCAGCAACTGATGCGGGACGTAGGGATCCCCAACGGGCTGGAGGAGCTGGGTTACGATGAGGGCGACATCCCCGGCCTCGTCGAAGGCGCGATGAAGCAGCAGCGCTTGTTGGTCGGCTCGCCCCGACCGGTCGACGCCGATGCATTGGCCGGCATCTTCCGGGACGCGATGCGCTACTGGTAGTCGCCCGTGTGCTCGATGCCACGCCCGCGCCCGTTGGCGCTGGACGGCGTATCGCGCATGACGCGGAGGAGCGCCATCGTGTTGGCCTTTCCGGAAGCGCCGACCTCCGTCATCGGCCCGACACACGACGGGCAGCCCGATGGGCAACCGCAGGCACGCACCAGGTCGTAGGCTGCCCTGAGCAGTTCATGATGCAGGTCGTAGAGCTTCTGGCTGAAGCCGATCCCGCCAGGGATCTGGTCGTAGACGAAGATGGTCGACCGCTGCGTGAAGGGCGAGCGCACCTGCGGGTAGACACCGATGTCGCGCGGGTCGCACATCAGGAAGAGGGGCGCGACGTTGCCAATCACGTTCGCCAGGCCGATCAACGCGCCCTGGAGGTCGGCCGAGCGCATGCGCCGGGTCCAGTGCTCCGGTAGCGAGAACCAGTAGGCAGAGGTGTGCATCTGCTGTTCGGGCAGGTGGACCCGGCCCCAGCCGATGTTCTCATGGGTGTACAGCTTGATCTTCTTGTACTGGGTCACGATGGCGCCGACCAGCACCTCGCCGTGGTGTCGCTCGGCCCAGGGCTCGCCCTCTGAGAACTGCTCGATGACCTGCACCCGGACCGACAGGCTCGCGTCGGTGTAGTAGTCCACGTCGACGGGGTGGACGTAGGCCTTCTTCTCGTCCCAGTCGAGGCGGTCGACGTGATACTGCTGTCCCTCGTGCAGGTAGATGGCGTCCGTGTGGACAAGCATCGGCGCCGCGAAGCTGTCGACCTCGCCGATCACTCGCGGCTTGCCCGGCTCCCCGGTGTCGATGATGACGACGTTGTCGCGCGCAGCCGTGCGTAGGCTCACTTCTTCAGCGGGGTAGGTGTCGGCCGTCCAGTACCAGGTATCGCCCGCGTGGTGGAGCACCCGCTCCTCCTCGAGATACTCCAGCACCTCCGTCGGGTCAACGGTTCCAAACTGCTGGCCGTCCTTGAACGGCAACTCGAACGCGGCGCACTTGAGGTGGTCCACCAGCACCAGCAGGTTGTCCGGGTTGATCAACCCATGCTCGGGCGGGCGCTCGAAGAAGTAGTTCGGGTTCTGCACGATGAACTGGTCCAATGGGTTGGACGACGCGACCAACACCGCCAGCGACGGCCCATCGCGTCGCCCGGCGCGCCCGGCCTGCTGCCAGGTGCTCGCCACCGTGCCGGGGTACCCGGTCATGACGCAGGCATCCAGCGAGCCGATGTCGACCCCCAGCTCGAGTGCGTTGGTCGACACCACGGCGCGGACCCGCCCCTCCCGCAGGCCGCGTTCGATCTCGCGCCGCTGACGCGGCAGGTAGCCGCCACGGTAGCCCCGCACGCTCTCTTCGCTACGGATCCCCGGTGGCAGCGCCTGGCGCAGGTAGGTCAGCAACACCTCCGCCGTCACTCGCGCCCGGGCGAAGACGATGGTGGGGACCCCAGCCCGCACCAGCTCGCTGGCAATTCGCGTCGCCTCGAGCACGACCGACCGCCGGATGCCTAACTGCTGGTTCACCACCGGCGGGTTGAAAAAGGCGAAGTGCCGCGGACCGTGCGGTGCACCGTCTCGATCGATGACGTGCACCTCCTCCTCGATCAGCCGCCGCGCCAGCTCCTCCGGATTGGCGATCGTCGCCGACGCCAGGATAAAGACCGGACTTGACCCGTAGTGCTGGCAGATGCGCTTCAGCCGCCGGATCACGTTGGCCACGTGCGAGCCGAAGACACCCCGGTAGCCGTGCATCTCGTCGATCACCACAAATCGCAGGTTCTCGAAGAGGTTGTGCCACTTGGTGTGGTGCGGCAGGATGCCGGAGTGCAGCATGTCGGGGTTGGTGATGACCACGTGGCCCGCCGTGCGGATGATCCGCCGGATGTTCGCCGGGGTGTCGCCGTCGTAGGTGTGGGTCTTGATGTCCGCTCCGGCGGCCTCGATCAGCGCGTGGAGGTTGGCGTATTGGTCCTGGGCGAGGGCCTTGGTCGGGAAGAGGTAAAGCGCACGCGCCGTCGCGTCCCGCAGGATCGCGTCGAGCACCGGCAGCGTGTAGCACAGCGTCTTGCCCGAGGCCGTCCCGGTGACCACGGCGGTATGCCGCCCCTGACGCACGCTGGCAAACGCCTCAGCCTGGTGGGAATAGAGCTGCTCGATTCCCCGCGCGCGCAGCGCCGCGACGAGGCGGGGTTCCAGATCCTCCGGAAGCGGTACCATCTCCGCCGGGCGTTCGGGGATCGTTCGCCAGGCCGTGAGACATTCGGCGAACCGCGATTCGAACCGCAACCGCTTGATGACGGCTTCCAGCCCGCTCTCCTGCTGCACCGGCCTCCCCTCCCGGCCCAGGTGTGCCCCGCGTCGGGCACACGAACATGTTTTCTATTCTCGCCGCGATTATAGCACCGGGTGCCCGTCGCCCCCGTTTGCGCCGTCCGCGTGGCCTGCTCCGTCAGCGCCGCGCGGTGCTTGACGTGGTCACGAAACGGTGCCATATTACGCTTGTCCACACCGTGGACAGGAATGTGGACAGGAATGGAGTATCCCCTACGGCAGCGGGTACCGGCCGAAGCGCGGCCGGTCCACCCGGGGGAACACCGGTGCAAGTCCGGGGCTGTGCCGCAACTGTGACGCCGCGCCGAGGCGCGGCGAAGCCAGATTACCCGCCGCTGCCGTGTCCGAACCGCCTCGAGCCAAGGAGGGAGGACACCAAGGTGCCCACGCTACGCCGAACCTAGCCCCCCAATCGCTCACCTCTGAGCGGCCTCATTACGAGGACGCAGACGGTTCTTTGTCTGCCGTACACTGGGGGGACTTCCATGCAGCGAACGATCACGACCCTGGTGCTGGCGAGCCTGCTCTGGCTCGTTATGGCGCCTGCCGCGCGCGGGAGCCCCAACCCGGAGTTGACCCGCGCGGTTGACTGGCTGCGTTCCCAGCAGCAGCCGGATGGCGGGTTTGCCGGAGCGACGGGTGCCAGCGAGCCGGGGATCACCGCCGACGCCGCCCTCGCCTTCGCCGCGTCCGGGATCGACCCGGACCTCGTGGCTGCGGGCGGTCCGTCGATCATCGACTACCTGCGCACCACTGCCGGCGACTACGCCGGTACCGTGGTCGGTGCCGCGAAGTTGACGCCGGTTGCGGTCGCCAGCGGTGTCAATCCGCGGGACTTCGGCAGGGTGGACCTGCTCGCGCGCATCTTGGCGCACCTGGACCAGACCACCGGCCTGTTCGACCCGCAGCCTGCGAACCATGCCTTTGCCATCCTGGCGCTGGAGGCTGCACGGGAACCGGTCCCGGCCGCCGCGGTCGACGCGCTGATCGCGGCCCAGGCTATGGATGGCGGCTGGTCCTCGGGTGAACAGCAACCCGCTCGCCGGAGCGACAGCCGCGCGACGGCTCTCGCGATCCAGGCGCTTGTCGCGGCCGGGAAACGGGGCTCCACCGCGGTCGATCGCGGCATCGGCTACCTCCTGGCTGCGCAGACCGACGACGGTTCATTCGTCTCCCAGGTCGGCGCCGACGTTCCGGCCGTGGGTGATGCGACCTCGACGGCGCTGGCAACCCAGGCGATGCTCGCGGCGGGAGAGCGCGCCACGTCGGACACGGTGGCGGCCGGAATCGCCGCGCTGGAGCGCCTGCAGAACGACAGCGGCGCGCTGCGGGCCCGGGACGACGTGCCCAGCGACAGCCTGCTCGCCACGGCACAGGCAGTCCCGGCGCTGGCCCTCCAACCGCTCCCGATACCCGCGCGCCCGGATTTCGGGCGCCGCACTGCCATGGAGCGCGCGATGCAGCCGGCCTCGCCCAAGGAGGGTTGTGCCTACTACGCGGCGACGGGCCACAACCTATGCGCGGGGTTCCTCTCGTACTGGCTCGCGTACGGCGGTCTGGCCGTCTACGGCTATCCACTCACCGAGGAGTTCGTCGAAAACGGCCGGACGGTCCAGTACTTCGAGCGCGCCCGCTTCGAGTGGTATCCCGGTATGGCTCGGGAGCGCTTCGACGTGCTGCTCGGGCGTATCGGCGCCGAGCAAGCGGCCGACCGTGCCGGGTCGCCGTCCTTCGCTCCCGCCGAGCCGATCCAGCGACCGGACTGCCTCTACTTCCCCCAGACCCACCACAACCTCTGTGGCGGGTTCAACGAGTACTGGCAGCGCTACGGCGCGCTCTCGGTCTACGGCTATCCCATCAGCGAGGAAATCGTCGAAAACGGACGCACAGTTCAGTATTTCGAGCGGGCGCGGCTGGAGTGGCACCCAGGGACCGCGTGGTCGCACTACGACGTTCTGGTCGGGCGACTGGGTGACGAGCTGCTGACCCACTCCCGTGAGGTGAAGTGATGAAGAACGACACCATTCTGCCTCCCGGCCGCTCCGGGTCGGGACGCCCGGCTGTGTTGCTTGCGACCCGCGTGTTCGGCGCGCTGGCGGCGCTCGCCCTACTCGCCGCACTCACGTTCTCCCCCAGCGCCCGAGCCGCCGACACCAACGCGGCGGGACTGGTGGTCCGCCACGGCGATGGCCGCCTGGTTTACGTCTACGTCGAGTTCACCGAGCCGGAGATCACTGGTACGGAGCTGCTGAACCGATCCGGGCTGGCTACGGAGGTCACCGCCTTCAGCGGGCTCGGCACGGCCATCTGCTCACTCGACGGCGAGGGCTGTCCCTCCGACGATTGCTTCTGCCACAGCGACGAGAACCCATCCAACTACTGGCAGTACCTCAGCCTGACGCCGGACGGCAATTGGAACGTCGAGATGAACGGCCCGGACAACCGCGTCGTCCGCGACCGCGATGTGGATGGGTGGTCCTGGGCAGCGGACGATCCCCAGTTGCCAGCCATCACGCTCGACGAGATCGCTCGCCTCACCGGCGCGGACCGCCAGGGTGGCGACGGCGCCGCACCGGCGGTGCTGGCCGTCGAGGTGGACCCGAGCGGCAAGGTCACCGCACGCACAGGAGCACCGGACGACGACGGGTCGATGCCCACGTCCTACCTGGCCTTCGGCGCGCTGCTGATAGCCGCTGTAGGGGTGGCGATGGTCACCGCGCTCCGGCGGCGAAGCGGGAGCGAGTCATGAGCCAGCGCGTGAACCCGGTTGCCTGGGTCGCCTGGGCGGGTGCGGCGGCGCTGCTGGTCGTCACCACCCGCAACCCGCTTTACCTCCTGCTCGCCACGGCGGCCCTGACGGCGGTCCTGCTCTCGCTGGACCGCCGCTCGGTGGCCCAGGCCGCTTGGGGGACCGTGCTCCGCGTCGGGGCGGTAGTCGCTGCGGTCAGCGTACTGTTCAACCTGCTGACCGTCCACACCGGAGACCGGGTGCTCGCTCACCTGCCCGACGCGATCCCCATCGTGGGTGGGCCGGTGACGCTCAACGCCCTGGTCTACGGCCTCGTTTCTGCGCTAGCGATCTTCGATCTCCTGCTGCTGGCCGCAGCCTTCAGCGCGGCGGTCGACCGGGCGGCGTTGCTCCGGCTGGTCCCTGGCCCACTGGCGGCCGTCGGGGTCGCAGCCATCATCGGCCTGAGCATCTTCCCGCAGACGCTCCGCGCCGTCCGGGAGGTACGCGAGGCCCAGATGGCCCGAGGCTTCCGCATCCGCTCGATCCGCGACGTGCCGCCGCTCCTGGTTCCTGTCCTGACCCTCGGCCTTGAGCACGCCTTTGACCTGGCCGAGGCGATGGAGAGCCGCGCGTTCGGTGCCGGACGCCTGGCGCGCATTCCGGCCCGTTGGGCCATCGTTGGGGTTGCGGTCGCCGCCGTGGCAGCCGTGGCGGTCGGACTGGGGTACCGGTTCGCGGCCGCCGTGTTCCTCGTCCCCGTCGTTGCGCTAATCGTGGCAGTGCGACGGGGAGCACACGGGCGCAGTCGCTACCGTGCCCTGACCTGGGACTGGTCTGATGCCGCCGTGCTGGCGACGGCAACGCTCGGCGCGCTCCTCGTTGTGGCCTCCATCGCGACCGCTGCCCTTAGCTACTCACCCTATCCGCGCCTCACCTGGCCGTCGTTCGCGCCGGCCCCCGGTGTGGCAGGGCTCCTGATCGCAGCGCCCGCGCTGCTCCCACACGGACGGCGGCCGGCATGATCCACCTCGACCGGCTGACCTACCGCTACCCACGGCGCTCGACGCCCGCGCTCAGCGCCATCACCGAAGAGGTGGCCCCCGGCGCCTACACCGTCGTGGCCGGCCCTTCCGGCGCGGGGAAGTCGACCCTGCTGCGCACGCTCAACGGGCTGGTGCCCCACTTCTACGGCGGCGCCTTCGGCGGCCGAGTTCTGGTTCAGGGCATCGACACCCGCGAGGCACAGCCGGCCGATCTTGGCCGAATCGTCGGCTTCGTGGCCCAGGACCCCGAGCGACAGACGGTGATGGACCGAGTTGAAGACGAGATCGCCTTCGGGCCGGAGAACTACGGGCTGCCACGCCAGGAGATCCGCCTGCGCGTGGAGGAAGCGCTGGACCTGCTCGGCATCGCGCCGCTCCGCGACCGCGAAATCGCGTCCCTCTCCGGCGGCGAGCGCCAGCGCGTCGTGATCGCCGCCGCGATGGCAATGCGCCCTCCCGTGCTCGCACTGGACGAGCCGACGTCGCAGCTCGACCCCTGGGGCGCCGAAGCGGTCCTCTCCGTGCTCGACCGCCTGCACGCAGACCTCGGGACGACGATCGTCATCGCCGAGCACCGCCTGGAGCGTGTCCTCCCGGCGGCCGAGCGCGTCCTGCTGCTCGGCTCGGAGGGGAGCGTCGTTACGAGCGGCCCACCTCGCGCTGTGGCCGCTGCGCTGCCGTATCCTCCCCCGCTCGTGCGGCTGGGGCTGGCACTCGGCTGGGACCCGCTCCCGCTCACGGTGCAGGAGGCGCGCCGCATGGCGCAGGGCATGCCGCGCCCGGTCGCCCCGCAGGGCGACCCACCCGCGGGTGGCGATGTCGTCCTGGAAATGCAGGGAGTCACGTTCCGCTACGGCGAGAGAACGACGCTGCGTGACATCACCACCGTCTTCCGCGAGGGAACCGTGACCGCCCTGATGGGCCGGAACGGCGCCGGGAAGACCACCCTGCTCAAGCACCTGAACGGCCTGCTGCGCCCGCAATCGGGTCGCATCCTCTTGCGCGCTCAGGACATCGCCGGCACCGCCACGCCCGACCTGGCCCGCACCGTGGCCTACCTGCCCCAGAACCCCGGCGCGATGCTGTTCAACGAGACCGTTGCGGCCGAGGTGCGCTTCACCCTACGGGCGCTCGGTGTGCCCGGAGACGTCGGCCCCGCCCTGGAGATGGCAGGGGTAGCCCACCTCGCCGCACGTAACCCGCGCGACCTCAGCACCGGCGAACGGCAGCGTGTGGCCCTGGCCGCTGTGCTGGCCGCCAAGCCCGCGGTTCTCCTGCTCGACGAGCCAACCCGCGGGCTCGACGGTGAGGCGCGGGAGCGCCTGATCGCGCTGCTGCGACGCCTCGCCAGCACCGGCACCTGCATCGTCATGGCCACCCACGATGTGGAGCTGGCGGCTGTCTGCGCCGACCGCGTGCTGCTCCTTGGCGACGGGGAGGTCGTGGCGGACGGCCCGCCGCGCCAGGTGCTGACCGGCTCCCTGACCTACGCCACCCAGGTCAATCGGGTCTTCGGCGGCCGTGCGTTGGTCCTTGAGGACATCCCCGGCGTCGTAATTCACGAGGACGCCACAAGCGCCTCGGAGCGCATCGCGCCGCCTGTTGCCGGTGGTTGATGCCTCCCGTATACTGCGAGCAGTTGGCCCCCGAGACATGCAGGCCGTGCTGAGGGCGAATCTCCCGCAGCCCGATCGAGGGGAGCCGAGATGAAGCTCATCGTGGCGGTCGTCCAGGACGAAGACGCCGACAACCTCGTCGGCGAACTGGTGGCGTCCCAGTATCGCGTCACCCGCATCAGCAGTACCGGCAGCCTGCTACGCACCGGAAATACGAGCCTGCTGATCGGCGTTGAGGACGCCGAGGTTCCGCGGGTGCTGGGGATTATCAGTCAGGTCTGTCGCCGTCGCACGCAGGTCGCCGTGCCGTACACCCCTGCGCTGGAACCGGGGCTCCTGTTCCTCAGCGACAGCTTCGAGGTGGAGGTCGGCGGCGCGGTCGTTTTCGTCTTGGATGTGGAGCGGTTCGAGCGACTCTGACCCTGTACGGACGTTGACGCGAGTCCCTTCGGTTTCGTATGATTAGGGCCGGAATAGAACATTTTTTCTAGGATGGCGAGCACACAGTCCGACGCAGAAGAGAGGCAGCGGCGAATGTCCGAACGAGACCGAGCGATTGAACTCGCCATGGCGCAGATCGAGCGCCAGTTCGGCAAGGGGTCGATCATGCGCATGGGCGAGGCAGAATCGCGCCTCCAAATTGAGGCCATCCCGACCGGCTCGATCGCCCTCGACCTCGCGCTGGGAGTCGGCGGTATCCCGCGCGGCCGCATCACCGAGATCTATGGCCCAGAGTCGAGCGGGAAGACGACGCTGGCACAGCACATCATCGCCGAGGCGCAAAAGCTGGGTGGTGTCGCCGCCTACATCGACGCCGAGCATGCCTTCGACCCGGTCTACGCCGAGCGCTGCGGCATCAAGCTCGACGATCTCCTGATCTCTCAGCCCGACACCGGCGAGCAGGCGCTGGAGATCTGCGAGACGCTGGTGCGCAGCGGCGCCCTCGACGTGATCGTCATCGACTCGGTCGCCGCCCTGGTCCCGCGCGCGGAGATCGACGGCGATATGGGTGACGCTCACGTCGGCTTGCAGGCTCGGCTCATGAGCCAGGCGCTGCGCAAGCTCACCGGCGCCATCAGCCGGTCGCGCACCGCCGTCATCTTCATCAACCAGCTCCGAATGAAGATCGGCGTGATGTTCGGCAACCCGGAGACGACGACCGGCGGGAATGCGCTGAAGTTCTATTCGTCGGTCCGGCTCGACATCCGGCGGATCGAGACGATCAAGCAGGGCCAGGAGAGCATCGGCATCCGGGCGCGGGTCCGCGTCGTCAAGAACAAGGTCGCGCCCCCGTTCCGCCAGGCCGAGTTCGACATCATGTACAACGAGGGCATCTCGGCCATCGGCAGCATCATCGACGTCGGGACCGACCTCGGCATCATCCGGAAGTCGGGCGCCTGGTTCTACCTGGGCGAGGAGCGACTCGGCCAGGGCCGTGAGAACGTCAAGGAGTTCCTGAAGGCGAACCCGGACATCATGCGGGACATCGAGCAGCAGATCCGGGCCGCCTCGCCGGAGCTGCGTTCCCGCATCAACTACGACGGCGCATCCGCCGAAGCCGAGGAGCTGGCCGAGGACGAGGTCCTCTCCTAGCCCACGCCGGGCACGTCTAACGCTCTCAACCGTAAGAGCGGCCGTCCAAGCGCCCGCCCAGGTAGCCATCATGGCGAGCACACTCCCGCTCAGCCGTAGCTACCCGGGCGGGCGCTGTCGTGCCCCGGAGGACTGCCACCGGACGGCCAGAGAGCGCACCCACCAGGGTCACGAGCACGCCCATCCAAAGGAGTCCGTCCCCGGGTCCTGACCACCAGTGCGGGCCAGCGCGGACACGCCCACCCCGACGTCCACAGCACAAGCAGAGTCAGACCAAGAGGTGTACCTGAATGCTTGAATCGGGTGGCACCCGGGGGGCGAAGCCTTCATACTCCACACAGACATGAACGGACCCGCCTCTCGGGGCGGGTCCGTTACATTCTCCGTTGGGATGGTCGCTCCGGCTAGCCGACGCGGCGCGCCGTGTAGTAGCGGGGGCTCCAGTAGGAGTCCCACAGGTTGCTGATGATCACGCCCGTGCTGGCATCCGCCGCGTGGATGAACTTGCCGTCGCCGATGTAGATCCCGGTATGCGACAGCCCCCACTGGTAGGTGTTCTGCTGGAACACGATGTCGCCCGGTCGCAGATCGCTCGGGTCGACGTAGCTCCCCGACACCACCTGGCTCTCCATCGCCCGCGGGAAACCGCCACCCAGTACCTTGTTGACGACGTAGTAGGTGAAGCCGGAGCAGTCGAAGCCGGCCGGCGTCGTGCCGCCCCAGACGTACGGGTAGCCCAGGTACTTCATCGCCTCAGCGACGATAGCCGCGCCGATGTCGCTGGCCGGAGCCGAAGCCGCCGGCTCCTCGTTACCGCCTGCCAACGCGGGGGCCGGGGCCTGCGTCGGCTGGCGGTCGGTCGGCGCCAGGTACGCGCCCATCATCCAGCCGCGAATGCCCTTGTAATCGACGCCCCACCAGGCGTCACCCGCGCCGTCGTAGCGCGGTCCGTCGATGACATGGACCACTTCGCCCTCGGCAGCCACGGTTTGAATGCCCGCGCCGTAACCCACGTCGTTCCGCAGGTTCAGGCCGGCGCCACCGGTGTTCACGACCTCGGCGTTCCCGCCGACCACGATGCTCGACGAAGCCGCCGGCGCCGGGTTCGACACCTGCACCGCCTGGGGAGCAGCACCGGTGTTACCCAGCGACAGGTAGCTGCGGGCCGCATACCCCGTCAGCCCGCCGTAGCTCACCTGGGCCCACGTCATGCCCTGATCGTCCGTCTGCTCCGGACCTGCCACATTCACGTGCGCCCCTTCGGGCATCACGGTGAGGGTCGCTGCGCTCAGGCTCGGGGCCTCACGCAGCCGGAGCCCGTTCCCCTCGGTCCCGGACACGACAACGACCTGGCCAGCCGAAAGTGGCGGCAGGGTCAGGTAATCGCTGACGATCCAGCCCAGAGTGCCGTTGACATCCACGTTGTACCAGACGGACCCGTCCGGTGCGGTGTTCGGCCCTCCGATGACATTGATTGTCGAGGATTCGGAGACAGTGAACAGGATTGGGGCATCGTACCCGACGGCGCCACGCAGGTTGACGCCGAGACCATCTGTGTTCGCTACGATTGCCTGTCCACCGATGACGAGGTTGGTATCCGCGGCGACTGGCGAAACCCCCGTCACAGCCACCGCCGCAGCGAGAGCGACACCACCGAGCAGGTGGCGTCTCTTTCGAACACCCAATCGTCCTTCCCTCCTGGAGTCCGTGTGGCCGGCAATACCAGTTGTCCCACTGGAGGTGGGAAACCAGTGCCTGAACCCTCCTCCAATCTCGCGGTGCGCCGCGGGTGGTCATGCATCGAGGTCCCCTCTCGATGCGCCCGCTGCGCCCGGACCGGTGCGCCGCCACAGGCCTCACGCACTTCACCCCGCCCGGCCCGCTGGCTGCGGGCCTGCGCTTCCGGATCCCCGGCCCGGATTAGCATTGCAGACAGGATGTCGTGCGTCGGCGCCGGCAGTCACGTTGCTGGTTGCGCTCCCCCGAGTGCCACCAACAGACTGCCGTATAGGTCGCAGGCTAGCACATGCGCTTGTTCCTGTCAATCATGTGACAGCGCGTCAGCACCGAATACGCAACGAATGGCGCGAACGTACGCACTGTTCGTGATTAATGCCCCAGTCGAACCGGGACGCCACGAGCCGCCAGATAGGCTTTCGCCTCCGCGATCGTGAACGTTCCGTAATGAAAAATTGACGCGGCAAGGACGGCCTGCGCCTTGCCCTCCGTCAATGCTTGATACAGGTGCTCGAGGGTTCCCGCTCCTCCCGAGGCGATCACCGGCACGCCGGTCGCCTCGGCCACCGCGCGGGTCAGCTCGAGGTCATACCCGTCCTGGGTGCCGTCGGCGTCCATACTGGTCAGCAGGATCTCGCCAGCGCCCAACTCCACGCCGCGCCGCGCCCATTCCACGGCATCGAGGCCGGTTGGAACCTGACCTCCCCGGGTGTAGACCTCCCAGCCCCCGTCCGGCCGCCGCCGGGCATCGATAGCCAGCACCACGCACTGGCATCCGAACCGCTGAGCGCACGTGGCGATCAGCTCCGGGTTGGCCACCGCCGCGCTGTTCACGCTGACCTTGTCCGCGCCCGCGCGGAGCAGCCTGTGCATGTCGTCCGCGCTGCGCACCCCACCCCCGACGGTGAGCGGGATGAAGACCTGACGCGCCGTCTCCCGCACCACGTCGACGATGGTGTCACGATCCTCGCTGCTGGCTGTTATGTCGAGAAAGACCAGTTCGTCCGCCCCGGCCTCGTCGTAGCGCCGTGCCAGCTCGACCGGGTCGCCTGCGTCGCGCAGCCCCTGGAACTGGACGCCCTTGACCACCCGCCCCGCCTTCACGTCGAGGCAGGGAATAATGCGCCGCGTGAGCATCTGGAACTACTCCCCGGTCCGGTCCTGCGGTCGGCCGCCCGCGTCCTCCCGCTCGACATCGCGCCGGGCCTCAACGACGGCTTCCAATTCCTGCTGCGCCTGCTCGAACCGCATCCGCGCCCGCTGTTCGTGGAGGTACCACAATTCGCGCCGCAGCCGGCGATCCACCTGGTGGAGCTCCTCCAGCCGGATCTCGATCATCTGCATCCGGTAGGCCAGGTCGCGGTCGACCTCCTCCATCTGGTCGGCACGCTGGACGACGCGCTCGAAGCGCATATCGTTACTCTGCTGGAGATCGCGGACCTGTGCGTCGAACTGCTGGCGAAGCTCTTCAATCCGCTCCGCCATGAGCTCGTCGCGCTCCACGGCCTGGGTATGGAACCGATCGATCTCGCTCTCCAGGCGCTCCAGGATCTGCCCGATCGCTTCGAAGTGCGGGTCGATCTCCTTCATCGCCTCGCGGAGTTCCTGGAGTTGCGCCTGCACCGCGGCAACCCCGGCCGCCTCCTCTTCGATCCGCGCTTCGACATTGGAGACCTCCTGAACGATCTCCGCGACCCGACGCCGCAGTTCTTGCTCGACGATCCGGACCGCGTCGTCCGTGCGCATCAGGTCTCGCTGTAGCCGTTCGACCTCGGTGCGCAGCGCGTCCAGCGAGTCGCGCAGGCCCTGGGAGACCGCCACCTGCCGCTCGCCGTGGGCGCTGAGGTGGTCGATCAGGGCACGCAGTTCGTCGTAGCGCTTGGTGTCGTGCCCTACGTCCTCCCGCTGGCGGCGGACCGTCTCCAGAAGCTCGCTCACGTGGGCCTGGAGTGAACGGATCGGACGGGCGACATCGTCGATCCGCTGGTTAAGATCAGTCAGGGCCTGCCGGAAGCGCGCCTCCTCGAGCTGGCGCGCCTGGGCCGCCTGGGCGACCTCGTGGCGGTGCTGCTCAAGGGCGAGACGATGCTGTGCCAGGGCGGTCTCAGTGGCCTTGATCTGCTCTTCCTCGCGGAGCTGGCGGCTCAGCAACTCGCGGGTGATCTGCCGCAACTCGTCGATCTGTGCCTGCAGCCCCTGGATCTTGGCCTCTTCGCGCTTTCGCCGATCGTCCTCGCGGACGCTGTCGGCCAGGTCAGTGCGCGCGCTCATGGTCCTCCCCCATACCCGGCAACGACGTGGCAGGCTCCACCCACCAGTCCTCGGCACTCCGGATCGTCAACGCCCCGGTGTACAGGGCCTGCCCGACGATAGCGGCCTCCACCCCCGCGATGGCGGCCAGACGCTCGACATGGTCACGGCAGGCCACGCCGCCCGACGCGATGACCGGCAGACCGACCCGCGCGATCGCTGCGATCGCCGCGAAGTTCGGCGCGGTCAGCGTGCCGTCTCGCTCGATGTCCGTGTAAATCACCCGCGGGACCCCCGCATCCCGCGCCTGGGCGATCACATCCTCGGCGGCCAGATCGGACGTCTCCTCCCACCCGCGTACCGCCACCCGGCCGCCGCGGGCGTCCACCCCGAGCACCACCCGCTCGGCGCCGAACCGCGCGACCGCCTCACCCAGCAGCGCCGGGCGCTCGACCGCGGCGGTTCCCAGCACCGCGCGGCTGACACCGGCCGCGAACGCCGCCTCCAGGTCAGCCAGGCTGCGCAGACCGCCACCCAGCTCGACCGGCACCCCCACCTCCGCGATCGCACGCACCAGATCGAGCTGCACCGGCTTGCCGGCCCGCGCGCCGTCCAGGTCCACCACATGGATCCAGCGCGCACCCAGGTCCGCCCACCGCCAAGCCACTCGTACCGGGTCGTCGTCATACGCGGTCTCGCGATCGAAGTCTCCCTGCACCAGGCGGACGCACCGCCCACCGCGCAGGTCGATCGCGGGGATAATCAGCATGTCTGGCCACCGTTCACCGACCGGCGCCGGCCATCCGCGTGAAGTTCTGCAGCAGCTTCAGCCCCCACCGGCCGCTCTTTTCGGGGTGGAACTGTGTTCCCATCACGTTTTCGCGTGCGATCGCACTGGTGAAGCGCACGCCGTAGTCCGTGGTCGCTGCGGTCCAGCCCTCCACCGCCGGGTCGACGTAGTAGGAGTGGACGAAGTAGAAATCGGCGCCGTCCGGGATGCCGTCGAAGAGCGGGCTCGATCCCTGGTGAGACACCTGGTTCCAGCCGACGTGTGGGAGCGGCTGACCACCGGGGAGGCGCCGCACCGCCCCCGGGATCACGTCCAGGCACGGATGCTCCCCACCCTCGTAGCTCACGCTGAAGAGCACCTGCATCCCCATGCAGATGCCGAGATACGGGGTGCCCGCGGCAATGGTCTCCCGGAGCACATCGACCAGTCCGTTGGCCGACAGGTGCGCCATCACGTCCGCAGCCGCACCGACGCCCGGCACGATGACACCCGCGGCGGTCCGAATCACGTCCGGGTCGCGCGTGATGCACGCATCCGCCCCGAGGCGGCCCATTGCATTGACGACGCTGGCGATATTGCCAGCGCCGTAGTCGACGACTGCGATCATTCTGCACACTCTTCCGGCGCTGGGAGCGCGTCCAGCGCTCGGATCGTCGCTTCCACGCTCCGGACCAGCGCGCGTTGATTGTAACCGCCCTCCAGCAGCAGGACCAAACGCCCCTCGCTCAATTGATCCGCCCACTCGCGCACCCGCCGCGCCATCTCGTAGAAACCACGCTCCGTCACCTCCATGAGAGCGAGCGGGTCGTCCCGGTGCGCGTCGAAACCGGCCGAGACCAGAATCAGCTCGGGTGCGTACTCGACGAGGCGTGGCCCGATCACCTCGTCGAACACGCGGGTGTAGTCGGCATCGTCCGAGCCGGGGGGCAGGGGGAGGTTGACGGTGTAGCTTTGCCCGAATCCAACTCCCTCTTCGTCTCGGTGCCCGGTGCCCGGGAAAAGCGGCCACTGATGCACCGAGAAGAACAAGACTTCGTCGGTATCGTAGAAGGCCTCCTGCGTCCCGTTCCCATGGTGGACATCCCAGTCGATGATCGCCACGCGGCGCAAACCACGGCGATCGAGCGCGTGGCGAGCCGCCACCGCGATGTTGTTGAAGATGCAGAAGCCCATGCCCTGCCGGCGCAGGGCGTGGTGGCCGGGCGGCCGGGGAAAGACGAACACCCGCGAGGCCGCTCCGTCGAGCACGGCATCCACCGCTTGCTTCGCGGCACCGGCGGCGAGCAGCGCCGTCTCGTAGGTCAGCGGGGAGACGTAGGTGTCGCTGTCGAGGTAGGCCCCGCCGGCGTAGGAGATCTGCTCGATGAACCGGATGTACTCCGGGTCGTGGACCAGCGCGATATCGTCAGGGGTAGCCGGCTCCGGATCGAGCACGGTCCGCGGGTTGATCAGCCCGCGCTCGTGCAGGTGACGCTCGATCGCCACCAGGCGCTGGGCATTTTCCGGATGTGCCCCGGTGTCGTGGAGGCGAAACCGATCCGAAAGGATCAGGGCGGTCGGGATGTCCATGCGCCACAGTATATGCCGCCCGGCAAGGCGACGGCAACGACGCGCGCCGGCCCGCCCTAGCGGATGGCCATCAGTGTGACCGTGCTCATGACCCCGTCGACCTTTTGGATGGGTCCCATGACCAGCCGGCCGATCTCCCGCGCGTCCGATGCCTCCAGGACGGCGACTACATCGTAGGTACCGGCCACGATGTTGACCGCCGTCACGCCCTCGATGCGCGACAGAGCCTCATAGACGTCGTCGCCCTTGCCGATTTCGGTGGTGATAAGGACATACGCCTTGGTCACGACGCACCTCCGGCCACGCCCGGCATCGAACCAGCTCGATGCCACCGCACGAGCGGCGCCCGTCAGTCCGGCAGCGCCGCCATGCCCTGCGCCAACACCCGCAGCATCGCCGCGTGAATCTGTCCGTTCGACGCGACGCAGTTCGGTCCGTCCACACGGAACGGTTCGCCACCGTAGCCCGTGACGGTACCGCCCGCCTCTGTGACCATCAGCGACCCGGCGGCCGAGTCCCAGGGCGCCAGTCCCTCTTCCCAGTAGCCGTCCAGCCGCCCCGCCGCGACGTGGCACAGGTCGATCGCGGCCGCACCGCTGCGGCGCACCCCCTGCGTCGCATGAATGAAGTTCTCCCAGTGCGGAAGATTCCGCCCACGTGTATCAACATCATACAGGAATCCCGTGGCAAGAAGCGACGCGAGCAAGGTGTCGGTTCGAGAGACGCGCAGGCGCCGGCCATTGAGCCAGGAGCCCCGCCCACGCTCAGCAACATACAGCTCGTCGAGCGTTGGAACGTAGACGACCCCGAGGACAACCTCCGCCCCAACCTCAAGGGAGATGGAGACGGCGTACAGCGGATACCCGTGCGCATAGTTCGTCGTGCCATCGAGCGGGTCGATCAACCAGCGCGGCGCATCGTCAGCGCCGCGGAGGGCACCGCTCTCTTCAGCGAGGATGGCGTGGTCGGGAAACCGGTCGCGGATCGTCTCGACAATCAGCCGCTCACTGGCCTTGTCGGCTTCGGTGACCAGGTCGACCGGACCTTTGTGACGAACGTCGTGGATCTGCCCGGCCATGTTCCGCAGCAGCGCACCGGCACGACGGGCCGCGTCCGTGGCTACCGCCCGGGCCGCTTCCAACGTCTTTGTTGTCACCCTGCGCTCCTCATCGCCCGCCCCGCCGTGCGGCGGGACTGCGCTCAGTCGTCCGTGAATGCGGTCGCGGTGACCAGCGGCAACTGCGGGTGGGCATCGAGGTCCAACCCCGCCTGCACCCCGCGCCGCTGCACATAGTAGGCCGCGCCCGCGATCATCGCCGCGTTGTCGGTGCAGAGGATTGGAGGCGGATAGCGGACCGGGATGTCGAGCGCACCGGCAAGCCGGCGCCGCAGGAGGCTGTTGGCGGCCACGCCGCCGGCGATCAACACCGTCGCCGCGCCCGTCTCGCGGGCGGCGCGGATCGTCTTTTCGGCCAGGACGTCGACGATGGCATCCTGATAGTCGGCCGCCAGGTCGTTGACCGGCATGTTGGGCGCGTACTCCGGCGGCTCGTGGGTGAGGAACGGCTGGTCACCCTTCGGCCGGCGCTTGCGCGGGCCGGGTCGCCGGTACTTCTCCACCTCCCGCAGGAGCGCGGTCTTGAGACCGCTGAAGCTGAAGTCGTAGCTGTCGCCGAGCCACGCCCGCGGGAAGTGGAATCGTCCAATACGCCCTTGCTCCGCCGCCCGCTGGATCGCCGGGCCGCCCGGGTAACCCAAACCCAGGATGCGCGCGCCCTTGTCGAACGCCTCGCCGGCGGCGTCGTCGATCGTGCGGCCCAGCAGCTCATACTCCCCGTGTCCACGCATGAAGACGAGCTCCGTGTGCCCGCCCGACACGATCAGGCACACCAGCGGGAAGGCGGGCGGCGGAACCGGATCTTCGCCAGGCAGCGACAACCAGTTGGCGTAGATATGGCCTTCGAGATGATTGACCGGCACCACCGGCAGGCCCCACGTGAGCGCCAGCGTCTTCGCCACGTTGACTCCCACGAGGAGCGCCCCTGCCAGACCCGGGCCTTCGGTCACCGCGATGGCGTCGATGTCGTCCCGCGTCACCCCCGCCTGCTCCAGCGCCAGGTCGATGGCCGGGATGATCGTCGTGATGTGCCGGCGCGATGCCAACTCCGGCACCACCCCGCCGTAGCGCTGGTGCAGGTCGATCTGTGAGTGGATGACGTTGGAGAGCACCTCCCGTCCGCCACGAACGACGGCAGCGGAGGTCTCGTCGCACGAGGTTTCAATACCCAGAATAACGGTGCCCGTGCTCGTCGCCATGCTGACCTGTTACGATCCCTTCTGCCGCAAAGCGCGCGAACAATCGCTCGCGGAGTTCGTCATAGCGCTGCCGTGACGCCTGGTCACGCAGTGACGGTGACCACATGATGTAGGCGTCCTCGCCGTTGTCGCTGTAGTAGCGTTTCCGCAGCCCCTGGCGCGTGAAGCCGTATTTCTCATACAGCGCCTGCGCGGTGTGGTTCGAGACTCGGACTTCAAGCGTCACCCACTCGGCGCTCCGCCGGATCGCCTCGTCGAACAGGCTGACGAGCAGCAACTCACCGAGCCCGCGGCCCCGATGGTCGGGATCCACCCCGATCGTGGTGATGTGCGCCTCATCGTAGAGGATCCACATCCCCGCAAACCCGACGATCGGGTCGGACACCTGCGGCTCCGAACGCCGGATCAAGGGCAGCAGCGCCAGCCGCCCGCGCGGCTCGGGCGCTCCGGAACCCTCCACCTGGTCACCGCGCTGCCAGCGCAACACGATGTAGTAGTTGTTGGCCGGGTTGCGCAACTCACGCCGGTAGGCCGACTCCGGCCACGGGTTGGTGAAGCAGCGCCGCTCGACCCGGGACACCTCGGGCACGTCCTCGACGCGCATCGGCTGCACATAGTACCGGCGAGGCCCAGCGGTCATCTCGTTGTTCACGATGCCTGTCTCTCTCCACCGGTGCCCGGGACACCGTCTCCAGCCCGCCCGCTGCATTACCCCGTGGACGCGCGCGGCTCGGGCGCCGCGGCCGTGCTCGCACTGCCGTGCACGTAGACCGGCTCCAACGTCTCCAGGGGGTCGGTATCCCCTTCAAGCCAGCGTCGGTGCGCAACCTCCGCCAGGTACGCCGGGCGCCGCACCCGCAGAGCCGGCGGCGGCACGATGACGAGCGGGGACTCCTCCAGGCGAGCCGCCAACTCCGCCGGCAACTCTCCCGCAATGATAGTCTTCTCGACCAGCTCGTCCGCCAACTGGTCCATCCGCTCATTGCGCAGGTCGCTCAGCCGCACCCACCGTCCGTTCCGGTACCGGTAGTCAGCGTACACCACCCGTCCCCGACCGGCCGGGACAACCGCGCGGATCGGGTGGCGCGACCGCACATGCGGGTAGGCAATGGTATCCAGTGTGCCGATGCCGATGAGCGGCAAACCCAGCCCGTAGCACAGGCCCTTGGCCACGCTCATCCCCACGCGCAGGCCGTTGAAGGTGCCCGGCCCGATCGCCACGGCCACGGCGCCGACCTCCGTCAGGTCACGTCCGTTGATATCTAGCAGGTGCCGGATCTGGGTGAGGAGGGACGCGGTTTGGTTCCGCCCGGCATTCCAGGTCAGCTCGCTGACCGTCGCGCCGTCGTAGAGCGCCAGCCCCGCGACCTCGGTCGACGTGTCAATGGCCAGAAGCAGCCGGTCCTCGGCGGGCACCAAACACCTCCACGCGAAAGGCCTCCACCAGCGCCTCGTAGCGCTCGCCCCGCGGATAGAGGGCGAGCCGGCGCTTCGCATCGGCAATATATTCGAGGTTTACGAGCAGGTACTCCTCGGGCAGCTCGGCGCTGAGCCGCTCCGGCCACTCCACCACCGTGATCCCCGCCGGGTCCGCGAAGTAGTCCTCGTAGCCGACCGTGACCAGCTCCTCATCTCCCTCCAGGCGGTAGAGGTCGAGGTGGTAGAGCGTCACCGGCCGGCCGTCGGCGGTTCGCCCAGGGTGCTCGTGGACCAGGGTGAAGGTCGGGCTCTGCACGTAGCCGGTCACGCCCAATCCCCGTGCAATGCCCTGCACCAGCGTCGTCTTGCCCGAGCCAATGATGCCGGTGAGCAGGATGACGTCGCCAGGCCGGGCGAGCCGGCCGAGCCGCGAGCCAAGCCACCGCGTCTGTTCCGGGCTGTGACTGATCACGTCGAGCGCTGGGCGCTGGGTCAGCATCGAGGTCGTGTCCTCCGTTATGGTGCGCGCCGCAGCGTGCAGGCCTGCGCCGGAGTCGCTGTGGCGTGGCCCCATCATAGCCAGCGCTCAATGAAACCGGCAAGCGCCGTCGTCAACCGCGCCCCTTGGTCGCCACCGGCAACGTGAAGCGGAACACCGTTCCCTCTCCGGGCACGCTCTCCACGCAGATCGACCCGTCCTGCGCCTCGACCAGTTGCTTGACGATGGCGAGTCCCAGCCCGCTCGACTCGCCGAAACCCGCACCGTCGCCCAATCGGTAATGGCGCTGGAACACGGCCTCCAGCTCCTCCTCCGGGATGCCGCCGCCGGTGTCACGGACCGACACCTCGACCACCCCATCCCGCTGCTCGGCGCCGACGACGATCAGGCCTCCCTCCGGCGTGTGACGCAGCGCGTTGTAGAGGAGATTGCCGAAGATCTGCTGCAGGCGAGTGCGGTCCGCCAGCACCGGCGGCAGGTCCGGCGGCAGCATCGCCTCGACGGCGACCTTCCGCTGGTCCCACGCCATGGGCCGGATGCCCTCGACCGCGGCCCGTGCCACCTCCTCGATCGCCACCGGAGCCGGTTCGATCTGCAGCGCGGCTTCCTCGATTCGGGCCAGCGTGAACAGGTCGTTGATGAGGCGCTCCAGCGTGAGCACTTCCTGATGCATCACCGCGAGCGACCGCGTCTCCTCGTCGTCCAGCTCCCCCAGCGAACCGGAGAGCGGGTCGGCGCCCCGCCTCGCCAGCAGCCGCTCGATGTGGCCCCGCACGATCGCGACCGGCGTTCGCAGGTCGTGCGACACATTGGCTACGAACGCCTTCCGCGCCCGGTCGGTCCGATCCACGCTGGCGATCATCTCGTTGAAGCGCTCGGCCAGCCGCGCGATCTCGTCTTCCCCCTTGACGGCGACACGGCGCCCGAGGTCGCCCTCCGCCATGGCGTCGGCCGCCTCGGCCAGGTGCGACACGCGCTTCGACACGCGCCGGGCCCGGAGGATCCCAACCGGCACCGCCACGACGAGGGCGGGGGCAATGAGGACCGCCAGCGTCGTGACGATGATGTAGACCAGCCCTGCCGCGACCGTCGGCGCCGGCAACGACGTCGGGCCTGACGACGGGTCGAATCGCTCGAGCACGACCAGCCCCTGGAAGACGTCATCCACCGACAGAATGGGGTGGACCACGACCGTCTCGTTCTCATCGCCGTCCGTGACCCAGAGGTTCCCGTGACCCGACGGGGCGCCCGCCAGTTCCAGACCACGTCGCGCGATGCGCACCGTGAGCGGGTTCGGGATTACGTCGACGGTCTGCCCAGGCGGCGCCCAGGTGGGGTCCGAAGTCGCCACGATCCGGCCGCCAGCGTCCGTGATCGCGATCCGGCGCTCACCGCGCTTGGGGCTGCCGACGTCGTATTGGCCGGCTACGAGCGCGAGCCGCTGCTGGACGGAATTCAAGCGTTCGGTGTCGCCGAGCGCCGCAGCGCTGACCGCGTCGGGACCCGCCGTCTGAGCCACCATCACGGTGGTGTTGATCGCGAACGAGTCGATGCCGGTGCTCAGGGGGAGCCAGCCGGCGTTGTAGGCACCGAGGAAGACCCCGGCCACGGCAAGCTCGATCACCAACGCCGTCAGCAACACCACCAGGACGTGCGAGACGATGAGCTGGACGCTCAGCCGCCGGCGATAGGCTCGGAAGAACCACCGCACCGCCCGCCACGGCGCGGTGAACACCCGCCGCATCACGCCCCTCCGTCACGCGGTCGTTCGTACTTGTATCCGATGCCCCACAAGGTCACGATCCTCTCCGCCGGGCTGCCCGGTCCACCCAGCTTCTTGCGCAGCCGGAGGATGTGCGTGTCCACCGTTCGATCCACGCCGACGTAGTCCTCGCCCCACACCCGGTGCAGGAGATAATCCCGGCTGAAGACCCGCCCGGGGTTAGCCGCCAGAAGGTGCAGCAGGTCGAACTCCTTGGCGGTCAGGTGCACCGGTTGCCCGCGCGAGGTCACTTCCCGCGACAGCGGATCGATCGTCAGGTCGCCGTGGTCGATCGGTGTCGTATCGTCTTCGGTGCGCGAGCGCGCCCGCATCATCTCCACCCGCCGCAAGATCGCCGAGACCCGCGCCTGGAGTTCTCGCAGCGAGAAGGGCTTGGTCAGATAGTCGTCCGCGCCCAGCTCCAGCCCGAGCACGCGATCCAGCTCCGTCGACCGGGCCGTGAGCATCAGGATCGGCGTGATCTTGGATTGCCGCACGCGGCGACAAATCTCCAGCCCGTCAACGTTAGGGAGCATCAGATCGAGCACGATCAGGTCCGGCTCCGGCTGGCCCGGACCGGTCAGCCGCTCGAGCGCCGCAGCCCCGTCGCGGATGACCTCGACCCGGTGTCCCTCCTCGCGCAGCGCCTGTTCAACCAGGGTCGCCAACTCCCGCTCGTCCTCGACGACGACAATATCCGCCACGTCCCCTCAGAACCTCGCATCTCACAACCGTGCAACGCGCAAACAACGCATCCGAGCCAGTATACCAACGCCCCTCCCGCCCCGAGGCGATGAGACGGGCCGGCGTCGTCGCGTGCCGGCCCGCCCGCGCGAACGCGCGTCCCTAGTCACCGGAGGGGACATCACGCCGCCAGAACACGAGTGCCGCAACACCGAGGAGCAACACGCTGTAGCCGACGAGCGTCGCGATGGCCCGCTCGGGGCTGAGCAAGCCTTCCGCCGGCGCGGGATCAAATCCGGCCCGCATCGCTAGCGCCTGGAAGCTCGTGTTCGGAAAGAAGTCGACCATCAGCTCGCCCAATCGGCCGAAGACCGCCGGGGCGATCACCGCAGCGATCTGCTGCGCGATCGGCAAACCGATTCCGACCGCGATTCCGGCCGCCATGGAGCGTCCGAGCATAGCCACACCAAACGCCACGATGACGAGGAAGAAGAGCAGCCCGGCGGTCGTCGCGTAAAGTTGCACGGCATCCGCCACCCAGGCACCGTCGATGACGCTCAGATCCTGCTCTTGGCCGCTGAGCCACCCACTGCACGCGGCTTCCACGGAAATGAGCACCGCCATCATCAGGACGAAGAGCAGGTCGACCACCAGGAGCGCCAGCAACTTCGCCGTGAACAGAGTGCTGCGTCCGACGCCCGTCGCCAGGAGAAGGCGCATCGTGCCCCAGCCGTACTCGGACCCGGCAATGGCTGCTCCGATCACCGGGAGGGTCATGTTCCCCATGAGCTGAATCAGTTGGAAGCTGTCCTCAACGATGTTGGGGAAGACGAACGCCTCACGCGAGCCGTCGGTCCCGGCGACGAGCACGAGCACCATAAAGCCTACCGCCGCCAGGATCCCGAGACCGAACGTTACCTTGGTCATGGGACGCTTCCGGAGCTTCCCTAGCTCCATCCGCGTCAGTGCGGCGACGCCCGGCCGGGCTCGCATCGCGTCGCTTGCGCTCAGCGTCGCCGCGGTCAGGGTATTGGTTCCACTAGTCACGCCGCACCTCGCTCCCCAGTTCTCCTGTAATCTCCAGGAACGCTTCCTCGAGGGTATTTCCGACCGGCCGGACCTCCTCAACCGCGACACCGGCCTGCACCAACGCGGCCGTCAACGCGGCCCGCTCGCCATCCGTCGCCTGCACGATCAGCGCACTATCCCGCTCCTCCACCTGTTGCACCATGGGGAGGCTCCGCAGGATCTCCGTTGCCCGCAGCATGTCGTCCACCCGCACCAGCGTCTGCTGGCCCCGTGCGGTCAACTCGGCCACCGAGCCTTCCAGCACCACCTCGCCGCGGCGGAGAATCGCCACGCGGTCGCACACCTGCTCGACTTCGTTCAGCAGGTGGGACGACAGGAAGATCGTCTTCCCCGCCTCGGAGAGCCGGAGAATGAGGTGACGCACCTCCATCATCCCGGCCGGATCGAGGCCGTTCGTCGGCTCGTCGAGGATGATCAGCTCCGGATCGTGAATCAGCGTCCAGGCGATCCCGAGCCGCTGCTTCATGCCCAGGGAATACTTCCCGAACGGCTTCTTGCCCGCCTCCGCCAGGCCGACGAGCTCCAGCACCTCATGGATCCGCCTCGACGGGATCCCGCCCCGCAGCGCAGCCAGCACCGACAGGTTGTCGAACCCGGACAGGTACGGATAGAAGGTCGGCCGCTCGATGATCGCCCCGACGCGCGACAGCGCCTCGCCGCGTCGCTCCGGCCCGAGACCGAACAGTTCGATCCTGCCCTCGGTCGGCTCGACCAGCCCCAAGATCATCGCGATCGTGGTCGACTTCCCCGAGCCGTTCGGTCCCAGGAAGCCGTAGACCTCTCCGGCATGAACCGTGAAGCTCACGCCGCGCACTGCGTCGTGATTCCCGTAGCGCTTGCGGAGGCCAACAGCGCGCAGCACCGGGGGGCGCTCGGCAACGGTTGCCGGGCTGTGCGTGCGGGTCGGCGCAACTGCTTGCACCATAGATGAACCTCCCCGATAGACCGTCGTAACGTGCGGGCCGGAGCACCCCTGACTCCAGCCACCATCACGAGGGTACGGGGAGGCCGCTACGAAGCTTTGACGGGAATGTCACGGAAATGTGAACGGTGCAACCGTCCTCACCGGACCCGCCGACACGGGACCACTCTGCGCGAGACGGACATTCCGCTCAGCAGGAACACGGGGCATGACGGGGATGGGTCAAGACGCGAGCCCTGGTCGTCGTCGCGAGGGACGGCGACGACCAGGGTTGCTCTTGATCGACAAGCTAGGTCTCAGTCCACCGGCGGGCGCCGGTCCGCCCACGGGCGCGCCTCCTCGAACGCCGCGGCCGCGCGCAGCACGGTCGCATCGTCGCGCAGGCGACCGACGATCTGGAGCCCGACCGGAAGCCCCGCGTCGGTAAACCCGGCGGGCACCGTCGCCGCGGGCTGACCCGTGAGATTGAAGGGGTAGGTGAACGGCGTCCAGCTCAAACGAGTCACCGGCTGGCCGGCGATCTCGCCCGGATGATCGTCTCCGGCCCGGAACGCGGCGAGCGGCATGGTCGGCGTCAGGAGCAGGTCGTAGCGCTCCATGAATTGCCGCACCTGATCCGCGAACTGGCTACGCCGCTGCATCGCCGCGGCAAGATCGACCCCGCTGATCTGGCGCCCATCTTCGATCACCCGTACCAGACCGGGGTCTAGCTGGTCGCGCACCTGCTCGAAGTTGTCACGGAAGACGCCCGCCATGGCTGTGCTCCAGATCGCGTCGAGAATCTGGAATGGATCCTCCCAGCCGGGTGTGACTTCCTCCACCTCGCAGCCGAGGTCCGCGAAGGCAGCCGCCGCGCGGGCAGCGATATCGCCGACCTCTGGGTCGACTACCGCGTACCCGAGATCCCGGCTCCAGGCGACGCGCAGGCCGGCCACACCTCCGTCGCAGGCCGCGACGAAGCTGGGCGTGGTGGGATCGAGCGACAGCCGGTCACGCGGATCGAAGCCCGCCATCACGTCGAGCATCAACGCGGCGTCGCGCACGGTGCGCGTCATCGGTCCGACGTGCGACAGCGACTCGACCGCGCTGGGCGGGTAGGAGGGAACCAGCCCAAACGATGGCTTGAAGCCGAAGATGCCGCAGAACGCCGAGGGGATGCGGATCGACCCGGCGCCGTCGCTGCCCTGCGCCAGCGGACCCATCCCTGCCGCGACGGCCGCCCCGGCACCGCCGCTCGAGCCTCCCGCCGTCCGGCCGTGCTGCCACGGGTTATGCGTCGGGCCGACGACCCGGTTCCCCGAGTCTCCCTTCCATCCCAGCTCCGGCGTGTTGGTCTTGCCAAGCATCACGCACCCGGCTGCGTAGAGCCGCTCGACGAAGGGGGCATCGAAGTCGGGCACCCAGTCTTTCCAGATCAGGGACCCGCGCGTGGTCCGGATCCCACGGGTGACGGAAAGGTCCTTGATCGACACCGGCACGCCGAGGAGCGGCCGGTCGGCCCGCCCGGCGGCGTAGTCTCGCTCGGCCGACAGTGCCTGATCCATCGCCAGATCGGCCGTGACGGTTATGAACGCGTTGAGCGTCGGGTTGAGTCGTTCGATGCGCTCCAGCACCGCTCGGGTGACCTCGACCGGTGACAGCGTCCGCTCCGCATACAGCCGTCGCAGTTCCGTGGCCGGCAGGTAACACAGGTCGATCGCATCCACCGTCGCACATCCCTTCCACGCGCCACCGCGCGCCGACTGGCTTGTTCTTCTGTGATCTTGGAGGCATGGTAGCACACCCGGGCGCGCTCCCCGCTGACGCTCTCGAACGCCGAACACGGAATTCGACGAATCTGTGCTACGATCGGCATCATGCGTTGAAGCTGCGTGAAGTCATCCCCACTGTGGAGGGAGGCAGCGGGTGTCCGATGAGTTGATCGCCGGGGTCCTCTGGACCATCCTGGGAGTATCGATCTTGCTTGCCCTCGTCGCGGCGGCCCAGCGCTCCTGGCCGATGATGCTGATCGCCGGCATGCTGGCGTTCGTCTTCGCGATCCCGGCGCTCCCCAGCATCGGCCTGTTTATCCTCGTGATCGCGGTGGCAGAGATCGTCGTGGCGCTCGTCATGCGCCGCCGGGAAGACGAATCCACTACCCCGTAGTAACAGGCGACAGCATCGTCGTTCCGGTGCGGTGCCGGCCGATCAGACGGCCGACATCCGCTATCCCCAGTGGGTGTACGCCCCGGTTTCAACCTCGGTGAGCTTGCCGCTCGCCTCGCGGATCTTTACCTCGGGGCCCTTCGCCCCGGCCTTGACGATCTCGCCGATGCGCCACGGTCTGTGCAGCCCGGCGAGGCGGAACGCCCGGCAAACGCGCGCAAACACGGCCGGCGGCGCAGTGAAGAGCAGCTCGTAGTCCTCTCCGCCGCGCAGGGCCAGGTCGAACCAATCCTCGAAGTTCCACTTGATCGAGTTCGGGATGGGCACGCGCGCGATGTCGATCACGGCCGAGACGCCGCTCGCCTGGCACATCTTCGGCAGGTCGCCCAGCAGCCCGTCGCTGAGGTCCATCGCGGCGCGCACACCGGCGCGGGTCAGAAGGCGCCCTTCACGCACGCGCGGGCGGGGACGGCTGTACGCCTCACGCATGGCCGGACTACCGTCGAGCGTGAGGAGTTGCTGCTGGAACACCCGCAGCCCGGCCGCGGCCATTCCCAGCGGGCCGGTCACGCCAATCACGTCTCCGGGCTTCGCCGCGGCGCGTGTCATGACCGCGCGACGGCCCGCCAAGGTCTCCCCGACGACGGTGACGGACACGACCACGCCGTTGGGTGACGCGCTCAAGTCACCGCCCGCTACCACGACGCCGTAACGCCGTCCGAGCGCGTTCATGCCCCGGAACAGGTCCGTCACCTCGCGGTCGCGCTCCGAACCGGTCAGGGCGAGCGAGACGAGCGCCAGCCGCGGCTGAGCACCCATGGCCGCCACATCACTCAGGTTGACCGCCAGCGCCTTGTGCCCAAGCGCCTGCCAGTCCATCCAGTCGAGGCGGAAGTGAACGTTCTGCACCAGCACGTCGGTGGTGAAGACGAGGTCGCGGCCCGGCCGTGGGCGCCAGACGGCGGCGTCGTCACCGATGCCTAGCCGGAGCCGCCGCGGCAGCGCGGCGCCTACGACACCGTCGATCATGTCGATGAGGGGAAACTCGCCGACCTCCTTGACCGGCCGGCCGCCGGACGGCACGCGCATCCCTACTCCTCGCTCCTCTCCTCCACCCGACCAGCGTCGCACGCGGCGCGGTACACTGCCGCGGTCTCCCGCGCCGTCCGCTCCCAGGAAAACGCCCGCGCCCGCGCCAGTCCGCGCTCCCGCAGGTCGGCCCGCAGCGCCGGGTCGCCCATGAGCCGCGCGATGGCCGCCGCCATCGCATCGACATCGCGCGGATTCACCAGAAGGGCCGCGTCCCCCGCCACTTCGGGGAGCGACGACGTGTCCGACGTGATCACCGGTGTGCCGCAGGCCATGGCCTCCAGCACCGGCAGTCCGAAGCCCTCATACAGCGAAGGGTAAACGAAGACCGTGGCGGCGCTGTACCAGAGCGCCAGATCCTCCGGATCGGCGTATCCGGCAAAGATCACGCGATCTTCGACGCCCAGCGCCCGGACCTCGTTGAACACCGGCTCGTACATCCAGCCCTTGCCGCCGGCCACCACCAGCGGCGCGTCGACCCGCGCGCCCATCCGCGCGTAGGCACGCAGCAGGCCCACCAGATTCTTGCGCGGCTGGAGTGTGCCCACAAACAGGATGAAGTCGTCGGGCAGGCCATGTTCCTTGCGGAAGGCGGCCAGCCGCTCCCGGTCGGTCACCGGCGCGAGCGACGGGTCGACGCCGTTGGGAACCGTCACGACCCGCTCCGGATCCACGCGGTAGAAGCGCAGCACATCGCGGCGGGTGCTCTCAGAGACGGTGATGACCCGCGCTGCTCGCCGCACCGACAGGCCGGTGAGCAGGTCAAGGTACCGTTGCTTGGCCCGCGGGTACTGCTCCGGGTAGATGCGGAATGCCAGGTCGTGCACCGTCACCACGCCCGGCAGACCGTCCAGCAACGGCATCACGTTCACCGGCCCGTGCACCAGATCGACACCCGCACGCCGCAGCGCCACCGGCCCGGCCACCTGCTCCCAGAGGATACGCACCTCCGGCCGCCCGGTCGGGACACGGCTCCGTCTCCACTGTAAGGACGTGGGAAAGTCCGCGCCGCATTCTCCCGCCTGCGGCCCGGTGAACACCACCGCCTCGATGTCCGGCGCGGCGGCCGGAAGCGCTCGCAGCAGGAACTCGATGTAGCGGCTCACGCCCGCCTGCCGGTAACCCGGGGCGAACGAGAGGAGGTGTCCAAGGACTCCAACCCGCACTCCGCGCCTCCACGGTGGCGGTCCCCGCCACTCTGCTCGGTCCCCCGTGGTCGTCTCGCCCGACCGCCCGGCGCGCGGCAATCGTAGCACAGGGCCGGGCCCCACGCGGCTTTCCCCGGCTGGGACGGGCAGGCCGGGTGTTATAATCACCCGGTGGCCGCGTCTCGGAGAGGCGCTGTCAGCACGCGGGAAAGGACCGAGGACAGGACCTGCATGCATCAAACCAGCGACGTCGACGCCATCATCGAGCAGTTCTCCGTCTTCTACCCGTTTACGCTCGACCCCTTCCAGCGCGAGGCCATCGAGACCTTCCTGGCCGGCGACTCCGTGATGGTCGCCGCCCCGACCGGCACCGGCAAGACGGTCGTGGCGGAGTTCGGTGTCTACGAGGCGTTCCGCCGCGGCGGCCGGGTGATGTACACCACGCCCATCAAGGCGCTCAGCAACCAGAAGTTCCGCGACCTCCGGGTGATCTACGGCGACAACGTCGGGCTGCTCACCGGCGACATCACCGAGAACGCCGACGCGCCGATCGTTGTGATGACGACCGAGGTCCTGCGCAACATGCTGCTGCAGACCCCGTGGGAGCTCGACGCGGTCGACTGCATCATCTTCGACGAGGTCCACTACATCGCCGACCCGGAACGGGGCACCACCTGGGAAGAGGCGATCATCCTCTGCCCGGAGCACATTCAGCTCATCTGCCTCTCCGCCACCGTCTCCAACGCCGACGAGATCGCCCAGTGGATCAGCCGCACCCACCGCCCGATCCACCTGGTGACCCACTACGAGCGCGCGGTGCCGCTCTCGCTCTACTACTTCCTCGACAAGAAGTTGCATCTGGTCATCGACGAGCACGGGCGTCAGGTGGCGGACTTCCCCAACACCGGCGGCGAGGTGCGGCGGCAGATGATGCGCGGGGGGCTCTCCTCTGAGCAGCGGCGTCAGGCCGAACAAGCCGAACCGCCGCCCTGGGAGATCATCCGGGCGCTCCAGGCCGAGGACATGCTTCCGGCGATCTACTTCCTCTTCAGCCGGCGTGACTGCGAGGACTATGCCCAGCGCTTCGCCTTGATGCGCCCGAACCTCGTCAAGGACGACAAGATCCGGCAGGAGATCAACACGGTCGTCGAGAACTATCTCAGCCAGATGCGCCTGGAGGACCGCGAGCTGGCGCAGGTCCAGCAAATCGCATCGCTGGCGCAGCTCGGGATCGGCTTTCACCACGCCGGGCTCTTGCCGATCCTGAAGCAGCTCGTCGAGGTGCTCTTCAGCCGGGGATTGATGCAGGTCGTCTTCGCCACGGACACCCTGGCCCTCGGCGTCAACATGCCGGCCCGCAGCGTGGTCATCGGCCGGATGACCAAGTGGGACGGCCGTCGTCGCCGCCCGCTCACCCCGAACGAGTTCCAGCAGATGGCGGGGCGCGCAGGTCGCCGTGGCATGGACGAGCGCGGCTCGGTCGTCGTTCCCTACAGTCCCTGGATGAGCTTCCGCGAGATGCTGGAGATCGCCACCGGCGAGCTCGAGCCGGTGCGGAGCGCGTTCGCCATCCGCTACAACACGGTCCTCAACCTGTGGGACCCGCCCCACGGCAGCCGCGTGCGGCACATGCTCCAGCAGAGCCTCTCGCAGTTCCAGACGGCGCGGCGGGTACGCGAGATCGAAGACCTCATCATCGACGTGGGCCGCGAGATCGAGGCAGTGCCCCAGGGCTGCCTCATCGGCCTCGACGGCGGGGACGAGCTCCTCGACGAATACCGCGGTCTCAACGCCACGATAAACGCCCTTCGTGGGCGCGAGCGGCGCCTCCAGCGCGATATGCACGCGCTGCGGCTCAACCTGGATCAGCGCCCCTGGCCCGAGCCGGGGCGGCAGGCCCTGCGCCGCGCTTTCCGTGAACTGCCGGCCGGGGTCGTCGTTCACCTCCGCCGAGGCGGCTGGGCCGTCTACCTCGGCCGCGCCGCGAGCGGCGGCGTGGGTCTCTTCCTCACCGGCCACGAGGTGGTACTCCTCGCCGAGTACCGCCAGATCGACTACCTCGCGGCGGGAGAGCCGGCTGTCGAGGTGCCCTCCCAGTTGACTGAGCTCGAAGAGCCGGTTGAGGATGTTCGGCCGCTGATCGGTCAGGCGGCCCTCGACGAGATCTGGCGCCAGGTCAGAGACCTCGATCTTCCCGACCTGGACGCGCTGCTCGCCGAGCATCGCGCCCAGCAGGAGGCACGGCTCGCTTCCGAGCGCAACCGCCTGGAGCAGGAGCTACGCGCCCACCGCGAACAGCTCCAGGCGATCAACACCGAGCGCCGCAACCATCCGTGCCACACCTGCCCGCGCCGCAAGGAGCACCAGAACAACCTCAAGCGCGTGGCGCACCTCGAACGTGAACGCGCAGCGCTTCAGGCCGATCTCGGTCGCGAGTTGACCAACGAGGAAGAGCGGGTTCGCCGGCTCATCCGCGGCATCCGCGACGTGCTCCACCGGTTCGGCTACCTCTACCGCGGCTACCCGACAGCCAAGGCCGACACGCTCGCGAACGTCTTCGACACCAACGGCCTGGTCATTTGCGAGATGATCGACCGCGGCTTCCTCGACAAGCTCAACCCGGCCGACGTCGCCGAGGTCTTCTCCTGGTTCGCCTACGACCGCGATTTCCGCTTCGCCAATACCTACTCGCTGCCGAACCGCCTGGTCCTGCTCCGGCGCCGCCTGGACGACCTCGAGCGCGAGATCCTGATGGCCGAGCGCCAGAACAACCTCTTCATCACGACCGGTCACAACGACGGCTTTTACGGAGCGGTTCGCGCCTGGTGCCATGGCGCCACGGTCTCGCGCATCCTGGAGCAGATCGAGCTCAGCGAGGGCGACCTCGTGCTCACCTTCAACAAGACGCTCGACCTGATGCGACAGGTCCGGGAGATGCTCGCCCACGCCATGCCCGAGCACCCGCTGCGCGACGTGCTGCAGCGAGCCGAGGCGCTGGTCAAGCGCGACATCGTCGAGCAGTCGCTTGCGATCGGCTTCCTGCCGCTTTCGCAGTCGATGTCCGGATCGGTCGACGACGACATCGCCGCCGACGAGACCGTGATCGACCCAGGCGACTGACCCCGACGCCGGTGACACCGCTGCATGCACGCGGGCGATGACGAATCCGGTTCCCTACCCCAGTGCCGCCAGCACCTCCGGGTCCACGTCATCATCCATCGCCAACCCGTTGATCACAGCGCTGATGCCCGTGAAATACTGGAGCACCGACAGCCCCTCGATGATCTGCGCGTCGGTCACCCCGAGCTTCTTCAACCGTGCGGTGTGCACCTTCACCCCGAAGACGTTGTTCGCGAGCGTGACCGTGGCCCAGGCCAGCCACTCCTTCAGGACCGGATCCAACTCCCCCTCGTCCATGATTCGCGCCCGGTTGACCACTGCCGCCGCCAGCAAACGGGGATTGTTCGCCAGCACCCGGTAGACCGCCGGCACCCGCCCGGCCCCGAAGCCCGCCTTGATCAGCTCGTACGCCGCCCGCACCTCCTCCGGGGCATTCTCCTCCGGCACCATCTTCAGCGTCGCCATCGCACCCTCCCCTCAATCCGAATCATCTGCATGCCAAACATACACCCCCTCTCCCCTTGTGGGCTCCGTCCGAGAGGGGGCCGGGGGGTGAAAGGTAGTCTCCCCCTCACATCTCCTTTGCCATGTATTGATGCTCGATGTTGCCCATGAAGAAGCGCCGCCCGATGGGGCGGAATCCGAGGGCCTCGTAGAAGGTGAGCGCGTGGGTCTGGGCATTGAGGGTGACGATGCGGCTCCCCTGCTCCCGCGCCAGGCGCAGCAGGTGCTCCATGATCGCGCGGCCGACGCCGCGCCCGCGGTATGGCTTGCGCACCGCGACCCAGACGATCTGCGCCTCGGAGCCGTAGAAGGTGATCCGGCCGGTGCCTACTGTCTTCCCGTCCACCGCGCCAAGCACGTGGACACTGTAGCGGTCGTCCGGGTCGTCGCGCACGCTGCGCGTCAGATGCTGTTCGTCGACGAAGACCTCGTGCCGGATCGCGTAGACCTCGGCCATCTCCGCCAGCGAGGTCACGACCCAGGTGCGCACCGCGTCATCGCGACGCCCGGTCTCCTGCTCCCCCTTCAGGGCCGTCATCAGTGTCCTCCAGCCCGAGACGCCGGGAGACGGCGGCCAGCGCCTCGGCGCGGCCATCAACCCAGCGGACCCATTCATCGCGCGCGGCGGCCGCCGCGATCCGGGCGTCGGCCACATGGCGCGCACCCGTCCCGCCGAGCATCTCCCGTGCCGCGATGGCATCGGCCGGCGTCAGCGGCGGAGGGCTCTCGACCAGGAGCGGCGAGAACCGACCCCACTCCTCGGGCGTCAGATCGGGAAGATCCTTCCCCTGCTCGACGCAGTAGGCCACCACCCGCCCGACGATCTCGTGCGCCTCGCGGAACGGCAGCCCCTGCCGCACCAGGTGGTCCGCCACGTCGGTGGCGAGCGTGAAGCCCTCCCCGGCCGCGGCCAGCATGCGGTCGGTGCGGAACCGGGTCGTGCGCAGCATCGGCGGAAGCACGCGCAGGATGAGCAGCACCGTGTCGACCGTGTCGAACGCGCCTTCCTTGTCCTCCTGCAGGTCTTTGTTGTAGGCGAGCGGCAGGCCCTTGCCGACGGTCAGCATCCCCATCAGGTGGCCGTAGACTCGGCCGGTCTTGCCCCGGATCAGCTCCGCCACATCCGGGTTCTTCTTCTGGGGCATGATGCTGCTGCCAGTGGCGAAGGCGTCGTCGAGTTCGATGAACCCGAACTCGCTGCTCGACCAGAGGATGATCTCCTCGGCCAGCCGCGATAGGTGCAGCATGATCTGAGCGCAGGCGCTCAACAGGTCCACCACGAAGTCGCGGTCGGAGACGGCATCGAGGCTGTTGGCGCAGACGCCGTCGAACCCGAGCAGGTCGGCGACGAACTGCCGGTCGATCGGGTAGGTGACGCCCGCCAGCGCACCGGCCCCGAGGGGCGACAGGTTCACCCGGCGGTAGGCGTCGCGCAGCCGGTCCAGGTCGCGGAACAACATCTCGACGTAGGCGAGCATGTGGTGCGCCAGGAGCACCGGCTGAGCGCGCTGGACGTGCGTGTAGCCCGGCATGATCGCGTCGGGATGACGCTCGGCGATCTCCAGCAGCGCGCCGATCGTGTCCGTGAGGCCCGCCGCGATCCGGATCAGTGCCTCGCGCGTCCAGAGGCGGAAGTCGAGCGCCACCTGGTCGTTCCGGCTCCGCGCGGTGTGGAGCCGCCCGGCAGCCGGGCCGATGATCTCGCGGAGGCGCCGTTCGACGCTGAGGTGGATATCCTCGTCCGCCAGCCGGAACTCATGCTCGCCGCGACGAATCTCATCGTAGATCTGGCGCAGGCCCTGCTCGATCCGCGCCGCGTCGTCGGACGGGATGATCCCCTGGCGGGCGAGCATGCGCACGTGGGCGATCGAGCCCATGATGTCCTGACGGAAAAGGCGCCGGTCGAAGCCTATCGAGGCATTCAATTCATCGACCAGCGCATCGGTCGGGCGGCTGAAGCGGCCGCCCCAGAGCTTCCCTGCCGCGCCACCGGGCTGCGACTCGGTCACCGAAACCCTCCCCACCTCGCGCCGGCCGCGAGCCGGCCGGTCGTCACGCTCCGGAACTCGCCTCGATCGCGGGCTCGGCCGACACCGGGATCCGCTCCGGCTCCAGCACCTGCCCCGTCTCATCGACCGGGACCACGCCGGGGACGAATACCTCGTCGGCGGAGATCGTCCCTTCGGCCAGGAGCACCCGCTTGAGCGACACGATCGCCGCGACGATCATGCCGTCGTCCGGCTCGCGGGTCGTCAGCCGCTGCAACGCCATACTCGGGGCGACCAGCAGCCGAACGAGCCGGTTGTCCATATGGTTCGCCGTCCATTTGATGAACTCATACGCGAGTGCGGCGATAAACGGCACCAGCGCAATGCGGGACACGATGCGCCAGAACATCGGCGGCCGCCCCAGCAGCGCGAACACCAGCACCGACAGCAGCACCACGATCAGCAGGAACCCGGTGCCGCAGCGCGGGTGACTGATGCTGTGCCGCCGCACGTGCTCGACGTCCAGGGGATCACCCGCCTCGTAGGCGTTGATGGCCTTGTGTTCGGCGCCGTGGAAGCCGAAGACCCGGCGGATGTCCTTGAGCTGGCCGATGAACAGCATGTAGCCGATCAGCAGGCCCAGTCGGATCAGACCCTCGATCAGGTTGCTGAGGACGCTACTGCTAATGTAGCGGTCGACGAACCCGACGACCGCCAGGGGCGCCACGAAGAACAGTCCGATGGAGAAGAGGAGCGAGACGGCCACCGTGCCCCAGAGGGCGGCCCCGGTCAGCGTTCCGGCGTCGTCCCGTTCCTGCTCCGCCAGCTTCCCCTCGGTCAGGCCGACGTTCGCGGAGAAGACGAGGGCGCGCATACCCAGAACCATCGTGTCCCAGAGCATGAACACGCCGCGGATAAGCGGGAGCGGGCGAACTCGTTGTGCCCAACTACTTCCGGACAGCGGCTCGTGGTAGACGGCGATCTCGCCACTGGGGGCCTGAACGGCAATCGCCATGTCGCGGCGGCCTCGCATCATCACGCCTTCCATGACCGCCTGACCGCCGTAGGATGTTCGATCCGACATGGCTGTTCCTCATCAATTCCGCGTGCGCACGGGCCGGCATGCCGGGTGATTGTACCAGAGGGAGCGGGGTCGCACGGTGCCGAGGGTCAGCGGTCGAGGCGCTCGGTGGCACGCGCCGCCCGGCGCCGCGCTCGTCGGTGCCCGCGCCCGTACAACATGTCGTTCAGCCGGTCCACGAGAGGCACCTCTTCATCGACAACCTGGAGCGAGCTCATGAGGGCAAAGCCGGTGATGCGGATGGTGGGCGCGTCGGGGGCCGGGTCGACATTCGCTCGGTCCTCCTTGACGCTGCTCAGGACCGTCGCCGCCTCCAGCACGACCGGTACGTCTTCCGGCACGTAGATCTTCACATCCGCCATGATCGCATTGACCTGGAGCACCAGCTCGCTGCCGACGATCTCGGCGTCGAGCAAATCGACCTTACAGTCGGCCATGACGGCGAGCACGTCCACCTGTCCCTCGGCGCGCCAGTGTCCAGCCTGCTTGGTTTCCCCGAGGACTGCCTGGATCCGCCTGGTGGCAGGCAGCCGCGTCGCCGGTAGGGCGCTCCGGCCGAGGTCACGGGTAACGGCCGCAAGTTCTCCCCGGGTTTGGGCGGTGAGCGCCGCCTCGGTCCGCTCAAGGAGTTCTTCGGTTGTCAGGCGCCCGTCGACCGTCGCCTGGCGAAGGAGGATGAGGGCACGCTCCCGTTCCGCATCGCTGACACGTGCGTCGTCCATGAGCCGCTCCCTTGGGCGAGTCTGCCCTCTCCGGGGCAGCGAACATGATATTCGGCTGCACCGGAGTATACCCCGCCTCGCGGGCACCCGCGTGAGATCGCCGGCGCCACGCTTGCCCACCCCGAAGCGCAATGCTATCCTGGCCCCGCGCCGACGAGGATAACCGATGCCCGGCGCGGGGTGACATGGAGGATGGGGATGCGAACGGAGCCATTGATCTTCGAATTGAGCAAGTCGGGCCGGCAGGGCGTATCGATGCCGCCCCTGGACGTGCCGGAGGCTGAGCTTCCCACCGATCTGTGCCGCGAGAGCCTGCCTCTGCCGGAGGTGAGCGAGATCGACGTGATCCGGCACTACACGCGTCTCTCGCAGTTCAACCACGCCGTCGACACCGGCTTCTACCCCCTCGGCTCCTGCACGATGAAGTACAACCCCAAGATCAATGAGCTGGCCGCACGGCTGCCGGGGTTTGCCCAGATCCACCCGCTCCAGGACGAGGAGACCGTGCAGGGCGCGCTCGAATTGATGTACGAGCTGCAGACCTACCTGGCCGAGATCAGCGGGTTTGACGCCGTCACGCTCCAGCCCGCGGCCGGCGCCCACGGCGAGTTGACCGGCATCCTGATCGCTCGCGCGTACTTCGAGAGCATCGGTGACACCGGGCGGACCACCGTCCTCGTCCCCGACTCGGCGCACGGTACCAACCCGGCGACCGCGGCCATGGCCGGCTACAAGGTCGTCACCGTCCCCTCGGATAAGCGCGGCAATGTCGACATCGAGAAGCTGCGCGAACTGGTCGGCCCGGACACCGCGGCGCTGATGATCACCAACCCGAACACGCTGGGCCTCTGGGACGAGAACATCGACGAGGCCATCCGCCTGGTCCACGAGGCCGGCGGCCTGGTGTACAACGACGGCGCCAACTTCAACGCCATCCTGGGGATCGCCCGCCCCGGCGACCTCGGCGTGGACATCATGCACTTCAACCTGCACAAGACCTTCTCCACCCCGCACGGTGGAGGCGGCCCCGGCGCCGGCCCGGTCGGTGTCAAGTCGCACCTCATCCCGTTCATGCCGGGTCCGGTGGTCGAGCGGGTCGAGGGCGAAGAGCCGTCCTTCCGTTGGAAGTGGCCGGAGAAGTCGATCGGCAAGATCCACTCCTTCCACGGCAACTTCGGCATGCATGTGCGCGCCTACACCTACATTCGGATGCACGGCGCGGAGGGGCTGCGGCAGATCAGCGAGGACGCCGTGCTCGCCGCCAACTACCTCCAGGCACGGCTCAAGGACCGCTACGAGGTGCCCTACGACCGGCGGTGCATGCACGAGTTCGTTGCCAGCGCCAACCGGCAGAAGAAGAACCGGGTGCGCGCGCTCGACATCGCGAAGCGGCTGCTCGACTTCGGCGTTCACCCGCCGACGGTCTACTTCCCGCTGATCGTCGATGAGGCCCTGATGATCGAGCCGACCGAGACCGAGAGCATCGAGACGCTCGACTACTTCATCGACGTCATGCACCAGATCGCGGACGAGGCCGAGCAGAATCCCGAGTTCGTCCACGCCGCGCCGCACAACACGTTCTTCAAGCGGCTCGACGAGGTGCGCGCCAACCGGCAACTGAACCTGCGCTGGGTGCCGGAGGAGGCAACGCCCGCCGCCGCCGACTAGCCAGGCACGAGAAACGCATCGCACGCAAACGGGAGGGCAAGATGCCCTCCCGTTTCCATTCGTGACGATTACGGCCGCTGGCCCATGCGCCCTCGTGCCGCGGCCCTAGCCGGGCCGTTCCTCGACCCACAGCGCGGTCATGGTCCCGCCGACCAGGAGGAGGACCGCGCCACCCACCCCGACGAGCGCGTACCCGCCGATCGGCAGCAGCAGGGCGCCCCCGATGGCGCCGATCACGTACCCCAACTGCACCACCGCCGCGCGGAGCGCCATCAACGTCCCCCGGTGGGTTCGCGACTGCTGAAGACCAAGTGAGCTCGACGTGGCTCCCCGCACCCCCTGGCTCAGCCCAAACGCGGTCAGCAGCACCACCGCCAGCGGCAGGGTCAACGGCCGGCCCAGTGCGACCAGCAGCAAGGTTGCGGATAGCACCGCCGCGGCCAGCACGACGACCGGCATCCGGCGCCCCTGGCTGATCCGATGGGCGATCAGGCTCCCACCAACGAAGCCGAGCGCCGTCAGCGACAGCAGCGGGCTGGCCAGCCCCGCGCTCAGGCCGTAGTGCGAGATGTAGAACGCCCCGAGGAACGTGAGCGTGCCCGCCCACCCGGTGTATGCACTCAACTCCGCGATGACCCACAAGACGGCGGAGTGGTCACGGATCAGACTCTTCAGCGATCCCCCCTGTGCTCGCCGCGCTCCCGGCTCGCGCGCCGTCGTCGATCGCGGCGCCGGGAGGCGCAGCGCGAAGGCGAGACCGATGAGGCTGAAGGCCATCGGCACCCCGAGGAAGCTCGCACGCCAGGAGAACGTGTCGGCCAGGAAACCAATCAGCGGCAGGCCCACGACCCACGCCAGCGGCTGGCCGATCGTGACCATACCGATCGCCCATGCCCGCCGTTCCGGCGGGAAGTACTCGCCAACCGCAGCGAAGCCCATCGAGAGGAGGGCGGCGATGCCGAGGCCGCCCGCTGCCTGCACCGCCACCAACACGCCGAACGTGGGAGCCAGCGCGCTCCCCAGTCCGGCTAACCCGACGCCGACCAGGCCACCGATAATCAGCGGGCGGCTGCCGAGCCGCTCAGAAGCGATCCCGACAAACGGTGCGAGGATCGCCGACACCAGCGCCGACGCCGTCCGTAGCTGTGCCGCGGCCGATACCGACACATCGAACGTCTGGGCGATGTCCACAACCAACGGGCTGATGATCACTACGCCCGTCTGGTTGACGATCATCGTGACGATCAGCGCTCGGAGGATCGACCACTCGCTCGCGACCCGGCCGGTCCCCGTCCCCTCACCTGTGTCAACCTTCACCCGCGCACCTCACCCCGTCTCCCCCGGGCAGCGTATCACACCCGACGCCGCCCCCCGGAGGTGGCCCGGATCCTGCAATGTGGTGAGCCGTAACGTGATCTGCATGGAGCGTGCGAAAGCGGGAAGCATCAGCGCGCCGAGTTGTCCGCAGACTGCAGGGGAGACGCGTATGGATAAGCAGAAACTGATCGACGGACTGAACAGCGACCTGGCCGGCGAGCTCGCCGCCATCATCCAGTACCTGCACTTCAGCGCCACCGTCACCGGCCTGGATCGGCCGCAGCTCAGCGAGTTCTTCGCCAACGAGATTCCCGACGAGCTCGGGCACGCGACGTTCTTGGCTAACAAGATCGCCTCGCTGGGCGGACAACCGACCACCGAGCCGCGCCCGGTCAAGACCGCCGCGGACAGCCGCCAGATGCTGGAGTTGGTGCTCGAGGCCGAGAAGCAGGCCATTGCCGACTACAACGAGCGGATCAAGCAGGCGGAGGAGTTCGGCGACACCGGCTTGAAGGTGCAGCTTGAGGACCAGGTGGCCGATGAGACCCGCCACAAGGAAGAGGTCGAGAAACTCCTGGCCAAGCACCCGGCCGTCGTCTAGATCCCAACTCAACGATCGCACCGATGCTGCGGGTACGGCAGGCATCGCCGTACCCGCCGTTTCGTGCGTCGCGCTCTCACGCCCGGCCATTACCCGAGATGACCGTACAAACGGCTGAAAAGCTGGTAGTTCATGTAGACCCGCCGCACGTACTCGTACGTCTCCGGATACGGGATCAACTCGACGAAGACGTCGGGATCATCCGCACCGGGGGTGGCGAGCCACTCGTTGACCGGACCATCCCCGGCGTTGTAGGCCGCGAGCGCCGCGAACAGGTGCCCGTCGTAACGCTCCATTCGCTCAGCCAGGTATCGTGCACCGAATTCGAGGTTCACCTCGGGCCGCATGAGATCCCGCGGGTTGAAATCCTGCCATCCCAGCCGGCGCGCGATCTCCTGTCCCGTCTCCGGCATGATCTGCGCGAGGCCGAGCGCTCCCGCCGAGGAACGCGCATGCGGGTTGAACCCACTCTCCTGCCGCACCAGCGCTGCCAGCAGCAACGGGTCCGCGCCTTGCCGCCGCGCAGCCTCGGACAGCAGATCCAGATATGGGATGGGGTAGCTCAGCCGCTCCAGAATCGGAGGCAGGCTCCACTTCTGTTCTTCCTCTGCGTTCACCAGCGGAGCCACCGCTTCCGCCGCCGCTGCCGTCTCCCCGCGCGCCGCCAGCACACCGGCGATCGCGACGAGGCGCTCCGCGTACCCGTCGTGTTCCGCGGCCAGCGCGTTGATCTCCCAGCCAGCCTCGTCGGTCATTCCGGCCTCGAGCAGAATCACGGCGCGCCGCAGCTCGCCCTCCCGTGCCGCCCGCTCAGTGGGTAGGTCCAGGCCCCGCTCCTGGAACCATGGCGCCAACTCGCGCCAGACGGCATCTCCGACGACCGCGTCATCCCGTATCTCGCCCGTGCTCGCGGCGGATTCCGCCCCGAGCAGCTCAGCGGCGCGCAGACCGTAGTAGCCATTCGGGTCCAGCCGCGTCGCTTCTTCCCACGCCGCTCGCGCACCCGCGGCGTCCCCCGCGATCTCCCGAGCTTTCCCCAGCCAGAACTGCACCCGCGCGTCGCCGCCGTCCGCCCAGATCGTCAGCGCCGTCCCGAAATCGCGCTCCAGGTAGCGCATGAAGCCCAGGCGGAACCGCGCCGCTGCGGCTGCCTCGGTATCCCCGTACTGCGCCAGCACCTCCTCATAGGCCGCCTGCGCCCCGGCATCGTCCCCGGCGCTCTCCAGCCACCTCGCGGCCTGCTCAAGCGCCCGCCCCGCCAGCTCGCGGTCAGGGGTGCCGCGCGCGACTTCAAGGAGATCCTCCACGCCTCCCGGCACGTTGCCCGCGCGGGCACGGCTGAGTCCGCGGTAGTAGCGCGCGTCGTGGTTGGCCGGATCGCTCTGCAGCGCCTCGGTGAACGCGGTGATCGCCTCCTGATCCCGCCGGGCGTGGTAGAGCACCAGCCCGCGCTCCAGCGGATCCACGGCATCCACCGCGTTCTGTGCGATGAGCGCGTCCAGCGCCGCGACTGCTGAGTCGCTGTCCGGTGCCGCGCTGACGGCCGCCGCCAGGTCGCGGATCGCCGCATCCCGTCGGTCGACGTGAAGCTCGAACTGGCCCGCCTGGTACGCCAACTGGGCACGGTAGTGCGGGAGCGTCGCCAGCTCAAGGAGGCGGTGCGTCGTCGACAGATACCCGTCGCCGTCGTCAAGTTCCGACTGAATCTCGCGCAGCGCCTCCAGCACGGCCACCTGGGTCCGCCGGATAGCTGGAAGGTCCGCGGCCTCCACAGCGGCATCCCGTGCTGCACCGAGCTGCCCACTGGCACGGAGCGCTTCGATGCTGCCCAGCGCGGCGTACACCTCGACGCTGGGATCCAGCTCCGCGGCGCGTCGGTAGGCGTCCAGTGCGTTCGCCGTCTGGCCCAGCGCCGCGTGCGCCCGCCCGCGCGACAGATTCACGACCGCAGCGATGGCCGGTGACCGCTTTCCGTCTCGCACAGCGGCCAGGACATCGAGCGCCTCGCGAGCCTCCCCCATCGCCAGGAGCGACCGGGCCAGCACAAGCCGCGCCGCGGCATCCAGCTCCGGGGACGCGTGCCCCACGAACTGCCGCGCCGACGCGGCCGCGGCCTCGGCGTCCCCTTCGGCCAGCATCCGGCGTGCCGGAGCCAGCTCCGCCGCTCCCGCGCCAAGGCCCCGATCCTGCGCGCCCTCGCGCACAACGGGCGGCGTCTCACCATTCCGTGCAGGCACGCCTGAAATCGCGGCGACCACGACGGCGACGAGCAGGACGCAGACCGAAACCAGTGTGAGCGGGGCTCGGACCATCAACGCTCCGCATTTGCCTAGCCAAATAGCGATCTAGAGGCTAGCAAACCGGCATTGGCGCGGCAACTAGACCATTCGCCGTCGAACGGCCGCGCGTCAGGCGTTGTCCCCGTCTCGCCCCTGCTCGCGGAGGAGCGTCTCGGCGCGCCCCAACGCTTCGGTGAGCGCCTGTTGCTGGAGTGCCAGGGTCAGATCACCGCGCGTGCGCTCGAGGACACCCCGCACCATGTCGGTCGTGCGTCGCAGCCCGCCAGTGACCGCATCCGGATAGTCCACCGAGACGAGCAATCCATAGATCTCGTCCATCACCCGGAGCAGGACCTCCGCGCGTGACAGATCGCCGCGCCGCATCGCATCCAGGCAGTAGCGCCGGAACTCCCCTACTGCTTCCCCCAGGCCATTCAGGTAGACCGCATCCTCCACACCGAGTTGCGCGGGATCGGGGATCTCCCGGCCGCTGATCACCCCGAGCGTGATCCGCGCCTCCGCGTATTCCTTGTGTGCGTCCTGCACGTAGCCCGACCAGTAGATGCTCGGGTAGTCGGCCAGATGGCTGACCAGCGCGTCCTTGAGCTCCTGCGCCTGCCGCAGGAGATCCTCCGCGACATCGAACTCGTTGCGGTGAACGGCTCGCACGGCGTTCGCGCTGAGCCGGATGATCTGCCGGCTCTCCGCCAGCGCCCGCTCGCGAGCGGCGTTGATCCCCTCCAGGCGGACGATGACTGCTTCCCCGATCGACGCGATGCGGTTGAGGTCCAACTCCACGCTTCCCTATCCCTCCCCTCCGGCCGACAAACGCTGCCGGATGCCTGGCCTGTCACCGGGTCAGCCGCGCGATGGTCTTGTAGAGCTCGCCGAATCGCTTGAGGTGCTTCTCGACGTCCTGGGGCGCGCCGTCCGCCGTCATGCCCGCGAGCCGCTCGGCGAGGCGCCAGGCAAGGAACATCCGGACCACGTCCGGGTTATCCGTCTCAGGAAATTCCTCAAACAGACCAGCGAAGACGTTCGGATCAGCCTCACTCTCGGGCTCAGTGTCCGGCGCATCGGGAGCACCCCCACGGCGCATTACCAGCCAGCCCACCACCCCGAGCAGCAGCCCTGCTACGATGGGAACCAATCGTCGATCTGGGGCCATGGCGCACCTCCCTGTTTCCACCTCATGGGTTGGAAGCGAGCAGTCGCCTTCCACGACGCTGCACAGCGGGATCGATGCCGCGGGCGCGGTCCGCCCGCCTCGCTATGCTATACTCTCATGAGAGATCGCGACAGCGCCGCTGCGCGGTCGCCTGCCCTCGTAGCTCAACGGACAGAGCACTTGGCTTCGGACCAAGGGGTTGGGGGTTCGAATCCCTCCGAGGGTACGACGAGCGGAGGGGCATCTACCCCTCCGCTCCTCGTTTTCTCATCCCACATCACCGACCCCACGCCGACGTGCTATCATGCCGCTCGCGAGTTCGGGTGCGGCAGAAGCGGAGGCACGCATGCGCGCGGTGGTCATCTCCGTCGGGTCGGAATTGCTCGACGGCTTCCTCACGGACACCAACGCCACCTTCCTGGCGCAGGAAATGGCGGCGCTGGGCATCGAACTCGTCGGCGTCAGCCAGGTCGGTGATTCGCTCCCGCGCATCCTCACGACCCTGCGCCGAGCCTGGGACGACGCCGACCTGATCGTGACCACCGGCGGCATCGGCCCCACCGAGGACGACCTGACGCGGGAGGCCGTCGCCGCGTTGCTCGGTGAGACGACGACGGTCGACCCCGACCTGCTGCGGGGGATCGCCGACTACTTCGCGGCCCGCGGGCTGGTCATGCCGGAGCAGAACGCCAAGCAAGCCTGGCTCATCCCGTCGGCGAAGGCGCTGCCGAACCCGATGGGGACCGCGCCGGGCTGGTTCGTCGAGCGAGACGGCCACGTGATCGTCAGCATGCCCGGCGTGCCGCGGGAGATGATGCGCATGTGGCGGGAACAAGCCGTGCCGCGCCTCCTCCCCCACCTCGGTGACCGGGCAGTGGTGTCACGTACCCTGAAGACCATCGGGATCGGGGAGTCGGCCGCTGAGCGCCTGATCGTGGACATCATCCAGCGGCGATATCCGATCATCGCGACCTACGCCAAGAACGACGGCGTCCACGTGCGCATCACCGCCAGCGCCCCCGATCGCGCTCGCGCCGCAGCAGCGGTCGAAGCGGCGGAGCGGGAGATCCGCGAGGTGCTGGGCGAGTACATCTATGGGGAGGACGACACTTCGCTCGGCGCCGCCTTGCTGGCACCGCTAGCTGCCAGAGGACACACGCTGGCGATTGCAGAGGATGGGAGCGGCGGCCGGATGACCGGGCTCCTCGCCGAGGAACCGGCGGCGATCGTCGCTTACGACGGTGGGGTCGTCCGTGCCTTCGAACACGCCGCGGCGGAGGCCGGAATCGATGCCAACGCTCCCGGCAGCCCCGCAGCCCTCGCCGATCGCGAAGCGCAACTGATCCGCGAACGTCTACATGCCGACTACGGTCTCGCGATCGCGGTGCGCCTCATCTCCGGCCAAACGCTGGACGACACCCGCGGCGAAATCGCGCTCGCCATCAACGGCCCATTTGGTGCCCATCGGCGCGAGCACCAGGTCAAGGGTATCCCGCGCGAGATCCGCCGCCGTGCCGGCTTGTGGGCCGCCGAGTTCCTGTGGGTGGTACTCCGCTCAGAGCTTGGCGGGGCCGTCTGAGCCCGACACTTCGGGGATGTCCCGCCAGGTGGCGCGCAGGCCGTAGCGGCGCGCCCGCCAGACGAGCCCGACCGGGTAGCCGGCCATCTTCGCCACATCGCCGATGAAGCGCAGCAGCGGCGCCAGGGCCGCCGCGGCCGCCAGATCCCGCGGTTGCAGATCCCGACGCCTCCGCCAAAGGCGCAGCCAGGGCTGGCGCATGTACCACAGCGCCCCAACCGCTGCTGCCTGTGTCACACGCGGCCATCTCCCCGAGACAGCGAGGGGGACCAGGACGCCGTATGTCAGATACCGTGCGGCGTGCCGCCGGGCGAACAGCCCGGCCTTCCCATCGCCGCGCGCATAGCGGAAGTACTGGTGCCAGAAGGCTCGTGCGGAGGGACGCGGCCGGAACCAGACGAACGCTGCTGGCTGGAAGACGAATCGCGCGCCTGCCCGTTTGAGGCGCAGGTCGAAGATCAGATCCTCGCAGTAGTCCAGCCACTCCGGGTAGCGAATCCCGGCCAGGTACCAGGAGCGACGAAACGCGACCGACCGGCTCGACGGCAGGAACCGAGTCCCATCGATCTCTGCTTCGTCGGGCAGCGTGGTCACCCCGAGGGCCAGCTCGAAGAGGGTGCGCGGATCGGCCCGGAAGAAGCCGGAAACCACGTCCGGCTGCTCATCCGCCCGGGTGAAGGGCTCGATCAGCCGCGCCAGCCAGGCCGGGTCGAGCCGCACCCCGGCATCGGTCACCGCCACGACATCCCCGGTCGCCTGCGACAGCGCCAGGTTGCGCCCCTGGGAGATCGTCACCCCGAGTGCTTCGATTACCCGCAGTGGCAATCGACCCTCCCAGGCGCGAAGCCGCGCCACGGTGCCGTCGGTCGACCCGCCGTCCACGACGATGACCTCATCGGGCGGGCGCGTCTGCCCGGCGATCGACGCCATGAGGTCGTCGATGTTGTCCGCCTCGTCCTTGACCGTCAGGATCAGGCTGACCGACAGCGCGTTAGCCCCACTCACCCGGCTGCTCCCGTTCGAACGCGGCGATGAGCTCATCCTGGCGCCGCAGCATCGCATCCCGCTCTTCCGGCGTGAGGTCATCGTACCCCGCAAGGTGCAAGAGGCCGTGGAGCGACAGGTAGGCGATCTCCCGCTGGGCCGAGTGTCCCGCATCGACCGCCTGCTCGGCCGCGGTGTCGAAGGAAACGGCGATATCCCCGAGGTACGGGCCGTCGGTGTCGGTGACGTCGGCAGGAAAGGTCAGGACATCGGTAGGATCGGGGAGATTCATGAATCGCAGGTGCAGGTCCGCGATCTCCTCGTCGGTGCAGAGCCAGACGCCGACGGTCCCGGTAAGCCCCTCGTGGCGGGCGGCGAAAGCCAACAGCGCCCGCAGTCGCTCCTGATTCAGGGAGGGCGCGCCCGGGCTGATGGTGAGCTCGACCGTGAGAGACCCGAGTTCCGGCATGGCCTACGACGGCGCCTCCGTCGCGGCCGCCTCCGGGGCGAGCGGGGCACTGGCGACGCGCTTGAGTTCCGGGTACTCGATGCGTGGGTGGTAGATCCCCTCGAGGATCGAGATGAACGTCTGGCGCACCTGCTCGATCTGTTTCAGGGTCAGGTCGCACTCGTCGAGTTGGCCGTCGTCCAATCGCTCGCGGATCACGCTGTCGACGATCTCAGCGAGCTTCCCGGCTCGCCGCTCCCCGCCGGCGCCGTTCCCCTTGGCGCCCTCTTCAAACAGGCGTCCCGCCTGCGCCGCAGAGCGCACCGCCGCCTCGACGCTGTCGGCCAGCATGATGATCCCGGCCTCCCGCGTCTGCGGCCGCGGCCCTGGGTAGCGGAACTCCGATTCCTCCACATCCTCCCCAGAGTTGAGGGCGCGGTTGTAGAAGTACTTGATCAAGGTCGTGCCGTGGTGCTGCTGGATCACGTCGATGATCGGCTGCGGCAGTCGGGCCTTGCGTGCCAGCCGCACCCCGTCCAGGACGTGCTCCTGAATGATGCGAGCGCTGGTGCGGGGGTCGAGCGCTTCGTGCACATTCGCACGGTTCGCCTGGTTCTCCACGAAGAAGCTGGGGCGCAGCACCTTCCCGACGTCGTGGTAGAGCACGGCCACCCGAGTGAAGAGCGGATCGCCCCCGACGACCTCCACCGCGCTCTCCGCCAGGTTGCTCACCACGATGCTGTGGTGGTATGTCCCGGGGGCTTCACGAGCCAGTCGGTACAGGAGCGGCTGGTTCGGGTGTGCCAGCTCCAGCAACTGGAGATGGGTGGTGATCCCAAACACCCGGCCGAAGAGGCTGAAGGACAGGAATGTCAGGCTCGCCGCGAGCGCGCCGTTCACCGCCCCGTCAACGACCAGGCTTCCGAACCGCATCATGTCAAGGTTGCCGGACACGAGAGCGAAGAGTGTTGCACCCGCGCCGGTCGCCAGCGCCACGGCCCCGCCGGCCCAGAGGAAGGTCATCGTCCGGTCGGCGCGCCAGATCACCGCCGAGCCCGCGACGCTCGCCACGAACGTGATGAAAGCGATCTCGTACGACGTACCCGAGATGATGCCCAGGTAGAGTCCGATGACGCCGCCGATGACTGCCGCGATCTGGAAGTCGATCAGGATCGCCAGCAACATTGCCGCGGCCGCCGCCGGGAACATGTAACGGAGATCCGGGTGGCCCAGCACAAACCGGCCCACAATCACCGGCACCAGGATCACCAACCCGATCAGGATCAGATGCCGCGCCTGCCAATCCGCGGGAGCGATGCGGTGGAGGTAGAGCACCAGCGCAGCGGTCAGCAACAGCAGCAGGCCGACCACACCGAAGAACTGCTCCCACGTCTCGCTGGGCGACAGGAGCTCGAAGTACTCCAGCTTCTCCATCGCTTCGCGGGTCACCGGGTCCCCGTCACGGACGATGACTTCGCCCTCCTGCACCGTGACGTAGACCGGCTCGACCGCCCGCGCGGCCGCCTCCCGCGCCGCCCGCGTCCGCTCCTCGTCCACGTGGACGTTGGCCTGGACGAACGGCCGGCTCAGGGCCGCGGCGAGTTGCCGCTCCGAGTTGGACAGCAAGAGGCTGGCGCGGCTGAGCATCTGTTCCTTGACCTCAGCCACGTCTTCGGCACGGATCTGGTTCATCAGGGTGGTGTCAAGGAGCCGCTCGGCCTCAGCCCGGACCTTAGCCCAGCTCTCATCGGAGAGCGACAGGATCGCCTGAGCCTCCTCGGCGGTCAGCCCCTCCACCGCGCCGCGAATCCGATCCACCGCACGCGTGCGGTCCTGCTCCCGATCGGAGCGCACGGTGTCAATCGCCGTCAGCGCTTGGCGCAGCGCGGCGGTCTGGTTAGGAGCCACCGCGGGGTCGGTGCGCAGGACGATGTTTCGGACATCGTCGTAGGCCTCCTGGCGCTTCGCCTCGGTCCTGGTTTCGCTCACGAAGGTCGCGGTACGGGGCGCCTTCAAGGTACGGTCAGCGATCTGCCCGACCTTGAGCGTCAGCGCGTCGGACTCCCAGGTGGCGTACAGGATCAGCACGAGGACGGCAAGCATCCCCAGCCCGAACGCCACGAGTTGGAGCGACTGCCGTCGCCGCGAGGCATCAGCGCCACCTCGACGTGCTAGCCAGCCGCCGCGCATAAGGCTATTGTCGGTCGGGAGAGATGATGTAGTCATAGTTCCGCCAGGAACGCACTGGGCGTAAACCACCAGGCGCCTCGGCCCAGCGACCGTCGCGCCACTCTCACCCAGCGCTTAGGATGCGGCGGATGAGCCCCCTTCGGCCGCCAGCACCTCTCGGACGGCGGTGGCGATGTCGCGGCCTTCGGCACGGGCGCCCACGCGTTCGCGCACCACGGGCATCACGCGCCCCATGTCCTTCGGGCCGGACGCGCCCAATTCCCCGGCAACCTCCCGCGCCAGGGCCAGTAGCTCCTCCCGCGTGAGGGGCGGCGGGAGGTACTCCTGCAGGATCTCGATTTGCCGCGTCTCCGCCTCGACCAGGTCCGGCCGATTGCCTTTCGCGAATTGCTCGATGGCGTCGCGCCGCTGCTTGATCTGCCGCTGGATGATGCTCACGATCTCCTCGTCGGTCAGCGGCCGACCGCGCTCGATCTCCACGTTGTGCACCTCGGCGCGGAGGTAACGCAACACATCCCGCCGCGTCGTATCGGACGCACGGATGGCCGCCTTGAGATCGTCGAGGAGCCGGGTAGCAAGCTCACTCATCGTCCGTTGACACCACTGCTGATCGCGTAACGGTGCGCGCGGAGTGGTCCACAGCGCGCGGGCGCTCAGGCCGTACCGTCAAGGCCATGCCAAGAACTTCGGTCTGGCCCGCGCGGTTCATGGCATTATAGTCGAGTCGTCAAGTACCCGTCAACGCAACCACGCCGCGTCCGAACGCACCCTCGCTACTCCGCGTTGTCCCCTTCCCCTTCGGCGCGGGCGCCGATCGATCCTTGACGCTCCTGCAAGTGGGGAGTACAATATGGGCGATCCGGCGGCGGGATGACCGCCGCGCAAGCGGAAGTGGCTCAGTTGGTAGAGCATCTCCTTGCCAAGGAGAAGGTCGCGGGTTCGAGTCCCGTCTTCCGCTCCACCGGGTCAGCCGGGCCTCGGGATCGAGGTCCGGTTTCTCGTATTCAGGCGGAAATGGCGGAACGGCAGACGCTGCGGTCTTAAAAACCGCTGGGCTGAGGCCCGTGTGGGTTCGAATCCCACTTTCCGCACCTCTCAGAATTCCCATCATCATGCGGAGCACGACCCCGCGCGTGTCAGGCACCCCCGGCCAGCGGGGGGCAATCGCCCCGCGCTGACCCCCACCCGGCACGGCGTCCATCGCGGCAGCGGTCTGAGCGTGCAGCGCCGGCACGCGGCGTGCCGTCGGCACGGGCAATCACCAGGTCGTGCTCCTGCCACACCGGCCCAAGCAAATCGGTCAAGACGCGACGCCCGTCCTGTTGGCGAGATCGCCCCTGCGGCCGATACGCCGTCTGGTGGGTGCTGCGTGGCCCAGCCAATGCCTGCCCCTGCTGGGCTGATGCGGGTGCTGGTGCACGCTGGAATACCTGCACAACTGGACACTGTGACCTGCTACCATTCATGTAGGGCAACACGGGATAGGAGCAATGGTGAGGGAGGCCTATGGAGCAAGAGATGTCACTAGGCGCAGCGCCAGTGCCCGAGCCCCCGCACACCACGGATGTTCCCGAGATGACTGACGCCGCGGCAGCTTCTGAGACCTCCGGTGCAACGCCGGCGGCCGAGCCGTCCGACACGGTAGCGGAGGCAGATGCGCTGATGCATCCGCGTCCCCCAACCCGCCCGACGCGACATCCACGTCGGTGACCACGGGCGCCTCCGCAGCGTCAGCCGCCTCCGCTCCGACGATGGCGGCCGAGGTGTTCTATGAGGTCGTGACGCACCGCCTCAACGAGCAACTCGACCGGATCAGTGCGCTGGATTCCAAGGCTGCGCACCTCTTCATCTTTACGAGTGCCGCTCTCCCCATCTTCGGCGGACTGCTTACCTTCTCAGGGAACGCCTCGGTCGCCATTTTCTGCCTCGTGGTCGCTGCCGGCATCGTCTATCTGGGGCTCGTGGCCCTGACTTTTAGCGCCTATCGCCCGAGGGACTTCAGCTTGCGCCCGGACCTCGACGAGTTCGCTCGGCACTGCACCACCTACGATGACGCGACGATGCGTCGCTGGGTCGCTGAGGAATGCCTCCGGTCGATCCGCCAGAACGAACTCGTTCTGCTACTCAAGAGCCGAGATATTCAATGGTCGATGGCGTGCGTTGCGCTCCTATCAGCGCTTCTTATCGTTGCCACGATCCTGGCGCTTCTGGGGTGACGGCCGAGCCGGGAAGGACTCGGCCGGTATCACGCGCCGGTCCGCCGGCCTTCGCGCTGGGTACTTGTGTGGCTTTTCCCTCCAGTAGCGCTGGATGAGCCGATCGGGTCCCGGAGGCGGGACTCCTGGTTTCGGGGTGTTGGATTCCGCAGGTTTGTTGCTACTGCTCACCGTCACACTCTCGCAATTCCTCGACGCCTGACTGCCGGATGGCCCTGAGATTGCTCCTAGTCTGAGGAGACCGCAGGTACCGACTGGTCCGTTGCCTTTCGGCGGCGAGGGAATTCATACATGTACCGCAGGAGTCCCTCCATGAACGTCATCAGATCCTCTGCTTCGTCGCGCGAGACGACCCTGATCTCATGGTTCGCTTCGTTGCCTATTGCGCGAATGTCGTCTACCCACTCCTTGCCATTGGGCGGAACCCAGCCCTCCTCGTCCAGATACTTGACGTACTCCTGAAAGCCCGTGCCAGGTTGAGCCCCTTGGGCTACGGCCACGTGCATCAGCAGTTTTCTGCACAGAAGTACCGCCGCCGTATAGGCACCGACGGTAGTGCATTGCCGCGCCTCGTCGTAGAGGTGCGCCACGTCCTCCGGGAGATACTCGACCGGGCCACCAAAGGGGACACCCGGCACTTGCGCCTTTAGCTCGCGCGACTGCACATGATAGGTTGGGTGGTGACAGTTCGGGCACAGTGTAATCTTGGCGATCCAGTTGCGGTCCGTCCAACCCCGATTGGCTGCGACGATCGAGTCGCAGTAGGCACACCGATAGCGCACCGCGCCCATAGATGGCGGATTGACATCAGTCCAACTTGGGGAAGGGAATTTGCGTAGGGCCATCGCGCCTCCGATCTCCCTCGGCTACCCACTCTCGCACCCGAACCCGTCGCCATCCCCGTCTCACGCTGTCACGCGGTTCAGACGGCAGGCGGCTCCTCCCGCTGGTCTGCGTCGTCGGTCACGCCTTCCGGGCGCCGGTGACCGTCACGTGCAGGGTGAGGTGCTGGATCTGGGGCTGGGGGAGATTCGCCGCGGTAATCCGCGCTTCGATCTCGAAGGTCGTGTCCTCCGTTAGGTCGCCAATCCACACCGGGACGCGGCCGAAGTCGTCCAGCGTATCCCCGGCATTGAGCCGGTCAACGACGGGGAGCAGGACACGGTTGCTGCCATAGGTCCACCGTGGCTCCGGCGGATCGTCCGCCTGTGCTGGCGTTATCGCGTCCCACACAGCAGGCTCGATCGCGGGAGCGGGAATCGGATCGGACATCCTTCTCACTATGTCCGCCAGGAGGTTTCCCGAGTTGAGCATGTCGGACACCGTCGGCTCTTTGGGCGGGGATGGGAGGTACTTGGTGTCCTGATACGCGAACCACTGGTCTTCTGTCGGCGTCTCCAAGCCCGGTGGGAGCAGGATTTCCACCCGCACCGTCTCCGCCACCGCGCGTCCGCGGTTGACCAGCGCGAAGCTGAGGAATCCCACGGAATTGCCGAGTCGTTGGGCCTCATGGAGATCCACGAGGTACTGTCGGTACTGATCGAGATAGCCGCTGATCGCTGGCGGGATGGCGGAACCGGAGAGCCCAGGTCCGAGAGCGGCGGCAGACGAGACCACGCCGAGTTCACGGGCCGATTCAGCGCGCCGGTCCTCGCGTGCCTTGCGGTACTTCGCCATCAGGTGCTTCTGTTGGTCTGCCACCAGCCCGTCGAAATCTGGTGCCGATAGACGTGACGTCACGAGATGCCCCTGCGCGCTGGGGCCGTCCGCCGTCGCGAACGCCACGGCCACCTCGGGTTGTCTCGCCCGAACGTCGTCGAGTTCGGCGCGAAGCCTCGCGATCTCATCGTCCTTGGCCGCGATCGTCGCCTCACGCTCCGCAACCGCATCATCGAAGGATCGCTGTGCGGCGACAAAGAAGGAAACGAGCATGATGGCAGGGCCGATCCACTGGGGGACGGAGTGTGCGGCTAAGATTAGCACCACGGTGCCCACGAGGCCCCCGAAGAACATGACCGTCCAGAACCACTGCTGGACTAGCCTGCAAACGAACTCAGTCCAACGGCGTGTCCGTGTGGGGCTCATCGCACAACCCTCGGAATGCTCAGCGATGTCGGGCGTCGGCGAACCTCGTCACACCACAGCGCCAGGTTCGCTTGGTGCCCAGCGGCCCGGCGCCGTCGCGCCGCCCGCCGGAAGGCAGCTACGCGGGCAAGCGTCAAATACGGCGCCTGTGCCCCATCAACCCAGCGCTTCGTTGGTGAGTCTGAACGCGCGGCTCCGGCCGGCCTGGCTCCTTGGCAACGTGCGTCGGTAGGGAGAAGCCGGCAGCTCGGCTGCCAATCGCGCCGACGGGCGTCCCATCCCCGCCAGGGCCACATGTGCCCATACCGCAGTGATGTGGGAGTTGTACCATCCGGTGCCATGATTGTCGATGCGCAGTATTAGCCGAACAACAAGCATGATGCGACACGAACTGCTTCAGGTCGTGGAGGAGCCGTTCGGAGTTACGGACGGATGCTACCGCCGGTGCTGTCCGCTAGGTCGTCGTCCCTCGTGGGGAACGCAATGAGGACCCTCGCCGACGCGCGACGGCCGCGATCGCGCCGGCGCCATGCCCGGTTCCGCTCAACGCTCTGCCGCGTGGCAGCGCATCCAGCGGCGCGCGCCGCTCCCCGATCCGGTCGTGCTTTGAGGCGCCGCGTCCCAGCGCCGGCCGGATCGAAGTCCGAGAGGCGCTGGGACGCGGCGCTTGGTCCGCCCGCGAGGTCGTGCGCCCGCGTCGTGTACGACGGCGCGACCGGCTCACCGGAGGAGCAGGCCGTGATGCATCGAGGCACGCCGGAGCAGTGCGGGGCCGCGGCGGGCACGCGATGGCTACCGCTACGATCGCACGGCCTGCCGCTCACCACCCCGCCGCGTCTCCTGCCGCCTTCGCCGACGCCGTCACCGCGACTTCGCCCGAGCTGGCGCCGGGGCGCGAGGTTTGTCCGCGCCGACACCGTATTCACTCACGGCGCCCCCCTGAAACCTGCCATACGCCTTGCCAGGAGAGAACACAAGGTGTACTCGTAGAGAAGACTGGGTGTTCTCCTTACCGGTCGCCGTGACCGCATCTAGACGCAGAAACGGACACCGCCCCGCCGTCGTCGTCCGGGGCGACCTGCCCTGGCTGACAGTTGGAGGCCCGAAATGGGTCCGAGAACGCTCACGTTATGTCGTGAATATGGCATCCGGATAAGCCCCGCGCGACGATCCGTTCGTCACCGCTCGCATCCGATCCCGTCCCAATCCGCGTCGAGCCGGTGCGGATCGGGCGGCAGCACGAGGAATCGTCGAGCTCGGATATCCTTGCAGTCCAAGTCCGGCGGTGGGGGTGGGATACAGACGGTGGGATAGCTCGGATGGCAGTTGTCCCGCTTCCATGGGACGGTAACGCCACAACCGGCCGTGATGATCACGGCAACCAGCCAGAGGATGAGCCAGCGAGCCGCTCGAACACGCCCCATCGCGATTCTCTCCCCGGGCACCACGCCGCTCGCGACCAACCGCGTTCATTCGGCGGCGGGTACAGCGGGCGCCGCGAAACACCATCCCCGTCTGCCCATGTCGCCGCAGCGCTTCCCAAACCCTGACGCACTCTCCGTCGGCCCCTGAGCCGACGACGTCGCGCCGAACCGCCCACACCCGCGCGCCAAGGACGCAAGCGCCGGTGCGTCGATGAGCCAAGCCAACAGGCCCGCTGGCAGACGTCGTCACCAGGCTGCTTTGCTGCCAGTGTATGTACATGCAACATATCTGGTCAAAGGGAAACAAGTCGCATCCAGGGAGACGAGGCAGAACCCTCCGCCGTCCGGCTTGGACTATTACGATTGGAACTAGTCTATCGGCGCATAAAGAAGCGACAGCACCGAATCTCGCTCGGTGAAGAGCGGGTCGTGCTCTGTCCGTTCGAAAGCCAGCCTGACCACCAAGTGCCCCACCAGCCCAGCATCTGGATGCCTCCGGCGACGGAAAGGAACCGGCCGGCGCAGACGCGCCGGCCGGTCATATGGGTCGCGGACGCCGGTGCTACCGCAGGTTGCGGTAACGGTACATGGTGATCGGCGCGAAGATCGCCACGATCGCGGCGCTCACGGCGAGGACCACGACGACCTGCCCGACCGTTGCCGTGCCTGCCATCAGGCCACACTCGGCCGTGGCCATCAGGGTGATGGGGTTCACGTTGACGAAGCGCTGGAGCCACCACGGCATCGTCCGCGGGTCGACGAAGATGCTGCTCGCGAAGGTCAGCGGGAACAAGACCATCATGCTGGACATCATGACCCCGTTCGGGGTGCGCATGATCAGGCCGAATAGCGCCCAGATCCAGCCCAGGCTGAACGCGAACACGAGCAGAAGACCCACGGCAGCCACCACACCGAGCGCACCGCCGCCCGGCCGGAACCCCAGGATCAGCCCCACCACGATGACGATCAGCGAGGCCATCGAATAGCGCACGGCATCGCCGAGGAATGACCCCACGAGCGGCGCAGGTCGCCAGATCGGCATCGACCGGAACCGGTCGAAGATCCCGTTCGAGATGTCGGTATTCAGACCGGCCGCGGAATACATGGTGATGAAGACGACGGTCTGCACCACGATCCCCGGCAGGAGGAACTGCAGGTAGGCACGGGTGGACCCCGCGATCGCACCGCCGAACAGGTAGGTGAACATCAGCGTGAACATGATCGGGAAGGCGGTGACGTCGAACAGTTGCTCGGGGACATGCCGCATCTTCAGCAGTGTGCGCCACGCGAACGTCAGCGATACCGCCAGTGCGCTTGGGCGCCGCGGTCGGTCGCTCGAGAGCGCCGAGCGGACGCGTTCGTCGATCTCGGCGAGTCGGAGAGGCGCCTGTGTGGTCATGCCGTAACCTCCTCGGCAGCGTCGTCAGCAGTTCGGTGACCCGTCAGGGCAAGGAAGACCTCGTCAAGACTCGGTTGTCCGAACGAGAACGCGGTGACCGGGATGCCGTTCCTGGCGAGCACGTCGAGCGCGCGTGTGACCTCCTCTCCTGCGGACACACGGGCCGACAACCTCGCCGGGTCTCCCTCCGAATACGTGGTCAGATTGAGCGAGCGTTCCAGCAGTGCTGCCGCCGCCGGCCGGCGCTCCGGGTCGCCCAGGCGAACATGGAGGACACCCGAACCAACGGAGGCCTTGATTTCTTCGACCGTGCCCTCGGCGATCACCCTGCCACGGTCGATGATGGCGAGCCGCTCAGCAAGCTGGTCTGCCTCATCGAGGTACTGAGTCGTCAGTAGGACGGTCGTCCCCTCGGCCACCAGCAGGCGGACGATATCCCAAAGCTGATTGCGGCTGCGGGGATCGAGCCCGGTCGTCGGCTCGTCGAGGAAGAGGAGATCCGGTGTCACGACGATACTGGCGGGAATGTCCAGCCGCCGTCGCATCCCTCCGGAATAGGTTCTCACCAGCCGATCGGCAGCCTCGGTCAGTCCGAAGGCGTGCAGCAACGCATCAGCGCGCTCCCTCGCCCGGGCGCGCGAGTAGCCCATGAGGCGCCCGAGGAGGATGAGATTTTCCGCGCCGGTCAGGTCGTCGTCGACGGACGCGAACTGCCCTGTCAGACTGACTCTCCCGCGCACCGCGTCGGCTTCGCGCACGATGTCGTGCCCGAGAACTCGTGCCGATCCGGCGTCGGGAACGAGGAGCGTGGCGAGCATCCGCAAGGTCGTGGTCTTGCCGGCGCCGTTCGGCCCCAGCACTCCGTAGACGGTCCCGGTGCGGACCGTCAGGTCGACACCATCCACGGCCCGGGTTTCGCCGAAGGACTTGACCAGGCCCGACGCCTCGATCGCGACCGCGGGAGAACGGCGTGCTGGCATGAGCTGTACCTCCTTTCGCGCACGTCACCGCGCGGAGCGGATGGATGGCACACGTCCCCCACCGGCACGAAACCGCCGCCCCGGAGGGAGCTGGTGGTCATCCGATGTTCGGCTGATTCGGCGGGCCCTCCGGCGCTAGGCGGCCAGATCCCCCCGCCGTGTGCGGTACTGAAGCACCAGGTGCAACCCGCCGAGTATAGCATCCCGGGGAGTGGGGTAAAGCCCCTGAACGATACCCAGCTCGCGGCAGACGGCGCTCCAGGAGCGAGCACCCATGGGAACGGCCACGATGGTGTAGACGCGGCCACGGTACGCGAGTTCGATCGACTCGTGCGCTTTGGCCTGCATCGGGGGCTCCTCTCGCGGTCCCTGCCGATTTGTGGGGCCGGCCGGCGGCACCGCTCTGATCGGGGGCGAAGAGGCGAACAAGTGTTCTAATTCAATGATACTCGTCAGCGCACCGGTTGTCTACCCCTTCGTTTGACGAGGCGGTGCTGCGAGAACTCCCGCCGGGAACCCGCCGGCAACGCGACGTCTTCCGCGCGGACTCGCGGCGCCATACGGCCTTCCATGTGTAGCGCGGATGCCGACACGGCCGCGCCTGGGCGGGCTGACGAGCGAGTGCTATGCTCATCCATGAGGAGAGGAGTTCCGGCCCGGCCGTGCTCGACCTCCGCTCAACGGCAGGCATGAGCCGAGGCCGCGCCGCACGATCTGAGGATGCCGCGCATGTTGCTACCCGTACTCGACACCGCACCCGGCACGTCGCTCTGGACCGCCTGGATTGCCCGACCGCAGGTGATCGCGCCGCTCACGCTGCTGATCGCGGCGTACACCATCGCCGTGATCCGGCTCCACCGGGCAGGCGGACGCAGGCCGGCGGGATGGCGGATTGGCTGTTACTACGCGGGGATGGCGCTGCTGATCGTGGCGCTGCTCGGGCCGCTGGACGTCTTCAACGACACCGTCTTCTTCCTGCACATGCTGCAACACATGATCCTGATCCAGATCTCGGCACCGCTGATCGCCCTCGGCCAGCCGCTCCAGGTGGTCGTCCGCGCGCTGCCGCCGAGGCACAGCCGCCGCCTGGCGAAGATCGTCGCCGGCCATGGGAACGTGCGGCGCTGGACGGACCGGCTGCTGCACCCGGTCCCCGCCTTCCTCCTCTTCAACGTCGTGCATGGGCTGTGGCACATCCCGACCTTGTACCAGGCAGTGCTGGACAATGAACTGCTCCACGACGTTCAGCACTTGTCGTTCTTCATCACGTCGTATCTCTGCTGGTGGTTGATCGTGGACCCGATGCCGCGGCACCGCAGACTGCCAATTCCGTGGGCGCTCGGCCCTGTGTTTCTGACATCAATGGCCGCCAGCGCCATCGGCGCCGTGCTGACGCTGGCCGACAACGTCGTCTACCCACGCTATCAGGCCCCGGATGCCATCTGGGGACTCTCGGGGGTGGTGGATCAGCAGATCGGTGGGCTGATCATGTGGGTGGGCGGCGGCCTCCTCTACTTTGCCGTGTTGCTCATCATGGTGGGACGGGCGCTCGGTTCCGGTTCAGAGGAGCCCAAGCCCGACGACAGTCGCTACCAGCCGAGCATGCACTGAGGTCTCCGGTATCGAACGGACCACCACGGGGCGAGCCGCATGCGCTCGCCCCGGATGCCATCCTGTAGCCCGCCGCGCCCCGGCCGTCAGCGCCGGATCCACATGGGAAGCTGTTAGGGTCTTGTAACGCCGTCGTGCCTCATGCCCGCGCGGTTGTGGCGCGCCCTGTGGTGTCCTGGTCCATGGAAGGCAGGGCATTCGCCAGCGCGGCCGCGTTACGGTAAGGGGATAGCGATCAATGAACCGGCGTTCACGACAGATCCTGGCACTGACCGCGGCGGCGTTCGCCACCTGGACGTTCCCGTTCAATCAGGTGGCCGCTATCGGCTGGCTCACCGTCGCGATCCTCATCCTCCCAACCCCTCGCCTGAAACCTGAGGTGGTCACGCTCCGACGACTGCGCCACATGCTGCGCCGTTTCCGCTAGCAGCAGGCGGGCAGCGTCTCCTCGCGAGACCCACCCGTGCCCGAAAGGGTGATCGACATCTTAACCGGGTCAACCCGCCAGCAGTCCGCTCCCCCGCGCGTCATCCTGAGCCGAGTCGGGAGCGGCGGCCGGCCGTCCCCCGCACAGCTCCGGATGACAACGACCGGGCGACGGGAACAGCTCCGGCATCCCACGGTATGTCGTCAGACTCCATGCGCCCTCTGGGCACTGGCGTGTCTCAGCGCGGCCCCCAGGCCAATCCTCGTTCGAGCGGGATTAGACCGTCGTTGGCGCTGCCGATCCGATCTGGACCCATCCCCGCCGGACCGCGCAGGTGAGTGCCTCCACCCGGTCCTGGACGTGGAGCTTCCTGTAGACGGCCGTGATGTGGTTCTTGACCGTTTGCTCGGTGATGTAGAGGGTGTCCGCGATCTCCTTGTTCGAGAGCCCCTGCGCCACGCAGTCGAGCACTTCCATCTCGCGCGGCGAGAGCGGCAACAGGCTCTGCGCCGGCGGTGCACCCTCGCGCTCGCCGGGTGCGCCGGCGCGCAACTCCAGGAGCAACCGGCGCGCAAGCGCCGGCCGGCTCACGATGATCGTGTCGATCGGGCGCTCTCCCCGGAGAACCCGCTGGATGGTATCGAGGAGCAACTCCGGCACGACGTCTTTGGTCGCGAACGCGGCCGCCCCGGCCTGCAGCGCGGCGAGGACCAGATCGTCGCTCTGGTACGTCGAGAGCACGATCGCGCGCACGTGTGGATATTCCTCCTTGAGCGCCCGAACCACGTTGAGCCCGGTCACCCCCGGCAGTTGAACGTCTACCAGCGCCAGCGCCGGACGGTACACATCGGCCTGCTGCATGGCCTTGTACCCGTTCGACGCCTCAGCCACCACGTGAAGCCCGGCTTCGTCCTCGATGAGGCGGCGCAGCCCCTGCCGGAACAACGGATGGTCATCGACGATGAGCACCCCAGTCGAGTGAACGTTGCGGGACGACCGGGCCATGAGATCCCCTCTCCACAAGCGCCATGCCAGAGTTATCGCGTATCGGCACCATATCGGTTACCCATCCTGAAAATATTATGCCTGAACCCATGTGTGATGCGTAGCATCTGACGACGGTCCGTAACAGATTCGTTGCAACAAGTGGGAGCACGGTCCAGCGCACGACGAATGAGAGGATCGGTCCGATTGCGAATGGGGATCGGAAGGCGGTGACGGCGTGCTCAGCCGCTGCGGGTGTCGGTCCGCTGGAGGATCGGGATGCCGAGGAGGGCTGCAGCGGCCGCGCCGCGCTCAACCTGGCCGCGCGGAACCAAACCGAGGCCCCCACCGCGCAGCCGACCGACCTCCCCGACGGCGACAAAGCCGGCTTTCAGGATGCCGCGGGCTGAGGCGACGTTGTCGAGGTCGTGGCCGACCCAGAAGCGCTGAGCCGACGTCTCGCGGCGCATCATGTCTTGCAGGATTCGGGGATAAATGCCACGCCCTCGCCAGGGCGGGAGCGTGACGAAGTCCCAGAGGTAGCGGTTACCGGGTGGCAGCGCGAAGGCCAGTCCCAGTTCACCGATCGCGGCCTCGCGCGTCGCCAACCAGCCACTCGCCACCGGCGTCCCGTCGAGCCACGCCAGGTACGGCGTGTGCCCCTCCGCCATCCGCGTCTGGAGCACCGCAGGGCTGTGTCCCGCGACCGCCGCGAGCGCCGCAAGGTCGGTCGCCGGTTCGATGACCAGGCCCGGAACCCGCGGGAGGCCGGGCAGCGGATCACCCCGCCACCAGGTGTACAGGCGCCCGATCGGTGCTCCCACCAGCTCCAGATCGTCCCGACCGCTGCTCAACCGCATGTCTGCCTTCCGGTTGCGCACGAGTGGCGTATGGATACGTGGAGAACGTCACCGTAGTGGTCTCTACCCGACCCCACGCGACGAACCCAAGCACCGCTCACGGGAGGTCGATCAGGGTGAGCCCGGTCGCCGGGTCCGGCTTGCGGCGGAGGTGCGCCGGCGCCTCCTCGACGATCACTTCAAGCGTCGGCCGCACGTGCCCGGCGAGAAGATGCCCTCCGTGCGCCGTGCCGTCTCGCTTCCCGACGACGACGTGCGCGTGGACTTTCGGCCCACCGCCGTCCTCGGGATCGAGCGCGACGTCCCCGACCAGGGACAGCACTTCGACCTGCTCTTCGATCGGGATCTGTTCGTAATCCTTCTTGTCCAGGTCGAAAAAGCCCAGCAGCACATCGCTGAACGCGCCGGCGCCGGTGAAGTGGGCCGCGGTCAGGCCCTGCTCGCGGGCGAACTCGGTCAGCCCCTGGAAGACCTCGTCGCCGCTGTCGAAGATCACCGCGTAGGTTTTCCCGCCGTCCTCCTGGATCAACCGTGCCTTCACCCCGTCCTCCTTCGCGTTCGCCCTGACCTTATTGCTCCCGGCTCACGGCGGCAACCGCAGGACCGGCGCCACGTACCGGCGCCGCGCCGGGGCGACCTGGCACCGGACGTGCCTCAGGGACCGGGCAACGGCTCGGCAGGCAACCGGGAAGGACGGGTGCCCGTAGATCACCTACCCGGCAGCGAGCACGACTGGCTGCAGATCCAGCGAGAGATGGAAGCGCACGCCGAGCACTGGGATGCGGACTTCGTTCGCTTCGATCCCGACCCGCTCATGGCGCGGATCCGGCCCGGCATGCCCGTGGTCACCCGGACCGGGCAGAAGCTGGGCACGGTCAGACGGGTCTACCAACCCGTCGGCCTGAACCAGGACGAACCGTATCACTGGGACATCTACGTCCACGTCGACCGCGGCCCGTTCCGCGACGACCTGTTTCTCCCGTCGCGCCTGATCGGCGACATCGAGGGCACGACGGTACGGCTGACCGCCTCGCGCCACGAGCTCGGCGCCATGGTGCTGGATCGGCCGGAGTTCGTCCCGGAGTAACGAGGTTGCTGGGCCACCGGGAGGGCTCCCGGCGGCCTCGGACGCGTCCGTGTTAGCGCCCGACCGCGATCATGCGGTCGATGGCGACGCGCGCCCGCTCGGCGATCTCCGGTGGGACGGTGATCGGGTAGACCATGTCGCGAAGCGAGCGGTACACCTTCTCCAGCGTGATCATCTTCATGTAGTTGCACACCGCCGCTTCACGCACCGGGTAGAACTGCTTGCCCGGTGCCAGGCGGCGAAGCCGGTGCAGCACGCCGGTCTCGGTTGCAACCAGGAACGAGCCGGCATCGGACGCCGCCGCGTGGCGCACCATGCCCTCGGTCGAGAGGACGTGGGTCCGCCGTGAGTCGAGCCGCCCCGCCTGGAGGTCGAGCAGGCAGCGCGAGCCGCACGCGCACTCGGGGTGTACCAGCAGTTCCGCGTCCGGGTGCGCGTCGCGCGCACGCTCCACGTCTTCGGCCATGATCCCGGCATGGACGTGGCACTCGCCGAGCCACAGATGGATGTTGTCGCGCCCGGTGGCGCGCCGCACCCATTCGCCGAGGAACAGGTCAGGCAGGAACAGGATCTCTTGGTCCTCCGGGATGCTCCGGACGATCTCGACCGCATTCGCCGAGGTGCAGCAGTAGTCGCTCTCGGCTTTCACCTCGGCCGTCGTGTTCACGTAGGAGACGACCACGGCGCCCGGATGCTCCGCCTTCCAGGCGCGCAGTTGATCCGCGGTGATGCTGGCGGCCAGCGAGCAGCCGGCTTCCAGGTCCGGCAGTAACACCGTCTTGTCCGGGCTGAGGATCGCCGCGGTCTCAGCCATGAAGTGCACGCCGCAGAAGACGATCACCTCGGCGTCGGTCGTCGCCGCCTGCCGCGACAGTCCGAGCGAGTCTCCCACGAAGTCGGCCAAGTCCTGGATCTCGGGGATCTGGTAGCTGTGCGCCAGGATGACGGCGTTGCGCTCCCGGCGTAACCGGTTGATCTCGGCCACCAATGCTGACGTGTCCGACGCGGAGACCGTGCCGTTGCCGGTCGTGATGGGGCTGTCAACGAGGCTCAGGGTACTCACCAAGTGTTTCCTTTCGGTGCCGGCGGTGTTCCCCTCCCGGCACCCGACTCATCGTTGCTCACGTCCACGCCGGGCCGTCCGGCGCTCACGCATCCTTTCCATCCGGCTTGTCGGGCGGCCCGGGGATCTCCCGCGCGCCGATGTAATGGAAGAGCCGTGCCGGCCGCCGCGAGCGCCGATCCCGCACACCCGGGAGGGGTGCCAGATCCCAGCGGGCCAGCATCTGCCGTGCGAAGTTGCTGGGGTCGTACCGCTCACCTGCCACTGCCTCGTGCACGGCGCGGAGGTCGGCCATCGTGAAGCGTTCGGGTAGCAAGTAGAAGGCGAGTGGCGTGTAGTTGATCTTCTGCGCCAGGCGCCAGCGGGCGTAGGAGGCGATACGCCCATGGTCGAGGGCCAACGGTCCCGGCAGCGCGTCGATCGGGAACCAGGCGGCTTCCGCGACTCCCTTGCCCGGCCGCGTCGCCCGGCGCGGCGGATGCCCGGCTGCCCCCGGTTGGAGGATCGCGTAGTACGCCACCGAGATGGCCCGCCCGCGCGGGTCGCGGCCGGGGTCGCCGAAGGTGTAGAGCTGCTCAAGATAGACGCCCCACAGCCCGGTGGTGTCGACCAGGATGCGCTGCGCGGCCTCGTCCAGCGGCTCGTCGGCCCGCACCGGTCCACCCGGGAGCGCCCAGGCACCGGCGAACGGTGCCTCCAGCCGCCGGACGAGCAGGATCTGCAACTCCCGCTCCACCAGGGCGAAGCACGCGATATCCACCGTCAGTAGCAGGTCGCCACGCATATCGATCGCGCCCTCCTCCGGACGTCTCGCGTATAATAGTCACAAGTACCAAAGACTGTCAACCATCTGTGCTTCCCCCACGGAAGCCACGATCGATGTCCCGCCCCGGCCGCCATGCGGGTACACTAGCCGCAGGCCGGCGCAATCGGCCGGAGGGCAGGCTGGGGTGGCACCCGTGGGAGGGGAGGCACCGATGGAGCAGGCGACACCGTTCGAGTATTCGCGCCGCATCATGGATCTGCTGCGCGGCTACCGCGAGGCGCGCGTCCTCATCACCTTCGCCGAACTCGGGATCGGCGACGCGCTGGCCGACGGCCCGCTCCCGGCCGCAACAGTCGCCGACGCCATCGGCGCCGACCCGGCCGCCACCGCACGCTTCCTCAACGCCGCCCGCTTCCTCGGCCTCGTCGAGCGCGAGGGCGATGACTACCGCCTGACACCACTGGCCGCGGCCACGTTGACCAGCGGCGGCGCGGCCTCGGTCGTGAACTTCGCTCGCCGCGAGGCGGCGTTCTACCGCCGGTGGGCGCACCTGACCGAAGCGGTCCGAATCGGCGGTCGCCCTGCCGCCAGCCTGCAAGAGGAGCAAGACCCGAACTGGGTGCGCGACTTCACCCTGGCCCTCTACGACACGGCGCGCATCGCGGCACCCGGGATCACCGCCGCGCTCACCCCGTTCATCGAGGGGCTCGGCCACCCAGCGCGGGTGATCGACGTCGGCGGGGGTCACGGCGGCTACAGTATCGACCTCGTCCGTCGCTTCCCCGACCTCCAGGCCACCGTCTTCGACCTGCCGCCGGTCGTCGAGGTGACGCGCGAGATCGTCGCCGCCTCGGGGGTGGGCGACCACGTCTCAGTCGTCGCGGGGGACTTCCACCAGGACTCGCTCGGTGCCGGCTACGACCTGGCACTCGTCTTCGGCGTGCTCGTCGGGGAGGACCGCGAGGGGAGCGTCCGGCTGCTCCGGACGGTGCGCGACGCACTTGCCCCGGGTGGGATTGCCGCTGTCCGCAGCCACCACGCCGGCCGTCGCGGCGAACCGTCGCTCAACGGCGCGCTCTTCGACCTGCAGATGCTGCTGTCAACGCGCGGCGGCGCCGCCCACGAGGTGGTGGATACGGCCGCCTGGCTCCGCGAGGCGGGGTTCACCGAGGTGGAGACGCTGACGCTGCCTGAACCCGCGACCGGGATCTTGCTCATCGGCCGGGCACCGGCCTAAGCCGTCCCAGCGTCCTCGTCAACCACCGGCCGGGCGGCCAGGCCCAGGAGCGCGAGCAGCACGTCGGCGATCACCTCCCGGTTGAGGCGATCCTGCGCCTCCAGCACCGCCACGACCGCCTCGTTGAACGCCTGCTGCGCCCGCGCGCGATCACCGTCGGCGGATCGCCGCCAGGAACGCGGCGCTGCACCTTCCAGCGCGCCCGCCGCCGAGCGCAGCGCCTCGAGCGCCCGCGCATACGCCGCGAGCGGCTCGCCGTCCAGCAGCCCACGTGGCCGCCCGGGCGGCCGCGCCCCGGCCCGGGCCAGCGCTTCGATCGCCCCAGCGCCGGATACCGCGGGCCAATCCGGCTCCAACGTCCCCCGCAGTGCGCCGCGCAGCCGCTCGATCTCGGCCGGCACGAACCGCCCCCACCACGCTTCACCGCGCAGGTGCTTGACCGCAAAGCGCAGGCGCCCGCGGTGCCAGTCCTCCAGATGACCCGGCGTCGCGGGAATATCAGGCGGCAAGCCGCTGGCCCGCAGGGACGGGTCGTAGCGCACCCGCCACCCGGCCTCCCGCAGGCGGTAGCACAGGTCGACATCGGCGTAGGCGCCAGGCTGGAATGCCTCGTCGAAGCCGCCCACCTCCTCGACCGCGCGACGCCGGAGGACCATGAGCGACGCCGGGGCGTACGCGACCTCCCCGGGCGTATCCCACCGTCCTTCAGCAGGCTGGCCGCGGCCGCGATCGCGCGCCATCATAGCCGGCTCATCGACCGCCCCGCCGGCGCTGACGAGCGTCTGCCCATCCGGCGCGACGATCTTCCCGGCCGCCGCGCCCAGGTTCGGCTGCTCTGCAAAGAGCGCGGTCAACACCTGCCCAAATCCGGGCTCAACGACCACCTCCGGCGCGAGCACCGCCACCACAGGCGCCTCGGTCATCGCCAGCCCCCGGTTCGCGGCGACGGCGGTGCCCAGGTCGTGACCGATGACTTCGACCATCACCTGCGGCCACCCGGCCAACTCCGACACCGAGTCGTCGGTCGAACCGGCATCGACGACGACGACCTCGCTGGGAGGACGCGGGCCGTCATAGAGCGCCCGCAGGCAGCCGTCGAGGAAGACCGCCGCGTCGCGGTTCACCACCACCGCGGCCCAGCCGTTCGCCCTGTCCGCCGCCCAGGCCACCGCTACCCTCCGCCTGCCCCGTGCGACCGTGCTACACTCCACCCGGTGAGTGTATACCGGCACCGCTGGGGGACGCACCGCACGCGGCAGGCTCCCGCCGCCAACACTGGGGATTGGGTCGTACTGGGGGCGCGCTGATGCAGATTCCAGCCAGTCGAACCGAGGAGATCGGGCGACCACGGGTGGCCGTCGGAGCGGACAGCCCTGCCCTCATCATCGACGACGACCCGCCGATCGGGTCGGTATCGGTCGTCGTTCCGCTTCTGGATGAGGCCGAGAGCCTGCGGCCCCTCTACCAGGAGATCGTGGATGCACTCGACCCGTTGGGGCTGCCCTACGAGATCATCTTCGTCGACGACGGCAGTACCGACGGCTCCAGCGGCATCCTCCGCGCGCTCCACGCCGCCGATGAGCGCGTGCAGGTGATCCAATTCCGGCGCAACTTCGGCAAGTCGGCCGCGCTTGCCGCCGGATTCGCCGCCGCCCGTGGCGACGCCGTGGTGACGCTGGACGCCGACCTCCAGGACGTTCCGGCGGAGATTCCACATCTGCTGGCCACGCTGGAGGACGGTGCCGACCTGGTGAGCGGCTGGAAGTTCCCGCGCCACGACCCGCTGAGCAAGCGCCTGCCCTCGGCCATCTTCAACCGGGTGGTCAGGGCCATGACCGGGGTCCGGCTCCACGACTTCAACTGCGGCCTGAAGGCCTACCGCGCCGAGGTGCTGGACGAGATCCACCTTTACGGGGAGCTGCACCGCTACATCCCCGTGCTGGCCCACTTCCGTGGGTTCCGCGTGCGCGAGGTACAGGTTCGGCATCGGTCGCGCCAGTTCGGGCGCTCCAAGTTCGGCGCCGCCCGCTTCTTCCGTGGCTTCTTCGACCTGCTCACGGTCCTCTTCCTGACCCAGTACCGGCGCCGCCCGCTGCACTTCTTCGGCTGGTTCGGCCTGGTCACGCTGCTGGTCGGGTTCCTCATCAACGCCTACCTGGCCACGCTCTGGTTCCTGGGCAACCCCATCGGCCACCGGCCGCTGCTAACGCTCGGCGTGCTGCTCATGATCATCGGCGCGCAGTTCGTCGTCTTCGGGCTCCTGGCCGAGATGATCGCCTACACCTCGGCTCAGCGCGAGTTCAGCGTCCGCCGCCACCTGCGCCACGACACCCCGCTCGAACCGGCACGGAGAGACGCGTCCCGTGACTGAGCACCGCACCGTCCCGGTCAGGCTGGAACAGGTTGCCTGCGACCTTTGCGGCGCCGACGACTCCGAGCCGCTGCTCGACCTCGACGACATCCTGGCGGGCACGACCCCCGACCACTTCCGCCTGGTCCGCTGCCAGCGCTGCGGCCTTCGCTACCTCAACCCCCGCCCGGTGGCCGAGGAGCTGGCGCGCTTCTACCCGGAGGACTACGCGCCGTTCACCCGGCGCGGGATCGCGGCCCGCGTGCGCGACCGGCAGCGCCGGCGCGACGTCGCCTCACTCTGGCGTTATCTCGGACCGCCCGCCCGGGTGCTCGACGTGGGCTGCGGCACCGGCGACCTGTTGCGCGCCATCCGGGACTGTGGGAACCCGGAGGTGCTCGGCATCGAGCCGAGCGCGCAGGCGGTGCGGATCGCCCGCGAGCGCTGGGGCCTCGACGTGCGCCAGGGCGACCTGCACGCCGTCCGGCTCCCACCAGCGAGCGTGGATACGGTCCTCCTGTCCCACGTGATCGAGCATCTCCCCTCCCCCTCGGACACGCTCGCGGAGATCACCCGCGTGCTCCGGCCCGGCGGCGCGCTCATCCTCTGGCTTCCCAACGCGGACTCCTGGGCGGCCCGATTCTGGAGGGAGAACTGGATCGGCTATGACGTCCCCCGCCACCTGTACGCCTTTACGCCGGCGACCCTCGGTGCGCTCCTCGCCCGCCATGGGTTCACCGTGACCGAGATCCGCCAAGAATGGCTTGGCCTCGAATGGTCCTGGGGGCTACGGCTGTGGGCACGTCGCCGCTGGGGACGCGGCGGCATCGACCGCGCCTTCGCAGGGCTCCACCCCGCGCTCACCGCGCTGCTCACCCCCGTCTCCGCCGCGGCCGCCATCACCGGCCGCGCCGGCCGAATCCTCGTCGTTGCGCACCGAGCTGGCGAGTGTTCGGCACGGGATCTTGACAAACTTATGGCAACAGGCAGACAATAGGCCCACACATCCGAGTGCCGCAAAACGCCGCGCCCTTCGGTCACCGGAAGGGGAAGAACCGTGGCTGCCATCGACGCTGAGCAGGTCCGCCAGCAGCTCGCGGCGCGTATCCGCGACCCCGCCGTCAATCTCACCATCGGCGAGCTCGGGATCATCCAAGACGTCACACTCACGGGTGACCGCCTCACGGTTCGCATCCAGCCGTGCACTCCCGACTGCTGGCCGCTGGCGATGGCCGGCATCGCCCGAAGCATCCGGCAGATCGCCGCCGACCACGGTCTTCATGCCGAGATCGAGCTGGAGCCGGTCATGTTGCTCCCGGAAACTGAGCTTCAGGAGATGGTCCGTGACGTCGAGCGCGACCCCACCCGCCTCCGGGAGCTGTGGACCCGGAGCTATACCGTCAGCCTGCTGACCGTCCTCACCCAGCTCGAAGCCAGCGGGTTGAGCGAGGACGAGATCGCCAGCTTGGAGATAACCGATCTGGCCGCGCGGGTGGACGGCGGGTCGCTCTCCGCCCGGATGCTCGACGCGCTGCGCCATTGGCGTCGCGAGATCGGCCTTCCCGACTCGGGTCCCCTGCTCGTCGACGCCGACGGGAATTCGATCACCGATCTCCCCCGCTGGCGCCGCGCCGCACGCCTCGCCCTGCTCAGCCAGCGGACCTACGGCGCCATCTGTCGCGACACCCGCGACGCCTACCACGCGCCCCAGGTTGCTCCATCCGACTCGTCCATGCCGCACGACGGGAGGTGACCCATGCGCAGAGGCTATCTGGTCATCGACAACCACGTCCACTTCTGGGATGCCAGTCGAGAAAACGCCAACGATCTCGGCGAGCGCTGGATCAAGTGCTTCCACGCCTATCACACCTCGCTGACCCCGACCGCCGAATACGAGTGGGACCTCGACTTCTTCCGCAAGCCTGAGCCGGACTGGTATCGCCGCACCCTCTTCGACGAGAGCGGCGTCGACATGGCCATCCTACAGCCGACCTACCTCTACGACTTCTTCAAGCACGGCTTCAACACGGTCGAGCAGAACGCAGCTATGGCCAAGTCCGCACCGGACCGGTTCATCCTCAACGGCCGCGTCGATCCTCGCGACGGAAGCAAGGCCATCGAAGAGCTGCACCGGCAGAAGGAGGAGTACGGGATCAAGGGGTTGAAGCTGTACACCGCTGAGTGGTGGAACGGGATTCCGCACGGATGGCGCGCCGACGACGACATGGCGATGCGGGTCTACGCAGAGTGCGTCAAGCTCGGGATCAAGAACATCCACTTCCACAAGGGTCCGGGCATCGACCCGCTCACGCTCGACGGCTTCGACGTCGGCGATGTCGACGCGGTTGCGATCGCCTTCCCGGAGTTGAACATCATCGTGGACCACGTGGGGTTGCCAAAGCTCGACAAGTTCTGCTGGATCGCCGTCAAGCAACCCAACGTCTACGCCGGGCTTTCGGTGGCCGTGGCCTTCGCGGGCAAGCGGAAGCGCTTCTTCGCCGAGATCATGGCCAACCTGCTGGCGTGGCTCGGTGAAGACCGGATCCTGTTCGGCTCCGACTTCAACATCTGGCACCCGGTCTGGGAGATCGACGCGATCATCGACTTCGAGATGCCGGAGGATCTGGCGCGCGACTACGGCGTCAGCGTGACGGAGACGACCAAGCGAAAGATCCTGGCTGAGAACGCAGCCAAGTTGTACGGGATCGACCTCGAGACGCTGCGCACGACACCGCCGCAGCCACTCGTCGCCTAGACGCAAGGGGAGCGGCTCAACGCGTCGAGCCGCTCCCCCAATCACGTGGTGGACGTCCGGTATTAGGCAGCCTGCGGCAGCGCCACGGGCTCAGTGCCTCGCGCGGCGATCGCGGCCCGCGCAGCCTCCGCGAGATTCGCCTCCAGCTTTTCTCCGAAGCGGTACAGCTTCCGGATGCGGCCCATCTCCGCAGCCTGGACCACGTCCTCTGGTGAGCCGAGCCCCAGTTCGACGTGGAGTCGCAGCGCCCGGCGCGGCCCGATTCCCTCCACCTCCATCAGCCGCAGCAGTTCCTCCGGCAGGCTGTGGTACAGGTCGCGGTAGAACCGCATCTCGCCCTCGGTGAAGAGTTCGCCCAGTTTGCGCCGCAGCCGCTGCCCCAGCCCCGGCAACGCCAGCTCCCCCGACGGTGTCAGATACTCAGTCGCCGGCTCCCGCAGCGCCAACAGCCGCCGGGCGGCACGCCGATACGCTCGCACCCGATACGGATTTCCGGCGGTCATCTCCAGGATGGTCGCGATGTTGAGGAGGATCAGCGCCGCCTCATGATTGGTCACGGTCGATCGGTTCATCATGCTCTCCAGTGCGTCGATTCCGTCAACTCAATTGTACCACTCGGACTGATGTTATGGTAAGTTTTTGCCGCTGGAGAGGGTCACGAGCGCCGAGGCTCACTCGCCTTGACACCCCGCGGAATATAGGGTATTCTCTGGCCGACAATTGAGACGTGGCGCATTCGTCTAGTGGCCTAGGACACCGCCCTCTCAAGGCGGAGATCACGGGTTCGAATCCCGTATGCGCTACAACGACGCAGGCCCCGGAGTCATCCGGGGCCTGTGGTTTTCGGTAGATTGTCTTGTGGCGCGGACGCTGGCCCTCTGGATCGCGTGACGTGCGTGTCGTTCCGCTCAACGGCAGTGGTTGGCGCCCTGGGGTTATGGGGTTTGACGATTGAATTGAGTGCGCGCGGTCGGCACGTGCCCGGGGGTGGGTGGCGGGAAGGATCCCACGCCGTGGCGCGTGCCCGGGGCTAAAGCCGCCGGGCTAGACAGCGAAGCCCACTGAAGGGGCTGGGGACATTGTGCCCATTGGGAGGCCGGAGCGGTCCCGCCGAGGAGTAGCCATCGCAGCCCCTTCAGTGGGCTTACCCCTATGCAGCCCGGTGGCTTTAGCCCCGGGCACGCGCCGCCGCACGAGGGTCCTTCCACCACCCATCTCGGATCCGGTCGGCAGCCGCCCGGGCCGGCTGAGGCGGGCGGGAGACGGGGCGCCGGGAGTGCCAGCGTATGCCGTCAATGTCCATGACCCACGGGTTGAGAAAGAAAAGCCCACTGAAGGGGCTCTCTCGTCCTACACCTGGACTGACGCGATCCGACAGTCCGCCGTGCACCGCGTCCCCAGCCCCTTCAGTGGGCTTCGCCGTGTCAGCCCGGCGGCTTGAGCCCCGGGCACGCACAGCGGCAGTGGTCGTTCCCCCACTGCCGATTTCGGGTCACGCCGAGGCTCAGTACCCCAGCGCCAAACCCTCCGTGCGCGGGTCCGAGCCGCCGAACAGCGTGCCGGTTTCGGGGTCGACCTCGATGACCTGCGCCGCCCCACCGGCAGCCCAGTCGCCCAGCACCTCCACGCGGTGGCCGCGCCGCCGCAGCTCCTCGATCACCTCGGCCCCGGCCCGACCCTCGATGCGGAGCACGAAGTCGTTCGGCAGGTTGATCGGGTCAGTGCCCGGGAAGCTGAGCCAGCGCGGGGCCTCGATCGCCTCCTGCACGTTCATGCCGAAGTCGATCAGGTTCGTGATCACCTGCATGTTCCACTGCGGCTGGCCGTCGCCGCCCGGCGTGCCACCGACCCAGCGCAGCTTCCCGCCCTGGGTGATGAGGTAGCAGTTGAGCGTGTGCATGGTCCGCTTGCCGGGAGCGATGACGTTCGGGTGCCCCTCCTCCAGGGTGAAGCCACGGCCCGCGCGGTTGTTCAGCAGGATGCCCGTGTTCCCCGCCACGACCTGGCTCCCGAAGGCCGCCGAGAGGCTGTGGATGAGCGAGACGGCGTTGCCGTCGCGGTCCACCACACAGAGGTAGGTCGTGTCGCCCAGTTGCTCCGGGATGCGCCCGGCCTCGCACTGCTCCATCGCCCGGTTCATGTCGATCACCTTGAAGCGCTCGCGCGCGAATTCCGGGCTCAGGAGGGTATCCACCGGCACCTGGACGAACTTCGGATCGCCGCAGTACGCCAGCCGATCAGCGAAGGCCAGCTTCTTGGTCTCGACCATCAGGTGGATGGCGTCGGCGCTGCCCGCGCCCATCGCAGCCAGGTCCGCGTTGGAGAGGATGTTCAATTCCTCCAGCATGATGATGCCCTGGCTCGGGAGCGCCGTCTGGTAGACCGTGTAGCCGCGGTATTCGGTCTGGAGCGGCTTGTAGACGACCGACTCGTGGCCGGCCAGATCCTCGACGGTCATCAACCCGCCGTTGTCGGCCATGAAGCGGGCGATCTCCTCCGCGATCTCACCCTGGTAGAAGACCTCCGGCCCGCCCTCGACGATCAGACGCATCGAGCGCGCCAGGTTGGGATTGCGCAGCAGATGCCCCGGCTTGGGCGGCGCGCCGCCGGGCAGGTAGATCTCAGCCGATGTCGGGAAACGGCTCATCCCCTCCGCATAGGCGGCGATCGTCTGGTTGCCCTCCGTCGTGAGCGGGAAGCCCTCCTCGGCGTAGCGGATGGCCGGGGCGAACAGCTCTGCCGGCTCCATGGTGCCGAAGCGCTCGATGGCCGTGAAGTAGGCGTGCACCGCACCCGGCACCGCGACCGAGAGCAGCCCCGTGAACGGCATCTTCTCGTAGCCGCGCTCAACGAAGTATTCGCGGCTGGCAGCCTGCGGGGCGATGCCCGAGCCATTGATCGCCGTGACCTCACCGGTCCGGCCGTCGTAGTGGATCAGGAATGCGTCGCCGCCGAGCCCGCACATCGCCGGGAGCGTCACCCCGGTCACGAGCGCCGCGGCGATCGCTGCGTCCATGGCGTTGCCGCCACGCCGCAGGACGTCCAGTCCCGCCGACGTCGCCAGCGGGTGGGCCGTCGCCACCATGCCCTCGCGCGCCATCACCACGGCGCGTCGCGTTCCCTCACCTCGCGCCACGAATCGACCTCCTCCTCGTGCGTGCACCAGTCTCCTTTGTGAGCGCTGCCAGAATAGCCGCTGCGCCCGCACCGCGCCACTCTCACCGCCGCGTAGCCACCACCTCCAGGTGCGGGCGCAGGCTGGTGGGCAGCCAGCCGATCGGCACACGTGCCGCTAGGGGGCGCAGGCGTGCCACGGGGATCTTCCGCACCTGCGCCTGCGTCAGCCGGGCGGGCGGCACGAAGGTGCAGGCAAAGCCGTGCCGCGCCAGCTTCCGGGCCAACTCGCCCGGCGTGCACATCGACGGGTGCCAGAAGTGGTAGTCGTACAGCCCCCGCAGCCGGTAGTACGCCTCCGCGGGCCTTCGGTTCGGCGTCTTGATCAGGTAGTGCCCGCCGGGCCGCAACACCCGCGCGACCTCGGCCAGGTGCCCATCCAGGTCCGGCAGGTGCTCCACGAGGTCACTTGACAGCGCCACGTCCACGCTGTCGTCCTGCAGCGGCAGCCGCTCGGCGTCGGCCGCGATCAACCGCGCGCCCGGCACGCGCCGCCGGGCCTCGGCCAGGCTGGTCGCCGTCAGGTCCAGCCCGATCAGCCGTTTGAACCCCATTCGCTCCATCGCCCGCAGCGCGAAGCCGCCCCCGGCGCCGATCTCCAGCACCCGCATCGTCCGCGGGAGGGTGGCCAGGAACGCGAGCAGTCCCACGGGAGGGTTGTACTCTTCGTACGTATTCGACCAGGTGGGGTAGACGCGGTCGATCGCCTCATAGAAGCGCCGCCGTACCTCGGCTGGAATCGGGCCGTTGCGGTACGCGTCGGCGCAGCGACGGCAGAGAAAGGCGCGACCGGTGAACCGGGCACCGCAGAGCAGGCATGATCGCTCAGACCGATCGACGACCATGGCGCCCCCTCCCTACCGACCAGCCGAGCCAGCCGCCGATCCCCACCAGCGCGAGGCCGTACAGCGCGAAGAAGGCTGGATCGTGCCGCACTCCCTGCCCAACGTGGCGCACCACCCCGGAAACCAGCGCCCTCAGGTCAACGTCCGCCCGGTAGCCGACGTTGAACACCAACGCACCTGGCGGCCCCTCCTGGCCGCCCGAGAGCTGTAACTGGTGGCTTCCCTCGGGAAGCTGCTCCGTCCAGGTCAGCGGTAGCGGCGCGTGCCCCGCCCGGACGACCAGTCGGAGCGCACGACCCGCCGTGTTCGGCACCGGCGCGAACGAGGCCTCCAGCGCCTGCGTCTGCCCGGACAACACCGCGCGGTCGAGGTCGACCTGAACGAGCGGCGCGCCCTCCGTGTAAGCCGGGCGGAAGATCAGGTCACCCTCAACCTCGGCTCCATCTTCGAGGCGCGTCCCGTCCGGGTAGACATCGCGTTCGGAGTAACGGAAAGTGACGGAGTTCCCCGGCGTGGACTCGGGCGACGCGACAGTAAAGCGGTAGCGGGCGCCCATGGAGTCGGGCAGCGGCTCGAAGCGAAACGTCACGTGGCTGTTGTCGTGCATCTCGCTGGCGTTGATCGTCGCCGTGCGGATCGGCTCCACCTCCCCGTCGCGATACAGGCGCAGCACCACGTCCCGATCGTTGACACGGCTCGGCGCCGGGAGCCGGCTGAACTGCGAGAGCTCGACGTAGCCCACCTGCCCGTCCTCCAGCCGCACCTGTGCCCAGCCCTCGGCACTCCCTTGGACCCGCACGGTGCTCCCACCGGGCAGGTCAATGATCCGCTCGCCGTCGACCGGGAGGCGCCGCACCGGCACGGCCGGGCCTTCCCTCAGTTGCCCCTCGCCCGGGCTCAGGTCGGCGCCGAACGTCGCCACCCGCAGCGTGATCCCGTCCAGGTTCGGGTAGCGCGACACAAACGTCTGCCCGATCTCCCGCTCACCCATCAGCTCTCCAAGCCAGGCGTGGTCGGCGGGCCAGTCGTGGAAATTGCCGTCGGGGTATCCCGGATCGGCCTCCGGCGCGTAGTGGATCTCCAGCGTTGCGCCGCCTGCGAGGCTATCCACCGCACGACTGGCCGTGGGGCCCGGCGGCACCACGCCCAGGCTGACCCGATCCAGCCCGTCGCTCGGCGACAGGAACACCTGGCTCACCGTGCCGCCGACCGTGACGCTTCCTGAGGCGCCCGGCAGCTCGGCCGTCAGCAGGTGCTCGACCCGGCACCCCGCCAGCAGCAGCGGCATGAGCAGCAGCAGTGCGACCGCACAACACCGCCGAATCAGCCCCTTCCCGGTGGCTTCGGTCCGGGCCACCGGCCACCACGCCAACCAGACGTGCACGCCCCATCTACGCGCCATGACCGCCCGCCTCCCCGTCTGGTTCGAGGGGCACCTCCTCCTCAGCCCGGGAGAGCCGCTCACGCACGATCCGGTACGCCATCCACAACGCGAGCGCGTCGAACAGGCTGCGCACGACACCCAGGAAGAGCGGCACCGGCACCTGGGCCGCCAGCACCGTCCGCGGGTTCGGCAGCGCCGCCACGCCGTCCGGGTCGAGCGGCAGGAACAGGTCAGTCGTCATCTGCGTGTCCCAGTGGAGTGCGAACAGGATCAAAAGCGCCGCCTGCGCCAGGTGGTAGGCGATCAGCCGGTCGTCACGGTCGACCGTGAGCGCCAGGAACGGCACCAGCCAGATGGCGTAGGGCGGGTGGAAGAACGTGAGCGCGAACATCCCCAGGAACATCGCCGCCCCGGCCGCGACGTAGGCGTCCGTGCCCCGCGCACCGTGCTCGCCGCGCTCGAAGAACCAGAGCAGGAAGAGCCCGTACGCGAGCGGGAAGATGAAGAGCCGGTCGCCGAAGCGGAGCGGCAGGACCAGATCGGTCAGGTAGTCGACGTGCTGGTAGCGTGACAGCAGTGTCAGCGTCGGGCTGCTGCCCGTGGCGGCCAGCGCAACGACCTCGACCGCCAGCCACACCCCGGCCAGCCCGCCCGCAAACAGCGCCAGGTCGCGCTTCGACCGCCGATAGGCCAGGATGAAGAAGGGCGCCAAGAAGAACGGGAAGAAGCGGGTCACGGCGCCCAGCCCGAGCAGGCCCAGCCCCAGGTAGCGACGTCCGCGTGCCGCGGCGACGAGCGACGCGACGACCAGGAACACGGCGATGCTGTCGTGTCGCCCGAAGACCGCGCTGGTGTAGAGCACGATCGGGTTGAGCAACCAGAGCGCCAACACACGCCGGCGTCGTTCAGGCGCCACCAGGTGGGTCAAGAGGTACCCGGTCCCCAGGTCCGCCACCAGATACGGCAGCTTGAGGAGCAGCAGCGCCCGGAACAGGTGCGGGTACCGCAGGAACAGATCACGGAACTCCGACGGTTGCGCCCCGAGGCCGAACACCGCCGCGGTGGGGGACCAGATCGTCTCGGCGCCCGGCAGGAGCGGCTTGACGAGGAAGAGCCAGATGTTGTGCACCATCTGGATGGCGAGCTGGCTCGTCCAGACGAACCACTCGCCGTGATAGGCCGCCTGAGCCGCGCGTGAGTAGACGTGGTACAGGTCCAGGTGCACCGTGAAGGGCGCGAGCGCCAGGCGGATGAGTATACCCACCGCCCAGATCGCCGCCAGGCCGGGAGCGATCTGCCCGGTCACTGGACGCGGCAGCCGGCGCCGCGCACGTGCCGTCACCGCCACTGGCCATACCCCCGCGCCAGCCGGGCGCCGCCGAGCGCGAGCGGCAGCGCCGCCACCAGCACGCCCCGGTGCAGCACCGCCGCCGCCACGATGGCCGCCACCGGCACCCCGATCACCCCCGCGACGCCCGCCATCGCCCCCTCGCGCAGGCCGAGGCCGCCCGGCAGCGGGGAAGCCAGCCCGACCAGGAGCGGCAAATTGGCCAGGAGCAACAGCTCGACCGGGCCAAGCGTTAACCCGACCGCCCGAGCGCCGAGCCACACCGCGGCGACGTTCATTCCCCAGTAGGTCGCGGTCAGTACCAGCACCGGCGCCCAGCGGCCGCGGTCGGCGGCCAGCATCCGCCCGCTCGCCACCACGCGCTCAACGAAGCGCCCGGCGTAGCGCCGCGCGATCAGGACGGCCACCCCAACGCCGCCCAGCGCGACCGCCCCGCCCGCAAGCACCGCCGGCCACGACGGGCCGTCCAACGCACCGATCCAGGCGAGTGCGGACGGACCCGCCAGCGCCAGCCCCACCACCGCGCCGAGTGCCAGCGCCGCCGCGTCCAGCACCTGCTCCGCGGCCAGCGTCGGCAGCGAGCGGCCGAACCCGACGTCGTGGAGCTGGCGCGCCAGCACCCCTTTGACCGGCGAGCCGGCGTACCCGGGAACCGCGTAGTTCACCAGCGAAGCGGTCACGGTCATCTCCACCGCGTGCGGTAGCGGCACGTCGGCCGCGACGGCGCGCAGCATCGTCTGCCAACGGCGGGCATGAACCACCGGGAGCGCCACCCCGACTCCCAACAGCACCAGCAGCGGCCCCGGCCGGGCATCGCCGATGGCCCGCGCGACGGCCCTCGCCTGGCCGCTAGCCAGCAACGCCACGACCGCCACGGCGAACGGGCCCCACACCAGCAGGAGCGATCGCCAGCGTGGGCGCGGCCCTCCGGCTGCCCGCGTCGCCTCACCGCTCATGCCTCCCGCTCCCGCACCACCGAGCGCCCTGCCCGTCGCGCCAGCACCGGGCTCAGCATGTCGCTCAGCCGCGCCGCCAGTGCGTCGATGCTCCCCGTTGCCAGGAACGCGGCGCGCGCACCCGCGCCGAGCGTCCGCCGCCGCTCCGGGTCGCGCAGCGCACGGATCGCGTCCGCCAGCGCCGACGGGTCGCCGGCCGGCACGAGCAGCGCGGACACGTCGTGCTGCAGCACCTCGCGGATCGCCGGGCCATCCCGTGTCACGATCGCGGCACCCATCGCCATCGCCTGGAACACCTTATTCGGCACCACCCGTGCAGCCTTGTCGGTGTCGCCGAAGATTCCCAGGACAACGTCCGCGGCCGCTATGCGCTCGGGCAGCTCGGTGAACGGCACCCAGTCGCGGAATTCGATCGAATCCAGCCCCAGACGCTCGGCCATCGCCCGCGTCTCGGCCACAAGCTGCCCCACACCGATCATCTCGAACCGCACGTCTTCACCGCGCAGGAGCGCCGCGGCTTCGACGATCGTCGAGACGCCGTGCAGCGGCGTGTACTTGCCGTAGAACAGCATGCGGAGCGGACCACTAGGTGGCGTGACGATCTCGCGGGGGTGGAAGAGCCGATCATCGGCGCCCACCGGCACCACCGCGATGCGCGCCGGGGACACACCGAACCGGTCGACCAGATAGTCCCCGTTCTGCGGCGTATCGACGAGGATCAGGTCGGCGAACCTCAGCGCGGCCCAATCCAGCGCCGCGATGGCTCGCGCCGCGAGAGTCCCGGCCCGCACCAGCCCGCGATCCTCGACCAACGTGTCAGTCAACGTCACCAACGGGTTGAAAACCACGGGGCGCCCGCGGAGCCGCGCCAGCGGCCCCAGCGCTAGCATGTCCCCCTGCCCGATGTATCCGAAGATCACCGCGTCGGCGTCTGGCAGCCGCCGGATGAGCCGCAGCGCGAGCCGCGCGTAGGCCCACAAGAGCCTCGCTCCGAGCCGGGCCAGCGAGCCGGGTCGGAGGAACCCGCCGGTCTTGTCGCGTGTCCGCTCGAAGACCGGGACGTGGATCTCCTCCACATCGTACCCCGCCCGGCGCAGCGCCGCGATCGTCAGCGCGTTGCGTGGGTAGTCTCGCTCGTAAGTGCCGACGCAGAGCAGCCGCGCCACAGGCTGGCTCATCGCGCCCCTTCCCCTCCAGCGGCCCCCGCGATTATACGGCCCTCGCGGAGCCCGGTCAGGAGCGCCCCGCGGAGGACGCTGAGCCAGCGGCCGGCGTCAGTCCCGCGCGTCGTTGAGCGCGGCGGCGAAGGCGTCCACGAACGCCTCGACCTCCGGCACGCCCATCGGCGTCGAGAGGCAGCCGAAGAGCGCCGGGGTGATGAAGATGCCGCGCCCCATGAGCGCCTCGTGGACGCGCCCGACGAAGGCGCGCTCCTCCGCCGTGAGGATACTGTTCCGGTAGTCCGCCAGCGGTCGTTGGTGCAGGTGGATGTGGAACAGCGAGCCGTGCCCGGTCGTCTGCCCCGGCACGCCCGCCTCCCGCAGCACCTCGTCGATGCCCGCCCGCAACTGCTGCCCCAGACTAGCAAGCCGGTCGAACTCGGCCGGTGTCAGCTTGCGCATCGCCGTCAAGCCAGCGACCATCGTCACGGGGTTGGCGTTGAACGTCCCCCCGTGCGGCGCCCGCGGCGGTCCGCCCGTCGGGTCGAAGACCGCCATCACCTCGGCGGATCCTCCCACCGCGCCAACCGGGAAGCCACCGCCGATGATCTTCCCCATGGCCGTCAGGTCGGGAGTGACCCCGAGCACCGACTGCATCCCGCCGTAGTCCGCACGCAGCGAGATGACCTCGTCGAAGATCAGCACGATGCCGTAGGCGCGGGTGATCTCCCGCAGCCGCTGGAGGAATGCCGGTTCCGCTGGGTGCAGCCCGAGGCTGCGCGGGTTCGGGTCGATCAGCACCGCAGCCAGCTCGTCCCGGTGCCGCTCGATCAGCCGCTCGGTCCCATCGATGTCGTTGAAGGGGAGAATCACCACCGAGTCTAACACCGCCTGCGGCGTACCGGCGGTATAGGGCGTTGCGACCGGCAACCCGTCGTCCCCATGCTCTCCGCTGGACTGCGTGCTCACCTCCGCGAAATCGTACGAACCGTGGTAGCAGCCGTCGAACTTCGCGATCCGCGGCCGTCCGGTATAAGCCCGTGCCGCCTTGATCGCCATCATCACCGCCTCGGTACCCGAGTTGGTGAAGCGCACCTGCTGCAGCGACGGCACGCGCTCCGTGAGCAGCTCGGCGAGGGCGATCTCGTGTTCCGTCGGCATCGCGAAGGCGACACCGTCCGCGAGCTGGCGGATAACCGCCTCGTTGATGTCCGGGTCGGCGTGCCCGTGGATGAGCGCGGTGTAGTTGTTGACGAAGTCGAGCCGTTCCTCACCGTCGGCGTCGACGATCACCGCGCCGCGGCCGCGCGCCGCGTAGGGCGGGTAAGGTGCACTGTAGACGGTCGTGCGGGTGTTGCCTCCAGGGAGTACCCGGCGGGCTCGCTCGAACAGATCCGCCGCAGCCGATCCCGGCTCCCGGTAGACGTTTCCGCCTCGCTGGCTGCCGCTGCTCATGGCGACCTCCCCTGCGACTGATGCCACGCTCACGGTCCTGCGTGCGCGCCATGCTACGCCGGAGCGGCGTCTCGGTCAACGAGCCCATCCCTGACGACCGCATCGTAACGTGTGGGACCAAGGGCTCACGGGTCGCGCACCTGCCCACCCGTCATCGGGGTAGCCCATCGAGGGCCGGCACGGGAACTGCAGGGAGTGCACTGCATGACCGACACCGACGCTTCCCGCTGCGCGATCACCAGCGGAAAGCACGAAGCGGGGGCGCGACGTGCGCGCCCCCGCTCTGGTGTCTGACGTTGCCGTCGGGTCGGCGACTAGTAGTCCATGCCGCCCGGCATGGCCGGCGCCTTCTGCTCCTCCGGCTTGTCCGTGATCAGCGCCTCGGTGGTCAGGATCATCGAGGCGATCGAGGCCGCGTTCTCCACCGCGGAGCGCGTCACCTTGACCGGGTCGATGATGCCCCACTCGAGCATATCGCCGTAGTCGTTGCGGATCACGTCGTAGCCGATGGTCGGAGAGTTCTTCTCCTGCTGCAGCCGGCGGACGTTCTGGACGACGACCGAGCCGTCGAGCCCGGCGTTCGCCACGATGCCGCGCAGCGGCTCCTCCAGCGCCCGCTTGACGATCTTGACGCCGGTGAGGACGTCACCCTCGGCCTGGACATCATCCAGCGCCTCGGCCGCCTTGAGCAGCGCCACACCGCCACCCGGGACGATGCCTTCCTCGACCGCGGCGCGGGTCGCGCTCAGCGCGTCCTCGACCCGGTGCTTCTTCTCCTTCAGCTCGGTCTCGGTCGCAGCACCGACCTTGATGACCGCCACGCCGCCGGCCAGCTTCGCCAGCCGCTCCTGCAGCTTCTCGCGGTCGAAGTCGCTGGTGGTCTGCTCGATCTGAGCCTTGATCTGCTCGATGCGGCCCTTGATGTCCTCTTCCTTGCCGTGGCCCTCGACGATGGTGGTCTCGTCCTTGGTGGCCACGACGCGGCGAGCGCGGCCGAGATCCTGGACCGTGGTGCTATCGAGCCGCCGGCCGACCTCCTCGGAGATCACCTGGCCGCCGGTCAGGATCGCGATGTCGCGCAGCATCTCCTTGCGGCGATCACCGAAGCCCGGCGCCTTCACCGCGAGGCAGTTGATGGTGCCGCGCAGCTTGTTAACGACCAGGGTCGCCAGCGCCTCACCGTCGACGTCCTCGGCGATGATCATGAAGTTCTTGGTGACCTGCAGCGCCTGCTCCAGCACCGGCAGGATGTCGGAGACGGCGGAGATCTTCTTGTCGGTGATGAGGATGTACGGATCCTCGAGGACCGCCTCCATCCGCTCGGTGTTGGTCACGAAGTAGGGGGAGATGTAGCCGCGGTCGATCTGCATACCCTCGGTGTACTCGGTCTCGAAGGCCAGACCGCGGGACTCCTCGACGGTGATGACGCCGTCCTTGCCGACCTTCTCCATCACGTCGGCGATCAGGTTACCGATCTCCTGATCAGCCGCGGAGATCGACGCGACCTGGGCGATGTCCTCCTTGCCGCGGACTTCCTTCGCCATGTCCTTCAGGGTCTCGACGACCTTGTCGGCCGCCAGGTCGATACCCTGCTTGAGCATCATGGCGTTGGCACCGGCGGCGACGTTCCGCAGACCCTCGTGGACGATGGCCTGCGCCAGCACGGTCGCGGTGGTCGTCCCGTCACCGGCCACGTCGTTGGTCTTGGTGGCCGCTTCCTTCAGGAGCTGGGCACCCATGTTGGCGAAGGGATCGTCCAGCTCGATCTCCTTGGCGACGGTGACGCCGTCGTGGGTAACGGTCGGCGCGCCGAACTTCTTATCGAGCGCGACGTTGCGGCCCTTCGGACCAAGCGTGGTCTTGACGGCATTGGCCAGCGTGTCGATCCCCTCTTTCAGGGACTGACGCGCCTGCTCGTTAAACTCGAGAATCTTGGCCACGTCTCATACCCTCCCTCGCGGATTTCCGCGAAAGCTACTCACGCCGATCGGGCAGCCGCTACTCGACGACCGCCAGGATGTCCTTCTCGCTGAGGATCAGCAGCTCCTCGTCGTCGACCTTCAGCTCCGTGCCCGCGTACTTCGCGAACAGCACGTGGTCGCCAACCTTGACGTCCATCGGAATGCGCTTCTCGCCGTCCTCATCGAACCGGCCCGGACCCACCGCCAGCACCTCACCGCGCTGCGGCTTCTCCTTGGCCGTATCCGGAAGGACGATCCCGCTCTTGGTCACTTCCTCACGCTGCACCGGGCGCACCAACACCCGGTCCCCGAGCGGCCGGACCTGCGTTTTCACACTCGCCATCCTCGAGGTACCTCCCTCTGACGAACGCGGCGGGTCACGCCGCCGCCCTTCTCCTGCGTCTCCAGTTTAGCACTCTCGGCTCGTGAGTGCTAACTGAGCGTATCTTAGCCAAGACGTGTGAAACCTGCAAGGGGCACTGTGCCGAGTCTGCCGACCCGCACGTCGCTTCCTCAGCAATGCATCACCCCGCCCGGCCTGTTCGTCCACCTGCACCCCCGAAACCTGGGCGCTGGCATCCCGTCGCCGCTCGGTGATCCCGACCAGGCGGAGGGTACGCGCGGGAACCCGATGCGGCATAATCGACGCGTTCCAGTCCCTGTGCCGGTGCCCGGGCGCAGAGGACGCCGGCTGAGCGTTGAACCTGGAGGAGGATCGAGCGTGACGTACCACTTCGCAGCCCGTGTCACCAGCATGCAGCCCTCACCGACGATCGCCGTCTCGGACCGCGTCCGAGCGCTCCGTCAGGAGGGTCACGATGTCCTCGACCTGGGCGGCGGTGACCCAGACTTTGCCACCCCCGAACACATCTGCCGCGCCGCCGCCGAGGCCATGGCCCGCGGCGAGACGCACTACGTCGCCAGCGCCGGCATCCTCCCGCTGCGCCAGGCCATCGCCCGCAAGCTCCGCGACGAAAACGGGATCGACGTCGACCCCAGCCAGATCATCGTCACGCCGGGCGGGAAGTCCGCACTCTTCTCCGCCATCCTGGCCCTGGTCGGACCCGGCGACGATGTGGTCATGTTCGACCCCGGCTGGGTCTCGTATGAACCGATGACCACCATCGCCGGCGCCGGAATCGCCCGCATTCCGCTCGATCCGGCCGACAACTACCGCATCACCCGCGAGGTTATCGAGCCGCACCTCACGCCCAACGCGCGGGTGCTCATCGTCAACAGCCCCAACAACCCGACCGGGCGCGTCCTCACCCGTGAGGAGCTGGAGGTGGTGGCCGCCATCGCGCAGGAGCGCGACCTGATCGTCATCTCGGACGAGATCTACGAGAAGATCGTCTACGACCACCACCAGCACATCAGCATCGCGACGCTGCCCGGGATGGCCGAGCGCACCATCACCGTCAACGGCTTCTCCAAGGCCTACGCGATGACCGGCTGGCGACTCGGCTACCTGGCCGCGCCCGCGCCGATCATCAAGCAGGTGGCCAAGATCCACAGCCACTCGGTCACCTGCGCCACGTCGTTCGCCCAATACGGCGCGGTGGCTGCCCTCGAAGGACCGCAGGGCTTCATCGACACCATGGTCGAGGCCTGGGACCGCCGTCGCCGCCTGATCTCCTCCGGCCTGAGCGCGATCAAGGGCGTGCACTGCCCGCTGCCGGAGGGCGCCTTCTACGCCTTTGCCGACGTGAGCGGCACCGGGATGACCGGCCAGGAGGTGGCGCGCCTGCTCATCGACGAGGCGCGGGTCGGCGTCACCCCCGGCGATGCCTTCGGCGAGGTCAGCGCGAAGCACATCCGCCTCAGCTTCGCCAACTCCGACGACATCATCGAGCGCTCCCTGGAGCGCATCACGCGCGTCCTGGGCGGCTAACCAGGCCACCCACCAGCCGCGCGACCGGGCAACCACGATAGAAGCGGGCGTCGTGTTGACGCCCGCTTCGTCGTCCCCGGGGGTTGCCAAACTAATATCATTAGTTTATGATTGAAGCGTATTAGTTCCAGAGCGCGGACGAGACGTCCCGCCGATCCCCCGGAAGGGAAGGCACATGAAGGTCACGACCCACGGCGACTACCTCATCCAGGTGACCCGCTGGCCGGTCCTGTTCCCGGTCAACGTCTATCTGGTCCGCGAGGACGACGGGTTTACGCTGATCGACACCGGCGCCAACGGCAGTGGGCCGGGCATCCTGGCCGCCGCAGCCGCGCATGGTGAAACCATTCGCCGCATCGTGCTCACGCACGCCCACTCCGACCACGTGGGCGCGCTCGACCAGCTCCGCGGCGCGCTGCCCGCTGCCGAGGTGCTCATGACCGATCGCAGCGCCCGGCTGCTCCAGGGTGAAAGGACGCTCGAAATCGACGGTGAAGTCGTAGCCATCCCCGGCCGGTGGCCGCGCCGCGTAACCCGGCCGACGCGCACCATCGCGCCAGGAGACCGGATCGGCTCGCTCCAGGTCATCGCCGCGCCCGGCCACGCACCAGATCAGGTTGCATTCCTTGACACACGGGACCGCACGCTCATCGCCGGGGACGCTTTCCAAACGCGGGGCGATGTCGCCGTCTCGGGTACGATCGTCCCCACGTTCCCGTTCCCCTCGATCTTTACCTGGGACAAGGATGCGGCCCTCGACTCTGCGCGGCTGCTGCGGTCGCTCGAGCCGTCGCGGCTGGCGACCGGTCACGGTCCCGTGTTGGAGGATCCGCTCCCCGCGATGGACCGCGCCATCGCCGTAGCCCAGCGCAAGCTGGCGGATAGGGTTGCGCATGGCGCCTAGACCGGGACTGAGCCGCGACCTCATCGTGAAGACCGCCGCCGATCTCCTGGACGAGGCGGATGGGCGGGAGGTGACGCTCGGCCAGATCGCCGCGGCGCTGGGGGTGCGCACGCCGTCCCTCTACAACCACATCGACGGCCAGGACGATCTGCTACGTGGGCTGGCCGTGTTCGCCGTGCGGGAGCTCGGCGCCCGCATCTCGCGCGCGGCGATCGGCCGCACCGGGGAGGACGCCATCCTCGCCATCGGACACGCCTACCGGCAGTTCGCGCACGAGCGTCCCCGGCTCTACCAAGCCTCGCTGCGTGCGCCGGACCCGGATCATCAGGCGCTCATTGATGCCAGCGAGGAGATCCTGGATGTCCTGAGGCTGGTGCTCAAGCCGTACCAGCTCTCCCCCGAGGATCAGATCCACGCCATCCGCGGTCTGAGGAGCCTGATGCACGGCTTCGGCTCACTGGAGTTGGCTGGTGGCTTCGGCCTTCCCGTCGACATCGACGAAAGCTACCGCCGCCTCCTCACGGGGTTCATCCGCGGACTCCAACGCGAAGGGGGCGCCTAGTGCGTGGTGCGTGTTCCGTGTTCCGTCGTCCGTGCGCAGTGGCGGGGACACGCTCGACCGGTCCGCCGTCAGACCGACAACCCGCCTCCACGCAAAACCCAAGACGCATCACGCAACCCGGATCACGGATCACGCATCACGCAACACGCACCACGACTCACAGCCCGCTCATGCGCACCACTTCGACACCGCGCTCTTCCAGCGCCTGGACGTAGCGGTTGATGCCGACGAGGTCGCTGGCGATGTGGCCGGAAACGATGAGGTTCCCACCACCCTCGCGGCGCAGGCGCTCCGCCTCCTCGGGAGCGATGTGGATGTAGAGGACCGTCCGCACGCCGTGGTCGAAGTAGGCGCGGGCAACGGCGTACCCGCCGTTCGTCCCCGCCCCGTGCACCACCGCGATCTTGCCCAGGGGCTGATCCACCGCGCCGACCGGGACCATGATCCGCGTCGCCGCGCCGGCAAACTCCGGCAGCGTCATGAGCGCGTCGATCGCGTCCTGCACCCGCGCCTCGTCCCCCAACGGCTCGACCGCCTCCTGGATGGTCTTGACCATGATCCGTCGTCCGACCTCGTCCAGCGGCAGGTGGATATTGAGGAACGGCATCTGGAGGAGACGCGCGACCGACGGCGTGTGGTCGTGGTTGGCGCTCTGCGCGCGGAGCAGTGAGCGGGTGAGCAGCCCCTGGATGGCGTCGCGGGCCGCGGTGGCCGGGACGCCATACTCCACCATCAGCTCAACATGGCGTGTGAGAACCTCGGGAAAATTGAGCGTTGCGCTGCCACCGGCCGGGTGGTGGGCGATCACCCCGTCGCAGCCCAACTCCCGCGCCAGGAGCAGCTCCGCCGGGCCGATATCGATGCCCATCATCACGCGCTTGAGGCCCGATCCCTCGACGTAGACCGCGCTGTCGGCGGGCAACGTCCGCATCTCCGCCATCTCGAGCGCGATATCGACCAGTTCTGCGGTGCTCAACCCGGCCATGCACGCCTCCGCTCACTTCACCCCAATGGACACGCCGCGCCGAAGCCTCAGCTGCGCGCGCCATTCTACGCAGGTGCAGCGACAGGGGCAATTGATCGAGCCGGATCGAGCAGGAGAGCGTCTGAGCCGGGCGACGCGCTCAGGCCTGCATCGCCTCGCGTGCCTGAACCTTGTGCCACTCGGGCCTGCCATCGTCCATGGACGACCGGTTCAAGGGCTCGCGCGTCTGCCGGAAGGGCGGCGTTTCATGCCAGCGCTCCCAGTCGTCGCGGGAGCGCCAGGTGCCGACCACAACCCGCTTGTTCGGCTCGTCCTCGGGGATGAGCAACTGGGTATCAACCCATCCCGGCTGTTGCTTCGCGGCACGCAACCGCTCCTCGAACGCTCGGTCCCACTCCTGCTCCTGGCCGGGCTTGAGGGTTGTCTCGGTGATGACGGTCATCATGGTCCACCTACCTCCATCGCCAGACCGTTCGGACCGTTCCCGGCCGCTGCCGGGTGTCTCGGTGACGCCAGCACGATCGGTACCACTCCGAGCACGCCGTGCGACACCGGCCGACGGGAAGGTTGAGCCGGGCACGCGTGTTGGCTATGATCGGGCCATGTGGTTCGGCGCGGTGCCGAACAAGCGGCGATGACCCGCGTTGTCAGGGTCCTGGAAGGAAAGCCACCGTGCAGTCTCGCGACGAGATTCGCCTTACGACACTGGCGAGCTGCGCTGGTTGAGCGTCCAAGATGGGCCCAGAGGCCCTGGCGCAGGTGCTGCGTCCGCTCACTCAGCTCAGTGACCCCAACCTGATCGTCGGGCTCCAGACCAGCGATGACGCGGCTGTCTATCGCCTGAGCGACGACCTTGCCTTGATCCAGACGGTCGATTTCTTCACGCCTGTGGTCGACGACCCGTACATCTACGGCGCTATCGCCGCGGCCAACTCCATGAGCGACGTGTACGCTATGGGGGGTACGCCGCTGTTTGCCCTGAACATCGCCGGCTTCCCCGACAACGTGCCGCTCGACGTGCTGCAGCGCATCTTCCAGGGGGGCGCCGACAAGGCTGCCGAGGCCGGGATAGTCATCGCCGGAGGACACACCGTCACCGACAACGAGCCGAAGTACGGCCTGGTCGTCACCGGCACGATCCGTCCCGATCGGGTTGTGACCAAGGCCGGCGCCCGACCAGGCGACGTGCTCTATCTCACCAAGCCGCTCGGCACCGGCGTCATCACCACCGCGCTCAAGGCCCAGGCGGCGGACCCGGCCGACGTGGACGAGGCCGTGGCGTCGATGCTCAAGCTCAACCGCGCCGCCGCGGCCCTGATGCAGCAGGTCGGGGTCAACGCCTGCACCGACATCACCGGCTTCGGAATGCTCGGCCACGCCACCGAGGTTGCGCAGAAGAGCGGCGTGCGCCTCGTCCTGTCGGCGGGGCAAATGCCGTGGCTCCCCGGCGCCGAGCGCTACGCCGCGGAGGGACGCCTCCCCGGCGGGGCGCGGCGCAACCGCGCCTTCTACGGCGAGGGACCGGAGAGCATCCTCGAGATTGCCCCTGGCATCCCGGAGACGACGCTGGACCTCCTGTTCGACCCCGAGACCTCGGGAGGCCTGCTCATCGCGGTCCCGGGCGACCGGGCGCAGGCGCTGGAGCAGGCGTTCGCCGCGGCTGGTGAACCGCTCTGGCGGGTGGGCTCGGTCGAGGAGGGGCACGGGCTCCTCCTGCTGCCCTGAGTGGGATGGAGGGGCGTGTGCGGCGGCGGGAACGGCCCCGGCATCGCGGAGAGCGCGAGCGCACCGAGCCGACATTCCGCGACCTGCTGGACGAGATCGGCGTCCGGCCGAGCAAGGCGCTCGGCCAGAACTTCCTGCACGACACTCGGATCGTCCAGCGCATCGCGGACGTCGCCGAGCTCGGTCCCGACGACCTCGTCGTCGAGGTCGGTCCCGGCCTCGGCATCCTCACCCGCGAGCTGGCGCGCCGCGCGGGCACGGTGATCGCCGTCGAGCTCGACACGCGCCTCGCCGCCCACCTGCGTGCGTCGCTTGAGGCGGAAAACGTGCGCATCGTCGAGGGCGACATCCTCGACCTGAATCTCGGAGACCTCGTCGGAGGGCGACCCTACCACGTGGTCGCCAACCTCCCATACTCCGTCGCAGCGGCCGTCATCGAGCACGTGCTGGAGAGCGATCACCGCCCCGGCCGCATGGTCGTCATGGTGCAGCGCGAGGTGGCCGAGCGGATCGTTGCTCGCCCGCCGGAGATAAGCGTCCTCGCCGTTGCCGTGCAGTTCTATGCGGAGCCCCGCATCGCCTTCCGCGTCGGTCCGGGAGCCTTCGTGCCACGCCCGCGCGTCGACTCTGCCGTGCTGCGCCTGGATCTGAAGCCGGACCCGCCGCTCTCCGGCGCCGACCGGGCAGCCTTCTTCACCCTCGTCCGCGCCGGGTTCTCTCAGCGACGAAAGCGGCTCGCGAACGCCCTGGCCGATGCGCTGGGCGTACCGAAGAGCGTGGTCGAGGAGCGACTGGCGGCCGCGGGCATCGACCCCGATCGCCGTGCCGAAACGCTCTCGGTGGAGGAGTGGCTTGCCGTGCAGCGCAGCTTCGGAGCGCAGCCGAGTGACGTCGATTGAGCTGGCCGCCCCTGTCCGCCTGCGCGCACCGGCCAAGGTGAACCTCGGGCTGGAGGTCCTCACCCGGCGCCCTGACGGCTACCACGACGTCGTCACGATCCTGCAGAGCGTGAGCCTCTTCGACACCATCGACCTGCTCCCCGCCCCGGCGCTCCGCTACACGCCGCTGGAGGGGCTGGAGCGAGAGGCGGACCTGCTCTGGCGCGCAGTCCGGCTGGCCGAGACAACATTCGGCGTACGCCTTCTGGCCGAGATCCGGCTGCAGAAGCACATCCCGCTCGCGGCGGGCCTAGGTGGCGGCAGCAGCGACGCCGGCACCCTCCTCGGCGCCCTCGCCTTCCTCGCCGGCATCCCGATCGACGAGATGGAACGCGCCGCCGCGGCGCTGGGCAGCGACGTCCCCTTCTTCGTCCGCGGCGGGACGGCCCTGGCCACCGGGACCGGCACCGACCTGACCCCCCTCGACGCGACGCCCAATGCCTGGTTCGTCATCGTCGTCCCAGACCTCGTCATCCCGGCGAAGACGGCCGCCCTCTACCGCGCGCTGACGCCGGACCAATTCACCGACGGCACCGCCACGCGGCGCCTGGCCGCCGCGCTGGCACGTGGCGAGACCCTCGACACCAGACTCATGCGTAACGCCTTCACCCCCGTCCTCCGTCAATGGGACGCGGTCAGCCGAGCAATCGACGCCCTCCATGCGGCGGGCGCGCCGGTCGTTCTGCCGAGCGGCGCCGGGCCGTCGGTCTTCACCGTAGTTCCGACCCAGGCCGCCGCGATCGCCATGGCCGACCGCCTTCCGACCGGGACCGGGCGAGTCCACATTTGCACCACGGTCGCCAGAGACCCCAACGAGGAAATCCTGCGCGCAGTTCGGGGGTGAATCGGTGTCTCCGCGCAGGATCCGGCGCTACTCTCCTCGAGTACGAGATTGACGATCACCACGTCAGCGCATATGCTACGTGGACCGACTGTGGGTCAAGTGGAGCGGTAGACATCAGTGCAACACCACGCGCTTGACTTCGCCACCCTTGTGGTGGGGCAGGTCGTCGAGGGTATTGCGCTCGCCTTTCGCGTAGAACGGCGACACAAGAGAGGCGGCGAGCCTTTCCTGGAGTTCCGGCTGCGCGACAAACAGCTCCGTGAGGTACGGGCCGTCAAGTGGGACGTGGTGGACGGCGAGGAATACACCTGTCCGACGTTGCTCTACGTGGCCGCAACCGTCAAGGAATATCAGGGCAAGCGCGAACTGCACGTCACCGAGTGCGAAGTGTGCAACGGCGACATCGCCCCCTACCTCCCCGGCCCCTACCGGAACGATAATCTGGCGGAGTTCTGGGATCTCGTGGATACCCTCCGCGACCGTAGTCTGACCGCGCTGCTCGAGCGCGCGGTTGAAACGTTTTCCGATTTCCTGACGTCACCCGCCAGCGCCAAGTACCACGGCGCCTACCGCGAGGGGCTGCTGGAGCACAGCGTCAACGTCGCGCGCATCTGCGACGCGGCCGCCTCGCTGTATGCCGGCGCCGTCGATCGCGACCTGCTCATCGCCGGGGCATTGCTCCACGACATCGGCAAGGCCGGTCTGCACCCGGTCCACGCGCCGGACCAGGTGCACCCGGATGAACGGCTTTTCGGTCACGTACTCCGCGGGGTTCGCATGGTGGAGGACCTCCTCGCGATGGCGGATGACATCGACGACGAGCGGCAGGCAGGTCTCCTGCACCTCATCGCGAGCCACCACGGTCAACCGGAGTGGGGCGCCGCCGTGCGCCCGGCCACGATTGAAGCCTGGATCCTACACCACGCCGATCAATTGGATGCCTGCGTTACCGGCGCCCGTGATCTGCTCCGCGCCGCGAACCCGGACGACGGATGGGTCTGGTTCCCGATGCGGGAGTCTCTGCTGCGGGTGCCAGCCACGAATGCATCATCCCACCCGGACGGGCCCGAGAGATGGGATCCGTTTCTCAACTCTCGGGACGACCCTGAGGACGTTCCGTTCTGAAATACACCGATTCCCACGCCGCCTGCTGCTCGTCGGAGACGCGGACGAACGTGCCCGTGGCGCTGACGAGCACCGCGCCCTCTCGGTCCCTGATCTCGCCGCGAGTCTCTACCATGCGGCCCCGGTCGCGGACCACTTCCGCGATGACCTCCACCGGCTGCTCGACCGGCACGGGCCGACGGAATCGCATCTCCATCCGCGCCGTCACCGCCAACCGGCCGTCGGCCAGCACGGCCCAGCTCATCGCCTCGTCCAGGACAGTCGACAGGATGCCGCCGTGGGTCATGCCGAGGTAGCCCTCGTGCTCGCGCGCCGGGGTGAACGTGCCCCGCACACCCGCCTCTCCATGCCGGTAGAAGGCAAGCCGCAGACCGATGGGGTTCTTCTCCCCGCAACCGAAGCATCCATGATCGACCACCGTATTGACCCGCTCGGACTGCACCACTCCTCCTCTGCTGCGCTCACTTGCTGCGCTCACTGGATCGCCGCCGGCCCGCTGATCCCGTCTCCTTGCGGGGAAGCGAACCGGCCCAGAGCGGGCGATGCCCATCGCCCGCGCTGCGGCGATTCTACCCAGGCATCCCGAATCGGCGCTCCGATCCCGGTTCGAGCCGGGAAGAACTCGTGACGGCCCTGTAATCCCCGGGCCACCGGTAGTACGATTGCCGCGCCGGCGGCACGCACCCACGTGCCGCTCATGCTGATCCGACGAATTGACAGGTGTGCGACATGCTTCTTAGAATTGGCCGCCGGGGAGGTTCCATCTGGTGCAAGCACGGGCCTTGAATGGGCGCTACCGCCTCGACGAACGCATCGGCGAGGGCGGGATGGCGGTCGTCTACCGCGGCTACGACCTGGTCCTCAACCGGGTGGTGGCCGTCAAGGTGCTGCGCGACCAGTACATCTCCGACAGCAACTTCCTGCGGCGGTTCGAGCGCGAAGCGCAATCGGCAGCGCGTCTCTCTCATCCCCACATCGCCAACGTGTACGACGTCGGGCAGGACGGTCATACCCGCTACATCGTCATGGAGTACGTCGACGGCCCCAACCTCAAGGAACTCATCCGCCGCCAGGGGCCTTTCTCCGTCGACGGCGCCGCCTTCATCATTCGCCAGGTGGCCGAAGCGCTCGACTATGCCCATGCCCACGGCCTCGTCCACCGCGACATCAAACCCCAAAACATCCTCGTCGACCAGGACGGCCACGTGAAGGTGGTCGATTTCGGCATCGCCAAGGGCTTGAGCGACGCCAACTTGACCGAGGACGGCACCGGCATGGGCACCGTCCACTACGTGTCGCCCGAACAGGCGCGCGGCGCGCAGGCGACGCCGGCTTCCGATGTCTACGCCACCGGCGTCGTCCTCTACGAGATGCTCACCAAGCGCCTCCCGTTCGAAGCCGACACCCCGGTCGGCGTCGCGATGCAACACGTGAGCGCCAGCCCGCCACCACCGCGCCAGTTCAACCCGGCGATCCCGCCGGAAGTCGAAGCGATTGTCCTCCGCGCGCTCGCCAAGAACCCCGCCGACCGCTACCCGAGCGCCGGGGCGCTGGCCGACGCGCTCGACCACTGGGAACGGGCAGGCACGGCTGACAGTGAGGCGACCCGCGTGATCGCCACGGCACCCGCCGCGGTCGACAGGCCGCCCCGCCGGGCCGCAACGGCTGTCCCTCCAGGCCGGACGGGTCGCGGCGCGCCGCCCCCGCCGCCTGCGCGGAATCAGGCATTCCGCGACGATGTGGGATGCGTGACCTGGCTGATCGGCTCGGCCATCCTGATCGGCCTCGTCGGGCTCGTGGTCCTGGTCTTCAACGTCGGCGATTTCGGTTTCTTCGAACCATCCAACCAGCCGACCCCGACCGCGACCATGCCCGCCGCTGTCGCCAGCCCGACGACCGGATCAACGCCGACCAGCACTGCCACGGCGACCACCCCGGCCACGCCGAGTCCGACAGGAACGCCGGGCACGCCCACACCGACCCCCTCACCGACGCCGGAGATGGCCACCGTGCCATGGTTGATCGGCTCCACCGTCGACCAGGTGGAGGAGACGGTCAACGGCTTGGGATTCACGCTGGTCGAGGAGCGGGTCTACGACAACGTCGAGCCGCCCGGCACGATCATCGACCAGGAGCCACGAGCTGGGGAGTCGGTCCCGAAGGGGACTCAGATCCAGGTCAAGGTCAGCCGCGGCCCCGAGTACATTTCGCTCCAGAGCGTGGTCGGTCTACCGCGGGCTCAGGCACGCCAGCAACTCGAGCAGCTCGGGCTGACGGTCAACGAGGTCGAGGAGGGCAGCGCGACCGTGCCGCGCGGGAACGTCATCCGCACGGATCCGCCGTCCCAGGTCGCGAACGGCGGCACGGTCACGCTCTACATCAGCGTCGGCGACCAGATCCAGGTGCCCGATGCCTTCGGGCAGCCCTACCCGCAGGTCGTCGCTGCCCTGGAGAACGCGGGATTCGTCGTCGAATCGGTGGTCCCGCAAACGTGCGAGCAGATCCAGCAGTCGGCACCTGACTTCGACTGCCAGAACCTCGCGGATGGCGCTGTGGTCAGCGCGACCCTGGCCTGGGGCTCATGGGTGCCGCGCGGGTCAAGCATCGCCATCGCCTACTACGACGCCGGCGACGACTAGCCATGGCCGCGTCGCCGCCCGCCACGCCGCCAGCCACACGGGTGCCACATGCCGGATGGCTGAGCGCGCCCGTGTCGTGGCGGTCGGCAGCCCTCGTCCTCGTGCTCGCGATCCTAGCCGGCCTCGGCATCGGCTGGGCCGGAGCGGGGTGGGATAGTAGCGACCGGCTCAGCGTCGGCAACACTGGGAATCGTCTCAGCACCCTCATCCGCGTTGACGGCCGGACCGTCGTGATTGGCGGCAGCGAGTGGCAGGACGAGTTGGCCGAATTCGTCGACCGCTCAACCCTGCCGTGGCAGCGGCACGTGCATCTGCTCGTCGTTCCGGCCGCGGATGACGACCCGGCCCTCGGTGCCCTCGCGCTGGTCGAACGTGGAACGGTCGGGGCGGTCGCCGTCCTGGGAACACCAGGCGCGGAGCCGGTCTGGACCCGGCTGGAGCGTGCCGCCCGCGACCAGGGGATCGAAATCCGCTACCTCACCGGCACCCAGCGCATCAGTCTCGGCGGAAACCGGGAGCTTCTGCTCGCCGCTGCGTCCGGGCCGGACGCCAACCTGGGTGCCTACGCGGTGCTGTTGCGCTACGGGGACGTCCGGGTGCTCATCGCCCACGGTGGGAAGGGAGTAACCGACGCCACCCGGTCGTGGCTCCCGGTGGAGGGGGAGATCGCCGCGCTCGTCCAGCTCGGAGCCGGTGACCAGCGCCCGAACCAGCGGGCTGCGGTCCTGCTGCGTCCCCGCCCGCAGCGCTCCGGGGATGTGGCCGGCGAGCCACCCCAGGCGCGATTCGTCGCGGAGCTCGATCGCGGCGAACGCCTCACGATCAACCTGGAGTCCAAACGCCTGCGCCTGCCGCTCGACTCGCTCACCCCGGTGGCTCAGTCGACACCGCCCGCGGGCAGGTAGCGCACGAACCAATCACGCGCAAGGCGCGCGACCGCTTCCAGCGCGCCCGGCTCCTCAAAGAGGTGGGTGGCGCCCGGCACGATCTCGAGCCGCTTCTCACCCGGCAACGCGGCCAGCGCCGCCTCATTCAGCGGGATGACGGGTGTGTCCAGCTCGCCGACGATCAGCAGCGTCGGCGCCCGCACGCGCCGCAGGGCATCTCGGGCGAGGTCCGGCCTGCCGCCACGCGAGACGACCGCCCGGACCGTGCTCGGCAACTGCGCCGCAGCGACCAGCGCCGCCGCGGCTCCGGTACTGGCACCGAAGTAGCCGATGCGAAGGTGGCGCGTCTCCGGCTGCTCCCGGAGCCACCCTGTAGCGCCGACAAGCCGTTCCGCCAGCAAGCCGACATCGAAGCGCAGCGCGCCGGTGCGGCGGTCGATCGCCTCCTCCTCCGGAGTCAGGAGGTCGATGAGGAGCGTGCCCAGCCGTGCCACGTGTAGTTCTCCGGCGACGAAGCGGTTGCGCGGGCTAAACCGGCTACTGCCGCTGCCGTGGGCGAAGAGCACCAGGCCCCGCGCCCGCTCGGGAAGCGTGAGGGTCCCGGCCAGGGAGACGGCTCCACTTGGAACGGTGACCTCGCGGCTCCACGCCGCGGGCTCAGACAGACGTGCCTCACCGTCCGGTTCCTCAGCGCGTTGATCGCCCTGCTGCTCCTGGTCATCGAATCGTTCGTCGCTCACGCTTCGTCCATCCCGGTGGTAGCTCACCTCGCCCAGGATGGAGCATGCAAAGGGTGTACCGGCAAGAACGGTGTAGGCCCCGGCGGTGGACCACCGGGGCCAGCGGTGCGTCGAGTAGTGGGACTAACCGCGTGCGGCGCGCTCGCGCTCGAAGGCGAGCCCGATCTCAGCGCGCAGTGCCGCGTCGGTCAGCACGTCGAGCCCGGTCAGCGCCAGCGCCTTGGCCACCGTCAGCGTGTTGGCGTAGCCCATCTCGCTGTCGGCCGCCTCAACCACTTCCTGCGAGTGCCAGGTGATCACCCGGTCGACGATCGGATAGCTCGTCTCCACCGAGGGCACCTCGTAGCTCACATTCCCCCAGTCGGTCGAGCCCTTGCCCGGCTCCACCTTCGGGTCGGGGAGCTGGAGACCCAGGTCGTCGAGGTGCTTCTTGATGCGCCGCGCCAGGGGGTAGTTGGTGATCATGTCGTAGTACGGCTCTTCCGAGTACTCGAAGCTGAGCCGCGCGCCGGTCATCGAGGCCGCGCCCTCGGCGATGGCCCGGACCTTCTCCACCAACTCCTTCATGTAGGCGCGGGTCGAGGCGCGCACCAGGAACGACCCCTCCGCGTAGTCGGGCACGACGTTCGGCGCCTGCCCGCCCTGGGTGATGATCCCGTGGATGCGAGCGTCGTCCAGGATGTGCTGCCGCAGCGCGTTGATCCCGTTGAAGGTCTCGATCAGGGCATTGAGGGCGTTGATGCCGTTGTGCGGATCGGCCGCCGCGTGCGCCGCCTTCCCGTGGAAGGCGATCTTCACACCCTGGCAGGCCAGCGCCTGACCGCTGCCCTCCAGGTACGGCACCGCGGCCTCACTGGTGCCCGGGTGCGCCCCCATGGCCGCGTCAAGCCCGGAGAAGACACCGGCGCGGGCCATGATGACCTTGCCGCCGATGGCCTCTTCGGCCGGCGTGCCGAAGACCGACACCCGCCCGCCGACGTGTGGCAGCGCGGCCGCCAGCCCGATCCCGGCCCCAATCCCGGCGATCGCGATCAGGTTGTGCCCGCAGCCGTGCCCGACACCCGGCAGGGCGTCGTACTCCGACAGGTAGCCCACATGGGGGCGCCCCTCGCCCGTGCTGGCGTGGAAGGCGGTCGGCAGGTCAGCCACACCGCGCTCCACCGAGAATCCGCGCTCGGCCAGGAAATCGGCGCAGGCCGCGCTCGCCTTCACTTCTTGCAGCGCGATCTCCGGGTTGGCGTGGATGAACTTCGACAGCGCGATCAGGTTGTCCCGCTCGGCGTCGATCTTCGCCAGGATCGCCTCGCGAGCGGCCTCCAGATTACCGGTCGTGCTCACGCACTCCCCTCCCATCCATCAGAGATTCGAACCGCTGATCCTCCCGGAACTATACGCGGTATGGCGCACTTGTGCACTATCCCGTCCCCTTGTTCCGACAGGCACGACGGATACGGCAGTGTCCGCGGTGCGGTCCCCCGGATGCCTCCTCACGGCGGGCAGTGCCCGAACGTCGCGCAGGCCGGTAGAATGGGCCGCACCGCCGGGTGCGCCGGGCGCCGGCGTGGCAATGGAGAGGGAGTGTGGAGACGGATGACGACGCCAACCGTAACGGTGCGGCCGGGCAGGTTCGAAGACGCCGCGACCGAGGCAGCGCTTAACCGGGAAGCCGGATGGTGCTGGGACGAGGAGAACCTGATCGTCGAGTACCACGACGACGCTTACGAGCCCAGCTCCGTCCTGGTGGCTGAGGTCGATGGCCGCGTGGTGGGCAAGCTGGAACTGTTCATCGGGGCCAAGGCCAAGCACGGGCGCTTCGGCGTGATCCGTCGCTTCGTGGTGCACCCCGACTTCCGCGGCCAGGGGATCGGGCGAACCCTGCTCAATGCCGCCACGGAGCACGCGCGCGCTCAGGGCTGCTCCTTCATCGAGTTGAGCGTCGACGTCACCAACCCGATCGCGCACGCCTTCTACGCCCGCGAGGGGTTCGTCGAGGATCGCGTCGAGGTGCTGATGCGGAAGTCGCTCGACGGCAAGCCCCACGCGTCGCTCTACGCGGCGCAGCGGACCGAGTGGGAGCAGCGCTAGCGCGGGGGGATCGTCCTACAGGATCCGCCCACAACGCGGGCAGTAGACCTCCGCCTCGCTGACATCGGCGTGGCAGTAGGGACACGTGCCGTCCGACACCGGCACGTGCGATTCTTCCCGCGGCGTGGTCTGGATCTGGATCGTCTCATGCGCGTCCCGCAGCAACGCGGTCGCCTCCGCATCGAGCCGGGCGCCGCCTGAGCGGGACGCGTCGCCATCCGCCTCCGAGATCCGTACCGGCCGGGTCTCCTCCGCGGCACGCACCGGGACGGTCGGCGGCTCGGTCTTGTACACGGCCGTCGCCTCGTCGTTGAGCGACGACGGCACACGCGGCGGGAAGGCCCGCGTCGTCGGCGGTTCGATCTCTGGATAGGGCTCGGGCGCCTCCTCTTCCTCGACCTCAACGTAGCCGCCCCGGCCGAACAAGGCCAGGACGATCACGATCGGCAGGAAGACCACCGCTGCCACCAGCAGCACCCAGCCGATGCCGGTCGCGAGGAACTGCGCCACCACCGCGCGCTCCAGGAACGCCGGATTCTCAGCCGAGAGCAGGTAGAAGCGGATGTCACGCAGCGCGTAGCTCAGCAGCAGCGTGCCGTTCGCCCCCGCCACAAGCGCCCCGAAGACGCGGGCGACCCATCCCGGCCGCGGCATGGGCAGAGCCGCGCCGGCACCGTAGCCAAGCAGGAACGTGCTGCCGATCAGGAACAAGACGGCGACCATGAAGGCGCCACCGGACTCGCGCAGGCCGGTCATATTCGCCAGGTCGGCGCCCCATGGGCCGGCCCACGACTCGGCCAGTGCGGCCCCGAAGAGGATGCCGAGGGTGACCAGCACCTCGCGCTGCACCCCACGCCAGAACCCGATCGGCACGAACAACGCGATGAGAATCAGCAGCAGAATGTCGAGCAACAGGTAGACGTTCACGGTTGTGGCTCCCTGGTTCGCGGCGGAGAGTTCAGTCGTTGAGCAGCGCTCGGGGAACGAGAGCGGACCGGATTTCTCCTCAAAACAAGACCGCGAGCACCTGCGCTCGGCGGTCATAGCGGCCCTGCGTCGCCCTACCGGTACCGGATACCGCCGCTAGATTGTAGCACGCGGACTTTCGGGCGGTGCGAGGCATCCGCCCCTATGATATGCTTTCGGTGCGGGGTCAGGCCGTGGGACGAGCGATTCCACCACGGCCTGTCGTGTATCAACACATTGTCAGGAAGGGGGTGCCAGTATCACCCTTGGCTAGAAGCAGACGTCCTCGCCAGCGTCCCGCGGAACCTCAGGAACGCCAGGATCTCGCCTGGCGGACGATGGATCTCCACATCCATACCCCCGCCTCTGCCGACTATCAGGAGCAGGGTGTCAGTTTCGTCCACCTCTTGCAGCGGGCCGAGGCTCGCGGCATCGATATCCTCGCGTTCACCGATCACAACACGGTCCGCGGCTGGGCGCGCATGTGGCGAGAGATTGAGGACCTGGAACTCCTCGAAGCCCTCGGACGACTTGAACCGGAGGAAGAAGCGCTCCTCGCGGAATACCGCCGGCTCCTGAACAAGATGCTCGTCCTCCCTGGCTTCGAGTTCACCGCGACCTTCGGGTTCCACATCCTGGCCATCTTCCCGCCCGACACCTCGATTCGGAAGATGGAGCACATCCTGCTGACCCTCGGCATCCCGGAAGAAAAGCTCGACCAGGGGAGCAGCGAGGTCGGCGCGACGACCGAGGTCCTCCAAGCCTACGAGATCCTGCACGAGGCCGGCGCGCTGGTGATCGGCGCGCACGTCAATTCGACACACGGCATCGCCATGCAGGGCTTCCCCTTCGGAGGCCAGACGAAGATCGCCTATACCCAAAGCCCGTACCTGCACGCGCTCGAGGCTACCGACCTCGACAACACCTCGCGGCGGAGCACCGCGCGCTTCTTCAACGGCACCAAGCCGGAGTACCCGCGCCGGATGCACGTCATCCAGGGGTCCGACGCGCATCGACTCACGCGCGACCCGGAGCGCGAGACGAACCTGGGCATCGGCGATCGCATGACTGAGGTCCTGTTGGGAGAACTCAGCTTCGAGGCCCTCAAGGCCGTCTTCGAAGGCGACGACTTCTCCCTGTTCCGTCCCCACCGCCCGTCGGAGGCCCCGTACGACTTCGTGCTGGCCGCCCGGGAGGAGGGGAACAACATCGTTCAGGCGTTCCACCCGCGCCTGCCCAGCCGGCGGTCGAAGTCGAACGCTGTGCTGAAGGATGTGGTGGCCTTCGCCAACACCAACGGCGGCACGATCTTTATCGGGCTGGACGCCAAGCCCGACGGTGAGATCAACGGCGTGGCCAACGCCAAGCAAGCCGCCGAGACCCTCCGCAACGACATCGCCCGCTTCATCACTCCGCCCCCGGCTGCCACGGTTGATGTCCATACGATTGAGGACAAGGATGTCCTGGTGGTCACGGTGCCGCAGGGCCAGGACAAGCCCTACGCGCTCCTCACCGGCGAGATCCTGCTCCGGCAAGAGTCGGAGACAAGCGTGGCCATGCGCGACGAGATCATTCAGATGGTGCGCGCCGCACTGGAGGCACGACGGGAAGCCGCGGCCGGGGCCGCTGCTGCGGGCGAGACAGTGGCGTCCGACGATTCGCCCGCACTGCCGTCTGAGTTGAGCGACGACGAGGCGGAGGCGCGACTCCCACGGACGGGGGTCGAGATCGTGGCGTCCGAGACCCGCGACGGCGTCATCTACCACTCGATGCGCGACCTGCGCAACCGCAAGGTCGTGCAGAACGTGACGCGAGACTCGGCGCGGCGACTCTGGCGCTATGCTATTACACAGAAAGAGTCGAACCCGATCGATCCCGAGAAGATCCGCTGGCACGGCCCGCTCGGCTTCATCAAGGCCCACAAGCAGCGGGACGGCAGCGTGCGCTACGACCTGGCCTACCGGCAGAACGGCCACGTGCGCGTCTTCTACGGCGTGACCGAAGAGGGTATCGACGACGACTGGCGCGTGGCGATTCAAACAGCCACCGGGAAACCGGTGGAAGCCGCGACGGCCTGACCCGCACTCCCCGGTGACGGGGAGACCACGTGGAATCGACGGCGAGGCCGGCCCTGGTGGGCCGGCCTCGTTGTCTGCTTCGAAAGCGCCGGCATTTCGGCGAAGCGGCCGTACCTCCAGGCCCGGAGCCGACCGGATGCAGGTGATTCCGCCCCTACCGCAGGAGGCGCAGCGCGCCGACCGCGTCGCCGAGCGTCCGCCCCACCGGGAACCCATCGCGCAGGATGCGCAGGATCTTCCCCTGCTTCACCCGCTTCGGGTCGTCGTCCACGGTCAGGTACTCGCGCATCGCCCGCGACAGCACCTCCGGCACCTCGTTCAGCAGCCAGGGCCGGGCGTGGGCGAACGGCGTGACATTGCGGATGGTGTAAAGATCCTGGAGCACGAAGCTCTCTTCGAGCAGCTCCTGATACCGGCTCAACCCCACCGCCGAGAAATCCCCGGCCGCCTTCGCTTCGATGATCGCCTCAGCGGCGAGCTTGCCGGAGATCATGGCGAAGTTCGAGCCCTCGCGGTTGATCGGGTTGAGCAGCCCGGCAGCGTCCCCGACCACCACCGCGCCGTCGGTGAAGAGGCGCGGCATCGCGTGCCAGCCGCCTTCCGGGATCAGGTGCGCCGAGTACTCGACCAGTTCCCCGCCTTCGAGCATCGGCGCGATGCACGGGTGGGCCTTGAAGTCGTTCAGCATGTCGCTGACGTTCCGCCCGGTCTCGATGAGATCGGAAAGCAGCGCGCCGGTGCCAATCGAGATCGTGTCCTTGTTGGTGTAGATGAACCCGTAGCCGAGGAGACCCTTCGTCGACCGGCCGAAGATCTCCATCGCGACGCCCAGCCCGCTCGGAACGTTGAACCGGCGCTCGATCTCCTCTTCGGACAGCCGGATCAACTCCTTGGCGACCAGCGCCTGCTGGTCCGGCTTCCACTCGCGGTGCAATCCGGCTTTCTGTGCCAGGAGCGAGTTGGCGCCGTCGGCCAGCACCACCACATCGGCACGGAGGTCGCCCTCCTCCTCCCCGGTGCGGACGCCGTCGATCTTGCCGTCTTCCCAGATGAGGTCTTCCACCACCATCTGAGTGATGATGAACGCGCCCTCCTCTTCGGCCTTGGAGGCGAACCACTGGTCGAATTCGCCGCGCATGACGCTGAACGAGTTGTACGGCTCCTTGGCGAATTCCTGCGTGCGGTAGGTGACGTCGAGGGCGCTGTCGTCGGTCAGAAGCATGTAGCGCTGCTCAATGATCGCGCGCTCCAGCGGCGCCTCGCGCCAGAACTCGGGCACCAGCTCCTCGGTCGGCTGGCGGTAGAGGATGCCGCCCATGACGTTCTTCGCGCCGGGGTACGCGCCGCGCTCGATCACCACGACCTCCAGCCCGGCACGCGCCAGCGTCAACGCGGCCGCCGTGCCGGCCGGCCCGGCCCCGACGACGATGACGTCAACTCGCTCGTCCTGCATCGCTCCTCCGCCCTACGTTCCCTTCTGGGTGGGGCGGGTTGGGAACCCGCCCTATCCCGGTCTCCTCTAGCCGCCGCGAACCGCGCGCAGCTTCTCCGTCAGCTTCGGTGCGATCTCCTGCACGTCGCCCACAATGCCGAAGTCGGCCATCTTGAAGATCGGCGCGTCGGGGTCGCGGTTGATCGCGACGATCGTCTCCGACCCGCGGATCCCGACCGTGTGCTGGACCGCGCCAGAGACGCCCAGGCCGATGTACAGCTTCGGCGCGATCGTCTTGCCGGTCTGGCCGACCTGCTCATAGTGCGGGCGCCACCCGAGGTCGGTCACCGCGCGCGTCGCGCCGACCGCCCCGCCGAGCACCGCGGCCAAATCCTCGGCCAGCTTGAAGTTGGCAGCCTCACCCAGGCCACGGCCGCCGACGACGACCACCTCGGCCTGCTCCAGGTTGCTCGGCCCGGCCTCCGCCTGCACCAGATCCTTGACCGTCACCCGGATCTCGCCGGGCGCGAAGCTCAGCTCCAGCGGCGTCGTCTCCGCCGTCCGGCCGGGTTCCAGCTCGGGCGCCTCGAAGGCCCCGGCATGGATCGTGGCGAAGGTCAGCCCGTCCCCGGCGGCCCGCACCTCGGTCAGCACCTTGCCCTGGTAGACCGGGCGCGTGCCAACCCAGGCGCCGTCCTGCCGCCCAATCCGGATGCAGTCCACCAGGTACGCCGCGTCGCGCCGTGTCGCCAGGAACGGCGCCAGATCCCGCCCGCCGGTCGTCCCGGCCAGCAGTACGAGCGCCGGCCCCGTGGCGTCAATCGCCGCGTCGACAGCCTTGGCGTAGGCATCGACGGTGAAGGCCGCCAGCTCCGGCGCATCGGCGACCAGCACCCGATCCGCGCCCAGGGCCGCTGCCTCGCTGGCGGCTGCATCGAGCCCGCTGCCCAGCACCACCGCCGCGAGCGACCCGCCGGTCTCACTCGCCAGCGTCCGGCCGATCCCGAACAACTCCCGAGACGTGTCCCGAATGGCGCCATCCCGCGTCTCGACGACCAGGAGGACGCCGCTCGCTCCGTTCGTCACCGCTGTTCCTCTCTCCGCTCCGTGAGCCGGGCATCAGACCAGCTTGCGCTCCTGCAGGAAGGCCACCAATTGATCCACGGCGCTGTCAGCGTCGACATCCTTGAGGATGATGCCCTCGGCCGTCTCCTCCTCAACGAAGAGCTGCCCCCAGCTCACCCGGGACTGCGCCGCGTCGTCCGCGAGGCCGAGATCAGCCGCGCTCTTCGCCTCTGTCGGCTTGCGCCGGGCGGCCATGATGCCCTTGAGCGAGGGATAACGCGGCTCGTTCAGCCCGCTGAGAGCGCAGAGGATGGCCGGCGGCGCCAGGTCGATCACCTGCCGCCCGTCTTCGATCTCGCGCTGCACCGTGAGCCGCCCGTCCTGCTTCTCGAGCGCCACCACGTTGCTCACCACCGGCACGTCGAGCAAGGCCGCCAGCGCCGGACCGACGGACCCGGTGCCGCCGTCACTCGTCTCCTGGCCGACCAGGATCAGGTCGAACCCTTCGGCGCGCAGCACCGCCGCCAGCGCCTTCGCGGTGACGGCGCTGTCCCCGGAGGCCAGCGCCGCGTCTTCGACCACGATGGCCCGGTCCGCACCCATCGCCAGACAGCGGTTCAGCGTCTCCCGCGCTTGCCCCAGGCTCACCGCGACGATCTCAACGTCGCCCTGCTGCTCCTTGATCTGGATGGCCGCCTCCATCGCGTGCAGGTCGTACTCGTTGGCGACCTGCGGCGTGCCGGACTGGATATCGCCCGCGCGCGGGTCGAAGCGGACCGCGTTCGGGTCCGGCACCTGCTTCACCAGGACCACGATCTTCAAGCAACTACCTCCACCTAGTCATCAGGCCACCGCCGTTCGTCGTACCCGAAACGGCCACCGGCCGCGGGTGTTTACTGTCCCGTGAAGTCGGGTTTGCGCCGCTCCAGGAAGGCGCCCATGCCCTCCTTCTGGTCGCGCGTGTCGAAGGCAAGGGCGAACAGGTGCGCCTCGTAGGCCAGCGCGGTTTCGAGGTCCGTCTCCACGCCCCGGTTGATCGCTTCTTTGGCGTAGTACACCGCGACCGGCGCGTTGGCGGCGATCCGCTCAGCCAGTTCGCGCGCCCGGGGCATTAGCTCCTCGGCCGGGTAGACCGCGCTCACGAGGCCCAGCCGCAGCGCCTCTTCAGCGCCGATCCGCCGGCCGGTCAAGATCAATTCCTTGGCCGCCGCGCGGCCGATCACCCGCGCCAGCCGCTGCGTCCCACCCCAGCCGGGCGGGATGCCGAGCGTGACCTCGGGCTGACCGAGCTGCGCATTCTCCGAGCAGATGCGGATGTCGCAGGCCAGCGCCAGCTCGCAGCCGCCGCCCAGTGCGAACCCATTGATGGCGGCGATGGTCGGCTGCGGCGCGTTCTCCAGCATCGAACAGACCGACTGGCCCAGCCGGGCAAAGATGAGCGCCTGGCTCGGCCCCTTGTCCCGCATCTCGGCGATGTCGGCACCGGCGGCGAAGGCCCGATCCCCGGCGCCGGTGATGATGATCGCCCGCACCTCGGGATCGCGGGTCACCCCCGCCAGCGCATCCCGCAGGGCTTCCAACTGCTCCGTGTTGAACGCATTGAGGACGTCCGGGCGATTCAGCGTGAGCGTCGCCACATGCCCATCGCGCGCCACATCAACCGCCATCGTCGCTCGCCTCCCGTCCCGCGACGACTTGCGCCGCCGCCACAAGGTCACGGTCGATCGCGCCGCGCGCGGCGTCGCTGGCCGCGCGCTGGAATACGTCCCGCGCCGCCTCCACAGCCAAGAGGGGCGCGGCATCGCGCCAGCGCCCCTCTCCGCCCGACCTACGATCGCGTTGCGACTTCGCTCTCCCAGGCCTGGGCCGGCGGCTGCGGGCAGCGCAGCGGCCGGTCGGTCCGGTAGCCGAGCGCGTAGCCCGCCTGAATGAGCTGGTGGATCTCCCGCGTGCCCTCGTAGATGACGGCGCCGCGCGCGTTGCGCATGTAGCGCTCGACCGGGTACTCGTTCGAATAGCCGTAGGCGCCGTGGATCTGGATGGCGTCGTTGGCGGCTTCAAAAGCCCGGTCGCAGGCGAACCACTTGGCCAGCGACGTCTCGCGGGTGTTCCGGATGCCGCGGTTCTTCAGCTCTGCCGCCCGCATCACCAGCAGCCGCGAGGCTTCCTCGCCCGCCACCATGTTGGCGATCATCTGCTGCACGAGCTCGAACTTCCCGATCTCCTGGCCGAACGCCTCCCGCTCGTGGCAGTACTTGATGCTGGCCTCCTTGGCGGCGCGGATGAGCCCGACCGCACCGGCGGCGACGGTGAAGCGGCCCTGGTCGATCGCGCTCATGGCGATCTTGAAGCCTTCACCCTCTTCGCCGATCCGGTTCTCGACCGGCACTCGCACGTTCTGGAAGTTGATCCACCCGGTATCGCCGGCGCGCACGCCGAGCTTGCCCTTGATCGATCCGGTGGTCAGGCCCTCCATACCGCGCTCGACCACCAGCGCGATCAAACCGTGATGCTTCTTGCTCGGATCGAGTGTGGCGAAGACGAGGAAGTGGTCGGCGGTGTTGGCCAGCGAGATCCACATCTTCTCGCCGTTGAGGATGTAATAGTCGCCGTCGCGCACCGCACGGGTCTGGATATTCCCGGCGTCCGAGCCCGCGCCCGGTTCGGTCAGGCCGAACGTGGCGAGCTTCTCACCCTTCGCCTGCGGCACGAGCCAGCGCTGCTTCTGCTCCTCGGTGGCCCACTGGTGCAGCGTCAGGCTGTTGAGCCCGACATGCACGCTCATCACCACCCGGAGGAACGTGTCGACGGCCTCGAGCTCCTCACACGCCAGGGCGAAGCTCACGTAGTCGAACCCGCCACCGCCGTACCGCTCGGGGATCGGCAGCCCTAGGATGCCGAGGCTTCCCATCTTATAGAGGACTTCCGGGTGGTACTCGCCCTTGGCGTCCCACTCCTGGATGTAGGGCGCGACCTCGCGCTGCGCGAACTCGCGCACCATGTCGCGGACCTGGATCTGTTCGCTGGTATATTCAAAGTCCATCAACGCCTCCCGGCACTGCCTACGCGCATCGCATACGCGCGCGCCTGCGCGCGTCCCTTCCCCCCACAACCGGCCGCAGTATAGGGAACCCTATGCGAACGGGTCAAGCACAGCATCCGTGAGGACGCGCGCACCTCACCTGTGCAAACGGCCGCGCCATCTGTATCATTGCCGCCGCCCTCCGACGGACGTTGCGAGGGTTTTCGCTTGTTAGGAGGCACGGTGACCTGCACGCGGCGGGACAGCCGTGCATCGCATCTCAGTGCACGAGTGTTAGGGGATCATGGGTCAACCGGAATCACGCAACACGCTCACTCGCTACTGCAAGTCCTGCGGCGAACTAGTCCAGGTAGACGGTTTCGTGGACGACCGCTACGTCCTCTGCGCCCGCTGCGAGATCTGGGCAGCCGGGCGCGGTTTGAATCAGTTCCACGCACGCGCGACGCAGGCCGTCGATGACCACTACGAGCCCACCGAGCGCGAGCGGCAGTGGTGGCAGTTCCTCTCGTGGCTGATCGCCACCGGGCGACTGAGCGTCGGCCCCAACGAAGGGGCGCGCTAACCTCGCTGAACACCCCCACCCGCAGTACCGAGCCAACGGAAACGCGACATCGAGGAGCCGGGCCTGATGCACGGCCCGGCTCCGCACTCCCGACGCTTCGGCACGCTCGCGAGCCCCGGTGTTCCGGACGCGGCGGCGGTCGGCGTCGAGGCTTCCGTCACGCTGCTATGGCGCTGCGTCGTTTGGAACCGACGTCTCCCGCATTCCTCTCTCGTCGTCCTTCGCGGAAGCGGAGCGCTCTCCCGCATTGCCGCACAGGCGGCAACGGTTACGGGACCTTCTGCAGGATCCGCTGCATCTCCTCGGCAGAGAAGGCGCGCAGCGTCTCCGTGCGCACATGCCCCTGCGATGCAATCGCCACCGCGAGCGCCGTCGCGGTCTCGTCGTCAGGCATCTCGGCAACACCTACGACATCGTGACTGCCGAGCGTCCAGTAGATCGTGCTCAGATCGCCGCCCATGCTCTGGGCGAGTTGTTGCGCATGGCGTGCACGGTCGACCGTGGACTTGGCGCTCTTGACGCCCTGCTCGGTCCAGCTTATCAGCAGCACGTAGGTCGGCATGGGACCACCCTTCTGACGTTGCAAGCCTGGGATGCGGGTGATCGGTGAGGTGCGAGAGTCGTCGGTTATGTTTAGTGTAACACGGGCACCCGCACGGTGGAACGCGCGGGGTCGGCCGGAGCAGCCCGGTCCGGGCAGGTCGCCCGACACGCCACATCAGCGCCAGCCGAACTGGCGCTCCAGCAGCGTGTCGCTGACGTGCACCAGGAGTGGCGATCCATGGGGACAGACGGCGGGCGTTCGCGTGTGCCCCAGGGCCTCGACGAGCGCGCGCATGGCGGGGCGTTCGAGTCGCCTTCCGCGCCGGACGGCGCTGCGGCAGGCCAGCCGCACCAGTAATTCCTGCCGCCAGCCCTCGCCCTCCCCCGGTTCGCTGTCCGCCAGCGCCACCAACTCCGCCACGAGCCCATCAGCCTCACCGACCCCGGCCAGTGCCGTGCCGCCTGACGTGGGGAACACCCCAGGCAGCGCCGGTGCCGCCCGCAGGAGGAACATCCGCCCGCCGAAGGTCTCGCACTGGAACCCCAACGCCGCCAGATCGTCCAGCCGCCGAGCGAACCGAGCCACCTGCGCCGGGCGCAATTCCAGCAGCAGGGGCTCCGGAAGCAGCACCGGCTCCGGTCCGCCTTGGCCATGGCGCGCAACCAGATGCTCGAAGATCACCCGCTCGTGGGCGCGGTGCTGATCGACGAGGTACAACCCGTCGTCACCCTCCAGGAGGAGGAGCCGCCCCTGCACCTGATCGATCAGACGAAGCGGCGGCAGGCCCGGCGTCACGATCGGCCCGTCGTCGTCCCAGGCAGGCCGTGCCTCGGCAAGGTGCACCAGCGTCGGAGCCAACGCGGCCGCCCCGACCGCCGGTTCCACCCGCAACGGCAGCGGATGCCGCCCGAGCGCACCGCGGACGAGTTCGCCGATCGCTGCACCGATCTCGCGCTCGGCGCGCAGCCGGACCTCCAGCTTGGCCGGGTGGATGTTGATATCCACCAGCTCCGGCGGCACGTCGATCGACACCGCCAGCACCGGATGCCGTCCGCGCGGGAGCACCGGGCGGTACGTGGTTTCGACCTGCGCCAGCAGTCCCCGCGGCTGGACCGGTCGGCCGTTGACGATGAGGGTGACCTGACCACGCCCCGGTCGCGTGAGCTCGGGCCCGGCTACAAACCCGGAGATCCGCGCGCTGGCCACGTCGATCGGCCCGAGCGGGATCAGGCGCCCGGCCAGCGCGGCGCCGTAGACCGCAACCATCGCGTCGCCCAGGTCACCGCTACCGTCGGTGTGCAGCGTCAGCCGACCGTCGATGTAGAGGCTCATCCGGACGTGCGGCGCCGCCAGCGCAAGCCGGCGGACGGTCTGGGTGATGTGGCTAATCTCGGTCTGCGGTCGACCGCTGGCCGACAGCCGAGCCGGCACGTTCTGGAACAGATGGCGCACGGCGACGGTCGTGCCGCGGGAGCGGGGCGAGGGCTCGGACACGACCACCGAACCACCGCGGAGGACGAGCCGATGCCCCACGCCGCTGTCGTCGGTGGCGCTGACGAGCGTCAACTCCGCCACGGCCGCGATGCTGGGCAGCGCCTCGCCGCGGAAGCCGAGGGTGCGGACCTGCTCCAGGTCGTCGTCGGGGAGCTTGCTCGTCGCGTGGCGCATGCAGGCCAGCGGCATCTCCGCCCCCGGGATGCCGCAGCCGTCGTCGCTCACCCGAATCAGTCCGAGTCCGCCGCCCTGGACATCGATCCGGATCTGCCGCGCGCCGGCGTCGAGCGCGTTCTCGACCAGCTCCTTGACCACCGACGCCGGCCGCTCGATGACCTCCCCGGCGGCGATGCGAGCCACGACCGGAGCCGGCAGCACCCTGATCGGCCGGAGAACCGTCGCCGCGTGGTCCGGCATGCTCCCCTCCCGCCCTGCGGTGTCAGCGACTCGGGTTGGCGCCTCGCAGCCGCGCCTGCTGCTCGAAGAGCCAGTCGAGCGCCTCCCGCGGCGTGAGCGTCGTCAGGTCCAGGGAATCAAGCGCGCGAGCCAGGCGCTCGGCTTCCGACAACGCCGGCGTGAAGCCGTCGAGCCTGAGCTGGTACGGCAATCCATCCTCGGCGACCCGGGGAGCCGTCGTATCTCGCTCAGCCGGGCCAGCAGACGGTGCAGGTCGCATTTCTGTCAACCCCGCCAGCACGGACTCGGCCCGCTCCGCCACCCAGGGCGGGAGCCCAGCCAGCCGCGCCACCTGGATGCCGTACGCTCGGTCGGCCGGCCCCGGCCGCACGGCGTAGAGGAAGATCACGCGCTCGTCCGTCTCCAACGCCGCCAGGTGGACGTTCGCCACATCCGCGAGACGCTCCGCCAGCGCGGTCAGTTCCAGATAGTGGGTTGCGAAGAGCGTGCGCGCCCGCACCCGGTCGTGGAGATCCTCCAGCACCGCCTGCGCGATCGCCAGCCCGTCCTGCCTGCCGGTCCCGCGCCCGACCTCATCCAAAATGACCAGGCTGCGCTCGGTCGCCTGGCGCAGGATGGTAGCCGTCTCCAGCATCTCGACCATGAACGTACTTGACCCGCCCGCCAGGTCGTCCAGTGCACCGACGCGGGTGAAGATCCGGTCGACCAGCCCGATCCGCGCTCGCTCGGCGGGGACGAACGAACCGATCTGCGCCAGGAGGACGATCAGCGCGACCTGCCGCAGGTAGGTGCTCTTCCCGCCCATGTTCGGCCCGGTAACGACCAGCACGCGCGGCGCCTCGCCACCGAGACGGCAGTCGTTCGCGATGAACGCCTCGCCCTCAAGGCTCGCTTCCACCACCGGGTGACGCCCGCCCACGATCTCCAGCGTGGCGCTGTCCTCCAGCGCCGGCCGCGTCCACCCGCCCCGGTCGGCGACCACCGCCAGGGACAGGAGCGCGTCGAGTAGCGCCAGCGGGTTCGCCGTGGCCAGCAGCCGCCCGGTGGCCGCGGTCACGTCGCGCGTCAGCCTCGCCAGCGCCGCGCGCTCGAGGGCGGCGATCTCCTCATCCGCGGCCAGGATGCGCGCCTCCGCCTCCTTCAACGCCGCGGTCACGTAACGCTCGCCTGTCGCCACCGTCTGCTTGCGCACGTAGTCGCCGGGCACCCGCGCCAGGTTGGGTCGCGTCACCTCGATGTAGTAGCCGAAGACCTTGTTATAGCCGACCTTCAGCGACTTGATCCCGGTTCGCTCCCGCTCCCGCCGCTCCAGTCCGGCCAGCCAGCGGCGGGTCGCCATGGCGCCGTCCCGAGCGGCGTCCAGCTCGGCCGAGAACCCGGCGCGGATCCGGGCCCCATCCTCCGGGTCGTCTTCCACGGCCGCTTCGACCAGCGCCAGTACGTCGGCGCACGGGTCGATCTCGTCCGCGAAGGCAGCCAGCGCGGGGTCACCGCTGACGCGGAGCGACGCCAGGATCGGCGAGACGGCGCGCAGCGCCCCGCCCAAGGTGAGGAAGTCCCGGGCGGTGCCCAGCCCTTGCGTCACCCGCCCGACCAGTCGCTCCAGGTCGCCCACACCCCCCAGCGACGAGATGATGGCCGCTCGCAGCGTCGGACGCGCGACCAGGCCGGCGACAACCGCCTGCCGCCGCTGCAGCTCGGAGAGATCCCGCAGCGGCTGGCCCACCAGCCGGCGCAAGGTCCGGGCGCCCATCGCGGTTCGGGTCTCGTCGAGCACACCGAGCAGGCTCCCGCGTGTGCCGCCGGTCCGCAGGCTGCGGGTCAACTCGAGATTGCGGCGCGTCGCCGCGTCGAGCCCCACCCAGCCATCGGTGGACTCCGTCCGCAATCCGGTCAGCAGCGGCAAGAGCGCCGGGTTGGTCCGCTCCAGGTACGCCAGAATCGCCCCAGCGGCCGCGATCGCCGCGGGCCGATCTTCACAGCCGAACGGCACCAGCGAGCGCACGCCGAGGTGTCGGATGAGTTCCGCCCGCGCCCGCGCCGGCTCGAAGCGCCAGTGCTCCATCCGCGTGCGGTGTGCGACCTCGACGTCATCGGCGCGCCCGTCGTCCGGCACCAGGCACTCGGCCGGGTTGAGCCGCGCCAGTTCCTCGGCGAGCTGATCGCGCGCACGCGGCCCGGACAGCTCCGTCACCGCGAACTCGCCGGTGCTTACGTCCGTCCAGGCCAGTCCAATCCGGTCGCCGAGCGGGCAGATCGACGCCAGATACCGGTTCTCACCCTCCGGGAGGAGCGCCGCCTCGCCGACCGTTCCCGGGCTCAGCACGCGCGTGACGGCGCGCTCGACCAATCCCCGGCCCGGCTCGCTGACCTGTTCGGCGATCGCGATGGTGTGCCCGTGTGCCAGGAGACGTGCCAGGTAGTGGTTCAGCGCATGGTACGGGATGCCGGCCATCGGCACCCGACCGTTCCGCCCGAAGCTGCGCGAGGTCAGCGTGATGCGTGCGTCGCGGGCCACAACGCGGGCGTCGTCGTCGAACGCCTCGTAGAAGTCGCCCATGCGGTAAAGGAGGATGGCGTGGGGGTGCTCTGCCTTCAGGTCGAGGTACTGCCGGCGCGACGGCACGAGATCGGACGCGCCGGACCGTCCCCTGCCCGCCGCCCGGCTGCGAACCGTCTTCCCCTGCCGCGCCGTACCCTGTGCCATGCAGGCATTATACGCAAGGTCCCCGGCGAGTCATCGGGAGGTGGTGCGTGTTCCGTGTTCCGCGTTCCGTCCGTCTCCCCTCTCCCCTGGTGGGAGAGGGGCCGGGGGTGAGGGGGACGCACCACGGAACACGCATTAGCCAGCGCGCCTCACCCTGCCAACCCGGGCACGCGTTCCAGGTGCCGCAGGATCGCGCGCAGCAGCGCCTCGCGGTCATGCTCGCGGCCTGTGGCGATGAGGAGGCTGGTGGCGGTCGGGACCGGAAGGAGATCCTCGGGGAGGTTCACATTCAATCCGATGCCGATCAGCAGGTAGTCGAGGTGATCGCCGCGGATACTGGTCTGGACCAGAATCCCGGCGACTTTCTTGCCATCGATGAGCAGGTCGTTCGGCTCTTTGATGGTGGGCTGGACGCCGGTTGCCTCCACGACGGCCGCAGCCACGCGCTCGCCAATGTCCCGCAGCAGCGTGGGTGACTGGGCCACGGCGAGCGGCGGGCGGAAGAGGGCGGTGAACAGCAGGCAGGTGCCGGGCGGCGCCAGCCACACCCGGCCCATGCGGCCACGGCCGGCCGTCTGCTCCTCGGCGACGACGACCGTCCCGACCGGGGCGCCTCGTCCAGCCAGGTCCGCGGCCACGTCCATCGTCGAGGTGACCGTGGTGCGCCGCTCGATGCGCCACTCCACGTCAGGCCGCTCCGGCTTCTTCGCCCAGCGCGGTGCCGTCCTCGCGCACGCGTACCACCCGGAGCTTGCGGATCCGGTGGTGTTCGACGGCCTGTACCTCGATCAGCAGGCCATCAGCCTGAAGCGACTCCCCGGCTTTCGGGATCCGTCCGAGCCGTTTTTGCACGAACCCGCCGATCGTGCCGGTCTCCCCTTCGGCAAACTCGGTCTCGAAGATGTCGGCGATCTCGTCCACCGCGATCCGGCCGTCAACGATCACCTCTTCGGCCCCCAGTCGCTCGATCAGCGGCGTCTCGCGGTCGTACTCGTCCTGGATCTCGCCGACGATCTCCTCCAGGATGTCCTCGATCGTGACCAGGCCGGCCGTTCCACCGTACTCGTCGACGACGATGGCGATGTGCACCTTCGCCTGGCGCATGTCGCGCAGCAGCTCGTCCACATGCTTCGACTCCGGCACGAAGTAGGCCGGGCGCAGAAGGTCGAGCAGCTTGACCCCAGTCGCCTCCTCGTTCACGAACCGGAGCAGGTCTTTGGCGTAGATCACGCCGACGATCGAGTCGATCGAGTCGCGGTAGACCGGAATACGGGAGTGACCGGCCGAGCGGGCCAGATCCACGACCTCCGCAATCGACATGTCCTGCGGCGCCGCCACGATGTCGAGCCGGGGAACCATGATCTCGCGGACCGTCGCCTCTTCCAGGCCGAGCACCCCGCTGATCATCTCCTGCTCGTCCTCTTCGATGTCCAGGTCGCCGTTCCCGCCGTCATGCGCCTCGCCGATATCCTCGCCGTTCCCGGCCTCGGCCTGCGGGCCGCGCCGGAGCAGGCGAATGATGAGGTCGGCCACCGCCGTCAGGGGCCAGACCGCACCCGCGAGCACCATACTGAGCCGGTTCAGGCGGCGCGACTCCTCCCGTTGCTCGCTGGCAGTCAGCGCGCCCGGCAGCACCCGACCGGCAACCACCAACGCGATCGTCCCGACGACGAGCGCCAGCAACAGGCCGTAGCCGGGGAACTCGCGGGTGAAGACGCGCGTGAGCATTGCCCCGGCGACGAGCGCCGCGAGCAACTGGACAAGGGTCATCGTCGAGCGGATCAACTGGGGATGCTCGATGAAGGACTGGACGCGGTGGGGACTGGTTCGCTCCTCGATCATCTCGCGGAGCGTGACGCGATTCACCGCCGCGAGGCTCGCTTCAACGAACGCAGCCAGTGTCAGCACCAGAAGCGCCACACACGCAACGGCTAACTCTATCCAACTACTATCGGTACTCAAACCCCCTCAACTCCTGGGATCCCCTCCGGCCGGAGCCCCCATAGCTCTCCTGGCTCCGGACGCCGATCGGTCGTCCCGATCGGTGGCGGGGTTGCCCCGCAGGGTGTCGCCCGGCGCGCACTACGTAAACAGCGCGCTGATGCTGAGGTCCTTATGGATTCGCATGATCGCCTCGGCGATCAGCGGCGCTACGGTCAGGACCTCAACTTTGTCGGACGACACCCCTTCCGGTAACGGTAGCGTGTCGGTCACAAAAACCTTCTCGATCGGTGACTCCTGGATCAGCCGCATTGCCTCCCCGGCGAAAACCCCATGCACGGCCGCCGCACGCACGCTCCGCGCGCCGCGCGCCAGAAGTGCATCAGCAGCCTTCACGAGCGTCACGCCGGAGGAGATCATGTCGTCCACGATGACCGCGTGGCGGCCTTCCACGTCGCCGACCATCTCCAGCACCTCGGCCCGCTCCGGCCCTGGCCGCTGCTTGGAGATGATGGCCAACGATCCACCGGTGCGCCGCCGGAACTCCTCGGCACGGGCCACGCTGCCCGCGTCCGGGCTCACCACGACCAGATCGTCCAGCCCGAGCCGCCGGAAGTGCGCCGCGAGGATCGGCGTCGCGCGGAGGTGGTCCACCTGGATGTCAAAAAAGCCCTCAATTGCGGGGGAGTGCAGGTCCATGGTCAGGATCCGGTCCGCGCCGGCCGTCACCAGCAGGTTGGCGACCAGCTTGGCGCTGATCGGCTCGCGGCCGGACGTCTTCTTCTCCTGCCGCGCGTAGGCGTAGTACGGGATCACGGCCGTGATCCGCGCCGCCGAGGCGCGCCGCAGCGCGTCCAGGATGACCAGCAACTCCATCAGGTTCTGGTTCACCGGCCGGCTCATCGTCTGGATGACGAAGACATCCGAGCCGCGGACGTTCTCCTCCAGCTTGACCCGCGTCTCGCCGTCTCTCCACGACCCAACGATCGCCCGCCCCAGCGGTGCCTCAAGCTCGCTCGCGATCCGGTTCGCGAGCGCTGGGCTGGAATTCCCGGCGAAGACCTGCAGCCGGCCGTCCATCCCTGTCTACCTCTCCCCCACGTCCTGCGTCCGGCGCGATAGCGTCCGCGCCGGCACTCCTGCCACCGTCTCCCCGGGCGCCACGTCCCGGAGCACCACGGCCCCGGCTCCGGTACGCGCCCCGGACCCCACCGTCACCGGCGCCCGCAGCATCGTATCCACCCCGATGAAGGCGCCGTCCCCGATCACCGTTCGGTGCTTGTCTCGCCCGTCGTAGTTCGCCGTGATCGTCCCGGCACCGATGTTCACGTCTCGCCCAAGCTCGGCGTCGCCCAGGTAGCTGACATGCCCGACGTGCGTCCCGGAACCGACCACGGTGTTCTTCATCTCCACGTAGTTGCCAATGTGGACGTCATCCGCCACCCGCGTGCCAGGCCGAAGGTGGGTATACGGCCCGACATGGACCCGCGCCCCGATCTCCGACTCCTCGATCACTGAGGCCAGCACTTCGCTCTCCGGCCCCACCCGCGCGTCGCGGAGAATCGCCTGCGGCCCGATGCGCGCGCCCTCCCCGATCACCGAGGCTCCACTGATGGTCGTGAACGGCTCAATCCGGGCGTCAGGTGCGATCTCCACCGTGTCGTCGATGAAGGTGGTCGCCGGATCGACGATGGCCACCCCGGCTCGCATCAACCGCTCGTTGATCCGCCGCCGGATGATCGCCTCGGCCGCCGCCAGCTCTACCCGGTCGTTCACACCGTGCGCGACGTCCGGCGACGCGACGACCGAGACAACCGGTGGGTCCGGCTCCCGTGCCGTTGCCGCCATCGCCACCAGCGATGTCAGGTAGTACTCCCCGACCGCGCTCCGCGGCACCTTGGGCAGCGCCTCCTCGAGCCAGTCGCGCCGGTAGCAGGAGATCCCACTGTTGATCTCGACCGGGCCGTCGTAGCGGCTGTCGTCTTCCTTGGCCTCGATCACCCCGACGATGCGCCCGCCCTCGCGCCGGAGCCGACCATACCCGGCGGGATCATCGACCCGCGCGGTGAGCAGCGTCACGAGCGCACCGGTCTGGATAGCGGTGTCGACCAGCTCGCTCACGGCGTCCGGCGAGAGGAGGGGATGGTCGCCGAAGAGGACCACCACGTGGCGGACTTCCGGCCGCAGCAGGGGCAGCGCCTGCGCCGCGGCGTGGCCGGTGCCCAGCGGCTCATGCTGCCAGGCCACCTCGCAGCCAGACGGCAAGCGCTCGGCCAACCCCGCCTTCGCGGGACTCAACACGACGATCGTCTGCAATGGGGTAAGGGGTTGGATCGCGCGGAGGACGTAGTCGATGACGGGGCGCCCGGCGAGGGGCTGCAGCTCCTTCGGGATACGCGACTTCATGCGCGTACCCAAGCCCGCGGCGAGGATAACCGCGGCGACTTGTGACTGCGCTCTGCCTGTTTCGTCCGAGTTCACTGCCGCCCGACGCCTGACGATGCAGGGCGGTACGGTTCCGCCCCGGCGCCTAAATCCGGTTGGCGGGCCAGGATTCGAACCTGGAACAAAGGCTCCAAAGGCCCTTGTGATACCATTTCACCACCCGCCAACAGCCGCTAGCGCACGTCTAATGGTACCGGCCTGCAACGCGCCGTGTCAAGGAACGCCGCACCCGGACAGGCCGCGTGGCCGGTCGATCCGTGACTGGCGTACTGGACGAGAGGGTGCCTCGACGCCGCGCTCAGCGGCAAAGCGACCACCGACCCAGGCAACCACCACCTACCGCTGTCCATAAGCACTGTCCGATCGGACACGCGCTGCCCGTCCCATTGACCTGGCCCAGTGCCGTCGTGGCAGCCTATGATGTACACGGAACCTTTCACGGTTCCGCGCACCGGCTCCAAGGACAAGGGGGTCCATATGCGCACCACTGCCCGAGCCATCCGGCGCCTCACCTGGGCCGCCATGATCGTTTCCCTGTTGCTGCTCCTTGCCAGCCCGACCATCGCGGCGACCGAGTACGGCGAACCAGTGCCCGGGCAACACATCTACGACACCACGGGCCTGCTCACCCCTGACGAGATCGCCGACCTGGAGAGCCGCGCTGCCGCGGTCGAGGCCGCCGGCGCGCCCGTCGTCGTCTACCTCCAGGCCCGCGACGCCTCCCGCAGTGAGACCGAGGCCGATGCCCGCAATCTCATGGACGCCTGGGATGTGCAGTCGGCCCCCGGCGCCCACGACGGCGTCGTCCTGTTCTTCAACCTCAAACCCGACAATCTCCGCCGCGGCGAGGTGTTCATCTACGCCGGGGAGAAGCATTTCGATGGTGGCAACCTGCCGCAGGCGGAGCTGCAGCGCATCATTGACGAGGAGATGCTGCCCCTGCTCCGGGACAACCAGACGGCGGCCGGGATCGGGGCCGGGCTGGACGCCATCGCCCACTCCCTCACCTACGGCCCACCGCCGCCGCCACCCCCATCCCGGTTCGAACGCATCGCGCAGGATCTGACCGAGGGAGTATTCAGCCTTGCCAACATCGTCTCGGCAGCGTTCGCTGCGCTGATCTTTGCCATCGGCCTTGGCCGCTACCGGGAACGGCCGGTTGCGCGCGGCGCCGCTATTCCCACGACGATGCCACCTTCCACCCACCCGCCTGCGGTGGCCGGTGCCCTTGTTGACGGGCACATCATGGACTGGCACCTCGAGGCAACCCTCATCGACCTGGCGAATCGCGGGGCACTTGCCATCGAGCCGGCCGGCGAGAAGAAGGTGCAGGTCCGGCTGCTCGACCGGAGCCTGCTCCGCACGCCGTACGAAGTCGCCCTCTGGGAAGCGCTCGAAGTCAGCAGCGCTGGGGAAGGCCTCGTCACCGCCGAGGAGCTTCGCTCCTCGCGCTCAAAATGGGGACGAGCGAGAGACGAGCTCCGCAAGCAACTGGAGAATGAGGGATTCTACGCGCCGAACCCCGGCGCGCGACGACGCCCTCTGTACCTTGCCGCCGCAGTCGGGTTCCTCCTGACCGTCATCGCCGCGGTGCTTGCGGGCGGAGCCCAACAGCCGCTGGCCGGGATCGGCGCCGGGCTCCTCGGCGTCGCGTCGCTCGTCACCCTCATCCTCGGCGCGAATATCCGCGACACCACCGAGTACGGCGAGGCCGAGGCCGCCGCCTGGCGCGGCTACAAGGAAGGCATCACCTCCGCTCGGAAAGACCGCGCCGCCGTCCTCGACCTTGACGAGGTACTCCCCTACGCAGTCGCCTTCGGCGTGGTCGACTCGCTCGACGACCGCCTGAAGGAGGCCAGCGACGCCGGCTACCAGCCTGCCTGGTTCAACGCCACCCTGCACACGGGCTCGACCGGGGGCTTCTACCCCTACTGGGTCGGGTTCCACACTGCCGTCTCACCGCCGTCCTCATCCTCCGGCGGCGGAGTCGGCGGCGCTTCGGCTGGTGGCGGCGGCGCGGGAGGGAGCTTCTAGCTGACGTGTCACGGCGGAAATCCTCTCCTGCCACGTTCCTCCAGTAACATCGAGCAAGAACCACCCGGGACGCTTGTCCCGGGTGGTTCGGTCTCGACGTGAACACACCACCGGGGAGTCGGTCGGTGCTCCAGCCATTCAGCACATGGCGGGCATCGGTCTCAAGCGCACCCCATACCCGCCCGTACCATACTTCAGGACCTGCGTACCATTCTCCCTGCGGACGGCTGGCCGTACGCTCCAGACACGACGTGCCTGCTAGGCGCGTCCGTCGAGCGCTCGCGTCGTCGATCTCGGGAGTTGTGCCATGTCGTTGCCGCCACCCCAGACCAAAGAGTTCGCCCTCCGCCTCGAGACCCTGGCCGCCGAGTGCCGCGCGGAGCTGGAGGAGGGCTCCAAGGCGTTGCAGGAGATCGCCCTCCTCGTCAACCAGACGGCCAGCGAGGTGGATCGCCTGAGCCAGCGGGAGCTGCAACTCGCGAATCGCGTTCGCGAGATGGACGCCAATTTGGAATCCTACGCTCGCTCCGATATCCGAGACATGCTCCGCGCCGCCCACGACGTCGAGCTCCGGCTGCTTATGATGCGGAGCCAGCTCGAACAGCTCCAGGAGCGGGAGCGGACCATCCGCGACCATCAGGACCGGCTGCGCACCCTGGTCGAACTGGCCGACACCTACCTGACGACCCAGGGCGCCCGGCCGGGGGCGGGTGACCTGCGCACCCGTGGCCTCCGTCACGGCGCCACCGTCGCCCTCCCGAGTGTCCCCTTCGCCGACATCATTCAGGCCCAGGAGGACGAGCGGCTGCGCCTGGCCCAGCGCGTGGTCGATGGCCCGGCCCAGGCACTCGCCAACATCCTGCTCGAGGCCGAGGTCTGCGATCGTCTGATGGAGCGGGACCCGGAGCAGGCCCGCACCGAGCTTGCAGAACTGCGCCGCATCGCCGCGGAAGCCCTGGCCCACTCTCGCCGCATGCTGCTGGAACTGCGCCCGGTGGTGCTGCGCGAACTGGGCGTCGTGCCGACCCTGCGCCGCTACCTGACCCAGGTCAGTCGCAACCGGCCGATCGAGGGCCACATCGACGGTCCAGACCACGACGGGGACCTGGCGGAGCCGGTACGCCTCGCCCTCTACCGCCTCCTGCAGGAGGCGATCGCCGCGGCGGTGGCCGACGACGGTGTCCAGGCAATCGACATCGACGTCCGCTACGAGGACGCCCAGGTGACCGCCCGCATCGAGGTTCGCGGCCAGGGGCTGGAGCGTAACCAAACCCTCCCGCGCTTGCGCACCGACGAGACGGTGCAGCGCCGCCTCGACCACCTCGGTGCTGAACTGCACTTCGAGCCGGTGGACGACACGGCAACCCGTCTAGCCTTGGTCATCCCCCTCGCGTAACCGCGGGGATGGTACCAACGATCGCGCTGATGAGGACCAACGGTTCATTGTGCTACAGCTTCCCATCCCCTAATGTTGCACCTAGATAGTTCGGATCCATTCTCGTGGTACCGTGCATGAAGGCAGGAATCCCGGATCAGGAACTGCCGCACACGAAGGGAGGGAGACAATAGGGTTCCGGTTAGGGTTCCGGATCTAGATCTCGTGTCCCTGAGTGCATTAGTTCGAGTCGTTTCATCCGGTATTCATTCATCATAGGAGGGATGAAATGGTCGAGTACGTCAAGTCCCTGTACGGCCTCTACGTCGACGAGGACCAGTTCGAGGGCCAGGGCCTGGTCGAGTACGCCCTGATCCTGGTGCTCATCTCCGTCGTCGCGATCGCCATCATGGCTACGCTCGGCGGCAAGGTCAAGGACGTCTTCCAGACCGTCAGCAACACCATGAACGCGGCGCCGGGCAGCGGCAGCTAGAATCCCCGAGTCGTCGGAACGGAACGGCCCCGTGCCTGCTGGCCGGGGCCGTTCCCCTGTAAGGCACCGGAAGGACGGACGCCGATGGACAACAACCCAGAACGGCAAGCCGGTGCGCACGACGGCCAGGGCTTGGTCGAGTACTCACTGATCCTCGTCTTCATCGCGGTCGTCGCGGTGGCGGCCCTGATCGCGCTCGGTCCGATAGTCCAGGCCGCGTACCAGCAGGGGATCGACGCCCTCAACTATACGCAGTAGGGCACAGGCCCTTGCCCAAGCATCCTTACGCAACACAAGCGCGGCGGCTGTGGCCGCCGCGTCTCATTCTCGGCCCCTCACCTAGGTCAGCACCCCGCCGCGTCGCCCGCGACCAACTGGATCGTCCCGCGCGACAGATCGACAACGTTCGCACCCGGCGGTACGTCACGTAGCAGTAGCGGGGCTCCGCCCTGCAGCGCGACCGATTTCCACTCAGCACGATCCGGCACCCACCCGACCAGCAGCTCGTCCAGCACCGCTACCCGCCGCGCACCGTCCAGCGGCACAAGCCGGCAGGCGATCGCCTCCTTGTCGACCCGGTACGACCAGTCCCCGCCCCGGGCTTCGTAGAGCGCCCCGCGCGCCGCGGACTCGCTTCCGGTCAACCCCACCACCCGGTACTCGCGCAGAACCCAGACGGCCGTCTGGAACGATCCGCCCTCCGACACCCGCGCCAGCACAACCGTCTCCGCGGGCGGTCGCGTCGCTAGCTCAGCCCGGACCATTCGCCACGCCGCCTCGTTGTCGTGCAGTCTCGCCAGGCCGGCCCAGGAGAGCACCAGGCTCACAATGACGCACGTCACCAGCACCGGCGCTGGCCGACGGCTCGCCACCACATCCGGCCACGCACCAGCGACCGCGAACAGCGACAGCAGCAGCAACGGCGGTACAACCAACAGGATGTAGCCGATTTGGCCGAAGTGGACCAGCGCGAAGGTGAGCGCCGCCGGGGCGACCCACAGCCACAGCATCACGGCCCGGGCCGAGATGCGCCGCGGCCGCCGCCGAACCAGCGCGACCAGGGCGACCAGGAGCACCAAGTGTATTGCTGCCAGCAACGTGGTGAGGAAGAGCCCGAAGTTCTCCACCCACCCATCCACCGCCCCGCTGAGGAGCGCCGTTTTCCCGCCAGCGATCTCACCTTGTCGCCGGGCGAGCTCGAGGTAGGTTCCGACCCCGCCGCTCAGCACCACCAGCGGGACCAGCCAGGTCAACACGACGAGCCCGGCGACGCCGAGCGCCAGCGCGCGGTTGCGCCAGCCGAGCCGGAGGAGGCCAAAGAGGAAGACCGGGGCCAGTAGCGTGAGCATCGTCGGACGGAATCCGCCCGCCACCGCGACGGTGAGCGCCAGCCAGACCGCACCGCGAGTGCACGGTCGCGTGTAGCTCTCCCAGGCGGCCAGCGCGACAAGCACCGCCCCGGCCGCTTCGATCGCATACGGCAGCGCCAACTCGCCGTGAAGCCAGAACATCGGGTTCACGGCCAGCAGGACGCCTGCCCAGAGCCCGACCGCCGGGCCCCCCATGACCGTGCCCAGCCGGACGACACCCCACACCGCCACCACGCTCGCCAGCACGCTCAGGAGCACCAGCGCTTGGTGCGGGTCTCCCACCACCAAACGCGCCGCCTTCCCCGCCAGGACGTAGAGTGGATACCCCGGCGGGTGGGGCCGCGCCTGCGCCGGATCGAACTTCTCCATGGCCAGCAGGTAGTGCACGCTGTCGCCGTTGAAGGGGACCGTGGAGAGGAAGGGAAGGCGAGAGAGGAGGGTGCCCAGCAGAAGCGCGAACAGCGCCCGCCGCCACCAGCGTTGGCCCGGCTCCCGTAGGGGGGCTGCAGCATCCTGTTCACGATCGGCCACAGCACCGCTCGAGAAGCGCGGTTGCACTAATGCCCTCCCAAGCGGTCCAGCAGGAGTCGTTGGGCTCCGTCGGCTGACCGGCGCGCCAGGATGCGCCCGGATCCAGACGCATCCGAGCTCACGACGGCCCTGCTTCCGAGCTCACGCGCGCCTCCTGCCTCGGGACTGCCAGCGCCGTGCGCCGCTCGGGGCTGCTCCGCCGGAACGCACTGAGGCCGACCATAAGCAGACCGCCACAGACAGCGACGAAGAGCACAGCCACGGCAGGTCTCCATACGATCTCCTGCCAGGCCAGCAGGATGACGAGTGCCGACGAAACAAGGAGGCCGAGGATTACAAGGACCTGGGCGCTCCTGGGAAGGACGCCCGAGGCTGCCGCGGCGAGCAGTGGGACCACCAGGAGTGCTGCCCCGTGCGTGTGACTGTGGTAGCTCACCAGCAACCCTGCAGCCGTTGTGGCGAGCATCTGTAAAGCGAAGCGTGGGCTGCCGGGGAGCCAGGCACCGCGCCATACCGGGACCATGGCAACAGCGGTGAGCGCAGTCAGGAGCGCGACCACACCACCGGCGACGATGTCCGGAGCGTCTGGCGCGAGGTGAACCACCAGGCCGCGCCAGGTCATCATCGCCTCCGGGTTGATCCCCAACACGTCACTGTCTATCGCCCCGGTCCCGCCGAGCAGGTGCAGGTATGCCCGCACACCGTCGAGCCCCGCGGCGAGCACTGACATGAGCGCCAGCCCCGCTCCGCTTATGGCGAACCCGCCCAGCACACGCCAGCGCCGCTTCAGCGCGAGCACGAGCGTGAGGAGCACGACGTACTGCGGCTTGAACAGCAAGAGCCCACCCCACAGCCCCGCCCGCCCGTCCCGGCCGGACTCCAGACTACGGTAGACGCCGGACATTCCAAGGAGCAGGAGTGCGATCGGTTGCCCCACCAACAGGCTGTCGAGGACCGGGAGCGAGAGCACGCTGAGCAGCATCATCTTGCGTCGATGGGAGGTGAATCGCGCCGCCAGCGAGTGGAGGCTGTAGAGCGTGCCGGCCAGATTGATGAGGAACCAGACGAAGAAGCCCTGAATGAAGGGAAGCAACCCAAATGGGGCAAGGAGAAGCAGAAACGCTGGCGGGTACGGCGCCACCGGGATCGTGGCGTCATCGCTCCCCACGAGCTCCCGCCCGACGCGGGTCAGGGTCGGCAGATGGTAGGCCCCGACCGCGCCATGCTCGATGAACGCCCGGCCCGCCGCGGCGAACGCCCGGTAGTCGAACGCCGGCCAGCCAATCCATCCATGCACCAGGGACTGGAGCATCATGGTCACCGCCATGATCGACACCAGCACCGTCAGAATCGCGGGAAGGAGCTCGCCAGCGTTGTCGGCGAGCCGCCTCAGGGGAGGACGGAATCGCGCCGTACTCTCGGCATCACCTTCGGGGTGGGTGATGGTTACCTTCAAGTTCGTCTCCCCCGGGATCCACCGACCTGGCTATGACCACGTGCGAGTGACCGAAGCACCTATATAAGAAGAGGATAGGTCGCGGACCTCCGCAGAGGAGAGTGACCAAAGTCCTGAACTGGTCGAGCCGAACCATGACCGTCACGACGCGGTGGCGCAGCCCGGCCCACGTGATGGTGGTCGTGGGCCGCCTCACGAGAGGATGTCCGCCACTGCCGGTGAGCCGGCGCCGGGGCATCACTGCATCTGGTACTGATGGGCCTTTGCTACGGACCGTTTTCCCCGCACAGTTTACCCATGCTGAGTAAGGACGATGCTGCTCCAATCACCACTCTATCGCGCCAGTCACTCATTCGTGCTATCCGCACGGCTGCGTGCTGGCTCGCACTCCTGCTGCTCGCCAGCCAGCCGGTCATCATCGTGATAGCCCACCTGCACTACACCGGGCTCTTCTTCTATCTCGGGATTGACTGGGCCATGTTCTGGGCCGCGGCGCGGGCGTTCGTCAGCGACGGACCGGCCTCCGTTTACGACCTCGAGGTGCTGCATCGGCACCTCATGCCCACCTACGCCTACTACGGCGAGGGGGTAACGCTTGAGCAAGTGAACCCGGTGCCCTACCCACCGCTGTTCCAACTGCTCGTGCTGCCGTTCAGCCTCGCGGGGCCAGTCGGGGGCTTCGTGCTCTGGACCCTGGCCAATGTCGCGCTGCTCGGGGTTGCGATCGCAGGACTCGCCCGGCGCGTGCAGGGGAGTTCCCGAGCGATCACGGTAGCAGCACTCCTCCTGTGGTGGCCGGTTCCCAGTGGGCTCCTGGTTGGACAACCGATCGGGCTGCTCGTCTTCGCCTTCTACCGGGGCTACCTGGCCCTGGAACGACGGGATGACCTGCGCGCCGGGTGCTGGCTGGGCGTCCTCCTCCTGAAGCCACAGTACCTGGCGCCTCTGGTACTGGTGCTCCTGTTCAAGCGTCGTTGGGCGACACTCGGGGGACTCACCGCGGCCGGGTGCGTGATCCTCGCCTCTTCGTTCCTCATCATGGGCCTAGACGGGGTCGTTGCCTACGTCTCGACAGTGCTCGGCTACGCGGACGGCTTCGTCCTCACCCGGTACAAGATGACCCCCGAGACCATGATCAGTTGGCGGGGGCTGCTCGCGGCGACAGTGCCCGGGCTCGGTGAACGGGAGGGACAGGCCCTCCTCGCACTCCTCTCGCTCGCGACGCTCGCACTGCTCCCCCGCATCTGGCGCGGCCACTGGGCACCCGAGTCGCCACGGTTTGCCGCACAAGTGCTAGCCACCATGTTCGTCACGCTGCTGGTGGGCTACGACGTTCACCCCCACGGCGCCGCCTTCCTGCTCGTCCCCGGCCTCGCCGTCCATGCGCAACAACCCCGTGCCTGGTGGGTCAAGGTCGGGACGGGGCTGATGCTCTTCCTTCCGCCGATAACCAGCTTCTTCCCTCCGCCGATATCCACCGAACCGGGGCCATCCACGTTCGCCTGGTGCATCATCCTGGCCCTCGCCTTCTTCGTGTGGCACCTCGGTCGGGAGCGACCAGCAACTGAGTCAACGCGTGACCCAGCCCGCTACGACGGCACGGCTGCCAGCATCCCCCCGGCAACCTAGCTAGATCCAAAACAAAGCCCCCTCTCCCCTTGTGGGAGAGGGGTTGGGGGTGAGGGGTACGCTCCCCCTACGTATCAATCTGCGCTCGCTGCAGGCGGCCGCTGTAGTCGACGTAGATGCTCTGCCACTCGGTGAACACATCCAGCGCGGCCTGGCCCGCCTCGCGGTGGCCGTTGCCGGTCGCCTTGGTGCCGCCGAACGGCAGGTGGATCTCCGCGCCGATCGTCCCGGCGTTGACGTACAGGATGCCGGTGAAGATGTCCTGCATCGCCCGGAAGGCCTTGTTCACATCCCGGGTGTAGATCGCGGCCGACAGCCCGTACTTCACGCCGTTGGCAACCTCGATCGCCTCGTCCAGGCTGTCCACCGGGATGATCGCCGTCACCGGGCCGAAGATCTCCTCCTGCGCGATGCGCATGGTCGGCTTGACGTTGTTGAAGATCGTCGGCTCGTGGAAGTGGCCGCGGGCCAGCGCACCGTCGCGAGCGATCTTGCCGCCCACCACCAGCTCGGCGCCTTCGTCCTGCCCAACGGCGATATAGGAGTGGACCCGCTCCAACTGCGAGGCGCTGACCAGCGGTCCGACGTCGGTCGTCTCCTCCAGGCCGTAGCCGAGCCGCATCCCGCCGGCGCGCGCCGCCAGCTTCTCCACCAGTTCCTGCTGGATCGCGCGGTGGGCGATGACGCGGCTGGCCGCCGTGCAGCGCTGGCCGGAGGTGCCGAAGGCGCTCCAGAGGATCCCGTCTACCGCCAGGTCGATGTCGGCGTCGTCCGTGACGATGATAGCGTTCTTACCGCCCAGCTCCAGCGATACCCGCTTGCCCAGGCGCACGCCCTCGACGGAAACGTGGGTGCCGGTGTCGGTCGAGCCGGTGAAGGAGATGAGCGCGACGTCCGGATGGCGCAGGATGGCATTCCCGACGGTTTCGCCGCTGCCCATGACCAGGTTGATCACGCCGTCGGGCAGGCCGGCCTCCTGAAAGATCTCGACCAGCCGCACGGCCATGCGCGAGGTATAGCTCGCGGGTTTGAACACCACGGTGTTCCCGGCGACGAGGGCGGGCATGATCTTCCAGGTCGGGATCGCCAGGGGGAAGTTCCACGGGGTGATCACGCCGACTACCCCCAGCGGCTTGCGCACCGACATGTTCCACTTGTTGGGCAGCTCAGACGGCGTCGTCTGACCCCACAGGCGGCGCCCTTCGCCCGCCATGTAGAAGGTCATGTCGATGCCTTCCTGCACGTCTCCGCGCGCCTCGGTGAGGACCTTCCCCATCTCCTCGGTCATCTCCCGAGCCAGTTGCTCCTTGCGCTCGATCAGGAGCTGGCCGACCCGGTAGAGGATTTCACCCCGCTTCGGCGCCGGGAAGAGCCGCCAGCGCTTGAAGGCCTCGCGCGCCGCTTCGACCGCGGCCTGGACGTCCTCCTCGGTGCTCTTGGGAAACGTGCCGATCAGCTCACTGGTGGCCGGGTTGGTGCGCTCGAATTCCTCACCAGAGCGCGAGTCCACCCACTTACCACCGATGAAGTTCTTGAACTGCGCCATCGCGTCCCTCCGTCCCTGTGACGACCAATCCCGCCCGGTCGTGCCGCCCGGTGTGCCCCGTTGGGAGCGTCCGGACTGAACGCCGACGGACCGCAGCACGGCGGCGGCCGGTTCCCAGCGTAGTATAATCGCCCGGAAACGGGATACCGGCAGGATGCACACGTCGTGGTGAGCCGGCGTGTGTCAGGCGATGCGGGGGACAATGGTCGAGCCGAGTCTGACTTCGAGGTTGCGTCAACGCTCGCGCCGGTCGGGGATGTTGATCGGTCTGAGCATGGCAATCAGCATCCTCATCATCATCGCGGGCTTCATCTGGATCTACGTCCGGCTCGGCCCCTACCTGAGCGACTTCATCCCGAGCGGCGCCGCCGATGCGACACCGGCCCCGACGGAGGTGGCCGCGGCTGCCACGCCTGAGGCGACGCCGACACCTGAACCAACCCCCGAGCCACCGACGCCCACGCCGACCTGGCAGGCGACACACCGGGTGAGCGCCAACACCGACGTGAACTTCCGCTCGGGACCGAACACGATCTCACCGCCGATCCGTACCCTCGCCCCGGGTACCCTCCTCCAGTTCCTGGGCGAGGAGCAGCAGACGGGCAACACCACCTGGATGCGCTGTCGCCTGGAAGACGGCACCGAGGGTTGGATCGCCGCCACCCTGGTAACACCCTACGAGCCGTAGCTCGGCGGGCTCGGGTGTTCACGAGACCACGGCCCGGCGCCAGAAGACTGCTCCCACTCCGATGACGTGGTTCCTGACCGGGATCCACCCGGCGGCGACCAACGTCACGCAGACAAGCAGCACGCGGCCCACGACTGGGAGTCGTTCCGCGTCGTCTTATCCACGCTGTTTGATATACTCACGTCGGGGTTTTCCCCACGACCACGCGCGGCTGTCACGCGAAGGGTGAGCAATGCAGAGGGTCTCGATCATCGGGCTCGGCCTGATCGGCGCATCCATTGGATTGGGGCTCAAGCGCTGGGCGACGGATAACGGCCGGCGTGAGCCGGTCCTTGAGATCTCCGGCTTCGACGTCAGCCTCGACGTGCAGAACTACGCCAAGAAGCTGGGCGCGGTGGACCGCACGGAGTGGAACCTCCCCAACGCGATCGAGAGCGCCGATTTCATCATCATCGCCACGCCCGTCGGGGCCGTACGTGAGGTCTTGCAGTCGATTGCCGAGCACGGCCGCGACGGCGTGGTTGTCACCGACACAGGCAGCACCAAGGCCGACGTTCTCTCCTGGGCAGCCGAGATCCTCCCGCCCACGATCCACTTCGTCGGCGGGCACCCGATGGCCGGGAAGACCCAGAGCGTGGAGGGCGCCGAGGCCGACCTGTTCAAGCAGGCAACGTGGGCGGTCTGCCCCACCGTCACCGCGAGTGAAGAGGCCGTTCAGACCGTCCTGGGCATGATCTCCGCGCTGGAGGCCGAGCCGCTCTTCGTCGACGCGCACGAGCACGATGGGTTTGTGGCCGCCATCAGCCACCTCCCGATGCTGCTCTCCGTCTCGCTCATGCGCACCGTGCGGAAGGATTCCCAGTGGCGGGACATCCGCCAGCTTTCGTCCAGCGGCTTCCGCGACGTGTCGCGCCTGGCGGCGGGCAGCCCGGAGATGTACCGGGACATCTGCGCTACCAACCGCGAGAACATCGTGCGCTGGGTCGACGCCGCCATTGCCGACCTTCAGTACCTGCGCGACCTGATCAACACCGGCAACGAGGAGACATTGGAGACACTGCGCGCGGTCTTCGAAGAGGCGCGCGATGCCCGGGCCGACTGGGTCACCACCGAGCGACGCGGCGGAGGCCTGGTGCAGGACGCCGACAAGGAACTGACGCCCTTCTCGATGGGCGAGCAGATGCAGCAGATGCTGTTCGGCAGCCTGTTCCGCCGCAAGCCGCGCGGCGGCCGGGACCCGCGCGGCGGCGACAAGCGCGGCGTGCGACCCGAGCGGGAGTAGCCGCCCGGCGCGGCTTAGGGCACGATGCGCCACTCGGCCGGGAGGCTGTAGTGGTAGAGCATCGACGTCGGCCGCCCGCCGCGGCGAACCCGACCGCGGCCGGTCCGCTCCACATCGGCGTAGCTGTTCTGCACCTGAATAATCCGGCGCTGAGATAGGTTGATAATGATGAGCCCCGTTGCGGCCGGTTCCAGGCTCGCCTTGCGGGTCGCGGCGTCGAGCACCCGGAACGGTGGCAGTTCCGACGTTGGCAGCTCGGCCATGAGCCGGTGAAACGCTTCGGGATGCTCCGGCGTATTGTGCTCGTCGAAGACGGCCAGGCCGGAGCGAACGCTATCGACGAAGTCGGCGTCGTACGGCCGGGTGTAGTGGAGCAGTTCATGCAGGTTCCGTGGCTGGCGGCTGCACGCGGCGGCGATCATCTTGATCGCGTGGCACGGGCCGACAAAGCTCACGACGCCGGAGTCATCGTTGATCGTAAAGCGGATAACATACACCGTTGGTGAACCCTTCAAGGCAGAGCGAACCCAGCCTGGGGCTGGGTACGGAGCCGCGGTGTGATACGGCACGGGGCATGCGGGAGTGGGATACTGAGCCGACGCGTGCCGCGCGACGCTGGCGCCGGGCGGCCGCCCGGAATCAGCAACGCAACCTTACCACACCCGCCCGCGTCCCTTGACCAGAACGGATGGGTCACGTGATCGAGACACGCTCCACGCCCGCACGCTACCAGCGGCAGGCGATCTTTGCGCCGATCGGACCTGAGGGCCAGCAGTGCATCCAACGGGCGCGCGTCTGCATCGTCGGCGTCGGCGCACTGGGTACCCACGTGGCCGACACCCTGGCCCGCGCCGGCGTTGGCTTCCTCCGCATCGTCGACCGCGACGTGCCGGAGCTGACCAACCTACAGCGGCAGATCCTCTTCGACGAGTCGGATCTCGACGCCGGCCTGCCCAAGGCCATCGCCGCCGCCCGCCGCTTGAGCGCGATCAACTCCGAAATCGAGATCGACGCCCGCGCCGTCGATGTCAACCAGACCAACATCGAAGGCCTAATCGGCGACGTCGACTTCGTCATCGACGGCACCGACAACTTCGAGATCCGCTACCTGCTTAACGATGCCTGCGTGAAGCAGGGTATCCCGTGGATTTACGGCGGGGTCATCGGCAGCTACGGCATGTCGATGACGATCCTGCCGGGTGAGACGCCCTGCCTGCGCTGCGTCTTCCCCGACCCGCCGCCGCCCGGCGAGGCACCGACCTGCGACACCGCGGGTGTCCTCGGCCCGGCAGTGGCCGCCGTGGCCGCGATCGAGTCCGCCGAGGCACTCAAGCTGGCCACCGGCGCGCGCGAGAACCTGAACCGGACGTTGCTGTCGCTCGACATCTGGGATCTCACCTTTGACCGCATCCCGCTTGGTGAGCCGAACACCGAGTGCCCGTGCTGCGGCCGGCGCCAGTTCGAGTTCCTCAACCGCGAAGCGCCGAGCCACACGACCCAGCTCTGCGGGCGTGACGCGGTCCAGGTGCTGGTTCATCCGCCCGCACGGATCACGCTGGCGAGCCTGGCCGAGCGGCTCAAGCCGGTGGGCGAGGTGGGGTACAATGCGTACCTGCTGCGCTTCCGGACCGACGGGTATGACCTCACCGTCTTCCCTGACGGCCGAGCGATCATCAAGGGCACCACCGACCCCGTGGAGGCGCGCTCCGTCTACGCCCGCTACATCGGTATGTGAGGCACGCGATGATCTACCTCGACAACGCTGCCACCAGTTGGCCCAAGCCGGAGCCGGTCTACGAGACGCTTGGGTCATTCTTGCGTGAGGCCGGTGCCAATCCGGGCCGTTCCGGCCACCGGATGGCGGTGCGTGCGGCGGCCGCCGTCGAAGGGACCCGTGCGGCGCTCGCGCGCCTGTTCGGAGTGGACGACCCGCGCCGGGTGATCTTCGCCTCCAATGCCACCGACGCACTGAACCTGGCGATCAAGGGCATCCTGTCGGCCGGCGACCACGTCGTGACGACGGTGATGGAGCACAACTCGGTGCGCCGACCGATCCGCGCCCTCGAGGTGATCGGTGTCTCCACCACCAAGGTTCCTGCCGATGCCGAGGGTTTCGTCACGCCCGAGGCGGTGCGGGCCGCGCTCCAGCCCAACACCCGTCTGGTGGCGATCACCCACGCCTCGAACGTCAACGGCGCCATTCAGCCGGTCGCGGAGATCGCCGAGGTGCTCGCGGATCACGGCGCATTCCTGCTCGTCGATGCCGCGCAGACGGCCGGGACACTGCCCTTCACCCTGGACGAGATCGGCGCCGACCTGCTCGCCTTCCCGGGCCACAAGGGGCTGATGGGCCCGCCCGGGACCGGCGGGCTGATCCTCGGTCCACGTGTTGAGATCGACGATCTGACCCCGGTGCGCGAGGGCGGCACCGGCGGCAATTCCGAAGAGGACTTCCAGCCGCGCACGCTCCCGGCGCGTTACGAGGCGGGGACCGTGAACACCGTCGGCATCGCCGCGCTCGGCGCCGCGCTGGACGTCATCGCGGAGACGGGCGTCGCCGCGATCGGCGCCCACGAGCGTGAGATGACTACCCGGCTGATCGAGGGGCTGCGCGCGATTCCGGGTGTCCGTGTCCTGTCGCCGAGTGACCCGGAACGGCGCGTGGCCGTCGTCTCAATCACCGTCGACGGCTGGGAGCCGGCCGATTTCGGCGCGGCCCTCGACGACGCGTTCCAGATCGCCTGCCGCACTGGGCTGCACTGCGCGCCGGAGGCGTGCCAGGCGTTGGGCGCCTTCCCGGGAGGCACGGTGCGGTTCAGCCCGGGATTCTTCACCACCGCCGAGGAGATCGACCGGACCATCGAGGCGGTGCGCGAGTTGGCCAAAGCCTCGCTCCAGATGGTGTGACGGGTCATCATGGCAAAGAAGCGCTACACCCGGGTCGAAGAAGAGATCATCCAGATCCTGGACAAGGCAGACCGTGAGCCAACCTGGCGGCGCCTGCGACCGCGGTGGGGACTCAATCGCCGGCCGCCGGGCCCGCGACGACCGCGAGTGGCAACCCCCGACTGGATCTGGATCGCCGTCGCTTTCGGCCTGGCGCTGGTCGCCATCGTCGCGCGGGATCTGTCGGCGACCCTCGCCATGGTCCTGGCCATCGCCAGCATCCTTGCCTTCTTCGCCCCGATCGTGCTGCGCTGGCGCGCTCCCGCGCCGCCGCCCATCCAGCGCTGGCGCGGGAAGGACATCGATCTGCCGCCCCGCCGGGCCGGCATCATGGGCGAGATCCGCTACCAGCTCTGGCGACTACGGAATCGCGATTAGCGACCGGCCCAGGGCGCCGTTCCCTGCTCCCAACCGTTGAGCGTGAGGCAGGCATGAGGGCCGCTCTCATGGGACGGTCGACGCTCCGTCCACGGCCCGCGCGTCTTTTCTCTCTCGAAAATTGGCGCATTGGACCGGTGGCGTCCACCTCGTTGATGTGCTATTCTGCCGGTCGATGCACCGTCATGCTGGCCGGTCGGCACGTGGGCGCCCACCGGCGCCCCGACTCGAGGAAACCTATGCCGCGGATCGTCAGCGACATCGTAGACGTCTACATCTTTCGCCGGACCAAGCATGGTGCCCAGTTCCTCGTCGTCCGCCGACGCCCCGACCTCGTGCTCGGCGACACCTGGCAGTCCGTCCACGGCAAGATCGAGCCGGGTGAGAGCGCCGTCGACGCGGCCCGCCGCGAGGTCCAGGAGCACACCGGCCTGATCCCGACCAGGCTCTACTCCGCCGACTACATCAATCAGTTCTACGACCACAAGACCGACAGCGTGGTCCTCGCGCCGGCCTTCGCCGTGCAGGTCGAGCCGACCGCACAGCCTCGGCTCTCCCAGGAGTACTGCGACTACGCCTGGTGTGACCTGGAGGAAACAGTCGCCCGATTGCCGCTCGCCAGCCAGCGTTGGGCGGCCCGCCACATCTACGACGTCATCGCCATGGGCGGCGAGGAGGCCGAATTCTACGCCCTGCCCTAACAGTTCCGTGCCGTGGTAGCATTGCCGCGGAGCCGGTTCCGGACGCACGGCACAGACCCCTCCCCGTGTTCGGGAATGGTTCCTGCGACGCGAGCGGCAGCGCCCGCATGAGCAAGCGGGCCTTTCGACCCTGACGCTCTGCGGACGGGGGTGATTCCCATCGACACGGCGCTCTACCTATCCGACTATCTCCTGCGCAACGGCACCCAGCGCGTCTCGGTGGTACCCGACCCCGAGGTGGCCACGATCCTCAACGCCTGCCGGCTGCGGGGGGTGTCGACCATCATCACCCCCGACGCCACCGGTGGCGCGATGCTCGCCGCGGCGGAGAGCGCCGTCCACGGCGGAACCGGCGTGATCGTCACCGGCAGTGGCCCGAGCGCCGCCGCGGTAGCCACCGCTGCTGCCCAGGCACAGATCGAGCGGCGCTCCCTCATCGCCATCACCGTCGAGCCCGATGGCGACGAAACCCGCATCGCCGCACGGCGCACGCTCGATCTGCGGGCACTCTTCGCCAGCGTGAGCAAAGGATCCTACCGCCTGCGCGCCGACAACGCGCGAGAGCTGGTCCCCTTGGCCTGGCACCTGGCCACCACGCCGCCGCGCGGAGTCGTGCACCTGCGGGTCTACAGCGACGAGCTGACCAGACCGGCTGCACCGGTGCGCGGCCAGGCACACCCACCCGCGCCGCCTCCTAGCGAGGAGTACGAGACGCTCCGCCGCCGAGCGGCCGACATGATCACCGCCGCACAACGTATCGTCGTCCTGGTCGGGCCGGATGCGGTCGAGGAACGCGCCGAGACGGCCGCACGGCTGCTGGCCGAGCAGTGGGGCGCTGCGCTGGTCGTCACGCCGATGGCCAAAGGCGCAGTGCCGGAGACCGACCCCGCCTTCGCCGGGGTGTACGGCGCGTTGGGCGACTACCCGATCGTCGAACTGATCGAACAGAGCGACCTCGTCGTCGCGTTCGGTGCCACCAGTGCCGACTTCGTCCGCCCGTGGCGGACCTCGGTGCCGACGATCCTCCTCACCCCCAACGGCCCGGACCCCGGTCTTCCCGCCGAGGTCACCTTGGTGGGGCCGCTCAACGCGCTCGCCAACGACCTCCCGCGCCAGGCGGGCGCCTACGGGGACGGCGACCAGCGATCGAGCGCCGTGCGGCGCGGCATTCAGGACGCCCTCGGGCACCCGGCCCCCGACGCCCACCCGCTGACACCGCAGCACGTCATCGCCGAGTTGCGGCGGTTGGCCTCCGCCGACGTGCCGCTCGCGGTGGAGACCGACCTGGTCGGGCTCGTCGCCGCCCAGCTCTGGACGACCACTCAACCGCGCACATTCCTCATGAGCAACGGTCTCGGGTTGCCCGGCGCCGGGCTCGCGCTTGCCCTTGCGGCCGCGCTGCACCGGGACGGCGCACCGGTGATCTGGCTCGGAACCGACACCCCGCTGACGGTTCGCTCGGCCCTGCTGGCCCACGTCCGCAGCATGCAGGTGCCGCTTCCGCTCGTCGTCATCAACCAGGGTGTGCATCTCGACCTGCTGCGCGTGCAGGAGCGCGCCGGATACCCGGCAGTCGGCAGCGCGTACCCGCCACCGAACCTGGAGGCGCTGGCGGCCCTCCACGGGCTGGCCTACGCCCGCGTCGAGTCGCCCGATGACCTCACCGGCACCATCGCGGCCGCCTTCACGGCCGGGCGGCCCTCCCTGGTCGACGTTGTTACCGAGCGCGACTACTGGTGGCGCCGCGGCTAGGCTCCCGCGCCGCCTCCCGGTCCTCTCCCCGCCTTCGGTATACTTCGAGATGCCGTGATCGCCGGCAGTTCGACACCGGGGCGAGGAGATGTCATGCCCGAATTCCAGCTAGTCACCGATCTCCGACCGACCGGCGACCAGCCGAAAGCCATCGCCCAACTGGTCGAGGGGCTCCAGCGCGGCTACGATCAGCAGACCCTGCTCGGCGTGACCGGGTCGGGCAAGACGTTCACCATGGCCAACGTCATCCAGGCCGTGCAGCGCCCCACGCTGGTGCTTGCGCCCAACAAGACTCTGGCCGCGCAGCTCTACAGCGAGTTCAAAGAGTTCTTCCCGCACAACGCGGTTGAGTACTTCGTCAGTTATTACGACTACTACCAGCCGGAGGCCTACGTCCCGCGCACCGACACCTACATCGAGAAGGACGCGGAGATCAACGACGAGATCGACAAACTGCGGCACGCCGCGACGCGAGCGCTGCTGACCCGCCGGGACGTCATCATCGTCGCCAGCGTCTCCTGCATCTACGGCATCGGCTCCCCCGAAGAGTACGGGAAGACGATCGTCTCCCTGCGCCGGGGCGCCACCGTCCGGCGCGACAAGGTGCTGCGCCATCTGGTCGAGATCCAGTACGAGCGTAACGACCTGACCTTGATGCGCGGTACCTTCCGCGTCCGCGGCGACACGCTCGACATCTTCCCCGCCTACGAGGAGATCGCGGTCCGGATCGAGTTCTGGGGCGACGAGATCGAGCGCATCGTCGATATCGATCCGCTCACCGGGGAGGTTCTGGCCGAGCGCAACGAGATCGACATCTACCCCGCCAAGCACTTCGTCACCAGCCAGGAGAAGCTCCAGCGCGCCATCAAGAGCATCCAGGAGGAGCTGGAGGAGTGGCTGAAGCACCTGGAGGCGGAGGGGAAGATCCTGGAGGCGGCGCGCCTCAAGCAGCGCACCCTGTACGACCTGGAGATGCTGCAAGAGGCCGGATACTGCTCCGGCATCGAGAACTATTCCCGGCACCTCTCCGGGCGCAAAGAGGGTGAGCCGCCCTGGACGCTGCTCGATTACTTCCCGGACGACTACCTGATGTTCATCGACGAGTCCCACATGTCGATCCCGCAGGTCCGGGGCATGTACGGTGGCGACCGCTCGCGCAAGGACATCCTCGTCGAGTTCGGCTTCCGCCTGCCGTCCGCGCGGGACAACCGGCCGCTCACCTTCGACGAGTTCATGGACCACATCAACCAGGTAATCTACGTCTCGGCGACGCCTGGTGAGTACGAGTTGCAGCACAGCAAGCAGGTCGTCGAGCAGGTGATCCGCCCGACCGGACTGCTGGATCCGGAGATCAGCGTCCGGCCGACCAAGGGCCAGATCGACGACCTGATCGACGAGATCCACCGTCGTGTCGCCCGCGGGGAGCGGGCGCTGGTCACCACCTTGACCAAGAAGATGGCGGAGGATCTGGCCGACTACCTCAAGGAGATCGGCATCCGCACCCACTACCTGCACAGCGAAATCGACACGCTGGAGCGGATCGAGATCCTGCGCGACCTGCGGCTCGGCGTCTACGACGTGGTGGTGGGGATCAACCTGTTGCGGGAAGGGCTGGACCTGCCCGAGGTGTCGCTCGTCGCCATCCTCGATGCCGACAAGGAGGGCTACCTGCGCTCCGAGAGCGCGCTCATCCAGACGATCGGCCGGGCGGCCCGCCACGTCGAAGGGACGGTGATCATGTATGCCGACACCGTCACCCGGTCGATGGAAGCCGCGATCAACGAGACCTACCGGCGCCGTGCCATCCAGATCGCTTACAATCAGGAGCACGGCATCGAGCCGCGCGGCATCGTCAAGGAGGTCCGTGACCTGACCGACCGCGTGCGCGCGGTGGCCGAAGAGGCGAGCCCCTACCGGGCCGAGTCGAAGGCCGGGGCGATCGCCGAGTTGCCGCCCGACGAGCTGGTGCGGATGATCAAGGACCTGGAGCGGCAGATGAAGGAAGCGGCCAAGATGCTCGAGTTCGAGAAGGCCGCCCTGCTGCGGGACCAGATCATCGAGTTGCGACGCATCCAGGAAGTCGTCTGAGGCGGGCATTCACCGCACCGGGGACCGTCGCTCACCGCACCTCAGCCATCCGACCCCGGCGACAGCAGGTACAGCATCGGCAGCGGCGCCAGGCGCCGCTGCCGCCCGCGTCTGGGAAGTGGGGGGAATGGCACAGGGACCGAATCGGCGAGGGGCGCGCCGCGGCGCCGTAACCCGGCTCAATCTGATTCTGTCCGTCATCCTCATCGTGATCGTGCTCGCCATCGTTGGCGTGCTCATCCTCAACAGCCGCAGCAAGGCGGAACCGCCGGCCGCGTCACCGACGGCTGCGACCACCAACGCGTCGCCCACCGCAGCACTCGGCGTCGCGACACCGACCGCAGCGCCGAGCGCGGAGCCAACGACCGAACAGGAGGCGGAGGTTCAGCAAACGCCGACGCCGGAGCCGCCGACGCCCACCGTCGAGCCGACGCCGACCCCGGTGGTCGGAGAATTCGGCGACCTCCCGGCGCCGGACATGCCCAGCGGCAACTCGGCGCGGAGGCCGATCACCCTGGACTACCGCCTCGATCTGAGCCTGCAACTCGTCCCGACCGAGGCGCCCGTCTACGCACTGGAGCACCGCACCTGGACGCTCGACGAAGTGCAGGCCCTCGCCAACTCGCTCGGCATCGAAAGCGAGGTCGTCGACCAGGGTGGGGGCAGCTTCCGCACCGCCGACGGGAGCCTCTACATCGCCAGCGATCTGGTCCGCTATATCAACAGCGCACCCGACTCGTCCGGGGCAACCAACCTGCCCGGGGACGACGCCCTGATTGAGACGGCACGCACCTGGCTCATTGAGCATCATCTGGTCGGTGCCGATGCCGGGCCGGGCAGCGTGCGGCTGCGCGACGACGACGCCGGGCGCGCCATCGTCGCCATCAAGCCCGTGGAACCCCAGGGGATTCTCTCTGCCACCCCGGAGGCGTCGGTGACCCTCACAGCCGACGGCACCGTGCTCCAGGCCGACATCCAGTGGCCGGCGGCCCTGCGCCGGTCGAACTACGGCCTTCGCTCTGCAGAAGATTTGTGGAACGACATCCGCGCCGGGCGCGGCTACCTCGAGATCGATCCCGCAGCGTTGCCGACGTCCGACGGGGCGCTCACCGGGCCAGCCAGCCTGACCTCCGTGTCGCTCGCCTATACGCTGGCCGGGTCGCCCGCGGCGCAACAATTCCTCGTCCCGCTCGTCGTGTTTGCAGGGCAGGCAGAGATCGAGGGGGCGGACGGGCCGATCCCGGTCAAGGTCTACGTCCCCGCGGTCAGCGCACAGGTAGCCCCACGCGGATAGGCGTGCTCGGCGCCGGGCCGCAAGCCACAGGGTGTCGGGTGCCAACACGGGAAGGGGAACGTGGCACATGGCCAAGCACGGCTCAATCCGAGCGGCACACGTGGGCGCAGTTCTGCTTCTGCTGGTAACGACACTCGCCGCCGCACTCGTACCTGCACCGCGGGAGGCGGCCGCGCGCACCGCGACCGTGCGTTGGGGGTACTACATCACCTACGACCCGACCTCGCTGGCCACCCTCAAGGCCCACGTCGATCAGCTCGACATCGTCTCGCCCTACTTCTACAACCTGAACGCCGACGGCACGATTCAGGGCTTCTCCCAGTCCGAGGCACTGAGCGTGATGCGCAAGGCCGGCGTCAAGATCGTCCCGATGATCAAGAACGTGCCCCAGTGGGACGCGTTCCACGACACCATCGCCACGCCGGAGAAGCGTGATGCCATCGTCGAGCGCCTGGTCAACCTCGTGACGGAGAACAACTACGACGGCATCCACATCGACTTCGAGGCGGTCAATACGAGCGACGCCGCGCTCCTGACCGACTTCCAGGAGCGGCTGGCCAAGCGACTCCATCCGCTGGGCAAGCTCGTCACCCAGGCCATCGCCGCCCGCACCTCCGACGCACCGACGGCCTGGGGCGGCGCTTACGACTACAAGGCGCTGGGCGCGATCAACGACTACGTCGTCGTGATGGCGTACGACTACCACTACGCCGGCGGCAGCCCCGGCCCCGTCGCGCCGCTCCCCTGGGTGCGCAACGTCGTGACCTACACCAAGAGCCGCATGCCCGCCGCAACGTTCCTGCTGGGCATGCCCCTGTACGGCTACAACTGGGACGTGACGGAGAAGCGGCCGGCGACCTCCGTCCGCTACGACCAGGCGCAGGCGCTCCTGGCCCGGACCGGCGCCCAGGGCGGCTACGACACGACGCAGCAAACCCCGTGGCTGCGCTACACGGACGACGACGGGCACCAGCACGAGGTCTGGTACGAAAACGCCACCAGCATCCGCGCCAAGCTCGACCTGATGCTCGATGAAGGCCTCGGCGGCTTCGCCTTCTGGCGGCTCGGCCACGAAGACCCGGCCGTCTGGGATGAGGTCGCGCGGTTGGCGACGCCCGCCACGCGCGTGCCGCCCTTCCCGGCCACGCCCGACCGCGTCTACTTCCCGGAGACCGGCCACTCCCTCGCCTACGGCTTCAAGGGATACTGGGAGCGCAACGGCGGTCTGCCCGTCTTCGGCTATCCCTGGACCGAGGAGTTCAGCGAGCCGAACCGGGACACGGGCGAGGTCTACACCGTGCAGTACTTCGAGCGGCAGCGCTTCGAGTACCATCCCGAGAACGCGGGCACCGTCTACGAGGTACTGCTCGGTCGCCTGGGTGCGGCCGAGGCCGAGCGGCGCGGCCTGCTCGGCACCGAGCCGTTCCTCCCCCTCCCGGCAACAACCCCGCCTGATGCGAACTGCGACTTCTTCCCGGAGACCGGCCATCGCCTCTGCTTCGGCTTCCGGGAGTACTGGACCAGCCACGGGCTGGACTTCGGCGATCCCGGAGTCTCTTTCCGAGAGTCCCTGGCGCTCTCCGGCTACCCGATATCGGAGGAGTTCACCGACCCGGCCACCGGGCGGACGGTGCAGTATTTTGAGCGCGCCCGTTTCGAATACCATCCGGAGAACGCGGGCACGCCGTACGTCGTGCTGCTCGGCCTGCTCGGCACCGACGAAGTGCGTATCAAGGGGTGGATTCGGTGACAGATACGTCCGCACGGAACCGGCGCAAGCTCATCCTGGTCCTGCACGGACCCAACCTGAACATGCTCGGGCAGCGTGAGCCGGCGATTTACGGCCGGGTGACCCTGGCCGAGATCGACCAGCGAATCCGCGACGCCGCCGCCGAGCGCGGCTTCGAGACGATCATCGTGCAATCCAACTACGAAGGCGCGCTGATCGATGAGATCCAGCGCAGCGGCTCTGTGGCCTGTGGTATCATCGTCAATCCAGGGGCTCTGACCCACTACAGCATCGCGCTGCGCGATGCCCTGGCGGCGGTGGCTGCCCCAGCCGTCGAGGTGCACCTCAGCAACGTGTACCGCCGTGAGGAGTTCCGCCACCGCTCGGTCATCGCCCCCGTTGTCACCGGGCAGATCGCAGGACTGGGCGCCGACGGCTACCTGCTCGCCCTGCGGTACCTCATGGACCGGTACGAAGCAGAAGGGACCACGCCTGATGCCTGACCGCCTTGCCGTGCTCCGTGAGCGGATTGCGGAGCTCGGCCTCGACGCGATCGTCATCACCCACCCGTCAAATCGGTACTACCTGACGGGTTACACCGGAGATGACATCCCTCCAAACGAGTCAGGCGGTCACGTCATCGTCACTGCCGACCGTGCCGTCCTTGTCACCAGCACCGTCAACTCCGAGCAGGCGCGGCAGCAGGCATCCGGCTTTGAGGTCTTCGACCGTGTCTATGGCCTGACCGAGGCAGACGCGACCCTGCTCACCGAAATGGGCGTGCGGCGGGTCGGCTTCGAAGACAAGGCGATCCTCTACCAGGATCACCGCACACTGACCGAGCGCCTGGGCGATGGTGTCGAGCTGGTTCCCGTCGGGACGCTCGTCGACGACATGCGGGTGATCAAGACTTCGGACGAGATCACGAAGATCGCCCGGGCGATCGAGGTGACCGACCGCGCCTTCGAGCAGGTCGCCGCCACGATCCAGGCAGGCGACCGCGAGCGCGACATCGCCTGGCGCCTCGAATCCGCGATGCGCGAACTCGGCGCCAGCGGCCCGTCTTTCCCGACCATCGTTGCGTCAGGCCCAAACGCGGCGCTGCCCCACCACGAACCGGGCGACCGCCAGATTCAGCCGGGCGAGCCGATCGTGATCGACATGGGCGCCCGCGTCGACGGCTACTGCGCCGATCTCACCCGCACCGTCTGGGTGGGCGAACCGGACTCCCGCCTGCGCGAGATCTACCCGATCGTGCTCCGTGCGCTCGAGGCAGCCGAGGCCGGCCTCCGCGCGGGGATCACCGGCCGCGAGGGGGACGCCCTGGCGCGCGACGTGATTGAGCAGGCCGGCTACGGCGAGGCGTTCGGGCACTCCCTGGGCCATGGGGTCGGCGTGCGGGTCCATGAGGGACCGGCGCTGTCGAAGCGCAATGAGGAGCCGCTCCCGGCCGGCAGCGTGGTCACCATCGAACCGGGCATCTACATCCCCGGGTGGGGTGGCGTCCGCATTGAAGACGTCGGGGTGCTTGAGGACAAAGGCATCCGCATTCTGACGCGCGCGGCCAAGCGGAGCATCGACTGACGTTCGTATACGGCATCCAACGGCATTCAATGGAGGCAGCATGATCGATACTGGGGACCTTCGGAAGGGCCTGACGCTGGAGATGAACGGCGAGCTGGTGCGCGTCGTCGACTTCCAGCACGTCAAACAGGGCCGCGGTAGCGCCTTCGTCCGCCTCAGCCTGCGCAACCTGCGCACGGGCGCCATCACCCAGCAGACATTCCAGGCGGGTTCGAAGTTCACGCCGGTCCGGCTGGAGCGCCAGCGCGTCCAGTACCTGTACAACGACGAGGGCCAGTATCACTTCATGGATGTGGACACCTTCGAGCAGTTCGCCCTCGACAAGGAGACGCTCGGGGACGCGGTCTACTACCTGATTGAGAACGAGACGATCGACCTGCTGACCCACAACGGCCAGCCGATCGATGTCGAGTTGCCGGTGACAGTGAACCTGCGCGTGGAGCAGACCGAGCCGGGTGTGCGGGGCGACACCGCCTCCGGCGGCTCCAAGCCCGCGCGCCTGGAGACCGGCCTGACGATCAACGTCCCCCTCTTCATCAACGAGGGCGATGTGGTGACGGTCGATACCCGGACCGGCGAGTATCTTGGGCGCGTGAACTAGTCGCACTGCGCGCGAGTGGAGCGGCCTGAATGATGACGAGGAATCCCGACACGCCGGACGGGGCGCATACGGAACTGCCGGACGACTACGCAGCGCTCACGGCAACCGTCCGCGAGCTGGTCAAGGTCATGCGCGAGGGCGGCATCGGCCGGCTCGAAATCAAGCGGGGCGATCTGAAGATCGAGTTGGCCGCCCGTGAGGAGCCAGCGGTTTCCGGTCCCGTTCCGGCCGAGGCCCTCGTCCAGGCGACGCCCACCCAACCGGCCGCAGATCCGGCACCGGCCGAGGAGGGGCACATCATCACCTCGCCGATGATCGGCACCTTCTACGCGGCGCCGGCTCCGGGTGAGCGGCCCTTCGTTCAGGTGGGCGATACGGTTGAGGTCGGGCAGACGGTGGCCATCATCGAGGCTATGAAGATCATGAATGAGATCGTGGCCGACGTGGCTGGGACCGTCGTGGAGATCATGGTGCGCGACGCCGAGCCGGTCGAGTACGGCCACCCGCTGATGCGCATCAAGCCGCACGCCTAGCCGTAGAGGGGCCAGCCGTGCGCATTCTCGACGTCGCTGACGTCACCGCCTACATCAAGGATCTGCTCGACGCGGACCCGATCCTCAGCGACGTCTGGATTCGCGGCGAAGTCTCCAACTTCGTGCGCTCGGCGGCCGGTCACATCTACTTCACGCTCAAGTCGGAGCGCGCCCAGCTCCGCTGCGTGCTCTTCCGCGGGAACGCCCGCTGGCTCACCTTCCAGCCCGAGAACGGCGACGCCATCCTGGCCCACGGCCGGGTCTCGGTCTACGAGGCCGGCGGGCAGTACCAGCTTTACGTCGACCTCATCCAGCCGGAGGGTACCGGGCTCCTGCATCTCCAGTTCGAGGAGCTGCGGCGGCGACTGGAGATGGAGGGTCTATTCGACCCGTCGCGCAAGCGGCCGCTGCCGCGCCTCCCGCGTCGGATCGGCGTCGTGACATCGCCCACCGGCGCCGTCTGGCACGACATTCAGACGGTGCTGCGGCGCCGCTACCCGCTGGCGGAGCTCGTCCTGGCCCCGGCCCAGGTGCAGGGCGACGATGCACCACCCACCATCATCCGCGCGCTCGAGGCATTGCAGCTCGACGGCAACGTCGACGTCATCATCATCGCGCGCGGCGGCGGCTCGATGGAAGACCTGTGGTGCTTCAACGACGAGGCGCTTGCCCGCGCCGTCTTCGCCAGCCGCATCCCGGTCATCTCCGCCGTCGGTCACGAAACCGACTTCACGATCTGTGACTTCGTCGCCGACGTGCGTGCCCCGACCCCCTCTGCTGCGGCCGAGATTGTGGCGCCGCACATCAACGAGCTGGCCGCCGAGGTGAACGGCCTGCTGGCCCGGGCCAACACCGCGCTCTGGGACCTCCTGCGCGACTGCCGCGAGACGGTGGACGGGTTGGCGCTTCGGCTCCAGCGGCACGGTCCGGAGAACCTGATCCGCCAGGAGCGCCTGCGGCTCGACAGCCGCGCCGAGATCATGCACCAGCACCTTCGCCGCCGCATCGCCAGCCAGCGCGCAGCGATCGAGGCAATCCAGCGGCAACTCGACCTGCTGCACCCGCTGGGTGTCCTGCGACGCGGTTATGCCATCGTGCTCGACCGGGAAACGGGCGAGCGGCTGCGCAGCGCCAAGGGCCTCGCGGTTGATCAGAAGGTGACGCTGGAGTTCCACGACGGGGAGGCCGGCGCCGTCGTGCGCAGTGTCGAAACGTCGAGAGGAGCGGAGCATGTCCACGCCCCCGCAGAGACCCAACGATGAATGGCTCGCTGACGTCGTCCCGCCGGACGCCGGGTACGAGGACCTGGTGGCCGTGCTGAACGAAGTGGTGGAGCGCCTGGAGCGGGGTGACCTGTCGCTGGATCAGGCCCTGCAGGAGTATGAGCGTGGCGTGGCACTGGTCCGCCGGTGCAACGACCTGCTCGATCAGGCCGAACTCCGCGTCAGCGAGTTGTCGAGCGGCCTATCTTCCAGCCACGGTGCGGACCGCGGTCCCGGCGAGCGACCCCTCTCGCTCTTCGGCGATGACTATGAGGATGAGTTCGACGACGAGTTTGACGACGAGTAGCGGCGGTTACCCCACCGACTCCGAGTTGGTGGGTGCTCCGGGCTCACCGCCAGCGGCGGGTTCGTGCAGCGCCTGCGCCTTGCGCTGGAAGACCTGGTACACCGGCGCCTCCTGCTCGACCCGCCCGCGCGTTGCCAGCCAGTAGACCAGGCGCACCGGGAGTGCAACCACGGCGAAGAGTTGCGCCGCCCCGGCTGCGAGCAACCCGGCGATCAGCGCGTACAACCCCAATGCCCAGAAAAGGATGAACCCGACATCGACCGGCCGCGGGTCGGCCAGCGACGCCTGCGTGCCGTAGAGGTAGACGTCGAGCCGGATGCGGATCGGGTTCAGGAAGTAGATGCAGGCTAGCCCGATCGCGGCCCACATCACGGCCAGCGGGATACTCCCCCGATGCCGGGCGTAGAGCAGCGCGCAGCCGAGCAGCCCCGCTACCAGCAGCGCCACCGTGATGCCGCGAATCGGCTCCGCCGTTAGCGCGGTATCGAACGGATCGCTCTGCCATCGCTTCGCCGGTGAGTACCCGTAGCCCAGGAGTTGGCGCCAGTTGTCGAACAGCGTGACCCACACCGGGAAGGCCAGGACGATCCCGAGCGTGAACCGGCCGATCCAGTTCCACACCGGAGTGTCATGCACCGCCACCTGCCGCAGCAGCGACACCCGCCCCCGTGCCCAGAGCCAGAACACGAGGTAGAGCACGATCGTGATGGGGACATCGCCCGAGACGAAGCGGTACAGCATCTTCCCACCAACCACCCCGGACGCCCGGGACATCCACCGTCTGCCGCACGGATAAGTGTACTCGCGAGGCCGCCACATCGGCGATGCCTCGCGGGACACGAGGCACGCCGGCATCCTGCCGGTCCCGTTCCCCGGCTCGCGCGTGGGAACAGCGGGACCGGCACGATGTCGCCGCCCCTGCGGTCCCGGTCGCTCAGATCATCCAAGCGGCAGGCGCAGCCGGTTGCCGCCGAGGACGTGGAAATGGAGATGGAAGACCGTCTGCCCGGAGTCTGGCCCGGTGTTCGTAACCACCCGGTAGCCGGACTCGGCCAGCCCGGCATCGCGCGCGACCTTGGCGGCCACCTGGAGCAGCCGGCCGAGGAGCACTGGGTCCGTCTCCTCCGCCTGGTTGAGTGACGTGATGTGCTGGTTTGGAATCACCAGGACGTGGGTCGACGCCTGGGGGTTGATATCGTTGAACGCGGTCACCTCGTCGTCCTGGTAGACGATTGTGGCCGGGAGCTCTCCCGCCACGATCCGGCAGAAGATGCAGTCGTTCGCCATTCCACCTCCCTCTCCACGCGGCCCGTGGGCGCTATTCAATGACGGCCAGCGCCCGGTTGCGCGTGCGCTCCCTCTCCACGCGGCCCGTGGGCGCTATACTTATGCGAACACGAGTTCGGAGTGGACTGTGCCAGAGCTACCGGAAGTCGAGAACGTCCGCCGCAGCCTTTCCGCCGCCGTGGCCGGGGCCACCATCGCCGCCGTCCGGCTGGGGGCATTCACCGGTTGCATCGCCGCACCCGCGCCCGACGAGTTCGTCGCGCGCGTCACCGGCCGCAGGATCACCGGATTCGGGCGCCGCGGCAAGTACCTGCTCATCGCGCTCGACAACGGCGACACCATCGCCGTGCACCTGCGCATGACCGGTGAATTGGCCGTCACGTCCCCGGAGGCGCCCACCGGCAAGCACCACCACCTGACCTTCGTCCTCGACGATGGACGAGAGTTACGCTTCTCCGATACCCGCAAGTTCGGCCGGCTCACGCTCCTGACTCCCGACGAGGCCGCCGAGCTTGACCGCAGCCTCGGACCCGAGCCGCTCGACGATCGGTTCACCGCCGAACGGTTCGCCGCCATGCTCGCCGCCCGGTCGCGCACCGTCAAGGCGCTCCTGCTGGACCAGACGTTCCTTGCCGGCGTCGGCAACATCTACGCTGACGAGGCGCTCTTCGCCGCCGGAATCCACCCGCTGCGCCCGGCGAACTCCCTCACGCTCAGTGAGGCCGCCCGCCTGCTGGACGCCATACGAGTGACCCTCGCCGCTGCCATCGACCGCGGCGGCACGACGCTGCGCGACTACCGGGACGGCCTTGGCCGCCCCGGCAACAACCAGCACTATCTCCACATCTACCACCTGGCCGAGGGCGACCCGTGCCCACGCTGCGGCGAGCCGATCGCGCGCGTCGTCGTGGCCCAGCGTGGCACCCGCTTCTGCCCCCGCTGCCAGCCGCTGCCTACGCTGTAGGCTCTCCGTACGCGCTGTCGATCGCGGACAGCAGGGCCGGGTCGTCCGGGTTCAGCACCGGGTACTCCCCGGTGACCAGGTCCGTGTGCTTCAGCCCCGCGCCGGTGGCGAACAGCACCACCTCGTCGTCCTGGCCCAGCACGCCGCGCTCCCGCAGCAGCCGCGCCGCCGCGACGACCGCGCCCGCTTCCGGCGATACGAACAGTCCCTCGTGCGTCGCCGCGAGGCGGACGCCCTCCAGCAGCTCCTCATCGGAGACGGTGATCGCCGTGCCGCCGCTCTGGCGCACCGCGTCCAGGATCAGGTAGTCGCCGATCGCCACCGGCACGCGAATGCCGGGCGCCACTGTCGCCGCGCCCTCCCAGAGCTGCGCGTAGCGCTCACCCTGCTCGAACGCGCGCACGATCGGCGCACAGCCCTCGGACTGGACCACGATCATCCGCGGGCGCTTCGATCCGATCAGGCCCAACTGCTCCAGCTCGTTGAACGCCTTCCACATCCCGACGATGCCCGTCCCGCCGCCGGTGGGATAGATGATGGCATCCGGCAGGCGCCAGCCGAGCTGCTCGGCCAGCTCCAGCCCCATCGTCTTCTTCCCCTCGGCCCGGTACGGCTCCTTGAGCGTCGAGACGTCGAACCAGCCCCGCGCTTCGGCGCCGGCGCGCACGACACGCCCGCAGTCGTTGATCAGGCCGTTGACCAGGAAGACCCTGGCGCCGTAGGCGCGGCACTCCGCCTTCATCGGCTCCGGCGTGTCGGCCGGCATGAACACGTAGGCCTCCAGCCCGGCGCGCGCCGCGTAGGCCGACATCGCCGCGGCGGCGTTTCCGGCAGAGGGGATCGCCACCGCGGTCGCTCCCAGCTCCGCCGCTCGCGATACCGCGGCACACAGCCCTCGCGCCTTGAAGCTGCCGGTCGGATTCTGCCCGTCGTCCTTCACCAGCAGCCGGTTGTACCCGAGCGCCTTCCCGAGCCGGGAAGCCGGCAGCAGCGGCGTGCCTCCCTCACCCAGCGTGAGCGCATGGCGAGCATCCTGGACCGGCATGATCTCCGCGTAGCGCCAGAGATTCCACGGCCGACTGGCCAACGCCTCCCGCGTCAGCGTCTTCGCCGCCGCTTCGAGGTCGTACCGCGCAAAGAGCACCTTGCCGCACGCCGGGCAGGTGGTCATCAGCCGGTCAGCGGGATACGTCTCCCCGCACGCCGTGCACTCCAGATGGGTGAGATGGCTACGCATCAACAATCCTCGCTCTCCGTCCGGAATCCTTCGGGCATGTAGCCCCTACGGGATTGTAACGAGGAACGAGCCGATGCGCTCACGAGAAGCGGGCGCCGCCTCATCCGGGGGTGAGGCGGCGCCACGGCGCGAGAGAAGGGATGGGTTGGTACCTAACGCTCGATGTAGCAGGTGAAGCGCCCGCGACGGGAAGCGACCATCTCCTCGGTGCACTCGCCGCGCGCCATCGCGAAAGCACCGGTGCCGCCGGTGACGGAGAGGTAGCTCTTGCCACGGAACGTGACGGTGCCCATCACGTCGATGCTCCCCTGCCCCCACAGCTCGAAGCGCGCCACCTCAAAGAGATGGTTGGCCGCCGTCTCGAAGTAGTCCGGTGCTGAGGTGCCGACGCCGATGAAGTAGAACTCCCCGATCTGCTCCGTGGCCTCAAGGTCCGGTTCGAAGATCTTGCCGCCGCCGGAGGACACCTCTCCACGCGCGGGCCAGGCCCCGGCCGGCGCGTCCGCCAGGCGGTGGATGTTCGGCTGGTCGAAGGCCACGTCGATGACGACCGTCTGGCCCTGCTGACCTGCCACTCGCGGCACCACCAGGAGCGAGGTGATCACCAGCACTGCGGCGACCGCCGCGACGAGCGCCACCCAGCGCCCGGTCACCCTCACCAGCGCAGCTCTCACGGTACTCCTTCCCTTCCGGGCTTCACGCCGCCTCCGGGCGGCGTTGCCGTACACGGACCACTTCACCAAGGTAGCCCGCGATGAAGGATCCCGCGCGGGACAAACGTCCCATTACGTTCCTTCTCGTCGTAGGACAACGGTACCGGGAGCGGGCACATCAGAACCCCTGGCGCACCTCTAGACGACGAGCCGAAGCATCTGCTATACTGGGAACCGGCAGGTACAGATGCGGGTGTAACTCAGTTGGCAGAGTGCCTGCTTCCCAAGCAGGATGTCGTGGGTTCGAATCCCATCACCCGCTCCCTCAGTCCGGATTCAGTATGAATCCGGGCTATTTTTGTGCTCGGCGATGGCTCGGCATACGGCAGCCGTGCTGCCTGGCTGGCGACCCGGCTCGACCGGCCCTGGCTCACCTCGCACGGCGTCCTCGATGCGGCGCGCTAAGGCGTGATGCGGTTCCAGAGGTCCGTGAACGCTATCGTGTCAAAGAAGGCAATGGCCTCGACGATCCGGCCGTCCTGCAACCGCAGGTACCACGAGTACGTGTTGCGGTAGGGCTTGCCGTCGCGTGCCGTTCCGGAGGCGTCGAACAGGGCGATCACCCAGTCGTTCTCCGCATACAGCGAGCGAACCGCCGGGACGAGCGGCGAGGCCATCCGCGCATTGAACGGGTGAATCACCCCGTCCATGAACTCCTGGCGACTCTCGTATGTGCGCGACACCGGGCTGTTCCCCACGATGGTCCACGAGGCGTCATCAGCCAAGAGCCCGAAGGGCCCGCCCGTTCCCGCCGCCCATTCCTCGAAGGCATGGGCGATCGTGGCTTTGTTCGCCTCCTCGATCTGCCGGTCCCGCGGTGTCCCTGGCGTGTTCTGTCCGTCCTTCATGGCACCCCTCGTCTCTTCGCGGACGCGGCGACCCGCCGCCGTCCACGGCCGCTGATCTCGCCTCGCGGCCGCCTGGTCGCTGGCTGGCGACGCCGCATTCACACCGGCCGGCCTCACGGGCGGCTGGATGAATAGGGACTGTGGCCGTCCAGTGCACCGATGGCCTGTAATAGCCGTTACGACGGCGGGAACGCGCGATTCTCGCGCTCCCGGTTCGGTTGGTTCGGACGTCCTGATCGCTGATACTCCGGCTGCAAGGGCCATGCCCGTATCAGTCGTCGTAGGGTGACGGGGGAACGTGGCCTCGGTGGCCCGGGGAACCGGCTAGGCGGGGGTGGCCAGCCGCAGCCCGATGATGCCGGCGACGACGAGGGAGATGGAGACGAGGCGCAAGACGCTGGCCGGTTCGTGAAACAGCACAATGCCTGCGACGGCGACTCCGACGGCGCCGATCCCGGTCCAAATGGCGTAGGCGGTCCCCAGCGGTAACGACTTCACCGCCTGCGCGAGGAAGACGTAGCTCAGGATCATCGCCGCGATGGTCAACACCGACGGCCAGAGCTTGGTGAACCCCTCGGACAGCTTCAGCCCGACCGCCCAGGTGATCTCGAACACGCCGGCGATCACGAGAAAGACCCAGGCCATGCGTCCTCCCCTCTCCGCCCCTATTCTGTCCGAGGCCGCGCAACCGGGCCAGATGTGGCTCGGGGATCGGTCGACACGACAGAGCCGGGTCCGTTCGTGGACCCGGCTCCGTGCCGACCTCAGCGTGTTTGGTACCCGGACTAGTGCTCGCCCGCGATCCAGGCTCCGAGGCGCACGATGCGGCCGCCGATATTCGACCGCATGCTCCGGCGCTTCTCGCCGCCCACCTCGGGGATCCGCCGCCCGCGCTGGGATTCGAGCAGCAGGTCCCGGCGCCGCGCCTCGGCATGAACTTCCATCATCGGTCCAATCACCGTCGTGCTCCTCTCGGCTGCTCCGACTCCGTTGCCGGTCGTGGACCGCATCGTCCATCACGAGATCCAAGGGTAGATGCTCGGCCTGGCGCACGATATCGGATCTTGGGTCAGGCATGGAGCGGCATACCGGCCAGCCATTCACCCTGCACGAAAGGACAGCGCCCGGCAGATCCGGGCGCTGGCGGAACAAAGAGGGAACCCGGCGCTGGGCGCCGGGGAGACGATCTAGGGGGGACAACAGAGGAAACAAGGGGATAAAGGGGTGCTTGCTCGGGCCTTGTGACGGGCCTCGTCTCCAGCCCGTACGTACGCGGCCTTGGTGACGGTATCGTAGACAAACTCGGGCAACAGCGTCATCCTGATCTCCAGGACCATCGTCACAAATTCGTGACAGCACCGGGGAAATCGACGGCTCTCGCCCGGCGCGGTGCCGGTTTGACAATGACCCGTCATCCCTCGTATACTTCTCGCGGCTCCGGGACGGGGCCGATCGTGGGGGCATAGCTCAGTTGGGAGAGCGCTACAATCGCACTGTAGAGGTCGGGGGTTCGAATCCCCCTGCCTCCACCCACGAACCTTACTCACACCACCCGTCGCACACCTCGCGACGGTTCAGCCGTTCAGACCCGATCGCAGCTAGGTCCAGTGACCGGCTCGCACGATCCACGGAGGTGCGCCGGCCCAGCATAGGTCGAACCCCACCTCCCACCGCCTCACCGCTCGACGCACCGGACAGGGAGGGTGCGCCATGGAATCCCGGGCCTACCAGGTAATCGGCCGGCGGCTCAGTCAACCGCAAACGCTGATCTTCCGCGACGCGGACGGCCGCCAATTCCTGCGCGCCGGCTGCGGCACACGCCTGGTCCGTGTCACCGCACGCGACGCCATGCGGCTCATGCGTAGCCGCGAATACCACAGCGTCCTCGACCGCTCCTGGCGGAGCGAGTTGGACGCCATCGTGATGGATTGCCCGCTCCCCGACTCCGCCGCTCCCGAGGTCGCCGGCTCGTAGCGCCGCGACCAAGATGCACGCGGTCCTGAGCGCGCGTCGTCGCTCCCGGAAACACTCCCCGGAGACGAAACCACCCGGGCCGTTGCCGTGCCCGGGTGGCTGTGTTGCCTTTGTGGTGCAGCCGGTCAGGACGCCGGCTGTGGCCGCATCGTCGGTGAGGGGTGCGGCTGCGGATGCGGCGACCGCTCGCCTCCCCGATCCGCTTCCTCAGTCTTGTGGGCGAGCGCCGCCGGACGCGTTATCGGCGGGCCGACCAACTGCGGCCGCGGGCGCGGCTCGTCGAACAGCGCCTCCAGCTCGTGCCCGTCGATCGTCTCCGCCTCCATCAGGAGCATGGCGATCGCTTCCAGCTTGTCCATGTGCTGGCTCAGGATCTCGTGGGACCGCTTGTAGGCGGTGTCGATCAGGCTGCGGATCTCCTGGTCGATCATGTAGGCGACTTCGTCGCTGTAGTTCCGCTGCTCGTTGATCTCCCGGCCCAGGAAGACCAGCTCCTCCTTGCGGCCGAACGCCAGCGGCCCGAGCGTCTTGCTCATGCCGTACTCGGTGACCATTCGGCGCGCCAGATTAGTGGCCCGCTCGATGTCGTTGGCCGCGCCGGTGGAGATCTCCTGGAACACCAGCTCCTCGGCCACGTGCCCGCCCATGAAGACGGCCAGTTGGTCCTCGAACTGCTTCTTCGTCCAGAAGAAGCGGTCCTCCTCGGGCAGAACCCGGGTGTAGCCGCCCATCATGCCGCGCGCCACGATCGACACCTTGTGCACCGGGTCGGCGTGCGGCAGCATCCGCGCCACCAGGGCGTGCCCGGCCTCGTGGTACGCCGTCATCAGCTTCTCGCGCTCGCTGAGCACCCGGCTCTTGCGCTCCGGCCCGGCGATCACCCGGTCGATGGCCTCGGTCAGCTCGCGACGCCCGATCGTCTTCTTGTTGCGTCGCGCCGCGAGGATCGCCGCCTCGTTGACCAGGTTCTCCAGATCGGCACCCGAGAAGCCCGGCGTCTGCCGCGCCAGCTCCTCCAGGTCGACATCGCTCTCCAGCGGCTTGCCGCGGGAGTGGACTTCGAGGATCGCGCGCCGCCCGGCGATGTCCGGCCGGTCGAGCACGACCTGCCGGTCGAAGCGGCCCGGCCGCAGCAGCGCCGGGTCGAGCACGTCCGGCCGGTTCGTGGCGGCGATGACGATCACGTTGGTCGTGCTGTCGAAGCCGTCCATCTCGACCAGGATCTGGTTCAGCGTCTGCTCGCGCTCGTCGTGGCTACCGCCGAGACCAGCACCGCGCTGCCGTCCGACCGCGTCGATCTCGTCGATGAAGACGATGCACGGCGCGTTGCGCTTTGCCTGGTCGAACAGGTCACGGACGCGGCTGGCGCCGACGCCGACGAACATCTCGACGAACTCGGAACCGCTGATGCTGAAGAACGGGACGCCCGCCTCACCGGCCACGGCGCGGGACAGGAGCGTCTTGCCGGTGCCCGGCGGGCCAACCAGCAGCACCCCGCGCGGAATGCGCGCACCCAGCGAGGCGAACTTGTCCGGGTACTTCAGGAACTCGACGACCTCGACCAGCTCCTCCTTGGCCTCCTCGACACCGGCCACGTCGGCGAACGTCACCGTCGGCTTGTTGCCGGTGAACATCCGCGCGCGGCTCTTCCCGAAGGAGATGGCCTGGTTGTTCGTCCCCTGGGCCTGCCGCATCATGAAGACGACGATACCTATGAGGAACAGCGTCGGCAGGATGAACGTCAGCGCGCTCAGCCAGTTACCCCACTGGCTCGCCGGATTCACCCGGATCTCGACGTCCGCTCCCGACAGGCCGTACTGTTCGAGTGCCTGGTAAATGTTGACATCCGGTGGCAGCCGGCTGCTGCGCGGCTCCTCCTCACCGATGTACTGCACCTGGATGTCGTTGGAGCCCTCGGTCATCACGATCCGCGCGACGCGGCCCTGGCGGATGTCCGCGGCAACATCGGCGAAGTTCTCTTCCCGCGCGCTGCCCCCGTCCTTCATGAAGGTGACCCACAGCGCGACGACCGCGATGATCAGGACGATCCAGACGAATCCATTGCGTAGCCACTTGTTTTCGGCCATTCAGTGCCCTCCGACCGCGCCATGCGCATCGATTGGTCCCTGTGCTTGCGCCACGGTCACGCGGGCTAAACAGGGTAGCTTGATTATAACAGACAGGACGCGACGCCTCGGCAGCCGGGAAATCCGCACCCTACTTGCCCAGCACGGCGTCGGGTTTGACCACGGCGACGAACGGAAGGTTCCGGTATCGGCCGGCCACGTCCAGGCCGTAGCCAACGACGAACTCGTCCGGGATGTCGAAGCCCACCCAATCGGCCCGTGCGGGCACGCTGCGCGGCTTGTCCTTGCGCAGCAGTGCAACCAGCCGCAGCGAGGCCGGGTTGCGCCGCTGCAAGACATCGATCAGGTATTCCAGAGTGAGTCCGCTGTCGATGATGTCTTCGACCAATAGCACATGTTCGCCTTCGATGGGACGGTCGAGATCCTTCAGGATCCGCACCACACCCGACGTTTGTGTCGCCTGTCCGTAGCTCGACACCGCCATGAATTCGACGCGGAGCGGAATCTCCATTGCCCGCGCCAAATCGGCCATGAAGACGAACGCGCCGGTTAGCACCCCGATTAGCAGCGGGGTGCGATCACCGTAGTACTCCCGAATCTCCCGCCCCAGTTCCCTGACGCGCGCCTGCAGGGTCTCCTCGTCGATCAAGATCCGGTCCAGCCCCCGGTGCAGGGGAATGTCGCTCAAACCCTCCGCCACGGCTCAGCAGTCCTCCAACCGCTCGCACCGGAGCGTCGTCCCGGCGCCGTCGAACGCCAGAGACGGCACTCCGGCCACCCACACAATCAACCCATCCCGCTCCAGCAGCGGCAGCCAGTCTCGCAGATACGCCGCCACCTTGGCGTCGACCAGGAAGTCCTGTAATGAGCGGTGCCGCCCTCCCGACACGACCACCCGATCTCCCGCCCGGCGCGTGCGCAGGCGCCAGTCGCCTTGCCCAACCCGGCCTCGCAGTCGCCAACCATTGAGGAGCGGAATGTCAATCTCCGTCCCGACGGCTAGCGGCTCCACGGCACCCGCCGTCATCAGCGGCCGGCCGGATGCCCGGCGCAGATCCTCCTCCAGACTCGCGAGCGACCCGAGGGCCAGCGACTCGTAGTCCACCCACGCCCCGACGCCCCCGCCGACTTCGATCAGGCGCCCGACCGCGCCCTCGATCGCCGCCCGCCTCAATGCCTCGACCCGCTCCGCCGTCGGCCCGGCCGGGTCGACGCCCGCCGCCCGCGCCGCCAGGATCAGCACCCGCCGCTGCAACGCCGGGTGCAGGTCGCGCAGGGCCTCGCGCGCGACCGTCACCAGCCTCCCAGCCCGCCCCACGATCTCCGCAGCCGTCGCGTCGGCCGCCGCTTGGAGATACGCCGCGTCGTCCGCGAGCAGCCCTGCCGTCCGAGCGATCGTCTCGACCACTCCCGGAGCGATTCGCTCCAGCTCCGGTAGGACCGCATGCCGCACCACGTTGCGCCGGTAGACCGGCGACACGTTCGACGTGTCCTCGATCGGCACCAGGCCCCGCGCCCGGACGTAGCGCTCCACCTGCGCGCGGGTCAGCCCCAGCAGCGGCCGCAATAGCCACAGCGACACCACTTCGCGCTCGTCGGGGTCAAGCGGCACCGGCCGGTGGGTCTGCTCCCGCATCCCCACCAGGCCGTCGAGCCCGGCCCCGCGCACGAGCCGCAGCAGCACCGTCTCCGCCTGGTCGTTGGCCGTGTGCGCCACCGCGACCCAGCGCACGCCCTGCTCCCGCGCCGCCGCCGCCAGCGCCGCGTATCGTGCCGCCCGCGCCGCCGATTCGGTTCCCTCCCGCAGCACCCGGTCCCACGCGCCGACGTCGACCGTCGCGACCTCGACCGTCACCCCCACGGACTTCCCGAGCGCCACCGCGCGGTCCGCATCGGCGTCAGCCTCCGGTCGAAGCCGGTGGTTGACGTGCAGCGCGAGCGGCCGGGGCCCCCTACCCGCCGCGTGGAGCGCCTGAAGTGCCGCGGTGAGCGCCAATGAGTCGGCCCCGCCGGAGAAACCGACCAGCACGCGGTCATCCGGGCCGAGTCCGGCCCGTTCGACCGCCTCCTGGACATGTCGCTCGAAGGACGCCACCACAACTGCCGCCGCTCAGCCCACCGGGCGAGGCCCTCCATTCCGTCGTCGCGAGTGTATCACCGGACGAGCTGCACCAAGCGCGGCCCGCCGCGTGCGTAGGCGATGCACAGAGAAGAGGCCGCGTGCGGGTGATGGACACCGAGACAGCGCGCCTGCACCCATCTCCAGGATCTGGGGAAGGATGGAAGAGATGGAAGAAACCCGTAGGAGCACCGGACTCGTCAAGCCGGCCATCGTCGCCGTCCTTATCTGCGAAGGCGCCGGCCTGATCGGCTCGATTTTCACCCGAGCCGGCCTCAACGGCTGGTTCCAAACGTTGAATAAGCCGCGCTTCAACCCACCGGGTTGGGTCTTCGGCCCCGTCTGGACCGTGCTCTACGCCCTCATGGGCATCGCCGCCGCGATGATCTGGCAACACCGCGACACCGACCCGGAGGCACGCCCCGCGCTCCGGCTCTTCGGCGTCCAGCTCGGGCTGAACGTGCTCTGGTCGGCCGCCTTCTTCGGGGCCCGCTCGCCCTTCGCGGCGCTGATCAACATCGTTGCCCTGTGGAGCGCACTCGTCGCGACGACCCTGCGCTTCTCGCGCGTCTCCGGTCGGGCGGCGGGGCTATTACTGCCCTACCTGGCCTGGACCACCTTCGCGACCGTGCTCAACGCGGCCATCTGGCGCCTGAACCGCTGATCCCGCGCGCCGCTGCACAGGAGCCAGGCCGGCGATCACTCCTCGGGCAGGATGAACGGCTGCTCGAGGAACTCCAGCCGCACGCCCATCAGCCGGGCCTCGTTGCTGAGGCGCGTCAGGCGGTTGAGGTCGACGTAGACCCGATCCGGGCGGGTCGCGATGATCACGTCCAGCCCACGCCGCCAGAGGAGTGTCCGAAGCCGCTTCAGCTCCGGGCGCTCATCGCCCGGCTCCGAAGCCGTCTCCCGGAATACGTCGACCACCCGGTAACCCTGGGCGAGGGCGTACGCCCGGCACCGCTCCTCCTGTGAGTCGAGGTCGTCTTCCGGGTCCGGGTGCTGCTCCCCGCGGAACCACGTGTAGATTGCGGCTCGCTCCGGCATGATCGACACCTCCACTCCGACCGGTATCCGGCACCGACCGCGCCCATCGCGCTGCCACCATGGTACTCGGCCCGGCGCACCAACGCACGCCGGGAGGCGCCCACCGGGTGCCGCCGCACCCGCGACGAACGCACCACGCTCACCGTGCGCTGTGCGACGGGAGTGGCATCACACGTGCTCCGGTGCCGGCAACCGGTACATCCGCGCGTGATCCGAACACCCTGGACGAGAGGAAGAACCATGCCCCGCCCGCTGCGTGAGCAGGTCGTCGTCATCACCGGCGCATCATCCGGCATCGGCCGCGAGACGGCCCTCCGCCTCGGTCAACGCGGTGCCTCCCTCGTCCTCGCCGCCCGGAACGCGGAAGCCCTCACCTCCCTGGCACGGGAGATCGAGCAGGCCGGCGGCCAAGCCCACGTGGTCCCGACCGACGTGGCCGACTGGCCGCAGGTCGAGAAGCTTGCCCAGGCCGCCGTGGACCGCTTCGGCCGCATCGACACCTGGATCAACAACGCCGGCCTCTACCTGGCCGCCCGCGTCGAAGACATGACTATCGACGACGCGATACGACTGATGCAGGTCAACGTCCTCGGGACCATCCACGGCACCAAGGCCGCTCTACCGCATCTCATCCGCCAGAGGCAGGGCACGATCATCAACGTGGGCTCGGCCGTCGGCGCTCGCGGCACTCCCCTTCTCGCCGCCTACTCGGCCTCGAAGTTCGCGGTGAAGGGCTTCACCGAGGCCCTGCGCGTGGAGCTGGCGCGAGATCACCCGGGGATCAAAGTCGTCCTCATCATGCCGCTCTCGATCAACACGCCCTTGTTCACCAACCACGCCCGCTCGCGGCTCGGGTTCGTCCCCCACCCCATTCCGCCGATCTACGAGCCCGGCGCCGTGGCCGACACCATCCTGTTCGCCATCGAGCATCCCCGGGCCGATATCTACATCGGCCCCGGCCGCCCGCTCGCAATCCTCAACGCAGCGATGCCCGGCCTCCTCGACCGGCTCATGCTCGTCCGAGATCTCGTGTTCCGGGCACAGCACACCGACCAAGCCGACGACGGCCGCGACACCTTCGACGCCCCGATGCCCACCGAGACCTACACCACCACCGGCCAGTTCACCGCCAAGGCCAAGCCGACCAGCCTCTACACCCGCGTCCTCGAGCACCACCCCGCCACCCGCCTTGCCCTCATGGGCGCGGCCCTCGTAGCGGGCTGGTCCCTGGCTCGCCGCCTGGGGCGGTAGTCACCTGCCCACGCAGCGACGAGCGCTTCCATTCGCCGGATGCGAGCCTTGATCTCGCTTACCAGATCCCAAGCCCCGCGCACGTGAGTGCTCATGTCCAAAGCGATCATCGTACTTGGCGATGTGCTTGCTCGCCGCATCGTCACCGCCAGACACCTGGTCGCACTGTGGACGGCGGGCCTGATCTGACGAGACTAGATTTGTTTGTGAACGTACACCTGTGCTACCATCTGTGGCACAAGAACTAATGTTCGGCGCTACATGTGGTAGGAGGAGCGGTCCATGGTAGGCGATGAACATTCGTCTCCAAGGAGATCCACGCGAGGAACCACGCTCTTGGGAGCCGCGGTAGTTCTTGTCCCCGTCGGCGTGCTGACCATCCTTGCCATCTACGCCCCCGACGTCGTCCTGGCACTGGCATCGCCGATCATCCTGGGAGGACTCGGGGTGTGGCAACTCCAGGCTCAGCTAAAGGCCAACCGGGAGATGCAGGCCGCGCAGGCTCTTCGAGAGCGGAAATCGCGGGTCTATAGCCAGTTCGTTGACCTCCTCATTAAGCAAATGCTGGCAGAAAAGCAAACGGAGAAAAAACAAGCACGGAACGGGAAGCACAATGGACAGAAACTAGCACTGGAACGGGCCACTCCGAGTTCCGCCACAAAGCGCGACCCCGACCCAGCCCTCATCCGACACCTAACCCACCTCATGGGAGAGATGGTCGTGTGGGGATCAGACGGTGTGCTCAAGAAGTGGGGAGAGTTCAAGAAGATAGGGGCCGGCGTGGCAATGAATGACGCGGCACGGAGAGAGCAGGGATTGCGCCTCGCTAGAAAGCTTGCCGAGATACTCCTGGAGATCAGACGAGACTTAGGACACATGAATGAGGGGTTCTGCGCGGATGACGTACTCCGCCTGTTCATCAACGATTGGGACGAAGTCCTACAGACAGTCACAGATGATGCAGGTCAACGGTCGAATGGGCCTGTGACCACGCCCCAGAGGGACCACCGATGAATTAACCAATCATTTCCCCAACCAGCAACGCCTTCTCGTCTTAGCCAACTGGTTGTACGAGCGCCTGCCTCAACCGCCACCCGGCCTCAGAATCCAGCGCCTACGACAGTTCATAGCGACTAAGTGACAGGTGCCAGTCGCCTAGCGCCCGAACAGCTCAAAATATACAAACGACGCGGGGTTTCGGCCCCGCGTCGTCTTCTTCTATTGATGGTGCCGGTGGGCGGATTCGAACCACCGACCAAGGGCTTATGAGTCCCCTGCTCTACCGCTGAGCTACACCGGCGCTCAGAGCGCCAGTAAGTGTAGCAGGCGCTCGCGTTCACGTCAAACTGAGTTCCGCCGGCACGCTACGGTGTCCGAACAGTCCGTACGTCCGCAGATCGGGTGGTACAATCGGCCTCAGGAATCTGAATCGCAGGGAGGGACGAGCCGGTTTGGTGTGGGAGCCGTCTTCCGTGGGCGTGGATCTGCTCCGCGGGTTGAATGAGGCGCAGCAGCGCGCCGTGACGATCACTGAGGGCCCGGTCCTTGTCGTCGCCGGGCCGGGCAGCGGCAAGACACGGGTGCTGACGCACCGTGTCGCCTACCTCATCGACCAGCGGGGCGTCTCGCCGTGGAATATCCTGGCCGTCACCTTCACCAATAAGGCCGCACGCGAGATGCGCGAGCGCCTGGAGGTTCTGGTCGGACCCGAGCGCGCCCGGCAGCTCACCGTCGGCACCTTCCACGCACTCTGCGTCCGCATCCTCCGCCGCGACGGCCACCTCATCGGCCTCGACCCGCGCTTCACCATCTACGACGATGCCGACCAGATCGACGCGGTGCGGCAGGCGCTCAAGGCGCTCAACCTGGATCCGAAGCAGTTTCCGCCGCGGCCGATCCTGAACCGCATCTCCGCCGCCAAGAGCCAGGTGGTCGACCCGGCGCGCTTCGCAGAGCAGGTCGAGACCTACTGGGAAGAGATCGTCAGCCGCGTCTACCCGCGGTACCAGGAGATCCTGCGCCGTAACCGGGCGCTCGACTTCGACGACCTCCTGGTGGAGACGGTCCGGTTATTCGACGAGCAGCCCGAGGTCCTCCGCCGCTATCAGGACTGGTATCGCTACATCCTGGTCGATGAGTACCAGGACACCAACCACGTCCAGTACCTGCTTGTCCACGCCCTGGCGGCCGGGCATCGGAACCTCTGTGTCGTGGGCGACCCCGACCAGTCGATCTACGGCTGGCGACAGGCCGACATCCGCAACATCCTGGAGTTCAAGCGCGACTTCCCCGACGCGGCCGAGGTGCACCTGGAGTTGAACTACCGCTCCACCGGCGTGATCGTCGAGGCCGCCGACCAGGTGATCCGCGCCAACACGCAGCGCATCCGCCGACAGCTCCGGACCGAGAACCCGCGCGGCGACCGGTTGGTCGTGCGCGAGGCCTACGACGAAGCCCAGGAGGCGCAGTTCGTCGTCGGCGAGATCCGCCGTCTGGCTCAGTCGGGTCGCTACCGCTTCCGTGACATCGCGGTGCTCTATCGCACCAACGCTCAGAGCCGGCCGCTGGAGGAGGCGCTCATCCGAGCCGACATCCCGTACCAGCTTGTCGGCGGCACACGGTTCTACGAGCGGCGCGAGATCAAGGACGCGCTTGCGCTCCTGCGCCTGATCGCCAACCCGCGCGACGCGGTAAGCCTGCAGCGGGTACTCGCCAACACCCCGCTCGGCAAGGGGATCGGCGCACGCACGCTGCAGGAGCTGGAGCGCTGGTCGACCGAGACGGGCTTGCCGATCTATACCGGTCTGGCCGCGCTCGCAGGCGAGAGCGACGCCCCCGCGCCGCCGGTCGGCACCCGCCCCGCGAAGCTGCTCGCGGATGTCTACCGCACCATCGCGGGACTGGAGGTCAAGAGCCGCTCGATGACCCTCTCGGCCCTGTTTGACGCGATCGTCCAGCAGACCGGCTTCGCCGCCCAGTTCCAGGAGGGCGGCGACCCGGAGGCGCTGGAGCGCTGGGAGAACGTGCTCCAGCTCCGCAACGTGCTCATGACCTACGATGAGTTGCCCGAGTCGGAGGCCCTGGAGGTCTTCCTTGAAGAGTCGGCCCTCATCGCCGACGCCGACACCATCGACGAGAGCGGCGATCAGGTCACCCTCATCACCCTCCACGCGGCGAAGGGGCTTGAGTTCCCGGTCGTATTCCTGGTCGGGGCCGAGGAGGGCATCCTGCCCCATGCCCGGTCGATGGAGAGCGAGGCGCAGGTCGAGGAGGAGCGCCGCCTCTTCTACGTCGGCATCACCCGCGCCAAGGAGCGCCTGTACATCACCCACACCTTCCGCCGCACCGTCTGGGGACGCGACGATGTCAGCGTCCGCTCGCGTTTTGTCGACGCCATTCCGCCGGAGTTGATCGAAACTACCGCACTGCGCACTGCCACGCCACGGCTCGGCACGCGCACGACGATCGCGGCCAGGAATGGGCCGGCCCCCCAGCCGGCACCGGTCGTGCCCGACCTCCGGCCCGGGATGCGCGTGTTCCATCCGCATTTCGGCGACGGCATCGTTACTGCGGTGCGTGCATCACGAGGTGACCAGGAGGTAACGGTCAATTTCAAGCGCCACGGGCAGAAGCGCCTGATGGCGAGCTTGGCTAATCTGACCGTAGATTAACGCGGTCAGCCGGGGAGTCGCGTGCGGAAACGGGCGCAACTCCCCGCACGCCGCAGCGAACCGTTGGGGGGGATCCTCCCCGAACATCAGGAGGGAACCGATGGCAGCGCATCGCTGGGTGTACCTCTTCCGGGACGGGAACGCACAGCAGCGGGACCTGCTAGGCGGCAAGGGCGCCAACCTCGCGGAGATGACCAACGTCGGTCTGCCCGTGCCACCCGGCTTCACGGTCACCACCGAAGCCTGCAACGCCTATTTCGAGGACGGCGCGCGCCTGCCGGAGGGACTCTGGGAGCAGGTGCTCGAAGGCCTCGCCGACATCGAGCGGCAGATGGGCCGCACCTTCGGCAGCCCCGACCGTCCGCTGCTGGTGTCGGTCCGTTCGGGCGCCAAGTTCTCCATGCCGGGCATGATGGATACTATCCTCAATCTCGGCCTCAATGACGTCACCGTCCGGGGGCTGGCCGCCGAGGCCGACGAGCGCTTTGCCTACGACTGCTATCGGCGCCTGATTCAGATGTTCGCCAAGGTCGTCCTCGACGTGAACGCGGACCTGTTCGAGGACGTCATCGATGAGCACAAACGCGCGCTCGGCGTGCGCAACGACTTCGAGCTGCCGGCCGACGACCTGCGCCGCATGGTCGTTGAGTTCAAGGAGATCGTCCGCCGCGAGGCGGGACAGGACTTCCCGGACGCCCCCCACGATCAGCTCCGCGCCGCCATCATCGCCGTCTTCGAGTCCTGGAACAACCGTCGCGCCATCGACTACCGCAACGCCAACAACATCCCCCACAACCTGGGCACCGCCGTGAACGTCCAGGCGATGGTCTACGGCAACATGGGGCCCGACTGCGCCACCGGCGTCGCCTTCACCCGCAACCCGAGCACCGGTGAGAAGCGCCTCTTCGGCGAGTACCTCACCAACGCCCAGGGCGAGGATGTCGTCGCCGGGGTGCGGACGCCGCAGCCGATCGAGCAGATGGCCGACGATCCGCACGTCAGACCGGCCTACCAGCAACTTCAGGAGATCGCCCAGCGGCTGGAGCAGCATTACCGCGATATGCAGGACCTGGAGTTCACGATCCAGAACGGCAAGCTCTACATGCTCCAGACCCGCACCGGCAAGCGCACCGGCGCGGCGGCGGTCAAGATCGCGGTCGACATGGTCAACGAGGGGCTGATCAGCAAGGAAGAAGCCGTCCTGCGCGTCTTGCCCAGCCAGCTCGATCAACTCCTCCACCCGACCATCGATCCCAGCCATACCGGTGAGATCCTGGCCAACGGCCTGCCCGCCAGCCCCGGCGCCGCGACCGGCCAGGTCGTGTTCGACGCTGACGAAGCCAAGGCGCTCGCCGAGGACGGCCACGACGTCATCCTGGTTCGGCTGGAGACCTCGCCCGAGGACTTCCACGGTATGCTGGCCGCCCGCGCGGTGCTTACCGCCCGCGGCGGGATGACCTCGCACGCCGCGGTCGTCGCCCGCGGCATGGGCAAGCCCGCCGTCGTCGGCTGCACCGCGCTCCAGGTCGACTACGACCGCCAGCAGATCACCATCAACGGCACGGTCATCCCGAAGGGGGACTACATCACGCTCGACGGCTCGACCGGCGCCGTCATGCTCGGCAAGGTTCCGACCATCGAGCCCCAGGTCCACGGCGACCTCGCGACGCTGCTCGGCTGGGCCGACGAGATCCGTAAGCTCGGCGTGCGCGCGAACGCCGATACACCAGAGGACGCCGCCAAGGCCCGCGAGTTGGGCGCCCAAGGCATCGGCCTGTGCCGCACCGAGCACATGTTCTTCCAGAGCGACCGCATCTGGGCCATGCGGGAGATGATCATCGCGACCACCGAGCAAGAGCGCCGCGCCGCCCTGGCCAAGCTCGAACCCATGCAGCGGGAGGACTTCGCCGGGATCTTCCGCGCGATGGACGGGCTCCCCGTCACCATCCGCACCCTCGACCCGCCGCTCCACGAGTTCCTCCCGCACACCGACGCCGAGATCGAGGAACTGGCGCGGACGATGGGCATCGACCCCGAGATCGTCAAGAACAAGGTCGTGGCACTCCGGGAGGCCAATCCGATGCTCGGCCACCGCGGCTGCCGCCTCGGCATCACCGCGCCGGAGATCACCGAAATGCAGGCCCGCGCCATCTTCGGTGCCGCGTTGGACGTTGCCGCCGAGGGGGTCGACGTTCACCCGGAGATCATGATCCCGCTCGTGGGCGATGTCGAGGAGCTCCGGCTCCAACGGGAGGTTGTCGACCGGGTCGCGAAGGAGATGTTCGCCGAGGCAGGCCGCACCATCCCCTACCTCGTCGGCACGATGATCGAGCTCCCGCGCGCGGCGCTGCTGGCGGACAAGATCGCTGAGCAGGCCGAGTTCTTCAGCTTCGGCACCAACGACCTCACCCAGACAACGCTCGGCCTCAGCCGGGACGACTCCGGCCGCTTCCTGCCGTACTATGTCGAGCACGGCATCTTCAAGAACGACCCCTTCCAGGTCCTCGACCGTGAGGGCGTCGGCGAGCTGATCCGCATCGCCGTCGAGCGCGGCCGCAAGACGCGCCCCGACATCAAGCTGGGCATCTGCGGCGAGCACGGCGGCGACCCGAGCAGCGTCGAGTTCTGCCACCAGGCGGGCCTGGACTACGTGAGCGCGTCGCCGTTCCGCGTGCCCATCGCGCGACTCGCCGCCGCCCAGGCCGCGCTGGGGCAATCCGAGCGCGACGTGTAGCCACGACACGACGCACCCGCCCAGACCCGAAGCGCCTGCGAGGAGCCGGCGCTTCGCGTTCATTAGGTTGTCCTCTACGGTTGGTCCTGCCCTGGACCGACGAACGCCGCCGGAGGAATCGGCTGACACGCCGACGGCGGCGGTTGGTGACCGCGAAGCTTCTCGCGCAATGCCTCCCCGCCAGGCCCCGGCTCCTTGCGCGGACCGATTCCCGGCCACGGCCGCGGCACCACGATCCCCGGATCGACCGCCCTCGGGCTCGGAGCCACCCGTAGTTAGGCGCAGGTTGACGGTTCCGCTATCTCCGGGGTGAGCACTCGACGGGTGGTTTCCCCAGCCCCAACCGGCGACGCACCCCCAGTGACCACCAGCGCCGCCATGGCTATCAGCAGCCCCGCGATCACGACGCACCGACCGCGCATCGGTCTTGCTCCTCGGGTGTCCAGCCACATGAGCCTTCGATCAATGAGGCGCATCGAACATACCGATCGTTTCGTTCGACAGGGAACCACGAGGGAACCGGCTGTCACTACCATGGGCAAGGGATACGGAACGACCAGTACGGAGAGGGGATGTTGTGGGGATCGGATATCGACGAACCGGAAGGAAGGGCTCTGGTAGGATGCGCCGCCACTGGCGACTCCGAATCATCACGCTCGCCTTGCTGGTGATGAGCCTCAGCGTTGAGGGCGTGCGTGCGGCGCCAAGTCCGGGTGGATTCGTCCCCACCGGCTTTGCCCCAACCACAGACGGCACCACGCTCGTGTGGCTCTCTTCGGAGGATCCGGCAGGCGTGTATGCCATGAGAGAGGGCGACCAGGAGCCGTTCCTGGTCTACGCTCCGCCGCCCCAGATTGGCATCGACAAGGTCGGAATCTCGGGTGACCTGGTGGTTTGGCAGCAATATGGAGGCGACGGAATCGCTGATGTTCGGGGGAAGAATCTCGCCACGGGGCATGAGTTCGACGTCGCGATCACAGAGTCATTTGAATACCTCCACGGGATCTTCGGGACGACCGTGCTATGGCAAGAGGCCCAAGGGGCGAGCACTCTGCTGAAGGCCCGCGACCTGGCAACGATGGCACCGCCCGTAACCATCCGGACCATTCCCCCGGACCGGTTGCTGTTGGATGCGGCAATTTGGGAGGATAGGGTTGCCTGGGTCGAGCGAGAACCCTATGAGCGCGGACTCATTTACGTAGCTACGATAGGGGACGAGCCCATTCTGGTGCAAGAGGGAATCGCTTTCGGACTTGGCGGCCTCGATCTGTTCGAGAATCTCGTGGTCTACACCATGTCGGACGCGCGCGTCGTCGTGCACGACGTGGTGACCGATCAGTCACAAGTTCTCTTTGTTGGTGACCAAGTGTCGGTGACGAACCCCCGGACGAACGGCCGTTACATCTTCGTGGATACCTCAGGGTGCCGCGGGTACCGCTGTTCGGTGCGGGAGTTCGTGGGATACGACCGCGAAACCGACAGCCGATTCACGGTCCCGACGGGGGATACCCTCACCGAACTCGTGCTCATGGTCCGCGGTGACATGCTGGTTTGGGGTCAGGCGGGTACGGTCTGGGGTGGCGGTGTTCCCTGGTCGTACGAGGGCCGAGAAGTCCACGCGGTACCCATCAGCAGCGTTCTCCCCACGTCGCCCCGCCCAGCGCCGAGCGACTCCAGTGCCGCATGGCGCTACTTCCCGGAAACGGGTCACTATCTGAGCAACGGCTTCAAGGCGTATTGGGAGGAGTCAGGGGGACTTCCGGTCTTCGGTTTCCCCCTCACCGAAGAGTTCTCACAGATACAGGTGAATCCCTTCACGATCCGCACGGTCCAATACCTGGAGCGGCAACGCTTCGAGTACCACCCTGAGCACGCCGGCACCCCGTACGAGGTGGAACTGGGACGGCTCGGGGCCGAGGACGCTGCGCGCCGCGGTCTGCTGGACCACCCGGCCTTCGCATCCCTCCCGGCCGACACTCCCAGCGACGCGAACTGCACCTTCTTTTCGCAAACCGGCCACCGGCTCTGCTTCGGCTTCAGAGCGTACTGGAAGAACCACGGGTTGGAGTTCGGCGAGACGGGGGTCTCCTACCGCGAGAGTCTCGCCCTCTTCGGCTACCCCATCTCCGAGGAGTTCACCGACCCCGACACCGGGCTGACCGTGCAGTACTTCGAGCGAGCGCGCTTCGAGTTCCACCCTGACAACCCGGAGCCGCACCGGGTGCTCCTCGGGCGCCTCGGCGCGGATCTCGTCGCGGCCCGCGGCTGGTAAGCATCGCGCTGACAGCAGCGCATTTGCTGCGCTGCTGTCAGCGGCCCCTGTCAGCGGACGGACCAAGCCACGAAAACGCGGGCCGTCCCTCGATCACAGGTGAAATCTCGCGAGGGTGGGGGAAGTGGGACTCGAACCCACACGCCTTGCGGCACATGATCCTAAGTCATGCTCGTCTGCCAGTTCCGACATTCCCCCAGGGATGCCCGCGCCGAAGCCCAGCGCGGGCACTTCGATTGTACCAGGACCACCCCGATTGGGCCGAGCCCGCGGCGGCGACGGCGTGCTTCTCCTCATCAGAACCGGTTTTCCCCTTACAGATCAGCAATCAGGGATCGGCGCGGGGCGAGGGCGGAGGCGACGTGGCACGGAACATGCATTAGCTACTGTTATGGTGACAGGGAGGTTTCTGGAAAGCAGCGCCGAGATGGAACACTATCGCGTCATCGCTGAAAGTGCAATCCACCCCGGGCGCAGGTTACTCATAAACCGGCGAGGGGAAGGGTTCCTGCAGCTCGAATCCGACAGCACGCCGCAGCCGGTCCCACCGGCCGACTTCGCTCGGCTGCGCCGAATGAGCCACTATCAGCCCATCAAGACGACGTTGCGTCGCCGGAGGGGGGCACTCGCAGCGACTCCGGCACCGGCACCCGTTGCGATGGTCTGATCGCACAACGCCATATTCGAGCACCAAACGTAGCACGCGCCGGAAACCCGGCGCGTGCTATTGCGTGCTGTCGTTGCGATCGCGGGTACGGAGAGCGCGGCCGGCGCCTAGACGCCGCAGCCGCAGCCCTGAGCGGTCCCGGCGTTGTCGCCCGTATCGAAGGAGTGGCCGCAGGCACAGGTCGCAACCGCGTTCGGGTTGCGCACGGTGAAGCCACCGCCCATCAGGCTGTTGACGTAGTCGATCTCGGCGCCTTCGAGGTACATCGCGCTGAACTGATCGACCAGGAGCTTGATCCCGTCCTGCTCGAAGATATGGTCATCCTCTTCGGCGACCTCTTCGACCGACATGCCGTACTGAAGCCCGGAGCACCCACCCGGGGCGACGAAGACGCGCAGCATCGCGTCCTCAATCCCCTCGTCCGCCAGGTACTCCTTCAGGCGCTCCACCGCCTCCGGCGTCATCGTGATCATGAGTCACTTCCTCCACGTTCGCCCCGTACCCGTCGCACGGGCGTCGCCGGCGTTTCGCAACCAATCCTTAACAAAATCATACCGGCTCAGTGCCAGGTGTCAAGGCACCGCGCAGCGCGACCGCGCTCCCGACGCCTGCGCATATTCTACCACCCGCGTCCAGCTCACCCGCCGAGGCGCGCCAGCGCCCGCTCGCGGACCTGCGCGCCCAGCTCGGCTGTGGTCGTCGTGCCCCCGATGTCGCGGGTGCGGTAGCCCGCCGACAGGGCGTCGTCCACGGCCGCCTCGATTGCGTCGGCTGCATCGGCCAGCCCGAACGAGAAGCGCAGCATCAGCGACACGCTGAGGATGGCGCCGAGCGGGTTCGCCAGGCCCTGGCCCGCGATGTCGGGCGCGCTGCCGTGGACCGGCTCGTACAGGCCGAACATCGGCGCGACCGTCCCGGGGCGGGTTGGTGGCTCACCATTGAGGCTCGCCGAGGGCAGCATCCCGAGCGACCCCGCCAGCACCCCTGCCTCGTCGCTGAGGATGTCGCCGAACAGGTTCTCGGTCACCAGCACGTCGAAGTCGGCCGGCCGGGCGATCAGGCGCATCGAGCCGGCGTCGACCAGCATGTGCTCCAGGGTGACGTCCGGGTAGCGCTCGGCCACCTCGGTCGCCACCTCCCGCCAGAGCTGAGAGGTCGCTAGGACGTTGGCTTTGTCGATGCTGGTGACCTTGCGGCGACGCTGGCGCGCCAGGCGGAAGGCCAGATCGACGATCCGCTCGATTTCGTGGTCGGCGTAGGGAAGCGTGTCGATCGCGCGGCGACCCGCCTCGTCGGTGCGCCGCTCGGAGGGTCGGCCGAAGTAGAGCCCCCCGGTCAGCTCGCGGACGACCAGCAGATCGGCCCCGCGAGCGATCTCCGGCTTGAGCGGGGACGCGTCCACCAGCGCGTCGAAGACACGCACCGGCCTCAGGTTGGCGAAGAGTCCCAGCGCCTTGCGCAGGCGCAGCAGGCCGGATTCCGGCCGCGCGTCCCCGCGCAAGTGGTCCCAGGCCGGGCCGCCGACGGCGCCGAGGAACACGGCATCGCTCGCCAGCGCCGCGTCGATCTCCTCGTCCCGCAGCGGGGTGCCGTAGGCGTCGATCGCTGCGCCGCCGATCAGGCCCTCGGTGAAGACGAAGCGCGCGCCGATTGCCGACCCGACCGCCTCCAGCAGCGCCCGGGCCTCGGCGGTTACCTCCGGCCCGACTCCGTCGCCCGGCAGGAGGAGGATGTGGAAGGTGCGCTCGCTCATGAGGGCTGCTGCTCCCCCCGCCGCTCCTGGACGCGCCGCGTTACCGCTTCCATCAGGCCACCGGCGTTGATGATGTCCTGGATGAAGTCGTCATAGCGCGCGGCCCGGTAGGTCTTGCCCGTGCGGGTGTTGAGGATCTCGCCCTCTTCAGTGTCGATCTCCAGGATGTCGCCCGTCTCCGCCTCGCGCGCCGCCTCCGCCGCGTCGATGACGGGCAGGCCGATGTTGATCGCGTTGCGGAAGAAGATGCGGGCGTACGACTCGGCGACCACCGCGGCGACCCCCGCGCCCTTGATCGCGATCGGCGCGTGCTCACGCGAGGAGCCGCAGCCGAAGTTCTTGCCGGCGACGATGATGTCGCCCGGCTGAACCTTGCTCGCGAAGGTCGGGTCAATGTCCTCCATGACGTGCTTGGCGAGCTCTTCCGGCTCGAAGGTGACGAGATAGCGCGCGGGGATGATCACGTCGGTGTCGATGTCGTCCCCGAACTTCCAGACCTTGCCTCGAATCAGCATTCGCCTGCGCTCCCTGCGCTGGCCGGCCGCGCGGCGGCCGGCCCCGTCGTTACCCGATTAGTTCAACGCGGCGGGCGAGGCCACACGGCCGAGCACCGCGCTGGCGGCGGCGACCTGGGGACCGGCCAGGATGATCTCGGCCTCCCGGTGTCCCATACGCCCGCGGAAGTTGCGGTTGGTGGTCGAGACGCAGCGCTCGCCCTTGGCCAGGACACCCATGTAGCCGCCGAGGCACGGGCCGCAGGTGGAGGTGGAGAAGATCGCGCCCGCCTCCAAGAAGATGTCGGCCAGTCCCTCGCGCGTGGCCTGCTTGGCCACCTCCTGGCTGCCCGGGATGACGATGCAGCGCACGTTCGGGTGCACCTGGCGACCCTTGAGGATCTTCGCCACCTCGCGCAGGTCGCTGATCCGGCCGTTCGTGCAGGATCCGATGACGACCTGGTGGATCGGCATGTCGCCCACCTCGTCGGCCGGGTAGACGTTCGACGGCAGGTGCGGCAGCGCCACCACCGGCTTGAGGTTGGATACGTCAAACTCGATGACCTTCAGGTACTCGGCGTCGGGGTCGCTCTCAACCGGCTCGTACGGCCGATCGGTGACGCGGGCCAGCCACTCGCGGGTCTTGTCGTCGCAGGCGAAGATGCCGGTCTTGGCGCCCGCCTCGATGGCCATGTTGGCCATGGCGATGCGGCCGTCCATGTCGAGGGCGTCGATCACCTCGCCGGTGAACTCCATGACCGCGTAGAGCGCCCCGTCCACCCCGATCTGGCCGATGGTGTAGAGGATCAGGTCCTTGCCGCCGACGCCCTCGGGCAGCGTGCCGTTGTAGACGAACTTGATCGTCGGCGGCACACGCACCCAGGTGGTGCCGAGCGCCATCGCCGCAGCGATGTCGGTCGAGCCCATGCCGGTCGCGAAGGCGTTGAACGCGCCGTAGGTGCAGGTGTGGGAGTCCCCGCCGATGATCACCTGGCCGGGGAGCGTCAGGCCGTTCTCCGGCAGCACCACGTGCTCGATGCCGGCGCGGCCGACCTCGAAGTAGATCGCCCCCTGTTCGACGGCGAACTCGCGCATGACCTTCGCCTGCTCGGCCGCCTTGATGTCCTTGGCGGGAACAAAATGGTCCGGCACGAACACGACCTTGTTCGGGTCGAAGACCTGCTCCAGCCCGGTCTTCTTGAACTCCTTGATCGCCAGCGGCGCGGTGATGTCGTTGGTCATCACCAGATCCACCGCGACTTCGGCGATCTCGCCTGGCTCCACCCGGCGACCCGCCGCGCGCGAGAGGATCTTTTCGGTCATCGTCTGGCCCATGCTTAGACCGTCACCTCCGTTGCTACCCCTGCCCGGTTCAGCGCCATCAAGTAGGCGCGTACTCCAGCCTCCACAATGTCGGTCGCCACGCCCCGGCCGTTATAGATGTTCGCGCCGCAGCGCACGCGCACCGTCACCTCGCCCTGCGCGTCCTCGCCCGGGGTGACTGCGTCGATGTGGAACGCTTCCAGCGTACAACCGCTGTTCACCAGCCGGTCGATCGCCTTGAACAGCGCGTCGATCTGCCCGTTCCCGACCGCCGATGCCTCCCGCTCGACGCCGTCGATGACCATCTTGACCCAGGCTTCGGCCTGGCCGTTAGACCCCGAATGCGCCCGCCAGCCGGACAGCACGTAGCGCTCCGGCCCGTGCTGCAAGTCCTCTTCGACGATCGCGATCAGGTCCGCGTTGGTGACGGTCTTCTTCCGGTCGGTCAGGTCGATGAACCGCCGGTACAGCTCGTCGATCCGCTCCCGGCTCAGATCGCCGTAACCGAGTTCCTTGAGGCGGGCAGTGAAGCCGGCACGCCCGGAGTGCTTGCCGAGCACCAACCGGCTCGCCTCCCAACCGACCGACTGCGGCGTCATGATCTCGTAGGTGTCGCGATGCTTCAACATGCCGTCCTGGTGGATGCCGGCCTCGTGGGCGAACGCGTTGGCACCGACGATCGCCTTGTTCGGCTGCACCACGATCCCGGTCGTCCGGCTGACCAGCCGCGACGCCGGGACCAGCATCTGGGTCTCGATGCGCGGCATGATCCCGCCGTAGAAGTCCTTGCGGGTGTGGAGCGCCATGACCACCTCTTCCAGCGAGGTGTTGCCCGCGCGCTCGCCGATGCCGTTGATCGTTACCTCCGCCTGCCGCGCGCCGGCCTGGATCGCGGCCAGCGTGTTGGCCGTCGCCATCCCCAGGTCATCGTGGCAGTGGACGCTGACCACGACGTTCTCGATGCCGGGCGTGTTCTCCATCAGGTATTGGATGAGCCGCGCGTACTCGGCTGGCGTGGTGTAGCCCACCGTGTCCGGCACGTTGATCGTCGTCGCGCCGGCCTCAATCGCTACGGCGAAGATGCGGCAGAGGAAGTCCCAGTCGCTGCGGGTCGCGTCCTCGGCCGAGAACTCGACGTTGGAGACATAGCCGCGAGCCCGCGTCACGGCCCGGCGCGCCGCCTCGACGACCTGATCCGGCGTCATGCGGAGCTTGTACTCCATGTGGACCGGCGAGGTCGCGATGAAGGTGTGGATGCGCGCCTCCTCCGCGGGGCGTACCCCTTCCCAGGCGGCGTCGATGTCCTGGTCGTTGGCCCGCGCCAGGGCGCAGATGACGCTCCCCTTCACCTCGCGCGCGATGGTCCGCACGGCCTCCAGGTCTCCGGGCGACGCGGCCGGGAAGCCAGCCTCGATGACGTCCACGCCCATGCGCGCGAGCATTCGTGCGACCTCCAGCTTCTCCGGCGTCGCCATCGTCGCACCCGGCGATTGCTCGCCGTCGCGCAGCGTCGTGTCGAAGATGATCAACCTGTCGCTCATCGGGAACCTCCGCTCCTCTTCCATCCGCCGTGTTGACAAGTGCCGGATAAACGAACCGGCCTCCCGTGCTGGGAGGCCGGTGAGTCTTCCGGTCTGATGCGTATGCCCGCGTTACGGGCAGCCTCCCAGCGCGCCTCTCGCCCCGCCAAGGGGCCGAAGAAGGGAAAGACGGAAAAGCCCAAGAAGGTCGAGGTAGCGCGCTGCCATCTGCCCGATCACCCTATCGTCCATCCGCTCGTGCCGCGCACGGCAATCAAAAAACCCGTCCCTCGGAAGGGACGGGCTTCACCCGCGGTACCACCCTACTTGGCACTGCTCCGGTTCGAAGCGGTGCCCACTCTGCGCGTGCTAACGGACGCGACCCGGTCGGAGCTAGACCTGCCGGCTTCACCCCGACGGCTCAGGGACGAGTTCGCGCGCTCTGCTCGCACCGGGCTCACACCGTCCCCCGGCTCGCTGTGCGCCGAAACGCGCTACTACTTCCCCTCATCGCCAGATGAGATTGTGAGCAATGTATCAGACCCCCGCCAGGGATGTCAAGGCCGCCGTCCGGCTCCGCACCGGGAGGGCGGGTGTTCTTGCGCGGATGTGTGACCCCGAAGGCGGTCATCGCACGGTGGTTTGGCCCGTGCGCCCGCGCCGCCTATTTGGTGTCGTCTGGTCTGTCCCGACCCGCGAGCGCAATCGGCGTGAAGTCGGGGCAGGCGAGCCGTGAGTCCGCTTCCGAGAGATAGCGGTCGATCAGCGCGCAGTGGTGTGGCTCGGCCGCACCCGGTGCTGCGTTCTCTCGGAAGTGCACGCACCCGCGGCACGGCTCGCTCACCTGCAGCGCTCCCATCTCACGCAGGCTCCACACCAGCGCCCCCAAGTTCCGCTCCAGGCTCCGAAGATCGTCGGCGTCGAGCCGCCCGAGCGCGTCCGCCAGCGTCCGGCCCAGCCGGTCGAGGTTCCGGCAGACGGCCTCACCGTCCGGGGTGAGCCGGAGGAGCGTCACCCGCCGGTCGAACGGGCTCGGCTCTCTCGTCACCAGCCCGCGTCGGATCAAGCCGTCCACGACGCCGATCGCCGTCGCGTGGGTCGTCCCCAACTCCGCCGCCAGCCGTCCGACCGACGCGAGAAACGGCTTGGTATGGCGGATGAACAGGAGCGCCTGCGCCTGCACCGGCGTCAGGCCCTGCTCCTCCGCCTCGGCGAGGGACAGCTTCTTTACCGCCTGGGCCAGGCGGAGTAGCGCCATTCCGACGCGAGCCGCCGGGTCGTTCCTCCGGCGTTCAGGGTCGTAGAGGCTCACCCGTCAGAATGCTCCCTCTCGCAGGTACGGTTGGCTCCAGAGGGTCACCTGCAGGAGCACCGCCTTCAGCCACGCCTGATGCATCCGCTCGACCTCCGCCGGGTCCGACTCCCCCTTCTCCAGGAACGGACGGATCGTCGCGTAGATGGGGTAGGCGAGGGCGTTGACGTAGCGGAAATGGATGAACGGCGGCGCGCCCTGCACCCCATCCGTCTTGTTCTTGTCCCGATAGTGACGGCGAGCGATCTCAGCCTGGTAGGCCAGCCAGTTCTCATCATACTCGGCCCGGCAGGTGTCCAGGATCCACTCACCGAACCGCGCTCGGACCCGGGCGAGGTAGTCCGCATCCGGCCCGTTCGGCGTCGAGAAATAGGCAAGCAGGAAGTCGTGCGCTCCGACGAACCCGTACCAGACGTCGAGGATGTCGGAGACCTGCGGCGCCAGGATCTCCCCGGCTCGGCGCAGCGCCCGGACATCCTCCTCGCTGAAGAGCAGCGCCTGCTGGATCCGGTGCAGGTCGCCGAGCGAGAGCGCCGAGGGTGGGAGCGACGGGTCGCCGTAGCGATAGCCGGGGATCTGGGTTGCTGCCATGCGGGGCCTCCCTTCGCAGTGCTAATATGTAGGATACCTACATATTAGCGGAGCGGCCGGCGCTGTCAAGGGGAGCTGCACCACACGGCACAAAAAAACGCACCCGGCACCACTCGGTGCCGGGTGCGTGATCGCCTGCGAATCAGCGAGCGCGACCTCCGAGCGCGGCGACGAGCCGCCGCGCGCCGGTGCGCTCACTCTCTGGTTGCCCCGAGGCGAAGCGCTGTCGCAGTTCCTCCAGTGAGTACCACTGGTCGTCGTCGATCGGCTCCCAGCGGTCGCTGCGCAGCAGCGCCGCCACGAAGTCGGGATTGAGCGTCCCCCGGCTCAATGTGCCGGTGGAGCCGATGAACAGCCGCCGCTCCCCGCGCCGGTCTTCGACGACGAGGTCGCCCGGCTTGCTCGGCGAGGCGGCGATGATTCGCAGCAACTCTCGTTCGGTCACTCTAATCCTCCGTCATGCCACGGGCACCGCCCGTGGGGCGCATCACCGTTGACGCGCCTATTGATGAGACGTCGCGTTCCCTGGGAAGGTTCCCGATCGCATGACCCGATGCCAGTCACGCGGCACCAATCCTCCGCGCCTCCGCGCGTGCAGCAGGAACCGTGCCCCGAGGTCAACTCTCGGCGTCACTACCAGGTCTGACGAAGGTGCGCGAGGGGGAAAATCGGGAGGCCCGGCTGCGACCCGATCAATTGCACGGCAGCCTCCTCATCGCAGGGCCGGACGTAGAGGAGGTAGACAACCTCGCGCGCCTGCCCCGGCTGACTCACGCTGATCGTCTGGGTGCGGACGGGCATGTTCGCCCGCTCCAGCTTGTCCCTCCAGCGCGCCACCTGAGCGGGATCCCGCGTGGTCGCTACACAGACGACTTCCGGTGGATCGAGGAGCGTGACGCCGGCCACATCGGCGGAAATAACCTCCACGGCACCACTCCCGTCACCTTCGGCCTCCGAGCGCCTCATTGCGCTCCCCGGCGTACCATACCAGGTGAGGCCGGTCGTTCCACCTGTCCGACTAGCCCACCAGACCTGTCCAAACCGTACCCGATCTGGCGGTCCAATGGAATGTTAATTCCGTCACAATCTCCGTGCCACCCTTCACGCCCGTGCGACGGAGATCCAGCCACTTCCGCAATTAGATCCCCGAATTAGCAACGCATCTGACACTTCTTAGCAGGTTCTGTTGCGATCACGTGATCGTGGGCCGGTTATCGTAACGGTGGCACCTTGTATGACCCGCATAACAGGGATGTGACCCGCCGAAGCCGAGCCGCACCGCACGCGAAGCACCGTCCTCACCGAGCGGCTGACTTGATTGCGAGGGCACCATGAACGACCAGACTCCGTTGCCCATCAGCACCGCGGCGCGGGCAGAGGTCCGCTGCGTCGCCAGCACCATCAACCTGGCGGCTCGCCGTCGGATACATCTTCAGCACGAGCACCTTGGCTCGTGCCTGCATTTCGCGGACAGGACGTCCGCACCGGTCTACCGTGAGACGGTCGTCGACCGGGTGCCCGCCGACCCCTGCGTCCTCGTGGTGGCGTTCCGGTTGCGGGCCGTCCGCGGCCTGGGGCACACCTTGTTCCGCTGGGAGAGCCTGCTCAATACCCCGCTGTTCGTGGGTTTCCCCGGCTTCGTCTCCAAACTGTGGCTCGCCAACGACGAACACGGGGTCTACCGGGGGGTGTACGAGTGGGACGGTCCCGACCGCGCCGAGCACTACGCTCGCTGCCTCTGGCAGGTGCTCGCGCTGGTGTGCGTGCCGGGCTCGATCCACTACCAGGTACTGCCCGGCCTGCGGCGGGACGACCTGCTTGCGGCTCCGGCGCGGCTCGGGGCCACTACATCCACAGACACGAAGGTGTGGTGGCGGGTGGTGGCGACGTCATGAGCCAAGCAACCGATGTCCTCGTGGTCGGCGCAGGGCCAACCGGCCTCACTCTGGCACTCCAGGCTCACGCCCTCGGAGCGCGGGTCAGGATCATCGACCGGCGCGCCGAGCTATGGCGGCCGTCCCGCGCCCTCATCCTGCACCCGCGCACCCTCGAGGTTCTGCGCCCGTTGGGTGTCACCGAGGCGATCCTGGACCGGGCGGATACCGCCCCGGAGGTGCACTTGCACCTTGGCGCATGGGTGGTCCGCGTCACCCTCGCCGGTTTCGCGCTGCCGGACACGGCGTTCCCGCACCTGACCCTGGTGCGGCAGACGGACATCGAGGACGTTCTCGATCGGGCACTCGCCGCACGCGGCGTCGTGGTGGAGCGCGGCACCGAACTCGTCGATCTGGAGCACGGGCCATCCGGCGTCCGGGCCACGATTCGCTCACCCGCGGGACTCCACGACGTGGACTGCACCGTCGTCGCAGGGTGCGACGGCCCGGAGAGCACCGTGCGCCGCCTCGCCGGGATCGCGTGGCGCGGCAAGCCGTACAGGGAAGAGGTGGTGATTGCCGACGCGGAGATCGACGCCGATCTCGCCCCCGGCGTCGCCCACGTCGCGGCGGCGCGTGGCGGCTTGGTGTTCCTCTTCTCGCTCGGTGAGAAGGCAACCTGGCGCATCTTGGCGACCCGTCCCGCCGGGCACGACCTAATCCACTACGGTCAACCAGGTCCACCGGTCGCCCGCGCCGAGTTGCAGGCACTCCTCGACGCCGTGGGCGTCGACGCTCGGATCACGGCCCTCGCGTGGTCGGCACGCTACGCGCTGCAGCTCGGGCTGGCATCCCGTTTCCGCCAGGGTCCGCTGTTCCTCGCCGGTGACGCCGCCCACGTATCGTCCCCGGGCGGCGGCCAGGGGATGAACACCGGCATCCAGGACGCCGTCAACCTCGGCTGGAAACTCGCCTGCGCCGCCGCAGCCTCAGACCCGGACCTCGTACTCGACTCCTACGACTTCGAGCGCCGCCCCGTCGTGCGGCAGATCCTCCGGCTGACCCACCTGATCTTCTGGGGCGAGACGTCCACCGGCCCGCTTCCCTCGCTGCTCCGCGGGACGATTGCCCCCGTCGGCGCGCCGCTGATCCCCGTCATCCTCGGTCGCCGCCGGCTGGTCGCGGCGGGAGTCCGCCGGGTATCCCAGTTACGCGTCGCCTACCCGGATAGTCCCCTGTCAGTCGAGGGCACTCCCTCCCTTCCAGGAGGCCCGGGCGCCGGCCATCGCCTCCCGGACGCGACCGTCACCACCGCCGACGGCCGGCATACCCGGCTTCACGCGCTCCTCGCCCGGCCGGGGTTCCACGTCCTGCTGCACCGCGACGCCGCGCCCATTGAGCACGAATCGCTCGGTCCCCACGTCGCGGTCCACCGGCTCACGAGCATCCCCGGCACGGGCATCGTCGTCGTCCGCCCCGACGGTTACATCGGCTTCCGCTGCGGCATCGCCGACGTGGTCCAGCTCCGCTCCTGGCTCGCCCTCGCCGGCGCCGGTGCGCACGCACTGACTGCCACCCCGGACCATCGCCAATGACCGTCGCGGTGCGGAATTCGGCTCGCGACCGGACACTCCGACTTCGGGTACAATAAGCTCTTGGAGACATGGGTCCCGGCGCGCGATGACCGCCGGACTCGTCCGTCTCGCCCCCGTAGTTCAGCGGATAGAACGGCGGCCTTCTAAGCCGCATGTCGCAGGTTCGAGTCCTGCCGGGGGTACCACCGAAAACCGCGTGCAGGAGTAGAAAGCAGAGTCCGGGGCGACGCCGCCTCGGACTCTTCATGTGCTCCCCGCAGAGGGGACAATCCGGAGGCGCTCGCCCTGGCCGGTGGGGCCGCCCGCCGCGGCTGGATGAGGTTTCTCGGGCATTAGGCTGACCTCCACAGGACCTCGGGCTGACCGGTCGCCCGCAGCCCCGCGCCGGTCCACCGGCCGCACGCCCGCTTGCGGGCGGAGAGGCTGCCGTGGTGGCGCAGGGCGAGGGGGTGCGGTTCCCGCCCCGCCGTTGCTGGCACGTTCCAGCGACCGGAGAGCGGGAACCGCGCTAGTCGTCATCGTCATGCGCGTCGTGGTCGTGGTCGTCGTGGTAGGCCGCGCGATCGTGATCGTCGTCGTCATGGTGCTTATGATCGTCGTGATCGTCATCGTCGTAATCGACGTAGTCGCGTGCGTTCGCCGGAGCCTGGGCCAGAGCCGGACCGGGACCAGCCCACCGAAGGACGCCGCTGAATCCCGCGTCGTCGAGCCGATCAAGCGTGACCACCAACCGATCGGAGCGCCCGTAACCCGTGCAAATGGCCGTGAGCGCAGCCCCGTCGAAGCGATCAACAGGTCCCGAGCAGAGCGGCACGTGGTCAACGGTCCGGAGCTGAATTTCGCCCACGCCTTGGCGGCGCACCAGGCCGATCGCGACGTCGAGCGGCATCGTGCCCGTGCCGGTACCGCGTAGGAGGATGCGGTCCCCCTTCCCGGTCAGGGTCTCCCCGCTGATCCGCACGTCGAGGTTCGTCGGGAGCGCCGGCACCGGCGCGTCGGCCACTGCCAGGGTCGCTGCCTGCTCAGCCGGAGCGTCGAGCAGGCGCTCGGGCGTCCCGGCCGCGACAGCCCAGCCCGGCGCGTAGGGACCAGTCACCGCCCAGAACAGGACGCCGACAGCGACCAGGCCGGCCGCGGCGACCGCGGGGCGACTCCAGCGCGCGAGACTCCGGGAGCGCCAGGCGATCGCCGCGATGACCAGGAGCACGCTGCCAACATAGATCGCGGTCGCCCACAGGGTGCGGGTATCACTCCCGGTCCCGAGGCCGTGGAGCAGAGCCAGCGGGAAGAGGAGGTACGTCAGCGCGTGGAGCGCGTGCCAGGTGCGGTAGCCGATCCACGGGCGGACCAGGACGCTCAGGCCGACCGCCAGACCCAGCTCTACCGCGATGATGCCGAGGCTCAGCCAGAGCGAGCGGTAGTCGCTGGCGAACGGCACCAGGACGTCACGGAGCCCGAAGCGCGTGAACGGATCGATCAGGAGCGTCGCGGCGTGGACGACGACGAAGGCGAAGAAGCCGAGAGTCAGCCAGCGGTGCGCTGCGTCGAGCAGGAGCCGCGGCACCCGCCGCCCCAGGGCGCGGCGGTTCAGCGCGATGCCCAGCACGACCGCGCCCGTGAGCAGGAGATAGGCCACGATCCCGCTCCCGCGCGCGACGTACCAGGTCAAGCTCAGATCCAAGTTCGCTTCCATTTCACGCTCCTTCAACGGTCGGGGACTCAGCCGGCCAACCACCGACGGTGACCACCGCGCCCACCCGTTCGCGGAAGCGGCCGGCCAGGCCCTTGCGCGCCACCCACGCCGGTCCATCGCCATCGAGCAGCCAGGCGACCTTCGCCGCCACCTCGGCGGCGACGCAGTTCCCCGCCGCGACGGTGACGACCTGCCACCGGCTGACGCCGGGTCGTCCGGTTCGTGGGTCGATCAGGTGGTGGAACACCTGCCCGTCGCGCGTCCACTGGCGGCGCCCCAGCCCGGAGGTCGCAAGCGCGCCAGCCTTGAGCCGCACCACCGCTTCGTCCGGCGCATCGGGTGTGACCGCGATGCCGCAACGCCAGCCGCCAGGGGGCGGTGGGCCCGTCACCGCCAGATCGCCGCCCGCGCTGACGAGCACCCCGCAGGGTGGGTTGCCGAGGGTGCGAAGCGCATAGTCGACGAGGAGTCCCTTGCCGATGCCGCCAAAGTCGAGCCGAACACCGGGCGGCAGCGTCACCGTGCGGTTCGCGCGGTCGACGCGGATGCCGGTCCAGCCGCCTCCGGGCTTGGTCGGCCGTGCGGGCCCCGGCCCTTCGGCTTCGATCCGCTCGATGCTCCGGTCATAGCCCGCAGCCTCCAGCGCGTCGCGAATCGTCGGGTCGAACAGGCCGTTCGACGCGACGGCAGCCATGATCGCGAGTTCCAGTGCCTCGATGAAGAGCGCGGAAGCCGGTTGGGGCTCGCCGGGCCGGCTTTCCAGCCGTCGAAGCTCGCTGTCCGGCCGGAACCGGCTCAGCGTGCGATCGACCTCATCCACGCGCGCGCGGACGTGCCCCACCACGTGGTCGAGCCGATCCGGGTTGGTCACCGCGACGGTGATCTCGCTGCCGAGCGCGGGAAAGCTGGCGCTTGCCACGGTCTCGTGAGTAACGGCTGTCATGATGTGGCTCCTCGCTACGAAGTCGACGATCGAGCATGTGGCTGCGTGATGATCTGGCCCCCCACTCGGAGCGAGTCGGGCGAGAGCGAGAACCCGTTCAGGCCGTCGGTAAAGAGCGACTGGCTCGGCATGTCGCTGGCCACGAGCTGCGCGGGCGGTGCAGACGTCGCCTGACCCGAATCTGCCTGTGAGGTCCCGTGCATCGCCAGCGTCGAGAAGGCGACGGTCGCGGCCGTGCCGACGAGCAGCACACCCCAACGGATGGCACGAAGCTGCCGGGCGAGCCGCAATCGCTGGGCATAGCCGGACCGCGGCCCGGACTCCGGATCTATCGCATTGCCCTGCACGTGACGCAGTGGCTCGTAGTTGCGCATGGTCATCGTCTCCTCACAGCTAACGTTGACGTGGGCGAAGGCTTGATGCCGGCCGTGCCGTCGCCGTGTCCTCCGGCTCATCCTCCACCGTCACGATCTCGACCGAGATGGCCCCCGTGGGACAGAGCCGCGCCGCTTCGCGGGCGAGCGACTCCAGTTCGAGCGGGAGCTCTCGGGCCTGAAGCCAGGCATAGCCCCAGTCGTCCAGCGCGAAGGACTCGGGGAGGAACTCCGCGCAGAACCCGAAGGCCGTGCAGCGCGTCGGGTCAACCCGGATCCGCACCTTACGCTGCGACATCGAGAACACCTCCCTCGAAACCGGGCAGGATCACCGTCTCGGGCCGGCCGCAGCCGCCGCCGAGCGCGTGCCGTTTGATGTCATCCGCGAACACCTCCAGTGCGGTGCGCGCGGCGATCGCGGCTCCGTCCAGGTGACCGCAGGCACCCCGGCCCGGCAACATGCGCTCCGCCCACAAGCGCAGGCGATCGCACTCGCTCTGGCTGGCTGTGCCCCGCAGCAGCTTGCTGAAAACGTCCGCCATCGCGCGCGTCCCGTAGAGGCAGGTCCCGCACTGCTCGGCCGACTCGTCGGCGAAGAAGCGCATGAGCCAGGCGGCCTGCGCCAGGCCACAGATCCAGTCGGGCACGACGACGATGGCTCCCGAGCCGACTGAGACTCCCCAGGGTCGCAGCGACTCCGGTTCCAGCCGTGCACCCTGCTCCAGTGCTTCGGGGGGAAGCCATCCGGCGAAGTAGCCACCAACGAGCATCGCCTGGATCGACGCACCGCCGATGACGCCACCCCCCAGATCCTCGACGATGTGGCGGAGCGGCACGCCGCTGGGCACCTCGTAGACACCGGGCCGGTTGACGGCGCCGGAGAGCGTCACCAGGAGCGTCCCAGGCAGGCTCGGCGACCCGACGTCGCGCAGCCAGCTCGGACCGTGTCGTGCGATCAGGGGGACGTTGGCAAGCGTCTCTACGTTCTGCACGAGCGTCGGCCGGTTGCCCACGCCCCGTTCCGACGGTCGTGGCGGCTTGAAGGTCGGCTTTGCCGGCCCGCCGTTGGCCCGGCGCACGGCGGCGGATGACTCGCCCGCCACGTAACTCGGCGGCGCGGTCACGATGCGGACGTGCGGCATGCGCGCCCCTTCGGCTCGCAGTTCCCGCAGCGCCAGCTCGAGCGACGCCCGCACCTCGGTGGCGGTGGCATGGAGGTAAAGCACGATCTCCCGGGCCTCGATCGCCCGTGCCGCAAGCAGGGCGCCCTCGAGCACGAGGTGAGGCCGGCGCAGCAGCAGCGTGCGATCCTTGGCGCTCGCCGGCTCGGACTCCGCCGCGTTCACCAGCACCACGCGAGGCGCCGGCTGAGCCGCCACCCCGTGCCACTTCCGCCCGGTCGGGAAGGCGGCTCCGCCGCGGCCGCGCAGTCCGCTCGCGGCGATCAGATCCCGCAGCTCCTCGGGCGACCAGGCCCATCCCTCGGGTGCATACCCGCCCCGGCTGCGGTACTCCAGCAGCGACTCGCGCCGGGTCACCCCGGGGATGAGGAGGCGAGGCGCCTCGTCGATCGTGTCGTGAGGCGTCGCACGCTGCTGCTGCTCAGTTGCCACGATGCCCTCCTGCCGTGCTGTGCTTCGTTCCGCGGACGTCCGCCGAGGCACCGCGTGCGCCGTGGTGGACGTGCCCGTCACTCTGAGCCTAGCTGGTGCCAATGAGAGGTCGATGAGGAGTAGATGAGAGAATTCCCATGGACGCGGGGCGGCAGCGTGGGCGGAGACCGCAGCCGGCCGACCGCCGAGCAACCAGCCGCCAGATCCGCCCCACGCTCTCATGGGTTTCCAATCTTGGTACGCTAGGCTTGCGCCGGTGACGGACCGGGGCGGAGGAGGACAGCGCAGCAATGGCCATCCTGGTAGTCGAAGACGAGCAACGCCTGGCGCGCCTGCTGCAGCGCGTGCTCCAGGACGAGGGGCATACGGTCGACCTCGCCCACGACGGCGCCACCGGCCTCGACATGGCGCTGCACGGCGACTACGACCTTGCGATCCTCGACCTCATGCTCCCGGATCTCGACGGCGTCGAGATCTGCCGCCACCTGCGCGCCGCAGGGGTCCGGACACCCATCCTCATGCTGACGGCGCGGGGCGCGGTCGAGGATCGGGTCACGGGGTTGAACGCCGGCGCGGACGATTATCTGGTCAAGCCGTTCGCCATGGCGGAGTTGGTGGCACGGGTCAACGCCCTGCTCCGGCGCGCCCGGGGAACGGACGGCCCGCCGACGATCTTGCAGGTTGCCGACCTCACGCTCGACCTCCTTCGCCATGAGGCGCGCCGCGGCGGGCAGGTGATCGAGCTCACTCCGAAAGAGTTCGCCCTGCTCGAGTACCTCATGCGCAATCCGGGACGGGCGCTCACGCGCTCGCAGATCATCGATCGAGTCTGGCAGTACGATCTCGACTCGCTCTCGAACGTGGTCGATATCTATATCCACTACCTGCGCGAAAAGATTGACCGTGGGTTCGGCCGCCCGCTCATCAAGACCGTGCGCGGCGTCGGCTACAAGATCGAGGGTTAGCAGCAGTGCGGTCGGCAACCCGGGAAATTCGGGCGCGGCTCGCCTGGCCGCAGCAGCTCCGTCGCTGGCGGTCGGGGCGTCGCGACCCGTCGGCGGCGCTCTTCCGTGGACTGCGCCTCCGGCTGACGCTCTGGTACAGCGGAGTGCTGGCCATCTCCTTGCTGCTGGCGGGGATCGGGCTCTACTTCGGCGTGGAGCGGCTCGTCGTTCGTCCCATCACACAAGACGTGGACCGGCAAGTCGCCCAGATGGCGCGGGACTGGGCGCGTGAGGGTCATCCGCCGTGTCCCCTCTCCGGCTCCTCGGGAGCCTCTCGGACCGTTGCGTTCTACGCCGTCTGCTTCGAAGTCGACGATGACGACCTCGAACCGACGGAGGACGTCAAGGAGCTGGAGCCCGAGCCGCCCCACGACTTCCTCGACGACGACCTGGCCCACCGCGCGCTCGCGCGGGGCACCGCGTCCGATGTCGTGGACGCCGGCCATGACGTCGGGGCGCTCTACCGGTCGGCCCGGGTGGTACGCGATCCCGCGTCGGGAGCGGTCCTCGGCGTCGTCCAGGGCGGGCGCTCAATCGCCGAGCAGCGCTCGGCTCTGGCCGCCCTGCGGACCATCCTGCTGGCGCTGGGCGGCGTGGCATTGCTCGTCGCGACCCTTGGCGGGCTCTTTCTCTCCGGGCGGGCGCTGGCGCCCGCGCGCCTCGCCTTCGCGCGCCAGCAGGCGTTCATCGCCGACGCATCACATGAGCTCCGGACCCCGCTCACCCTGCTCCGGGCAAACGCGGAGGTTCTCCTGCGCCGCCGCGACCGGTTCGCCCCGGAGGACGCGGCGCTCCTCGAGGACATCGTCGCCGAGACGGCGCATATGGATCACCTCGCCTCCAACATGCTCACCCTCGCGCGCCTCGATGCCGGCCGGCTGCAACTGGAGTACGACATCGTGGACCTCAGAGAGCTTACCAAGGCCATCGCCCGCCGGGTGGCCTCCCTCGCCGCGGAGCGGCAGATCAATGTGGAGGTGGCCGCAGACGGACCCGCCGTCGTCGTCGGCGACCGGCAGGCACTGGAGCAGGCCGCGCTCATCCTGGTTGATAACGCCTTGAAGTACACGCCGCCGGGTGGCCGGGTCACGCTCCGAACCGGTACCAGCGACGGCGAGGCGCACCTGGTGGTCGCGGACACCGGCGTGGGGATCGATCCCGCCCACCTGCCGCGGCTGGGCGAGCGCTTCTACCGCGTGGACAAAGCGCGCTCCCGGGAGACAGGCGGTGTCGGGCTGGGCCTGGCGATCGCCCGCGGGATCGCCGCAGCGCACGGCGGAACCCTGCGATTGCAGAGCCAACCGGGTAAGGGAACCACCGCCACGCTCAGCTTCCCTGCCAAGGGGCGCGGCCGCGCTCACGATCGCTAGCCAGGTTGTCCGCCGATCCAGACGGTCCACTCGATTCGGCCGAAGATGACGTCGGGCCGGATCGACTTGCCGGCGGCTCGCCTCCGCAACTCGCCGGGGTTCCACGGATCACCCGATGCCCCCTCCTGGGCAACGTCCACCGGCACAGCGGGCTGCCCATATGCGCTCAGCGTGACCATGCTCAACCTCGCCCGCCACACCTGCTTGCGGTCGCGCCACGCTGGTGCTAGCATCGTTGATGCGCCGCGGCCGTAATGGTAGACGTTGCCATTCCAAGGAGGATTGGGATGCACGAGATCTTCCCCGTCGCTGCTGGGGTGCTCGTTGGGCTGCTCGCGTTCCGGGTCGCGTCGTTCCGGATGCGAGCTCTGCTCGTCGCGGCACTGAGCGTGGTCTTTGGCGTCATTGCGACCATCATCAGTGGCGAGGCGCTGATTAGTTGGGCCTTCGTCCTGATCGACATTCCCTTGGTGTTGGGGACGTCCATCGTCACCGTCCTCGTCCTCACGTACGCGACGCAGCGGTCAACTCAGCGCCGCTGAGCACCAGTGCGCCCGCCGGGATACCCGGCGGGCGCACTGGTTTGTGCTGATCACGAGCTGCGGTGATGCGGTTTAGCGTGCGCGGCGGCGGCGCACGACCAGCCACCCGGCCCCGCCGCCCACGGTGACGAGTGCCAGCGCACCCGCGACGGTCGCCAGACCCGCATCGGCACGAGACAAGAGCGACCCTCCCGGCGCAGCCGCAATTAGCCGTACATCTCCGACCGCTCCGGCGTCGTCGGTCGGCAACGGCGCGTCCTTCCCGACCCCTGGGTCGCGGATAATATGTCCCGCGGCAACATCGCCCGGGCCGACAGGCCAAGGAGCGGTCGGGTTCACCGGGATGACCCGCGCATCGGGGGCGACCGGAGTCCCCGGACCAAGCGCGGCGAGATCCGCGGCGCCGGTCAGTCGTCGCGTACCGTCGCAGACACTGGTGTACAGGACGTTGCCAGGGTCACCGGTGGCAAACACGACGTACCGCTCGCCGACTTCGAACGCTACCGTGCAGTCGCCCACGCCGTTGCCACCCTCCACGTCGAAGTGCGTCTGCAACGGGCCTTTCCAGACGGTTTCCGCGGCCAGCGTCACCCGGGCGCTACCGAAGACCTTACCAATCGGCCGTTCGACCCGTTCGACCCGCCCGACGAAAACCACATCGGCGCGTTCAAGCCGCTCCTCGGTCGTCATCGCGATGCAGGAGCACGCCAGCGCGCGCATCGGCAGCATCGCCACCACTGCGACCGCGACCGCCACAACGAGTAATCCAATGCGGCGCCGCGTTATCGCCACCGCTCGCCTCCTCCATGTGCCCCATGCGACAGCCGTTATGTCGCCTGCCTGACTAACGTCCCGCGGCCAGGACAAGTTCCCGACGGCGCGAGCTTGCCGAGGCCACGTGCTAGAATCCGTGAGGAGCGAGCAACGCACGCCGTGCCGATGCCGGCCGGAGTGGCCAGGAGAGGGAAACGACATGCGTGTGACGATCCGCTACTTCGCGGTGCTGCGCGAGGCAGCCGGGCGTAGCGCGGAGGAACGGGTACTCTCACCCGGCACCTCGGTCGGTGATCTCCTCGACCGACTCGCCGAGGACTACCCCATCGTCGGCCGTCTCCGGGCCTACTCACGAGTGATGGTCAACCAGGAATACGTCCCCCTCGACCACCCACTCTCCGACGGCGACGAGTTCGTCATCATCCCGCCCGTCTCGGGAGGCGCCGGGCCGTTCCGCGTGGTCACAGAGCCGATCGACCCGGACGACGTCGCCGCCGCCGTCGCCGCGCCGGACGCCGGGGCGATCGTCACCTTCCAGGGCACGGTGCGCGACAACGCGCGCGGCCGCCGGGTTCTCTATCTGGAATACGACGCCTACCCCGCCGCAGCCGAGAAGACCCTGGCGCAGATCGGCGACGAGATCCGCGAGCGCTGGGGTATCGATCGCGTCGCCATCACCCACCGGATCGGCCGCGTCGAGATCGGCGAGCCCAGCGTCGTCATCGCGGTCGCCGCCCCCCACCGCGCCGAAGCCTTCGACGCCTGCCGCTACGCCATCGACCGCATCAAGGAGATCGTCCCCATCTGGAAGAAAGAAGCCTACGAAGGCGGCGAAACCTGGATCGGCAGCGAGGCGGCCTACCAGGAACAATTCGGCCACTCCATGCCCCGTGATTGACCCAGGGCACCGAGCGGATTCGGCAAACATTCGGACGCCGACTCACGGCGTCCGCCTCTTCCTGGCTTGGTTGGTGTGGAGATCCCCGCGTCCTGGCGTGGGCCCGGCGTTGGGATCATCTCAGCACTCGGCCGGCTCACAAACCCCAGCCGGCTTGAGCCGGCTTTTCATTGTCAGCCCGGGGCTGATGGAGTTTGACGAATTACTGTGGTACACGTACCGGTCCGTCGTCTCGTCCTTGTCATCCTGAGCGGAGCCGGCCGGCGCAGGCGCGCCGGGCGGCGGAGCGAAGGATCTCGTATCGGAGCGGCCACGCAGCGGAGAGATCCTTCGCTGCGCCGGGTGCGACTGGCCGCCGCCCCCGGCTCCGCTCAGGATGACACGCGGAGATTCGTGGGCGGCTGACGGGTAGACACGACTAATTCGTCTACCTCCATGAGCCCCGGGCACGTGCCGAGCGGCGGGACCGGCGCATTAGGGTCTGAGCCGTACCGCGATCCCTGCCGGCTTCCAGCGTCACCGCGGCGGCTTGAACCCCGGGCACATGCCAGCGGTCCACGAGCACGCACCTACGCGCCGTCCCGAGCGCGCTCATCCCAGCGATGCCCTTCGAGGCACACGACGCCCTCCGGTCCGACCACCGCGCTGTGTTCGACACCGGCCGGGAGATCCAGGCGGTCGCCCGCGTGTAGCTCGATCGAGCCGGAGGGCCGCAAGTCGAAGCGAATGGATCCTTCGACCACGTAGATCACCTTGTGGTACGGGTGGGAATGCACCGCGTAGCGGTCACCCGGCCCGTTGCTCCAGCGGTACGGGCGCAACCCCTCCGCGGCGAAGCGCGACAGGATCGCTTCCTCGCTGGCGGGGTGGGTACCGTCCCAGGGTGTGCGCGTCGCCCCGGATCGCTGCACCTGCGCCATGCAACGCTCCCCTTCCCCGGCGGGGTGGGCGTTGGGCGCGCGGACCGTCCCACGCGCCACGGCCGTCATCACCCCTCGTCTTCAACGTCGGGAAGCATATTGAACTCGGTGCCGGCGATCGACAAGACCACTGCGTCGTCCTCAACCTGCCCGACCAGGTCAGCCGGAATACGCTTGTGCTTGCGACCGAAGAGGCCATGCTGCACGGTGAATGCCGTCAGATCGCCGTTTGAGTCGACGATCACCTGATCGACCGTCCCCAACTTCCGGCCGTTCGCGCCCTTGACCACCATGCCCGCGCCGATGGTCGGGAACGCTACCTCATCCGCCGCCACCTCCTCGACCTCCACCTCGGCACCTCGCCCCGTCGTGACCGTCATCTCTTCTTCGCGGACGGTCGTCCACGTTTCGGTCGAGGCACCTTCCTCGGCGGCCGGGGCCGACTCCATCACCTCGCCGACCTGCGAGAGCGCGGTGCGCGGGACCCCCCCAATCAGGTGCCCGCTCTCGTCCACGACCGGCAGCCGGTCGAAGTCAATCTCTTCCCCGAGCTGGGACCGAGCCTGCACCAGTGACAGGTCCGGGTTGAGAACCGGGAACTCGCGCACCATGTAGTCGGCCACCGCGGCATCCGCCGGCACCTCGTTGTCGCGCATGATGTCGCGCCACTGAATCACGCCGACCGGGCGGTCTTCGTCCACCACGATGAGCGAACGGATTGCCTGCGCTTCCATGCGGCGGCGTGCGGTGCGCACCGTCTCGTCCGGTCCAATGGTATCCACCTCGGGGACGATGACGTCCGAGACGCGCATCTCTTCCACCATCGATCACCACTCCTTCCAAAGTCCGTCGTGCCGGATCCTCCCGGCACCGCGGCCTGCCCGGCTCTCCGCAATGCCTGTACCATCCAGGGGTTCCCTATACGTTCGCCGTGATCGAGCGCCACGACGTCGGCCCAAACGCCTTGCGGCGCTGCATGGACGCGGCTACCATGGCGGGGACCGTCAGGGGTGGGGTCAGGGCGGCGTCGATTCGGCGCCACCCGAGAACAGCAAAGGAAAGAGCGAGATGACTGCGGAGATCTCCCGGCTCATGGAGATGGTCGACGCCGCGGCGGATGAGGTCATCCGCCTCACGCAGGATCTGGTGCGCATCCCGACCGTCAACTTCGGCACGCCCGAGAGCGGCGACGAGATGGCCGCCGCCACCTTCCTCCGCGACAAGCTGGCTGCGGACGGGATCGATTCCACCATCTACGCCTCCGCGGAGAACCGCGGCAATCTCGTGGCCACCCTGGGGGACGGGAACGGCCCACGACTGCTCTTTATGTCGCATACCGACGTGGTGCCGGTCGAGGATCCGGACCAGTGGACCTACCCGCCGTTCAGCGGGGAGATCGCCGAGGGGCGCATCTGGGGCCGCGGTGCATCCGACATGAAGGCCACCGTGGCGGCGCAGGCGATGGCGTTGATCCTTCTCAAGCGCGCCGGGATTCCCCTGAGGGGAACGCTCACCTACGCCACCTGCGCTGACGAGGAGGCGGGCGGTGCCTACGGCTTCGGCTGGATGGCCAAGCACCACCCCGACGTGCTCCGCGCCGACTTTGCGGTCAACGAAGGCGGCGGCGGCCCGGTGCGGCACGATGGTCGGCTGATCTACCCGATCTCGACCGGGGAGAAGGGCCGGCTGGAGATCCACATCCGCATCCGTGGCCGGGGCTGGCACGCCTCCCAACCCTGGCGCGCCGACAACGCCATCTACAAGGCCGAGGAGGTCATCCGCCGCATCCGCGCCTGGCGTCCCGAGGTCTCGACCCGGGCAGAGATTTTCCAGCACCTGGACACCCTGGCGGGCATCACCGAGCCGGTGACCGACGAGAACATCGATCAGGTGCTCGCCGAGTTGGAGAAGCGGAATCCGAACCTGGCATCAATGCTCCGCGCCGCCTCGCGGATGACGCTGGTCGCCACCATGATTCAGGCCGGGGTGAAGTCGAACAGCGTGGCCGAGGCCTGCACCATCATCTGCGATGTGCGCAGCCTGCCCTGGCAAGATGTCGAGTATGTCCGGCGCCAGGTGGCGGGCATCCTGGAGGGGCTCGACGGAGTCAGCTTCGAGGTGATCGAGACGGCGGTGAGCAACGCCTCGCCGTACGACTCACCCTTCCGGGAGGCGGTGGAGGCCGCCACGCGCGACGCTATCGGGATCGACGACATCACCTTCGTGCCCGGCATCGCGGTCGGCTTCACCGACTCGCGCTTCGTGCGACCGCTCGGGAACGTCACCTACGGCTTCGTCCCGTCGGCACCGACGGACGACCCCTCCCGCTCCGGTGCGCACAACATCAACGAGTCGATCGGCATCGACAGCGTCATCGCCGCGACCAAGTTTCACGTGGCGCTGGCCTACCGGGTTTTGGCCGGCGCGTCGTAAACCCGAGCGCGGCCGGCAGCCGGCGTGGGGTCTCCCCACCCCGGCTGCCGGCACCCACACCAGCCTACCGGTGCCCCGGAACCGGCTGATGACGGGCAGCCGGCATGCCGGTCGGGCCGAATTTCACGATCTCGCTTGTGGTCTACGAGAACAGGAGGGGAGGCGGGCCTGGCGGGGTCCCCACCTCGCACCGGCAACGCTAGTCGCCGCTCGTGGGCGGAGTGGTCTCCACAGCGTCGCTTTCGCGCCAGAGCCGGACGCGCGTCCGGCTGAGGAGGAACAGCGCCAACGTGAGCGCGACAATGAGGCCCGCGTTGACCCCAAGGTCGATCACCGACTGCCGAAACTCCTCCGGCTCGAGCTGCTCCACACTCATTGCCGCGCCCACCGCCAGGATCCGCCGCGTGGCGCTGATCGCCGCGATGAACAGGAAGGGCAGGAGGGTGAAGGCCTGCTCGCGCAGGTAGGACAGGACCGTCGCCAACACCTCCATGATGATCAGCACCAGGAGGAGGTCGTTGATGAGCGTGACCATGGTCACCGGAAATTCCGGCCCGCTGGTCGCGGTGACCGTATCGACGAAGGCAACCACGCTGTAGCCAAGCATCACGACCGCGGCGGCCAGGAAAAGGAACGCGGTCGCACTGTAGACCAGCCCCTGCGCGAACTGGGAGACGCGGAGGAACCGCTGCCCAGCCGGCCCGGTGAAGGAAACCGCCGCCGTATGCACCTCAGGAGACCGGACGTCTGGCTCCTTCGTCATCTCGTTGACCGTCCCTTCGTCCGACATCGGCTGCTCGTCAGGGAGCCTCCGCCGGAGGCTGGCGCAGCTCGTGCCAGCAGCGTGCGTCGGGCGAACGCCACAGCACCCGCAACGCGGGGGCACGGCCGTGCCGCGCTCCGCCCTGACTCCCTGCTGATGCTACCACCCGCCGCCGGGGCGCGAGGCCCATGCCGGGCAGATTGTCACTGGGATGCAACGCGCGGCGGGATCATCGTTGCCCTTACAGCCAGCGCTGGAACCACCCAGCGATGGCTTCGAGCCGCTCCAGCCGGTGCCGCGGCTGCCCACTGCGCGACAGGCCGTGGCTCTCGTTCGGGAAGCGCACGAACTCGACTGGACGTCGCAGCACCTTGAGCGACACGAAGAGCTGCTCGGCCTGCTCGATCGGACAGCGGTAGTCTTCCTCGCTGTGGATGATGAGCAACGGCGTCTTGATATTCGCGACGTACGTGATCGGCGACAGGCGCCAGTACAACTCCGGGTCTTCCCACACCTCGGCACCGAAGGACATCGCGCTGGTGAAATAGCTGATGTCGTCGGTGCCGTACATGCTCACGTAGTTCGAGCAGCAGCGCTGCGTGACGGCCGCCTTGAAGCGATCGGTGTGGCCGATGACCCAGTTGGTCATGATCCCGCCGTACGACCCGCCGGTCACGCCGAGCCGCTGCTCGTCGATCCCGCCCCGGCGGATCGCCTCGTCGACGATGGCCATCAGGTCCGGCATGTCGGCCTCGCCCCACCCCGCGTGCAGCTTAGCCGCGAACTCCTCGCCGTAACCCGTGCCACCCCGCGGGTTGCTGTAGAGCACCGCGTAGCCCAGCCCTGCCAGCATCTGGAACTCATGCATGAACCCGTTGCCGTACTGGAGGTGCGGCCCGCCGTGGATTTCCAGGATCATCGGGTAACGCACCCCGGGCCAAGCACCGGGCGGGCGCAGCAGCCAGCCCTGGATTCGTGTGCCGTCGGGACTGGTCGCCCAGATCTCCTCCGGCTCCGACAGTTCGACCTCCGCCAGCCACTCGCGGTTCACGTCTGTCAACTGCCGCTCGTTGCCGCCGTCCGGTCCGCAAACATAGATCTCGCCCGGGCTCGTCGGGGTTGAGGCGGCGAAGACAAATCCGGCATCGCCCGGCAACGGCACTACCATGCCGACCCGGCGCTGCCCGCCGATCACCCGCTCGATTCGGTTGTCCGCCAGTGAGACGCGGAAGAGATGCGTATTGCCGTGATCGCTGGCCAGGAAGTGGATCGCCTCTCCACGGCTGTCCCAGGCCACCGGCGAGGAGGAGAATCGCGGGATGTCGCCCAGGGTGGTATCCCCGGCGGAGCGATCGAGCGCGGCCGTGCGCGGAACCGGCGCGCCGCCTCCGGCAGGCACCGTCCACACCAGGACGTTCGCGTGGTCGGCGCGGCGATAATCGCTTGGACCGAGCAGGGCGATGGTCGTCCCATCCGGTGACCAGACCGGTTCGGACCAGGCACCCGGCGCGCAGGTGATCTTCCGCGGCGGCCCACCTGCGGGTGAGACGGCCCAGATGTCGTGGAGGTTGCCGAGCTCCCAATCCGGGTGGCGCGCCGCGGTGAAGGCGATTTCGTGGCCGGTCGGCGACCATGCCGGGTCGCGATGCTCGTACGGTCCCTCGGTGATCTGCCGGGCCTCAGGGATGGACGGGTCGCTCGGGTCGAAGGGGACGACCCAGATCTGGCGGTACTTGTCGTCGAGGAACCCTTCGCCGTCGAAGCGGTAGCGAATCGTGCGGATCACGCGCACGTCCGAATCGGACCGTTTCTCCGGTCCGACCTTGCTGACGAACGCCAGCGCATCACCGCGCGGCGACCAGACCGGCTGCTCGACCCCCTCGGGGAGGTTGGTGAGTTGCCGCGCCTCCCCGCCGTCGGCCGGCATGCACCAGAGCTGGGGCTTGTCCCCACCGCGGGTGGAGAGGAAGGCCAGCCAGCGCCCATCCGGCGACCAACGAGGCGTGCTGTCGCGCGCCGTCCCGGCGGTCAGTGGCCGCGGCTCCCCGCCGGAAACCGGCACGGTCCAGATCCCGCTCCGGTAGCAGTTTTCCTTGCGGTACATCCGGGTGACAACGAAGGCCACCTGTGTCCCGTCGGGCGAGACCTGGGGGTCGCTGACCATCGCAATGCGGAACAGGTCGTCAGCCCGGATCGGTCGTTTCTGCACCCTTCCCTCCTCCACGAGCGTCGTACTCGGCTCGGTCCGGCATCACAACTCATACCCGCGCGCCGCGGTATTGACCAGCGTCCCGACCAGCGCGCCGATCAGAGCCAGGAAGAGCGAGAGGAAGAAGACCGGCACCATCTGGATCGACGCATGGTTCGTCAGGCGCGCCGCGAAGTCCGGCGCTACCAGCGCGGGCGCCGCCAGCAGCAGCCAGTAGAAGACCGCCGCCGCGCCGGCCGCGAGCGCCGCCGCGATCAGCACCCTCCGCAGTTCGACCACCAGCAGCGCCAGGATCACCCCGACCCCGACGTCCCCCAACGCCGTCAGCCAGTAGGGCAGCCGCAGCAGCGCGCCCGGGCCGATACTGCTGGCCGCCGAGGCGTAGAGCGCGCAGAGCACCCACCCCGCCAGCAAGACCTCTACAGCGGCCCGCCAGCGACCGCGCGAGCTTGCCACCTCACGGACCATCGACCACGCCTCGGAACGGGATGATGGCCTCCTCGGCCTCGTCCCTGCTCTGAACCGCCACCCGCATCTGGCCGCTCACCGTCCACTCGACCGAGGGGTCGCTGATCTGCTCCTCGAACGTCTGCTGCGTGTTCCCGTACACCTCGCCGACAACCACCTGGGAGTGGCGCTCGCCACCAAGCAGCGTCAGCCCGTCGAGCGTGAGCCGCCCGGCCGCCACCGAATGCCCATTTGCCTGGATGGCTGCGGTGATGTCGATGACGCGTACCGGCACGTCGGAGTCGTTCCAGAGGAGCAGATCCACTTCCAGCCCGTGCCGGTCTGGACGGACCCGAACCGCCTCCAATTGCAGCCCCAGCGATTGGAACGCCCGCCAGGAACGATTCCAGCCCGCGACGCCGGGGAGGATGTTCACCGCCGTCAGCACCGCCACCAGCACCAGTGTGCCCAGGAGGAGGCGGTCGGTGCGGCTCATTCGGCCGGCGACTCCGGTGCTGGTCCGATCGGCCCGCGGATGACCGCCATCACCCGCTCGCCCGCGCGGTACGGAGTCTCACGCGGCGGAATGAGGATGAACGCGTTGGCGCCCACCAGGGAGAGGAGCCGTGCCGACGCCTGGGGACCGGTGTTCCGCGCGTGCAGGACGCCCGATTCATCGGCCCACACCAGGCCGCGCTGGAACTCCAGGCGGTCGCCGCTCGGGACATCATGGGTCAGCACCACCGGCACCGGCCGGGGCTGGACGTCGCGCCGCCCGGCCATCACCCGCAGCGCGGCGTTCACAAACACTTCGAAGCCCACCAGCGCCGAGACCGGATTGCCCGGCAGGCCGAACACGAGCGTGTCGCCCACCGTCGCGAAGTTCAGCGGCTTTCCCGGCTTCATGAAGAGCCGCCGGAAGTGCACCGTGCCCAGGTCGTCCAGGATCTCCTTGACGAAGTCCTTCTCCCCGACCGACACGCCCCCGGACGTCAGGACGATATCGCTGTCCGCGATCCGCTCTTCCAGCAGGCGACGGAGTGCCGCCGGGTCGTCCGGCGCGCGCCCGGACCACACTACGTCCGCTCCGGCGCGTCGGGCAGCGACCACGAGCGAGAAGCGGTTGGAGTCGCGGATCTGCCCCGGTCCCGGCTCCTCGGACGGGTCGACCAACTCATCCCCGGTCGACAGCACGCTCACCCGCGGCCTCCGGAAGACCGGCACGTCCACCTGGCCCAGGCTTGCGAGCAGCCCGATCTCGGCCGGGCCGATCGGTGTCCCCGCCTCGACGAGCACCTGATCCTTCCGCAGGTCCGCGCCTACCGGCCGCACGTTCTCTCCGACCTCGACGTGCTCCTGGTGGATGACCACGTGGTCGTCGCGCAACTCGGTGTTCTCGACCGGCACCACCGCATCCGCACCGGGCGGCAGCGGCGCACCGGTGGTGATGCGAACGGCCGTGCCCGGCGTCACCTCAACCGAGGTCTGGGAACCGGCAAACTGCTCGCCGATGATCTCCCGCCAGGGCGAGACGTCTCCCGCGATCACGGCGAAGCCATCCATCGTGGCAGCCGGGAAGGGCGGCAGGTCCCGGTCGGCGATCAGCGGCTCGGCCAGCACACGGTCCCCGGCCTCCTCAAGCGGCACTTGCTCGACCGGCAGTGGCCGCACATGGCGCAGGATGATTTCGAGCGCCTCATGCGGCGGCAGCAGGCGATCGCCCGTCGGCATCAGACCAGACCTCCTCCAGATGCGGGAGCATCAACCGGCCGTATCTTAGCACGCGCCCGGCGCGGGCGCGCCGGGCGCGTGCGGAACAGTGGGAGAGGCTTGGTCGTCGATTCAGTGGTCCATCGGCGGGGTCCAGGAGCTCAGGACTTCATCCCAGGTCATGACCGTGCCCGCGTGGTCACGGCTGTACGCTTCCGCGCTCTCGCGCGTGGCGAAGGCCACCAGGCCGGTTCCCATCGGGGTCGTCGCGTCAGGGCTGGCGACGTAGAAGGCGGTCGTGCCGTCGATCCACTCCTGGCTGTCGAAATCGTGCACCCAGACGCGCCGATCGCCCAGGCCATGCTCCTGGACGAAGGCGACCATCTCCCCGGCATCGTCGAACACGTCCTGCTTCCCGCTCGCGTCCACCAGTCCGGCGGCATGGCGCTCCTCGGAGATGATCATGCCGCAGCGGGCACAGGTGTCGCGGCCGTAGGCGATCTCGGGCGGTTTGTCGGGGTCGTTCCCGCCGCACCCCACGAGCAGCACGCTGCCCAGGAGCAGCAACACGAGCCAGTGCAGGCGGCGCATCAGTGCACGTCCGTTCGCTTGAAGAGCCAGTAGCCGATCGGCAGCGGGAGCACGACCCAGACCGCCTCGATGGCCAGGAGCACGGGCGTCAGCCGCTCGCCGAAGCGGTCGATCGCGTACACCCCCGCGGGGCCGAGGACTTCGAGCGAGGTCTGGAGGATCTGCACGCTGACCAGCTTGTAGGTGTCGAGCGGGTTCGCCAGCGTCAGCGCCAGGAGCGAGTCGGGCCGCAGCCCCATCACGAGCGCGCTCCCCATCAGCCCCAGGTCGCCGAGGATCACCAGGACCAGCCAGAGGGTCACCGCGATGCCGAGCGCCGCCGAGGTCTGGCGTGTCACGCTAGAGACGAGGTAGCCGACGCTGAGCATCCCCAGCGCCAGCAACGTGGTGAGGATGATCAGCACCCCGAAGCTGCCCAGGCTGCCCCCTGCGCCCCGGAGCGCCAGCGCGGCTCCCGCCCAGCCGAAGCCGATGGCGAGGATCAGCGCCAGCAGCCCGGCCGCGCCCAGGTACTTCCCGACGAAGACTTCGGCGGTCGACACCGGCTGCGCCAGCAGGTAGTCCAGGGTGCGGTCCTGCCGCTCGGCTACCAGCGTCTGCGCGCCGATGGTGAGGCCGATCAGCGGCACCATCAGCAGCAGCAGGTTGAGCAGCCCGGCCGCGGTCCGGCCGAAACCGGCCTGCCCGGCCACGTTGCTGCCCGCCAGCGCCACCCAGGCGAACGCGACGATCAGCACCACGAAGGCCGCGGCGTAGAGCAGGAACCAGCGGTTGCGGAGGCCGCCGCGCGCCTCCCGCACCGCGATCGCCATCACGACGCGTCGGTCCATGATCCCCGCTCCATCTCGAAGTCCTCAATCGCCACGCCGGCCCGCGCCAGCGCCCCAACCACGCGGCCCTTCGGCTGGCCGCCCAGGACGACCTCGACCACGTCGCCCCGCGCCGTGGCCTGGTAGCCGAGCCGGTCGAGCGCCACGAGCGCCGCGGCGGCTTCCCCCTCCGCCAGGTGAAGGACCAGCCGCGCGTCCCGCTCCAGCCGTTCCAGGAACTGCTCGGGGGTGATCTCCCCGTGCAGGGCACCCTGCTCGATCAGGAGGATCCGGTCGGCCAGCATCAGCACGTCCTCCGGCCGGTGGGACGAGAAGATCATCGTCATCCCCTGGCGTTTGAGCCCCCGCAGCAGTTCCAGCAACTCCGCTCGACCGCGCGCATCGAGATTGGCCGTCGGCTCGTCGAGCAGCAACAGCGACGGGTCGCCGATGAGTGCCAGCCCCAAAGCAAGCCGCTGCCGCATCCCGCCGGAGAGCGCACCGACCTCCTTCGCCATCTGGTCGCCGATGCCGAGCTGCTCCAGCCGCCCGAGCGCAGCGCTGGGCGGGACGCCCTTCAGACCGGCGATGAAGTGCGCGAACTCACCGACCGTCATTCCCGGGATCGGGAGTTCCTGCGGCACGAAGCCGATGCGCCGCCGGGTCGCCCGCCCGTCGCGTCGCGGGTCGAGACCCGCCACCCGCACCTCGCCCTCGAAGCGGGCGATGCCGAGCAAGCAGCGCAGGATGGTCGTCTTGCCCGCGCCGTTCGGCCCCCAGAGCGCGATCGCCTCCCCGCCGCGCACGTCGAAGTCGATCCCGTCCACCGCCGCCACGCGGCCGTACCGCTTGGTCAGGCCGCGCACCGCCACCGCCGCCGGGGGCGCGGCCCCGTTCGTGGCACGTGCGAGTGCCGGCGCCCCGGCCGGCACGGTACCGGCCACGACGGGCGCGCGTTTTGCCGTGGCGACCGTCGTCCGCCGCCGAAGCACTCCGATCATGACGATCCCTCCAATGGCGACCGCCACCCCGGCGGCACCGGTCACCACCCGTGCGTGCGCGCTCAGCCCATTCTCGGCCGGGGGCAGCCCCACCGGCATCACCGGCCGCATCAGCGGCGCCGCGTCTTCGAGCTTCACCTGCGGCCGGACCTCCGGGAATGCCCGGGCGGCGAAGTCGATCGCCGTCTCGGCCGGGCTGAACTGGAAGAGCCGCAGCGCCTCGTTCCGGTCGATCAGCGACTCAAACAGCCGCTGGCTGCGATACGGCACGTCGCCGATGCCGTCGCCGTCGGCGTCGTAGCCGACGTAGTCGCTCCAGTAGTTGCCCCGTCCGTCCTCGCTCCAGGTGATGTCCCGCAGGCTGCCGCCACCCAGGATGCCGACCTGCTCGATGTTGTCGATGAAGTCGTTGCCGGTGACCGTGTTCCGCTGTGCGCTGGGCAGGAAGCCGATCCCGATGCCGTTGTAGGCGAAGACGTTGCCCCGGATGACGACGCTCGACGTCATCTCCCGCGCCGACTCGTCGATCTGGGCCCCGATGCGATTCGACACCATCCGGTTCCCCTCGACGACGACGTCGTCGCTTCCCTTGATCCCCAGCCCCATCCCGCTCGGGCCGTGGTTGTCGTTCATCAGGTTCCCGGTCACCACGACCTCGCGGCTGTACATCACGTACAGCCCGACCGCGTTGGCTCGCAGAGAGTTGCGCTCGATGGTGGCGCGGTCGCTGTACATCAGGTGCAACCCGTAGCGGTTGCGATCAAACTGGTTGTCGCGCACGACGCCGTCGTGCGAGAACCAGAGGATCACGTCGCGGCCGTCGCGCGCCACGTTGCGCTCGATCGTGGTGTTGTTGCTGTACCAGATGCGGATGCCGTCGCCGCGCAGCGCGATCGGGAGCGGCTTGGCCAGCACCACGTTGTCCCGCACGACGCTGCCGTGCGCGCTCTTGAGGTAGATCCCGAAGAGCGCATCCTCGACCCGGTTGTTCGCGACCACCACCGGGCCCGTGGTGGCGAGGATGCCGCTGTCCTCCCGGTTGAGGTCGGTGCCGCTGCCGCGGACGGTGAACCCTTCGATCGTCACGTCGGGCGCGGTGATGGTGACCACAGTGCCGTGGCTGTTCCCCTGAATCACCGGCTGCCCCTCGCCCACCAGGGTCACGGGCCGGTCGATGACCACCTGCTCGGCGTAGGTGCCCGCCCGCACGATCACCCGCGCGCCTACCGGGGCCTGAGCCAGCGCCTCACTGATGGTTCGCACGCCGCAGTCGGGGCAGACGACGATTTCCGGCACGGCGGCGCTGACACCGCGCGGAACCACGAGGGACAGGCCCAGCAGCAGGAGGGCAACGGCAACGGCGGCCAGCCAGCGCGCGCGGTTAGGTGCGGCCATGGTCCCATCTCCGCGAGAGGACGGTCGCCACCGCAGCGAGGACCGCCCCGAGCACCGCCGCGTAGAACCCGACCAGGAACCGAGAGACGGTTGAGAACTGGCCGATCTTGCCCTCGCCCATCACCGGAGGGGTGAAGGGCTTGATCGAGCTGCTGAGCGGCGCGTGCGGGTCGAGCGTGTGGCCCGCGTAGTAGAGCCAGGCTGCCAGATCCACCGCGAAGATGATCGGGAAGAGGATCGCCGGGAGAACCAGTAGCCACTTCCACCGGCCTCGCAGCCAGAACGACCCGACCGCCAGCACCGCCACGGCGACGATCGCGTAGCGGGAGATCTGCCGCTCCAGCTTTGCGGCGTCGTTCAGAGCCATCATGCCGATGTAGTGGTTCAGCCCGTCGACTTCGCGGACATCGCCGCCGAGGTGGGAAACGTAGGCCACCACCGTCAGCCCCTCGGGGTACTGTGGCGCACGCAGTCCCACCTCCCAGTACGGGAGGAAGATCGAGCCGATCAGCAGCGCCGCGGCGAGGATCAGGAGACCCAGCGGGAGCATCTGGCGCAGCGTCACCCGCCGGGCCCCGGTGCGCTCCCTGCTCCGCGCCACCGTGCTGCCGAACGCTCGACTCGTTGCCTGCTCCGAGGAGACCATCGCTCCGTCCTTCCCCGGCCGGGGTGACGGGGCGGGTCAACACTGCCCCGCCCCGTCACGCCCGGCACTAGCTGGGCTCGACGATGAGGTAGCCCATCATCTCGAGGTGCAGCGCGGCGCAGAACTCCGTGCAGTAGAAGGGGTAGACGCCCGGATGCTCGGCGGTGAAGGTGAACGAGTTCGACTCGCCCGGTTCCAGACTCAGGCTGACGTTCACACCGGGCAGCACGAAGCCGTGCGTCGCGTCGTGCGCGTTCTCGACGTTGGTGATGTGCCAGGTGATGGTGTCGCCCTGCTTCACCCGCACGATGTCCGGGGTGAAGTGGCTGCGCAGCGCGGTCATGCGCACCGTCACCTGCGAGCCGTTGCGTTCTACGCCCTCGTTGCCGACCTGCGCCGCCTCGGCGTCCACCGCCTGGATCCCCGGCTCCCAGCCGGTCTCCGGGTAGACCTCCCACGGCTTCAGCAGGTCGACCGGGATGATCTGGGCGTAGTGCGGCTCACCGATGCCGATCGGCATGTCGTAGAGCAACTGCATCGTCTCGCCCGAGATGTCGATCAACTGGAGGTTCTGCGGCAGGAGCGGCCCAACCGGAGCGAAGCGGTCGACCGACCACTTGTTGAGCGCCACCAGGAACTTGCCACCCGGCTTGATGGTGTCGCCCTGGACCGCCGCGATGTGGCCCACGTTGTAGTGGACCGGGATCTTCTCGACGAACTTCCAGCCGTCGGACGTGCCCTCACCGCCGAGCTTCCAGCGCGCGACCGCGCTGTCGATGAAGAGGCTGGTGTAGGCATAGCCCTTGTCGTCGAACTGAGTGTGGAGCGGGCCAAGGCCCAGCTCGACCTGCGCCTCCATGCATCCGGCGAAGTCGAGGACGGGGATGCCGAAGCTGTCCGTCTCGTAGTTCCCCTTGGCGATCTGCTCCTCGATCTTCTTCATGCTGTAGACCGTGACGTGCGGGTCCAGCTTGCCGGAGACCACGATGTAGGCGCCGTCGGGCGTCACATCCACCCCGTGCGGGCTCTTCGGCTCGGGAACCTGGAACAGGATCCCCTCCTCGACCGCGGTCTTGATGGTGATGACCGGGAACCCGTTGATCATCTCCACCTTGCCGGCGCGGGCGACCTCCTCGGCCTTCTTCCAGTTCACGACCGAGAGGTAGTCCATCTCCCGCTGCGAGGCGCCGATCTCCAGCGGCGGCTTGCCCTCCTGGATGCCGCCGGTCGCCATCTCGGTGTTGAGTGAGTTGAGGAAGACCCAGCCGTCGCTCGCGCCGCGCCCGGCGTCACCAAGATCCTGGAAGTAGGGCGGCAGCTCGACGGCAAACGACTCCTCAGGGACGATGCGGCCGCGCTCCCGGTTGAACTTCCAGAAGGTGATCGCGCCCCGGTACTTCTCCTCGAACTCCTCCAACGGCGCGTAGGCACCGCCGAGCGGCGTGGCGTACTGGCAGCCCTCGACGACGTACTCGGTGTTCGGTGTGACGAAGCAGGCATGGTTGCTGAGCGTCAAGGGGTTCTTGACGATCTGCTTCGTCTCGAAGTCCCGTAGGTCGATCACCGCCACGCGGCCATGGATCTTCTCGTTGATGAAGACGAACTGGCCGTCGTACTGCGCGTTCGTCTCGCTCAGGGCCGGGTGGTGGGTATCGCCGACGGTCAGGGTCTTCCCCTGGAAGCCGCCCTCCTCCAGCACCTTCCGGCTGGCATCGGAGTACCCCCACCCCTGCCACGGCTCGGGCGCGAACACGCCGATGACCCGCAGCAGCCGCATCGACGGGATACCGATCACCAGCAACTGGCCGGAGTGCCCTCCGGAGGTGAACATCAGGTACTCGTCGTGGCGTCCGCTGGGCACGTATGTCTTCAGTGCAGCGGCCACGTCCTCCGGGGTCAGGCCGCGCTCCTTGGCGATGTCATTCGTAGAGGCGGGCGCTCCCGCTCCGCCGCCGCCGCCACCGTTCCCCTTACCACCGACGCTGCACGACGAGAAGAGCGCCCCCGCCGCAGGGCCCAGGACGGCGGCGGCGCCGACGCCTTTGAGGACCGTGCGACGGTTGAAGCGTCGCGTTTGATGCGCGTTGTCCATGGCTCGACTTCCTTGTCTCCCGGCTGGTGCCGGCCCACTCCGTACGCCATCCCCCTCCGGCGGCCCGGCGTAACCGTCGTGCCGTGCCACCGGCCCCGTTGGTGGGGCACCCCGCTCTCTGTTGTGTGACAGGCTATGGATAGGCCGGGGACTCAACCATCTCCGGCAGGGTGGTTTGCTGCCTACCCCGCCGGGTAAACCGGACCTACCCTCCCGGGTAGGGGCGGCACGTGGGTTGCATCAGCTCAACATGCCGGATTCGCACACCAGTGGGATCGACAATCGCCGATCCCGCCGGTGCCCGGCCCGCGGATCGTCGTTTTGACAGTGAGCACGGGAGAACGTATAGTTACAACGTATTGACCCACATCCTTGCACGTGCGGGTTCCGAGAACATGTCTGCACCACAGATCGACGACCGGTCAGAGCGCGAAGCGGCCGTCGCGTCGCCCCATCCCAGCGAAGCGAGAGAAGGGGTTCCGACGTGGGACGACCTGGAGCGGGTCATCCGTGAGCGGATGCCCGGCATGGACCTGACCCTCGTGCGCAAGGCGTACGAGTTCGCGGATCAGGCCCACGCCGGCAAGCTCCGACGCTCTGGCGATCCCTATATCTCCCACCCGATTGCCGTCGCCATCATCCTGGCCGAGATGCAGCTCGACCAGGAGGCGCTGTGCGCTGCCCTCCTCCACGACGTCATTGAGGACACCGACACCTCGGTTGAGGAGTTGACGACGATCTTCGGGGAGCGGATCGCCCGGCTCGTCGACGGCGTCACCAAGCTGGGACGCATCCGGTGGACGACCGAGGAGGACTCGGTCACCCGGGAGAAGGAGCGACAGGCCGAGAGCCTGCGCAAGATGTTCCTGGCGATGGTGGACGACGTCCGCGTGGTGCTGATCAAGCTGGCCGACCGGCTGCACAACATGCGCACGCTCGAGCACATGCCGCGTGCCAAGCAGCTCCGCAGCGCCCAGGAGACGATGGAGATCTACGCGCCGCTGGCCAACCGGCTCGGCATCTGGCAGCTCAAGTCGGAGCTGGAAGACCTGGCGCTGCGCTACCTCGACCCGCAGACCTATTTCTCGATCAAGCGGGCGCTCGACCGGCGCGGCACCGACCGCGAGCGGTATCTGCAGCGCGTCATCAACGATCTGACGAAGGCGCTGAACGAGGCCGGGATCCGCGCCGAGATCTCCGCACGCGAGAAGCACATCACGTCGATCGCCCGGAAGATGGAGCGCAAGGGGCGGAGCTTCGACGAGATCTACGACGTACTCGGCGTCCGCGTCATCGTCGATGAGAAGAAGGACTGCTACGGCGCCCTCGGCGTCATCCACACGATGTGGCACCCGATCCCGGGGGAGTTCGACGACTACATCGCGACGCCGAAGGAGAGCATGTACCAGTCGATCCACACCGCGGTCCTGGGTCCCGACGGCCATCCGCTCGAGATCCAGATCCGCACGGCGGAGATGCACCACGTCGCCGAGTACGGCATCGCGGCCCACTGGCGCTACAAGGAGGGTGCCCGGCCCGACCCGAACGTGGAGGCGAAGATCGCCTGGCTCCGGCAACTGATGGACTGGCGCGACGAGGTGGTCGACGCGCAGGAGTTCGTCGAGTCGCTCAAGTCGGACGTCTTCCAGGAGATGATCTACGTCTTCACGCCGAAGGGCGACATCATCGAACTGCCGGCGGGCGCGACCCCGGTCGACTTCGCCTACCGCATCCACACCGAGGTCGGTCACCAGTGCGTCGGCGCGAAGGTCAACAACCAGCTTGTGCCGCTCAACTACCGGCTGCAGAACGGCCAGGTCGTCCAGATCATGACCTCGAAGACGAAGGTCGGCCCCAGCCGGGACTGGCTGATGTCCAGCAGCGGCTACATCACCACCGCCTCGGCGCGAGAGAAGGTACGGCAGTGGTTCCGTCGCCAGGAGCGTGAGGAGAACATCGCCCAAGGGCGCGAGATCCTCGACCGCGAGCTGCGGCGGCTGGGCATCGACGCCAAGCTGGAGGACATCGCCAAGCAGTTCCCGCGCTACCAGAAGGTCGAGGACTTCCTGGCCGCGATCGGGTACGGCGCCATCACGCCGCAGCAGATCGCGTCCCGCCTGGCCGAGCACGCCGAGCCGCAGGTGCTCGCGCACCCGAGCAAGGCAACGGCGCAGCCGTCGCTCCCGAGCTTGCGGGTCCAGGGCGTGGGCGACCTCTACACCCGGCTGGCTGCCTGCTGCAAGCCCGTCTACGGCGACCCGATCGTCGGCTACGTGACACGCGGGCGGGGCATCACGGTGCACCGCGCCGACTGCCACAACGTGGCGCACGTTGACGAGCCCGGCCGGCTGGTGCAGGTAAGCTGGGGGAACGACCAGCGGCAAACCTACCCGGTCAACGTCCGCCTGGAAGCCTGGGACCGCGTCGGCCTGCTGCGCGACATCACGACGCTGGTCGCCGAGGAGAAGGTCAACATGCTCTCGGTCCTGACCGGCGTGAATGACGACCGCACGGTCACCGTGTTGATGACCCTCGAAGTCGAGAGCGTCCAGCAGCTCAGCCGGGTGCTGCAAAAGCTGGAAACCATCCGCGACGTCTACGACGTACGCCGTGAGGCAGCACCCGGTCCCCGCCCCGCCTGAGCGCCGTGAACGCCCCCGTCCTCTGCCTCGGAGAGATCCTGATCGATCTGATCGGCCACCCGCCCGGCCCGGCGACAGCCGTCGAGCGCTTCGTGCCGCGGGTCGGCGGCGCCCCGGCCAACGTCGCGGTCGGGCTGGTGCGCCTCGGCGTGCCATCGGCGTTCGTCGGAGCCCTCGCCACGGACGATCCCTTCGCCCCGATGCTCCTCGACCGGCTGGCGACGGAAGGCGTCGACACCCGCTGGGTCACGCGCGTTTCCCCGGCGCAGACACGTCTGGCGGTCGTGACCGGCCCGGCCGGGCAGCGCGGGTTTACGTTCTATGGACACCCGCCGGCCGACAGCCTGCTGCGCCCGGACGACCTTCCGGCCGCGGCGATCGCCGGCGCCGCGGCCCTCTATCTCGGCGCGCTGCCGCTCACCGCCGAGCCGTCCCGCAGCGCGGCGCTGCGGGCGGTCGACCTCGCGGTCGCCGCGGGCGTCCCGGTCTGTTTCGACCCGAACCCCCGGGCACAGTTCCTGGCCGCCGGTCCCGCCGCCCGCGAGGCGTGCTGGCAGATCGCTCGCGCGGCGACGGTGCTGAAGCTCAGCGCGGACGACCTCACGATCCTCGGCATCACGACCGACGACTTGCTTGATCTGGCGCCACAGGCTCGCCTCCGCGTGCTGTCCCGCGGCGCGGCGGGGTGCGACTACTGGACGCCCGAGATGGGCGGGCATCAGCCCGCCTTCACGGTGCAGACCGTTGACGAGACCGGCGCCGGCGACGCCTTCATGGCGGCCCTCATCGCTCGCGGGGTCGAGACCGGATTCCGCTATTCGCCGGACGACATCGCCTTCGCCGCGGCCGTCGGAGCCCTAGCGACGACGCGTCACGGTGCCACCGACGCGCTCCCGACCACAGCGGACGTCGCTGCTTTCCTTGCTCGCACGGCAAGGGATCACGCCCCGCGCCAGGATTGCGGCACTCATCCTGCTGGAAGTTGATCTTCTAGCACGCGGAACGGCTCGATCAGTGCATACGCACCCGCGGCGCTTGCTAGGTGAACCATACTGGGCGGCCTCTCACCCGGCCGGCAGTCGCCGGCACGGGCACAACGAGACGCCCGGACGATCGCCGATGCTGCAGCCGTGGGTCGCGTGAGAGGAGTGCCAAGCGTGGCGAAGAAGACCGCAGCGGAGATGGTGGCCGAGGCCAAGTCCCGCATCAGGAACCTCTCGCCCGATGAGGTAGCTGCCGAGCTCAAGCGGGGCAACGTCGTCCTCGTCGACCTGCGCGAGCCAGAGGAGCGCGAAGAAAACGGCACCATCCCGGGCTCGATCGCAGCCCCGCGCGGGATGCTGGAGTTCTACGCCGATCCCACCACGTCCTATCACCGGGAGGAGTTCGACCCCGAGCAGGACATCATCCTGTACTGCAGCGCCGGCGGCCGCTCGGCCCTGGCCGCCGACACCCTCCAGCAGATGGGCTTCCGCCGGGTCGCCCACCTCGAAGGAGGGTTTACCGCGTGGCGCGATCAGGGGCTCCCCGTCGAGCCCTAGCGCTCGCTCCAGAACGCGATACAACCTGCAACGTCAGAGCGCGGGCGATGTGACCATCGCCCGCGCTCGGTTCCACCCTACGCCCCGCCGCTTAGACGAACGGCTGGCGCAGGATCGTCTTCAACTTCTCCGGCGCGGTGCGGCTGGGGTCGTTGAGGTAGATCTCATGGTGCTTGCCCGTCAGCGAGCCACCGCGGTCCGCGATGAACTGGTGCAGGCGCTGGATCGTCGGCCCTTCGTCAGCGTATTGGCCGACGTACAGGATCTGTGCGGCCCGCCCCTCTTCGAACGTTTCGAAGCGCACCCGCTCGAGCGCGGGTAGCTGCTTCTTCGCCGCGACCTGCCCCCTCACCTGCTCGACGAGCTCGGTCGTGACCGGCTCGGGCTGCATGATCATCGCCGTCCAGCGCCAGACCGCGCGGTCGCCCGTCAGGAAGACCGAGTAGTCGTCGGCCCACCAGAGGCACTCCAGCGGCATGACCCGGAAGTCGACCGACATCTGCCGCTTCGCGGCGAACTTGATGCCGTAGGCGAGCGAGAACAGGCTCTCCACCGCCTCGCGGTACGCCGCGCTGTCGGGTCCACCCTCCCCATCGATCATCAGGAAGCGCAGCGGGGGGACCATGACCTCGGTCACCTCCTTGGCCGAGGGTGCGTAGAGCTCCTTGAGCGCCTGGCGCGGGTCGATCTTCTCCATCCCAAAACCCTTCCCGACGCCGCTCAACGCTCCAGCAACTCGTCCGGGTCGATCCCGAGACGCGCCGCCATCCGCTCCCGTCGCGTTTTCCGGCGTCGCTGTGCGGCCTCCTCTTGCCGCTCGGCCTCCAGGGCAGCCTCATCCCAGATCAACTCGATGTCGGCCACATGCACGACGTCCCCCGGCTGGATGCCAAGCTCCTCCAGCTTGGCGGAAATGCCGGACGCCTCAAGAACCCGCTGGTAGCGTTCGGCGGCTTCCTCGTTGCCGAAGTCGGTCATCCGGGTGATCCGCTCGATCTTCGGACCGCGGACGGCGAAGTGGTGCCGGGAGAGACGCTCGGCCTCCCACCAGTCATCCTGTTTCTCCTCCAGGGTGTAGATGCGGCGCTCCTGCGGAGCCACCTCCAGCGGGGCGGGGAGCTCGCGCAGGCGCTCCAGCACACGGGCTAGCAGCGCCGGCACCCCCTCGGTCGTCGCCGCCGAGATCGGGAAGACCTCATAGCCCTGTTTGGTCAGCGCCTCGGTCAGCCGCGGGAGATTGGCCTGCGTCTCGGGGAGATCGATCTTGTTGATCGCCACGATCTGCGGCCGCTCGGCCAGTTCCGGCGCGTAGGCGGCCAGCTCCTCGTTGATCGTGCGGAAGTCCTCCAGCGGGTCGCGCCCCTCCAGGCCGCCCGAACCGTCCAACACGTGGATCAGCAGCCGCGTCCGCTCGATGTGACGCAGGAACTCGTGGCCCAGCCCAACGCCCTCGGCCGCTCCTTCGATCAGGCCGGGGATATCGGCCATGACGAACGTGTCCCCGCCGGGGCCACCGATCTCAACCACGCCGAGCATCGGCGTGATTGTCGTGAACGGGTAGTCGGCGATCTTCGGCCGAGCGGAGCTGGAGGCGGCCAGCAGGGTCGACTTGCCCGCGTTGGGCAGTCCAACCAGCCCCACGTCGGCGATCAGCTTCATCTCCAGCCGGATCCAGCGCTCCTCACCCGGCTCGCCCTTCTCGGCCATCCGCGGCGCCTGTCGGGTCGCGGTCGCAAAGCGCGCGTTCCCCATGCCACCCATGCCGCCGCGAGCGACCCGAACCACGTCACCGGGGTTGACGAGATCGGCCAGCACCTCGCCCGTCTCGTCGTCGATCACCACCGTGCCCGGTGGGACGTCGATGTAAAGGTGAGCACCGCGCTTGCCGGTCTTCTTGGCCCCGTGGCCCGACTCTCCGCGCTCGGCCCGGAAGTGCTGCTTGTACTTGAAGGCGATCAGCGTGTTCAGGTGCGGGTCCACGCGGAGGTAGACGTCGCCGCCGTCCCCGCCGTCGCCGCCGTCCGGCCCGCCGAAGGGCACGTATTTTTCCCGCCGGAAGCTGACCGCCCCGTTGCCGCCGTCGCCGGCCTTGACGTAGATCTTTGCCCGGTCGTAGAACATGGCACCTTCCATGTCGGCTTATGCTCGCGCGTGTCGTATTGCCCCTGCGGACCCCCGCACTGGCGATGCCGCGCGCTCGCAGTGCCCGTATCTTAGCCCAACGCCGCACATACACATGAACTGTGACGAAGGACCGTGCTACAGAGGAGCCACCCCCGTCGCCCGGTTGCCGTCACCCTGAGCGGGGCCAGGTGCGACGGCCAGCCGCGCCAGGCGCAGCGAAGCATGACACGGGCGCGGGAGCGGCTGACGTGCGGGCCGCCAAGCGGATGCGGCAACGTTCATACGGAGCAACGGCGCCCTTTCCGGTTCGCACGAGCACGCAGAGCCTGGCACGGCAGCGGGCAGTGCAGGCTCGGTGGAGATTCAGTGAGACGTAGGGGATGAAAGCCTACTCCAGGTAGTCCCGCAGCTTCTTGCTGCGGCTGGGGTGGCGTAGCTTGCGGAGCGCCTTCGCCTCGATCTGCCGGATGCGCTCCCGCGTGACGCCGAACTCGCGCCCGACCTCTTCCAGCGTCCGGGTGCGGCCGTCGTCCAGCCCGAAGCGCAACTCCAGCACCCGCCGCTCCCGGTCGCCCAGGGAGCCAAGCACGTCGTCCACCTGCTCCTTGAGCAGCTTGAGCGAGGCCGCGTCCGACGGCGCCAGCGCCTTGGAGTCCTCGATGAAATCGCCCAGGTTGCTGTCTTCCTCTTCGCCGATGGGCATCTCCAGCGACACCGGCTCCTGGGAGATCTTCAGGATCTCGCGGACCTTGTCCGGCGGCAGCCCCATCTCGGCCGCGATCTCCTCGGAGGTCGGCTCGCGCCCCAACTCCTGCTGCAAGCGCCGCGAGGTCCGGATCAGCCGGTTGATCTGCTCCACCATGTGGACCGGGATCCGGATCGTGCGTGCCTGGTTGGCGATGGCGCGGGTAATCGCCTGCCGGATCCACCACGTGGCGTAGGTCGAGAACTTGAACCCCTTGTGGTGCTGGAACTTCTCGACGGCGCGGATCAGACCGAGGTTGCCCTCCTGCACCAGGTCCAGCATCGACATGCCGCGCCCACCGTACTTCTTGGCGACGCTCACCACCAACCGCAGGTTGGCCTCGGTCAGCTTCTTCCGCGCGATGTCGCCGCGGACCACGAACTCGTCCCAGCGCGCCTGCAGCGCCGCCTCGTCCCGGCGAAGGATCGCCCACACTTCCTCATCGGACGGGAACGCATCGACGGGCCGGATCAACTCCTGGATCGGCGACGGGAGCAGGTCGTATTCGATCCGGCGCCGCCGCAGGCTCTCTTCCAGCTCCTCGCGGCTGACACCAAACTCCTCGCCGACCGCCTTGATAGCCGGCTCCATCTCCTCGGTCAGCGGCAGGACCGCCGCCAGCACCCGTGCCTTGGTAGTGGCCGGTTGATTCGGGAACGCGGCGCGATAGAAGGCGATGGTGAGCGGCCAGCCGTCGCGCAGTGTGCGGTAGACCGTCCAGCCGATCCCCGCCGCGCTCGGCCGGTCACCGTTGCCGCCCTGGAGCTCCTGTTGCAGGCGGAAGATGTAATCGCCGCGCTCCATCGCCTGCGCGAGTGCCACCTCTTGCTCGCCGGTCAGGAGCTGCACCCGCCCGATCTCGCGCAGGTAGATCCGGACCGGGTCGTCGAGGCTGATCCCGCTGAGATCGACATCGGAGAGCTCGGTGGAGAACAGGTCGTCGTCGACTTCCGTAGCCGCGACGTCCGGCAAGTCCGGCGGGTCCTCGGCCGGGTCGACCACGGGCACGTTCATCTCCGCAAGCTGGGACGTGATCGCGTCGACCGCGGCGGCTCCACCCGGAGCAGCGGCCACATCCGCCAGTTCCTCGGCCGAGAGGTAGCCCTGCTCGCGGGCACGCTCGATGATCCTCCGGATTGCCAGCTCATCGGCACGGTCGTCGCCGGAGATACCGTCTGCACTGTCGCCACTCATGGACACCGGGTCCACGGGGTCTTGGAATCCATCATCCGGATAGCGGTATCTCATACCCTCAGCCACGCTAGATGCTCTCCGCAGCCCACGGGACGAGCATTGGTGTGGAGCGGTGTCGCAGTGATACTACGCCGAATACCAAAATGCAAACGTCTACCGTCACTCTCAGCTTTGACCCGGAACCGCAACCACCTCCCGCGCCAGAAGGTCTTCGTACCGCTCGCGTCGCTGCACGAGCCGCGCCTGCCCATCCGCGACCGCCACCACGGCCGGCCGGAGCGCCAGGTTGTAGTTGCTCGCCATCGCCAGGCAGTAGGCGCCCGCCGCGGGAAGCGCGAGCAGATCGCCCGGCTCCACGGTGGGCAACTCTATGTCCCGGATAAGCACGTCGCCCGATTCGCAATACTTCCCGGCGATGGTCACCACCGCGCGGTCGCTCCCGGCCCCGTCGCGGTTGGCCAGCGCCGCCGTGTAGCGCGCTCCATAGAGCGGGGGCCGGATGTTGTCGGCCATCCCGCCGTCGACGCAGACGTAGCGGCGCACGCCAGGGATGTCCTTGATCGCCCCGACGCGGTAGACCGACACCCCGGCCGGTCCGATGATCGAGCGGCCGGGCTCGACGGTGAGCACCGGCGGGTCTAACCCCCAGCGCTGGGCCGCCTGGAGCGCGTTCTCGGCCACGGTCGCGGCGTACGGCTCGATCGCAGCATCGGGATCGGTGCTCTCGTACGGGATGGCCCACCCGCCGCCGGGGCTGATCTGATCCGGCACAATGCCGAACCGGTCCCGCATCTCGGCCGCGAAGGTGAACAGCGCGTTGACCGTCGTCGCGAACGGCTCCGTCTCCGCAATCTGCGAGCCGATGTGCGCGTGGTACCCGCGCAGGCGGAGGCCCGGCACGGCGAGCACCCGCTCGACCGCTCGCGCCGCGTCGCCAGACTCGATCAGCAGCCCGAACTTTGAATCGACGATGCCGGTCTTTCGGTACTCGTGGGTGTGGGCATCCACGCCCGGGTTCAGCCGGAGCAGCACGTCCAGCGTTCCCTGGCGCTTGGCGGTCAGCCGTTCCAGCACGTCGATCTCATAGAAGTTGTCGATGACTATCTCACCGACACCCAGATCGAGCGCGAGCGCCAGCTCCTCCGGCGTCTTGTTGTTACCGTGGAAGACGATGCGCTCGGCAGGGAACCCGCCGTGCACGGCCACGTAGAGTTCCCCACCCGACACGACGTCCAGCCACAACCCCGCCTCGTCGAGCAGCGGCAACAGCCACGTCGCCAGGTACGCCTTTCCGGCGTAGACGACACGCGCCCGGGGGTAGTGGCGCTCGAAGGCCTGGCGGTAGGCATTCGCACGCTGGCGCAGGGTCGCCTCATCGTAGATGTAAAGCGGGGTTCCATACTCATCGGCGAGCTGGGATACCGGTACCCCGCCGATGATCAACTGACCCGAGCCATCGCGCTCGGTCGTGACCGGCCAGACCATCGACTTCCCTTCCGCTTCGGATCGCCGGGGCGTGCTGCACTCCTACACCACACTGATCGCTTCGGGATTATACGGTGCCAGCACGCGCCGACAAAGAGGGCCACAACTCCCGGATACCGCCACCAACCAACGGTAGAACGGCCACCTTGGCATGTCGGTGACGACCGTGTAAGCTATCCGCATGATCGCGTGCGATGTGAACCGGTACGGTCGATCATGTGTGGCAGGCGCACCGCCGTGGGGTGCGTCCGTCCGCGCGTTCCCCTGCCACGGCCACAACCCTTACCTTCCCGTGAACCGGCCGCTGATCCTCAGAACCGCGGTCTAGCCGGGCCTAGGGGTCATTGTGCCCTGCGCTCTGGAAAGTAAACACTAGACACGCGGGATCGAGTATGAGGAAGAAGCAGCATGCCGGTTACGATTTTGTCAGTCCACGATCTGACCAAGAACTACGGCTCCGAGCAGATCTTTAGCGGGGTCACGTTCCAGGTAGAGGAGCGTCAGCGCGTCGCCCTGGTGGGCGTCAACGGCGCCGGGAAGAGCACGCTCCTGCGCGTGCTCGCTGGGAAAGAGGAACCGGACGCCGGAACCATCACCACCCTCTCGGGCCTGCGCATCACCTACCAGGCCCAGGAGGCGACGTTCGACCCCAGCCACACCGTGCGCGAGGCCGCGCTGGACGCCTTCCGCGAAGCGCGCCGCCTGGCCGAGGAGATGGCGGCGATTGAGGCGCGCATGAGCGACGCCCAGGGAGCGGAGCTCGACGAGCTGCTGGAGCAGTACGGAGAACTGAGCGCCCGGTTCGAAGCCGCCGGGGGCTACGAGATGGAGTACCGCACCGAGCAGGTGCTGACCGGCCTCGGCTTCGCCGAAGAGGACTTCGAAACCTCTGTGACGCACCTCAGCGGCGGCCAGAAGACCCGCCTCGCGCTGGCCTGCGCGCTCCTGAGCGACCCGGACCTGCTGCTGCTCGACGAGCCGACCAACCACCTCGACCTGGCCGCCCTGGAGTGGCTTGAGGGCTTCCTGCGCTCCTGGAACCGCGCGGTGATCGTCGTGTCGCACGACCGCTACTTCCTCGACCGCGTCACCGAGCGCACGCTCGACCTGAGTTTCGGCACGCTGGAGGACTACCCGGCACCCTACAGCCGCTACCTCGTCCTGCGGGAGGAGCGCCGCGCCCGCCAGCTCAAGGAGTACGAGGCGCAGCAAGAGTTCATCGCCCGCACCGAGGAGTTCATCCGCCGCTACAAGGCGGGGCAGCGCTCCAAGGAGGCCCGCGGGCGCGAGACGCGCCTGGCCCGGCTGGAGCGCATCGAGAAGCCGCGGGAGCACGAGACCCTGCACGTCCGGCTGACCGCCGGCCTGCGCAGCGGCCGCGTCGTGCTCAGCACCCACCGCCTCCAGGTCGGCTACCCGCCGCGGGACGGGGGCAAGGAGCCGGCGGTGCTGCTGACCGTCCCGGACCTGACGATCGAGCGCGGGGACCGGGTCGCCCTCATCGGCCCAAACGGCATCGGCAAGACCAGCCTGCTCCGCACCATCGTCGGTGAGATCAAGCCGCTCGCGGGGCGGATCGAGTTCGGCGTAAACGTCAAGCCCGCCTACTACGCGCAGGGGCACGAAGGGCTCGATCCCCGGAAGACGGTCCTGAGCACGCTCCTGGACAAGTACCCCATGAGCGAAGAGGGCGCCCGTACCCTGCTCGGCCGCTTCCTCTTCAGCGGGGACGACGTGTTCAAGACCGTGGGCTCCCTATCCGGCGGCGAGCGAAGTCGCCTGGCGCTGGCCACCCTGACGCTGGAGCGGGCCAACTTCCTGATCCTCGACGAGCCGACCAACCACCTCGACATCTCGTCCCGCGAGGCGCTGGAGGGGGTACTGAGCGACTACGAGGGCGCGATTCTCTTCGTGTCGCATGACCGCTACCTGATCGACCGGCTGGCCACCCGCGTCTGGGCCGTCGAGAACGGGACGATCCGGGTCTACCAGGGCAACTACGGCGACTACCTGCGCCAGCGCGAGCGCGCCACACCGCAGCCGGAAGCAGCCCAACCGGCGCGCCCGGCGCCGGCAAGCACGCCCACCCCGGCGCCGCGCCAGGGTGACCGGCTCTCCGACCGGGAGCGACGTCGCTTGCAGCAGGAGCTTGCGGCCGCCGAGCGCACCATCAGCCGCCTGGAGCAGCGCCTGAACGAACTCAACGACGACCTGGCACTGGCGACGATCGAGCAGGACGTCGAGGCCATCACCCGGCTGGGCAACGAATACGAAGCCGTGCAGGCCGAGTTGGACGCGGCCTACGCCGAGTGGGAAGCCCTCGGAAGGCGACTGGATGAAGCGACGGAGGCGGTGCGCTCATGAGCCGGAAACCGTACGTCATTGGCGTGACCGGGAACATCGCCTGCGGCAAGTCCCTCGTGCTCGAGACCCTGGCCGGGCTGGGAGCCGATACGATCGACGCCGACCGCGTCGCCCATGAGGTCATGGCACCCGGCACCCCGACGGCCGAGCGGATCATCGCCGCCTTCGGCGAGGAGATTCGCGGGCAGGACGGCGGCATCGACCGGCGCGCTCTCGGCGCCATCGTCTTCCGCGACCCGGACAAGCTCGCGCTGCTGGATTCTCTGGCGCACCCGCCGACGGTGGCCGCCATCCGCGACCGCGTGGCTGCGTCCACCGCCGCCGTAGTCGCCATCGACGCCATCAAGCTGTTCGAAGCCGGCGTCGCCGACGACTGCGACGAGGTGTGGGTCGTGACCTGCACGCCGGAGCAGCAGGTCGAGCGCCTCATGCGGCGCAACGGCTTCGACCGTGAGGAGGCGCTGCGCCGCATCCAGGCTCAGCCGCCGCAGGAGGAGAAGGTCCGCCGGGCCGACCGCGTCATCGACAACAGCGGGACCGTCGAAGCCACCATTGCCCAGGTCGAGGCCGCCTGGAACGCCCTCCCCGCCGAGGTACGGCAGCGTATCACTTCTTGACTTGACACCAACTTCTTCGGGTGAACGCGTTCGCCTGTGTCATCCTGAGCGGAGCCAGGGGCGGCGGCCAGCCGTCCCGGCGCAGCGAAGGATCCCTCCGCTGCGTGACGGGTCCGACGCGAGATCCTTCGCTTCGCTCAGGATGACACAGCTCGACGGAGTCCCAGCGTCCGGAAGAGCACGCGCGGAGCCGACACACGCCCCGCCCCTGGCGGTGCTCCACGACGCTCTACCTGCCGACGAAACGCGGCTCTCGCTTCTCGGCGAAGGCGGTGAGCGCCTCGTGGCCGTCCTCGGTCTGCCGGGCCGCGACGACGGCGTCAATGTGGTGCTGGGCGGCCGCCGCGGTGCCCTGATTCAGCGAGACGGCGATGTTGCGCTTCGTCTCGACGACCGCCAGAGGCGCGAGCGCCGCGATCTGGCCCGCCACTTCCTGTGCGACGGCCTCCACGTCCTCCGCGACGCGGCTCACCAGTCCCAGGGAAAGCGCCTCCTCGGCGTCGACCCAGCGCGCGGTCAGGAGCAGATCCTGCGCCCGGGCAAGACCGACCACCTGGATCAGACGCCAGGCGGGCGAGGGAACGGCGACAGCAGGCTCGCGGTAACTGAACCGCGCCGATGGTGCCGCGATCCGGAGATCGGCCGAAATGGCCAGCTCCACCCCGAGCCCGACGCACGCCCCCTGAATGACGGCGACGATCGGCACCGTCAACGCTCGCAGGTCGCTCAGCGCCCGGTGCATCGTCGCGATCAGGTGCCGGATCGCCGCAGGCGTGTCGGCCGCCTGCATCGCCCGCAGGTCGATCCCGGCACAGAAGGCCGGCCCGGCACCGCGCAGCAGCACGACGCGCGGGCGCTCACGGTCAAGACGTTCCGCCGCCTCGATCAGCGCCTCAAGCAAGGTAAGGTCGGCGGCATTGCGGTAGCGCGGGCGGTTGAGCGTAAGCTTGGCGATGTCGTCGTCGAACGCGAGCAAGACCGGAGCATCGTCGAGGCTCATGGTCGCCCTCCCCTCGTGTGGGTGGTCAAGTGGGTGATACTGTTTAGCCGGCATCATACCAGCGTGGCGTCTGGGCATCGGGGTGTCGGCACAGGGCTTGCACACCCGGACCCAACACGCCGTGCTCGCGCCGGGGGCATGAGATACGTTGGCCGAGACTGAATCGTGACGCGGTTGATACGCTGCGCTCGTGCTGTGTAACGCAGTTGCGTCCGTTCGGTTGGTAGCGTTGCAGTACCTGCGGGCCACGTCCGCAGCCGAACGACAAACGACCACGCAACAGGAGGGCCAAAGCCCATGGAAGCCTCTATCCGACTCGGCCGCGTGCGCGGCATCGTCATCGGAGTCCACTACACGTGGCTGATCGTCTTTGGCCTGCTCACCTACTCGCTGGCTGTCGGCTTCTTCCCATCCCTGAATGATGGTTGGAGCACGACCCGTTACTGGCTCGCCGGGGCGCTCGCGACCATCCTCTTGTTCGCCTCAGTGCTGGCTCACGAGCTGGGGCACGCGCTGGTTGCCCAGTCGCGCGGCATCCCGGTCCGGGCCATCACCCTCTTCATCTTCGGCGGGGTGGCGCAGCTCAGCCAGGAGTCGGAGACGGCCGGGGACGAGTTCCGGATCGCCATCGCCGGTCCCGCGGTGAGCCTGGTGGTTGGACTCGGCTCGCTCGCCCTGTGGTGGCTGATCCGTGGGGTGGACTCGTTCGCGGCGGCCATTCTGTTCTACCTCGGCGTGGCGAACGTGATCCTGGTAGTCTTCAACCTCATCCCGGGCTTCCCGCTGGACGGCGGGCGCGTCTTCCGGGCCATCGTCTGGGGGATCACCGGCAGCCTGGAGCGCGCCACGAAGATCGCCGCGACCGTCGGCGTCATCATCGGCTACCTCTTCATCGTCGCGGGCATCTTCTACGTGTTCGTCGCGCCGATCCAGGGCATCTGGCTGATCGCCATCGGCTGGTTCCTCCAGAGCGCTGCCGAGCAGTCGTACCGGCAGATGCGGCTGGAGCGGGCCTTCTCTGGTGTGCGCGTCGGGAGCATCATGGACCCGAACCCCGTCGTGGTCCGGCCCGAGGTCACGCTGGATGACCTGGTCGATCGCTACGTGCTGGCGCGGAATGTCCGCGGCCTGCCCGTCGTCGACAACGGGCAGCTCATCGGGATCGTCACGCTCACCGACCTGCGCGAGGTTCCGCGCGAGGACTGGGGCCACATCACCGTGCGCGAGCGGATGACGCCGCGCCAGGAGTTGATCACGCTCGGCCCCGACAGCGAGCTGACCGACGCCCTCCGGGCGCTCTCAGCCAAGGACATCCACCAGATCCCGATCATCGAGGGCGACACGCTGGTCGGCCTGCTGACCCGGAGCGCGGTCATCCGCTACATGCAACTGCGCGATGAACTGCCCGACTCGGTGGTCGAGCCGCGAGAGTCGGTGGCGGGAGCTGGCCGCGGTCACGAGCACGGCCCGGCCGTGTGACGGCGACCCGCGGCGGCTAGTCGTCGCCGCGGGCGAGCGCCGCGCTTGGGGCGGGCGCACGCTGCGGCGCGTCACGCGGGATCCACAGCGCCAACGCCACCGCGGCGACCAGCAAGACCGAGAGCGACAGGAGCGCCGCAGGCATCCCCACCGCATCGGCCAGCCGCCCCACCAGCGGGACGCCGATGCCGCCGGTCACGAACCCGAGCCCCAGGATGAACCCGGAGGCCAACCCGGTCCGCCCCGGCAGCGCCCGCTGCGCCATTACCAGCGTGATCGACAGCGACGAGTCGGCCAGCATACCGTATAGTGCCCCAGTCGCCAGCGCGATCGGCCCGGGCACCCCGACGAAGAGCACCAGCGCCGGCAGTGTGCATGCCAGCGACAGTAACAGCACTCGCCGCTGTCCGAAGCGGTCGGCCAGCAACCCACCGAGCAGCGTCCCGACCGCCCCGCCGCCAATCACCAACGTCGTGAGCGGGCCGTAGAACTCTGCCCCGTAGCCCAGATCGGCATACCACAGCGGGATGAAGGTGATCAGCGACAGGCTGACCCATGAGCGCAGCATGGTCACCCCCACCACCGGCAACAACGGGCGCCATGCGATGCGCTCGCGCTGGGACGGCGCCTCCGCGACCACGGCCTGCGCCCGCTGGGCCACCCGCCCGGGCCGTCCCCACAGCGAGCGCAGGATCAACAGCGCCGAGACCAGTCCCACCGGCAGCATGAAGACCGACCCGGCCGGCCCAACGGAGCCGAAGGCCAGCGCGCCGAGGAGCGGTCCCAGCGCATAGCCCACCGAGCCGCCGACCGTGTAGATCGACATGGCGGTGGTCTTCTGCAGCTCCCCGGTGACCGCCGCGGCACTGGACGCCCCGAGTGGATGGTAGGCGCCCGACCCGAGCCCGGCGAGCGACGCGGCCAGCATGAGGAAGCCCACCGTCGGGGCGAGCCCGGCCACCGCCACCATCAGGGCCGCCCAGACGACGCTGGCCGGTGCCAACACGCGACTGCCGAAGCGGTCGGCCAGGTAGCCGAAGAGCGGCTGGACGAGCGAGGAGGTGGCGGTAAAGGCCAGCGCCACGATGCCGACGGCTTCCTTGGTCAGGCTGAACTCGAGCGCCATTAGGGGGTAGAGGACCGGGAGCACACCGGCGTACAGGTCGACGGTGAAATGCCCCAGCATGAAGGTCAGGAGCGCCCGGTTCCGCATCAGTTGTCGCAGCGTCTCCACGCTCTCCTGCCCCCGGGATCGTCAGGCGGCGCCTCGCGGCGCCGGATGATACCGCGCCTCACGCGCCGTCGCCACTGTACGTACGGACGGGTAACGAAACGGGATGGACAGCGTTGAACCTAGTGAGGAACGACGGAGCGAGGCGAATCCTACTCCGGCCCAGGTGAACGGTGATGCGACACTCCCCACGACGCACGCTCCGCATGCATGGTATCATCAGCGATCTGGTGACGGCCGTCCGGCGGTAGCGGCGCTGGTGGCAACCCGCTACCGGCTCGGCGTGAGGCCAGGGGAGGATCCTGCGTGCAGCCGCCCGATTTGCGGCGCCTGCGAGCGTCAAGTCCAGCCTTCTGGGAGCGCTACAGCGCTGCGGCGGACTCCTCGGCCGCGCGATCGTCGCCCCCATCATCGGGGACGCGCGGGCCACGACTCCCGTACCTGGCCGGGCTCGACGGCGTGCGGGCCGTCGCCGTGCTGGCAGTGCTCCTCTACCACCTCGATGTTCCCTGGTTGCCTGGCGGCTTCCTCGGGGTCGAGGTCTTCTTCGTCCTGAGCGGCTATCTCATCACGGCACTCCTGCTGGCGGAATGGCGGCAGCACGAGCGGATCGACTTCGTGGCGTTCTGGCTGCGCCGCGCCCGGCGGCTCCTGCCGGCCGTCGCTTTCCTCCTGATCGGCACGCTCGCCATTGCCATCGTCGTCGCACCCGAGGAGGTGGCGCGAACCCGGTCCGCGGCGCTGGCCGCTGCGACGTACGTCACCAACTGGTATCTGGTGTACAAGCAGGAGTCGTATTTCGAGGCGATCGGCCGGCCGCAACTCTTGCAGCACCTCTGGTCCCTGGCGGTGGAGGAGCAGTTCTACTTGCTGTGGCCGCTCATCCTCGTCGGGGCGCTGCTCCTCGCCGTGAAGCTGGGGCGGCGCTGGGTGGCGCTGGCGATCACGCTGGGCGGTGCCGTTGCCTCGACCGCGCTGATGTGGCTCCTGTACGACCCGAGCGTGGACCCCTCGCGGGTCTACTACGGCACCGACACCCGAGCGGCCGAGCTGCTCTTCGGTGCGGCACTGGCCTTCGTCTGGGAGCCGGAGACGCTCCGCTCCGGGCTTGACCAGGCGGCCCGGCCGATCCGCTGGCTCGGCACGCATCGCCACGCGCAACGCCTCCTCGACGGGGCGGGCGTGGCTGCGTTCGCCGCCCTCTGCATCGCCTTCTGGCGGCTCGGGGAGTACGATCCGCATCTCTACCGGGGCGGATTCGTCGGCGTCGCCCTCGCCACGGCGCTGCTCATCGCGGTGGTGGCGCACCCACGTGCCCGGATCGTGCCCGGCGTGCTTGGCCGGCAGCCGCTGAAGTGGATTGGGTTGCGCTCCTACAGCATCTACCTATGGCACTGGCCCATTTTCATGCTCACGCGGCCGCACCTCGACATCGCGCTGAGCGGCCTCCCCGTCGTCGTCCTGCGACTTGGGCTCACGTGCATCCTGGCCGAGATCTCCTACCGGTACATCGAGACGCCGTTCCGCACCGGCGCCGCCGGACGTGTCTGGCGCAGCCTGCGTGAAAGTGACGGCGCCTGGCACCGGCCCCTGCCGGCGCGATGGGCCGTCTTCGGCAGCACGGTCGGCACGGCCATGCTGGTCCTCGGCGTCATGGTGGTGCGTGCGCAGCCGCCCGGACCACCCTCGTTCCTGCCCGTCAGCGAGATCCACTCCACACCCATTTCATCGCCCACACCGACACCGACCCCGACGCCGGTGGTCGGGCCGACCCTCGACGACGTCCTTCCCGGCCCTCCCCCGGTGGCGGCCCTGCCCACCGTCACGCCGACGCCGTTGCCGACGAAGGAACCGACCCCGACGCCGACCCCCGTCCCCGAACCGCGCGTGACCGCCGTCGGTGACTCGGTCATGGTCGGCGCCGCGCCGGCGTTGCAGGAGCAGATCCCCAACCTGAGCATCGACGCGGAGATCGGTATGGCTCCCACCGCCGCTATCGCGGCGCTCCAGGCCCATCAGGCTGACGGCAGCCTGGGCGACGTCGTCGTCGTGCACATGGGCAACAACGGGCTCTTCACCGCCGAAGAGTTCGAGCAGATAATGCAGGTGATCGGGCCCGAGCGCCGGGCGATCTTCGTCAACCTCAAGGTCCCGCGTCCGTGGGAAGAGGTCAACAACGCCACGATCGCCGACGGCGTTGCCCGCCACCCGAACGCGGTCCTGGTCGACTGGCACGCCGCCAGCATCGACCACCCGGAGTTCTTCTGGGGCGACGGCATCCACCTGCGCCCCGAAGGCGCTCAGCGCTTCGCCGAACTGATCCGCGCGCAGATCGTTCCGCCGTCCACGCCGTCGGCCGGAGGCTAGCGCCGACGCTACCGCTCCCGAGACCGGGGGTCGAGCGAATCGCGCAGCCCGTCGCCGATCAGATTGATTGCCAACACGGTGAGGAAGAGGAAGGTGCCCGGGAACACGGCAATCCACCAGGCCGTGCGAATGTAGCCCTGTCCCTCGCTCACCATGTTGCCCCAGGTCGCCGTTCCGGCTGGCACACCGGCGCCGAGGAAGGACAGTGACGCCTCCGCCAGGATCGCGAAGGCGACGATGAAGGTGCACTGGACGATGAGCGGCGACAGCGAGTTCAGGAAGATGTAGCGGAGCAGGATGGTGCGATCGCGCAGGCCGATGCAGCGCGCGGACTCCACATACAATTGGCGCTTGTTGACCAGCGTCGTGCTGCGCACCACCCGACTCACGTTGGGCGTGAAGACCACCACCAACGCCACGATGACGTTCCGCGTCGACGCGCCGAAGGCGGCCATGATCGCGATGGCGAGCAGGATGCTCGGGAAGGCATCCATCCCGTCCATCACCCGCATGAGCGGTGTGTCGAGCCGCGGGTAGAAACCGGCGGCCAGCCCAATGAGCGAGCCGAGGACGGCTGTCCCCACCATCACGGTGAGGCCGACCAACAGCGAGATGCGTGCGCCGTAGACCGTTCGACTGAAGATGTCCCGCCCGAGCGTGTCGGTTCCGAACCAGTAGCCCGACGATGGGCCGACGAGTCGATCCGCCGGGTTGACGAACGTCGGTCCGTACGGCGCCACAACCGGGGCCAGCACGGCGAGGATCACGACGACCGCCAGGAAGCACAGGCTCCCCAGCGCGGCCGGGTTCGTCAGGAGCAGCCGCAGCCAGTAGTAGCGGGACGCCGGCGTGATGGCCGCGAGACCAAAGCGTCTCCGCCTGGACGCCTGCGCGCTGACGACCTCGTCTCCGGTCTCAGTCAGCGCCATACCGCACCCTCGGATCAACGTACACGTACAACACATCGACCAGCAGCATCACGATCACCTGGATCATCGCGATGACCATGACCGTCCCCTGGATCACCGGAAAGTCGCGGCGGGCCACACTCTCCACCACCAGACGGCCCATGCCAGGAAGGTTGAACACGGTCTCGACCACCACCGACCCACCGAGCAGGTTGGCGAGCGAGACCCCCAAGACGGTCATGGCCGGAATTGCGGCGTTCCGCAGGGCGTGGAGGAGCACCACGGTTTTCTGCGACAACCCCTTGGCGAAGGCAGTGCGGATGTAGTCCTCCCGCAGGACGTCGAGCATGGTCGAGCGGACCATACGCGCCAGGAGTCCGGCCGTGGAAAAGCCAAGCGCCAGCGCCGGCAGGATCATGCTCTTGACGTGTCGAATCGGATCCTCGCCGATATCGACGTAGCCCCCGGACGGGAGCCACCGCAGAATCACCGCGAAGAGCAGGATGAGCAGGATGCCGAAGAAGAAGGTGGGTATCGCCGCGCCGCTGATCGAGACCACCATCAGCGCCCGGTCCACCCAGGAGTTGCGCCGCACGGCCGCGATCACGCCGGCCGGCACGGCAATCAGGATCGCCAGCGTCAGCGAGTACAGCGTAAGTAAGCCGGTCGGCTGAACGCGGTCGAGGAGTGCCTCGGTGACCGGCTGCCGCAGGAAGATCGAATCACCGAGATCGAGGCGCACCACCCCGCCGAACCATCGGAAGAACTGGATGTGGATCGGGTCGTTGAGGCCGAGGCGTTCACGCATATCCGCGATCTGTTCGGTCGTCGCGTCCTCGCCGGCGATGATCGCCGCCGGATCTCCCGGGGTGAGGTGGATCAGCGAGAACACAAGCACGCCGACGATCAGCAGCACGGGAACCAAGAGAGATAGTCGGCGTAGGATGTAAGCCGTCATCTACAGTCTCCGTCGCGCCCAGCCGAGCCCGATCTCCCCGACCCGGCGGTGTCCGCGCCGAACCGACCCGGCACGGCTCGGCGCGGTGAACCGGTCACGGTAGGGCTGATCGCGCGGCCGCGCGTCGCCTGACTCGCGCTGCCGGCCTACCGCGCCTCCGACCGCTCCGCCTACTCCTCGAGCCAGGCATTGACGAACTCCGGCTCAAGCTGGAAGAGCGTCGTTTCCGGGCCGAAGTTCTTCAGCTTCGCCGACTTCGCCATAATCCCGTAGTTGTTCTGCTGCTTGATGGCCCCGACCTCCTCATAGAAGAGCCGCTGGAGCTCCTCAAACGCCTCGTAGCGCTTCTCGAACTCGGTCTCCGTCAGCAGCCGCTCGAACGCCGCTTCTTTCTCGGGTGAGCACCACCAGCCGGAATAATCACAGGAGGCGAGGAAGGGAAGCTGCGTCGGGTCGGTCCGCAGGATGAACGCGCCATTCCAGACATCCCAGCCCTCGGGTTGGCTCCGGGTGGTGAAGAGCGTTGCCTCGTCGAGGACGATCAACTCCACCGAGAAGCCGGCCTCCTCCAACTGCTGTTTGCACACGACGGCCGAGTTGTAGTCGCCCAGGTCGTCCTGCGTCGTGAGCCAGCGGATCGGGGTCCCGTCGTAGCCCGCCTCCTGGAGGAGCTGGCGGGCCTTTACCGGATTCGCCTGGTTGTAGAGCTCGGCTCCAGCGTCGGAGTCCCAGACGGTGATCGGCAGCATGATGCCCGGCCCGAGCTCGAAGAAGCCTTCCCCGTGGGAGGCCAGCCCCTGCTCCCGGATCGAGAGCGCCGCCTGCACCGCTCGGCGGATGGTCAGATTGCTCATCGGTCCCTGTGCGTGGTTCAACCCGATGAAGCCATAGCTCCGGACGGGCAGGATTTCCACCACCACGTTCGGGTCGTTCCGCAGCATCTCGATCTCGTCGGCAACGATCTCCTCCAGGTAGTGGTAGTCGCCGGCCTGAAGGCCCGCCACGCGCGCGGCGTCGTCGGTCACCGGGATGAACTCCAGTTCGTCGATGTAGGCCGCCTTGCTGCCGGCATAGCCGCTGGGCTCGCCCGTGGGGCCGACGTAGTCGTCGAAGCGTGCGAGCAGGAAGTACCGATCGGGGCGGAACTCCACGAACTTGTACGGTCCCGTCCCGATGTATTCGGAAACGAAGTCGTCGCCGGCGGCCTCCACGACGCTCTTCGGGTAGATGTAGGCACCCTGGCCGCCGCGGGCCAGGAGCTGCGGCACGATGCCCATCGGGCGCGACAGTCTGAACCGGATCGTGTACTTGTCGACCTCTTCCAGCTCCTCGGTCGCGCCCATGAGCAGCTCGCCGAGCGGGCTGAGGCGTCCCCAGCGCTCCAACGTGGCGATCACGTCCGCCGCGGTCAGCTCCTGACCGTTGTGGAACAGCACCCCCTGACGCAGCGTGATCGTGTGCGTCAGGCTGTCGTCGCTCGCCTCATAGGTCGACGCCAGCAGCGGCATGACGGCGTACTCGCGGTCCCACGTGAACAAGGTCTCAAAGACGTGGGACATGGCCATTAGGACCCCGCGCCCGGTCGTCTGATGGATATCGAGCGACGGGGGCTGGGCGATCAACGCAACCCGCAGCCGGCCACCGCGCCGCGGCTCGCCCTCATCTGTTGACCCGGTGGACCCGGTGGACCCGGTAGAACCACTCGTCGTCTGACCAGGGGGCGTGGTGGCCCCAGCCGGCGACGTCGACTCGGTGGCGTCGGCCGGCGCTTCCTCCGCTGCTCCGCCACCGCAAGCAGCGAGGAGGCTACCCGCCAACGGGACACCGGCGCCCAGGACTGCCGCGCGCTTGAGCAGGCCACGGCGGCTGAGGCGCGCGTTGAGCGGAGAGACCAGCTCCCGATCGGCCGAATGCTCGTGAGCCATGGCGTGATCTCCTCCTCTCACCTCGACGCTTCTGCCTGTTCGCTCCATCTGTGGCAGCGCTAGGCATGGGCACCACGATGGCGGGCCGCCATCTCCTCGTCGATGCCGCGAGGCCACGTCCGGCGCAGCGGGTCGCGGACGGTGACCGACAGCTCACCGACACGTTCGATCGACATCTGCACCGCATCCCCATCCTGGAGGGCACCGAGGCCCTGGTGGTTCGTGCCGCACAAGATGACGTCCCCGGGAACGAGCGTCATGTACGAACTCGCGAACGCCAGGATCTCGACGACGGAGTACTCCATGTCTCGGGTCGAGTAGTCCTGACGCAGCTCACCGCTGACCGATAGCTGGACCCTGAGGGCCTGGGGATCGGGCACCTCGTCGGTCGTCACAACGGCAGGACCGAGCGGAGTGAAGGTGTCGAACGACTTGCCCATGCGGCTCGGAGGCATCCGCCCCAGCCCGCGGGCTGAGACGTCGATCGCGCAGCTATAGCCCGCGAGCGCCGCCGGGGCGCGCTCATCCGCCGGGAGATCCTTCGCCCGCGCGCCGATGATGAGCGCGAGCTCGGCCTCGTGGTGGAAGATCGTGGCCTGGTGCGGGGGGAGCACGACCGTCCCGCCCGGGCCGATGACCGAGTCGGGGCTCTCCAAGAACAGATCCTGAGGCTGGCGCTCGCGGTTCGCGCCCTCGCGATAGTTGGCAAAGGCGGCAATCAGCTTCGGTGGGCGGGGGACGGGCGCCTGCAATAGGGGGACCGGCTCCGGCTGGCTCGAAGCCGCCAGTTCCTCGACCTGCGCGCGTCGCTCCGCCAGGGTGGCGATCACGCGCGGCATCCGGTCCGCGGCCGTCCGGTAGCGGATGTCGGCGAACGCGGCGGAGACATCGACGAAGCCGCCGTCCCGCAGGACGCCTATCCGATCATCCCTGCTCAGCACCAGTCGCATACGCTCGCCCCTTCCTACTGGGACGGCCGCAGGCCCGCCGCGCGCACCCGCTCTGCCGTCTGGCGGTCGATGCCCCGGGGCCACACCCGTCGCTGCTCATCGCGAACATGCAGCGTGAACGCGCCGATCCCGCTAATCGCGGTCACCACTTCGTCCCCGTCCTGCATGGCACCGAGCCCTTGATGGTTCGTCCCGCAGCAGATCACATCCCCCGGGTGAAGCGTTGTCACCGCGGAGATGGCGGTCATCAGCTCGGCAATCGGGCGCTCCATGTCGCTGGTCCAGTAGTCCTGGCGCCGTTCCCCATTCACCTCCACCGTGATGTGCAGGGCGTAGGGGTCCGCAATCTCATCCGCCGTGACGATCCACGGCCCGAAGGCGGCGAAGGTGTCAAACGACTTGCCGAGGAAACTGTTGATCCCCGAGCGGCCCAGCCCGCGGGCGGACACGTCGTTGAACACCGTGTAGCCGAAGACCGCGTCCATCGCCTCGTCCGCCGAGAGGCTCTTCGCCTCGCGGCCGACGATGACCGCGATCTCGGCCTCGTGGTGGAAGATGGTGGCGGGGTGCGGCGGGAGGACAACCGTGTCGCCGGGTCCCACGATCCCTTCAGGCGACTTGAAAAAGAAGTCGAGAATCTGCGGCGGGCGATCGGTGCCCTCACGGTAGTTGCCGATCAGGCAGACGATCTTCGACGGGCGCACCACCGGCGACCGAAGCCGGACCCCCTCCAGGGGGACGCCGCCCCCGGTTGCGACTCGGTGTGACAGGGTGTCCCGCAGCTCCGGGAAGTGGGTAATAAGGTCCGGCAGCAGGTCCTCAGGACCGAGCGGATCGTACGGTTGCAGGAGATCGCCGATATCGACGAAGGTATTGTCAACCGCGATGACACCGATCCGACTGCCATCAGCCATTGCGATGCGCATGGCGCCTCCTCACACGCACGCGGCGCCTATTCACGTAGCAGGAATCCTTGACTGGGATACGCCTATCTTCACTTGAACTCGCGCACATGTCAATAATCACTTACATGAAAAACGTGTCATCTACGCACGTCAATTCGGGCCGCCGCTCGTCGCGGCCTCCCAGGATGCGCGCGGGCGATGCTATACTTGGCCGGATACTGTGAAGTACGACGCGCGGGGGATAGCTGTCAGGATATTCGCGCGTCTTTCGGGAGTTGACGCATGACGATCGAGAACCTGGAAGCCACCGTCACGGGGATGCTTGAGCGCCTCGACCGGATCGGGGTGCGTCTTTGACTTGCCTGCCAAGCAGCGCGAGATTGAAGAACTGGAAGCTCGCTCCACCGACCCCGAGTTTTGGAACGACGGCGCAGGCGCACAGCGCGTGATGCGCCGCCTCGGCGCGCTCCGGAATCAGGTGGAAACCTGGACGGAGCTCCACCAGCAGGCCGCCGACCTGCGTGAACTCATCGACCTGGCTGAAGCAGACGACGACCTCCGCGACGAGATCGCGGCCGAGGCCAAGCGTGTCCTTCGTGGGGTCGAAGAGCTGGAGTTGAACCTCCTGCTCAGCGGTCCGTACGACGACCACGACGCCATCATGGCGATCCACGCCGGAACCGGCGGCGTCGACGCCCAGGACTGGGCGGAGATGCTCATGCGCATGTACCTGCGCTGGGCCAGCAACCGGGGGTTCCAAACCCAGGTGCTCGATGTCACCGAGGGGGAAGAGGCCGGGATCAAGAGCGCGACGATCGAGATTCGGGGCCCGTATGCCTACGGCTACGCCAAGGGTGAGGCCGGAACTCACCGGCTGGTGCGGCTTTCGCCGTTCGACCAGGCCCACCGGCGACACACCGCCTTCGCCCTGGTCGAGGTCTTGCCCCAGGTCGAGGACAACACCGAGGTGGTCATCCGCGAGGACGAGATCCGGATCGACACCTACCGCTCCTCCGGGGCAGGCGGCCAACACGTCAACAAGACCGACTCGGCGGTGCGGATCACCCACCTGCCGACCGGCATCGTGGTCACCTGTCAGAACGAGCGGTCCCAGATCCAGAACCGCGAGACGGCGATGAAGATCCTGCGCGCCAGGCTGACCGAGCTCGCCATCCGTAAGCGCGAGGAGGAGCAGGCCAAGCTCAAGGGCGAGCACGTCGCCGTCGGCTGGGGCAACCGGATCCGCTCTTACGTGCTCCAGCCCTACACCATGGTGACCGACCACCGGACCGAGTACAGCACCAGCAACGTCCAGGCCGTGTTGGAGGGGGAGATCGATCCCTTCATCGAGGCCTACCTCCACCAGCAAGTCGGTGCTGCCGATGAGCAGTAGCACGCGCGCTCGGCTCAGTCTCGCGCTGATCCTGGCGCTCGTGGCCCTCGCGGCGTCGGCCCTCTTCAGCACGGCCGGCGCCGCGACGCTCAGCGTGCACCTGAGCGAAGCGATCCCGGACTTCCCGAACGGGATCACCTTCCGCCTGCAAGCCGATGTCTCGGAGCCGGTCACCCGCGTCGAGCTGCGCTACTACCCCGACGGCGTGCCGGTCATCAACGTCGCCAGACCCCAGACCCGCCCGGGAACCCACGTGGACGTGACGCACACCGTGGACCTGCTGCTGGACTACCTGCCACCCGGCATCGATGTGCGGTACTACTGGCAGCTCACGCTGGCAAGCGGCGAGGCGCTCAGGACGCCCGAGCAGCGCCTTTTCTACATGGACGAGCAGCACGACTGGAAGACGGTCCAGCGCGGCGTCGTCACCCTCTATTACTACGCCGGCAACCAGAGCTTCGCCCAGCAGGCGCTCGACACCACCGTCCGGGCCATCGAACGGTTCGACGACGCCTTCGGCGTCACCACCGACCGCCCCATCCGCGTCGTCATGTACGCCAGCGACCGCGACTTTCGCGCGGCGCTCCCGGCCGGCAGCGACGACTGGGTCGGCGGCTTCGCCGAGCCTGACCTCGGCCTGATCGTGGTCGCCATCCAGCCCGGTGACACCGGCGAGGTCGCCCGGATGTTGAGCCACGAGGTCGTCCACGTGGTCATGGCCGAGGCTACGGCCAATCCCTACAACGCGCCGCCGCCCTGGCTCAACGAGGGTCTGGCGAGCTACTACCAGGAGGTGCCGGACGACCGCTTCACCCCGGTCCTCCAGCGCGCGATCCGAGACGGGCGGCTCGACACTGTCCGCGCCCTCAACTCCGCCTTCCCGGCGGACCCAGCGGCCGCCATCCTCGCCTATGCCGAGAGCGAGAGCATCGCGCGCTTCATCATCGAGGAGAAGGGGACGCAGGCGATGGCCGACCTCATCAACGTCTTCCGCGACGGTGTCTCCTACGACGAGGCTGTCCAGCGCGCGCTCGGCATCAGCCTCGACCAGCTCGACCAGGAGTGGAAAGCCTGGCTCGGCTACGCGGGTGACGCCTGATCCGGCGCGGCCCGGTCATTCCATACTGAACTAACGTGCGACTTCCGCACGCTCGTCGCGATCCCGGACCGGCACCACGACCGTCCCGGCGGCCAGATCGTGCAGCGCCTGCCGTCGCGGGGTGCGGACCACCACCACCAGCGTGAGCGCGAGCACTGCGTACGCGAGCAGGAAACCGAGGCGGAAGTCACCCCGCGTCCAATCCAGCGCGCCGGTCTCCGGGTCGATGAAGAGCGGCGTCGGCAGCGCCACGGTCAGGTGCGCGATGTCCCAGGGCAGCAACTTCACCGCCGTGCGGAGAAGCGCCCGCCCCCACCCCACGCGCTGCCCGGCCACCGTGACAACCTGCAACCCCAGGAGCCGCTTGCCGACCGTCGCCTGCCATCGCGATCCTTCGCAGAGCGTGAAGTAGCACCAGATGGGCAGCGAGATGGTGAGGAAGATATACCCTTCGAATGGCGGGCCCGATGTCATCCACAGCGGGCCAAGCCGGCTGCGCAGCGGGGTGAGTGCAGTCTGGATCCCAACGAACGCCCCGTAGGCAAGCGCGATGTCGATCGCGTAGGCGACGCCCCGCCGGAGCACGATTCGGGCAGGCAGCGCGGTGGGCACGGTAACGGCCATGAGCTCTCCTTCTCTTACGGTCTGGCCCGGCCACGTGGGGTGCGTCCGGGCCGGTCAGGCACGGCGTGGACCCGGCTGCGGCGCTGATACCGCCAGGTCGCCACGCCGAAGAGGATCCCGCCGAGCAGCCACCACGGATCCCAGAGCGCGAGATGCCAGCGGGCGGCTGTCGGGCCGAGCCCAGCCGGGATGTCGATGACCCCGGCCACCATCAGCGCATGCTGCGCCAGGCTCGCGGCGCCCTCATAGACGGCCATCACCGCGACCGCGCCCCACCCGGCCACCAGCAGCAGCCAGCGCGGGAGGTGCCGGCCCCACGGGCGCACCAGGGCCAGACCCAGCAGCGCCGCGGCGACCTTCAGCCCGCCGGTGATCCACATGGCCGCGACCCACAGCGGCTCCCGTGCCAGCACGTGCTCGGCGATGGCCGGACCGATCGTCTCCGCGCCCGCGGTCCCGCCTGCCGCGTGGTAGAAGCTCTGCGCCGAAAAGATGAGCGCCCAGGCAGACGCTGCGTAGCCGGCACGATCCAACCAGGACCGAGACGTTCGTGGCGGCGATAGCGCCATTGTCAGCTCATTCCCCTGCCTCATCTATGAGGCCGATCAACCCACCTTGCGATCACGGCAAACATACGGGCCGGGTCTAGCCTACGGCGCCAGCGCGCCCGGGGGCAAGCGACCCCCGCGTGCGGCACCACCGCACCCCTTCCCGAGCGGCCGGGAACCTTGACACAAGTAGTATCAACTGGTATCCTACGCTGAGTTGGCACTCGTCGATTAGGAGTGCTAACCGAGGTGAATGGTGCAGCCAGAACTGAGTCAACGGCAGCGGACGATTCTCAAGCTCATCGTGCAGGAGTACATCCGCACGGGGCGCGCGGTGGGCTCCAAGAGCCTGATCGAGCGCTACGACCTGGGGATTAGCCCTGCCACCGTGCGCAGCGAGATGGGTGAGCTTGAGGAACAGGAATACCTGGCGCACCCCCACACCTCGGCGGGCCGCGTGCCGACGGACCGCGGCTACCGCTACTACGTCGAGTACCTGCTCGATGATGCACGGTTGCCGATCCCCGAGCAGATCACGATCAGCCACCAGTTCCGCCAGGTGGAGGCTCAGATCGAGAGCTGGGCCAAGCTGGCCGCGGTGGTGCTCGCCGACATGAGCGGCAACCTGTCGCTGGTGACGCCCCCGCGCAGCAGCGTGGAGCGCATGCGCCACTTCGAGTTGATTAGCCTGCGCGGGCGAGTCGTCCTCCTGGTCGCCGTCACCCAGACCGGCATGGTGCGGGAGGTCATCCTCCAGCTCCAGGACGAGGTCAGCCAGGAGGAGCTGAGCGCCCTCAGCCAGCGACTCAACCCCGAGATCCGCGATCTGACCCATGAGCAGATCCGGCGACTCGCCCCGGGTGCAAGTGGCTTGGCCTCGTTCATCCTCGAGCAACTGGCCGACCTGTTGCGCCTGACCGAGCAGGAGGCGCAAACCGAAGTCTTCGCCGAGGGGCTTGATTACGTGCTGCAGCAGCCGGAGATCGAGGGTGGGCCGATCGCCCAGCGTCTCCTCGAACTCCTGCGGGGCGGCGCCATCCTGTCCCTGCTGCTGCCTCAACTGCAACCCGGCGACGACGTCCAGGTCATCATCGGGAAGGAGCACCGGGCGGCCGACCTCCACCCCTTCGCGGTCGTCGCCGCGAGCTACGGGGCGAGAAACCAGGTGGCGGGGCTTCTCGGGGTTGTCGGACCGACGCGCATGCCGTACGGGCGCTCAATCTCGATCGTGCGCTACATCGCGCAGGTGATGACCAACCTGCTGCGAGACATCTACGACGAAGCGGAAGACGAAGACTAAGTCGCGCGACGTGGAGGGTCGCTGAACGATATGGACGAGCGACAGGATGCAACCCCCGCGCCGGACGAGACGACCTCGACCGGCGAGGCCCAGGCAGAAGCACCACCGACCGAAGAAACCAGCGTGCAGGAGCTCCAGGAGCTCCTCGAACAGGAGCGCGCGCGAGCCGCGGAGTACCTGGAGCAGGCACAGCGCGCACGCGCCGAGCTCATCAACTTCCGGCGGCGCACCGAGCAGGAGGTCCAGGAGATCCGCAAGCACGCCGGTGAGCAGTTGATTGCTCGCCTGCTCCCAGTGCTGGACGACTTCAACCGCGCGATGGAGTCGGTGCCCGCCGAGCACCGCGACGACCCGTGGATTCAGGGGATTCTGCTGATCGAGCGCAAGCTCTGGTCGATCCTCGAGGCAGAAGGCGTGCGCCCGATCGAATCGGTGGGCAAGCCGTTCGACCCGGCGCTGCACGAGGCGGTGACCGTCGAAGAGGGCGTTGAGTCGGCCGACACCGTGGTCCAGGAGTTCCAACGCGGCTATCTGCTGCACGACCGCGTCCTACGCCCCGCGATCGTGAAGGTCGGGCAGGCGACCGGAGGAGATGGGCGGGTCCCCACGGATGGGTAACGCGGGTCGCGCGGACGTTCGAGTGTGACGGAGGACTGCAGCATGGGACGAACAATCGGTATCGATCTCGGCACCACGAACTCGGTCATGGCGGTCATCGAGGGTGGCGAGCCGAGGGTCATCCCCAACGCTGAAGGGGAGAACATCACCCCGTCGGTCGTGGCCATCACCTCCAGCGGTGAGCGCCTCGTCGGGCGCTTCGCCAAGCGCCAGGCCGTGACCAACCCGAAGAACACCATTTTCTCGGTCAAGCGCTTCATGGGTCGCCGCTACGACGACCCGACGGTGCAGCGGGATCTCAAGCTCGTGCCGTATGAGATCCGGCGCGCCCAGAACGGCGGCGTCGAGATCAAGATGGGCGACCGCTGGTACAGCCCGCCGGAGATCTCGGCGATGATCCTGCAGAAGCTCAAGGCCGACGCCGAGGCCTACCTGGGTGAAACCGTCGACAAGGCCGTGATCACCGTCCCGGCCTACTTCGACGACAGCCAGCGCAACGCCACCAAGGACGCCGGCCGGATCGCCGGGCTGGACGTGCTGCGGATCATCAACGAGCCGACCGCCTCGTCGCTGGCCTACGGCCTCGACAAGAAGAACGACGAGAAGATCGCCGTCTACGACCTGGGTGGCGGCACCTACGACATCTCGATCCTCGACCTCTCCGAGGGTGTCTTCCAGGTGCTGGCCACCAACGGCGATACCCACCTCGGCGGTGACGACTTCGACCAGCGCATCATCGACTGGCTGGCCGATGAGTTTAAGCGGCAGGAGGGCATCGACCTCCGCGGCGACCGGATGGCGCTGCAGCGGCTCAAGGAAGCGGCCGAGAAGGCCAAGATCGAGCTGTCGAGCACGCAGCAGACGGAGATCACCCTGCCGTTCATCACCGCCGACGCGAGCGGGCCGAAGCACCTCAACATCACCCTGACCCGCTCCAAGCTGGAGCAGCTCGTCGCCGACCTGATCGACCGCACCGTCGAGCCGATGGAGGCCGCGCTCAAGGACGCCGGCCTGACCAAGGACCAGATCGACGAGGTGCTGCTGGTCGGCGGCCAGACGCGCATGCCTGCCGTGCAGCGCAAGGTAGCCGAGTTCTTCGGCAAGGAGCCGCACAAGGGCCTCAACCCGGACGAGGTGGTCGCCATCGGCGCGGCGATCCAGGCCGGTGTGCTGGGCGGCGAGGTGAAGGACGTCCTGCTCCTCGACGTTACCCCGCTCACCCTCTCGATTGAGACGCTGGGTGGCGTCGCTACGCCGCTGATCGAGCGCAACACGACCATCCCGACCCGGAAGAGCCAGATCTTCAGCACCGCGTCGGACAACCAGACGCAGGTCGAGATCCACGTCGTGCAGGGCGAGCGGCCGATGGCCGCCGACAACAAGAGCCTCGGCCGGTTCATCCTCGACGGCATCCCGCCGGCACCGCGCGGCGTGCCGAAGATCGAGGTGACCTTCGACATCGACGCCAACGGGATCCTGAACGTCACGGCACGTGACCAGGCGACTGGCCGCGAGCAGAAGATCACCATCACCGCCTCCAGCGGGCTCACTGAGGACGAGATCCAGCGGATGATCCGCGAGGCGGAGCAGCACGCGGCCGAGGACAAGAAGCGCCGCGAGGCGATTGAGTTCCGCAACCAGGCCGAGGCGATGTCCTACCAGGCCGAGCGGACGCTCAACGACTACGGCGACAAGATCCCGGCGGAGCTCAAGGCCGAGCTGGAGCAGAAGATCGGGGTCGTGCGGGACATCCTGGAGAACGACCGGGAGAACATCGAGCGACTCCGGACCGCCTACGAGGACATGACGCAGACGCTCTCGCGCGTCGGCACCACCATGTACGAGCAGGCGGGTGCCACCGGCACCGGCCCCGACGGCGGCGACACCGGCCAGCAGGCGGGTGCCGAGGAGGAAGCCACCGTCGAAGGCGAGTTCCGCGAGGTCCACAACGAGGAGTAAGTCCCCGCGGCCAAGGCAGCACGCCGCACGAGCCGGAGCGTCGCGCTCCGGCTCGTGTCGTCTGGTGCGGACGCCGCGCTCCTGGTTGCGTCCTGTCAACATGAACCCCCTCTCCCCTGGTGGGAGAGGGGGTCAGGGAGCGAGGGGCTCGTGACACTCATACGATTCAGTCTTGCTCCGACGCGGCGGTGAGCAGCTCCAGGTTCGCCAGTGGGACACGGCGTTGGGTGCCGGTGGCCAACTCGACCTCCACGACCTCCTGGGCACCGAACGGCCCGCGTTCGAGCAGCACGCCGCTGCGGCAGGTCACGACCGTGCCGAGGTGTGACGGGTCAACCAGCCGCGCCACCACACCGTCGGCCGGCTCGATGCGTTGGATGCTCGCGTCATCCTCGACCGTGGTCACCGTGAAGTAGAGCTCCGGCGGCACCTCGGCTACGGCCCCGTCACGCGGTACCAGCACGCTGGCGACCTGGCCTTCTCGTCGCGCCAGGAAGTCGAAGATCGGCCCCGCCATCGGCCAGCGGCCGAAGCCTTCGGTAACGAACACAGTCACGGGTGCGCGCTCGGCGCTTGCCGCCAGCGCCCGGCCCTCACTGAGCGCCCGCCACAATGCCGCGGGCGGCGACCCCTCCGCCGGGGCGAGCACGCGCCGCACCTCGGCCTCGCTGACGCTGCCGACGATCACGGCCCGAGCGCCGACCTCGGCCAAGCGGCGCATGGCCGCAGCGCCGAGAGTCATCCCACCCAGCACCACCGCTCCGGCCAGGTCGGGCGTGATGGCGTCCGGGGTCAGCTCCCGGTCGGGGCGGTCGATCGCCACCTTGAGCGGACCCCAGACTTCGCCGCCCACGGCGAACGTGCCGCGCAACCGGGCGCCGCCGGCGCGGATCAGTGCGCCGCGCCCTTCCAGCACCGTGTCAACCTGACCGTAGACCAGGGCTTGCAGCTCCCTGGCCGGAGCCTCCGGGGTCAGGGTTGCCGTCCCGGTCGCCTCGTCGACGGCCGTCAACGTCCCCGCGATCGGCGCTGCGGCGGTGATGACGCGCAACCCGCGCCGCGTCCGGGCCACGGCCTCGCCCGCCTGGAACGCGGAGCCAATCGGCTTGGTCAGGTAACGCGACACGGTGTTCGGCGCGACGCCCAGTTCCCGCGCCAGGTGGAGCGTCAAGGCCCGACCGGCCTCGCTGGACGCCGTCGCCAGTTTCGTCCCCGGCTCGACCAGGTCGTTCACGCGCGCCGAGACGTCAGCCGCGGTCCCGACCACGCGCTCAATGAGGAAGACCGCGTCCTCGACGATGACAGGCTCGAAGGTCGTCACCTGCAGCGCCATACGGCCCCTTCCTCCGTCTATTCCGCCGGCACACCCAGGTCGGCAAGCCAGGATTGCAGCCGCGCCACGCGCGCCTCACGGTCGTCCGGCAGGGTGAGTGGCCGGCCGCGAGCGTCGATGATGATGCCAAGCTCCGCCCCGAAGACCTGCTGCTCACCTTCCAGCCGGACCACTTCACCCGGCTCGCGCTTCCCGACGGCGAAGCCCGGTTCCGGTTCCAGGATCAACGTGGCGGACTCCCCCTCGGGCAGCGGCAGGCGGTGCAAGCTCCCGGCGGGGACGCTGAACCGGGTGGTCTCGCCGCCCTCGCGCCGGAGCTCGCCGCGCACCGCCAGCGCGCCCTCCGGGGCGCTCCCGGTGATTACGATGCAGGTCGCGAGCGGCGTGAGGAAGTCCTGTTCCAGAACTTCGCGGGCGTATGCCGGGTCACTGGCTGCGATGGCACCCGCCGGCGCCATCATCCCCTCCAGGTCCGCCGCCACGGACACCACCCCCGCGGCGGGCGTCGGCTGGATGCCGTCGAGCAGTGTCAGCACGGTCAGCATGAGGGATTCGCCCGGGGACGCCGGACCCGCCGCGATCAGATCCACGTCCGGCTGCTCGGACAAGCCGGCATCACGGACCAGGCGCGCCAGCAACTCCCGTTGCAGCGCCGCGGCCATCAGCCGATCGGCCTGGGATTCCATGACCGTGAACGGTCGAAGGGCACGGTTGAGGATCCACTGCGTGACGTCCTCGGTGGAGGTCCGTGCCGGGAGCCAGCGCAGCACGTCTTCGGGTGGGATCGCCAGCAGCGACCGTACCCCGCCGCTGAGGTCGCGCTCGGCGCGGTGCACCGCCGCGCCCCGTGTCCCCACCGCCGCATGGAGGATGGTGCCCTCGCTCATCGACACGGCCAGGACGTTCCGTCCCATGCGTCGGTTGAGAAACGCCGTGACCGACTGCATCGCGCGCGGGCGATCCACGAACCGGGCTGCCGCCAGCAGCTTCCCGGTGAATGCCTCACTGACCCGCCGCGCGTAGGCAGCACCCAGCTCCGATTCCAACGCGCTCGCGATCTCGCGCGTATCCACCGCGCTCGGGTCGGTCCCGCTGAGGTCGATGATGTTGCCGAGCGCAGTCGCCGCCTGCTGCTGATGCGCGTCGTCAGCAACGACGATTCCTGACTTCACAACCCCGTCGCGTGCCAGGTCGGCCACCGCATCGAGCACCACCGTCCAATCGTCCGGCGTGCCGCCCGCGCAAAGCAGCACGACGGTCTCCGGGCGGGCCTGCGCCAGCCATTCGCGCAGGGCCGTGGACGAAACGGTCCCGTCCCCTTCCGGCAAATCCTCACCGGAGTCGGCCAAAACGGTCGTCGTCCGCCGCACCGCAGACGCCAGTTCTCGGCGCAGGTCGGACTGGCCCACGGTGATCAGGGCAGCGCGCAGCGGCGGCACCGGCATCCCCGTCAGGAAGCAGGCGTCGATCCCGTCGCCGTTCGGGCGCTGCGGGGTGATCAACTGTTCGCCGTCCAACAGGGCGCGACCCGTTTGGGTCTCCAGATCACGGATGGCCCGGACGATCCCGGGAGCCGGGTCACCCAACGGCGGTACGGCCGTTGAACTGCTCACCCCCACCGCGACGAAGCGCGGCGCCCCCTCGACCATGTCGAAGAGCAGCGCCCGTGCAGCAGCTCCATCGACATCCACCACCAGCACCGCGTCGCGCGTCTGCGGGCCACTCTCCCCTGCCGGCGTCGGGTAGACGTCAACGCCGCCCCGGATCTCGCTCGAGCGCTCCACGTTGATCCCGGTCATTGCAGGCTGCCTCCCATGTAGAGCACCAGCAGAAGGACCAGGACGGCGATTGCCAGCAGCAGGATCAGGATGCGCACCCGACGCTTACGCCGCTCCGCATCGCTCCGGGGCCGCACCACATCGACCGGACCAGCGGGTGCCGGCTCTGCGGGGCTCACAGCCGCGGGCGCAACCGCCACCGGGGGTTGCATCTGGAGGGCGACATGTCCTGTCACCGTTTCGCTTTCGAGCGGAGCGAACTGCTGGCGCGCCGACGCCTCCGCTGCCGGATCGATCGTCCGTGGCCGCTCAAGCCAGGCACGACTGACGCGCGGCACCTCCGCAACCGCAGCCACCGGAGCCGGCGACGCGTCGCGCACTTGAGCGGCCGGAGCATCCGATTCCTCGTCGCCCAGCGCCCGCAGCCACTCCGGCAGGTCATCCTCACCGATCAGGGAGAATCCACCTGCCGCCCCGGCCGGCTCGCTGCTGGTCTCCGTGACCTGGACCGTCGGCGTCCCGGACGGGCCGAAGTCGGGGCGCGGCGTTTGGAGCCATTCCGGCATCTGCTCACCGTTGAGGGACTCAGCCGCGGGTTGGGCGGTGGCGACGGAGCCGCCGACCACATCGCGCAGCCAGGGTGGGAGCGTCGCCGGGTCGACCTCCAGATTGGAGTCGTCGACAAAGCTCGGCCCCGGCTCGTACCGGGCGGCATCCGGACCAATCAGCGAGGCCCCACACGACCGGCAGTAGCGGTCATGGACGGAGATCGGCGCGTCGCACGACGGGCAGCGCTCCGGGCCGGCTTCAGCCGTCAGCGGGGCACCACACACATCGCAGGTGTCGCCACCGGGATCATTGCTCGTGCCGCATTGTGCGCAATACACCTGGACCTCCCGTTAGCTTCGAAGCCGTCCGTCGCTCGCGCCGCTCGCCGGCGAGGGGGCCGGGTTGTCGAGGCGTCGAGCCTGTCCCTTCGCGATTCGAGTCTATCATTGCTCAGGAGATTGGCACGTTAGCCTAGAAGTCCTGAAACGGGAGATCGGGGGTATGTAGCACCGCGATTCGTCCGCCGAAGCGGGCCGACGCCAGCCCGGGGCTTTGCGCGTTTCGTGTGACTCGCTGTCACGAGTTCCGCGTTGGCGCTCCCGCCGGGATGCCCGGTCTAGCCGTCGCGCGCGACCAGGGGCTCCGCGGCGAGCTCGATGTCACCATCGGCACCCCACACGCCGCTGCGGAGCAAGCGAGCGAGCTCCTCGCCGGTCAACGGCCCGGAGAAGTAGTAGCCCTGCCCTCGGTCGCAGCCAAGCTCGCGGAGTTGGCGCGCCTGGGCCGCCGTCTCCACCCCTTCGGCGATGATGGTCAGACCCTGTGCCTTCGCGAAGGCAACCGCGCCGCGCACCAGAGCCGACTCGCGTGCCCCGTCGCCGAGCGCGGCCACGCAGGCACTGTCGATCTTCAACGCATCGACCGGCAGGTGGGTCAGGGGTGTCAGCGCCGCCGCGGTCGCACCGAAGTCGTCGATGGCGATGCGCACCCCGAGCGCACGCAGCGCCTGGAGGGTTCTCACCGCGTCCGGCTCCGCCAGCACGACGGCCTCGCTGACCTCCACACGGAGGTGGCGCGGGTCAAAGTCGGTCCGCGCCAGCACACGCCCGATCGCGGCCACGATTCCCGGCTCCCGCAGTTGCCGGGCGGAGAGATTCACCGCCAGCGTCAGCGGCAGCGTGCTCGGACGCTTGCGCTGCCAGGACCGGACCTGGCGGCACGCCTCCTCCAGCGCCCAGTAGCCGATCGGCAAGATCAGCCCCGTGTCCTCCGCCAGGTCGAGGAACTGGGAGGGAAGGAGCAGACCGCGCTGCGGGTGATCCCAGCGCAGCAGCGCTTCGACTTCCCCGATCCGTCCATCGCGCAGCACGACGAGGGGTTGGTAGTAGACCGTGAGCCGGCCGGACTCCAGCGCCCCACGAAGCTCCCGCCCGAGTTCCCCCTGCTCCAGTGCCGGACGCGCCAGTTGCTCGTCATAGAGGGCGTAACACGACTTGCCGGCGCGCTTCGCAGCGTAGAGCGCGCTGTCGGCCTTCCGCAGGACCGCGTCCGGCCGATCGCGGCCCGGCGTGCCCAGCGCGATGCCGATGCTCGCGCTGATCGGGATGGGCTGGTCTTCCAGCAAGAGCGGCTCCCGCAGCCGGTCCAGGATCCGCTCGGCCGTCTGCACGGCGTCGCGCGGTTCCACGACATCGACGAGCACGATGGCGAACTCGTCGCCGCCGAGGCGTGCGATCACGTCGTGCTCGCGCAGGGCGCGACGCAACCGGTCGGCAAGCTCGACCAGCAGCCGATCTCCGGCGCCATGGCCCAGGCTGTCGTTGACCTCTTTGAACCCATCGAGGTCCACGAAGAGGACCGCCACCGCGTCGCTCCGGCGCTGCCCCGCCGCGAGCGATGCCTGGAGGCGATCCATGAAGAAGGCGCGATTCGGGAGGTTCGTGAGTGGGTCGTGATACGCCCGGTGCCGCCACTCCTCCTCAGCCCGTTTCCGCTCCGTGACATCGCGCGTGGTAAGCACGATCCCGCCGACACGGGTGTCGCGCAGCAGGTTGGTTGCGACCGTTTCTGCATGGAGCCACGAACCGCACGAGCACCGGAAGCGCCACTCGGCCGGACCCGAGCGCCCTAGTGTCGCCGCCGCCCGGTCGATGAACGCGGCGACCGCTCGCGCGTCATCCGGATGAACCAGCTCGACCAGCCGTCGCCCCACCAGATCGGCAGAACGAAAGCCGAGCAGCCGCTCCACGGCGGGCGTCAGGAACCGGATGCGAGAGTCCGGGCCGACGATCAGGAGCATGTCGGACGAGTGTTGCACCAACGCCCGGAAGGAGGCTTCCCGGCGACGCAGGTCGTCGGTCGACGCGAGCCGGTTGAGCGCCACAAGCGCGGGCTGGGCCAGGGCCTCGGCAGCGTAGCGCAACCCGTCCGGGACGTTCGGGCTTGAAGCGACGACGATCAGCCCGGCAAGGCGCCCGGCATTGACTAGCGGCACGACGACGGCGTGCTTGGCTGGCTCATCGATCCCGAACGCCAGCCGCTCGGCTTCCCCAAGGGCACACGCGACAGCCCGACCGCTCTGAAGGTCGGCCGCGTACGTCCATGGAAGCGACGGCGGATCCGCCGGGCCCAGGCGAAAACCCCTCCCCGGCTCGGCAGCCGCTTCGATCCAACGACCGCCCGCCACCAGCGCGACCGCCCGCACCACCACGGGAGCCGGGCCGGCGATGCTCTGGAGCGCCTCGACGACCGACTCCAACACCTGCTCGGGACTCGACGTGCCCGCGAGCGTCTTTCCGGCACGCAGCAGGACTCGCTCGCCTGCCGCGGCACGCTCGTGCCGCTCCAGCGCCTCTGCCAGCAGGCGAGACACCACCGCCGACACGGCAAACCCCGGCGCCTGCAGCAGCCCAGCGAGCAGCTCTGGGCCTGCCGGCGAGCCCGACGCGGCGGCGACGACTCCCGCCACGTGCGCCACCAGGTACAGCACCACGCCGCCGGCGACCTGAAGCCATGACGCACCGAGCGAGCGAGAACACAGCCCAGCGTAGATCAGCACAAGCGCCAGCAGGCCCTGTGGCGACAGCCGCGCGCCGCCCGCAGCGGTGACCAACAGTACTGAGAAGGCTTCGAGGACGGTCCAGAGGGGTCGAGGCGGCGCGCCCCGGTATCGCCGCAGCCAGCGGTAGACGAAGCTGGCGGCTCCGAGCCCGGCGAACAATGGTGTGAGTCGCCCGCTCGCCGCGCCCGGGAAGAGCGCCGTCGTGAGCGTGAGTCCCAGCGCGAGAAGACCGATGCAGGCCAGCAGCACAAGCTGCACACGCCGGGACCACTCGCGCGGCCAGGCCACGCGGATGCGCCCCGGCGATGAACGGCGCCTTACGTCCCGTGCGCTTCCCAGACGTGCGCCCAGACGCCTTGGGCGGACCCAGCCTCCCTCGTCCAATCGCCACCCCCGTACCCAGTTTGGACTGGCAGCGACACCACGCCGGTGCGTGCCACGTGAGTGCGGCTCCGTGCGGAACATACACGGCACGGGGCGCCATTCCAGAGGGCCATCAGTCCAATCTCGGGAGGCCGATCGTTCCGAAGAGTAGGGCCGGCTGGATAGGAAGGCGGGACCAACGTACCGTGAGCGTCGTGGCCGGAATCAGCGAAGCTCGTCCGTATCGAGCCAGATCGTGACCGGGCCGTCGTTCACCAGCGAGACATGCATGTGGGCGCCGAACTCGCCGGTAGCGACGGTCAACCCCAGCTCTCGGAGTTGCTGGGCCAGACGATCGACGAGGGGGCTGGCGACCTCCGGCGCGGCAGCGCGGATGAAGCTGGGCCGCCGGCCCTTGCGGGTGTCGGCGTACAGGGTGAACTGCGAAACGACGAGCGCGCTCAGCCCCAGCTCCAGGGCCGAGCGGTTCATCTTACCTTCTTCGTCCTCGAAGATGCGCAGATTCGCCACCTTGTTGGCGAGGAAGGTGGCCTCGGCCTCGGTGTCCCCATCCGTAACGCCGACGAGGAGCAGCAGGCCCGGCCCGATCTCTCCGACGACCCGGTCGTCGACCCGCACCGCAGCCTCGCTGACCCGCTGGATCAGTACCCGCATGCCTCTCCCTCTCCGCAATCCCTGCCCCAGGCGCTACCGCTGCTGCAGCGTCGCGATCGCCAGGGCCGCGATCCCTTCCACGCGTCCGATAAAGCCGAGCCCTTCGTTGGTCGTCGCTTTGACGTTGACGCGCTCCGGCTCGATCCCGAGCGTGGCAGCGATCGTCGCGCGCATCGCCTCTCGATACGGCCCGATGCGCGGCGACTCGGCGACGACGGTGGCATCGACGTTGGCGATGAGCCACGCCTCGCCGAGCAACTCCACGACGCGGCGCAGTAGATCACGGCTGTCAGCGTCACGCCAGCGCGCCTCCGAAGGCGGGAAGTGCAGGCCGATATCGCCCAGCCCCGCCGCGCCGAGCAGCGCGTCCGCGATGGCGTGCAACAGTACGTCGGCGTCGGAGTGCCCAGCGAGCCCCCGCTCCGCCGGGATCTCGACGCCACCGAGCACCAGACGCCGGCCCTCGGCGAAGGGGTGCACGTCGTAGCCGATGCCGGTCCGGATCACCGCACCACCTCGTCGAGGCGGCGCCGCAGGATCGCCTCGGCAACGGTGAGGTCGGCCGGCGTCGTCAACTTCAGGTTTTCATGACTTCCGGGATAGACGTGAACCACCCGCCCGGACCGTTCGAGCAGGCCGGCTTCGTCGGTGAAGGCGTGCAGATCGGTACCCGCATCGGCGTAGGCGGCCAACAGCCAGTCGCGACGGAAGACCTGCGGCGTCTGGGCCGCCCGGAGGTCGTCGCGCGGCAGCGTCGTCAGGACTTGCCCGTCCGGTCCAACCTGCTTGATCGTGTCGGCAACGGGGACGGCCGCGACGACGGCTCCCCAGCGCGCGGCTGCCGCGATCCCGACCTCGATCAGCTCCGGCGTGACCAGCGGCCGCGCCGCATCGTGGATCAGGACCAGGTCCACGTCGGGACTGAGGCGAGCGACCCCGGCGGCGACGGACTCCGCGCGCGTCGCGCCGCCCAGGCAGGCGGTCGCCGGTGGCAGTTCCGGCCGGGCGTCGATCTCTCCGCGGACGACCTCCAGGTTGTCCGTGTTGGCAACCACGACGATTTCGTCGATGCCGCGCGCGGCCGCAAAGGCATCCAGCACCCAGCCGATCACCGGGCGTCCCGCGAGGGGCCAGACCGTCTTGTCGAGTGCGGTGCCCATGCGCTGGCTGCGTCCCGCAGCTGCGATCACCGCTCCGCAGCGACTCACGAGGTGGTCTCCACCGGCTTGAGCTGGGCGAAGGCCATGCGCCCGGCTCCCGTCTGCAACGTCCGCGTCACCACGACCGTCACATCCTGTCCGATGTAGCTTTTGCCCTCCTCGACCACCACCATCGTGCCGTCTTCGAGGAAGCCGATCCCCTGGCCGTACTCCCGGCCCGGCTGGATAATCTTGATCGGGATCTCCTCCCCGGCCACGATCGCCGGCCGCAGGGCACGCGCAAGCTCGTGCAGGTTCAGCACCGTCACGCCGTGCAGGCCCGCGACCCGGTCCAGGTTCTGGTCGCCGGTAAGGATGGTGAAACCGTAGGTCGCCGCCAGCTTGACCAGCTTGCTGTCAACGTCGGACTCCTCCGGAGCGTCCAGGTCGCTGATTTCGAGCCGCACTCGCTCGTCACGCCGCATACGCTCCAGGATGTCCAGCCCGCGCCGTCCCCGGACACGCCGGGACGGTTCGGAAGAATCGGCGACCAGTTGCAGCTCGCGCAGGACGAAGTGCGGGACGACCAGATCATCGCGGAAGAACCCCAGGTGGGCCAGCTCCGCCACCCGGCCGTCGATGATGGCACTGGTGTCGAGCAACATCCTGCCGCGCTCGATGGGCTCCCCTACCTTGTCGGTCTGATTGGAGCGCCGGCCCAGGATCCCCAGGATCTCGCGCTTCTTGGTGACGAACGCGACGACCGAAAGCGAGCAGATGAGGACGGCGGCCAGCGACGGCAACACCTGGCCCCACGGGCTCGGGAGCAACGAGATCGGCCAGGCCAGCAGCGACGAGATCAGGCCCCCGACGAGCAGCCCGAACCCCGCCGCGACCAGATCGATCGCCGGCAGGCCGCGAATTTCATGGCGCAGCCAACCGAAGAATCCAAGCGTGACATAGGGAGCAACCAGGAACAGGAGCGCGCCAAAGGCCGCGGCGAAGAGGATGGGCATCCCGTAGTAGTCGTCCAGCGGACCCTCCGGCCGGAGGATCGAGCCGACCTGCCACCCAATGGCAATCCCGACGAGCAGCCCCAAATACCGCAGAACGCGGCCAAGCGTCGAATTGGCGCGCTGCACGCGGCCGCGTCGGTCCGCCATGACGAGCACCCTCAATGCTAGAAATGCCCCGGCCGAGCGGCCAGGCGACTCCGGCCGGCGCTGTCCGCACCGAGACCGGACGGGAGGGAAGGCTCTGCCACGCAGGGAGCGGGTCGTGGCCGGCCTCGGAATAACGCTCCCAGGTGATACGTGCACCCCGGATGGGAGTGTAGCACCTGGCTATCGCGACGGTCAACGCGTGCGCCGCGCCACCTGTCGCAGTCGCTCGACGGTCTCGAGCGGCACCGGGGCCGCCCCCAGTTCGCGCCCCTCCTGCTGGCCCGGGCCGTGATAGTCGCTCCCCCCGGTGGGGATCAGACCATAGCGGTCCGCCAGGTCGCGCAGCGCGTCGCGCTGCTCGTCGCTGTACACGGCGTAGTAGACCTCGATCCCATCCAGGCCGGCGGCGACGAGGTCGGCCAGCGTCTCCTCCACGTCGGTCACGGTGTAGGGGTGGGCAAGGACCGCCGCGCCGCCGGCCTGGTGGACGAGCGCCACCGCCTCACGCGGTGTCAGCCGGGGTCGCGGCACGTAGGCCGGCCGTCCGAACGCCAGGTAGCGCTCGAAGGCATCGTCCACCGAGTCCACGTACCCGGCGGCGACCATCACCCGCGCCACGTGGGCACGACCGATCGAGCCACCCGCGGCCAGCCGTTGCACCTCCCCGAGGTCGATCGGCATACCGAGCTCACCGAGGCGCTCCACGATCCGCGCGACGCGGCGCTCGCGTCCCTCGCGGAATTCCGTCAACCGTTCCTGGAGTACCGGGTCGCGGTGGTCGATGAAATACCCCAGCAGGTGCACCTCGCCGTGCTCGGTCTCGGTGCCCAGTTCGATCCCGGGGATGACCGTCACGCCGAGGCGCTGGCCCGCAGCGATCGCCTCATCGACGCCGTCGGTGGAATCGTGGTCGGTCACGGCGAGGAAACGGAGCCCCCGCTGGCCGGCCAGTGCGACCAGCTCAGCGGGGGATATGACACCGTCGGATGCGGTGGTATGTGTGTGAAGATCAACAATGGAGAGTGGCTCGCCCGTCGCTGCCATGTGGTGTCGGTACCCTCCGTTAGCGCCCATCACGTTGAATTCGGTCGCGCTCAGCCGATGGGCAGCACGGCGGGCGAGGCGCCACGCGGGCGCTCGGCCCTAGCGCGGCTCTACGATGAGCCGGATGGCGGTCCGGTTCTCCTCGTCGATGGTCACATCGATGAACGCCGGCAGGCAGACGGCCTCAATGCCGGTCTCGGCCAGGTAGTCCCGCGCGATGGCAACCGCCTTCACGGCCTGGTTGGTCGCGCCGGCCCCGATCGCCTGGACCTCGGCACGCCCCGACTCCCGCACGACGCCGGCGATCGCTCCGGCAACCGCGCTCGGCCGGGACCGGGCCGAAACCTTCAGGACGTCGCTGCGCCGCGTCTCAGTCGCCACCGCGGTCGAGTCACCCGTTTCCCCGTCCCAGGTGCTCGCCGACTCCGTGGACTCGTACGCATCTTCGTCCGGCGGAAAGCTCGCCTCGGGATCGATCTTGATATCGCGCAGATCGAGTTTGCTGAAGAACCGATCCATCCTGCTCCTCCATCAGAGCGACCGCGGTCGCTCTGCCCCAGTGTACCGTAGCTCAAACGAGGTGACGTCGTGCTGGTTCTGTCGCTCGCACCCCTCCCACGATTCTCCGTCGAACATCACCTGGCTGGGAAGACGGCCACCGCGGTCGAAGAGCGCGGCTCCCCGCATGCGATCGCTGGGCCGGCTGCATCGCCGTTGCCCGGCGGGTCGTGCCGCCTTCTCCCGGCCTGACGCAGGCACACATGGGCCCACCCCAGACGTTTCCCGGGGAAAGGCTTACCACAGCCTTTGAGAGCCCGTCAACCGGCCAGCGACCGGATGATCTCCTTGTGCGGCAGCCAGTTTCGCTTCTCAGAACGGAAAACGCCGGAATCGGGCATGTTACGTGCCCGATCCCGGCGTTCGCTAGCTTCGGGATCACAATGCCCCGGTCAACGCGCGTACTCGACGGCGCGCGTCTCCCGAATGACCGTGACCTTGATCTGACCGGGGTACTCCAGGCTCTCCTGGATCTTCTTGACGATGTCGCGTGCCAGGCGCATCGCACCGAGGTCGTCGACCTTGTCCGGCTGAACCAGGATTCGGACCTCGCGCCCGGCCTGGATGGCGTAGGCCTTCTCGACCCCCTGGAAGGAGTTCGCCACCCCCTCCAGCGCCTCCAGACGCTTGATGTACGCCTCGACCATCTCGCGCCGCGCACCGGGGCGCGCGCCGCTGATGGCGTCCGCCGTGGCAACGATGAATGCCTCGACGGTCTGCGGCTCCTCCTCACCGTGGTGTGCGGCGATCGCGTGCACGATCTTGGCCGATCGACCCAGTCGCCGGGCGATATCGGCGCCGATCAGCGCGTGCGGCCCATCGACCTCATGGTCGACGGCCTTTCCGATGTCATGGAGCAAAGCCGCCGTCTTGCAAACGTTGACGTCGGCCCCCAGCTCGGCGGCCAACGCACCAGCGATTAGGGACACTTCAAGCGAGTGCTGCAGAACGTTTTGACCGTAGCTAGTGCGGTACTTCAGGCGACCCAGGAGCTTGATCAGATCGGGATGCAAGCCCTGCACGTTGGCCTCCAGGGCCACCCGCTCCCCCTCTTCCCGGATAATCTGCTCCACCTCCTGGCGCGTTTTGTTGACGACTTCTTCGATGCGCGCCGGGTGGATCCGTCCGTCCTGGATGAGTTTGGTCAGGGCCCGGCGAGCGATCTCACGCCGCACCGGGTCGAAGGATGAGAGCGTGACGGCCTCCGGCGTGTCGTCGACGATGAGATCGACGCCGGTGGCCTGTTCGAGCGCGCGGATGTTGCGACCCTCACGCCCGATGATGCGACCCTTCATGTCGTCGCTTGGAAGGGAGACAACGGAGACGGTGGTCTCGGCAACGTAGTCGGACGCGATGCGCTGGATTGCCGTGGCGAGGATGTTCTGCGCGCGCCGCTGGGCTTCCGCCCGGGCCTCGGCTTCCATCTCGCGAACCATCCGGTTCATCTGCTCGCGCATCTCGCGCTCGGTCTGCTCGAGGATCAAGCTGCGCGCTTCGTCCGTCGTCAGTTGCGCGACGCGCTCCAGCTCGGCTCGGCGCTCGGCTTCGATGTCTTGCAGCTTCTCACGCGCCTCTTCGAGCTCGCGCTCCCGCGCCTGTGCCCGGCGCTCACGCCGCTCCAGCCCTTCCAGTCGCCGGTCGAGTTGCTCTTCTTTCTGCTGGAGCCGGCGTTCGATACGCTCCAACTCCTTGCGGCGTTGGTTGTACTCCCGTTCCAGCTCATCCCTCAGCCGGATGGCTTCGTCCTTGGCCTCGAGGATCATCTCCCGGCGCTTGGCTTCTGCCTCGTCGAGTCGTCGCTGGATCTCCGCCTCAGCCTGCTGCACCTTCGCCATCGCGGTTGAGCGCAGGTAGAGGTGCGTCGCGACTGCGGCGACGATGCCAACGACGAGCGCCGCGAGGAGGACCAGGATTTCGGTCGGCATGCGGTACACTCCTCGTCCGTTGGACCGTTCGGTTGTTAAGGTTCCAAAAAGTTCTGCGCCACGAACGCGGCCCGCCTCTCGCATGCCGCGTCGCTGGGGATCTCTCACCCTGAGCGCAGATCCTCCCGAATCATAGATGCCGGCTTCCAGCGATGTCAAGGAAAATCGCGCCCCGACGCCCTGCGCACGATCCACGCACGTGCACAATTATTGCGCACAGGCTCGGTCAGCCGGCACGCCCCTTGCCGATTCCGTGACACCGTGGCACGCTTCCCGCGGCGATCAGCGGAAGCGAGGAAATCTGGCGATGCCCGAATCACCCCGAACCCAGCAGATCAAGGATCTCCTCCGCTCGCTCAACCGGGCCGGGGTACGCGATCGGGACGTGCTCCTGGCCATCGCGACCGTCCCGCGGGAGCGGTTCATCGCCCCGTCCCTCCGTCCCGTCGCCTGGACCGACCACGCCCTGCCGATCGGCGCCGGCCAGACTATCTCCCAGCCGCTGGTCGTGGCCCTGATGACGCAGGCGCTGCGCCTGACCGGCACCGAGCGCGTGCTCGAAATCGGCACCGGATCGGGCTACCAGACCGCTATCCTGTGCGAGTTGGCGCGGTGGGTCCTGAGCATCGAGCGCCACACGTCGCTGGCGATCCAGGCGAAGCGGCGGCTCGACGCGCTCGGCTACCGAAACGTCGCGATCATCGTCGCCGACGGGTCCGAGGGCTGGCCACCCGCCGCGCCGTACGATCGCATCCTGGTGACGGCGGCCGCACGAGAGATCCCCGCTGCGCTGCTGGAGCAACTCTCCCCAGACGACGGCGCGCGCCTGGTGATCCCGGTTGGCCCGACCGAGGAGCAGGAGCTGCTGGTGATCGAACGCCACCAAGGGCGGCTCCAGCGCCGCAGCCTCGGCCCCGTCCGCTTTGTCCCGCTCGTGCCCGGCGCCCCCCGACCGGAGGAGGACGAGCAGACCTGGTAGCGTCCGCCCCCGGTATCGGCTACCATCTCCCCGCATGGCCAACCAGTGCAGGAAAGGGAGTGGGCATGGGCACGTCACCGGGCGCGCCGGAGCGCATCCTCGTCAACGGCCGCATCGTCTGCGTCGACCCGCAATTCCAGATCGTCGAGGCTGTCGCGATCCGTGGCGACCGCATCCTGGCGACGGGACCGACCGGTGAGATCCGCGCGCTTGCGGGCTCCGGCACGATCATCGAGGATTTGGGCGGTGCGGTCGTCCTGCCGGGGCTGATCGATGCGCACAACCACCTGCTGTCCACCGGACAGGTCCTGCAGCAGGTCACGCTCTACGACTGCCGCTCCATCTCCGAGATCCTGAACCGCGTCGCCGCCCGGGCACGCACGACCCCACCTGGATCCTGGATCATCGGGCGCGGCTGGGACGAGAGCCTGCTCGCCGAGGGCCGCCACCCCACCCGCTGGGAGCTCGACCGCGCGGCGCCGGACCACCCCGTCGTCCTCCACCGCGTCTGGAACAAGCTCGTCGCCAACAGCGCCGCGCTCGCCGCCGCGGGCATCACCCGTGAGACACCCGACCCGCCTCGCGACCAGCGTTACAGCGGCAGCTTCGAGCGCGACCCGGCCACCGGTGAACCCACCGGGCTGTTCCGCGACCGCGCCAAGTCACTTATCCTCGACGCCATCCCGGCACCCACCGCCGACGAGTTGGTGGCAGCGGTGGCCACAGCCTGCCGCGCCTACAACGCGGTCGGGCTGGTGGGCGTCGCCGAACCGGGCCTCGACGACGAAAAGATCGCCGCCTTCCGCACCCTACGCGCGCGGGGCGAGCTGACCATCCGCACGCTCATGCTCCTCGGCGCCTGGGGCTACGTCCCGGCTGAGCGCGAGGCGGAGCTGAAGCGCTGGATCGCCGACGTCCGCTCACGGCCCGACGAGGCCGACGATCTCCTGCGGATCGACGGTGTCAAGATCATGCTCGACGGCGGCATCGGCGACCGCACCGCCCGCATGGACATCCCCTACGTCGACGAGCCGGACAACGTGGGCCAATGGGTCGTCGACCCCGAGGAGTACCCTCATCTGGTTCGCTGGGTGCACGACCTCGGTTATTCCATCGACACCCACACCTGTGGCATCGCGGCGCAGGACCTGGCCGTGCGTGCCTACGCCGCCGCGCTCGAGGCCGCGCCTGGCCGGAGGGTCCACCACCGGGTGCACCACGCCTACTTCCCGAGCGACGACGCCATCGCGCTCATGGCCCGCCACCGCATCCCCGCCCTGGTCAGTAACCCGTTCCTCGTCCACCTGGGCGAGAGCTTCGTCGCAAGCGTCGGGCCGGAGCGCGCCGCGCGTGCCATGCCGATGGCCAGCTACCTCCGCGCAGGCGTCCCCCTCGCCGGGACGTCCGATTCCCCGATTGCCGACTTCAACCCCTTCGTCGGGATGTACGCCGCCGTCGCCCGGCGCACCGTGACCGGGCGCGACCTGGATCCGGCCGAGCGGATCAGCCGTGCCGACGCCCTGCGCAGCTATACAATTTGGGCAGCCGCCGCCACCGGCGACGCGGCCACCCGCGGGTCGATCGAACCCGGGAAGCTCGCGGATCTGATCGTCGTCGATCGTGATCCGCTGACCGTCTCGGACGAGGCACTGCGCGACACGCGGGTGCTGCGCACCATGGTCGGTGGTCGCTGGGTCTGGGAACGCACCGGCTGACTCGGTTCGGCACGCGCGTTGCCATCGGGATTGACGGAGCGAACACCGGCACTGTACAGGCAGGGAGGAACACAATGGAGCGAGTCCGGAAGCTGATGCCCTGGATCATGTTTGGCTTGGTGGTCGCGGCCGTCGTGCAGCAACTCCGACGCCCGGCCAGCGAGCGCACCTGGCAGGGGAACGTCGCCTTCGTACCCTACGACTTCCGGGTTCCCACGCTGGAGCGCATCAAGGCCGCCTGGTGGAATCCTGACGACGAGCGCATCATCACGCCCCGCGCCTTCGGTGTCGGCTGGGCCATCAACCTCTACCAGCTCCGCCGCCGCGCGCTCACCCTCATCGCCTGATCCCACACCACCCATCGCCGCAACTCCCCCTCTCCCCTCGTGGGAGAGGGGGCCGGGGGGTGAGGGGGACGCATGACGCATGACGCCTGACGTCCCCTCTCACTCGCCCTCCCCCAGCACCACGTTATCGATCAGCCGCGCGCGCCCGACCCGTGCCGCCAGCGACAGCAACGCCGGCCGGTCTACCACGGTCAGCTCCTCCAGTGTCTCGGCATCGGCGAGGCTGACGTACTCGGGCTGCACCAGTGGCTCGGCCTCCAGGTGCTCCATTACCACCGCCCGCAGGCGCGCCGCGTCTCGCTCCCCGGCCCGGAATGCCGCCTCCGCCGCGAACAAGCCGCGCGGAATCGCCAGCGCGGCGCGGCGCTCCTCCGGACCCAGGTACACATTCCGGCTGCTGAGCGCCAGGCCGTCCGCGTCGCGCACGGTCGGCACGGTCACGACTTCCACCGGCATGTCCAAGTCGCGCACCATCTGCCGGACCACCAGCACCTGCTGGGCGTCCTTCTGCCCGAAGTACGCCCGGTCGGGTTGAGACTGGTTGAACAGCTTGGCGACCACTGTGGCCACGCCCCGGAAGTGCCCCGGCCGGGCCGCCCCTTCCAGCCGCTCAGTTACGCCGCCGACCTCCACCGCCGTGCTGAAGCGCGGGGGATACATCTCCTCGACCGGCGGCAGGAAGACGGCATCCACGCCCTCCCCGCGCAGCAGCGCCAGATCCCGCTCGGTGTCCCGCGGGTAGGCCGCGAAGTCCTCGCCCGGCCCGAACTGGGTTGGGTTGACGAAGATGCTGACCACGACGTGGTCGTTCTCGGCCCGCGCCCTCCGCACCAGCGCCAGGTGTCCCTCGTGGAGGTAGCCCATCGTGGGTACCAACCCCAGCGTGCCGGGCAGCGCGCGCCGCCAGGAGCGCAACGCCGCGACCGTCTCGATGACCCGCATGGCCTGGTTCCCCTCGCTAGTCCTCGCCACCCGCCGCGGCGCCCAGCGCCGCAACATCGTCGGGCGTCACCCCCTTCGGCAGCCGGAAACTCTCCTGCTCCGTCGGGAATGTGCCCGAGGCGACATCCGCCGCGTACTGGGCGACCGCCTGCTGGATCATCTCTCCGACGTTGGCGTACGCCTTGGCATGCTTCGGCAGCGGGCCCGGGATGAGGTGAAGCAGGTCGTGGATCACCTGCACCTGGGCGTCGCAGTCCGGTCCGGCACCGATGCCGATAGTCGGGATCGAGAGGGACTTCGTCACCACCTTGGCGACCGGAGCCGGGATGCACTCCAGCACCACCGCGAACGCCCCGGCCTCCTCTAACGCCTTCGCGTCGGCGATCAACTGCTCGATCGCCTCAAGCGTCCGCGCCTGGACCTTGAACCCGCCGAACTGGTGGACCGACTGCGGCGTGAGCCCCAGGTGGCCCATCACCGGGATACCGGCCGAGGTCAGCCGCCTCACGGTCGGCACAACGTCGGCACCACCCTCGACTTTGACCGCTTGCGCGCCGCCCTCCTGAATCAGCCTCCCGGCGTTGCGCAGCGCCTCTTCGACGCTGACCTGGTAGGTAAGGAAGGGCATGTCGGCCACGACCAGCGCCCGCTTGGTGCCGCGCACCACCGCCTTGACATGGTGCAGCATGTCGTCGAGGGTCACGGGCAACGTCGTGTCGTACCCGAGCACGACCATGCCGAAGGAGTCACCCACCAGCAGGGCGGGGATGCCCGCCTCATCGAGCAGGCGCGCCGTGGCGTAGTCGTATGCCGTGAGCATGGCAAAGCGCTCGCCGCGCGCCTTCATCGCCTTCAGGTCCGCGATGGTGATCCGGGTATCCTTCATGACTGGGTCCTCTCACTCCGCGCCCTCGCCTTCCCCGTCGAGGAGAGCGAGGAGGGCGTCCGCCATCCGATCCGCCGCGCCGCCGGGGTCGCGCTCCCGTGCCAGCGGTACGGTGTGCCGTCCAAGTTCCCGGTAGAGCGGCAGCAGGTCAGGGTGGGAGTCCGCCAGCGCATTCAGGTGCCGCTCGAGCGTCCCGGCGTCGCCCCGGGCAATGGGCCCGGTCAATGCGTTCGGGACACCATGCTGCTCCAGGTTCACAATCGTGCCCCGCAGCAGCGGGAGCAGCGCCCGGAGTCCGTCCCGGCGGTCCACCCCGAATACCTCCCACAGCCCGGCGGCCGTCGCCGCCAACGTCACGGTGAAGTTCGAGATCAGCACCGCCGATGCGTGGTAGAGCGCCTTATCCCGCGCCGACAGCAACACCGGCTGCCCGCCGATGCGCTCCACCAGGTCCGCCAGCATCCCGCGAAGCGGTTCCTCCGCCTCGATCCCGAAGACGCTGCCGGCCAGCTTGGCGGCGTCCTCCGGGGTACCGGTGAGGGTCTGCAACGGATGACAGCCGCCGACCAGCGCTCCGACCTCTCGGGCCGGCTCGAGCACATCGAGCGAGTGCGCGCCGCTGCAATGCACGACCGCCGCCCCGGCACGCCACCGCACCGCAGCGCACACCTCCGCGATGGCGCGATCGGGCACCGCTAGAACGACCAGATCCGCGCGATCCGCAACGTCCTGCGCGGTCGGCACGGCAGCGCACCCAGGGATGACTGCCGCCAGGGCGCGCGCCCGCTCCTGACCCTTCCCGGTCACCGCCACTACCGGCACGCCCGCCGCGGCCAGCGCTCGGGCCATCGCACCTCCGGCCGCGCCGGCGCCGACGAACCCGAGCTTCACCGGGACGTTCCTTCCCCCGCGTTCAACTCCCAGATCAGGCGCAGCCCTTCGAGGGTCAGCATCGGGTCGACCACGTCGATGCTCCGGGCTTCCGCCTGGACCAGCGCGACGTCCGGCCCGGTGGCGATCACGCGCCCGCCTCCCAGCTCCGCCTTCATCCGCTCGGCGATCCCGTCCACCAGCGCGGCGAACCCGAACACCAGCCCCGACTGGATGGCCGCCACCGTGTTCCGGCCGATGACCCGCTCCGGCCGCAGCAGCTCCACCTCTCGCAACTGCGCCGCCCGCTGTGCCAGCGCTCCCGATGCCATGTCCAGCCCCGGGGCGATCGCCGACCCGAGGTAGTCCCCGTCGGCCGAGACGGCGTCGAAGGTCGTCGTCGAGCTGACATCGACCACCACCGCAGGCCCGCCGTAGCGGCGGAAGGCGGCCAGGGCGTTGGCGATCCGGTCGGGACCGACCTCGCGCGGGTTGTCGGTGCACACGCGCACGCCCGTCCGCACTCCCGGCCCGACCACGAGTGGCTCCAGCCCCAGGTAGCGGGCGCACGCCTGGCGAACCGTCCGCGTCAGCGCGGGAACGACCGAGCCCAGGACTACGCCCCGCAGGCGGGACGGGTCGACACCGCGGTGCCGCAGCATGGTCTCGAGGAGGAGGCCGACTTCATCGGCCGTTCGGTTGGGGTCGGTGCTGATCCACCAGGGGTCGTACCGGTCCGCGTTGAAGAGGGCGACCGCGGTCTGCCGGTTGGAGACATCGAGGACGAGGAGCATCCTGCCTCCCAGCTAGGCGCGGCTCCCCCGCCGGCCAGGCGCCGAGGCACCCTCCCACCAAGGAGGGCGGAGGCAGGCTTCCCTATTCCTCCGTCTCGGTCACCACGGATCCAAGCGGAGTCAGCAGCGCGAAAAATAGCTCACCCGCGGTTGGCGTCCGGACCACCGGTACACCACCGCGCCGCCATCCTACGATGCAGGCGGGAGCCGGTCAAGCGAGCCCCGCAACCTGCGCCAGAAACACGAAGCGACTCTCGCACACGTGGGAGAGGGGACAGGGGTGAGGGCCGCACGCAGCGGCTCTAGTCACTGCGATTCGGGAACCTTCGCGCCGAGCGCGGTCGCCACCGCCTGCACCACGCCGGCGTCTTGGTCGGGCAGTACCGTGCGCGCGTCGATGAGCAGGTGATCCTCGGCCACGTGGGGCATGAGCGGGGGTGATCCGGTACGCAGGCGGGCGGCCAGCGCGTCGAGCGACAGCCCATGCCGGGCCGCGACCGCTGCGTCGATCGCCAGCGCCCGGCTCTCCAGCGTCTCACCCGGGAGCGAGCCGCCGCCAACCGCCGCCCGGCTCGGCACCACCCGCAACGGCCCGGCCGCCTCCAGTGCCGCCGCCCAGGCGCGACATCGCTCCTCCAGCGACTCGACCGGCGCCGCGATCATGCGCCAGATCGGCACGGTCTCGGTCACGTCCCCGCGCAGGTAGTGGCGCAGCGTGGCCGCGACACCGGCCAGTGCCGTCTTGTCCGCCCGGACCGCCCGGGCGAGGGGGTGCGCCGCGATCCGGCGAACGAGGTCCGCCCGGCCGCTGATGATCCCCGCCTGCGGGCCGCCGAGCAGCTTATCGCCGGAGAAGCACACCACGTCCACCCCGGCGGCGAGGCTCTCCCCCACCGTCGGCTCATGCGCCAGCCCGTAGGGAGCCGTGTCGATCAGGCAGCCGCTCCCCAGGTCTTCGATCAGTACCAAACCCCGCCGCCGCGCGATCTCCGCCAGCTCCTCCAGCGAGGGCTGGGTAGTGAAGCCGATGATGCGGAAGTTGCTCCAGTGAACCGCCAGGAGCGCCGCGGTCTCCTCGGTGATGGCCGCTTCGTAGTCGCGGGCGTAGGTCCGGTTGGTGGTACCCACTTCGACGAGCCGCGCACCGCTCTGCGCCATCACGTCCGGCACGCGGAAGCCGCCGCCGATCTCGACCGCCTGCCCGCGGGAGAGGATCACCTCGCGCCCGGCGCAGAGCGCGCTCAGGGTCAGCAGGATCGCCGAGGCGTTGTTGTTGACCACCAGCGTCGCCTCGGCCCCGGTGAGCGCCCGCATCAGGCGGGTCACTTCGTCCATCCGCCCACCGCGGCGACCCGTCTCGATCTGCAACTCAAGCGGCGTGTAAGTGGTGGCCGCTTCCAGCATCGCCTGCGCCGTCTCCGCGCTGACCGGCGCTCGGCCCAGGTTGGTGTGGATGACAACGCCCGTGCCGTTGATGACCGTCGCCAGCCGCGGCTCCAAGAGCCGCGCCAGCTCCGCCCGTACCTCCGGGATCACCTGCTCCGGGTCGGCCCCCGCCTCCCCCGCGAGGATCGCCCGCCGCACACGCTCCACCACCCGCTGCGCGACGGCGGTGACGATCTCCGGGCGCAGCCCACGCGCGACGTCCGCGACCGTCGGGTCCGCCGTCACCGCCGCGATCGACGGCAACCGCCGGAGCGCCTGGTAGTCGATGCTGGTCTCCACGCCGTCACCCTGTCCCATGCCTCGGTTCCACCTCCGGCTCGGATCATAGCACCCGATGGGGTTCCAACGGGGCCTGCCGGGCACGAAAAAACGGGAGCCGTACGGCTCCCGTGGCTGGTCGGGGAGAGAGGATTTGAACCTCCGACCTCCGCGTCCCGAACGCGGCGCGCTAACCGGGCTGCGCCACTCCCCGAAACAGTAGGAGTATAGCAGACGGTCCCGGGCGATGCAAAACCCGCGACGCGGTGCGCGGCGCGAATTCGCCGGTCGGATGCGACCTGCACCGCTGATTGCCCGCGCGCCGCAGCACGACGCGCCCCTGCCGGCTCTCGTCGCTGTCCCACTCCGCCCACGCCGCTCCTGCCTTGACAGCGGCCCGCAACAGCCCTAGAATGGCAACGTTGACCCCGAGGGTCACGCTTACGTGACTTTAGGAGGACGCGGGTGCTGAACCGCTTTGCCGTAAACATCAGCCAGGGAGTGAGCTACCGCGAGACCGGTAGCCTGCTGGCTGGTGTGCTGGGGCGGAATGTGCCCGCGTCGGGGGAACCTTGAGATAACGCTCTAACGTCCAGAGTATCCCACCGCGGGCAGAGAGACTCCGTCGTCTCGCCCGCGGTTTTTGTTTTGTTTCTCGGGCCGCTCATGAAACCTGTCAGGCAGAGAGGACACCCGATGAGCGTTACCGTGCAGTCACCGGCCGTCCAACGACCCACCGCGTCGGTCCCGGCCGTCACGGTCGAGCACCTGTCCAAGGTCTTCGTGCGCTACTCGCTGGTGCGCAGACGGCCGCTGCAGACGGTGCATGCCCTCCATGACGTCAGCTTCGACGTCCAGCGGAAGGAGATCTTCGGCATCCTCGGCGTCAACGGCTCGGGTAAGTCGACGCTGATCCGCGTCCTCTCGACGCTGCTGATCCCGGACGCGGGTACCGTCCGCATCTTCGGGCTCGACCTGCGAGCGGATGAGGCCCAGATCAAGCGGCTGATCAACCGGGTCTCGGTCGAGGCGTCCTTCTTTAAGAAGCTCTCGGCCATGGAGAACCTGCTGTACGCCCTGCGGCTCTACGGCCGCGCGGGCGCCGGCCTACGCGCGGACATCGTCGAGATCCTGGAACGGCTCGGGCTGGATCGCAGCCGGGTCAACCAGCCGCTGGAGCAGCTCTCACGTGGGATGCAGCAGAAGGTCGCCATCGCGCGGGCCTTCCTGACGTCGCCGGTGCTCCTGCTCCTGGACGAGCCGACCACCGGCCTCGACCCGCGTTCGAAGCGGGACGTGCAGGAGTTCATCCTGCAACTCCGCAACGAGCACGACGCGACGATCATCCTCTGCACCCACGACATGGCCGAAGCGGAGCGGCTGTGTGATCGGATCGCCGTGATCGACAGCGGCCGGTTGATCGCCGTCGACGATGCCGACGGCCTGAAGCGCCAGGCGACGGCCATCGCCGGGATGCCCGTGGACACACTGGAGGAAGCGTTCTTCCACCTCACGGGGCGGGACCTCCACGAGGACGAAGCGCCCAGCGGGGTGGACTAACCCGCGCCGGACGGCATTGGGACGGCAGCGCGGGCGGACGAGTAGGGAGAGAGCATGGCTCATTCAACGCAGGTGCGTCCCTTCAGCCGGAGGCGGCTTCGGCACGAGGCCCTCGCGTCGTACGCCTTCGTCGAGCGCAACTTCTTTCTGGTGCGACGCTACTGGGGTTGGGAGATCGCCTTCCTGATCTACAACGTCACCTCGTCGCTGAGCGTGATGTACATCGGCAAGGCGCAGCAGATGCCCGGCCAGGATCTGATCCTCTACCTGGGCATCGGTACGTTGGTCTGGTCCTACCTGCGCTCGGTCTTCGCCAACATCAGCGAGATGATCTCCTGGGAGCGCTGGGAGGGGACGATCGAGTACACCATGATGGCGCCGGTATCGCGGTTGACGCACATGCTGGGCGTCTCGCTCTTCAGCGTGCTCTACGGCATCGCCAGGACGGCCGTCCTCCTCCTCACGCTGGCCGTGTTCTTCGACGTGAGCCTGGCGAACGCGAACCTGGGCGGCGCGCTGGTGGTGATCCTCTTCGGCAGTTTGAGCTTCATCGGCGTCGGGATCATGGCGGCCGTCCTCCCGCTGCTCTTCACCGAGCGCGGGGAGGAGATGACGTTCATCATCTCGTCGGTGCTGCTGCTGGTGTCCGGCGTCTACTACCCGATCTCGGTACTGCCCGGCTGGATGCAGGGACTTGCCCGCGTGTCCCCCGCTACCTACGTGCTGGAGGGCATGCGCGCGACCGTGCTCGACGGCCGCTCTACCGCCGAGCTTGGGCAGTACCTCCTGCCGATGGGAGTGATCGGACTCCTGACCATCCCGCTCGGCTTGGCGATCTTCACGGCGGTCGAACGCTACGCCAAGCGCACCGGCCGGCTGAAGCGCAGCGGCTAAGCGTGCACACGGCATGATGGATCGGCAAGGCCATGAGGAGGAGACCCGGTTTGAGAGGAGGCATCGATGTGGGCCGCGTTCGTTGGGCGGTGTAGCCAATGAGCATGGAACGAGATGACAGGCTCGGAGTGGAGGAGAGTGCTGAATGCAGGCCGTCTACTTGACGGGTCCGACCGTTTACCTCCGCGCGATGGTGGAGGACGACAAGCATCACGCCGCCGCGTGGTTCGACAGCCGGTTCCCGGTCAACACCCCTCGTGCCGAGGCGTTCCTCAAGGAGAAGCTCCATGGTGACCCCTGGGACGCCCGCTGGCATCTCCTCGCGATCGTGCGGCGGAGCGATGAGGCGGTCGTGGGGAGCTGCCGGATCCAGTTCGGGACGCAGCGGGCATCCCTCCGCTTCCACATGGCGCCCTGGCTCGACGACGCCGATCTCATGCGCGCCGAGGCGCTCGGGCTCGTCGTCCCCTGGCTACGCGACGAGCATGAGTTGCTGGCGATCACGGTCGAGATCGCCGCGGATGAGCAGCGGACGCTGGCGGCGGCGGAGTCGGCGGGGCTCAAGCCGGCCGTGCGCATGCGCGAGGCGATTGCCCGCGCCGGGCACCGCGTTGACCTGCTGATCTACCAGTTTGTCGACCCGAAGGTGGAGGCAGATGATGCGTAATCCGATCATGGTAGGCGACCGCGTCTATCTCCGCCCCTTGGAGGAGAGTGACGCGGAGTTGCTGGCGCAGTACGCGGCCCAGGAGCCCGAGCCCTTCTGGGAGCACCGGATGCCCCTCAGCCCCATCGCGTTCACGTCCTGGATCCGGGAGGCGTATGCGAAGCAGCCGCCGGAGCACATCGCGTTCGCCGTCTGCCTCAAAGCGAACGACCACTTCATCGGCACCGTTGACCTGTGGGACATCGACTGGGTCAACCGTACGGCGGAGACGGGGAGCTACATCGGCGACGTTGAGTACCGGGGCAAGGGCTACGGCCCGGAGGCAAAGCATCTCCTGCTGGAGTACGCCTTCGACCGGATTCAGTTGCACATGGTCTACTCCATGGTCTGGGAGCCGAACTTCCGCTCCGCGGCCGCCGTGCGCCGCCAGGGCTATCGAGACGCCGGGCGGTTCAAGACCATGACGCGAAGGGACGGGCGCTACCGCGATTGGCTGATGTTCGACCTGCTCCGGGACGAGTGGCTCGCGGCGCGCGAAGAGTACCGCCGCCGGATCGCGGAGCGGGCACAGCGTGAAGGTTGACCCAGGTCATAGTAGCTGTTGTGACACGGGTCAACACGGCGCGGCGTTGGTGTGGCACAATTGTCCCAACGCCGCGCTCGCTCCGCGGCGGACCAAGGTGGGACGCCCATGCTGTTTCTGCTCTTCGTCTTCATGCTCTTCGTTGGCCTCGCGGGCCTGGCGATCCTGACCACCGTCGGGGTGACGCTGGCCTCGCTGGTCACGCTCGTCACCGCGCCCGGCCAGCTTTGGCGGCTGCTGCGCGACCGCACGCTCCGGCGCAACCACGCGCTGGAGCACGCCACCGTCAACGTGATCGAGGAACGCTACGGCCGGTCCCACCTGGCTGGGCTGGCCAAACCCGAGGGGTTCGTCATCCAGGGCGGTGCGCCGCCGGCGCTGGTTGCGGACGCCGCGCAGGAGGCGCTGGCCCGCTTGCAGGCCGGTGAGCGACGGTTGGCAATCCACCCGCGCTGCGGCACCACGCTCGTCGCCGCCCAGCTCGTGATGGCGCTGGCCTTCCTCGCCACGCTCGTCATCATCCAGCAGTTCACGCTGCTGCCGTTCCTCGTCGGCATCGTGGCGGCTGTGTTGCTCGGACCGCGGCTCAGTCCGATTCTGCAACGCTATGTCACGACCGACGCCGACGTGGGCGACCTCATGATCACCGGCGTTGAGGTGCAGCCCGTCACCACCTCGGGCGGTTTCTTGAGTCTCTTGACGTTGGGACCGGTTCTCGTGCGCACCGCGCCCGCCTCAGGCGGCCCATCGTCCACCGAGGCGACCCTCATCACCGGCGACCGCGAGGAGATTCCGATCGGCGACTTCCGCGTTCGCTAGCAGCCCGGCTAGCGCCGGTAGCGGGGGTCGTCGCGGACCGGTACGGGGACCGGCTGCGGGCGCAGCCGGCGCGAGGGGTCCAGGAGGTCGCGGAGCCGGTTCACACCGTCCCGGATCAGATCGCGGATCGCGTCTAACATCGATTCGCTGCCTCTCAGCACTGCCTACGGGCCGGTTGCTCGTCCCCGCGCCCTACTGCTATAACGCATCAGCCATGCCGCGTATGCCGCGGACGGCACAACTCTCAGAGTCGGCAGAGGAGCGGAGCAGGGAGTGGGAGCTGGCGGAAACCTTCTGGTGGCGCAGTCGGGCGGCGCGACGGCGGTCATCAACGCCAGCCTCGCCGGCGTCGTCCGCTCAGCCCAGGAACATGGCCGGTTCGATGCGATCATCGGTGCTCGCCACGGGATCGACGGCGTGCTGACGGAGCGCTTCGTCGATCTGGGTCGCCAGCCTGCGGAGGTACTCGACCAGTTGCTCACCACCCCCTCGGCAGTGCTGGGGACGACCCGGCGCCGGTTGACCGATGAGACGGCGGCGCGGGCCGTGAAGATTCTCGCCCGATACAAGATCCGCGCCGTGGCCTACATCGGCGGCAACGACTCTGCCGACACCGCGCTGCGCCTTGCCGCGGCCGCCCGCGATGCCGGCTACGACCTACGCGTCGTCAGCGTCCCGAAGACGATCGACAACGATTTACCGGGCACCGACCACTGCCCCGGCTACGGCTCCATCGCCCGGTTCCTCGCGCTGGCTGCGCGCGACGCAGTGCGGGATACCGAAGCTACCGCCGCCCTCTACCCGATCAAGTTCATCGAGGTCATGGGCCGCAACGCCGGATGGGTTGCCGCGGCCACCGCGCTCGGCCAGGAGCGCGACGGCGACGGCCCGCACCTGATCTTCTTCCCGGAGCGACCACCTCGCAACCTGCACGGCCTGCTGGAGGAGATCCAGCGGGCCTACGAGCGCTACGGGCAGGTCGTCGCCGTGGTGCCGGAGACTCTCAAGGACGCGCAGGGCCACCCCCTCTCCGGCGAGGACCTGAGCTGGACCGACCCGTTCGGCCACCGCTACTACCCCGGTCCCGGCCCGGCCCTGACGCGGGCGGTCGAGGAGCACCTCGGCCTGCGGGCGCGGTTTGACAAGCCCGGCACCATCGCGCGCATGTTCGCCGCGTGCGCCTCGTCGGTCGATCGCCGCGAAGCCTACGAGGTCGGCGCCGCCGCCGTGCGCCTGCTGGTCGAGGGCGCGTCGGAAGTGATGGTCACCCTGGAGCGCGTGAGCGACGACCCCTACACCGCCACCACTGGCGTGATCGCCGCGACCGAGGTAGCCAACCGCGAGCGTTGTATGCCCGATGCCTTCATCGGCCCCGACGGCCGCTCGGTCACGGATGCCTTCCGCACCTACGCGTTGCCGCTGATCGACGGCCCCCTCCCGCCCTACGCGCGCCTGCTCGACCTCCCCTTGCTGCGTGCCTGAACTGCTCGGGAACTCCGTGTTCAGGGAAGAGCCTGTTACCCGCCCCGGTTGCCGAGGTCGCCAGTAACCGGCATACTCCCAGATACACGCATGCCCGTAGGGAACTGCAGGCATCGCCCATCCGCGAGGAGCGCCGTGCTATGAGCGACACCCCCGCGTTGCCGCCAGATCGCATCCTCTCCGGCCGCGAGGAGGAGATGCGCCAGCGCGCCGCCGGGATCGTCGAGGAGCTGGCCCGGACCATCCGGCAGTTCCCCGCCGAGGCCGAAGACCTGGACCTGCTGCGCGACGCGGCCGAGCGCCTCGGTGCACTCTTCCTGCTCGTCATTGCCGGGGAGTTCAACTCCGGCAAGTCCGCCGTCGTCAACGCGCTGCTCGGCGACACGGTAATGCCCGAAGGTGTCACGCCGACCACCAGCGCCATCCACATCCTCCGCTTCGGGCCGAGCACGAACGAGGTCGTCGGGATCGACGGCATCGTCGAGCACACGTACCCTGCCGACTTCCTCCGCGACGTGAATCTGGTCGACACGCCCGGCACGAACGCCATCATCCGCGAGCACGAGGCGCTCTCGCAGCGATTTGTCCCCCGCGCCGACCTCGTCCTCTTCGTCACCTCGGCCGACCGCCCGTTCACCGAGAGCGAGCGGCAGTTCATGACCGAGATCCGCGGCTGGGGGAAGAAGATCGTCGTCGTGCTCAACAAGATCGACCTGCTGCGGAACGACGAGGAGGTCGCCGAGGTCGTCGCCTTCATCCGCAGCAACAGCGTCCGCCTGCTCGGGCTCGAACCGCAGATCTTCCCCGTCTCGGCGCGCCTGGCGCGCGAGGCGCAGACCTCCGAGGCGCCGGAGGAGCGCGAGCGCCTGTGGGCCACCAGCCGCTTCGGCGCCCTGGAAGAGTTCATCCTCTCCACCCTCGACGAGCAGACGCGCATCCGGCTCAAACTGCTCAACCCGCTCGGCATCGCCGACCGCGTCGGCGGCCGCTACCGCGCCATCGCGGCCGAGCGCCTCGATCTGCTCGACCGTGACTTGCAGACAATTGAGCGTATCGAACAGCGGATCGCTGTCTTCGAGTCGGAGATGCGCGCCGACTTCACCGCCTACCTGTCGCGCATCGACGCCGTCGTCTACCGCATGAACGAACGCGCCGACCGCTTCTTCGACCGGACCATCCGTCTCGGCCGCGTCTTCGACCTGCTCGACCGCGAGCGCATCCAGCGCGAGTTCGAGCAGGAGGTCATCGCCGACACCGAGCAACAGGTCGACGGCGTCGTTTCGGAGATGATCGACTGGATGGTCGAGCGCGATCTGCGGCTGTGGCAGAGCGTCACCGAGTACATCGACCGGCGACAGCTCGACCGGCACCAGGATGAGGTGGTCGGCGAGAGCGGCGCGCAGTTCACCTACGACCGCCAGGCGCTGCTCGGGGCGGTCGCTCGTCGAGCCGGAGACGTCGTCGATCAGTTCGACCCCGGCCGGGAAGCGGAGGTCATTGCCGAGGCGCTGCGCGGCGCGGTGACGCAGACCGCCGTGGCCGAGGTCGGCGCCATTGGGCTGGGCGCGGCGGTCATCGCGCTCGCGACGACGGCGGCGATGGACGTGACCGGGATTCTGGCGGCCGTGACCGTCGGTGGGCTGGGGCTGCTCATCCTTCCCGCACGCAAGCGGCATGCGCGTGAACTGTTGCGGCGCCGCTCGGTAGAGCTGCGCGAGCGACTGGCGGAGGCGTTGAGCGATCAATTCGACCGCGAGGTGACACGCTCGACGGCGCGGGTGCGCGACGCGCTCTCGCCCTACGCCACCTTCGTCCGGACCGAGCGCGACCGCTTCCAGCGCCTGGCTCAGGCACTGGACGCCGTCGACGCCGACATCACCGAATTACGACGCGTGCTCGAAGGGTGAGGTGCGTTCGACCACGTAGCCCTCGGCTTCGCGCTCGACCAGTCGCGTGGAGTAGCGACCGATGTCGGGCAGGTTCGGCAAGATCTGGCCGAACAGGATTTCGTTGAAGGCGTTGTGCTGCTCCCGACTCTCCCACCGTTCGACCCAGGCATAGCGGCGCTCTTCTTCCAGCCGCACCAGCTCCGACGACAGGCAGCCCTGTTCCGCCCGCGCCCGCTCGACGACCGGGAGGAAGTCGCGCTCGAAGACCCCCTGCATCCCCTCTTCGACCTCGAAGACGCTGATGTCGACGAACATGGACCCACCTCCTCCGCTCCGGCGCCCGCCGGGGTCAGGCCACCCACGCTGCATACCCTATCACCCTTCGGTCGCGCCGGGCAGATCGCGCGGCCCGTTAGTCTGGGGCGAGCCGTCTGTTATACTGCAAGGTGCGCGCGGCACCCGTGTCGGGTCTTCGTTCGAGGCTCCCCGCGCACGGAGCCGATCGGGAGTGACGCGGTCATGGCGCGAGACAGGCAGAATGGCGCGCCCGAGGCGCTGAACATCAGCGCCCCGCTCTATCAGCAGATGATCGAGCACGTCCGATCGGTTGCCCCGATCGAGGGCGTCGGGTTGATCGCCTTCAGCGGATCCCGCGCGGTTAAGATCTATCGCGGCACCAACACCGAGCAGAGCCCGACCCGCTACAACATGGACCCGGCCGAGGTCGTCGCCGCGCTCAATGAGATCGACCGCCAGGGTTGGCGCCTCGGCGCCATCTTTCACTCCCACCCGTGGAGCGAGGCGACCCCCTCGCCAACCGACCTGCGCCACGCCTACTACCCGGACGCGCTCATGGTCATCATCTCGCTTCTGACCGATCCCCCCACCGTCCGCGCCTTCCGCGTCGACGGCGAGGTGCGCGAGGTTCCGGTCCGGGTGCTCCCCGAGGAAGGAACGGCAGCAAGGGCATGACAACGAGGCGAGCGATTGGCGTTCTCGGCGGCATGGGACCGCTGGCCACGGCAGACCTGTACCGCAAGATCATCGAGGCGACACCGGCACAACGCGATCAGGACCACCTGCATGTGATCATCGACGCCGACCCGTCAGTCCCCGACCGCACCGAGGCTCTGCTCCACGGGGGGCCTGACCCGACGCCGTGGCTCATCGCCGGAGCGCAGCGTCTGGAACGGGCGGGCGCCAGCTTCATCGTGATCCCGTGCAACACGGCCCACGCCTTCCTCGGCGCCGTGCGCGACGCAGTGTCGATCCCGATCATTAGCATGATTGACGAAACCGCCGCAGAAGTCGCCGCCTTGCTCCCACCGGGCGCGGCCGCGGGCATCCTGGCGACTGCCGGCACGGTGCGCGCCGGGTTGTATCAGGACGCCTTGGCGGCAGCCGGTCTGCGTGCGCTCGTGCCCGGCCCGGACGCGCAGGCCCAGGTGACCGCCGCCATCGCGGCGGTGAAGGCGGGCGACCTGAGCCGGGCCACGACCGAGAAGGCCCTGGTCGCCGCGCAGGAGTTGATCGAACGCGGGGCAGGGGCGCTCCTGGCCGCCTGTACCGAGCTGCCGCTAATCCTGCATCCCAGCGACGTTTCCGTGCCGCTCATCGACCCCACCGCGGTCCTGGCCCGCGCCGCCGTCCGGGCGGCGCGTGACGCCCGCTCACTGCCCGAGGGAGTGACCCCCGATGCCGTCCGAACGTGAGGAAATGCTCGAGCGCCTACTCAAATACCCGGACCGGATCGCCCGCATCGTCGAGCCACAGCCGCTGGATGCGCTGCGCCGAGCCGGCCCGGACGGCGGCTGGGGCGCTGTCGAGATCCTGGCCCACCTACGCGACTGGGACGAGGTGAATCTCGACCGCGTGCACCGCATCCTGGAGGAAGACAACCCCAACCTGGAGAACTTCGATACCGATTTTTGGGCGATCGAGCGGGACTACCACGCCCAGGATCCGCGCAAGGCGCTCGCCGCCTTCCGCGAGATCCGCGGGCGCCTCGTCCGGCTGCTCGCCTCGCTGAACGACGCGGACTGGGAGCGGCGAGGGCGGCATCCTGTGTGGGGCGAGATCACGTTGGCCAGCTTCGTCCGCCGGATTGAGGACCACGATCAGGAGTACCTCCGGGCGTTGCAGGACGTGCTGTCGTAACACCTCACCCGCCATACGCCCGTACGACGACCTCACGGCAGCGCGCCGGGCAACCGGCCGCCCGCCTGCCGCCAGGCGCCTGAACTACCGAGCCCGATACCTGACGGACGAGACGCGCCTGCCGGACCCCCTGTTGCGATCGCGTAAACCTCCCCCTATACTGAGAGCACGTTTCGCGAGTAGTATCTGATCCGCTCCCTGTGCCGGGACGGCGCGCCGCGGCGCGGTCGCCAGCCTTCGCCGGTTGGGCAGCGGACTGACCGCGAGCCGCGGCGCGAGGTGCGGCCGCACCACCGCGCCCGTCCGCGAGGGAGTTGCCCCATCATGGAACAACCCGATAAGATCCTGGTCTGCCGCGACTGCGGCGCCGAGTTCGTCTTCACCGCGGGGGAGCAAGCCTTCTACGCCGAGCGCGGCTTCACCGACCCCGCCCGCTGCCCGAGCTGCCGGGCGGCGCGGCGCCAGGCCCGCCTGGCGGCGAACTCCAATGAATCCGGCGCGGGTGCGCTCAGCGCGTCCCGTCCCGAGCGTCGGTTCTACCCGGCGGTGTGCGCCGAATGCGGCCAGGACACCATGGTCCCCTTCGAGCCACGCAACGGCAGACCGGTCTACTGCCGCGACTGCTACCAGCGCCTGTACCCTCGGTACTGACGGTTTCTCCGGTACCCAACACAACGCGGCCGGTTGCCCCCTCCCCTGAGGGGCCACCGGCCTGCCCCGGTGTTCGCCGTGTACGATGGTCGCAGTGCCATCCCTTTCGACATGTCCCACGTACGATTGACAAGGAAACAGGTCAACCCTATACTGGTCCTGTCACGTAGTGGTATGACCAGTAGACCTCTTTGGCCTACGTGGTTCCCAAACTGGAGACGACCTCCGTGGTCGAGCCGATTCGTCGGCCGCGCAGACTTTCCCAGCAGATCGCTGCGCAGCTCTGCCAGTTGATCAGGGAGGGGCACTACCGCCCCGGCGACCGCCTTCCGGCTGAGCGCGACCTGGCCGAGCAACTGCAAGTGAGCCGCGCCTCGCTGCGGGAAGCCCTGCGTGGGTTGGAGATCGCGGGGATCGTCGAATCGCACCACGGCGGCGGCACGTACGTCCGCAACGGCTTCGTCCAAGGGCTCGTCTCGCCGCTGGCCCTGGTGCTCGAGGCGAGCGGCGATCTGATTGGCGACCTCTGGGAGGTGCGCCTGATGGTCGAGCCGGACGTGGCCGCCCTCGCGGCGCTGCGCGCGACGCCGGCGGACATCGCAACGCTGGAGGAGGTGCTCCACCAACAGGCCGAGGATCTGGAGCACCCCGTCCCGCAGCGCGCCCCCAATCTCGACCGGCAGTTCCACGTCGCGCTGGCGCAGGCATCAGGCAACGAAGTGGCGGTCCAGGTGATCCACTTGATCAACCGCTTCCTCCAGGAGGGCCGCCGCCACTACCACGCCTCGACACAGCGGCACCTGCGGGCGTACCAGATGCATCAGGAGATCCTGCATGCCGTCCGCGCCCGCCAGCCCGATGAGGCACGCGACAAGATGCTCCAGCACCTGCGCGAGGTGGAGTCCTTCATCCTCGGCAGCGTGGTAGAGGCTAACACCCACCGGACGCATCGAACCGAACGCCACGCACGATCAGCGTCGAGTGTAAGGAGGAGGAGCGGACCAGACCTGTCCGAGTGAGTGTCGCGGAGCACACGTGCCGCGCACGTCCCAGCGGCGTCGACGCTCCAGAACGCGGAGGAGATGAGAGTCGTATTTCCGGGGGAAGGGTCCCTCGGGGCAAGGGGGTGGACCATGCGTTCGCACGACGACGTTGAACACACCGTCGAGGAAGCGGTCGAGGCGGTGACCAAGAGCGCAATGACCCGGCGCACGCTCTTGCGCCGGGCCGCCGGCGTGGGGTTGGCCGGCGCCGGCATGGCCCTACTGGCTGCCTGCGGAGGCGGCAGCGAGTCACCCTCGACCCCGTCCGGCGGGAGCGGCGGGGGCGCAACCGCCACGAGTTCGACCTCCGGCGATACTCCGGCGGCGACCGAACCCGCGAGCGAGGGCGAGGCCAAGCGGGGCGGCAAGATCACCGTCGCGCTCAACTCCGACCTCACGACGATGGACCCACACAAGTCCACCGCGGCCGTCGACCGCCAGGTCTACCAGTTGATTTACGACAAGCTGGTCGATATCGACGAGCAGTTGAACGTCATCCCGTATCTCGCCAAGAAGTGGGAGATCGCCGACGACGGCAAGCAATACACCTTCACCCTCGTTGAGGGTGTGACCTTCCATGACGGCGAGCCGTTCAACGCGGAGGCGGTCAAGGTCAACTTCGAGCGCATGCTCAACCCCGACAACGCCTTGCCGCGGCGCAGTGAGGTCGCGCAGGTCACCCAGGTCGACGCACCGGACGACACCACCGTCGTCCTGACCCTCAGCCAGCCCTATTCGCCGCTGCTGGCCACCCTGTCCGACCGCGCGGGCATGATCATCTCGCCCAAGGCCATCAAGGAGCTAGGCGACGACCTGGCCCGCAATCCGGTCGGCACCGGCGCCTTCACCTTTGTCGAGTGGGTCAAGGACGACCACCTGACCGTCCGGCGGAACGAGAACTACTGGCAGGAGGGCCTGCCCTACCTCGACGAAGTCACCTACAAGCCGGTGATCGACGCCACCGTGCGTCTCACGAGCCTGCGCACCAACGAGGTGCAGATGATCGACCAGATCTCGGCCAAGGACGTGGAGGCGACCAAGAACGACCCCTCCCTCGTCTACTCCGAGATCCCCGGCCTGGCCTTCCAGTACATCTCGCTCAACGTCTCCCGGCCGCCGTTCGACAAGAAGGAGCTGCGCCAGGCCGTCGCCTGGTGCATCGACCGGGATGCCATCATCAATGCGATCTTCTTCGGCCTCGGCACGCCGGCGCAGACGCCCATCCCGCCCAGCTCCTGGGCCTACGACGAGTCGGTCCAGGTCTACAAGCAGGATTATGACAAGGCGCGGGAGCTGCTCGAGGCTGCGGGAATGCCCGACGGCTTCGAGTTCACCATGTTGGTCACGAACTCGCCGGACGCCATCCAGCTCGCCGAGGCGTACCGCGCCCAGCTCGCCCAGGTAGGTATCGTTGCCAAGCTGGAGCTGCTGGAGTTCGGCACCCTGCTCGACCGGAACGATGCCGGTGATTTCGAGGCGGTGAGCCTCCAGTGGAGCGGCCGCCCCGACCCGGACGGCAACATCTACAACTACTTCATCACCGACGGCGGTCTGAACCGGGGTGGCTATAGCAACCCCGAAGTCGACGACCTGCTCAACCAGACCCGGGCTGTGTCGGATCCCGACGAGCGGAAGCGGCTCTACTCGGAGGTGTGCCGCCTCATCGCGGAGGACGCGCCGATGATCTTCATCCGCTTCCCGGCGGAGATCAAGGTCTGGCAGCCGGCCATCAAGGGCTTCGTCCACATCCCGGATGGCATGATGCGGCTGAACACGGTCTGGTTGGAGCAGTAGCCGCGAGGGCACTGGGCGGTGGGGCATCAGCCCCCCGCCCGGATGCGGGGGTTCCGATATGGTCCGCTACATCCTGCGGCGCATCCTGGCGATGCTGCCGGTCCTGTTCCTGGTCAGCGTGATCGTTTTCTCGCTGATCCACCTGACGCCGGGTGACCCGGCGATCACCATGCTCGGCGAGGAGGCGACGCCCGAGGCGGTCGCCGCGTTGCGCGCGAAGCTGGGGCTCGACCAGCCGCTGCCTGTCCAGTACTTGCGCTGGGTGGGCTCCGTCCTTCAGGGCGACCTCGGCCGGTCGATCCGCTCCAACCAGCCGGTCAGTGAAGCGATCGCGCAGCGCCTGCCCGTGACGCTCGAACTTGCCATCCTCTCCGTCCTGATCGGCGTCGCCATCGCGATCCCGGTCGGGATCGTGTCGGCCATGCGGCGCAACTCGCCGCTCGACACGGCGTCCACCGGGGTGGCCCTCCTGGGGGTGTCGCTGCCCAACTTCTTCCTGGCCATCCTGTTGATCTTCATCTTCTCGATTCACCTGCGCTGGCTGCCGCCCATCGGCTACACACCCCTTGCCGACGGCATCGTCGACAACATCAAGCGGATGCTGATGCCCGCCATCACCCTCGGGACCGCGCTCTCGGCGATCGTCATGCGTATGACCCGCTCATCGCTCTTGGAAGTGCTCGACCAGGATTACGTGCGCACGGCCCGCGCGAAGGGCCTGACCGAGATGCGCATGATCCGGGTCCACGCGCTGAAGAACTCCCTGATCCCGGTCGCGACGGTGGTCGGTCTCCAGATCGGCGGCCTGCTCGGCGGGGCCATCATCACCGAGACGATCTTCGCGCTGCCGGGCATCGGGCGCCTGCTGGTCGACTCGATCTTCCAGCGGGATTTCCCGCTGGTGCAGGGAGTCGTGCTCTTCACCTCCCTGGCGTTCCTGGTCGTCAATCTCCTGGTCGACCTTCTGTATGCGTTCCTCGATCCACGGATCCGTTACAGCTAACATGGTGGGGCCATGCGCGAGCACGACAACCGAGGGGGCGTAGCCATGCAAGGTACGAAGATCGCGGCAGCACCCGTCGCGGACCCATTAGGGCAGCAGGCGCGGCGCCGAGCGACCGGCTTGCGCGCCTTCTTCGCCCGTCTCATGCGCACCCGGATGGCCCCGGTCGCCAGCCTCATCATCGCGCTGGTCGTCCTGTGTGCGGTGTTCGCACCGATCATCGCCCCCTACGGCGTCGAGGAGGGCGACTTCGCGGCCACGCTCACCCGCCCCAACCGCGAGCACCTCATGGGCACCGACACGCTCGGCCGTGACGTCTTCAGCCGCGTCATCTACGGTTCCCGCGTCTCGCTCCAGGTCGGCGTGATCGCGGTCGGCATCGCCATGATCATCGGGACCGCGCTGGGTCTGATCGCCGGCTACACCCGGATCGGGCTGCTTGAGAGCACCATCATGCGCGCGATGGATGCGCTGCTCGCGTTCCCGACCCTGGTCCTCGCCCTCGCCATCACCGCCGCCCTCGGCCCCAGCCTCACCAACGTCATGATCGCCGTCGGGATCGTCGGCATCCCCGGCTACGCGCGGCTGGTGCGCGGGCAGGTGCTTTCCGTGCGCGAGCGGGAGTTCATCGAGGCGGCACGCACGATCGGCGTCTCGGACCTGCGCATCATGTGGCGGCACATCCTACCCAACGTGACCGCGCCCCTGATCGTGCAGGCCTCGCTCGGCGTCGCGTTCGCCATCCTCTCCGAGGCCAGTCTCTCCTTCCTCGGGCTTGGCGTCCAGCCGCCGACGCCGAGCTGGGGTGCCATGCTCTCCTTCGGTAAGGACTACCTGAACCACGCCCCCTGGATGGCGATCGCCCCCGGCGCCGCGATCTTCGTTACCGTCCTGGCCTTCAACTTCCTCGGCGACGGCATCCGCGATGCCCTCGACCCACACCTCCACCGCTGAGTGCCCCAGCCCTTCCAGCGCGCCGGCATGCGGCCAACGCATGCTTCGTCCCTGCGGAGCCGGCAGCGTGCCGGCGCTGCTGTTTACCGGGCACCGCTCTTGCGCGAGGGATGCGCACATGCTGATCGTGAGACGACGCCCGGTCGGCGCCGGCACCGAGACGGGCCGCGCGGTCGCTCGCGCGATCCCCTCCCGGCCGTTCCGGCACCCCACCGCGCAGGCAGGAGGCGAGCAACCATGGGCCAGGAAGACAGCAGGCTCCGGCGCGACGACCTCGACGGCACCCAGGCGATGCACAGGGAGGAGGACCTCCCCTCGACGCGGCGCGACGAGCTGACTCAGCAGGCCCTCGCGTACGGGCTGGAGTCAGCCGCGTCTATCCGCGACCGCACGATCCCCCTCTTCAACCGCGGCAAGTGGGGCTGGTCCGCCGGCACCTTCATGGGCGTCCCGTTCCTGGAGGACATGCGCGAACTCGGCGGTCAGGATGTGGCAATCCTCGGGGTCCCCCTCGACACCGGGACCACCTTCCGCGCTGGAACGCGCTTCGGCCCCCAGGCCATGCGCCGCATCTCCAGGCTTGGGAGCGGCTACAACCCGAGCCTGGGCGTCGACCTCGTGGAGTCGCTCGACATGGTCGACGTCGGCGACGTGTCGGTCATCCCGGCCAACATCGAGAAGAGCTTCGACCAGATCGACAGGGCCGTCGCCTACCTCCACGAGCGCGCGGTCTTCCCGGTCATCCTCGGCGGCGACCACTCGATCGGCTACCCGGACATCCGCGGCCTGGCCCCCTTCGTCGACGGCAAGGTGGGCATCATCCACTTCGACCGCCACTCCGACCTGTCTGAGTCGAGCCTCGACGAGCGGATGCACGGCTCGCCCTTCTTCCACGCCACGAACATCCCCAACGCGCCGCCTGAGAACCTGGTGCAGATCGGGATCGGCGGCTGGACCGGATCCCGCGAGGGGCTGCGGGTGGCCCGCGAGCGCCGCGCAACCGTCATCACCCTCGACGACGTCGACCGCTACGGCATCGACCGCGTCTCCGAATACGCGCTGGAGATCGCCTGGCGTGGCGCGAAGGCGGTCTATCTCAGCTTCGACATCGACTCGGTCGACCCCGCTTTCGCGCCCGGAACCGGCACCCCGGAGCCGGGCGGCTTCCTGCCGCGCGAGGTGCTCCGGCTGATCCGCCTGGTCGCCCGTGAAGGGCTCGCCGGGATGGAGGTGGTCGAGGTCAGCCCGCCCTACGACGTGGCGGACATCACCGCGCTGCTCGGCACCCGGGTCATCATGGACGTGCTGGGCACCCTGGTGCTCGCCGGGAAATTGGGGCGCATCCCGACGAAGGAACCCCAGCCCGAGGCCGGCACGCCGGGCGACGACCCAGGCCCGACCGTCCCGTAGACGGTGAACCGCGTCCCCTACCGCCGCGACCACGACCGATCGGCCCGGTGGGCATATGAAGTTTGACGCATGATATCGGTGTACGCGGTCGGCCCGTGCCCCGGGGCTCAAGCCGCCGGGCTCACAACCAAAGCCCGCTGAAGCGGGCTGGGACGGGGCATGGCGCACAGCCCGGTGATCCGGTGTCCACCGACTGGTCCGTGCCCGGGGATGGGTGATGTGAGGATCCCGCGCCGCAGCCCGTGCCCGGCGGCTTATGAATTTGACGAATTAGTCCGGTAAACGCGACAGCCGTCCGCGCCCCCGCGTTGTCATCCTGAGCGGAGCCGGGGGCGGCGGCCAGCCGCCCCCGGCGCAGCGAAGGATCTCCCCGCTGCGTGGCCGGTCCGACGCGAGATCCTTCGCTCCGCCGCCCGGCGCTCCGCGCCGGCCGGCTCCGCTCAGGATGACAGCCGTGCCGGAACGGGTGGCGGGAAGACGAGAATAATTCGTCAAACTCCATTAGCCCCGGGCACGGGCCGAGAGACGGGACCGGCGCATCGGGGTCTGATCCGTACCGCGATCCCAGCCGGCTTTAGCCGGCTTTTCATTGTCAACCCGGCGGCTTTAGCCCCCGGCACGGGCCGCGACGCGGCGACCTCCCCGCCACCCACCTCGGATACGGTCAGCCGCCGCCTGGGCCGGCTAGGCGGGCGGGAGACGGGGCGGCAGGTATGCCGGATCATTTCGTCACTGTCCACCAACCCGCCGGGCCTCGTCGCGCTCCTGGACCCATCGCGCGCTGCTTGACATCACCAAAACGTCGCCCGTACAATGCGCCTAACAGAAATCATTCCGACGAGACATACGTATAGCGCGATCGCTGCGCCCGCATGTTGCCATTCCCCGAAGCCACGTACCGTCCATCGAGGCACGCTGGAGGAGGAGACAGACATGGACGACGCAGGGACCGCCGCACTCGCTTCCGGGGCGAGCGCCCGGCGCTACCCCCGACGCACGATCCTGAAACGCGCCGCGGCAATCGGGTTCTCCTCGGCCTTCATCCCGACCTTGCTCGCTGCCTGTGGTGGCGGCTCGGCGGAGGAGGCCACGCCGAGCGATGCGGCGCCCGGGTCGCCCAGCCCCGCGCCGGGCGAGACGCCGTCTGGCGAAACCACCGGCGGGATCGTCAATGCCAACACCACGCTCGGCGATAAGGGGATCGGCAACCCGATCCTCAACGGCAACGACTACTGGACCGAGTGGCTCGTGTTCAGCAAGCTCACCAAGTACGACGACGAGGGGAACGTCCTGCCGGACCTCGCCGCCACCTACGAGTACTCCGAGGATGGCCTCACGCTCACCCTCTCCCTGGTCGATACCACCTGGCACGACGGCGAGCCCTTCACCGCGGCCGACGTCCTCTTCACCTTCGACACCGTCAGCGATCCGAACGTCGACACGCCATACGGTTCCCGGCTTCAGGTCGGCGGGGAGAAGGTGCAGTACGAGGCGCTGGACGACCGCACCGTCCGGATCACGATGAAGGAACCCTTCGCACCCTTCCTCTTCGGTCTGTCCCAGATCGGCATCATCCCGCGGCACCTGCTGGAAAACTCAGCGGACATCAACACCGACCCGTTCAACCTGCAACCGATCGGCACCGGCCCGTACAAGTTCGTCGAGAAGCAGCCGGACCAGTTCGTCCGCTACGAGCGCTTCGACAACTACTTCAAGGGCCGACCCGCCGCCGACGGTTGGACGGTCTTCTACATGGTCGACGCCAACGCGGGTGCAGCGGCGCTCGAGTCGGGCGAGATCGACATGATGTTCACCCCGCCCGAAATGCAGCCCCGCTACGAGGACGATCCGGACTACATGCTCTTGAACTATGTCTACTTCACGCCGATCACGCTCGCGTTCAACCACAAGCACCCCGCCCTGGCCGACATCAACGTGCGCCGGGCGATCGCCCACGCGATCGACCGCAAGACGTTGAACGAGACGGTCACCAAGGGCCGCGGACTGCTCGCGAACAACCACTACGCGACGACCGGCCCCCTCGACCGCTACAACAACTACGACGAGGTGAACTACGAGACGGAGTACCCCTTCGACCCCGCCCGCGCCCAACGACTCCTCGACGAGGCGGGCTGGACGCCGGGCGCGGACGGAATTCGCGAGAAGAACGGCCAGCGGCTGTCGCTAACCGTCCTCACCTACGCCGGCTTCGATGAGTACAAGAACGACCAGGTGATTATCCAACAGATGCTCGGCGAGGTGGGCATCGAGATCACACCGCAGGTCCTCGAGTACACCACCCTGGAAGGCATGTGGCACGACCCGAACGACGATCCGATGGGCCGGGCCATGGAGGTGCAGGAGTGGCCGCACCCATTCGAGCAGGATCCGGACGTGTTCAACGAGCTGCACTCCAGCAACGTCCCGCCCGGCGACAACTACATGTGGTTCCAGGACGCCGAAGTCGACCAGTTGATCGACCAGGGGCGCACCACCGTCGACCTGGATGAGCGCGTCCAGATCTACCAGCAGCTCGACCGGCGCCGTATGGAGACCCTGCCCGCGCTCCCGCTCTACTGCGCGGTCGACGGTTGGGTGGTCAGCCGCCGGCTCGGCGGGGTGCCCGAGGACACGCCGAGCTTCCGCTGGTACCAGCGGGCCTTCCCGGAGAAGATCTACAAGCAGGGCTGACGGAGGCGCTGGGCGAGGCACGATCGGGGTCACGCATGGCCGGGTTCATCATTCGCCGCCTGCTCTGGATGCTGCCGCTGCTGCTGGGCGTCTCGATCATCTGCTTCGCGATGCTGAAGCGCGCGCCGGGCGATCCCGTGGCCGCGATGCTGGCCGAGTCCCGCTCGACCGGGCAGAACCTCACGCTCGCCGACCGCGAGCGGCTCCGACACCAGTTGGGGCTCGACCGGCCCGCCTACCTCCAGTACGTGGACTGGCTGGGCCAGGTAGCGCACGGCAATCTCGGCATGTCGACGCGGATGAACCAGCCGGTCGCGGACGTGATCATGCAGCGGCTGCCGAACACCATGAAGCTCGCCGGGGTGGCGCTCGTGCTCACGCTCGTGATCGCCCTGCCCCTCGGCGTGCTCTCCGCCATCCGCCAGTACTCGCTGCTGGACTACTTCCTGACCACGTTCAACTTCATCGGCATCTCGATCCCGCAGTTCTGGCTTGGGCTGATGCTTCTCTACTTCTTCGGCGTCACGCTCGGGTGGTTCCCGGTGCGCGGCATGAGCAGCCCGTACGTCGAGCCGGGCTTCTGGAACCAGGCGAAGGACACGGTCCTCCACTACGCCCTTCCGGTCGCCTCGATCACCCTGGTGAGCCTGGCGGGCTATACGCGCTACCAGCGCGCCGCGATGCTGGAAGTGATCCGGCAGGACTACATCCGCACCGCCCGCGCGAAGGGCCTGCGCGAGCGCGCGGTCATCCTGGGCCACGCCTGGCGCAACTCGCTGATTCCGATCATCACCCTGCTGGGCTACGTGCTCGTCATCCTGGTAGAGGGCTCGATTGTCGTTGAGAACATCTTCTCATGGCCCGGCATGGGCCAACTTGCGGCGCAGTCGCTCAGCCAGCGCGACTACCCGGTGGTGATGGCGATCGTGCTCCTGTCGGCCACCCTGATCCTGGTTGGCACCCTCATCTCGGACATCCTGTACGCGATCGTCGACCCGCGGGTGCGCTACGACTGAGCGCAGCCTGCCCTGAAGGGGCGTCGCCCGTGACTGCCGAGGCTCAATCCGCTCCCCTCTCATCACGGGATCTCACCGCGACGAAGCGGGCGCAGCGCCCGCTGGCGCTCACCTGGCGCCGCTTTTGCCGCCACCGGTTGGCGCTCGCCAGCGCCGTCTTCCTCGTCCTGCTCGTCGCCGTCGCCGTCCTGGCCCCCTGGATCACCCCGTACGACCCGAACGCGACCGATCTGAACCTGGCCCGCTTCGGGCGCCCCGCCGCGCCGAGCCTGAGCCACCCGATGGGCAGCGACCAACTCGGCCGGGATTGGCTCTCCCGGCTGATCGCCGGGTCGCGGGTCTCGCTGGTGGTCGGCTTTCTCGCTACGGGGGTCGCCATCGTGGCCGGCACGCTGCTCGGCGCCATTGCCGGCTATGCCGGCCGCTGGGTCGACACGGCCATCATGCGCGTGTGCGACCTCATGCTCGCCTTTCCCCCGCTCCTCTTCTTGATGGGCGCGCTGACCGGCATCCGCAGCCCTACGGTGGGAATCATCGCCCTGGTCATCGCCGTGATCGGCTGGATGAACGTCGCCCGCCTGGTTCGGGCTGAGTTCCTCACCCTGCGCACCCGTGAGTTCACCATCGCGGCCCGCGCCGTCGGTGCCTCGACGCCGTCGATCATCTTCCGCCATCTCCTGCCCAACGCCGTCGGGCCGATCATCGTCGCGGCCACGCTCGGCATCCCGGCCGCGATCCTGACCGAGTCGACCCTCTCCTTCCTCGGCTTCGGCATCCAGCCGCCGACCGCGTCCTGGGGCAACATGCTCCAAGGCTCCTTCAACTACATGCGCGACTACCGGGCCTGGTGGATGGGGTTCTACCCCGGACTGCTGATCTCCCTGACGGTCCTCGCCTTCAACTTCCTCGGCGACGGACTGCGCGACGCCCTCGACCCCTACGCCCACCGCTGACGCATGAGGGAGGGTGATCCCTCGCTCTGGTGTCACGCAGGGAGCAGGAAGAGCGTCGCTCTGGCTTGTGAACGGTCCAAGGCGAGATCCTACGCTCCGTCGCCCGCCGCCCCGCGGCGGCCGGCCCCGCTCAGGATGACATCGGTGCAAGGGTCTATCCGGCTCCCGACCATGGGGTTGCTGGCAAGACGGGTTGCATCCAAGGCTGCGATCGCCACTCCGAAACCGAACCGGGCGCCGCGAATCGCGGCGCCCGGCGGGAAGTCCCTGATCGACGATCCAGCGCGTTGACGCTAGCTCCCGATCTCGCTAGCGAACTCGTTCTCGACCTCGGTCAGCGCCTCGTCGACGATCTGCACCATGCGGTCGATCTCCTCGTAGGTCACCACCAGCGGCGGCGCGAAGTGGACGATGTCCCAAACACGGGTCACCATCCCCTTCTCGTGGATGCGCTGGTCGAGCCGCTTGAGGAACTCCGACCCGCGGCCCCACTTGGCCTTGGTCTCCTTATTCTTGACCACTTCGATGCCGCACATCAGGCCCAGACCGCGCACGTCGCCGACCGTCGGGTGCGACCGCAACTTGTTGAGCTGCTCTAGCAGGTAGGCGCCCTTCTCGGCGCTCTGCTGCACCAGCCCCTCACGCTGGATGATCTCGATATTCTTCAGCGACGCCGCTGCGGCAACCGCCTGGCCGCCGAAGGTGAGCAGGTGCCCCAGCGCCACGTCCTTCTTCTCGGTGAAGATTTCGAAGACCTTGTCGCTGACCGCCACCGCCGCCAGCGGCGCGTAGCCGGAGGTGATCCCCTTGGCCATCGTCATCAGGTCCGGCTGCATCCCGAAGTGCTCGGTCGCGAACATCTTGCCGGTCCGGCCAAACCCGTTGATCACCTCGTCCATAATCAGCAGCACGCCGTATTCGTCGCAGATCTCTCGCAGTCGCTGCCAATACTTGGGCGAGGGGACGTGCACCCCGTTGGAGGTGGAGATCGGCTCACCGATCACCGCGGCGACCGTCTCCGGCCCCTGGTTCTCGATCTCCTGCCGGATGTACTCGGCGCACATGAGGTCGCCCTCTTCGCCCTCCAGGCCGAAGTCGTTGCGGTAGCGGTTGGGCGACGGGACATGGATGACACCGTACATGAACGGGCCGAAGTACGTCTCGTTGCGGCTGGCGGTCAGGCTCATGGCGCCGAAGGTCATGCCGTGGTAGCTACCCCGCCGCGCGATGATCTTGTACCGCTTGGGGAAGCCGCGCATCGCCTGCACCTGCTTGGCGATCTTCAGCGCGCTCTCGACCGCCTCCGAACCGCCCGAGCAGAAGAAGATCCGGTTCAGGTCGCCCGGGGTAAGCTCGGCCAGCACGTTCGCCAACTGCACGGCCGGCACCGAGGTATAGCTCGCGCTGGAGACGTAGGCCACCTGAGCGGCCTGGGCGGCCATCGCCTCGCCGATCTCGGTCCGTCCATGGCCTGCGTTCACGACCCACAGCCCGGCGATACCGTCGAGGTACTCACGGCCGTGGATGTCCACCAGCGTGCTGCCGTGTGCGCTCTTGAAGACACGCAGGCCGTTCTGCTCCGCGAGCCGGACCCACTCCGCAGAATGGATCCAGACGTGGTCCAGCGCTTCCTTTTCCAGAGCCTGAGCCGACCCCACCCCTGCGGCCTGAGCGCCGTTACCCATGAGTTCCCAACTCCCTCCACAAACCGCCCGCTCCGACCGGCGGCGCGGCGGCGGAATCCGACTCAATCCGATGGGCGCAGTATAGCACTGATGCCGGCGAAATCGTCTAGGATCTGCCGAATCCCAACAATGGGACCGGCCCTGCCGCCGATCCGGCATCACAGGGCGGGGCGCTCAGGTGGTCCGCACTATGATGGATCGGAGCCGGTGAGGCACGCGAGGAGTCGCCGTTCGAGATGCTCCGGCAATGAGGGCTGGTCGGTGCGCCGGTAGCGGTCGATCAGCGCGCTCAGCGCCGCCTCTGATGCGGCACAAGTCGGGCACTCCGCAATGTGCTCAGCGATAATCCGAGCAAGCTCCTCGTCGCTCTCGGCTTCGCTCTCGTCGACGAGCCGTTCGAGCCAGGCCCGGCACGCGTCGTCCAGATGCTCGATGCCCATCAGGTCGCTTCCTTCCCGCCGGCGCCGGTGTCGTCGAGGTACGGAGCGAGTGCGGCGCGCAAGGTCAGACGCGCGCGGTGCACACGGACCTTCAGCGCACTCTCCGAGATGCCCAGCTCAGCCGCGGCCTCGCGCGTGCTCAGCCCCTCGATCTCCCGCAACACGAACGCCGTCCGCAGCGTGTCGGGCAGATCCGCCAGCGCACGGTCGATCATCGCGCGCAGCTCGGCCCCCATCACCTCGGCGCTCGGCTCCGTCGTGGCGTCTACGAGTGCGGGCGGTACCGCGGCCCGCTTCTGCAACTGCTCGTGCAGGTCGACCGTGACCGGCTTCCGGCGCCGGAGGCGCATGAGCGCGGTGTTCGTCACGATCCGATGCAGCCAGGTACCGAGCCCGCTGCGCCCCTCGAAGTCCTCAATACGCCTACACGCCTGGATGAGCGCCTCCTGCAGCACCCCCTCTGCCTCGTCGGGGTCACCCATCAACCGGATGGCGAGCTGGTACATACGCGGCCCGAAGCGCTTGAGCAAGCAGGTGCAGGCGACCGGCTCCCGGCGACGGAGCCCTTCGAGCAGTGCCTGTTCATCCTCGTAGACGGAGAGATCAATCTCCCAGGGCTTGACCATTGATGCTCCTGCGGCTGCCATGTGCGAGGCGACCGTGTCACGTGAAGCATACCCCACGCCGCCCGAACGGCTCGCCGCGTCCAGCGCAGTGCCAGGGATAACCAACGAACCCCACCCGCGCCGGGTCGCTGTCTCCAACGATATTCCCCCCTCCCGTACCGGTCAGGCGCATCCCAGCGCCTGCATCGCTTGGTGTGTGCTGAGGAAGACGCGGTCTCGCCCGATCCGGTCGATGAACCCGGCCGCGCGGAGTCGGTCCATGACCGGCCCCTTGAACTCAGCCAGGTGCAGGGTCACTCCCGCGCCTCGCAGCTCGACGTGGAGCGACTCCAGCACCGCAAGCGCGCTGGCATCGATGAAGTTGATGCCGGAGCCGATCAGGACCAGGTCCGTGGTCTCCGGCCGCTCGGCGACCAGCCGGAGCAGCGTCTCTTCGAGGGCCCGCGTATTCGGGAAGTACAGGCTCTCGTCGACCCGGACGGCCATGACGCGTGGGCAGGTCCGTGTCTCGTGGCGCAGTACGTTGCGGTAGGTCTCGCTTTCCCCGACACGGCCGACGACCGCGATGTGCGGGCGACTCGTGCGCCACAAGTAGAGGAAGATCGCGGTAGCCATACCGGCCAGGATTCCGAACTCAACGCCTCGCACCAGCACCGCCATGAAGGTGACGAGGAGGGATACTGCGTCGGCCTTGTCGTAGCGCCACACGCGCGTGAGCGTGGCCACGTCGATCAGTGACGCCACCGCCACGATCACGATGGCCGCGAGTACTGTCCGGGGCAGGTACTGGAAAAGCGGGGTCAAGAAGAGCACCGTCAGTGCAACCAGCCCCGCCGTGATGATCGATGCCAGTTGCGTGTTGGCGCCGGCCGTGAAGTTGACGACCGAGCGGCTGAAGCCCCCGGTGACCGGGTAGCCGCCAGTCAGCGCCGCACCCAGGTTGGCTGCGCCGAGGCCGATCAACTCCTGGTTGGCCTCGATGCGCTGCCGCCGCTTGCTGGCCAGCGCCTTGGCGACCGAGACGCTCTCCATGAAGCTCACAAAGCTGATTGCAATCGCCGTCGGGAGGAGTGCTCGGACCGCGTCGGGATCCAGGCGAGGCACCGTCAACGGTGGCAATCCGGCCGGTATCGAGCCGACCACCTGCACGCTCGCGGTCGCATGCAGCCGCAGCCCCCAGACGATCAGCGTGCCCATTACCACGACGATGAGTGGGCCGGCCTTGGTGACCGCTCCAATGGCCGCAGGCGGCACCCCCCAACGCGCGAGCGGCCGCCCCAGGGCGCGGCGTACAAAGACAAGTAGGAGAATGCTGCCGAGGCCGATTGCAGTGGTGACCGGGTTCGCGTCGCTGAGGTGCCGCACGAGATTGAGCAGGGTCCGATGCAAGGAGTCGCCTGGGATGCTCAGACCCAGCAGGGTCGCGAGCTGGCTCGCTCCGATCACCAATGCGGCGGCGCTGGTGAATCCGGAGAGGACGGGGGTGCTGAGGAAGTTCACCAGGAACCCAACGCGCGCAACCCCCATCACCACCTGCACTACACCGACTAGCAGCGCCAATAGCAGCGCCAGCGCCACGTACTCGGCGGTCCCCTGGGGAGCCAGCGCGCCGACACTCGTCGCCGTCATCAGGGACACGATCGCCACTGGCCCGACCGCCAGCGTGCGGCTCGTGCCGAAGACGGCATAGAGGATGAGAGGCAGGACGCTGGCGTAGAGACCGGCCTGGGGCGGTAGGCCCGCGAGCATCGCGTAGGCCATGCTCTGAGGGACGAGCATGATCGCCACGACCACCCCGGCCATCACGTCGCCGATCAGGTCCTCACGGCGGTAGCGACCGAGCCAGTCGATGATCGGAACGTACCGGCCGAGATGCACGCCCGCCCCGGCGCGCACCGCGCCGGTGTGGGTCTGCTTCGGTTGAACGTCGGATACCACGGAGATCCCTGTCCGATTCGTCGTTCTTACGCACGGCGGCTTTACCCGCCTCTATCGGTTGGATGCGTCCCCCGACCACTCGGTTACAGGTCGCTCCGTCGACGCGCCGACCCCCGTGCGCTCGGCACGACGCCAGGGCGGGAGCCAGCGCGGCCCCGTCCGACGCCGGCGTTTTCGAATCGCGCCGATGTAACCAGCCGCGAGGGGGCTGCATCTAAGCCCACGAAGCCGGTCGAGCGGCCGGCACGAGTCGATCAACGGTGAACGAAGGAGTGGGTGACAGGGGCATGCTAGACGTAGCGACGTTGCCGACGACGATCGACGTCGAGACCGCGTCCCGCCTTCTCGCGGAGAACTCACGGGTGCGGCTGCTCGACGTGCGGACACCAGCCGAGTTCGAGTCGGTTCACATCCCCGGCAGCTACAACGTGCCGTTGGACCGGCTGTCGGAGTACCGCAACGAGTTGCGTTCCGCGTTGGCGGATCCTGTGATCCTCGTGTGTCGGAGCGGGATGCGGGCACGCCAGGCCGAACAACTCCTGAGCGAGGCCGGGCTCTCGCACATCCATATCCTGGATGGGGGTCTCAACGCTTGGGAGCGCGCCGGGAAGCCCGTGACGCGCGGGAAGCGTCAGAAGTGGTCGATCGAGCGACAGGTCCGCGGCGTCGCCGGGACACTGGTCTTCGTCGGAGCCGTCGGCGGGCTCACGCTCTGGTCACCCCTGACGCTCCTGGCGGCCGCCGTCGGCGGCGCGCTGGCGTTCTCGGCCGTCACCGACACCTGCGGCTTGGCGATTCTGCTCAGCAAGCTGCCCTACAACCAGGGCGCGACATGCGACATTCGGGACGTCATCGCACGCCTGGACGCAGAGCAGGCGTCGTGACCGTATCCGGGCGACAACCCGGAGGAGTAAGGAGGACACCATGATTCTGCGATACATCTACAACCCCGAGCTGGCACAGGCGAGCTATCTGGTCGGCTGCGCCGCCACGGGCGACGCGCTGCTCGTCGATCCGGACCGAAACGTCGACCAGTACATCGAGCTGGCCGAGCGGGAGGGACTCCGCATCACCGCCATCACCGAGACGCACATCCACGCCGACTTCGTCTCCGGCGCGCGAGAGTTGGCGCGCCGTACCGGCGCCCGGCTCTACCTCTCGGATGAGGGCCCGGCGGAGTGGAAGTACGCCTACGCGGACGAGCTCGGCGCCATCCTGGTGCGGGACGGCGACTCGTTCATGGTCGGCAACGTCCGCATCGACGTGGTGCACACGCCCGGCCATACTCCCGAGCACATCTCCTTCCTGGTGACGGACACGGCGAACGCGGACAAGCCGATGGGCATCTTCACCGGCGACTTCGTCTTCGTCGGTGACATCGGCCGGCCCGATCTTCTGGAAGAGGCCGCCGGGATCCGCGGCACCAAGGAACCGGGCGCACGGCAGTTGTTCAGATCGCTGCAGCGCTTCAAGGAGCTGCCCGACTACGTGCAGATCTGGCCGGCCCACGGCGCGGGCAGCGCCTGCGGCAAGGCCCTGGGCGCCGTTCCCCAGAGCACGGTCGGCTACGAGCGCCTGTTCAACTGGGCCTTCCAGATCACAGACGAAGACGAGTTCGTCAAGGCAGTGCTGTCAGGGCAGCCTGAGCCGCCGAAGTACTTCGCGGAGATGAAGCGGGTCAACAAGATCGGCCCGGCGCTGGTGAGCGAGCTTCCGCCGATCCGGACGCTGACCGGCCACGAGGTGCCGAGCCTGCTCGACACCGGGGCCGTGGTGGTAGACACACGCCGCGCGGACGACTACGCCCAGGGGTTCATCCCCGGGACTCTCAACATTCCGCTGGACAACGCGTTTACCACCTGGGCCGGTTGGCTGATCGGCTACGATGTCGACATCGTCCTGCTCGTCGACAACGCCTGCCCGGACTGCGCCGGCCGCGCGGTGCGCAGCCTCCGCTCGATCGGACTCGACCGCGTCGCGGGAATCGCCACGGTGCAGGAAGCGCTCGCCGCCTGGACCGCGAGTGGTCGGGCGCTGGAGTCGTACCAGGGATTGACCCCGGCCGACCTCGACGGGATGCTCCAGGGCGGGCGCGCGACCGTGCTGGACATCCGGGGCAAGGTCGAGTGGGAGTCCGGGCACATCCCCGGATCGCGCCACATCCCGCTCGGTTACCTGATGGATCGGCTGGACCAGATCCCACGGGAGACGCCCGTCGTCCTCTACTGCCAGGGCGGAGCCCGATCGGCCATCGGAGTCAGCCTGCTCTGCGCCGCAGGAGTCACCGATGTGACCCATCTCGACGGTGGGATCAACGCCTGGGTCACCGAGGGCCAGTCGGTCGAGCGCGGCGCGGACCTCGTCAGAGCAGCCTAGCCCGCCCATCCGGCACGCCCGCCCTCACGCAACCAGCAGAGAAGGGGCCACCGAATGGCCCCTTCTCTGTTTGTGAACACCGTACGGTCATGCTATTGTGCTGCGTGCTGTTGGTCCGGAGAGCCGAGCACAGGGAGGAGCAGGGAATGGCGACCGATCCCAAGGCGACCGTCGAGCGCATTCGCGACCTGGCGGAGGGATTCACGGGAACGATCGCGGTGGCGGCACGCGACCTCGATACCGGCGCCGAGGTGATGTACAACCCGGACGTTGTCGTCCCCACCGCCAGCACGATGAAGACGGTCCTCCTCTACGAGCTGTACCGGCAGGTCGACGCCGGGAAGATCGACCCGGCGATGCGCATCACCCTGGAGGAGCGACACCGCGTGCCGGGCTCCGGCGTGCTCCAGGACCTCGACGCGGGCGTCGCGCCGACGGTGAAGGACATCGCCACCCTCATGATCACCGTGAGTGACAACACCGCCACCGACATGATCTACGACCTGATCGGTCGCGAGGCCGTAGCGGCCACCATCGAGCGCCTCGGCATGACCAATACGCACCTGCCGCTCGACACCTGGGAGATCCTGGCCGGGCTGCACGACCTCGACCCCAATGATCCCACGCTGACCTACGACGGGCTCAAGCAGGCGTTGGCGTCCAAGCCGGCCCCGTGGGACTGCGCGGCACTGCGCGAGACGCCTGACAACGACGTCTCCACCCCGCGCGACATGCTGCGCCTCTTGGAGGCGATCCACCGCGGGGAGGGGCTCAGCCCCGCATCGCGGGAGGCGGTCATCGACATCTTGAAGCGGCAGAAGTACACCACCATCATCCCCGAGCAACTTCCGTTCGGCGTCCAGGCGGCCCACAAGACCGGCACCGTCCGCGGCGTCCGCAACGATGTGGGATTGGTTTTCGCCGGGGAGCGCACCTACGCCGTCGCGCTCATGAGCAAGGGCAGCCCCAACATGGTCGCCTCTCAGCGCCTGCTGTCCGACGTCTCGCGCCTGATCTTCGAGTGCTTCATCGGCCCCATCTCGGAGGAGGCCATCCAGTAGACCCGGCCGCCAGTGGAGCGACCGCGGCTATTGAGCCGTCATCGTCGTCCTGTCTTGGTCATCCTGAGCGGAGCGAAGGATCTCGCGTCGGACCGGCCACGCAGCGGGGAGATCCTTCGCTGCGCCGGGGGTGGCTGGCCGCCGCCCCCGGCGCAGCGAAGGATGACGCCAGCACGGGAGCGGGCTGATTGCGGGTATTCTGGGCTCGTTCCTGCCGCGGTCGCCCAACGCGCAGGCGCCGTCACCCTCTAGGAGAGTCGGCGGAGATGTGGCACACTGACCGGGACGCTCGAAGAACGGTTGACAGCCCTGCTGGTGCAGGTGAACCGCTAGGACGAGGGGGATAGGAGTAGGAGTGGAGGGCGGGCGGACGAAGCTGTCGGAGTGGCAGCTTGTGCCGTTCCATCTGGGCGCGGCGATCGGCCCGATGGGCAGCAACGTCTTCACCGTCCTGTTTACCATCCTGCTCGGCGCCTTCGACGTTGACCGCTCGATCCTCACGCTCGCCGTCCCGGCCTACCTCTTCCCCTACGCGATCGTGCAGTTCGCCTCGGGTGCCGTCTCCGACCTGACCTCCCGCCGATCGAGCCTCTTCATCGGCTTCGGCGGCTACGGCGCAGCGTCGCTCCTGGCGGCGTTGTCCCCGAACTTCCCGGTCTTCCTGGTATCCCAAGTGCTCCAGGGCACGACCAACGCCTTCACGACGCCGATCGTGATGGCGACGCTGGGCGACGTGGTGCCCCGCGAACGGATCGGCCGGTCGATGGGCTACTTCTCGGCGGTCAACCAGGCCGGTGCGATGGTCGGGCCGCTCGTGGCCGGCGCGCTGGGGGATCTCAACTGGCGCCTCGCCTATCTCGTCATCACCGCCATGAGCTGGTCGCTCGCCGTCTGGTATGCCCTCTGGTTCCGGCGGTACGGGGCGCTGGTGCCGCCGCGCGTGCGCGGGGAAAGCATCGGCGCCAGCCTTCGGGCGATTGTCGCGTCGCTCGGCGTGCCGGTCCTGCTGCTGGCCGGTATCGCCTTCCTGGCGAACGGCGCGATGCGCGGGGCGAGCTACCTCTACGCGGAGTACTTATCTAACACGTGGGGCAGCGGTACCGGGCAGGTCGGGATCATCCTGTCGATGTACGGGCTGGCGGGCCTGCTGGGTGGGCCTGGAGCCGGTCGGTTGGTCGACCGTGTGGGGCCGTACCGGGGACTGACGGCCGGGATGGTCGGCGTGGCACTCGCCTTCCTCCTGATGGCCGCGGCGCCCTCCCCGCTCGTGCTGGCAGCCGCGCACTTCGGCGTGGGGCTGGCCGGGATCGTCGCCTGGTCCGCGTTCAACACCCTGGTCGTCCAGGCCGTGCCCGAGAGCCGCGGCACGGTCTCCTCAATCACCGGCAGCGCTAAGTTCATCGGCCAGGGGTCGGCGCCGCTCTGGTACACGCCGCTGTATGGAATGTCCCCGGCATCCATCTTCGTCGGCGCTGCGGCCATGGCGGTTCTCGTCCTCGCGCCGCTCGCCAGGCTCCGGACAATAGCGGCCGCCCGGGAACACGCCCCGGTCCACGAGCCCGCCGCGCGCGGCCGGTAGTCGCGCTGCCAGGAGCGCGGGGTCCATGCTCACCCCGACGTGCTCATCCTTCATGAGACAAACGGGATGGGTAGAGGCTCCGCGCGGCGCCCGCCCGCTTCGGCTCATCCCGTCCCGTCGAGCGCGCGGCGGCGCAGCTCGTAGAGGGTGGTCAGGGCTTCGAGCGGCGTCAGAGACTCCACGTCCAGCGCCTTGAGGTCCTCGACGATCGGGTCCGGCACACCGAAGAGGGTCAACTGCATCGCTTCCACGCGCGGTGCCGCCATCGCCTTGCGACGGCGACTGCGCTCGGCGCGCTCGGCACCCCCCTCCAGGTCCGCCAAGATCTCCCCGGCGCGGCGCACCACCGCGCGCGGCATCCCGGCGAGTTGCGCCACGTGGATGCCATAGCTGCGATCGGCGCCACCGGGGACAACCCGGTGCAGGAAGACGACCTCGTCGCCCTCCTCCAGCACATCGACCCGGTAGTTCCGGACCCGCGGCAGGATCTTCTCCAGTTCAGTCAGCTCGTGGTAGTGGGTCGCGAAGAGCGTCTTGCAACCGAGGCGTGGGCTGTTGTGGATGTGTTCGACAACGGCCCGCGCGATCGCCAGACCGTCGTAGGTGCTGGTGCCGCGCCCGATCTCGTCCAGCACGACCAGCGAGCGGGACGTGGCGTGGTGCAGGATCGTTGCGGTCTCGACCATCTCCACCATGAAGGTGCTCTGCCCGGTGGCGATGTCGTCCTGCGCGCCGATCCGAGTGAAGATCCGGTCAACGATGCCAATCCGCGCCCGCTCGGCAGGGACGAACGAGCCGATCTGCGCCAGCAGCACGATCAGTGCGACCTGCCGGAGATAGGTGCTCTTCCCGGCCATATTCGGTCCGGTCAGGATCGTGATCTGGTTGCTTTCCGTGTCGAGGTACGTGTCGTTGGGCACGAACTGGCCGGTCTCCAGCGTGACCTCGACCACCGGGTGTCGCCCACCAACGATCTCGAGCACGGTGCTGTCATCAAGTTCCGGCCGGACGTAGCGCCGGCGCACCGCCACCTCGGCCAGCGCCGACAACACGTCGAGCTGCGCCACCGCCTGCGCCGCCGCCCGCACGGAGTCGGCGGCCGCCGCGACCTGGGCCAGCACGCGGCGGTACACCTGCTCCTCCAGATCAGCGATGCGTTCCTCGGCATTCAGGACCCGGCTCTCGTACTCCTTCAGCTCCGGGGTGATGTAGCGTTCCGCGTTGACCAGCGTCTGCTTGCGCTGGTAGTCGGCGGGTACCGCGCTGATGTTCGCGCGGCTCACCTCGATGTAGTAGCCAAAGACCTTGTTGAAGCCGACCTTGAGCGACTTGATCCCGGTCCGCTCGCGCTCGGCCTGCTCCAGCCCGGCGATCCACTCACGCGCCTCGCGGGAGGACGCGCGCAGGCCGTCGAGTTCGGGGCTGAACCCGGCGCGGATCGTCGGCCCGCCCCCGAGAACGGCCGGCGGCTCGTCGACGAGCGCCTGGGCAATGAGACGGGCCGTCTCCGAGCAGTCGGGTGGATCAGCGACGAGACACGGCCGATCCCCGTCGCCCAGGATCTCGTTGATCTCGGGCAACCGCTGGAGCGAGCGGGACAGCGCCAGCAACTCGCGCGGCCCGGCTGCGCCGGTCACGACCCGATTGATCAGCCGCTCTAGGTCGGCAACGTGCCCCAGTGCGTCGCGTAGGCGCGCCCGTACCAGCGCGCGATCGACGAAGAAGGCCACCGCGGCCTGGCGGGCCTGCAATTCGGCCAGGTCGAGCAGCGGCTGGCCGACCCAGCGCCGTAGCATCCGGGCGCCCATCGGCGTCCGGGTCTGGTCGAGCACGCCGATCAGCGAGTGCCGCCGTTCGCCCCGGCTGCTCTCGGTCAATTCCAGGTTACGGCGCGTCTGGCCGTCGAGCGACATGTAGCGCTCGGTGCTGTAGGTTACGAGGTCGACGATCTGCTTCAGGCTGCCGACCTGCGTCTCCGCCAGGTACTGCAGCAGCGCCCCAGCGGCTCGGATGGCGAAGGGCTTGCCTGCGCAGCCATAGGCCTCCAGCGTCTCCACCTCGAAGTGGCGCCGCAACTCCTCATCCGCCACCTCGAGGCGCCACTCGGAGCGGTCCCGCCGGGTGATGTAGGCACCCTCGGGAACAACCTCGGCCGGCAGGGGATCCTCCCCGTCCGGCTGGCTGGCGGGCGCGACGATCTCGGCCGGGTGGAGGCGCAGGAGTTCGCGATGCACCGCAGCACGGGCGGCGGCAGCGTCCGCGGCGTTGATCTCGGTCGTGGCGAACTCACCGGTCGAGATGTCCGCCACGGCCAGGCCCGCCCGCGCGCCGTCCAGGAGGACCGCCGCGATGTAGTGGTTGGTGTCGCTGTCCAGCATCGCCGGGTCCGTCACCGTGCCCGGCGTGACGATCCGGGTGACGCGCCGCTCAACCAGCTCCCGGCCCGTCGGCTCCCCGATCTGCTCGCAAATGGCGACCTTGTGACCGGCTCCAACGAGACGGGCGATGTACCCCTGCGCTGCGTGGCACGGGATGCCCGCCATGGGGATGCGGTTGCCCCGCCCCATCTCGCGGGACGTGAGCGTGATGTCCAGCACGGAGGCGGCCAGTTTGGCGTCGTCGTCGAAGGTCTCGTAGAAGTCGCCCAGCCGGAAGAAGACGATCGTGTCCGGGTACTGGCGCTTGATCGAGAGGTACTGCCGCCGAATCGGCGTGGACATGGCTGACTCGACCTCCCGTTTGCCGCGCGGCACGCGGCATCACGCGCGCCTGCAGCCCCGCGTCGACTCCGGACTCTGCCGGCGACGGTCAGGCCGCGGCGCGGACGAGCGCGTCCTCCAGCCCGCTGTCCAATTGGTCGAGCAGGGCCAGACGCGGCTCGGCATCGCGCCCCACGAGCAGGCGCTTCAGGACGACCTGTCGAAGGAAGAACGGCAGGAGGGCCTGCTCCGCCTCAGTCAGGGGCCAGCGCCGGCAGTAGCAGCGGACGAAGTCGGCCCCCGGCTTGGCGCTCGGCTGCGGGTAGACCCCCTCCTTGCCCCCGAACTGGAACGCGGCGTAGGCCAGGTCGTAGACCCGGCTCTCCCAGAAGGCCGCGTCCAGGTCGACCACGGCGGCGATTTCGCTGTCGTTGATGACCAGGTTCCCCGGGCGATAGTCGCCGTGCACCACCGTCGTCCCGCTCGCCAGCGCGGACGCGTAGGCCGCCGCGTCGAACCGGGCGAGGGTCTCGTCCACGCGGTGCCGCACGGCGTCCATCAGCTCCGCGTCCGCCGCGGTGCGATCGCCGAAGTCTGCCACGATCTCGTCGACCCGGTCGACCCAGGCATCCGCCGGGAGGTACAGCGGCGCCAGGCGGTCCGCCTCCGCCGGAGCGGGGCGGAAGTGGCGCGCAGCCCCGTGCAGGTCGGCCAGCACGCCCGCGGCCTTGCAGATCATCGGGCCCGACCAGTCATCGTGGAGCGACCCGTTCTCGCCCGGCACCCACTCGGTCAACGCCACGGTTCCCAGCGAGGTGCCGGTATAGTCCTGCCCACCCACCGTCTTGACCGGCTGCGGGAGCAGCGTGAAGCCCTGGGCCAGGATGTACTGCCAGAGGTCGAACTGGAATTCGCGCGGCGGCTTGCCCGCCTGAGGCCGGAAGATGATCAGGTGCTTGTCACCGTCGGGGGTCGTGACGCGAAAGTGGAGGTTGAAGCCCGAGTAGACCTCGCTGGCGGCCGAGGCCGTCACCCCGTAGTGTTGCAGCGCCGGTTCAAGCGCGCGCAATGGCGTCTTCACGACGGTCCGCTGTCCCCCAATCCATCGGTCGTGGCGCAATCATACACCACCAGGCCGATCGGGATCTTCGGGTAGAAGTAGGTCGACTTCTGCGGCATTCGCTCTCCCGCCCCCGCCACGGCGAGCAGGGTACGCAGGCGGGTCGGCCGCACGAAGAGTGCCGCGGCTGCCGTGCCCGCGCGCGTCTCGGACACGGCTTGCGCGACGTTGGGCGTAAAGTCGACCCGCTCCTCCAGTGAGCCTTCGTCGATGCCGAGCACGTGGCGCAGCACCACCGCGTCCGCCACCGTCGCGTCCAGGTGGCGTGTCAACCCGGATGCCTCTTGCGGCAACACGTGCTCCACCTGGTCCCACTGCCGTACCCGGAGGGTGGTCAGACGGCGCGCGCCCGGTTCAAGCAAGAGATAGGCAGGCGGACCGCCGAGGGCGTCGAGCCGCGCGATCTGGGCGGCAACACCGGACGCCGGATCCTCAGGCGGGAGCGGTGCCTGACTGACGCTGAAGTGCTCGCGCAGGTGCCCGACGACCTCGTCCCAGGTCGAGCCATTCAACGCGCGCACGACCCGGTGGATCGGCATGACCATGATGCCCGGGTCTTCCACCGACGCGATGTGGGTCAGGACGTACTCCGCCGCCCCGGCGTCCCCGGTCGCGGCCCGGCGCTCGTCCCGGTAGATCAGGGCCGCCGTGTAGCGGTGGTGGCCGTCGGCAATGTAGAGCGGCCGCCCGGCGACAGTCGCCTGCAACGCCGCGATGACACTCGGGTCGGTCACGACCCAGAGCCGATGGCAGCCGCCCTCGTCGTCCAGGCCGGACTCGGCGGGCGGGGCAGCCATCACCGCGTCGAGGATGCGCGCGAGCCGCCCCTCGTCCTCAACCAGCGTGTACACCGCGCTCAGATTGGCGCGGATGCCGCGCAGCAGGGCGAGTCGCACAGCCACGTTGTGCGGCAGGGTCTCCTCATGCGGCAGCACGACCCCGTCCGCCGGGTCCGCAAGGCGCAGCGCGGCGAAAAACCCGCGACGTCGCCGCCGCGTGTTCCCCAGCAGATACTCGTGCTCATAGGCGTAGAACGCGGGCTGCTCGTCCCGAACGAGCACGCCCTCCCGCAGCCACTGCCGGAATCGTTCTCCGGCCGCGGCGAAACGGTCGGTCGTGTCCGGGTCGTGCATCTCGAGACGCACGGAGTGGTAGGGACGCCCGGCCGTCAGCGCCTGCGCCCACTCGTTGGACGGGATGTCCTCCGGCGGTCCGATCACCGCGCGAAGTCCACCGACCCGCACTGTGTCGTAGCGAACACCACGGAACGGCCGGATCTCGGCCAACGTCTCACCCTCCGCCGCGCGCTCGCGCGTGATAAGAGCGGGGTGGTCCCCCACCCCGTCGTGCTAAGTCTTCCAAAGGGTATAACCCGCGTCGAGCGTGATTCACTCCCGGCGGGATGTCTACCACCCCGCGGCGTAGGCTTCGGCGCGGGCGTCGGCGCCGCCGGTGAGGGTTCCCCGGTCGTGGTCGATCATGATCGCGCAGACGTTGCCCGTGATCCGGGTCCACTCCGGCCACATGGTCACGTCGTATCCCCGCCCACGCAGATCCTCAGCCACCACCGGCGGGATGCGCGCTTCCAGCATGAGCGACCCCGGGCGGTAGGTGTGCGGCCAGAACGACTCCGGGTAGTTGAAGGTTCCGAAGCGCGGCTGCTCGATCGCCTCCTGGATGTCCATCCCGAACTCGAGGACGTTCAGCAGCACCTGGATCATCGACTGCGGCTGCATATCTGCCCCCGGCGTGCCGAACGGCATCCACACGCGGCCGTCGCGGAAGGCAATGGCCGGGTTGGGGGTCAGGCGCGGGCGCTTGCCCGGCTGGAGCGACGACGCGTGCTCCGGGATCAGCCAGCTCTGCGACCCGCGGCCGGAGCAGATCAGGCCCAAACCGGGCACGATCGGCGTGCTCCCAATCCCGTCGCTCGGCGTGGCCGAGAAGGCGTTCCCTTCCTCGTCGACGACGCAGACGTAGCTCGTGTCCGGCTGCAACGGCACCCGCGCGTCCGCGCCCTCCGGCGTCGCCCCCGCGCGGCCGAGTCCCGGCTCCGGCATCGCGCCGAAGGCCCGGCTCGGGTCGATCCGCTCGCGCTGCCGCGCCGCGTACTCCTTCGAGAGCAGGGTGTCAAGCGGGACGTCAACGAACTTCGGATCCCCGTAGTACGCCTCCCGGTCGGCGAAGGCCAGGTCGAGCGCCGAGACCACGGTGTGCACGTAGTCGGCCGAGTTGTGGCCCATCGCGCGGAGGTCGAACCCCTCCAGCACGTTCAGCGTCTGTGGGATGACCGGCCCCTGGCACCACGGCCCGCAGGCGAAGACGTCCACGCCACGGTAGCTCGTGTGGACCGGGTCTTCGACGTCGACGTGGAACTCGGCAAGGTCCTCCTCGGAGACGAAGCCGCCCTCGCGGGTGATGAATTCGGCGATCTCCTTGCCGATGTCCCCCCGGTAGCAGAGGTCGCGCGCGGCTTCGATGCCCGCCACACGGCCTCGTCCCGCCGCCGCGCGCTCAGCGGCGATCATCCGGCGGAAGGTCCGCGCAAGGTCCGGCTGGCGCAGCACGTCGCCGACCGCCGGCACCTCGCCGCCGGGCAGGAAGATCGCCGCCGTCGAGGGCCACCGGGAGATGACGTCCGCCTCCTTGGCAAGATTGCGGTGCAGCGAGGGGTAGACCGGGAAACCGCCCTCGCACAGCTCGATGGCGGGCTGCACCACCTCGGCAAAGGAGAGCTTCCCGTAGCGCGCCAGCGCCGTGAGCCAGGCATCCGGTGCACCAGGGACGACCGAGCGCCGTACGCCGACCGGGATCTCTCCCTGCTCCTCCTCCAGGAAGATCTCCATCTTCGCGCTGCGGCCCCAACAGCCGAGGCCGGTGATGACCTTCAGCTCATCGCTGGCGCGGTGGTAGACCATGGTCGGTGCCACGCCGCCGAAGCTGGTCAGGTCCGGCAGGAGCACATTGAGGCAGATACCCGCCGCCACGCCCGCGTCGATCGCGTTCCCGCCCTGAGCCAAAATCCGCAGCGCCGCGGCGGTCGCCAGGTAGTGTCCCGATGCCGCGACGTAGTGCCGCGCCTGAATCGGCGGCCGATGCGACGTGCGGCGGACCGGCATGCTGGCCATCGTCGGACCTTCCCTTCTCTGCTCTCAGCGGCGGTTGCCATCCCTGAATCAGCGGCCCCGCCCAGTGTTCCGGGCGGGACCGTCACGGGCGGGCGAAGCGCAGCGGACCTGCTACGAATGCGCCTTGACCGACTGCAACTGCGCGACGTTGGCGTCGGAGTCGCCCTCAGCCCCGAGCAGCACGAGCATGACGGCCTCAGGGGCCGGGTCGGCGTCGTTCACGGCCTCCTCGGCGTCGTGGATGTAGCGGTCGTCGCCCCACCCCTCGGGATCGTCCGGCATATAGGTCTCGCAGAGCCAGCTCCGGCTGGCGATCGCGTTGCTGCCCAGCTTGCGACGTGGCCGCTCCACGCAGCGATCGATTCGGCCGTTGGGGTGGAGGGTGAATACCTCGACGACCCGCCGGCCCTCGTGCCGGCCCTTGCTCAGGATCGCAGCGCCGGTCGCCTCGTCGATCTCCTCTGCGGGTGTACCCCGGCCCGTCTTCAAGTAGTACTTCACCAATGAACCTCCGACTGTGGCGCGGCGCCCGAGCGCCGGGGGTCACCGCGCGATACCCCATCAAGTCTGTCGTCACCCGTTAGTGTACTACGGTCGTGGGCCGCTCCCGCCTCGAACTCGCCGCCGCCACGCGCGAAATCCCGCCATGCTCCGCCCTTGGTAGCGATCGCAGGGCATCGGGAATGCAAGAGAAGAGTTCAGGGTTGTTACCTTACGCACTTCTCCCGCGCCAAAGCCAGCGTCCTGCGCGGCCGGTCGCATCAGCGGGGAAGCGACGAGGGTGGACAAGCAGAACCTCGGCATCCACCTCGTCACCGCGTTCACGGGCGACCCGTCGGGGGAACGTGTCCGTCGGCGCCAGCAAGCCGGCCCGCGGCGAGCGGAGCTTGCCCGCCGACCGGCCGGGACCGGTGCCAGGCGGGGAGGCGTGATCCAACGAGAGGGCACAGTCCGTGGAGCAAGCAACTACGGAAGCTGTCTACCAGCAGCCGATCACGCTTGAGATTCGCATCGAGGCCCGGCAAGGCCGGGAACGGGAGTTCGAGCAATATCTCCGCAGCGTCAACCAGGCAGCAGCGAACTTTCCCGGATTCCTCGGAGCTCGGGTGATCCGCCCGCCTCGCGGGAGCCGCGAGTACCGGGTGGTCATGCGGTTCGACAAGAAGGTCAACCTCCAACAGTGGCTCCAGTCGGAGGAAAAGAAGGGATGGCACGCGCGCGGAGAGGGGCTGGCGGAGAACAGCCCTCGAATCGAGAACATCACCGGCACCGCCCAGGAGCAGCCCCTTGCCCTGGCGCTCGCGCCCGTCAGCGAATTCGTTCGAACCAGCATCTCGGGGATCGGTCTGTTGCTCATCGGTGCCGTCCTGGCACTGATACTGGCTAACTCCCCGTGGGCCGCGGCGTACGAGCACTTCTGGGAAACCGAGTTCACGATCGGCACGGCGTCCTTCGGGATCACCGAGTCGCTCCGCCACTGGATCAACGACGCGCTGATGGCCCTTTTCTTCTTCACCGTCGGCCTCGAGATCAAGCGCGAGGTCTTGGTGGGCGAGCTTCGGCGCCCGCGTCAGGCAGCGCTCCCGATCGCGGCCGCCATTGGCGGGGCCTTGACCCCCGCGCTCATCTACCTCGTGCTCAACGCCGGCGATGGCACCATGTCCGGGTGGGGTATCCCGATCGGGACCGATACCGCGTTCTCACTCGGTATCCTCAGCCTGCTCGCGGCTCGGGTACCACCGCTGCTCGTCGTCTTCGTCACCGCGTTCGCCATCGTGGACGACATCATCGCGGTGATGGTGATCGCGGTGTTTTACACCAATCAGATCGCCTGGCCCTCGCTTGGCTTGGCGGCCATCCTTATCGGGGCACTCGTCGTCGCCAATCTCGCCGGTTTCCACCGCTGGCCGATCTACGCCTTCCTCGGCCTGGGTGTGTGGCTGGCGGTCTTCCATTCCGGGATTCACGGCACCATCGCCGGCGTTCTCGTCGCGATGACCGTGCCGTCCCGCTCCTGGATCAACCCGAAGGCGTTCGTGACGCGGGCGCGCGAGTTGCTCGACGAGTTCGAGGCAGCCTGCGACAGCACGATGCGCATCCTGAGTAACGAGCGCCAGCAGCGTGCGACTCAGGAGCTGGAAGAGCTGGCAGAGGATGTCGAGACGCCGCTGACCCATCTGCAGCACCGGCTCAACCCGTGGGTGGTCTACGCGGTGCTGCCGCTCTTCGCGTTTGCCAACGCCGGGATTCCGCTGGTGGACGGGCTCGGGGACGCGGTCCGTAGCCCTGTCACCTGGGGCGTGATCGCAGGGTTGGTGCTGGGCAAACCCCTCGGGATCAGCCTCTTCTCCTGGCTCGCCGTGCGGACCGGCGTCGCCCTTCTGCCGTCGGACATCTCCTTGCGGGATGTCCTGTCCGTGGCCACGTTGGGCGGGATCGGCTTCACGATGTCGCTCTTCATCTCAGAGCTGGCCTTCGGTCCGGAAATCTCGGCGGACGATGCACGGATCGGGATCCTGATCGGGTCGGTGGTGATCGGTGCGCTCGGCTACCGGATCCTCCGGACGACGCTCCCACCGCCTGAATCGGCACCGGAGCTCTCGGACGGCGATTGAGCATCGACACGGGGGCGCTGGTGGCGTTACCGAGCACCAGCGCCCTTCCCCAGTACGCTCTCATAGGCCGTGGCGTGGTGTGCAGCGATGCGGGACCAGTCGAACACGGTGGCAGCCGCCCGTGCCGCCTGCCGAAGGCGGTCCCGCATTGCCGCATCGCCGAGGAGCGACTCGACAGCACGCGCCAGAGCATCCACATCTCCCGGAGGCACCAGCCAGACGCTTTCGCCGCCCACCAGCGGATCGAGTGCATCGCCGGGGGCCGGACTCGTCGTCACCACCGGTGCGCCCGCGTGGACCGCGGCGATGAGCGTGCCGTTGCGCAAGCTGGCACCCTCGCGAAACGGGAGCGCGACGAGGTCGAGCGCAGCCAACGCCTCCGCCGCCGCGCGCGGCTCCAGAAAGCCGGTCACCGTGGACGGCACACTGCTCCGGGCGAGGCGCTCGCGCAGCGCCCGGTGGTAAGCCGCGTTGGCCGCGTCGGTGTCCCCCAGCCCGCCGCCGACGATCACCAGGCGGACGCGGTGTCCACGCAGCCGTTCCAGGGCGTCGAGCAGGAGATCCACCCCTTTGTCGCGCGTGAGGAACCCGAAGAAGCCGACCGCGCACTCACCCTCGGCGATGCCTAGCCGCGCTCGGACCGCGGCCGCATCCACGTTCCCCGGATCGGGCAGGTTGCTCCCGATCGGGACGAGCACGGTCCGCTCGGCTACGCGCGGCCAGCGCGCCAGATGACTCCGGTCGAGCGCGTTGGTCGCGAACACGGCGTCGGCGCTGGTTGCCAGCAGCCGATTCGCCCACTGGCGCACGCGCCCCGCCTTCGGGAAGAGGTAGGGGACACGCAGGTCGTGGAAGGTCACCACGACGGGGACGCGGGTTCCGGCACGCCGCAGGAGCGTGGGAAGCAGGTTGATGACCGGGTGCATGGCGAAGGCGCCCGTCTGGTACTGGATGTGCACCAGGTCGGCGCCGGTCGCCTCCAGGGCGCGGCGCACGGTTCTTCGGGCCGACCAGTCCCAGCGGGAGACCCAAGGCAGGACGCGCGGGTCGTCGTTGTCCCGGGCGGCCGTCGCCGTCAGGATCGACGCTTGCCAGCCGGTGTCCGCCAGCGCCGCGACCAGCCGCGCCGTGTAGTCCCCGACGCCGCCGCGCATCGGCGGGTACTCGCCGGTGACGAAGAGGACGCGGCCGCCGTGGCTCACGACAGGCGCCTCCCGGGGCGGAGCCGGGTGCGGAAGGCGCGCAGGTAAAGCGCGACCCGAGCTCGCCGCAACTCGGGCTTGTGGCCCGCCAGCCCCTTCGCCCCTTCGATCAGGACCCGCACCAGGTAGCTGGTGAGCAGGAAGGCGCGGAGGAACCGGGCGACGCCGCGGCCGTACAGCCGCTCGAACAGGAGCACCTTCGACGTGTCGAAGTCCACCTGCCGCGCCGGGATGTCCTGGCTGCTGCTGGCGCCCTCATAGTGCGTCACCGCGGCCGAGGGGACGTACATGATCTTCCACCCGGCCTCACGGATGCGCCGGCACCACTCGACCTCTTCCGAGTACATGAAGAAGCGCTCGTCGAGCAGCCCCGCCATCTCAACCGCCTCCCGCCGGGCGACCAGGCAGGCGCCGACCAGCCAGTCGACCTCCTGCTCCTCGTCGTCCGACCGGTCGGCGACGTAGTAGCGCCGCAGCACCCGGTTGTTCTTCCAGTAGTCCTGGATGATGGTGCTCTCCAGCAGGCCGGTCGCCAGCGTCGGGAAGCGGCGCCGGGTCGGCTGGGTGGTCCCGTCCGGGCGGTAGATCCGCGGCCCGGCCACGCCGACGTCGGGGTGCTCCTCCAGGTAGCGGGCCAGCGTGCCGAGCGCGTCCCCGACGACCGTCGTGTCGGGGTTGAGCAGGGCGATGGCACGCCCGCGCGCCAGCCGGATCCCCATGTTGCACCCGGCGGCGAAGCCCCGGTTGGCTCCCGATTCGACGACCCGGACCGACGGGAAGCGACGCCGCACCGCCTCGGCGGTGCCGTCGCCCGAGGCGTTGTCGACCACGATGATCTCGGTCGTCATCCCGCCCGACGCAAAGGCCGCCTCCAGCGAGGTCAGGCAGGCGAGCAGCAGGTCGCGCACGTTGTAGCTGACGATCACGACGCTCAGGTCGATCTCCGGCAGGGGCAAGGCGATCGGCTCGACACTGGCCGGCACGGGCGGCGCCGGCCGTCCCACCCAGAGCCAGGTGCGCAGCTCGTACCAGGCCAGGATGCCCGCGAGAACCAGCCCGAGCGGCCCGTCCCGATAGCCACGCAGGCGGACGACACGGCGGAAGAACTCCCGGGCCGGCTGGCCGATGTAGGTGCGCCGCCGCGGGAACTGACCGGCCGCCCGCAGCGACTCCGCGCGCATCCGCGCGTAGTGCGCCTGCTTGTCACGAAACTCCCGCAGGCTGTCGTAGTTCAAGTGCAGCAGCGGCTCCGAGAGCCACCCGGCCGAGCCGTCCAGGTCTACGATCTCGTGGACCTCACGGCCGACGCGATAGCGTGCGCGGTCGCGGCGCAGGAGCCGGAGCTGGTAGTCCGGCCACCACCCGCCGCCCCGCATCTCCCGCCCGCGGATCCAATTGCGCCGGGGAAGCCAGTAGCCGGCCAAGTCGGGAGACCCGGTGCGCACGGCGTCGATCACCTCCGCCGTCAGTGCCGGGCTCAGCCGCTCATCGGCATCGAGGAACAAGACCCAGGGCCGGTCGACCATGCGGAGTGCAGCCTGCCGCTGGCTGGCGTAGCCGTCGAAGGGCCGCACGGCGACGCGGGCGCTGAAGCGCCGGGCGATCGCCACCGTCTGGTCGGTGCTCTCCGAGTCGAGCACGAACAGCAGCGCCCCGGCCTCAACCAGGCCCTGCACGCTCGCCAGGCAGTCCGGCAGGTGGCGCTCCTCGTCGCGCGTCAGCACGACCACCGCCAGCGGGAGCGGGCCGTTCCCCTCAGGCATCGGCCGCCTCCGCTGTGGCGTAGATGCCCGCCACCTCCCGCAGGGCGGTCGCGCGCGGTCGACCCCGCAGTGCCTCCACCGCAGCCGCGGTACGCGCCGCCAGCGCGACGGCGCGCAGGAAACGCGGCGAGTGGTAGCGCCGGAAGTAGCGGGCGCGGCTGCGGTGGAGTTGAAGGAACATCGCGTCGGGCACCTGGCTCGTGCTCTGTCCCCCGTGGTGGATCACCCGCGCGGCAGGAGCGGTCACAATCGTCCATCCCGCCTGGGCGATCCGCCGGCACCAGTCGATCTCCTCGCTGTAGAGGAAATATCCCTCATCCATCCCGCCGACCGCGTCGACCACCTCCCGCCGGACCAGCATGCAAGCCCCCAGCGGGTGGTCGATGGCGACCGGGCTCAGGCCGTCCCCCGGAGACATCCGCCCGTTCAGGCGCGAGCCCACGAGGCGCGGGTGAAGCGGGAAGAAGTCGAGCAGTACCTGCGTCAGCCCCGGGAAGCGGTACCCCGCCGACTGCACCGAGCCGTCCGGGTTCAACAGGAGCGCGCCGGCCATCCCGACGTGCGGCGCCGCATACAGCGCGCGCCACAACGCATCCAGCGAACCGAGAAGTAGCTCGGCATCGGGATTCAGCAGCAACACGGCCGCGCCGCGGGCTTGCGCCAGCGCCAGGTTGTTGGCCGCCGCGAAGCCCCGGTTCTCCTCCAGCGCCACCAGCGTCGCGACCGGGAAATGCTTCCGCACCACGTCGGGCGTCCCGTCGGTCGAGGCGTTGTCGACCACGACGATCTCACCGCGCAGCCCGCTCGCCTCCAGCTCGCGCTCGACCGACGCCAGGCAGCGCGCCAGCAGCTCACGCGTGTTCCAGGAAACGACGATCGTGGTGATGTCGATGTCGCCCCTGGTCTCCGTCATCGGCCGTTCCTCCGCTCTCGCGGTTGAACCGAAACCATCGTGCTGCTTTCCACGCGTTCTTGGTGCGCACCTGTCCCCGGCCGCGGGGCTGGTTCGGCGACCACGGCCCGTGCTAGACTCCGCTGGACGGGGATCGATCGGTATTCCCCACGATTTTTCGCGGACGACGCGGGAAGGCGGGAGTTCGTCGATGCGGCTGGTCGTCCACCGCGGGTTCATGCGACAGCGCCGCCGCACGGCGCGGTTGATGGTGCTGACGGGCCTGGTGGGGCTCTTCGCCTCGTTCCCGCTTACCCTGCAGACGCAACTCATCGTGCTGGCCTACGCGGTCCTGATCGTGGGCTTCATCCTGTTCAACACCGGCATGCAGCAGCTTGCCAAGTGGGGCCGCAGCCCACGACCGGATGAGATCCTCGACCAGCACCTGCGCCGGCTCAACGACCGCTACACGCTGATCCACTACCCGCAGATCCCGGGGTTCAGTCCGGAGCACGTCCTCGTCTACCCGGGCGGCCTGATCGTCCTGACCACGCGCCAGGTCTTCGGCGGCGTACGGGTCGAGAACGACCGATGGCGCCGGCTCGGTCGCCGCTGGCTGGCACTATTCAACCTGGCAGGACCGCCGCTCGGCAACCCTACCGACGAAAACAAGCGCCAGCAGGAGTCCCTGAAGCAATTTCTGGAGTCCAGGCAGTTGCCCGGCGGCGACCTCATCGACGGCATGATCGTCTTCGTCCACCCGCAGGTCGAGCTGGAGGTGATCTCATCCGACCTGACCGTCGTCCGCGCGGATGAACTCCTGGCGGCGGTGCGCGACCTGGGCACCGAAGCACTCCTGCACAACAAGCAGCGCGAGGAGATCATTGCCGCGCTCTCGGAGGGCGAAGAGGTCGAGGGGCCGATCTCAATCCCGAGCCGCGACCCCAACGCCCGGCGCGCCGAGGTCTAGGCGGTATCCGAACCGACACGGGACCGACGATGGAGATTGCCGCCACCCCCTGGCCGATCGTCGGCCACACTGTCGCCGTAGAGATGCTTGCCCGCGCGGCACGCACCGGGCAAGTGGCGCACGCCTATCTCTTTTTCGGTCCCGAGGGGATCGGCCGTTTTACGCTGGCGCGCATCTTCGCCCAGGCGCTCCTCTGTGAGGCGCCGCCGGACGAACGCCCCTGCGGCCGCTGCTCCGCCTGCCAGCGGGTCGAGCGTGGGGTTCACCCCGACGTGTCGATCATCAGCCGCGAGACCCAGGCGGCCGGCGACGAGCGCGGCGATGGGAAGCACACCCGCATCTCCATCGAGACCGTCCGCAACCTCCGCGCGTCGATCTCCTTACGGCCGATGGAGGGCCGCTGGCGCGTCGCCATCATCGCCGAGAGCGACCTCCTCTCCCGCGATGCCTTCGACGCGCTGCTCAAGACGCTGGAGGAGCCGCCGCCCTTCGTCGTCCTCATCCTCATCGCCACCGAGGTGGAGGCACTCCCGGAGACGATCCGCTCGCGCTGCCAGCCGGTACCACTCGAACCGCTGAGCCGCGGTGCCGTGGCCGCCGAGTTGACCCGGCGCGGCATCCCGCCGGAGGAAGCGGCGACGATCGCCAGCCTCTCCCGCGGGCGCATCGGTCACGCACTGGCGCTCGCGGCCGACCCGGAGGCGCTCAACGCGCGGCGGCAGGCGGTCGATGCCGGGCTGGAGATGATCGAGAGCCCGCTCGCGGCTATCGCCGGGGCGCGGCGGCTGGCCGACACCCATCGCCGCGGCCAGCGCGACGCGGTCGAGCGGCAGATCGACCTGCTGCTCGGGCTGTGGCGCGACCTGCTCTTGCTCGCCGGTGGCTGCGACGAGGCGATCGTCAACGCCGACCGGCGCGATCGCCTGGCCCGGCTCGCGCGGCAGTGGACCCTCGCGGAGATCCACCGCGGGGTCGTCGCCACCCTCCAGGCGCTGGGCGACCTCGCCATCAACGCGCAGCCCCGGTTGGTCCTCGACCACATGGTGACGCAATGGCCGCAGCCGCGATGAATCCCAAGCAGCCGCCCGCAGCGACGATCCCGGTCCTGGGCGCCCGCACGCCCGGGCTCGGCCGCGTGCGCTTCTGCGAGGCGCGCCTGCCTGACCCGGCCCTCGGGGACTGGATCTCCATCCCCGGTCCGGCCGGGGAGGAGCCCGCGCAGGTCGTCGTGACTCCTCAGCAGGTGGTCCTGGAGCGCCTGCCCCGCCCGCTCCCCGCCGTCACCCGCCGCCTCACACACGAGGAGATCAGGCGGGTTGCCGACCTGACCGAGCAGGCACGCGCGGCGCTCGACCGCGCGCTCGACGTCGTACGCGAGGCCGGGCTTCCCGTCTTTCTTACTGGCTTGCGCCTCACGCTGGACGGCGCCACCGCGCTCGTGTCGTATCGCGGGGGAGAGGAGCAGGCGGGAACGCTCACCCGTACTCTGGCCGGTGCACTGGGCCTGCCGGTGCACCCGGAACGGGAGGGGCCACTCGAGCCAGCCGCCGAACACCTCTTCGGCGGCGTCGGCCGGCTCCGCATCCAAGAGGACGACCTCGACGTCATCGTCGCCGCGCGCTTCGACACACCCGGCCCCGAGGCATTCGCGCCCGAGGGCCTTCCCCGCATCGGCCGCCGGGTCCGGACCCCGGACGGACCCGGCATCGTCCTGTCCGTCTCCACCCGCCACTGGCAGGCGACCGTCCGCCTCGACAGCGGCACCGAGGTGACGGTGCCCATCGCCGACCTCGGCCCTGCCGGCGACTAGCATCACCGCCGCTCGAACGGCACGACCCACAGCGCGGGCTCCCACCCGGTGACGATCAGGCGATCGCCGGTCGGGGAGAGACTACCCGATGCGTGCCAACCGGGCTGACTCAGGTCGTAGGCCACCCCCGAGTCGGCATCGACCACCACCAGGCGCCGTCCATACGCCGGAAAGGTCTGAAGGAACAGCAGTTTGCTGTCCGGCGTCCACTGGGGATCGACGACCCACCCGTCAGGCCCGAGCGGGATTCGCCGCACCAAGGAGCCGTCGCGGTCGAAGAGCAGCAGCAACGGGCGCGCATTTTGGTCGGACTGAACCAGGGCCACGCGCTGGCCGTCGGGACTCCAGGCGATCCGCAACTTCAGGTTGAGCACATGAGCCCGTCCACGCGACGGGGGGCGCCATGTCCCATCCGGGTCACGCACAATACCCGGCTCCGGATACGGCAACTCCACGCGCTGGGACCAACCAGTGGAGCGATCGAACAGGCAGAGGTCACTCCCGCAGGTGTACGCCAGGCGGTTCCCGCTCGGATCGGGAGCGATGACACCCGAAGACCAACCGGCCGGGAGATCCATCAGCCGGTGAGCCGTCACATCGCCGGCCGCACCAGCCGAGATGTGCCAGAGCGCGCCGGAGCGCACGAAGAGCACGCAGTCAGGCACTGGAGCGTACCCATCCACGTTGCTGCCCACTTCGCGCCAGACGACGGTTCCCGCGCGGTCTACCATCGTGAGCACCGGATATTGGCCTCCGTCATATCTCACGTAGACGATCCCCGAGCCGTCCGCCGTCCACCGGGGAAGGGTCACAGCCCCACCCGGCAACGTGAGCGGCTCTCCACCGTCCACTGGCAGGAGGTCGAGTCGTATCTCGTGGGGTATGCCGCGCGACACGATCACCGCATCCCCCTGCGGTGACCAGATCAGGCGGTCGACACCGCCGGGCGGCGACGAATCGAAGCCCGCGACCCCGGCGAACACCGGGTCCGCGTGATCGAGGCGACGCGGGGTGCCCAGCCGGACTGGTGCGTCGGGTGAATCGAGGAGCAAGCCGGGCAACTCTTCATGCGGCGTGTTGTAGCGATCGAGGCCGGTGTATGTCCAGCCGGGCCGGAGGCGGTATGGATGCGACAGCCACACCCGAACGTCACGGCTGCGGCCGTCCTCATAGATGAAGCGGATCAGAGCCGCGTCGTACTCACCGCGCCCGCCCCGCTCAATGTCCAGCACCCGCGCCTCGGCGAGCGGGCTCACCGGGTCGAACGGATCAAGTCCGGTCTTCCCGATCAGCCCCTTGAGCCGTTGCTCAAGGAAGACCTTGTCGACCGTGTCGTGCAGGATGTCCGCTGCACCGACCGGACCGGCCCCGATCAGCAGGACGACCACCACTGCCAGCAGTACCCATTTGCGTCGCAGCGTCGCTCTCCCCTCATACGCGTTCATCATTGACTATCTGATAGGAGAACGTCGCATCTGGGGATAGGTTGCGAATCGTGTGCAGGGTGAGGTTTTGAATCGTGCGCGATCCGATTCACCCATGACGAAACCGGCCGGGCTTCGCGCCCGGCCGGTTCAGCAGCGTTGTCAGTGGATTGCGCCCTACTGAGGCGGGGCGGGGAGGCGCACCTGGAGGAGCGCCTGGTCCGTCAGGACGTAGGCGACGCCCAGCACGTCGTCGACAGCGATGTCGCGGATGTTGGCCAGCTCCGGCACGCCCGACCCGGCCATGAACTGCTGCACGACCGTGCCGTCCCGCGTCAGCCGCAGCAGGCGATTCTCGCCGTCCGCCACGTACATGTACGGCCGCTCTGCCTGTGCGGACAGCGCCACGGCGTCCTGGATCGGCGGGGTAACCGACGGCGTGTAGGTGTGGTCCAGCGCGCTCATGTAGAAGTCGAGGATGCGCCCGTCGGACAGCAGCACGTAGATGCGGCCGTCGATCTCCATATCGACCGCGGACATGAGGTCGTTCGACGCCAGCCCGCCGGTCCAGTCCTCGGGCTGCTGCTCGTAGGCACCGCTGGCGAACTTGAGGATCTGCCCCGACCCAGGCGAGAGCAGATAGAGATTGCCGGCGTAGCCGTTCGACTGGACGATGCCGCTGAAGGGCGTGCCAAACGTTCCGAGCGGCCGGCGCTGCCAGGTCGCGGTCGTTGGGTCAAACAGGAACGCGGCCGTGCCGGAGAAGGCTACCGGACTGCCGTCGCCCCACGCGGCGCCGAGGAGCGTTCCGACCGGTTCGCCGCCCACGACGTCCTCAGGCGCCAGCAGGCGGATCAACGTCGTCCCGTCGTTGTCGAGCCGGTAGAGCGCGTCGGTGAACACATAGAGTTGCCCGTTGCCGAAGAAGATGCGCGGCGACACGCCCTCCGGCGCAGCCGGGACGCCGCCCAGCACCTGGATGTTGGTCAGGCGCTGGATGCCCAGGGCCTGATCACGCGCGGTGGCGATCGCCGCCAGCTCCTGCTCCGCTTGGGCCTGATCCAGCCCCGCCGCCAGGGCGAGCTGGATGCGCGCCTCAGCCGCCTCCAGGTGCGCCTGGGCCGCAACCGGCACGGTCATTTGCGCCGCCTGCTGGCGGAACTCCACCGCTTCCTGGAAAAGTTGCTCGATCCGAGCTTCACGCGCCCGGGCGCGACTCGATTGAATGGAGAAGACCAGCGCACCGGCCAGGCACAGGACCAGAATCAGCGTTACCGCGGCGGTCAGGCGGCCGGCGGGCACGCGCGGCAGCCGGCTGCGGACCCCCGCGAGGTCGGGCATGCGGGGCCGATCGGCGTAGCGGTCGAGACGGGGCAGGCCGAGCGTCCCGTCATCCCGCGGCGGCACCACCGGCCGGTCACGGCTGACGGTCAGTTGCCAGACACCTACGACGGCGGCAGAGAGCGCCAAGACCGCACCAGCGAGTAGCTCGCTCAGCGTACGTCTCCCTTCCCCGTCGTCCCCGTCGGACTCAGCTTCGGCGAGCGGATCGTCCCCGTACCACTCGGGCGCGTCGGCATCCGTGTCCACCCCATACCGCGCACCCGGAACCCAGTAGGCGCCGTCGTCTCCCGAAAAGCCTACCACGGGCGCGTCGTCCTGGTCTTCCTCCAGCGGCCCGTTCCACCCCGCCGGATCCGCCCCAGCGGCGAACTCGTCGGGTGCAGCGTAGCCGGGTTCGATGTCCGGCGCGTCTCCTGGGGTGACCCCAGTGTGCATCCCTTCCGCGCTCAGGTCAAGCGTCTCACGACGATGTTTCGCGCTGGATTGAAAACGTCGCGCCGTTTCCTCGGGCAGCAGTTGAGTGAACATCTCGGCTGCGCGACGCAAGAAGCTGATCTGCCCGTGCGCCCCCCCTCCGGCGCCCGCCGCGGTGACCGCGATCGCCGCGCCGTATGCCTCGCTCACGCCGAAGGTTTCGATCAACCCCACGAGGTGCTCCGCCACGGCCGCGGCATCGCCCTCGACGAAGACATCCTGAGGCGCCAGGTCGATCGCCCGCGCCAGGGTGGTCGACACGAGGGTGATCATGTCGCCACGCTCGATGCGCGTGTGGTAGAGCTCCGGCTCGATCTCCGGGAACTGGCCGAGAGGCTGGGCGGTCTCCTCCAGCCCATGCCGCCCCCGCCACGTCTCGAGGGAAGGGAAGGCGTAGAGCACGCCTTCCTGGCCGATCAGAACCTGACTCGGCGGCACCTGGGCCAGGTAGAGGTCGTCATCCCGCGCCACCAGCAGCGTCAGCCCGAAGCGGAGCCGGTGCGTCAGCGGCCGGTCGACGTTCGCGGCACACAGCCACCCATTGGCGGCCTCGACCGCCGCCAGGAGCGCCGCCGTCGGCGACTGCCCGCCCCGCCGCGCGATCTCCTCGTGGATCAGATCCAGCACCTCGCGAGCGGCCGACTCCACCCCGGGAACGTCGTCGACCGGCTCCAGGATCGCGAACACATGCCGGGAGCCGCGGCAGCCGAGGTCGTCCGCGGGGTCCAGCGAGAGGAACGGCGAGTCGTCCAGGAGGTGTCCCGCGTCGATCGCCACCACGGCCATGGGTGCTTCCCGTGTCTGCAGACGAGGCATGTTCGGCCTTCCCAACACCTGGTCTGTTTTTCGCCGCAGCGTCACTACGGCCGCGCACGGCACGCACGATCCCCCAGCGGCGGCCCCTCTCGGTTCCGCCGAGCCGTCAGTTACTGGTACCGTGCGGGGATCAGCCTCTGTGACTGGCTGACAAGGGCCAGTCTAGCACACGGGTGTACGTACGTCTAGAGTACGTAGGTACAATTTGTACGGACGGTTAGCTAGCCAGAGGCGTTATTCGCGGAACAGGTCCGGCAGCGGTTCCGAGTCGTCGCTGACCGCGATCTCCCCGAGCAGCAAGTCGTCCGCAACGTCGGCCTGCCCGCCGTTGCTCGGCGCGTTGAGCCAGCGCAGCAGCTCGCGCGCCGCGTCCGAGGTGGCGAAGTCGCCCGCCATCATCGCCTGCTCGATGGCCTTGTCCAGGTGGCGCCGCGCCTGGTCGTCCTCCTGCCGGTCGTAGAGCAGCGCGCCGAGGTTGTAGTGGAGGATCGCCGCACTGCCGCGGTCCCCCAGTTCCTCGGTGACCTTCAGCGCCTCGATGTAGGTCTCGATCGCAGCGTCGGCCTTGCCCGCGGCGTCCTGCACCGTGGCGAGCCCGCGGAGCGCCCGCGCCAGGAAGCGCTGAGAACCTGCCTCCTCGGCCGCGATCGCGGCGCCACGGTAATGCTCCTCGGCCTCCGCGAGGTGGTTGCTCGACTGGTACAGCCGGGCCAGTTGCCCGTGGAGACGCGCACGCATCTCGGCGCTGCCGTCGACCGTGGCGACTTCGAGCGCCTGGCGCAGGTGCTTGATCGCCGCCGCGGTTTGCCCCGCCTGCATGCTCAGTTGCGCGAGAATCTGGAGGTAGTGGAGTTGCTCGCCGGGGTCGCCGTAGGCCCGCGCGATGGCCAGCGCCCGCTGCAGGTTCTCCTCGGCATCCCGCAGCATGCCACGGCTCAGGTTGATCGACCCGACCAGCGCGTAGCCCTCGGCTTCCAGGCGGCTGCTGCCCGCCTCGCGGGCCAGATCGAGCGCCCGAGCCGCAACCGCGAGCGCATCCGCCGTCTCGCCGAACTGCAAGAGCACTTCGCCGATGCCGAGGAGCCAGCGGCACTCCGCCTGTCGGTCACCACTGCGGCGCGCGTCCTCGAGCGCCTGCATCAGGCACTCCAGCGCCTCGTTGCGCCGCTCCAGCGCCCCGTAGGCCAGGCCGAGCAGGCCCAGCACCCGCTGCCGCAGCAGCGGATCGTCCAGGGTCTCGCTCACCTGCGCCGCCGACTCGAGCAGGCCACGGGCACCCTCGGCGTCGCGGAGCTTGATGAGCGCCTCGGCGGCTTCGAGGAGCGCCCGAACCGCGGCCGAGCGGTTGCCCAGCCGCTGCTCCAGCTCGGCCAGCTCGCGGAAGTGCGACGCGGCTTCCGCCAGGTAGCCGCCGTGCTGCTCGACCCGCGACAGCCCCGTCAGGCAGCGGCTCTCCATCGTCAGGTCACCGATCTCCCGCGCGCGCTCCAGCGCGCCCAGGAGCTGCGAGCGGGCGCCGTCGAACTGCCCGGCCTCCGCCATCAACGCCGCGGCCTGCACCGCGATCTCAACCTGGAGGCGGGTGTCGATCGTCCGCTCCGCCGCGTCCTGCGCCTGCTGCAGCAGCAGCATGGCCTGGTCGCGGTCTCCCTGCTCACGCAGGATCACCACCTGGCGCAGCAGGGCATCGACGACGCCTGCGAAGTGACCGACGCGGCGGGCGCTGCGACCGGCACGGTGGTAGAACTCGCGCGCCGCGGCCTCATCCCCCTCGCCGCGCGCCAGGTCACCCAACAGCAGGGCCGTCTCGACATCTTCCAGGGTGTCGACATCTTCGCGCCCGGCATCCAACTGGCGGGCCAGGAGTTCTCGGGCGCGCTCGGTTTCCCCCCGCTCGAAGGCGAGGCGCGCCAGGCGGGACAGGGCACGACGCTGGCCGGGGATATTGGCGATGCGCTCGGCGGCGTGGAGTGCCTCGCGCAGGTGTAGTTCCTGCTCGCGCGTCTCGCCCATCTCCGCGAGCAGCTCGGCCGCGCGCAGGTTGCAGTCGACGAGCACCCGGTCGAAGCCCTTGTAGCGGGCCGCCAGGATGGCGAGCCGTGCCAGGATCAGCGCCCGCTCCGGGTCATCGACCGCAGCGCGCGTCGCCTCCCGGTCCAGCTCCCAGAGGTCGCCGTCGGCCAATCGGTTCAGGATGGAATGTTTTTCGACCTCCTGATAGGCCCGCTCGACCGGAATGCGCCCTTCCCACACATCGGTCGCGAGCCGGTAGACCGGGTTCCGCTCAATCCCTTGCCGGCGGCGCAGCCACCGGCCGACTTGCTCGAACCCAAGGCCCCGCCTCGAGTTCGTCCCCCGCTCGGCGTCGACCCAGTCCCCGTCCATCGCCATCTAGCTCCCCGCCATCGCTAGCGCCCAACGCAACGTGTCAAGCGTAATGTTCCCGCCGCTCACGATCAAGCCGACCTTCCGCCCGGCCAGCTCCTCGCGCATCTGCTCCGCGGCAGCGAACGCCGCCGCGCCGGCCCCCTCGGCAAGCAGATGCGCCGTCTTGATGAGGTGGACGATCGCCGTGCGCAAGGCCTCTTCCGAGACCAGCCGCATATCGTCCACAAGATCCCACATGATTCGGAGCGGCAACTCGAACGCGACGCGCGTTGCCAACCCTTCGGCGAACGTCAGGCCGCCGTCTAATTCCAGCAAACGCCGTTCCCGCCATGCGCGGTAGACGACCGGCATCTCCTCCGACTGCACACCGATGACCTGAATTGCCGGGTTGACCGCCTTCATCACGATCGCGGTGCCGCAGACGCCGCCGCCCGCGCCGACCGGCACGATCACGGTGTCGAGGTCCGGCACCGCCTCGATCATCTCCAGCGCGTAGGTGCCAAACCCGGCGATCAGGTCGGGCTCGTTGGCCGAGTGGATGTAGCGCAGACCATCGCGCTCCGCTCGCTCTTCGGCCGCCAGGCGCGCCTCGTCGAAGTCTCGCCCGGTCAGTACGACCTCCGCTCCCAGCCTCCGCATCGCCGCCACCTTGTCGGGGTTGGCCCCGTCCGGCGCGTACACCACGGCGCGGACGCCGAAGAGACGCGCGGCGTACGCGATCGACTGCCCGTGGTTCCCGGTGGAGGCCGTGACGACCCCACGCTCGCGCTCCTCCGGCGCGAGCCGGCTCATGAGGTAGAGCCCACCACGGATCTTGAAGGCATTGATAGGTTGGAGGTTTTCACACTTGAGATACGCGTCGAAGCCGAGGTGTTCGTTGACATTCGGCGAGTGCAGAAGCGGGGTCGGAGCCAGGTAGCGCCGCACCACGTTGCGCGCATCAAGAACGTCCTGTAGCGTTGGCACACGATACGCCGAACCGATCCCGGTCCCCATCGTCTCTCCATTCCCCCCTCGGTGGGCCGCCACGGTCCCCCTCGTTGCTCCGGCTCCACCGGCATTATAGTATCTCGCGGACGCGGTGCATGGCGACCCCAACGCGCCGGTGTGAACGGACACAGTGTAGGAAATGCCGAAGGTGAGGGGCGAAATGAGCTTTCGCGAGCGTTTGCAGGCGGCCAGCGAGCGGAACGGATCGCTCCTCTGCGTCGGCCTGGACCCCGACCCGGCGCGACTGCCGAGCCACCTCGGCCCAGCCGATGACGCACGCACGGTCGTCGCGTTCAACCGCGCCATCATCGAGGCGACTGCCGACCTCGTCTGCGCCTACAAGCCGAACCTGGGGTTCTACCTTGCCTACGGCCCCGCCGGCGTCGAGGCGCTGATCGAAACGCGCCGGCTGATCCCGCCGGAGATCCCGGTGATCCTGGACGCCAAAGTCGGCGATCTCGGCAACACCTCGATCGCCTACGCCCGCGCTTACTTCGAAGCCTGGGACTTCGACGCCGTGACGGTGCACCCCTACATGGGCGAGGACAGCCTCGAGCCGTTCCTCTCCCGCGCCGACCGCGCCGTCTTTGTGCTCGTCAAGACCTCGAATCCCGGCAGCGGCGACCTGCAAGACCTGCTGGTGACGGACGACGGCGCGACCGAGCCCCTCTACCTGCGGGTCGCGGCGCGCGCTCGCCGCTGGCAGGAGCGCTTTGGCACCTGCGGGCTCGTCGTCGGCGCCACCTACCCCCGGCAACTGGCCGAAGTCCGCGAGCGGTGCCCGGACCTCCCAATCCTCGTGCCGGGTGTCGGCGCCCAGGGTGGCGACCTGACTGCAACCGTCCAGGCGGGGCTCGACGAGAGTGGCGCTGGCATCCTCATCAACGCCGCGCGCGGCGTGATCTACGCCGGCTCCGGTCCCGACTTCGCCGAGGCCTCCCGCCAGGTCGCCACGGACCTCCGCGACGCGATCAATCAGGCACGCCGGCGCTAGGCGCACTCGCGGTGCATTGCCACGGTGCACGCCGGCGCCACCGGCGCATGTGCGTGTGCAGGAAACGGCCGGCTACCCGGCGGTGGAGTGTCGGTTGGGGCGGACAACGATCAGCCAGTAGGGCAGCAGGGCGAAGATGTTCAGCATCGCCAGCAAGAGGAGCCAGACCATCCGCGCCTCGTCGGTGATCTGGGTCTTGGGGCGCTGCGTGACATCGAGTAAGGCCACAATCAGGGCGACCCAGGTGAGCACCACTGCCGGGAACGCGGGCAGGAGGATCAACCAAATCGAGATGTCGCGCGTCAGCGCCAGCGTGATGATGCCACCGATGTAGAGGAGCGCCACGATCGACGCGGTCGGCAGCAGCCAGGTCAGCCCTTTGATGCTCTGGGTATTCACGGACTCCTCCGGCCCCCTGCGGGCCGAGTCGGGCGAATCAGCACGAGCGCCCGGTGCCGCGAACGGCAGCGGGCGCTTTACTGCATGCACACCAAACCAACGGACGGCGTGATCCGGTTCTGCGCTCCGGTGCGGGCAGCAGCTACTACTGCTGCGCCATCTTGGCGAGCTTGCGCCGGCGCTTGTGCTCCGCCTTGCGGGCCTTGGCGCGCCGCTGCTCACTCTTGCTCACGAACCGCCGCTTGCTCCGATAGTCGCGCAGCAGGCCCGACTTCTGAACTTCCTTGGTGAAGCGCCGAAGCAGTGAATCGAAACTCTCGGAATCCCTGAGTTCTACGCGCACGAGCCGGATCACCTCCTCTCCCTGGTAGATGGTGACACCCCGTCAGCGACCCACTCGAGGATCGGCGGCGCCGGCGAGCGGGTGCGTCGCGCCGCTCGCGCGCACGCTGAAACGGACGGCCGTCCGGTGATGTCTTTATCAGTATAGCACACCACCGGCCGGACCGGCCGCTCTGTTGCCGCAATTCGCGCCTTACCCGCGCTGCTCCAGCGGCACGTAGGGCCGCGGGTCAGGCCCAACGTACGCCGCCTGCGGGCGGATGATCCGGTTGGCTGCCGCCTGCTCCAGCAGGTTCGCCGTCCAGCCACCGATCCGGCTGACCCCGAACACCGCAGGCATGAGGTCGGTTTCCCCAAGCAGCGCGTAGAGCAGCGGAGCCGAGTAGAACTCCACGTTCGGGAACAGCTTGCGCTCCAGGAAGTACGGGTGGGTACTCGTGATCTGCTCCAGGCGCACCGCCAGATCGTGCCAGGTCGTGTCGCCCTTCTCCGCAGCCACCTTCTCGGAGTAGCCCATGAGATGGTCGACGCGCGGGTCGCGGGTCTTGTAGATGCGGTGGCCCAGGCCCATCAGCCGCCGCTTGATCCGCAGCGACTCCTCCACATAGGCCTCGGCTTTGTCGGCCGACCCGATGGCCAGCAGCATCTCCATCGCCCGGCGGTTGGCGCCGCCATGGGCATCACCCTTGAGGGTGCCCAGCGCGCTGGAGACCGCCGAGTAGATATCCGACAGCGCCGACAGCGTGACGCGCGCCGAGAAGGTCGAGGCGTTCATGCTGTGCTCGGCCAGCAGCACGAGGTACGCGTCCATGGCGCGCTCCTGCAGCTCGCTGGCTCGCTCGCCGCGGAGCATATAGAGGAAGTTGGCGGCATGCCCGAGTGACGGGTCCGGCTCGACCGGCTCTTTGCCGTGTCGCAACCGATCGAACGCCGCCAGCATGGTCGCCATCGCCCCCGTCAGCCGGATGGAGCGCTCCAAGAGCGCGTCGCGGGAGAAATTGAAGGCGTCGTCGTCTTCCATCCCCATGACGGTGACGGCCGCCCGCAGCGCGTCGATCGGCTCCCCGCCGCGCGGGAGCACGCGCAGCACCTCCATCACGGAGGGGGACAGCGCGCGAGCGGCGACGAGCTTCGCGTTCAGCTCGTCCAGCTCCGCGCGGGTCGGCAGCTCGCCATACCAGAGCAGGTAGAGCACCTCCTCAAAGGACGCGCTCTGCACCAGATCATGGATGCTATAGCCCCGGTAGTACAGGCGCCCGTTGGTCCCGTCTACCAGGCTCAGCTCGGACTCGGCGACGACGATGCCCTCGAGCCCTCTGCCCGCGGTGGTCGCCGCGCCTGTCCCTGCATCAGCCATCGATCGAACCTCCTTCAAGGGCGCGCAGCCCCGTGGCGGGGTGCCGCCGTGTGGGAAAAGCGTTCATCCGTATGGTAGCACCGCGTCCGGAGGTTGTGTACACATCATGACGAATATTGATTCCCCATGCGCCCGGCTTTACGCCGTCCAACCAACCGCCTATACTGGCCGCAGGAGGCCGACCATGATCAACATCGACGGTATCGAGTACTTGACTGCGACGGAAGCCGCCGAGTTGCTCGGAGTCAAGGTCACCACGCTGTACGCCTATGCCAGCCGCGGCCGCATTCGCAGCTATCGGCGCGGCATCAAGCGCGAGCGCTTCTACCGGCGTGCCGAAGTGGAGGCCCTCCTGCGCGTCCGCCCGTCCGCGGCTGGGTCCGACGACACCGAAACGAATCTCCCCCTGGCCGAGACGTGGATTCCCTATTCGTGACCAGTGCGGTAGACTCCATGAACGGAACCGGGCGGAAGGAGCGGCCGCCCGTCCAACCTGTCGTAAGCCGGGAAGGGGACTACCGGCATGCTGGAGCATGATCCCGCGGGATCGGACGGAGGTCACGTGGCGCGCATCCTCATCGTCGACGACGATCCCGCGATTCGAACGTTGCTCGACGAGCTGCTTCGCGAGGAAGGCTACACGACCGTGTTAGCGTGTGACGGGCAGTCCGCGATCGAGCAAGCGCGTGCCACGCAGCCGCACTTGATTTTGATGGATCTGATGCTTCCGGTGCTCGACGGCGCCTCGGCCATTCGGATCTTGAAGAGCGACCCTCGTACGAATCAGATCCGGATCATCGCCATGTCGGCCGGCCACAACCTGCGCCTGCAAGCGGATGATCTCCCGGCCGACGGCGTACTCTCGAAACCGTTCGATCTCGACGCGCTGCTGGCCCAGGTCGCCGTCTTTACGCGCCATGTCGCCAACCATGAGCAGCGAGAAGTCGCCGGAATCTGAGCGCGCCAACCACCCACCCCTCTACGTATGGCTCGACGCCGACCCGCGCGTGGAGCCGCCCGACACCGAGATCGAGGACGTCCCGGGCGTGCCCGATCTCGAGTTGCTCGTGGCTGCGATCCTCGAAGGCCGGTTCGGCTCGCTCCTGCCCGCGCGCATCGCCGTCTCGCCGCACCGCACGCCGACCAGCCCCAACGCACTCCGGCGCATCGACGTCGGCCGCCTGCTGCGCGACCGCGGCATCCCCCATCGCCAGCGCTTCGAGATCCTCCGTCGCCCCGCAGAGGCTGAGTCCTAAGCGCGGCACCGGGAGTGCCGCGCCGCCTACGCGTAGACGCGGATGAGGATGTCCGTCGGGTGGAAGGCGTTGGTGGCGTTCTGGTCCTGCGGGCAGGCCGACACCGCGACGATCAGGTCCATCTGCGCCCGTAGCAGCACGTAGTCGTTTGCCTCCGACAGCGGCTCTCGGATCTCCAGCTCGCCGCGTGCCTTGAGCCCGACGTGCATGAACCAGTTGATCGGGTCGGGGATGTGGTCGTAGTGGATGCCGTACGGCCCCAGCACCGAGGCCAGGTTGTCCCGGCAGTTCGGGTGGTCCTCGATCCCGTAGTCGTTCAGGTAGCGCAGGCGATCGCACGCCGGCATAAGCATGTCGTGGCGCCCCACGGAGTCGTCCAGCAGCACCATCATCGGGTTGCGGCGGTTGCTGTACAGGCTCATGCCCTTGATGAGCATCATCGAGTTGTTGATGCCGCGGGTGTGGGCGGTCGACAGGTACTCGTCGATGTCGTGCCGGTTGAAGCAGACGAAGTCGCAGACCTGCTGCCCTTGCATGTCGGTGATCTGGAGGAACTGCCCCTCCTTCATCGGGAACGCGATCGGCGACTGCGGCCGCACCTGGGCGGCCCGGATCGGCATCCGCCCGGCCAGAATCTCGCTGCGCTTGAGCACCACGGGGTTCTCCTCCTCCGCGTTCCGCGCACTAGCGGGCGCGCTCGCGCCGGTTAACCGCCAGCACGCTCAGGAACTCGAAGATGACGTTGGCGGCGATCAGCGCGGTGATTCCACTCGGGTCATGCGCCGGCAGCACCTCGACGAGATCCATGCCCACGAAGTCGATCCCCACCAGCCCACGCACCAGCTCCTGCGCCTCACGACTGGTGAAGCCGCCAACCTCGGGCGTCCCGGTGCCGGGGGCGAAGCTGGGATCGACGAAGTCGATGTCGAAGGTGAGGAAGACCGGCCCGGTCCCGACCCGCCGTCGGATCGCTTCCAGCACGGCGGGCAGCCCCTCACGGCGCACGTCGTCCGTGGTCCAGAGCTCGAAGCCAAGGTCGCGTGACTGCTGCAAGTCCCCCGGCCCGTAGAGCGAGCCGCGCATCCCGACCTGGATGGCCCGCGCCGTGTCGATCAGCCCCTCCTCCACCGCCCGGCGGAAGGGCGTGCCGTGGTTGTACTTCCGCCCGAAGTACTCGTCCCAGGTGTCACCGTGCGAGTCGAACTGGATGAAGCCCACCGGCCCGTACCGCCGCGCGATCGCCCGCAGCTCGCCCAACGTGACCGAGTGGTCACCGCCGATCGCGACCGGAACCACATTCGCCGCGAGGATTGGCTCCATCGCCGCGACGACCCGGTCGTAGGTGTCTTCGATGTAGCCCGGGACCGTCGGCAAATCGCCGTAGTCCACCACCGAAAGATGGTCGTACACGTTGACGTCGAGCGACGGGTTGTAGGTCCGCAGCATCGCCGACATCTCGCGCACCGCGGCCGGCCCAAACCGGGCTCCGGTGCGGTACGTGGTGGCGGTGTCGAAGGGGATGCCGAACACGGCGACATCGACCTCCGCCAGATCGCGCACGTGCGGCAGCCGGGCGAAGGTACGCAGCCCGCTGAAGCGCGGGCTCTCCAGGGCGTTGATCGGTGCGTAGCGACCCACCGGCGGCGCTCCTCTCCTCTGTCCCGTCTACCGTGTCTCCGCCGGCTCGTAGCGGCGGAAGACCAGGCAGGCGTTCTGTCCACCCAGGCCGAAGGAATTGGAGATCGCGACCCGCACGGACGCGCGGCGCGCCACATTGGGCACGTAGTCGAGATCGCACTCCGGATCGGGCGTCTCGTAGTTGATCGTCGGGTGGATGATCTGGTCGCGGATGGTCAACACGGTTGCCATGGCCTCGATCGCCCCTGCCGCGCCCATCAGGTGGCCGATCATCGACTTGGCCGAGCTGATCGGGATCTCCGCGGCGCGCGCGCCCAGCGCTCGCTTGATCGCGACCGTCTCCGCCTTGTCGCCCAGCGGCGTGCTGGCCGCGTGGGCGTTGATGTAGTCCACCTCAGACGGATCCACGCCCGCGTCGGCGAGCGCAGCCATGATCGCGCGCGCGGCGCCGGTACCCTCCGGGTCCGGGGCGATCGGGTGGTAGCCATCATTACTGCTGCCCGAGCCGGCCACCTCGGCGTAGATCGTCGCGCCGCGGGCCAGGGCATGCTCCTCCGACTCAAGCAGCAGGACGGCCGCACCCTCACCGATGACGAAGCCCTCCCGGTCGGCGTCGAAGGGCCGGCTGGCGCGCTCCGGCTCGTCGTTGCGGGTCGAGGCGGCGCGCTGCACCGCGAAGCTCGCCACGAACAGCGGGAAGATCGCGTGCTCCGTCCCGCCCGCGAGCGCCACGTCCGCCCGTCCGCTCCGGATCACGTCCAGCGCCTCGCCGATTGCCTGGGCACCGGTCGCGCAGGCGGTGGAAACCGTCAGGCTCGGGCCGAGGAAGCGGAAGGTCTGGGCGATGTGGTAGGCCGGGAGGTTGTGGGGGAAGGTCGTCATGAAGAACGGGGAGACGCGCATCAGCCCCCGCCGCTGCGCCACCTCCTGGGCCTCCAGGATCGTGGCCATACCGCCCGCCCCGGTGCCCATCATCACTGCCGCGGCGCACGGGTCGATCGACCCCGGGTCGAGCCGTCCGTCCTGCAGCGCCATACCGGCCGCCGCGACGGCAAACTGGCTAAAGCGCGCCATCTGCCGCGCCGTCTTGGAATCGACCCAATCACCGATGCTGAAGCCGCGCACCTCCCCCGCGATCTGCACCGGGAGGTCACTCGGGTCGAAGCCCTCGATGCGTCGGATCCCGGAGCGGCCGTCGATCAGGCCGCGCCAGGTCTCCTCAGCAGTCAGCCCCAGCGGTGAGACCGCACCGACGCCCGTGACGACGACTCGGCGCCGCCCCGCGGGCGCCTGATCGCGCAACGCCTGGCCACACTGCGGACAATAGTTGGCGGCGGCCGGTGTGATCGACTGACATCTCGGACAGCGCACCGGTATCCTCCTGCTTCGCGGAGCGGGTTCATCGCGGGTTCAGTGTCTCGACCCCATGCCGCACGTCGAGCGCGGCATGCCTGGCAGATCGTACCAGATTCAAGGCCACGTGCAGAGGAGGATGACGGCATGGAAACGGGCGGAGGGATCGCCCCACCGCCCGTGATTGTGCGTCGTCATGGTTCTGACTCTTAGACCGCGCGCCGGCCGGTCAGCAATTGCACGATCAGGACAACCAATGCCACCACCAGGAGCAGGTGGATCAGGCTGCCGCCGATACTCCCCACAAGCCCCAAGAGCCAAAGAATGACCAGGATCGCGATGATAGCCCACAACATCAGAAGATGCTCCTTTTCCGTCAGCCTCGCGTACAGGTGCGAGACCCTTCTACTGGGCTAACCCAAGACGCGTGCCACCGCTGCTGGAAGGCACGCCCCGATCTCCCGCGCCGCCCCGTCCACGGACGTAACCGTCCGGTGTCGCTCTGGGCTTGGTGGAAGCTGACGGACCGGCGAGCATAGAATGGAGTTTGCCGAATTAACCATGTCTTCCCGCCAGCTACCCGCGACTCCCCGCGTGTCATCCTGAGCGGAGCCGGGGGCGGCGGCCAGCCGCCCCCGGCGCAGCGAAGGATCTCTCCGCTGCGTGGCCGATCCGACGCGAGATCCTTCGCTCCGCTCAGGATGACAACAATGCGGGACCGGGTGACGGGAAGACGCGACTCATTCACCAAACTCCATGGAAAAAACCCCGCCCCGCGATTACCGGGGCGGGGTGCGTGTTGGCGACGCTTCGCGCTAGGTCGTCTGGCGGAGCATGATGCGCGGGCGGCGAGGCTTGCGCACGGCCTCGACGGCCAGCCGCGCGGCCGCCTGGCGCGCCGCGTCGCGGAAGGCCACTGCCGGCGCCGAATCCGGGTCGGACACGACGATCGGGAATCCGATGTCGCCGCCCTGCCGAATCGAGCCCTCCAGCGGGATCTGCCCCAGCAGCGGGACGCCGTGGCGCGTCGCGGTACGCTCGCCGCCGCCGAACCCGAAGATCTCGGAGCGCTCGCCGCAGTGCGGGCAGATGAAGTAGCTCATGTTCTCGATGATCCCCAGGATCGTCGTCTTCACCTCGCGGAACATGGCCAGCCCCTTGACCGCGTCGGCGAGCGCCACGTCCTGCGGCGTGGTGACGATCACCGCGCCGGAGAGGGGGATGCGCTGTACCAGGGTAAGCTGCGCGTCGCCGGTGCCGGGCGGCAGGTCGATCACCAGGTAGTCGAGCTCGCCCCAATCGACGTCGCTGAGGAACTGGCTGATGAGCTGGGAGACGAGCGGACCGCGCCAGATCAGCGCCTTCTCCGGGTCCAGGATGAACCCGACCGACATCACCTTCACCCCGAAGGCTTCCAGCGGCACGATCTTGCCGTCCTGCATCGTCGGGCGGTGCGAGACGCCCATCATGATCGGGATGCTCGGCCCGTAGACGTCGGCGTCGAGCAGGCCGACCGAAGCGCCGTCCTGGGCCAGCGCGATGGCGAGGTTGACCGCCACGGTGGACTTACCGACGCCTCCCTTGCCGCTGGCAACCGCGATGGTGTTCTTCACGCCGGGGAGCGGCTGACGGTCCGGCATACCGCTCCCGGCAGCGCGGACCCGGGAGGAGAACTGGACGGCGACCTCGGAGACTCCCGGCAACGCCGTCAAGGCCTGGCGGACGTCCGTTTCGATACGCCCGCGCAGCGGGCACGCCGGCGTGGTCAACTCGACGTGGACATGGACCCGTCCGCCCTCAATCGCCACATCCTTAATCATCCCGAGATCGACGAGACTCCGCCCAATCTCCGGATCCTGGACCGGGCGCAGGGCGTCAATCACTTGCTCGCGGGTCAACCCTGTGTCCACCATCGAGACTCCTCACTTCCGACGGAGCGGCACACCGCTGACCGGCAGCCGAGGCCGTGTGCCTGAACGGCGCCTCGGCCGGATATTTGGCAACTAAACTGTATCATAACCGGGCGCGCCGCGACGCCGCGTGGCGGCGGCTAGTCGTACTCCGGTTCCTCCGGGATTAGGATCCAGAGGATGATGTAGGGCACGAGCCCCGGCAGGCCGCCCGGCAGCAGCAGGAGCAGCCAGATGACCCGCATCAGCCAGACCGGCACGCCGAACCGCTCGGCGAGGCCGCCGGCGACCCCGGCGATAATCCGGTGCTTCCGCGATCGGTACAGTCCGCGTGAGTGCTCCATCGCTCGTGTCCTCTCTGCGGTTGGCAGTGCTCGGCTGTCTCCTCGCGGAGACCTGCGCTGCCGTCGCGCTGCTCCGCTAATCATAACCGTTTCCCCGCCGAGGTCGCCCGCCGCGGGCACGCCAAGAGGAGGTCAGGGCCTGCTCCACGTTACCGTGCGGGGACGAGCAGGCCCTTCGTCAGGGGTGTCGGTGGAGCACAGGTGGCTGCTCCGACCGTTGGGGAAGGGAGGGGAGTCTGGATGATCGGGGTTCCGACCACCCGGATCGGTGAGTTCCTCGAATCGTGTCCGTACCACCAGTTGGGACAGGATCGGTTCCGCATCGAGCCCATCACGGTCGTCCAATCGGGCCCGGATCCGGAACGCTTCGTTCGCCAGCGAGGCTTGCCTCACCGTCATTTCCTGCTCTTAGGATAGGGAGAACAGCGCCAACTGTCACCCGTCAATGGGACTGTTTCGCTGCATATGATTGGACAGGGGGACAACTGTCCGTTCGTACAGGACCGGTACGCTGGCCCGATGTTTACCGACGCGGTCCGTGCACGTTGACCGCAAAGAGCGCCACGACGAGCATGCCGAGGACTCCCGCCAGGCCGCCGAGCCAAGCGCCGCCCTGCCCCGTCAGTCCGGCCGCGACGCGCAGCATGACCGCCAGGTTGCCGGCCGCCAGCGTCACCCACGGCAGCGCAGCGCTCCGCAGTTCCCGCCGGGCGAATCCGGGCAGCATGTGCGACCCGACGCCCAGGATCAGCAGCGTGGCGAAGCCCGCCCCCAGCGCGTGCCATTCAACGTCGGCCGGGACAGCCGGCACGGCCAGCCCGATCTGGTGGAGCCCGGCCAGCAGGGAAGCACCCCCGGCCACGGCGAGCCACGCATAGGCGCTCACTGCGTGAAGCTGGAGCGGATCGCGCAGCGGGCGGGCAGGCCGCCGGGGTAGCGGCCGCCGCGGGCCGAAGACGCGCAGCGCCGCGATCAGCCACGCGAGCGCCGCCCCGTGAAGGATCTGGCCCACCCCGACCAGCGACGGATCGCCCGTCGCCCGAAGCACGACCCCGCAGACCAGCCCGGCAACGGGGACGACCAGCAGGCGCGCCCGCGGCGGATGCGTCTGAAAGTACAGCGGGAAGGTCCGAGCGGTCATCGCCGCGGCGACCGGCACGAGAAACCCGTAGAACTCGATCTCGACGATGATCCGGTCCAACGACGCCGAGACAACGCCTGCCCCTCGCTCGGCAGCGACCAGCCCGTACGCGCTCAGGACCGCCCCCACCCACAGCGAGCCGAAGGACACCAGGAACAGAGGACGCACCTGCCGCAGCGCCCCTGTCTTGCGCGGTGGCGCGTTCCGGATCGTCGCGACCAGCATCACGACCGCGAGCGTCACCCCGGCGAGCAGCAGCCCGGCCGCGACGACAAGCCCCAAGCTCGCCATGGGAGCGCCTATACCCGCTGACAGCAGCGGTTGGGTGATCCCACGCAGCGCCAGCCCGGCAACGATCAACCACAGCGCAACACCAGCCATCCGGGGCCACCGCAGGGGCACCCCCGCCAACCGCGGTAAGAAGTGGAACGCTACGCCCAGGACCATCAGGCCGATCCAACCCAAGAGCTGCACCTGTCCGTGCGCCTGGCTGGCTGCGATCCACCACCGGCCGGTCCCGTCGCCCAGCCACCGCGCGACGAACAGCCCCGCGCCGAGGGCAAAGCCCCCGCTCAGCGCCAGCGCGATCGACGCCGCCACGAACGGCGGCCAGATCGCCTCCGGCCCGGAGGCTGGCTCGCTGGTTGTCGTCTGCGGTTGCTGCGTGACCACGGGTTGCGGTCCCCTAACCGACTGAGCTGTCACCACCACGTCTTCCGCCCCCTTGTACCACGCCCGCCCGTCGCGCTGCGCATCCTCTCCAGGTCGGTCCTCGGCCGGCCGGGTGTCCCCAAGAAACACCCCGCGCGATGGCTCGCGCGGGGTGCCCGAAGGGGTGGGAGAGAGGGTAGTGGGGTGGGGAGCCACGCGCCGCCGCGGGTGTCACGGCGCGTGGCCCGGAGATCAGCGGGTGAGCCTCGTGATCCGGACCTGCCACACCTCGGGTCCGGATTCGACGTACTCCCAGCCTGCCTGGCCAGGGTACTCCGCCATGAGCTGGTAATAGAGCGGTTTGGGGTCGTGGTCGTTGACCAGGCGCATGCTCTCGCCGGGCGCCAGATCGAGGAACTGCCGGAAGATCAGCGCGTGCCGCTCGCGCGGCGTGATCTCGCGCACGTCGAGCGTCACGGTCTCCGGGGTGTCAGGCGTATTCACCGTCACGATACCACTCCATCCTCAGTCGCACCCGACCCCACCCGTGGGGTCGGCGTCCGTCGAAACCACACGGTCACGTTCGACAGTCCGTGGCCCGCGATCCGGCCCACGTTGATCAGGAAGCAAGCCAGGCCCGCGGCCAGCACCATCCCCGCGATGCGCCCCAGCGCCGCGTTCCCGAGCGGGGCAACCGCGAGCGACAGGGCCAACCCGGCCGTCCAGAGCAGCCACCCGGCGACGGCCAGACGGCGGTAGTACATCTCCTCCAGGCGCGGCACACGCTGGCGCCCGGCGAGCGGCGCGTACCGGTGGAGCCAGACGAGGAACGTGGCGATCTTGTAGAAGAAGCCCTGGATCGCCGTCTCGGCCAGCCCACCTAGCGTCAGCCACACCACAGCCACCCACAGCGCCGACGACGGCCGCAGCCCGAGCGCCATCCCGGCCACCAGGAGCAGCGCCGCCGCCGTCCCGCCCCCAGCCGCGACGAGCGCGAAGGGGATGTGCACGTCGAATCCCCGGCGCCGCCGCGCCCGGTAGAGGTGCACCAACTGCGCGGCGAAGAGGATCTGCCCGGCGGCGATCGCGAGTGCCGCTACGAGGCGAACCACGGGGTCCGTGCGGAGCAGAAACGCCGCGATCAGCAACCAGGCGCCGCCCGTCATCAGGACCAATCCGGCCCATGCTGCCGGGCGCCACAGGGCATCCTCGGCCAGCGTGAACATCCCCACCAGCCGGTAGGCGACGCCGGCCAGCAGCACCGGCACCCAGGCCGCAAGCAGGAAGGTGACATGGGCGCCCAGGAGCGGGTAGGTCATCGCGCCAAGGAAGCCGTTTCCCTTGCTGCCCGCCAGCAGCAGCCCGGCGAAGATGCCTCCTGCGAGCCCCACCAGCGCCACGGCCAGATGCCAGGCCACGACGTCCCAGCGCTGCGCTCGCCGCAGCGTCGTGCCGACCACCCCGATGTAGAGGAGGAACGCAACGACCAAGAGGGTCGCGCCCGTCCCCATCGCCCAGTGCCGCAGCGTCAGGAGCCCCGGCAGCAAGAACGACAGCCCGACCAGGAACGCCCAAAAGGAGAGCCGCCCCACACGGACCGACGCTAACGGCGTCTGCAAGACGACCGGCACAAGCTGGTACGTGGCGCCGAGGATCACCGCGGCGACCACCCCGAGGGTGTTGAGGTGCACGAAGGCGAGCAGACGCAGATCGCTGAAGCTCCCCGCGAAGAGCGGGACGGCGAACGGCGCCAGCACTGCCACGGCGAGGAGGTCGACCATGCCGAGCACCATGAAGCGCGCGGGGAGATCGAGGTCCGGCGCGTGCGCGCTGCTGATTCCACCCCCGGGGCGCATCACCGTTCCTCCGCGCCGGTGGTCTTCTCGATCAGCACCTCAACCCGCCCCGGGCCGAGCTCGCGCGTCTCATGCCGGTAGCCGAGCGCGTCGAGCCGTGGGTAGAGGTGCATCGGCCGCCTGACGTGGTGCACCAGCAGGGTGCCACCTGCCGGCAGCGCTTCGAGCGCCTCCAGGATCCGAATCATCGGCTCCGGCGGCACCAGATCGCTCACATCGATCGTCACCGTCGCACTCGGGGATTCCCAATCCAGCGCCGGCGCAGCCGGCCGCGGCTGCGCCGCCGGGGTCGTCGCCTCACGCGCCCGCCCGCCGGCGTAGAAGAAGAGGATCTCCCAGTCCTCCGGGCCGTGCTGCCGGGCGTAGTGGACGAAGCCGCGCTGCCCGAGCACGTCGTAGAGCGGAACCGGCTCGAACGTGTTCCAGAGGCGGAACGCGTGCCCCGGCGCGACGCGGCGCGCGGCGGCCATGATCGCGCTAAACGGCTCCCGCCCCTCCCGCTGCATCGGCCGGGCGTCGACCTCGGCGTCGATCGGTGCGCTCCCGACCCAGGGTGGCACGTCCTCGGTCGTTGCAGCGTCCGTTTGTCCCGCCGGCTGCTCTTCGGGAACTTCGATCCCGATGGCGTGGTTCAGCGCCCGCACCAGCTCAGCCGGCTCCATGCCGCCGATGGCCGCGGCTTGCGCCACCGTCACCAGCCGGCTTTGGACGCGCCGCATGACCGGGTTGCGCAGCAGGCGGAAGGTGGGGTTCAACTTCACCAGCTCGTCCACCAGGTGTGGGTATCGGCTGATGACCTCACTCACCTTCCAGGAGGCCAGGATCGGCTCCGGTGCCGTCTCACTCATGCGCGACCGCTCCCCTATTCCCAGCCCAGTTCCCGGAGCCCCGCTGGCGTGATCATCTCCGGCCCCCAGGGCGGGTCCCACACGAGATCGACCACGACATCCTGCACGCCCGGCGCGTAGGTCCGCACCGCCTCCTCAACCGCCGTCGCGATGCTGTCATGCAGCGGGCACCCGGGCGTGGTCAACGTCATCGTCACGCGCACCTGGCGCCCTTCGACCTGCACGCCGTACACGAGCCCGAGGTCGACGACGTTGACCCCCAGCTCCGGGTCGTAGACCTCATAGAGCGCCGCCAGAACCGTCTCCGGGTTGAGCAGGAACGACGTCACCGCCGGGTCACTCACCAGGTCGTACCCTCCCTTTGCCGCGTCGCGCCGGGCCTACCGCCCAGCTACATCCGACTATGCCGAAGACCGCCCGGCGCGTCTTTGCGCTGGCGCAAATGGAGACCGCGCAGACCCCACCACCGGCAGGGTCATTCCTGGCTCGTGGGTTCCTCTGGGGGATAGGTGATGTCGGTACCGTCGACGACGGCGAAGGGGGTCATGCGATGTGGCTGGGTCGAGCGCGGACCCATGATGTGCGCGACGGGGATGCCGCGCACGGTGAGCGCATCGGCGATGAGCGACCGGTGGCAGCGCCAGGGGACCGCCTCGGCACACATGATGGCGATCCGGTCGCTGCTGGCGAGGTCGATCAGCTCGTCGAGCGCCGCGGCGAAGTCCGGTGTCTGCATGTAGTCGGCGAAGCCGCGGAAGGAAGCGTTGCGCCACCCGGTGTTCGGTGAGTCGGCTCGCGCTCGCCGCAGCCCGCCGAGTGCCGCCATGTGCGTGTACGCAATACCTGCCTCCGCCAGCGCCTCGGGGAGCGTCTCGCGGTTGAACTGCGGGTTCTTGCGCGACCGAGGCACGGTGCGCACATCGACCAGCCGGGTCACGCCGTTCTCCCGCAGCAGGTCGATCAACTCCGCGACCGACCGCGTCGAATGGCCGATGGTGAGCACCCGGGTCGAGTCGCTCATGGATCCCGCGCCTCGCGTCTCAAACTCGCCTAGCTCGTCGCATCAACGCTGCCGAATCGACCCCGGAACACCCGCAAGCAGCCCACCATCCCAGCGTGGGCCCGGCACCGCTCAGGACGACACGCACGAGGGCGTCATCCCGTATCCCGCGGACCATCCAGCTCCACATGGCCCGCTTCGGCGATTCGGGACAGGAGCAGGTAGAAGTACAGGAGCCCGCCGTACTCGCGCCAGGCTCCGAGCACGCGCTGCACGCCGTCGTAGTCGAGCGCCTCCTCGATGCCGAGCCAGCGACGGAGGTTGTTCCGGCCGCCGACGTCATCGCCCGGGAAGATGTGCACCCGCCCCAGCCCACGCAGCAGGACGTACTCGGCCGTCCAGCGGCCGACTCCGCGCAGTGCGAGCAGCCGCTCCATCGCCGCATCGTCCGGCAGGCCCTCCAGAGATTCCAGATCGAGCGATCCGTCGACCAGGCGCTCCGACAGCTCCAGCACCGCCCGCGCCTTCTGCCGGCTGAAGCCCAGTTCGCGCAGGCGGTCCGGGCTCACCGTCAGCACGTCCTCAGGGCGGGGGAAGGCGACGTGGGTCTCGCCGTCGCGCTGAATGGTCATCCCACATTCCTGCGCCAGGCGCGACAGGATGCGCAGGCCAAAGGTCAGCGTGATCTGCTGGCAGGCGATGGCATTGACCAGCGCCTCGTATACCGTGGGATAGCGGGTGGGTTTCGCGCCCCGCAGGCGGGTGGCAAGCTCGGCGAGCGCCGGGTCGCCCGCGGCCAGCCTCGTGAAACCGCTCAGGTCCACCTCCGTACCCAACATGCGCATGAGCGTCCGTCGGAGCGCTGGAACCACCTCGTCCCCGGCGCCGGGTCCGGACGCGACGACGTGCAAGCACGGAGTCTCCATCGGTCCGATCTGCGTCACAGCCACCTCAATGGGCTGGCCGTTCAGCGGGAGCACCCGCCGATACGTCCGGCCGTCCCAGCGATCCACCACGTAGTCGGGCCGGCGGCGCAGGACCCAGACCGTCAGGTCGAGCCGGAACGGCGCCAGCGGCTCGATCGTGAAGCTGACCGATTCGACGCGCGCACCCATCCCGACTCCTTCCCTGGCTTTGCGCACAACACCGGAGGACCGGGCCAAATCGGCCCGGTCCTCGATTCTCGCACAGCGCGGCGGGTCAGTCGCTCGTCGGCTGCTGGATCGGCTGGGAACCGGACTGCGGCTGGGGAGCCGGGTGCGCCGGCCCGGTGGGGTGATTTGGCTCCAGCGCCCAGGCGACCACGCTGATGAGGAGCAGCGCCAGGCCGACGCCGACCACCGGGTAGACCTGCCACACCATCCCCCCCGCCGCGATGGTCAGCGAAAGCGCAGCCAGCAGCGGGAAGTAGGACGGCAGCGGCAGAACGATCGGCGTCTTCGGCTGCGTCGCCGGTGGCTGGGCCGACCCATCGGCGATCTCCCGCTTCCGCCGCCACCAATCGTCACGCGCACGCACCTCCGGGATCTCGGCGAAGTTGTACTCGGGCGGCGGCGAGGGGATCGACCACTCCAGCGTGCGGCCGTCCCACGGGTCGGCCTCCGCGCGCTTGCCCGAGCGCAGGGACGTGACGACGTTGACGACTAGGAGGAGCATCGAGAGCCCGAGGCCGAACGCCCCGACCGTCTCGACCATGTTCCACAGATCCCACCCCATCCCAGGGGCATAGGTGAAGATGCGGCGCGGCATGCCTTCGACACCCAGCAGGTGCATCGGGAAGAAGGTGACGTTGAAGAAGATCAGCGTCAGCCAGAAGTGCACCTGCCCCAGCCGGTCGTTCAGCATCCGCCCGAAGATCTTGGGGAACCAGTAGTAGATGCCGCCCAAGAGGGCCATGATCGTGCCGCCGAAGAGCACGTAGTGGAAGTGCGCGACGACGAAGTAGGTGTCGGTCTGCCAATAGTCGACCGGCACCGAGGCGTGCATCACACCCGAGATGCCGCCGATCGTGAACATGCCGACGAACCCCACCGCGAACAACAGCGGCGTGGAGATGCGGATTGAGCCGCCCCAGAGCGTCCCCAGCCAGTTGAAGATCTTCACCCCGGTGGGGATCGCGATCAGCATCGTTGTCGTGCCGAACACCGAGTTGGGCACGGGTCCAAGCCCCACGGCGAACATGTGGTGCGCCCAGACACCGAAGGACAGGAGCGCGATCGCGATGCCGGAGTAGACCATGAACGGATAGCCGAAGAGTGGCTTGCGCGAGAACGTCGGGAGGATCTCCGAGATGACCCCGAAGGCGGGCAGGATCAGGATGTAGACCTCCGGGTGGCCGAAGATCCAGAAGAGGTGCTGCCACAGGACCGGGTCACCACCGGCCGACGGCTCGAAGAAGGTGCCGCCGTAGTAGCGATCGAACATCAATTCCACCAGACCGATCGTCAGCGGCGGGAACGCGAGCAGCATCAAGACCGAGGTGATGAAGGTCATCCAGACGAAGAGGGGCATCCGCAGCATCAACATCCCCGGCGCCCGCATATTGACGATGGTCACGAAGAAGTTGAGCGCCGACGCCAGCGAGGAGACGCCCAGCACTTGGAGACTCATCATGTAGAAGTCGAGGTTACGGCCGGGCGAGAAGGTGTCGGTGGTCAGGTTGGCGTAGGCGAACCAGCCGGCGTTCGGCGCTTCCCCCAGGGGCAAACTGATGAGCAGCAGGATCGATCCGAACAGATACGCCCAGTAACTGAAGGCGTTGAGCCGGGGGAAGGCGACGTCGCGCGCGCCGATCATGAGCGGGACCAGGATATTGAAGAAGGCAGCATTGAGCGGCATCGCCACCAGGAAGATCATCATCAGGCCGTGCATGGTGAAGATCTGGTTGTATGCGTCCGGGGTGACGAGGTTGTTCTCCGGCACGGCCAGTTGTGCCCGGATGACGAGTGCGAATGCGCCCGCCACGAAGAAGAACGACAGCGCGGTGAAGAGATAGAGGATCCCGATGCGCTTGTGGTCAACCGTCGTAATCCAGCTCCAGATGGTGGAACCGAGCGACGGCTGTCGCCGTTCAAGCGAGACCGCTGGCTGCGTCATGGCGACCTCCCCTTGCTCAAGTGCCGTGCGCGCGTCCGGGGTCGTCGATCGGTCCTCACCCCCGGCCTACGTCTCCAACCCGTGGAGACGAGGCCGGGGCGTGCGGGCCTTCGCTTACTTCTGGAAGTACTCGCGGTTGATGCGCAGGAAGTCGGCCCACTGCTCGGGCAGGTCGTCCTCGAAGAAGATGGCCTCCACTGGGCAGACCTCGGCGCACACACCGCAGTCGATGCACTCGTCCGGATCGATGTAGTACTGCTCGGCCTCGTCATCGGAGTGGATGCAGTCTACCGGGCAGACCTCGACGCACGAGGCGTCCTTCACACCGATGCAGGGCTCCGCAATGACGTAGGTCATGACCTCCCCTGTTCAGCTCGTTCGACACCGCTTCCCGGCGCCCTGGCCACTGATCCCGCAAACTCCTGACCGCGACCTGTGCCCTCGGTCGCCGTAAGCCACCGGCGACCGTTCGCTCAACCGGCGGGCGACCCGCCGCGCACGGTCGCGTTCAAGTCCGCCAACATCGCCTGCAGCGGCTGCTGGTAGATGGCGCACACCTCGGCGACAGTCTCGAAGCGCGCCATGCTGCAACCGACGCAGTGCATCCGGCGGCGAAGGAAGACGGCCGCCGCCTCCGGGAACCGGTCGAGCAGGGCATCCACGTTGGTGTCGGGACCGATCAGCGAGGCGTCAACCGGTCTCATGTCACACTCCAACCCGGGTACGCCCACGACGTATGCCGCGGTCGCCGACAGGTTGACACGCCGCGCGCGAAACGTCTTTGCGCTGGCGCAAGGAGGCCCCGCTACCCGGCTTACCCGCCCTCCAGTTCGTGCAAATCCTCCGCCAGGGCGACCAACCGGTGCATCTCACGGATGACCACGCGCTCCCGCCCCGCGATGATCAGTCCGGCACGGTCCCAGGCGCTCAGCGTGCGGCTGGCCGTGCTCAGCGTGGTCCCCGCCAGCTCGGCCAGATCCTGGCGCGTCAGCGGCAGCCCGATCTCCACCCCTTCATCGGTCTGCACGCCCGTCTTGCTGGCAAGGCGTAGCAGCGCCCGCGCGATGCGGCGCTCGGCCCGCTCGGTCTGCAGCTCGCTGATGCGCGCTTCCGCCTCCCGAAGCCGCTGCGCCAGTTCCCGGATCACCGCCAGGGCGACCTCCGGATGTTCACCGATCAGCGCCGAGAAATCGCCGACCGGCATCTGCAGGACGACCCCAGCGTCCAGTGCGACGGCGCTCGCCGGGTAGACCACCTCACCCCAGAGACCGGCGCCACCGAAGATGTCCCCCGGTTGGATCATCCGGAGGATGACCTCACGCCCGTCCTCCGTCTCCTTGATGATCTTGATGCGCCCTTCGGCCAGGAGGCTGACGTGCGCCGCAGGCGTTCCCGCGAGGAAGACGAACTCTCCTTCCTCGACCATCCGCGGTCGCAGGCGGTGCCCGATCGCGGCCAGCGCCTCGGGTGGCAGCTCGCGGAACAGGCGCACTGCGGGGAGGAACGCAGTTCGGCGGGTGGCGTCCCAGCCGGTGGGTCGAGGGTCGTCGCTCTGGTGCATCGCTGTGAACTCCCGCGCCGGCGACCACGTGAACGGTACCCGAGCGGCCGCCCCCAATGGTCGTCAGCAATGTAGCAGCACCGAACACGTCTGCTGATTCTGCCCGACTGCTAGAATTGTCGCGCGGCCCGGCGCGACGGGCAAGCGACGGCAGAGAAGTGCGAGGGACACACCATGACGGCGTCCGGTGACACGGTGCTGACCCGTTATCACTGGGCAGCCGGCTTCATCAACGGGTTGATCCAGGCCCCACCGACCCCGGCACCGGGGACGCCGATGGAGGAGGTGCGGGCGCGAGCGCGCGCCCGCATGGACCGGCTCCGCGCCTTCCTGTCCGTCCTCGGCAACCCGCAGGAGCAGTACCGCATTGCGCATATCGGCGGCACGTCCGGAAAGGGCTCCACCGCCGCCATGCTGGCCGGGGTCCTGCACGCGGCCGGCTACCACACCGGGCTGCACATTTCGCCCTATCTCCAGGTCGAAACCGAGAAGCTGCAGATCGACGGGCGGCTCATCAGCGGGGACCGCTTCGCCGACTACGTCGAGCATGTCGCCGCTGCGATGGAGGAGTGGACGCGGGCCGGCGGCGAGCGCCTGACCTACGGCGAGTTCTGGCTGTCCCTGGTGTTGTGGGCCTTCGCCCAGGAGCGCGTCGAGTGGGCGGTGATTGAAGTCGGCGCCGGGGGGCGCTTCGACCTGACCAACGTCGTCTTCTCCGATGTGGCCGTCATCACCTCGGTCGGCATCGACCATGTCGCGACCCTCGGGCACACGATCCCCGAGATCGCCTGGCACAAGGCGGGGATCATCAAGCCAGGCCGCCCGGCGATCACCACAGTGGACGACCCGGCCGCGCTCGAGGAGATCCGACGCGAAGCGACCGAGCAGGACGCGCCGCTGACACACCTGGTACCCGACCGTGACTTTCGCGTCCTCGCCAGCGACGCGAGCGGCACCCAGGTGCTCGACATCCCCAGCGGCACGGTGTTCCACGTGCCGATGCCGGGTGAGTTTCAGGGTGCCAACGCCGCGGCGGCGATCGCGGCAGCCCGCGCGCTCCGGGATCTCCCGCGCGGCCCGATCGACGATGCCGCGATCGCGGCCGGGCTCGCCGCCACCCGCTTCCCGGGGCGCATGGAGGTCGTCCAGGAGCACCCCCGCGTCGTCCTCGACGGCGCGCACAACCCGGAGAAAATGGAGTCGCTGACGCGCAACCTCGATCGCCTCGGGCGCCCGCGCCGCCGCATCGTGGTGTTCGGCTCGCTCGACAGCCACGACTATCTGACCAACGCGACCCTCGTCGCCCAGGCGGCGGACGAGGTCATCGTAACCACCCCGGTGGCGACGCAGCGCGCCGCGGCCGATGCCCGGGTCCTGGCAGACGCCATCATAGCGGCAGGCACGCCGGCCAACGTGGTACCCGAGCCGCGCGATGCGATCGTGGCCGCCCTGGAGCGCGCGACGCCCGACGACGAGATCGTGGCCACCGGCTCGCTCTACCTCGTCGGTGCGGTCCGCGAGCACTGGTACCGGGGAGACGACATCGTGCTGGCCTGCAGCAGTTGGCCGCCACGCAGCAGCGAACACCCGCACCGCGGGAACGGAAGCAGGACGGGCACGTGACGCGGCGGTTGGTGCTGTTCGACGTCGACGGCACCCTCATTGAGCGGGGCGACCCGGCACACGTCGCGGCGATCGACCGCGGCATCCACACGGTCTTCCCTGCCGCGGCTCATGTCAGCATCCTCGACCTCGACCTGGACGGAAAGCTGGAGCGCCAGCTCGTGCGGGGCGTCCTGGCCGCCGCCGGGCTCGAACCCACGGTGCCGGAGGACTCCCTCGCCACCATCTTCCAAACCGCGGCCGAGTTCTACCGCGCCGCCTGGGACGGGCGCAGCGGCGATCACGACCTGCTCCTGGGCATCCGCCCGCTGCTCGACCGGGTCGCCGACGATCCGCGCTTCGCCCTGGGCGTGCTCACCGGTGGTATCCGGCCGATCGTCGAGATCAAGTTCCGGCGCCTGGGCCTGGCTGACTACTTCCCCATCGGTGCCTTCGGTGACGAGGACGTGGAGGAGCGCCCGGACCTCCTGCCGCTCGCCGTCAAGCGAGCCGAGGCGCACTACGGTACGCCGTTCCCGTCCAACCGGGTCGTCATCGTCGGCGACACGCCGCACGACGTGCGCTGCGCCCATGTGGGCGGCGCCACGGCCCTCGCCGTGGCCACCGGCCGCTACCCGGAAGACGCCCTGCGCGACGCCGGTTCCGATGTCGTCCTCCCCGACCTCACCGACACCGACCGGGTGATCGCCGCGCTCCTCACGCTGACGGGCGAGTAACCGTCAGCCGTCATGCGTCAACCGTGTTGCGTTTTCCGTAGGTCCCCCCTCTCCCCTTGTGGGCTCCGTCCGAGAGGGGCCGGGGGTGAGGGGTAACCCCCGCCCTCACGCCACCTTCCGCTCAAGACCGAGCGCTTCGGCGTTGGCCTTCATGGCGTCGAGAACCACCTGGATGTGCTCGTCGAGCGGCATGCCGATCGCCTCGGCCGCCTCCTCGATCTGCTGCCGGTTGACCGCCGCCGCGAACTCCTTGACCTTCCACTTCTTCCGGACGCTCTTGACTTCAACGTCCAGGATGCTCTTGGTCGGCCGGACCAGTGCGACGGCGACGAGGAAGCCGGTCAACTCGTCCACCGCGACCAGCGTCCGCTCCATGAGGCTCTCGGGCTTGACGCCGGTGATGTCCTCCGCGTGGGCGAGAATCGCGCGGACCACCTCCTCCGGGCAGCCACGCTCACGCAGGATCTTCGCACCGACCACCGGGTGCCCCTCGACGCTGATGTCGGGGTAGCGCTCGTAGTCGAAGTCGTGCAGCAGTCCGACCAGGCCCCAGAGGTCGGGATCCTCACCGAAGCGTTCGGCATAGGCCCGCATCGCCGCTTCCACCGCGAGCATGTGGCGCAGGAGGTGCGGCTGCGTGGTGTACTCGGTGACGAGCTGCCAGGCTTCTGCGCGATCCATCAGGTCTCCTCACTCCCTCCACCTACCGGGACGACCGTATGCCGCCCGGTACTATACCAGCCGCTCAGCCCTCGCCCCCCGTTTTCGCGGTGGGAGACGATGCGCCGGACACGGTACGGCGCCGGCCACGGCCGGCGCCTGCAATCGGTACGCGACGCATTGAGCCACTGCTACCGCTGCGGCCGCTTCTTCGGATCGGGCTGCTCGAGCATCGCGCCGATGGCGCGCACCGACCCGCGCACCCAGCGGTTATTCACCGCCTTGCGCACGTTGGGGTTCCGCCCCAGCTCGCGCGCCGTCGACTCGATGGTCCCTCCGGTGCGAGGCGCTGTGCTCCGCTTCGCGGTGGTGGTGCTCTTCGCCTTGGCGGCGGGAGTCGTGGACGTCGCGGCGGGCCGTTTGGCCGGGGCCGCCTTGCGCGCCGGAGCAGCCGCTTTCCCGTTGGCACTCGGGGTCGCGCGCATCGCCTGGACGGAGCGGGACATGGCCTGCACCCAGCGGTTCGGCTTCCGGTTCAGATGCCCACCGCGCCGCTTCCAGAGATAGCGGCTGATCCCCATACCAACGAAGCCGCCCAGGATGGCAAGCGCGGAGCCGGGACTGTCCGGCCGGTCACGGATAATGTCGATGTTGCCCCAGTTCGCGATGACGATAACGCCCGCGGTTCCGAGATACCCGGCCGCCCAGGCCGCGGTCTCGCTAATGGCCTGGCCGAGGCTGCGGCACGTTCGCCACGACATCAGAAGGATCAGCGGGACGACGATCCACACAGAGCGTTCCTTACGCTGGAACCATGCACACACGGGGTCGGGACCACGACGCAAGCCTACCGGATTGCGCGTCGCCACGCCAGAGAACCCGCCGTCCGCCGGACAGGGTCCTGCCCCTACCAGGTAGAATTATGGCAGGAAACCCGGCCGGGCACAGGCCGTCTCGCCTTCGGCCGCCGGTCCAGCACCAGAAGAGAGCAGCATGGCCATCACGTCCTCGTCCCCACCCTCCCCCACGGCGGAGCTGGAAGGCACCGTCGAGCGTATCACCTATCAGAACCCGACCAACGGGTACACGGTCCTGAAGGTGACCACCCGGCGCGGTGCCGAGGTGACCGTGGTCGGGCAGCTCGGCGGGGTCAACCCGGGCGAGACGCTCCACCTGGACGGCTTCTGGACCACGCACCCGCAGCACGGGCGCCAATTCCAGGCGACGGGCTTCCGCTCGATCCTCCCGGCAACCACGGAGGGCATCCGCAAGTACCTCGGCTCCGGGCTGATCCGGGGTGTCGGCCCGGTCACCGCGCGGCGCATCGTCGAGCACTTCGGGGCGGAGGCACTCGGAGTGATCGACCAGCAGCCCGAGCGGCTGAGCGAAGTGCACGGGCTGGGACCAAAGCGGATCAAGGCCATCATCGCCGCCTGGGCCGAGCAGCGGGCGATCAAGGACGTCATGGTCCTGCTCCAGAGCCTCGGCGTGCACACCGGGCTGGCGGTCCGCATCTACCGCGAGTACGGCGACGACGCCCTCCACATCGTCCAGTCCGACCCCTACCGGCTCGCGCGCGACGTCTGGGGCATCGGCTTCAAGACCGCCGACACCATCGGCCGCTCGCTCGGTATCCCCCACGACGACCCAGGGCGGCTCAAAGCGGGGGTGCGTTATGTCCTGTCCCAGGCCGCCGACCGCGACGGACACGTCTATCTCCCACGTGACGAGCTGGTGACGGCCGCCGCCGAGCTCCTCGGCTGCGACGCGGCCCGGGTGGACGCCGTGATCCCCGATCTCGTCGCCGCGCGAGACGTGTTCGTCGAGGCGAGCGACGGGGTGGAGGCGGTCTACCTCAGCGCCCTCGGCGGCGCCGAGATCGCCGTGGCGCGGCGGCTCGCCCGGCTCGTCGCGGCCGAAGCCGACCGGCTGGCCGCGTTCCAGAGCGTCGATTGGGACAGTGCCTTCGAATGGCTCCACCAGACGCAGGGGATGCCACCCCTGGCCGCGCAACAGGTCACGGCCGTGCGCACCGCCCTCACCGAGCGCGTGACCGTCCTCACCGGCGGGCCGGGAACCGGGAAGAGCACCACCCTGCGCGCGGTCGTCACGCTGGCGCGGGCCAAGCGCGCGCGGGTCATCCTGGCCGCGCCGACCGGCCGGGCCGCCAAGCGCATGGCGGAGCTGACTGGGCGCGAGGCGAAGACGATCCACCGGCTCCTGAAGCTCCAGCCCGGCGGGACCGCCTTCTTCAACGAGGAAAACCCGCTCCCGGCGGACCTGGTCGTGGTCGATGAGGCCTCGATGCTTGATGTCGCGCTCTACAACACACTGTTGAAAGCGATCGAGCCGGGGACGCACCTGCTGCTCGTCGGCGATGTCGACCAGCTCCCATCGGTGGGACCGGGCAATATCCTGCGTGACGTGATCGACAGCGGCGCCGTGCCGGTGGTGCGGCTCGACGAGGTGTTCCGGCAGGCCGAGCAGAGCGCTATCGTCCGCAACGCCCACCGGATCAACCACGGCGAGATGCCGCAGTGGGGCCGAGAGATCCGCGACTTCGCGGTGCTACGGCTCCCCGACGGTCCCGACGTCATCGAGCGGGCGGCGGAGACGATCATCGAGCTGGTGCAGGAGCGGCTGCCGCGTGCGTACGGGCTGGACCCCGGCGAGATCCAGGTGCTCAGCCCGATGAACCGCGGTCCCGCCGGCACCCGCCGGCTGAACGAGTTGCTGCAAGAGGCGCTCAACCCCGCCGCACCCGGCAAGCTGGAGACGCGGGCAGCCGGGCGGCTCATCCGCACCGGCGACCGTCTGATCGCCCTGCGTAACAACTATCAACTCGAGGTCTTCAACGGGGATCTCGCCTACGTGCAGAGCCTGGACCCCATCGAGCAGCGGTTCCGGCTCGCGCTCGACGACGGCCGCACGGTCGACGTGCCGTTCACCCAGGCGGACGAGTTCGGCCACGCCTTCGCCATCTCGGTTCACCGGGCACAGGGCTCCGAGTTCCGCGCCGTGGTGATGCCGGTGCTGACGGCGCACTACCTGATGCTGCAGCGCAACCTGCTCTACACCGCGATCACCCGCGCCCGTGAGCTGGTCGTGCTCGTCGCGCAGCCCCGGGCCATCGCGATCGCCGTGCGCAACGACCGCATCGCCCGCCGATACACCGCCCTCGCCGAACGCCTGCGAACGCTGGCCTGACACGGGCACACCCCTGACCTAACTCTTCGTCCCTACCGAAGGCATGCCCTTGGGAGTGCGCGAGATGGCCCTCACCCCCGACCCCTCTCCCAACTTTGGGAGAGGGGGGATTGACGGGGATTGAAGAGTGACGATGATGGATCTATCCTGCGTGGTAAAGAATTGCAGGAGGTCGCGCACACCAGGAGGGGCGGCGTGCGGCGGGGAACGACGACGGGACGGGTGCGAGGCACGACACGGGCGCTCGATGAGGCAGCCCGCCAGCTCCGGCGCACTCAGACCCCGGCCGAGGCGGCCCTGTGGCAGGCGCTGCGTGGTCGGCGCTTCCATGGGTTGAAGTTCCGGCGGCAGCACCCGATCGGCCCCTACGTGGCCGATTTCTACTGCCCCAGTCTGCGACTCGTCATTGAGGTCGACGGTGACGTGCACCACGAGCGTCGGGATTACGATACCGCGCGGACGGAGCATCTCTCCCAGTACCACTACCGCGTGGTCCGCTTCCGCAACGAGGAGGTCCTGAACGACCTCGATGGCGTCCTGCGGCGCCTCACCGCGCTCATCACCGAGGACCACTCCTCCGTCACGCCCGAACAGCGTAGGTCTCCCGCGCTGAACCATATGCCGAGTGTCGACAAGCAGGACACTCCCCCTCTCCCAAGGTTGGGAGAGGGGGCCGGGGGGTGAGGGCCGTACCCCCCTCTCCCAACCTTGAGAGGGGGTTGGGGGTGAGGGCCGTCCTCCTACGGCTGGAACTCGACCGGGATCCGGACCTCGTTGATGCGCGAGCCGTCCTTGGCCGAGAGCTCGTAGGCGACGACCGTGCCCGATCCAGGCTCGGAGACGGTGAAGGGAATGGTGACGTCAAAGGTGCCGCGCATACCGCTGCCGGACGTGGCCGTCACCACCTGATGGGCCAACTGGTTCCCCGCTTCGTCGAGGATCTCAATCTGGAACGTGGCCTCGAAGACGTTCGCGGTGCCGGACGCCTGGAGCGGACCCGACACCGTGTCGCCGATTGCGGGGGATTCGACCAGGATCGCCGGAGTCAGATCCTCGTAGGTCGCGCGGCTGACCGGCTGATCGAGCGCGATCCCCTCGCTGCCGAAGACCTCGACCGGCTGCCCGTCGAGTTCGAACCGCACCTGCTCCACGGTCGGGAACTGGGTCAGGGTATAGACTACCTGCGCCAGCCGAGCGAGCATCGAGAAGCTGCCGCCGCCGGATTCGAAGTCGCCCGAAAGGTCCACCGTTGCCAATCCGGCCTCGATCACGATGCCGTTGAGCGTGGTCCCCTCCGGGATTGCCGTCGACATCCCGGCGGCCTGCTCAGCCTCGGTCGGGCCGGCCAGCAATGCCTGGATCGCCTCCGTGGCCGGTCGCGGCGAAGCCGGGATCTGCCGGTGCGCCGTGGCGATCTTCTCATCGCGGATGAAGTACACGTTGACCTGCCGCTCGGCGGCCGGGGACGGAGACGCTTCTGGAGACGGGGACACCGGGCTGGCAGCCGGTTCCGGCGTCGTCTCCGGCGTCACCGCCGGGGACTCCGTGGCGCCAGGGGTACTCACCCCGGGCGCATCGCCGGCAGGCGCCGTCGGCTCCGTCGTCGACGGCGCGGGCGCCATCTCAGGCCCCCCACACGCCGCGAGGACGAGCACCAACACCATGAGCAGGACCAGCACACGCCGCCCCCGCGGCATCCACGCCGTGGCAGAGAACCGAGCCGGTACCATACTAGCCCCTCTCACTGCGCGCCATGAGCGCAGCCGCGCTCACCCCCTTAACGCGCGCCGGGTGTGGAGTCATACATGGCGGCTCGACGCATCCGCGGCGGATCCGGGCGACGGACGCCGCTCAGCTCGCAGGCTCTGGCTGCTGGAACAGGGGCGTCGAGAGGTAGCGCTCGGCCAGGTCCGGGAAGAGGGTCACGATGTTCAGCCCGGCGCTCTCCGGCCGCTCGGCGATCCGCACCGCCGCCGCGGCAGCGGCCCCGCTTGAGATACCGACGAGCAGCCCCTCCTCGCGGATCAACCGGCGGGCCATGGAGAACGCTTCCTCGGTGGAGACCAACACCACCTCGTCGATCACGGCGCGGTCGAGCACCTCGGGCACGAAGCCCGGCGAGATCCCCTGAATGCCGTGGGAACCGCGCCGTCCCTCGGCCAGCACCGGCGACTCGGCCGGCTCAACGACCGCGATTCGCACGCCCGGCTTCTTCTGCTTGAGCACCTGCCCCACGCCCGTAATCGTGCCGCCGGTACCGGCGCCCGCGACGAAGACATCGACCTGCCCGTCGGTGTCCTCCCAGATCTCCAGCGCGGTGGTGCGCCGGTGGATGTCGGGGTTCGCGGGGTTCCAGTGCTGGCGAGGCATGAAGGTCTTGGGCAGGCTCGCGGCGATGCGGTTGGCCTCCTCGATCGCGCCGGGAGTGCCCTGGTCGGCCGGAGTCAGGATCACCTCGGCGCCCAGCGCCCGCAGCAATGCCACCCGCTCCGGGCTGTTGCGCGCCGACATGGTGATGATCAACCGGTAGCCGCGGATCGCGGCGATCCAGGCAAGGCCGATCCCGGTGTTGCCACTGGTCGCTTCGATGATGACGGTATCGGGCGTCAGCAACCCGCGCTCCTCAGCGTCCCGAATCATGTTGAGCGCGATCCGGTCCTTCACCGAGAAGCCAGGGTTGAACATCTCCAGCTTCGCCCAGATCGTGGCGCCGGGCGGCGCGACCCGGTTCAACCGCACGAGCGGAGTTCGGCCAACCAGTTCCGTGGCATCGCGGGCAATGCGCATCCTGCGTTCCCTCTCACGTCCCAGCTTGGGCAAGCCACCTACGCTGGTTACAACGGCACCCCGCCGGTTGCAATTCCTGCAGGATGCGCGCCCCCGGAACGATCAGGCCTCGTCCGCCGGGCCGGTGGCGATCGGCACGTCGTCCCGGTTCCCCCACTCGGCCCACGAACCGTCGTAGACCCGCACGTTGCGGTAGCCGCTCATCCAGAGCGAGAGCGCGGCGTGGGCTGCGCGCACCGCCCCCTGGCAGTAGGTGATCACCGGCGTCTCCGGCGTCACCCCCGCCGCTTCATGACGCGCCCGGACCCGCTCCGCCGGAATGAACGTGCGATCACCGTCCCAGTTGAGGTTCTCCTGCCAGAACATGTGCCGGGCACCAGGGATGCGCCCTCCGTGCTTGGCGCGTACTTCCTCGCCCGTGAACTCACTCAGCCGGCGCACGTCGAGGATCACCGCGCTCCCGGTCTCCCGCGCCTGCATGACGTCATCGAGGGTGGCGATGATCTCCGGTCGCTCCGCAGCCGGGTCGATGGTGAAGGTCGCCGGTGCAGGCTGCGGCGTCGGCTCCGCCGTGACCGGGCGCCCCTCCGCCAGCCAGCGCGTCCAGCCGCCATCGAGGATGCGCATATGTTCTTCTTTGCCGTAACGAGCCAGGACGAGCCACAGGCGCGACGAGTAATGCCCGCCCTCGTCGTCGTAGGCCACGATGCGCGTGTCGTCCCCGACTCCCAGCCGCGACATCACCGCCGCCACCTGCTCGGCCGGGGGCATCATGTAGTCCACCGGGTGGTTCGGGTCGCTCAATTCCGCCGCCCAGTCGAGGTAGACCGCCCCCGGGATGTGCGATTCGGCATACACATCCCGGCCCGGAGGACCCTCGAAGTAGTAGCGACAATCAATGATCCGCACCGTCGGGTCGTCCAGGTGTTCGGCGAGCCACTCCGTGCTGACGAGCACCCGGCTCCGGTCTGTCGAGAAGGCCATGAACTGCTCCCTCTCCAATGCTCGCGCCATCTTCCCGCGCGCTGGCTATGCTCACGGCCGCAGTATACGGCGCCTCCTATCCGCCGTCGTGCTCCCGGCGCCACTGGAGATAGTGGGCGAAGCGCGCGACCTCCGCCACGTCGTCGTCCGGCAGCCCCTCCAGCGCCGACCTTAGCTCCTGCCGGACCGATGGCGCCTCCCCTGGGGCATTGCTCGCGTCAACGGCGCGCCCGATCTCGCACAGGAGCGCACCGAGCGCGAGGTCGAACGCCGCCGCGAGCTGCGCGAGGACCGCACCGGACGGGTCCTTACGCCCCCGCTCGATCTCGCTCAGGTACGGCACGGAGATGCCCGACGCCTGGCTGAGGTCGCGCAGCGTCCAGCCCCGGGCAAGGCGCAACCCGCGCACCGTTGCACCAACCGCCTCGCGGTAGGGCTCCCTGCGCTCGACCATCCCCTACTCGCCCAGCACCTGCGCCACGACTTGCCGTGAGCGCGGGTGCGTGTCGAAGTCGATCAGGACGATGCGCTGCCAGATCCCGAGCGCCAGCCGCCCGCGGTCGAACGGCACGGTCAGCGACGGCCCGAGCAGCGATGCGCGGAGGTGGCTGTGGGCGTTGTCGTCGTGGTTGATCGCGTTGTGGCGGTATCCCTGGTCGGGTGGGACCAACCGCTCCAGCATGGCCGGGAAGTCGTCGATCAGTCCCGGCTCGTACTCGCTGATCGCCACCGCGGCGGTCGTGTGCGCCACGAAGACCGTGACGATCCCCTCCTGGCACCCGCTCGCGGCGATCGCCGCCTCCACGCGCGGCGTCAGGTCGTGCATCTCCCCGCCGCCACGGGTCTGAATCTCCCAGCGCTCCGTCCGAACCACGCGCACCCTCCGCTCACACCGCGGCTCACCGCGCCGTGTACCCGCCGTCGATGGGGTAGGTGATGCCGGTGGTGAAACTGGCCTCGTCCGACGCGAGGTGCACGACCACCGCCGCGACTTCGGCAGGCGCGATCAGCCGTCCAAGCGGCGTCATGGACCGCAGGATCGCGTACCCGGCCTCGGCGTCACCTTGCCCGAGCAATTGGACGACGCGCCCCACCATCGGGGTGTCGACCGGACCCGGACACACGGCGTTCACCCGGATGCCGTCCTTCGCACAGTCGAGCGCGAGCCCCCTGGTAAACCCGACGATGGCGTGCTTGCTTGTGACGTACGCGATGCTGCCCGCAACGCCCGCCAGCCCATTGATCGACGCCATATTGACCACAGCCCCGCGGCTCTCCCGCAGCAGCGGCAGCGCCGCCCGCGCGCCGAGATACATGCTCTTGACGTTAACCGCCATGACGCGGTCCCAGGCATCCTCCGGCAACGTCTCGACCGTGCCGAGCATCTCGATCCCCGCGTTGTTGACCAGGATGTCGAGGCCGCCGAAGCGCTCGCGAGCGAGGGCCACCGCGCGCTCCCAGTCGGCCGCCGAGGCGACGTCGGCAGGCATCGTGACAAGCCGCTCACCGGCATCCAGGGCACCACGGAGCGCGTCCAGCCCGTCCGCGTCGATGTCGGTCGCAACGACGCGCGCACCCTCATCAAGGAACGCTTCCACAATCGCGCGGCCGATGCCGGCCGCTCCGCCCGTCACCAGCGCCCGCTTCCCGCCCAGCCGTGTCATCGGAGGACCTCCCATCGCGCGTGACAACCCGGGTATCCGCGCCGGCGCGCGTCCCGCTGGTGGTACTGTAACGGAGTTCTGCCGGAGTGCGAAAGCGATGCCGTGGGCGGTTACCGACCCTGCGTGCGTCGCGGATGGACGCCGGCCTCGCGGAGTACCTGCTCGACCGCCGCCCGGTCGTCGCAGACGACGAAAACCTCTTGCACCGACGAGCCGCGTCTGGCGATGAGCTTCACCCCCGTCGCCGTGGGAGCGCTGACCCGGACCGACAGCGCCCCACCGGGCCGCCCACGCGTGGCGTAGATCCGGCCTGGCACGATCGAGCGCACGTCCTCAACCTCGGTCAGCTGGAGGAGAACCTCCTTCAGCCCCGGGAGAATGCCGTGCTCGATCTTGAGGATGCCGTCGCGGTAGCGCATGACCCGCCTCTTGCCCCCGCCGTGTTAGACCATGCACAAGCGCGGCCACCCTGGCGCCAGGGACGCCCGGATCAGGCGCTCGGCCGCGCCCGCGTCCTCCCACGCCCCGGCCTCGCTCCAGTCGCGGAACCACGCCTCGATCGCCGCCAGGTCGGCGGCCGGAACCTCGCCCAGCCAACGCACGTCCGCGTAGGCCGGGTCGTCGACCGCAACGGCGAGGATCTTGTCGTCGCCATCCGGGCGGCGCAGCAGGCCGACCGGGCGCACCCGGAGGCGGGTACCCGTGGGGAGCGGTGACGTCGCCAGGATCATCACGTCGAGCGCATCCTGATCGGCCGGGTTCCACGTGCCCGGCAGGAAGCCGTAGCTGGTGGGCCAGGGACGGGTCGCGTGCGGGTGCTGATAGGTCCGCCACGTCCCCGCGGCGTCGTCCCAGACGTGACGCTGGGTCGCGCCGCGCGGATCTTCCACCACCGCGTCGCAGATCATCCGCCCGCCCCCTCGGCAAGCGGCGCCACCGGCAGCGCCGGGTCGGCACCCCACTGCGCCCAGGAGCCATCGTACACCCGCACCGAGGGGTAGCCCAGCAGCTTCAGCGCGACGTACGTCTGCGCCGCGGAGACGCCATACAACCCGTACACGACCACCGTCTTGTCGGGCGTGACGCCGGCTTCCTCGAACAATCGTCGCAACTCGTCCGGGGAACGGTAGTACGGGACCGAACCGGGCTCGACGACCTCGGTCCAGGGGATCGACACGGCACCCGGAATGCGCCCCTCCCGCAGGCGACCGTGCCAGGTCGTCGCCTGCTCCTCCGGGGCACGATTATCGACGACGACGAAGGCAGGATCTTCCAGATGCTGCGCGATCTCCTCGGGACCGATCAGCACGCCGTAGTCGATGGTTTGGGTCACTCCACCCCCTGGCGGCGAGGCGGGCTCGCCCTTGACCAGGGGCAGACCAGCCGCCGTCCAGGCCTGCCGGCCTCCGTTCAGCAGCGACACCTCTTTGAACCCGATCGCGTGCAACGCCCAGAGCAGGCGCGCCGCGTAGCGGTTGCCGCTCGCATCGTAGGCAACAACGCGCGTCCCCGGCGTGATGCCGGCCTCGGTGAGCAGGCGCTCGATGCCCTCGCGGCCGACCAACATACCGTAGGTGGGATTGTGAACCTCAATGGTATCCTGCCACCAGAGATGCGTTGCGCCGGGGATGTGACCTCCGCGATACTCGCGGATCGGACTGAGGTCGACAATGCGCAGGTCCGGGTCGTCGCGGTGTGCAGCCAGCCACTCCACCGAGACCAGCAGTTCGCCGCCGGGGTACGATTCCGGCGGACTTGGCACAGCCGGTGCCTCGGTAAGCGGGGATGGGTCACCCCCGCCGCTGGCACAGGCGACGGTCATCAGCAGGATCAGCAGCAGGAAGAGCCGGAGGAGCGGCCGGCCCGGCAATCGCGTTTCCACACCGGACGAACCATAGTGGAGGGGCTAGTGCCCGTCAAGGACGTCCAGAATTCAGGTTTCTTTCAGACTTGCTTAACCACGCGCTCAGCAAGGGAGGTCATCATGGGAGCAGACATGGGGAGCACTCCCCGGTCGGAAAGGGACCAGGGTTGATGCGGCGCCGGTACAGCTTCGGAACGCTCGTCATCACGGCGGCGCTGGCCCTGATCCTCGGCGCCATGGCAGGTGCGGCGTCGGGCGGTTTGACCGCCTTCTGGCTCACTGGCGAGGCAAACCCGACCGCGACCGCCCCTTCGAGCGACCGTCCAGCGTCAACGGTCCGGCAGGGTACCGCGCCGACGCCGACCGCCGTCAGCCAGGCGCCGCCGGTGAGCACGAGTGACGCGCCTGGTTCGATCGCTGACCTCGTCGAGCGGGTCAGTCCGGCGGTCGTCACGGTGGTGAACAAGCAGGCGGTGGATGGCCTGTTCGGGAGCGATGGCGACATGGAACCGGCCGGCACCGGAACCGGGTTCATCATCGACGACCAGGGACGGATCGTGACGAACCACCACGTGGTCGAGGGGAGCGAGGAGATCGAAGTGATCTTCGTCGACGGGCAAAAAGCCAACGCGCGCCTCCTCGGCACAGATCGCTTCGCCGACCTGGCGGTGATCCAGGTGGACGTTCCGGTTCCGGCCACGGTACCGCTGGGCGACTCCGATCTCCTGCGGCCGGGCGACCGGGTGATCGCGATCGGCAGTGCGCTGGGCGACTTCACGAACACCGTGACCGAGGGCATCGTCAGCGGGCTGGGTCGCAGCCTACAGACGCCCGAGGGCTACAACATGGAGAACATGATCCAGCACGACGCGCCGATTAACCCGGGCAACTCCGGTGGTCCGCTGCTGAACCTGAACGGCGAGGTCGTCGGTGTCAACACGGCTGTGGTGCGCCAGGCCAGCCTGGGCGTCACAGCCGAAGGGCTCGGCTTCGCCATCCCGAGCAACACAGTCAAGGCGCTGACGGAGGAACTGATCCGTGAAGGGCGGGTCGTGCGACCCTACCTTGGCATCTTCTACGAGCCGCTGACACCGCGCCTCGCGCAGGCCAACGACCTTCCGGTCGACCACGGCGTCATAGTGAACAGCGTCGAGCCGAATTCGCCGGCCGGCGCGGCAGGCGTGCGAGCGGACGACATCATCACCAAGATCGACGGGCAGGAAATCGACAGCGACCATCCGCTCGTCAACCAACTGTTCAACTACAAGCCGGGCGACGTCGTCCAACTCGAGATTTACCGTCCGAGTACCGATGAGACGCTGACGGTTTCCGTCACGCTCGGTGAGAGACCTGACGACACCTAGACCCCCGGGCAGTGAGTCGCGCCGCTGCCCACCCCTACACTCCCCCTTATCCCTCGAGAGGCCTGGACCACCAGCCAGGCCTCTCGTCTTTGGAGTGCGGCGGCCCCAGCCACCGATTTGGTATCGCGCGGCCGCAGCCACGCGCCGGGGTTGGTGCCGCGCCGCCGTTGGGACGCGACGTGGGTGCTGCAAAGGATCCGGCACCCCGTCCCGTGCCCGGGGCTAAAGCCGCCGGGCTGATATTTTGGTAAGCCCACTGAAGGGGCTGCGATGACGACATCCAGGCGAATCCGATCCATCAGCCTGCAGAGTACCAGTCCCCAGCCCCTTCAGTGGGCTTCGCTTTGTCAGCCCGGCGGCTTTAGCCCCGGGCACGCGCCACACCGCTAGATCCATCGCCGCACCCATCGCTGCACCTATCGCAGGCACCGTCGACGACGCAGGGATCCTCACGCCATGGATCCCCGGGCACGCGCCGCAGCCTGTGACTCCACGCCCCCAAACAAGACACCCCGCTCCGAGGACGCGGAGCGGGGGCGCCAGGGATCTCCGTCGGGAAAGACGTCTGCGTCTACTGGATGCCGTAGCTCACGACGACGCTAACGACGATTTCGCTCTCGCCCGGCTGGATCGCCGCTGCACCGACGGCCATGTCGACTGCCCCGTCTCGTGCCAGCGGCATCGGCGTCGGCGGAGGAGCCGCGCCCTCGGTGATGCTGACGGGCGGGCCAAGCTGCACCCCGGCGAGCTGCGCCAGGTGCTGCGCCTTCTGCCGCGCGTCGTTGATCGCCTGCTCGCGAGCCTGGCGCACCGCGGCGTCCCGATCCTCGACGACGAAGCTCACGTCGGACACCGTGTTCGCGCCGGCGGCGACCGCGTTATCGATGATCCCGCTGACTTGATCGATCGGCTTGACCTTGACCTGCACCAGATGCGTCACCGTGTATCCGGTGATCGGCGCGGACGGCTGCTGGTAGTCACGATCGACGGAAATGTTGTACGCCACGGTGCGGATGCGCTCGTCGGGGATGCCGGCGTCCTTGAGCGATGCAAGCACCGCGTCCATCTGCCCGTTTACGGTCTCCTGCACGGGCCCCAGGTCCGGCCCCTGGCTCATCACACCGAGCACTACCTGTGCGGTATCCGGCCGCACCATGACGCGGCCCTCGCCGCCAACGGTCACCACCCGCTGCCCCGAGGGCGTCTCTGCTGCTGCCTGACCGCCAAACGGCCGGCGTCCGCTATCCCCCATGGCCGCGATCACCCCACCACCAATAACGAGCAACCCCACGAACGCGGCCGCCGTCGCCCAGCGGCGCATTCTCGACATACGTCTCCTCCTTGGACTCGGACCCGGCGCGCTCGATCACCCACGGCGCTCACGCAGCCGAGGGAGCGCGAAGGTCGCAACCAGCAGCCACAGGACGACGAGAACGAGAACGGCCTCGGCCAGGCGCCAGATGCCCGGCCCATCCGCCGGCTGTGTCGCGGCGAACGGCTCCGCCGACTGGTCGACCGAAGCCTCGCCGCTCGCCTCCGCCGCCGATCCGGCGGTCGCAGGCGTATCGAACGCTTCGCCCCTGGCCTCAGCCGCCTCCGGCGATGCCGAGGCAGCCGCCGGAGCCGGAGGCGCCGCGGCGTCGGGCACGGGCGAAGACTGCTCGGCGGCCGTCGCGGCATTCGCTGCGGCGGCCTCGGTGGCCGTGTCGGCGGCCGATCTCTCGGCACTGGCTCCTCCACTTGATCCGCCATCGGTCATCATGATGTGGACCTCCGCAGCGGATTCCTGCCCTCCGGGCTGGTGCAGGAGCAGGTCCGCCCCGAGCACCAGCACGAGGAGCGCAGCGGCCGCCGCCGTAGCCAGGCGGAGCACCGGCTGGAAGCGAACGAACCACGGCCCCGGCACCACATTCGCCGGCTGGACCATCTCCGGCGTCAACGCGAACGAGCGGGGCACGGCCGGTTCCGGCAGGTCGCCGAGGAGCCGCACCAGCGCGCGGAGTTCTCCCAACGCCGCGCGGCATTCCCGGCACTGGGCGAGATGCGCGTCGATCCGCTCCAGTGTCTGCTCGTCCTCCACGTCTCCGTCGAGGTACGCGGAGAGGAGCTCATCAGGGATGTGTTCGCCGTATCCGGTCACGTCTTCCGCCATTGTAGGCCCATCCGGCGCCGAGCCGCTGCCGGCTCATGCGCTCTCATCGCCACTATGCTGACGGCTGGTCTCCCCCAAAAGTTCCCGCGAACGCGGATCCTGGCGCAGCAACTCACGCAGGCGCGCACGTCCGCGGTGGATCCGGGACTTGACGGTCCCCAGGGTCGCGCCGGTCAGGCTGGCGATTTCCTCGTAGGTGTAGCCCTGGATGTCGTAGAGCACGACCGCCACACGCTGGTCGTCGGTCAGCTTCGCCAACGCCGCCTCCAGCCGCGCGCTCAGCTCCTGGCGCGTGGCGAATGCCTCGGGGTCGGCCGGCGGCGTTTCGACGGCCCACACCGGCTCTTCCTCTACCGGCCGGGCATCCAGCGATTCGGCCGGACGGCGGCGCCGGTAGCGCAGGACGTCGTAGCTCCGGTTGGTGGCGATCCGGAGGAGCCAGGACCGGGCCGACCCGCCGACGAACTGGTCGAGGGCGCCATGGGCTCGGACGAAGGTGTCCTGGGTCACGTCCTCCGCCGCTTCCGGATCGCGGAGCAGGCGGAGCGCCACGCCGTAGACGGCCCGCTCGTGGCGCGCTACCAGCGCGTTGAAGGCAGCCAGGTCCCCCTCGCGTGCGGCCGCGATCAGCTCTTCATCTGGTGGGCAGTCTGGACGATCCGTGGCTCGACCTCCGCCGGGATACGCGGAACTGGCAGTCCGCGGCAGAAAACTCGTATCATCTGGCTAGCGATTATCGCAAACCGTGACGACCTTCGATCCGATCCTTCTTGAATACCGGTCACACTTGGTGCCTTTGGGCTATGCCGGGTGGTGCCACACCTGGATACACTCACACTGGACCGCCGGCCGATGCGCGGACGGAGGAGGAAACATGGCACAGGTGAATCCACTATACGAGCACCAGCGCCCGCGCGCGAGTGCTCGGCCCGCGAAAGCAATTAGCGTACTCCTGGTTGACGACCACGTCCTCTTCCGCCAGGCGTTGCGCCACCTACTCGAAGCCGAGCCGGACATCCGGGTCATCGGTGAGGCAGGCGACGGCCGCTCGGCGCAGCAGCTCGCCGAGCGCTTCCACCCGGACGTTATCTTGATGGATATCAGTATGCCCGGCGTGGACGGCGTCACCGCAACCCGCGACCTCAAGACCGGCATCCCCAACGCCAAGATCATCATCTTGACGATGTTCGCCGAGGACGGCCACGTCATCCGCGCCATCCGCGCGGGTGCCGACGCCTATCTCCTCAAGAACAGCGAGTCGTCCAAGGTCATCGACGCGATCCGGGCCGTGGCGCGCGGCGAGTCGGTGATCGAGCCGCAGTTGGCGACCAAGCTCCTCAACGAGTTCCGCCGCATCAGCGAGTTCCGTGAGGAAGAAACCGTCGCCGGCCTGACCGAGCGCGAGATCCAGCTCCTGCGCCTGGTCGCCAGTGGAATGAGCAACAAGGAAATCGCGGCTGAACTGTCGCTGGCTGAGAGCACGGTCAAGAACCGGCTGTCGCTCCTCTTCGAGAAGCTGGACGTCAAGGACCGCACCCAGGCCGCGATCTACGCACTCTCCCACGGGCTCATCACCCGCAAGGACTGACCCCCGGCGGCGGTTTCCGTCAGCGGTGGCCGCCGCCCCCCTCATGATCTACAACGCCTGGCAAGAGGAAACGTGTCTCCGGCGATCCTTGCGGACCGCAGGACTCGTCGTCCGCCCCCTAAATAAAGCTCCCCTCCCCCAACGTTGGGAGAGGGGTCGGGGGTGAGGGCCAAGCCCCGTTATTGCACCGCCGCCCTGACCTCACGGTACCGCACCAGCGCGCGGTCGATGAAGACGTCAGCGCTGCCGATGTAGCCGGCCGGATCGAGCGCCTGGTCGATCTCGTCTTCGCTGAGCACGGCGCGGATCTGCTCGTCGGCGAGGGCCGCATCGCGCAGCGTGGTGCCGTCCTCGCGCACGCGCGCCACGGCAGCCTGTACTAGGCGGTACGCCGCGGGCCGTCCAACGCGCCGCGCCAGGGCCATGGTCAGCGATTCGGAGAGGAGCAGGCCGCCGCCCATCCCCAGGTTCTCGCGCATCCGCACGGCGTCGACCTCGAGCCCGTCCAGCGCCTGCCGCACCCGCTCGACGGCGCTCGCGGTTGCGAGGAACAGGTCGGGCAGTGCCTCCCACTCGGCCTGCCAGCCGCCGACGGCGCGCTCCTGCTCCTGAGCCATCCCGCTCAGGACCACCGGCACCGCGCCCATCGCCAGCCGCGCTGCGGCCAGGGCGAAGGTCGCATCAACCGGGTTCCGCTTCTGCGGCATGGCCGAGGATCCGCCCTTGCCCGGCGCCGCCCCTTCGGACACCTCACCGACTTCGGTCTGCGCCAGGAGCACCAGGTCGGTGGCGATCTTCGCCATGGCTCCTGAGACGACGCCGAGCGCCGCGGCGATCTCGGCCACGCGGTCGCGCTCAGCGTGCCACGGCAGGTCCGGCACGCCGAGACCCAGGCGCTCGGCCAGCAGCTCCACCACCCGCGTCCCGGCGTCGCCCAGAGAGGCGAGCGTCCCGGCCGCGCCGCCGAACTGAACGACGAGTGCCTCCCGCCGCAGTGCGTCCAGCCGGGCCACCTGTCGGGTGGTCATGCCGAGCCAACGCGCGGCCTTGAGGCCGAACGTGATCGGGAGCGCCTGCTGCATGAGCGTCCGGCCCGGCATCAGTGTGCGACGGTGCTGCTCGGCCAGCGCGGCGCAGGCGTCTCCCACCGCGAGCAGGCGGTCGATGAGAAGCGTGAGCCCGTCCCGCATCTGGAGGACCATCGCGGTGTCGATGACGTCCTGGCTGGTCGCGCCCCAGTGGACGTAGTCCCGCCCCTCCGGCGTGACCTGCTCGGTCAAGGCGCGGACAAGGGGGATCGCCAGCGTCCCGGCGGGTACCGCCGCGCGGTAGAGCGCGGGGATGTCGAAGCGCTCGACCCGGCACGCCGCGGCGATCGCCTGCGCGGCCTCGGCGGGGATGACCCCCGCCGCCGCCTCGGCCTGGGCCAGTGCGGCTTCAAACTCCAGCATCCGGCCCACGTGAGCCTCAGGCGAGAAGATCGCCGCCATCTCCGGCGTGCTGAACATCGGGTTCGCGGGCGACATCCCCCTACTCCGTCGCCGCGTGCGCCTTGGCGGTCCGGGCCTGGAGATCCCGAAGCGCGGTCAACTCCAGTTCCGTCGGCGGGGGCGTGCGCTCCAGGTTATCGGCGAAGCGGAGCGGCCACCCGGTCTGCTCCTGGACCTGCTCGGGCTCAACGCCCTCATGCAGCGAGACGACCGTCAGCTCCTTCGTCTCCGGGTCGGGTCGCATGATGCACAGGTCGGTCACGACCAGCGTCGGCCCCGCCGTGGTCACGCCGCGGCGCTGCCGGTCGTCGCCGCCCGACCCGTGGCCGAGCGACGTCATGAAGTCCACCTTCTCCACGAACGCCCGGAGCGAGTGGCGCATGATGACGAAGATCTGCCCGCAGTGGGTGGCGATCTCCGTCGCGCCGCCCGCGCCGGGCAGGCGGACCTTGGGCTGCCGGTAGTCCCCGATTACGGTCGAGTTGATGTTCCCGAAGCGGTCGATCTGCGCCCCGCCCAGGAACCCGACCGAGATCCGCCCGCCCTGGAGCCAGTAGCGGAACATCTCCGGGACCGAGACCGTCGTCAGCGCCGTCTCGCACAGCTCGCCGTCGCCGATCGACAGCGGCAGCACGTCCGGGCGGGCGCCGATGGTGCCCGACTCGTAAATCAGCGTCAGGTTCGGCGCGTGGGTGAGGCGCGCCAGGTTGCACGCCGCCGACGGCAGGCCGATGCCGACGAAGCAGACGTCGTCGTCCTTGAGTGCCCGCGCCGCGGCGATGGTCATCATCTCGCTTGCCGTGTACTCCACGGAGTCCCTCTCCCTCACACGCGCCATCCCAGCGGGCTGCCGGGTTCGGCTTCCAGGACGTGCTCGCGCATCCAGGCGAGGAAGGTGTCGCGGTCGCGCGAGATGCCGTCCCACGCGGTGTAGAAGGCGTTGTCGCGCTTGTAGTAGCCGTGGGCGTACGACGGGCGGGCCCCGCCCGGCACCTCGGCGATGGCCGTGATCGTCCAGTGCGGGAGGATAACCGAGTTCGGGCTGGGAGCCTGCAAGTCGTCGACGATCTCCTCGACCGTGACGAGCGCACGCTTCGCCGCGAGCACCGCCTCCTTCTGAACGCCGACGATCCCCTCGATCAGGACATTGCCTTGCCGGTCGGCACGTTGGGCGTGGATGATCGCCACGTCCGGCCGGATCGAGGGGATCGCCGCCAGCCGCTCACCGGTGAACGGGCACTCGATGAAGCGGATGTTGGGGTTGTACTCGGGGAGATCGGTCCCCAGGTAGCCGCGGAAGATCGCGCAGGGCATCCCCGCTGCGCCGGCTGCGTAGGCGTTGGCCATCGCCGCGTGGCTGTGCTCCTCCAGCTCCAGCGGGTGGGGCCATCCACGCTCCACCGCGTCGCGCAGCCGGTGCAGCGATCCGACGCCGGGGTTGCCGCCCCAGGAGAAGATCAGCTTGCGGGCGCACCCCATGCCGATCATCTGATCGTACATCAGATCCGGCGTCATGCGCACCAGCGTCAGATCCCGCCGGCCTTGCCGGATGACCTCATGCCCGGCCGCGAAGGGGATCAGGTGCGTGAACCCCTCCATCGCCACCGTGTCGCCGTCGCGGACGCACTCGGCGACCGCGTCGCGCAGCGAGAGAAATGCGACCATCAACTACCTCTCATCACCAGCCAGTAGCCGGTCCCACTAGACGTCGAAGAAGACCGTCTCCCCTTCGCCCTGCAGGCGGATGTCGAAGCGGTAGACGACGGAGCCGTCCACCTCTTCGCGCCGCGCGATGAGCGTCCCGCGCCGCTCCTCCGGCACGCGCTGCAGTATCGGGTCCGACGCGTTGGCCGGCTCATCTTCGAAGTAGATCCTGGTGACGACGTGGTTGAGCAGCCCGCGTGCGAACACCATGACGAGGATGTGCGGCGCCTGATCCTGCTGGTCGTCGAACGGGACGACGCCCGGCTTGATCGTCTCGAACCAGTAGCGCCCTTCCTCGTCGGTACCGGTTCGGCCGAAGCCGATGAAGGTCGGATCGAGCGGCAGCGGGCGCTGGTCGAGCGGGTGGCGGTAGCGCCCGTAGTGGTTCGCCTGCCAGATCTCGACCATGGCGTCGTCGACCGGGAGGCCGTCCCCATCCAGCACGCGGCCTTCGATCCGAATCCGCGTTCCCTCAGTCTCAGGCTTGATCAGGGTGGTGATGACTGCGTCCGGTCGCAGCAGGCAAGGATGGAAGAACGGTCCGACCGTCTGCGTCGGCGTTACCGGAGCCTTGCCCATTACTCGTTCTCCTTCCGCTCCCCAAACGGGGTCGCATTGGGCCCACGCAGCACGATGTCCCAGCGGTACCCAAGCGCCCACTCCGGCTCGGTCACGCTGTGATCGTAGGTGGCGATCATGCGCGAGCGATACGGCTCGGGAACGGCGTTCATGATCGGATCGAGCGCGTGCAGCGGGTCACCCGGGAAATACATCTGGGTGATCAGTCGCGTCCGCGAGGACGGCCCGAGAATCGAGAAGTGGATGTGGGACGGTCGCCAGGCGTTCGGGTCGTTCTTCCACGGATACGCACCCGGATGGATCGTCAGGAACCGGTAAACCCCCTCCTCGTTCGTGAGGCACCGGCCGATACCCAGGAAGTTGGGATCCAGTGGCCCCGGCCAGGTGTCGCGCTTGTGGAGATAGCGCCCGGCGGCGTTCGCCTGCCAGACCTCCACCAGGGTATTCGGCACCGGATCGCCGTTCTCGTCGAGCACCCGACCCGTGACGATGATCCGCTGGCCGATCGCCTCGCCGCCGGTGCCCGCGTTGCGGGTCAGATCCGCATCCTCCGGCGTGATCTCACTGATCGCCGGACCGGGCCCGGTTAGTTCCGTCAGCGTCAGCGGAACTTCCAACAAGGGCAGGTGCGGCGAGCGCTTGATCGTCGCTCGGTACGCGGAGTACAGGTATGGCGGGAATACCTCCCGATCCCCACGGATGATCTCACCGATCGTCGTGGTGTCCATGATCACTCCTCTCCAATACCTCAGCACTCTCACCGTCAGCACGCCCGGATGCGGGCGGATCAAACTCCGCTTTCAACAAGGCGAAGGCTGAGTTGGCCGCCGGGATCCCCGCGTAGGCGGCCACGTGCAGCAGCACCTCGGCCACCTCCGCCGGATCGGCGCCGGTGTTGCGGGTGGCCCGCAGGTGCATCGCCAGTTCGGCCTCGCGACCGAGCGCCGCGAGGATGGCGATGGTCACCAGGCTGCGCGTGCGCCGGTCGAGCCCCGGCCGCGCCCAGATCGAGCCCCAGGCCACCTCGGTGATGAAGCGCTGAAAATCCGCGTCGAGAGCGGTCTGCCGCGCGGTGGCCCGCGCCACGTGCGCTTCGCCGAGAACCTCCCGGCGCACGGCCATGCCGATGTCGTAGCGCGAGTCACTCACCGGCTGCACCTCCTCGTCCCATGGGCGCCTCGATGAAATCCTCCTGCACGGGCCGTGTCAACCGGCCCGGCACGGCGCCCCTCACACCAGCGCCATCCCGACATAGTTCTCCGCCAAACTCGTCGCCGCCGCCCGAGAGGTGCAGACATAGCGCAGTTGGGCGAGCTGCAGCCGTCGCTCGAACGGATCGGCGTCCCAGTTCTGATGCAGCATCGACGTCATCCACCACGAGAAGTACTCCGCCCGCCACACGCGCCGCAGGCAGGTATCGGAGTACCGCTCCAGCAGGTCGGTGCTGCCGGTCCGGAACCAGCTCACCAGCGCCTCGGCCAGGACTTTCACGTCCGCGACCGCGAGGTTCAGCCCCTTGGCACCGGTCGCGGGCACGATGTGCGCCGCGTCGCCCGCCAGGAAGAGCCGGCCATACTGCATCGGCTCGATGAGGAAGCTGCGCATTGTCGTGATGCCCTTCTCCAGCACCGGCCCCTCGGTAAGCGACCACCCATCCCGGGCCAGGCGAAGGTGCAACTCCTCCCAGACCCGCTCATCCGGCCAGTTCGCGATATCCTCGTCCGGGCGCACCTGGACGTAGAGGCGGCTGATCTGCGGGGAACGCAGGCTGTGCAAGGCGAAGCCCCGCTCGTGGTAGGCATAGATCAGCTCGTCGGTGGACGGCGGCGCCGCCGCGAGGATGCCAAGCCAAGCGAACGGATACACCCGCTCGTACGTCGTCAGCACGCCGTCCGGGATGGTCGGGCGGCTCACCCCGTGCGAGCCGTCGCAGCCGGCGATCACGTCGCAGCGCAACTCATGCTGCTTGCCCTCGTGGCGGAAGCGCACCACCGGCTCCGACGAGGTAATGTCGTGCAGGCTGACGTCCTCCACCTCGAAGAGGATCTGCCCGCCGGTCTCCAGCCGGGCTTTGATGAGATCCTTGACCACCTCCTGCTGGCCGTAGACGGTGATCGCGCGGCCGTCGGTCAGATCGCTGAGTGCGATGCGATGATCCTCCCCTTCGACGCGCAGGATGATGCCGCGGTGGACGAGTCCCTCACGGTCGAGACGCTCGGCCACGCCCATCTGCCGCAGCAGGTCGACGGTCCCCTGCTCCAGCACCCCGGCCCGCACCCGTCGCTCGACGTACTCGCGGTCCCGGCGCTCGAGCACCACCGACTCGATCCCCTCGAGGTAGAGCAGGTGGGAGAGGACCAGCCCGGCCGGACCCGCGCCGATGATCGCGACCTGCGTCCGCATCCGAGAGCCTCCTCCCTCCAGCAGCAACCGCGGCCCGGCTTCGGAGCCCACCGAACCTTACGTCAACTCACCTCTCACGACTGCTGTTACTGCTATATCGCCGTCACTCCGTGCTGTCAACACAATCAGGCGAAACAGCGCGCACAGCGTGGCAGCCGGAGCCGATCGGTCCAGGTTGCGCGACAACGGGCACGACCCGTATGCTCTCCCCCACGGGCACGGCACGATCGGCGACACCGCAGGTGGAACCTGCCCTAACGGGATCGATCCGCTCGGGAACGGTGTACCGGTGCAACGAGATGTGACAGACCATCGGAGCCTGGACGACATCCGCGACGGCGGGAGCCGGCTCGCGTCGATCACGGGGTGTCTTCTTGGCGGCGCGGTCGGGGACGCGCTCGGAGCAGCGGTCGAGTTCCTCTCGACCGAGCAGATCCGCACCTCCTTCGGCCCGGACGGGATCCAGGATTACGCGCCCGCCTACGGTCGCCTAGCCGCCATTACCGACGACACCCAGATGACCCTCTTCACCGCGGAGGGTTTGATTCGGTCCGACAACCGCCACCGTGAGACGGGAAACGCTCACCGGCCGACGGTCGTCTACCACGCCTACCTGCGCTGACTGGAGACGCAGGGAATGCACCCTCCGTACCCATTCCCGGAGATCCGCAGCGGATGGTTGCTCGAGCTCCCCGATCTCCGGCACCGGCGCGCCCCCGGCACCACCTGTCTGACGGCCCTCGAGTCGGGTGTGATGGGCACGATCGACGATCCGCTCAACGACCGGAAGGGATGCGGCGGCGTGATGCGCGTCGCCCCGGCCGGGCTGATCGACCCGGGAGATCCCTTTCGGCTCGGCTGCGAGCTGGCGGCGATCACTCACGGACACCCGAGCGGATACCTCGCCGCGGGCTTCCTGGCCCTGGTGATCGACGCCATCGTCGCCGGCCATGACCTGGAGGCTGCGATCACCCTCGCGCGCGAGGAGCTGCGCCGCTGGCCCGGCCACGAGGAGTGCCTCGCCGCGGTCGAGTCCGCGCTGCGCCTTGCCGACGAGGGTCCACCGACTCCCGAGCGGGTCGCGCGTCTGGGCGAGGGCTGGGTTGCCGAGGAGGCCCTGGCGATCTCCCTCTACTGCGCGCTCACGGCCGGCGATTCATTCGAGCGCGGCGTGCTCGCGGCGGTCAACCACTCCGGCGACAGCGACAGCACCGGCGCGATCACCGGCAACATCCTGGGTGCTCTGCTCGGTCCCGAGGCCATTCCCCAGCGCTGGCTTGAACCGCTCGAGCTGCGCCCGGAGATCGAACAAGTCGCCCGCGACCTCTACCACCACTTCGGCAACCCGGGCGAAATTCCGGACCCCAGCACCGACTGGGAGCGCTACCCCGGCTGGTAACGACGGCTTTCACGAAGGAGTCCGCTCATGAACGACGGCCTGGTCGACGCCTTCCGCCACAACGCCTGGGCAACGGGCCAGTTGCTCGCCGTGGCCCAGAACCTTACGGAGGACCAGTTGCACGCGGAGGTGCCGGGCACGTACGGGAGCATCATCGACACGCTCTGGCACACCCTGTCGAGCGAGGCCAGCTACTACCGGCGCCTCACGGGTGATCAACCGCACTGGTACCGGAGGGGCGGGGAGACGCCGAGCCTCGCCGAGCTGGCGACGTATCTGGACGACATGGCGCAGCGCTGGGACCGGTTTCTCGAGGAGCCGTTCGACGCGGAGCGGACGCTCGTTGTCCCGTGGGACGACGGGTTCGATCGCGACGTCCCCGCCGGCGTCATCCTGGCCCAGGCGCTCCACCACGGCAACGAGCACCGCGCCCACATCTGCACGGTGCTGACGTCGCTCGGCATCCCGACACCCGACCTGGGCGTCTGGGACTACGCCGAAGCGACCGACCGCGCACGGCGCCGAGCGTCCTGACGTCGGACGCCCGGCCCCCGCGGGGCCGCGATCAGCCGCCCCGTGCGATCACCGCGGCAGCCGACGCAGTGAAAGAGGAGCGCAGGCCGGGATCGGCGATCTCAGACGCCAGGTCGGCCACGATCTCACTGGCGGCAGCCGCCCAGCGATCCGGGGCACCCAGTTCCGGGCGGTCGGGTGCGATGGCACTCCGCACGGCCAGCGCTCGCCAGAGCACGGGACGCCACCCGTAGCAACGCGCCCCGGCCGCCGTCTGATCGAGTGCCGCGAGCGCCTCCGCCTGGAGCCCCTGCGCCGCGAGCGCCTGCGCCCGCAGCAGCGCCAGGTGCGGCACGGCATCGAGCGACACTTCCGGCTGGATCGCCCGATGGAGCATGTCAACGATCGCGACACAGCGCGCGGGGTCGCCCTCCGCCAACGCGATCCGCGCCCGGCGGAGCCAGCATTCCCGGCGCGCGAGCGCATCGAGGCGGTCGTTGTCCCGCAGCGCGTCGTTGAGTTCGCGTCTTGCCTCGTCGATCCGGCCCTGGCCCAGGAGGGTATCGGTGACACCGGCTGTCGAGGTCCGGCGCCAGAACTCGGAACCGGTCCGGTTCGCCTTCTCCTGTGCCACGCAGAAGTGTTCGTAGGCCTCCTCGAACTGCAGCAGATCCATCATCGTGGCGCCAAGGAGGCACAGCGCGGCGATACTCCATTGCCGGTGGCCGATCTCCACGGCGCGGTCATACCCGGCCGTCGCGTACGCCAGCGCCGACTGATAGTGGCCCTGCAGCATTGACCGTCCGGCGAGGGTCACCAGCGCGTAGACCTCCCCGGCTTGCCAGCCCATCTCCCGGGATAAGTCCAGGGATTCGAGCGCGTAGCGCGTGCGCTGATCCGGATCGCCGTCGGCCGGCGGCACGGTGATCGCGAGCGGCGAGCCTCCGGCCGCCGTCCGCATCGCCAGGCTCGACGCCAGGCCGCGCCGCTCGTCGATGCTCCGGAACTCCGCGATGGCGTGTTCATACAGCGCGTCGCTTCCGCGCAGGTCGCCGGCCATGAAGCGCGCCAGCGCCAGCAGATCGAGGCTTTCCGCGCGGCCGGATTGCGCCCGAGCGGCTTCGAACACTGCGAGCGCCTCTTCATGGGCCCGAACCGCGGCCTCGGGCTGGCCGATGTTGCTGTGCCAGTTGCCGATCCGATTGAGACTGTGTGCGACCGCCAGTGGGTGCCGCAGCAACTGCGCCCGCTCCAGTGCCTGGTGCAGGTAGTCGCCCGCCACCCGATAGTCCCGCGAGGTCCAGGCGATGCCGAGCCCGAGCAGCGCCCGCCACTCCGCCTCGCCGTCGCCGATCGCCCTGGCGGCAGTGATCGCGTCAGTGAAGTCCCGGCTCGCAGCGGGGAAGTCGCCCACCAGCTCGGCGGCTTCCGCGCGGAGCTGATAGGCGCGTGGCAGCGGCTGCAGCTCCAGCCGCTGGGACAGCTCGATCGCCGTGGTGGTGTAGTTGATCGCCGCATGAGGCTCACCGACACTGCCGGCCCGCTCCACGGCCTTGAGCAACCACCCGACGGCGCGCTCGTCACCGGCCTGCAAGTAGTGCCAGCCGATCTCCCCCGCTCGCTCGTCCAGCCGGCCGTCATACAGCCGCTCGATCGCGCCGCCGATCCGCCGGTGCACCTCGCTGCGGAACCGCCGGATCAGCGTGCTGTACACCACCTCCTGGATCAGCGGGTGACGGAACGAGTACGCGCCGGCGCCGAACTCGGCATCCGGAGTGACGAGGTCAAGCTTCGTCAGGACGGCGAGGTGATCCGCGATGGAATCCGGTGCCGGCGAGATTGCCTCCAGCAGATCCCGGGAGAACGACCGACCGATCACCGAAGCCAGTTGGAGATGCTGGCGGACCTCCGGCGCCAGGCGGTCGACGCGCTCGAGAATCAGGGCGTGCAAGGTGCTCGGAATCGTGACCTGGGACAGGTCGGCGTGCGGCGCGACCCGCCACTGCTGCTCTGGGCAGTCGGTGCACGGCTCCAGGTACCCCTGATCGATGAGCGACCGCACGATCTCCTCGATGAAGAGCGGGTTCCCGCCCGCCTTCTCCAGCACCAGCTCGCGCAGGCGCTGCCCATCGTCTGACCGGACCAGCGAGTCAAACAAGGCCATCCGCTCGTCGGCGGCCAGCAGCGCGAGCCAGATCTCACTGAAGCCACTGTGGTACCGCTCCCGGCACGTCTCGATGATCTTCCAAACCGGGCTCCCCAACTCGGGCCGGAACGCCAGCACGAACAGCACCGGCGCGTCCTCGACCAGTTGCAGGAGGTCGACGACGAGCTCCTCTGATGCCAGATCGATCAGGTGGTGGTCGTCGCTCACGAAGACCACCGGCTTCCCGCGGTTCCAGCCGCGGAGGAGCTCCTTCATCACCAAGGCAAGCTCACGCCTGAACGCGTCGGCCGAGATCCCCTCGCTGATCGCCTGCGCCGGGGACGCCTCATCGCCTACCCCGAGGACCGCGGTGATGATCCGCGTCGCCCGCTCCCGGGTTGCCGGGGGGAAGTGCTGCGTGGCGCGCATCACCTTGGCGTGCACCGATTCGGCCGTGTCGTGCCTGGCGATGCCGAACACGCGGCGCAGGCGCTGCCGGAGCGCACCGTAGGGCTCCAACCCGGCGAACGAGACGACGCGATGTTCGAGCCACGCGACGTCGCCGCCCCGGCCGCGGTCGGCCTCCCAGACGCCCCGCAGGTGGGCGATCAGCCGGCTCTTGCCCATGCCCGCGTCGCCGATGAGGCAGGCAACGTGCCCCTTCCCGGTGCTCAAGCCCTCATAGGCACGGCACAACAGGTCCAACTCGGCCGTGCGCCCGATCAGCGGCGCGTCCAGCCCGGCGATATCCCAGAGACGGCCACTGACATCCGTGGGCTGCAGTACGCGATAGGCGTTCTCGGCTCGCGCCTTGCCGCGCAGCGCGAGCTGCCCGACCGACTCGAAGCGGAAGAACGGGGCTGTCGCGCGGTACGTCGTTTCCCCGACCAGGATGCTGCCCGGCTCGGCCTCCTGCTGCAGCCGCGCGGCGAGGTTGATGGCATCACCCATCGCCGTGTACTCGTTCATCGCGGCCGAGCCGAACTCCCCCACCACGACATCGCCGGTGTTGATGCCGATCCGGACGTTGAACTCCAGCCCGTAGGTCTGGCGCACGAGGTCGCGCAGCGGCGCCACCTCGGCTACGATGTCGAGCGCAGCCAGGATCGCGCGCCGAGGGTCGTCCTCATGCGCGCGGGGTGCGCCGAAGAACGCAAGGACGGCATCACCCATTAGGCGCGCGATGGTGCCCCCGTACCGCTCGATCGGCCGCATGAGCGCATCGAAGGCCATGTGCATGATCTCGGCCCATTCTTCGGGGTCGAGTTGCTCGGCGATGCTGGTGGAACCGGCGACGTCACAGAAGAGAATGGTGACCACGCGGCGCTCACGAGCACCGCCGTCACGCAGGGCAGGCGTCATGCCCTCCCGCACCATCTGGTTCACGCGCAGCCTCCCCTACTGGAATGCTGACTATGAATCGGGTCTGGCCGGGACGCGAGTCGACCGTGATCTCCCCATGGTGCTTGCGGACGATGTTGTAGCTGATGTTCAGGCCGAGCCCGGTTCCCTGCCCGGGCTCCTTCGTCGTGAAGAAGGGCTCGAACAGCCGCCCCTGCACGCCGGGTGGGATGCCGGGGCCGGTGTCGCTGATCTCGACGACGACCGAGTCGCCCTCGAGCGCGGTGCGGATGCGCAGGTGCCCCTCGCCGTCCATCGCGTCGGCGGCGTTGTCGATCAGGTTCGTCCAGACCTGATTCAACTCGCTCGCCGAGGTCGTGATCGGCGGCACGCAGCAGTCGTACTCGCGCGACACCTTGATCCCACGGAGCTTGTAGCGGAGGATCGTCAGCGACTGGTCGATCCCCTCGTGGATGTCCACCTCCTGGACCGGCGCCTCGTCGAGCCGCGTGTAGGACTTCACGGCCGCGACGATCTCCGAGATCGTCCGGGCACTCGCCGTCATCTCATGGAGCAGCCGGTAGACGCCCTGGCCGGCGGCGAGCCACCGGAGCACGGCCGGTAATTGGTCGGGAGGCACGAAGTCCTGCAACTGCCGGAGGAGTTCGAGATCCCACCCGACATCCACGAGCTGCGGCGCGAGTTTCCAGCTCTCGGCGATGTTCCGCTCGTCAAGCCACTCCTGCACGGCCACTTCCCGGTCGCTCCGGGTCACCGCATCGAGCCAGACCGCATCGCCCGCATGGGTCTCGATGTCCTGTTGAAGCGCCGACAGGATCGGCAGCATGTCGGCATGCAGCCCGCTCGCGCCGAGGTCGCCGGCACGACGTTCCCACTCGCCGATGATGTCGTGGAGCTGCTGAACACTGCGCACCAGCGCGGCCGCCGGGTTGTTCAGCTCGTGCGCCAGGCCGGCGGCCAGCGTGCCGAGCGCGGCCATCTTCTGATGCTGCACCAGCCTGCTCTCGGCCCCCTGGAGACGCTGGATGACCGTGCGCAGCAACGCGAGCATCGCCGTTGGATTGGCGAGCAGCGTCCGCTCAAACACCTCGCGCGAGATCGGGAGGACGGTGCTGGCCACCCGCGCTCGCACCGTGGCCGTCCGCCCGGACCCACCGAGCATCCCCATCTCGCCGACGATCTCGCCCGCGCCGCGCACGCCGATCGGCACGTCGATCTCGCCCGACCGCCGGAGAATCTCCACCTCGCCCGTCACGATGACGAACGCGTTCTCCGCGTCGTCCCCCTCGGCGATCAGCGTCGCGCCCTCTTCGAGCGCCATCGGCTCCGTCATGCCAATCAGCTCGTCGAGAGCCGCGTCCGGAAGCTGCGCGAAGAAGTCGCCCCTGCGGAGAACCGCCCGCAGCCGAGTCGTCGTGGTAGCGTCATCAGCCGAATGCTGTCGCTGCATGGCCCGGCCTACAGGCTGCTCAGGTAGCGATGGACGAAATGGACCGCCATTGCCCCCTCGCCGGTCGCTGACGCGATCCGCTTGATCGACTGGTGCCGGATGTCTCCCGCGGCGAACACCCCTGGGACGTTCGTCTCCAGCAGGTACGGCTGTCGCTTCAGCGGCCAGCGCGCCGCGCCGTTGCGCGCCCCTTGAGGTCCGGTCCTGTCAGAACGAACCCCGCATCGTCGAGTGCCACCAAGTCCCCCATCCAATCCGTGAACGGCTTGGCGCCGATGAAGATAAACAGGTCATTCGCCGGGACGGTCCGCTCCTCCCCGGTCTGTGCGTCCGCAAGACGCAGCCCTTCGAGGCGCGTCTCGCCCAGCGCCTCGCCCACCGTGGTGCGGAACCACACCTGGATGTTCGGAATCTCTGCGATGCGATCAACCAGGTACTGGGACATACCCGACTTGGGCAGCGAGTCGCCGCGCACCAGGAGCGTCACGCAGCGGGCAAACCGTGCGAAGTACACGGCCGCCTGGCCGGCCGAGTTGCCGCCGCCGACGATGAAGACATCCTCGTCCTTGGCCGCCATCGCCTCCGACAGCGCGCCGCCGTAGTAGATGCCCTTGCCGTGCAACCGGTCGACACCGGGTGCCTCCAGCCGGCGGTACGACACCCCGGCCGCGATCAGCAGCGCGTGGCAACTGATCTCGCCACCGCTCGCGGTCCGCACGATGCGGTACTGCCCCTCCAGCCGGAAACCGGTCACTTCGGCATTGAGGATCTCGGCCCCGAAACGCCGTGCCTGGGCGACGGCCCGGCGTGCCAGATCGGACCCGCTGAGACCCGCGGGAAAGCCCAGGTAGTTTTCGATCCGCGAGCTGGTTCCGGCCTGCCCGCCTGGAGCGTGGCGCTCGATGAGAAGGATGCGCAGTCCCTCAGATGCGCCATACACCGCCGCCGCAAGCCCGGCCGGTCCGCCCCCGACGATGATGAGGTCGTAGAAGGGCAGGGCGGCCTGCACCGTGAGCCCGATCCGCGCGGCCACTTGCTGCTGGCTCGGCTGTTCGAGCGTGGTGCCATCCGGCAGGATGACGACCGGCAGGCGCGTCAGGTCGAGCCGGGTCTGGCTGGCCAGCTCCCGCGCTTCCGGGTTGCTCTCGACGTCGAGCCACCGGTAGGGCACCAGATTCCGCGCCAGGAAATCCTTGAGCTCGAAGGTCTCGACCGACCACCGGTGACCGATGAGCCGGACCCCCTCGAACGGCGGTGACCAGTTCGCCATCCAGTCGTCCAGCACCTCATCGACGACCGGGTAGAGCCGCTCGTCGGGTGGATCCCACGGCTTGAGCAGGTAGTGGTCGATCTGCACGTCATTGATCGCCCGGATCGCCGCCTCGGTGTCGGCGTACGCCGTCAGGAGGACCCGCTTGACATCCGGGTAGATCTGGATCGCCTCGGTGAGGAACTCGATCCCGGTCATGCCGGGCATCCGCTGGTCGACGATCAGCAGCGCGAGCGGCGCATTGCGCAGGCGCAGTCGTCGCACCGCGTCGAGCGCCTCCGCACCGGACTCCGCGCGCAGGATCCGGTAATGTTCGCCGTACCGCGCTCGGAGGTCACGCGCGACCGCGGCGAGGACGCTTGGCTCGTCATCGACGATGAGTATGGCGGGCTGGTCGGCCATCCTGTTCCTCCGTCGTCCGCACGGATCTCGCATCCCAGCCGGAGCGCCTCTGACGACTCCGAGTGCGCCCGCTTCCCGTTGCCGGGGCACCCATCGTCCGCTGCCGGACATGACGCCGAGGCGCTTCCCTGCACCCGACGATAGTCCAGCCCGCGTCTCCCGCCACCGTGAGCATTACCTGTTTCACTCCTACGCAGGGGTCCCAACTCGGTCCGCCGGGCGCAGGTCACCCCGCTGCCTGAGACCGAATGCGGTCGAACCCCATTCGCGTTGGCCGTCATCCTGAGCGGAGCCGTCCGCGGCGGGGGCCGCGGGTGGCGCAGCGAAGGATCTCGCGTCGGAACTCAATCAACGTAGAGATCCTTCGACCCGGACGGAGCCTCCGGGTCCGACTGAACGACGCACCGTCTCCGCTCAGAATGACATCCGCACCACCGTACAGGCGGGACACATAACTCACCCCAGGCGTCTGCGGGCCGTGATACGTCGGACAGCGCGGGCGCTATCGCACCAGCCCGTACTTGTGGGCGAAGGAGGTCGCAGCCGTGCGGGAGGAGATGCCGAGCTTGTTGTAGATCGACTGGAGGTGACCGCCCACCGTGCGGGGGCTGATCGAGAGCCGCACGGCAACCTCGGCGTCCGTCAGCCCCTCGGCGACGAGGCGGAGGACCTCGATCTCGCGAGCGGAAAGCCCGCCCGGCACGGCCGTGGGGCGTGGCTCCAGGTTGTCGATCACAGCAAGCAGCGGCTTGGCCCCGAGCGCCTCGGCCGTCGCACGCGCTGCGGCGAGCAACCCACCGGCTTCGTGACCGCGGCCGGAGGCGATCAGCAGTTCCGCGTGGGTGACCTGAACGAGCGCCAGCGAATACGGCGCTTCAAACGACGCTGCCAGCCGCTCCGCTCCGACGAGGTGCTGGCGCGCTGCCGCGAAGTCCCGCCGCAGAGTCGCCAGGCGCGCCAGCGTCCGATGCGCGGTGAGCATCGCCAGCGGCTGACGTGGGTTGCTCGCGTGCCGCAGCCCTTCGCGCTGACACTGCCAGGCGCGATCCAGATCCCCCTGCGCCGCGTAGTACCGTGCCCAGAGGTGGTCCGGAGTAGCCCGGCCCACTTCGATGTCGCTCCAGTCCAGCCAGCGCTCCAGCGCCAGAATCCACCGCCGCGCCCAATCGAGGTCGCTGTCGTCAAGAGCCAGCTCGGCGGCGACGCCGATCAGGCGCAGGCCGAAGGGGAAGTGGCTCAGCGGCGGCTCGGTGTCGGGGCCGTCGGGCAGCGCTTCGGCGATGCGCGCCCACGCGCGGGACGAGTCCCCCTGGCGCCGGTCGAGATCGGCCAGAATCCGCCGCATGCCGAGCGGCTGGGCATTGGCACCCAGGAACGCCGTGGCGCTGGCACGCGCCTCGTCCCAGCGTCCTTCGAGCAAGAGCGAGTCGATCATCGTCGGGAGGGAGCCCGGCGGGACGAGCGCTCCGAAGACCGAGTGACGCCACGCCCGCGCCGCCTCATCCAGCATCCGGCGCCGCTCTTCGACACGATCCGGATAGTAGACCTGAAGCACCAGATCGAGCTCCCAGTCATAGGTCGCCCCGACCATGTGGTACGCCTCTGTCTGCCGGAAGTAGGTGCGAGCCTGGTCGAAGGCCGCCCTCGCCTCGCTCGGCCGGCCCAGCCCGCCGTGCGCCAGCCCGATGGCAAAGTAGGCCGTGCCGTGCTCGCGGGGATCGGCCGTCGACGGTGGTAACGTTGGCGTCATCGACCAGGGCCGTGCCGTGCTCGCGGGGATCGGCCAAAGGCGACTCCGCCAGGAACCGCTCGGCCTGTTCCAGCGCCGGGCCGTAGGCGCCATAGTGTGCGAGGAGTTGCGCGTACGTGGCGCGGCTGACCGCGTAGGCGAGCGGCGTGCCTGCCAGGGCATGTCGGGTCGACTCCGGCAATCCCTCGATGCCCCGCCAACTTTCACGCAGCGCGGCGTACGTGTTCTGCGCGGCATACGTGCGCACCCGGGCGTTGCAATAGGGAATGATGGTCCGCAGCTCCTCGTCGCCAACCTCATTGGCGATGCGCTGGGCGGTGTCGAGGTACGCGATCGCTCGCTGCGGGTCCGTGAAGCGGTACGCCTCGGCAAGCTCACAGAGGAGCCACGCACGCTCTCGCTTCCGGTGGTCGTCCCCTTCCAGGATCGCCAGCGCCTTCTCAAACCGCGCAGCCGTCACCGCCAGCGCGAATGCGCCGGCCGCCCGCCGTCCCGACGCGATCAACCACTCGGCCGCCCGCGGGTCGCCGGCCTCCGAGAAATACCGTGCCACCACGTCCGGATCGGGGTTGGGCTCGGCGGCGAGCACCTCTGCGATCCGACGGTGCCATGACCGTCGGCGGAGCAGGATCATGTGCTCGTAGAGGGACTGGCGGTAGAGCTTGTGCCGGAACCGCAGCACGGGCTCCTGCGGCAGCTCGACCATCACCCGGACCGCGAGCGCCTGCTCGATCACGTCGGCCAGCGCCTCATCGCTCACCTCCGTCACCGCCTGCCAGACGTCGATGGGAACCTCCTCCCCGATAACCGCGGCGGCCTGCAACAGGTGGCGTGCTTCGGGCGCAAGACGCTCGAGCCGCTCGTCAATCAACTGGCGGAGTAACGGCGGCACCCGGACACCGCTCAGCTCACCGAGAACCCAGCCCTCGCCGGCGAGCCGCAGCACCCCCTCATCCTCCAGCGACTGGAGCAACTCGTTGACGAAGAAGGGATTGCCTTCGGACGAGTGCAACAGGAACGTGACCAGCCGATCCTGGTCCGCCTGGGAAAGGGGATAGCGTGCCGTCACCAACTCGACGACGGCTTCCCGGTCCCACTCGCGCAGGGTGATGCGCTCGGCCTCGGTCTCGCGCAGCACATGGGGAAGGAGCCGGTAGAGTGGCTCGTTCGGCCGCAATTCGACATGCCGGTAGGTCACGACGATCAGGATCGGACGCTGACCAACCTGTCGGCCGAGGTGCCGCAGGAGGTGGATCGATTCTTCATCCGCCCAGTGCACGTCTCCGAGGAGGAGGAGCACCGGTCGGTGGCGCGAGAGTTCAGTGAAGAACGACAGGACCTGATCGTGGAGCTTCCGCCGTCCCGCGACCGCCTCGAGCGCATCCTTGACCGAGAGCGCCGGGGCGGGGACGGGCAGATTCGGCGGTGCGCGGTCAGTGCGGAACATTTCGAGCCACGGGCCGTAGGGCGGCGTGCCGTCCAACTCGTAGCACCGGGCGCCGATCACCTGCACGCCGGCCGCACGCGCCTCGCCCGCCAGCGTCTCGATCAACACCGACTTCCCAACGCCCGCATCCCCCGCGACCAGGACCACGCCGCCCCGCCCCTCGATCGCCGCGTGCAGCGCAGCGAGCAACCGCTCGAACTCCACGCGGCGTCCGATGAGCTGCCGTCCGGTACTCGGGTCACCCCACACGGCGCCATGATCCGGCTCTTGGGCCGGCTCCTGGGCACGATCCAGCGCAGCCGAGGGTACGAAGAACTGCTCCCCGAAGCGCCCCGCACGCTTTTCGGCCGGTAGCCTGCCGTCGTGAATCCAGCGGCGGATCGTGTGCGTGGACACCCCGAAGTGGCGGGCAACGGCGGGCAGGGTCAGCCATTCGCTGCCGTCGAAATCCGTGGAACCGGGCGCGTATCCTCCGTCGCTCATCAAGTCGGCCCCGGTCGTGCGGTCGGTTCGGTTCGCTGATTCTAATGATTATACCCTGGCGATCCTCGACGAGGGGAGCGGCTCGCGTCAGGCGGCGGTAGACGCGCTACGACGCGTCATCCGGAATGGTCGCGAGAGCGCCTAGCGGCACCGGCTTCAACGGCACCCGCGCGTTGAAGACGCCTGCCTCGTCCGGTGCCACGCCATACCGACCTTCGAGGTAACGCCCCACCACCTGCGAACAAATCCGTCCCTGGCAGAAGCCCATCCCGCAGCGCGTGCGCCGCTTCAGCCCGTTTAGCGTGGTCACCCCGGCCGCAACTGCCTGATCGATCTGGCTCGCCGTGACCTCCTCGCAGCGGCACAGCACGGTTGTCGGCTCTACCAGGCGTGCGATCCCGGGCGGTTCGGTGTACACCTCGTTGAGCATCCGGGCGAAGGCGCGACCCTGCCGGATCGTGCGACGGAGCGGCCGCGCCGCCCGATCATACGCCTCGGCTCCGATCACCCCCAGGTCGTATGCGATCGTCAGCCCCGCCAGCGCACCGGTGGCTTCGGCGAGGTCGGCTCCGCCGATCCCACTCACCTGCCCCGCCACATAGAACCCCGGCCGGCTGACGCGCATCCCATCGTCGTGTGCCACGTACCAACCGCCCCGCTCCCGTGCGAAGGCGAGCGCGCACCCGGCAAGCTGCGCCAGCTCGGTGGATGCCGCAAACCCGAAGTGCAGGCAGAGCGTATCGGCCTCGAGCACCTGCCTCGTCTCCGGCACGATGTTCCACCCGGCATCCTTCTCCGCGATGACCACCTCGCGGAGTTCGCCATCGCCACGGGCTTCCACCACTGTGTAGTTGTGGAAGTACGGGACACCGGCCCGGCGGAGGGCAAGGCGGTAGTCCGCCCACTGCCGGAGGCGGCGAGGCTGGCCGACCACCGCCTGAGCGTGCCGGAGTCTGTGCGTCGGCTCCGTCAGCCCGACGCAGTCGACCACGGCGGCGACCTCACCGCCCGCCTCGACAATCTGGGTGGCAATCGCAAGGAGGAGCGGTCCGGTACCCGCGAGAACGAACCGCCGCCCCGGCAAGATACCGTCGTGGCTGAGCACGCGTTGCGCTGCTCCGGCGGTCATCACACCGGGCAGGGTCCACCCCGGAAACGCCGCGACCCGCTCGATTGCACCCGTCGCGATCAGGACGGCCGCCGCCTCCAGGACATCCACCCGGTCGTCGGCCACGAGCGCCAGCCGATTCGGCTCGAAAAAGCCCCACACCGTCGTCCCGAGCCGCACGTCGACCTTCGACCGCTCCAGCGCGTGGTGCCGTTCGCGGCCTTGCTGGCGCAACTGGTCCAACTCACGACCGCGGCTGGACCCCGGCGCGACGCCGAAGTGCTTGTAGTACTGCCCGCCGACGTGTTCGGCTTCGTCAATGAGGATCGCCGGGACGCCGTACTCCGCGAGAGCCAGCGCGGCCGCGATCCCCGCCGGCCCAGCCCCGACGATGGCCACCGCCTGTTTCCGCGTCATGGCTCACGACTCCGTTCGGTCCGCACGCGCGACCGCGCCGGATGTCACGACCATGCCCGGTCGTGCCGTGGTGACGCAGGCACGCCGGTTCGGCTTCCCGTCGACCGTCACCAGACACTCGTAGCAGACCCCGATGCCGCACAGCGGACCGCGTGGCTCGCCCGCGATGCGCGTCGTGCGGAGCACCCGATGCCCACTCGCGAGTAACGCACCGAGAATCGTCGCGCCGCGGTGCGCACGGATTTCCTGTCCGTTCCAGGAGAAGGCAAAGGTGTGCTCGTGAGCCGGTTCTTCGTGGTCACCCGCGTCGATTCGCACGCCCATCAAACCTCCTCCAGAGCCTCTGGGTGGGCCATACTCCCGCCTCGCGAGTTGAGCGTCCGTGGCTTCCGGTTTGGCGTTGTTTCATGCGGCAAAGCGGTCGGGCCGAGCGGGTGTTAGATCAAACCGGGGCGTTCTCTCCAGGACCACGTCCGCCACCACTTCCCCTACTGCTGGGCCGAGCATCATCCCGATGTCGAACCCACCAGTGGCCACCACGAATCCGCGCACCTGGTGCGTCTGGCCGAGGATCAGCATCCGGTCCGGTGTCTTGGGCCGCAAACCCGACCAGGCACGGATCACCTGGACGTGCCGCAGGTGTGGGTACATCTCGGTGATCCCCCTGGCAAAGTCCCGCATCACCGCCAGTGTCACGCGCTTTTCGAAGCCTGCGTCTTCCTGGATGCTCCCGATGATCCCGTTCGCCGCCCAGGTGCTCCGGATCGAGGGCGAAATCCCCATCACCACGCGCCGTGGCAAGCAGGTCAGCGGCTCGGTGACCAGAACCTGCCCGCGGATCGGGATGACCGGCGTGTGGAGCCCCACCATCGCGCTGACCTCACCCGCCCAGGCACCCGCCGCATTGACCACGGTCTCCGTCTCGATCCGCCCCCGGGTCGTCTCGACGCTGACCACCCGCCCTCCCCGGACGGTGATCCCCGTGACCGTGGTCATCGGGACCAGCTTGGCTCCCAACTCCCGCGCGCGCTCCAGATACCCTGCCACCACCGCGAAGGGGGACACGAACCCGCCCCGTGGCGTGTGGCACCCCCCAAGCACCCCCTCCGGCAGCAGCGGCTCAAGCTCCCGGAGCTTGTCGCCGGACAAGACCTCGACCTCGATCCCCACCGACCGCTGGCACTCAGCCCAGTCGATCACATCCGCGAGGGACTCCTCCGTCATCCCCACCCGAATGACCCCAGTGGGTTGGAAATGGACCTCGCGCCCCAGGCACTCACTCAGCGATGCATACAGGTCCGCGCTGCGCCGGCTCAGATCGGCCATCAGGCCAGGCGGTCTGGGAGAAAGCGACACGAGGCCGACATTGGCACCCGAGGCCTCACTGCAGAAGTCGCCGCGCTCCACGACGACCGCGTCCACCCCGGCCTCCGCCAGGTGGAACGCCGTCGCCGCACCAAACACCCCAGCCCCGACGACCACCACATCCGCCCGGCGCGGCAAGGCATCAGCTACCAGCATCCCGCTGCCCCTGCATCCATCACGTCACCGCCCCGAAACCCGTCCAGTCGAGTTCCGCCACCCGTCCCCGCCAGCGCCAGGTTCCAACACCGCCGACCCCCAAACCCGAATTCGGAGGCCAGCACCCACGACCGAACCGGCAGCCGGCGGCAGGCATCCCGCCGACATCCTTCCCAATCGATTGCCCTAGGCAACAGTTCCGCGGCGACGATAACGCAGTGGCACAGAGCCGTCAATGAACGTCGCAAATAGCCCTGGGCAGTCTGTGGCCTTCCCGAGGGACCACGGACACCTCGCTGATCATCCTCCCATCGCGCCGCAACTGTAGTGTGCGGGCAGAGACGAACCATCCGCGGCCATCCACGCGACGACCGCAGGACATTCTTTAATAAGCCCGCCCATGATGGACGGCTAGGCGCCAGTCACTCTTCGCACAGCCACCCCACTGCGAGGGGACGGCGATCACCATAACCCCAGGACGCTCAAAGGCCAACTTGCGACCACGGCTCGGCCGACGTGAGCTAGCTACTTATCCGACTCAATATGGTCGCCTGCAACGTCCGACATCATTTTGCCGCTACGGCTGCATGTGCACTACTTTCTCTTTCACCCAACAGTCCTGTTTCCTTTTCTAAATGACTCTGGTATAGTACAAGCGAGCAACATCCAGAATGGGAGGAAAGGGGAAACGGGGAGAGGCATGTTCGTTCGCGCGATAGTCGTTGCCGTTATAGGTCTGTTCCTGGTTGCCTGTACCGAGAGTGATGTCACCCCCACGCTAGTACCAACAGGAACAAGCGCGGTGATCGCGGAGGTGGAGCCGACGCCCACGCCTTCTCTCGCATCAACGCCGACACCCCGACCAACCCCCACACCAACGCCGACACCCACGCCACGGCCCACATCGACCCCGACGCCGATTCCCACTCCGACACCGGAGCCAACTCCGTTGGTGTATGACGGATCAGGAGACGATGTAATCGACATTCAGAAGCCGGGCGGCCCGTCAGCGCCCGCGCTGCTTTACGTGCGCGGTAATGCCGAGTCTCGGCATTTCGCCGTAAAGGGTTACGACGCAACGGGGAGTTCCACCGGGCTGCTGGTGAACACGACCGATCCGTATGAAGGGGTCCGGCCACTGGACTTCATGCAGGGGGAGTTTACCTCACGGCTGGAAATCAGCGCGAATGGTCCTTGGTACATCGAGGTGCGACCCATCAGCAGCGCACGAGTCATCCAGGCGCCCGGCACTATCGAGGGAATCGGTGACGACGTCTTCCGCGTCAGCGGCAGGACCGACACAGCGACCATCCGGGGGAACGACGCTAGCCGACACTTCGCCGTCATTGTCTACGGCGACGAGCGGCGCCGACTAGTCGTGAATACTACCGATCCCTACGACGGCCGGGTCATCGTGGGACAAGCAATCATGGTTGAGGTGGATGCCGAAGGTCCCTGGGCAATCACATTTGAGTGAGTCGAGCTCACCAATGTCAGGTAGAGTTGACGAGCCCGTTTGGCGCAGACGTGCCCCGCTCCGGATCCGAAGAGATGAGGAGCGTTGGGTGACTCCCAAGAACGGTCCGTGGCTATTGCATGCCGTACTGTGCGATAGGGTGCAGCAACACTCCGACGGGACTTCGGATATCCTGGGCATCTAAGGTGTCTATGGTGTCTCAATTGCCGCAGGGGACCTCGCTCCTGCCCTGGTGCCCGTGCGGTTGGCGCTGAGATTCGCTTCGGCCTCCGAGGGCCGGCACCAGTTAACGCTCCTCCCCTCCGATCAGGACGACCGTGCGCATCCAGTCAACGCCGCGACGCTGGAGCTAGTCTTATCCGGGCCGGGACCGATCCGAGTACGGCGTCTGCTCGCGGAATTCCACAACACGCCACTGAATGAAGGGCCGGCGTGGATCAATGTCCTCCTCGATGGCCGGAAAGTGACGCGCGTGCCCTTGGTACTTCGGTTCGTCACCACAGAGGCGTGATCTTACCGAGCCAAGGAGACGCCCAACCCGAGGCCAGCCCGAACAATGCTGGCACCCGCTCGTTGGCACTGCACTGATTGAACTAGGCGACGGCGTACCGCCCTCGTGGCAGAAAGTCGTGTGACCGTTCGAAGCACGGGGGCGGTCATCTGAGGTGGCTGGTCCTGCAGTCGCTCCGGCGTCACCTGCGATCGACTCGCAGGCGCAGGGACCGAGTCTTGGCTACACACCCAAGCTCAAAACGCGAGATCGGGTCAAGAAAGGTGTCAGAGCTAGCAGGCCGCCTCGCGCGCATGAGCCGGGGAAACAGTATTTGTCCCTTGGGAATCGGGAGAATGCTGGGGGTGCCGAAGGTGGGAGTCGAACCCACACGCCCTTGCGGGCAGCGGTTTTTGAGACCGCCGCGTCTGCCATTCCGCCACTTCGGCGCGGTGCTCGCCTAAGTATACGTGCTCTTGGGCCTGTGCGGCCACTGGCGTGGGGCGTGTTTGCCGGTGTCGCGGGGTGGTGCCTACAATGCCGCCACGATGACGTGCTGGCGCCGATCCGGCTCACGACGCCGAAGGAGGGTGCGTTCTGTCGTCGACCGCAATCGCGTTGGTGATCATCCTGGCACTCTACCTGCCCATTGTGGGCTACCTCTACGGCCGTCAGGGCCGCTGGGCCGGGGCGGCCGGATGGGCATTGCTCGTGGTGAGTGTGGCGGGGTTCGGCACCGGGGCGTCCCGGTCGTTCACCTGGGGAGGGCTGGTCTTCCTGGCCGCGGCGATCTTCGGGTTGATGCTGGTGGCGTTCGACGTGGCCGTGCGAGCGCGTGGGCGGTGAGGCGGCATAGACTCCCCCCATCAGTGGGTGCCCGACAAGGACGGGGCGATGGCCGAGAGGGGTTCGCGGATGGCAAGCGACCACGTTAGGAGCGAGCAAGCGATCGGGCGGGATTCGGCAAGCCCCCGGACCCAAGAACATGCCCCGATTCATACGGCCGGGAAGCGGGAGGTCGACCTGTACGTCCGCACGTACAACACGCTCCTCCAGAGTTCGGGGCCGATCAAGGTTGAAACGCTGGAGCCGGCCCACCTGAATATCCAATCGAGCCTGCACGCAGGCGCCCTGGAAAAGGCGCCGGATATGAATGCGTTCATGTACAGCACCCTCCGGCTCCCGGCGAGCATGGTTCAGGTCCAGCACATCGTGCTGGGACAGTCGGCCTACAACTTCGCCCAGGCCGGCTACCCGGACCTGGAGCGGTGGGAACGCGTGACCGCGCCGGGTCGGCGACGGCGCTGGTGGTACGACGGCAAGGCGATCCTGGCCGCGTTCGTCGCCTCGGCGTCGGACCTCGACGATCTGGTGCCGACCATCGTCGCGTGGCAGATCGAGTGGAACAAGATGCACGCGATCATCGCCGGCGACGACCACCTGCGGTCGCTGATCGCCGAGGCGGCGGGCTCCGGCGGCAACGTGGCGCCGCAGGTGGTCGAGGAGATCCGCGAGCGGCTGATGATCGCACCGAACGACTGGGAGCGTCTGGCGGGAGCCTGGGGTGACCGGCTGTGGGAGAACCTGGAGCTGGTGGCGCAGGACAAGAAGCGGCTGACGCTCCAGATGCTCGGCGGCACGTATGTCGGCTACGCGCGGACGATCCACCGCTGGTGGACGCCGATCGAGAAGCTGCTGCTGGAGCGCGAGCTGATCGACCGCCCGATCTACTTCATCTCCTCCAACACCCACAGCATCGTCAACATCCTCTCCGGCACCGCCCGCCGCCGGCGAGATCGGCTCATCCGCTTCGTCGAGGAGACGGAGAATCGCGAGCTGCTGCCGGAACTCCGGGCCATGCAGGCCGGGACCAGCCGCAGCAACTGGGACAACTTCCTCTACTACACCGCGCGGCTCTACTACGGTGTCCACCCGGAGGAACGTGCCGCCCGCAATGCCGAAGAAGAGGAGCGCGGGATTACGACGATCGAGCCCGAGGCGGGGGTGGACGTCGCCGTCCAGATCATCGAGCTGAATCGCCTCCGGCCGGAAGACTTCGACCCGCGCCTGCGCGCGCTCGGGGAGCTCCGGCCGGAGGGCTCCGACGCCGTGGTGATCAACATCAACTACCCGCTCGGCATGGCCGCATACCATATTTTCTCGCGGATCGCGATGAGCACCCACCAGATCAAGGGGGTCTACATCCTCGGGAAGGCGGCCACGCTCAACGCCCGCATCGGCGACGTCATGATCCCCGACGTGGTCTTCGACGAGCACAGCGGCAATACCTACTGGCTGCGCAACAGCTTCGGCGTCGAGGATCTGACACCCTTCCTGGTCTACGGCTCAGCGCTTGACCACCAGCGCGCCGTGACGGTGCTCGGCACCTATCTGCAGAACCGCGAGTACCTCGACTTCTTCTACCGCGAGAACTACACGGTGGTGGAGATGGAGGCCGGGCCGTATCTGAGTGCGCTCTACGAGGATACGTTCCTGACCCGGCATGGGCAGGGGGAGCACGTGAACCTGGCCGAGATCCCGATCGATCTGGGGATCATCCACTACGCGTCGGATACGCCGTATACGCGCGCGCAGACGCTCGGCGCCCGCGGCCTCTCCTATTACGGGATGGATTCGACGTACGCATCGACGCTGGCGATCGTCCGACGGGTGTTTGAGCAGACGGGGATCCTCCGCCCGGCGGCGCCGCGGCACAACTGACGGCGCCGCGCGGGCTACGTCTTGATGCGAATCCAGCCGGGCGGGTCGCTGGCGGGGAACGATCCCTTCGATGCCTCTTCGACGACGTCCTGTGACACATCCTCGGCCGTGGGGGTCGGGGCAACAGGCACCGGCGCGGGCGTGCGGCGACGATACCAGCGAACCGCACCCCCCACCACGAGGCCCACCAGCGCTAGGCGAAGGATATATTCACCGCGCATGCGTTTCCCCCTTCCCGCGGCGGGGTGACGGGCAACTACCCGGCCGCCACCTCCCGCTCGATACAGGCAAGCACCGACTGGTTGATCCGCTCCACCATCGACCCGATCCGGTCGCCGACGACCCTGGCGAGCACACCGCTGAGGCTTACGTCGGTGTGCCACCGAACCAAGGTGCCGTCACCGTCCGGCTCAAGCTCCACGGTGTTGACCAGCTTGGCCTTGCCGAAGAAGTCGCCGCCCTGCACCTGCATCACGGCGCGCCGCGGAGCATCCCGCTCCAGCCAGGTTCCCTCGCACTTGAGCCGCTGCCCATAGGCGTGGAGCTCAAAGGTGAAGCGCCGGTCGTCGACCACCTTGACGTTCTCGAAGCCCTCCGCACACGCGCCGTAGCGGTTCGGATCGGTGAGGAAGTCCCACACTGCTTGCGGGGCGGCCGCGACCTTGCCCTGCCCACTGTACTCCATCGCCTGGCCTCCTTCATGTTCGGTCCACCCGGTCCCATCACCGGAACCATTGTGCCCCATCTTCAGCGTAGCCGCATCCTGCGCACCGCTCGTGCCCAGGCCACGACCCGGCGGGACCGCCGTCCCACCCCAATAGGGACTTGTTGGCGATCGGCTCGCGTTGACCGGTGCGAACACGTGTACGTACATTCGAGGCGGACGAGATGCGTGGCCCATCTCCCCGTCGCGCGTTGCCCATCGGCCCGATCTCCTCGCAACGGTCGCACAAGCACCCGGCAGCCGCTGGGCTGCCGGGGGTGCCACGTGGAGGATGCACGGTTCATGCGGAAGCTGCTCGGGTTCCGGAGGCTGCTGGTCTTGACGGTCGCCCTCGGCCTTGCCACGGGCGTCGGTCTCGCCGTGGTCCATCAGACGCACGCGGTGACCTACACCGTGACCGACTTCAGCGACGTCCCCGACGCCGCGCCGGGCGACGGCACCTGCGAGACGGCGCCGGGCAACGGCGTCTGCACGCTGCGCGCGGCGATCCAGGAGGCCAATGCCGCAGCCGGTCCTGCGGTAATCGCGCTGCCGCAAGGCACGTTCACGCTCACGCTGACCGGAACCGGGGAAGACGCGGCCGCCACCGGTGACCTCGATATCACCGACACGCTGACCATCACCGGCGCCGGCGCGGGTCGGACGTTCGTCGATGCCGCCGGAATCGACCGCGTGTTCCACGTCCACGCTGGCGCGTCGCTCGAGCTCAACAACCTCACGACGCGCGGAGGAGACACGACCGGCCAGGTCACCGCGGACGGCGGCGCGATCCTGAATCAGGGCACCCTGGCGCTGGTGAATGTCACGGTCGAGGACAGCGTCGCCGGAGGCGCGGGCGGCGGGGTCTACAACGGCGGCACCGCTACCCTGACCAGCAGCGCGGTGATGCGGAGTCGCGCCGCGGGCGGCAACGGCGGCGGGATCGCCAACGCGGGCGAGCTGACCGTGAACCGCAGCCTGGTCCAGCAGAACACGACGGAGGGCAACGGCGGCGGCATCGCCAATGCGGCCGCGGGGACCGTCACCCTCACCCACAGCAACGTCAACGGCAACGTCGCGGGCATCGACGGCGGTGGGTTGTCCAACGACGGCGGCACCGTGCGGATCGAGGACCAGAGCGGGCTGACAGGGAACGAAGCGGGCGCCTCGGGCGGGGCGCTCCGCAACCAGGGCGGCACCCTCACCGTCACCGATGCCAGCATCACGAGCAACCGGGCACGCACCGGCGGCGGGCTGGCCACCGTCGGCGGCAGCGTGGAACTCACCCGAATCACCATCAGCGACAACAGCGCGGACGATGGCGGCGGGATCGCCGGTGGCGCGCTGACGCTGACCGGCAGCACCGTAAGCGGCAACCTAGCGGCTGTCCGCGGCGGGGGGATCCTCGCCGATGGGGCGACGATGGAGATCGCCGACACGGCGGTGGTGGACAACACCGCCCGTACCGGCCCCGGTGGCGGCATCCTGAACCTCGGCACGCTCACCGTTACCGGCGGCACGGTCAGCCGCAACGTCGCCGAGGCCGGCAACGGGGGCGGCATCGCGAACGAGGGCACGCTCACCCTCGCCGACGGCACCACGGTCGATTCGAACGTGGCATCGGCGGGCGGTGGCGTCGCCAACACCGGTACGGTCGATCTGACGGGGATCACTCTCCGCGGGAACCGTGCGGCCGGCTCCGGCGGCGGGGTGAGCAATGCGGGCACGCTGGCGTTCGACGGGGTGCTGCTCGCCAGCAACCTGGCGGAAGTGGATGGAGGCGGCGTTCACAACGCCCAAGGTGCGACGGTGACGCTGCGCGACACGACAGTGGCGGACAACATCGCTCGCGCGGGCGAGGGCGGCGGGATCGCCAACGCCGGGGAGGTCCACGTGGCGTTCTCGACCCTAAGCGGGAACACGGCTGCCACCCTCGGGAGCGGGCTGGCGAACCGGGGCACCGCCACCGTGACCAACGCCACGGTGAGCGGCAACGTCGGCGCCAACACCGGTGGCGGCATCTACACCGGAACCGGCGGCGAGACGACCGTGCGCAGCACCACGATCGCCTACAACGGCGCCCGTGGCGGCGGCAATCTGGCGAACGAAGGCGGCACGCTCACGCTCGGCAGCACGATCGTCGCGAACAGCCTCGTCAGCGCGAACTGCACCGGCCCGGTGACCTCACTCGGCTTCAATCTGGAGGACACCGATAGCTGCGGGCTGAACCAGAGCGGCGATCGCACGCTCGCCCCGGCCGTGCTCGGCCCGCTCCAGCAGAACGGGGGCGCGACCGCGACGCACGCGCTCGGCCCCGGGAGCGCCGCCATCGACGCCGGAGATCCGGCGAACTGCCCGGCTGAGGACCAGCGTCACGTGACCCGTCCCCAGGGGGACGGCTGCGACATCGGCGCGTTCGAAGCACAACCGACTGCGGCGACGCCGACCGCCACACCCGGGGCGACCCCGGTCGCGACGCCCGACGCCGAGCCAAGCGTCACGCCGAGCGCCACGCCCGTCGCCACACCGTCGCCCGAACCGGAGCCCACGCCGACCCCGACGGCCACGCCGCTGCCGACGCCGTTCCCAACGGTGACGCCCTGGCCGACGTTCACGCCCACGCCGCTGCCGACCGCGACACCGACCCCGGCACCCGGGAACAACATCCGGCTGCCCAACACCGGCGGACAGTAGGTAGGGAGCGGGGCGGATGCAACGACGCAGTTGGCAGCGGGTGCACCGCACCGCGAGCGTTCCGGCCGCGCAGCGCACGGCCCCGCTCCCGGGGGCCGGTGCTGCGGCCGCCGCGATCGGCTGGCGCGATCTCCTGACGACCGGACCGTCATCCCCATTCGCGGCCGCGGCGGTGCTCATCACCGCCGGACTGCTTGCCGCGGCACTGGCCTTCGGCGCGTTCCGCGCCGTGACCTGGTTGACCGCCGGTGACCGGCACGGATCGACGCACCAGGCGGCCGTGCCCGAGAGCACACGGACCACCATCTACACTATCGCGCCGGGTCGCCCATCGCCGACCCCCACAGCAGAGGCTCCCACGGCGACCGCTGTCCCGGGCGCCTCGTCCCACGCACCCGGCCCGAACGATGCCGCGATCGAGCGGCTCGTCATCCCCGACCTTGGCGTCGACGCGCCCGTGGTGGTCAGGGGGCTGGATGCGCACCGGGTGATGGAGGCCCCGGAGCAGCCGCAGGAGGTGGTCTGGTACGACTTCACCAGCTTCCCCGGTCGCCCCGGCAACGCCGTGTTCTCCGGGCACCTGGACTATCCCGCCGTCGGGCCCGCGGTCTTCTGGGATCTGCCCTCGATCGAAGTGGGGGAACTGATCGAGGTCGTCCTCACCGACGGGACGACGTATCAGTACCAGGTGGTGAGCAAGACGGTCTACCGCGAGGCGACCGCACCGGTCGAGCAGATCGTCGGCCCAACGCCGACCGAGTCAATCACCCTCATCACCTGCGCCGGGATCTTCGACCGCACCATCGGCCGCTATGAGGACCGCCTCGTCGTCCGCGCCGAGCGCGTTGCCTGAACGGTTCACACCGTCGGCGCGGACGACACGGACGTGCCGCGAGCGCCCCGCCTCGGTCTGGACGCCCTGCGCAGCCGTTTCAGCGTGCAGGTTGGTGAGAGGAGGTATCCGGCGGGGTGGTGACGGATGCGTCGCCGGACGTGGGTTCACCGGACGGCTGCTGGGCGAGCCGGCCGGCGAGCATGCCCTGGAAGGATTGCAGGACTCCCCGCGTCGCCAGCGGGTCGGCGCCGCCGCTTGCCCGGTGCACGGCCAGCACCGCCGCCGCGTCGTCCGGGCTCAACTCGGTCAGAAACGAGAGCTGCTGCCCGCTGGCGCCCACGACGATCACCCGCTCGCCGACACGTACCAGGTGCACGGTCCCCTGTGCACCGAGGCTGAGCGCGTCGATCGACTCCAGCAGTCGCCCACTGCTGACCGGTGCCGCCACGCGGGTGTTCAGATAGCGCAGGCCACGCAGGATGGCGTAGGCGGCGAGGAGCACGATCGCCAGGGGGATGATCATGCCGACCCACAGGCTCCAGAAGGAACCCGACGAGGTCGCCGTCGCGTCCTGCTCGAGTTGCGCGTAGCCCTGCGCCAGGTAGCCGGTGGTGTCGGAGGGTGTGCCCACGGTGCCGCTCGCGCCCCCGTCCGACCCCGGAAAACCCAGCGCCTGGAGGACGAGGTAGCCAACGATCAGCAGCGCGGCCACCGCGAACCAGAGGCGAGCCGAGCGGCCGCCCCACCGCGCCCCCTGTTGCGCCCCACCGGGAGACTGCCGCCACTGCCACATCGCCCTGCTCCTCCTCGAAACCCACCAGCGGTGCGGGTCGTTGGACCGGTGTGCTCACGGCCGTGATGCGCGGGTACGCACGCGCTATGCGGCCTGCGCGATTCAGGATGATGCCCGGCGTGGTCCGCCGGTACCCCGTGCTCTCTCGTCATCCTGCGTGAACGAGACCACGCGCCTGCGACTACACTCACCCGCTGCCCAGGCGACGCTCAGGTGGGACGATCTCGACGACCCGGACGGCGAACTTCTCGTCTACCACCACGACCTCGCCGCGCGCGATCAGCGTCTTGTTGACCATGATGTCTACCGGCTCGCCCGCCAGCCGGTTGAGCTCCACCACCGAGCCAGGGCGCAGGCCAAGGATGTGCTTGATCTGCATGCGGGCCGTGCCCAGTTCGGCGGTCAGTTCGACCTCAACGTCGCGCAGGAACTCGATGCTCTGTGGTCCCCCGGTCTGGGACTCCTGGCTCAGCGTCATGAAGGCAGCCGGGTGAACGCTGGCGGCCGCGTCCTTGGCCTGCTCGCCCGGGGCCGCGGCCTCACCCTGCCCCTCCGGGCGATCGAACGACTGCCAACTGACCGATCCGGCCGCGCCAGGGCGCTCGGGCGGCGTGTTGCTCATTCCTGGGTCTATCCTCTCCACCTACGGGACGACGGTGTCGTCCGTGACCCGCTCGACGATGCGCACCGCCAATTGGCCGGCAATCTGACCAGGTTGCCCGAGGAAGCGGACCCGGTCCTCAACCAGCACCGGCAAGGCGCTATCGGCGGCGGTGTCGAGCCGGATGACATCTCCCACCTCGACCTGGAGCAGATCGGCCACCCGCACGGTGACCCGCCCCAGCTCAACCCGGACCGCCAGCGACACCCGTTCCAGTTGGGCCGCGAGATCGCGCTCCAGTTGTTCACCGACCTCGGTGCGCGGGTTAGCAAACAGCAGCCGGGCGTTCAGCCGTGGGAGGATCGGCTCCAGCATCGACGCCGGCAGGCAGATCGTCAAGCGCCCGTTCGCCCCCTCCATCCGCACCTCGTGCCGGATCACCAGCGCGATCTCGCTGGGGAGGAGCCCCTGGACCTGCATTGCGCCCAGAGCCACCTCACAGTGCGGTGCACGGAGCGAGGTCACCTGCTCCCATGCGTTCACGAACTCGTCGAACAGCCCCTGCCCCAACTCTTGCAGCAGGAGCATCTCAATCTCGGTGACGGCGGCACCGGCGCGCGGCGCCGGGGCCGAGTCACCCGGCCCGCCGAGCATCCGGTCGATGACGAGGAACGAGAGGTCCATGTCGATCTGCATGATCGCCTGCCCGACGAGCGGGTCGAGCGGACTGATGAAGAGCGTCGTCGGGAAGGGCAGATCGTCGAGGAATTCCCCCAGCGTCGACTGCTCGACATGGACGAGGGAGACATGGACGGCGGCGCGGACCTTGGAGGCCAGGAAGTTGGCGGCGAAGCGCCCGAACCCCTCCTGGATCGCCTGAATCGAGCGCAGGTGATCCTTGGAGAACTTGTCCGGTCGGCGGAAGTTGTAGGGCACCGGTGAGCCCGACACGTTGGACAGCCTCCTGTCCGCGTCACGGTCCGGCGACACGACGAGCAACGGGGAGCCTGCTACTGGATGACGAACTGGGCGAAGTACAGCCCGGTGATCTGATACTGCCGCAGGAGCGGCTGCAGGCTCTCAATCAACTGCTCGCGCAGCGCCTCTTTCCCCTCCGGGGTCGTGACCTCCGCGACCGTCTTCGCCGTCAGCACGGAGGTGAGGATATCCTGGATTTGCGGCTTGATCGGCTCGAGCCGGGCGTTGAGGGTCGCTTGCTGCTTTTCGAGCTCCTCGGTCGAGAGTTCGGACCCCACGACGCCGGGCACGTGCAAACTGAGAACGATCTCAGTCTTAAGATACCGGAAACCGCCCGGATCGGCGAGATTGACCACACGCTCTCCGAGCGTGACCGGCACTCCCACATCGACCCCCGCCGGTGGCGGCGCCGTTATCGTCTCCCCGGCATCGGTGTTCCCGAGCTGGATGCTGATCCCGCCCGGAACCAGGCGCGGGAGCACGAACACCGCCCCAACCAGGAGAACCACGATCAGGGCGCCGACTCCACCCATCATGAGGAGGAGCTTCTTGTTCGCGTCCTGTGTCACATCAGCGCTGTGCATCTCTGCGTCCATCTAATTCGCCACCCCCCTCCTCAGTCATGTCAACCGGTGGAACCCGGTTGGACGATGACCAGGTCCACCCGCCGGTTCTTCCGTCGCCCTTCCAACGTGCGGTTGTCGGCGCGCGGCCGATACTCGGCGTAGCCGACTGCCGCCAGCCGCTCGGGCGGCACGCCCTGCACGTCGGAGAGATAGCGCACGGTACTGACCGCTCGCATCGTCGACAGCGCCCAGTTGTCGGGGTAGTTCGGATTCGAAGGCGGAACGTTGTCGGTGTGACCCTCCACCCGCACCGGGAACGGCATCGGACCGATGATGGCGGCGATGTCGGCGAGCACGCGGTATGCATCCGGGCGGAGTTGTGCCTCACCCGGCGGGAAGAGCACGGAGTCCGCCAGGTGGATCACGATCCCCTCCTGTGTCAACTCGACGTCAGCCGCATCGAGCCCCAGATCGTAGCGCTGCACCAGCGCCGCGATCTGCCCGCGGACGGCCAGGAAGCTCATCAAGCGAACGTCCTGCTCCGCCAGTTGCGGGCCGAGCGGCTGCCCCGGCTCCATCACTTCAACACGGAAGGCCTGCTGCACCGAGGTGCTGAAGCGTTGGAACTTCGCCGAGTCGGCCTTGGAGATCGAGTACATCACCACGAAGAAGACGAGCAGCAGCGTAATCAGGTCGGCGTAGGTGATCAGCCACCGCTCAGCCGATGCTTCTTCTGCGTGCTCGTGCCGCCGCCGGGCCATGCCGCTTTACTCGCCCCCTTCCGCCATCGCCCGCGCCGCCGCAGCCGGCACCGCCGATGACGACGCGGCGGCACGATCGGTGGGCGGCAGCGCCGCCGTCAGCTTCTCCCGCAGCACCCGCGGGTTGTCGCCGGCCTGCAAGCCCATGACCCCCTCGACCACGAGCCAGCGCTCGTCCGCCTCCTGCTCGCTGCGGAGCTTCAGCTTGTTGCCGATCGGGATCCAGATCAGGTTGGCCGAGGAGACACCATAGAGCGTGGCCAGGAAGGCGACCGCGATGGCCGGCCCGAGTTCGTCCGGCGAGCTGAGATTGGAGAGAACATGGATGAGGCCCATAACCGTGCCGATGATGCCCATCGTCGGGGCGAAGCCCCCCATGGTCGAGAACATCCCGTAGCCGCGGGCGTGGCGGGCCTCCATGGCCTCAATGTCGCGCTCGAGGATGGAACGGGTGACCTCCGGGTCGGTCCCGTCAATGACGAGCATGACGGCGCGCTGGAGGAAAGGATCATCGATGACGCGGTCTTCCAGTGCCAGCAGGCCGTCGCGCCGCGCCACCTCAGCCAGCGTGACCAGTTCGTCGATCAGGGCGCGGCGGCTATCGGACGGCGCCTTGAACGCGCGGAGGATCAAACTGGGGATGCGCTTCGCCTCGTCGAGCGAGTGGCTGGCGATGGTGGCGCCGAAGGTCCCACCGAAGACGATCATGAAGGCGGTGAGGCCGAGGAGCGACGTCAGGTGCCCGCCCTCGAGCACGAAGGCCGTCACCAGCGCCACGACGCCGAGGATGAGACCGATGATCGTCGCCAGATCCATGATCGCTACCGCTCCTGCGGGGCCGGGTCCGCCGTCGGCTCATCGGCTGCCGGCGCGTCCTCGGTCCCAACTCCTGTCTTCACACGCTCCGGCCCGCGGACAGCCCGCTGGTAGGCCAGCACCCGTTCGACCACCACCTCCGCCGGCTCGCGGACGACCACTTTGCGGTGGTTCACCAGGGTGATGACCGTGTCGGGCACTGCTTCGATCGACTCGATCAGATCGGCGTTGAGAACGACAACGGAGCCGTCAAGCCGCGTGACCGTGACCATTCACGCCCCATCTCCTCATCCGGCACGGGGTGCACCCGGCCGTTAGGGCCATTCTAGGAGTGTCCGTTCACCCATCACAACCGGAAGATAGTCCCAATCGCCGATGGCCTCATGTAGGACTCTCAGCCACTTGCAATCCTTGCTCAATGTACGTACACTGTGGACGTACAGATAGCGTGCTGTGCCAGGGAGCGTGCGATCCGTCGCACGCGGCGCATCCGGGTCTTGTCTGGAGGATCCCTGTCGTGGTCCGCGACCGCGTCCAGAACGACGACCGCATGACGGCAGGCGTGCCGCAGCGGGCGCGCCGCCTGCGCCGCGCCGCCCTGATTGGGCTGCTCGCGAGTGCCATCCTCTGGCTCCCCTCCTGCACCGCCGACGCCCAACTGGGCGACGCGCAACTGCGCATCGACTCCGGTGGGGCGGCCACCGGCAGCGCCGGGACCGTCAACTCGGGGCTGGAGCTCTTCTTCCTTCTTACCTTCTTGGCGCTCCTGCCCACGCTGCTGATGATGGTCACCTCGTTCACGCGGGTCATCATCGTCCTCTCGTTCGCGCGCAACGCGATCGGCGTCCCCCAGCTCCCGCCGAACCAGGTGCTGCTGGGCCTCGCCCTGTTCCTGACCATCTTCATCATGGCGCCTGTCTGGCAGGAGGTGAACCGCACCGCGCTCCAGCCCTACCTGGCCGGCGAGATCCCGCAGGCGGAGGCCATGGACCGCGCCGTGCGCCCGCTGCGCCAGTTCATGCTGCGCCAGACGCGGGAGCGCGACCTCGCCCTCTTCATGCAGCTCGGCCAGCAACCCCGCCCTCGCACGCCGGACGACGTCCCGACCTGGGTGCTGGTGCCCTCCTTCATCGTCAGCGAGCTGAAGACCGCCTTCCAGATGGGCTTCGTGATCTTCATCCCCTTCCTCATCATCGACATGATCGTCTCCAGCGCGCTGATGTCGATGGGCATGATCATGCTGCCGCCGGTCGTCGTCTCCTTGCCCTTCAAAGTGCTCCTGTTCGTGATGGTCGACGGCTGGGACCTGATCGTCCGGTCGCTCGTGATGAGCTTCCAATGAGCGGGCGAGGAGACAGCGCATGAGCGAGATGCTGGTTCTGGAGCTGACGCGCGACTCGATCGCGACGCTGCTGCTCGTCCTCGCCCCGTTGCTGCTCGCGGCGCTGGTCGTCGGGCTGGTCGTCAGCATCTTCCAGGCAGTGACGCAGGTGAACGAGGCCACCCTGACCTTCGTGCCCAAGATGGTGGTGATGTTCATCGTGCTGCTGGTGGCCGGGCCGTGGATGGCCGATCAGCTCGTGCGCTTCACCGTGCGGCTGTTGACGCTGCTGCCGCAGTTGACCCGGTGACGGAGGGCTCGGATGACGATCGCGTCGCCGCTCGTCCCCCAATCGATCGCCGTCTTCCTGCTCATGGTCACCCGCATCGGCACGATGCTGATGTTTATGCCCGGCTTCGCCGGCCGGAGCGTGCCCCCGGCGATCAAGGTGGTCGCGGCGCTCGCGTTGTCGCTGGTACTGGTGCCGTTCAACCGGCCTGACGCCGCGACGCTGACCGACCCAGGGCACTTCACCGTGGGAATGGCGCGCGAGTTCCTCCTCGGCCTGCTGATGGGCTTCGGCGTCGCCGTCGTCTTCGGCGCGATCGAGATGGCCGCGAGCCTCGCCGGCGCCCAGATCGGTCTCAACCTGAGCACGATGTTGAACCCGTCGCTCGGCCTGCAAGGAACGCCAATCAATACCTTCTATCTCGTGACCGCCGCGCTCGTCTTCTTTAGCGCAAACGGGCACCACCTGGTGCTGATGGCGCTGTATCGAAGCTTCCAGACCGTGCCGGTCGGGAGCGCCGCGCTCGCCGACAACGCCGGGACGGCCATCATCGCGCTCCTCAGCCTCATGTTCGTCGACGCCCTGCGCATCGGCCTGCCGGTTGCCGGGACGCTGCTCGCCGTGGACGCCTGCCTCGGCGTGCTGAACCGCATGGTGCCGCAGATGAACGTCTTCTTCGTCGGGTTGCCGGTCAAGCTCTTCGCCGGCTTCGGCGTGCTGCTCTTGACGCTTCCATTCCTGCTCCGGGTTCTGGCGCCGATGGTCACCGGCGGCGTGATTGAGGCGATCGGCCGGGCCGGCGCGGTGGTGCGGTAGCGGGAGGGACGGGAATGGCCGAGGAGCGCACGGAACGCGCGACACCAAAGCGACGACACGACGCCCGGCGCCAGGGCGACGTGCCGCGCAGCGCCGAACTGAGCGCCGCGGCCGGGTTGCTCGGCGCGCTCGCGTTCCTCCAGTGGTACGGCGGCCAGGCGGCCGGCACGCTCACCGGGTATTTCCGCGGCATCTTCGGCGGGCTTAGCCCGAGCGACCTCACCCCGCTCGCCATCCAGAACCTGGCCTGGGAGTCGGGCATGGTGTTCGCCCGGGTGGTCGGCCCGCTCGTGGCGGTGGTCCTCGTGGTCGGGATCGTGGCGGGGGTAGCCCAGAGCGGCCCCGTCTTCGCCCTGTCCGCGCTCAAGCCCGACTTCAAGCGAATCAGTCCTGCCAGCGGGCTGAAGCGCATCCTCTCCCGCCGGGGCGCGTTCGAGACATTCAAGGCCCTGGTCAAGCTGGTCATCATCGTCGCCGTGACCTACCCCGTGTTACGGGCCGAGGTAGCCCACTTCGCGTCGCTGACCGGCGCCCACCCCGTGAGCATCGCCGAGGCGGTCGGGCGGACGCTGGTCAAGGTTGGCCTGCGCGCGGCGGGCGCCTTCTTCATCCTGGCCCTGGCCGACTACGCCTTCCAGCGCTGGGACTACGAGCGGCGGCTCCGCATGACCCGCCAGGAGCTGCGCGAGGAGCTGCGCCAGACCGAAGGCAACCCGGAGCTGAAGTCGCGCATCCGTCAGCTCCAGCGACAACTGGCGCGCGGGCGCATGATGCACGCCGTGCCCAAGGCCACGGTGGTCGTGACCAACCCGACCCACCTGGCCGTCGCCATCCGCTACGAGATGCGAACCATGCCGGCGCCGGTCGTGGTGGCCAAGGGCAGCGGCCTGACCGCCGAGCGCATCAAGCAGATCGCCCGCGAGCACGCCATCCCGGTGGTCGAAAACAAGCCGCTGGCCCAGGCGCTCTACCGCATGGCGGACGTCGGGGCCGAGATCCCGATCGCACTCTATGAGGCAGTGGCGGACGTGATCGCCTACGTCTACCGGCTGCGGACGCGGCCGGCGTGGGGCGCGGGAAGTGAGCAAGGCACATGGTAACGACGGCGAGCAATAGCACGCCGGTCACCGGCTTCCGGCGGCTCACCCAGTACAGTGATGTCGTCCTGGCAATGGGCGTCATCATGATCGTCACCATGATGATCGTGCCCATCCCGCCCGCTCTGGTCGACGTGCTGATCACGCTCAACATCGCGGGCGCGCTCACGATCCTGCTGGTGTCGATCTACCTGCTGGAGCCGCTCCAGTTCTCGGCCTTCCCGTCGCTGTTGCTCCTGGCGACCCTCTACCGCCTCGGTCTGAACGTCACATCGACCCGGCTGATCCTGTTGCGCGGCGACGCCGGGGACGTCATCGCCGCGTTCGGGTCGTTCGTCGTCGGCGGTAACTACGTCGTCGGGATCGTCGTCTTCGTGATCCTGGTGGTGATCCAGTTCGTGGTGATCACCAACGGCGCCGGGCGCGTGGCCGAGGTCGCCGCCCGCTTCACCCTCGACGCCATGCCAGGGAAGCAGATGGCGATCGACGCTGATCTCAACGCCGGGCTTATCACCGAGGACGAGGCCCGAGCCCGGCGACAGCAGATCGCCCGCGAGGCCAACTTCTACGGCGCGATGGACGGCGCCAGCAAGTTCGTCAAGGGCGATGCCATCGCCGGCGTCATCATCATCATCGTGAACATCATCGGTGGGGTGATCATCGGCGCGCTCCAGCGCGGGTTGCCGATCGGCGAAGCGCTGCGGACCTACGCCCTGCTGACCGTCGGCGACGGCCTCGTCAGCCAGATCCCGGCCCTCCTCATCTCGACCGCGACCGGTATCATCGTCACCCGCGCTTCGACCTCCGACCACGACCTTGGGCACGACATGGTGCGCCAGGTTTTGAAGAACCCGCGGGCACTGGCCATCGGTGGCGCGCTGCTCCTCCTGCTGGGCGTGATCCCGGGCCTGCCCAAGCTGCCCTTCTTCCTGATCGCGGTCGCGCTGCTCGGCGCCAGCCAGCTCGTGCGCCAGCACCACCGGGCCGCGCCGGTCGAGGAGGCACCCGCCGAGACGCCCGCCGAAGACGACATGATGGACCTGCTGCGCGTCGACCCGATGGAGCTGGAGATCGGCTACGGCCTGATCCCGCTCGTCGACGAGACGCAGGGCGGCACGCTGCTGAAGCGCATCACGCTGGTGCGGCGGCAGGTCGCGCTCGACCTCGGCATCACGGTGCCGACCATCCGGATTCGGGACAACCTGCAACTGCGCCCCAACGAGTACCGCATCAAGCTGCGCGGAGTCGAGGTCGCCGGTGGCGAGGTCTACCCCGATCGGCTCATGGCCATGAACGCGGGCGGGGTCAGCGGCGAGATCGACGGGATCGACGGCCGCGAGCCGGCCTTCGGACTGGCGGCCAAGTGGATCCCGGAGAACCAGCGGATGCACGCCGAGGCACTGGGTTACACCGTGGTGGACCCGGCATCGGTGGTGACCACGCACCTGAGCGAGGTCATCCGCACCCACGCCGCCGACATCCTGCGGCGGCAGGACGTTCAGCGGCTGCTCGACGGCGTGCGACTGGAGCACCCGGCCGTGGTCGACGAGCTGGTCCCGCACCTCCTCTCCCTGGCCGAGGTCCAGCAGGTCCTCCAGCATCTCCTACGGGAAGGCATTTCGATCCGCGACCTGGTCACCGTCTTGGAGGCGCTGGGCAACCACGCCCGGACGACCAAGGACGTGCCCACCCTGGCGGAGCACGTGCGCGCCGCGCTGGCGCCGGCCATTTCGGCCCGCTACGCCACGCCCGAGGGCGACCTCTACGTCCTGACCCTGCAACCGGAGGTCTCGTCCCACCTCGTCGACTCCTTGCAGGCCACCGAGTCCGGGCCGCAACTGTCGCTCGACCCTGAGTGGCTGCAACGTTTCTTGACGGCGATCGCCCGCGAGATGGAGCGGGTCGCCAGCCTTGGCCGCCAGCCGATCCTGCTCGTGCCGGCCGGGATTCGGCTGGCTCTGCGGCGCGCAACCGAGCGCTCTCTGCCCAACCTGACCATCCTTTCCTACCGCGAGATCGCGCCCAACGTGCAGGTCCACGCTGCCGGCATGGTACGGGTGTAGGTGAAGCATGAGTCAGACGTTTCGTGCCGCGACGGTGACCGACGCCATCCGCCAGGCCAAGGAGGAACTTGGCCCCGACGCCCTCATCCTGGAGGTGCGCCGTGGCCCCTTTGATGGCGGGGTGGAAGTCGTCGCCATGACCGGTCAGACAGGAGAGTTTGCCGTAACCGGCTACGGCCACACCGGTCCGCTGCCGCGCATCGACGCCCTCGGCGCACTGCGCCGCCGGGCCTCCCGTGCGGCGAGTCCGCCGTCCGGGGCCGTGGACCCGAACGACCCTGGGCGGTCGTGGGGACCGGACGAGCTCGACGTCGACTTCATCCGCCAGTACGGCGTGAGCGAGCGCCTGGCAAGCGACCTGGCGATGGCCTGCGGGGCGGGCTCGGCGCTGCGTCGACACGCGGCCGTCACCCACGTCCTCCAGCGCCGCATCAGCACCGACGATCTGGTCAGGACGGGACAGGAGCGCGTCGTCGCCGCGCTGGTCGGGCCGTCCGGCGTCGGCAAGACCACCACCATCGCCAAGCTGGCCGCGATCTTCAGCGCCAGCCGCGGGCGCCGCGTGGCCCTCATCACGACCGACACTTACCGCGTGGGCGGCATCGCGCAGCTCAAGACCTTCGCCGAGATCCTGCAGCTTCCTTTCTATACGGTCTACACGCGCGAGGATCTGGACCACGCACTCGAGGAGACGGCCCAGGCGGATCTCGTGCTGGTCGACACGCCGGGCTGCAATCCCTACGACGCGGCCATGCTGAAGGAGATGCGGAATCTGATCGCGAGCAACACCCCAGTCACCTGCTACCTCACCCTCGCCATGACCGGCGATTTCGACGAGTTGATCGCGGCCAGCCAGCGCTTCGCCCTCTTCAACCCGGCGGGCCTGATCGCGACCAAGCTTGACGAAACGCGCCGCGGCCCCGCCGTGATCGGGCTCGTGGAGCACATCCGGCTGCCGCTCACTTACACCTGCGCCGGACCGCTCGTGCCCGACGACATCTCGGCGGCGTCCCCGGCTGCGCTGGCGGATCTGCTGCTCAGCGCCATGGAGTACCGCTACCAACGGGAGCTGGTGCGGCAGTGACGTGGATGAGCCTGACGCCTAGTACGTACGTACCATGTCGTCGCCCAAAGCCGGTACGGAGGTCAGTCGGGATCGATGACGCTCGGCCCGAGAAAACCGCGACGGACGGGCCATGTTGGAATGGACGGACCTGCCGTAGCATCGAGTCGCGACTCCGAAACAGCGATGTCACGGGCCGCCGAACTGGCCGGCACCGGGCGTCGCACGGATGGGCTGGAGGAGAGGCCAGATATGTGGAAGCCCCGACGCCAGCCGGGGACACGCGAGCAAATCTTCCTGCTGGCGATTGGTGTCTTCCTCACCGTCTACATCGTCACCCTGGTGCGGACCCGGTCGATCGAGTGGGTGCTGCTCGCCAGCACTGGCGCCTTCGCGATCACCATCTGCGCCGGCCTGCTCATCACCGAGGTCATCGCTCCCCCGCCCCCGGCCGAAGAGCCGACCGCGCAGGAAGAAGAGCCGGAGGAGGATCGGGGGCGCGTGATCGACTTCACCCTCCCCGACGAGCAGGGCACGCACCACGATGGAGCCCTGGCCGGCGATTAGCGTCCGCACGCCGTGACGCCACGAGATGAGGGATACGCCGGAGATGAGCACCGCGTCGATCACTGTGGGAAGCCCAGAAGCAGGTCCGGCCCTGTGGCGCCGCTACGCCATCGCGCGCGACGGCGGTACCCGCGAGGCGCTGATCCGGCAGTACGCCCCCCTCGTCAAGTACGTGGTGGACCGGTTGCGGATCGCGCTGACCGCCACGCTCGACCGCGACGACCTGCTGGGGTACGGCACCATCGGGCTGATCGAGGCCATCGATCGCTTCGACCCGGAGCGCGGCGTCAAGTTCGAGACCTTCGCCATCCAGCGCATCCGTGGATCGATCATCGACGCGGTGCGAACCCTCGACCTGGTGCCGCGCACCGCCCGGCAGCGGGCCCGCGCCATCGAGCAGGCCTACCGGGAAATCTTCACCGCGACGGGCCGCATGCCGTCCGAGGAGGAAGTGGCTGCCCACCTGGGCATGACCATCGACACCTTCCGACAGGCAGTCCAGGACGCGGCCTGCGCGATTCTCCCGCTCCAGCAGCCCGACCGCGACGGGGAGAGCACGCTGGAGGACACCCTCCCCGACGCGCAGGCGACCGAGCCACTCGACGCCGCCGTGCAGGCCGACATGGTGCACCGCCTCGCCGCGGCGCTGGAGCGCCTGCCCGAGCGGGATCGCCTGGTGGTGACGCTCTATTACTACGAAGAGCTGACGCTGCGGGAAATCAGCGAGGTGCTGGGGATCACCGAGTCGCGGGTGAGTCAGTTGCTCAGCCGCGCTCGGCTGCAGCTCCGCGCCTTGCTCCACGAAGGTGGTGTGAGCGCGGACGACGTGCTCGCATAAAGGGGGATATTGACCAGAACCATGGACGGGCTCTCGGTTTCGCCATATCTGCAAGTTCTTGGGCTGATCGCCGGCCTCGGCGTGGCCTCGGTCGCCGGCTGGACGGCCAACATCGCCCTGGGGAAGAGCCGGCACATGCGGCGTGAGGTCGAGGAGATGCGCCAGGAGATCCGCCGCCTCCGGCGGGAGATCGTCAGCGCCACCACGGTCGCGGCGAACGCCGCCGCACCGGTGCCGTCTCTGAAGGAGCGCGTGACGACCCTCCCGGCCGAAGGGCATTCCCTCGGTGGGCAGCCGCAGGCGCTCGCCTTCGGGCGCTCGGCTCCGAACACCGAGCCGCCCGACGTGAAGGAGATCGCGGCGCAGCTCGGCGTGCAGTCGCCGGAGGCGATCGAGCACCTGCTGAGCGGCCAGATATCGCTCGGCGCGGCGGCGCGCGAGCTGGGCACCGGCCGCCAGGAGGCCCGCCTGCTCTACTGGCTCCACGGACGCGGCGAACGGGGGCAGATCGATGCCTAGTAGCTGGCTGCGGCGCCTGCCCGTCGCACTGCTCGCGGTCGCGCTCGTCGCTGCCCCTGCACCGCACGCGGCCGCCGAGTCGTTCCCGACGCGCGTGATCGTCTCCCACGTGCCGACGATGGCGACCTGGGGGCCGGCCGACGCGAACGGCGTGGTCCTGGTCAACCTGGAAGAGGCAGATATCCGCGCCGATCTGCTGGGGCTCCCGGCCCTCCCGTCGAACGAGCGCTACCAGCTCTGGCTCATGAACTCAACCACCGGCGAGACCTACCCATTGGCTCGCTTCACCGCCGTCGAGGGATCCACCACTTACGTCGACCAACTGCTGCCGGAGCCCATCCCCGACCGGGGCTGGGACTTCGTGATGGTCACCGTCGAGCCGGAGCCGGACCCGGACCCCGGACCGGATGCTCGCCGGGTGTTGGTCGGCAGCTTCCCCGGCACCCCGGCGGAGGTCCAACAGTTCCCGCCAACCCTCCCGCAGACCGGGCCGGCACCACAAGACACCGCCCCGAGCGTGCCGCTCGCACTTGGGGCGAACGCGGCGCTGCTCGTCGGCCTGGGCGCGCTGCGCCGCGCTCGGCGGCAGCGGCGCCCGGTCGCGGGGACCAGGGAGGACATATGATCCGCTCAATGTATCAAGCGGCAGCGGCCATGATGGCCGAATTCAGCCGCCAGCTCACCATCAGTGAGAACCTCGCCAACGCCAGCACGCCTGGCTACAAGGCGCGCCGCACGACCGTCCAGGACTTCCGGGAGATGTTCCTCAGCCGCTTCGCGGGCGGCAGCGCGGCGCCTCTCGGGTCGATCTCGACCGCCGTGCGACCGGAGGAACGGGCCGTCGACCTCAGCCAGGGCGCGCTCGTCGAGACCGGACGGCCGCTCGACCTCGCCATCGCCGGCACGGCCTTCTTCGCCGTGCAGACGCCGGACGGCGTGCAGTACACCCGCGACGGCCGCTTCCAGCTTGACGCTGACCGCCGCCTGGTGACCGGCGACGGGTTCCCGGTGCTCGGGCTCAACGGCCCGATCACCCTGCCCGAGGGCGAGATCCACGTCGACGCCGACGGCACGATCCGGGTGAACGGGGCACCGGCAGGTCAACTGCAACTCGTGGAGTTCCCTCCCGACGCCCCCGTGGAAGCCGTCGGGCAGAACCGCTTCGTCATCGACGGCGCCGGGCAACAGTCGGCGACGGCCGGTGTGAGCCAGGGCTTCGTCGAGCAATCGAACGTCGACCTGACGCAGTCGATGGTCGACATGCTGGAGGCAAGCCGCAGCTACGCGCTCGCCCAGCGCATGCTGCAGGTGTCTGACGCGACGTTGGGCACCGCGGTGAACGAGATCGGACGGGTCGTGTCGTAGCCGCCCAGGCGGTCGGTACGAGGAGGAACCGGATGACCAGTCTCTACGCGACCGGAGCCAACGGGTTGCGCGTCCAGCAGGCGCGGCTCGACACCGTCGCCAACAACGTAGCCAACCTCGGCACGACCGGCTTCAAGGTAGCGCGGGTGGACCCGGTGGACATGCCCCCGCAACCCCTGGAAGTGGCCCGCGCCGGGGGCGCCGCGGACCCCACCACCGAGATCGGCGAGGGGGTAACCATCGGTGGGATCAGCCGCGTCTTCGAGCCGGGAGACCCACGGCCGACCGGCAACCCGCTCGACGTCGCCATCCTCGGCCCGAACGCCTTCTTCGTCGTGACGACACCGGACGGCCAGACCCTCTACACGCGGGACGGTAACTTCCGCCCCGACGGCGCAGGCCAACTCGTCACGTCCGCGGGCGACCGGCTCACGCCGCCTGTCACGCTCCCGCCCGGCGCCCGCGTGACCGAGGTCACGCCCGAGGGGCGAATCCTCGCCACGCTGCCGGGGCAAGTGAACCCGGTCGAGGTCGGGCGCATCACCCTGGCGCGCTTCGCCAACCCGCAGGGACTGTCGGCCGCGGGACAGAACCGTTTCGCCGCCACGGTCGCCTCCGGGCCGCCGCAGGTGGGAACACCCGGGGCGAACGGCTTCCCTGTACTCCAGAGCGGCGCGTTGGAGGCATCGACGGTCGACCTGGCGGAGCAGATGACCACGCTGATCGAGGCCCAGCGCGCCTACACCGTCAACGCGCGGGCGCTCCAGACACTCGACGAGATGGTGGGCCTCGCGATCCAGGTACGCTCGTAACCGGGCGCCGGCCCGGAAATCGGGCACGACTGGCCCTTTAGGAAACGGAGCGCCTGTCCGATACTGTGAGTAGGACGTCTTCGTCCAGCGATGCAACCGGACCAGGCGCGAGTGGGAGCCAGAGATGATCGATCGGATCGGGACCAACAAGGCACGCGACGCCTACGCTACACGCGCCGAGGAGGCAAAGGCCACTCGCCGGACCGATCGCGACCGGTCGGTGACCGGTGCCGGCGGCGCGTCCACCGGGGAGGCCGAAGCCGTGGCGGTGTCCGAGGGGCTGCGCCAGATCCAGCGCGCGACTGAGGCAGTCCGCACCAGCCCCGACGTGCGCGCCGATCGCGTGGCGGAACTGCGCCGCCGCATCGAAGCCGGGGAGTACCACGTGCCGGCCGAGAAGGTCGCGGCCAAGTTGCTCGGGCTCGGAGATGACCAGTCCTGAGAAAGAGCACGGCGCCCTGGAGGCGCAGTCCCTCATCGAGGCGCTGATCGGGATCCAGCAGCGGCTGGTCGAGCGCCTGGAGGGCCTGCGGTCGGCCCTCGGCGACGGCGACCTCGATGCCGTGGCGGAGGTCGTCCGCCACGTCCTGACCCTCTGCGCCGATGCCGCCGGCATCCAGGACCGGCTCGAGTCCCAGTTCGCGGCGCTCGATGACACGGCACGCACCGCGCTCTCCGCACGCCTTCGCGATCTGGAGCGCGAGGCCGGCCGGGTCGCGCTCCTGCGCGATCAGATGGACGACCTCATTAACGCCCTCACCGGCGTGACCCACGAGACGATCATCGCCAACGATGAGCTCGCCCGTCGGCTAGCCGGCTATCGCCCCGGCGCCCAGGTTCGCGTCCGCCCGCACCTGCTCGACCACACCGCCTGAGAGCCCGACCGGCATGCCGGCATCTCGCCTACTCCTGGTTCAGACGGGAACAAGGAATCGCCTCACCTACTGTCATCGTGAGCGGAATCGCCCGGCGCGGAGCGGTGGGCGGCGTATGGAGCGGCCGTCCTGATCCGAGAACCTGCGCTCCACGCAGGTTGACAGCGCAACCGCGGGTCTGGGACGCGGCGCGGACACGCCCAGGCCCTCAAGTTCCTGCGCCGCCTGCCGATAGTCGTAAACAGAGGGACGAAGAACACCGGGGAGGTCACGGACGTGTTCCCAACATTCGGACGGCTGGAAACATTGCTCCGCGCGCTGCAGACCCAGCAGCAGGCGATCGACATCACGAACCACAACATCGCCAACGCCAACACGCCCGGGTTCAGCCGCCAGGCCGCGGCGCTCGGGACCACCCCGCCCTATACCATCCCGACGCTGAGCGCGCCGCGGGTTGGTCAGATCGGCACCGGCGTCACCGTCCTCTCGATCCAGCGGATTCGCGAAGGGTTCCTCGACGTTCAGTACCGCACCCAGGCTGAGCAGCTCGGCATGAGTGAAGCCAAGACCACCATTTACCGCACGCTCGACACGCTGCTCAACGAGCCGAGCGAGACGGGCCTCGGCGCGGCGCTCGACAAGTTCTGGGCAGGCTGGGAAGAGGTCGCGAACCGGCCCGAGCACGTCCCCACGCGCCAGGCGCTCATCGAGGTGGCGCGGACGCTCGCCCAGCGCTTCAATGCCATGCGCAACCAGGTGCTGCAGCAGCGCGAGGAGGCCGCCCACCGGCTGGCGCTCGAGGCCGACCGGATCAATCAGATCGCCGAGCAGATCGCGAGCCTGAACGCCCAGATCCGCGGCGTCCTGGCGATGGGCCAGCAGCCCAACGACCTCATGGACACCCGCGACCAGTTGCTCGATCAGCTCGCACGGAGCATCGGCACGACCACGACCGTCACGCCGGACGGCGCGGTCAACGTCTACATCGCCGGCCACGCCCTGGTGGATCGAGACCAGACCGACGCCGTGCGCGTGACCTTCGACCCGGTCACGGGGAACGCGGGGCTGACGTGGGTTAGCGACGGCAGTTCGATCGACGTCACGCTCGGCGCCGCCGCCGGGCTGATCGAGATGCACAACGTCGCGCTGCCGGGGATCCTCGGCGACCTGGAAAACCTGCGCGACACGCTGGTGGCCGAGGTGAACGCGCGGCACCAGACCGGGTTCGGGCTCACCGACACCGGGCCGACGCCTCCCGGGCGCGATTTCTTCGAGATCCTGCCGAACGGCGACCTGCGCGTGCTCCCGGCGCTGACCGCAGACCCGTCGCTCCTTGCCGTGGCCTCTGCACCGGGAGTGCCGGGCAACGCCGACATCGCGCTCGACATCGCCGGGCTGACCGAGAAGCTCACCATGGGGGGCGGCACGGCGACCATCAACTCCTTCTACCAGACTTTGATCGCCCGCGTCGGGCGGGAAGCGGAGCGAGCCGAGGCCGACCGGGCGAACCAGGAAACCCTGTCCCGTGCCATCGACCGGCGCCGGCAGGAGGTCGCCGGGGTGTCGCTCGATGAAGAGGCGGTCAACCTGATCAAGTACCAGCACGCCTATCAAGCGGCAGCACGGGCGATGACCGTCGTGGATGAAATGCTCGATAAGTTGATCAACGGCACGGGCCTCGTCGGCCGGTAGGAGAGTGACCATGCGTGTCTCGACGGCGATGATGAGCGAGACCATCCTGTGGAACGTCACGCGCAACGCGGCGCGACTGGACCGCGTAGCCGACCAGATCAGCTCCGGTCGGCAGATCAGCCGGCCGTCTGACGATCCGGTCGGTACGGCCAACGTTCTCCAGCTCGACTCAACGCGCGCCCGCATCCAGCAGCACCTGCGCAACATGAACGACGCCCGCTCCTGGATCGATGCGACCGACCAGGCGCTGTCCAGCATCAATGCCAGCATCCAGCGCGCCCGCGAGATCACGCTCGCCGCCGCCAACGGCACGCTGGCGCCCGAGAACCGCGATGCGATCGCCACCGAGTTGCAGCGCATCCTGGAGTCGGCGATCGGCGCCGCCAACACGCGCCTCAACGGCCGGTACATCTTCGCCGGCCAGAAGACCGACACGCCGGCCTTCGGCGGGCCGCCCAACGCCCCGGTCTATCAGGGTGACTCCGGCCCGATCGTGCGCGTGATCGACGTCGGCGTCACCGCGACGATCAACGTGACCGGCGACACGGCCATCCTGCCGACCCTCAACGCCCTGGCCCAGGCGCACGCGGCCGTAGTCGCCAACGACCCGAACGCGATGCGCGCCGCCATCGACGCGCTCGACAACGCGCACACGGCGCTCCTCACGGCGCAGGCCCGCGCCGGGGCCATCGGCAGCCAGCTCGAAGAGCAGGCCTCCCGCCTGGAGGCGCTCGACCTGAGCGTGGCACGCCTGCGGAGTCAGATCCAGGATGTCGACCTGGCAAAGGCGCTGAGCGATTACTCAACGCTGCAAACCGTCTACCAGGCGTCGCTCGCCGCAGGCTCCCGCAGCATCCTGCCGAGCCTGTTCGACTACCTGGCATAAGTAGGCTGGAGAGGGATCACATGGCACTCGCCCACGCGATCGACGCGGTCACCGATGCCCCAGCCGGAATCACGGTGCTCTTCCCTGCGGGGTTGGTCGGCTTCCCCCGTTGGCGCCGATTCAACGTCGTGGAAGACCCGGAGACGCCCGAGTTCGCCCTGCTCCAATGCCTCGACGAACCGAGCGTGTCGTTACTCGTCGCCGCGGTCCAGCCACTCGTCCCCGGCTACCTCGACCATCTCGGACCGGGCGACCAGGCAGCCCTGGCCGCACTCGGCGTCGGGGCACGTCCAGAGGTCGACCTCTACTGCACCCTCACGGTACAGGAGTCGTCGGAGGTCACCGCCAACCTGGCCGGCCCACTCGTCATCGACCGGGAAGCCGGCTGCGGCACCCAGGTCGTCCTGACCGACTCGACCTGGCCCGTGCGGTACCCTCTCGGCACGGTCAGGGATTAGGTGCGCCCATGCTTGTACTCGCGCGGCGCGCCGGTGAGACCATCGTGATCAACGGTGAGATTCGGGTGACGGTTCTCAGCGTCGAGGGCGAGCGTGCGCGCCTCGGCATCGAGGCCCCGCGCTCCATCCCCATCGTGCGCGAGGAGATCTACGAAGCCGTGCGCGCCGAGAACCTCCAGGCCGCTCGCACCCCCCAGGATCCCGACCTCCTCCGCAAGCTCGGCCACACCCTCCGCCCCACCCCCGCACCGCACCGCTGAGGCGCCTCAGAACGCGCATCGGCTACCACGCGCCCTTCAACTGCTGGCGCCTCTCCCAGCCCCGAACAAACCGGCCCAAGAAGCACGGGCGTCCTCGCCCAACCCCGTTCTCGGGAACCACAGCCGGGGCCGGCATCCGAGCTGGCCCCCAGACCCGTTGGTCGGGTCCGCGGTGGTCGCGTGTGCCGGGGGGAATGGGTGTATGTGGTTGGCGCGTGTCCGGGCTAGGTGGCGCAAAGGATCCCAGTCCGTGGCGGGTGCCCGGGGCTTGAGCCCCGGGCACCCCCCGAGCGGCGGGATCCGTCCCGCCACCCACCCTTGGTCACGGGCCAAAGCGCGGTGTTCCGCGCGCCACCGACCCCGTGTCCCGACGACGGTACGGATCCGACCCCGGCGCGCGGCTGCGGCCGCGCGATACCACAGCGGCGGCTCGGGCCGCCGCACTCCAAAGAGCCGGCTGCAGCCGGCTTTTCTTGTCAGCCCGGCGGCTTCAGCCCCGGGCACATGCCGCGGCGCCGGATCCGTCACACCACCCATCTGTCGTCCCAACGTCGGCGCGGAACCCACCCCGGCGTGGGGCTGATGCTGTGCCATACCAAGGCGATGGCTCGAGCTGCAATCGGCTCCGCAATGCCCGGCTCCGCGTTCGAGGAAACGAGTGCCGGCTACCCCTCAAGTCTTCGCCACCCTCTGCCGATGATCCCTAACAGAGAGGAGGTCCGCCCCGACGGGGGCAAAGAAAGGTCAACCGGGAGCGACGCCGGACGGTCGCAGCCGATCGCAGCAGGCGATCGGAGACGGTAAGCGGACACCGTCGCAGGGAGGCGACGGTCGGAGAAAAGGCAAAGGAGGCCAGACCCATGCGTATCAATACCAACACCGCCGCATTGAACGCCCAGCGCAACCTGGGGATGTCCGCGCTCAGCATGCAGAAGGCGATTGAGCGCCTCTCCAGCGGCCTGCGCATCAACCGCGCGGCAGACGACGCGGCCGGCCTGAGCATCAGCGAGAAGATGCGGGTCGAGATCCGTGGCCTGCGCCAGGCCGTGCGCAACGCGCAGGACGGTATCTCGCTCGTCCAGACCGCTGAGGGCGCGCTCAACGAAGTTCACGGCATCCTCCAGCGCATGAATGAGCTCGCGCTCCAGGGCGCCAACGGCACGCTGGCCACGGACGACCAGAAGGCCATCGAAGCAGAGATGCAGCAGTTGGTGGAGGAGATCAACCGCATCGCCAACACCACCGACTTCAACGGCATCAAGCTCTTCAACGGCGGCGGCGCCGGCGTGACCGTGGAACTGCAGATCGGCGCCGGAACCTCGGCCGCGGAGCGCCTGAGCATCACCGTCCAGGGGATCAGCGCCACCGATATCGGCAACGCCGGCGGCACCGGTCCCGCCAGCCTCGATGCCGCGGTAACCGCCCTGGGGGCTGCGATCACGGGTGGCACCGGCGTAGCGCAGGCCTTCCGGGACGTGGTGGACTCGGTCGCGCAGGCCGTCAAGGACGTGTCCGATATCCGCTCCGGCCTCGGTGCCTACCAGAACCGGCTGGAGCACACCATCAACAACCTGAACGTGGCGGTGGAGAACCTGTCCGCCTCCGAGTCGCGCATCCGCGACGCCGACATGGCGGAGGAGGTCGTGGCGATGACCCGCGCTCAGATCCTCCAGCAGGCGGGTACGGCCGTCCTGGCGCAGGCCAACCAGGCGCCACAGATGGTGCTCTCGCTCCTGCGCTAGCCTTCGGACGCACGGCAACCTTCCCGGGCGGGACCGGCTCGCGAGCCGGTCCCGTTCCGTTTCTCTTGGTGCCCCCCCGATCTATGGTCACCGGCGCCGCCTCCACCGAGACGCACGCTGATCCGCACCAGCCTCGGCAGTGAACCGCGGTCGCGACCTTTGCGCCCCTAAAGTTCACCCCCTACCCTGCCGATGATCTCTATCAAGGAGGGGCATGCTGGCCCACATCGTCACCCCTCACCGGGAAGGAGGCACCATGGCGAATCGAGTTGGTCCTGTCGACGCGGTCACTGAATCCCCCGCACGGGATGTCACGAGCTTTCCCTATCCCATCCGGCCGGCTCAGATCACGCACGGCCCGCGCTCGGCCGGGCGGCCGGCACTCATCCCTGGCGCCCCGAGCGACATCGTCGAGCTGAGCGTCGGCGGGATGACGCTGAGCAAGCTGCCGCCGACCGTCTACCTGCGGTTCCTGCGCGAGCAGGGGAGCAACCGCGTCGTCGTGCAGGTGGTGGACAGCGCCACCGATGAGGTGATCCGCCAGGTGCCGCCGCGCGCGCTGCACGACGTGCTGCGGCAGTTGGAGCAGCTCAGCCGATAGGGTTCGGAAGCACGGCTAGGCCCCGGGAACAGGGAGACACGGGATGAGCGTCAGCGGTGGGTTTCGGGTCGACGGGTTGATCTCAGGATTGCAGACCAGCGATCTGATCGAACAGATCATGTCGCTGGAGCGCCGCCCACTGCTCGCCCTCCAGCAGCAGCAGAGCCAGATCCGGGCAAAGCAGGCGGCCTGGCGTGATCTCGCCGCCAAGGTCCAGGCCCTGCAGACAGCCGTCGCCAACCTGCTCAACCCGACGACGCTGAACGGGAACACGGTCAAGATCGGGACGCCCAACGCCCCGATCACCGCATCGGCCTCGTCCAGCGCCACGCCCGGCACCTACTCGCTCCTCGTCTCACAGCTCGCGACCAGCACCGTGGCCCGCAGCACCGCGCCAATCTCGGCCGACATCGACACCGCCGCCCCGCTGGCCGCTGCCGGGCTGCGCGCTCCCATCACCGCGGGGACGTTCTCGATCAACGGCGTCAGCATCGCCGTCGACCCTGAGGTCGACTCGCTGGACGACGTGCTGGCGCGCATCAACGCCTCCGGAGCCGGCGTCACCGCATCGATCACCACGGTGGACGGCCGCGCGCGACTCCAGATCAGCGCCAACACGCCAGGCGGCGCGCTCCAGCTCGGGTCGGCCGGGGATACGTCCAATTTTCTGTCAATCACCCAGGTGCTGGCCGCCCCCCGCAACGGCGACTCGATCACCGGCATGGCCAGCCTCACAACGGTGAACACGACGGCCGCGTTGTCGAACGCGGGCTTGGCCACCCCTGTTTCGGGACGGGGCACGCTCACCATCAACGGGGTCACGATCGACTACGACGCCGACGTCGACTCCCTGAGCACGCTGATCGCGCGCATCAACGCCTCCGACGCAGGGGTGATCGCCAGCTACGACCCGCTGGCGGATCGGTTCCAACTGCAGAGCAAGCGGACCGGCAGTCTGACGATTGCGCTGTCCGACACCGGCACGCTGGCCAGCGCCCTGGGGATCGCCGATCCGGCGGCGCAGACGCTCGGCACGAACGCGGCTTACAGCATCGACGGTGGCGTGACCTGGCGCTATAGCACGACCAACACGGTTAGCGACGCCATCCCGGGCGTCACGCTGACCTTTACCGGCACCACGGCCGACCCGGTCACGCTCACCGTCGGGCCGGACGTCGACGCCGCGGTGAATGCGGTCAAGACGTTCGTCAACCAGTTCAACTCGGTGCTCGGCGCGATCCGCGCGCAGACCGGGTACGACGCGGCGACGAAGCAGGCGGGCTTGCTCAGCGGAGATCCCGGGTTGCTCTCGGTCGCCACCACGCTGCGTGACCGGGTCGTCGGCGTGGCCGTGGGTCTCGCCAGCAGCTACACGCTGCTGGGCCAGGTCGGCCTCAGCTTTGGGAAGTTCGGCAGCGCCGTCGGCACGACCGACAACCTGCAACTCGACGAAGCCAAGCTCCGGGCGGCGCTCACCGAGAACCCGAACGCGGTCTTCGAGCTCTTCGCCGCCCAGCCGAGCGCGCGTTTGACGACCGCGGGGGACATTGTGAGCGTGGTTGGGCAGCCGCGGGGCCTGCCGACCGGCGGGCGCTACGAGATCGAGTCCGACGGCAACGGCAACCTGACCGCCCGCCTCTACGACGCCGCCGGGCAGCTCGTCTCGACGACTACCGGCACGATCACGCCGGGTGGCGCGAACACCACGCTGATTCCCGGGGTCACGCTCCGGGCGGCCGACACCTTGACCGGCGCCAGCAGCACGCTGGCCGTGAGCAACACCGAGGGCATCCTGAGCGGGATCGATCGCTACCTGCGTGAGGTGCTGAGCGACAACGGCGTGTTCAAGCTGCGGGACACCGGCGCCGACGCACAGCTCAAGCAACTCGACGACCAGATCCGCCGGCTGCAAGACCGCCTCGACATGCGCGAGGAGAGCCTCATTCGCCAGTTCTCGCAGCTTGAGCAGACGCTGGCTCGATTGCAGGCGCAGAGCCAGGCGCTTGCGGGTCACCTGATGGGCCTGATGGCCGGTTCAAGCATCAAGTAGCGGCGGAGATTGCCGCCGCGTGGAGCGGCATTGGGACGTGGAACGACGGCAGGGAGAGGAATGACGATGATGAACCCCTACGACCAGTATCGGCGCATCGCCACCGAGACGGCCGACCCGGTCGAGCTCGTGCTGATGCTCTATCGCGGCGCTATCCGGAACCTCGAGGTTGCCGAGGCCGCGCTGGAGCGGCGCGACACGTCCCAGGCGCACCAGTTCCTGGTGAAGACCCAGAATATTGTGGCGGAGTTGATGGGTACCCTCAACCTGGACGCCGGTGAACTCGCCCACAACCTCCACCGCCTCTACGACTACATGCAGCGGCGGCTGCTCGTGGCGACCCTGCGCAAGGATGCCGCCCCGGCCGCCGAGGTGCGGGGGATGCTGGCCGAGCTGCTGGAAACGTGGGAGGAGCTGGCACGGCGGTACCGGGCAGCCCGGGCCGGTCAGCCGGCTCTGGCCGGTGTGCGCGGCGCAGCGTAGCGGGAGACGGACGATGGAACACCTGACCACCACCCCTGCCACCACGATCGACGCCACACTGGCGGGTATCCTCGCGCTCGCTCGCCGGCAGGCCGACGCCGCCCGCGCGGGGGACTGGGATGCCGTCAACGACCTCGCCGCCAGGCGAGATGAGCTGACGGCCACGCTGAGCGCTGCGGACACCGGCGACCTCCACGAGGAGGCGACGCGCGAGCGCATCGCGGCCATTGTCGCCGCGATCGAGGCCGCCGACGATGAGGTCGTCGTCCACGTCCGGCGCGAGCTGGAGCGGCTCGCCGGCGAGATGGCCGAGATCCGCCGCGGCCGCGCCGCCGCGAGCGCCTATGGCCGCGGGGCCGGCGGCGCCCGGTACGATCTGGTATGTCGCTATGGCTAGGACACGGGGGCGAGGACTGCTGGTGGCCGGAGTGGTGCTCTCGGCGTTCGCGCTGGGCGGCTGCAGCCCGCAGGTGACCATCACCATCGGCAAACCCGCCGAGACGCCTTCGGTGATGCTCATGGACCCGGCACCGACACGCACCCCGCGTGTGGCGCAGTCGCCCGGGCAGCAGGCCCCCCCGGCGAGCGGTCATCTGTCCTCCGGCTGGGTGAGCATCAGCCAGAGCGTCCTTCGCATGCCCCCACCGACAAGCCTTGAGATCCCAGCCTTGGGAATGTCCGTCCCTGTGGAGCAGGTACCATCCGCCGTGCTCGACGGTGTGTGGCAATGGCCGGTCCCCGCCCACAGCGCCGCGCACCACCTGGGCACCGCCAACCCCGGCGAGCCGGGCAACATCGTCCTCTCCGGCCACGTGGTGACCAATGACGGCCCCGGGGTCTTTGCCCCGCTCCTCCAGGCCGCGCCCGGCCAGGAGGTCATCCTCCGGAGCGACGCCGGGACGTTTACTTACCGCGTCGAGTCGGTCACGGTCGTCCCCGAAACCGATACCAGCGTATTCCTTCAGGTTCCCTTCGAGCGCCTGACCCTCATCACCTGCGTCCCCGACGGGGTCTACAACCACCGCGTCGTCGTCGTGGCCCGTCCCATCGCCGCGTCGACCGCCTGGACCTCCTGATACGAGGGCCGTACCAGCCGTCTTTCCCTACCCGATCACCCATTAGTGCCAGGAAACGGGCTGTCTAAAGGACTTTCTTCCCCAGTGCGAACTTAGACCGTTGGGGGATGCAGGCGCGCACCTCCCAAACCTACAGTAGTGGCGATGTACGTACACTCGGTTGCCTCGCGGCACCGGCTGCCCGCCGGGGCAGGCGAGGGTCGCGGACCCTGGGACCGCGCTGCCGCTACCCGAGATCGGCGGTGCGAACTGGATGGGATGTCACCTCGCGAGGCGACCGGGTTGATCGACTGACGCGGAGAACGGCCATGAGCATCTTCGAGACGATGCGAGTCAGCATGTCGGGCCTCACGGCCCAGCGGCTGCGCATGGACGTCATCGCCAGCAACATCGCCAACGTCGACACGACCCGGACGCCCGAAGGCGGCCCCTACCGGCGTCGGCAGGTGGTCTTCACTGCGGTGCCGGGAACCGACTCCCGGGCAACCACGGGCGGTTTCCAGCGGATCCTGGCCCCCGTCGATCCTGAGGGCAGCGCGGGCCAGGGCGTCGCCGTGACCGCGATCCGAACCGATCCGGATGCCGTGCGCCGGGTCTATGAGCCGGACCACCCCGACGCCGACGAGGAGGGCTTCGTCCTGCGGCCCGACATCGACGTGATCACCGAGATGACCGATCTGCTCGCCGCCAGCCGGGCCTACGAAGCCAACGTCACCGTGCTCAACGCCGTCAAGGCGATGGCGAACCGGGCGCTGACGATCGGCCGCGGGTAGTGAGCGTCGGGCACGAGGCAGGAGAGGATAGACGATGAACGTTCCACCGATCAATCCGGTAGCGGTAGACGCCAGCACGGCAATCGTCCAGCCGCGTTCGACCCAGCCGGTAGGCGGTGCGTCCTTCACCGACATGATCGAAAAGGCAATCGGCGACCTGAACCAGTCGCTCAATCTCGCCGACGACCTCGCCGTGCGCCTGGCTGCAGGGGAAGACGTCGATCTGCACGAGGTGATGATCGCGCTGGAGGCGGCCGGGATCGGCCTCCAGACGGCGATCCAGATCCGCAATCGGGTAGTCGAGGCATACAAGGAAATCATGGCCATGCCGGTCTAGCCCGCCGGCGGGTACGGCGCCCCGCAGGGGGTGACATCCCCGGGACCGGCGACCGGGCGGAGGAAGTAACCACGCCATGGTGAACGCACAGATCGAGCGCCTACGCAACGCTTGGAACCGCCTCTCGATGAACCAGCGGGTGGCCGTGATCGCGGTCCTGATCACCGCGGTCATGGCCCTCGGCCTGCTCATCGCGACCCGGCCGCCACAGCGCTACGGCATCGCCTTCAGCGGCCTGAGCGGTGAGGATGCCGCGGCCATCGTCGAGAACCTGCGCGCGAAAGGGATCCCCTACGAACTCAGCAGCGACGGCGGCACCATCCGCGTTCCGGCCGACCAGGTCGCGGCCGTGCGTCTCGACGCCGCCAGCCAGGGCCTGCCCCGCGGCGGCAGCGACGGTTTCGAGTTGTTCGACAAGTCCTCGCTCGGCCTGACCGACTTCACCCAGCGCGTGAACTACCAGCGGGCCATCGAGGGCGAACTAGAGCGGACGATCGCCAAGATCGACGCAGTCGAGGCGGCGCGCGTCCACATCGTCATCCCCGAGGAGTCGCTCTTCACTGACGAACAGCAGCCGACGACCGCTGCGGTGGTGCTCAAGCTCAAGTCGGGCCGGCAGTTGACCGACGCCCAGATCCGCGGCATCACCCACCTCGTCTCCGGCGCGGTCCCGAACCTCAAGCCTGAGAACCTCACGGTGATCGACAACGCCGGCAACCCGATCTGGGCCGGCCCTGATGGCGGCTCCCAGTTTTCCGGGCTCGACGAGCGGTTCCGGCTCCAGCAGGCGTACGAGCAGAACCTGGAGCGACAGCTCCAGGCACTCGTCAACCCGATCGCCGGACCGGGGCACGCCGTGGTTCGCGTCAGCGCGACCCTGAACTGGGACGAGCGCAACAGCCAGAGCGAGATCTACTCGCCCGACGGCCAGCAGCCGCAGGTGCGCAGCCAGCAGGAGCGGGAGCAGCGCACGAGCGGGACGGTGACCGAGACGGGCGGCGTGCCGGGCGTCGATGAGAACGTGCAGACGTATCCGGAAACCCCGGGCACGGGGAACCAGTCCGAGTCGAGCAGCCGCGAGGTCACGACCAACTATGAACTGTCGCGGCGGGTCGAACAGGTCGTTCAGGCACCGGGGCAGGTGCAGCGCCTGTCAGTCGCGGTGATGCTTGACGGTAGCCAGGTCGACCCGGCCGTGGCGCAGGAGATCCAGGATGTTATCAGCGCCGCTGCCGGGCTGGTGCCGCAGCGGGGCGACACGATCACGGTGACCGCGGTGCCGTTCAGCGACCTCGGTAACCAGAATCTGATCCCAGATGGTGGGACGCCCATCCTCGAGTACGCGCTGACCGCGCTCAAGGTTCTGGGCCTGATTGCGATCCCGCTGGTGGCGCTCTTCTTCGCCCGCCGGATCCTGGTCAAGCCGGACGATGCGGGCGAACTGACCCCGGCGCTGGCGACGGCCGGCGGCCCCGCGCTCGCCGAGCCGCCGATGCCGGCCTTCGCGACGCAGCGCATCTCGATCAGCGAGACGTCACCAGCGCTGGAGGATGAGGACCAGTCACAGTCAACCGATCGCGGACTGCCGCAGTTGCCGGCGCACCTGCAAGTGATCGAACTGGCGAACACGGACCCTGGACAGGTCGCCCAGTTGCTGCGGGCCTGGATGAGTGAGGAGCAGTAACGATGGTAGCAACCGCAGCCACGCCCGCAACCGAGGCGCCCAATCTTCGGTTGGTGAGCCCAAGCGCAGCCAGCCGCCGGCAGCTCAAGGGGGTCACCAAGGCGGCAGCGCTGCTGGTGGCGCTCGGGCCGGAAGCGTCCTCGAAGGTGCTCCAGACGATGACCGAGCATGAGATCGAGACGCTCACGCTCAAGATCGCGGAGCTGGACGGCCTGACGCCCGAGGAGGCCGAGCAGGTCCTCACCGAGGCGTACGAGTCGACTCTGGCGCGGCACTACATCGCTCACGGCGGTGTCGAGTTCGCGAAGAACGCGTTGAGTCTGGCGCTCGGGCCCGATAAGGCGGCCGAACTGATCGACCGCATCATTCAGCTCCATCCGCCGGCACCGTTCGCCTTCCTGCGGAAGTCGGATGCCAAGCAGCTCGCCAGCTTCCTGCAGAACGAGCACCCGCAGACGATCGCGTTGATCCTCTCGCACCTGCCGCCGGTCCAGGCCGCCGGGATCCTGACCAGCCTCGGCGAGGAGCTACAGGCCGATGTGGCCCGGCGCATCGCGACGATGGACCGCACCCCGCCGGAGATCGTCTCCCGGGTCGAGGAGGTCATGCGGCGCCGTCTGTCGTCCCTCATCTCGCAGGATGCGCACCGGGTGGGCGGTACCAGCTACCTCGTGGCCGTGCTGTCCACGGTGGACCGGGGCACGGAGAAGTACATCCTCGACCGCCTCGAGGAAACCGACCCGGACCTGGCCGAAGAGGTCCGCAAGATGATGTTTACCTTCGACGACCTCAGCCTGCTCGACGACCGGTCGATCCAGCGGGTGCTGCGCGATGTCGACATGCGCGACCTGGCGCTGGCGCTCAAGGCGGCCAAGGACGACCTGCGCGAGCGGATCTTCAGCAACATGTCGTCCCGCGCCGCGGAGATGCTGCGCGAAGAGATCTTGTATCTCGGGCCGGTCCGCATTCGCAACGTCGAGGAGGCCCAGCAGCGCATCGTGACCGTCGTCCGGCGCCTGGAGGAGGCCGAGGAGATCGTGATCGACCGCGGAGGGGAGGGGGTGCTCCTTGGCTAACAGCCGGATCATCAAACGTTGGATCCCGGCCGCCGAGGTCTATCCCCTCACGCCTCGTCCGACGCGCCACGACCAGGAGCAGGCCCAGGCGATCGTGGCCGAAGCCGAGGAGCGCGCGGCAGCCATCCTCGCGGAGGCGGAGGCCCAGGCCGCCGCCATCCGCTGGGAGGCCGAACAACAGCGCGAGCGGTTGATGGAGGAACTGCGCGCCGCCGCGCTGGCCAAGGCGCGGGAGGAAGCGCGGGCCGAAGTCGCAGCCACCATGGATGAGGCGGCCGCCCGCTTCCTGGCGCTGGTCGAGCAGGTGACGCAGCGGGAGGACGAGATCCGCCGCGCATGCCAGGCCGACACCGTGGCGCTGGCCGTGGCGATCGCCGAGCGCATCCTCACGCGGGAGATCAGCACCGACCCGGCGGTGGTCACCCGCATTGCCGAGGCCGCCCTGGCCCAGACCCAGGGAGCCCGTGTGACCCAGGTACTGGTGCACCCCGACGACGTGCCGGTCATCACGCAGTGGGTCGGCGACACACTGCCGGGCGTCGAGATCGTCGCTGACCCCCACGTCGGGAAGGGCGGCTGCGTGATCGGCACCCGCACCGGCTTCCTGGACGCGCGCATCGAGACCCAGCTCGCCGAGGTTCGCGCGGCGCTGGCGGAGGTGATTGAGGATGTCTAACGCCACCGCCGACATCACCGGCGACATGCTGCGCCGCCTCGCCACGATCTCGCCGATCCGCCGCGAGGGCCGGGTCGTCCAGGGCATCGGCCTGACGATCGAGGCGCAGGGGCTCGAACTGGAGATCGGCGACATCTGCCACATCTACCCGTCGCGCTCCGAGGAGGGACGCATCACCGCCGAGGTCGTCGGCTTCCGCGACGACCGCCTGGTGCTGGTCCCGCTCGCCGAGCTGCGGGGCGTGCGCTCCGGCAGCCGCGTCGTGGCGCGCCGTACCTCGTACAGCGTGCAAGTCGGGCCGGAACTGCTCGGACGGGTCATTGACGGGCTGGGGCGTCCGATCGACGGGCAGGGGCCGCTCCTGTGCCGCGACGAGACGCGCCTCAGCAGCAGCCCGCCCGACCCGTTGAGCCGCATGCCAATCGAGGATCCGCTCCCGACCGGCATCCGCGCGATCGACGCCCTGATCACCTGCGGTCGCGGGCAGCGCCTCGGCATCTTCGCGGGGTCGGGCGTCGGCAAGAGCACACTGCTGGGCATGATCTGCCGCAACGCCGACTGCGACGTGCGCGTGGTCGCCCTGATCGGCGAGCGGGGACGCGAGGTGCAGGAGTTCATCGAGCGCGACCTCGGGCCGGAGGGTCTGGCGCGCTCGGTCGTGGTGGTTTCCACCTCCGACCAGCCGGCCCTGTTGCGCCTGAAGGCCGCCTGGACCGCGACCATGATCGCCGAATACTTCCGCGATCGCGGCCTGAACGTCGCCCTGCTGATGGACTCGGTGACCCGCCTCGCGATGGCCCAGCGGGAGATCGGCCTTGCCGTGGGCGAGCCGCCGACCACGCGCGGCTACACCCCCTCGGTCTTCGCGCTGCTGCCGCGCCTGCTGGAGCGCGCAGGAAACGCGGAGCGGGGCAGCATCACCGCCTTCTACACCGTCCTCGTCGAAGGAGACGACCTGACGGAACCGGTCACGGACGCCGTGCGCGGCATCCTGGACGGCCACATCTACCTCTCGCGCAAGCTGGCGGACAGCGGCCACTTCCCGGCGATCGAGGTGCTCGGGAGCGTGAGCCGGTTGATGAACGCGATCGTCGACGAGCGCCATCGCCGCCTCGCCGCGGAGATGCGGGAGCTCATGGCCGCCCACGAGGGCGCACGCGACTTGATCGAGATCGGCGCCTACGCCGCCGGTTCGAACCCGGTCGTCGACCGCGCGATCGACCGCATGCCGCGCATTCGCGACTTCCTGCGCCAGGCGCCGGACGAGCCGGCCCGCATGGACGAGACGCTCGACCGGCTCGCGGCAGTACTGGGGGAGTGACGCTCAACAGGTGACACGGCACGGAGGGGATCGCTGTGACACCCGGTAGTGGACAACGGAAGGGCTTCCGGCTGGAGCGCGTGCTCGAGCACCGGCGGCGGCTGACCGAAGCCGCCGAGCAGCAACTGGCGCTCACCATCCAGAAGCGCCTGAAGGTCGAGGCGGCCCTGCAGCAGATCCAGGGAGCGCGGACCGCGACGAGTGCGTACCTGGAGGAACGCGCCGCGAGCGGGGAGCTTGACTTGACCACGCTGGCCGCTGCCGAGGCCTACGACGCACGCCTGCGGTCCGAAGCCAGCGCACGGCGCCGGGAGCGCGCGGAGGCGCTGGTGCAGGAGTCGGCCGCGCGGGCGGAACTGATCGACCGGCGCATCGACGAGCGCGTGTTGGAGCGCCTCAAGGAGCGGACCCTGCGCGAGCAGCGCGAGCGTGACGAGGCAGCGGCGCGCCAGGCGCTCGACGAGATCGCCACGCTGCGCTACGCGCGGGCCATGTCGAACGGAGCGGGCTATGGCCGTTGAGCGGCTCGTCATCCCACCGGAGGTGATCGCGGCCCAACCGGGGCGGTTCGCGATTCGTTCGCCGCGGCTCGACGGGAGCACCGCACGGACCGGGAGCTTCGCCGATGCGCTGGCGGCCCGCGGTATCGCCAGCGTCGACGCCCAGCTCCGCGGCTCCTGGCCGGTGGATGGCGAGGTCACGTCCCACTTCGGTCCGCGGCAGTTGTTGCCGGGTGAAACGCATCACACCGGCATCGACATCGCCGTCCCTGAGGGCATGCCAGTGCGCGCCACGGCCGACGGCGTGGTCATCTTCGCCGGCAACACCGACAGCTACGGGAACCGGGTCGAGATCCAACACGCGGATGGCACCGTCACCCTCTACGCCCACAACGCCGAGCTGATGGTCCAGCCCGGACAGACCGTGCGCAAGGGTGACGTCATCGCCCTCGCGGGCAGCACCGGGGCCTCGACCGGGCCGCACGTCCACTACGAAATCCGGCGCAATGGCGAGGCGATCGACCCCTGGCCGTTCCTCGCGCCGGACGCTGCACCGATCGCCGTCGGCGGGGCCATCGGCGGCGGGGGATATGACGGGTTGATCAACGAGGCCGCGGCCCGCTACGGCGTGGATCCCGCCCTGATCGCCGCGGTGATCCAGGCCGAGTCCGGCTTCGACCCGACGGCCGTATCCCCGGCCGGTGCCAAAGGGCTGATGCAGCTCATGGACGGCACCGCAGCGGCGCTCGGCGTCGAGGACGCCTTCGACCCGGCGCAGAACATCGACGGCGGCACCCGCTTCCTGCGGCAGTTGCTCGACCAGTTCCAGGGCAACGCGGAACTCGCCCTGGCAGCGTACAACGCCGGTCCGAACGCGGTCCTGCGCTACGGCGGGATCCCACCCTACGAGGAGACCCAGGCCTACATCGCCAACGTGCTGGCCGCGTACCGGATGTGGACCGGTGAGAACTGAGGAGGTCCGGCGATGGCATCGAACGGGATCGACCCGACCCGCATCATGGCGCAGGCCCTTGATGGCCTCGCGCTTCGCCAGCGGGTGACCGCCAACAACGTCGCCAACGCCGATACACCGCGTTTCAAGGCGTCCCGGGTGACGTTTGAGGAGACGCTTCGCCAGCGGCTGCACAACGAGCCGGGCGGCAACCTGAACCTTGTGCGCACGCACGCGGCACACCTGCCCGTGGATACGGCGGACGATGCGAGTCCTGCCCGCATCGTCGAGATGCGGGGCACGACGATGCGCAACGACGGCAACAACGTCGACATCGAGCAGCAGATGGGCATCCTGGCCGAGACGACGATGCGTTACAGCGCCGTGAGCGAGGCGCTGGCACGCAAGCTGGCCATCATGCGCACGATCGCCAGCGACGGGCGGCAGTAATGCGGCGGAGCCGAAGGCCGCGGCAGGCGAGGCGGCCGTGGAGGGGAAGCACGACGGCATGGTGAGCACCATCGACTCGCTCCTGATGGGGATGGCGGCACCCCGGATCACCGGTCCAGCCCGGCCGGCGTTGGCCGACTTCACCACGCTGCTCGAAAACCTGCTCGCCGGGCAGGGCGACGCGTGGCTTGCCGATCTGGCGACAGGATCATCCGCCTCCCCGGCAGAGCGCGACGGCTCCGCATCTGCCGCGGTTCAGGGAGAACCCGGCTCACCGAGCGACCTGGCGGCCGTGCTCCTGGCCCTCATCAGCCAGACCCAGCAGGAACAGGCCGGCCCCGACACGCCGGTCCCTGACGGCGAGCCGCGCGAAACAGGGATCAGCCCGTTGGTCGGGGCAGTCGAGCCCGACCCGGCCACCTTCGACGCGCCACCCGGTCCGGGCGACCTGCACCCGGCAGACCAGGACGCACCGGCTGGCGACGACGAGCCTGCGGGCGTCTCGGTTACGGACAACGAGCGGATCCAGGCCCTGCTGGCTCTCCTCGCCGCGGCCATGCCGACCGCCACGCCGCCGGCGGCGCCCGCGCACTCGCTCCCCACCGCCGCGAGCACGAAGGACGAGCCGGCTGAGCCCGTCATGGCCGTGGCGGCACCACAACCGGCCGCCGTGCCGGCCACCGGCCCGGCACGCACCGTGCCCGATTGCACGGAACGCCAGCCGGAGCACGTCGTCGAACAGATGCCGCAGGCCGCGTGGACAGCGGAGGCGACGAATCTCGGGGAGCCTGCGCGCGTCACCCTCGCTGAGCCGGGAACGGCGATGCGCCTGAGCGAGGATGTCTCCGTCGCCCCTGCCGGTCCCGCGGCGACGGTAGAAGCCCCGGTGACCGCATTCGCGCCGGCCGAGAGCGGCCCCACCGCGCAGAGCGAGGCCACATCAGCGACAGCATGGGCGAACCGGTTGGACGCGCCCGTCGGTGAGATCGAGCCCACCGCCGAACCGACGGCGCCGCCCCCGCCGCAGCCCGTCAACTCCGATGCCGCATCGCCACTGAGCGCTGATCGTCCGGGACCGCACGTGAGCAATGAACCGGATCGTCAGGTCGTCGCCGCGCCCACAGCGCCCCAGCCCGAAGGCTCCGAGCCGATCGCCCCACGCGAGGCGCCGACGCACGAGGTAGCAGCACACCCGGCTGGCGACACCGGACCCGCTCCGGCCAACGCGGGGCCATCCAGCACGCTTCCCGACGCCGTGCCGCTGCCTCCGGACGCACCGCAGCCCACCGGAAGCACGGCGATCGCGACCAGCAATGTAGCGGCCGCGCCGCCCGCCGGAGATCACCCGACCGCGACGAGCGATCCAGCGGCCGCGCCGCCCGCCCTGCCTCCACAGGCGGTGACGAGCGACGCGCTCCCGGCGGAAGCCGCCGATCCGGCGCGAGCGCCAGCCCCGGCAGCACCGGTGAGCGACCGGCCGACCGAGCCCGAGTGGGCAAGGAGCGCACCAGAGCCGGTGACAACGCCCAGCCCAGCCACGACGGGCTCCGCATCCGCCGGTGACCGCCCGGAGGTCGCCCCCGTGGACGCCACGGCGGGACACGCCACGTCCATGACCGGCACGACCGCCCCTGCCCAGGAGCGCGACGACACACCGCTGCGACTGGCATCGATCGAGGCCGACATGCCGGCAGGCACCGAGCTACGAGCAGCGCTGTCCAACTCCGCTGCGCCGCCAGCCCAAGACGTTCGGGCTGCTCCAGCGGAACCCGTTGCGTCGCCCGCCGCACCGCAGGTCGCGCAGGTGCTGGAGCGGGTCGAGCACATGCTGCACGCCGGGCGGACGAGCGTCAGGGTGCGTCTTGAGCCGGAATGGCTCGGCCCGGTCGAGATTCGCGTCGTATCCCGTCACGCCGGGCTCGGGATCGAGCTGATCGCGCACACGCCGGAAGCGCGCCACCTTTTGGAGCGCGACCTGGGTTGGCTCCATCGGGGTCTGGTCGAAACCGGTCACGAGGTGCAGCGAATCCGAGTCTCGGCGCCCGATTCGTTGCCGGACGGTACGGCTGGCACGCTGGTGGGCCAGGGCGGAGAGCACGGCTGGCGCGGCCATGGCGATCCGCAGGCCGAGGCAGACTGGCGGCAATCGTTCCGCCTCTACCAGCTCGGTTCCCCGGAGCGCGACGGTGAAAACCGGCCCCGCGCAATCGCCGGTCAACGGGCTGTTGTGGCACGCGGCATCGACGTGAGGATCTGAGCAAGAGGAGGTTGGCGGGTGAGTGTACCCGGTGTCACGAACCAGACGAACCAGGGCACCAACGCGGCATCAGGCGCCCCGTTCTCCCCGGCCGATCGGTTGGGCAAACAGGAGTTCCTGATGCTCCTGACCGCCCAGCTTCGGAATCAGGATCCGCTGCGGCCGATGGAAGACACCGCGTTCATCGCGCAGCTCGCCCAGCTCAACACGCTGGAGCAGATGCAGCAGATGAACGAGACGCTGAGCATCCTGGCGGAGATGTCGTTGCTGGCGCAGACCGCCAGCCTGATCGGCCGGCACGTCACCGCACTCGACCCGTCGAGCGGGGGCGTCATCAAGGGCGTCGTCAGTGATGTCACCATCCAAGACGGCACGCCGATCCTGAATGTGGGTGGGACCGCCGTGGCTCTCGCGCACGTCGTGAGCATCGGGCTCGATTCGTCCGCGACCGCACGGGGCGGCGCGGCCTAGTCCCCGCGCCGCGTGGCGCGGGCGTTGAGGACAGGAGGGAAGGTTGCCATGCTGAACCGTTCCATGGCGTCAGCCGTCTCCGGGCTCAAGGCCTACCAGACCTGGCTCGACGTCATCGGGAACAACATCGCGAACATCGCCACCCCTGGGTTCAAGGCTTCCCGGGTGCGCTTCGAGGACGTGATGAACCACACGCTCCGAGGGGCCAGCGTCCCGGATCCAGTGCAGGGGCGCGGCGGGCGGAACCCGGCCCAGGTGGGTCTGGGCGTGCTGGCGGCAGGTATCGACACCGACTACGCCCCCGGCACCCCGACGGCCACCGGGAAGATGAGCCACATGGCGATCCAGGGCGAGGGCTACTTCGTCGTCGCCGATGGTGTGCGCACCTACTACACCCGTGACGGATCGTTCGACCTGGGGATCGACGGCCGGCTCGTCAACCCCTCGACCGGCCTCTTCGTGATGGGCTGGCAGGCTGACGCGAACGGGGTGATCGACACCAGCCAGCCGCTGTCGTCGATCCGCATCCCCATCGGCGAGGAGATGGACGCCATGCACAGCACGTCCATCGCCGTGCCGGGGAACCTCGACGCGTCCGCCGCGAACGGCACGACCTACACGACCGACGTCACCGTCATCGACTCCCTCGGGTTCCGGCACTCGGTCTCGCTGACCTTCCAAAAGACCGGAACCAACACCTGGTCATGGACCTACAGCAGCACTGAAGCCGGCGTGACCCTGACCAACGCCACCGGCTCAGTCGAGTTCGATAACCAGGGCAACGTCCTCAACGTGACCAGTGGAGGTGACCTCACCATCCAGTGGGGCAACGGCGCGGCCGATACCGTGATCGCCGGTGGCGGTGACTTCACCCGGCTGACCCAACTCGCTGCCCCCAGCGACGCCGCCGGCGTGGCCGATGGCTCGACCGCCGGTGCCCTCACCTCCTTCGCGATCAGCGTCGACGGGGTGATCACCGGCATCTATTCCAACGGCGCGACCAAGGCGCTCGGCCAGATCGCGCTGGCAACCTTCGCCAACCCCGGCGGTCTCCTCAAGGAGGGGCAGAATCTCCTGTCGCCGTCCCCGAACTCGGGGCAGGCCGTCATCGGGACACCGGCGGGCGGCGGCCGGGGGCAGGTCGCGGCGGGCTACCTGGAGATGTCGAACGTCGACCTGGCCGAGGAGTTCACCAACATGATCCTGGCCGAGCGCGGCTTCCAGGCGAACTCCCGCGTCGTCACCACCTCCGACGAGGTCCTGCAGGATCTGGTCAACCTCAAGCGGTAATCGCCGCGCACCGCACGCGCACGAGCGCCGGTGGCCGGGGCACCTCGCCCCGGCCACTCAAGTATCGTCCGGCGTTCCACTGGGTCCCGCCGCCCGGCAGATGCCCATGGCAAGCGAGGAGAGGATTCCAACGGGGGCAAGCCCGTTCCGGGCGGGTGGTGAGGAGGTTCCCGCACCCCGGCGTGCACCCACGTAATTCGTCACACTCCAATAGCCCCGCGCACGTGAAACCTTCGGAGATCCTCCCACTACCGCCCGGTTCCCGCCCGACACCGTGGTGAAGCCGTGTCCTATCATTAGGGCCGCGGGGCGGGCGGGGACCCGCCCGGGACTGAGGAGGAGCCACGGTGTCGAACCGGACCGCATCGAGCCGCGGTCGTGTCACGCTAATGATCGTCGCCGCGGCTGTGCTGGTGTTCGCCGTTGGGGTTGCCTGGATGAGCCTGGGCCATGCCAACGACCCGGCCTACCAGCAGCGCGCCACCCTTCCCGGCATGGCCGGTCAGCAGGAGTACCTGATCAACCTCTGGACCGACCCACACCCGGCGGAGCAGGGACGCACCCGCGTCACGGTCCAGCTCACCAGCACCATCGGCACGCCGGTCCAACTGAACGACGTGCGCTTCACACCGGTGCGCCCGGACGGCACGACCCTGGATCCCGTGCCTGCCTCACCCCTGCCGGACGGGAACGAGCCGGAGGCCGGGCTGACCGCGGTCGTCGAGTTCGATCAACCCGGCTCCTGGACGCTCATCACCACGCTCAACACCGGCGGCATCGAGCGCGAGGCTCGGTTTACCATCCCGGTCAGCTAGGGACGACGCAACCTCATCCGCTCCGCGGCCGGAACTTCGGGAGCGTCACCTCATCGCTCACGTCGTCGTAGACCACCTCGACCGGCATCCCGACCCGCACGGCCGCCGGGTCGGGTGGCACGTCGACGAGGTTGGTCATCATCCGCACGCCCTCGTCCAGCTCGACGAGCGCCACGACGTACGGGATCTCGGCGGCAAAGGCCGGGTTCGGATGCCGGTGCACGATCGCGAAGGCGTGGACCACACCGGTTCCCGCAACCGGTCGCCAGGTGAGCGCGCGCGAGCCGCAGTGGGGACACACGACGCGCGGGTAAAAGACGAAGCGCTCGCAGGCGTCGCACTGCTGGATCTGCATCGCGTGCGCGCGGACGCTCTCCCAGAACGGCGCCGTCACCGGGTCGGCGACGGGTAGCGGCTTGCTCGGGGCACTCACGGTCACACCCTCCCCAGAATGGCAGTCCCGGCCGACGAGAGGACGCCGCCGGTTCCATGCACAATCGCCAGCTCGCAGTTCGGCACCTGCCGGATGCCCTGGTCCGCGTAGTCGTGGCGGAGCTGACGGACGGCTTCGATGATGGCGAACATCCCGTACATACCGGGGTGCGTGTACGACAGGCCCCCGCCGTTGGTGTTCATCGGGAAGTCGCCACCCGGCGCGGTGCGCTGGCCGCTGACGAACGCGCCCCCCTCGCCCTTCGCGCAGAAGCCGAGGTCCTCCAGCGACAGGAGCACCGTGTAGGTGAAGGAGTCGTAGATCATCGCCAGGTCGATATCGTCGTGCGTGACGCCAGCCATCTTGAACGCGGCCTGCCCGGAGCGCCGCGCGGCGAACGACGTGAGGCTCGGCATCTGGGAGATCATCGAGTGATCGTGGCTCTCCCCGACACCCAGGATCGCGACCGGACGCTGTCGCAGGTCGCGCGCCCGCTCGATCGAGGTCACGACGCAGGCCCCGCCCGCGTCGGTCACCAGGCAGCAGTCGAGCAGGTTGAACGGCCAGACGATGGGCCGGGAGTTCAGCACGTCCTCGATCGTGATCGGGTCGCGCATGTACGCCTTGGGATTGAGCATGGCCCACTTGCGCGTCGCGACCGCGATCTCGGCGAGCTGCTCCTTCGTCGTCCCGTACTCCGCCATGTGCCGCGAACACGCCAGCGCGTAGGCGCCCACCGGCGTCGGCAGGCCGTAGGGATCTTCGAACTGCCCACGCAGCGAGTCCGGTGCCGGGGCGCGCGGCGGCATTCCGACCCGCGAGCGCCCGCTCTCCCCGTGCGTGATCAGCGCCACCGAGCAGCGGCCGGTGACGATGGCCGCGGCGGCATGCGCAAGGTGGATGACGAACGACGACCCGCCGACCGACGTCCCGTCCGTGTACGACGGCTCGATGCCGAGGTACTCACCGAGCTCCAGCGGGCTGATTCCGGCCGTCAGCAGCCCGTCCACGTCGCGCAGCGTCAGCCCGGCCTCCTCCAGCGCATTCAGTGCCGCCTCGGCATGGAGGGCGATCGCCGGCTTGTTCGGCACCTTCCCGATCTGATCCGACTCCGCCACCCCCACGATGGCGGTTTTCCCCGAGAGTGTGGTCACAGTCGATCATCCTCCCACGTCATGCGTCATACGTCATGCGTCTAACTCCCCTCTCCCCTGGTGGGAGAGGGGCCGGGGGTGAGGGGGACGGATGACGCATGACGCCTCACCACACAAACTCCATGTGCGGCTCGATCTTGGTCCCAAAGAAGCGCAGGCCGGGACCGATCTCGACCCACTTGCCCTCCGGGATCGCCTCGATCGCTGCCGAGACCCGCGGGTCGTTGACCACCTCCTGGAAGTCAGACCCGAACGCCTGCGGGATGTGCTGCGCCAGCTCCTCGACGGTCCAGCGGTGGTCTGCGCGTAGCGTCTTGATGATCTTGGGCTGGGAGAAGAGGACCACGTTGTAACCGAACGAGCCGAAGAGGTGCCCGCTGATGTGCTGGGCCGCATCGCTGGCCAGGTAGGTCACCAGCGGCGCCACGTTGTCGGGATCCTTCTCCGTCCCGGCGGCCAGCTCGCTCGGCAGCTTGCCGGTGTGAGCCACCGCCTCACGGGCGCTGGGGATCGAGTCGATCATCCGGGTGGCACCGCTCGGCACCACCGCGTTGGCGGTCACGTTGTAGCGGGCGAGCCCATTGGCGCAGGAGAGCGTCAGGCCGATGATGCCCGCCTTGGCGGCGGCGTAGTTCGGCTGCCCCGGCGCGCCAAACGCCGAGTTGGACGTCATGTTGATCAGCCGCCCGCTCTTCTGCTCGCGGAAGCGCACGGACGCCCACTTGCACAGGTTGAACGTCCCCTTGAGGTGGACGTCGAGCACCGCCTGCCACTCTTCGGGCGTCATGTTGAAGATCATCCGGTCGCGGAGGATCCCGGCACAGTTGACCACGATGTCCAGCCGCCCGAAGGCGTCGATCGCCTGCTGCACCATCGCCTCGGCTGCCCGGTAGTCCGCGACCGAGTCGGTGTTGGCCACGGCACTCCCGCCTTCGGCGCGGATCTCATCGACCACCTGCTGCGCCACCGAAACGTCCACGCCCTCGCCCGAGAGCGCCGTCCCGAGGTCGTTGACCACGACCGCCGCACCTTCGGCGGCCATCTGCCGGGCGATTCCCCGGCCGATTCCCCGGCCGGCACCGGTCACGATCGCGACCTTGCCGTCGAGCATTCCCATCGTAAACCTCCCATGTCGCCTACGCGCCCACCGGCGGGCGACGCTCGAAGAGGTAGAAGAGGACATCGAGGTCGCCGGGCGAGTGCCCGAACTGGGTCAACATGGCCGCCACCTCGCTGCGGTGCTGCGTGTTGTGGTTCGCCACGTGAACCAGGATCTCCCATCGTGGGGCGGTCCAGACGCCTCCCCGCGGCGTGGGCGAGCTGATCTCCTCGGCCAGCAGTTCCTCCGTGGCTCGCTCCAGGAAGGCCCGTGTCTGCTGCTGCACCTGCTCCCACCGCTCGCGCAGCGCCGCCAAGTCGGGCACCGACTCCGGGTCGATGTTGAGCCGCATCGCCTCCTGCGGCGGGACCGAGCCGTCGAGCCAGGAGATCCAACGCCGGTGCGCCGCGATCGCGTGGACGAGCGTGTCGCGGATCGAGCCGCGCCCGGCGTTGCCGGGTGCCAGCCACTGTTCCTGCGTGAGCCCTTCGGCAGCCGCGAAGATCCGCGCATCAGCCCAGGCGCTGTAGTCGAAGAGCAGCCGAATCATCGGCACGTACATCTGTACTCTCTGCTCCCTTCGTCGCGAACGCCGACCACGTCAGGATCGAGCAGCCGCCTTCGCCGCGTAGTAGCCGGTACGCACCCACTGCTGGATCCCCGGCGCGAACTCCTCCCATGCTGATGAATCATGTTGGAGCGCGGCGGTACCGCGCAGCGGCCGCTCCTGGCCCGGCACCTCCACCGTCGGCACGTCCTCCAGCAGCGGGTCGATACAGGTGGGGAAGAACTCGGCCAGTTCCTGCGGCGTCCAACGGCGGTCGGCACCCAGAACCGCGGCGATCTCCCAGGAGGAGTAGAGCTGGATCGTGTACCCGCGCACGCCGAAGAAGCGGCCGTTGATGCCCGCCGCCGCGTCGCTGGCGAGGTACGCCACCATCGGCGCGACGTTGGCCGGGTCGCCCTCCGTCCCCGCCGCCATCTCGCTCGGCGGCTTGCCGTGCTGGCGGGCAAACTCCTGCCCGCGCGGCGTCGAGTCGATCATGCGCGTGGCGGCATACGGCAGGATGGCGTTCGCGGTCACCCCATACCGGCTCATGCTGTTGGCCAGCACCGCGGTGAAGCCGAGGATGCCGTACTTGGCCGCCCCGTAATTCGGCTGGCCGGGGCTGCCCCAGGCCGAAACACTGGAGAAGTTGACGATCCGTCCGCCCGTCTTCCGCTCGCGGAAGAGCGCACAGGCATGGCGGGACGTGTTGAAAGTGCCGTTCAGGTGCACGGCGATGACAGCGTCCCACTCCTCCTCGGTCATGTTGAAGATCATCCGGTCGCGCAGGATCCCGGCGACGTTCACCACAATGTCGAGGCGGCCGAACTCATCCAGCGCCTGCTCGACCATGCGCCCCGCCGCGGCGTAGTCGGCGACCGACTCGGTGTTGGCCACCGCCCGCCCACCGGCGGCGCGAATTGCGTCCACCACCTGCTGGGCCACGGAGATATCGGCTCCCTCGCCGGAAAGGGCCGTGCCCAAGTCGTTGACGACCACCGCGGCCCCTTCCTCCGCCAGCAACTCCGCCACCGCGCGGCCGATCCCTCGCCCCGCGCCGGTGACGAGCGCGACTTTGCCGTCGAGTGTGTTCATGGTGCCTCCTTTACCGCACGTCATGCGTCATACGTCATGCGTCATGGTCCTGTTGGCTAACTCAGCCGTCGACATCGTAGAGCACAGGTTCCTCTCGGATACTACTGCCACGCTGGTCGGGAATGGCTACCAGCAAGAGTTGGATAATCCGCGTCAACAGCGCCAAGCGATGTTCCGTAACCTCGGGGCCAAGCGCATGACGTACCTTGTAGTACCAGTCGCGACTCTCACGCGCGGAACCCAACGCATATTCATAGAAGCGTGCCCGCTCTCGGCCTGTAGAACGGCTGTACCCTTCTGCAATGTTGGCGCTGACCGATCCGAGGGATCGGTAGAGTTGATCGGTCAAGGCCCGGACACGGCGATCCTGACCCATCCGGACGACGTCGTTCCATCCGATGTCGGCTGCGTACAGCGCCAGGCGGTATACACGGAGCCGCCACAACACATCACTCGTGATCGCCGTCGGCACCGTACGTTCCCATTCCCCGTAGTCCACTCCCCGCCTCCCCTACGCGTGACGCATGACGCATGACGTATGACGAATGCCGCCTCACCCCTTCAAGTCACAAAACTTGACTTCGCTGCCCTCCCGATCCCAGATAGCGAACTGGCCATTAACCAGTGCTCCAGGATTGATCAGATACCGGCGATACGGGACAAGCGTCACGCTTCCTCGGCCGATGTCGAGCGGGCCGCGCTCGTCGCGGGCATGGCGGACGTGAGTATGACCGGCGAAGGTGATCCAGGCGGGGTAGTGGCGGGTGGACAGCCAACCGGAGCCGCCGAACAGGGTGGCGACCGGGTCATGCCGGCCCCAGCCATCCTCTTCGTGGACCAGACACACGTCGTCGAGGATCACGCGGTCCTGCAAGCTGCACAGGAGAGCAGCGGTAGCTGGTCGGATGTCACGCTGTTCGCCCGAGGTTGCCAGCAGCGCCTCGCGCTCGTGGTTGCCGCGCACGCCGACGATGTGCCAGCCGTCGAGCGCCCGGGCCACGGCGTCCGCCTGCTCCAGGCGGTCGAAGAGGTCGCCGAGCAACGCGACCGTCTCGACCCCCGCCGCCCGGCAGGCGGCCAGCGCACGGGTGAGCAATCCATCCGCTCCGTGCACATCGCCGATGATGCCGACTCGACGACCGAACCGCATCGCACCTCCGTCAGGCGTCATGTCGGGGGACGATCAGACAATCGACCACCCGTGCCCCCTGGCCCGGGCCGAAGGCCACGAGCGGGTTGATGTCGATCTCGGCCACGTCATCCCGCAAGTCCCGGCAGAGGGAGGAGAAACGGACGAGGATGTCGGCCACGGCGTCGAGATCGGCTGCGCCCTGGCCCCGTGCGCCGTGGCCGGTCAGGATCGGCGCCGCGCGCAGCCGCGACAGCATGCGGTGCGCCTCGCGCTCGGAGATGGGCGGGACGGCCAGCGCCACGTCCTTCAGCGTCTCGACAAAGATGCCCCCGAGCCCGACCGCGACCGCGGGACCGAACGAGGCGTCTTGCGTCATTCCCAGGATCAACTCGTGGCCGCCGGCCGGGACCATCTCCTGCACGAGCGCGCCACGGATCTCCGCCCACGGAGCATAGGCGCGGGCGCTCGCCGTGACCCGTGCGAAGCCTTCCCGGACCGCCTCGGCATCGCGCAGCCCCAGCAGTACGCCGCCGGCTTCTGTCTTATGGAGGATGTCCGGCGACTCCACCTTGAGCACGACCGGGTAGCCGATCGCTTCCGCAGCGGCGACCGCCGCATCCGGCGTCGTCGCCAGCTCTTCGCGCGTGACCGGGATACCGTAGCGCGCAAGGATCGCCTTCGCCTCCCGCTCAACAAGAGCCCGGCCACCGGCCGCGCGCACTACCTCGCGCGCCCATGCCGCGTGCTCGGCGGCGTCTGGATCGGACGCATTGGACGGGGCCGCTGCCGCCCGCTCCCGCAGGAATGCCGCATAGCGGACGAGCGAGGCGATGGCGCGCAGGCCGTTCTCGGCGCCCTGAAGGAAGGGGATGCCGTCGATCGACCCAACCGGCTCGACCGCCGGCTGGTCGATCATGCGATGCTTGAGCTCACCCGCGACGAGCGACAGGACGACGAACACCTTGTCGGGGTAACGCTCGGGCAGGCCGCGCAGCACCTGACCGGTCGGCTGGTCGAGATCGATCAGCGCCGGGTAGGCCTGCCCGTAGACCACGACGTGGATGTTGGGGTCCTCGGCCATCGCCGCCAGACACCCGTCGAGGATCTCCGGCTGCTGCGCCGCCTGTCCGGTGTAGTCCAGCGGGTTGCCGACGGTCCCGTACTCCGGGATCACCGCGTTCATCTTCTCGACGGTCTCCGGCGCAAGTGAAGGAAACTCGACACCGACATCCGCGCCGAGGTCGGCGATCAGGCCGGCCGCCCCGCCGGAGACGACCGCGATGCCGACGCCGCTCCCCGCGGGCCGCCGCCGGGCGTGGAAGAGCGCGAGCGTCTCGATCATTTCGTCAAGACTGTAGACCCGAATGATGCCGTACTGCCGCATCACCGCGTCGACGATCTCGTCCGAGCCGACGAGCGACCCGGTGTGCGCCAGCGCCGCGCGACGCCCGGCCTCCGAGCGCCCGACCTTGAGCACGACGATCGGCTTGCCAAGGTCCGCGGCACGCTCCGCCATCTCCAGCAACCGCTCCGGCCGCCGGAACTGCTCGACGAAGCAGCCGATCACCCGCGTCTCCTCATCGTCGAGGTAGTAGCGGATCATGTCGACGACGTCGATGTCGGCCTCGTTGCCCAGCGTTACCACATACGTGAAGCCGATGCCGCGGTCGTGCGCCGGCAGGATGAGGCTGTACGCCAGCAGGCCGCTCTGCAGCGCGAGCGCGATCGGGCCGCGGTTGAGCCGTGGGTAGGCGCCGGAGCTGGCCACCATGCGGTTGGGCACGCTGATATTGCCCAGGCAGTTCGGCCCGACCACGCGGATGCCGGTGCGACGCGCGAAGTCGCGGATGGCCCGCTGTCGCTCGGGTCCGGTCTCGTCTTCCTGTTTTTCGGCAAACCCGCTGGTGATGATGTTGACCGCGCCGACGCCCGCGCGCTCACACGACTCCAGAACGCCAGGGATCAGCCGGCTGGGGACGACCACCACCGCCAGATCGGCCCCGCCGGGGATCGCCTCCAGCGACGGGTAGCACGGCAGCCCCAGGATCTCGTCGTAGTTCGGGTTGACCGGGAAGATCTCGCCCTCGTACCCGCAGTCCACGAGGCGCCGCTGGATGGTATTGGCAAAGCCCCGCTTGGGCGACGCGCCGACGATGGCGATGCGCCTCGGGTGCAGGAGGGCGCGCATCGCGCCCGCGAAGGCCGCATCGTCCTGTTGCTCATCGAAACCGCGGTCCGACCGCACACCGGGCGTCTGCATCGGCATCCCTCCGGGCGTGGTACGTCATGCATCATCCGTCATCAGGGTTGCCCCCCTCTCCCCTTGTGGGAGAGGGGGTAGGGGGTGAGGGGGACGCATGACGCATGACGCATCAGAAGTAGATCCGGCTCAGCGTCTCGGCGACGCAGGCAGGCTTCGCTTCACCCTCGACCTCGACGGTCTGGCGCTGGGTGATCTGCACCGCCTGCTCGCCGACCTCCTCGACCGCGAGCAGCGTGGTGCGTAGCCGCACTCGCTTGCCGACCCGCACCGGCGCCGGGAAACGCACGCGGTTCAGGCCGTAGTTGACTGTCATCCTGCCGCCGAGATCGATCTTGACCCCGTCGCGCCCTTGGGACAGGAAGGGGATCAGCGAGAGTGTCAGGTAGCCGTGCGCGATCGTCCCGCCGAAGAAGGTCTGTTTCGCGCGCTCGGGGTCGACGTGGATGTACTGGTGGTCGCCGGTCGCGTCGGCAAACTGGTTGACCCGCTCCTGCGTGATCTCCACCCAGGGGCCGACGCCGATCTCCTGGCCCACCAGATCCCGCAGCTCCGCTACCGTCCGCACCACGCGCGGCGCGGAACCGCTCCCGCCCGTGCCGGGCTGCTGGGACGACATACCGTGCACCTCCCGCCTACCGAGCTGCGCCGGCCACCCGACCGGCCAGCACCTCGTCCAGCACTCGCTCGCGGTGCCACGCCGTGTCACCCCAGAGGGGCTCCAGGTACTTGGCCCGCTTGAAGTAGAAGTGCAGGTCGTACTCCCAGGTGAAGCCGATGCCGCCGTGCACCTGGATCGCGTCCCCGCACACCTTGCGCGCCGCCTCGTTCACGAACGACTTGGCGACCGACACCGCCAGCCGGGCGTCGGGCGCGTCGGCGTCGAGTGCCCAGGCGGCGTAGTAGGTGGCCGAGTGCGCGTTCTCGGTCGCCTCCAGCATCTCCGCGCACTTGTGCTTGATCGCCTGGAAGCTGCCGATCGGCTGCCCGAACTGCTTGCGCACCTTGGCGTACTCCACCGACATCTCGAGCGAGGTCCGCGCACAACCCAGCATCTCGGCGCAGGCGGCGACGGCCGCCCGCTGCACCACCGCGTCGAGCGGGTCCGCCCCGCCGTTGAGCGTCCCGATGAGCGCGTCACCCGGCACCCGCACGTTGTCGAAACGGAGCGCGCACTCCTTCGCATTCAAGTCGAACATCTTGTATGGCTGGACCGTCAGCCCTGCGGCATCGCGCGGCACGGCGAAGAGGGAGATATCGCCCGGCGCGTCGCCCGTGCGCGCCACGACCACGATGATGTCGACCGCCTGGCCGAAGGGGACAAACCGCTTCTCGCCGGAGAGGACGAAGCCGTCGCCGTCGGGCACGGCGCGCATCGCGACCACCTCCGGCCCCCAGCCGATCTCGTCCTCCAGCAGGGCGAACGACATGGTCAACTCGCCGGAGGCCAGCCCGGGGAGGTAGCGCGCCATCGCCGCCTCATCGCCCGACGCCTGGATCGCGGTCGCGGCCAGCACGACGCTGGGAACGAAGGGACCGGGGTACGCCACCCGTCCCATCTCCTCCAGCACGATCGCCTGCTCGATCATCCCCAGCCCGCTGCCGCCGAAGCGCTCGGGGATGGCCAGTCCCAGCAGGGACATCTCACCCAACTGCCGGTACATCGCTCGGTCGTAGCCGGCCGGGTCGTCCATCATCGCCCGGACATGCGCGCTGGTGCAGCGCTCGCGGAGGAACTCGCGCGCCAGGTCGCGCAGCATCACCTGGTCCTGGCTGAACTCGAAATCCATCTAGGCGCCTCCCTCGCCCCCGGCCTGAGCCTTCGCCGCCTGCTGCGCCTGCAGCCGGTCGGCTCGCACCTCCTTCGGCAGGCCCAGGACACGCTCGCCCAGGATGTTCTTCTGGATCTCCGAGGAGCCGGCGAAGATCGTCCCGGCGCGGGAGTAGGCGAAGTGGTAGGCCCAGCTCCCCGGCTCGCCGTAGGCGACGCCCTCCTTCATCGCGTACTCCGCCGGCACACCCTCGATCAGTTGCCCGTACGGGCCGAGGATATCGAGGACGAACTCGTAGTGCCGCTTCTCCATCTCCGAGTAGTAGAGCTTGGTGATCGAGGACTCCGGCCCGGGCCGGATGCCCTTCTCCAGCCGGGAGAGGATGCGGAGCGAGCCGTAGCGCAGCACCTCGATCTCGGCGTACATCTGGCCCAGCTTCTGCCGCACCACCGGGTCGTCGATCGCGCGCCTCCCGTCCCGGCGGAGCTCACTGGCCGCCTCCACCAGCCGGTTGAAGACCGCCATGTACCGGCTCACCCGGCTCAGCGTGTTGCCGCCCCGCTCGTACGACAGCGTCGTTTGCGCGATCTGCCAGCCAGCGTTCAGCTCCCCAACCAGGTTCTCCGCCGGGACGCGGACGTTGTGGAAGAAGACCTCGCTGAACTCGTTGCTGCCGTTGATCTGCGTCAGCGGCCGGACCTCGACTCCCGGCGTGTGCATGTCGACCAGGATGCAGGAGATGCCGAGGTGCTTGGGAGCATCCGGATCGGTGCGCGCCAGTAACAGCCCCCAGTCGGCGCGGTGCGCGCCGCTCGTCCAGACCTTCTGGCCGTTGATGACGAACTCGTCGCCCTCCAGCACCGCGCGGGTGCGCAGGCTGGCGAGGTCTGATCCCGCATTCGGCTCCGAGAAGAGCTGGCACCAGATCTCGTCGGCCGTCAGGATGTTTCTGAGGAAGCGCTTCTTCTGCGCCTCGGTTCCGTGGTGAATGAGCGTCGGGCCGACGATAGCGATGCCGAGCGGGTTGAGGGTCGGCGGCGCCTGGACGCGCGCCATCTCCTCCCCCACAATCGCCTGCTCCATCGGCCGGGCAGCGCGCCCACCGTACTCAACCGGCCATCCCATGCCGATAAAGCCGGCTTCGTACACCGCCCGGTGCCAGGCACGCTGCTGCTCCAGCGTCTCCAGCGGTTCCTTCGGCAGGTTCGCCTCCAGCCAGGCGCGCACCCGCCTCCGGAACTCCTCATCCTCCTGGGTATAGAAGAGATCCATCGAGGAAATCCTCTCGTTCACCCGACGCTGCCGGATGGCCCAACGCCCAGCGCGCGGAGCGGCCGGGTCGTGTCGCCACGACGAACGTGAGAATGGGTCCAGTAGGACTCTACCGGTCACTGTAACACCGGTCCGAAGTGTGTCAATCGGGTTTGCGTGTTGGGAGCGTCATGGGTGCCCTAGCGAGGCACACCCGGGCATCGCCGACGTGCCGCCTCGTGCGGTCGGGCGACGCCGACCAGCGGCGCTGATGCCGCAGGACGCCGGTCTCCGATTGGGTTGCGCGCTCTCGGAGGGATTGACCGATGCCGGCAGGGTACGGGCGAGTCCGAGACGGGCGTCCGCCCGCCGAAACACCGCGCTACGAGCCTGCCCCGTGCATCGCGGAGGCCGGGGTGATCGCCTTCAGTTCCGCGATCGCGGCCAGGTAGCGCTCGTCCGGCCTCAGCGGATCGGCTGGAGGTGCGACGTGGAGCACGTCCACGAGCCCCTCCAGACGCTCGCGCACCCGCGTCGCGATCGTGTCGTACGTCCCGCTGATGCAGAAGGCGTCGAGCACCTCGTCGGGGATGACGCGGGCGAGTTGATCCCAGCGCCCTTCGGCGATCAGGCGGCGCAGCCGCGGGTTCAACTCCGCCCACCCATGGTGCTCCAGCACCGGGAGGTACGTGCGCGTCGAGGCGTAGAACGCGATGCGGTAGCGCGCCTGCTCGCGGGCTGTCCGCACCTCGGCCTCGCCGGCACCGGTGGCGATGAAGCCGCCGCCGACCATCCGGAAGCCGCGCAGGTCGCGACCCGCCCGCGCAGCCCCCTCCCGCACCAGCGGCCAGAGGACGTCGCGCAGGTACTCGGGTGTCGTCATCGGATGGACCCGCAGCCCGTCGCAGATCTCGCCCGCCAGTCGCGCGTTGTAGGCGTTCACCGCCGCGATCTCGATCGGGATGGGATGGTAGGGGATCGGGCCGGGGTCGAACTCCGGCGTCATCAGTGAGAAGCGGTAGAAGCGGCCCTGGAAGTCGAGCGGCCCGCCGGTCTGCCAGGTGTTCCAGATGGCCCGCAGTGCGAGCACGTACTCACGGAGGCGCGGCCCCGGCGAGTCCCAAGTCGAGCTGAACCGGCGCTCGATGTGCCCCTTGACCTGGGTCCCGAGCCCGAGCACGAAGCGGCCGCGCGACAGGCGCTGCAGGTCGTGCGCCTGGTAGGCAACTACCATCGGGCTCCGCGGGAACGCGATGGCGACCGACGTGGCCAGTGTGAGCCGCTGCGTCACCGGTGCCGCCAGCGCCAGCGCTACGAACGGGTCGTGCTTCAGCTCCGGCTGCGCCAGGCCGTCGAATCCGAGTTCCTCCAGCCGCCGCGCCAGCGCGGGGATCCGGTCGAAAGCACTGTCGGGGATGATCGTCTCGATCTTCATCCGCTCTCTCGCCCTCCCGCGCGCAGTAGACCACAGCCCCGCGTCCGTGTCGAGAGGCCGGCCCGTCGGCGCGAGTTCGCGCTTGGTAGCGCGACGCGATGGGTATCTTGACACCCTCTCACGCCCCATTGTAGAGTGGCCGTTGGTATTTCCATGAGGCTGGGATGTTGTTCACGTTCGCGCGGCCGAGGGGCGTTTCTCATTGCCGAGGGGATCCGTCCCACGTCCGATCGAGTACCGAAACCAACCTGGGCCGGGGCGACCAGCCAGCCATGGTCGTTGTTATTCTGGGTGACAGGTATTGTACGGAGTCACCCGGGGGATCACAACAGAAGGGAGTCGGTGTTATGCCGCAGTTGCGCCTCAGCGACGAGGAGTATCTGCGCCGCCGGCGCACGATACTCGAGCGTCTGGGAGAGCGCGGCATTACCGGGCTGATCGCCTTCGGCCCGAACAACGTCTCGTACTTCAGCCGCTTTGGCTTCATCGCGACTGAGCGTCCGATCGCGTACGTCCTGACGCGCGACACGTCGGCGTTGCTGGTGCCGCGGCTCGAGCTGGAGCACGCCGAGGCGTTCGCGCTGGTGGACCGCGTCACGGCCTACCCCGAATATCCGGGTGAGCGCCACCCGATGGAGTACCTGAAGGACATTCTCGTCGACCTCGGGCTGAGCAACGCCAAGATCGGCGTCGACAGCAACGGGTACGGCCGGCTCTACGGCTATCGAGGACCCCGCGTGAGCGACCTGCTGCCGGACGCCGAGGTCATCGACGTGGCCGACGACATCGAGTACATGCAGATGATCAACTCCGAGGAGGAGTTGGCGCTCATCCGCGAGAGCGCGCGCTGGGGCAACCTGGCCCACACCTACCTGCAGGAGTACTGCAAGGTCGGGGTCAGCGAGACCGAGATCTCGATGCGCGCGTCGTTCGAGGCCACGCAGGCCATGATCCGGACGCTGGGTCCCGAGTACCGGCCGATGTCCTGGGGCCGGGCCGGTGCGCATGCCGGTTTCCGCGGCCAGATCGGGAAGGACTCCGCGTTCCCCCACGCCATGACCAGCAACGCGCGCTTGAAGCCGGGCGACGTCCTTGTCACGGGTGCCGGCGCGTCGGTCTGGGGGTACGGCAGTGAGTTGGAGCGCACCATGATCATGGGCGAGCCGACCCCGGAGCAGGAGCGCTACTTCAACCTGATGTTGGAGGTGCAGACGCTCGCCCTCAACACGATCAAGCCCGGCATCCCATGCTCCGCCGTCGACAAGGAGGTGATGCGGTTCTTCAAGGAGCACAACCTGGAGGAGAACTGGCGTCATCACACGGGCCACGCCAAGTCCACGCTGGTCCATGAAGCGCCGTTCCTGGACGTGGGTGACCATCGGCTGATCGAGGTGGGGATGGTCTTCACCGTCGAGCCGGGGATCTACGTGCCGGGCTTGGGCGGCTTCCGGCACTCCGATACCGTCGCAGTCACGCCCGACGGGATCGAGATGATTACGTATTATCCCCGCGATCTCGAGAGCTTGACGATTCCCATCTAGTCGCCTTGTAACACGCACGTGCGCCCAGTGTCTCTGTCTGATCGCTAATCGGCTCGCCGGGGGACGCCACGCCCTCGCGGCGCCCCGGCGGGCCGCCGAACCACGCGCATGGCACCTGTTCATCGGTAGTTCGGATCCGTCGCGGACCCCGCGTTCGCCCGGAAGACCAGAGGAGGAGACCGTGGCACGCCGTATCTCACAGGAGCGGGCGGAGACGATCGTCCGCCAGTTCTATCGCCTCGAAGAGTACTTCGGCCGGCAGGGAGTCAGCCGCCGGCAACTGCTGCGCATGATCGCCAAAGGCAGCGCGGCGGCGACCGTTCTCCCGGTTCTCCTCGCCTGCGGCGCAGCGTCCGACAAGGACGTGGCCGAGGCCACCGCTCCCGCCGGGGGCAGCACCACGGCTACGAGCGTGCCCGGCTCGCCGACGACGGGCGGCACCCAACCCCCGTCGGGGAATGGCAAGCGTGGGGGCACGATCATCATCGGCACCCTCGGCGAGGCGCAGACCATCAACCCGCTGCTGGTCAACGAGACTGAGGGTACCTGGCGCTGCCGGATGATGTTCGGCGAGTTCGTCCAGCTCGACCCGGAGACGCTCAAGCCCGTGCCGGGCATCGCCAAGGAGTGGACCATCTCTGACGACGGCCGGGAATACACCTTCACCATCCAGGACGGCGTCACCTTCAGCGACGGCACGCCGCTCACGGCCGAGGACATCGAGTTCACCCTGTATGGCATCCTCAAGAAGGAGACGGCCAGCCCGCACCTGGCACGGTTCCTCCCCATCGCGGGTGCTCAGGCCTACAACGAGGGCACGACTGACACGGTCAGCGGCATCCAGGTCGTCGACGACAAGACGATCAAGATCACGACCGAGGAGCCCTTCGCCGCATTCCTGGTGAACCTGCGGCATCTGCGCCCGCTCCCGAAGCACCTGCTCGACGGCAAGGACCTGCGGGAAGACGCCTTCTTCCAGAACCCGGTCGGCGCCGGGCCGTTCGCCTTCAAGTCCTGGTCCACCGGGCAGGACTTCGTGGCGGTCCGCAACGAGTACTACTGGGAGGAAGGCAAGCCCTACCTCGACGGGTTCACCCATCGGGTGATCCCCGATGCCCAGACCCTCGTCATCTCCCTGCAGACGGGCCAGATCCACGGGACCGACTACGCCCAGCCGACCCAGGCCGAAGACCTCAAGCAGCAGGAGAACCTCGTGGTCTTGACGGTCCCGCCGGGCAAGGACATCAACGGCTGGAGCTTCGGCCAGAACCACAACGAGGCGCTGCGCGACAAGCGCATCCGCCGCGCGATCGCCATGGCGCTCGACACTGAAACGTTCGCCAGCGACTTCCTGCTCGGGCTGGGGACGCCCGCCAACGGCCCGATCGCCCGCGGGAACTGGGCCTACCACGAGGGACTGGAGCCGATCCCGTACGACCCGGCTGAGGCCAAGCGCCTGGTCGAGGAGGCCGGCGCCACGGGCCTGACGCTGTCGTTCACGACCAACGCCGGCAACCACCTGCGCGAGGACTGGCTCACGTTCACCCAGCAGTCGCTGTCGGAGATCGGGATCAACGTGCAGCCGGACCTCAAGGAGTGGTCCCAGGTAGTGCAGGCCGGCACCGAGGGCACGTTCGATGTGATCTGCCCGACCTGGGCTGGGGCAACCTACGACCCGGACGAGCTCTTCGACGCCCTCGGCACCGGCAAGGCCCGCAACGTCTTCGGCTACTCGAACCCCGAGTTCGACGAGGTGATGCAGCAGGGCCGCACGACCTTCGACATCGAGGAGCGCGCCCGGATCTACGCCCGTGCGCAGGAGATCCTGCTGGAGGACGTCCCGGTCTTCTACGCGTGGGACCGGCCGTTCATCTACGTCGTCTCCAAGGATTACGAGGGATACGTCAACAACATCATCACCCTGTTCCAGGATCTCCAAAACTGGACCACAGTTGAGTAGCCCGGTAGCCGGCGCGCCGGGTGCAGGCGGGGGCGACAGGGCAGACGCCCGCTCCCCCGCCGCCCGTAACCGGCCGTCCCTCACGGTCTTGCCGGGCGGGCTTGCCCCGCCGCGGCAGGTGCAGAGGAAACGGATGTCACGGTGTCAGCCAGTACGCGCAACTACATCGTGCGGCGCATCCTGCTGCTATTCCCGCTCCTGATCGGGTTGAGCATGGTGGTGTTCACCATCATCCACCTGGCGCCGGGTGACCCAGCGGTGGCCTTCGTCTCCGAGCAGGCGTTCGACCCGACGGTGCTGGAGCAGGTTCGTAAGAACCTTGGTCTCGACAAGCCGCTCCCGGTCCAATACGGCATCTGGGCCTCAAAGGTGGCCCGTCTCGACTTCGGCACGGCGTACACCTTCAACCGCAAGCCGGTCATCACCCTGATCGGGGAGCGTCTCTCCAACACGGTCAAGCTCCAGGCGCTCGCGATCACGATCTCACTGGCCGTCGCCATACCGCTGGGGATCATCTCCGCCCGGCGCCAGTACTCGCTGGTCGACAATCTGGCGACCGGCGGCGCGTTCCTGGGCCTCGCCCTGCCCGACTTCTGGCTGGCCCTCATGCTCCAGCTCCTCTTCGCGGTACGGCTCGGCTGGCTTCCGGCCTCGACCGCCGGTCCGGAGGCCGAAGGGTTCTTCGACAAGCTGTCCTACTTCGTGCTCCCGGCGACGGTGCTGGCGATCCCGACCATCGCCATCTTCACCCGCTTCATGCGCTCCAGCATGTTGGAGGTGATCCATCAGGACTACATCACAACGGCCCGCGCGAAAGGACTGGCCGAACGCACCGTGGTCTTCCGTCACGCGCTGAAGAATGCCTTCGTGCCGATGGTCACCGTCGTGGGGAACCAGCTCCCGCGCTTGCTCAGCGGGTCGGTGATCGTGGAGGCGGTCTTCGCCTGGCCAGGGCTCGGCCACCTCGGCTACCAGGCCATCCTGCAGCGCGACTACCCGGTGATCCTGGCGCTGACGATGCTCACCGGCGCCGCCATCCTGATCATCAACGTGATCGTCGACATCCTCTACGCCGTCCTCGACCCGCGAATCACGTTCTCCTAGGAGCCGGGCCGCCGGGCTGAGGCAGTACGGATCGAGCGAGGTATTCGGAGAGTGTCGATGCAGGAAACCGCGGCTCCCACCACCGTCGAGTTCCAGCGGCTCGCCCGGAAGCCGGAGTCGCAGGCACGGATCGTCTGGCGCAACTTCCGGCGCAACCGCCTGGCCGTCGCCGGGGGCGTGGTCGTTATCCTCCTCTATCTGGTGGCGATCTTCGCCACCACGCTCGCGCCCCAGGACTACGCGGCCTTCAACCGCGGCAAGCCGCTCAATCCGCCCAGCGCCGAGCACTGGTTCGGCACCGATCGGCAGACGCGGGACGTCTTCAGCCGGGTTATCGTTGGTTCGCGGGTGTCCCTCTCAGTGGGCCTCGTCTCGGCGGGGATGATCATTGTCATCGGGGTGACCCTCGGCGCGCTCGCCGGGTACTTCGGCGGCCTGCTGGACAACCTCATCATGCGCTTCACCGACATCATGCTCGCCATCCCTGGCTTCTTCCTGTTATTGACAGCGGCTGCCCTTTTCAAGCCCGGCTTGCAGACAACCATGATCGTCATCGGGCTCACCTCGTGGATGAGCACCGCCCGACTGGTCCGCGGCGAGTTCTTGCGGGTCAAAGCGCAAGACTTCATCCTGGCCGCCCGGGCCATCGGCGCGGCGAACCTCCGCATCATGGTGCGCCACGTCCTCCCCAACGTCCTCGCCGTCATCATCGTCCAGCTCACGCTCTGGCTCAGCTTCGCCATCCTGCTGGAATCCGGGCTGTCGTTCCTCGGGCTCGGCGCCCAGCCGCCGACGCCCTCCTGGGGCGGCATGCTGGCCGACGGCCGGGTGAACATGCAGAAGGCCTGGTGGGAGACCGTCTTCCCGGGCATGGCGATCTTCCTCACCGTGCTCAGCTTCAACCTGGTAGGCGACGGCCTCCGCGACGCCTTCGATCCCCGCCAGCGCCGCCGGTAGGGGAGAAGGCCCTCACCCCCTGACCCCCTCTCCCAACGTTGGGAGAGGGGGAATGTCATGCGTCACCCGTCATGCGTCAGATGCCATGCGCGATCCATCCTCCTCCCCTCTCCCAAGGTTGGGAGAGGGGCCGGGGGTGAGGGCCACTCCCACCCCGCCGATTCCGCCCTCGCTCGACCCAATACCAGCCGAAATCGGTGTATAGTGCGCGGGAAATGGCATGACCGCGCGGCGCAACGCGAGAGGAGCACCCGATGGACACGACGGTACTGGCACGGCGGATCGAGGCAGCCCAGCGGCTGCTGGCGGAGCGGAGTATCGACTTCCTGTTCGTGGCCCCGTCGTCGGACCTGATCTACCTGTTCGGCTACCCCGCCCACGCGAGCGAGCGGCTCGCCCTGCTCATCATCCCGCGCACCGGACGCCCGCAGTTCGTCGTCCCCGTGCTCGAGCGCTCGCGGGCCGACGCCCAGGCCTCACTGGTCGACATCCGCACCTGGGAGGAGACCGTACAACCGGTCAACCTCGTCGGCGATATCGTGCGCTCCGTCCCCCGCCCCACCATCGCTGTCAGCGACCAGATGTGGTCCGTCTTCCTCGTGCGCATGCTGGAAGTGATCCCCGACGCGACCTTCGTGAGCGGCACCAGCGTGCTGCGGGAGTTGCGCATGGTCAAGGACCAGGAAGAGCTGGATCGCCTGCGCCGGGCCGCGGCGATGGCCGACGCCGCCTGGGAGGAGTTCGTCGCCACCGCGCGGCTCACCGGCAAGACCGAGCGGCAGGCAGCCGAGGAACTGACCGAACTGCGCGCCAAGCACGGCCTCGAGATCCACGGCATCGGCATCTGCGCCAGCGGGCCGAACAGTGCTGCCCCGCACCACATCACCGGCGACCGTGTCATCCAGCCGGGTGACACCGTGATCTTCGACTTCGGCGGGAAGCACGAGCACTACTCCGCGGACGTGACCCGCACGGTCCACATCGGCGAGCCCGACGACGAATACCGCCGTGTCTACGACATCGTGCTGCGCGCCAACGAGGCGGCCCTCGCCGCCGTCCGCCCGGGCGTCGCCTGCCAGGACATCGACCGGGCCGCCCGCAAGGTCATCACCGATGCGGGCTACGGCGAGTACTTCATCCACCGCGTCGGCCACGGCCTGGGCCTCGACGGCCACGAGGAGCCCTACCTGGTCGAAGGCAACACCCTGCCGCTCCAGGTCGGCATGGTCTTCAGCGACGAGCCCGGCATCTACATCCCCGGCCTCTTCGGCGTCCGGATCGAGGACGCCGTCGTCGTCACCGAACACGGCGGCGAACGCCTCAACCACTGCTCACGCGAGTTAACGGTGATGGAGTAAGTCGCCGCGAAGAGCCACCACGCCCCAAACAAAGCCGCCCGCCGTCTCCCCGGCGGGCGGCTTTGGTCAGAACGACCACAACAGGCAGCCTGATACGTGCATGGCGTTGGACGACGTTCTTGGGTGCCGGGCAATGGCCCGTGCCTGGGGGGTTCCCTTCGGGCACGGGCCGACCACCGCTCCCATCCCGTCGCTTCGTCACACGCCATCACCTCGGGGCCTGGGCTGGCGGCGCCGTTCGGGTGAGTAGGTCAGCCTCCCTCTCAGCCTCCGACGCGGCGCGCGGCGTAGAAGCGCGGGCTCCAGTAGCCGTCCCAAAGGTTGCTTATGGTGACCCCGACGCCCGGCATGGAGGCGTGGATGAACTGCCCGTCTCCGATGTAGATCCCGGCGTGCGAGAGCCCCGCCTGGTAGGTGTTCTGCTGGAACACCAGGTCACCCGGTTGCAGGTCCTTCGGGTCCACCGGGACGCCACTGGCGACCTGCGCGTCCATGTTCCGCGGGAAGCCGCCGCCGAGGACCTGATTGACCACGTAGTAGATGAAGCCGGAGCAGTCGAACCCAGCCGGTGTCGTCCCGCCCCAGACATAGGGGGCGCCGAGGTGCCGCAGGGCCTCCTCTTTGATCAACTCGCCGGTCGGGGGCAACTGAAGGGGCGCGGCGACTGCGCCCGGCTCCGCCTCCGCCCAGGCCGGGTACCCGAGCAGCCCGAGAAGCGTGTCGTGCGCGGCGCCCGTTCCCGGGTGATACTCGAACCGCGCACGCTCGAAGTACTGCACGGTCACGCCGTTTTCGACGAACTCCTCGCTGATCGGGTAGCCAAACAGCGCCAGCGACTCACGGAAGGAGACGCCGGGGTCGCCCAGCTCCACGCCGTAGGACTTCCAGTATTGCCGGAAGCCGTTGCACAGCCAGTGCCCAGTCTCGGCGAAGAAGTCGCAACCGGGCGCACTGCCTCCGGGTTGGGGCGCGAAGGGGGCCGTCTCCAGCAGCCCGCGCCGGGCCGCCTCATCGACGCCCAGGCGGCCGAGCTGCACCTCGTACGGGGTTCCCGCATTCTCGGGGTGCTGCTCAAGGCGCTGGCGCTCGAAGTACTGAGCGCGTCGCCCGTTCTCAACCACAGGCATGCTGATGGCGAAGCCGAAGATCGGCACGCCGCCGCTCCGGTCGTAGAAGCGTTTGAACTCCCAGGAAATGGGAATCGTACCGGGTGCCGCTGGCGTCGCGGTCCCTCCGCCGGCGCCCGCCAGGGCTGCAGATGAGGGGTTGTACGTCGGATCGTTCGCGTCGTGAAGCGTATCCGCGGCAACCGACACCGGCCCCAACAGTGTCACGGCCGCGGCCATAAGGCAGCCGCCCAAGAGGCGACTCCACGCCGCTCGCGTGGTCAAAGGCCCTTCCCTTCCTAGGTCCCATGGCCGGCAATGCCATTGCCCCGTCCCCGCGGGGCGCTCGTGCCAGGCCTCCTCTGCGAACGCTCGGGTGCGCAGGCGCTCCCCTGCCGCCCCGGACCCAGTCCGGCCCGAGCAACGCCAAGTAAACGAGTGCGGCTCTCCGCGGTTGCGCGAGTTGCATCACTCCATGCTTGCTGATGCAGACATCGGCTGCGTGGCACGCCGCGCCTTGCTCGAACAGAGTGCGTTCGGACGCACCCTTTTCGCAGGCCCGGTACGAAAGTACTAATTCGGCGACCGCCCCGGCCGGACACCCCGACGCCATGCGGTGCACGTCCTGGTTCTCGTGCGCCGGTGAGCACGGTGATTGAGGGTCTGCCCCGGAATAGCCGGGGGGACCGTGGCGGTGTCCAACCGCGCCAGCCTGGTCGCCGCCCTGGACCAATTCCCAAACCGCGGCAGACGTGGGACACTATCCGGCGTTCGATCCGGCCAGACAGCAGGGAGGAACGGGAGTATCATGCAGACCCAGTCAACCCGCGAGACCGGGCTGCCCTTGCGCCCGGCTGCGGTCCACACCATGCGGTGGCGCTGCATCGGCCCGCATCGCGGCGGCCGCGTCGTGGCCGTGGCGGGCGACCCCAGCGACCCCACCGTCTTCTACTTCGGCGCCTGCGCGGGCGGCGTCTGGAAGACCACCGACGGCGGGCAGTACTGGCGCAATGTCTCCGATGGCTTCTTCAATACCGCCGCGGTCGGCGCGATCGCCGTCTCGGAATCCGACCCCAACGTGATCTACGTGGGCACCGGCGAGACCTGCATCCGCGGGAACGTCTCCCACGGCGACGGGGTCTACAAGTCGACCGACGGCGGGAAGACCTGGACGAACGTCGGGCTGCGCGACACCCGCCACATCGGCAAGATCCGCATCCACCCGCAGAACCCGGACATCGTCTACGTCGCCGCGCTCGGCCACGCCTTCGGGCCGAATGAGGAGCGGGGCGTTTTCCGCTCCACCGACGGCGGGAAGACCTGGGAGAAGGTGCTCTACCGCAGCCCGAACACCGGCGCGGTGGACCTCTCGATGGATCCGAACAACCCGCGCATCCTCTACGCGACCATGTGGCAGGCACGCCGCACGTTCTGGAGCCTCTCCAGCGGCGGCCCCGAGTGCGGGATCTACAAGTCGACCGACGGCGGTGACACCTGGGTCGACATCAGCCGGAACGAGGGGCTGCCCAAGGGCACGTTGGGCAAGATCGGCGTGGCCGTTTCTCCCGCACAGCCCGACCGGGTCTACGCCATCGTCGAGGCTGATGACGGCGCCCTCTTCCGCTCCGACGACGGCGGCCAGACGTGGCAGCGGCTCTCCGAGCAGCCGGGGCTGCGCTGGCGCGCCTGGTACTACATGCACATCTACGCCGACCCGCTCGACCCCAACACCGTCTGGGTGCTCAACGGCGAGTGCTGGAAGTCGATCGACGGCGGCAAAACGTTCGTCGCCGTCCCCACCCCACACGGCGACAACCACGACCTCTGGATCGACCCCAAGAACCCGATGCGCATGATCGAGGGGAACGACGGCGGCGCCTGCGTCACCTACAACGGGGGGCTGTCGTGGTCTACCCTCTACAACCAGCCCACGGCGCAGATGTACCACGTCACCGCCGACAACCAGATCCCGTACCGGGTCTACGGCTCACAGCAGGACAACACCGCCATCAGCATCCCCAGCATGTCGGTGCTCGGCGCGATCACTCCGACCGAGTGGTACGAACCGGGTGGCGGCGAGAGCGGCTACATCGCGGTCCGGCCGGACAACCCCAACATCGTCTTCGGCGGGGCCATCGGCAGCGGCGAGGGGAACGGGCGGCTGACCCGTTACGACCATCGCACCGGGCACATCCGCAATATCACCGTCTGGCCGGTGGACCAGGGCATGGGCGACGGCGCCGAGACGCTGAAGTACCGCTTCCAGTGGACCTTCCCGATCGTCATTTCGCCGCACGACCCGAACGTGCTGTACGTCTGCTCCAACGTCGTCCATCGCAGCACCGACGAGGGAATGAGCTGGGAGGACATCAGCCCGGATCTCACCCGCAACGACAAGACGAAGCAGCAGGCGTCGGGCGGGCCGATCACCAAGGACAACACCGGTGCGGAGGTCTACGACACCATCTTCGCCTTCGTCGAGTCGCCACACGAGCCGGGCGTCTTCTGGGTCGGCACCGATGACGGCCTGGTGCACCTCTCGCGCGACGGCGGGAAGACGTGGCAGGACATTACTCCGCCGGACATGGAGCCGTGGACCCTGGTGAGCGTGCTGGAGGTGTCTCCGCACGACCCGGCCACGGCCTACATCGCCGCGACCCGCTACAAGCACGACGACTACCGGCCGTACCTCTACAAGACGAACGACTACGGGAAAACCTGGACCAAGATCGTCGACGGTATCCCCGAGGACGACTTCACCCGGGTGATCCGGGAGGATCCCAACCGGCGTGGCCTGCTCTACGCCGGGACCGAGACCGGGATCTACATCTCCTTCGACGATGGCGGCCATTGGCAGCGCTTCCAGTTGAACCTGCCGGTCTGCCCGATCCACGACCTGATGGTGAAGGGGACCGACCTGATCGCCGCGACGCACGGTCGCTCCTTCTGGATCCTGGACGACCTCACCCCGCTGCACCAGATGGCAGACGGCCTCGCGGACAAGCCGATGCACCTCTTCACGCCACGCGACACCACGCGCTTCAAGGTCTACAAGGGGTACGGCTCCGAGTCGACGACCGAGACGAGCTACCGCATGGCCGGTCCGCTCGTCTTCGGCTATCGCAAGCGCGAGACGCCGACCGGCACAACGGTCGAGGAATTTCTCGACGCCGGCGAGAACCCGCCCAACGGCGTGCTTATCACCTACTGGCTAAAGGACCAGCCCGAGGGTGAGGTCACCCTGACCATCCTCGATGAGGCGGGCAACGAGATCCGCTCCTTCTCCAGCGAGCCGCCCAAGCCCGCGCAGGGTACCGACGGCAGCGCCCCGACCCCACGCGAGCGCGCCCTGATCGAGGGCGGCGAGGCGCCGGGGGCCGAGGAGAAGAAGGAGCCGCGTGTCCCGAAGGACGCCGGGCTCAACCGCTTCGTTTGGGACATGCGCGTCGCCGGGCCGACGATGGTGCCCGGCGACAAGACGACCGAGGATTACCGAGATGGGCCGGTCGTGGTCCCCGGCACCTATCAAGTGCGCCTGACGGTCGGGGACGAGAGCCAGACCGCGACCTTCCGCATCCTGAAGGATCCGCGCATCGCCGCCACAGACGAGGACCTGGCCGAGCAGTTCAAGCTCCTGCTCGCCATCCGCGACAAGGTGAGCGAGGTGCACCAGGCGATCAACACGATCCGCGACGTGCGGAGGCAGATCGACGATTGGGCGCGCCGAGCCGGGGAGCGCGACGGCGGCAGCGCCGTCGTCGACGCGGCCAAGAGCCTGCGGGAGAAGCTCACCGCGATCGAGGAGGAGCTGATCCAGGTCAAGGGCGATGACCCGCGCCAGTTCCCGAGCAAGCTCAACTGGAAGCTGGCCGTGCTGACCGTGTTCGTCGACTCCGACGACGCCCGCCCGACCCAGCAGGCGCGCGACGCCTTCGCCGAGCTCGCCGCACAGGCCGACGCCCACCTCGCGGCGCTGCGGCAGGTGTTGGACACCGACCTCGCCGCGTTCGACCGCGCGGTGCGCGACGCCGGGATCCCCGCAGTCGTCCCGACCCAGGGCACCGCACGGTCCTGACGGCCACTCCCACCTGGGTGCCGGCATCTGCCGGCACCCAGGCACTTCCTGCCTCTCTGTCACGATTCCCGCAGGTTCCAAATCACAGGAACCGCTGTGTTCCCGCGACCTCACTAGGCTGGAACCGAACGCTGATCGAGCCGGAACAGGCACGTTCCGTGACCGCCCGGCACGACCAGCACGGGCAGGTCTCGCGCCCGGCCCCCAGCCGCGGCGCGACAACGGGAACGGAGGTGTGTGATGGGATTCGTGCGGAATAGCGCATCTACTGACGCAGGGGAGACGAGTCACAAGAATCCTAGTCGTCGCGGTAAGATCCGGGTCATCACGCTGATCCTCGCCGCGGTCCTGGCTCTGACGACCGCGTGCGGCACGTCCGGGACCGATGTCGCCAGGGAAGCGCTGTCATCGACGCCGAGCGGCCCTCAGGCGTCAGGAGACACGGGAGCAGCAACCACTGAGCCGACGCCAACGGCGACGGTCGCGCCATCGCCGACGACCGCGCCCAAGCCGACCACTGCTCCGGCTCCGACTCCCGCCCCGCAGGCGCTGGCAATTCTGGCTAAGGGGTTCGGGCAAGGTGAGTATCGGAGCGCCTCCTACGCATTCATCGTTGAGAACCCGAATTCTGGTCTGGCGGTAGAGGATTCGCAGTACCAAGTCGCGGTGTACGACGCGAACGGGACGGTGATCGAGACCGACTCCGGATACATCACGATCCTCTTCCCCGGCGAGAAGCTCGGCATCGCCAGTAGCCTGTTCCTTCCGGATGGGACCGAGATCGACCGGCTGGACGTGCAGGTCAAGCCCGGTCGGTTCGAGCCGTTCGACCAGCGGCCTGAGTTCGCCACTGAGAATGTCAACTACGTGCCGGACGACTACTTCCCCAAGGTGACGGGCATCGTCAAGAGTCCGTACCAGAAGGACCTGGAGAATATTCGGGTAGCCGCCATCGCCTACGATGAGGCGGGGAACATCATCGGTGGGGGATTCACCTACTTGGATTTCGTTCCGGCCAACGGACAGGCAGCAGTAGACGTGTCGATCACGACGAGCGGAGTACCTGCAAAGGTCGAACTCTACGCGACGCTCTCCGGCCTCACGCTGCTGGGGGACTAGTCGTACCAGATGCGACTAGACGTGCCCACGTCATTCTGACCGAAGCTGCCCGCCGCTCCGCGGCGGGCAGCGCAGACGAAGGATCTGGCGTGGTACCCGCCGCGCCAGTGAGCAATGATTCAACTCGGACGAAGTCGCCGGACCCGGCGTCCGGCCGAGTCCGGCTCCGCTCCGGATGACCCGACAAGGGTAGGGCACATTCCCGCCCATGACCAGCATCAACAAGGGCAGGCTAACTCGGGATGCTCGCCTGACAGAGGGCGGCTTTCCGGGTAGACCGGTCGCCATTTCCGCCGCAGCGCTGACAAGAACAGTAATGGGGGCGAGGTGTCGCCCCCTTGATCGTCTCGTCCTGCGCTCGTGCGTTGGCCCTACGACCGCGCCGTGGTCAGTGAGCCCGCTTCCACCGACGCTTCCTTCGAGTACCGCTCCAGCAGCGCCCGCGACTGGTCGGCGAGCCAGGTGCGGAGGTGAGCCGGGGCGATGACGTCGCAGTCGGCGCCGTAGTGGAGCACCCAGCGCGCGAATTCCTCGGTGACGGGGACGGTGACGCGGAACTCGAGCGACCCGTCGGGGAGCCATTCGCTCCGCTGCGTGGGGTGCCACTGCTCCTCCGCCACCCAGCGACCCGCCGTCGGGGTGAACCGCAGCACGATCTCTTCCGGCGGCTGGTCGGTCCCACGGGTGACCCCCCAGCCCGCGGTGAGGAACTCGTTCAGGTTGAACTCCGGGTCGGGGGTGAAGCGGATGTCGGTGACCGTGACGTCCTCGATACGGTCGACCTTGAAGATCCGGACGGCGCAACGGAGATGGCACCACCCGATCAGGTGCCACGACTGGGCGTTGGGGACGACCGCGTATGGGTCCACCCGCCGGGCGGTGCGCTCCCCCGGCCTTGACGCCGGGTGGTAGATGAGATCGACGCTCTTGCGGGCGCCGATCGCGCGGGTCAGGACCTCAAGGATCCGCTTGCGGTGGCGGTTGCGTGGGACCGGCGGAACCGTAGCCCCATCATCCTGGAGCAATGCCTGGAACTCCTGCGGCATGATCGAGCGCAGGCGGGCGATGGCGGCGGAGAGCTCCTCGTGCGGGATGCCCGCCAGGCGACGACCAGCCTGCGCCGCCAGGAAGATGGCGAGCGCTTCGGCGAGGGAGTACGACACGGCTGGAAGGCGGGGCAGCGTCCTGAAGTAGTAGCCTCCGCTCGGCTGCCGCTCGAGTTCCAGACGCAGGCCGTGGCGGATGACCTGTAGATCCTTGGTGATCTGCCGCTCGCTGATCTCGTAGTAGTCAGCCAGGCTCCGTCGGGTCCACTGGTTGGGCGCTGCGCTGATCTTGGAGATGATCTCCAAGATACGGCTCGCACGCTGCGTTTCTGGTGCGCGTGGCTCCCCGCGCGTGGTCGGGTAACGCTTGCTCATCGGGCCTCTCCTCGCGGTGATGACTGCTTTATCGCCAGCATAACGCGAGCCCGGGAACGCAGTCATTCCCGCAGGGGGTACCGTCGAACCACTGCAGCCAGCATCGCCGCGTCTGGCCCAACGTACCTCGCAACGCGCATGCGATACACCGGTGCCGAGGCGCCCGGCCGGGTCACGGTCGTACGGGTGTGTTTCGATGGGGTGGCAAATGAGGTCCGGACAGGCGAAGATTCGTCCGAGAAGTCGGCGGAGGCTGTAATGGTGCGGCTCCGTTCCTTCGGTGGGCCCACCGGCCCTCAAGCTGTCGCTTTGATCGCTGACGAACATTATAGGATTTGGTTCTCGCATGTGTCCATCATCGCATCTTGACTGACCTTCCTTGGACGGATTACATGCCCCCTTGCTTCCACCCGCCCTCTCCCGTATCGTCGGACCGGTACCGGCCCCGCGGAGACGCAGTCTGCCCAGGAAGGGGACGATGCTCGGGAGCGTGGGTTCGACGAAGTCCAATGTAGATAACGCCAACGCGCGTCGCGGCGGTAGCGGTCGACCACCGCTGCGGATCCTCGGCGTGCGCGTCGACGACGTGACGCTGGCGGAGGCGGTCGAGCGCGTCCGGGCCTGGGTGCGAGCGGGGGACGGGGCGCTACGGCATGTGGTCACGGTCAACCCGGAGTTCATCATCGCGGCGCGGCGCGACGCAGAGTTCCGGGCGACGTTGGTGGCGGCGGAGTTGGCGACGGCCGACGGGGTCGGGGTGACCCTGGCGGCGCGGCTGCTGGGGCGGCCCCTGCGCGAGCGAGTGACCGGGGTCGATCTGGTCGAGGCGCTCGCCGCAGTCGAGGATCCGGCGCTGCGGTTGTTCCTCCTCGGCGCCGGGCCGGGGATCGCGGAGCGGGCGGCGGCAGAGCTGACCCGGCGCTATCCCGGCTGCGTGATCGCCGGCACCTGGGCGGGATCGCCGCGGGAGGAGGACGCTCCAGAGATCCTAACGCGGCTGCGGGCGGCGCAGCCGGCGGTGCTGCTCGTCGCGTTCGGCCACCCGGCGCAGGATCTGTGGATCGCGCGGCACCGGACGGACCTGGCGACATGTGGCATCATGGTGGCGATGGGGATCGGCGGGACACTCGACTACCTGGCGGGGGCAATCCCGCGCGCACCGGCGCTCGTCCGCCGTCTCGGATTCGAGTGGCTGTACCGGCTGATCCGGCAGCCATGGCGTTGGCGACGGCAACTGGCTCTGCCGCTCTTCGCGGCCCTCGTGCTTCGCGAGCGGCTCCGGCGACTGGTCTGACCCTGGTGGAACACGCGGCGTGACAGCAGAGATTTCGGATATCAACGAGCGCCAGTGCACCTACCACCCCAACGTCCGCACGCGCCTGCGCTGCAGCAAGTGCGGCACGCCGATCTGCCCTCGTTGCGCGGTGGAAACGCCGGTTGGCTACCGTTGCCCTGACTGCGCGGCCGTCCGCGGGCTGCCGACCTACCAGACGGGCACGGGCATGTTGGTCAAGAGCGTCCTCGTCGGCGCTGTGATCGCGGTCGCGGTCGGTGTCCTCTGGGGCTACTTCCCTGCCTGGAACTTCTACCTCTCCCTGCTGCTGGGCTTCGGCGTGGCGGAGGGGATGTCCTGGGCCGCGAACTATAAGCGGGGCTGGGATCTCCAGGTCGCGGCGATGGGGCTCGTGGTTCTGGGCCTGATCGTTGCCCGGGTGGTGATGGCACAGACCAACCCGTGGGGCTACACGCTCGACGACCTGCTGAATCGCGCCATGGCCAGCGACGTGCAGGCGGCGTTCCAGATCCGGCTGATCCCCGACCTGCTGTTCGCCGGGCTGGCGCTGCTGATCCCGTATGTGCGGTTCCGGTGATGGGAATGGGTGAACTGACATCGCTCCGGCCGCTGCTCGCCGCGATGCGCGGCAAGAAGCTGCTCGTGGTCGGGGATCTCTACCTCGATTGCTACATCTTCGGCCTCCCGGCGCGGGTCTCGCGCGAGGCGCCGATCATGGTCCTGGAGGAAACCCGGCGCGAGGAGCGGCCCGGCGGCGGGACCGCCCCGGCGCTCGTGGCCCGGGCACTCGGCGCCGCGGCATGGCAGGCCGGCGTGATCGGCGACGACGCCGAGGGGCAACGGCTCCGCCGGATGCTGGCGGATCAGGGGGTCGACGTCTCCGGCGTCCTCACCGATCCAACCCGCCCCACCACCACCAAGACCCGGCTGGTGGCCGAGGGGGCCTACAACGTCTTCCCACAGCAGGTGGCGCGTGTCGACCGGCAGGACCGCCGCCCCATCGACCCGGCCATCGCGCAGAGTCTTGCCGCATTCGTCGAAGCCACGGCGCCGGACGTGGACGCCATCCTGCTCTCCGACTACCGGAGCGGCGTGATCGTTCCCGAAGTGATCGCCGCCGCGGCCCAGAGTGGCCGGCTGGCGACGGTTGACTCGCAGGGGTCGCTTGCGAACTTCCGAGGGCTGGGCCTGGTGAAGTGCAACCAGGCGGAGGCCGAGGCCTACCTCGGCGAGCCGCTGGACGAACCGGAGCGGCGACGCGAGCACCTGACCGCGCTGCGCGCGCGGCTGGAGTGCGAGCGGCTGGTGGTCACGCTCGGGCCTGCCGGCGCGGCCCTGGCGGAGGCAAGCGGTGCCTACCACGAGGTGCCGCCGCTCGTCCGGCGGCAGGTCTTCGACGTTACCGGCGCCGGAGACACGGTCATCGCGGTGATGTCGCTTGCCCTGGCCGCCGGGGCGGACGCGCTGGCGGCGCTCCGGCTGTCGCAGGTCGCGGCCGGGATCGTCGTCGGCAAGTGGGGGAACGCGCAGGCGACCGCGGAGGAGATCGAAGCCGCCCTCGATGAAGTGGAGCCCGCACGCGGCTGGCACGGTTGACCCACGCTGAGCGGAACCAGTCGCGACACCCGTGAATGATGGGGCCGGCCCCTCGGAATCCGAGGGGCCGGCCGTCGTGTGGGGGCCTCCGGGGAGGAGGAGGGGCTCCGGAGGCCGACAGTGGTTGACGCGGGTTGGGGCGCACTGGGGGTGATCCAGGCGCATAGACGTTCAGCGAAGCAGCTTCCCGCGGGCGCGGCGCCAGCCGATCGTCGGCCGGATCGCCGCCCTGCGGCGGCGGGCTAGCGTTCTGGCCCGATTCCGGGCCGTGACGCCCGCCGGGAACCAGACCTGTTCCGGCACGACCCGCAGCCCATTCGGCTGTTGCGACATGGTCCGCCCCTTCCGTGTGGCGCTGCGCGGCCAGGGACCGCGCGTGGTTGCGATCGTGTTCCCTGGCGCCCCGGGTTGATGCCGGTCATCGCTGGGCGCCATCCTCAGCATAGGGCCCGCCGATCAAGCGCCGGTCATCGACCCATGTGCTCACGGTTAACCCGCGATCAACGATCGGTATTCCGCGTCGCCCGCTCTGTATCCGTCTCTCTCCCACCTCTTCATCCCGGACGTGCTACGATTCCTCAGCGTCCGGCTCGGCGGTGAGCCGGGGCCAATGCCAGGGGAGCGATGGGACAGATCATCCCGTTCGAAGAACTGGGCCGGCTGGGAGAACGGCTGCGGGCGGAGGGGAAGCGCGTCGTCTTCACCAACGGGCACTTCGACCTCCTCCACGTCGGCCATCTCCGCTACCTGCAAGCCGCCCGCGCCCTCGGTGACACCCTCGTCGTCGGGGTGAACGACGACGCGGTCACCCGGCAGCGCAAGGGACCGGGCCGGCCGATCGTCCCCGAGGAGGAGCGGGCCGAGCTGCTCGCCGGGCTCGCCTGTGTCGACTACGTGGTCATCTTCCACGAGGAGACCGCCGAGGCCGCGGTCGCGCGCCTTCGTCCCGATGTGTACGTCAAAGGCGGCGACTACGCGCTCGACGAGGCCGAAGAGCGTGCCGGCAAGCAGCCCCTGCCGGAAGCCGCCGTCGTGCGCGGGTACGGCGGCGAGGTCCGCACGGTGCCCCTCGTGCCGGGCCGGTCCACCACCGACATCGTGCGGCGCATCCGCGAGACGTCCGACGCCCGGGAGCGTTAGTCGTGGTCAGCGCGGAGGAGCAGGTCGCGGCGGGATCGTCGGATCGCCAGCGCATCGCCAAGGCCGCCGCGATCATCATGGTCGGGACCGTCCTGAGCCGGATCCTCGGCCTCGCCCGAGAGCAGGTGACCTCCTACCTCTGGGGCACCACCGATCAAGTCGCGGCCTTCACCCTCGCCGACAACATCCACACCATCCTGTTCGACCTGGTCATCAGCGGCATGATGCAGGCCGCACTCGTGCCGGTGCTGAGCGCCTACACCGCGCCGGAGCACCGCGAGGAGCTGCGCCGGATCGTCGGTGCCCTCCTCGTCCTGGCATTGATCGTCATCGGCGGGATCGTCGCGGTCATGATCGTGTTCGCCCCGCAACTGGTATGGCTGATGACCGCCCTCGGGGGCGACACGCAGGTGCACAGCGAGGACACGATCCCGCTCACCATCGAACTGGTGCGCATCATCCTGCCGGCGGTGCTGCTGCTGTCCGTCTCGACGATCCTGATGTCCACACTCTACGCACTGCAGCGCTTCACCCGGCCGGCGTTGTCGCTGGCCGTGCGCAACGCGGCCATCGTTGCCGCCGCCCTGGCGCTGGGCAGGACCGCCTTCGAGATCCGCAGCCTGGCAATCGGGATCGTCGTCGGCGCCTTGCTGCTGATCGCGATTCAGCTTCCGGGTCTGCGCGACGCGATGCCGCGGCCCAACGTCGGCTTCCGTCACCCTGCCATCCGGCGCATCCTGCTCCTCTACCTGCCGATCTTCGTTGGGCTCATCAGCAACACCGTCGCGCTGGTGATCGACCGCAATCTGGCCTTCAACGTCGACGTCCACGCCCTCGGCGCGATGCGCTACGCGACCGCGCTGAACCAGATGATCCTCGGCATCGTCGCGGCGGCGACCTCGCTCGCCGCCCTGCCGACCCTCTCCCGCCACTTCAGCAGCGGCGATGAGGCGGCGTACCAGCGGACGCTGTCCAACGGCCTGAAGATGGTGACGGTCATGGTCGTGCCCGCCACCTTCGGCATGGCCGCGATCGCCTGGCCGGTGGTGGACCTGCTCTTCTTCCACGGCGCCACCGACCTCGAAGGGGCACGAGCGATCCTGATCGCGCTGCTCTGCTACCTGCCGGGCACCTTCTTCGCCGCGTTCGACCAGGTGCTCATCTTCGGCTACTACGCGCGGCAAAACACGCGCACCCCGGTGATCGTCGGCGTGCTCGCGGTCGGGGTCTTCCTGCTGACCGCCCTCTCGCTCGTCGGCCCGCTCGGCATGGCGGGACTGGTACTTGCCAACTCCGCTCAGTTCATGTTCCATGCGATCGTGATGTGGCTGATCATGCGCCGGGCGCTCGGGCAGGTGGGCGACGCCACGGTCGGGCGCACGCTCCGGGTCTGCGTCGTGGTGGGCGCGCTGATGGCGGTCGCGGTGTTCCTCCTGGCGCAGGCGCTCGAAGCGGTGCCGTTGGGGACGGCACCGGGGACGGCGCTCGATCTGGTGCGGCGGCTGATCGCGGTCGCGATCCCGATCGCGACCGGAGCGGCGATCTACGCCGGCGGGCTGCACCTCCTCGGGGTCGACGAGGTGCGCCAGATCTGGCGTGGTGTCATGCGCCGCCTGGGTCGCGCCGCCGCGTAGCGGGCGGACCACCGCCCGGTTCATGTGAAGGGTTGACCAGTGATCGATATCTGGTCGGTAATCCGCTGGGCACACCTGCTGGCCGCCATCGCCTGGATCGGCGGCATGCTCTTCATCCTGATCGTCCTGTTGCCGGTCATGCGCCGCTCCGTGCCGTCCACCGAACGCACGTTGCTCGTGGCCCAGGTCGGCGAGCGCTACGGGGTTCTGTCCTGGGTCGCGCTCAGCATCCTGGTCGTCACCGGCGTGCTGAACGGCGAGCGGCGCAGCGTGGCCTGGTTCCACCTGCTAGACGGCGAGTACGGGCGCACCCTCGCGCTCAAGCTGCTGCTGGTCGCGATCGTCATCCCGATCACGCTGGTGCACGCTTTCTACTACGGACGCCGCATCACCCGGCTCGCGGAGCAGGCCAAGGAATACGGCGACGACCCGGCCTTGGCCGCCGAGCGCCGCCGCCTGCAGCGCATGTCCGGCATCCTCTCGGCCGTCAACCTGCTGCTCAACCTCGCGATCGTTCTCCTGGCCGCGGCGCTCGTCGCCTGACACCGCGTCCGGCGCACCGAGCGACGGTCACGCCAGGCTAGGGCTGGACCGCCGCCGGCTCCTCGGTTACACCGGGCCCCCAGCCGATCGTGAGCAGAAACGCGCCGTCGTCCAGCGCGCGGACGGCATGCGGCACCCGCGTGTCGATGGCGATCACATCGCCCGCCGGGAGCGCATGCTCGGCATCGCCGACCGTGACCATGAACCGGCCGCGGAGGGAGTGGATGGTGATCGGCCCTGGCGCCGTGTGCTCGTCGAGCACCGCGCCACTCAGCATCGTCACCAGCACGACGCGCAGCCGGTCGGCCTTGACCAGCGTCTCCGCCCGCCGCCCGCTCGCACCGGGACCGGGCGTCAGACGATCGATCTCACGAGCCAGTTCGAAATGCCCAAGGATCTCCTGCGCTGCCATCGTCCATGGCCTCCTCTCATGCGGGCAGGAGGGTGGCGGGACGGCGCCGGCGATCGGACAACCATGCCCCGCCAACCATCCGATCATAACGGGACATGCCGCGGAACGCACCTGCTGGCCGTGCTGGGGCACCGGGGCCGCCCAGCCGGCGCGATCAGGCGAGGCGTCCCGCCAGGATGGGTTGGCTCGTGGGGTGGGTGCTGCCGCCAACGGGCTCGACGGTGATGCGAAGCGTCTCGTAAGAGCGGAGCGGTTGGTCCGGCCAAATGGTGAGGAACCCCCGGCCACGCTCGTCGACGGTGAACGTGCCACCGCTGACCCACTGATCACCGTGGGCGAACCAGAGTTGATACACCTGCCCGGGAGCGAGTTGCGGCAGGCCCTGCACGATGAGCCAGGCGAGTCGCCCATCGGGCACGGCGCAGAGCGTGCCTTGCGCCGAATTCCCGGGCGTCGACGCCACCAGGTCATACCAGCTCAGCGGGCCGGAAGCAGTCCGCGCGGACCGTGGCGGCTCGGCAGCGCCCCGGGCGTCGGACAGGCGCTGCCACAGGACGAGGTTGCTCCCGGTGAGGACGAGGATGAGCAGAACGGCGGCGGCCAGCCAGCGGCGGGCCGGTGCGACAAACGGCCACGGGGCAGGCCGGAGCGCGCCGAGCACCCGCCGGCGCAGCCGCGCCGGTGGGGGCCGGTCGGGAACGGAGAGCGCCAGCCAGTCGACGATGCGCGCGTAGTCCGCCTGCTCATGGCGGCAGCGCCGGCAGGTCGACAGGTGCCGTTCGACGGCCTCCGCCTCACCCGGGTCCAGCGCATCGAGCGCGGCCAAGGGCAAGAGGAGGCGGATCGGCTCGCACCCTGCCACATGTTCCGAGTTGTCCGGGCCTCGGGCGTCGCGTCGGTCCACATGCCCGTCCCATAGGGGTACACCGACTGAGGGGCACCCCGTGCTGTGCCCGTCGGGAATACGCGGGGCCGTACAGCCCGGATTGTGCCCGCGGGGACAGGCTCAGATGGCGCGAGCAACGAGGATGCCGAGGAGTACCGCGACCAGCCCGCCGAGGATGCTGGTAGTCACGTACAGCCCGCCGTGCCAGTGGCTCCCATTCGTGATCAGGCGGGCAGTTTCCCAAGAAAAGGTCGAGAAGGTGGTAAAGGCGCCCAGGAACCCCGACGCAGCCAGCAGGCGGGCCTCCGCCGGCAGCATGGCACGCTCGGCCACCAGCGTGAGGATGAAGCCAAGCAGAAACGAGCCGACGAGGTTGACCACCAGCGTGCCGTAGGGGAAGTGCGCTCCCCAGCGCAGTGAGGCCCACTCGCTGACGGCCACCCGTGCCACGGCACCGAACGCTCCGCCCACCGCCACCCAGAGGTACTGCATCGTCGACCCTCCTTGGCGCGCGGCGCCGGGCTCGCCTGCCGCGCCGTCGCTAGGCCGGGTACACCGCCAGCGCCATGCCGTCGAAGTAGCCCCAGGAGCGCAGGAAATCGTCCCAGGCGAAGCTACGGTGTGCTCCGTCTCCCGGGTCGGCGACATACACGCGCTCGGCATCGTAGCCGTAGACGACGACGGTGTGCTCCTCCGGCACGAGGACGAACCGCTCCCCGTCGTGCCACGCGTAGCCACGCTGCTGGACCGACGTCCGGTTCGTGATCCAGGCGATCACCGGTCGCCCCTGGTCGAGCTGCTGCCGCAGCAGGTCGGCATCGCCCTGGGCGTAGAACACCTCGCCGACGAACCCGTAGCGCTGGAGGATCTCTGCCAGCGGCTCGGCGTAGACGCCGTAGTCGCGCGTGCCGCCGAAGGCGCCAAAAATATTACCCCGGAATCCGCGGTGGGGGTTAGGATGGGACGGCAGGTTCTCGATGAAGACCCACTCCGAGACCGGGCTACCCCAGTAGGCGGTCGTAATACTCGCGGCGGCCGCCTCGGAGCTGAGGGGCAGCGACTGACGTGCCACCGGCATGCCTTGGAGCATCACCGCGTCGTCCTCCGCCGCCGCGGGCGCAACCTCCGAGGCATCCGTGCCGGCCGCGGGGATCTGAAGCAGCGAGCCGGCCAGGAGCTGGTTCGGGTCGGCGATCGCGTTGGCGTGTGCGATCAACTCGACGGTCGTCCCGTACGTCGCCGCGATCTCACCCAGCGTCTCCCCGGGAACGACGAGATGCAACGACGGCACCGCGGGCTGCACTTCCCGCGCGGACGGCTCCGTGGCGGTCGACTCCGACGCGGATGGCTCCGTTACAGCCGCTTCCGGCTCGGGCGGCTCCGACACCTCAGGCTGCGCGGGCGGGATGAGCAGAACTGCCCCGACCGTGATCAGGTCCGGGTCCGCGATGCCATTGGCCGCCACGATGGCATCCACCGTGACGCCGAACTGCTGGGCGATGGCGAAGAGGGTGTCTCCCGGTTGGACTTCGTAGCGTGCGGCCGCCGTGTCCGGGTCGAGGGTGGTATCGGGCTCGATCGTCAACGTGGTGCCCGCGAGGATGAAGTCCGGGTCGGGGATGCCGTTGATCGTCGCCAGTTGGGGAACGGTGGTGCCGTACTGGAGCGCGATTTCGGACAGCGTGTCGCCCGGCTGCACGTCGTGGGTGACGGCCGCGCCCACGCTCTGCGCGCCCGCGATCAGCGCACCAGCGACCAGGGCGGAAGCCGCCCCACCCTTCCGCCACCGGGACGACCGGCGCCGTGCCCGCTGCTGGCGACCGAAGTGGTGGACACCCGGCGCGGGGCGCGCACCCCGCGTCTCGACCATCGTGCCCTCACCCCGGCTGCGGATGCGCGCGGCGTAGAGGGACACGAGGTCACGCTCTTCTTCGAGCGGCTCGTTCGCCATGCTGACCATCTCCGTTCCCTGCCGGGCTCGTTGACCGTACGCCATGTACGTACATCTGGCACGAGTGTAGCAGCGAACCCGCCCCCGGACAAGACCAGCGATGACCATGAGGCACGGAAATCCTGACCGTGCCAGCGCCGCGCCCTACGCGCGGGCACCACCCGGCCCCCGCGAAAGAACGCCCCTCTCCCAACGTTGGGAGAGGGGCCGGGGGTGAGGGCCGACATCGCGCATCAGGTCCGCACCTTCTCACTCACCGCGAGATGGGCGTCCCCAACGGCTACCCGCGCGTCAGCACCTCGACACCCTGGGGACCGGCCACGACCACCTCGTGGACGATACCGATGAAGAGGCCGTGCTCGATCACCCCGGTGATGGTCTTGATCTCGGTCGCGAGCGCGGCGGGGTTGGCGATGGGGCCGAAGTCGACGTCGAGGATGTAGTTGCCGTTGTCCGTGACGAAGGGCTCGCCTTCGGGTGGAACCGACCGCAGCGCGACCCGCCCGCCAAGCGCCTCCAGCGCCTGGGCGGGAACACGCCAGCCGAAGGGAACGACCTCCACCGGCACCGCGAAGCGGCTGCCGAGCCGGTCAACCAGCTTGGTGTCGTCGACGACGATCACCTCGCGCTCCGACGCGACCGCCACCAGCTTCTCCCGCAGCAGCGCACCGCCGTGCCCCTTGAGCACGTCCAGCGTGCCGACCGCGACCTCGTCGGCGCCGTCGATGGTGACGTCGATGCGGGTGGCGTCTTGCAGATCGATCAGCGGGATGCCCAGCGAACGGGCCAGTCGCTCCGAGCGCAGCGACGTGGGTACCCCCACGATACGCAGGCCGTCTTTCACCCGCTCCGCCAGCGCCTGAATCACGCACTCGGCGGTGGAACCGGTGCCGAGTCCCACCACCGCACCGTCCTGCACGGCGGACGCGGCGCGCTCGGCCGCCGCCCGCTTGCGCCGCGCCTGCTCATCTCCCTCCGGCGGCACTCCGTCATCCTCTCCTCGCCCACTCACACGATGCGCGCGGGCACCTCACGCCCGCGCGTCATCGGGGATGGCTCACACTCTACCCACCCCGCACGATGCGGGTGGCTTCCTCGACGATCCGATCCGCGGTCAGGCCGTACTCGCGGAGCAACTCCTCGCCCGTGCCGGACTGGGCATAGGTGTCATCCAGGTCCACAAAGCCCATGCGGCAGGGATGCAGCCGCGCGACCGCCATGGCCACGACGCTGCCCAGCCCGCCATGGTGCAGGTGCTCCTCGGCGACCACGATTCCACCGGTCTCGCGCGCCGCGGCCGCGACTGCGGCCTCGTCCAGCGGCTTGACCGTGTGCATGTCGAGCACACGTGCCTCGATGCCCTGTCCTGCCAGGCGCGCGGCCGCGTCGAGCGCCGCGGCAACCATCAGCCCGTTGGCGATGATGGTCACGTCGCCGCCCTCGCGCACCGTGATCGCCTTCCCGATCTCGATCTGAACGTTTTCATCGTAGACCACGGGGACGTTCGGCCGCCCGACACGGAGGTACGTGGGGCCGTCGTAGGCGATCATCGCGCGGGTCGCGGCTCGCGCGGCGTGCTCGTCGGCCGGCACCAGCACCACCACGCCCGGCAGCGCGCAGGCGAGCGCCACGTCCTCGATCGCCATCTGCGACGGTCCGTCCTCACCGATGCTGATCCCCGCGTGGCTGCCGACCAGCTTGACGTTCAGGTGCGGGTAGGCCACGCCCATGCGGATCTGGTCGTAGGCATTGCAGAGCAGAAATGCGGCGAAGCTGGCAGCCACCGGAATCTTGCCGTTGGCAGCGAGCCCGGAGGCCACGCCGACCAGGTTCGATTCCGCGATGCCGACGTCGAAGAAGCGATCGGGGAACTCCTTGCCGAACCACTCCGTGCGGGTGGAGTTGGACACGTCGCCGTCGACCACCACCACCGCCGGGTTCTCCCGGCCGATGTCGCGCAGCGCCTCACCGAAGGCGTCGCGCGTGGCCTTCCCCATCTTCAAGCCGACCTCGGTGCCCAGGTTCATCCCAGCTCCTCCAATGCCTCCGCAAGCTTGTCCTTCGGGAGGGCCCGCCCATGCCAGGTGTAGTCCTCTTCGAAGATCTTGAGCCCCTTACCCTTGATGGTGTGGGCGATGATCACCACCGGGCCGCTCTTCTCATCACGCGCCGCGATCAACGCGTCGCGGACCTGCTCGAGGTCGTGCCCGTCGATCTCCAGGACCTTCCAGCCGAAGGCTGCCCACTTGTCGTCATACAGCGCCGGGTCAGTGACCTTGGACACCGCGCTCGTCTGCTGGTAGCGGTTGTTGTCGACGATGGCGATCAGGTTGCCCACCTTCTGGTTCGCCGCGGCCATCGCCGCCTCCCAGACCTGACCTTCTTCGATCTCGCCGTCGCCGAGCATCACGTAGACCTGGTAGTCACGGCCGTCCAGGCGCGCCGCCAGGGCGTGCCCGAGGCCGATCGACAGCCCTTGTCCCAGGCTGCCGGTGGACGCCTCGACGCCCGGCAGCCGCCGCATGTTGGGGTGCCCTTCGAGCGGGCTTCCCAGCTTCCGGAGTGTCTTGAGTTCGTCCTTCGGGAAATACCCTGCCTCGGCCAGCACCGCGTACAAGATCGGCGCGGCGTGCCCTTTGGAGAGGATGAAGCGGTCGCGGTCGGGCCAGTGCGGCTGCTGCGGGTTGTAGCGCAGGATGCCACCGAAGTAGAGCTGCGTCAGGATCTCGACAGCCGAAAACGAACTGCTCGGGTGGCCCGATCCCGCCTCGGTCGTCATGATGAGCACTTCGCGACGCAGCCGGCGAGCCAGATCCCGCAGTTCGTCCAGGTTGGCCGTCGCGGGCTGTGCCTGCGCGCTCGCGTGCTGATCACCCATCGAAAGAACCTCCTTTAGTCGACCTCGTGCACGGTCCCCCGTCAATCCTTGCACAAGCTGGACCGCGAGGCGCCGGCCCGCCGGCTGGCGGGTGGCCGCCGGGGATCATCGTCGTTTCGCTGGTTTGGCGCAAGAGTCCACGGAGCGCGGGTTTCCTCCGCAAGCGCCCTCGGTCCGGCGCATCGCCACCCTCGCCGCGAATGCGCTCGCCCGTCCGGAAAGGGTGGCGTATCCTTTCATTGCGACATTCAGGGCACGTTCCATTCTACCAAGGGATTGCCGTGACCGAGATCATCGCCACTGTGTCGAGCAAGGGTCGGATCACCATCCCAGCCGCGGTCCGCCGACACCTCGGAGTCGCCCCGGGCACCAGAATAGCCTTCGACATCCGTGACGAGGGCGCCGTCAGCATGCGGCGGGCAGCGTACCCGAGCATCGCGAGCCTCTGAGGAGCGGCCGGGACGCTCCGCGAGCCGATGGCCTGGCGCGACGTGCGTCGTATCGCCCGTGAGGACGCGCTTTCCGCCGGTCACCCAGAGCCACGATGAGCGCCCCGCTCGTCGATTCCGACTCGACATCCGCGTCTCTACCGGTCACGATTTACGCTTCAGGTCCGCAGACCGGTGCCCGCTCCGCCCATCTCGCCATCACTCCGCACACCCCGCCGCACGGTACAGGGTCAGGCCCTCCCTGCTCGCGACGACGGTCGCGCCGGGGTAGCCCGCGGCATCGGGCGCGGCGTCGCTCGGCAGCACGGCGTAGCACGTGCCGGGCGGGGCGGGAGGCGGCGCCCAGTACTCGACCGCACCCTGACCGTAGACCGTGTGCCCGTTGCGCTGCAGGATCGCGCCCAGCAGGGCGAGTGCGATCGGGTCGGCGTCGAGGCGTGGCAGATCGACCGCGGCACCGTCCGGGACCGCCTCGGCCAGCTCCCAGAGCCATGGATCGGGCGCGACCGTGATGACGTAGTCGGGCGGCGCGGCCAGTTCGATCTGGAGCTCCGGGAAGTCCTCCACTCGGCGGAGCAGTGCGTCCCGCTCTGCCGCTGACGAGGTATCCGCGTGGTAGAGGACGGCCCGGACACCGACGCCCTGCAGGAGCCGGATCGTCTCGCGCGACGGGAAGTCGTGCATGGCGTCGCGGAGCGGGTAGTAGGCGGGTGGCGCGAAGCTGCTGTACCCGTTGACGAGCGGCGCCCAGTGGAAGGTCGACCAGAAGTTCGGCCAGGCCGAGGAGATCAGCCCCTCCCCCATCGGCAACTCGAGCGCGGGCACGCGATGTTCCGCCAGCCATTCGTAGTCCGCCCGGCGCGCCTCGGCGGCCGTGGCGGGTAACGGATCAGGCAGCGGCCAGGCCATCGCACCCTCAGCCAGGATACCGACCGCCAGGATGCCCGCCAGCGTCGCTGCCGCCAGGTGTCGACTGACGTCGCTTCGCGCCAGCATCGTCAGTCGCTGCTGGAGGAGAGCAACGCCCAACCCGGCCAGGGCTGCCAGCCCGACCGGCGCCAGCAGGCCGCCGAGCCGCGCCGGGACGCGCACCGCCTTGAAGCCGGGCACCAGCTCGTAGGCCAGCCGGTACGGCAGCGGCACGCTCCGTCCCCCGATCTCGGCTTCCGGACCGAAGCTGAGCACCAGCGACCCAACCACGACGATCAGGAGCATCCAGCGCTCCCAGCCGAGGCGCCGGTACGCCAGCCCGATCAGCGCCAGGGCGACCAGCAGTACACCGGGGAAGAGATCCTGCTCCAGGTGGCGGTGGTATCGCTCGCTCAGCAGGCCGCCATAGAGCCGGTTGTATGGGTGCACTGCCAGGTAGTCGCTCGCCTGGGCGCTCCACTTCACCACCTCGCCCATCGTCCGCTGGATGCCGAGTTCGGTGTTGACCTCAAGATAGGGGAGCAGCGTCGGAAGCAGCACCAGCATGGCGAGCGCACACGCCGCGGCGATCTTGGCCGTCGCGATCAGGCTGGCACGCGTCGGATGCCAGAGCAGGTAGGTACCGACGACGAAGCCCAACAGCGGGACGAGGAACATCAGGTAGTAGACCCCGAACAGCCCCTGCACCACGATCACCGCGCCCAGCGCAATCGCCCAGCGGAACGAATTGCCACACAGCGCCCGGCGCGCGGTGAGCACCGCCAGCGGCAGCCACTGCGCCGAGAGCAGGTTCAGGTGTTCCAGGTGGGCCATGCGCGCCGGCAGGTAGGCGTAGGCCACGCCAGCCACCACCCCGGCTAGCCGGCTGCCGGTCAGGTCGACCACCAGCAGGTACATGGCGAACCCGCTCAGCGTCAGCGCCAGCAGCACCGCGAGGTTGTCGGCCAGAATGACGTTGCCGGTCGCCAGCAGCACGGGGGCCACGAGGGCGGCCTGCCCGAAGAGATGGTCGGCAAAGGCCAGCGTGTTCCGGTAGGGATAGAAGATGTTGGCGTCAAAGACCCGGAGCGGATCCGTGCGCCAGGCATGCACGTCCCAGGCCATGGTCCAGGCCTGGAAGACGGGGTCGCCCCAGCTCAGCAGGGTGTGCGACAGGTCGGTCGCCAGCGGCCAGGTCATAGCGACCGCCAGCGCGCCGAAGAAGACAAGCACGCCGACGTGGGAGGCGACGCGCCGCCACCTCGTAGCCGGTTGGGACGGCTCATCCGTCGCGCGCGGCGCGCCGCCGATCTGGATCTCCATCGGGTCTCAGCGGTTCTTCCACTCAGGCGCCCGCTTCTCCAGGAAGGCGCACATACCCTCCTGGGCGTCCGCGGCTAGGGCGTTGAGTGACATCACTTCCTTAGCGTAGGCGTACGCCTGCGGCTGGGCCATCTCAAGCTGGCGATAGAACGCCTGCTTGCCGATGCCGACGACGAAGCCGCTGGCCGCCGCGATCTTCTCCGCCAACGCCCGCGTCTCGTCCGCCAGCCGCTCGGCCGGAACCACCCGGTTGACCAGCCCCGCCGCCTGTGCCTCGCCGGCTGAGATCGGTTCGCCGGTCAGCAGCATCTCCAGGGCCTTCTTCCGCCCCACCGCGCGGCTGAGCGCCACCATCGGCGTCGAGCAGAAGAGCCCGATCTTCACGCCCGGGGTGGCGAAGCGCGCGTCCTCGGCGGCGACAACGAGGTCACAGGTCGCCACCAACTGGCAGCCGGCGGCCGTCGCGATTCCCTGCACCTGGGCGATGACCGGCTGCGGGATACCCTGAATCGTCTCCATCAACCGTGTGCAGACATCGAAGACATGCCGGTAGAACGCCGGGTCGCCCCCGACCATCTCTCGCAGGTCGTGCCCGGAGCAGAATGCCGGGCCGTTACCCCGCAGGATCACCACGGCGACGTCCTGACGCTCGCCGATCGCCGTGAAGCAGTCGATCAGCTCCTGCATGTGGTCGACCGAGAGGGCGTTGCGCTTCTCCGGCCGGTTCATCGTGACGTAGGCGATCGGCCCCTCAGTCTCCATGAGCACGTAGCGGTACGACTGCGCCGGTGCGGTGGTCATGGCCAGTCTCCCTTCGTCGTTGGCTGGGACGTTGGCTCTATCGTACGTCAGCCCCGGCGCTGGGCGCCACGCACCGGCGCCGCCGGACGTAGACGTCCATGAGGTGCTCGAGCGCGGCGGCAGGGTCGTCGGTCAGGCCGACGTGGACCGGGGAGAGCTGGATCATCGTGCTTCGGGGTGCGGTCAACCAGTGGAAGCGCTCGCTTGGGGGCAGGGTCGCCACCGGACCGGCGTCGGGAACGCCGGCGCTGATGCGCTGGAGATTCCGCAGGTGCCGCACGACCAGGTCCAGGTCGAGGTCTGGCGCGAGGGCACGCACGCGGTCGCGATCAACCTCGATCCGCGTCTCGAGGAACCCGAATGTGCGCGCGAAGAGGATGACGCCGACGTTGACGAACTCGCCGCGCGTCACACACGGCACGAGGCGGATGATGGCGTAGCTATACGACGCGGTGGGTGGTGCGAGGCACATAGGTGACCGGCCCTCGCTTCTGCGCCTCGACCGCCTCCTCCAGCCAGCGCCGGGGGCCGTTGAGGCGCTCGCTCAGATACGTGACATAGGCCGCACGGTGTGCGGCCAGATCAGGAAACTCCGGCTCGTCGCCGAGCCATTCGTCCGGCACGGCCGCCACGACCCGCTGCAGCGCCTCCTCGGTTAGCAGCGGGCGCAGGCGCTCATCGGCGGCGCGCAGATCACCGGCCAGGCCGAGCAGGACATGCTCCCGGATCTGCGGGAAGGGTGACTGGATGCGGTCCCGCCAACCCTGCCAGCGGTGGTGGAAGTAGAGCGCGGCGCCGTGGTCGATCATCCAGAGGCGTTCCTGCCACACCAGCAGGTTCACGTTGCGCGCCGTGCGGTCGACGTTGGTGATCAACGCATCGAACCAGATGATGGCCGCCGCCAGCTCCGGCGACACCCAGGTGTCCACCGCCGGGTCAAACGCCAGCGCGCCCGGCAGGTAGGCCAGCCCGAAGTTGGCCCCGACGCTGCCCCGCAGGATGTCCTGAATCTCCGGGTCGGGCTCGCTGCGGCCAAACTCGGCGTCGAGCATCACGATCGCGGGCGACGGGATCGGCAGATCGAGCGTGAGCGCGAGTCCGGCGGCGATCGCTTCCGCCACCAGCGCCTTGGCACCCTGCCCGGCGCCTCGGAACTTGACCACGAACGGCCCCGCGCCGTCGGTATCGACCACGGCCGGGAGCGACCCGCCCTCGCGCAGCGGGACGGCATAGCGCACGCCGCGCACACACGGGATCAACGGACTCGATGTGCTAGTCGATTCGCGGCCCACGCCGCTACCTCCCGCCCGCCGAACCGGCGTGAGCCGGCCCGGAATCGTCCACGTCGATCCATGCAAGTCTACACGCTGGCACGCCTCCGCCGCGCAACCATTCCGCTCTTGCTCCGTTGCTCAAGACGGGGTATTGTCGGCATCCACCAGCACGTTGAGTACGTTCGCATGGTGGATGGAGTGAAGGAGGGCTCTTGACCAAGGGGAGGATTACGCGACTGCGGCTCGTGGTAGGACTCTTCGTCCTGCTGACCGCCGTCGTCCCGGTCGCGGTCGGGGCCGCGCCGGGGCAGTCCGCCGACGGGGGAGCGGCGGAGATGCTCGCCACTCCGACGAGCATGGGACCGGCCACCTTCCGAGTCTACGCACACCGCGAGGGCTTGGTCGGTCACACCACAGCCAACGGCCACGTCATCCAGGAGAACGACCGCTTCGTCGCGCTGCCCTGCCGGTGCGTCCTGTCGTCCAAGGACGGCCATGAGTTCCAGGTGAAGATCGAATACAAGGGCCGCACGGCGATCGTGCCGGTCTGGGACGTCGGCCCGTGGAACATCGACGACAACTACTGGGATCCGCCGGAAAAGCGTCGCTACAGCGACATCCCGCAAGGAGTGCCGCAGGCTGCTGCCGCCTACTACAACGGGCACAACGGTGGCCGCGACGGGAAGGGACGCGAGGTACGCAGCCCTGCCGGGATCGACATCGCCGATGGCACCTTCTGGCAGGACCTCGGCATGACCGATTCCGACTGGGTGACGGTCACGTTCCTCTGGATGCAGCCCGAGGAGCCCGAATTGCCGCCGCTGCCGGAGGGCTACGAGCACCTGCAGACCATCAAGTTCGGCGAGCGGCCGCCGCTCGACCGGGTCGAGCCGAGCGGTGAGCCGGGGTCGGTCTACATTCCGCAGACCGGACACAACATCATCAAGCCGATCGCCGACTACTGGTACGCCAACGGTGGCTGGCGCAACATCGGCTTGCCGCTGACCGAGCTGTTCCGTGAGGTGACGGGCGACGGCCGCGTCCGGCTGGTGCAGTACTTCGAGCGGCAGATCCTCGAACTGGTCGTGCAGCCGGACGGTTCAACGATGGTGCAGTCCGACCTGATCGGTTACGCGGCGTTCGCGCCGCAGGAAGCACGCGCGCCGATCGCGCCCTTCGAGAGCAACGCCGATCACTGGTACTTCCCGGAGACGCAGCACTCGCTGAGCTTCGGCTTCAAGCAGGAGTGGCTCGAACACGGCGGCATCCGGGCCTTCGGCTACCCGATCACCGAGGAGTTCTCCGGCGTGACGCCGGACGGCCGGCGCTACGTGGCGCAGATCTTCGAGCGGGCACGCTTCGAGTGGTGGCCTGACAAGGTCGGCACATCCGAAGAGATCACCTACGGCCTGCTCGTCACCGAGCTCCTGCGCCAGGCTGGCTGGGTTTCGTAGCACGAGCACCCCCACGGCCGGCCCCGCTTCCCGTGTGGAAGCGGGGCCGGCCGTGCAGGGGCCCCCCTAGGCGATCACGTCGCGACGCTGGAAGATGACCAGCGCCCCCAGCGCGGAGACAACCCCGATCGCGAAGAGGACCAGCACGCCGACCGGGATCGTGCCGCTCGCGAGCGCGTCTTGCGGCTTGAACGGCGTGAAGATCGACAGGTAGCGCAGCCAATCCCACCGTGCGCTCAAACTGCTCACGACCCACAAGATGTAGCACAGCAGCGTGATCCCGGCCGCCAGCCCGGCCGGACGGCCGCGGTCGGCCGAGAGGGACGAGAGCAGCACGGAGTAGCCGCCGACGGCCACGGGGAAGCTGAGCAAGACCACCCCGGTCGCCAGCAGCGGCGCCGGGCCGATCGTCTCACCGACCAGCGCCCCGCCGATCACGAGTCCCAGCAGCGTGATGGCGACCAGCGCCACAATCCCGGCCAAGAACGCGCCCAACTTGCCCAGCAGCAGTCGCGTGCGCGTCTCCGGGACCGACAGCCAGAACTCGACCGTGCCGCGATCGATCTCCATCGCGATCAGGCCAGCGCCGGTCATGATGACGAAGACCCCCACGATGAGCGGCCACACCACGTTGAGGTACTCAGCCCCGACGAAGCCGGCGAGCGTGCCCATGTCGCTGATCCCGAAGGCCGCCCGCACCGCAGCGGGGAAGGACTCGAGATACTGATTGATCATCTCCGTGTCCTCACGGATCGCGGGGAACAGGAGGATGATGGACACGGCGTAGAGGAACAGGCCCAGCCCGTACCACAACACCGTGGGGCGCAGGTCGCGCGTCGCCCGTCGCAGCATCACCACGCTCATCGCTCGACTCCCACCGGCTCCATTGCCGTCTCGGTCGTTTCGGCGCTGTAGAAGCGCAGGAACACACGCTCGAGATCCGCCGGCGCGAAGGTGAAGTCCTCCACCGGCAGCTCGGCCAACAGCCGCAGCAGCGGCTGCACCGGCCCGCGCACCCCCAGCTCCAGATGGCGCCCTTCATCAGCGACGGACTCCACCACTACGCCGTCGAGCGCCGTGAATCGCTCGGGCGCGACCGGCTCGCGGAGGATGAGCGACAGGTGCCGCTCCCACTTCCGCTTCAACTGCTCCATGTCTTCGATCGCCACCAGTCGCCCCTCGCGGATGATCCCAACCCGGTCGGCGATGCGATCGACCTCATCGAGGAGATGCGACGAGAGAAACACGGTGACGCCCCGGGCGCGCTCTTCCCGGATCAGGTCGAGGAAGTCGATCTGCTTGAGCGGATCGAGCCCGCTGGTCGGCTCGTCTAGGATCAAGAGCGGCGCTTCGTGCATCAGCGCCTGGATGATCGCGAGCTTCTGCCGGTTCCCCTTCGACAGGTGGCGGATCGTCCGGCTCAGGTCGATGTCGAGGCGCTCGGCCAGCTCGTCGCGGCGGCGCCGGGACTTCCCGCCCCGGAACGCGCCCATGAAGTCGAGGAACTCAGCCCCGGTCATCTTCTCGTACAGGTGGATCTCGCCCGGGAGATAGCCGACGCGGGCCTTCACCGCGGCAGCGTCGGCCCAGCAGTCGAGGCCGAAGATGCGGGCGGTCCCGCTCGTCGGCTTGATCAGCCCCATCAACTGGCGGATCGTGGTCGTCTTGCCCGCGCCATTGGGGCCGAGGAAGCCGAACACCTCCCCTTCGTTGACGGTGAAAGTAACGTCAACAATCCCCCGATACTTGCCATAGTAGCGGGTGAGCCCGTGGACCTCGATCGGCAGTGGCATATGTGCGCCTCCTGGCTCCTTTCGCCGGCGCGCGTGCTGCGTGCCCACCTATGATACGCCTCCGGATCAAGACGGGGATTCACGGACATCACGAGTCGGCTGCATCGCTCCAGAACGCGTACGTACGCAATGAATGAGCGGGCTAGCTGTCACTTCGTTCACCATCTCACGCAGTCGCTACGCCAACTGCGGTCAGTTCCCCCTTCGGGACTGGCGCGCAGCGTGAAAACCGGGTACAGTTAGCTCCACAGGCTGGGGAATGGAACATCGCTCGATTCCGCGCTGACCACGACCATTCCTCATTCTGAAACACCGGCGTCGCACGCGGTGCGGATCTGCGGGCCGGTCTCGGCCGTCGGGGCGGTCGGGGACAGTGCCAAGAAACGGTCGCCGGCGGTCGGGCTCGGGGGATTTCCCGATCGTGCGGCATCGGTGGGCCACCAGCAAGCCGGGGACATAGCCGCCATATCACACGGTCGCACAGGGCGTGCGACGCGAACCCTCGGGGGCGGGCAGGCGAGGCCCTCACCGTTGGAGCGGTTAGTCGTCATGAAGCGCGCGGTCATCCTCATTCTCATAGCCGCCGCGATTGTGGCGTTGTTCGTCATCACCGACCTGGAGTCGATGAGCAGCGCCATCCTCAGCATGCCGGGTGAGATGTTCCTCGCGCTGGTCGCCCTCCTGATCGCGAACGAGCTGGTCAAGGGCCTGCGCTGGGCCTTCTTCCTCCGGGCCGCGCGTCTCGACATCCGCATGGTCGACGGCCTGAGCAGCTATCTCGCCGCGCAGGCGGCGACGGCCATCCCGGGCGGCTCGATGCTGGGCGCTCGCCTGGCGCAGGAGCACGGCCAGGTGCGGATGCACCAAGCGGCATCGGGACTGGTCGGCCAGGCGCTGGCCGATGTCTGGGGTATCTCCCTGCTGGCGGCCGGAGCAATCTTCCTGACGGAGCAGCGCCCGGCACAACTGCTTGTACCCGGCGTCGGCGTTCTGCTCTCGCTGGCGGTCTTCACCGGCCTCCGCAGCCCGCGGCTGCGCCGCGCGGGCATCGAGTCCTTCAGCCGCTGGCGGGTGACGCGGCGCTTCCTCTCCATGGAGGAGGACTTCCTCACGCACGCCGCCACGTTGATGCGCTCGCGGACGCTCGCCATCGGCGCACTCTTCAGCGTCGCCTCCACCATCCTCTCGGCTCTCATCCTGCTGGTCATCACCGCCGCGTTGACCGACCGCGGGATGACCGGCGGCGAGGCGATCTACGCCCATACCGTGAGCGTCGCGACACGGCTGGTGGTCCCGGTGCCGGGGGGCTACGGTGTTGGCGACGCGAGTCTGGCCGGGATGCTCAACTACATCGGTATCGGGCTGGCGCGCGCGACGTTCATCGCCCTCGCCTACCGCTCCGTGGGCGTGCTCTTCCGCACCTTCCTCGGACTGCTCGTCCTACTGGCCCGCTACCCGTACCTCCTCGTCGGGCCGATCGACATGCCGCGCCCGCAGCCCGTCGGCGTCCGGCGCTGGGCCCCGCGCCCCCTGGCTCGCCGTGTTGCCTTGGCACTCGTCGCGCGATCCGCCCGGATGCGAGCCGAGCCGAGCACCGCAGACGTGTCCAGCACGACCATCCATGGAGGGGACTAAGTTCCCGTTGACCGCACCGCCGCGGCGGGCGATCATCCTCTCGCCCCCGGCGCATGCCGGGGCGACTGTTCCGGCGCGTGAGAAAGGCGAGCGATGGATCTTCTCGTCATCGGTGGGGCGGGCTTCATTGGCAGCGTGGTCGCGGGTCAACTGCTCGCCGCAGGCCATCGAGTGACGGTCTACGACAATCTTGTCAACGGCCACCGCGCGGCGATCCCCGACGGCGCCGACTTCGTCCACGGCGACGTGCTGGACCTCGACACGCTGACCCGCACGCTTAGCCGCGGCTTCGACGGCGTCTTCCACTTCGCCGCGCTGTCCCTCGTCGGGGAATCGGTCGCCGAGCCCGGGCGCTATTTCCGCACCAACATCGGGGGCACGGTGAACGTCGTCGAGGCCATGCGCGCCACCGGCGTCAACCGCCTGGTCTTCTCCTCAACCGCCGCCGTGTACGGCATTCCCGACTGCGTGCCGATCCCGGAGACCGCCCCGCTCCGCCCGATCAGCCCCTACGGCGCCAGTAAGCTCGCGGTCGACACCTTCCTCGGTTTCGCCGCCGAAGCCTACGGCCTGGGCGCGGTCAGCCTGCGCTACTTCAACGTGGCCGGCGCCTGGGACCGCTTCGGCGAGGACCACCGGCCCGAGACGCACCTCATCCCGCTCGCGCTCCAGGTGGCACTCGGCCGGCGGCCGCACCTCGCCGTCTTCGGCAACGATTACCCCACACCGGACGGCACCTGCATCCGCGACTATCTGCATGTGGAAGATCTGGGTGTGGCCCACCAGCTCGCGCTGGCGGCTGCCGACTCCGGGACACACCGCATCTACAACCTCGGCAACGGCGCCGGGTTCTCGGTACGTGAAGTGATCGAGACCGCGCGCCGCGTCACCGGGCACCCGATCCCGACGGTCGAGGCGCCCCGCCGCGCGGGGGATCCGCCGGTCCTCGTCGCGTCGAGCGAGCGGATCCGCGAAGAATTGGGCTGGCAGCCGCGCAAGCCCGACCTGGAGACGATCATCGCCGACGCCTGGGCGTGGATGCAGGCGCACCCACAGGGGTATCCGGACGAGTAAGGGGAACGCTACCGCCGGCCGGTCCAATCGGAGAAGCGCCGCGGCAATCGCACCGGGAGCCGCGCGGTCTTCCACTCCGCGCGCCGCCGCCGGGCGTCCCGCTCCCGCTCTTCCTCCCAGGCGCGCTGCTGAGCGGCGTATTGACGGAGGCTGATTGCCCGCATCACCTCACGGCGGGCCCGCGCATCGAAGTTGGGCAGGAGCATCAACGTCGCCTCGTCGACCTGCTCGACGGCGGCAATCGTGTCCAACCCGTAGCGATGCAGGAGGCGCAGCACCCGAGGGCTGAGATCCAACTCCTCGATCGGTGGATGCACGCGGCGCCGCACCTGTCGCCAGAGCTCCTCCACCGTCGCGATGATCAGCACCGGCACCGACATCATCAGCACCGCCGCCGCCAGCCGGCCGACGCCGACCAGGACGAGGCCCCCAACCTCCGCGCCGAGCCAGCGCATCGGCGCGACGAGCATGGCAGCACTGACCGCGATCGCCCCGAGCGACCGACGGATTGGATTGACGCTGAAGGGATCGAAGACGGTGTGCGTCGGCCCCGGCCCGAGCGCACGCCCGCGGGTTACCTGTCTCACCACCACCCGTCCCAGCCAGGACGCCGCACCGGGCAGCTCCTGCCCGGGATCGTTCACTATACCAGCGCCCGGCCGCGGGGTACAGTAGCGATGAACGAAACAGCGGGATTCGCACCGCAGCGCGCCAAGGACACGGAGGCAGCCCATGTCGCTGAGCAACAAGGTTGCGGTTATCACCGGCGGGACGGGGAATCTGGGGCAGGCCGTGGTGTCGGCGTTTCTCGACGCCGGGGCAACGGTCGTCGTGCCGTACCGTAGCGAAGCGTCCTTCGCGACGCTCCGCGCGCGGGTGGGCGACGACGGCGGACGCCTACACGGCCAGCAGGTGGACGTGACCGACGAGGCCGCCGTGGCGCGGTTCGTCGATGCGGTCCTGGCGGAGCACAAGCGGATCGACTACTTGCTCAACCTCGTGGGCGGGTATGAGGGCGGCAAGTTCCTGGAGTCGGACCTCGACCAGTGGGATCGTCTGTTCCAGTTGAACGTCCGCCCGACGCTCGTCTGCACCCGTACGGTCCTGCCGCACCTCGTGGCCCAGGGAAGTGGGCGGGTCATCACCGTGGGTGCGCGCACGGCCCTCGAGCCGGCGAGCGGGAGCACCGCGTACGCCGCGGCCAAGGCGACGGTGGTCGCCATGACGCAGGCGATCGCGCGGGAGGTCCGCACCACCGGCGTGACCGTCAACTGCGTCGTCCCCAGCACGCTCGACACGGAGGAGAACCGCCAGTCGATGAAGGGGGATCCGTCCCGCTGGGTCCGGCCGGAGCAGGTCGCGGCACTGATGCTCTACCTGTGTTCCGACGCGGCGGCCGCGATCAACGGCGCGGTGATTCCGGTCTACGGGCAGCTCTGACGAGCCGGCTCAGTGCGGCATCACGTCGGGGCCGGTTGCCTCGTAGGCGGCCGGGTCGCCGCGCATACGCTGCACGATGGCGAGTGTCTCGATGGCGCTCAGGCCGAAGCGCCGCAGCGTGTGGCGAGTCATCTCGAACGCCGCCTCGTGGAGCGGCAGGACCGCCAGCGAGACGCCGCGCGAGAGCATGAAGCGGCGCACTTCCTCGGAGTGCACCCGCACGACGATATCCAGATTCGGGTTGACCCGCCGGGCGTATTCCACCACCAGGCGCGCCGCGAGCGCGTCGGGGATCGCCACCACCAGGATGCGTGCCGTATCGAGGTGCGCCTGCTCCAGCAGCACCGGGTTGTCGGCGCTGCCGAGCAGGGCGTAGACACCCTGGTCCCGCAGGGCGTACACGATGTCGCGATCCTGCTCGATGACGATGAAACTGAAATCGCGCCGCCGCAGCGCTGCGCCGATGAGGCGGCCGACGCGCCCGTAGCCGCAGATCACCGCATGGCCCTGGAAGGGGGCTTTCTTGCCTTCCGGAACTGCTTCGGCGGTCAGGCGCCCGGCCTGGCGGCGCTCGTAGGCCCGCGCGAGGGGATCAGCCAGCGCGTTCAGCCAGGGTGAGAGTGTGATGCTGATCGCCGCCCCACCCAGGAGGTAACTGAAGACGGTCGGCGTGACCGCGCCGGCCTCCACGCCTGCGCGCGCCAAGATGAAGGAGAACTCCCCCGACTGTGCCAGGGCGACGCCGGTCAGGAGGGCCGTCGCAGTGGTGTATCCGAACAGCCGGATGATCCCGGTCGTGACGGCGCCCTTGAGAAGCACCATCACCGCCACCACGAGGAGCGTATAGGGCCAGTTCCGCGCAAGGAACCCGACGTCGACAAGCATGCCGACCGAAACGAAGAAGAGGCCGACGAAGACGTCGCGCAGCGGCTGGACCGAACCGAGGATTTCGTGCGACAGGTCCGACTCGCTCACGACCACGCCGGCCACGAAGGCGCCCAGCGCCACGGACACACCGAAAAAGAGCGAGACATAGGCTGCTCCGAGCGCGAAGGCTGCCACCGCCATCACGAAGATCTCCCGGTTGCGCAGGGCGGCGATGCGCTCGAACAGATACGGCAGCACCCGGCTGCCGACGACGACGAGGAGAAAGAGGAAGAGCCCGGCCTTGACTGCCGCCAGGCTGAGCGTCTCCGCCAGGGTAATCCCCGAGCCGCCAGTCACGACGGCGGGCAGGATCACGACCAGCCCCACCGTGCTGAAGTCCTGGACCGTCGACCAGCCCAGGGCGATGCGGCTCTGGAGCGCACCGGTCTGCCCGCGCTCTTCCAGCACCTTGCTCAGGACGATAACGGAGGAGTTTGAGACGACCGCCCCGAAGAAGAGCGCCTCCTGCCAACCCAGACCGGTGCCGCGCGCGATCAGGTATCCCAGGCCGATCAAGATCAGGATCTGCGCGCTCCCGCCGAAGATCGCAACCGGCCCCACTCCCTGTAGTTCGCGGAAGGAAATGCGCATACCCACGGTGAACATCAGCAGGATGACGCCGATGTCCGCAAGCGCCTCGACCGGTGCCACTTCCCCCGACGGGCCAGGGGTGGTCGGCGAGAGGATTAGGCCGGATATGATGTAGCCGAGGATGACAGACTGACCGAGGCGGGCAGCCAGCGCCCCGCCGACGGTGGCCACCGCCAGGGCCAGAACCAGGTTCACCAGCAGGCCTGAGTCGATCACCGATCCACCGTTCCCCGGCGTCTACCCAGTGGGGTCCGTGCACAGCCTATTCTCACGAGACGGGTCGAAAAACGCGCGCTCATGGCGAGCATACACGATGACGTGCCCCGCTCGCGATGCGCCTCGCTCGCCATCCCCTTCTGCAAGCTGCACGTTGTCTTCAGCACAATAATTTATGTAGACTCCGATATTGTGGTCACGTCGCCGTGACCGAGGGCCAGGCAGCGTGGCGGGGTGGAGCACCTGTCCGTCGGGACAGGCAGGTGCTGCCCGTTTCGGCGCTGCCAGCCCGACCCGACGGTGGAAGAAACAGCGGGTCGTCCCCAGCTATGATCCACCATGAGCGAATAGGCCGGGCACGTACAAGCCCATCCAAGCGCCCGGTGCTCAGGCGATCCATCGACATGAGGACTGAGGGAGTGAGGAGCGTCAACGCATGGTTTCGTCTATCCAGGAAGATCGCTTAGCTGTCACCGCGGAGCGGGACACCGATCTGATCATCACCGCCACAGGCGTCGAGAAGACCTACGACACCGGCAAGCTCCGAGTTCCGGCGCTGCGCGGCGTCGATCTCACCGTACGCCGTGGTGAGATGGTGGCCATCATGGGGCCGTCGGGATGCGGCAAGACCACGCTCCTCAACTGCCTGTCGGGACTCGATACCATCGACAGCGGCACGATTCTGATCGCGGGCACGGACCTCTCCAAGCTGTCCGACAACGCGCGCACTGAGTTCCGGGCTCGCCAGATGGGTTTCGTTTTCCAGTTCTACAACCTCCTGCCTGTGCTCAGCGCCGTGGAGAACGTCGAGCTGCCTTTGCTCGTCAGCGGCGTGCGCCCGAAGGACGCGCGCGCACGCGCCCTTGAGGTGCTGGAGCAAGTGGGACTGGCTCAGTGGGCCAACCACCGACCGGCCGAGCTATCCGGCGGCCAGCGGCAGCGCGTGACGATCGCACGCGCCCTGGCGAACCAGCCGGCGATCGTCTGGGCCGACGAGCCGACCGGCGACCTGGACAGCCAGACCGCAGACGAGGTCATGGGCCTGATGCGCCACCTGAATCAGACAAACCGGCAGACCTTCGTCGTCGTCACCCATGACCCGCGCATCGGTGCCATGTGCGACCGGATCATCCGGATGCAGGACGGCCGAATCGTCAGCGACGGCCTCGTCGAGTAGTGCTGCCGATCCGAAAGGGAAGACCTGTCGATGGATAACATCTTCGGCATCCCCATGCAGTCGATCATGCTGGCACTGCTCATCGCGTTTGGGCTGTGCCTCGGCGTCGGCGGCTGGATCTACCTTCGCCAGCGCATCATCTTCCGCATGGGCATCCGGAACGCCCGGCGCCGACCGGCCCAGACGTCCCTGATCGTCATCGGCCTGATGTTGAGCACGCTCATCATCGCGGCCGCGCTGACGACCGGCGACACGCTCAACTACAGCATCAAGTCCACCGTCCTGGACGTTCTCCAGCACACCGACGAACTGGTCGTCCCCGTGAACGGGGACGATGCGGAGCCCGACGCCCAGCAGGGCGTCACCTTCCCGCAGCAGGTCGCCGCGGACCTGCAGAACGCGCTGGCCGACGACCCGGTGATCGACGGGCTCATGCCCGTCCTGGCGCAGCCCGTCCCGATCCTCAACCCCCAGACCCAGCTCAGTGAGCCAATAGTGACCGCGGTGGGGATCGATCCCGCGGCGCTCGAGCCCTTCGGCGGGCTGCGTGACCTCGATGGGAACGACATCGATCTGACCGCCCTCCCCGAAGGCGCGGTCGTCCTTGGGAAGACGGCCGCCGAGCGTATCGACGCGGTGGTCGGCGACACGCTGACGGTCTACATCAAGAACCAGCCCCGCGACATCACCGTGGCTGCCATCGCCCCCGACTCGATCCTGACTGGCATGCATGACCTGGGGCAGGCCGGCGGCTTCGTGATGACCCTCGACCGCGCCCAGGAGCTCCTCGAGCTGCCGGGTCAGATCAGCTTCATCGCGGTGTCGAACACCGGTGGCGTCGACGACGGCGTCGAGGCGACCGACGAGGCGGTCTCGGCGATCGACGCGGCCCTCGGCGATGCTCCGTACGGGGCGGTACGGGTCAAGCAGCGCGCGCTGAATACGGCCGAGGAAGGCGCAAGCGTCTTCACCAGCATCTTCCTCGTGCTCGGGCTCTTCTCGATCGCGGCGGGCATCCTGCTGATCTTCCTGATCTTCGTCGTGCTGGCCGCGGAGCGGAAGCCCGAGATGGGTATGGCCCGCGCCGTCGGCATGAAGCGACGCCAGTTGACCGAGATGTTCCTTGCCGAGGGCATCGCCTACGACCTCGTCTCAGCTCTGATCGGCTCGGCTCTGGGCGTCGGCGTGGCCTTCGTCATCGCGGGCGTCATGGGGCGGCTCGTCGGCGATTTCTTCACCATCGTCCCCACCGCGCACTGGCGCAGCTTGGTCGTCGCCTACAGCCTCGGCGTCGTCGTCACCTTCGTCACCATCGCCATCTCTTCCTGGCGCGTCAGCCGGCTCAACATCGTGCGCGCCATCCGCGACATTCCGGAGCCGCAGCGCCAGCGGGCCGGCAACCGCTGGCTCATCTTCGGCATCCTGGGCGTGGTGCTCGGCGCGCTGCTCATGTGGGTCGGTGCCGACAGCGACAAGCTCTTCCCCTACTCCATCGGTATCTCCGTCTTGCCGCTCAGCCTGGCGGCGGCGCTGCGCCGCTTCGGGCTGCCTGCGCGCCTGCTGTACACCGTCGCATCGCTCGTCGTTCTGGCCTTCTGGCTGCTGCCCGATTCGATCTACAAGAAGATCTTCCCGGACCTCAGCGGCGGGATGGAGATGTTCTTCGTCTCCGGCATCATGATTGTCGCCGCCGCCACCATGGCGATCGTCTGGAACGCGGAGATCGCCACGACCCTGGTCCGCCTCTTTGGGCGGACCTTCAGCCGCTGGCTGCCCGCGGTCAAGACCGCTGTGGCGTACCCGCTGGCGAGCAAAGGCCGCACCGGCATGACCATCGCCATGTTCAGCCTCATCGTCTTCTCGCTGGTCATGATGGCCACCATCGATCACAACTTCACCAGGCTCTTCTCCGGTGAGGAGGCCGCGGCCGGCTGGGACATCGCTGCAGCACGGGTCATGAACGACCCGATGCCGCCCTTCGACCAGGCGCTGGCCGAGAGCGGAGTGGACACGAGCCGGGTTACCGCGACCGGCCGCGTGCGCCAGGTGGCGTCGTACGACTCCCAGATTCGCCTCGCCGGCACCGAGGAGTGGAAGCGATATACCATCAACGGCGCCGATGCCTCTTTCATCGAGCACAGCCACGCGCCGCTCTCGATCCGCGCCACCGGGTACGACAGCGACGCCGCCGTCTGGGAGGCGCTGCGCCAGAATCCCGACCTCGCCGTGATCGACAGCGTTGCGCTCCCGGGGCCCACCGTGCAGGTCGGCTCAGCCGCGAACTTCTTCCTCGAGGGCGTCCAGGCGGGCGACACGACCATGGAGCCGATCCAGATCGAGATCGGTGATTTCGTGAGCGGTCGGACGCGTACGGTGACGATCATCGGCGTGATCGACCCGAAGGTGTCGATGCTCTATGGGCTCTACATGAACGACGAGGCGTTCGACCAGGTGTTCGCGCAGCCGACCCAGACCATGTACTACGTTCAGACGCAGTCCGGCACGGACAACGTCGCCTTCGCCAAGGAGATCAAGGCGAAGTTGATCGCCTACGGTGTTCAGGCGGAGTCGCTTGAGAAGCTGATCGAGCAGGGAACGGCCGTGTCGCGCGGCTTCCTGATGCTCGTCGAGGGCTTCATGGCGCTCGGCCTCGTCGTCGGCATCGCGGCCCTCGGCGTGATCGCCTTCCGCTCGGTCGTTGAGCGACGCCAGCAGATCGGTATGCTCCGCGCGATCGGCTACAGCCGCGCCATGGTGGGCGCGAGCTTCCTGATCGAGTCGACGATGATTACCATCCTGGGCGTCGGCTCGGGGACCATCCTGGGGCTGATCCTCTCCCGGAACCTGATGACGAGCGATGAGTTCACCGGCTCCAGCGGGTCCGCGGCGAGCTTCCTCGTCCCCTGGGGAACGATCGCGCTCTTCGTCGGTATCGCGCTGGTGGCCGGGCTCGTGATGGCCTACATCCCGGCCCGTAAGGCGGCCAGCGTGCCGATCGCCGAAGCGCTGCGCTACGAGTAACGCGCGACATCGCTCACATCCGGCACGAAGCGGCGGCAGGGTGCCCTGCCGCCGCTTCGTGCTTGCGGGGCACGGGGAAGTCCGGCATAGTGGGCACGCGGGCACGCAATCGCTTACGGGCAACCGGGGAGGGAACCAGACCCATGACCAGCGGACGGCAGTGGCCACCGGTAAGCACCTTCTCGATCGTGGCCTACGACCGGGCGACGGGCGACCTCGGCATCGCCGTGCAGTCGAAATTCCTGGCGGTCGGCGCGGTCGTGCCGTGGGCCCGAGCCGGAGTCGGCGCTGTCGCCACCCAAGCCTGGTGCGATACCAGCCACGGGCCACGAGGGCTCGACCTGATGGCCGGTGGCGCCTCGGCGGGTGAAGCCCTCGCCGCCATCATCGGCACCGGCGAAGGGCATGAGCGCCGCCAGGTCGGAATGGTCGATGCGCACGGCCGCGCGGCAAGTTACACCGGACCAGACGCACCCGCCTGGGCCGGCAGCATCGTCGGGGACGGCTTTTGCTGCCAGGGCAACATCCTGACCGGCCCTGAGGTGATCCACGCGATGGCCAAGGCGTATCGGTCCACGACCGGCAGCTTCGCCCACCGGTTGCTCGCCGCGCTCGAAGCCGGCCAGGCGGCCGGCGGCGACAGCCGCGGCCAGCAATCGGCTGCGATCCTCGTCGTGCGCGAGAAGGGCGGCTTCCTCGGCGGCAACGACCGCTATATCGACCTGCGCGTCGACGACCACCCGCGCCCGATCGAGGAGCTCCGCCGGCTCGTGATGCTCCACCGGGTCTACTTCCAGACCGACGAGGCCGATCTGGTCGTGCCAGACGAGGCCCTACTGGCGACCATCCGCCGCCAGCTCATCGCGACGGGTGACCTCACCGACGGCACCGACGACCCCGCCGCGATCACCGCCGCGCTGGAACGCTTCGCCGGCCGCGAGAACCTCGAATCACGCCTACGCGATGACGGCCAGATCGACACCGTGATCCTGGAGTTCCTCCGCAACGCCGCCGGCGAGGGTTGATCGCCGCGCGTGCGATTGAACGCACCCCGAATACACCGAGCCTCCGCCGAGGCGGTACCAGAAGGCTTCGACCTAGGTGGTACGCCGTGTAGGAAATACCTCAACATCGCGGGTCTATGTCATCCTGAGCGGAGCCGTCCGACGCGGAGCGGCGGGCGGCGGAGCGAAGGATCTCTACGTGCGTGGTAGTCGCAGCGAGAGATCCTTCGCTTCGCTCAGGCTGACACACATACTTCGACCGGCCCTTGGTCATATAATCGCGACAATCAGCGCAATGACGAGAACTGACCACCACACAAGGAGCCGGTTGATGCGGCGATCCTACTATGTGTACATCCTGACGAATGCCTCGCGCACCCTCTACACCGGCGTGACCAACGATCTAGAGCGGCGCGTCCTCGAACACAAGCGCAAACTGATTCCCGGCTTTACCAGGCGATACAACCTCACCCGTCTTGTCTACTTCGAGGAATTCGGGGATATCCGGGATGCCATCGCCCGCGAGAAGCAGATCAAGGGCTGGCTACGAGCGAGAAAGGTCGCCCTTATCGAGGCCACGAACCCGACATGGAAGGATCTGAGCGCAGACTGGTTCAGCGAGAGGATTTGTCGCCAGCAACACCTGCCATGCGGGAAGGGTACTGACGCGCCTCGCCTCCGCCGTTGCTGTCCCCCTGGGTGACCGGCGACAGTGCGTTCGTCACCACCGTCTGAAGGCTGTTTTTGTCATCCTGAGCGGAGCCGGGGACGGCTTTCGCCGTCCCCGGCGGAGTGAAGGATCTCCCCGGTTGGTGGGGGTTCCAGCGAGAGATCCTTCGCTCCGCCGCCCGCCGCTTCGCGTCGGTCGGCTCCGCTCAGGATGACATGGTTCCAGGCATGTTTCCGATGTGGACTGGCAGAGGTGAAGGGCCACGACACTGAGTGGTCCCTGGGATAGTAGCGTCCTGTTACCAGCGCTGGAAGGCGCGGTAGCCGCGCCGGGCGAGGCGCTGGCGTTCGACGGCCTTTGGGTCGCGGAATACCCAGACGAGGACCAGGCCGGTCACGAAGCCGCCGACGTGCGCCCAGAAGGCCACTCCGCCGGTCGGCTGCGTCTCGACCCCCAGCGTGGCCAGCCCGCTCACCAGTTGCAGCAGGAACCACAGCCCGATCATGACGACCGCGGGAACCATCACCACCGTGATGAAGAAGCCGAGGACCACGAGCACGCGGACCAGCCCGCCAGGGTACATCACGAAGTAGGCCCCGAGCACGGCGGCGATCGCGCCGCTCGCGCCGATCATCGGCGTCGTATTGTCCGGGCCGGCGAGGAAGATCTGCGCCAGCGCCGCGCCGATGCCACCCAGCAGGTAGAAGATCAGGTAGCGCAGGTGCCCCATCGAGTCTTCGACGTTGTCGCCGAAGATCCACAGGAAGAGCATGTTGCCCAGCAGGTGCGCCCACCCGCCGTGCAGGAACATCGAGGTGAGAATGGTCAGGTAAATCGGGAACGGTGCGAGCGGCGGGACATCGACCCCGTGCGTGATCTCGGCAGGCACGATCCCGAACCGAAAGATGAACTCCTCAAGCTGGTCCATCGGCAGTAAAACTTCGTAGAGGAAGACCAGCACGTTGAGGACGATCAACGCGTAGTTCACGAACGGGGTCGTGCGACGGCCCCGGTTGTCGTCACCGATCGGGATCATACGTGGTCCCTCCCGCCGCCCCAGCTCTTACGGTACGGCCTACGGCTGGACCGGAGGACGATCACGGACACTCGGGCTGCGGAACGCGTTCTCACTCAATACGCGGATCTTCCGGTCCGCGAAGCTGAGGTAAGCCGTGCCCGGCGGTGACCGGTGGAGCAGCAGCGGACTCCCATCCGGGAGATCCCAGCGGAACCACGTGACCGCGTCGGGCACCCGCTCCGCGAGCGAGTTGTCCAGGACCACAATGTACTCCAGATCGGTGACGCGGACGAGCGCGTGGGCATAGAGTGTCGGGTCGAGCCGGTAGTCGGACTGTCCATTGATCGCATCGTAGAGACTGCCCCAGTTGCCGTGCCAATCACGCCCAACGCCGATGACGGAGTACTGAGGAAGCAGATAGCCGGCGATGCGGAACGACTGGCGGCCGTCCGAGCTGGTCAAGACCACGGTTCGGTCCGGGGGAAGTTCGGAGACGATGCGCGTCACCTCGTGCCAGGCCGCATTGTGGGCTTCCAGCGCGCCGCGGCTGGGCTGCATCTCATGCCCCGGCATCGCGAGCGGCGGCATCAGCAGGAAGAGCAATGCACCGGCAGCCGCCAGCGCGACCAGGCGCACCGCTGCCACCCGACCGACCAGCATGCCGGCGCGTTCGAGAGCCAGCAGGCCGAGGATCGTCACCGGGGGCAGAATCAGCAGCAGGTAGCCCCACTGGCCGAAGTGCACCAGCGTGAACATCAGGATCGGTGGGATCATCCAGGCCCAGAGGAGGTACGTCCGCGGCGCGAGCGGCCACAGGGACGGTCGTGCGCGCACCAACGCAACGGCCACCACGATCGCGAAGAGGTTCAGCATCACCGCGCTGGCACTGACCACCGATCCAAGGTTGCCGAGCCAGCGCATACTCGGCCCCGACGCCAGCGAGGTTGGCTCGACCGCCACCCGGGTCAGCAGGCGCAATTGCGTCCAATACTCCACCGGGCCGCCCGACACCACGACCAGCGGCACCGCCCAGGCCAGGCAGCCGGCCGCGGTGATCCCGGCCGCGAGCGCTCGCTCCCGCCAGCGCATCGCCCAGATGCCGAACAGCCAGACGAGCCCCAGGAGCGGGAGTGCCGTCGGCCGCAGCCCACCCGTGAAGGCCGTCGCAAGCCCGAGCCAGAGCGCACTCCAGCGATCGGGCCGGGTGTAGGCCCGCCACGCCGCCAGCGCTACCAGGACGCCCGCAGCGGCCTCCGGAGCGTAGGAGAGCGCCGTTTCCCCGTAGAACCAGAGCAGCGGGTTGACCGCCACCAGCAGCGCCGCCCAGGCACCGATCCGGCGGTTGGCGAGGCGCGCACCGATCGCCGCCGAGCCCCAGACCACGACGAGGCTGGCGATGATGCTCAGGGCGATCAGCGCCTGGTTCGGGTCGGGGATCAGCGCGTGGGCACCACGTCCGAATAGGACGTAGAGCGGGTTGCCCGGTGGATGCGGTTGGTGGAGCGCGATGTTGAAGTGCTTCAATGCGAGCAGGTACTGCACCGCATCCCAGTTGATGGGCACCTCTGAGCGGAATGGCAGGCGCGTCAGCGCCGTCAGGAGTAGCAGGCTCGCGATGGTGGCTTCCCACCATCGTGCCGTCAATCGACTTCGCAGCATACTTCAGCCAGCGCGGAACCGCCCTACCGCTGTGCCCCCATCGCCCCGCGGATCCCGCCGGGGAGATCGCGAACGGTGGAGGTCGCCCAGCGCACGAGTTCCCGCCGCGTGTCGGCCCCACGGCGTGGCGCAAATAGCAGGCCGATGACGAGGCCGTACGTCATGAACTTCAGGGCGGTACGCATCCGGGTCAACATGCTCGGCTCTCCCTACCGTTAGCTTCGGCTGGCAGGCAGATCCCCCTCACCCGGCCGCTCGTCCGTCGCCTCCGCCGGCTCATCCGACGTCACGGCCGACGCAGTGGGCATAGTGGCGGTAACCTCGGTCGCCGTGGCCGGTTCCGGCGCGGGTTCTGGCGTCGGCCTCGGTGCGGGTGGCGGTGTCGTCTCGTACGTATACTCGTACGACTCCCCACCGTTGGTCGCCAGCAGGTCGGACAGCACCGGCACCTGCGCCGCCACCTCGCGCGCACGCTGTTCGAGCGTCCGGGCCCGTCGCGCGATCTCCGCGCGCACCTCTTCGCCGGACCGGGGCGTCAGCCACAGCGTCGCACTCGCGCTCGCGATTGCACCGAGCACGACCCCAGCGATGAAGGCGCCGTCACCACGGTCGTCAGCCATGTCTCCTCCTTCGCGCCCGAACCCATCCCGACAGGCGCGACGGCCCGTCGGCCTACCGATCGTGGTTAGACTACCGCAACGGGATGGGACCGACTAGCACACGCCGGTCCAGGGCGCGATGCCCCGTCGCGACTATCAATCCCCGTGCCACGAGCACACCCGAACCCGCGCTCCGCCGCGGAACTGCACGGAGGAGCGGCGGGGCTGTGCTATTATCGGGGACGCGAATGGACCGCGGTGGGGCGGACCGCCCGCCCTACGACGTCGGGGGTGATGGATGAACATTCACGAGTACCAGGCTGCCGAGATCCTCAAGGGGTACGGCATCCCCATCAACCAGGGGATCGTCGCGACCACGCCGGACGAGGTCGCAGCAGCGGCTGGGCAACTCGGCGGCACGGTGGTGATCAAGGCGCAGGTGCATACCGGCGGGCGCGGCAAAGCGGGTGGCGTCAAGCTGGCGCATTCGCCGGAGGAAGCCCGGGAAGTTGGCAGCCGCATCCTGGGCATGGATATCCGTGGCCACACCGTGCACAAGGTGCTGGTCGCGCCGGGCGTGAACATCGCCCGGGAGTACTACCTCGGAGTCGTGATCGACCGCGCCGCCCGCGGCATCACGATCATGGCGAGCAGCGCGGGTGGGGTCGACATCGAAGAGGTCGCACGCGAGACGCCCGAGAAGATCCACCGCGAAGCCGCACATCCCTTCCTCGGCTTCCACGATTACCAGGCTCGCCGCCTGGCGTTCAGGCTGGGGATCGAGCCGGATCTCGTCGGCGGCTTCGCCCGGATCGCCCGCCAGCTCTTCGAGGCATTCGTGCAGTCCGACGCCTCGCTGGCCGAGATCAATCCGCTGGTGCTCACCGCGGACCGGACCTGGCTGGCGCTGGACTCGAAGATCACCATCGACGATAGCGCGCTGGTCCGCCATCCGGACCTGGAACAACTGCGCGACCTGCAGGAGGAGAACGCAACGGAGCTCGAAGCGCGTGCGGCCGGGCTCAGCTTCGTCAAGCTCGACGGCACCATCGGCTGCGTCGTCAACGGGGCCGGGCTCTCGATGGCGACGATGGACGCCATCAAGCGGTACGGTGGTGAGCCGGCCAACTTCCTCGACGTCGGCGGCGGCGCGAGCGCCGAGCAGGTGGAAAAAGCACTGCGTCTGGTCCTGGCCGACCCCAATGTGCGGGCCGTGCTGATCAACATCTTCGGCGGCATCACGCGCTGCGACGAGGTCGCGCGCGGGCTGCTCTCCGCCATGGACGCGGTCAAGCCAACGGTCCCCTTCGTCATCCGGCTGGTCGGCACCAACCAGGACGAAGGGCGCCGCATCCTGGCGGATGCGGGGATCACGGTGGTCGATACGATGCCGGAAGCGGCCGAGCGGGTCGTCGCAGCGGCTGGCGCCGCAGCATAACGCCGGGTGGGAGGAAACGCGTGAGCATTCTCGTAGATCGCCAGACACGCCTGCTGGTTCAGGGGATCACCGGCCGGGAAGGATCCTTCCACACCGCGCAGATGATCGAGTACGGCACCAACGTGGTCGCCGGGGTCACCCCCGGTGGCGCGGGCAAGACGGTGCACGGCGTGCCGGTGTTCAACACGGTCGAGGAGGCAGTGCGCGAGACCGGCGCCAACACCTCCATCATCTACGTTCCCGCCCGCTTCGCGCCGGACGCCATCTACGAGGCCGTGGATGCCGGGATCGCGCTCATCGTCTGTATCACCGAAAACATCCCGACGCTCGACATGGTCAAGGTCTATCACTACGTCAAGCAGTCGGGGAGCCGGTTGATCGGGCCGAACTGTCCCGGGTTGATCACTCCGGGTCAGGCCAAGGTCGGCATCATGCCGGGCTACATCCACACCCCCGGCCCGGTCGGGCTCGTATCCCGCAGCGGCACGCTGACCTATGAGGTCGTACACGCGCTGACTCAGGCCGGTCTGGGGCAGAGCACCGCCGTCGGCATCGGCGGTGACCCGATCATCGGCACCTCGTTCGTCGATGTGCTGGGGATGTTCGAGGCCGATCCGGCCACGCGCGCCATCGTGATGATCGGAGAGATCGGCGGCACCGACGAAGAGCGGGCAGCCGAGTACATCAAGGCGCACGTCTCCAAGCCGGTCGTCGGCTTCATCGCCGGACGCACCGCGCCGCCGGGCAAGCGCATGGGTCACGCCGGGGCCATCATCTCCGGCGGTCAGGGCACCGCGGCCGAGAAGATCGCCGCCCTCAACGCCGCGGGCGTACCGGTTGCCGAGAGCGCCCAGCAGGTGGCCGAGCTCGTGCGCGAAGCGCTCGGGTAAGCGCCGTCACTCGTCATACGTCACCCGTCATGCGTCATGCCACGGGTGCGGGTGGATCTGACGATCCACCCGCACCCGTTCTGCATTGTCCGAGGGTGTCGGATGACGGGTGACGCATGATGCATCACGCCCACCCGCTCATCCCTCCCGAAACGGGTCGTAGAAGTCGTACCCTTGCTCCTCCGCACCCGAACGGAAGCCGCCGGCGAGAGGGGAGCCGAGCCGCGGGTCCAGAAGCCGCGCGGCGATCTCGCGCACCGAGGCGTGGGGACTCTCGGACGCGGCCTGCGCCGGCACCGGTGTGCGGTGGCGCGTCCACAGCAGCCCGGCCGCGTCCTCGGCCAACTCCCGCACCGGGTGCTTCACAAACATCGTCAGCACCGGCTCGATCTGGGCCGTAGTCAACCATTCTCCGAGCGCCAGCAGGGCACTGCGGCGGGCAGGGAGCGCCTCCGCCTCGTCCATGAGGAGCGCTACCGCGTCCCCGGCCGCGCGCTCCGGATCTTCGGTGAAGGCGCGGGCCCAGGCGGCGGCCCGCACCCGCACCGACGTGTCCCGCACCCAGCGCGCCGTGTCGGCCAGGAGCGCGTCCGGCAGGTCGTCCGCCGCCACCTCGGCGGCCAGACCGCGGATCTCCTCATCCGGGTCCGCCAGCGCAGCCAGGACCAGCGCGCGGCGGTCGGCGTCCGGCAGCGGCGCGGTGCCGAATGGGTCAAGCACGAGCAGGTAGAGGGTCGTTTCGCGGGCCACCGGCGCGCCCTCGCGGAAGACGCGCAGCGCTGCATCCCGAACGGTATCCGGCCCAGCCGCGGCTAGACGCTCCCAGAGCACCCCCGCGGCGTTGCTCCCGGCCAGGAAGGGCGCGCGCTCGATCAGCGCGCTCACCGGCAAGGCACGGACGACCGCCGCGGTCGTCCGGTCGCGCCGCTCGGGGACGAAGTCCGCCTCGTACGTCAGGAGCCGCTCGGCCAGGGCGGCAGCGGCGGCCGGGTCAAGCCGGGGCAGGATCTCTCCTCGTACCCAGCGGCGAGCGGCCGGCTCCTCCAGCAGTGCCTGGAGCACGGGCATTCGTTCCGCAGCCGGGAGACTGGCGACGCGGTCCGCCACGCCCGGATCAGGTGGTTCACCGCTCCGGAGGCGCGCCAGGATGCCGTCGATGCCGGTGGGATCTAGCGGTCGGATCATCATCGCCTCGCCCCCGATTGTACCCGAGCGGCATGGCGCCAGCCGGTGCGTAGCGTGGTCTTGCCGGGAACGCGGTTTTCGGTTATATGGTGGGGCAGACGAGCGAAACAGCAGGAATCGCAGGCCGGTCCGACCCCCGCCGCGCAACGGCGGCCGGGTCGCCAGCGGCCTAGTGACAACACCGGTGGAGGAACAGCATGAGGCGCAACCGCGGGTTCGCCCGCGACGACGACGGCGCCATGGCGTCCGGAGTCCGCTCGGTCCGGCGCACGCGAGCCAGCAGCAACGACCTCGAGCTTGCCCGCGAACTGTGGGAGCCGATCGTCTGCCCGGAGTGCGGTACCGACCATCCTGATACCGTCGCAATCCGCCTGAAGCGGACCGGCAACAGCATCGAAGCCCGCTGCTCCGACTGCGGTGCGGTCGCGGCCCGGTTCACGGCGGGGCTCTGGACCTCCTGAGCGGCCTGCCCACCCCCGAGCCACGTCGAGTACACTACGAGGCGACCCGGCGCCGCTGACTGTCTCCGGTCAAGGATGCCGGCGGCCCGGTCTGCACCGTACTGCGACCGTTCGGGTTCCAGATTGCGACGTGTCGATCGGTGCTGGCTGACCCTCGTCTGGCCCACGCCGAACGCTCGCTTGACAGCCGGGCGCCTTCCAGGGCGGGCGACGCCCTCGCAGTCGCCCTCCTCGTGCTGCTGGCCATCCTCCTCAACTGGCAAGTCTTCCGCCTTCCCAACGGCCTGCCGGCCAGCGGCGACGGCTCCGATCTCTGGGTCACACACTGGGGCGAGTTTTCCTACCTGAAAAAGACCGTCGCGGAGTCCGGCGCGATCCCGCTCTGGAACCCGCACCTGATGAGCGGGCGGCCCTTCGCCGCTGACCCGTTGGCGGCGCTCTTCTACCCGCCCACTCACCTCGTGCACCTGTTGCCGCTTCGCGCGTTCTTCCTGCTGATGCTGATCGGCCACCTGGCCTTCGCGGGCGTCGGCGCGTATGCGCTGGCCCGCCTGGGGGTCCGACTGGGCATCGGTGCCGCGCTGCTGGTAGGCATCGCCTTCATGTGGAGCCCGCGGCTCATCGGCCACTATGGGGCGGGCCACCTGACGATGACGATGGCCGCCTCCTGGCTCCCATGGGTCGCGCTGGCGCTCGTGCTCGCGATCCGCCGCGGCGCCATTTGGGTCGCGCCCGCCGGGCTCGCGCTCGGGCTGGCGATCCTGGCCGGGCACCCGCAGATCGCGTTCTACCACCTGCTCATGGTCGGCGCGCTGACCGCCGGCGGGTTGGTGTGGGCCGCGCGGCGGGAGCATACGGGGCGCGCACGGTTTCGTGCGGCGGTGCGCGTCGCCGGGATCGGCGTGGGTACGGTCGCCATCGGCGTCCTCGTCGGTGCGGCGCTCCTCCTCCCGGCACTGGAGTTCACGCACCAGTCGCTGCGCGAGGGAGGGCTGACCGTCGAGGATCGGCTGGCGCCGATCGATGTGCTCCGATATCTGCTGGCGGTGCCCATGGATGCGGCGATCCCCCACGAGAAGACCTTCGTGCCAGGCATCCCAGTCCTGTTCCTGTTCCCGCTCGCCTTCCTCCGCCGCCGCGGGCTGGCCGCGCTCCTCACTGGGGCAGTCTGCCTCACCGCCGTGCTGGCGATGGGAGCCGCGACACCGCTCCTGCCCTTCCTCGCCGAGCACATCCCCGGCTTCGGCTACTTCCGCGCTCCGGCGCGCATCTGGTTCCTCGGAACGTTAGCACTCGCCCTGCTGGCTGGGATGGGCTTCGACGCGCTTCTGGGCGGCCGCCTGCACCTGCGGCTCCTCCAACCCGCCCTGATCCTGTTGCTCGCGGTCAACCTCTGGACCGTCGACGAGCCGCTCATCCATGTTCGCAGCGCAGACCTTGGGTACACCCCCTCCCAGCTCGAAATCGCCGCCGCGACCCTGGCGGGAGACACCCGCGTGTACGGCGTCCAGCGGAACATCCGTCAGGCGATCCTCCCTGCGCTGGATCTGGAACTCGCCGACGGACAGGATCCGCTCCAGATCGCACGCTACGCGCGCTTCATGCAGCTCGCGGGCGGCTACCAGTTCGACGGCTACGCGCTGGCCATCCCGCCCTTTGAGGTCTACGACCTCGAGTGGCCGACCCACCAGGACGCCCAGCCTCGCGCCCGTCTCCTCGGCCTGCTCAACGTCGGCATCGTGGCCTCGCGCACGCCGCTGAACGACTCTGAACTGGTCCATGTCGCGACCATCGGCGACACCTTCCTCTACCGCAACGACGCGGTCCTGCCGCGCGCCTTCGTCGTCTCCGCGTCGCTCGGCACGGAACTGGCCCGCGCCACGCCGGAGCAGCTCGCCCAGCTCGCGATGGACGGTGCCGTCGCGCCCGATCCGGAGACCGGAGCCGCGTCGGTAACCATGCAGACCCCTGACCGCCTCGTCACGCAGGTGGACCTCCGCACGGACGGCTACCTCGTGGTTGGCACGCCCTGGTACCCCGGCTGGGAAGCACGGATCGACGGCCGCCGCGCCTCCCTCGATCAGGTGGGCGGCGTGTTGCAAGGGGTCAGCGTCCCCGCTGGCGTCCACACCGTCGAGATCGTCTACCGCCCGCGCTCGGTTTGGATCGGGCTGGCCCTGTGCGTCAGCGGGCTGATGATCGCCGGGATCTGGACCCTGATCGCCGCCCGCGCCGCCCGCCGCGCGCACCACCCTCGCAAGGCAACACTGTGATACGATCCCGGCACGGATCACCACCTACGGCAGGGCGAGGGCACCACAACTCCATGCGAGTCGATGTCATCGAGGTCTGGAATGTGATCGAGCGCGACCTACCGGACCTGTAACGGCAGATTGAATTGATCCTGCGCGAGTACGAAAGCGGAGGCACGGCATGACGCTGACGAGGACTTTGGCCGAGTTCATCACCGCCACGGGCTTCGACGACCTGCCCGAGGAGGCGGTCGCCTTGACGCGCCGCTCGATCCTCGACTGGCTCGGCTCTGCGCTCCGCGGTGGGACCACCGAACCGGCGCGGATCGCGCGGAAGGTGGCGAGCCGGGCGATGCCCGGCAACGACGCGACGGTGCTGGCGAACGGTGAGCGGCTCTCGGCGCTCGGCGCCGCCTTCGTCAACGGCACCGCGTCGCACATCATCGAGCTGGACGATCTCCACCAGGCCTCCACCTTCCACCCGGCCGCACCGATCATCCCGGCCGCACTCGCCGTCGCCGAGCGGCGCAATGCCCGCGGGAGGGACTTCATCCGTGCGGTCGCCCTCGGCTATGACGTGGGGATCCGCGTGGCCGAGGCAGTCAACCCTTCCCACTACCGCTACTGGCACCCGACCGCCACCTGCGGCGTCTTCGGCGCCACGGCCGCGGCCAGCGCGCTGCTCGACCTCTCGACCGACAAGGTCGTCCACGCCCTCGGCACCGCGGGCACCCAGGCCGGCGGGCTATGGGAGTTCCTGGCTGACGGCGCGATGTCGAAGCATCTCCACGCCGGGATGGCTGCCCACGACGGCATCCTCTCGGCCGACCTCGCCGCCGCTGGGTTCACCGGCGCGACGCGCATCCTCGAAGGCCCGCGCGGCTTCTTCGCCGCGACGGCCGACACCCCCCACCCCGAGCGGGTCACCGCCGGGCTCGGCCGCGACTTCAAGATCGTCGAGAACGGCTTCAAGCTCCACGCCTGCTGCGGGCATACCCACACCGCCGTCGATGCCGCCCTGCTGCTGCGCGAGCGCATCGCCGGACGGCCGATCGAGCGGATCGACATCGACACCTACCGGGTCGCACTCGACATCACCGACAACCCGGCGCCGCGCACCCCCTACGAGGCGAAGTTCAGCATCCAGTACGCGGTGGCCGTGGCGCTCCTCGACGGCCGGGCCGGCCTGGAGCAGTTCACCGAGGAGCGGCTCGCCGGGGACGACGTCCGCGCCCTGCTGGCCCGCACCAGCGCGTCCGAGAACCCCGAGCGTACCGCCGCGTACCCCGCCGTCTGGGCATCTCGCGTCCGGGTGACGCTGGCGGACGGCACGGTGCTGGAGGAGACGGTGGAGCACCCCAAGGGGATGCCGGCCAACCCGCTCACCGACGACGAAGTCGCGGCCAAGTTCCACGACCTGGCCGATCCGGTGATCGGCCACCACGCCGCGGCGCGGCTGGTCGAGGAGGTGTATCGCTTGCCGGACGATTCGCCGGTGGTGGACCTGATCCTGCCGCTGATTCAGCGGCTGCCGGTCATCTAGCCGGACGCGAGGCACGGGGTGCGGGTGAGAGACGGGCGAAGGAGCGGCCCTCGGTGGCGGTATTGATCGATGCGACGACGCGCGTGCTCGTTCAGGGGATCACCGAGGACGCGGCGGCCGCCCTCACTGAGCAGATGCTGGCCTACGGCACACCGGTCGTCGCCGGCGTCGCCCCCGGACGCTACGGCGAGCGCGTGGCCGGGGTGCCGGTCTACAACACCGTAGCCGACGCCGTCCTCTTCCACCAGCCGAGCGCCACGTTGATCGCGGTGCCACCCGACGCCGTGCTCGACGCCGCGCTGGAGGCGCTCTCCCACGGCATTCGCCTGCTCCTGATCGCCACCGACTTCGTGCCGGAGGGAGATGTCCGGCGCCTGCTCGGCTGGGCGCGCGACAGCACCGCCCGCGTGATCGGCCCCGGCTCGGCCGGGATCATCGCCCCGGCAGCGCACCTACGGATCGGAACCATCGGCGGGGAGAACCCCGACCGCACCTTCTCACCCGGCCGGGTGGGGGTGATCGCGCCGGGCTCCACGTTGGCCGCCGACATCACCGCGCTGACCCGGCGGCTCGGCATCGGCATCAGCACCGCCGTGAGCACCGGCACAGCCCCGATGGTGGTAACGACCCCGGCCCACCTGCTCCCCCTCTTCGAGCGGGACGACGCGACCGCCGGCGTCGTACTCGCAGGCAACGCCACCTGGGCGGAGGAGGTCGCCGACGCCATTATGGCTCAGCGGTACACCAAGCCACTCATCGTGGCCCCGACCGACGGCACACCCGACGGAACGGACGCGCTGCTTGACGCGGGCGCGCTCGTGGCGGAGGAGTGGGAAGACCTCGTCCAGTACCTCAGCCTGACCTTCCGCGGCGTCCCCTTCTTCGGCGACGACGATTGACGGCAGGAGAGCGGCCCTCACCCCCAGCCCCTCTCCCAACTTTGGGAGAGGGGAGCGAACGTGTACGAGACGGTCGAGGCTCCGTCCGAGGGCCGTGCCCCTGGGGGATGGGAACGCCTAGCGCCCCTGCCACTGGGGCTTGCGCTTCTCCAGGAAGGCCCGCACCCCCTCGCGGAAGTCCTCGCTCATGTAGCAGCGCAGAATCAGCTCGTCGCTGCGCTCGGGACGCCGGTGCGCCAGCACCCGCCGCACGGACTCCTTGGTGACCTGAATCGTCAACGGGGCGTTGGCCGCGATGTGCTCGGCCACCTCGGTCACCCGCGCCTCCAGCTCCTCCGGAGCGACGATCTCGTTGACCAACCCGATCGCCTTGGCTTCCTCGGCGCCCACCATGCGCGCGGTAAAGATGATCTCCTTAGTCCGCGCCGGACCGATCAGGTCCACCAGCCGGGAGTAGTTGTTCATCGAGAGGCAGTTGCCGAGCGTCCGCGCGATCGGTATCCCGAAGCGGGCGTCCGGCGTGCAGATGCGCAGGTCGCAGGCGAGGGCGATGCTCGCGCCACCGCCGACGGCATAGCCCCGCACCATGGCGATCGTCGGCCGTGCCAGGGCCTCCAACCGCCCGATCACCCCGTCGATCCGCGCCTCGTAGTCGAGCGCATGCTTCGGCTCGGTGAAGGTCTGGAACTGGCTGATGTCGGTCCCGGCGACGAACGCCTTGTCCCCCGCGCCGGTGAGCACCAGCACCCGCACCTCCGGGTCGGCTTCCACCGCGTCGCAGATGCGGGCCAGCCCGTCGTACATGGCAAAGGTCATCGCATTGCGGGACTCCGGCCGGTTGAACGTCACCCAGGCGACCGGCCCCCGCCGCTCGAACAACAGATCAGGCGTTCCCGTGTCCATGGCACCCCTTCCGATGAGTTCATGCTTCATACGTCATGCGTGATGCGTCCCCCTCACCCCCGGCCCCTCTCCCACCAGGGGAGAGGGGAGACAACTCAAAGAAAGATTGAGACCTTCCCCCTCTCCCAAGGTTGGGAGAGGGGGAAGGGGTGAGGGCCGTCGTCCACTTCACCCCCACTCGTCGCTCAGGAAGCGCTCTCTCCACCACTCTCTGCCAGCTTCGGTCGGGGGATGGTCGGGGCGTGACCCCGCTTGTAGACCATGATCGTCCGCTTGAACGTGATCACCACCACCCCGTCCTGGTTGTAGCCGGTCGTTCGCACCGTCACGATACCCACGTTCGGCCGAGACTTCGACTCCCGCTTGCTCAGCACCTCGGATTGCGAGTAGATCGTATCCCCCTCGAACACCGGATGCGGCAGCCGCACCTCGTCCCAGCCGAGGTTGGCGAAGACGTTCTGCGAGATGTCCATGACGCTCTGGCCCGTGACCAGCGCCAGCGTGAAGGTCGAGTCGACCAGCGGCCGGCCGAACTCGGTCTGCGCCGAGTAGTGGTGGTCGAAGTGGATCGGCGCGGTGTTCTGCGTCAGCAGGGTGAACCAGATGTTGTCGGTCGTGGTGACCGTGCGCCCCAGCGGGTGCTGGTAGACATCCCCGACCTCGAAGTCCTCGTAGAATCGTCCGGTCCAGCCTGGCTTCTCAGCCATGCACGATGGTCCTTTCGGTCTCGTATGTCATACGTCATACGTCATGCGTCATCCGTACTGCTCCCCTCTCCCCTGGTGGGAGAGGGGCCGGGGGTGAGGGGGACGGATGACGCACTCCCTACACCACCCCCTCATCCCGCAGGCGCGCGATGGCGGCGGCGTCGTAGCCGAGCGTGGCCAGGATGGCGTCGGTGTGCGCGCCGAGCGCGGGGATCGCGCCCATCGCCGGTGTGACGCCCTCCATGACCACCGGCGGCAAGAGCGCCCGCAGCGGCCCGGCGGGGGAGTCGATCTCCGTCCAGCGGCCCCGCGCCGCGAGCTGGGGATGATCGATGAACTCTTGTACGGTGCGCATCCGCGCGTTGGCGATCCCGGCCTGCTCCAGCCGATCCACCACCTCATCGGCAGTCAACCCGGCGAATGCAGCCTCAATCACCTCGGCCAGCGCCTGGCGGTTCGCGACCCGGTCGGGGTTCGTGGCGAAGCGCGGGTCGGTGGCGACCTCCGGCCGCTGCAGCACCTCCTCGCAGAAGCGCACCCACTCCCGCTCGTTCTGGATCGAGAGGTGCACCAGCGCGCCGTCCCCGGCGGGATACGGGCCGTAGGGCGCGATCGTCGGGTGGCTGGCCGCGCTGCGCACCGGCTGCTGCCCGGTGTAGGCCGTGGTGTACATCGGGTGGCTCATCCACTCGCCCAGGGCGTCGAACAGCGACACCTCCAGCGCCGCGCCCTCGCCGGTCCGCTCGCGCTGGTACAGGGCGGCCAGGATGCCGGAATAGGCGTACATCCCGCCGGCGATATCGGCGACCGAAATACCGGCCCGCGACGGCGCCTCCGGCGTGCCGGTGACCGACACCAGTCCCGTCTCGCACTGGATCAAGAGGTCATAAGCCTTCTTATCCCGGTAGGGGCCACTCGACCCGTAGCCCGAGACAGCGCAGGTGATGAGGCGCGGGTAGCGGGAGCGCACCGTCTCGGCGCCGAACCCGAGGCGCTCCACCGCGCCCGGTACCAGGTTGTGGACGAAAACGTCGGCCTCCGCCAGCAACGCATCGAGGATGCGCACCCCCTCCGGGTGCTTGAGGTTGAGCGTCAGCGACTCCTTGCCCCGGTTGAGCCAGACGAAGTAGGCGGACAGCCCCCGCACCGCCGCGTCATAGCCGCGGGCGAAGTCGCCGCTTCCCGGACGCTCGATCTTGATGACCCGCGCGCCAAGATCGGCCAACTGCCGCGTGGCGAACGGCGCGGCGACCGCCTGCTCCAGCGCGACGACGGTAATCCCCTCCAGCGGCAGCATCAGAACGACCTCGGCATTCCCAGCACATGCTGGCCGATGTACGACAGGATCAGGTTCGTGGAGATGGGCGCCACCTGGTACAGCCGCGTCTCGCGGAACTTGCGCTCGATGTCGTACTCCCGTGCAAAGCCGTAGCCGCCGTGCGTCTGGATGGCGACGTTGGCCGCCTCCCACGACGCATCGGCCGCCAGCAGCTTCGCCATGTTGGCCTCCGCACCGCACGGCTCACCCCGGTCGAACTTCGCGGCCGCGTCGTAGCGCATCAGGTCGGCGGCGCGCAGGTGGACGTACGCCTGGGCGATCGGGAACTGCACCCCCTGGTTCTGCCCGATCGGCCGGCCGAAGACCACGCGCTCGGAGGCGTATTTGGTCGAGCGGTCGATGAACCAGTAGCCATCCCCGATACACTCGGCGGCGATCAGGATCCGCTCGGCGTTCATCCCGTCGAGGATGTAGCGGAATCCCTGCCCCTCCTCGCCGATCAGGTTCTCCGCCGGAACCTCCAGGTTGTCGAAGAAGACGGCGTTCGTCTCGTGGTTCATCATCGTCGCGATGGGCTGCACTTCCATCCCGTTCCCGATCGCCTCCCGCAGGTCGACCAGGAAGACAGATAGCCCTTCCGACCGCTTCTTCACCTGATCGCGCGGCGTGGTGCGGGCCAGGAGGATCATCAGATCCGAGTGCTGCACCCGCGAGGTGAAGACCTTCTGTCCACTGATCACGTAGCGGTCGCCGCGGCGCACCGCCGTCGTCTTGATCTGCGTCGTATCGGTGCCCGCATCCGGCTCGGTTACACCGAAGGCTTGCAGGCGCAGCTCACCGGTGGCGATCTTGGGCAGGTACGTGCGCTTCTGTTCCTCCGAGCCGTGCCGCAGCAGCGTCCCCATGGTGTACATCTGCGCGTGGCAGGCTCCGGCGTTGCCCCCGGAGCGGTTGACCTCTTCCAGGATGATCGACGCCTCGGTGACGCCGAAGCCGAGCCCGCCGTACTCCTCGGGGATCAGGGCGGCAAGGAAGCTCGCGTCGGTCATCGCCTTGACGAACTCCTCCGGGTAAGCCGACGCTTCGTCCTTCTCGCGCCAGTACTCATCGGGGAAACGCTGGCACAACTCCCGCACCGCGCGGCGCAGGTCTCGATGCAGCTCATTCTCGGTCACGCTCGACCGCTCCCTCTCCTATCGACTTCACGGCAAGACGCGCCCCTCGCCCACTATAGCGCACACCCGGCACGATGCATGCACCCCGGACCGCCCGCGCCGCCCCTTACAAAGGAGCCAGAAGGAGAGGAAAGAAGGCCACCGTACGCTGACATGATGAGTAGGACCCTTGACACAGCGGTCAAAATGGTGCATCGTTACGCCCACCCGCCGGACCAGGTCCGGAAGGGTCCGTGTTCCGTTTCTCGAACCGAATGGGAAGGGTAAAGAGGTGGGTCAATCGACTCTCCGCTTCAGGCGCAGGTGCAGCTTCGAGATGCTCAGGCGTGACGCTGAGGCTCGTAGGTTGTCCTGTGTCTTGGAGGGAGAGAAGCGATGGCTACCCAAACCCGGATCGCGAAGTTTGACCTTCTTACCGACGATGATCTGACCCCGCATCAGGCGGTGGCGCTGATCGAACGCGCCGCCGAGCTCAAGGCCCAGCGCGCAGCGGGCGAACTCCACGACCACCTCCTCCGCGGCAAGACCCTCGCGATGATCTTCGAGAAACCCTCAACCCGGACCCGGGTAGCCTTTGAAGCCGGGGTCGCGCAGCTCGGTGGTCATGCCCTCTACCTCTCGACCCACGACCTGCAACTCGGTCGAGGCGAGACGATCGCCGACACCGCTCGGGTTCTCTCGCGCTACGTCGACGCCATCATGGCGCGGGTGTTCAAGCATGAGGATCTGGAGGCCCTGGCCTCCGCGGCGACGGTGCCGGTGATCAACGGCCTGTCCGACCTCGCCCACCCGACCCAGGCACTGGCCGACATGCTGACGGTCAAGGAATACCTCGGCGGTTGGAGCGGCCGGAAGCTGACCTACGTTGGCAACGCCAACAACATGGTCCACTCGCTGCTCCTGGCCGGGGCGCTCGTCGGCCTCGACGTCTGCGTCGCCTGCCCGGCCGCGTCGCGGCCGAACCCGGACATCCTGGCCCGCGCCACGGCGATCGGCGCCACCACCGGTGCGACCATCACGGTGGTGGACGACCCGCGCGAGGGCGTGGCTGGTGCCGATATCGTCTACACCGATGTCTGGGTCAGCATGGGCCAGGAGGTGGCACCGGAGGTACTGGAGGCTCTCAAGCCGTTCCAGGTCAACACCGAGTTGATGGCCTACGCCAAGCCCGGCGCACTCTTCATGCACTGTCTCCCGATGTACCGGGACAACGAAGTCACGGCCGAGGTCGCCGACGGCCCGGCGTCCATCATCTTCGACCAGACCGAGAACCGCCTGCACCTGCACAAGGCGCTGCTGGTCGAAATGATCAGCGACCACGTCGACAGCATCTTCGCCTAAGGCGCGACGCGGGGCGGCCACACGGCCGCCCCGCGCCTCCGTGATCCCCATACCCTGGCCTGGGCACCCTCCGGCCGGGGTTTTTCCTAACTGACGACGCCGATATCCAGCCGCCGTCGGGCCGCGTCGATCATCGCCCGCGCCATCGACTCGCTCACCGCGCCGCTATCGACGATCTTGCCGCTGGCATCACGCACGATGCTGTCCCACCGCGTCGCGCGCCCGTCCTCTCCGATGCCGATCACCGCGTCGTAGCCGAAGACCTCCACGATCCGCCCATTGCCCAGGTCGCACAGTTCCTGGTGGACCAGTCGTGGCCCACTCGTTGCACGCATCTGCCGCTCCTCGCTGTCATCCAAACCGACCCCCTCGAAACCCACCGGAACCACGGTCGCGCTCCGTGACAGGCACACCGGCCACACCCCAGCGCGGGTGCCCTTCCGCCGGGGACGGGCCTTCTCGGCTCGCCCTGGTAGGTTCATCTCACCTAACGATTAGCCGCGCTCCTGGTTGCGGGGTGGAGCAGCCAATTCGGTGTGCCCCGGCAGCGCGACGGCACCCGCGTTCACACGGCTATCTGCGGCTCCACGAGCGCAAGCCGGTGCTACAATGCCGCCATCGACTCACCGAGCGCAGCCGCCGCTGGGCTGCGCCTGGACGAATCGCCGAGCGCAGGGGGCTGGTCATGACGCTGTTCGGGAGTGAGATCGTCGGCAGACCGCTGGATGAGGTCGATACGCCGGCTCTGGTGATTGACGCGGATGCGATGGAGCGAAACATCGCCCGCATGGCGGCCTTCTTTGCGGAGCGACCGGCGAAGCTCCGCCCGCACGCCAAGACCCACAAGTCGCCGATCATCGCCCACAAGCAGCTCGAGGCCGGCGCGGTCGGCATCACCTGCGCCAAGCTCGGCGAGGCCGAGGCCCTGGTCGAGGGTGGCATCAAAGACATCCTGATCGCGAACCAGATCGTCGGGCCGGTCAAGATCGCGCGGCTGGTCCGGCTGGCACGGCACGCCAACCTCGCGGTCGCGGTGGACGACCTGGACAACGCCCGGCAGATCTCGGAGGCCGCGGTGGCAGCCGGGTCGACCGTACGGGTGCTGGTCGAGGTGAACGTCGGCATGAACCGCTGCGGGGTCGAGCCGGGCGCGCCGGCGGTGGAGCTGGCCCAGCGGGTCGCGTCGCTGCCCGGCCTGCACTTCTTCGGCCTGCAGGGGTACGAAGGCCACCTGGTCGGCGTGCCGGATCGGGCCGAGCGGGAGCGCCGGGTACGCGAGGCGATGGCGCCGCTGATCGAGACCCGGCGCATGATCGAGGCGGCGGGGATCCCGGTCGAGGTCGTCAGCGGCGGCGGCACCGGCACCTTTGACATCACCAGCACTATCGAGGGGTTCGACGAGGTCCAGGCCGGCTCCTACGTCTTCATGGACGCCTGGTACCGCAAGGTCGAGGGGCCGGACACCGCCTTCGAGCCGGCCCTGTTCCTCTGGTCCACGATCGTCAGCCGGCCCGCACCCGACCGCGCTGTCGGCGACATCGGGTTGAAGACGGCAACGCCGGAGCACGGGCTGCCCACTGCCTTCGGCATCAGCGGGGTGGAGACGCTGTCGCTGTCCGAGGAGCACGTCAAGCTGCGCGTGGAGGGAGAAGCGCGCTCGCTGCGCCCGGGAGACAAGATCCGCTTCGTGCCGGGCCATGTCTGCACGACCGTGAACCTCCACGACTGCTATGTGGTCGTGCGCGGTGGCATCGTGGAAGCCGTGTGGCCGGTTGCCGCACGCGGCCGGGCCACCTGACGGAGGTCGTCCGTGGCCGGGAGCGGGGTCCGCGGCGCGATCGCGGGCACGGTGGTCTTCCTGGCGGCGCTGATCGCCGCAATGGCCGGGATGATGCTGGTGGCACCGTTCGGACTGACGGTGCCGGAGGCGGTCGTCTGGCCCCTGGCGGTCGGCTTCGGCGCGCTTGTGGCGGCCCTGGCGGGCGGCTGGGCCGCCAACGCGGTCGCCGCCGACCGAGGCCCCACTCGGCACGAGCGGGCCCTTGCCCCCGCTCCAGGACCCGGATGCGCGCGGTTACGACAAAAGGAAGGGCAGCGCGGATACGCTGCCCCATAGCTCAGCCGTACCCTTAGCGGTAGACGACCTACTGGGGTTGGCCCAATCCAACCCAGCTGCCGTTCTGATTTGCGTAAATCTCAATCCACGGGTAGTACCACGAGATACAGCCATAGCCGAAGACCCAGTTACAGAATTGTGCCTGTACTCGCGATACGTGCGTTTCGCCATTGGAGTGCCAGTAGGACCAGCCGCGGTCCTCGGTCCACTGCACGAACTGGAACGCTGCGTTCACGTCCGAGAATGACTTACTCCACTGTTCATTCCAGGTGTTCCATCCATCGTAACACCAGGTCTTGTACTGCCAAATCTTGTAGGCTGTGAAGCCAAGAAGAGTCTTGCCCTCGACAGAGTGGGTCACCTGAGGTGAACAGGCTTGGATCCACACGTCACCGCCCTGACGCGATCCGGCAAGCGAGGAGGCGCTAGTCCTCGTGTCGACAGGACCGGCCGCCTCATCGACTTGGATTGTGACGCTCACGATCTCCATTGCCTTGATATAGGACTCCTTCTCCTTCTCTGTCATGGAGTCCCATACCTTGTCTCCGCCCGGAGACGTGAGACGCTTGGCGAGATCCTACACGAACTCAGGGTCCATGAACCGCTCGTCAACGGTGGAGCCGGCCGCGACTGCAGATTGGGGCAGTACCACCGCGCTGAGCAAGACGGCAATAACGATGAGAATACGCTCCAGTCTCATGACACACCTCCTTTCAAGGAAGCATGCATCCGTACACCACCACATCTGGGTAGGCACTACTTGTACCATGATGGGTTTGTGTTCATCATAGACCATACGCGCTTGTTAGTCAATACTCTCGCTGCGGTTTTTCTTTCGAGCGATTCCCGTGCGCGCACTTGCGCTAACGCTGTCGTCGTGGGATACTCAGAGCATCAGGAGCGCGCCTGAAGGGAGTCATGGAGATGGACAGGATCGTCGACTTCGCAGCCTTTGCAATTATCGCCACTTTCCTGGTCATGCTACTCGTCGGCGTGCTACGTGTGCTGTACTCGCCAATATGGGGGAGTAGGAGAAAGCGGCCTGGAGAGGATCCTCGCCGGCACGAGAGTTGATCCCCTAGCGTAGGCCCATCCAATCCGGCCAGCCCTGATTAGCGCCGCTGCCCAGCGCGGTATCATTCGTGCCGTCCGCATCAGCGTATCCTGTGGAGGAGATCGTCGATGGCCGGGAGCGGGGTCCGCGGCGCGATCGCGGGCACGGTGGTCTTCCTGGCGGCGCTGATCGCCGCAATGGCCGGGATGATGCTGGTGGCGCCGTTTGGGCTGACGGTCCCCGAGGCGGTCGTCTGGCCCCTGGCGGTCGGCTTCGGCGCGCTTGTGGCGGCCCTGGCGGGCGGCTGGGCCGCCAACGCGGTCGCCGCCGACCGCTCGCGCAGCCGCTTCTACGCCATCAGCGGCGCGACCGAGGCCGCCGCCGTCCTGGTGATCATCGTCACCAGCGTGCTGCGCCTGACCGCGGCCCGCGCCGTCGTCCCCAACCTCTTCTCCCTGATCGTCATCACCGCCGCCGTGCTGGCGCTGATCGTCAACGCCGTCGTCTGGCGCTACCGCGGCAAGACCTCCAGCCTCCGGCGCGACCTGACCGCGACCGCCGGGCTGCTCGCCCTGGGCATCGTTTTCGTCCTCACCGGGATCACCGTCACCTGCTCCGTCACCACCTGCACGCCATAACCATTCCGGTTCCGCCTCGACGTGCGGAAACCCAAAAGCACTGGCGACCTCGCCCGGTCCTCTGTACATCGCTCCCCTCTCCCAACGTTGGGAGAGGGGTCGGGGGTGAGGGCCGCTCCTCGGCGCCTGCTCCTTGCTGGCATCCGCGCCCGTGGTGAATGATTGTGCTCAGGAAGCGAGTCCGGGCGCTGAGTGGGGGTGAGCACTTGTCGACCGCGGCGCAGATCTTACTCGGGAAAGGAGTCTACCGGACTCCCGACGGCAAGCGGGCGGCACGCTACGCCGGAGCCATACCGCGAGCGGTGGGCAGCATCATCGACTGGTTCATCTGCTTCTTCTGGTTCATCTTCTCGGCCCTGGGATCAAGTTTCCTCTGGAACACCTTCGCCGGTCCCGATGCCGAGGAGGAGGCAGGGCTCGCAGGGTGGGCCTGGCTCGCGGTCGTCGCGATCGGCGTCGTGGCCTACTTCACGCTGACCGTCGCGCGCGGCGGCACCGTCGGCATGCGCATCCTTCAACTCCGCATCCTCGACCCGGAGACCGGCGAGCCTCCTCGCCGCTCACGTGCGTTGATCCGGGCGCTAATGGCCGCAACCCTGGGAGGGGCATTCCTGGTCCTTGCCAACTTCGTGCTCAGCGGCAGAAGCGCCACATCAGAGACCACGGCCGGCTACGCGCTGCTCATCACCTCGTTCTTGCTGCTGATAGCCGGGATGTGGAGCCACCTCTACGCACTGTTCGACCCGCGCGGCCAGACCCTCCAGGATCGCCTGGCAGGTGTCGTCGTCGTGGTCAGGATGATCGACATCCCCGAGGATCTCGTCATCTTCGACCGACCCGAAACGCCCGATACTTCGCCAGAGCCATCGCCCGCAAAGGCGGAGCCACTTCCCAATCGCAAGAACCGCAAGCGCCGCCGGCGGTGATGGACTCTACGGATCCTGGTGCGGAAGCGCATACCCGGGGGTAAACCCCCGAGCTCACAACGAAAGCCGGCTTTGGAGTGCGGCGGCCCGAGCCGCCGCTTTGGTATGGCGCGGCGTGAGCCGCGCCGGGGTCGGTGCCGCACCGGCGTCGCGGCACGGGTTGGGTGGTGCGAAGGATCCCGCGGTAGTTCGGGGCCAGGGGTAGGTGGTGTAACGTATCCCGCCGATCGGTTCGTGCCCGGGGCTCAAGCCGCCGGGCTGAATAGTGGGTAAGCCCACTGAAGGAGCTGTGATGGCGACATCCAGGCGTATCCAATCCGGCAGCCAACCGGACGCGGCGTCCCCCAGCCCCATCAGTGGGCTTCGCCTTCTCAGCCCGGCGGCTTGAGCCCCGGGCACGGGCCGGGCATTGAGCACCCGATCACCTGGGTCTCAGCCCTGTGGTCGCAGGCTGCCCGCGGGTCTACCGGGCCAATTCGTCGAACGTCGTAACGCCAGACGTGCGCCAACCGGATCCTACGACCGCACGTCGAGGTCGAAGAGGTGGGTCAGGGCCTGGGCGTAGTCGTCGCGGGTCTCGGGGTCGGCCTCGCGCAGGCGCGTGACCGGTTCGTGCACGATCTTGTTGACCAGTCCGTGAGCCAGCGCGCGGACGACCTCCCGGTCGCGCTCGCTGAGGTGACCGAGGCGCCGCAGGGCGCGCTCCACCTCCTGCTGCTCCACGGCCTCGACCCGTGCCCGCAAGCCGCGGATCACCGGCACGGCCTCGCGGCCGTGGCACCAGGTGGTGAAGGCGGCGACCTCCTCCTCGATGATCGCCTCGACCTGGGGGATGACCTCCTGCCGCTCGCGGAGGTTCTCCTCGCGAATGTCGTGCAGCGCGTCGATGTCGCGGAGGTAGACACCGGGGAGCGTGGCCGCAAACGGGTCCACGTCGCGCGGGACGGCGATGTCGATCAGGAGGAGCGGGCGGCCGTTCCGCTGCGCCGCCACCGGCTCCAGCCGGTCGCGCGTCAGCACTGGCTCGCGGGCGCCGGTCGCGGTGACGGCGATATCGGCCTCACGCAGCGCCGCGTCCAGGTCCTCCCACGGCACGACGCGGCCGCCGATCTCGCGGGCGACGAGTGCCGCACGCTCCGGCGAGCGGTTGCAGACGGCGACGTCGCGCGCACCGTGCGCCACCAGGTTCCGCGCGACCAGTTGCCCCATCTCCCCGACGCCGACCACCAGCGCCCGCCGGCCGTCCAGGTTACCCAGGATCGAGCGTGCCAGCTCGACCGCCGCGTGGCTGACCGACCCGGCGCCGCGGCTGATCGCGGTCTCACTGCGGGCACGCTTGCCCGCGACGACCGCGTAGGTGAAGAGCCGCGAGAGGATCGGTCCGATCGCCCCGGCGCCGCGCGCCCACTCCGCGGCCGTGCGCACCTGCCCAAGGATCTGCGGCTCGCCGACAACCAGCGACTCCAGCCCCGCCGCGACGCGGAACAGGTAGCGCGCTGCGTCCGTCCCGGTCAGGCAACGGGTATGGGTCGCGAGGGTGTCCGCCGGCAGCCCCGCCCGCGCGGCAATGAGGGGCAGGGCGCGGGCCGCGGCGTCCGGCGACCGGCCGAGCAGGTAGATCTCCGTCCGGTTGCAGGTGACGAGGGGGACGATCTCCTCCGCGACCGGCTGGAGATCAGCCACCAGCGCACCGAGGGCCGCGTCGTCGAACGCCAGCCGCTCGCGCACGTCGAGCGGCGCGCTGCGGTGCGTCACAGCCAGGAGCGTCAGGTGCGACAGGATCATGCCGTGCTCGTCCTCCGGCGACGTCAGGCCGCCGCCTCCCGCATCGCCGCCATCGCGGCCTCGGCGGTCCGCTCCAGGTCCTCGGGTGTGTGCGCCAGCGACACAAAGGCGGCTTCGAACTGCGACGGCGCGAGGTAGACCCCGCGCGCGAGCATCGCCTGATGGAAACGGGCGTAGCGCGTCGTGTCGGCGGCGGTGGCACTGGCGTAGTCCGTGACCGGCCCCTCAGTGAAGAAGCCGGTCAGCATCGAGCCGACCCGGTTGACGGTCAGCGGCACACCCGCCGCCTCGGCGGCGCGGGTCATCCCCTCGGCGAGCTGGGCACCGAGCGCCTCCAGCCGCTCGTACGTGCCCGGCTCGCGCAACAGCTCGAGCGTGGCGATACCCGCCGCCATCGCCAGCGGGTTACCCGAGAGGGTGCCCGCCTGGTAGACCGGTCCCAGCGGCGCCATCTGCTCCATCAGGTCGCGCCGCCCGCCGTAGGCCCCGACCGGCAGCCCACCGCCGATGATCTTGCCCAGGCAGGTCAGGTCGGGCAGCACGCCGTAGCGCTCCTGCGCCCCGCCCGGCGCCACCCGGAAGCCGGTGATGACCTCGTCGAAGATGAGCAGCGCGCCGTGCTCTCGGGTGATCTCACGCAGCCCTTCGAGGAAACCCTTGGCCGGTGGGATGATGCCCATGTTCCCCGCAACGGGCTCGACGATCACCGCCGCGATCTGGTCGCCGCTCTCCGCGAAGGCGGCTTGCACGGCGTCGAGGTCGTTGAACGGCAGCGAGATGGTATCGGCCGCGGTCCCGGCGGTGACCCCCGGCCCGCTCGGGATGCCGAGCGTCAGCACGCCCGATCCGGCGGTGGACAGCAGCGCGTCGGCGTGCCCGTGGTAGCAGCCGGCGAACTTGACGATCTTGTCCCGGCCCGTGGCGCCGCGCGCCAGCCGGAGGGCGGACATCGTCGCCTCGGTGCCCGAATTGACGAAGCGCACCATCTCGATCGACGGCACCATCTCGACCACCAGCCGCGCCAGCTCCGTCTCGGCCTCGGTCGGCGCGCCGTAGCTGGTGCCCCGGTCGACCGCCTCGTGCAGCCGCGCGGTGACGGCCGGGTGGGCATGACCGGCAATGAGCGGCCCCCACGAGCAGACGTAGTCGATGTAGACGTTGCCGTCGATGTCGGTCAGGCGCGCGCCCTGCCCCCGCGCGATGAAGGGCGGCGTGCCGCCCACGGCCCGGAAGGCCCGCACCGGGCTGTTCACCCCGCCCGGCATGTAGCGCTGCGCCTCGGCAAATGCCCGCTCCGAACGCGTCATCCCTTGCCCTCCAATAGACCCCGCCTCCACCTGTGTCAGTCTCCCTGCCCGGCGACCCGCGCTGCGAGCGGCGCCCCGGCCTCTTCGGCCAGCCAGCGCGCGGCTTCCTTGGCGTGATAGGTGATGATCGCCCCGGCACCGGCGCGCTTGATCGCCGTCAAGGCCTCGAGCACCGCGCGCCGCTCGTCGATCCAGCCGTTCAGCGCGGCCGCCTTCAGCATGCTGTACTCGCCGCTCACGTTGTAGGCGAGCACCGGCACGTCGAAGCGCGCCCTCGCCTCGGCCACGACATCGAGGTACGGCAGCGCCGGCTTGACGATGATGGCGTCGGCCCCCTCCTCGATGTCGGTGGCGATCTCCGCCAGCGCCTCACGCCGGTTGCCCGGGTCCATCTGGTGCGAGCGCCGGTCGCCGAAGCTCGGTGTCGACTCGGCGGCGTCGCGGAAGGGACCGTAGAAGGCGGAGGCGTACTTCGCGGCGTAGGAGATGATCGGCGTCTGGGTGAACCCAGCCTCGTCCAGCGCGCGCCGGATCACCTTCACTCGCCCGTCCATCATGTCCGACGGCGCGACGGCGTCGGCCCCCGCTGCGGCCTGTGAGACGGCGGTCCGGGCCAGCAGCTCCAGCGTCGGGTCGTTGGCCACCTCACCGTCGATCAGGATGCCGCAGTGGCCGTGGTCGGTGTACTCGCAGTTGCAGACATCGGTGATGACCACGAGATCGCGATCGACCGCCTTGATCGCCCGCACCGCCTCCTGCACCACGCCGTGCTCGTCGTAGGCGCCGCTGGCAACAGCGTCCTTCGTCTCCGGGATACCGAAGAGCAGCACCGCGCCAATGCCGTGCCGTCGCAGGTCTTCCACCTCGGCCGGGAGCTGATCGACGCTGATCTGGTCGACGCCCGGCATCGAGGGCACCGGGCGGCGCACCCCATGCCCATAGGTGATGAAGAGGGGATAGATGAAGTCGTCCGCCGACAGGCGCGTCTCGCGCACCAGGCGTCGCAGGCCCTCCGTCCGGCGCAACCGGCGGAAGCGGCGGAACGACATCTCGCTCGGATCGGGCAGGCTCATGCGCGGCTCCTCTCTGCATCCGCCACCAGCGCGGCAACCAGGCCGGGAATCGAGTGTTCCTCGGCGACCAGATCGACCCGCAGACCCAGTTCGTGCGCGGTCGCGGCGGTGATCGGGCCGATGCAAGCGACCCGCGCGCGGTTGATGAGGTCGACCCGCCCGGACGCGAGCGCCACGAGGTTGCGCGCCGTCGAGGAACTGGTCAGTGTCACCACGTCGATCTCCCCCGCCTCCAGCGCACGCAGCCCCGGCGCATCGGGCGGGAGCTCGGTCCGGTACGCGACGACGACGTCGACCGTCGCGCCCGCCGCGCGCAGGCCGTTCGGCAGAACATCCCGCGCTTGCTCGGCGCGGGGCAGCAGCACGCGCTTCCCGGCGACGTCTCGTGCGATCAGCCCCACCAGCAGCGCCTCGGCGATGAACCGGTCCGGCACGAAGTCGACGCGCACCCCCCGCGCGCGCAGGCGCTCGGCCGTCGCCGTCCCGATCGCCGCCACGCGGGCACGATCGAACGCACCGGCATCCAGGCCCAGCGCGTCGAGCCGGGCGAACACCACGTCAACCGTGTTGCTACTGGTGAACAGGACCCAGTCGTACTCGTGCAGCCGCCGTAGCGCGTTGTCCAGGGGTGCGAGGTCATCCGGTGGGACGATCTGGATCACCGCCATCTCCACCGGTTCCGCCCCCTCGGCCCGCAGCCGAGCGCTGAGGTCGCCGGCCTGACCCGCGGCACGGGTGACCAGCACCCGCAGCCCCGCCAGTGGGCCGCGCGCAGACTCCTCCGAGACGACGTCGCCTCCCATGATCGCCCTCACACCGGCAGCGGATCGGCGCTCGCCAGCGAGCGCTGTACTTCAACAGCCAGCGCCCCGGCACGGGCCTCCGCCTCAGCCGCCGGCAGCGTCCAGGTCGCCAAGCGCACGCGGGTCATCGCCTCGTCGCCCAGCATGACCCGCAGCGTCACCGTCTCGCCGCTGACCGTGGCGTGGGCGCCGATCGGGGAGCGGCATCCACCGCCGAGCGCGCGCAGGAACGCCCGCTCGGTCCGCGCTGCGAGCGCCGCGGCGGGGTCGTTGATCGCAGCAAGCAGGTCGTTCACTGCCGCATCGTCCGCGCGGCACTCGATCGCCAGCGCCCCCTGGCCCGGCGCCGGGACGAAGTCGTCCAGCGACAGGAACTCGGTGATCTGGTCCTGCCAGCCCATGCGCAGCAGCCCGGCGGCGGCCAGGATCGCCGCGTCCACCTCACCCTCGCGCACCTTGCGCAGGCGCGTATCGAGATTTCCTCGGAGCTCGACCGCCTCGAGATCAGGCCGCAGACGCCGCAGCGCGACCAGGCGGCGGCGGGAACTGGTCCCGACGCGCGCGCCCGATGGCAGGTCCGCCAGCGAGCGGCCGTCGCGCGAGACCAGCACGTCCCGCGCATCCTCGCGGCTGAAAAAGGCGCCGATGACGAGGCCCGGCACCGGCTCCGTCGGCAGATCCTTGGCGCTGTGCACGGCCACGTCGATCGTGCCGTCCAGGAGCGCGGACTGGAGCTCTCGGGCGAAGACTCCCTGCCCCCCGATGACGGCCAATGGGGTACGCTTATCGCGGTCGCCCGCGGTGCTGACGATCGTCTCCGTGAATTCGAGATCGGGGCGCAGGTCAGCGAGGGCAGCCATCACGCGGCGGGTCTGCTCCCGCGCCAGTGCGCTTCCGCGGGTGCCCAGACGCACCTGGAGCCGAGGCGACGGGACGGAAGTCACGGCCGCACCTCCCCTTCGGGGTGCCTGGCAGGCTCGACGGGGCACTTCGAGCCGGGGTGAATCATGAGGAGGGCTCCGATCCCTTCGCGGTGAGCGCATCCGCGCCCGATGCGGGCGAGACGGACCGGCGCACAGATTCTCGGCAAAGTTGCCTAAATCTGTGCAAACCTTAACATCGTTTTCATTCTACGTGCCGCTGTCGCGGGGTGTCAAGGCGCATCGCGCATACACACGTGGTATGATTCAGCGCGCTGCGGCGGCCGCCCGGTCGCCGTGTCGCGCTGCCGGGCTGTTTGACATGCTGGCAGGCATTTGATAGGATTACGGGTCGTGGGTTCGGCGTCCACGGCTTTTGTTTTGCCGGGATCACGCGGGGGGACGCTCAGTGTACGCGGTAGTTGAGACTGGCGGGAAGCAATACCGGGTAGCGGTCGGCGATCGTATTGAGGTCGAGCGCCTCGACGCCGAGCCAGGAACTGACGTGACCCTGGACCGGGTGCTCCTGGTCGCTGACGGCGAGGATGTGCGCGTGGGCACGCCGGTCGTCGAAGGCGCCCGGGTCGTCGCCAGCGTGGAAGATCAGATCAAGGGCAAGAAGGTCATCGTTTTCAAGTTCAAGCCCAAGAAGCGCTACCGGCGCAAGCAGGGGCACCGCCAGCAGTTGACCCGCTTGACCATCAAGGAGATCGTCGCCTGACGCGACGCCGCACCTGCGGGAGCCAAGGCACGGAGGAGAGACATGGCGCACAAAAAGGGAATGGGCAGCTCCCGGAACGGGCGCGACAGCAAGTCCAAGCGGCTGGGTGTCAAGCGCTACGACGGTAACGTCGTCCGCGCCGGCTCCATTCTCGTTCGCCAGCGCGGGACGAAGTACTTCCCGGGCAACAACGTCGGCATGGGTCGCGACTTCACCCTCTTCGCCCTCATCGACGGCACGGTGAAGTGGGAGCGGATCCGCCGCGACCGGCGCCGCGTCAGCGTCTACCCGCTGGCCGAGACGGGTGCTTCGACCGAGGCGGCCGCCGCGGACTAAGCACCGACCAATCGGCGCAACGCACGAGGAACAAACACTGATGAAGCCGGGAATTCACCCCAATTACCAGGACGCGACGGTTATCTGCTCCTGCGGCAATACCTGGAACACGAGGTCGACCAAGCCGCTCCTGCGCATCGACCTCTGTCCGAATTGCCATCCGTTCTATACCGGTGAGCAGCGGATCGTCGACACGGCCGGCCAGGTGGAGCGCTTCATGAAGCGCCTGGAGGCCGCCTCCGAGACGCCTCGCAAGAAGAAGGCGGAGCGGCGGCAGAGGAAGCTCGAGCAGCGGGCGCGGAACCAGCGGCAAGAGCAGCAGCTCCTGGTCACGCCCGATGAGGACACCCCCGAAGGGGAGCCAGCGAGCTAACACGGGTATCCGTCGCGTGCGACGGTTCAACGAGCCGTGACCAAGATCGGCGCGTGCGGATACCTGCACGCGCCGATGGTTTTTCGGGACTATTGTCACGGTTGCGTAATGGCGCAATGGATCCATCTTCCGCCGCCATGCGTTATACTCAGTGAGAGGGGTCGAAGCGCACCGCGGCGCCCCTCACACCGGGCCAGCGCCGCACCCCTCATCATCACACGCAAGGAGTGAAGAGACGATGCCCGGACCCCTGTCTGTCTCACCACGACCCAATGAGATGAGCGAACTGCAGCTCCAACGCGAGGGCTTCTCGCCGGAAGAGATCGCCCGCCTGCGTGAGCTGCGTGATGCCTATCCCTATATCGAGTACGTGGATACCCGCCGTGAGTGGCAGCATCTGCGCTTCGTGAAGTGGCTCTACGCGCGTGGCCAGTTCAAGTCCTGATGCGTGATCCGCTGCTCACCCAACGGGCGCGTCCGGTGTTTCCTCGGCGCGCCCGTTTCCGTGCGCCGCACCGGGATCCTCGCCCGCTCCAGGCCGCCGAACCCCTTGCCTGCGCGGCCGCGCCCACTATACTTGAACCCCCGGAGCGGCCAGGTGCACGGAGCGCTGGCTCGCGGTCCCATGCGGTCCTCGGGCATCGGTCGCCCGCTACAGAAAGGACAACTCACGAATGACCTATGTCATTGCGCAGCCCTGCATCGGGCTCAAGGATGCCTCCTGCGTTGAGGTGTGCCCGGTGGACTGCATCCACTCCGACGACGAGGCCGAGCAGTACTTCATCAATCCCGACGAGTGCATCGACTGCGGCGTGTGCGCCGAGGTCTGCCCGGTGGAGGCCATCTTCTTTGAGGACGACCTGCCCGAGCAGTGGGCCGACTTCCTGCGCATCAACCGCGAGTACTTCCAGAAGTAAGTGGAGGCCCGCACCGGTTGGTACCGGATACGGGCACACCTCGTTTCGTGACCTGACATCCTGCGACTGCGCCGGGACCGCTGAGCGCCGGTCCCGGCGTTTCCGTCCGAGTCGAAGGATCTCTTCCCAGCTCCCCTCTCCCAGGGTTGGGAGAGGGGTTGGGGTGAGGGCCGCTACCCCCTACAGCTTCCCCTCCGCGCGCAGCTCCGCCGCCACGGCCTCGGCCGCATCGGCTGCCGCCTCCAGCGTCTCCTGCACGTCCCGCTCGTCGTGCGCCGTCGAGAGGAACCAGCGCTCCAGGTGGTAGGGGTGGAAGTAGACGCTCCGGCGGAGCATCTCCTCGTGGAAGCGATCGAAGATATCGACGCTCGTGTACGCCAGCGCGTCGCGGTAGTTGCGGATGCGGTCGAGGTCCGGCGCTCCCGGCTTGGCGAAGAAGATGTGCCAGATCGGCCCGACGCCCTGCACGATGTTCCGCAGCCCGGCCTCACGGCAGGCGTCCCCGATACCCTGGCAGATCCGCTCGCCGAACGTGTTCAGCCGGCCCCAGAGTTCGTCTTTTCGCTCGCGCATGGTGCGCAGCACGACGTTGGCCGCGGCCAGGGCCACCAGGTTGGCGGTGTAGGTGCCGCCATGCATCACCTCGTTGCGCGCCTCCAGGTCCATGACCTCCTCGGAGCCACCGAAGGCCGCGATCGGGTAGCCACCGCCGAGCGCCTTAGCCATCGTCGTGATGTCGGGCGTCACCCCGTAGAGCTCCTGGGCGCCGCCGGGAGCGACCCGGAAGCCGGTAATCACCTCGTCGAAGATGAGCAGCGCCCCGTACTGTCGCGTGATGTCGCGCAGGAACTCCAGGTAGCCCGGCTCGGGTGGGATCAGGCCGCTGTTGGCCTGGATCGGCTCGACCAGCACCGCGGCGATGTCGTCGCCGTACCGGTCGAACAGCATCTCCATGTTCTCGCGGTCGTTGTACTGGGCGATCAGCAGCGCTTCCCCATAAGACGGGGGGATGCCGCGCGAACCCGGCCGAGGCTCCGGGCTGTAGGGAGCCGGGTTTTCGGAGTAGACATCCGGGTGGCTGCTCCAGTAGTGCGTGTCGGCGAACCCGTGGTAGCCGCCCTCCATCTGCACGATCTTGTTGCGCCCAGTGTAGGCGCGTGCCAGCCGCGCCGCGGCCATGGTCGCCTCCGTGCCGGAGTTGGCGAAGCGCACCTTGTCGACCCCCGGCACCATCTGCACCAGTTGCTCCCCGACCTCATAGTCGAGGTCATAGGGGAAGGTCGCGACGCTGCCCCGCGTGGTGATCGCCTCGACGACCGCGGCCGTCACCTCCGGCGGGTTGTGCCCGAAGATGAGCGGGCCGTAGCCGAGGCTGTAGTCGATGTACTCGTGGCCGTCGACGTCCCAGAAGCGGGAGCCCTGGCCCCGATCGAAGCAGAGCTCCAGGCCCTTCTTCAGCCGCGCGTAGGAACTCTCGCCACCGGCAATCGACTTCGAGATGCGCTCGAACATCGCGCGGCTCTTGTCGAGTGTGAACCGCTCCTCTGCCTGCACCCTAGACTCCTCTCTGACGGTCGCCCCGTTGGTGGGCACGCCATGCCAGACGAGTAACGAGGCGCCCCAGGATACTCATTCGCCGCGCCGATCCCGGCGCGGCTATACGACAGGCTGGCACAGCATGGTCCATGCAGCGAGTTGCGTCAAGAGGGTAAGCCGTAGCCAGGCAGCACGGGCGTCTCGCTCCGCCCATGCCGCCGTTTCCCTGTGCATCGGGCTCGGCGACACGCCCGCGCTACTGGCTTCTGGATAGGAGGCGGGCGGCCGCAGGTGCTACCCCTTGACCGCCCCGGCGGTCAGGCCCTGGATGATGCGCCGCTGGAAGATCAGGGTCAGGACGATCAGCGGGATCGTCACCACGACCGTCGCCGCCATCATCGGTCCCCAGGGGATCTCAAACCCGCCGCCGGTCTGCGGCGAGAAGTTAAAGATCGCCAGGGTGATGGTGTAGTGCTCCGGTGTCTGCAAGAACGAGAGCGCGTAGAGGAACTCATTCCAGGCGGCGATGAACGCCAGCAGGCCGGTCGTCACCAACCCCGGTGCCGAGAGGGGCAGCAGCACCTTCCAGAAGGTCTGGAACGGCGTCGCCCCATCCACGTAGGCCGCTTCCTCCAGGTCTTTCGGCATCTGCCGGAAGAAGCTCGTCAGCACCCAGACGGTGAAGGGCAGGGTGAAAATCAGGTAGCTGTAGACCAGCGCTCGGAGCGAGTTGTACATGTGGAACTCATTGACCAGCGTAAACAACCCGCCGAGCACCGACACCGCCGGGAACATCGTCATCGCCAGCACGATGTACAGCACCGGCGTGCGCCCGCGGAACTGGAACCGCCCCAGCGCGTACGCCGACGACGCCCCGATCGCGAGCGAGAGCAGCGTCACCGTGCCGGCGACGATCGCCGAGTTTAGCAGCGAGCGGAGGAAGCGCCGGTCGGTCAGGACCGTGCGGAAGTTGTCCCAGGTTGGATCGTCCGGCCAGTAGACGACCGGCGTGGTGAACTGCACGGAATTGGGCACGATCGCCGAACGGATCACCCAGTAGAACGGAAAGATGAGGTAGACGACGATGATCGCCAGCAGGATGTAAAACCCGATCCGTGAGAGGATGCGCGATTTCGACCCGCTCATGCCTGCTCCACCTTCAGCGTCGTCACGTAGGCCACCACGAAGATCCCGATGATCACGAAGATCCCGAGGCTGATGGCCGACCCGTAGCCGACATCGGCGAACGCCACGATGTTCTGCTGCGCGTAGATGGCCATCGTCTGGGTATCCAGGCGGGTGCCGAAGACGACGTAGAACACGTCGAAGACGCGCAGCGCGTCCAGCGTGCGGAAGATCAGCGTCACCACAATCGCCGGCCGCAGCAGCGGCAGCGTGATCCGGAAGAACTGCTGGACCTTGCTCGCCCCGTCCACCGTCGCCGCTTCGTAGACGTCGGTCGGGATGACCTGCAGTCCGGCGAGGAGGAGGAGGGCGACGAAGGGGGTCGTCTTCCAGATGTCGACTGAGGCTATTGCGAACAGTGAGGTGCTCGGTTGCGAGAACCAGGCCACGTTGTGGTCGATGATGTGGAGGCGCACGAGGAGGTCGTTGATGACGCCGTAGACGTCGTGGTACATCCACTTCCACATCTGGGCCGAGATCACGGTCGGGATGGCCCAGGGTACCAGCATCGCCGCCCGCATCGGCCCGCGACCCGGGAAGTTCGAGTTCACCACCAGCGCGATCAGCAGCCCCAGGATGAACTCAAACACCACGGTGATGACGGTGAACTTCACCGTCACCCAGATTGCACTGCGGAAGGTCGTATCCTGCACCAGGAAGCGGTAGTTCTCCAGGCCGACCCACTCGCCCGGAGTCAAGCTCCCAAGGCGCTCATTGGTGAAGCTGTAGTAGATCGTCTGTCCGAGGGGGACCAACGCGACCGCCGCGACAACCGCGACGGTGGGGAGCAGAAGGATCCAGGCGAGCCGCCGTTGCCGCTCGGCCAGATCGAGCACCCGGCGCGGGCGCTTCGGGACGGCGAGCTCCTTCTCCTCGACCGCGGTGCCGCCCATTCCGGCCTCCGTTCGATCCTGGGGGCGGACAGGCGCCCGCCCCCGTCCTCATCCGCGCACCACGCGCGGCACCGTACCGATCCCTCGGCGTGGCGCCTAGCCCGCGGCGCGCTGCATCTGCTGTGCCGTCTGCGGCACGACCTGCGCGGCGTCCTGGCCATTCAGGATCGCATTGACGCCCTGGAAGAACGCCGTCGAGACCTGATTGTACCGCTCGCCGGTCTGGGTGGACGGCCGGGTAACGCGTACCACCTCCTGCATCGGCTCCAGGAACGGCATCTTCTCGAGCACGGCCGCCTCGCCCGCCACCGACGGGATCGTCGGGACGAACGAGCCCACCTGCGCCCGGTAGGACTGCACCTGCGGGCTGGTCATGTAGCGCACGAACTCGATCGACGCCTCCGGGACTCGCGAGTACCGCGACACGGCCAGTTGCCAGCCACCCACGGTACCGACGTGATCCTGCCCCTCGGCCGCCGGGATCGGAGCGACCCCGACGTTCCCCTTGATCGGGGAGTCCTCGCCCGTCGCAAGCGCGTAGACGTACGGCCAGTTGCGCAGGAACGCGGCGTTACCGCCCTGGAAGACGTTGCGCGAGTCCTCTTCCTGGTAGGACGTCACGCCCCGCGGGCAAATCGTGCCGATCCAACCGCGGACCCGGTTGAGCATCGCGATCGCCTCGGGGTTGTTGATGGTGATGTTCCCCTGCTCATCCATCAGGGTGCCACCGCCGGTCGAGGCGAGCCACTCCAGAGCATTGCAGGTCAGACCCTCGTAGGCGTTGCCCTGGAAGACGAAACCGCCGAAGTTGGGGTTGGACGCCTGCTCCCCTTCGACGATCGTCCGCGCCATCTCCTCCAGCTCATCCCACGTCGCCGGTGGGTTGCTGAAGCCGTACTTGTCGAGGAGATCGGTGCGGTAGTACAGCATGCCGAAGTCGGCGAACCAGGGGATGGCCACGAGCTTCCCATCAACGGTGTTGTTCTGGATGATCGTCTCGTAGTGCTGCGCCGCCTCTTCGCGGAATGCGTCGGTCAGGTCAAGCAGGTGCTGGGCGAAGGCGCCCGGCCAGATGACGTCGATCATCATGACGTCCATGTCGGGCGACTGCGCCTGGAAGAGGCGAAGGTACGTCGCATAGTTCTCGGTTGAACTCTGCGGCTTGGGCACGATGTTGATATTGATACCCGTCGCCTCGGTGAAGGCTCGTGCGAGCTGCTGATCCAGCTCGCCACCGATGCCGACGGTATCGCCGTAGTAGGTGATCGTCTGGCCGCTGTACTGGCTCGCGGCATCGGCGTTGAAGACCTCAGGCGGCGTCTCGAGCGTGTAGGTCGCCCCGCCCGTGGGCGAGCCGGACGGAGTTGCCGCGGCCGAGGTCGTCGGAGACGCGGCCGGCGACTCAGCAGGCGTTGCGGCCGTGGTCGGCGTGGTCGCCGCCCCACCGGACGTCGTGGACGTCGCCTCGCTGCCGCCGCCACCGCCGCCGCACGCGGCCAGGAGCGCAGCGACCGCGGGCATCGACAATCCGAGAGCCGTTGCCCGGCGCAGCACGTCGCGCCGGCTAAGCCGTCCCGAAAGAGCCGCGCGATACAGGTCCTGGTACCTGCGATCGTGAATCGTCACGAGTGTCTCCTCCTACATGTCCCGGCTCGAAACGAGCCCACCGATTCGATCGCGATGTGGAGTGGAGGGGGACCGCGCGTGGCGGCGTCCGGATCCAGCAGCGGTGTACCGCAGCATCGTTCCGACGGGGCCGATGCGCGCCTTGGATCAGCGCCGGGGCGGTCACGCCTCCTGGCGGTACTCTCCATTAGCCCGCGTCTCCTCCACCGACCGACCCGCCGCGTCGCCGGAGCGGGAGGAAGGGCGTACCCATACGACGTCGAAGCGGGAATAGCGCGCAAAGCAGATCGGCAAGCGTCCAGGGTCGATCCGCAGATTTTGTGCCGTGAACTGTCGTACAATCGCGGATGGGGCACTGCGGCATGGCGCTCGCGAGAAGTATGAAACACCTCCATTCGCCCACAGGGCCACGAAACGGAGTGACCCATGGTTGATTATAGCGGGTATCGAGGCACGGTACGGGCACCTGAATTTCCACCCGGCGACTGGTTTAACACCACCCGCCCGCTGGAGATCAAGGACCTACTGGGCAAGATCGTCATTCTCGACTTCTGGACCTATTGTTGAATAAATTGTTTACACATCCTCCCGCAGTTGCGGGAGCTCGAGCGCCGCTTCCCCGATGAGCTGGTCGTGATCGGGGTCCACTCCCCCAAGTTCCCAGCCGAGCGCCGGAGTGAGAGCCTGCGCGCGGCAATTCAGCGCTACGACGTCCACCACCCGGTTTTCAACGACGCGAACCTCGACGTCTGGACCCGCTACGCCGTGCGGGCCTGGCCGACCCTGATGTTTATTGACCCGGCAGGACGCGTCATCGGTCGGCACGAAGGAGAGGCGTCCGCCGACGACCTGGCGCGGGTCGTCCGTGAACTGGTCGATCAGTACGACGCGCAGGGGCTGATCGACCGCAGCCCGATCCCCGGCTTGCAGCCCATGGCACCGCCAGCAGGCACGCTCGCCTTCCCGGGGAAGGTGCTCGCCGACTCCGCCACCGACCGCCTCATCATCGCCGACTCCGGCCACCACCGATTGATCGTCGCCCGGCTCGACGGCAGCGATGCCTGGGTGATCGGCTCCGGCGAGGCGGGGCTGCGCGACGGCCCGGCGGCGACCGCGGCCTTCCACGACCCGCAGGGCCTCGCCCTCAACGGTGATTCCCTGTACGTCGCCGACACAGGCAACCACGTCGTGCGCCGGGTCGACCTCGCCGCCCGCACGGTCAAGACGATCGCCGGAACCGGCAAACTCGGCTGGAGCTACGCCCGGGCCGGAGCCGCCCGCGCCGTCGACCTCCGCTCGCCGTGGGATCTCGTCTTCCACGACGGCATCCTCTACATCGCCATGGCGGGGATGCACCAGATCTGGGCGCTCGACCTGGACGAGGACGAGTTGCGCCCCTACGCCGGCAGTGGTCGGGAAGCGATCCGCGACCACACGCTCCAGCGCGCCTGGCTGGCGCAGCCGAGCGGGCTGGCCACCGACGGCCACGTGCTCTACGTCGCCGACAGCGAGACGAGCGCCGTCCGCACGGTCACCTTCCCGCCCGGGGACGAAGTGCGGACCTTGGTCGGGATCGGCCTCTTCGACTTCGGCGACGTGGACGGCACCGGCGACGAGGTGCGCCTGCAACACCCGCTTGCCGTCGCGTACGGGGACGGCGTGCTGTACGTTGCCGACAGCTACAACCACAAGATCAAGCGGCTCGACCCGACCACCCAGCGCTGTGAAACGTGGCTGGGCGACGGCGAGCCCGGCGACACCGACGGGACCGGCACGGCGGCTCGCTTTCACGAGCCGGGCGGCCTGTCCCTGGCCGGGTCCCGGCTCTACATCGCCGACACCAACAACCACGCCATCCGCGTGGCCGACACCACCACCGGCGCCGTCACCACGCTCGCGCTGACGCTGTGACGCATGGCGGCGCCGGGCGCCGCGCGCCAATCCACGGACCACGCCGGCGCATTCCCCGCCGCACCTGCGTGCGTGGCGTGACATAGATACCCCCAGGGGGTATAATTGGGCATGAAGAGCGTGCACCGCGCAGGAGGGGAAGTACGTGACCGAGAAGCCGATCATCGAAAAGCCGAAGCAGGTCGACTCGTATCAGCATGACAAGCAGCGCATCCTGACCCGGCTGCGGCGCATGGAGGGACAGGTCCGCGGCGTCCAGCGCATGGTAGAGGAGGACCAGTACTGCGTGGACATCCTCACCCAGTTGTCCTCCATCATGGCCGCCGCCCGCAGCATCGGCCTGCTGCTCCTGGAGGACCATATCCGCGGCTGTGTCATCAATGCCGCGGACGACGAAAAGGAGGCCAGGATCCAGGAGCTGACCGAGGCGATCGACCGCTTCACCAAGAGCGTGGGGTAGGGATCAGGACGTGATGCGTCATGCGTCAACCGTCCCCCTCACCCCCGGCCCCTCTCGGACGGAGCCCACCAGGGGAGAGGGGAGCACCACGGGTGACGTATGACGCATGACGTGTGACGCATCACGCCTGACGCAGAAGGAATCGAACGTATGACCACAACCACCACACCACGCGGCGCCGCGCAGGCGCGACCGGAGGCCACGGCGACACTGCTGGTCGGCGGCATGACCTGCGCGTCGTGCGTCCGGCGGGTGGAGCGCGCGCTGGAGCGCATGCCCGGCGTCACCGCCGCGCAGGTGAACCTCGCGACCGAGCGCGCGACCGTGACCTTCGACCCGGCAAGCGTCTCGGTAGACGATCTGGTGCAGCGCGTCGAGCAAGCGGGCTACACAGCAGAGGTCGAAGCAACCGAACACGAGACGACGCCACACGACACGGCCGCCGTGGACCTCGCCATCACCGGCATGACCTGCGCCTCCTGCGTGCGCCGGGTGGAGCGGGCTCTGACGCGACTCGACGGGGTCGAGGCAGCCAGCGTGAACCTGGCAACCGAGCGGGCCAGCGTCACCTACGATCCCGAGCGGGTGAGCCTGGACCAGATCCTCCGCGCGGTGCAGGCCGGCGGCTACGGCGCCGAGGTCATCGCCGAGCCGGAGGAAATCAGCGACACGGCCGATGAGGACGAGGCCCGACGCCGGCGCGAGCTCACCCGCCTGCGCCGGGACGTGATCGGCGCGGCCGTCCTCACCGTGCCGACCGTCATCCTGAACATGTTCTTCATGTCGCTGATGAACGTGGAGTACGTGCTGCTGGCGCTGGCGCTCCCGGTTTGGGCGTACTTCGGCTGGCGCTTCCACCGGGCGGCACTCAAGAACCTGCGGCACGGCCAGTTCACCATGGACACCCTGGTCAGCCTCGGCACGACCGCCGCCTTCGGCTACTCCCTGGTGGGAACGCTCGTTCTCGGCCGCATGGATCAGATCTACTACGACACCGCTGCGGTCATCATCACCCTGATCCTGCTGGGGCGGTACTTCGAGGCGCGGGCCAAGGGCCAGACCTCCTCGGCCATCAAGAAGCTGCTCGGCCTGCAACCACGCACGGCGCGGGTGATCCGCGGCGGCGAGGCGATCGACATCCCGATCAGCCAGGTGCGAGCCGGGGACCTCGTCGTCGTGCGCCCCGGCGAGAAGATCCCCGTCGACGGCAGGATCATCGAGGGCCGCTCCGCGGTCGACGAGAGCATGCTGACCGGCGAGAGCCTGCCGGTCGAGAAGGGTCCAGGCGATGAGGTGATCGGCGCCACCCTCAACACGAGCGGGAGCTTCACCTTCCGCGCGACCAAGGTCGGGCGCGACACGGCCCTGGCGCAGATCATCCGCCTGGTCCAGCAGGCGCAGGGATCCAAGGCGCCGATCCAGGGGCTGGCGAACCGCGTGGCGAGTGTCTTCGTTCAGGCCGTGCTGGCTATCGCCGTGCTCACCTTCGCCGCCTGGATGCTCCTGACCGGCGACCTGACCCACGCCCTGCTGGCGACCGTCGCCGTGCTGGTCATCGCCTGCCCCTGCGCCATGGGGCTGGCCACGCCGACCGCGATCATGGTCGGGACCGGTCGAGGGGCAGAGCTGGGCGTCCTGATCAAGGGTGGCGAGGTGCTCGAGCGCGCCCGGGAGTTGACCACGGTGGTGCTCGACAAGACCGGCACCATCACCCGCGGCAAGCCCGCCGTCACCGACGTCGTCCCGGCCTCCGGCTTCAACAGCGCGGCCGACCCTGCCGCCGAACTGGTGCGCCTCGCCGCTGCGGTCGAGCAGCGCAGCGAGCACCCGCTCGGCGCGGCCATCGTTCAGCACGCACGTGAAGCCGGGATCGACCTCAGCGCCCCAGTGACCGACGTCACCGCCGTCCCCGGGCACGGCATCACCGGCACGGTCGAGGGCCGTCCGGTCCTGGTCGGCACTCGCAAGCTGCTGCGCGACCACGGGATCGCCCCCGACGGTCTGGAGGCGGATGCCGCGCGGCTAGAGGCCGAGGGCAAGACCGCCATGCTCGTCGCGGTCGACGGCCGGCCAGCCGGGGTGATCGCCGTGGCCGACACGGTCAAGCCGGGGAGCGCCGAGGCCATCGCCGCGCTCAAGCGGATGGGGCTCGACGTCGCCATGATCACCGGCGACAACCGGCGCACCGCCGAGGCGATCGCCCGGCAGGTCGGCATCGAGCGGGTGCTGGCCGAGGTCCTGCCGGGACACAAGGCCGACGAGGTGCGCCGGCTACAGGAGCAAGGCCACCGCGTCGCGATGGTCGGGGACGGTATCAACGACGCCCCGGCGCTGGCCCAGGCCGACGTCGGAATCGCCATCGGCTCGGGCACCGATGTCGCCATTGAGGCGAGCGACGTGACGCTGGTCGGGGGCGACCTCCGCGGCGTCGTGACGGCCATCGCCCTGTCACGCCGGACGGTCCGCACGATCAAGTGGAACCTGTTCTGGGCGTTCATCTACAACACGATCGGCATCCCGATCGCGGCTCTGGGCCTGCTGAACCCGATGTTCGCCGCCGCCGCCATGGCCTTCAGCTCCGTCTTCGTCGTGACCAACTCCCTGCGCCTGCGCCGGTTCGCATCCCGCCCGACGTCGAGTTAGCCAGCATAACGGGGCCGGGCGATGTATCGCCCGGCCTCTTCTCCTTCTATCGCCCTTGAACGGACCTGCTCGCGAGCGTGGCGCGTGTTCCCGGGGCGAGCGCCACTGCGCATCGGCGCCAGTTCCCAGGGGACATCAGACCGCACAAAGCCAGGCACGAGGCCCGGCCACTAGATGACGCGGTCGATCAACTCCTGGAGATCGGGGAGCTCGACCCCAATACCCGTGGTGAACAGGAAGCCCAGGAAGAGGCTGAAGATACCCGCAATCAGACCGATCGCGACGAAGACCGTCTGCCGCGTGCGGGACGAAACGAAGCCGAACGTCGTCAGGGCGGCGATGAGCGAGTTTGAGATCACCAGGCCGACCACGAAGGCCACCAGCAGCACGGACCCGGCCACCTTGGTGGTTGCCCCGGCCGTGGCAGCCAGGATCAGTGCCTGGGAACCGGTCTCGGCGCCGATGCCATGGATCATGCCGATGCCCAGCGCCGTCTTCCAACCGTAGCTGCTGACCCAGTGGTCATGGCGCACATAGCGCTCGCCGCGCAGGCGGCTGCGCAACCACGCCCAGGCGTTCCCGACGGCGGCGAACACCAGCATCCAGCGGCTGCGCAGTTGGAAATTCCGCCCGTGCCGCCACAGCGAGTAGAGAATCCAGACGCCGAGCGCCAGCAGCGTCACACCGACGACGCGCTCCATGATGGGATCGATCCAGTCGGGCAGGATTGTGCTCGTCCACAGAGCGAGCAGCCCCAGCACGACGACCACCAGGGCATGCCCCAGCGCGTAGAGCGTGGCGAGGAAGAACCGATGCCGGGACTCAGCCGTCAGGGAGTGACGACCAGCGCCAGCGTCGCAGCACCAACCCCGTCGGCACCGCCTTGCACCGGCTTGATCGGCTCGTCGTCGTCCATCGTCCCGGTGATGTCGGTGATGGCCGCGATGTGGTCCCAGTCGATACCGTGCCGGAGCCCGAGGCCCAACCCGGTCGCGATGAGTGCCAGCGCGCCAAGGTCCGCCATCGTCACCTGCCCTCCGTTCGGCGTTGCAGGAATCGTTCGAGGATGTCGCCGCGGGCCGAGTCGCTGCGTGCTCGAACCGCATAGATTCAGCAACTCGTTGCAATTGCAACTAGTAGCATACTAATGCCCGTGGCCCCGGCGGTCAACCCGGAGTAAGCTAGGCATCGATGAACCGCGATCTGGGGAGTAGACGAGGATGTCGGGTGAGGTGCAGGGGGATAAGACGCTGCAGGACGCACTGCGTCGTGCCGGACTCCGGGTAACCCCGCAGCGCATGATGGTGCTCGCCGCGCTCGCAGCGGGCGAGGGGCATATGACGGCGGATGAGATCTTCGACCTCGTCCGCAGGGAGTACCCCTTTCTCAACCGCTCGACGGTCTACCGCACGCTCGACCGGCTGGTAGAGCTGGGGCTAGTGGCCGTCACTGACCTGGGCGAGGGCGTGCGCCAGTACGAACTGATGGGGACACAGCCCCACCACCACCTCATCTGCCAGCGCTGCGGCGTGACGATCGACCTGGCCGACGAGGTCCTCCAGCCGCTCCGTGCCCGGCTCCAGGAGGAGTACGGCTTCGCCGCCCGAATGGATCACTTCGCCATCTTCGGCCTCTGCCGCGTCTGCCAGCCTGACGGCTCCTCCGACGACTGATCCTCGGCACTGTGGAGGATACGGCGATCCCAGCGCAGTGGTCGGTGCCCGGGGTAAACCCCCGGGCACAAGCCACCCAACGAGGATCTGGGCGAGCTCCGCGCTCGTACCGATCACCCACACACGACTAGGATGAACGGCACGGCAGCGGGATCCCCGCCGCGCACTTCACACTAGAACCCGGTGACGCCCTCGCGGATCTTGGCGGCCTGCTCCTCACGATACGCGCGGTAGGCGTCGGCGAACTGCGGCTCGGACAGCCCGATGATCTGCGCCGCGAGGAACGCCGCGTTGCGCGCTCCGGCCTTCCCGACGGCCACCGTCGCCACCGGCACCCCGGCCGGCATCTGCACGATGGCGAGCAGGGCATCGAACCCCTTGAGATCGGTCGTGGGGAGCGGTACGCCGATGACCGGCAGCGTGGTCCAGGAAGCGATCACTCCCGGCAGGTGCGCCGCACCACCCGCCGCGGCGATGACGACCTTCACCCCCCGATCCGCCGCGCCCGTCGCGAACCGCTGCACCAGATCAGGCGTGCGGTGCGCCGACATGACGTGCACTTCGTGGTCAAGGCCCAGCCCGTCCAGCGCCTTGATCGTCTCCTCCATGTACGGCATGTCGGACTGGCTGCCCATCACGATCGCGACCCGTGCCATGATCCCTCCGATTCCATTCGTTAGCCCATCCAGGCCCAATACGCCCCGTTTCTGCGCCTCGATGGCTCGGATCGGTCCTTCGCACACCGAAGCACCGGGAACGAGCCCCGGGACGCGCCGAGGATCATATCGCCGATAGCGCCACGGGTAGAAGGAGCCGAGGCGGACCCAATGCGGACCCGCTGCCCGTCGTGGGCTTACGCGCCCGCCGCTTCGTATTCGGCCCGGAGCTGCCCACAGGCCGCGGAGATGTCGACGCCACGCGAGTAGCGCACCGTCGCCGGGATGCCGCGAGCGCGCAGGATCTGCTCGAAGCGGTTGATGCGCTCGACGCTGGGCCGGCCGAACGGAGCGGCCGGGGTCGGGTTCAGGGGGATCAGGTTGACGTGGCAGAGGAGGCCACGCAGGAGCCGGGCGAGCTCCTCGGCGTTGGCATCGCTGTCGTTCACGCCGTCGATGAGGACATACTCGAAGGTCACCCGCCGCCCGGTCTCCCCCACGTAGCGGCGGCAGGCGGCGATCAACTCCCCGATCGGGTACCGGCGGTTCAGCGGGACGAGCGACGAGCGCAGCTCGTCGTTCGGCGCGTGGAGCGACACCGCAAGCTTCACCTGGAACGGCTCCCTCGCCAGGCGGTCGATGAAGGGGACGAGCCCCGAGGTGGAGACCGTGATGCGCCGGGCGCCGAAGTTCATCCCCTCTTCCTCGTGGAGGATGCGGACCATGCGCATGGTCGCGTCGTAGTTCTGGAACGGCTCGCCCATCCCCATCATCACGATGTTGGTCAAGGTCCGCCCAGCCTCCCGCGCCCGGCGCGCCGCCGCGACCACCTGCGCCACCATCTCCCCGGCGGTCAGGTTCCGCGTCAGGCCCATCATCCCGGTCGCGCAGAAGCTGCAACCGACCGCGCAGCCGACCTGGCAGGAGACGCAGACGGTCGTGCGGTCGGGGTAGAACATCAGCACCGTCTCGATGTGCTGGCCGTCGACCGTGCGGAAGAGGGTCTTGATCGTCTCGCCGTCGTCCGTCTGTACCTCGCGCACGGGAGTCAGCGGCGTCAAGGGCAGCCGCGTGGCCAGATCGGCGCGCAGCGCCTTGGGGAGGACCGTCATGGCGTCGTAATCGACGGCGAGCTGACGATAGGCCCAGTGGAAGATCTGCCGTGCCCGGTAGCGAGGCACGCCGTCCCCAGCCAGCCGTTCCTCCAACTCCGCCAGGGTCAGATCGTAGAGCGACACCGGCCGGTTCCGCCGGGCCAGCCGCACCGGTCGTGTCGCCGGTGCCGTCGAAGGTGTCTGCGTCGTCGTCATGTCGGCTGCCTGCTCGCTCCCATCACGCGCCATGTTCGAACCCGAAGTGTAGCACGGGTGTAGATCGTGATCCGTGCGCGGCGGTCGTCATCGGCTCTTGGAGTCGCGGTGTCGCACGCATCAGGGCGCACGCCCGGGTGAGCGGATGTCCGTACTCGGCGCGAGCCGGGGGTGGGTGGCGTGAAGAATCTCACATCGTGGCCCGTGCCCGGGGCTGAAGCCGCCGGGCTCACAACGAAAGCCGGCTCAAGCCGGCTGGGTCTCAGCAGGTCTAACACCCAGATGATAGGACGTCTGCCGCTGGGCACGCGCCACGACGTGGACATCCATTCACCACCCACCGCTGCCCCCCTCTACCACAGCTCCTTCCTGCCCGTGCCACCCACACCAACGCCCCATCCGGTTGCCCGAAACGGGGTCCGATGCTACAAGGGGAATCCAGGAGGTGAGGACGAGCCGTATCCCGACTGATTACCGGGCGGGATGCAGCGACGCTGTGGTCGGGAGGGTGCCGATGAGTGCGGGGCAGGATCAGCAGGTTCTCGAGAAGATCGTCGAGCGAGTCCGCACGAACGTGCGGGCCGCAGGGATCCCTATCACCGACGATGATATCCAGGGGATGATCGACAAGGGCTTCCTGGCCAACGTCGTCGCCTTCGAGGCCATCGCCGCCCAGACGCCGACGGATCTCATCCCCGACTATCTCAAAGCCTGGGGAGAGGACGGCGTGCCGCCAGCGCCCACCGTGGCGGCTCCGGCCGGGTCCGCTGAGCGCGCTCCGGCGACCGCGCGTGAGCCCGGGTACGAGACGATCACCGAGGTCGCGGCGCGCCTGCGAGCGGGCGAGGTCTCCCCGGTCGAGCTGACGCAGCAGGCGCTCGAGCGCATCGCCGAGCGCGATGGGGAGCTGAACAGCTTCCAGCTCGTCCTCGCCGACGAGGCGCTTGCCGCCGCGCGAGAGGCCGAGCAGGAGATCGCCGCGGGCAAGTGGCGCGGCCCGCTACACGGGGTTCCGGTGGCGGTAAAGGATTTGCTCGCCATGAAGGGCACGGTCACCACCGCCGGGTCGAAGATCCTCGCTGACTGGGTCACCGACTTCGATGCGGCGGCCGTCCAGCGCCTGCGGGAAGCCGGGGCCGTGATCGTCGGCAAGACCCGCATGTCCGAGTTCGCCTACTCGCCGGGGTCCAACAACGCGCACTACGGGCCGACGCCGAACCCGTGGAACCGGGAACACGACTCGGCCGGGTCCAGCAGCGGCTCCGGCGCGGCGGTTGCCGACGGGCTGGTCTACGGCGCGCTCGGCTCCGACACCGGGGGCTCGATCCGCATGCCGGCCGGGGTCTGCGGCATCGTCGGGCTGAAGCCCACCTTCGGCCGCGTCAGCCTCTACGGCGCCGTCACGCTCTCCTGGTCGCTCGACCACCTGGGGCCGATGACGCGCAGCGTCCGCGACGCCGCGGCCATGCTCCAGATCCTCGCGGGGCACGACCCGCGCGACCCCCGTGCCCGCGCCGTTCCGGTGCCGGACTACAGCGCGCAGCTCGACGCGGGCGTTGCCGGGATGCGGATCGGCGTGCTGAGGGAAGACGGGTCCGGGATGCCACTCGGCACCGACGAAGCCCTGGCCGCCTGGCGGGCCGGGCTGGCTGCACTCGAGCGCAACGGCGCCGAACTGGTGGAGATCGACCTGCCGGAGATGCAGGCCCTGCGCGTGCTGAACAGCGCGATCATCGCCATGGAAGCGGCAACTTTCCACGAGCCCAATCTGCGCGATCGCCTGGGCGACTTCGGCGACTTCATGCGCCACCGTGTCCTCTCGGCCTACGGGTACGGCCCGCTCGCGCTGGTGAAGGCACAGCAGGCACGCGCCGCGCTTCGGCGCCGCCTCGACGCGATCTTCGAGCGCGTGGATCTGCTGAGCACTCCGACGCTCCCGTACGGCGCCCCGCGCCTCGGCGATCCGAGCCGGAACACCGTCTTCACCTCGCCCTTCAACGGGCTCGGCTGGCCGGCGATCACCGTCCCGGTCGGCCGCACGGCCGAGCGACTGCCGCTCGGCCTGCAACTGGCCGGCCGCCCGTGGGACGAGGTCACCGTGCTCCGCGCCGCCGCCATCGTCGAGGCCGACGGCCCCTGGCCCGGCGGGAAGCCCTAGCGGGAGACCGCCCTCACCCCTTCCCCCTCTCCCAACCTTGGGAGAGGGGGGAACCGGGAATCATGCGTCATGCGTCACTCGTCATCCGGCATGCGTGATACTCCCCTTTCCCCTCGTGGGAGAGGGGCCGGGGGTGAGGGGGGACGCATGACGCATGACGCATGACGCATGACGCATCACGTATCACGAAACCGCTTCCCGTGCACCCGATCCTGCTCGACGAGCGCCTGGTCGGCAGCCCGCTGCTCGACGACCTCCTCAGGTGGGAGATCGCGGCGGCGCGCGACGTGCTCGCGCGGATCGGACTCGCCCCAGTGATGAATGTCCACGAGGTAGGAGAAACGGTCGAGGAGCGGCCCGCGGAAGGAAACCTCGGGGCGCGCGGGCGTGCGCAGGTCGTCCTGCAGCCGCGCAATCAGGTACTCGACCACCCAGGTCGGGACCAACGAGCGGGCCTCGGGGTAGACAAAGCGGTAATAGTGGATGTAGACGCTCAGCAGCTCCCAGTGGTCGGCGTAGCGGTCGAGGAGGTGCTGCCAGTCGATCCGGTCGTGGGCGCGGCGGATCAGGTGCGCGATGTCGGCGCCGTCGAACCGCTCTCGCCCGGCCACGTACGACTTGGCCCAGATCAGGTCGGTGATGGCCAGGACCGATGTGTCCAGGCCGAAAATCCGTAGCGGCTCTGCCGCATCGAACCAGCTATCGTCCACCGGTTGGAGCCAGTTCCCGAACCCTGAGATCACGTCGACGACCACATCGCCGTCGACTGCCTTTGCCAGCCAGTGCGATGCCAGGATCTCCACCCGGAACCCGGCATTGGCGAGCGCGACCAGCGCCGGGTCGCGGTCTTCGGGTCGCAGGACGAGGTCGAGATCTTTCGTGTTCCGCCAGAGTCCAGTGTAGTGATAGACCGCCAGCGCCCCAGCCACCAGATACGGCACGCCCGCGTCCTGGAGCGTCCGCATGGCGCGCGTGTAGATGGCCTGGACTTCGGCCGGCAGGTCGTGTTGCATGCTCATCTGCATGCCCAGCCCTCCGTCCCACCCGGCTCCGTTGCCGGGTTGCGCGTGCCAATGCAAGTCACGTACCGCCGCCGTGGTCCGATTCGTGCAGCATGCGGGCAGACGGGCCGGGAACGCCGTATCCCACACGTAGGCGGAGAGCGCTGTGATTCGACTGGCCGCGATTGGCGACATCCACACCCGCAAGGGCACGGAAGCCGAGCTGCGGAAGTTGTTCGATTTCGTCCGGGAGGAAGCCGACCTGCTCCTCCTCGCGGGCGACCTGACCGACAGCGGTGTGGCGGACGAGGCCCGGGTGCTCGCCTCGCTGCTTGACTGCGAGCATCTCCCCGTCGTCGCCGTCCTGGGCAACCACGACTGCCACCACAACCAGCAGGAGATCATCCAGGAGATCCTCGAAGCATGTGGGGTCGTCGTGCTCGACGGCGACGGCTGGGTGTTCGAACGCGCCGGGGTGCGCCTCGGCCTGGCCGGCTGCATCGGTTTCGGCGGCGGCTTCCGGCCGTACAACCTCGAGCCCTTCGGTGAGACGGCCTGGAAGGTGCTCTACGACAAGGTCATCGAGGAGAGCCGCAAACTCGACCGCGGGCTGACCGCGGTCGCGGGCTGCGACTACCGCGTCGCGCTGACGCACTACAGCCCCACCGCCGACACCATGGGTGACGAACCGCCGGCGCTGCACCCCTACCTGGGGTCGAGCGAACTGGGGCAGGCGCTCGAACGCCACCAGGTGCTCTTCGCCGTCCACGGCCACGCCCATCGCGGCCGGTCGGAGGGGTGCACCGACCAGGGCATCCCGGTCTACAACGTCGCGCTGCCGGTCGTCCGGCGACCGGTGATCTGGCGCTTCGACCCGAGGCGCGAGGACACGGTCGTGGAGCCGATCCTCGTCGGCTCGGACGGCCCGCCGAGCGATGGGTAACGGCGCGGGAGTGCGTACGGTCTGGTTTCTGAACCATCTTGTGTGATAATGGGAGGTGCGACGGATCCGGGCCCCAAGGCGCTCGGCCCGCATGGCTGATCGATCGTTACCAAGGAGGGAAGGTTATGGCCTACCAGGCGATCGAGTTGCCCTACGCGTACAACGCGCTGGAGCCGCACATCGACGAAGCGACCATGCGCTACCACCACGACAACCACTACATGACCTATGTCAACAACTACAACAACGCCATCAAGGGCCACTCCAACCTGGAGAACATGAGCGCCGAGGATGTCCTGCGCAACATCAATCAGGTGCCGGAGGACATCCGGACGGCCGTCCGCAACAACGGGGGCGGTGCGGTCAACCACACCATGTTCTGGGAGATCATGGGCCCGAACAAGGGTGGCGAGCCGACCGGTGAGCTGGCGGACGCCATCAAGCAGGCGTTCGGTGACTTCGCCTCCTTCAAGGACGAGTTCACCAAGGCGGCGCTCGGGCGCTTCGGCAGCGGCTGGGCCTGGCTGGTGTGGCGCAACGGCAAGCTCGAGGTCATGAGCACGGCGAACCAGGACAGCCCCCTGATGGACGGCCTCTACCCGATCATGGGCCTGGACGTCTGGGAGCACGCCTACTACCTCAAGTACCAGTACCGCCGCCCGGCTTACGTCGAGGCCTGGTGGAACGTGGTCAAATGGGACGAGGTCGCCAAGCGCTTCGCCAAAGCGAAGAGCTAGGCAACCACCCCACGCAGACACCAGCGGGAGGGCACATGCCCTCCCGCTTGCGTTTGTCGCGCGGTGTTTGGAATGGAGTTTGACGGAATACCGTGGTACACGTACCGGTCACCGTTCGTCTCGTCCTTGTCATCCTGAGCGAAGCCGGACGGCGCGGAGCGCCGGGCGGCGGAGCGAAGGATCTCACGTCGGATCGGCCACGCACCAGAGATCCTTCGCTGCGCCGGGTGCGGCTGGCCGCCGCCCCCGGCTCCGCTCAGGATGACACGCGGGGAGTCGCGGGTGGCTGGCGGGTATACATGGTTAATTTGTCAAACTCCATGAAACAGCCCCTGTCCCCTGGACGGCGCGCCCCCGGCAGCGACCGGGGGCGCGCCGTCACCGTCTCGGGTTAGTTGTTGCCCTTCCCGGGGCCGTAGCCGCGGAACCCGGGCGCCTTCGTGCACGTGAAGCTCGCCGCGTCGTACGGGTCGCCCTTCATGTACCGCGGCCAGTTGGGATAGAGGCAGGCCGGCATCGTCCGCACCACGGTGTCGCCCTGGCTCTGGACCATCACCAGATCCTCGCCCGGTGCCTTCCCGTGCTCAACCCAGTCCGTGAGCACCGAGACCCAATCGACCCGAGAGGGGCCGTTGTTGCCGCCGTGGTCGGCGCCGGGGGACACGTAGAGCCGCATGAACTTGTCCGTCTGCCCCTTGCCCAGCGTCTCGACGACGCTCTCGTAGTACTGGATCCCGGCCCACGGGTTCCGCCCGTGGTCGCCCAGGTACTCGACCAGGATCAGCTTGCCGCCCCGGGCGTGGAAGGCGGACAGGTCCGGATCGGTCGCGTCCACGATCGCCGAGACGTGCTCGATCCGCTCGCGCCACCGCGGGTCGTTGTGGTCGAAGTCGTAGGTCTGGAAGGCCGGATCCTGGGCGATGAAGAACCGGACGAACTGCGCCCCGTAGTTGACGATCCCGGGACCGCCGGGGTTGGGACCAGGGTTCTGGACCGCGGGCGGGGGAGCACTGCCCATCACCCATTGCGGCCAGCCGCCGGGCATGTCTTCGTTGCCGATCGTCCATGCCGGATAGGCCGTCACGCCGTTCGCCAGCGGGAAGTCGAACTCGAGCGGCGACCGCAGGGTACGGACGGCGGCGATCTGCGCGTCGGAGAGGCAGTGGTCCCCGGCGTCGGTACCGTCCGGGCAGCGGAGCACCGCCGGGTCGAAGTCCTCGCAGTCGGCGTACTTCGCGACCAAGCCATCGACGAGGCCGTCGCGGCCGTCGCACAGCGCGCGCACGGCGTTGGCTAGCAACGAGATCTTCGCGGAATTCATCCAGCCGCCGTTGATCAGCGGTGCGCCCATGCGGTTGCCGGCGATCTGCAAGCCGGTGAAGCTGAGAACGGGCACGATGCTCAGGACACCGTCGTAGTCCTCGGGGAACCGCTGGGCGACGGTGACCGCCTCGCGGCCGCCCTGCGAACTGCCGACGAAGTAGGTGTAGGCCGGACCACGGCCGTAGTGGGCAGTGATGATCGTCACGGCGACGTCGCGCGTCTTCTTCAGCGCGGCGTAGCCGAAGTTGACCATCGCTTCTTCATTCAGCGCGAAGCTCGCATTGCCCCCTTCATGCCCGGAGTCGCTGCCGAAGGTGGCGAAGCCGCGCGCCAGCGGTACCGGCGTGCCGGGCGGTGCACCGGGCGCAGCGCCGGTCCCCGAGACGACGGTGCCGTTGTAGCCGCCCCCACCGAAGTGCATCGCCGAGCCGTTCCACTCAACCGGGAGGTTGACGCGGAACCGGATGTTCGGCGCCGTGGGATCGACCGGGCTGATGATACCTTCGACGCGGCAGTACGGAGGCAGGCTGCCGGTCGCCTCCACGGCGACGGCCTGCTGCACGGTCGCGCCGGTCGTGGGCAGGCCGATCTCCTCGGCGGGAATCGTCATGCCCGCGAGATCCTCGCAGACAATCCCCTGCGCCTGCACACCCGAGACACCGCCCACGCTCGGGAAGATACTCGCCGCAAGCAGGAGGACGACGGCCATCAGCAGCGAGGAACGACGGCGCCGGCCCGATTGGCGAAGCCGCCGCAACGCCCCACGCTGCGGAGCGGACCGCGCTACGCTTCCGGCGTCTTGCATCAGGCATCCCCCTTTCCCCTCGCCGAGGCGCATCTCCGTCGTGCGGGCAGGAGAAAAGCCCTCATCACCCCTGGCCAGACGTGCCGGCACCCCCGCCGGCGACGCGTGAAACCCGGAGCCACCGCCCGACCTAAACGGCAACCAGTCCAAGTCGGGACGCTTGACAATCGGCGCCCTTCAGACCGAGATGCGGCCTCGTCTATCTCGATGAACCACCGACATCGAGTGCAAGAGAGCGAGACACAATAAGCAAGTTGTTGGCGCTCATTCTGCCCGTGCAGATCTAGTTTGTGAATGCGATCGAGTGCGCAAGGCGGTCATAGTAGGGAAGCATGATATGCGTCACCGCGGCTTATCAGCCTTTCCTCGTGCCCGTCGGGCGCATGAGACGAGAACGCGCCGCGCCCGAGGACGCCTCGCGGTGCACAAGACAACGCCCCTCTCCCAACATTGGGAGAGGGGCCGAGGGTGAGGGCCGTTGTAGGAGAGCGGGTCAGTTCAGCGACGCACGAACCGGGCGGGGGCCGAGGATCTCCGCGAGGCGGGCCTCGTCCAGCGTCTCCTCGGCCAGCAGCGCGGTCACCAGCGCTTCCAGTCGATCCGACGCGTTGGCGATAGTGCGGCTGGCCAGCTCCAGCGCCTCGCTCACCAGCGCCGAGACTTCCTCGTCGATCGCCCGGCTCGTCTCCTCCGACACGGGGCCGTGCGCGTCGAAGGCGCGCCCGCGCAGGCTCTTGCCCATGCCGTAGGTGGTCACCATCGCCTGCGCCAGCGCGCTCGCCTGGCTCAGGTCGCCGGACGATCCGGTCGTCACTTCACCGTAGCGGTGCTCCTCTGCGGCGTACCCGCCGAGTAGGACGGCCAGCCGGTCGAGGAACTGGCCGCGCGTCCAGAGACGCCGGTCCTCATCGGGCGCCAGCACCGTGGCGCCGCCCATCTGGCCCCGCCCGAGAATCGTCACCCGCCGCGGCGCGTCGGCCGAGGCGAGCTGGTGAGCCACCAGCGCGTGGCCCGCCTCGTGGACGGCGATCGTCTCCCGCTCGCGGGCACTGAGAGCCCGGCTCCGGCGGCTCGGCCCAGCGATGACCCGGTCCACCGCCTCCTCCAGGTCGGCCTGGGTGATCTCATCGCCGCCGCGGCGGAGTGCCAGCAGCGCGGCTTCGTTCAAGGTGTTCTCCAGATCGGCACCGGAGAGTCCCACGGTCCGCGCGGCCAACGCGTCCAGGTCGACATCGGCCGCCAGCGGCTTGTCCTGCGCGTGAACCCGGAGGATCGCGGCCCGCTCGGCCCGGTCCGGCAGCGACAGCTCCACGCGGCGGTCGAACCGTCCCGGCCGAAGCAGTGCCGGGTCGAGGATGTCGCTTCGGTTGGTGGCGGCGATCACGACGACCGCCTGGCGCGGCTGGAAGCCGTCCAGCTCGACCAGGATTTGGTTCAGCGTCTGCTCATACTCCTGGTGGCTCTGACTGTCGCCCCGGCGGCGGCCGATCGCGTCGATCTCGTCGATGAAGACGATGGCAGGCGATGCCTTGCGCGCGGCGGCGAACAGGTCCCGGACACGCTTTGCGCCGACGCCGACGTACACCTCGACGAACTGCGAGGCCGACATCGCGAAGAACGGCACGCCGGCCTCCCCGGCCACGGCGCGCGCCAGCAGCGTCTTGCCGGTGCCGGGCGGTCCGGCCAGGAGCACCCCGCGCGGCATCCGCGCCCCCATGCGGCGGAAGCGCTCGGGATCGCGGAGAAAGGTCACGATCTCGGCGAGCTCCTCCTTGGCCTCGATCAGCCCCGCCACGTCGCTGAAGGTCGTCTCCGGCCGCTCGACCGCGGTGACGGAGTCGCTGCGGCCTCGCCCGAGCGATCGCTGCTGCCACACAGCCAGCCCGACGGCCACGGAGAGCGACCCGAGAGCCAGCAAACTCTGCTGTAGTGAGCCGCCGGGGCGCACCGGTCGCGGATTCACACGTGGTCTCCTCTCCTCAACATACTCCTCCGCGCGAGCGCACGGGAAGGCACGGGTGCGCACTCAACACGGCCGGGTCACGCGAGCACACCCACCGGCTGACACGATGCCCGTTGTGGCGGCGATGGGTCCCCAGGCGCTCGGCGCGGTACCTCAGAGCTTAGTCGCCGTTGGCGGTCGGTGACAAGCGGTCAGCGGTAATTGGGACCTCTCGCCCACGCGGAAGTCAACGCTTGTTGCAACGATGTACGGGACTACGGGTCGCGGAGCCGCAGGCTGGCCGCGTCTCCTCCCCCCCCCCCGGGCGAATAGCCTACCGAATATGGTTAATGAATCGCAAGGTATCCGGGCGCGCGTCACCGCTCCGCGAATGGCGCGGCGCATCCGGCTACTGAAAACGGGCGAAGGAACGCCTGCTTCTCACCTCATCCGGCATCGGCGATGAGGCGGCGGTACAGGCGTTCCTGGCGTGCGATGGCGGACTGGTAGGTGTGATGCCGGTCCGGGTCGGGATCGTACCGGGCCGCAGCGGGAACTGGCCCGGCCGCGATCCGATCCAGCAGGTCGGGCTGGCCGCCGACCTCCCGCAGCAGGCGCGCCAGAGCCATCAGCGCCGCGCCGGTCAGCGACGCTTCCGGCGCCGCTCCGGCCAACAGCGGCCGGCCGAGCACGTCGCTCAGGATCTGGAGCCAGATCGGGTTCCGCAGCAGCGCGCTGCCGCTGGCGATGATGGTCCGCTCCCCCGGAGCCGCGGCATCGAGCAGCCGCGCCACCAGCGCGACGCGGTAGGCGACCGCCTCCATGGCCGCGCGCAGAACCGCGACCGGATCCGTGTCGAGTGTGAGCCCGGCCAGCGCCCCACGGGCGTGTGGCTCCCAGCCGGGGCTGCGCTCACCCGCCAGGAGCGGGAGCCAGGTGAGGCCGTGGCTGTCGGGCGGCATCGCCGCGAGCGCCGCATCCCGCTCCGGCGGGTCGGGCAGGCGGAAGCGCGTGCACACCCAATCGTGGAGGTTGCCGCCCTCGCTCAGCGCACCGCCCAGGAGCACGTGCCGCGCGTCGAGCCGGTAGAGCCACAGCCCCGGCGGGGGCGGTACCGGGTCGCCCGCCCACAGCAAACGCAGCGCCGCAGTCGTTCCAATCGTGATCGCCAGCCGCCCACGGCCGATCGCTCCCGATCCCAGGTTGGAGCAGGCACCGTCCCCCAGGGCGGGGAACCAGGCGGCACGCGCCAGCCCCGGCCACCGTGCCGCGAACGTCGGGCGTAGTCCCACCACCGGCTCGTCGCTGATGGGCGAGAGGTCGTCCGAGGTGATCCCGGCGGCGTCGAGCGCGTCCGGGTCCCACGTCAGGCGGGCCTGGTCGAACAGTCCGGTGCCGGACGCCATCGAGATCGAGCAGGTCGCCTCACCGAGGAGGGTCAGGAAGAGGTATTCGCCGAAGGAGAGCCAGCGATGCACCCCGGCGGCAAGTTCAGGCATCGCTCGCTGCAGCCAGACCAGCTTGGCCAGGGGGTAGCTCGAGTGGAGGACCGTGCCGGTGCGGCGATGGTGGCCCTCGCCATCGAGCGTCTGGCGCAGGTGTGCCGCGGCCCCGGCGGCGCGGGTATCGGCCCAGGTGTAGACCGGCGTTCGGGCGCGCCCGTCCCGGTCCACGCCCATCAGGCTGTGCCAGAAGGTGGAGACCCCGACCGCCTGCACCGAGGCGTCCGGTGCCGCGGCGAGCGCGCCGTCAATCGTCGCCGCGACCGCGTCAACGAGCCGAGTCGGGTCGAGGGTTGCCCCGCCGTCAGGCGTGGTGTCGAGACGGTAGGGTACCTGGTGGAGCGTCCCGGCGAGGCGACGGCCGTGGGCATCGAACAGCGCCGCGCGAGTCGACGACGAGCCGATGTCGAGCGCCAGCACCAACGGCGGCTCCGCCCGCGCCACGTCGATCTCGCCCGGCCCCGCCGCCCAGTCGATCACGCCGCTCATCCTAGCCTGCTCCACACCCGGCGCGACCGCCCTGCGCCGGTGCTACAATCGCCCTGCTGCTCTCCCTGCGGATCGTGCCATCTCGAGAGGATACACGATGACGAGCGGCGATCTGAGCCTGGCCGATCTCACCGCCTCCGAACTGGCGCACGCGGTGCGCGCCGGCCGCGTAACCCCGGCCGCCGTGGTCGAGCACTTCCTGCAGCGTATCGAGGTCATCGATCCGCGCGTCGGGGCATTCGAGGTCGTCCGGCGCGAGCGGGCACTGGCCGAGGCGGAAGCGCTCGGCACCCGCGACGACCTGGATCGCCTCCCCCTGGCAGGTGTGCCGGTCGCGATCAAGGACAACACCGATGTTGCCGGTGAGCCGAGCCGCTGGGGAACACCGCTGATGTCGGCCGAGCCGCGACCGGGCGACGACGAAGTGGTCCGCCGCCTGCGCGCGGCGGGCGCCATCGTGCTCGGGAAGACGCGCGTGCCGGAACTGAGCGCCTGGGGCACGGCCGACGGCCCACTCGGCGCCTGCCGCAATCCGTGGGACCTGTCACGGACCGCAGGCGGATCGTCGGGCGGGAGCGCCGCCGCCGTGGCCGCCGGGATGGCGCCGCTCGCACTCGGGAGCGACGGGCTCGGCTCGATCCGCATCCCGGCCGCAGCCTGCGGCGTGGTCGGCGTCAAGCCCGGCTACGGCGTCGTGCCGGCCGGCATCGGGGTGAGCAGTTGGCTCGGCATGGCCGAGCACGGGCCGATCGCGACGACCGTCGAGGACGCGGCGTTGATGCTATCGGTCCTCGCCGACCGCCGGGACCTCGCCACAGTCGCGCCGCCGGATCGGCGGTTGCGGGTCGCCGTCTCGACCCGTGCGCCGATGGCGGGTGTGTGGGTCGATCGGGAGTTCGCCGCCGCGGCGGAGGAGGTGGGGCAGATCCTGGCACGCGCCGGGCATGACGTCGTACCGGCCGACCCGCCGTACACCCTTGGCGTCGTGCTGGACGTCTCCGCGTTTTGGTGCGCGGCCGTGTCGGAGGAGGCCGAGCGGGTCGATGCGGGCCGGCTCTCGGTCCGCACGCGCCGCCACGCGGCCGTCGGGCGACTGCTGCGCCGCCTCGGCCGGGTACGCCAGGAGGCACGCGACCAGTGGCGGGCGCGGCTCGCCCCGTTCTTCCAGGCGTTCGACCTGCTGCTCACACCGAGCCTGGCACGCCTGCCGATCGCCGCCGACGGGTGGGGAGAGCGCTCATGGCTCGCCAACGTCTTCAGCAACGCCAGTTACGCCCCCTTCCCCGCGGCGTGGAACTTCGCGGGCTACCCGGCCGCGACCATCCCGGCGGGGCTCCACTCCCGCGCCCTGCCGCTGAGCGTCCAGCTCGTCGCCCCACCCGGCGGCGAAGCACTCATCCTCTCGGCCGCCCGCCTCATCGAAGAGGCCCGCCCCTGGCCGCGCCACGCCCCGATCGCCATGACGCAGCAAGAGTTACCGGCGGGCCTGTCCCACTAACACGACCGTGGAAGCGCCGGCGACTTGCCGCGTCCCCATGCGTAGCCCCCTCTCCCAACGTTGGGAGAGGGGTCGAAGGTGAGGGCCGCTCCCCTCGGATCACGCGCCGATCAGCGCGATGAACCCGGAGACGGCGATGACGCTGAGCGCGACGGTGCGGAAGATCCGCTCCGGCAGGCGGCTGGCGAGCCGCACGCCGAGGTAATTGCCGAGCAGCGCGGTCGGCAGCCACAGGGCACCAGTGGGGAAGAGCGATGCCAGCTCCACCGCATTCCGGTTGTGCAGCAGCACGAGCGTCATCCCGTTCGACAGGATGAAGAAGAGCGCGAGGTCGGCCAGGAAGCTCATCGGCGCGGCACGCTCGCGCGCCATCAGCAGCGCCGGCGGCACGCCGTTGAGCGAGGTCGTGGCGCCGAGGAAACCCGCCGCCACCCCGGCCAGCAGCGGGGCGCCCGTCCGCGAGGAGACCGGCGCCCCGCCGCGCGCCAGCCCCATCGCTGCCAGGATGACGATGAGCCCGGCCCCTCGCCGGATGAAGGCAGGGTCAAGCCGGGTCAGCGCGATTGTCCCCAGCGCCAACCCCGGCAGGCTGCCCAGGGTCAGCAGCCAGACACGGCGCGGCGTCAGATGGGCGCGCAGGCGCACGGCGACGGAGATACGGGTCAGCAGGCCCAGGGTGAGGTTCATCGCCACGACGAAGGGCAGGGAGAAGCCGCCCGCCAGCAGCAACGGGGTGCTCACCAGGGAGAACCCGAAGCCGGTGGCACCCGACAGGAATCCTGCGAGCAGCATCACCAGCGCGCCGAACCCGACCAGCAGCAGGTTCCCGTCGGCGATGGCTCTCCTCCCTCCCCACGTGATAACCGTCGGCCGCTATCAGTCGCCATCGCCGAGCTGGACGGCGGGCGCGCTCGCGCGCATCGTGCCGCCCATGCGGTCGAAGAGCAGTCCCCCGAGGCCACCCACAATGAGCACGCCGATCAGCGCCGGCCAGAGCAGCAGCGGGGAACTCGACCCGAGGATGGCGCCGCTCCCCCACGAAGCGACGCCCCAGGCCAGCCCCCAGGTGACGCTGCTCCCCGCCAGGTAGCGACCGCGCAGGCGCTCCGGTGCCAGCTCCACCACCAACACGCCGGTGGTCGGCATGAAGAGCATCTCGCCCACGGTGTAGATGATGATCGCGGCGAAGGGGAGCAGGCTCAGCCACGGGCTGGCACCGATCATGGCGTAGGCCACGACCCAGAAGAGCGCAGCCACGGCGAAGGTCGTCCCGCGCCCCCACCCGCTGATCCGCGACGCGACCGGGATCTGCAGCGCGACGACGATGACCGTGTTGATGGCGAAGAGGAGCCCGATGACGGCCTCGCTCACACCCGCTTCCTTGCGCAGGAAGGGCGGCGCGCTGACCTGGAGTTGGGTGAACGCGGCGAGCAGGATGAACATGACGACCTGGCTGAGCAGGTAGCGGCGGTCGGCCAGCACCTCGCGCCAGCTTCCGGCGTTGGCCGATCCGGTCCGTGGGCTCGGGGCGGCGGTGCGGGGCCGGCGCACGAGCGTCACGATCATGAGCGCCGCCACTGCGATCCCCGCGCCGCTCAACAGGTAGAGCACCCGATACTGGGCCAACGTGCCCCCGGCGACGATCAGCCCGCCCAGCAGGCCCCCGGCACCGATGCCCAGCGCGTTGGCCACCCGCAGCAGCGCGAACATCTCGCCCATCTGGTCCATCGAGACCATGGAGGTCGCGAAGGTGTCCGACGCGGGCCAGTAGAGCTGGCTGGCGCACCCGTGCAGCACCATGACCAGGAAGAAGAGCGGGGGCGTGGTCGCCAGCGGGAAGCTCGCCGTCATCACCGCCACCCCGACGATGGTGGCGATCAGGACCAGTCGCGCTCCGAGCCGGTCGATCAGGCCGGCGACCGCCAGCGTGAAGACGACGCCGACGATGGCGTTCACGAAGATCCCGGCGCCGACCATCCCCTCACCCAGGCCGACGATCTGGCCGAAGAAGATGACCAGGAACGGCGTGGTCATGCCACGGGCCGTGAAGAGGATGAAGTTGACCACGGCGAGCAGCCAGAGCGAGCGCGGGAAGCGCCGCACCGTGCCCCGGACCCAGACGATCGCTCGCTCGTACATGCCCTCCCCCGACCGATGGATGACGCAACCGGCGGCTCCTATCATGCCCGAAGCAGCGCCACATCGCCATCGTCCGCCGCCGAGCGCTTGCTCCCTTATTTCCCCCGACACGGTGGGCAGAAATCGCAACGCTGGCACGATTCTGGCAGTCGAGCCGCCATTAGGGAGAGATCGGCCGATCCACCAGTTTGCCTCGTTGGGCGTAACCACACGGGGGCTTTCCGGTACCCACGATTTGCGGCATGGCGGGGAGTACTCCGGATACCCGCCGGGGAAAGGAGCATCCCATGTCCGACCAACCATCCGATCGCCCCGATGCCGAACAACGCCAAGAAGCGCCTGAGCGTTCATACGCCGGACCCTATGAGACGGGACCCCTCGGTGAGCCGATCGACGAGCCGATCCCGCGGGGAACGCTGATCCTGCTTGGCCTGTTCCTCGTCGTGCTCGTCCTCCTCTGGTTGTACGCCTATCTGGCTGTGTTTCACCGGGGGGTCTCATGATCAACCGCAAGACGCTGCTCGAACTCGGCTGGATCCTCCCGAGCATCGCCATCCCGGTCGGCATGTTGGTGGCGGTGATCGTCAGCGCGTTCGGCATGATGATCCACGTCCCGAGCGATGAGGGCACCATCCTGCCGGCGGCCATCGACAGCACACCGCCCTTCGACCAACCCGGAGTTCTGCGACAGGTCGGCCCCAACCAGTACGAGGTCGCCATCGTGGCCCAGATCTGGGTGTTCAATCCCCGCGAAATCCGCGTGCCTGCCGGCGCCGAGGTGACGTTCGTGGCGACCAGCCGGGATGTCATCCACGGCCTCGACATCGAGGGAACCAACGTCAACGTGATGCTGATTCCGGGCCGCATCACGCGACAGAACGCGATCTTCAAGGAGCCCGGAGTGTACCGCTTCGTCTGCCATGAATACTGCGGCGCAGGCCACCACCTGATGTTCGGACAGATCATCGTGGAGGAGCCGTGATGGCCACCGTCAGTACCGAGATCAACCCACAGCTCCGCACCGTCCATCGGCTGACCGCCGCGTTCATCGCGGTCGCCCTCGTCAGCCTGGCCATCGCCAATGTGCCCGCCCTCTTCCAGGCCTTCGATCGCGCAGGTTTCAACCTGTACCCCTATGCCCGCCCGGTAATCCGCACCTACTATCAGGGGTTGACGATCCACGGGGTGCTGAACGTCCTGGTCTGGACGATTTTCTTCCTCAGCGGGTTCTTCCCCTTCGTCACGGTCTACGCGCTGGGCCGGCCGCTGGCCTCCATGCGGCTCGGCTGGATCGCGTTCTGGGTCATGCTCGGCGGGCTGGTGCTGGCTGCGATCCCCATCTTCGCGAACACCGCCACGGTTCTCTACACGTTCTACGCGCCGCTGCAGGCCTCGCCGGCCTACTACATCGGCTTGACCCTGGTCGTCGTCGGCACGTGGCTCATCGGATTGGACATCCTGCTGACCTGGCGTGCCTGGCGCCGCGAGAATCCCGGCCGAGTTACGCCCCTGGCGGTCTTCGGCACGCTCGCCACCTACGCGCTGTGGACCATCGCCAGCATCGGACTGGCGGTCGAGATGCTGTTCCTCCTGATCCCATGGTCGTTAGGTATCGTTGACACGGTCGACCCGCTGCTCGCCCGGACGCTCTTCTGGTTCACCGGCCACCCGATCGTCTACTTCTGGCTCCTGCCTGCTTATGTCTCGTGGTACGCCATGATCCCGCGTCTGGCCGGCGGCCGGCTGTTCAGCGAGCCGATGGCACGCCTGGCCTTCCTCTTCTTCGTGCTCTACTCGATCCCGGTCGGGCTGCACCACCAGTTCAGCGACCCGGGCATCGGCGGCGGCATCAAGCTGCTTCACACGTTCATGACCTTCGCCGTCTTCTTCCCCAGCCTGCTGACCTACTTCAACGTCAGCGCCTCCATCGAGACCGCAGCCCGCCTGCACGGTGGAACCGGCTGGGTCAAGTGGGTTCGCAATCTACCCTGGGGAAACCCGGCCTTCACCGGCCAGGTGATGGGCATGTTCCTGTTCGTCCCGGGCGGGATCAGCGGCCTGACGAACGCGTCCTACAACGTCAATCAGGCGATCCACAACACCACCTGGGTCGTGGGGCACTTCCACCTGACCGTCGGCGGGGCCGTCACGCTGACCTTCATGGCGACCACCTACTGGCTGATCCCGTACTTGACCGGTCGGGCACTCTGGGGTCGTCGCCTGGCGGTCGCCCAGCCGATTATCTTCTTCGTGGGCATGGCGATGTGGTCCGAAACCATGCACCGCCTCGGGCTCGAGTCCATCCCCCGGCGCACGTACCTGTCCCAGGCTCCCTGGTTCGAGAACGAGTGGGGCCTGAACCGGATCCTGCTCCTCATCGGCGGCCCGACCATGTTCGTGGCCGGCGTCCTCTACTTCGTGATCATCATCATGACGCTGGTCGCGTCGCGCGAGCCGGCGCGGGTGGAGGTGCCACTGGCGCGGCCGGGCGAGGAAGGCAGCCACGAGCAGGTGCCGAAGCTGCTCGATAGCTGGCGGCCGTGGCTGATCGGCTCCGTCGTGCTAATCGCCATTGCCTACCTGCCGGTGTTCACCCACCTGCTCCGCAACATCTCCTCTGTGCCCGGTTTCGCCGGAATCTGGTGAAGCTCGCGCGAACGGCACGGAACCGCCCGGGCCACGTGAGGCTCGGGCGGTTCTTCGTCTGCTGGACAGATACTCCGGTACGACCGTACGGAGCGACCCGACGCTAGCGGAGGTCCAGATCCTCCCACAAGACCTCGGCCACCCGGAAGGGATCGCTCGACACGACGCTCGCCGCGTAGAGCTCCATCGCGCCGAAGTCGGACGTGCGGTTCAGCGGATCGCCCCGGTCGACCAGGCGGACCACGACCGGCATGCCGCTCCAGTCCTCATCGGTTTCCACGAGCGGCGGCATCCAGATGACCAGGTTGAAAGACACGACGTTGAGGCGCTCAACCAGGCAGCGGAGCGCCTGATAGGCCACACGCACGAGGTCGTCGTCGACCGCCTTGGCGGTCAAGACGACCTCCTTCTCCTTCAGCGGGACCAGGTTCGCCATGACGCGCACCGAGCCCACCTCGGCCGCCAACCCGAGGGACTGGTGGGCGAGGAAGAGGTCGTCGAAGTAATCCGTACCGTACTCCTCGCGGTACACCAGCGTCGCCCGCCGGGTGTTCTCCACCTTGCCGTAGTGCGCCCCGCGGGTCAGGCTGACCTGGGCGTGGCCGTGCGGGATGGACGCCCCACTCTTCCAGAGGCAGTTCCACATGAAGAAGGGATAGACCGCGCTCGGGTCGATCTGGTGCGCGGCCTCGAACCACCGCTTAGCCACGCGCACCGCGTCGACCACCAGCGCCTCGGTGAATGCCAGCGGGTCATGCTCATCGAAGATGACCACGCCGTGGAGCCCGTCGTATTTGGCGATGTTGCTCGCGGTGATGGTGTGCTCGCCGCGGATGCGGCCGAACGGATCGGCCGGCGTGTTCAGCTCCGGCTCGCAAAACGGGTCCGGCGCCGTCTTGGCGATCTCATCCGCCAGCTCGGCCGGAATGCGCGCCTCCAGCGGGCGACGCGCGCGGATGTCGTTGAACAGCGTCTCCTCCAGCGTCAGGCGGTTGGTGACTTTGACCACCTTCTGACGCAACACCGCCTCGACCGAGCCGAAGTACCGCTCGATCCAGCGGTTCATATGCGCCGGCGGGTCGAGCTCACCCACGGTCGACACCACCCGGAACAGGCGGTCGAACCGCTCACGCTCCGCCTCGGGCAGCGCGGCGACGATGTCCACCAGATCGACGATGCTGCGCTGCGCCAGCACGGGCCCCTCGGAATGTGCCTCCATATGTTGTTCTCGCTTCCTCATCTTCATCACGCGGTCGACCGGAGCCGGTCCGCACACCCTGCGTCCCGACCGGACCGGCTGCGTAACCGGGGGGACGTGACACGCGTGCCGACCTCCGCCCGGTCCGATCCGCCCAACCGCGTGCTAAGCACGACACACCGGCCGCAACGGTCGCCATGCCCAGAACGGCCGGGTGCTCCAATACCGTACCGCAATCATCTGGCCAACCCGGGTCTGTTCATTGTAGCGAACAGATGCAGCCCGGTCCGGCGCGAGGCGCCACCGCGTCGGTGGCATCGTCCCCCATCCTCGTTTGCGAAGCGCGCAACTCTAGCGCGGACCTCTGCCGACCGGGACGCCCCCATCGTCCAACTATATCAGGATGGCTCACGGCGGGCCGAGGACGGCTGACATTCACCATCCACAAGCAGGGTGCGGGCTGGCGACCTGCGTCCGCGGTGGGTGATACGAGGGGCTCGACGCTCGGCCCGTGCCCGGGGCTAGAGTCGCCGGACACACGCCACGCGCGGGGATCCTCACGACCAGAACGCCGCGACGCGGGGGTCGATCGTGTCACCGCTGGGGATCTCGTTCGTGGGGAAGTCGGCCTCGGTCACGTCGGTGCCGATCAGCACGTTGCGCCCGATGCGGACGTTGGGGGGCACGATGGCGTTCCGGCCGACAATGGTGATCCCGGTGTTGACCCGCTTCGGTTCCAGCCAGTTCGGCGTGTAGTCGTCGCCGTAGCCGAGGTAGGCACCCGCTCCGACCCGAACCTCTTTGTCGATGATGCAACGGTCGATGACTGCACCCGGCCCGATCACCGCGTCGGTCATGATGATGGAGTCGCGCACGACGGCTCCCTCGTGCACCACCACGCCGGGCGAGAGCACCGAGTGCTCCACCCGGCCGCGGATGATGATGGCGCCGTGGGAGATGAGCGAGCGCGAGACGACCGACCCGTCCATGATTTTGGCCGGCGGCCGCTCCTCGCTGCGGGTGTGGATGCGCCAGTTGGGGTCGTAGAGGTTCAGCGCCGGGACGTCCTCCAGGAGCGCCATGTTCGCCTCCCAGTAGGACTGGATCGTCCCGACATCCTGCCAGTAGCCCTCGAAGCGATACGCGTAGGCCCGCCCGTGATGGATCAGGTAGGGGATGAAGTGGTGCCCGAAGTCGGTCATCTCCTCCGCGTAGGTCGGGCTGCGGAACAGGTCGAGCAGCACGTCCCGCTTGAAGACGTAGATGCCCATCGAGGCCAGGTTGCTCCGCGGCTGCTCGGGCTTCTCCTCGAAGTCGATGATCCGCCCCTCGTCGTCGATCGTCATCAGCCCGAAGCGGGAGGCATCCTCCCACGGAACCGGCTGGACCGCGACGGTCACATCGGCATCCAGGCGGCGGTGCTGCGCCACCATCGGGCGGTAGTCCATGGCGTAGACATGATCGCCGGAGAGGATCAGCACATCCGTGTACGGCTTGCGCGTGACGAAGAAGAGGTTGTGGTAGATGGCGTCGGCCGTCCCACGGTACCAACCGGACTGGGAGCGGCCCAGGTAGGGCTGGAGGATGACGACGCCGCCGTTGCGCTCGCGGTCGAGATCCCACGGGCGGCCGTGGCCGATGTGCTCGTTGAGCGAGTGAGGCCGGTACTGGGTGAGGACGGCGACATCGAAGTAGCCGGAGTTGACGCAGTTGCTCAGCGTGAAGTCGATGATGCGGTACTTTCCCGCGAAGGGAACAGCCGGCTTGGCGCGCTGGCGGGACAGGATGCTCAGGCGCTCGCCCTGACCGCCTGCGAGGATCATCACGGCAACATCTACCATGGCCCGCTCCTATCCCCCAGGTGATTTCGGCGTGCGTCCGCCCGTCCCAGTCGCATCCACTGTAGTGCGCACGCTGCATGCCGGTCAAGCAACACCGGACGGCCCGCACCTCGAGCCGCGCGTTGCATGTGCTATACTCCACCGGATCGCAAACGGCGCGCCGCCCACCGTCGCGCCAATCCGGGGGGAAGTCATGCGGGAACTGTTCCGCCGACAACCGCGCTTCACGGTCGAACCGCAGGGCGAGGACAGCCCGGTCGTACCCGATGATCTCTGGGTCAAGTGCCCACGCTGCCGCGAGCTGACCTACTCGCGTGAGTTCGAGCGCGAGTTGCGGGTCTGCCCACGTTGCAACCACCACTTCCGTCTCACCGCCGCGCAGCGGATCGCGATGCTGACCGACCCGGGCAGCTTTGTTGAGTGGGACGCCGGGCTCGAAGCGGCCGACCCGCTCGGGTTCGCCGCCGGCGGCGAGTCGTACCCCGACAAGGTGGCGACGGCGAAGCGGAAGAGCGGGGCCCGCGAGGCGCTCATCACCGGGTCCGCCCGGTTGGACGGTCGCCCGTTCGCGCTGGCGGTCGCCGAGTTCGGCTTCATGGGCGCCAGCATGGGCTCGGTCTTTGGCGAGAAGCTGGTGCGGGCGATCGAACGGGCCATCGAGCAGGAATTGCCGCTGGTCACGGTCTCCTCATCCGGCGGGGCGCGCATGCAGGAGAGTCCCTTCTCGCTGATGCAGATGGCAAAGACCACAGCCGCGCTGGCGCGGCTGGGCGAGGCCCGGCTGCCGCACATCGCGGTGCTGGTGGACCCGTGCTACGGCGGGGTCACGGCCAGCTACACGACGGTCGCCGACGTCATCATCGCGGAACCTGGCGCCATGATCGGCTTCGCCGGGCCGCGCGTCATCGAGCAGATCACCCGGCAGAAGCTGCCCGAGGGCTTCCAGACGGCCGAGTTCCTGCTGGAGCACGGCATGATCGACCTCATCGCGCCGCGGCGCACCCTACGCGCGAAGATCGCGACCTTGCTCGACCACTACGCACTGGCCCGCCGGCAGCCGGCCCGCCGCACCGCCGGCGCGGCCGCCTCCGCGCAGGAGGCGCCCGATGCCTGAGACTCTCTCGGCCTGGGAGCGCGTGCTCCTGGCCCGGAACCCGGCCCGCCCGCACACCCAGGACTACGTGGCGGACCTGATCTCCGGGTTCGTGGAGCTGCACGGCGACCGGCGCTTCGGCGACGATCCCGCCCTGCTCGGCGGCATTGGCACGTTCCGCGGCCGGGCGGTCGTCGTCGTCGGCCATCGCAAGGGATCCAATACCCAGGAGAACCTGACGCACAACTTCGGCATGCCGCGGCCCGAGGGCTACCGCAAGGCGCTGCGGCTGATGCAGCACGCCGAGAAGTTCGGCATGCCGCTCATCGCCTTCGTCGACACACCGGGCGCCGAGCCGGGGATCGGGTCGGAGGAGCGAGGCCAGGCTGTCGCCATCGCCGAGAACCTACTGGCGCTCGCTTCCCTGCGCGTCCCGACAGTGGCCGTCGTGATCGGCGAAGGGGGTAGCGGCGGCGCGCTCGCCATCAGCGTGGCCGACCGCATCCTGATGCTGGAGAACGCGATCTACGCCGTCGCCTCGCCCGAGGCCTGCGCCGCGATCCTCTGGAAGGACGCGACCAAGGCCCCGGAGGCGGCTGCGACCATGCGCGTCACCGCCGCCGACCTGTACGGCTTCGGTATCGTCGATGAGGTGATCCCCGAGCCGGTCCCGGCTCACGAGCAGCCGACGCAGACCATCCAGCGGGTGGGTGACGCCATTGAACGCCACCTCAGCGAGTTGGAGGCGATGGTGCAGGACGGTGACGCCGGCCTCGACGCGCTCCTCGCCGCCCGCTACCAGAAGTACCGCCGGATCGGCCGCTGGGTCGAAGAGACCGACCCGACCCGCCACCCCAACGGCCCGGTCCCGTCCCACACTGCCGACTAATCCCACTCGCCAACGACGCGCAGACGTTCCCGACACGGTTCGATCCGAATGACCGGCATCCCGTCGGAACCGACGGGAAGGCCGTCCGGTGACACGAGAGCCGGGCGTCGACCGGGTCAATCCCCCGCGCGCGGCGGGGCGAATGTCACCGGCCGGATCGGCTTGAGCCCGGCCTCGATGTCCGCCCGGTGCGGCTCAAGGAACGGCGGCAGGGCCAGCCGCTCGCCGAGGTGCTCCGGATCCTCATCGGTGGCGAACCCTGGGCCGTCGGTCGCGATCTCGAAGAGCACCCCGCCCGGCTCCCGGAAGTAGATCGACTTGAAGTAGTAGCGGTCGATGACCGGCGTCACCCCGATGCCAAGCTGCGCGAGCCGCCGCTGCCAGGCGGCATGCTCCTCGTTGTTGGGTGTACGGAACGCCACGTGATGCACCCCGCCCGCGCCGGCACGCGGGCTGAAGCGAAGGTCGGGCCGCACGACGACGCGCACCAGTGCGCCGGGACCACCGGGCCCGGTCTCATAGGTCACGCTCTGAAACTCACTGTTCCGCTCGTCGGCGACCTGCCGGAAGCCGAGCACCTCGGTCAGGATGAAGGCGGTCGGCGCCAGCTCGCGCACGGTCAGGGTCACCTCCGCGAGCCCGCGGATGCCGTATTCAGCAGGCACCGGCGACCGGTCCCATGGGATCCCAGGCTCCACTCGCGGAGTCGCCTCGCCCGCGGTGTCGTCCATCAGCTCCAGACGCTGCCCCTCGGGGTCCTGGAACGGCAGGACCGCCCGGCCCAGTCGCTCGCCGATCTCCCCCCGCTGGACGCCGTAGGCATCGAGACGCTGCGCCCACCACTCGATCGCGGCTCGCCCCGGGACCCGGAAGCTGGTGGTCGAGATCTGGCCGCTGCCCTCCTGGTTCGCGCCGACCATTTCCCAGTCGAAGAATGTCATCTCCGTCCCCGGCCGGCCCAGCTCGTCACCGTAGAAGAGGTGGTAGGCCGAGACGTCGTCCTGGTTGACGGTCTTCTTCACCAGCCGGAGCCCAAGGACCTCGGTGTAGAAGGCGACGTTCTCCGATGCGCGGCTCGTGACCGCCGTGACGTGGTGGAGTCCGCCCAGGTTCATCGCGTGCTCTCCTCTTCCGTCCATCGGGTTGCCAGCCACGCGGCAGCCTCGCGCACGTCGTCCTGCGTCAGCCCGTGGCCGGTGTCGTGCCAGCGCAGCGCGACGCTCGCGCCGCTTTCGCGCAGCAGCGCGGCCAGCCGCTCGACATCGTCGTTCGGGATCAGGGGATCGAATCGGGCCGCACCCAGCAACACCGGTGTGCCCGTGAGGTCCGGCAGCGGTTCCGGTTCCAGCGGGACCATGGCCCGCCACAGCACCGCGCCCGCCAGCAGACCGGGGCGCAACAGGAGCAGGCTCGCCGCGATGTTGGCGCCGTTGGAGTAACCCACGGCCACGACGGGGCGATCGGCGACGCCGTGGCGTTCAACGGCGGCCTGAACGAAGTCCGCCAGCGCGTGGGTTCGCTGGACCAGATCCTCGACGTCGAAGACGCCGGGCGCCAACCGGCGGAAGAACCGGGGTGCGCCGTGCTCGCTCACCGTTCCACGCGGGCTCAGCAGGGGTGCACCTGGGAGCAGCAGCTCACCCAGTGGGAGCAGATCCGCCTCGTCGCCGCCCGTCCCGTGGAGCAGCAGCAGAGCCGGACGGCTCGCCGCCGACTGCCCCGCACCTGTCGCGGGCACGAAGCGATAGCGATGTCCCAGCAGCTCGGACGAATCCTGCATGCTCACTCCCTGCTCAGCATGGCGGTTCGTTCTTGCCAGCGTACCACGCTTGCACCGCGTCGGCCATCGTCTAGCGGCTCACACAAACACACCCCCACGCCGAGCGCGCCGCCGGCCGGCGTGGGGGCGGGTGCAGTCAGGCGTCGCTACGATCGCGGGCGAGCCTGGGCCTCGATCTGCTGCGCGCCCGTGCCGCTCTGGACGGGGATCCTGCGCGCGCGGGCCTCCTCGGCCTTGGGCAGGCGCAGGGTCAGTACCCCATGCTCCAGCGTGGCCTGAGCCTGATCGGCCTTGACGTCGGTCGGCAGCGTGATCGTGCGCTCGAACCTCCCGTAGCGGCGCTCGCGCACCAGCCAGGTGCCGCGGTCGCGGCTCTCTTCCGGACCTTCTTCCTGCTCGTACTCTTCTCGCGTCTCGCCGCTGATCTGGAGGGTGTTGCCGGTGATCTGGATGGAGACGTCGTCGGGCCGCACACCCGGCATCGTCGCCTTCACGATGTACGCGTCGTCGGTCTCACGCACATCGAGCGGCATCCCCATCCCCATGCTGCCCGAGCGCAGCATCGACGTCGCCGGCCGCACGAAGCTCTCACGGAGGAGCTGGTCCATCGCCTCGCGGAGCGACATCATCTCACTCCACGGATCCCATCGGGTGATGCTCATTCCACCGTCTCCCTCCCTAGGAAAACCGTCGCATCGAGTCGGCGCGAGACGGCACCGGCGTAAGACCGGTCAGCACGCAATGTCCATGCCGGTGTCGGGAGGCTGAGTGGGGGCGATCGGCGCGGTCAGCGGCCGATCAGGCCGAGTGCCTCGATGAGCCCGCGGTAGCGATCGCGCGTGCCGAAGCGTTCCTGGAGGTAGCGGTGGACGTGGACCAGGCGGTCCGAGGTGAAGATGCCGCGATAGAGGCCCCCCTCGACGATGGGGATGGCTGTCCGGCCCGTGGCGAGCATGCGGCGGTGGACGTCGTAGACGGAGCTGTCCACGTCCATGGCGGTAACGTCGCGGTCCATCACATCGGCCACGCGGAGGCTGTTGCCCTGGTGGAGGCGGGCCAGCACCTCATCGCGCCAGAGCATCCCGACCACGACGCCCCCGTCGGTTACCGCCAGGTCGCGCGGCCCGCCCAGGACGGCATGGCTCAGCGGCGAATCGGGCGAGACGCCGCCGGAGTCCCAAAGGGCGAACTGCCCCACCGGGAGTGAGCGCAGCGCCGCCTCGACGTAGATCATGCGGGACTCCACGAAGGCCGCCAACATGATGAAGATGGAAACCAGCGGGAGGGCAACATCACGGGTGTAGAACCCGGCGACGATCAGTGCCAGCGCCAGGAACTGGCCCAAGAACACGGCGACGCGCGTGGCCAGCACCCGGTTAGATACCCCGGTGAGTAGCGCGCGGAAGATCCGGCCGCCATCCATCGGGAAGGCCGGCAGCAGGTTGAAAGCCGCCAGCATCAGGTTGGCGATCCAGAGGTGAATCACGAAGCTCGCGCCGTCGATCCCCTGGATCAAGAGGAGGAATCCGTAGGCGTCGCGGACGCCACTCGCGAGCGCGATCGCCAGCACCAGCGGCAGCAGCCCGGCTGCGACGATCAGGTTGAGGATCGGGCCCGCCAGCGCCACGGTCGCTTCGCGCCGGGGCGTCATCGGCACCTGCTCGATGCGCGCCACCCCGCCGATGGGCAGCAGGGTGATGTCGTGCACCGTCAGGCCATAGCGGAGCGCAACGAAGCTGTGGGCCAGCTCGTGACCGACGACGCAGACGAAGATCGCGGTCAGGATGAACACGCCGAAGAGGACACCCAGCAGCCCGTTGTCGGGGGCGATTCCCCAGTAGTAGGTCACCCAGAGCAGCGCGAGGAGGAAGCTTGGGTGCACCTTGATCTCGATGCCCCGGATCGTAGCGATCCGCAGCCCTCTCCCCACGGTTTTCCACTCCCTAACCGGTACCCTGCGGCTCGGAGCAGCCTGCGGCGTCCTGGTGACACGCGCTACCGTGTATGAGCCGACCGGCACGAGCCACGCACGATAATAGCAGGAAGGCGGCTCTAGTGCACCATCCGGCCTTCCAGCGCGACCTGCTGTGGCACGGTGCCTGCGTAAAGCGGGGTATCAACCCCGTCAGGTCGCACCAACCACCAGCCCCTCGGTTTGTCCCCGGCGCGACCGCGGAGTGCGGTTTTCTCGCAAGATCCTTGCCAACGCTTCAACCGCCCCCTATACTGGGGTGACAGGACGGGCACGCCCTCGTGTCCACCGGCGTCGGTGGTTCTCCGGAGTCCCGCCTCAACGTTGTACGACCCGGCCGTCCCGCCAGACGCACGGTACGGGAGACCTACGAAGGTCAAGGAGGGTATGCATGCCGGGTATGGATGTCTCGATGGATCTCAGCCCCGAAATGCGGGTCTGGATCTCCCCCAGCCTCATCGAGGCCAACTACATCCTCAGCCTCTCACGAATGGAGCTTCAGGAAGTCATCAAGCAGGAGCTGGAGGCCAACCCGGCACTGGAGATGGAGGAACGGGAGATCTGCCCCATTTGCGGCGGCGTGATCGAGGGCGGCTTTTGCCCCACCTGCCTCATCGACCAGCGGGAGCAGCACCCCGAGGAGCCGTTCGAGGACTATCCCGAGCAGCTCTACACCGCGGTCTCGCGCGAGCGGGATGACTCGGACGACTTCGACCCTATGACGCTGGTGGCCTCGGAGCAAACCCTCCAGGAGCAGATCCTCTCCGACGTCGCCACCCTCTGCCAGAACGGGGATCTGAGCGTCGCCGAGTACCTGATCAACTCCCTTGACGAGCGCGGGTTCATCGATGTCGACCTGGATGACGTCGCCGCTCGCTTCGGCCGCCCGCGGGAGTATGTCGATCGGGTGATCGGGTACATCCAGTCGGTGGCACCGATCGGGGTCGGTGCACGCGACCTGCGCGAGTGCCTGCTCATCCAACTGCGCTATCTCAAGGACATCGGGGTCGAGGTGCCCCCGTATGTCGAGCCGATCCTGCGTGACTACCTGGAGCAGTTTGGCGCCCACAAGTTCGGCTTCATCGCCAAGGAGCTGGGGATCACCAACGAGCAGGTCGAGGAAGCGCGGGACTTCATCCGCGCCCACCTCAACCCCTACCCGCTGCAGAGCCAGGAGGCGCGCTACTGGAAGACGCCGCTCCGCTCCCCTTACGTCGCGCCCGATGTCGTTGTCAGCCTGCGCGACGGCGAGCTGGCGGTGGAGGTCGTGGACACGCGGCACTTCCACCTGCGGATGAACCCGATGTATGCCCAGATCGCTCGCGAGATCGGTCGCAGCCGCACCCGCGGGGACTACAACGACACCGAGCGCCAGCACGTCCGCGAGTTCGTCAACCGTGCCAAGCTCTTCATCTCCAACATCAACCAGCGCCGGGAGACGCTCTACAAGATCTCCCGGTGCATCGTCGAGCTGCAGGAGGACTTCCTGCGCGGCGGCGTGCGCGAACTGCGCCCGCTGACCCGGGCCGTCGTCGCCCAGCAGGTCGGGGTACACGAGTCGACCGTCAGCCGGGCCACCGCCAACAAGTTCGTCATGCTCCCCAACCGCAAGGTGATCCCGTTCAGCGACTTCTTCACGCCGTCGCTGAGCGTCAAGGACATCATCAAGGAGATGATCGAGCGGGAGAACCAGCCGCTGACCGACCGGCGCATCTGCGACCTGTTGAGCAAGCAGGGCATCCGCATCGCCCGCCGCACCGTCGCCAAGTACCGCGCCGAGCTGGGCATCCTCCCAAGCACCATGCGGTAAGCGAAAGAGCCGAGCCCCCTCTCCCCGATCGCGGGAGAGGGGGCTCGTCGATGTGTCCGGCCGGCGCCCGTCAGGCCAGGCATAGCCGGGCGTGACGGCCCGACCCCTAGACTACCGACACCACCGGCCCGCTCACCTCGGCATGCAGCCGGAGCAGCGCCGGGATGGTCTCGGGCGGGCGGCGCCCCAGGCCGCACTCCGTGGCGACACCGAAGGCGGGAACCGCGCGCCGGGCCGCCTCGATGCGGTGCCGGGTTCCCTCGACACCGTCGGTGTCGTGGACCAGGCCCAGATACAGCTCCGTCTCGGGGTCGAGCTGCAAGTCGCGCAGCGGGGCGAAGTAGGCGTCGTCGCTACGGTCGGCCGGCACCGGCAGGTGAAGCCAGGTGATCGGCCGCTGCACCCCGGCGGCGATGCGATTGGCGAGGTCGGTCAGGAGCCGGGTGTCTTCCGGCTGCTTGAAGTGCCGGTGACCGGCATCGCCGTAGCAGAGGTGGTAGCCCAGCTCGACGTCGGTCGGGATGTAGTCACCGATACGGACCAGCCGCTCGACGATCGCCTCGCGCGGGTTATCGAAGGCGGACGGAAACGTCTGCTCCAGGATGCCGACTTCGACGGCCACATCCCACTGGATCGCCAGGTCATCGCGCGGGATCGCCTCGAGGATCTCGTCGACTTCGGCCAGCAGCCGTGCCTCGTAGGCCGGCTCGATTGCGGCCTGCGACTCGGGCTGCACGTAGGCGGCGACCGACGCCAGGGGCGTCGGCAGCGACACCTGGAAGCGAACGTGCGCCGGGATCGTCCCGGCCGCCTTGAGCTGCGTGAAGGTCTCGTACGACGCCCTCGCCGCGTCGGCGTAGCCCAGGTTGTCGAACCGGATCGCAGACGTGTCCGCCCCGTCCCGGAGTCGGAACTTCGGCACGGGCAAGTAGGCGTCAGGGTTCGGTGGGACCACCTCGAGTTGCGGCACCCTGGCCAGCACGTCGTACTGCCACCCGATCCAGTTGCTGCGCACGCCGGTTTCCCCGTCCGGGATGCGGCGCAGGCGGTCACCGAGGATGTCCGCGGCAGTCTGGAAAACCTCGGTGGCATTGGCCAGCGGGACGCTCCCGACAAGCAGTGCTCCCCGTGGTGCCCCGTCTTGACCGGTCATGATCCGCTCCTTCCATACGGTCGTCAGGCGATCCGCCCCGCACCGTGCGGGCGGCACGCTCGCCTTCCCACTCCACTGCTTGTGACTGATCCGGTGCGATTGGCCGGGGACGAGAAGAGCCCGTCCCCGATTGCTGGGGACGGGCTCGCCAACCCGTGGTACCACCCCGCTTCGCCCGCGCCTCGCGACGCGGACCTCGGTGGGTGCACATGCACCCCGACCTGGATAACGGCGGTCAACCCGGCGGAACCTACTGCGGGCGCATACCCGGTTCAGCCCGCGGCTCGGAGGTCATCTTCGGCGAGGGCCCGTGTGCCGCCTTCCACCGGCGCGGCTCGCTGAGACCGTGGCGCCTCGCGTACTCTCCTCGTCATCGCCTGTGCGCTCGGCCGTGGGGCAACAAAAAACCTCCACGGCATCGGTGGAGGATCACAGACTGTTCGCTCATCGTGCGGACGCTGTCCGCCGGCATTGGCACCTGGCGCGGTACGCGCTGGTTGCCGGGCTTCGCAGGGCCGTTCCCTCCACCACTCTGGATGAGCAGAGCGTTATTCAGTTGTGGGTCGGATACTACGCTCGTCCGTCGCGGATGTCAATAGGCGTGGGGTGCGTTCCCACATCGTGCCTCTCGGTTCCCGAGAGGATGCTGGAGCGTGCGGGGCGTGGGACAACCCATCGGCCCGGCCATCACGGACTCAGCGAAACCCTGACCGTCAATCCTGGCCGCATGATGGCCGTCAGATGGCACTGGAGCACAGAGCTTGGGTACTCCCAGCCACCACCGTAGTCCGCGCGCTGTCATTCTGAGCGGAGCCGTTCGACGCGAGGGCGCCGGCCGGCTTCGCTCAGGATGACAGCGCGAGGGGAGCGCACTGCTGGCGGAACTACCGGGTTCATTCGCCAGCGTTCATGAGACGGTGAGAACGCCGTAATCCGGGTATACTCTGGGACGGCCCGTTTCCGGCCGAGCAGGGAAGGAGAGACGATGTCCGGGTCGCCAAATGCGCGCAGTATCCTCGCCGTCGAGCAGTTTGACCGACCCTTCCTCGAACAGCTCTTCGCGCGCGCCGACGAGATGCGCGTGATTGTGGCCGCCGGCGGCTCCAACCGGCTCAGCGGCCGGATCATGGCGACCCTTTTCTTCGAGCCGAGCACGCGCACGCGCCTGAGCTTCGAGTCGGCGATGATCCGGCTCGGCGGGCAGGTGCTCTCGGCCGAGTACGCGCGGGAGACCTCCTCCGCGGCCAAGGGGGAGACCATCGAAGACACCGCGCGCATCGTCGAGTCGTATGCCGACGTCATCGTCATCCGCCACCCCGAGGCCGGCTCCGCGGCCCGCGCAGCGTCCGTGATCAACATCCCGGTCATTAACGCCGGCGATGGGCCGCACGAGCACCCGACCCAGGCGCTGCTCGACCTCTACACCATCCGCTCGGAGCTCGGCCGGATCGACAATCTGCGCATCGCCCTTGTCGGCGATCTCAAGTACGGCCGCGCCGCCCGCTCGCTCGCGCTCATCCTGGCGCAGTGCCAGGGGATTGAGTTGACCTTCGTCTCTCCGCCGAACGTCCGCATGGGCGAGGACGTCACCGCCGCGCTGGCGGCCGCCGGAGTCCGCTTCCGCGAGGAAAGCGACCTGTCACGGGTCCTGCCCGACGTCGACGTCGTCTACCAGACCCGCATCCAGCACGAGCGCTTCACGTCGGAGGAAGAGTACGAGGCCGCGCGAGGCCTCTACATCATCGACACGGCAAGCCTCGGCCTGATGCAACCGAACGCGATCCTGATGCACCCGCTGCCCCGCGTGGACGAGATCGCCCCCGAGGTCGATCGCGACCCGCGCGCCGCCTACTTCCGGCAGGCGCAGAACGGCGTCTATATCCGCATGGCCCTGCTCGACATGCTGTTGGGGTAGCTGACAGCGCGGATTACGCGACTCCCATGCGCGCAACCCGGCCGCGAGAGCGCGATCCGCGCCCCGCCCGACGCGCTACGCCCCTGCCTGCTCCTCGGCCACGACGTTGTCGCGGGTGAGGCACAGCCGGGCGATACGAAGGCCGTCGAGCACATCCACACGGAAGGTCGCATCGCCCACCCGCACCGTGTCGCCGACCTCCGGCTTGCGGCCGAGCTGGCCGAAGACGTACCCGCCGATGGTGTCGAAGTTCGGGTCGTGGATGTCGAGGCCGAAGCGCTCGTTGACCTCCTCGATCAGCATGAGCCCGTTGATGCGCACCGACCCGTCCGGCAGCACCTCGACCTCCTGCTCCGGCCGCTCGAACTCGTCCTGCAACTCGCCGACGATGCGCTCGACCAGGTCCTCCATCGTGATCAACCCCGCGGTGCCGCCGTATTCGTCGATGACGATGGCGATGTGTGTCCGCCGCTGCTTCATCAGCGCCAGCACCTGATCGATCGGCAGGCTGTCCGGCACCGTCATCGCCTCGCGGGTGATCGCGCGGATGGAGAACCCGTCCGTCTTCCCGGCGGCGAGGATCGGGAAGAGATCCTTGCTGTGGACGATGCCGACGATGTCGTCGAGCGTCTGATCGTAGACCGGGTAACGCGACCGGCGTTCCCGCGCGATGACCTCGATCAACTCCGGCAGCGTGATATCGACCGGCACCGCGACCATCTCTGTCCGCGGCACCATCACCTGCCCGGCGTCCAGGTCGGCAAAGGTGAGGAGCCGGTGGATCATCTCCTGCTCGCTCGTTTCGAGCTGCCCGCCGCGGGCGCTCGCCTCAACGAGCATCTCCAGCTCCTCCACCGTGTAGACCAGGTGGCTCTCGCTCTGGTAGCGCAGGCCGAACGGGCGAAGCAGCCACTCGGTCGCCCAGTAGATCACCGCAATCGCCGGACGGAAGATGGACGACATGAACTGGGTGATCTGGGCGGTGAGCAGGATGGTGCCTTCGGCGCGCTGGATGGCGATCATCTTGGGCACCTGCTCCCCCAGGATGATGTGGAGGAAGGTGATCAGGATAAACGCGGTCGCCACCGCGGCACTGTGCGAGGCGATGCCTTGCCAGCTACCGGGCAACATGGCGAAGAGACGGGCGAAGAGCCGCGCGAACGCCGGCTCACCCAGCCAACCGAGCCCCAGGCTGGCGACCGTAATCCCGATCTGGGCTGCGGAGATGAACCGGTTGGGGTCGTCCATGGCCCGCAGCACCGCGCGGGCCAGCCGGTTCCCCTCCGCTGCCATCTGTTCGATGCGGGTACGGCGGGCCGAAACCAGCGCGAACTCCGCCGCGACGAAGATGCCATTCGCGAGGATCAGGAGGAAGACAGAGCCAAGGAGGAGCCACTGCTCCAGACCGAGCACGCCTACTGACACTCCCCACGTAGTCTCACGCTACATCCATACATATGTATCCGCATGTATCCGCAGCGTCAGTCTACGTGGTTTGCCCTTCTCTGACTAGAGCTCGGCGTACGCGGCCAGCCGGTCGGCCGCGCGCCGCCGCAGCTTGCGGAGTGCCTCGCTCTCGATCTGGCGCACACGCTCCCGGCTGATGTCGAGCTGCTGGCCCACTTCCGACAGCGTGTGCGGCGAGCCGTTGCCCAGCCCAAACCGAAGCTGCAACACCAGCCGCTCGCGCGGCGTCAGTTCCTCCAGCACCTCGGCCACATCACGCTGGAGCAGCGTCTCGACCGCCTCCTCCTCCGGAGAGCGCGCCACCTCATCGGCGATGAGATCGGCAAGGGTGCCTTCCTCGTCCTCACCGATCGGCTTCTCCAGCGAGATCGTGCGCTGGGCGGCGCGGATGAATTGCTCGACCTTCTCCGGCGGAACGCTCATCGCCTCGGCCACCTCTTCGGCCCGCGGCGGGCGGCCAAGCTCCTGCGTGAGCTGCATCACGGTCCGGCGATAGCGGGTGATGCTGTCGATCATGTGGACCGGCAGCCGGATAGTGCGGCCCTGATCGGCGATGGCACGGGTGATTGCCTGGCGGATCCACCAGGTCGCGTACGTGCTGAAGCGGTAGCCCCGGCGCCAGTCGTACTTCTGGACCGCGCGGATCAGGCCGAGGTTGCCCTCCTGGATCAGGTCCAGCAACGAGAGCCCACGGCCCACGTAGCGCTTGGCGATGCTGACCACGAGCCGCAGGTTCGAGCGGACGAAGCGCTGAAGCGCCTCGACGTCGCCCTCCTCAATGCGCTTGGCCAGCTCCACCTCTTCCTCCGCCGTGAGCAGCGGCGCCTGCGCGATGTCGCGGAGGTAGAGACGGATCGGATCGGTCGCGAGGGTGGGGTCGTGCTGCAGCAGCTCATCCCAATCCTCGTCGAGAGCCGCCGCGTCGTCCTCCACCTCGACCAGCGCGCGCGAGGACTCCTCGTCCGCGAGAGCCTCCACGTCCAGCTCGTCGGCATCCAATAGAGGCTCCGGCTCGGCCTCCTCTTGGTACTCGTCTTCGTCCGGTCGTCGATCCCTATCCATCACCATCCGCTACGTCCTTCTAGAAGCAGTCAGGGAAGACACTGGACCGACTGCCGCATACGATGCGGTACACTCTGCCTGCGGGTCACAGTCGGCTTCCCTGACATTGCGCCGCTCGCCCCCTCCGTGGCTCCACCCGTCGGCGCATGCAATCGTCGGCACGCAAGAACAATTCCAACTCCGGCGTCGAACCCGCCTGCCCCGGTATACTTGACCATCAGGTCAGCATGGATGCATCGCCGCGGGTCCGTGGCGGTGCCAGGAGCGGCAGCGTCCCATGATACCAACTCACCTCGCCATCCGAAACTTCATGTCCTATCGCGAGCCGGTCGAAATCGACTTCCGCGGCATCCGCGTCGCCTGCCTGTCAGGCGACAACGGCGCCGGTAAGTCCGCCCTGCTCGACGCCATCACTTGGGCGCTCTGGGGCAAGGCGCGCGTCAACAGCGACCGGGACCTCATCTCCATCGGTGCCCCGGACATGGAGGTCACCTTCGGCTTCATCCTGGGTGAACAGGAGTTCCGTGTCACCCGGCGCCGTCGCGCCCGCGCGACCAGCTCGGCCACCCTGGAGCTCGAAGCCATCGAGGGCGACCGCTGCCGGTCTCTCACCGGCGCCAGTCTCCGCGAGACCCAGCAGACGATCGACCGCCTGCTGCGGATGGACTACGAGACGTTCATCAACTCGGCCTTCATCCTGCAGGGCCGGGCCGACGAGTTCACCACCAAGACCCCCCAGCAGCGCAAACAGGTCCTCGCGGAAATCCTCAACCTGAACGACTACGACCGCTACGAAGAGGCCGCGCGCCAGGCATTCCGCGAGCGCGACCGGCGCCTGCGCGAGATCGACCTGCACCTGGCCGAACTCGACAAGCGGCTCGCCGACCTGCCCCGCTACCGGGAAGAGGTCGAGTCGCTCGGTCAGGAACTCCTGAAGCTGACCGACCAGGCCGACGATCTCCGGCAGCGGCTCAACGCCGTGCAGGAGCGCGTCCGGTCACTAGAGTTTACCGCGAGTCAACGCGAGAGCGTAAGGCGGCGCAAGGTCGAATTGGATGTCGCTATCGCCGATCTCGAGCGCCGCCGCGCCGCACTTCACGAGCAGATCGCCGCCCACCGCGCCGTGCTCGCCCGCAGGGATGCGATCGAGGCCGGATACCGCGAACTGACCGAGCTGCGCCAGCGCGAGGCGGAACTGACCGACCGGCTGTCGGCCCGCCAGGAGCTGATCGAGCGCCGCCGCGCCATCGAGCAGGCGATCCAGCAGGCCACCCACCGGCTCGAGACGGAGATCCACTCGGTCACCTGCCAGATCGACGAGCGCCGCCTGCAACTCAAGGAGCTGCCGGACGTCGTCGCCCGGCTGGACGCCGTCAACGCCGAACTTGCAGAACTGGCCGGCGTCGCCGACGCGATCGCCCAGGAGCACGCGGCGCAGGCCGCCCGCGAGGCGCGACGCGGTGAGCTCCAGGCCGAAAACAAGCGCTTACGGGCCGATATGGAGGAGATCAAGGCCCGGCTCGACCAGATCGAAGGCGCCGGTGCGCTCTGCCCCGTCTGCCGCCGCGAGCTAGGCGAGGACGAGCGCGAGCGACTGCGCGCCGAGTACACCGCGGAAGGCAAAGCGCTCGGCGACCAGTTCCGCGCCAACGCCGCGGCCATCAAGCAACTCCAGGCCGAAGCCGCCGAAGCGGCCGCGAGAATCGAGCACCTGGAACGCCAGCGAGCGCGCGCCGACAAGCTGGAGCGCACCGCCGCCGCGCTCCGCGAGCGGCACGAGCGTCTCACCCGCGCTCAGGCGGAAACGGAGCAACTCGAAGCCCTGCTCGCCGGGCTCCGCGACCGGCTGGCCTGCGGTGCCCCCGGCGCCGAGCATCGCCCTGCCCTCGCCGAGGTGGAACAGGCACTCGCCGACCTCCCCTACGACCGCGAGGAGCACCAAGCAATCAGGGCACGCATCGCCGCGCTGCGCGGCATCGAGGAGGAGCGGCGCCAGCTCGACGTGGCACAGACCGCGCTCGAACGCGACGAGGCCCAGATCGAAACGCTCACGCTCCAGATCACCCAGCACCAGGCGGAGCGAGCCGCCGCCGAGGCGGAGGAAGCCGAACTCAGCGAGCAGCTCACCCAACTGAATCCCTTGCGCGCCGAGCGCGACGCGCTCCAGGCGGAACTGGAAGCGCTGGAGGCGTGTCGTGGCGAGACGCAGGCACGGCTCGGCGCCGCTCAGCAGCGGCTCGACGACTGCCTGCGCCTGCAGGACCTCCGCGAGGAGCGCATCGCCGAGCGCCGCCAGGTGGCCGAAGAGAAGATGATCTACGACGAGCTGACCCTGGCGTTCGGCAAGCGCGGCATCCAGGCGATGATCATCGAGAACGTCATCCCGGAGCTCCAAGACGAGGCCAACGCCATCCTCGACAAGATGCCCGGCAACACCATGCGCGTGGAGTTCCGCACCCAAAAGCAGACGGTGCGGGGCGACAACACGATCGAAACCCTCGACATCGTGATCGGCGACGAGGCCGGACGCCGTCCCTACGAGCTCTACAGCGGCGGCGAGGCCTTCCGCGCCAACTTCGCCATCCGGGTCGCACTCAGCACCCTGCTCGCCCGCCGCGCCGGCACCCGCCTCCAGACACTGGTCATCGACGAGGGCTTCGGCACCCAGGACAGCCAGGGTCGCGACGGACTAATCGAGGCCATCCGCGCCATCGAGCGCGACTTCCAGACGATCCTGGTTATCACCCATCTTTCGGAGCTCAAGGAGATGTTCCCCACCCGCATCGAGGTCCGAAAAACCCCCACCGGCTCCCAGGTCCGCGTGGCGTAGCGGCCGCGGGGGCGGGTGTTGGCCGTGTTCGGTGTGGTGAAGAGGCGCAACGTGGGCGGCGCGTGCCCGGGGCTGATGGAGTTTGACGAAATACCGTGATACACCGGAGATCTCCCTGTCGCCCGGCCGCTGTCATCCTGAGCTGAGCCGGCCGGCGCTCCCGCGCCGGGCGGCGGAGCGAAGGATGACACGCGGGGAGTCGCGGACGGCTGGCGGGTGTACCAGGATAAGTCGTCAAAGGTCATGAGCCGGCAAAGGACGGTGAGCCGACCGGGTGCTGGGAGGATCCCAACGCTGCGGAATGTGCCCGGGGCTAAAGCCGCCGGGCTAAGAAACAAAGCCCACTGAAGGGGCTAGGGACGCGGCGCCCGGCGAGATGCCGGATCCGATCCACCCGTGCGTGGCCATCGCAGCCCCTTCAGTGGGCTTTCCCATATTCAGCGGAGTTTCACAACTGATTCGGATAATGCTCGCCGGGGAGATCGGCGCTTGCGCCGTGCTCAGCGCGGCGTTCTTCCGGGTCGTGTCACACCTCGCAGCGTCTTGTGACTGAGTTGTCCGATTTAGTTTAGTAATGAAACGCCATTAGCCCCGGGCACATTCCGACCGGTGGACACCGTGTCATGCGGCGGTGCGCCCTCCTCATCCCGACCGGCATCAGCAATCATTCGGCGTCAGTCCGGCAGCCGCGGCCGGAGACAAGGTGATTTCGTCAACCTCCATAACCCGTCGGGTCCCGCTTCCTCCGCCGGGTCTCGCTGACGCGGTGTGGTAGATCGCCTCAGGCCCGAAGACGACGATCCTCGGGGTCGTCCATGCGATCCGCCTCCGCGGCGGCCTCACGGAGCTGGCGGCCAACACCATCGAGGTCAGCGAGGAATGCGCCGACCGCTCGGTCGATGGCCAGCTCCCGTGCTGCTTGCCACCGCGCGCGGACCAGTGACCCAAACACGATGCCCGCAGTGAGCGGCGCCGCTACGTGCACCAGCAGCCGGTCTGTCTGCCACCAAGCGATGAAGAATGCTGCGGCAACGAGAGCTACCACCAGTGCCACGCGGAGCCACGGGTTCCCGATCTGTGGCACAAGCGGGCGAACCGCACGCAAGTTTCCCAGCGTCGCCCGAAAGCGAGCGGCCACCTCCGGATGTGTGCCCGCGAGTTTCGCGAGCCAGGCCCCGTTGTAGTGGCTGGGTCGATTCCACTTGGCGACCTCGCGCTGCAGGATCTCGTCGAGCGCCGCTACGTCAAGCAGCGGGCGACCAACCAGGGCGCGGCGCGCGTGTGTCTCGACGCTGTCGACGAGCGTAACCCACTGTTCCTGGAACTGCGACTCCCAACTCACGCGAGCGCCTCCCGTGCGGCTTCCGCGATAGCCCGTCTCAGCATCTCTATCCTGGTCACCAGCCGCTCGGCCTCGATAACGGCCGCCGTCGCCTCCTGGACCGCAGCCGATGGGTCATGGCAAACGTCCGTGGACGCAGCCGCGGCGAGGAGTTCATCCACCACGTCGAGGTGATGCCGTACGTCCGCCACCAACCGTGGGAGCAACGCTTCCGCCGTCTGCCGCACGGCCTTCTCAAGCTGCTCACGGCTCATGCTGGGGCTGTACAGCCAGTTGCAAAGCCATCGGCTCAGCGTCGCGCTCATCCCCGATCCGGCCGCCACGCCGGTATACACATGGTAGGCCGCGACTGACTCACGTAGCGCCCGCGACTGGTCCAGCATGTGTTCCACCGCCTCCTCCGCGGTCACCGCGAACCATAGGGTAGGGGCAGTTAACTCAAGCGGCGCAAGGCTCCCCGCAACCCGGGCGGTCACACGATCGTGGACAGCCTTGAGCGGCCCGTGGAAGCACACCGTCAGCCGTTTCGGCCATGCCCGGTCGGCATCGACGAGTTCAACCGCGCTCCGCGCCGCGTCGTCGACGAACGGCTCGACGAGGCCGTGAATCTCACTCCGCAGCCGCCGCAGCGCCATGTGGGCTTCTCGTATCGCCTGGCGCCGATGGCGCCGCTCCCGGTCTCGGGCTGACTCCTCGTCCGCAACCACGGCCGCTCTCTTGGCTTCGTTTTCAGCCAAGGCTGTACTAGCGGCGTCGTGGGCCGATGTGATGCGAGACTCCGCCCAGGCGAGGCGGGAGAGTACGGCAATCCGCTCACCTGCTGCTCCGGTCAACAAGGTACCCAGGTACCGCTCGAACGCCCGGAACCCGGGGTCGGGTGCACCGGCCAACGCGGCGCGCGCATCACACGCGAAAATGGCGGGGTTCCCTACGAGGCAGTTCCCCAGCCCGCCCAGCACATCGCGGGCGCGCTGGAGAATCTCCGACCGATCTTTTTCGTCGACAAGCCCGAGCCGGTTGATCACGAAGATGACATTCCCGCGCAGGCGGGCGTTCAAGGTGTGCGCCATCGCCTGCTCGGACTCGGACAGGAGCTTGTCGGCAGCAAGCACGAGCACCGCGAGGTCGGCGCACTCGATCTCGCCCAGCGTGCGCTCGGTGAGCGCGGGGGTATCCTGGAGTCCAGGCGTGTCCACCAGAGTCCAACCCGCCTGCAACGCGGGCACGGGAACGCCAATGCGGACCTCACCGATCCTCGGCGGTGGGACCGCGATCGAGGTAGTGACATCGAGGAGGATGTAGCGTGCAAGCTCATCCGGCCAGACTCGAGCCTCCTCTGTTCCACGCCCGTGATCTCGTACCACGGTGGCCGTCAGACGCTCCGCGTAGCCCACTCGTACCGGGACACCAGTGGCGCGGTTGGCGCGGACCGGGAGGATGGGCGCGCCCAACAGCGCATTGATAAGCGTCGACTTGCCCGTTTTCAGAACCCCTACGAAGACGACGCGACGCTCTTTTCTCAAGATGGTGCTCTCAAGCTCCCGGCAGAGGCCCATCAGCGGCGGGAAGTCGGCATGACTCCGGAGCCGACGTGTGATCCGGACCAAACGGCCGGTGTCTGCTCCCTGGGAACCCGTATCCGTTAGCCTCTCTGTCGGCATGGCGCTCATTCGTCGGCGACGGTGAGTCCGGTTTTGGCACCGGCGGCACCGAGCCGCTTACCCACCCCCGCGGCCACCACCTCACGGGGATCCTCCTGCGCACCGGTAGCAGCGTCCAACACCGTGTCCACCAAAACGTCAACCCGCTGGCCGATCGCCCGCAGCCGCGCCTTCTCCTGCTCGGCCGAGAACGACGCTTCGCGCATCCGGACAATGATCCGCTGCTGTTCATTGCGCACCTCGTCGATCTCCGCCTGGAGCGCACGGGTGACTACGGTCGCCGCCACGTCAAACTGCGCGCGCAGCGCAGCCTCGATCTCGTCCCGGCGAGCCAGAAGATCTTGTGCGAGCTGCTCAAACAGCTTCTCCCCGAGCGCGCTACGGAGCTGTTTCCGCACCCGGTTGGCATGGTGTCTAATGAAGCTCGCCTCGATTGCGATGTACGCCGCCCAGAGCAGTGGACCGCCCGGCAAGATCCAGGGGAGGGCACTCGCGAGGACGACCTGCTCCACCACCCTGCGGAAGAACCCGGTCCAGTCGGCCTTGCCGAAGAGAGCCCCGTGGACCTGCGACGGATCGAGCATGATCCCGCCAGCAGCCGCCTGGAGCAACTTGCGGGTACGGTCCCCTTCCACCTCTTCAGCGATGGTGCGCCGTGCATGTCCGACCGAGAACGCCTCGGCGATCTCGTCGAGCCGTACGTTGAAGGCGGCGATCTCGGCGTCGACGTCGGCCGCCAATCTCGCGATGTCCGGCTCAATCACCACCGACACCTGCTCTTGCCAGCGCGCCAACTTGGTGTGCAGGTAGTGCTTCAGTTCGGCTTCGATTGAGCTGGCGATACGCTCTTTGGTCTGGTCGCGCCAAAGCGACTCGACCGAGGCGAGAAGGGTCAACTCTTCGAGCTTGATGAACCGCTCGGAGTCCTGCGGCCAGGTGGAGCGCAGCTCTGACACGTACTCCTGGAGATTGGCGTAGACCGCCCGCGAGATCGACTCGCCATGGAGCCGCACAGTCCGCTCAATCTCCTGCCGCTGGAGATCCAGTTGGCGCAGACTTTCCAGTGCAGCCTGATGACGACGCTCCAATTCCTCGACCGGCTGGTCGAGTGCGGCGCAGTCATCGGCCACTTTCCGCTCAACCCGGGCGGCGATGTGGCGCAGCATCGGCAGCGGTGACTGGAGGGCGGCCTGGAGCTTTTCATCACTGGTCAGGAATCGCTCCAGCTCCCGCTCGAAGGCCGGCACGCCCGACGCCTCCAACGCCGTTGTGTCGACCGGATCCTGACTCCTGGCGCGAAGCGCGCCGCGCGCATCGATGAAGAAGACGCGACGGTCGTAAAGGTCGGCATCGAACGCGCCATCCTCGTCGAGGAAGTGTCGCCCCAACGCGAGCCTGACGAACTCCTTGATGTCCTCGACGTCCGACGGCTCGTCCAACTGATTCACGTAGTTGACCACGAAGAAGACGTGCGTCAGGCGCCCCGGCCCCAGGGCGTGCTCGATAAACTCTCGCTCATCCAGGCTGAGGATACGCTTCGCGTTGAGCACGAACACGACCGCCTGGACCTGCTTCAAGAAATCCGTTGCCACGCGGGTGCGACTGGCATGCTCGCCCAGGCCCGGCGAGTCGATCAGCATCACGCCGTTAGCGCACAAGGGGTGCAGGGTTTCCATCTCCGCATAGCGGATGTGTTGGAAGCGGTCGATCGGTTCGTGTGCATCGAGCGCTTGTTGATCGGCAGGAGTCAACTGGAACTCGCGGAGGAACTCCTCCCGGCTGAGCACCCGCGGGGTGTCCTGTCCGACCTCGTAGACGCGCACCTCCTCGTTCTCGCCGTGCACCAGGGCAGTAATGATTGCCGTAGCCGGTGCCGCCTTGGCCGGGAGGGCGGGGCTGCCGAGCATCGCATTGAGGAGGGTGCTCTTGCCGTTCTTAAACTCACCCAGTACCAGCACCTTGAACAGCCCCAGGTCGAGATCGCGAGCGCGGACCAGGAGTGCCTCGGCGTCCCGCGCAAAGCCGAGCCCCGGCTGGACCGTTGCGCCCCCCGGTAGCACCACGGGCTCGTCCCCGGGTTCCCCGATCAGGACGGCCAGCTCGCGGAGCGCGTCAGCGACCAGGCGACTCCGATGCCGCGCCTGCGTATACCCTGTGGATTCCGGATCCGGCTCTTCACCAGCACATTCTGGGCTCGCGCCCTCGGGCTCGACCTCACCATCTCCGCCGGCCTCAGTTTCCACAGCAGCTTCCGCTGTGCTCACCTCGGCGCGGACATCCGACACGTCCCCTCCAACATCCACGGTCTCGTCCTCGCCATCGGTAACGTCAGCTTCGGACGCGAGGGCATCCGACGCGATATCGTCATTTCCCCGCTTGTGATCGGACTCGCCCGCCGACAGTGCCGTAACCGACGGCGCCGGGGTATCCGCCGCGGGCTCAGGGAGTTCGCCGACGACGACCACATGAGAGCGGGCGCGGGAGAGCGCCACGTACAGCACGGCATCGTACGTCCCACGCGCTGCGAGACGATCCAGCTCCGCCATCACGACGATGGGACTTTCCAGGCCCTTGAAGGAGTAGATGGTCGCAACCCGCACCTGATTCGGCCCGGGGTTCGGCTTCCAGGTCAGTGCAACCGGGCCAACCCGCGCGCCTTCCTTCAACGCGCTCTTGGTCTCGCTGTTCGGCGTCAGCACAACGATGTGGTCACGCGGCACGCGTTCTTCGGTTATCAGGCGATGGAGTACGCGGGAGAGGCCGTCGAGCGGGCGCCCACCCTTGTCATCGACGAACTCGATCTCTCGGCCCTCAGGCCCCTGCACCGCCGGTGGGAGCGCGCCCCGGTAGTACCGGATGACCGCCTCATGGATGCGCTGGGTGTTGCGGCAGTTGACCGACAGCGAGAAGCGAATCCCGTCGAACGGGAAGACGGCCTCCTGCGTGTAGATCCGCTGGTTGTCGTCGTAGAAGATGTAGTAGACGCCCCGGTCCTCGTCGCGGAGGAGGTAGAGCAGCGTGACGAACCAATCCGTCTCGAAGTCCTGCCCCTCATCGACGATAACGGCGTCGAACCGCTCCTCGGTGCGTTCGATGGCCTCCAGGAATTTCTCCGGGACAACCTTGCTGAAGTGGTGCTGCATTCCGTCGTCGGGCACCGGCGGAATCTGCACACCGGCACGGTCGCACCATCGATACGCAAGACTGTGGTAGTGGTGGACCTCGACGTTGCCGCTGACCTCCGGCGGCTCTCCGCGCAGTTGTTCTCTGATCCACTCGGCCAAGGCCCTGTTGAAGCAGGTGAAGAGGACCCGCGATCCCTCGCGTGCCAGCCGGCGGGCCTTCTCCAGGGCGAGCATCGTCTTCCCGGAACCGGCGCAGCCGGAGATCAGCGCACGGGTGTTCAGCCGCAAGCCGTCGAGCACGCGATACTGCTGCTCCGTCAGGCGAATGATCTGCTCCTCCGCCTCAAGGGTTTCAGCGTTCAACCCACGCCGCACGATCTCGCGCACCGGCTTGAACGCATCCACGACCGCGTCAACGGCAGCCTTCGGCAGCGGGGACACCTCACCGGGCGGGCCCATGACGCGCCGTACCGCGGCTTCGAGTGCGGGCAGATCCGTGGAGTCGATGATCTTCTCACGATGCCCGTAGGCACCGATGCCGTCGCTGCCGACCGTGACGTCGGGGAGGGCAACGCCATACTGCACGCGATACTCGAAGGGGCGAGTCGCCGGCATCTCCTTTAGCTTGTCGCGGAGCGCGTATGCGTTGTGCTTCGCCTGGTCGAACGGACTCCGCTTCAGGACATGCTCCTCGCCGTGGCGATCAACTGTGGACCAGGTGCCGGACTGGTCATCGACGCGGACACCGCCACCCTTGACTTCGAGCACCAGGATCCCGAGATCCGGGTGAACAATCAGGAAGTCGGCCTCGCCGTCCCGGTCGAAGCGCCGCTCGCGCACGAGCCATTTCACGCTGTGCAGGACCACGAAGTCATCCGGCAACTGTGCCTGGAACAGCCGGAACAGTCGCCGCTCTGCCGCGCTCGCGACATCGTCGGGCAACGACGTTGGATACATCAACGCCATCGAGATCCCTCTCCCTGAACCCAGCAGGCTCACTTAGGGAAGCGACAGGAGCCAGTGGAGCACGGCCCGGCCGGCTCCGCGCACGCGCTACAACGTACAAGCCGGCCGCATGCAAACAATGATGCTGAGGTCAAGCGATTGTGCGTACCGGACCCGTTGCGAGCCTAGCCTACATTCCGATAGAAGGCAAGATGGTTCGACTGGCGACGTGCGATCGGGTGGTACGGCTTGTCTACCCTCGCCGGTCCTCGGTGGTTCAAGGCAGTGTGGCCGTCTCGCTCCGGGTTCGTCCCCGTGGTGCACCCGCGAGCGCCGGCCCGCCCCTTATTGCCCGGTGACGAACAGGCGGTAGCGGGTGGCGGTGGGGGGTGGCTGGTAGATGCTGGTGGTGATGGTGGCACGGGCGCCGGGCTCCAGGGATGGCGGATCGGCCAGACCCCAGGTGTAGCCGACGACGCGGTCGTGCCGGTCGTAGAGAGCCACGACGTAGGCGGTGTAGCGGACGCGGGTCTCCCCGGCGTTGCGCACCTCGGCCCGGACGCTGAAGCGGTCGCCGCCGAGGCCGACGGCCGACTCGCGCTCGACGACCAGCGCCGGGTGGGCGCGGCGCTCCCCGGGCTGGCCGGTTGCCAGCACCTCAGCCCGTGCGAAGGGATCACCGCTGTCCAGCCAGACTCGGAACGGTAGCGTCTCGCCGGGGCCCAGGGGTGCCAGGTCGAGCGGGTCCGTCTGGCTGGCGATCACCTCGCCGTCCTCGTCGTAGAGGTTCACGGTGACAGCCACGTCGCCGTAGGCGCCACGGGACAGATTGCGGACGGCACCGATGAAGACCCACTTGCCGGTGGCGTCCCGGCGGTAGGAGACGCTGTCGATCCGCACGGCCGGCTCGCCGCGCTCATCGAGGTAGCGCCAGGTGTAATAGTGGCGCCCGACGTTGGCCGACTCCACCTGCCAACCGGCCGGGTTGGCAGGTGTATAGGTCAGGATGCGCCGCTCGAACGCCTGGAGCAGCACGGGCCGCCGCTGGCCGTCGACCTGCACCCACGCCCAGTAGGCCTCGGAGATCGGAAAGCCGGTGACGGCGAAGGGGTCCGGGAAGAGTCGCTCGTCGCGGAACTCCCACCCCGCCCAAACCGGCCCGGAGGAGTGCAGGTAGTCCCAGAAGACCGACGCCACGGTGTGGTTGGTCTCCGGGACCAGGACCGCCGCGGTGACCCCATACTCGGCGAGCGCCGGGTCGCTCGTCACCCGTCCGGCGCGGTCGACCACCTGGATCACGTGCCAGCCGGTTGGAATCGGCTCGTAGCGGAGAAGCGGGGTGAAGGTGGCGTAGGTGGGCGCCCCGGGATCGGCGGCGTCGCCAATGATCGGGATCGCTGCGGGGCCGACGTCCTGGGTCTCCTGCGCACCGAGCTGGATGCGCCCGGTGATCAGCTCGGCCGCCAGCCGGCCGCTCGTGACCGGGCCGGGCTCGCCGTTCGCGCCGTCAGCGCCCTCCAGGCGGCCCTTGTCGAAGTACTGCACCCAGCGGCGGTCGACGGCACCCCCGGCGCGGGCTCCGGCGTACGGCTCCAGCAGGAGCGGGCTGATCGGTTCCGGCCCCCAGACCCAGGCACGATTCACGCGGCCCTCGGCGACCGGCCGGTCAAGCCGCGCCCAGACCTGGGCCATGCCGTAGTTGTCGATCGCCTGCGCCGCGGCGGCCGGCGTCGCTGCGAAGGCGACGGCGAGCAGCGCCAGACACGACGCGATGCGCACGATGCGTCCGACGTGCCCTCCCCGTTTCATGCGTGTCCCCCGCGCTCCCTGTTTCCCGAAAGGCCGTGCAGCCTTCCCTGCTACCAGGGTAGCGCGCGGGAGCGGCGGTGACAGCAGCCCATTCCTCCCAAAACATAACGGCGCAACGGCCGTCAAAGCGCAAAAGATTTCGTATAATGAGGGCAGACAGGAGCGCCGTCGTCATGTCCTACCCCCGATCGAGACTCCCAATCCACCGCATCACCATCCTCCTCGCCGCGATGCTGTTGGCGCTCGCGTCGATGATCGCACCCGCCGTGCAGGCCGCGACCCCGAGCGTCATCGTGCTCGATATCGATGGAGCTATCACCCCGGTGGTCGCCAACTATGTCGAGCGGGGCTTGCGGGACGCCGAGCGCGTTGGCGCATCGGCGGTCGTCCTGCGGATGAATACCCCCGGCGGGCTGAGCAGCGCGATGAACGACATCACCACGGATATCTTCGCCAGCCCGGTCCCGGTCATCGTCTACGTCGCGCCGTCCGGCGCACGGGCCGGGTCGGCCGGGGTCTACATCACCTACGCTGCCCACGTCGCCGCCATGGCGCCGTCGACCAACATCGGCTCAGCCACGCCCGTCTTCCTGGACGACAGCGGCCAGCCGAAGGATACCGGCGACGCGATGACCCAGAAGGTGATCAATGACGCTGTGGCGCAGATCCGTGGGTTCGCCGAGGCGCGCGGGCGGAACGCCGACTGGGCGGAGCAGGCCGTGCGCGAGGCTGCGAACATCACTGCCCAGCAGGCGCTCGAGTTGAACGTGATCGACCTCATCGCGCCCGACCTGCCGACGCTGCTCGATCAGGTGGACGGCCGCACGGTGGAGACCGCCGCGGGCCCAGTGACGCTGCAGACCCGCGGCGCCGAGATCCACACGGACGGCATGGGGCTCGGCGAGCAGTTCTTCCAGTTGATCAGTGACCCGAGCATTGCCTACATCCTGCTGAGCCTGGGGATGCTCGGCATCTTCCTGGAGCTGGCCAACCCCGGGTCGATCCTGCCGGGCGTGCTTGGCGGCATCTTCGTCCTGCTGGCGCTCTTCTCACTCGGCAGCCTGGACGTCAACTGGGCGGGCGTGCTCCTCATGGGCTTCGGGTTCCTGCTCTTTGTCGCCGATGTCTACGTGGCGAGCCATGGCGTGCTCACCGTCGGCGGCATCGCCGCCTTCGCCCTCGGCTCGATCATGCTGATGAACTCAACCACGGTCCCGGCAATGCAGATCTCCAAGCTCGTGGTCGCGGTCGTGACCATCCTGGTGGCGGGGTTCTTCATGTTCATCGTCGGCGCCGTGGCCAAGGCGCGGCTGCGCCGCGCGACAACCGGCCGCGAGGGGCTGATCGGCGCCGTCGGCACCGTGCGGCAGGCCATCGCGCCGGAGGGCTACGTCTTCGTCGAAGGCGAGCTCTGGCGCGCGAAAAGTCCCGCCGGACCGCTCGAGCCGGGCACGACCGTGCGTGTGATCGCGATCGACGGCCTCACGCTCACGGTGATGCCGGCCGAGTCGGAGCAAGCCCTCGCCGCCGGGCAGGGCGCTTAGAGACGATCCCAGGCGGGGAATCCCCCGCGCCGTTGTTGTCCGCTGGAGGAGAAGGTACGAGGAGCAGCGCATGAACCCAACGTTTGTCGTGACCATCGTCGTCGTCTTATTCGTCCTCATCGTCCTGACGTCGGCCATCAAGGTCGTGCAGGAGTACGAGCGGGGCGTCGTCTTCCGCCTCGGGCGGCTCGTGGGCGCCCGAGGCCCCGGCATCATTCTGCTCATCCCGTTCATCGAGCGGATGGTGAAGGTCGATCTCCGTACGGTAACGATGGATATCCCGGTTCAGGAGGTCATCACCCGCGACAACGTCACGATCCGCGTGAACGCCGTCGCCTATTTCCGGGTGATGGACCCGAACGCGGCCATCGTCAACGTGGCCGACTACATCCGCGCCACGTCGCAGATCGCGCAGACGACGCTGCGGAGCGTGCTTGGTCAGGCCGAGCTGGACGAACTGCTGGCTGAGCGGGAGAAGATCAACCACACGCTACAGACAATCATCGACGAGCAGACCGAGCCCTGGGGCATCAAGGTGAGCATCGTCGAGGTCAAGGACGTCGAGCTGCCCGACATCATGCAGCGGGCGATGGCCCGCCAGGCTGAGGCCGAGCGGGAGAAGCGGGCGAAGATCATCCACGCCGAGGGCGAGTACGCTGCCGCCCAGCAGCTCGCCGATGCGGCAGCCGTCATCTCTTCACAGCCCGGCGCCCTCCAGCTTCGCTTCCTCCAGACGCTGACCGAAGTCTCCTCGGAGCGCAACAGCACCATCCTCTTCCCGGTCCCGATCGACTTGCTTGCCCCGTTCCTGGACCACATCGGCTCGGTCAAGGCGGTCGGCAAGGGCACCGGCGACTAACGCGCACGCCACGGCGCCCCGGTCGCCCCCTCGGGCACCGGGGCGCTGCTCCGCTTGCGGCACGGCTAACCGGTGGCAACAGCGTCCCGCTCGTGAGGTGAGAGGACACGTATGGCCCAGCGTGGTCAGGATCCGGTCGAGGAGTTGATCGAGTTCCTCGAACCCTATATCGCGCCCCTGATCCAGCGCATCACCGTGGACGAGTTCACCACGGTCGAGTTCATCGAGGCGATGCAGATGGACGAGCCGACGCGCCAGGCCTACGAGGCCGCGGTACGCCGCTGGCCGGAGGGGGAGCACCGCGCCCGCATGGTGATCCACGGGCAGGTGATCCCAGTGGCACTGCGCCGCAGCGGCCTGGTCGAGTGGGCCGGCTACGCTTACGGCGAAGACGACCCGTACGCCGTCCCGGCCTGGTGGCGCAAGATCGAGCCGGGTGCGGGCACGCGCTCGTAGGGCCTAGCCCTTATTGCGTCCTGCGTATCACGCCACGCTCCTCTCCCAAAGTTGGGAGAGGGGAGTGGCGTGAGGTCCGCTCCGAGGCACGCCCGCGCTCTTACACCCGCGCCGTGCCGAGCCCCGTGGTTTCCTCGACGGCATCCGCGATCAACTCGGCGATGGCGAGCGACGAGGTCGCGGCGGGGGAGGGCGCGTTGCGCACGTGGAGCGCGCCCTCCTGCCGGTCCACCACGAAGTCGTCAACGAGCGACCCGTCCGGCGCCAGCGCCTGCGCCCGCACCCCTGAGGGTCCGGGCAGGAGGTCGTCGGGTCGCAGGTCGGGCATGTAGCGTTGCAGCGCCTTGAGGAAGCTGCGCTTGCTCAGGTCGCGGTACATCTCGGCGCCCCCGGTCCGCCAGTAGCGCCGCGCCAGCTTGCGGAACCCCGGAAACGCCAGGGTTTCGGTCAGATCTCGGAGGTTGACGTCCCGGAAGCGATAGCCCTCGCGGGAGAAGGCCAGCACCGCATTCGGCCCGAGCCAGACGCTGCCGTCGATCCGGCGGGTGAAGTGGACGCCGAGGAAGGGGAAACGGGGGTCGGGCACCGGGTAGATCAGGCTCCGCACCATCTCCGCGCGTTCCGGGCGCAGGACGTAGTAGTCGCCGCGGAAGGGGACGATCTTCGGGGACTCCGGCGCGCCGGTCAGGCGCGCGACGCGGTCGGCGTAGACCCCGGCGCAGGTGATCACGATCCGCGCCTCGATCGTCCCGGCCGGGGTAACCAACTGGCGAAGCCCGTCCCGCTGGGTGATGTCGGTGACCTCATGGCCGGTCAGAATGGTCCCGCCCCGCGCCTGAACCTCGTCGGCGTACGCGTGCGCAACGCGGCCGAAGTCAACGATGCCGGTCGTGGGCGAGTAGAGCGCCTGGATCCCCTCGACGTGCGGCTCGATCTCCCGCAGCCGCTTCGGGCCGATCAGCTCCAGGCCCGGCACGCCGTTCGCCTGCCCGCGCTTGTAAAGCTCGTGCAGGCGCGGCAGCTCCGACTCCTCGGTGGCGACGATGACTTTGCCGCACAACTCGTACGGAATATGGTGTTCCTCGCAGAAGCGGATCAGCTTCGCCTTGCCCGCCACGCAGGCACGGGCCTTCAGCGAGCCGGGGGCGTAGTAAACCCCGGCGTGGATCACGCCGCTGTTGTGGCCGGTCTGGTGCTGGGCGATGGCCGGCTCTTTGTCGAGGATCCCCACGCGAAGCCCCGGCCGTCGCGTGAGCAACTCCCTGGCCGTAGCCAGGCCCACGATCCCGGCACCCACAATGGCAATGTCGAATCGCTCGTCCGCCACCATCCCGCCCTCTCGTCGTCCCAGCGCGCTTGCCACGTCATTCTTCCCAGCCCCCGTCGATCCAGGGATCGTCGTCGACACCGAGGCGTTCGCTGAGCGCGGCACGCAGGCGCTGGCTCTCCACCAGCGAGATGACCTCCTTCGCCGCTTCCTCGATCGACTTGCCCGTGATATCGACCGTGGGCCAGGGATAGCCCCGCCGGACGATGCGCCGGCAGTAGGCCAGCTCCTCGGCGACCTTCTCCGGGTCGGCGTACTCCCCGTCCCCGTCGGCCCCCAGCGAGCGCACCCGGTGCTGCCGGATGCGGACCAGCTCGTCCTTGTCGATGGTGAGGGCAACGATGCGGGTCTGGTCGATCTGGTCGAGCTTGGCAGGCGGTTCCACCCCCAGCACGATCGGGATGTTCGCCACCTTCCAGCCGCGCATTGAGAGGTAGATGCTGAGCGGGGTCTTCGAGGAGCGCGAGACGCCGACCAGCACGATGTCGGCCTCGTGCAGGCTGTCGATCCCCTGCCCGTCGTCGTGCTGCACGGTGAACTGGATCGCGTCGATGCGGCGGAAGTATTCGTCGCTGAGCCCGCGCGAGACGCCCGGCCGCAACAACGGGCGCATGCCGACGTGCTGGGAGATCTGCCCCAGCAGCGGTCCGGTCAGGTCCACGTGATCGATCACCCGCTGGCGACACTCGCGCAGCAGCAGGCGGCGAATCTCGGTGATGACGATGGTATGGACGATGATGCCGTTGTTGCGGGCCGCCTCCTGCACCACCGCCAGCACTTGCTCGCGGGTCCGCACGCCCGGGTGGCGCTCGATGGCGAAATCGACGCCGGGGAACTGGACGGTGACGGCATCGACCACGGCTTCGGCCGTGGCCCCGCCGCCGTCGGAGACGACGTAGATCGTGCAGCGTCGCGGCTGGTTACGGTCCATGGCCCGGCCCTACCATCCTTTGGCATGCGCCCGCGGGGCATCGACGATCGAGCCACCGATACCATACACCCCACGCCGCCGCAAGGCGCGCCGAACTCCCGCGTTAGCCGGGGCGGGAAGCGCGGTGTAGAATCGGCTGCGCGGACGACGGTACGGATTGGGACGAGGCGACCTGACCGAACGGGACCATCTGTTGGAAACGGACCATCTTCCCTCGCGATCGGCCGCCGCGATGCATCGCGCGCGGCACATGACCGGTGCGCAGGTCGCCGCGCGAACGCCGCGGCGGGGCGCTGCGGGCATTCTCCCGACCAGCATCTCGCTCGAGACCGCGCTCTACGGCCTCATCTTCCTGGCCGCCGTCCTGACCCGCTTCTGGGATCTCGGCTCCCGCGCACTGCACCACGACGAGTCGCTTCATACCTATTACTCGTGGCTCTACGCCGAGGGCTTCGGCTACCAGCACAACCCGTTGATGCATGGGCCGTTCCTGTTTCACGCCAACGCCCTGCTCTACCTGCTCTTCGGCGCGAGCGACTACGTCTCGCGGGTCATGCCGGCCGCGGCCGGGGTCATCGTCGTCATGCTGCCGTGGCTGCTGCGCGGGCCGCGGCTCCTGGGCCGCTGGGGTGCGCTGTTCGCCTCGGCCCTCCTGCTGGTATCGCCGTCGATCCTCTTCTACTCGCGCTTCATCCGGCACGACATCTACTGCCTGCTCGGGACGTTCGCGCTGGCCATCGCCGTAGTGCGTTATGTTGAACGACGTGAGCCTCGCTGGGCGATCCTCGGCGGGCTGGCCACCGGCTTCCTGTTCACCACCAAGGAAGTCAGCTTCATTGTGCTGTTCATCTTCGTGACGTACCTGGCCATCGCCGTGGCCCTGCGCGCGGCGCCGGGACTGCTGCTCATTGCCGCCGGAGCACTGGTGGCCTTCGGGGCAGCGGCGATGACGTTCAAGGCGCTGGGCGTCGGGCCGCTGCCCGGCATCCCCTGGGACCAGCCGACGGGCGATCAAATCTGGCGCTTCACCGTGGCGCTCTTCCGGCACCCGGTCGTCGTGGCCGGCATCGGCATCGCGCTCCTGGCGTTCGTCGCCGCGGTGTGGTTGCTTGACCGCCGTCGCGCGGGAGCAGGGTGGATCGAGGGCATCCTCGGCTCGGCACCCGAGGGTTCGACCGCGGCCGCCCTGCGGACCCTGCTGACCGAGCGGCGCGGCCTGCTGATCGGCGCCGGGCTGGGCACGCTCGTCTTCGTCGTCCTCTATTCCAGCCTTTTTTCGAACATGATGGGGCTGGCGAGCGGCACGTTCGGCGCCCTCGGCTACTGGCTGGGCCAGCAGGGTGTGCAGCGTGGCGAGCAGCCCTGGTTCTACTACCTGCTGCTGGTCCCCCAGTACGAGTTCATCGCCGCCCTGTTCTTCCCCGTGGCCATCGTCTGCGCTGGCTGGCGCTGGCTCCGGGCCTGGCGCAGCGGCAGCCCGCTCGGTCACCGCGACTACGTCCAGGCGTTCCTCATCTACTGGGCGGTGCTGATGCTCGGCGTGCTCTCCTGGGCCGGCGAGAAGATGCCCTGGCTGACGGTCCACATCGCACTGCCGCTGACGCTTCTGGCGGCCGCGCTGCTGGGCGACGCCGCCGAACGGCTCGTCCAGGGGTGGCACGACTGGCCCCCCGCCCGGCGCCGGGAGGCGCTGGCCGCCGGCGCCGGGGTCGTCGGACTTGCCGTGGCGTGGTTCCTGGTCATGGCCTGGGCCAGCGCCGGGCCGTATGTCGAGCAGGCGACAAGCTTCGGGACACGCCTCCAGCGCACGCTCCGGCCCTGGGCCGCAGACCACTGGTGGGTCGTCTACATCCCCTGGCTGCTGCTCGCCCTGCTCCTGGTCGCCGCAGCGGTGCGGCTCGGGGTGCGGCGGACGCTCGCCACCCTGGCGCTGGCCGGGGCCGTCGCCCTGACGATGGGGCAGGTGCACGTCGGCTGGCACATGACCTACCGCGAGGGCGACGTCCCGACCGACATGCTGATCTACGTGCAGACCTCGCCCTACGTCCCGCGCGTCACCAAGGAGTTGGAGGCGCTGTCCCAGGAGATGACCGGCGGGATGGACCTGGAGGTCTGGTACGACTCGGGGACGCAGTGGCCGTTCAACTGGTACCTGCGTAATTTCCCCAATCGCCGCTACTTCGGCACCCAACTGACCGAGAAGCCCACCGCGCCGGTCGTGCTCGTCTCGCAGGACAACATCACGCCACAGTTGGAGCGGCAACTGGAGGGCTACACCTTCCAGCAGTACCCGATGCGCTGGTGGTTCCCGGAGGAGCAGACCTATCGTCGCTTCGCCTACGCGCCGGAGTTGAACAACGAGAGCAGGCAGAACTACCAGGATGATCGCCAGCCGCCCTTCACCCTGCTCGATGTCGCCGGGAGCGTCTGGCGCAGCGTCTGGTCGCTCCACGAGCCTCAGCAGCAGGGGAAGATCTTCCGGCTGGTCGCGTTCCGCGAGCTGCCGGCGCCGATCGGGAGCTACTGGTTCCGTGTCTACGTCCGCGACGATCTGGTCCCGTACCTGAACGGGCTGCGCTACTAGGCTACTAGCGCCGGATCGCGCCGGCACCACGCAGAAGGAGAGACGCCCGGTGCTGCACCGCCTCACGGTGTTCGATCAGGCCGACGCCGCGCCCGGCGCCCTCGACCGGCGCCTGGACCTCTCCGCCCTCTCCTGGGAGGGAGTCGGCTGGGTGGCGGCCGCCCTGCTGGCGGCGCTCGTGCGCCTCATCCAACTCACCACCTGGCCCCTCGGGGCGGAGGAGGCGCGCATCGCGACCGATGGGCTGGCGCTCGCGACCGGCGGGACACTGTCCGACAACGCCTGGACGCACCCGCTCGTGGTCGAGGCCGAGGCGCTGGCCATGTTCCTCTTCGGGCCGAGCGACGGGGTGGCGCGCCTCGTGCCCGTGCTGGCAGGCTTCGGGGCGATCGCCTTGCTCTGGCCGTTACGACGACGGGTGGGCCGCGGGGCGGCGCTCGGCGCGGCCGTCCTGCTGGCGCTATCACCAACCATGGTCTTCACCGCACGGCAGGCAGGTGCCGGGAGCCTGCTCGTCGCCGGGTCGCTCCTGGTCCTGGTCCTCCTGCTGCATCACCTGAGCCAGCCCACGACCCTGTCGGCCGTAGCCACCGGCGCGGCCGCCGGGTTGCTGCTGCTGACCGGTCCGCTCGGCTGGGTGGCGCTGCCGCTCACCGCCGGCGCCGGCATCGCCATGGCGGGCGGCCGTCGTGCCCGGCCGCGGGACCTCTCCGGCCTGGCGGTCGGCCTGCTGCTGGTGCTCATCACGCTCTCCACCGCCCTCTTCACCCGGCCCGGAGGCTTCTCCGAGTTCCTCTCCGCAAGCCTTGGCGCCCTCTGGCGCGAGCATCTCGCCAACGCAGGCACCCAGTGGTGGATGACCCCGCTGGTGCTGGTGGTCGACGAGTTCCTCCTGCTCGTGCTGGCCGTCGTCGCAGGGTGGCAGGTTCTGGTCAACCCGGAGCGGCTGCCGTTCGGCACCGCCCGCCCGGCGCGGGCGATCCTCGGCTGGGCCGTGGTCGGGACGGTGGTTGCCACGATCGTGGGCGGCGCCGCTACCGCCGGCTATAGCCTGGCGGTACTCCCGCTCGTCCTGGCCGGCGGCGTGGGGCTCGGCGCGCTGGTCGGGGGGATCGACTGGACAGAGGTTTGGACCGGGCGCGGTCTGGCCTTCGTGGTGGCCGTTTTCCTCACCTTCGCGGCGCTGCTCAGCACGTTCAACACGCTCGGGAGCACGCCGGCCACGTCCGCGCGCTTCGCCTGGCTGCTCACGCTGGCGATCCTGATCCTGCTGGTGCTGGTGCCGCTCCTGCTGGCAACGGTGTGGTTGGCACGCCGGCTCGACCAGCCGGCCACGGGACTCGTGGGCCTTGCGGTGCTGCTCGTCCTCGGCGCGGTCACGCTGCACACCGGCGTGATGCTCGGTGCCACCAACGTGAACCGGCCCGGCGAGCCGCTCCTGATCGGTAGCACCACGCCCGCCGTGGGACGCTGGATCGCCCGCATCGAGACGTTGAGCGCGGACCTGACCACATTCACCCAAAACGCGCAGGATCCGACGGGCGGCCACGCCTTCACGATCGTGCTCGACGAGGAGATCGCCCAGCCCTTCGCCTGGTACCTGCGCGACTTCCCGAACCTGCGCGTGGTCAACGCCGACGAGCCGGCGACCGGCACCACGCCGCCCGACGTCGTGATCGCCCTGCCGGAACACGTGCCAGCGTTGCTGGGAGCACAGGACGACTACGTGCCGCGGCCCTACGCCCTGACGGTGCCCACGCCGCCCAGCTTCGCACAGCCCGACTGGGGCGCGCTGCTGGCCGGCCTGACCGACCCGGCACAGATCCGCCACTTCACGGAATTCCTGCTCGACCGGCAGGTCAGCGTTCCCGCCGAGCCCCGGGCCTTCGCGCTGGTCTTGCGCGCTGACCACGCGGAACGGGTGTATGGACCGACAACGGAGACGAAAACGCCGTAGGTGAGGATGCCCGCCGGATCCAAGGGCGGGCATCGTCATCGAGCAGAATTAGTCGTGGAGGGAGCGCCCCGCCGCTCCATCGCGCCCGAGGAGACGCTCGACGGTACCGAAAAACTCATCGAGATCGAAGGGCTTCTGGAGGCACGCATCCGCGCCGCTCGCGCGCGCCTGCTCACGAGCCCGCGGGTGCGCGGACATCACGACCGTGGGGGTAACATCGTGGTCTTTGTTCCGTCGGATCGCGCGGACGAGGTCGGAGCCCAACCCGTCCGGCAGCAGGAAGTCCACTACCACCAGGTCCGGCGCCGCCTGCTCCCAAAGCCGCAGCGCCTCAGCTACGCTGGGCGCGGTATGCACCACGAACCCCGCATCGTCGAGCACCCAGGCAATCAATTCCGCTATTGAGGGATCATCCTCCACTACCAGGATCGTTTGAGTCAGTTGCCTGGTCGCCATCCATATCCTCAGATCGCCGAGCACGGCGTCGTGCCACGCCTACAACTCGCCCCGCTGATGCCTCTCACATCGAAGCACCAAACCCGGTTCATGGCTACGCATGTTGCATGCCAACCTCGCTCGCCGTTCGTACGCCCACCAGCGGCGCAAGGCTGCTGATTGCGTAAGCTTCACGAACTATTCACTCCGCTCGCAGGGAATGACTATCCCGTCACTGGCGCAACTGACGGAGCAATCGCCTGCAATATGAGAGGTCTCGTACCCGTCGACGCTCCGTATCCACGAAGATCGCAACGTTCCAGTAACATTGGCGTGGTCCGAACGTTGTCAGAATTGGCAGTACGCCGGACCCTTGCGGCACAGATCGTGCCTCCCGCCCCGCGGGCGTTTGACGCCATCTTTCGGCCCCTGATAGGATCACCGGAGCGTTCGCCCCGGAGGCGGGCGATCCTGACGCGATGGAGGACGATCCCATGCTGCTGGAGCGAGTCGACAGCCCTGAGGATCTCAAGGCCCTCTCCCTGCGCGAGCTGGAGCAGTTGGCTGCCGAGATCCGCCAGACGATCCTCGACGTCATCGTCGGGAAGACCGGGGGCCACTTTGCATCCAACCTCGGTTCGGTCGAGTTAGCCATCGCCCTGCACTACGTCTTCAACTCCCCGCAGGACAAGATCGTGTGGGACGTCGGTCACCAGGCATACCCGCACAAGCTCATCACCGGACGCCGCGATCGGTTCCACACCATCCGCCAGCCAGGAGGGCTCAGCGGTTTCCTGCAGCGGGAGGAGAGCCCGCACGACCACTTCGGCGCCGGGCACGCCAGCACCTCGATCTCCGCGGCGCTCGGTATGGCGGTCGCCGGCCGGATGAAGGGCGAGCGCTTCCACACCGTTGCCGTGATCGGCGATGGCGCACTCACCGGGGGCATGGCCTACGAGGCGCTCAACAACGCCGGGAGCCTGCAAGTCCCGCTGATCGTCGTGCTCAACGACAACGAGATGTCGATTGCCCCCAACGTCGGGGCACTGCCGAAGTACCTGAGCCGTATCAGGACCGACGAGCGGTACACCCAGGCCAAGGTCGAGGTCGAGCGCCTGCTCCACCGCATGCCCCAGGGCGACTGGCTCCTGGAGCTGGGCAAGCGCATGAAGGACGGCCTCAAGGAGGTCGTCTACCACACCATGATCTGGGAGGAGCTGGGCTTCACCTACGTCGGTCCGGTCGACGGCCACAACCTGCGCGATCTCATTGAGACCCTCCAGCAGGTGCGGGAGATCGACGGCCCGGTCTTCGTCCACGCGGTGACGGTCAAGGGGAAGGGCTACGAGCCGGCGGAGAACGACCCCTTCAAGCACCACGCCGCGTCGATCAAGATTCCCGGCGCACCGCCCAGCCCGCCGAAGTACCAGGACGTCTTCGGTGAAACGCTGACCGCGCTCGCGCGCGAGGACGAGCGCATCGTCGCCATCACCGCCGCCATGCCGGACGGCACCGGGCTGCTGCCCTTCGCCAAGGAGCACCCGAAGCGCTTCTTCGACGTCGGCATCGCCGAGCAGCACGCCGTCACCTTCGCCGCCGGTCTCGCGACTCAGGGGCTGCGGCCCGTGGCCGCCATCTACTCGACCTTCCTCCAGCGGGCCTTCGACCAGGTGGTGCACGACGTCTGCATCCAGAAATTGCCGGTAGTCCTCGCCATGGACCGCGCTGGCTTCGCCGGGGAGGACGGGCGCACCCACCACGGCCTCTTCGACATCGCCTACCTGCGCTGCCTGCCGAACATGGTCTTGATGGCGCCGAAGGACGAAGACGAGCTGCGCCACATGCTCAAGACCGCCATCCTCTACGAGGATGGGCCGATCGCCCTGCGCTACCCGCGCGGCGCCGGGGTCGGCGTGCCGCTCACCGGGGAGCCGCACCCGCTGCCGATCGGCCGGGGCGAAGTGCTGCGCGAGGGCGACGACATCACCATCGTCGCGCTCGGCACCATGGTCCTGCCCGCCGAGCGCGCGGCGGACATCCTGGCCGAGCAGGGCATCCACGCGACCGTCATCAATGCCCGCTTCGTCAAGCCGCTCGACGAGGAGCTGATCCTCTCCAGCGCGCAGCGCACGGGCCACCTGCTCACCGTCGAGGAAGCCATGCTCGCCGGTGGCTTCGGTAGCGCCGTGCTCGAGCTCCTCGCCCGCGAGGGACTGCGCCTGCCCGTGACAACGCTCGGCGTCCCCGACCGGATCTTCGACCACGCGCCCCAGAGCCTGCTGCGCAAGCAAGCGGGCCTCGACGCTGAGACGATCGCCGCCCGCGCCGCGGCGCTCCTCGGCGCCCGCGCGGCCGATGTCTCGGTCGCAGGCGGTAGTGTGTAGGGCTGAGAAGCGGCGCTACCTCACAGGATGGACGCGGTCGGCGCGTGCCCGGGGGTAAGACCCCCGGGCTGACTACGAAAGCCCGCTAGAGCGGGCTGGGGATGAGCCAGTGGACAATCCGGACTCCGTCGTGGAAGGCCATGCGCAAGCGGAACCCCCAGCCGGCTAAAGCCGGCTTCGCCTTGTCAGCGCGGCGGCTCTAGCACCGCGCCCTGACCGGGTTCGGTACCATCCCACCAGCCCGCGGCGGAACTGGGGCGGCGGATCGCTCACGGGAAAACGCACATGACCGCACTCCCGACTCTCACCAGACTGGCCGAGGCACTGGGCGTGGCGCTCGACGCCACGGCGTTCGACCGTTTCGCCCGTTACCGGGACTTGCTGCTCGACTGGAACCAACGCGTCAACCTGACGCGGGTCACGGAGCCGACCGAGGTCGAGATCCGCCTCTTCGCCGACTCGCTGCTCCTCGTCCCCTACCTGCGCCGCTTCCGCGAAGCGCACCCGGGCACCCCGCCACGCCTGGCAGATGTCGGCACCGGGGGCGGGTTCCCCGGGATCCCGCTCAAGATCGCCATGCCCGACTTCGATCTGACGCTGATCGAGGCCACGGGGAAGAAGGTCGCCTTCCTCGACGCCCATATCGCGGCGCTTGACCTGCCCGGCGCCCGCGCCGTGCACGGCCGCGCCGAGGATCTGGCGCACCTGCCAGACTACCGGGGTCGCTTCGACCTGGTCACGGCGCGGGCAGTGGCCCGAATGCCGACCCTGCTGGAGTACTGCCTGCCGCTGCTGCGCCCAGGCGGCTGGGGGCTGTTCCCCAAGGGGCGCGACGCGGAGGAGGAGACAGCCGAGGCCGCCAACGCGCTGGCGACCCTGAACGCACGCCTGCTCGCGGTCGACCCCGCGCCCGTGCCGGAACTCGCTGGCACGAAAATCGTCGTGGTGGAGCAGATCAAGCCCGTGCCGTCGAAGTACCCCCGCCGCGCCGGCCTGCCCGCCAAGCGCCCGCTGTAGGGGCACCACGCTCGTTCTCACCAGCACAGGCGGACTTGCACGGCCAACGCGCATAGCTCCCCACTCCCAAGGTTGGGAGAGGGGCCGGGGTGAGGGCCGCGCCCCTTACGACTCGGGGCGGGGACATGTCCCCGCCCCGAGTGGGAATGGTCTTGGGTCTAGTAGTGGATCCAGATCGGCGTGCCGGGCGGCGCCCAGTTATAGAGCCAGCCGGCAGCGTCGATTGGCAGGTTGACGCAGCCGCGGCTGCGTGGGTAACCGAAGTCCGAGTGCCAGTAGGTGCCGTGGATGGCATAGCCACCGGTGTAGAAGTACATCACGTACGGCACATCCGGCAGGTAGTAGTACTCAGGAGTCCCCGCGAGCCCGCCCGTCATGTCGTCGTAGCGTAGCTTCCACTGCACGGTGAACGTCCCGACCGGGGTTGGGTACTGCGGCAGGCCGCTCGACATGGGCGACGAGAAGACGGGTGTGTTCCCCTCCCAGGCCGTCAGCCGCTGGGGCACGCTGAGGTTGACCTCGATCCACTTGTCCGGCAGCCGGGTGATGTGCGGGAAGACCGCGGAGCCCGGCCGCTGCCCGATGCCCGCCGTGTTCACGCCCCGGGCGTCCGCAACCTGGCGGCCGAGCAGGCCGAGCTGAACCTCATAGCGCGTGCCGCGGTGTTCCGGGTGCCACTCGAACCGCGCGCGCTCGAAGTACTGGACCGTGTGGCCGTTCTCGGTGAACTCCTCGCTGATCGGGTAGCCGAAGATGTCCAGCCCGCCATTCGCCAGCCAGAAGTTCTTGAAGCCGAAGCTGAGGAAGTGGCCGGTCTGGGGGAAGTACCAATGCGCGTCGTTGTTCGGATAGGGCTGGTCCAGCCGGATCGGCGTGAACGCCGGGTGGTCGCGCCCGGCGGTCACCTGGCGTCCAACCAGCCCGAGCTGCACCCGGAAGTTCTCCGGGTTCTCGGGGTGCCACTCGAACCGCGCGCGCTCGAAGTACTGCACGCGCAGTCCGTCCTCTCCGATCTCCTCGGTGATCGGGAACCCGAAGATGTCTACCCCGCCGTGGCTCCACCAGAAGTGGAGAAACTCGGTCTGCGCATGATGGCCGGTCGGGGGGAAGTAGACGACCCGCTCCAGTTGCTGCAGCGGCGGCGTGGCGGCGCTCGCAGGGGTGCTGCCCACCGGCAGCAAGACCAGCGCGAGCACCAGCGCGGTGGCCAAGGAAACCAGACGGCGCATCGAGCTTACTCCCTCCCATGGGTGCCGCGACCCGCGCCGCCGCGGGTCGTGAACGACCGGCCCTATCCCTCATAGGGTATAACGCACGAAGCGTTGGGGTGATACATAGTATTTCTGCGCTAGCCCGAACGAGCCCGATGACCTCAGGGTCGGATCCACTGAACGAGTCATGCACGCTGGGGGATCACCTGGCATACGCGCCAGTAGACGCTTTCACCAACCCTGCCATCTAGTGCGATGCTAATCATCTCGCGCGGCAACGGCAATCCCACCCCGAGATCCTCGGCTCGGACGGAGCCACCGCCCGGGGCGAGTGGGCCGGGCAGCGGAGCGGAGGATGACAGTGATCGAGCGACGGTGACATTTCGCCGTATCGCGGCGTGCGTGAGCCCCGCGACGCGTTGACGCGCTCCCGGCTGCGTGCTAATATCCTGGAGTCCCCGGGGGTGCCCCGGGCTGATCATGTGTGCCTTGTGGATCGTGCTAGTCCATCGGCACGCCGGACACCGCGGACGAATACGAAGACCAGGAAAGGGAGCAGCGAAGCGTGATCAAGCTGCGGCTGCGGCGCATGGGAGCGAAGAAACAGCCACATTACCGGATTGTGGCCGCAGAGGCGCGGTCTCCCCGCGACGGCCGCTTCATCGAGGTGGTCGGCTACTATAATCCGAAGACGAACCCCGCAACCGTGAAGGTCAATGCGGAGCGCGCGAAGTACTGGCTCGACCACGGCGCCCAGCCGACCGAGACGGTCCGCACCCTGCTCGTCCGCACCGGCGTCCTCCCCGGCAGGGTCAACGGCGCTCCCGCGCCGGCCGCGGAGAGCTCGGCCGAGACGAGCACGACCGAAGAGAGCGCGACCGAGGAGTAGGCCGCGCGTCGGTCGAGACACCAGCAAACCAGGGAGGTCGCCGTGCCGGGGCGAAACAGAGACGGGATGGGCGAACTGCAGGCGCTGGTCGAGTACATCGCCCGGGGTCTGGTCGATGACCCCGCGTCAGTCCGCGTCCAGTCCCGGCGGCGCGGTCCGAACGTCATCATCGACCTGCGTGTCCCCGCCGACGAGATGGGCAAGGTGATCGGCCGCCAGGGCCGCATCGCGCGCGCGATGCGCACCCTCCTAACGATCGCGGCGGCCCGCAACGGACTCCGTGCCAGCCTGGACATTCATGAGTGAGCCCAACTGGCAAACCCCGCTCGATCACGTCCGCCTCGCTATCGGCGTGATCGTCGCACCGCAAGGAATCAGCGGTGAAGTCCGGATGAACATCTGGACGCACTTCCCGGAGCGCATCCCGGACCTCACCGAGGTGTATCTCAATGACGAAACGCAGCCGCGCCGCCTTCTCGCGGCGCGGCTCCACAAAGGGGTGGCCATCCTCCGCATCGAGGGGGTCGAGACGCGCGATGAGGCCGAGGATCTGCGCGGCACGGTCGTGCGCATCGGCCCGGACCAGGCCGCGCCGCTCGGCGAGGACGAGTATTACCACTTCCAACTGATCGGCCTGACGGTGGTGGACGAGGCGGGGAACCCGCTCGGCACGCTGACCGATATCCTCGAGACCGGCGCGAATGACGTCTACGTCGTGCGCGATGAGGCCGGCAAGGAGACGCTCCTCCCCGCGCTCCGGGACGTCGTGCTCGACATCGACCTCCGCACCGGCCGGATGACGGTCCGCCCCCTCCGCTACGCCGACGAGGACTGATCCGGCGCCGGACGACCCCGCCGCGTGCGCAGCACCTCCCACACGCGCTCGGTGGGCACCTCACTGGCCTCCAGCAGCACGAGCAGGTGGTAGATCAGGTCGGCGGCTTCGTTGGCGAGGTTCTCCGGATCGGCATTCTTGGCGGCGATGATGACTTCGGCCGCCTCCTCACCGATCTTCTTCCCGATCTTGTCGATCCCAGTCGTCAGCAGGTAGGTCGTGTAGGAGCCCTCGATCGGGTGAGTACGCCGCTCGGCGACCACGCGGGCCACCTCGTCCACCACCCCACTCGTCGGGGGAACGGTCGCGTCGCCCACCATCAGTGGCGGCTGGGCGAAACACGTGTCGGTCCCCAGGTGACAGGTGGGACCTGCGGGAACCACCCGGACCAGCAGGGCGTCGCCGTCGCAGTCGGGCCGGATCTCCACGACCTCGTGGACATGGCCCGACGTCTCCCCCTTCATCCAGAGCCGGCCCCGGCTGCGGCTCCAGAAATGCAGCCGTCGCGTGGCGATGGTCCGCTCCAGCGCCTCGCGGTTCATGTAGCCGAGCATCCGGACCTGGCCGCTGGCCGCGTCCTGCACCAACGCCGGCACCAGCCCACGCTCGTCGAAGCGTACGGCATCAACGGGGGAGGTAGGTGTGTCCATGGGATCCTCTCGCTGTGTTCCCGGAACTCCCCTCTCCCCGTGTGGGAGAGGGGGTCGGGGGTGAGGGGTCACGTCGCTAGTCCGCCACCATCTCCATCTGCGGCGTTCGCACGGTCCGCCCGACGGCTTCCGCGACGCGAGCCAGTTTCGGCATCGCCGCGCTGAAGTTCTCGAAGGTCAGCGACTGGCTGCCGTCGGAGAGGGCGTGGTCGGGGTTGGGATGCACCTCGACGATGAGCCCGTCGGCGCCGCTGGCGACCGCCGCCAGCATCATCGACGGGACGAGGTACCACTTCCCGGTCCCGTGGCTCGGGTCCACGATGATCGGCAGGTGGCTGAGGCGCTTGACGACCGGTACAGCCGATAGGTCGAGCGTATTGCGGGTGATCGTCTCGAAGGTGCGGATGCCGCGCTCGCAGAGCATGACCTGCTCATTGCCCTGCGCCATGATGTACTCCGCCGCGAGCAGCCACTCCTCGATTTGGGTGGACATGCCGCGCTTGAGCAACACCGGCTTCTGCGTCTTGCCGACCGCCTCCAGCAGCAGGAAGTTCTGCGTGTTCCGGGCGCCGATCTGCAAGACGTCGGCGTACTCGGCCACCACGTCGAGATCGGTCACGCTGAGGACCTCGGTCACGATCGGCAGGCCGGTCTCCGCCCGGGCCTTCGCCAGGAGCCGCAGGCCCTCTTCGCCCAGGCCGCGGAAATCGTACGGCGAGGTGCGCGGCTTGAAGGCCCCGCCGCGCAGCATACTCGCGCCCGCTGCCTTGACCGCGTGCGCCGTCTGGATGATCTGCGCCTCACTCTCAACCGAGCAGGGGCCGGCGATTACGACGACCTCGTTGCCGCCCACCGCCACGTCACCGACGTGGATCACGGTGTCGTCCGGGTGGAACTCGCGGCTGGCGAGCTTGTAGCGCTTGGTGATCCGGACGACCTCTTCCACGCCCGGCATCAGCTCCAGCGCCTCTTTCAGCGATTCGGGCAGCGGCGCGCCGAGCACGCTCACCGTCGCGCGCTCGGACCCGACGATGCTGCGCGTAGCAAAGCCGAATTGCTCGATGCGCGCGATCACCTCCTGGAGGTCCCGCTCGGTGGCGGTGGTCTTCATCACGACGATCATGAGCCCGCTCCCTGCTCTCCCTGGTTGTCGTCTGATGGTACAGACGCGGGCGACCTGCGCCGCGCCCTACCCGGCGCCGTGCCGGAGCATCCTGTGCGCCGCGACGGTGCGGCAAGAGCCGGTGCGGTTACGCCGTCCGGCCGTTCGGTTCGTAGGCCCACTCTGGCCGCAGTTCCCGCGCGCGCCGCAGGTACACGTGCCGGATCTCGCTGGGGGACTTCTCGGTGTTGACGTGCATCAGGATACGGACGACGTGGTCGAGCGCGCCCGGCACGTCCATCTCGTGAGTGCACAGCAACGGCACCGTGTCCCAGCCGTAGTCGCGCGCGGCAATCGCCGGGAAGGTCGCGTTGAGATCCGGCGTCGTCGTAAAGATGATGCTTGCGACATCCTCTGCGGCAATGTCGTTGGCCTCGATCATCGTCGCCAGCAACTCCCGCGTCGCCTCCAGGATGTCCTCGGCCGTGTTGCGTTCGGCCGTGGTCGCTCCGCGGATACCCCGGCATCTCAGCATGCCCGCGCTTCCTCCCACGTCGCCAAAGCGACGCGCCCATCCGATGCCTCCGGCCCTGCGCGGCCCCGGAGGCACCGGGGACGGCTCAGGCGCCGCGGAGGTATCGGATGAACGCCTCCATTTCGTCGGGCTGGCGCTCACGTGGCGTCTCGCCCAGCCGCTTGACCACTGCGCTCCCGACGGCCACCGCCTCGGCCAGCTTCCCGGCCTCCTTCACGTGCTCCGGCGTCGAGATGCCGAAGCCGACGACGAGCGGGAGGTCGGTATGCCGGCGTACGCGCGCGATGAACCCCGGCAGTTGCTGCGACAAGCGATCACGCGCTCCGGTGACCCCGGTGAGCGAGACGCAATAGATGAAGCCGCTGGCCTGCCGGGCGACCGCCGCGATCTGTGCATCGGTGCTCGTCGGAGCGAGCATAAAGATGAGATCCAGCCCGTGCCGCTGCAGTGCCTCCCGCAGGTCCCCGCTCTCGTCCGGAGGCAGGTCCGGCACGATGACCCCATCAGCCCCTACTTCAGCACATGCCGCGGCAAACCGCTCGAGGCCGTAGCTGAGCAGGGGGTTGAAGTATCCCATGAAGATCAAGGGTACGTCAACGCCCTTGTGACGTAGATCACGAGCGGCATCAAGGCACGTCGCCACCGTGACCCCGTTGGTCAGCGCCACGTGGCTCGAATGCTGGACCGTCGCGCCGTCGGCCAGGGGGTCGGAGAAGGGGATGCCCAACTCGATCATGGCCGCGCCCCCGGCCACCAGCGCCGGCCCGACCCGCCCGACGGTGTCCAGCTCCGGGAAGCCGACCGTCACATACGGGCAGACACCGGTTTCCCCAGCCTCACGCAGCCGCGCGAACGTCGCCGCGATCCGGCTCCCTGTCTTCGTCTCCATCACAGCGCCACTCCCAGTGCCTCGGCGACGGTGTGCATGTCCTTGTCGCCCCGACCCGACAGGTTGATCACGATGATGTCGTCCGGCGAGCGATCCGCTGCCAGCCGCGCCCCGAGCGCCACGGCGTGCGCCGACTCCAGCGCCGGGATGATCCCCTCGGTGCGGCAGAGCAGCTTGAAGCCCTCCAGCGCCTCGGCGTCGGTCACCGGGTGGTACGTGGCCCGCCCGGTGTCCTTGAGGTAGCTGTGCTCCGGACCGACACCGGGGTAGTCAAGCCCGGCGGCGATGCTGTGGGCCTCGATGATCTGCCCGTCGTCGTCCTGCAGGACGTAGGAGCGCGAGCCGTGGAGCACTCCGACCCGCCCGGCGCTCAGGGTGGCGGCGTGCTTGCCGGTCTCAATCCCCAGCCCGGCCGCCTCAGCGCCGTGAAGCTCGACATCCGGGTCGTCGATGAAGGGGTGGAAGATCCCCATTGCGTTCGAACCGCCGCCGACGCAGGCCACGACCGCATCCGGCAGCCGGCCCGCCTGCTCGATGATCTGCCGCCGGGTCTCGCGGCCGATCACGGACTGGAAGTCCCGCACCATCATCGGGTACGGGTGCATTCCGGCCACCGAGCCGATGAGGTAGTAGGTGGTCTCGACGTTGGTGACCCAGTCCCGGATCGCCTCGTTCATGGCGTCCTTGAGCGTGCGGCTGCCGGTCCCGACCGGCCGCACCTCGGCGCCGAGGAGCTTCATGCGGAAGACGTTGAGCGACTGCCGCGCGATGTCCACCTCACCCATGTAGACGACGCATTCCAGCCCGAGCATGGCGCAGACGGTGGCGGTCGCTACACCGTGCTGCCCGGCGCCGGTCTCGGCGATGACGCGCGGCTTGCCCATGCGCTTGGCCAGCAGGCCCTGGCCGAGCGCGTTGTTGATCTTGTGGGCGCCGGTGTGCGCCAGATCCTCTCGCTTGAGGTAGATCTGCGCCCCGCCGATCTCCCGGCTCAGCGACTCGGCGTAGTAGAGCGCCGTCGGCCGGCCGACGTAGGTCGCCAGCAGGTGCTCCAGCTCCGCCTGGAATTCCGGGTCACGCCGCGCCGCGTCGTACGCCGCGCGCAGTTCCTCGATGGCAGGCAGCAGCGTGACCGGCGCGTAGGTGCCGCCGAACTGGCCGAAGCGGCCCCGCTCGTCCGGAAGCGCGGCGGCCGGTAGCCGCCCGGTGGTCGTGCTCGTCATGTTCGCTCCTCGATTCCCATGCTGCGGTCGATCTTCCGTGTCTCCTTCAGGAGCGCGACAGTGCTCACCCGGACCTGGTCCGCCCTGGTGGCGACGACGGGGTCGGGCGTAGAGGCCCGCGGTTCTGCTGCTTCAAACGCCGCGCGGGCTGCGGCAGCGAAGGCGTGGATGCGCGCGGGGTCCTTGACGCCCACGGCGCCGGGCACCTCGACGCCGCTCGACACATCGACGCCCAGCGGCCGAACGGCGCGGATGGCGTCGGCCACGTTCTCCGGCCGCAGGCCGCCGGCGAGGATCACCGGGTACTCGGCGGCGAGCGCCGCCGCCAGGCTCCATTCGGCCACGTGCCCGGTCCCGCCCGGGGCGCCGGGAACCCACCCCTCGACGATCAACGCGACCGGCGGCACGGGCGCGCTGAGGTACTGCTCGGCCAGCCGCCGCGCATCGGAGGGGCTGGTGCCGGGCCGCAGGCGCAGCGTCTTGATCGCCGGCCGGGCCAGCGCGGCGATCGTCTCCGGCGGCTCGTCGCCGCTCAACTGCACCAGGTCGAGGTCGAGCCGCTCGGCCAGCGCGTTCATCCGGTCTGGCGCCTCGTCGACGAAGACCCCGACCGCCCGCGGGGCCGCACCAGGCCCGTCCCGCAGCGCGGCGACGATCGCCGCGGCGACCTCGGGCGTGACCTGGCGACGGGCCGGGGCGAAGATCAGCCCGGCGAGATCGACCCCTGCGGCACGCGCCGCTCGCGCGTCCTCCGGTCGCCCCAGGCTGCAAATCTTGACCAGTCCCCGCTTCACGCCAACAGCCCTCGCAACGCGGCCTGCCGGTCGGCCGCGACCATCAACGACTCGCCGACGAGCACCGCGTGGGCGCCGGCCGCCGCGAGGCGCCGCACGTCGTCCGGACCGTGGATGCCGCTCTCGGCCACGATGACCCGGTCGCGCGGGATGCGGGGCGCCAAGCGCTCGGTCGTGCCCAGGTCAACGGTGAAAGTTCGAAGATCGCGATTGTTGATCCCAATGATCCGCGCGCCGGCCGCAAGCGCCGTGTCCAGCTCCGCCTCGTGGTGGACCTCCACCAGCGCCTGCATCCCCTGGGCATGGACCGCGTCCAGCATCTCGCCTAGCGCCTCACCGCCCAGCACGGCGACGATGAGCAGCACGGCATCGGCGCCGTACGCCCGTGCCTCGACCACCTGATACGGGTCGAGCAGGAAGTCCTTGCGCAGCACCGGCCGCGGCGTCGGGTCGGCATGGGCCAACTCGGCCACCATCGCCAGGTCCTCCAGGCTGCCCTGGAAGAAGGGCGCGTCGGTGAGCACCGAGATGGCGGCCGCGCCCGCGGCGAGGTAGTCCCGCGCCACTACGCGGGCGTCGACGCCCGCCGCCAGCGGCCCCTTCGAGGGCGAGGCGCGCTTGACCTCCGCGATCACGCGGGTCGTGGTCCCCCGTAGCGCCGCGTCGAGTGGGAGTGCGGCCGGCATCGCCCGCGCCGCCGCCTCCAGGTCCGCCAGCGGCTGAGCCGCCCGGCGCTCCGCCAGATCGGCCGCCGTCCGCTCGGCGATCCGGTCCAGGATCGTGCCCGTTTCGGTCCCCATCACGCCTCCGCCAGCCGGTGACTCAGCGCCGCCAGTTCCGTCAACTTGGCCGCCGCCGCGCCGGAGTCGATCGACTCCGCCGCCGCCTGCACGCCCTCGGCGATCGAGCCGACGGCGTCGGCCGCGTAGAGGGCGGCCGCGGCGTTGAGGAGCGTGATGGCCCGCGCCGGGCCGTTCCCGCCGTTGAGCACGTAGCGGATGATGGCGACGTTGTCCTCCACGTCGCCGCCGCGGACCGCCGACAGCGGTGCGGTCGGCAGGCCGACCTCCTCGGGCGACAGCTCGTATCGGCGAACCTCGACCCCACCGTTCACGCGCACCTCGCTCACCTGCGTGGGCGCCGAGATGCTCAGTTCATCCAGCCCGTCGTGGGAGTGGACCACCAGCGCGTGCCGCGTGCCGAGCAGGCCGAGCACGCGGGCCAGCTTGTCCGCCACCGTGGCGTCGGCGACGCCCACGATCTGGTGCTGGGCGGCCGCCGGGTTGGTCAGCGGGCCGAGCAGGTTGAACACGGTGCGGATGCCGATCTCCTTGCGCGCCGGCCCGGCATGGCGCATCGCCGGGTGGAAGACGGGCGCATACATGAAGCCGATACCGACCTCGTCGATGCAGCGCGCGACCGCGTCCGGCGTCAGATCCACGCGCACGCCCAGGCCCTCCAGCACGTCGGCCGAGCCGCAGCGGCTGGTCATGGCGCGGTTGCCGTGCTTGGCCACCCGCACCCCGGCCCCGGCCACCACGAAGGCGGCCGCGGTCGAGATGTTGAAGGTATGCGCGCCGTCGCCGCCCGTGCCGCAGGTGTCGACCAGCGCATCGGACGTGGCGCGCGGCACCGAGAGCGCGTGCCGCCGCATCGACTCAGCGAAGCCGGCGATCTCCTCTTCCGTCTCGCCACGCATCCGGAGCGCCGTCACCAGCGCGCCGATCTGCGCGCCGCTCGCCTCGCCGGTCATGATCGCGTCCATCGCCGCGACCGCTTCTTCACGCGTCAGCGTCCCGCCGTCGACAACTTTCTGGATCGCCGCTCTGACGCTCATCGCTCCCCTCCATCCATCGCGCCGACCGCGCTCACCACGCGCGTCGCACCGCCCACCACGGAAACCGCGGCCGGCGTCACGCTCAGGAAGTTGGCAAGCAGGTCCTTACCCACCTCGGTCAGGATCGACTCCGGGTGAAACTGCACCCCCTCCACCAGATAGCGCCGGTGGCGGAGCCCCATGATGACCCCGTCCTCGCTGCGCGCCGTCACCACCAGATCGTCCGGGAGGCTTGCCTCGTCCACCATCAGTGAGTGGTAGCGCGTGGCGATGAACGGGTTCGGCAGGCCGGCGAAAACCCCCCGCCCGTCGTGGCTGATCCGCGACGTCTTGCCGTGCATCAGCCGCGGTGTGCGGACAACCTGACCCCCGAACGCCACCCCGATCGCCTGGTGCCCCAGGCAGACGCCGAGGATCGGCACCTCGCCCGCCAGCTCGCGGATCAATTCGACCGAGATGCCCGCCTCGTCGGGCGTGCAGGGGCCGGGCGAGATGACCACCCGCTCCGGGCCGAGTGCTCGGACGTCGGCTACCGTCAGCGCATCGTTGCGCCGCACCACCACCTCGGCTCCCAACTCGCACAGGTACTGATAGAGGTTGAAGGTAAAGGAGTCGTAGTTGTCGATGAGCAGGATCACCGGACGCCCTCCTTCTGCTCCGCCTGGCGCGCGCCGGCGCCCCGCACGCTGTACTCCATCTGTTCGGCAAGCTCGATCGCGCGCACCAGCGCCTGCATCTTCTGCAGCGACTCGCGGTACTCCCCCTCCGGCGTGCTGTCGGCCACGATGCCGCCTCCGGCCTGGAGGTAGACGGTGCCGTCACGGACGACCATCGTGCGCAGCGTGATCGCGGCGTCGAGGTTGCCGCTGAAGCTCACGTACCCCACCGCGCCGGAGTACGGCCCGCGCTCCTCAGGCTCCAGCTCGGCGATGATCTCCATGGCGCGGATCTTCGGCGCCCCGCTAACCGTCCCGGCCGGGAAGCACGAGCGCAGCGCGTCGACCCCGACGAGCCCGTCGGCGATCTCGCCCTCGACGTGGCTGACCAGATGCATGACGTGGCTGTAGCGCTCGATCTCCATCAACTGGGGCACCCGCACCGTCCCCGGTCGGGCAACCCGGCCGATGTCGTTGCGCCCGAGATCGACGAGCATGATGTGCTCGGCGTTCTCCTTCTCGTCCGCCGCCAGCTCGGCCGCCAGCGCCTCGTCCTCCTCCGGCGTCGCGCCGCGCGGCCGGGTTCCGGCGATCGGGTGCGTCGTGAGCGTCCGCCCGTCGAGCCGGACCAGCATCTCCGGCGAGGCCCCCACGATCTGCGCGTCATCGATGTTGAGGTAGTACATGTACGGGGAGGGGTTGATCTTGCGCAGCGCGCGGTAGATCGTGAACGGGTGTGCCGCGCTCGGGACCGCCAGCCGCTGGGAGAGGACGACCTGGATGATGTCCCCGGCCGCGATGTACTCCTTGGCGCGCTCCACCATCCCCAGGTACGTCTCACGCGCCATGTTGGGCCGGATGCGCTCGGACACCGGCCGCTCGTCCAGCGGTTCCGTGCCCAGCGGCAGGCTTGGCTCCCCACCGAGCCGCGCGACCAGCCGGTCGATCCGCTCTACCGCCTGGGCGTACGACTCCTCCAGCGAGGTGTGCTCGTCGATATGGACGTGACTGACGACCTTGATCGTGCGCTCCAGGTGGTCGAAGACCAGCATCGTGTCGACGAACATGAAGAAGGCGTCCGGGAAGCCGAGCGGGTCGGCCGGGGCCACGGGCAGCCGCTCGAAATAGCGCACCGCCTCGTAGCTCAGGTAGCCGACCGCGCCGCCGAGGAAGCGCGGCAAACCGGGAAGCGCCACGGTGCGATACGGCTCCAGGTAGGACTGGAGCGCCACAAGCGGGTCGTCGAAGCGGCTGGTCTGCTTGTAACCCTGGAGGTTCGCGTGGGCTACCCCGTCATTCAGATACAGAGTCAGGTACGGGTCCGTCCCGATGAAGGAGTAGCGCGCCAGGCGTTCGCCGCCCTCCACGCTCTCCAGCAGGAAGGAGTACCGGCCTGTTGCTACCTTTAGATATGCCGAAACCGGCGTCTCGAGGTCGGCCATGATCTCCCGGTAGACCGGGATGATGTTGCCCTGTTCGCTCAACGCGGCGACTTCCTCCAGCGTCGGGCGGTAGCGCCCGGTGCTGGTCGCCGCTCCGTTGGGGTGTGGACGCAGATCGAGCATCCTTCATAACCCTTCACCGACCCGCCTCGCTGGCGGCGGCCGGGAGTCGCGCGGGCCAAAACCCGCCAACAAAAAAACCTCCGTCCCCGAAAGGGACGGAGGTTGAGTGCTCAACTCCGCGGTGCCACCCTTGTTGGACGCCGCTCGCGCAAGCGCCCCACTCTACGAGTACGGGACCGATCCAAGCCGATCCGATACCCAGCTCCCAGATAACGGTGGAGTCTCCGGCGCCGCCTACTGGCCGCGGGCGTACCCGCCGCGTTCGGGGCGCAACTCCCGGATCCATTCCGCGCCTGCGCTAGCACCGGTCTCACACCACCCGCCGGCTCTCTGGGCTCCGCTTCGGCGCGTACTAGTTCCGATCATCGTTGTTGCCGCTGTTTGGTTGTCTAGCGCGCAGCCTAGCAGAGCGGGCCGAGGTTGTCAAGCTCCGTGCCGGTTTCTACATGCACGACGCTGGTGCCTTGCGCGTTTGACGAGCCAGGCAGGATGTGCTAGTCTACCCGGTGGCCAAGCAACAGACCCCGATGAACTGCTAGATCTTGAGGAGCAGTTCATCCTTCCCAGCCAACAAGTCAACCGTATCAAAGTAACCGCGCTGCAACTCGGCAGCGAGCGGTTCGTCCGTTTGCGAGTCGTTTCGTGAGGAGGAGTGCAGTATCCATGGCTGGGGATTTTCGATCGACTCCGCTCGCCTATTGGCTGCGTCGTCCGGTCAACCGGCGCGCGCTGCTCCGGGGGTCGCTGACCCTGGCAGGCGGAGCGGCGATGGCGAGCTTCCTCGCCGCCTGCGGCGGTGAGTCGTCCTCAGGGGGCGACACCGGGTCCGGAGGTGGGAACACGAGCGGCGGTGGCGCCACGCCGGCCGCCAGCCCGACCGCCGGCCAGTTCCGGCCCGTCCAGACCCAGGTGACGGCCGAGGGCAAGTTCGGCGGCCTGTTGCGTGTCGCCATCGTGGGCGAGCCGCCGGCGTTCGACCCGACCTTCACCACGGCGACGGTCACCCAGAACTGCGCCTGGCACGTCTTCGAGACCCTCTGGACGCCTGACGCAAACTTCTCCCCCAAGGAGATGCTGCTCGACAGCTATGAGGTCCAGGACGACGGCAAGGTCTTCATCCTCAAGCTGCGGGACGGCGTCCTGTTCCACAACGGCAAGAAGATGGGCGCCGACGACGTCATCGCCTCGCTGGAGCGCTACAGCGTGCTCTCCGGTCGCGGCAAAACGCTGTTCGAGCGGGTTGAGGGCCTTGACAAGGTCGACGATCTGACCGTTCGTCTCGCCTTCAAGGAGCCGACCGGTATCGCGCCGGTCTTCCTGTCGGAGACCGATGCCATCATCATCCCCAAGGAGATCGCCGACGCCTCCCACGACGGCGAGATGGGCGAGTTCATCGGTACCGGCCCGTACATGCTCAAGGAGCGGCTGCCGGACCGCTACATCAGCCTCGTACGCTTCGAGGACTACCAGCCGCTGGAGGGCGGCCCCGACGGCTACGGCGGCACCAAGATCGCCTACTTCGACGAGATCCGCTTCATCCCGGTGCCCGAGGTCGCGGTGCGCGGCGACGGCCTCATCACCGACGAGTTCGACTTCGCCGACACGCTGAGCACCGACAACTTCGACTCGCTCAGCGCCGAGCCCGACCTGACGACGCAGGTCGTGCTGCCCTACTACTTCTACGGGGCCCACTTCAACAAGTCCGAAGAGAGCATAATGAGCAACCGCGACCTGCGCATGGCGCTGCTGACCGCCTGCGATCTGGACGCGGCTGCTGCCGCGGGCTTCGGCCGGCCGGAGTTCTACCGCCTCGGTCCCGAGATGGCTGCGCCGGAGACGGCCTGGTACACCGACGCCGGTAAGGAGTTCTACAACCTCAAGGATCCCGACAAGGCTCGGGAGATGCTCCAGGCCGCGGGCTATGACGGCACGCCGATCCGCTGGATCGCCACCAAGGAGTACGCCTACAACTACAACATGGCCGTCGTGCTCAAGGAGCAGATGGAGAAGGCCGGCGCCGTCATCGACCTTCAGGTCATGGACTGGGCCACGCTGGTGGCGACCCGCAGCCAGCGGGATGCGTGGGACATCTTCATCACCGGGCACGAGAGCTACTCGCACCCGGTCCTGCAGCCGTTCCTGAGCGAGTCCTGGCCCGGCTTCTGGTCCAGCCCGAAAAAGGATGAGCTGGTCAACAAGATCATCGCGGAGCCCGACCCCGACAAGCAGATGGAGTACATCGAACAGCTCCAGTACCACTGGTGGGAGGAAGCCGCGTTCATCAAGGTCTGCGAGGGGGCGACCCTGCGGGCCTACCGGAACCGGGTGAAGGGCTACGTCAACCCGGCCGACTGGTTCTTCTGGAACGTCTGGTTCGAGGAGTAGGGGAGGCCGAGGCCGATGACCGCCTACATCGTCCGGCGACTTCTGCTCATGATCCCGGTGCTGCTGCTCGTCGCCATCACGATCTTCTTCCTGCTGCACATGTCGCCGGGCGACCCGGTCGCCGTGCTCCTCGGGCCGGATGCCACGACCGAACAGGTCGAGCAGGTACGGGAGGCGCTGGGGCTGAACGAACCGCTTCCGCTCCAGCTCCTCCACTGGTTCCAGGGACTGCTCCGCGGCGACCTGGGCACGAGCATCTTCCTGAACAAGCCCGTCACCGAGGCGATCCTGGAGCGAGCCGAGCCGACCATCCTGCTCACCATCGGGGCTTCCCTGGTGGCGATCCTGATCGGCGTCCCGCTCGGCGTCCTCTCGGCGGTCCGGCGCGGGTCGCTGCTCGACACCGGGTCGATGCTCGTGGCGATGCTCGGCATCTCGATGCCGACCTTCTGGATCGGCCTGAACCTGATCCTGATCTTCGCCGTGACGCTGCGCTGGCTCCCAGCACAGGGGTACCAGTCGATCAGCGAGGCGGGCGTCGCCACACTCAAGTACCTCCTGCTCCCCTCGATCACCCTTGGCGCGGCCCAGGCCGCGCTGCTGGCCCGCATGACCCGCTCGATGATGCTGGAAGTCCTGAGCGAGGACTACATCCGCACCGCGCGGGCAAAGGGGGTCTTGGAACGCCGCGTCGTCTTTCGCCACGCGCTCCATAACGCGTTCATCCCCCTCGTCACGGTCATCGGGCTGACGTTCGCCGTGCTCATGGGGGGCGCGGTGATCACCGAGCAGGTGTTCAACATCCCAGGTGTCGGGCGGCTCCTCGTCCAGGCCGTGCTACGCCGGGACTTCCCGCTCGTCCAGGGGATCGTGCTGACCATCGCGTTCCTGTACGTCGTGATCAACTTGCTGGTGGATGTGCTGTACGTCTTCCTCGACCCGCGCATCCGCTACAGCTAGGCGGGCGGGCGCTCTGAGGACCCGCCAACGCACCGCAAAGGGCTCATGCGCATGGTGGTTGGACAAACACAGGCACTGACTCGCGCCGGTAAGCGCCCGGAACGGAGCTTCTTTCAGCGGGCCCGCTACCTGGCCGCCCGTCACACCAGCGGCGTGATCGGAGCGGTGGGGCTGCTCATCATCGTCCTCGTCGCCCTGTTGGCCGGCGTCCTGGCCACACACAGCCCGACGGAGACCGACGCCGTCAATCGCCTGCTCGGCGTCGGCGCCAAGGGGCACCTCTTCGGCACCGACAACCTGGGGCGGGATGTCTTCAGCCGCACCGTCTACGGTACCCGCGTCTCGCTCATCGTCGGCGTGGGTGTCAGCGTGGTGGCGGTCGTGGTCGGCGTGGCGTTCGGGCTGCTCGCCGGGTACTACCGCCGTGTCGACAGCGCGCTCATGCGCCTGATGGACGCGCTGATGGCCTTCCCCGGGATCGTGCTGGCCATCGGCATCATGGCGATGCTCGGTCAGAGCATGCTGAACGTGATCATCGCGCTCGGTGTCGTCTACATGCCGCGCGTCGCCCGCCTGGTCCGGAGCGTCGTGCTTGGCCTGCGGGAACGCCAGTTCGTGGAAGCGGCGCAGGCCACGGGTCTGGCCGACATCCACATCCTGCTCCGCCACATCCTGCCCAACATCTGGTCCCCGGTGATCGTCCAGGCGACCTTCATCTTCGCCGAGGGCGTGCTCGGCGAGGCCGGACTGAGCTTCCTGGGGATCGGTCCGCCGCCGACGATCCCGAGCTGGGGCAACATGCTGGGCGAGGCGCGCCAGTTCATCCGGGAGGCGCCGCTCCTGATGGTCTTCCCCGGGGCCGCACTGACGCTCATGGTCCTGAGCCTGAACCTGGTCGGTGACGGCATCCGCGACCTCCTCGACCCGCGCCTGCGCCGCCGCCAGTGATGGCCCGGCACGCCAGGGTTGGGAGAGACGCTGGAGCACAACCACACAGATCATTCGCTTTCCGCCGCCCGCCGTTCTTCGGTGGGCGGCTCCGCTTAGAATGATCCCGTGATCAAGTGAATCGGTTGAGGACCGGCTCGCCGTCGCGTTGATGACGGGTCACCTTGGGCGGTGGCGACCGACCCCGGCTCACACCAAGAGCGGGTGCCCGCGGCGAAACGCGACGGGCACCCGCTCTTAGGAGACGGCGTGACGGGGGCCTAGCCCACGTTACCGGTTGGAAGCGCCTGCGTGGGCGTGGTCTGGCGCAAGCGGAGCGCCCCGAGGGCGACGTTGGCCTTGATGGTCAGGACCGGCTTGCCCCCTGCCACCGCCGCGGCGGTCCAGAAGGCCCCTTCCCGCTTGGTGAACCCGTCGCCTACGTCGATCGTCCCGAGCATCGTCTCGGCTTCCACCTTCGCCGCCGTACTGCTGGGGATCGCGATGGTCACGGTGGAGACACCCGTCGACAGCTTCACCTCCGCCGGGCGGATTAGGTTCCCGCCGAAGTCGAAGGTGTAGGCGGAGGCCCCGCCGTCGACCTCCATCTCGCGGAAGTTGGCGTTCGCCAGGTTCCGCAGCTCCAGGCCGAACGCCCCGCCGTCGATGTCCAGCTCGTCCATCACGACCGGGTTCGGCGCCGAGAAGTCGATCTCGTACTTGCCGGCCCCCTGGCGCACCTCGAGGTCCGTCAGCGGCAGCCCGCCCAGGTCGAGCGTGCTCTCGCTGGCTCCCCCCTCCAACACCAACCGGTAGGGCCGCGCCGTCCCCAGCGTGAGCTCCAGTGTCGGCACACCGCCGAAGACGCCCGTCCAGCTTGTGATGTTCAACCCCTGGGTGATCTCCAGGGTGCGGCCGTCCTCCACTACCCGGCAGGGGAGCGTGCCGGTCGGGTCGTGATAGGTGCCGGTCACCCAGCGATCGCCCCCACCGGGCCGCACCCGCAGGCGGCAGCCGCCGACCCGGATGCGCAGCAGCAGCGTCTCCCCCTCTGGAAAGCCAACGTCGATCGTCTGATGGATCGAATCGCTCACGCGGCAACCCCTTTCACCGTGGCGTGCGGCCAGGCATCGGCCGGCCCGGCGCTCAACCGAATACGCCCTTGACCATCAGCGCCAGGCCGAGGATCAACAGCGGCACGCCGACGATCGCTCCAATCCCGGTCAGTGTCAGCAGCGTACCGACCACCAGGAAGACGAAGCCGATCACGACGGCGAGCAGTCGCCCGACCGCCTCGACAATCAGGCGCGTCAGACGCCAGATCAACATGAGGGGAAACGTCAGGATGCGCGCCACCGTGTTCCTCCCTGCCCTTGTCGGCCCGCCGCCAACCGGCGGAGCGACTGCCGCAATTCCACGGCCGTCACCGGCGTGCCGGCCCGGGACGCGCCGTGCAAGAGGTCCTACCGAGAGGTCACGGCGGACTTGACGTGCTTGATGCGCTCGAGGTCCTCTTCGAGAACGGCTTCCAGCTCGCTGAGCAGGCGGAGCGCGTACCCGTCCACCTCGCCCATCGAGCGCTTGGCATTGTCCTTGGCCTGGCGCAGGATCTCTTCGGCACGCGCCTTGGCCTCGTTGATGAGCCCCTGCTCGGCCATCAGGTATTCGGCCCGCTCCTTGGCGACGGCCAGGATCTTGTCCGCCTCCGCCTGGGCATCGGTGATAATCTTCTGCCGCTCCTGCACCACCCGGCGCGCCAGCTTGATCTCTTGCGGCAGCGCCAGGCGCAATTGATCGATGATGGCGAGGGCGTCTTCCTCCTCGATCATCACCCGGCTGCTCAGCGGCACCCGCATTCCGTTGCTGATCAGATCCTCCAGGCGGTCGAGCAGCATGAGGATGTCAACCGGTTGACTGGGCTGTCCGTGTCCCCCACGACCGTCTTGCACCGCGACGCTTCCATCTCTAGTCGCTATTCACGCACGACCGCACCGAACTTCCGTGCCAGCGCCTCGGCTACGTGGTCGGGGACCAGCCCCTGGACGTTCCCACCCAGCGAGGCGACCTGCTTGATCAGACTCGAGCTCACGAACGAGTGCTGCGAACTGGTCATCAAGCAAACGACATCCACGTCCGGCGCCATGTGCCGGTTCATATGTGCCAACTTGAATTCATACTCGAAGTCGGAAACAGCTCGCAGGCCGCGAACTATAACTTGTGCACCTACGGATCGCGCATAGTCTACGGTCAGTCCGCGATATGTGTCAACACGCAAATTTGGTGCCAACCCCGCGAGCGCCTGCTCCGCCATCGCGCGCCGCTCCTCCACCGAGAAGAGGGCCCGCTTGTCATGCAGCTCGTCGCCCTCGTAGATCGCGACGATCAACTCGTCGAACAGCCGCGCGGCGCGGCACGCGACGTCGATGTGCCCGTTGGTGATCGGGTCGAAGGATCCCGGGTAGAGCGCGATATGCGTCACCTCATCCCCCCGTCGCTTCGCCGTCTGCCGCTCCCGGCGGCGCGACAACCTCGTAGATCGAAAAACAGCTATCGCCGTGGCAGCGCCGCCGGATCTGCCGCAGCGGGCCGATCTCCTCCGGCAACTCTAGCCGCGGCCAGTGGCCGAGTGCCAGCACGGTCCCCTCAGTCACCGCACCCGACTCCGCCACCCGTTGCATCGTCTCGAGAATGTGCGGGTCGGCGTACGGCGGGTCCATCACCACCAGATCGTACGGCTCCAGGGGCCGAGACAGGAAGGACTGCACGGTCGTCTGATGCACCGCGGCGCGATCGGTGAAACGGGTGCTCGCCAGGTTATCACGGATGACGGCGCACGCCGCCGGGTTCTGCTCGACGAAGTCGCACCACTCTGCGCCGCGCGACAGCGCCTCGATGCCGATCCCGCCACTGCCGGCGTACAGATCGAGCACCCGTCGCGGCCGCACCCCCAGCGTCTGCAGCACCATGAAGAGCGCCTCGCGCACGCGCTGCGACATCGGCCGGGTCCGGCGAGTGCGCGGCACCTTGAGCTGGTGCCCCTTCATCGTGCCGGCGATCACCCGCATCGCACCCCTCCCGGCCGTGGCCCGTGCCCGGCTACGCGCCGGCCCGCGACGTCGCGGGCACCGGCACCGGGCTGGCCGGATAGGACCCGAAGACCTTCAACTCGGCGACGACCTCCGCCATCCGCTCCAGTGCCGCGCGGATCGGCGGATCCTCGCGGTGCCCTTCAACGTCCACCAGGAAATAGTAGTCGCCCAGCTTCGACTTCTTCGGCCGGCTCTCGACCTTGGTCATCTGGATCTGCGCGGCCGCCAGGACGCCCAGCACCTCGTAGAGCGCCCCCGGCACATTGGCCTTCACGCTAAAGCAGATCGAGGTCTTGTCCTGACCGGTGGGCGGCGCGTCGGCCTCCGCCAGCACGACGAAGCGCGTGACGTTGTTGTCGAAGTCCTGAATATCGGCCGCGAGGATTTCAGCTCCGTACAGCTCGGCCGCCCGCCGGGTGCCAATCGCCACCTGCGACCGGACGCCCGCCTCCATCACCCCCGCGACGGCCGCCGCCGTGCTCAGCGCCGCCACCTGCCCGGCGCCCGGCAGCGCGCGCTCCAGAAACCGCCGGCACTGCCCGAGCGCCTGCGGGTGCGACGTCACCGTGCGCACCTCAGCGAGCGTCGTGCCCGGCACCCCGACCAAGAAGTGCCGAACCGGCAGCACCAATTCGCCGCAGATCTTCAGGTCCGTCTCATGGATCAGCAGGTCGACCGTGCCGCTGACCGAGCCCTCCAGCGAGTTCTCGATCGGGAGCATCGCCTGCTCGGCCAGCCCCGCCTCGACCGCATCCACCAGCGCCGGGAACGAGGAGAACGGGACAACCTCCGCCCCGCGCGGCGTGGCCCAGGCCAGCGCCGCCTCCTCGCTGAAGGTTCCCTCCGGCCCGAGGTACGCGATGCGCATGCCGTTTCCCTTCGCCGAACCGCCGTCGCCCGCCAGAGTATAGGCGCCCCTCCACAAGCCGGTCAACGCGCGGGGAGTGGGCAGCGTCCCAAGCGGTACCCATTCCAAGTGCGCTTGATAGCTAGAGAGGACTAGGGTAAAAGAACATTTGTGTGGATGAGGAAGGGATGGGTGACATGTCGGCTTATCGCCTCACCGCGGCGACACTGGAGCCGGGTATGCCGAGGCCTGATATCCTGGAGCAAGTTGAGTTCTTCCGTCTCGATGCCTCTCGGAAGCGGAATGAGACGCGGAAGGCCGCGCTAGGACAGTATTTTACACCCGCGCCCATTGCTCGCATGATGGCATCGATGCTCGCGGGAAATCCGTCCGAAGTCCGAATCCTTGATGCTGGCGCAGGAATTGGCACACTGCTTGCCGCGGCAGTCGACCATTTCCTTCGCCAGCCATGTCCTCCGGCAGCTATTCACGTCACAGCCTGTGAGATTGACGAGTTATTCCTACCGTACTTGTCCGACACCCTGAATCTCTGCCAGAAGCAGTGTGAGACGGCAGGTGTCAATTTTTCGGGCGAAATCCTCAACCAAGATTTCATCTCGATCGCCGTAGACAGCCTCCGCCCCAATCTATTCTCCGATCGATCGCGATTGGCCGTGAACTGTGCGATTCTGAACCCCCCCTACCGAAAGATTCATTCGAACTCCACCAGTAGAAGGCTACTGCGCCAAGTTGGTATCGAAACCAGCAATCTATACTCTGCATTCCTGGCCCTTTCGGTGTTACTGCTAGATCAAGGTGGCGAACTCGTTGCTATCACGCCACGAAGCTTCTGCAATGGCCCGTATTTCAGATCCTTCCGGAAGGCCTTTCTTGAGGCGATGTCGCTCAGACGGCTCCATGTGTTCGAGTCTCGACAAGAGGCGTTCAGTGAGGATGACGTCCTTCAGGAGAACGTCATTATCCACGCCGTGAAGGGATGCGACCCAACGGACGTGATCGTGTCTTCGAGTTTAGGTGTAGACGATGACCTGACTGCGGTCCGGCAGGTGAGTTTCACAGATGTGGTACGTCCCCACGACCCGCAGTCGTTCATTCACATCATCCCCGATGCGCTCAGCATCCAGGTTCTGGAGCAGATGAAGAGGTTTGAGTTCAGCCTCAGCGACCTGGACCTGACGGTATCAACCGGTCGAGTAGTCGACTTCAGAGCGCGCTCACTTCTCAGAGCTCAACCGGTAGACGGAACGGTACCGCTCATCTATCCGACTCACTTTGAGCATGGTTACATCGTTTGGCCGAAGCAACAGGCCCGCAAACCTAATGCGCTGGTTCGTTCGGATCTGTCCGAGTCTTTGCTAGTGCCGAACGAAAACTATGTCCTCGTTAAGCGCTTCTCGGCTAAGGAAGAAAAGAAGCGTCTCGTAGCCGCAGTTTACGATGCATCGCGGATTAAAGCGGATGCTGTCGGCTTTGAGAATCATCTGAACTACTTCCACCAGCACGGCAAAGGCCTGAGCCTCGACTTAGCCCGTGGCCTTGCAGCCTACCTCAACTCGTCGCTTGTTGATTGGTACTTCCGCTTGTTCAATGGCCACACGCAAGTCAATGCGACCGATCTTCGGAACCTAAAGTATCCTTCGAAGGAGGACTTGGAGAGGCTCGGGCGCAGCATCGGTGATCAATTTCCGTCCCAAGGCGACTTGGACACCTTGGTGGAGAAGGAGCTCTTGACTTTGCCTGAAGAGTCTACGGATATCGATCCGATCAAGATTCGGCGCCGCATAGATGAGGCAAAGGGTATCCTAAAGGCGCTTGGGTTTCCACCAGCCCAACAGAATGATCGTTCCGCGCTGACCTTACTTGCCCTGCTGGACTTACGACCAGAGGACCCTTGGACGGAAGCCAAGAACCCTCTTCGAGGTATCACGCCGATGATGGAATTTTTCGCTACGCATTATGGCAAGAGGTACGCGCCGAACACTAGAGAAACCGTGCGACGGCAGACGATACATCAGTTCTTGGAGGCTGGTCTCGTCGTACTCAACCCTGACAACCCCGAGCGGCCTATCAACAGCGGCAAAACGGTATACCAGATTGATGGGATGGCGCTTGAACTGCTAAGAACTTTCGGGACTCCGGATTGGGATCATAACTTACGCTCGTACCTCGCGTCGGTCGAGACATTGAAGCGACGATACGCCCGGGAGCGTGAGATGAAACGCATTCCAGTTGAGACTGCTCCTGGGGTAACCGTTCAGTTGTCGCCCGGCGGCCAGAACATACTCATTCGGGAGATAATCGAGAATTTTGCACCATACTTCACACCTGGCGGTCGAGTTCTGTACATCGGCGATGCTGACGAGAAGTTTGCCTATTTCGATCAAGAGGGGTTGGAATCCCTCGGAGTTCACGTCAGTGCGCACGGCAAAATGCCTGATGTTATCATTTATCATAAAACGAAAGACTGGCTTGTTATTGTAGAGGCCGTCACAACGCATGGACCGGTGGACCCCAAGCGTCGCTCGGAGCTTGAGCGATTGTTCGCAGGCTGTACGGCTGGACTGGTCTTCGTCACTGCGTTTCTGGACAGACGAACGCTCGCGCAGTACCTGGATAAGATCTCTTGGGAAACCGATGTTTGGGTTGCTGAACACCCTACCCACCTAATCCACTTCAATGGTGAACGCTTTCTCGGTCCGAGCTGAGGTACTTTCGCGACAGCCCACCAGACGACCCGACCTGAGTGCGAGGTCACAGGAGACCAACCACCCGTGCCAGTTCGACGGAGCGTGGTCCCCACAGGGTGAGGCCATGCTCGCCTGTTACTGCGCGGGTGGTTCGAGCTATTCCTTCGCACCGTGGCACTCCCGCGCCGGAAAGCGATCCCGGCCTCGGCAATCACCATCGGTACAGGACCATGCCATCGAGCACTGTGACTTGATACCGGTGCCTGCGGACCTCGATAGGCTGCGCGTGGTCCTGGTAGCGAATTTGGCACGGACGTTGACGCAGGCGCACGTGCGATCCTAATTGCCCAATAGTAGCTGCGCCCCCTATCACCGACACCCATTGCTGCGTCGTCGGACTTCCAATTAGAATGCATGTTCTGTGCGTATGGCACGTGTTTGTGGATGGGAGAACAGGGTGCCAATCCCGGAACCACTCTTCCTGACGGGGAAGAACCTCGCCTTCACCGAGGAGGCCGCGACGGTCCCGCCGCGATTGACCGACCACGCGCGGACGATGGACCAGGGCGTCTACCAGGTGGCCGAGAACTTCTACGTCGCCGTCGGCTATGGACAGGCCAACATGACGATGGTGATCGGGACCGACGGCGTGCTGATCATCGACTGCCTCGAGAACGAGGAGAACGCGCGCCAGGCGCTGAGCGACCTGCGGAAGGTGAGCGACAAGCCGATCCAGGCGTTGATCTACAGCCACAGCCACCCCGATCACATCTCCGGGGTGCGCGCGATTCTCGATTCGGAGCAGGTCGAAAACGGGCAGGTGGCGATCTACGCCCACGAGCGGCTGCTCGCCGGGGTGCGGGGGAATCCCAGTCTCGGGATCGTGCCGGCGCTCCGACTGGCGTACACGTTCGGCTTCGACCTGGAGCGCGGGCCCGAAGGGTGGGTGGAGACCGGCCTCGGGACGCAGTTCCACACCGGCACGATCGGCTTCATCCCGCCGACAACCGTGTTCCAGGGCACGCTCGACATTCAGGTGGCCGGGATCACCGTGCAGCTCCGCGAGGCGCCGAGCGAGTCGGACGATGAGATCGTCATGTGGTTCCCGGATCACGGCGTCCTGCATGTCGCGGACGTGATCCAGGGCGAGACGCTACCGAACGTGTACCCTTTGCGAGGCGCGGTCCGTGATCCGCTGCAGTGGGTTCGGGCGATCGACCTGCTCCGCGAGTACGACGCACAGGCACTCATCTTCGGGCATGGTCGCCCGCTCGTGGGCAAGGATGACGCCCGGGCATTGCTCATGGCCTACCGGGATGCGGTGCAGTACGTCCAGGACCAGGCCGTCCGGCTGATGGCCCGCGGCTACACCCGCGACGAGCTCGCAGAAACCCTCACCGAGCTACCGTCTCGCCTTCGTCATCATCCCTGGCTCGGGGAGTTCTACGGCACCGTGAAGCAGACGGTGCGGCAGATCTATCACAACTACTACGGGTGGTTCCAGGGTGACCCCGCCTCGATCGACCCACTGCCCCGCCGCGAACGCGCCGCCCGCTACGTCGACGCGATGGGCGGACGTGACGCGGTAATTGCCAACGCCGAGGCAGCGTACAACGCGGGCGATTTCCGCTGGGTCGCGGAGCTCCTGACGCACCTGCTCCGGCTGGACCCGGAGGATCAGGACGCACGCCGGCTCAAGGCGGATGCCCTGCGACAGCTCGGGTATCGGACCAGCAACCCCATCTGGCGCAACAACTACCTGATGGGCGCCAAGGAGATTGACGGGACACTGGATCGCGCCCGCCTCTTGGCCACGCTCCGCGCGCTGGGGAACCCGGACGTCACCACCACGATGCCGATCCCGCTGCTCCTTCGCGCGCTCGCCACCCGCTTGAACCCGGCACAGAGCGAGGGAACGCACCTCACGGTCGGGTTCCACTGCACCGACACCGGCGCCACCTACGGCCTCGCCATCCGCGCCGACGTGGCGGAGGTCCTCGCCACGGCTCCTGCCGACGCGGCACTGGAGATCCAGACCACCGAGCCGACGCTGCGCGGCCTCCTCACCGGCCGGCTCCCCTGGGCGCAGGCCGTCGCGGATGGAGCGGTGACGGTCACCAAGGGCACGCCGGAGGATGCGACGCATCTCTGGAGCCTGTTCGATCCGCCCATGCGCGAACTCCCGGCACTCGCGCTGCGGTAGCCGCACGGACGCGAATGCCGTGCGCGACGACCGGAAACGCAGCGTAACGGCCAGAGACACACCGCGGGGCCTGCCACCATGCCGATGGTGGCAGGCCCTGCCAACCCACTCGACGGCGCTGTCCGGTTGCGGTGATACTGGCACCTATACCCGGCGCGATGCCGCGGCGAATAGACTCACACCGCGGGAAGGATCCCATCTGGAGGTGCGGATGATCCCACGAGGCAAGCCGGATATCGGCTGGGCGGATCTGGCCGTCGCCGCGGCGCGGTGCCTGTGGCCGGGCGACCGCGCCGCGGCGCAGCGGCGGGTCGAGGCGGCGTGGTCGCCGCAGGGTGAGGCACTGGCCTGCCTGTCGGTGCGCAGCGGGTTCGACCTGCTCCTCCAGGCGCTGGCGCTCCCGGCCGGGAGCGAGATCCCGGTGTCGGCGATTACGATCCGCGATATGACCCGGATCATCGAGCACCACGGCCTGGTGCCGGTGCCGGTGGACCTCGATATGGACACGCTCTCGGTCCCGGTCGCGAACCTGGAGCGGGCGTGGACGCCGCGGACGCGCGCGATTCTGGTGGCCCACCTGTTCGGGAGCCGGATGCCGCTGGACGACGTCGCCGGCTTCGCCCGGGAGCGCGGGCTCTTGCTCATTGAGGATTGCGCGCAGGCGTTCACCGGGCCGGACTACCGCGGGCACCCCGCGAGCGATGTCTGCCTCTTCAGCTTCGGCCCGATCAAGACGGCGACGGCCCTGGGCGGCGGGATCGTGACGGTGCGCGACGGCGCGATCCGCGAGCGAATGCGCTCGCTCCAGGCGGGATACCCGGTGCAGAGCCGCCGGCGCTACCTGAAGCGGGTGCTCACCTTCGGCATGTTCAAGCTGCTAGCCACGCCGGTGCCGTACGGGGCCTTTACCGCTGCATGCCATGCGCTGGGGCGGGAGCACGACGCGGTCATCAGTGGTGCCCTGCGCGGGTTCCCAGGCGCGGGACTGATGCCCAAGATCCGGCAGCAGCCGTCCGCGCCGCTCCTGGCCCTGCTCGCCCGGCGGGTGACGCGGTTCGACCCGCGCCGGGTCGCGCGGCGGGCACAAGCAGCCCGCACGGCGATCGCCCTCATGCCCGGCGTGGACCGACCCGGCACGCGCGCCGCTGAGCACAGCTACTGGGTCTTCCCGATCCAGGCCGCGGACCCGGACGGTCTGGTGCGACGACTCTGGCGACACGGCTTCGACGCAACGCGGGGAGCTTCCAGCATGTCGGTCGTGGACCCGCCGCCGGATCGACCGGAGCTGGAGCCGCGGGAGGCGCGGCGCGTCATGGACCAGGTGCTCTACCTCCCGGTGTACCCCGGCATCGCCGACCACGACCTTGCCCGGCTCGCGCACGCCGTTGCCGCTCCGGCCCCCGCAGAGGCAACGACGGTCGCCCGCGAGACCGGCTAGGCGCGCCGCGCCCGACTCCGCTCAGGATGACGCGCGGGGAGCGCGGGCGGCTGGCGGGTAGACGGGGCCAGTCCCGCAACGGTTATCCGTCACCGACCGCCGCGCCGTGATGGCGTCACGTACTCAACGGGAGCCGGACGGCGTTGCGCGCGAAGAAGAGAAGGTTGGCCGGGCGCTCCGCCAGCCGGCGCATCAGGTACGGGTACCAGCCGGTGCCGTGGTTGGTGGAGATGAGCACCGTGTAGCCGCGCCGGAGGAGCTGGAGCTGCAGGTCCGTCGCGATGCCGTAGAGCATCTGGAACTCGAAGCGGTCGCGGGGGATCTTGTTGGCGATCGTGAAGTCGATGACGTGCTCGATGATCCGCTTGTCGTGGGTGGCGATCGCGGTGTAGCCGTCGGCGGAGAGTGCGCGCTCGGCCAACCGGATGTAGGCGCGGTCGACGTCGGCCTTGCTCGGGTAGGCGATGTCGGGCGGCTCGAGGTACGCCCCCTTGACGATCCGGATGTTGGGCGCGTAGGGGAGCAACGATTCGAGGTCGACCTCGCTGCGGTAGAGGTACGCCTGGAGGACGACCCCGGTGTTGTCCAGACCCGCCTCGCGCAGGTCCCGGTAGATCCCCAGCGTGCCGTCGACCCACGGCGAGTCTTCCATGTCCATGCGGATGAAGGTGCCGACCGTCGCGCCGTGTTCGACGACCCGGCGGACGTTGCGGAAGCCGACCTCCTGGCTCACGCTCAGGCCCAGGTGGGTCGGCTTGAGCGCGATGTTGGTGCGCAATCCCTCGGCCTTGAGGCGATCGATGACCCGGATGTAGTCGTCGGCCACCCCGTCGGCGGTCGCCACATCGTAGACGTGCTCGCCGAAGATCGTGGTGTTGGTTTTGAAGCCCATGTCTTCGAGGCGACGCAGCGCCTGGATCGCCTCGTCGAGGCTCTCACCAGCGACGAAGCGTGCCGCGCCGAGTTGCATCCCGTAGCGCTCGACGGTGCGCCGCACCACCGGGTTCGTGGTCGCGTGGAGGATTCCGTTCCGGAAGACCCGATTCACCGCATCCGACAGGCCCATGGCTCGCCATCACCTCCGCATCATCAACCGCGGCCGCACCCTGGCCCCGGCGCAGGGCACGTTCTCGTCGCGCCCGCCCTCACCCGCATTGTAGCGGCAACCGACCGAGCGCCGCGGAAAGCTCAGCACGGCGGAGCTCCTGTTATCCCTGCTGGCTGCCCCGGGCGTTGGTGGCGGGGCACGCCGCGTCCCGTCCCGCGCGTCGCAATACCTTAGGCGCACACCACTTTCACACATGCCGCTGTTGACACCGTTGCGGCTGTCTGTTAGTACTTGGTCGAATAGCAACACCGGTGTGATTACCGACGCGCTGCGGGCGCTCTCCTGAGCCGAACCCGACGGCAGACCCGCTCCTCGGGGACTTGCCCGGAGTGGCACCACCCGTTCCCACCCATGGACGTCTCCACCCCCCTCGCGGGCGTGTGGTTGGGCGTGTTTGATGCAGAGGAGGAGTCATGAACCAGCAACGTGACCGTGAGATGCACGAACTCGCCGCCGCCGTGGCCGGGGGGCAGATCAGCCGACGCGCCCTGCTCCGCCGAGCTGCCATGATCGGCCTGAGCGCGCCCGTCATCGGCGGACTCCTCGCTGCCTGCGGTGGTGGTGGCAACGAAGAAACCGAACCGACCAGCCCCGCCGGTGAGGGGAACGGGAGCACCGCGACGACCGAGCCCGGCGAGACTCCGTCGGGCGGCGCGCCCTCGGGTGATCGACCGGTGCTCCGCTTCGCACTCGACGCGGCGGACCTCGGCACCCTGGACCCGCACTACGCATCGAGCACCCCCGACCGCACCGTGGTCGACATGATCTTCAACGCTCTGGTGCGCTACAAGCCGGGCGACAGCTCTCAGTTCGAGCCGGACCTGGCCACTGAGATCCCGGAGCCGGAGATCGTGGACGGCAAGCAGGTCTGGACCTTCACCCTGCGCCAGGGGGTCATGTGGCACCCCGGCCCGCAGACGGAGTCGTACGAGCTGACGGCGGACGACGTCGTCTTCTCGCTCCAGAAGTCGGCCAACTCAGACACCTCGGCCTACGCGGCAGAGTACACCGGCATGACGTTCGAGAAGGTCGACGACTACACCGTCCGGATCACGCTCGACACGCCGCTCTCGCCGCTCCTCTTCCTGCCCAAGGTCGCCAACTACTCCGGCGGGTTCATCATGAGCCAGCGGGCGGTTGAGGCGATGGGGCCCGACGCCATCAAGACCCATCCGGTCGGCACCGGACCGTTCATGTTCCAGAACTACACGCCGCAGAACACGATCGAGCTGGTCGCCTGGGACAACTACTTCCGCGGCGCGCCCAAGCTGGCGGGCGTCACCCTGCGCTTCATGCCCGATCCCTCCAGCCGTGAGCTGGCGCTGCAATCGGGCGAGATGGACGTGGTAGACGGCATCTCCGAAGCGCGCTGGGTGGACAAGATCAACGCGATCGACGGGCTCACAGCCGACGTCTTCGGTGTCGGCGAGGTCACCTTCGTCAACTTCGACATGAGCCGGGAGCCGCTCTCGGATGTGCGAGTCCGCCAAGCGCTGGCCTACGCTATGAACCGTGAGGAGCACCTGGCGCTCTTCGGCGAGCCGGTCGCGCAGAGCGTCTACTCCGTCGCCCCGGCCGAACTGATGGCCGGCGGATTGACGCGCGAGGAGGCGGAGCAGGCAGGCGTCGCCTACGACTACGACCCCGATCGCGCCCAGCAGCTCCTCGCCGAGGCCGGCGTACAGAACCTCACCTTCGAGGTCGTCACGTCGGAGCTGGACAGCTACCGCAAGCACTATGAAGCACTCCAGGCACAGCTCGCCAAGATCGGCGTCACGCTCACGGTGAACGTGGTCGACCACCCCACGTTCCACAGTCTGATCCGGGAGAACGTCAACCCGATCGTGATCTACATCGCTTTCCGGCCGAATCCGGACGCCTACTTCTCCCAGTTCTTCCACTCCGATGCCATCGTGGTCACCGGCCCCAAGCCGAACACCAACTTCTCGCACTACGACAAGGTCGACGACCTGATCGAGGAGGCACGGGCCGAGACCGACCCCGACCGGCAGGTGGAGCTCTGGAAGGAGATCAACACCCGGATCCTGCAGGACATGGCGGCCATGCCGCTCCTGTACATCAACCAGGTCTACGGGCGCTCCAAACGGGTTGACTACGGGCATGAGCTGAAGTCGTCGCTGGCCCTCTACCCGCAGATCACCGAGTTGACGACCATCACCGGGTAACGTGTCCACGCGGCCCGCTCGGGTCCTGCTCGGTTCCGGGCGGGCCGTGCTCTAGGATGGGTGGCGCCTGTGGCTGTCTATGCGCTCAAGCGCATCCTGCTTGCAGTGCCGACACTCCTGGCGGTACTGACGCTCATCTTCATCATCGTGCGCGTCGTGCCGGGCGATCCGGCCACGGCCGCCCTGGGCGACTACGCCTCAAAGGAGGCAGTCGAGGCCCTGCGCCAGCGGATGGGCCTCGACAAGCCGCTCTACGTGCAGTACGTCGATTTCCTGAGCGGGCTGCTCCGCGGCGATCTCGGCCGCTCGCTGATCAGCAGCCAACCGGTGATCGATCAGATTCGCTTCGCGCTGCCGCACACGATCGAGCTCGCCGTTGCCGCGATCCTCATCGGCCTGGTCCTTGGCATCCCCGTCGGCATCATCACCGCCGTCCGCCGCAACACGATGGTCGACTACGTGGGACGGGTCCTGTCGCTGGCGGGGCTGTCGTTCCCGGCGTTCTATCTCGGCATCCTGCTCCTGTACTTCTTCTCCGTGCGCTGGCGCCTCTTCCCGACCCTCGGAGCCGGGAACTTCTCGGACCCGTTGGCCAACCTCCACCACCTGGCGCTTCCGGCTATCAGCCTCGGGCTGATCGAGACGGCCTACATCGGGCGCATGACCCGCTCGGTGATGATCAACGTCCTGGGCGACGACTACGTGCGCACGGCGCGGGCGAAGGGGCTGAGCAACCGGGTCGTCCTGCTGCGGCATGCCTTCCGCGCGGCGCTGATCCCCATCGTCTCGCTCGTCGGTATCTTCGCCATCTCGCTGATCGGCAGTTCGGTGCTGACCGAGATCGTCTTCTCACGGCCGGGGCTGGGCCGGTTGATGGTCGGGGCGATCCGCCAGCGCGACTACACCACGGTGCAGTCGATCATGGTGATCTACGCCTGCTTCATCGTCTTCATCAACCTGATCACCGATCTCGTATACGGACTGGTCGACCCTCGCGTAAGGTACGAATAGGTGGCACAGGCCGAAGCGACACTCCCATCCGTCAGGTATGTCTCGCAGCGGCGGCGCCTCTGGCGCACCTTCACCCAGAACCGCGCCGCCCTGGTGGGCCTCGCTATGGTGGCGATCATCGTCTTCGTGGCCGTGGCCGCCCCGCTGCTAGCACCGCATGACCCACTCGAGCAGAGCGTGGTCAATCGCCTCACCCCTCCCAGCGAGGGCTATCCCCTGGGCCGGGACGACTACGGGCGCGACATCCTCTCGCGCATCATCTACGGCGCCCGCGCAGCGCTGCTGGTCGGCATCATCTCGGTCGCCTTCGGCGGGCTGCTCGGCACCGCCATGGGCACCGTCGCCGGATTCCGCGGTGGTCGGGTCGAGACGACCATCATGCGGGTCGTCGACGTCATGCTCGCCTTCCCGGACCTCATCACCGGGCTGCTCGTGGCCGCCGTGCTCGGCGGGGGCATGACCAACCTGATCCTGGCCATCGGGCTGACCATCGCCCCGCGCTTCGCCCGGGTGGCCCACGGCCCGACGCTGTCGCTGAAGAACAAGGACTTCGTTGAGGCCGCACGTGCCCTGGGCGCCCGCGACGGCCGGCTCCTGCTGGTCCATATCGTGCCGAACGTCGCCGGCGAGTTGCTGGTACTCGCCAGCCTCTGGACCGCCTCAGCCATCCGGCTGGAGGCCAGCCTGAGCTTCATCGGCCTGGGCGTGCAGCCACCGACGCCGAGTTGGGGCCAGATGATCCGCGACGGGACGATCCACCTCACGGACGTGCCGCTCTTCTCCCTCGCCCCGGGGATCGCGCTGCTGCTGACGGTGCTCGCGTTCAATCTCCTGGGCGACGGCCTCCGCGACGCGCTCGACCCCAAGGCCCAGGCGTGATGCGTCTGGCGGCCTGCACCCCGGACGGGCTCCCGGTGGAATGGCGCCGGTCCGGGGCGGCATCGGTGGGGCTCCTGACGTTTCCCTCATGACCGCCAGCCGCCGGATTCGGCACACAGACGTGGATCTATCGTGCCGGACACGGCCTTCCTCGGGCAAGCACGGGACGGAACCTTGAACCATCCCGCCCAACAGTCTGGATTCTGCGCATCCGGTATGTGCCGACCTGAACGGCTCACAGGACGCACGCACTCACAGCTCTTATTGACACGTCCGCACGCCGATGATACGGTAGCTACGCATTCGTAGCGAGACCGACAAGAGGCAGCAGCGGCCGCGGACCGCCGTTCCCAGGCGGACCCGGGGCAACTTCCAGTACCCGGCGCCGTCGTGGGGACGACCTAGGGGGGATGGGAGATGAGTCAGTATATCCTGCGCCGCCTGTTCTGGCTGGTGCCAACTATGCTGGCGATTTCACTCGTCACGTTCATCGTGATGCACGCCACACCCGGCTCACCTCTGCAACCCGACGCGCCGAACGCCAACCCGCTACCCCCCGCCGCCCAGCAGAATCTCGCCCGTAAGTGGGGCCTGGACAAGCCGCTGCACGTCCAGTACCTGACCTTCCTCAAGAACGCCCTCCGCGGCGACTTCGGCAGCTCCTACGTCCACAAGACCAGCACTGTCATGGAGATCCTCAAGCGCACCTTCCCGGTATCGCTCCACCTCGGCACCATGGCGCTCCTGCTCGCGATCTTCGTCGGCATCCCGCTCGGCGTCCTGGCAGCGGTCGACCAAAACGGCCCGATCGACTACGTGTGTAGCTTCATCGCGACGCTGGGCGTCGCGGTGCCGAACTTCGTCCTGGCGATCTTCCTGATCGTCGTCTTCGTCCTCGGGCTCGGCGTCATCCCGCGCACCGGTGGCTGGACCAGCCCGGTCGATTGGATCCTGCCGACGATCGCGCTCGGCCTCGGCCCGCTCGGGATCCTGGCCCGCTACACCCGCTCCAGCATGGTCGAAGTGATGCGTCAGGACTACATGCGGACCGCGCAAGCGAAGGGGCTGTCCCAGCGCGCGGTGATTCTCGGGCATGCGGTCAAGAACGGCCTGCTGCCCCCCTTGACCATCCTCGGCCCGATGTTCGCCGCGGTCGGCACCGGATCCTTCTTCGTCGAGACCCTGTTCCGCGTGCCCGGCATGGGCCGGTTCTTCGTCGACAGCATGATCGCCCGCGACTACCCGCTGATCATGGCCATCATCCTCCTCTACGGGATCTTCCTGGCGATCATGAACCTCGTGGTGGACATCCTCTACAGCGTGGTGGATCCACGGATTCGGCTGGCCTGAGGAGGGGAGAAACGCCATGGATGCGCTCGGCTCGCGCCGTGAAGAGACGCTGGCACCGTCGACTACCGAGGCCGGCCGCCCAGCTTCAAAGACGTTGGCCGGCATGGCCCGCCCGCACCGCACCCTGTGGCAGGACGCATTCAGGCGCCTGATCGCCAACCGCCTGGCCCTGGCCGGGGGAATCGTCATCCTCTTGATCGCACTGATGGCGATCTTTGCGCCCGTGATCGCGCCCTACCCCTATGACAAGCCCAACTACAGCGCGATCTCCCAGTTCCCCAGCCGCGACTTTCCGATGGGTACCGACCTGACGGGGCGCGACATGCTCAGCCGCATGATCTACGGCGCCCAGGTGTCGATGCTGGTCGGCCTCGGCGCGCAGGTGATCGTCTTCCTGATCGGCGTCCCCATCGGCGCCATCGCCGGGTACGCCGCCGGTAAGACCGACACCATCCTGATGCGCTTCGTCGACGTGATGTACGCCTTCCCCCAACTGCTGTTCGTGATCCTGATCATGGCCGCGCTCGGGCGGGGCTTGCAGAACATCTTCATCGCCATTGGGATCACCGGCTGGGTCACCATCGCCCGGTTGACCCGCGCCGAGTTCCTGTCCATGCGAGAGAAGGACTATATCCAGGCGGCGCGCGCCGTCGGGGCCGGGCCCTGGCGGCTGATCACCCGCCACATGCTCCCTAATGCGCTCACCCCCATCGTCGTGGCGCTGACCTTCGGTGTGCCGGAGGCCATCTTCACCGAGGCGAGCCTGAGCTTCATCGGCGTCGGCATCAACCCGCCGCGACCAAGCTGGGGGCAAATGGTCGGTGAGTATTTCCCGTACTTGCAGTCCTATTGGTACCTCGCGCTCTTCCCGGCGATTGCGATCGCGGTGGTGATGATGTCCTTCACCTTCTTCGGCAACGGTCTGCGCGACGCGCTCGACCCGCGCATGCAGCAGAAGTAGGCGGAGCGCGCGAGGATCCACCGGCTGGGCGGCCGGATGCTCCTCTCCACGATGTAGGACCTGAACGGTAGCGGAACCACGATGGATTGGCCTGGCCGCGACGAACGCGGCGCGAGAGGAGGAGACGATGGACAAACTTCGGTGGTGGGAAGATCCGGAACAATTGCGGCTGCTGCACAAACGATTTGAAGCCGTGCGAGCCGACCGGCGCCAGTTCCTGGCCATCGTCGGCGCGGCCGGGGGCGCCGCTGCCGTGTCGCTCGCCCTGGCCGCCTGCGGTGGCTCCGAGGGAGAGGGTGGCGGCGGGACCACCGGCGAGTCCGAGGGAACCCAGGGAACCGGCACTGAGTCCACCAGCCAGCCCGGCTCGGCGGAAGGGGAGCTGGCCGAGGAGCAAGTCTTCCGCGTCAACTTCGAGACCGACCCGACGAGCCACGACTTCAACTGGGACCTCTACTGCGGCGGCGAGGAGAGCCTCTTCGCCCAGCTCGGCCAGTTCGACGAGGATCTGCAAGTCCAGCCGGACATCGCCGAGCGCTGGGAGGCCAACGAGGACGCCTCGGTCTGGACCTTCTATCTCCGCAAAGACAGCAAGTGGAGCAACGGCGACCCGGTGACCGCGCACGACTACGAGTGGTCCTGGAAGCGCCAGCTCGACCCGGCGACCGCTGCCCCCTACGCCGGCTTCCTCTACGACCTGAAGAACGCCGAGCCGTTCAACCTGGGGCAGGGCAACTTCACCCGCGACGACATCGGCGTCAAGGCGGTCGACGACTACACCCTCGTCTGCACGCTGGAAGGCCCGCGCGGCTACTTCCCGGTGCTGGCGTCCTACATCGCCGCGGCTCCCTCGCACCGTCCGTCGGTCGAGAAGTACGGCGACAAGTGGACCGAGGCCGGGAACTGCGTCTCCAACGGCCCGTTCAAGCTGGTGGAGTGGCGTCACGACGAGATCGTCATCTGCGAGAAGAACGAAGGCTACTGGAACGCGGCCAACATCACGCTCCAGCGGATCGAGCGCCCGATCATCGCGTCCGATGCCTCCCAGCTCGCCTATGAAAACAACGAGATCGACTGGCACTACCGCGGGCAGCTCGGGCAGCTCGAACGGGTCCAGAACGACCCCACGCTGTCCAAGGAGATGGTCAAGTACAACCTGTACGGGACGTGGTACCTCGCCCCCCACTTCGGCATGCCGCCCTTCGACGTGCGGGAAGTGCGCCTGGCGATGTCCCACGCCATCGACCGGGACGTCATCGTCAACAACGTGCTCAAGGGGCTCGGCACCCCGGCCTATACCATGACTCCGCCGGGCATGCCCGGGTACAACCCGAACAAGTACGAGGAGTACACCGCCTTCGACCCGGAGAAGGCCATGGCCCTGCTCAAGGGCACCCCGTATGAGGGCGGCAAGAACTGGCCGCCGATCACCCTGACCCAGCGCGAAGAGGGCGACGCGCCGAAGGCCGCCGCCGAGGCCATCATTCAGATGCTCAAAGAGCATCTGGGCATGGACATCAAGCACGAGATCGGCGAGCAGCGCGAGGTCTACGACCGGGCCTACAAGCACGAACTGCAGCTCTGGTGGGTCCGCTGGTACATCGACTACCCCGACCCCAACAACACCCAGTACCTGGTCTGGTACTCCAAGTTCCCCACCGGCTCGCGCCACACCTGGCAGAACGAGGAGTACGACCGGCTGGTGAGCGAGGCGGCCGGGGAGAAGGACGAAGAGAAGCGGCTGGAGATGTACCGGCAGGCCGACGAGCTGATGCTCAAGGACGGCGCCGCGATCTTCGTCTACAACCCGTACAACTACGGCCTGCTCAAGCCGTGGGTCTCCAACTTCCCGCGCAACTCCCAGGGCGAGCTGGTCCCGACCTGGAATGTGTTCGTGCGCATGTACGACCGGATCAAGATCCTGAAGCACTAGGATCCGGCGACAACCGAGCGCGCCGACGCGGCCGGGCGGCACCGGACTTGGTGCCGCCCGGTCGTGCGTCCGGCCCGCTCCCCGTCCGCCAGGCCGCCCGCACACCGGTTCCCAGCGTCCCCGTCCCCCTTCCCCGCACCACCCGCACGCTCTGCTGTCACATATGTCACGCGGCTGCAACCGTGGGCCGGCTCGTGCGACGACTTCGCATGCACGGGCACACGACCGTGATACCCGTGACTGTCGCACGCGCCGGAAAGGAGCACCCCGATGAAACGCTGGATCTTGCTCGTGCTCGGCACGGCGATGCTCGCCCTCCTGCCAAGTGTTGCCCTCGCCCAGGGGCCGGGCAACGGTGACTTCCTCCTCCGCGTCAACAGCCCACTCGTTGTCCCCCCCGACGACACCGTCGACACGGCGATGGTCGTCAACGCCCAGGGCACCTTCGACGGGGTCATCGAGAACGCGGCCGTCGTCATCAACGGGACCGCCGTCGTCAACGGCGTAATCAACGGCGACCTGACGGTCATCAACGGCCAGGCCGACCTCAGGGACGGCGCGCGCGTGCAAAACGTGGCCCTGGTCAACAGCACCATCACCCAGGCGCCCGGCGCGCAGGTCAGCGGACAGGTCACCCGCACCACGGCGTCCTTCAACCCGTGGAACTTCACCGCCGTCTGGCTCGTCTTCTGGCTGGGGATGACCGTGCTCGTCGTGATCGGGGGACTGATCTTCGCCGCCATCGGCGGCCGTCAACTGAGCGCGGCCGGAGAATTCCTCGCAACCCGCCCGGGCCCGGTGATCCTCGCCGCCCTGATCATCGGGATCGGACTACCGATCCTCGGCATCATCGCCTTCGCCACCGTCATCGGCATCCCGTTCGGGATAGCGGTCTTCCTGGTCCTGCTCCCGGCCATCTGGGTCATCGGCTATCTGGTCGCCGGAACCACCGTCGGCGCCGCCATCCTCAGGGCCGTCGGGAACCGCACCTCGGCCGAGCACCCCTACCTTGCGTCGGTGGTCGGGCTGGTGATCCTGCAGATCATCGGCCTGATACCGTTTCTCGGCGGGCTGGTCGTCAGCCTCGCCGGCATATACGGCGCAGGTGGCGCAACGCTCCTGGCCTGGCACGCCTTCCGGACTCCCCGCACCCGCCACCCCGAGCGCCCCGCCGGCGCCCCAGCCCCCGCGCCGTAGATCCGCCAGCACCACCCCACTCGCCCCATCTCCCGGCCCTCCGGGAGATGGGGCGTTGTCCGCCGCGCCACCGGAACTCATGCGCGCGACATCGCCAGGAGCGGTTCGCCGCGCCGATCTCTCTGCGAGCATGGCCCTCACTCCCGACCCCGCTCCCAACGCTGGGAGCGGGGAGCTACGCACGCAGCCTGGGCGAGGCTCGGCGCGACGCCTGCGCTCCGTTGTACGCACCAGCGGAGTGGAGTCGGGCGGGGAAATCAGCTATAATAGCAACGGAATGCCGCGACTATCCGCGGGTGTTGGGGATGCCGCCATGCAGGATGTCTGGCGGCTTTTTGCCGCCATCGAGATCCCTCCCGAGGTCCGCGACCGCGTCGCCGCCGTCCGTGATCGGCTCCGGGACGCCGGCTGGCGGGCGAAGTGGGTCAACCCCGAGGGAACCCATCTCACGCTGAAGTTCTATGGCAATGTGCCGGTCGATGACATCCCGGCGCTGCGGGAGGCATTGCGTCCGGCGGTGGCCACGTCCCGGCCGTTCACGATCGAGGCGGCAGGGGCCGGGGCCTTCCCCAACCCGCGGCGCCCACGGGTGCTGTGGCTCGGTGTTGCCGGCGATGTCCGTCGGCTGGGCGCGCTGCAGCGGTCCGTCGAGCAGGCCAGCGCGGCGCAGGGGTATCCCCCGGAGGAGCGCGCGTTTCACCCGCACCTGACGCTGGCACGCGTGCGGCCCGAGGATCTGGGGAGCCTACGGGATGTCGAGCGCCGGTTGGCGGAGATCGGCGCGTTGCCGCCGCTGCCGATCCCGGTCGACCGGGTCACGCTGTTCCGCAGCGAGCTGCGGCGCACCGGAGCGGTCTACACCGTCGTCGACGAGTTCCCGCTGGGGGGTGCCGGGTGATCGCCGTCTGCGGGCCGAACGAGGCGACCGACGAGGAGATCCGCTGGGCCGAGGAGGTCGGTGAGCGGATCGCACGCGCCGGGCACGCGCTCGTGTGCGGCGGGCGGGGCGGAGTCATGGCCGCCGCCTGTCGTGGCGCGCGACGCGCCGGGGGCGCGACGATCGGCATCTTGCCCGGCACCGACCGCCGTGAGGCCAATGAGTGGGTCGAGCACGTGATCTGCACCGGGCTGGGCAACGCGCGCAACGCCGTGGTCGTCGCCTCGGGCGAGGCAGTCATCGCGGTCGGCGGCGGCTTCGGGACCCTCTCCGAGATCGCGCTGGCATTGAAGATGGGCAAGCACGTCATCGGGCTCGGGAGCTGGGACCTCGACGCAGCGAGGCTGGTACGCTTCGGTGGGGAGGGGCGTTACCACCGCGCCGAGGATCCCGCCCAGGCGGTTGCGCTGGCACTCGACGCCATTGCGCACACGTCCGCGGTGCGAGCACGAAGATTGGAGGAGCCTCCGTCCAGCCACGGTTAGCCGCCCCACCGCGCCCACACGACACAACGACGAAGCCATCGCGGCGGACGGAGGAGACACGATGACGATACTGACCAACAAGTTGGAAGAACTGGAAGCGCGCTTCGAGGAACTGGATCGGCTGCTCGCCGACCCGGAGGTCGTGACCAACCCGGAGAAGCTCGCCGAGTACGGGCGAGAGCGGGCCGACCTCGAAGAGGTCGTGACCACCTACCGAACGCGCAAGCGCGTGGATGCGGAGATCGAGGAGGCAGAATCGCTGCTCCGCAGCGGCGACCCCGAGTTGGAGGAGCTGGCGGAGGAGGAGCTGAAGCGCCTCCGGGAAGAGCGGGAGCGGCTGGACAACGAGATCCGAATGTTGCTGGTGCCCAAGGATCCCAACGACGAGAAGAACGTCATCGTCGAGATCCGGGCGGGCACCGGTGGCGAGGAGGCCGCGCTGTTCGCCGCCGACCTGTTCCGCATGTACTCCCAGTACGCTGAGAAGCGCGGCTGGAAGATCGACGTGATGTCGGCCAACGAGACCGGTATCGGCGGCTTCAAGGAGATCATCTTCGAGGTCCGCGGCCGCGGCGCATACAGCGAGCTGAAGTACGAGTCGGGCGTCCACCGGGTGCAGCGCGTCCCGGTGACCGAGTCGGGCGGGCGTATCCACACCTCCACCGCCACGGTCGCGGTGCTGCCGGAGGCGGAGGAGGTCGACATCCAGATCGACGAAGAGGATCTGCGTATCGATGTCTTCCGCTCCACCGGGCACGGCGGCCAGAGCGTGAACACCACCGACTCAGCGGTGCGCATCACCCACCTGCCGACCGGGCTGGTGGTGACCTGCCAGGATGAGAAGTCGCAGATCAAGAACCGGGCGAAGGCGATGGCGGTGCTCCGCGCGCGACTGTACGACATGGAACAGCGGCGCCTGCACGAGGAGCGCTCGGGCATGCGGCGCTCGCAGGTCGGCACCGGCGAGCGGGCGGAGAAGATCCGCACCTACAACTTCCCGCAGGATCGCGTCACCGACCACCGGCTGAAGCTCAGCCTGGGCAACCTGCCCGAGATCCTGAACGGCGAGATCGACACCTTCATCCGCGAGCTGCGCGCCGCCGACCAGGCCGAGCGCCTGAAGGCCGCCGGGCTGAACGGGGCGTAGGACGTGGGGCGTGATGCGTCATGGGTCATGCGTCCCCCTCACTCCCAGCCCCTCTCCCACCAGGGGAGAGGGGAGCCCTACGCAGTACGCAGTACGGAATACGCAACACGATACACGCATGACGCATGACGTATGACGCATGACGCATGTCCCTAACCCTCCCACCCTCCGCGAAGTCCTCCGCGACGGCCGCCAGCAGCTCGAAGAGGCGGGCGACGAAACGGCCCGGCTCGACGCAGAGGTGCTGCTGCGGCACCTGCTCTCCATCGACCGCGCGACGCTCTACGCGCGGCTGCCGGACCCCGCGCCGCCCGGCACTGTCGAGCGGTACCGCGACCTGATCGCGCGGCGCGCCGCCGGGGAGCCGGTGGCCTACATCACCGGCCACCGGGAGTTCATGGGGCTCGACTTCCTGGTCGACCGGCGCGTGCTCATCCCCCGGCCGGAAACGGAGTACCTGGTCGAGTGGGCGCTCGCCTGGCTGCGCGAACGGAGCGGGGATCGCCTGGTGGTCGACGTCGGGACCGGCAGCGGCGCGATCGCCGTCAGCCTCGCCGCCCACGCGAACAACCCGGCCTTGCGCGTGGTCGGGAGCGACCGCTCTCTCGACGCCTTGCGCGTCGCCGCCACCAACCGGGACCGGCTCGCGCCGGGCCGGGTCGAATTCGTAGCGGGCGATCTTCTGTCCTGGTGCCGTCCGGGCATCGACCTGGTGCTCGCCAACCTCCCCTACCTGCGTCCCGATCAGGCCCACGCCGGGATCGCCTGGGAGCCGGAGTTGGCGCTCTACGCCGGAGAGACCGGGTTCGGGCTCTACGAGCAACTCCTGCCCCAGGTGGCGGCACGCCTGCGTCCGGGCGGTGCCGTCGGCTGCGAAATCGACCCCAGCCAGCGCGCCATCGCCCTCGCCACCGCCCGCGCACACTTCCCCACTGCCCGCATCACCATCCGCCCCGACCTCGCCGGGCTCGATCGCTACCTCATTATCGAGACGACCTGATCCCGCGTCGTGATCGGAGCCTGGGGCACGTGAAATTTGACGAATCATGTGGGCGTACGCGGTCTGCGCGAGCCCGGGGCGGGTGGTGTGACGGATCCCGCGCCGTAGCATGTGCCCGGGGCTCAAGCCCCGGGCTGACAACGAAAGCCGGCTGAAGCCGGCTGGGGCGGAGCAGGGCCGGCGCCTCGGCAGGATGGACCCCGCCGCCCGGCCTGTGCCCGGGATGAGCGGCATAAGGATCCCGCACCCTGGCCCGTGCCCGGGGCTAAAGCCGCCGGGCTACAAGGCGAAGCCCACTGAAGGGGCTGGGGACGCGGGGATCGGCGGGAGGCTGGATCGCGTTCACCCGCGCGTGGTCATCGGAGCCCCTTCAGTGGGCTTACCCAATTTCAGCCCGGCGGCTTTAGCCCCGGGCATACGCCGAGGGGCGGACACCGCACCATCAGGGATTGTGCGCGGCGGTACCCCAGCCGGCTTCAGCCGGCTTTTCCTTGTCAGCCCGGGGCTTGAGCCCCGGGCACCTGCCACGGCGTGGGATCCGTCACATCACCCATCCCCGGGCACGGGCCACCGCGCGGAAACCTTCGCGTCACCGACCTTCGGACCAGACCACGACGCGTAACCCCTCGCACCGTCCGCTTTAGGCACGGGCCACCGACGCCGCAAGAGCCACGGCAGTCGCGCACTACGCGATACGCAGTACGCACTACTCGACTCGCAACACGACGAGCGCACCCCGGTCTCCCGTGGGTGCGCGGAATCGACGTTTGAGATGGTCGCGGCTGTTACGCCATCCGGGCCGGCTTGGTCAGCGTGCGCAGGCAGCGGGTGCAGATGTTCACCCGGCGCGGCTGGCCATTCTGGTAAATGGTCGCGCGCTGAATATTCAGACGGAACATGCGGTTGGTCCGGCGCTTAGAATGGCTTACATTATGGCCGAAACCCGGTGTTCGATGGCAAATGTCGCACTTCCCGGCCAAGTCGGCCCCCTTTACCTGGTATGGTTTCAGCTATTAGTATTGGCGCCGAGACGAGCACTCAGGTGTTCTGAGTCGAGTGCGCCCACGACCGGAGAGCATAGCACACAGCCATCTGCCGCGACAAGCACCGTACCGCGCCAAGGGGGATGGCGCAAACTGGGAAGCGCTGGCTGGGTGGCGGTCGACTGGCCGTTCAATGGTGGCCTCGGGAACGGTCAGCGATCATCGCGAAGGAGCGAGAGAGGAAGATGATGACCCGGGAGGGAGCACATGGCGTGGAGCACGCGGCTCGCGAGGAGGAAGTTGATCGGGAACGACGGTGGTCAGGGGCGGCGCTGATCGGGGCGCTGGAAACCGCCGTCGCGCACTTCGAGCCGCATGTGGCCGCAGTCAACGCGCTCAACGTCTTCCCAGTCCCGGACGGTGACACCGGCACCAACATGTTCCTGACCATTCAAGCGGCCGTGCGCGAGGCGCGGCGGCTCAACCACGGCAGCCAACCCCGGGCCGACGAGGTGCTGGCCGGGGCGGCGCACGGCGCACTGATGGGCGCGCGGGGCAATTCCGGCGTCATCCTTTACCAGATCCTCGCCGGCATCGCAGAGAGCTGCCAGGGGGTCGCCGAGCTCGACGGCCGTGTCTTCGCCGCTGGGCTGCGCCGCGCGGCCGACCTCGCCTACCGCGCCGTCGTCAACCCGGTCGAGGGGACCATGCTGACCGTCATTCGCGCCGCGGCCGAGGCGGCCGAGATCGCCGCCGCTAAGGACAGCGCGCTGAGCACGGTGCTCGCGGCCGCGCTCGACACCGCGGAGGACACCGTGCGGCGGACGCCGGAACTGCTCGACATCCTGCGCCAGGCCGGTGTCGTCGATGCCGGGGGGCAGGGGCTGGCCATCCTCCTCGCCGGGCTCCAGCGCTTTGCCGAGGGAACCACGCTCTCGATCCCGTCCGATGAAGCCATCCCCGTCTCGACCGCGCCCGCCGCGGCCATGGACTTCCTCGATCACCTCGATGAAATGCATGGCGCCGAGGAGTTCGGCTACTGCACCAACTTCCTGCTCACGGGGGACAACCTGCCGGTGGAGGAGGTGCGTCGCCGCATGACCGAGCTGGGCACCTCCGCGGTCGTGGTGGGCGACGAGACGATGCTCAAGATCCACGTCCACAGCGAGCACCCCGGCACCATCCTTGAGATCGCGCTCGGCTACGGTGAGCTGCACCAGGTGCGGATCGACAACATGACCGCCCAGACGCGCGCGCTCCTGGAAGACCGGCACGCCGCGCACCCGACAGCCGTTGCGTCATCCCCGGCCGCCACGACCGACATCGCCCTGGTGGCGGTGGCGAGCGGTGAGGGGCTCACCGAGGTGCTGCGCGGCATGGGCGCCACCGCGGTCGTGCCCGGAGGGCCGACCGTCAACCCCAGCACCGAGGAGATCCTGCGCGTCATCGCCGCGCTGCCCCAGCGAGAGGTGATCCTGCTACCAAACGACCGAAACGTCATCCCCACAGCACGCCAGGTGGAACGCCTCACCGACCGGACCATCCGGGTCGTTCCCTCCCGCTCGGTGCCACAGGGCATCAGCGCCCTGACCGCATTCAACTTCGACGCCGATCTGGAGGAGAACGTCGCCGCCATGACCGAAGCGCTCGGCATGGTCCGCTCCCTGGCGCTGACCCGCGCCACGCGCTCGGCCCAGATCGACGGGGTGCGCGTCGAGCAGGGGCAGTTCATCGGCCTCCTCGATGACCGCCTGCGCGCGGGCGGGGAGGATCCGGTTGACGTCGTGCTCGCCGTGCTGGCCGAGGCCGACCCAGACCAGGCCGAACTGCTCACCGTCTTCGTCGGGGAACCCGCCAGCCCCGACCTGGCCGGGCGCGTCGCTGAGGCGATCGGGGATGCCTACCCCAATCTGACCATCGAGGTCGCCGCCGGAGACCAGCCCCATTACGACTTGATTATTGCCCTTGAGTAGGTAAGGAGGAACTGTGCCCCGAGTCGCGGTGGTCACTGATAGCACCGCGGATCTTCCGCGCGAGCTGATCGAAGAGTACGACATCCACGTCGTACCGCTCACCGTCCACATCGACGGTGAAGTGTTCGAGGATCGCGTCACCATCACCCCGGCTGAGTTCATGCGACGGCTGACCGCGACCTCCACCTTCCCGACCACATCCCAGCCCTCCGTCGGCCGGTTCCAGGAGGTGTTCAACCGCCTGGCGGAGGAGTACGACGCCATCATCTCGATCCACATCTCCAGCCGCCTCAGCGGGACGTACCAGAGCGCGCTGCTGGCACGCGACACGATCAACGGGCGCCTGCCGATCTCGGTGATCGACTCCCGCTCCACCTCGATGGGGCTGGGCTTCGCGGTGCTGCGCGCCGCCAAGCTGGCGAAGGCCGGCTACGATCTGGCGACGATCGACCGCGCCACCCGGCGCGCCATGGAGTCCATTCACGCCGTCTTCCTGGTCGACACGCTGGAGTACCTGCGTCGCGGCGGCCGGATCGGCCGCGCCGCCGAGATCGTCGGCACCGTGCTGCAGCTCAAGCCGATCCTGCGGCTGGAGGACGGCGTCGTCGTCCCCCACGCCCGCACCCGCACCCGGCGGAAGGCCACCGCCGGTCTGATCGAACTCGTCCGCGACTTCCCTCGGATCGACCAACTGGCGATACTTACGACGAGCGGCAGCAGCGGCGCTGAGCGCGTGGCCGACGCCCTGGCCGATCGCTGCCCGCGTGAGCGTATGATCTTCGCCGAGTTATCACCGGTCCTGGCTGCGCACGTGGGCCCCGGCGCGCTCGGGGTCATCGTCTACGAGGGCGACGCGCCGCTGTCAGTCGAGGAGGTGCCATGAGCGACGCCCCCTCACGCCCGGTCTACGTCGTCACCGACAGCACCGCCGACATTCCGCCCGACCTGATCGGCGACCGGCCGCTTACCGTCGTCCCCCTCATCGTCGAAATCGCCGGGCAGAGCTACCGGGATGGGATCGATCTGAGCCGGGACCAGTTCCTCGCCCTCCTGCGCGACGGGCACCTGCCGCGCACCTCGCAGCCGTCGATCGGAACCTTCCAGGAGGCCTACCGGGACCTGATCGAGCGCGGCTACGACATCGTCTCCATCCACATTTCTTCTGCCCTCTCCGGCACCTACAACTCCGCTCGCGCCGCGGCTCAGGCCGTCGCGCCCGAGCGCATCCGCCTGATCGATAGCCACTCCGTCTCGATGACGTTCGGCTGGATCGTGCTGGAGGCGGCCGACCTGGCGGCCGCCGGAAAGTCGTTGGACGAAGTCGCGGCCTACGCCGAGCGCCGGAAAGGAGATCAGCGGCTCTACGCCGTCCTTGAGACACTCGAATACCTCCACCGGGGCGGGCGGATCGGTCGCTCGGCGCTGCTGCTCGGCTCGGCGCTGCAGATCAAGCCGATCGTGCAGGTGCGTCGGGGCACGGTGGAACCGCTGGAGCGCGTGCGCACGATGCGCCGCGCGCTCGATCGGCTCGTGGCGCTGGTGACGGAGCAGTGCCCCTGGGACCACGCTGCGGTGTTCCATCTCGCCAACCCGAACGCGGCCGAGGCGGTCGCTGCCCGCCTGCGCGAAGCCCAGCCGGACATCAACGTGATCACCGGCCAGATCGGCACGGTGGTCGGCACCTACGGCGGGCCAGGGTTGGTCGGTGTGGGCGGATTGGTGCGGGCGCACGCGGCGGAGGGCGGCGCCCCGGCTTGACAGCCGGCCGAACGGCGGCGTTCACTTCCCGCATGAGCAGGGGAACGACGCGCGGCCCTGGCGACCCGCTGGGGCTCCTCCGCAAGATCCTGGCGCTTGAAGACCGCAAGGGGTACCAGGACACCGCCGTCGCAGGCGGGCTGGCCAACTTCGTTGCGGTGCAGGCGCGCACCCACCGGCCGGGCAGCGACGACGGCCACGCGGCCGAGACGCTGGCGGCGCTGGCCCGTCTCTTCCGCGGCTACGACCAGCTCTCGATCGACGAGCGCCGCGAGCGCGTGGCCCAGGCCGGTCGCCTGCTCCAGCGCGCCGCAGGACGACCGCCACGACCGACCGTGCCCGCGCCGACCGCCCCCAGGGATGTCCAGGCACCGCGGGTCGAGCGCGCCCGCGTGCCGCCACGCGCCGCCGCGCCCCGGCGACTCGCGCGACAGGCCCGGGTCAGCGCGCTGACCGACCCGGTGACCACCTTGCCCGGAGTCGGGGAGCAACGCGCCAGGCAGTTGGAGGCGCTCGGGGTCCGCACCGTCGAGGATCTGCTGTACCTGATCCCCCGCCGCCACAAGGACTACTCCCGGATCGAACCCATCGGCTCGAGCCTCTTCTTCAATCGTGAGTGCACCATCAAGGGAACGGTCGTCTCGGTCGACCAGCAGCGCACGCGCACCGGCAAGACGATGGTCGTCGCCGAGATCGCCGACGACACCGGGAGCGTCCAGGCCATCTGGTTCAACCCGTACCTGGCGCGCCAGTTGCACCCCGGCCTGCCGATCGCCGTCAGCGGCCGGATCGAGCGCCAACGAGGCACGCTCGTCCTCCGCAACCCGGAGTGGGAGCTGCTGGACGCGGAGATGCTCCACACCGGCCGGCTGGTGCCGATCTATCCGCTGACACGTGGGCTGTACCAGAAGCAGGTGCGCACCTTGACCCGGATGGCGCTCGACGCGGCCGCGCACCTCATCGTCGACCCGTTGCCGGAGGAGATCCGCCGACGGCACGGGCTGCTGCCGCTGGCCCAGGCGCTGGAGGCGGTCCACTACCCCGACTCCGAGGCGGACGAGCGGGCAGCCCGCCGTCGCCTCGCCTTCGATGAGTTCCTGGTGCTCCAGATCGGCCTGGTGCAGCGCAAGGTGGAGTGGCAGGCGCAGACCGGGCACGCCTTCCGCATCGACGAGGAGTTGCTCGCCACCTTCGAGGATCGGCTGCCCTTTACCCTGACCGCCGCGCAGTCGCGCGCCCTGGGTGAGATTCTGGCCGACATGGCCTCCCCGCGCCCGGCCAGCCGTCTGCTCCAGGGCGACGTCGGCTCGGGCAAGACCGTCGTCGCCGCTGCCGCCGCGTTGGTCGCCGTCGCCGACGGGTTCCAGGCGGCCATCCTGGCGCCGACGGAGATCCTGGCCGAGCAGCACGCCCGCAACTTCTCCTCGCTCTACGACGTGCTGCCCGAGGAGCGCCGCCCGCGGCTCGCCCTGCTGACCGGCAGCACCCCCGCCGGCGAGCGGGAGGCGATCGACGTCGGGCTGCGCGACGGCACGATCGACATCCTGATCGGCACGCACGCCATTCTGGAAGAGCGGGTGGGGTTTGCCCGCCTGGGGCTGGCGGTGATCGACGAACAGCACCGCTTCGGCGTCGTCCAGCGTGCCCGGCTGCGCGCGAAGGGCTACAACCCGGACGTGCTGGTCATGACCGCCACCCCGATCCCGCGCAGCCTGGCGCTCGTCCTGCACGGCGACCTCGATGTGTCGATCATCGACGAGTTGCCGCCCGGCCGTCAGAAGATCGCGACCCACTGGATCGAGGGTGACCGCCGCCCTGACGCCTACCGCTTCATCCGCAAGGAGGTCGAGGCCGGGAGGCAGGCGTTCATCATCTACCCGCTGGTCGAGGAATCGGAGGCGATCGACGCCCGCGCCGCGACCGCCGAGTACGAGCGCCTCTCGACCGAGGTCTTTCCGGACCTGCGCCTCGGCCTGCTCCACGGCCGAATGCGACCGGCCGAGAAGGACGCCATCATGACCGCGTTCCGCGACCACGAGATCGACATCCTCGTCTCCACCTCGGTCGTCGAGGTGGGGATCGACGTGCCGAATGCGACGGTCATGCTCATCGAAGGCGCCGACCGCTTCGGGTTGGCGCAGCTCCACCAGTTCCGCGGCCGTGTGGGGCGCGGTGCAGCCCGCTCGGTCTGCATCCTGGTCGCCGACGACGTGAGCGAGGAGGGCCAGCGGCGGCTCAACGCATTGGTCGAGACGCAGGACGGCTTCCGCCTCGCCGAGATCGACCTGGAGATCCGCGGCCCCGGCGAGTTCTTCGGCACCCGGCAGAGCGGGTTGCCCGACCTCCGCTTCGCCTCCCTGGGCGACCTCGGGACATTGCAGAGCGCGCGGGAGGAGGCCCACCGCATCCTGTCCGCGGACCCGACGCTCTCCCAGCCGGTCCACCGGCCGCTGCGCGAGCGGGTCGACCGCTTCTGGATCCCCGGCGCGGGCGATCTGAGTTAGCGCCGCTGGCCGCGTGAGCGTCCAGTATGGCGTTTGACGAATGAGCGTGATCCGCCGGAACCAACCCCGTCGCCCGGTGGCTGTCATCCTGAGCGGAGCCGGGAGCAGCGGCCAGCCGCGCCCGGCGCAGCGAAGGCTCTCGCGTCGGGTCGGCCACGCACCGAAGAGATCCTTCGCTGCGTTCAGGATGACACGCGCGCGGCAGCGGGTTGCTGGCGGGTAGACCAGGCTAATTCGTCAAACCCCATGCCTGTCCCCGGTCAAGCGACGTGGTTATAGCGGAACCGGAGCTCATACCGGCTGTCCTGGGCGTCGCTGACGTACTCACGGACCTCCACATACTCGAGCGGTCGCTTCACCGGTGGGATCGACGTGTTCACGTTGACGACGATGTCGTCCTCGGTCGTATAGGTCGATGAGCCGGGCGGCGGCGCGTTGGCACTGGTCAGCCGCGCCAGGTCCGTGATCGACAGGCCGATGCTGTCCTGGATGATGAGATCGGCCGGCGCCCAGAGGGCGATGATCACATCGACGCCGATGGTGATAAGGAGCGCGATCCCGGCGGCAATCAGGCCGATTGTCCCGAGCTTCAGGAGCGCGCTGATACCTCCAAGCGCCGCGATCGCCGCGCCGATATAGACCGCCTGCTCCTTCACGAGATCCCAGAAGTACTTCGCCTGGCTCCGCAGCATCTGATCGTAATAGCGCTGGCTGTCAACCTCATGGCCCAGTACTGCCAGCACCATCGCCAGGATGGGCTGATCGTGCTGGAACACGATGCGCGTGACGTCGCGGCCGGTGCCCGTGTCGAACTCGACGCCCTGCAGGTCCTGAAACGCCTGCTCCTGCATCGGCTCAATCGGCTGGAACATCAGGTCCATCGGGAACGCCATCGTGTGCAGCCCGACCTCGTCCGACCCCAGCCAGTCAGGCGACGTTTCCTTGCGCGCGTAGATCGCCTCAATCACGACCTGGAAGCGCGACGTGGGCGCTGGGATCACGTTGATGAACTCAACGTTGGACACAAGCTCCGTGCCGAAGACGTCGATCCCGGTGATATTCGGCAGGACGACCTGGATGGTATAGATCCCTGGGCTGAGATCGTTCGGCACCTGGAACGTGAGGCGGTCCTGCACGCGGCAGTCGTTGATCAGGACGGTCTGGCCGTCGACCACCTCGGTTACGGGCGTATCCACATCACCCCAGACGTGCGCCTCGACCTCGCGCACGGTTGTCCCCGTCTGCGGGTCGGCGAGCCGGACCTTGGCATCGACGCTGAAGAAGTTCACCCCGCGCAGCACGACGCTATCGCCCAGCGCGACATCCACCACCCGGGCGCAGGCGCCACCTGGAAGCGTGTGGCCCGGACAGTTGGTGGTCTGCACCTGACACACGACCTGCGGCTGGCCATCGACGATCTTCGGCTCACACTCCTGCTGAACCTCGCCGGGCTGGTAGTCGCCCGCGTTGAGCGGCGGATAGAAGTTGGCCGTGCGCAGGTCGTTGATGGCGCAGATGCGCACCTGGGAGAAGAAGTCCTCCCCCTGCGGCTCGTAGATGCGGATGCGTCCGGGCCGTTCGTCGTCAGCAGCCTTCGGATCGTCGTAGACCTGGATCCCGATCCGCTGCTTGATCTCCTCAGCCAGCGCGGCCGTCAACGTCGCCTCGTCGAGCGGCTGATCCGGGTCCAGGTCGAGCGACGGCGCAAACAGGCGGGTGCGCTGGCGCAGCGGCACGGCGTCGAAGGCCGCGACCGAGCAGGAGAGGATGTCGCGCGACATCTGGCCGAGCGTGGCGAACGCCGCGGCTTCCAGCGGGTTGGCCGGGGTCTTCCCGAGGAGAAACCGGCGCATCAGATGGACGGTCCCGGCCGCCAATGCGCTCGGCACCCGCACCCGCTCCGCCAGGCGAGAAAGCTTGTAATCGCGATCGAGCTTGTGCTTCGCACCGGGCACCACCGGGAGGCAGGCGCCCACCGGCGGATAGCACGGCTGGCCCTCCGGCGGCATGTCCGGGCCGCCTCCGCCCGGCACCGAGCACGAGCAGTTGTAGATGTGCACATCCCTGGCGCTGTCGATCCGGATATCGATGTCGCAGCAGTCGCGCCGGCCGGCACTCTCCTTCGGAGCCTTCGGGTCCTTGTCCTTCGGGTCGTTGGGGTGCTTCTCGGGGGTCTCGCCGCGGCCGATTGAGCCGGCACGGGATGTCTCCGTCGATCGCGCGGTCATCGTCGCCCTCCACAGTGCTCGCACGAACGCCTGGCGCCTCTCATCAAGGCGCACGTGTGGTCAACCAACAGCCGGGAGCCGGCACGATGCCGGCGCTCGAGACGGGGTATCGTTAGCGGGGCGGAGTCGCCCTCGACGGTGCAGCGGACGGAATCGGAAAGCTGTTAGACACCGCTCGGGCGCTCTCCTGGCACGCGGGGAGACCTCGCTGATGCGATTGCAGCGCGGTCTGGAATGCGAGCGGAGATACGATCGCGCGGGACCAACCCCTTCGATTCATCCACGCCGCGGCACGATATCGGGATCCTTCCCGACCCTGTGACAACGCCGCGATACTTGAACTGACTAATGAAAGCGTACCGTCGTACCGTCGCTGATCGCGCCACCAGAACGGTTTTCGTGAGAATCTTGGAACATACTAGCGGAGGCATTGCATTAAGTCAATAGCTTAGGGCAGTGGACATTACGAGCTGGGCATGAGCGAGGGGGCCGAACTCTGGTATACCCCTTGCATCGAACCGCGGCGCGCCCGGTCGCCTGCGGCATGCAGCACAACGGAGGATACGGACATCGTGGGACTCTGTCTGATCGACCATAGCCTGACGACCGCGGCCATCACCTACCCCATCGAGCGCGGTTGGGTCGAACCGTCGGAGGGCATCGAGTTGGTGCCCGGCCTGACCGCCGAGCTGGTCGCCGAGCGAGGCGCCTGTGCGCTCCTGGGCAGCATCGACGCCGTGTATCTGGCCGACCGCTACGCCGTGGTCACTGACGTGGCGCTCGTCTCCCACCACAACGGCCCGATCATCGTCTGGACACCCGGCCGGCCCGATGAGATCGACCATGCGGTGGTCGCGCTCGACGACGTCAGCCGCACCGCCGAGGCGGTCGCCCGTGCCACCCTCACCCACTTCTACGGCTTCCAGGTCACCGGCTGGGATCGCACCACCGACGAGCGCGACGCCGCGGTGCGCGAGGGCGCCGCGGCCTTCCGGCCCTCCGACAGCGGGCACATCGGTGATCTCGTGCGAGCCTGGTTCATCCTGAGCGGCTTCCCCTTGCCGACCCACCTGCTCATGGCGCCTCGGGAGCTCGTGGAGCGTGAGCCGGACGCCGTACGCGGCGTGGTGGACCAGCTCCAGCACCTCCTCTCCCTCACCAACGAACGGCGGCGCGAGCTCCGTCGCAATCTGGCCGAGGATCTCGGGCTGGACCGCGAGCGGCTGGTCGCCTTCCAGAACGACCAGACCTTCACCGCCAGCAAGACGGTGCGCAAGGCCTGGCTCGACCTGGTTCGCCGCACCGCTCGCGCGATGCAACTCCCGGCCGTTGAGGAGCCGGTCGTCTTCAGCGCTCGCGAGCGGGCCTGACGTTCGCCACAATCTTCAAGCGGAAGTCGACGCCGGGCACAGGACTGGCGGAAGGTCCGTCCGGACGCGCGGGGCGGGTGGTCCGCCCCGGATGGCGAACGAGGAGGTGCCTGCACGATGCAATGGAGCCTGCCGGCGAAGCGGCGGCAGCGCCTGCTCCAGTGGGTCGGCTTCGGCGTGTGCGAGGTCGCCCTGGTGGTCGCGCTCTTCTGGGTCCACGAGGTGCTGCGCGGCCTCGCCATGGGCACGCGCGAAGCGGCGACCGCAAACGCCGAGCTGGTCATCGCCGTCGAGCGGGCGGTCGGGCTCTTCCAAGAAGCGCACCTCCAGGCCTGGGTGCTGGAACATCCCCGCCTGATCGATATCTTCAACTGGATCTACGTCTACGTGCACCTCCCGGCGACGCTGCTCTTCGGCCTGGGCATCCTCTGCCTGCGCCCCCACCGCTTCGTCGAGACGCGCAACATCTACCTGACGCTGCTGGCCGTCGCCATCCCGGTGTACTGGCTCTTCCCGCTCGCGCCGCCGCGCTACTTCCCGGACCTCGGCTTCGTCGACACTGTCAAGCGCTTTTCCAGCACGAACTTCGACGCAAACGCCGACACGCTCCTCTACAACCCCTTCGCGGCGATGCCGAGCATGCACGTCGCCTTCGCCCTCTTCGTGGCCCTCGGGGTGATCCGGCTCAGCCGCAGTCGGCTGCGCTGGGCGGCGCTCGGTTACTGGGTGCTGGTCAACATCGTCGTAGTCGGCACGGGCAACCACTACATCGTCGACGGGATCGCCGGGTCGCTGCTGACCCTCGCCGCGTACGTGCTCGTCCCGCGCCTTAGCACCCGGCTCCGCCGCCCCAGTTACCTCCCCTGGACCGGCATCACGCTGGACGGCTGGTGAGACCGCGTTTCCTTCACCCCTCCTGCGCGCGGGCGCGCCACCACTACTCCCATCGCGGCGTAGGAGGTGGCCCCGGTCCCGGCGGCCACCCGTTCCTGACGATTCTGACAACTACGGTAGACGACCGGGGTGCCGCTCGCTATGCTGCGTGAACGACCATCGCTTCTGTTCCGCTCCACCGGCGGGTTTCTCGCATGCAGCTACGCGCCACCGTCGCCCGTCCCGCCTTCGTCGCCGAAGCGCTCGCCGTGCTGGCGTGGCTCATCTTCCTGGGTGCCGTGCTCACCGGCCGCGACCGGCTGCTGTCGCACGACGCGCTGCTCGAAGGCGGCACCGCGCCCTTCTGGCTAACCCTGCTCGCCTTCCTCGCTGCCTGGCAATTGATGACCGGGGCAATGATGCTCCCCTCCAGCTTCCCGATGATGCGGCTCTTCGCCCGGGCCAGCCGGGGACAGGCGCACCCGGGCCTGGTGCTGGGCGTCTTCCTCGCGGCTTACTTCGCCGTCTGGACCGGCTTCGCCGCCGTCGCCCTCACCGCCGACGCCGGGCTGCACTGGCTCGTCGACCGCTGGGGCTGGCTCGCCGCGCGGCCCTGGCTCATCGCCGGCTCCGTCCTCCTCCTCGCCGGGGCGTTCCAGTTCAGCTCGCTGAAGGAGAACTGCCTGCACGAATGCCGCACCCCGCTCTCGTTCCTGCGGCAGCACTACCAGCGCGGCCTCGGCCCGGCCTGGACGCTCGGCATCAAGCACGGGCTCGCCTGCCTCGGGTGCTGCTGGGCGCTGATGCTGGTGATGTTCGCCCTCGGGGTCGGGAACATCGTCTGGATGATTGGCCTGACCGCCATCATGGTTACGGAGAAGACAACCCGCTGGGGCCGGCGCCTCGTGCCGGTGGTCGGGATCACCCTCCTCGCCTTGGGACTCCTGGTCCTGCTCCGCCCCGCCTGGGGACTCCTGTTCCTGCCCTAACCCGTTCCCACATTCTCGCGCGAAGACCCGCGCGCTCGACAGGTGTCACCGCGCGACCGCAACCTCCACCCAGCCGGACAGGGACGGACATGTCCGCTTGGACAGGGGGCAACCCGGACCCCTGGCGCCGACCACCTATTGCTTATATCACCATATAGTGATAGACTAATATCAGTGGACGGCACCGAGTTCGCCGCCCCTCGTACCACGGAGGTGATCAACAATGTCTCGCTTGACCCGTCTGGTTCAGATCCTGGCTCCGCGCGGTGGGCGCGATGAGGGGTTCGAGAGCTACTACGGCTCGATCCTGCTGACCAGGCAGGACGGCGCGCCGAGCGCTGCGGAGGCGCGGCGCGACTTCGAGCCGGTGCGCCGCGTCCTGGATCGCGCGGTGATCTTCTAGTCACCGAGCGACCCAGTTCTCAATCGCCATCTCCCCCCGCGCACACGCGCGGGCAGTACCGGGGCCGGTCCGCTCATCGCGGCCGGCCCCGTCCGCTTGCCCACCCTCCGCACCGCCCCGATAATCGATGCAACGACCCACACCGCCGCCGCGCGCGGCACCGCCGAAGGGAGTGCCGAGCGATGACCACCGAACCCAACCGGCTGACCCTCACCACGCTGGCCGAGACGATCCGGCAGGACCTGTCCGCCGCCGACCTCGGGCTGACCGAACACGGCTTCACCCGCTTGAGCGAGAACATCGCGCGGGCGATCCTCCTCGCCATCGAGGCCCACGTGGAGGAGCGCCACCGACCCGAGCCCGAGTACGGCGAGCTCGAGCGCAACGGCTAGTCCCGGCGTTGGGCTCGTACCGCCCCATGCACGTCCGCCGGCACTGCGCCGTGCTCCTCGCGAGCGCCACAACCCTGCCGTGTCCCGCCATGACTCCACCAGTGGGAGCCCGGGAACCCTCGCCCGCCCCTCCCCACACTCGCGCCTTCGATGGGCGACGATGGCCAGGCACGTGCGCGGCCTCAGGGACTCAGGCGAGTTCGTCGAGAGCACGTGGTCGGTGCGTGCCCGGGGCTGAAGCCACCGGGCTCACCTCGAAAGCCGGCTGAAGCCGGCTGGGGGTGGGACACCACTCACGCTCGGCCTTGGGTCTCACCGCGCGGCTCGTACCCGGGGGCCAATCGCGTGTGACGAATGACATGGATGTACGCCAGTCGGCGTGTGCCCGGGGCTAAAGCCGCCGGGCTGAATATGGATAAGCCCACTGAAGGGGCTACAATGGCCACCGACCGGCGTATCCGTTTTGGCTACCCACCGGGCACCGCGTCCCCAGCCCCTTCAGTGGGCTTTGTATTGTCAGCCCGGCGGCTTTAGCCCCGGGCACGTGCCGCGCGGCGCGCTCCGTAACACCACGGGGTAAACCCAGGTTCCCCCCAGCCGGCTGAAGCCGGCTTTCGTTGTCAGCCCGGCGGCCTTAGCCCCGGGCACGAACCACGACGCGCGGATCCTCACGCCACCCATTCTGCGTCCCGCCTCCAGCGCGAAACCAACTCCGGCGCGGCGCCGGAGGGAACCGAAATGGGAACACCAGACACTTCCTGATGCGACACAAAGTTGGGGTAGACGCTTGAACACCTGTCATCCGGAAGAGGAACAACGGCACGCTTCCTGCCACGCTCGCGGCGAGGAAAGGATCACTACGATGCGCATCCGATCACTGAAGGCTCTCCTGATCACGCTCGCGGCCGCGGCGGCGCTGCTCCTCCCGATGGCCGGTGGAGCGGGTCACGCACTGGCGGCGGAGTTCCGTTCCGGCGCCAGTCCTTCGATCGGCTCCGAAGAGCGGATCGATGACGACCTCTACATCAGTGGCGGCACGATCCGCGTCGACGGGCAGGTCACCGGCGACCTCGTGGCGGCGGGCGGGACCGTCAACGCCAACGGGCCCGTCGACGGCAACGTGAACATCGCCGGGGGCAATGTCACCGTCCATGGGCCCGTCGGGGGCACCGTGCGAGTGGCCGCAGGGACAGTTACCATCGACGGCGAAGTCGCCCGGGACGTCGTTGTCGCCGGCGGCACCGTCCACATTATGTCGTCCGCACGGGTGGGTCAGGACCTCGTCGTCGCGGGCGGCACGGTGACAGTCGACGGTCCGGTCGGCCGCGACGTGCGCGCGGGCGGTGGTGATTTCCGCCTCAACAGCACCGTGGGTGGGAATGTTCGGGCGGACCTCAACGGCCGGTTGATCCTCACAAACAACGCCAGCATCGACGGTAACCTGACCTACGAGGCCGACAGCGGGGCCAACATCGCCGGCGGCGCGACCGTGGCGGGCGCCACCACCCGCGTGCAGCCGACCCAGCCGAGCACCAGTGCGCGCGTGGTCAGTTGGATCCTCTCCACGCTGCTGCGGCTGGCATGGGCACTGCTGGTCGGCACCGCGGTTGTCCTGCTCATCCCGCGCACCGCCCGGATCGTGACCGACACGCTGCGTGAGCGTCCGGTGGTCAGCCTGGGATGGGGCATCGCCCTCCTCATCGCCGTGCCACTCCTGGTCCTCCTGCTTGCGGTCACCGTCATTGGCCTGCCGCTCGCACTGATCGCCCTCGGCCTGCTCCTGTTGGCGGCCTACCTGAGCCAGATCGTGGTGGGCATCATGCTCGGCCGCCTGCTCCTGGGACGGCCGACGACCCGCTCCGGGCTCTGGGTCGCGATGCTCGTCGGGGTCACGATCGTCGTCGTGATCCGCCTGCTCCCCATCCCCTACGGCTGGACCACGTGGGTCAGCCTGCTCATCGCCGTCCTTGCGATCGGCGCGATCTGGACCGAGCTAACGGGCTGGGGGCGCTACGCGAGGGAGCCCCAACGCGCAGCCACCGCTCCGCCGCCCCCGGCGTAGGGCACGCACCGCTGCAAGCACGGCGGCATTCGTGCAACAATGGGGCTACTCGCCCTGCCATCCTGTCCCACGCCGCCGTGGTGCATACTCGGGGCGTACCCGGCCGAATTGGACAGGGGAGCGGACGGACGAACGATGAACCATCGCCGGACCGACAGACGACCGGGGCGTCGCCGACGGCCGGACTCGATGTTGCTCCTACTGCTCGCGCTCGTCATCCTGATCGTGAGCTGCGTGCCAGACCGGTTCGCCGGGAGCGAGGCCGCGGCCGAGCGCTCCACCGCGACGGATCAGTCGCCGCCACCCGAGACGCCGACCCAGGGGTCCACCCCGGACCCCGCATCCCCGGCCGCAACCCCGACCCGCACCCGAGTCGTGTTCCTCGACCCCGGGCACGGCGGGCCGGACACGGGGGCCGGGGGGACGGCCCTCGACGGAACCTGGGTCCAGGAGAAGGACGTAACGCTCGCCATCGCCCTCCGCACGGCCGAGCTGCTCCGCGAGGCGGGCGTTGAGGTCGTCCTCTCGCGCACCAGCGACGAATTGCCCGGCCTCGAGCCGCAGGATGTCCTGCCGGACGGTGAAGGGCTGACCGCAGAGGGCGTGCTCCGTGACCTCCAGCGGCGGATCGACCAGGCCAACGCCAGCGGCGCCAATCTCTTGCTCAGCATCCACTTGAACGGCCACGTCGACCCTGCGGCCACCGGCACGGAGACCTATTACGACTCAACACGGCCGTTCAGCGACGAGAGCCGTCGCCTCGCCGACCTGATTCAGCGCCACGTCGTGGCGGGCCTGCGTGAGGCCGGCTACGATGCGCTGGACCGCGGGGTGTTCAACCAGACCGAGCTCGAAGCACCCGGGCTGGGGGTGCTGCCCGACTACTCACACCTGGTGATGCTCGGCCCGGCTGTGCCTGGAAAGCTGCGCCCCAGCACGATGCCCGGCGTGCTGAACGAAGTCCTCTTCCTCTCGAACCCGACCGAGGCCACGCTGGCCCAACAGCCGGAGATCCAGGACCGCATCGCTCGGGCCTACACCGACGCCATCCTCGAGTTCCTCGCCGATATCAAGTCGTAGCCGCACACCACACACGTTTCGCGCGGGATGCTCGGTCGGACGCTGTGGGTGTGCGCGCGTACGTGCCGGTTTCCGCACACGATGCGCGGAGCAAGGCCGGATTGGGACACGACGCCGTGCGAAATGCGCCTGAGTTGTTGACCGTGGCGTATATCTGTGGTATAAGCGTCGGAGATTGTGGGGGAGAACGCCGGTTCCGATCAACGTCAAGCTACGCTCTCAAGTAGCGCGCACCTTGCACACTGTCGCGGTACTGTTTCAGGCGATCATCCGAAGGATGCATCGCGCATTTGGCGCATGAGCCATTGTTGAGCCAAACCGGTCTGGTGCCGAGCGGCACGACCTGCGGTGCCGACCTCGCCGCATACGTGTTGCCCGCCGGCGGGGAGGCGCAGCGTAGCCGGCGCGTGATCGGGTGCGAAGCGAGAGAACCTACGCCCGCTACTGTCGCAGCGGGCCGCGTTGATGTGATGGGTATGGCCGCGGTGACGAGGCGCGCTGTCCGAGGTGCAGGCAAGGACAGGACGGCCTGAGCCGCAGATCAGGAGGTGTGGGGCAGCGATGGGCAACGACTTCCAGGGGGACCATCTCGACGTGCAAACGCGGCGGCTGAGTCGCCGGCAGTTGATCCTGGCAGGAATCGCCACCGCCAGCGTGGCGCTGCTCCAGGCCTGCGGCGGTCAGGAGCCGATCCCGCAGAACACCCCGGCCTCCTCCGGCGACTCCGGCAGCCAAGGCGGGACCGGAAGCACGCCCGCCAGCACCGCGGACACCGGCTCCGGTGCGAGCGCCACGGAAGAAGTCACCCACCAGCGCGGCGGCATCATCAAGGTTGCCATGATCGGTGAGCCCCCGTCGGTCGCCGACGCGATGTTCACGACGACCACTGTGACGTCGGACATCACGCGTCACATCTTCGAGGGGCTCTTCGCCCAGGACTCGGAGTTCAACCCACGGCCGATGCTCGTCGATCGATACGAGATCAGTGACGACGGGCTCCTCTACACGTTCACGCTCCGGAGTGGCATCAAGTTCCATGATGGATCAGACCTGACTTCGGAGGACGTGGTCGCCTCACTCGACCGGTGGGGCGTGATGACCGGTCGCGGCAAGATCGTGTACGCCCGGCTCGCCGACGATGGCGTGCAGGCCACCGATCCGCTGACGGTGACGATGACGTTCAAGCAGCCGACCGGTATCCTCCTCGATTTCCTGGCGTTGCACGAAGCGTTTATCATGCCCGCCGCCATCGCCCGCGAGGTCGGCACGGAGAAGCTGCCCGACGAGAAGACGATCGGTACCGGCCCGTTCATGCTCAAGGAGCATCAGGTCGATCGCCTCATCCGCCTCGTGCGCTTCGATGACTATCAACCTCGGCCCGAGGAGCCGGACGGCCACAGTGGTCGCAAAGAGGTCTACATCGACGAGCTGCACATCATCCCCGTTCCCGATGTCACCGTGGCGACCAACGGGCTGATCACCGGCGAATTCCACTTCGCGCGCGACGTCGACCCCGACCAGTTCCAACTGCTCGAGAGCGACCCGAACGTGGTCACCATCATCGACAAGCCGGGCATGTGGATCTGCGTCAACTTCAATAAGAAGCAGGGTCCCATGACCGACAAGCGCCTGCGCCAGGTGGTCGCGATGTCGTTCGACCGGCAGCAGGCCCTGATCGCCGCATTCGGCAACATCGAGCTGACTCGCCTGGACCCGGGGATCGCGATGCAGGAGACCGCCTGGCATACCGATGTCGGCGACGAGGTCTACCGGAACGTCGACCCGGAAGCGGCGAAGGCATTGCTCGCGGAGACGGACTACAACGGGGAGCCGCTCCGCTGGCTCACGACCAAGGAGTACCCGTACCACTACAACACCGCCGCCTACATCAAGCAGGAGCTGGAGAAGATCGGCGTCAACGTCGAGCTGGTCGTGTCCGACTGGGCGACGGTAGTCCAGCGCCGCGCGCAGCCTGACCTGTGGGAACTGCTCGTCGTCGGCCTTCCGGGCTCGTGGCACCCGGCCACCCAGATCTTCAACGACAAGGAGTGGCCGGGCTGGTGGGACGATCCCCGCAAGGATGAGATCCTCAGCAAGATGGTCGAGCTGGCAGACCCGGAGGAGCGGTACCAGACCATCGTGGAGTACCAGCAACTGATCTATGAGGAGCTGCCGTTCATCAAGATCGGCGACAGCCACACGCTCCAGGCGCGACGCGCGGAGATCCAGGGATACGTCACCGGCAACGCCTGGTTCTTCTGGAATGTCAGCCTGAAGCAGGGCTGATCCTACGCGCGGCGCGGCCGATGGCGTCACGGCCTCGGCCGCGCCGTCTGCCCCGTGGGAGCCACGATGCTTGCTTACGCAATTCGCCGCGTCCTGTTGGCCGTGCCGGTCATGCTGATCGTCGCCAGTGCCGTCTTCCTGCTGATGCACTTCGCACCAGGGGATCCGGTCGGCGTGATGCTCGGGCCCGACGCCTCCGAGGAGCAGCGGCTGGCCTTGCGCGAAAAGCTCGGCCTCGATGACCCGATCGTCGTCCAGTACGTCCGGTGGCTGAGTCATGTGCTGCGCGGGGACCTGGGCCAGTCCTTGTTCCTGGACCAGCCGGTGACGACGGCGCTGGCGGAGCGTGCACAGCCGACGATCCTGCTCGGAATCCTCTCCCTGATCGTCGCGATCGTCATCGGGCTGACGTCGGGCATCCTCGCGGCGCGGAGTCGCGGCTCCTGGCTCGATCTGTCCCTCATGGGCGGCGCCATGGTCGGGATCACCGTGCCGTCCTTCGTGCTCGGGCTGCTCCTCATCTTCTTCTTCGCGATCCACCTCCGCTGGCTGCCGGTCGCCGGGTTTCAGCCACTCTCCGCCGGGCTCTGGGAGTCGCTGCGGTACTTGATCCTCCCGGCTATCACCCTGGGAGCCGGGCAGAGCGCCTTCCTCGGCCGGATGACCCGCTCGATGATGCTCGATGTGCTGGGACAGGACTACGTGCGGACGGCTCGTGCCAAGGGCCTGGCTGAGCAGACCGTGATCCTGCGGCACACGCTCCGCAACGCCTTCGTCCCGCTGCTCACCATCATCGGGCTGATGACCGCGACGCTGATGAGTGGCGCCGTCATCACGGAACAGATCTTCGACATCCCTGGGATGGGCCGCCTGCTGATTCAGGCGGTGGTGCGGCGTGACTTCCCCCTCGTGCAGGGTGCGGTGCTGGTCATCGCCGCCGTGTATGTGCTGATCAACCTGGTGGTGGATCTCCTGGTCGGTTTCGTCGATCCACGGATCGAGCGTTAGGTGCGCAGAGAAGAGATCGTCGACAAGGAAAACCGCGAGCACACCCGCGCCGCGTCTACCTCGGGCAGGCAGATCGCGCGCGATGGGTCGTCACGCGCCCTCCTGCCGCCATCGCCGCGCGAACGGCGGTGGTGGGCGCAGCAGTGGTTCCTCCTCCGCCGGCACAAGCAGATCCTGATCGGGGGAGCGATCCTCCTCGTCATGGTCTTGAGCGCGGTGCTCGCCGCGGTGATCACAACCAACAGCCCGACCCTCATCAACGGCTACGTGCGGCTACGAGCCCCGAATGAGTACTACTTCTTCGGGACCGACAACCAGGGCCGGGATGTCTACAGCCGCACCGTCTACGGTGCGCGCCTCTCGCTTCAGGTCGGCTTCCTCACCTCGGCGCTGACGATCGTCGCCGGGACATTCGTCGGCATGATCGCCGGATATTACCGGCGCACCGAGGGTGTGATCATGCGCATCACCGACGGCATGATGGCGTTTCCGGGGATCATCCTCGCCATCGGCATCATGGCCGTCCGCGGCCCGAGCGTGTCGAACGTCGTCATCGCGCTGACCATCGTCTCAACGCCGCGCGTCGTCCGCCTGGTCCGGTCGGTGGTTATGGGTCTACGAGAGTCGCCGATGGTTGAGGCCGCCATTGCGACCGGGAACACGAACAGCCGGGTGCTCTGGCGGCACGTCTTGCCGAACATCGTCTCGCCGCTGATCGTCCAGGCGAGCTTCGTTTTCGCCGAGGCGGTGCTGGCCGAAGCGGCGCTTTCCTTCCTCGGCGCGGGTGCTCCGCCGGAGATCCCGTCCTGGGGCAACATGCTGGCCGACTCCAAGAACCTGCTCCGGCAAGCCCCCTGGACGATGTTCTTCCCCGGCGCCGCGCTGGCGCTGACCGTCTTCGCGCTGAATCTGCTCGGGGATGGCCTGCGCGACCTCCTCGACCCACGCCTCCGGCAGCGCTAGCGTCGTGGGGCCAGGCGCTCACCCAATCCCGCCATCGCCGCGACCACGCTGCGACAGGCCAGGGCGTCGCCCAGCGCCCGGTGCGTCGGCCGGGGGACGCCCAGCGCGGCGGCGGCACGATCCAGCCGATGCCACCGGTACCCGCCGGTATCCGGATGGCGCTGGCCGGCGTAGGCGGCGTATTGCAGCATGGCACAGTGCCACTCCGCGATGGGCGGCGGCAGGCAGTGTTGCCGCGCGGTCTGGGCGATGACCCGGCGGTCGAACGCCGCGTTGTAGACCACGACATGTGGACACTCGCGGACGAGGCGCGCCAGCTCGGCGTGGACCTCGGGCCACATGGGAGCGCCGGCCACCATGCGGTCGGTGATACCGTGGATAGCCTGCGCGTCAGGTGGAATCGGCCGCAGCGGCCGCACGAGCGTATCGAGCAGCACCCTGCCCCGGGCGTCGACGACCGCGATCTCCACGATCTCCGCCCGGCCGTCCAGGCCGGTCGTCTCGGTGTCGAGAAAGAGCACGTCGCGGCGACGCAGCATCTCCGCCGCCCACGCCACCGCGGCTGCCCGGTCCGAGAGTCCCCCGTACACGCGTAACCCCTCCCGCGCGTCGTTCCTAAGGGCTACCATACCGGCTGGCACGCCAGCAGGGAAGATGCCGGAGCGCAGCGAGATGCGCGGTGGTACCATCGTGGCACCGGAGCGCCGGACGGGGCCGGACAGGAGCGGGATGTGACCGGGGACCAGATCATCGTCGAGGGCATGGTCTTCTACGGCTACCACGGGGTGCACCCGGAGGAGCGCAAGCTCGGCCAACGCTTCGTCGTCGACCTGGAGATCACCTGTGACCTGCAACCCGCCGGCCGCAGCGATGCGCTCGACGACACCGTCAGCTACAGCGACCTCTACCGGATCACCCGGGAGATAGTCGAGGGACCGCCACGCGCGCTGATTGAGGCGGTCGCCGAGTCGATCGCCAGCGAGATCCTCGCCGCATTCCCCATGGTAACCTCGGTGACCGTGGCGGTTTGGAAGCCGGAGGCGCCGATCAAGGGTGCGCTCCGGCGGGCCGGCGTGCGCATCCATCGCGCGCGACAGTCGGAGGGCTGAGAGGGAGTGAATGGACCGGGAGCGCATCGCCGCCGCCGTTACTGAGATCCTGCGCGCCATCGGGGAGGATCCCGACCGTCCCGACCTGCGCCGCACGCCGCAGCGCGTCGCGGACCTCTTCGCCGAGATGTTCGGCGGGCTGGCCATTGATCCACGCATCTACCTGGCCGACGCGCTGCCGGAGGAGCACGGCGAACTCGTTGTGATCCGCGACGTCACCGTGCGCTCGATGTGCGAGCACCACCTCGTCCCGATGGTCGGCCTGGCCCATGTGGCCTACCTGCCGGCCGGCCGCATCGTCGGGTTCGACCGGATCGTCAAGGTGGTCGATGCCTACGCACGCCGGCCGCAGATCCAGGAGCGCCTCACGCGGCAGGTGGCGGACACCATCGATGAGATGCTGTCGCCGGCCGGCGTCGCGGTGCGCTTCGAGCTGGAGCACATGTGCATGACGATCCGGGGCTCGCGCCGCCCGGGCAGCCGCGTGGTCACGACCGCCTATCGCGGCGTCTTCCACGACGATCCCGCCTGGCGCGCCGAGTTCCACGCAGCGTGGGAGTAGTGACCGAGCCCTCACTCCCTTGCTCCCTCGCCCAAAGTTGGGCAAGGGAGCAAGGGAGTGAGGGCCGACGTACGACGAAAGGACCCCACTCGTGTCGACGACCCTGGCGCCCCTGGAAACACCCACCTTCACCTGGGAGTGGGGCCGGCGCACCTACGTCATGGGCATCGTCAACGTGACGCCCGACTCGTTCAGCGGTGACGGCCTGGCCGGACAACTCGACGCCGTCGTCGAGCGCGCCCGGAGCATGGTTGCCGCAGGTGCGGATGTGATCGATGTCGGCGGGGAGTCGACCCGCCCGGGGTACACGCCGGTTCCGGCCGAGGAGGAGCTGCGCCGCGTCATCCCGGCCATCGAGGCCCTGGCGGACGCAATCGACGTGCCGATCTCGATCGACACCTCTAAGGCGGTCGTCGCCGAGGCCGCGCTGAAGGCCGGCGCCCACATCGTGAACGACATCCGCGGGCTGAGCGCCGACCCGGAAATCGCCGCCGTCGCGGCGGCGGCCGGGGCACCCGTCGTCATCATGCACGACCTGAAGATCGAGTCGGAGGACCGCCTCATCCCCGACATCGTGCGCGAACTCAGCCTGCGCATCGAGCGCGCGCTCGCCGCCGGCATCCCCTGGGAGCACATCATCATCGACCCCGGTTTCGGCTTCGGCAAGACGGCACCGTTGAACCTGGTCCTCCTCCGGCGGCTGCGGGAGCTGACCACGCTCGGCCGTCCGATCCTGGCCGGCACCTCGCGCAAGAGCACCATCGGCCGCGTGCTCGGCACCGACCCGGACGACCGGGTTGAGGGCACCGCCGCCACTGTGGCACTCGCCATCGCCAATGGGGCCGACATCGTGCGGGTCCACGACGTGCCGCAGATGGTCCGCGTAGCCCGGATGACCGACGCCGTCGTACGGGGATGGAGCGAGTGATGGCTCGGGCGTACTTCGGACTCGGCGCGAACCTGGGTGACCGTGCCGCGGCGCTCCGCAGCGCGGTGGATGCGCTGCGCCGGCACGGCACGCTCGTCGCCGTTTCGTCCCTCTACGAGACCGCGCCTGTCGGCTACACCGACCAGCCGGCATTCCTCAACGCCGTGATCGCTCTCGACACGGATGAGTCGCCGGAGGCACTACTCGCCGCCGCTTTCGAAGCCGAGCAGGCACGCGGCCGGGTGCGTACCTTCCGCAACGCGCCGCGCACCCTCGACGTCGACCTGCTCCTCTACGACGACCTGTGCCGCGATGATCCGCGCCTGACCCTCCCCCACCCCCGCCTGCACGAGCGCGCGTTCGTCCTCGTCCCGTTGGCGGAGATCGCCCCGGACATCTCCCACCCCCGCCTCAGCCGCACCGTGCGCGACCTCCTCGCCGCGCTGGGCGACACCTCCGCCGATGTCCGCCTCGTCGCCGGCCCGGAGTGGGCGATGGAGTGATGCCGGCCGAGACGCGCTCACACGTCGCGGCTTTGACCGGCGATCCTCCACTCCCCACCAACCATTGTGAGCGCCGGCCCACCGGTTACAATGGCCGTGGAGCGGTATCCCGACGAATACACGGGAAAGGACAATGCGATGGCGTGCTGGCACGACGCGATGCCGAGGGACGTGGGCAGCCCGGCAGCGACAGCCCAGCGCATGGGAGAGGCCGCAGCCAACTTCCTGGCGAGCCTCACCCCGGAGCAACGCGCGAAAGCGTCCTTCCCCTTCACCCACGATGAGGAACGAACCCGGTGGTTCTACACGCCGAACCCCAGGAATGGCCTCCCGCTCGCGGAGATGGAGCGCAACCAACAGCGGCTTGCCCATCAGCTCCTGGCGACCGGCCTGAGCCGCGCGGGCTACGTCACCGCCTCCACCATCATCGGCCTGGAGACGACGCTCGACCACCTGGAGAGCTGGCAACGACCCGGCCGCGGCCGGGACCCGCTGCTCTACTACGTCAGCATCTTCGGAGAGCCCACCGACCGCGGTGCCTGGGGTTGGCGCTTCGAGGGACACCACCTCTCGCTGAACTACACTATCGTCGACGGCCGGCTGGTCTCCCCGACGCCGACCTTCTTCGGCGCCAACCCGGCCGAGGCGCCCCTGGGCGGCACGGCCTCCTTGCGCCCGCTGGCCGCGGTGGAGGACCTGGCGCGGGAACTGATCCACTTACTCACCGAAGAACAACGCCACGAGGCGGTGATCTCACCCATCGCCCCGCCCGACATCGTGCTCGGCAACCGGCCCAGCGTCGTGGACGGCGCGCTGCCCCTGCCGACGCCGGCCCTCTCCGGCGCACCACTGACCCCTGCACTCCAGGCCGCCGCCGAGCAGGAGTGGCGGGAGATGGGGTTGACCCCGCGCCATCTCGACGCCCTGCGCTACAGCAGCACCCCGCGGGGACTGGCCGCCGGCCGCATGACCGCCGCCCAGCGCGAGATCCTCGGCCTCCTCATCCACGAGTACATCGGCCGCCTCCCGGAGGATGTCGCCATGTTCGAGCTGGCCGAACTCCGGCGCCTCGGGCTGGAGCGCATCCACTTCGCCTGGGCCGGAGACCTCGAACCGCGCCGGCCGCACTACTACCGGCTGCAGGGCCCGCGCTTCGTCGTGGAGTACGACAACACGCAGAACGACGCCAACCACATCCACTCCGTCTGGCGCGACCCCGAAGACGACTTCGGCGCCCAACTCCTCGCCCGCCACTACGCCGACGCCCACTGACCCTGCATCCCTCCCCGCGCACCTCAACACCCCTCTCTCAACGTTGGGAGAGTGGCCGGGGGTGATGGCCGCGCTCGCGGATTGGGCCAGGCGAGGACACCAGCGCTCTTCGGCTGCAGAGTGGGAAGCGGAGTGGGTGGTTGAGGGTCTCTCACCGTGGCACGTGCCTCGAGATGGGAGACATGACGGATCCTACGCCGTGCCACGTGCCCGGGGCTAGAGCCGCCGGGCTAACCAAGAAAGCCGGCTGAAGCCGGCTGGGACGCAGCACGGCTCAGTCCCCGTCGAAACGATAGCCACCGTCAGGCGTGTGCCCGGGGCTAAAGCCGCCGGGCTGAATAAGGATAAGCCCACTGAAGGGGCTGTGATGGCGACATCCAGGCGGATCCGATCCGGCAGCCCGCCATACCCCGCGTCCCCAGCCCGCTTCAGCGGGCTTTTCGTTGTGAGCCCGGGGGTTTACCCCCGGGCACGGAGCGCCACGCACCGACCCGTCATCAGCAGGCGGAGTAGGGGATGACGGGACACGCAATACGCACTACGCATCACGCCCCAAATCCCCGGTGCATCCGCGGACGGCATACGCCTGATTCGTTCGCCGGACCCCATCACCCCGCCAGGGCGACGAGCACGCGGGAGAGGCGTTCCTCTTCCTGGGCGAGGTCGGACACCGGGATGGCCATGACCAGCAGCTCGTCGATGCCGTCGCCGAGCAGCCCGGCGAGCCGCTCCTGCACCCGGGCCTCGTCGCCCCAGACGACCAGGTGGTCCAGTAGGTCATCGCTCACGACCCCGCCCTCTACCGGGAATCCGGCGTCGGCGAACATGGCCGCGTAGAACGGCAGCCGTGCGTACCCACTGACCCGCGGGCGAGCGACCTCCAGCATCTGGTCCCGGTCGGAGGTCATCGCCACCGGGACATGCGCGACCAGTCGGGGTCTGGCCCGCCCCGCGGCCTGCGCGGCCTCCGCCATCGCGGGTGCCGCCGTTTCCCGAAGGTAGTCGGCCGGGCACATCCAGGAGATCGCGCCGTCGGCGAGCTCACCCGCCAGACGGAACGCGTTCGCGCGCAGGGCGGAGATGTAGATCGGCACCTGAGCCGTCTGGCCGGTCTCGAGGTGCACCGAGAAGTAGCGGCCCTCGAAATCCGCAGCGCCGTCCCAGAGCAGCGCGCGCAGGACGGTCAGGTACTCCCGCAGGTGCGCCAGCGGCCGCTCCATCGGGATACCCAGGCTGTTCTCGATCACCGGCCGGTGGCTCGGGCCGATGCCGAGACGGAAGCGCCCGGGTGCCAGTTGCTCCACCGCCAGCGCCTGCGATGCGAGCACCGACGGATGCCGGGGATAGGTCGGCACGACCGCGGTGCCCAACCCGATGCGGCTGGTGCGGACCGCCCCCGCGGCGAAGAAGGTCATCGCGTCGGGCGCCCCGCGCCGGATCGTGGACCACACCATCGGCACGCCGCGGGATTCCGCCCGGACGATCGCCTCCACCGCCTCCGGCACCCGCGTCTTTTCCGTTAGATCCAATCCCACGCGCGGCAGATCCATCACAGTCACCTCCGGTGAGTCATACGTCATGCGTCATTCGTCATCCGTCACCCGCGGGACCCCCCCTCTCCCCTGGTGGGAGAGGGGACCGGGGGTGAGGGGGACGTATGACGCATCACGCATCACGTCTCACGCCTCATACACCGTCTCGCCGCCGATGATGGTCTGGGAGACGCGCACCTCGCCGATCGCCTCGGGCTCGACCGCCCGCGGGTCCTGCTCCAGCACGGCAAAGTCGGCCAGCATCCCCGGCTGAATGCGCCCCTTGCGCCCCTCCTCGAAGGTGGCATACGCCCCCGCCACCGTGTAGAGCGGCAGCGCCTCCTCCACCGTGATCGCCTCTTCCAACGCATACGAGCGGCCCGAGCCCGTCCGCTCCGTCACCGCCGCCTGCACGCTCTTGAGCGGCACGTACGACGACACCGGGCAGTCGGAGGAGAAGACCACCCGGATCCCCGCCTCCAGCAGGCTGCGGAACGGGTAGGTGAGCTGAATCCGCTCCAGCCCCAGGTGCCGGATGAAGCCGTCGCCGTACTCGGTGATGAAGATCGGCTGCGTCACCACCAGCACCCCCAGCCGCGCGATCCGCTCAATCAGGTCGGGCCGCAGGATGCCGCAGTGCTCGATCCGGTGCCGGTGGTCGGCCCGCGACAGCCGCGCCAGCGCCCGCTCGTAGGCCGTCAGCACCATCTCGATCCCGCGGTCGCCGATGGCATGCACCGCCACCTGGAACCCCGCCTGGTGCGCCTGCCACACGTAGTCGTCGAGCGCCTCCTGCGACATCATCGTCAGCCCCAGGTTGTCCTCCCGCGGGTCCTCCAGGAAGGGCCGGGTCACCGCCGCGGTGCGCCCGATCAGGCTGCCGTCGATGAAGAGCTTGACCGGCCCGACCCGCAGCCGATCATCGCCGAACCCTTGCTTGATCCCCAGCCCGAGCAGGTGCGGCAGCAGGTGTTCACGGATCATCATTGAGGTGCGCAGCTTGAGCGTCCCTTCCCGCACCGCCCGCTGGTAGGCTTCCAGGTGCTCGGGCAACGAGGAGCCGGCATCCTGGCTGGAGGTGATCCCCGCCGCGACATAGGCATCGTTGCAGCGGCGCAGGGCCGCGACGTGGTCCTCGACCGTCGGCGGGGGGATGACGGCGCGCACCAGCTCCTGCGCCGTCTCCTGCAAGAGGCCGGTCGGCTCCCCGTGCTCGTCCCGCACGATATGCCCGCCCTCCGGATCCGGCGTGTCGCGCGTGACGCCGGCCAGGCGCAGCGCCAGCGAGTTGCCGACCGCCATGTGCCCGGAGCCGTTGACCACCATGACCGGGTGCTCGGGGGCGGCGGCGTCGAGGTCGTGGCGGGTGGGGTGGCGGCGCTCCGCCAGCTTGTTGTCGTCGTAGCCCCGCCCCAGGATCCAGGTCCCCGGCGGCACCTGGCGGGCCCGCTCGGTGACGTTGCGCACGATGTCGGCGATCGAGCGGACCTCCGGGTAGCCGGCCGGAACGTGCCCCAGCGCGGTGCCGAAGCCGATCATGTGGTTGTGCGCCTCGTTGAAACCGGGCAGACACACGCGACCGGCCAGGTCCAGCGTGCGATAGCCACGCGGCAGGGCATCTTCGACCAGACGCCGCTGCCCCACCGCCACAATGCGATCCCCGATGACCCCGACCGCCTCCACCTCCGGCTGTGCCGGGTCCATCGTCAGGATCGTCCCATTGGTGATCAACTGCGCTCCCGCCATCAACCTTCTCCGTGCCTTATGCCTAACCCCGAACGTGCAGCTACGTATGACGCATCCCGAGAGGTGTGTCAATGACGGCGGTGCGGAACACGATGAGGCGCGGGAATCGAACCGTCCGGCGCGCAGCGTCGGAAGGGGAGGCGTCGAGAGATGCGCTCGTGAGGAGATCCTTCGCTTCGCTCAGGATGACACCGGTCGCTCAGGTGGTCATGAGCCGATCAGGATGATCCGACCGAGCGCTTACCCGCACTGGAATGCAAGACCGCCCGGCGAGGGTGCGATCAGGGCCACGCCGGGCGGGTGTTGGTCATGTCAGGAGGTAGTCGTGGTCCGTGGCGGCGTCAGGGCAACCCGAAGAGGTCCATCCAGGCGCGCCAGGCGGGCTCGCTCGTGGCCCGCTCGCCCGGCTCGGGCGTCGGAGTCGGGGTTGGCTCCGGCGCGGGTCGCAACCGGAGCAGGATCACCGTCTCGCCGGGGCGGGAGAGGTTGAGGTCACGCCGGGCGATGCGTTCGACGTAGCTCTCGTAGTCGGAGCGGTAGCGCACCAACTGCCAGGCAAGCTCGTCGTGCCGCGCCTGCATCGCCGCCAAGGCTTCCCGGCGGCCGGCGATCTCCGCCTGCAACGCCCGAGCCCGCCACGCCTGCTCACCGAAGGCCACGACGAAGTAGAGCCCGATGGCCAGCACGATCAGCGCGACCACGCGCCCGCGGACGCGCTCGGCGTAGGCCCGGAAGGCGGTCAACCGGTCGCCCACGCCCGCCGGCTCCTCACTTCGTGTCGGCCGATGCATCGGCGCGGGCCACGTCGAGCGGCGGCCGGCGATCGGACCACCCCGCCGCCTGCTCGTAGGCATGCGCCACTCGCAGCACCGTCGCCTCGTCGAACGCCCGGCCGAGCAACTGCAAACTGACCGGCAACCCGTGGGCGAAGCCGCACGGCACCGCCACCCCCGGGATCCCCGCCATGTTCGCCGGAATGGTGAAGATATCGGCCAGGTACATCTGGATCGGGTCGTCCACCCGCTCACCGATCCCGAACGCGACCGTCGGCGAGGTCGGCGTGGCGATCACGTCCACCTTCTCGAACGCTTCGTCGAAGTCGCGCTTGATCAGCGTGCGGACCTTCTGAGCCTTCACGTAGTAGGCGTCATAGTAGCCGGAGCTGAGGGCGTAGGTCCCGAGCATGATCCGGCGCTTGACCTCCGGCCCGAATCCCTGCCCGCGCGTCTGGAGATAGTCTTCGAGCAGGGTGTCCTCCTGGATGCTCAAGCCGTACTTGACGCCGTCGTAGCGCGCCAGGTTGGCGCTGGCCTCAGCCGGGGCGATGATGTAGTACGTCGCCAGCGCATAGCTCGTATGCGGCAGGCTGACCTCGACCAGCTCGGCACCGAGGCGCTCCAGCTCGGCAATGGCGGCCTGCACCACCCGCTCGACTTCCGGGTCGACTCCTTCGACCTGGTACTCGCGCGCGATGCCGATGCGCATCCCGCGGATGTCCTGCCCCAGCGCGTCAAGATAGGACGGGACCGGCAGATCCACCGACGTCGAGTCGTGCGGATCGCGCCCGCTGATCGCCTCCAGCAGCACCGCGGCGTCCGCCACGCTGCGCGCGAACGGCCCGATCTGGTCCAGACTGCTGGCGAAGGCGAGCAGGCCGTAGCGCGAGACGCGACCGTAGGTCGGCTTGACCCCGACCACCCCACAGAAACCGGCCGGCTGCCGGATCGAGCCGCCGGTGTCCGAGCCCAGCGCCAGGATCGCCTCACCCGCCGCGACCGCCGCCGCCGAGCCCCCGCTGCTGCCGCCCGGGACCCGGTTGAGATCCCACGGGTTGCGGGTGACGAAGAACGCCGAGTTCTCGGTCGACGACCCCATGGCGAACTCGTCGGTGTTGGTCTTGCCGACGAAGACCGCACCCTGATCCCGCAGCCGCCGGACGACCGTCGCGTCATAGGGGCTCACGTAGTTGCGCAGGATCTTGGAGGCGGCTGTGGTCGGCGCGTCCACCGTGCAGAGGATGTCCTTGAGCGCGACCGGGATCCCGGTCAGCGCGGTCGCCTCCCCGGCGGCGATGCGCCGGTCCGCCTCCCGCGCCTGGGCGCGGGCCACATCCGCCATAACGGTGATGAAGGCGTGGAGGTGCGGCTCCAGGCGCTCGATCCGCTCCAGGTGCGCCTCGGTCAACTCGACCGCGCTCACTTCGCGGCGATCTAGCCGCCGCCGCGCCTCAATGGCACTCAGATTCGTCAGTTCGGCCGTCACCGTTGCCTCGCTCCCCGGTCCGCCCGCGATCCGCCGGCTTAGGACTCGTCCAGCACCGCGTTGACTTTGAACATGCCGTCCTCGTGCTGCGGCGCGTTGCGCAGGACATCAGCGAGCGGCAGGGACGGCTGGACCTCATCATCCCGCATCACGTTCTGCAGCGCGATCACCTGGGCCGTCGGCGGGATCGCCTCCGTGTCAAGCTCGCGCAGCCGGTTGATGTGCTCCATGATCGAGGAGAGTTGGACGCGCATCCGCTCGCGCTCCTCCGGCTCCAGGCCGAGGCGCGCCAGCATCGCTACATGCTCGACCTCTTCGCGGCTCAGCGTCATTGCTCCATCGCCCCTTCGCATTGGAGACTCGCCACGTCGGTGCCGGCCAGGCACGCTGGCGAGTGTAGCACACGCCGGGTGCCCTCACCACGCCACAGCGTACGGACGCGCTCGAAACGCGCGACCTCCCGCCCGGCCACACCAGAGCGACGACACCCCCACTCGTTTTCAAGCAGGCAACCGTGGCCAGCCCACTTTGGCGTATTCGTGCATCTTGACGACAGAGATCGATCATCATATTATGTCCTCACCGCGTCTTGTGTCTTGATGAGTTCATTGCATCCGTCGGAAGTCGGATGCGATTTACATTCGGAGTGGAGCACCTCAGTCCCATTAGATGGATGAAGGGGCCGACGTAAGGCATGACGCTGTGGGGAAAGGGTGTCCCATGATGAATCCACGCCTCAAGGCGCTCATCAGTCTGATCGTAGTCGCTGGGCTGCTCGCCAGCCTCACTCCTGCCCCACCCCCCATCGGCCCTCGCTCTGCTGTGGCGGCAAACCCCGACCAGGACATTTTACATCTACGACGCCTTGGGCCGACTGAAGGCAGTCGTCGACCCTGCCTCCGATGCCGCCATTTACAGCTACGACGCGGTCGGCAACGTGCTGTCGATACAGCGTCAGAGCGCCACGACTGTCAGCATCATCGAGTTCACCCCCGAGCGCGGGCCGGCTGGCCAGACAGTCACCATCTATGGCACTGGGTTCGCCGCGAACCCGGGCGACAACCAGGTGGCATTTAATGGCACACCGGCGACTGTCACCTCCGCCACACCCACCCAGCTCGTCACCATCGTTCCTTCGGATGCAACGTCCGGTCCGATCACGATCACGACCCCCAGTGGCACGGCCACCAGCACGACGCCCTTCCAGGTCGGGGAGAGTCAAGCCCCGGTAATTTCCAGCTTCACGCCGACGGTTGGAGCACCCGGCACGGCGGTCACGATCACCGGCTCGAACTTTGAGGACGATCCGACCCGGAATGTGGTCGCGTTTAATACCACGCGCGCTCAGATCGGATCGAGCTCGTCGACGAGCCTGACCGCGATGGTGCCTGCTCCTGCAACCTCCGGCCGCCTCTCTGTGACCACGCCGTACGGCATAGCCACGAGTAGCCAAGATTTCATCGTCCCGCCCCCCGGGTTCGGAGTTGGGGATATCGAATTCACGGGCCGAATGGCGCCAGGAGACACCAAGAGTCTCACGATCAGCTCCGCCCATAAGATCGGCCTCATGCTATTTGACGGCACACAAGGCCAGCGGATCAGCATCGGCATCCCGAGCAACTCGATGGGCACCTACACCCACATCTCGATCCTCAACCCCGACGGTTCCATGCTGCTCAATCGGGAGTGCACGTGCTTCCGCACCTTCCTGGACGTCAAGACCCTGCCGATGAGCGGCACCTACACCATCCTGATCGATCCCGACGGGGCCAACACCGGCAGCATCACCCTGCGCCTCTATGACGTGCCGCCCGATCCAACCGGCAGCGTGGAAATCGATGGCCCGAGTGTCACCATGACAACCACGGTGCCGGGCCAGAACGCGCATCTGACCTTTGAGGGAGACGAAGGACGGCACATTTCTGTTCGTATTCACACGAACACCATGGGCAGGTACACTCGCCTATCTATCATTCGTCCAGACGGCTCCATGCTGCTCAATCGGGAGTGCACGTGCCTCCGCACCGTACTGGACGTCAAACCACTGCCGATGAGCGGCACCTACACCATCCTGATCGACCCCGACGGGGCCAGCGTCGGCATGATCAGCATCAGCTTACAGACGGAAACCACCATTGAGAGCAGCTCAGCAACGGAGTCTTCGACAGGCATCCCATCGCCTACTACTGCTGAGCTCCTAAGCGTCGTATCCAACTTGTCGGAGGCGGCTGATACCTCCGAAACCGAGGATACTAGCGCTTCTCCAAGCGATTCGGGCGCCGGGAACCCCGTCACCCACGCACTCCCTGACGAGCGGCCGCGGTGCGAGCCGATACCGGACGCAACGGAGACCGTCGATGGAGCACAACTGGATTGGCGGGAATGGGTTCCGGACGAATGGAACCTCAAAGGCAATTGGACTACCAGGTGGCCAACCGCGAAGTGCGCGTCCTTGCCGCCGCTCTTAGCCCCACCGGGCGTCACTGCGCTGTCTGGCCAGGTCTTGGAGTTGAACGGCAAGCCGCTCAAAGACGTCACCCTGCGCATTGGTGACCGAGCGGTGCAGACGGATGAGAACGGTCAGTTTCTGTTCACCGATCTACCTGCCGGACACCACCTGCTGGTCGTCGATGGGACCGAACTTGGGATGCCCGGCAAGGGTGGTGGCAAGGGAACTTCCGACGACGCCGACCGTAGCCCGGAGAACGGCAAGGGGAACGACAAGGGGCAGAACGCTGGGCCGGGTAACGGACAGGGGCGAAACACAAGCCTGCGGAACGGTGTATTCCAGATCGGCGTCGATCTAGCGGCGGGTGAGACCACCGTCCTCCCCTACACCATCTGGATGCCGCGGCTCGACATCGGGCATACCGTCCGCTTCGCCTCGCCCACCGCGGATGAAGTCGTCCTAACCAACCCGCACATCCCGGGGCTGGAAGTGCATATTCCGAAGGGCGCCACGGTGACCACCCAGGACGGCACGCCCGTCACCGAGCTCGGAATCACCCCGATCCCGGTTGATCGCCCGCCCTTCCCGCTCCCCTTCGGCGTCTACGTGCCGATCTACTTCACGGTCCAGCCGGCCGGCACCTTGATCGTGCCAGAGGGAGCCTGGATCGTCTATCCGAACTATACGAACCAAGCTCCGGGATCCCGGGTAGATTTCTGGCACTACGACCCCGTCACCGAGGGTTGATACATCTACGGCCAGGGTACGGTCACCCCCGACGGGAAGCAGATCGTGCCCGATCCCGGCGTGCGCATCTACGAGTTCACCGGCGCCATGATCAGCAGCAGCGGCAATCCGCCGGCGGTCGCGCCCCCGCCGGGAGCCCAAGCCCACGACGGAGATCCCGTTGATCTGGCAACCGGGCTCTTCGTGCTGAGCAAGACCGATCTGGTCCTGCCGGATGTCCTCCCGGTCGCACTAACGCGCACCTACCGGCCGGGTGATCCTGTTTCACGAGCCTTCGGGGTCGGCACGAGCCATCCCTACGACCTGTTCCTCTGGTCGACCAACAACTTCCGGGAGGCCGACCTGATCCTGCCGGATGGCGGGCGCATCCATTACGTGCGTATCTCGCCCGGCACCAGCTTCACCGACGCCGTCTACGAGCATACGGCCACCCCGACGGCCTTCTATAAGTCACGCATCACCTGGAACGGCTCCGGCTGGGACTTGACGCTGAAGGACGGCACGGTCTTCGTCTTCCCTGACTACGCGCCGCTCAAGTCCATCCGCGATCGCTACGGGAACACTATCTCCATCACTCGAGCCAATGGCAACACCGGGAATATCACCCAGATTCGCACCCCGAATGGTCGCTGGATTCGGTTCACGTACGACAGCGGGAACCGGATCACCCAGGCTACCGACAACCTGGGACGGACAGTTCACTACTCCTACGACGCGGCGGGGCGTCTGACGAGCGTCACCGACCCGAGCGGCGGCGTAACGACTTACACCTACGACGCCGCCGGCCGGATGACGACGATCACCGACGCCCGGGGAATCACCTATCTGACGAACGAGTACGACGCCAACGGCCGGGTCATCAAGCAGACCCAGGCTGACGGGACGACCTACCACTTCGCCTACACGCTTGGGGCAAACGGCAAGGTCGTCCAGACCGACGTCACCGATCCTCGCGGCACGGTGCGCCGCGTGACCTTCAACGAAGCCGGCTACCCGCTGAGCGACACCGTCGCGCTCGGGATGCCCGAGGAGCAAACGGTAAGCTACACGCGCGAGCCGGGCAGCAATCACGTGACGGCTGTGACGGATGCCCTCGGCCGGCAGACGACCTACGAGTACGACGCCCTGGGGAACCTGATCCGGATCACCCAGCTCGCCGGCACGACCGAAGCGGTCACTACCACGCTGACGTATACCCAGCGCTTCAACCAGTTGGCGAGCGTGACGGACCCGCTCGGGCACACCACGACTTTCGGTTACGACACTCGGGGGAATCTCACCAGCATCACAGATCCGCTCGGCCACCAGACCTCCGTGACGCACAACTTGGCGGGCCAGCCGACTAGCGTGACCGATCCGGTGGGCAACACAATCCGGCTGACCTACGCCTACGGCGAGCTGGTGGCAGTGACCGATCCGGCGGGCAACACGACCACGCGCTTCCTTGACGCCGTCGGGCGGCCGCTCAGCGTGCGCGACCCGCTGGGACACCTGACCGTTTTCAGCTATGATCCGCTCAATCAGCTGACCCAAGTCACCGATGCCCTCGGCGGCACGACCACTTTCGGCTACGACCCGAACGGCAACCTCACGAGTGTCACTGACCCGCGTGGGAGTGTCACGATCTACACCTACGACGTCATGGACCGGGTGGTGACCCGCACCGACCCCCTCGGTCGCACCGAGCACTTCGCCTACGATGCCAACGGTAATCTGACCCAGGTCACCGACCGCAAAGGCCAGGTGACGACCATCACCTACGACGCGCTCAACCGGCCAGTGGCGGTCAGCTACGCCGACGGCTCCAGCACGACCGCGAGCTTCGATGCCGCTAATCGCCTCACGCAGCTCGTGGACCCCAGCGCGGGGATGCTCTCCTTCGTTTACGACGACCTGGATCGATTGACCAGCGAGACGAGCCCGCAGGGGACGATCAGCTACACCTACGACGCGGCGGGGCGCCGCACCGGGATGACGGTCGCCGGCCAACCCGGGGTGAGCTACAGTTACGACGCCGCCGACCGGCTGACTCAGATCAGCCAGGGTGGAACCACGGTGAGCTTCGGCTACGACGCCGCGGATCGCCGGACCAGCCTCACTCTGCCCAACGGCATCACTGTCAGCTACAGTTACGACGCCGCCTCGCGCCTGAGCGGCATCACCTATGCCCTGAACGGGACCACGCTGGGCGACCTGACATACAGCTACGACGCTGCCGGGCGGCGAACCTCTGTCGGCGGGAGTTTCGCCCGAACGGGCCTGCCGGCGCCGCTCAGCAGCGCGAGCTACGACGCCGCCAACCAGCTCACCACCTGGAACGGCACCTCGCTCACCTACGACGCCAACGGCAACCTGACCAGCGACGGGACCAATAGCTACACCTGGGATGCCCGCAACCGCCTCACGGCCATCAGCGGTGGTACGACCGCGAGTTTCACCTATGACGCCCTCGGGCGTCGCACCAACAAGACGGTCAATGGCGTCACCACCAGCTACCTGTATGACGGTGACAACGTGGTCCAGGAGCTCGACGGGGGCAGCCCGAGCGCCAACTATCTCACCGGGCTGTGGGTGGATGAGGTCTTCGCCCGCACCGATGCCAACGGCACGCTCAGCTTCCTGAGCGATGCCCTGGGCTCGACGCTGGCACTGGCGGACGCGAGCGGTACGCTCCAGACCGAGTACACCTACGACCCCTTCGGCGCTACGACCGTCACCGGGGCCGCGAGCACGAACGCCATCCAGTACACCGGCCGAGAGCACGACGAGACGGGCCTCTACTACTACCGTGCGCGCTACTACAGCCCGACCCTGCAGCGCTTCCTCAGCGAGGATTCCCTCGGCTTCGCCGGGGGCGACCTAAACCTCTACGCCTACGTCGGCAATAGCCCGACGAACTTTGCGGATCCAAGCGGCCATGGAAAGACCGACGTGGCAATTTGGCTTGTCAGGAAGGTAGGAGAGCGACTGGAGAAAGTGAGGCCTCTGAGCATGCGTGAGGCGCAGATGGCCCGCCGCCACGAGGCCGACATCTCGGTGCTGGGTCCGGGCGGCAAACGGATAGCCAAGCAAATAGAACGGGGCGTTGACCCTCAACGCAAGTCTATCCACCATAAGCCCCACCGAGAGGGTTATCTCCCTCACTATCAAACGCCCGGGTATACGGGTCATACCTTCTACCGAGATACATATGGCTTCGCTCTTCCGGGTGCGGGACTCGGCGCGATGGTGGGACGGAAAACCGGTATCCCCGTGTTGGGAGGGGTCATCGACTTGATCAATCCGCTGTCGGACCTGGAATTCCTGATCGACCTCTTAGAATATCAGATGCCAAGCTATCAGCCTGGAGATCTGGTAGTGGCATGAAAGGGCGTAGACGTGTCCACGATCAAGTTCAGGGTCCTCCTCGCAGGTGACGGTTTCTATCTGGTGACCGAAGAGCGTCGTTGGCTCCGACGACGGCGTGTCGTCAGTCGTTGCGGATTCTTTACCACGCGGTGGGTCGAAGCGGCGACCACGGTGGAAGCGGCCGAGGTGGCAAAGGCGATGGTGCTGGAGGAGTTGAAGGACCGATCGGACTTTATTGCAAATGGACCGGATCAACCCTGGACCGTGACAGTCGAAGAGGTGACGGAGGACGAGGCTGGCTTCGATGAATTCGGGCCCGGGGCGGGCTTCACCTGGTACGACGACACGGACGGCAACGAGTAGCGGAGAACAGGCCGACACGGGGATAGACACCTACCCCTGTCCCGGCACGTGGCAAGGTTGGCGGGCTGGTCGGTCGCACACGGTGTACTGCGGCTCCTCCGTCTGCATGAAGGCAATCAACTCCGATAGCGAGAAGAGGTAGTCCGAGGCCTGGGCATGGGCATGGCAGGCGTGGCAGAGCGTTTGGTTCAGCCCTTGGGGCCGCCCGCTCGCGGCATCGAACGACGCGTAGATCCAGTTGCCGTTGCGGACATCCTCAGGCACCGGCGCCAACCGCTCGCCCTCGGCATAGCTCACCTTTTGCTTCACCACGATGGAGCGCAGGTTCCCCGGGGATGGGCCGTCCGTGCGCGTCGCGCAGCACGCTGCCGTCGGCGTCGCGTCTGGGTTCATAGGCCTCCATGATGATGAGCGTACCCTCCGGGAGCGTGCGCTCCCGCGTGAGCGTCACCAGCGCCTCCGGATTGATGTAGAGGTATCGCACCGTCCCCTCTGCGCTGCGCTCGACCGTCGCGTAGCGGAAGAAGCGCGTGCGATAGTCCGCCGGCACCGCCAGGAGACCCCCGTCAACAGGTGCCAGGAGTAAGGGCGTGTGCGGTGGAGCCGAGGACGAGGTGGACGGAGTTGGTGCCGGCTCCATGGTGGCGATGGCGGGCCGCTGGCCGCTCGGGATCACGGTGGATTCTCGCCGCGCCGTGACGGATCGGGTTGGTTCGGCCTTCGCGCCCTGTTCCGGTGGCACCCCGAGCCGCGCCGGGTCGACGCTGCGGCACCCCGGCAGGACCAGCACCGCCCAGGCCAGCACGAGGAGCCACAGGATTCGCTTCCTCATCACAATCGGCTCTTTGGGGCGAGTCTCACGATGTAGGCATGACTGTACCAAACCCGGCGCCGGCTGCTGGTCTGGTACAATGTGGGCTGACCACCGCGAGCAAGCCGGTTCGACGCCGGCGAGAGGAGTGGGGAAACCTGTGGCCGTGCCACCGGTTCGGAGTCACGATGCAGCGAAACGGCCGGCCGCTGTCGTCCTGGCGCTGCTGCTGGCGCTGGCGCTGCTCGCGGCCGGGTGCGAGGAGGTCGATCAGGCGGCGGTGCCGGTCGGCCGGCCAGACGATCCCATCAGCATAACCTCGTCCCCGGCGAGCACCCCTGAGCCAACCGTGCGGGCGCTGTCGATCGTGCCTCCCGAGGCGCCGGTCACCGTCCCCCAAGCAAGCCGGATCTACTTCACCAGCGGCGGCGACCTGTGGCAGATGCCACGGGAAGGCCCGCCCGCGCCGGTCGTCACCGGCCGGGATATCCTCGCGTTCGGCCCCTCGCCGGACGGGGAGCAGGTGGCCGTCATCTTCGCGAGCCAGCCGGAGATGAACGGCAACAGCACGGTCGCCATCATGGCCGCGGACGGCAGCGTCGTGCTGGAGCTGCCTGACCCGGCGCCGGCGGAGAGCCAGGCGCCCGTCCGCGCGATCGCCTGGTCTCCGACGGGGTCGGCAGTCGCTGTGGCCCGGCAGGACGGGTCGCTGACGCTGGTGGACATCGGCGGCACGGTGCAGATCCTCGCCCCACCCCAGCCGGAGAGCCTGCCCGATGACCTGAGCTGGTCGCCGGACGGCACGATGCTCGCCTACCGGGATCCATCGCTCCCGGGGCAGGCAAGCAGCCTGTACGTCGTCTCGGCCGCGACCGGCGAGCGCACTCAATTGGTCGCAGGGGAGACGGACGGTGCCGTGCTGGATCTGATCTGGCTGCCCGGCCGGAAGGCCATCGCATACGTCCGCTCCTCACCCGCGAGCATCGACGGCGGCGGCGACGTGTTCGTGGTCCCGACGACGGGCGGGCCCAGCCAGTTGCTCGTCTCGGCCGGGCGATTCGCTCCGGTGGCAGGCGTGGTGAACCTAGCGGCCGCACCGGACGGTCGCACCCTGGCGATGTCGGTCTACATCCCCGGTACCGACCACCCGCTCTTCCACGGCTTGTGGCTGCTCGACATGTCCACGATGGACCTCACCCAGGTGCCGACGGAGCGGGGCGAGGCAGTGACCGACCTCTGGTGGGCCGACAGCCGGCTCTTCGTCCGGGCGGTGGACGAGTCCCGGCTGGTACGCGCCGGGATCTACACCGGTACCGAGCCGTTCGCCCTCTACGAGGTCGATCCGGCCACGCTCCAGGTCCGTGAGCGCCACCGCGGACCGTAGACCGCCGTCCCCTCTCCCATCAATCGACCCAAGTGGCACACCGGCGGCCGGACTCATGCGATGCGGAGATGCGCGCGCATGAGGACGGAGGAGTCGATGCACGCGCCAACCGGCCGCAACGCCGCCGCCCTGGTGATCGGGACGATTCTGGTGATCGTGGGTATCCTGCTGTTCGTCGCCCAGGTCACGGAGGTCGATGTGTTCGGCCTGCTCTGGCCGCTGTTGGTGATCCTGCCCGGCGTGGTGCTGCTGGCGGCGGCGCTGAGCGGTACCGGAGCGATCGCCGCCCTCATCTTCCCGGGAGCGGTCCTCACGTCCGTCGGGCTGATCGTGCTCTATCAGAGTCTGACCGGGCACTGGGAGAGCTGGGCCTACGCCTGGGCTCTGGTCGTCCCGACGTCGATCGGGATCGCCATGATGATCTACGGCGTCCGCGAGGGGAAGATCCGGACCGGGCGGAGGGGCGTCATGACCGCCGGCATCGGCCTGGTTCTGTTTCTCGTGCTGCTGGTGCTCTTCGAGTTCGTGCTGAACATCTCCGGCCGGTTCAGCGGCGAGGCGGCGGGGATCGCCGGCGGGGCGCTCCTCGTTGTCGCCGGGTTGATCGTGCTCGGGTTGAGCGCGCTCCGGCCGCGGCGACGGGCGCGGTGACCCACGGCTACTCTTGCTCGATCTCCTCGGCGTTGAAGATGCTCCGCGCCGCACGCAGCCGCTGCTCGTCGTCCTGGTCCGCCAGGGGGTTGGATGCAGGTGGCGGCACGGCACCGTTCGCGGGCGGCGGCGTGGGCGTAGGTGCTGCCTCCGTTGGCACCGGGTCAGCCGGCACGAAGTCGCGGACCTCCTCTGGCGCGAGGCAGACGACGCGGTAGGGTCCACCCATATACCGGACGAGCACGTCCTCGACGACGGCGCGGATGCCGTCGTCGTTCAGCTTGTTGCGGTGGAACTCGTAGGGGGAGACCAGGACGACCTCCTCCCCGCGCACGTCCAACGGGTCTACCGAGCTGAGCAGCGCGGCGACGCGGGAGTTAGCCATCTTCACGTCGCGCCGGATCTGCCCCCAGCTCGCGACCAGGCGCTCCAGCGCGGAGCCGGCTGCGGGACGCGGCGTCGGGGCCGGCGTCGGCGCGGGCCGCGGGGTATCGACCGCGCGCACCGGGCGGGGCACGGGTGACGGCTCCCGCACCTGGGGTTGCCGCCGCGCGGGTTCCGGTCGCGGCGACGGCGCAACCGCACGCGCCGGCTCGGCCGGCCGGATCGGCGGCGGCTGCGGCGATTCCGCAGGCGGAGCCGCGGCCGGCGCGGTGCCGACGATCGACTCCACCAGGGCGATCTCCAGCGGCAACTGTGCGTAGGAGCCCTTGTTCAGCGCCCCCTCGATCGAGCTGAAGGTCCGCACTAGCGCGGCCAGCTCCGCCACGGTGAATTGCTCCGCCTGTGCGCGGGCGTCCTCCCCAGCCTCGTCGCTGGTGCCCCCGGCGCGGATCAGAAGCAGCGTGCGCAGGTAGGCCACAAGCTGACGGTTGAGCTGGTGGATGTCCTCACCGCTCTCGGTGGCTTCCCCGATGACGCGCAGTCCGGCACCGGCGTCCTTCCTCGCCAGCGCGTCCACCAGCGCTACCAGCCGATCGCTCCGGCTCATGCCGGTGACACGCCGCACGGCGTCCGCGGTAATCACCTGTTTGCCGTCGACGGTCTCCCCGAAGAGGGCGAGCTGCTCCAGCAGGCCGAGCGCGTCTCGCATGCTGCCGGTGGCCTGACGCGCGATCAGCCGCAGCGCCTCGTCCTCGGCCTCCAGCCCCTCCCGCTCGCAGACCCCGCGCAGGTGCTCGACGACATCGCTGAGCGCGAAGCGCCGGAAGTCGAAGCGCTGGCAGCGCGAAGCGATGGTATCCGGCAGCTTGTCCGGCTCCGTAGTCGCGAGGACGAACTTAACATGCCCCGGCGGCTCTTCCAGCGTCTTGAGGAAGGCATTGAATGCATCACGGGTGAGCTGGTGGGCCTCGTCGATGATGTAGAACTTGACCCGGAGCTGGGTCGGGGCGTACTTGACCTTCTCGCGCAGGTCGCGGATGTCGTCGACGCCGCGGTTCGACGCCGCGTCGATTTCGATGATGTCGACCGCCGTCCCGGCGTTGATGGCCTCGCAGGCCTCGCAGGCGTTGCAGGGACGCGCCTCGGGGTCGGGAGCCAGGCAGTTGACCGCCTTCGCCAGCAGCCGGGCGGTGCTGGTCTTCCCCGTGCCGCGCGGCCCGCAGAAGAGGTAGGCGTGGGCGACCCGGTCGAGCACGATGGCGTTGCGCAGCGTGCGGGCGATGTGCTCCTGCCCCACGAACTCGCCCGGCGCGAACGATCGCGGGCGATACTTCCGGTACAATGACTGCGACTGCGCCACCGTCTCGGCGCGACCGCTCGGCTCCTGGGGCATCAATTGATCCTTACGAGCTGGCTCCTGCGCGGCGTCAAGTGTCCGTACGCATTATACCCCGCCGGGCGAGCCGGGTGAAAGACACGGGCATGGCCGGCACCCTGTACCTCGTCGCGACCCCGATCGGCAACCTGGAAGACATCACCCTCCGCGCCCTCCGCATCCTGCGTGAGGTTTCCCTCATCGCCGCCGAGGACACGCGCCACTCCGGCCGCCTGCTCAAGCACTTCGGCATCGAGACGCCGATGGTCAGCTACCACGGCCACAGCGGGCCAGGGCGGGTCGACGAGATCCTGGCGGCGCTGGAAACCGGCGACGTGGCCGTCATCTCCGACGCCGGGATGCCGGGCATCTCCGACCCCGGCTTCGCGCTGGTGCGCGCCGCGGCGGAGCGCGGTATCCGCGTCGAGCCGGTACCGGGACCCTCGGCGGTCATCGCCGCCGTCGCGGCCTCCGGCCTGGTGCCGGGCGGGTTCCTCTTCCTCGGCTTCCCGCCGCGCCGCCCGTCGGAGCGCCGGAAACTCCTCGCGTCGCTGGCCGACCTCCCGTACCCGCTCGTCCTCTACGAGGCACCGCACCGCCTGCGCGCGACGCTGGCGGATCTGGCAGCGGTCCTCGGCGATCGGCCGGTCGCCCTCTGCCGCGAGCTCACCAAGGTGCACGAGGAAATCACCCGCACGACCCTGGCCGCCGCGCACGCGACCCTGGAGGAGCGTCCCCCGCGCGGCGAGTACGTCGTGGTCGTCGGCGCACCCGAGCGGGACACCCGTACCGATCCCGACCAGGCCACCGACCTGCTGCGCGACCGGCTCGCGGCAGGCGAGTCACCCAGCGCCGCCGCCCGCGCCGTCGCCCGCGCCACCGGCCTCCCTCGCAGCGACCTCTACCGCCAGGCCCTGGCGCTGCGGGAGGGGCAGGCGAACGACGAGCCGCCCTCGACTGATCAGGATACCGGACAGCGCTGCGTGTAACGGCGTTCAGCGGAGGATCTGCATCCCCGCGACCTGCGCAGTCCTGATGCGCATGAGCTCAAGCACGTGCGGCCGGATCCGCGCAAGGTGGTATGTGCCCGGGGCTGATGGAGTTTGACGAATTACCATGGTACATGTACCGGTCGCCGTCGTCTCGTCTTTGTCATCCTTCGCTCCGCCGGCCGGCGCGGAGCGCCGGGCGGCGGAGCGAAGGATCTCGCATCGGAGCGGCCACGCACCGGAGAGATCCTTCGCTGCGCCGGGAGCGGCTGGCCGCCGCCCCCGGCTCCGCTCAGGATGACACGCGGGGAGCCGCGGGCGGCTGGCGGGTTTACCGGGTTAATTCGTCAAACTCCATAAGCCGCCGGGCTGACAACGGAAAGCCGGCTGAAGCCGGCTGGGGGACAGAACTCACGCCCCGGCGTTGGGTCTCGCCGCCCGGCGTGTGCCCGGCGGCGTTAGCCCCGGGCACGCGCCGCGATCCGGGATCCGTCACACCACCCAGCCCCGGGGCACGTGCAAGCGGACCACACCCACGGTCCAACAGCCACCACGGCGATCGATCATTGTCTCTAGGGCACAAGAATGGGGCACAAAAACGCGATCCCGACGAGCCTCGTGGTTTCCGACGCCATCCTGCCGGTCTCTCCCACTCCGGGTTTCCTCATCGGATTCCCGTATGGCCTGTACCGACGACCGCATCATCGTTGCCTCTGATGCGATCAACCTCCCCGGTTTCCCGGTTTGGTCTGGAACTTCCACATCGGTTGGCCGATCTGGAAGTGCGCCGGCCCTTCGAACAACTCCTCGGAACCGCATAATCAGAGTAGCACTGCGGTGCCCGTCTGTCAACCCCCTTAGCCCATGAATTGGTGAATTCGGGTTTGGGCGGGGCGAGCTTGCCAAAATGCGCGACTGGGGCGGAAAACCCGCCCCAGTCGGATGCGTCGGATGAGCTGGGCCCGCGATGCTAGCTGATCGCCAGCAGCATCGGCTTCTCGAGGTACCGCTTGACCTCGGCCAGGAAGCGCGCCGCCTCGGCACCGTCGGTGACCCGGTGGTCCGCCGAGATGGTGATGCGCATCAGGTCGACCGGCACGAACGCGCCGTCCTGGTACACCGGCTCCTTGCGGATGCTGCCGATCGCCAGGATCGCCGCCTGCGGCGGGTTGATCACCGCGATGAAGCTCTCGACGTCGTACATGCCGAGGTTGCTGATGGTGAAGGTGCCGCCCTGGTACTCCTCGGGGCGCAGGCCACCCTCGCGGGCGCGCTGGATCAGGTCCTTGGTGATCGTCGCGATCTCGCCCAGCGACTTGCGGTCGGTGTCCGGGATGAACGGGGTGATCAGCCCGCCCTCCACCGCGACGGCGATGGCGATGTCGATCCGCTCGTAGACGCGCACCTGGTCGCCCGCGAAGCTCGCGTTGAGCATCGGGAACTTGCGCAGCGCCAGCGCCGTGGCCCGGACGATCAGGTCGTTGACCGAGACCTTCTGCTCCGCCTCGACCTGCTCGTTGATCTGCTGGCGCAGGGCCAGCGCCGCGCCCATGTCCACCGTGGTGGTGACGTAGAAGTGGGGCGCCTGGAAGCTCTCGGTCATGCGACGGGCGATGGTCTGGCGCATGCGCGAGAGGTCGCGCAGCTCGCTCGGCGGCGCGCCCGCTGGCGCGGCCACTGCTGCGGGAGCCGCGACCGGCGCGACCGGGGCAGCAGCGGGCTCGGCCGGAGCCGCCGGTTCGGGCGCAACCGCGGGAGCGGCCGGGCGGCCGATCAGCGGCATGATGTCTTCCTTGACGATCCGCCCGCCGGGGCCGGAGCCTGCGACGGTGCTCAGATCGATGCCGTGCTCAGCGGCCAGACGGCGGACCAGCGGCGAGGCGCGCACGCGCTCGCCCGGCGCGCGTTCGACCACCTGCGCCACCGGCTGGGGCTGGGGCTCCGGCTGCGGCGCCTCGCGGACACCGTCGGTGGGGCTGGGGGCGGCAGCGGCGCCGGCTTCGGGCACCGTCGCTTCGGTCCGCGCCGGGGTCTCCGGCACGTCGATCGGCTCGTCCGGGTCGCCGACAATGGCGATCGCCTCACCCACCGGGACGGTCTGGCCCTCGCTGACGAGGTGCTTGCGGACGACGCCGGACTCGAACGACTCGATCTCCAGGTTGACCTTGTCGGTCTCGATCTCGGCGATCGGCTCGCCCCGCTCGACCCGTTCGCCCTCCTGCTTCAGCCAGCGCAGGAGCGTCCCTGCATCCATGTCGTAGCCCATCTGGGGCATCACGACCGTCTTGGCCATCCGTTGCTCCTCTGCTCGATGCTGTGCTGATCCGGCGCGTCAGCGGGCTGCCGCGAGATCGCGGTACAACACCTCACGGACCGCCGCCACCACCTCGTCCTTGCCGGGAATGACCAGCCGTTCGAGGTTCTTGGCGTACGGCATCGGCACCTCGACGCTCCCGACCCGTGCGATCGGGGCGTCCAGATAGTCGAACGCCTGCTCCTGGACCGCCGCCGCGATCTCCGCGCCCATGCCCAGGGTCCGCCAGCTCTCCTCGACGATGACCAGCCGGTTGGTCTTCTGCACCGAGCGGACGACGGTGTCGGTGTCGAGCGGGCGCAGCACCCGCATGTCGATCACCTCGGCCTCGATCCCCTCGCGCGCCAGTTCCTCCGCGGCGCCCATCGCCAGGTAGTAGCCGCGCGACCAGGAGACAATGGTGACATCGGTTCCCTCGCGGCGAACCTCCGCGCCTTCCAGCGGCAGCAGGTATTCGCCCTCTGGCACCTCGCCCCGGTTACGGTAGATCAGCGAGTGCTCGATGAACATCACCGGGTCGTCGCTGCGGATGGCAGACTTCAAGAACCCCTTGGCGTCCTTCGGGGTCGCCGGCATGACCACCCGCAGCCCGGGCACGTGCGCGTACCACGCCTCAAAGGTCTGCGAGTGGGTCGCGCCCAACTGCCCCCAGCCGGAGGCGGTCCGGATCACGATCGGCACCGTGAACTGGCCGTTGAACATGTAGTGGATCTTGGCGGCGTGGTTGACGATCTGGTCCATCGCCAGCAGGCTGAAGTTGATCGTCATCAACTCGACCACCGGGCGCAGCCCGCCCATGGCTGCCCCGTTGGCGAGCCCCACGATCGCCAGCTCGGAGATCGGGGTGTCCCTCACCCGCTTCCTGCCGTACTCCTGCAGGAAGCCGCGGGTGACCACGTAGGAGCCTTCGTAGGCCCCGATGTCCTCGCCCATGAGGAAGACGCGCTCGTCGCGGTCCATCTCTTCGCGGAGGGCCTCCCGGAGCGCGTCGCGGTAAGTAATCTCTCGCGCCATGTCGCCTGTCGTCTCCCCTGCTCCGAGCGATGCGGTCGCTCTAGCGTACCGCTACCGGCTCCGTGTACACGTAATCGGTCAACGTGGACGGATCCGGCACCGGGCTCTCATCGGCGAAGCGCACCGCTTCCTCCATCTGCGCATCGACCTCGCTGTCGATGGCATTCAGCTCATCCTCGGTCGCCACCCCCTCGGCGAGGAGCTTGCCGCGGAAGCGGAGGATCGGATCCTCCCGCCGCCACTCCTCGACCTCTTCCTTGGTGCGATACGCCTCGGGGTCGGCCATCGAGTGGCCGCGGAAGCGGTAGGTCAGCGCCTCAAGGAAAAACGGGCCATTGCCCGCGCGGCAGTGGTCAAGCGCCTTCTTGACCGCCTCCCGCACTTCCAGCACGTCCTGGCCGTCGATCCGCTCCGCCGGGATGTCGTAGGCAATCGCCTTCTTCGCCATCTCCCGCACCGCGGAGGCGTACTCGACGGCGGTGCCCATGCCGTACTGGTTGTTCTCACAGATGAAGAGAACCGGTAGCTTCCAGAGGGACGCGAAGTTGAGCGACTCGTGGAAGGCACCGTTGTTCGTCGCCCCATCACCGAAGAAGCAGAGGACGACGTAGTTCTGTTCGAGGTACTGGCTGGCCAGCGCCAGGCCGGTCGCGATCGGCAGGTGACCCGCGACGATCGCGTAGCCGCCCCAGAAGTTGTGCTCGGGGTCGGCAAAGTGCATCGAGCCGCCGCGGCCACCGGCGACGCCCGTGGAGCGGCCGAAGAGCTCGGCCATCAGCCGACGCGGGTCGGTCCCCAACGCGATCGCATAGCCATGATCGCGATAGTGGGTCACGACGTGATCGCGGTCTTCCATGGCATCGATGGCGCCGACGGCGATCGCCTCTTCGCCGATATACAGATGCAGGAACCCGCCGATCTTGCCGTGCGCGTACTGCTCCGCCGCCCGCTCCTCGAATTTCCTAATCGCCACCATCTGCCGGTAGAGATGGAGCAGGTCATCCTTCCCCAGCGTCAGATCCTTGGTTCGGCTGCCGTCTGGGCTTGTCATACCTACACTGCCTCCAGACTATGACGCTGTACGTGCCCAGGGGAATGCTCCGGAGTGCTGCTGGTCGGCGGGGTCTCCTCGCCCCATCACCGTCCCGGCCCGCGGGCACGAGCCGCACACGCATTCAACTCCGGATTCTACCCCAACACGTGAGGCAGAGCCACGCAAATGCGGCCCTTTCTCATCCAAACCGTAGCAATATGGATGCTCGCCCGGCTTCTCGTTGGCCGCTTAGGCACTCCCGGGGCCCAGCTTGTAGCCGAACCGACGAAGCAGATCCTGTCGCGCCCGAACCTGCTCCGGGGTCTCCACCCCAAGCGGCTTGTACCCGTCCACCACGCCGAGCACTGCCCGGCCCTCGCCCACGTCCGCCAGGATGACTTCCGTTGGGTTGGCCGTGGCGCAGAAAATGGTGCAGACCTCCTGCACGGCGCGCACGGCGGGAAGGACGTTGATCGGGTACGCGTTGCGCAGCATGATGAGGAAGCAGTGCCCCGCGGCGATGCCCAGCACGTTCTTTTGGGCCAGCGCGATCAACTCCTCGTCCGTCCCGCTCCAGCGCACCAAGCGGTCGCCGGACGCCTCGCTGAACGCGAGGCCGAACTGGATGCCCGGCACGCTGCCGACGAGCGCCTCATGGAGATCCTCGACCGTCTTAATGAAGTGGCTCTGCCCGAAGATGATGTTGACGTCGTCCGGCTTCTCGATGCGGTAGCTGGTGAGTTCGATCGGCATACCGCCCTCCCCTCGCTGAGCCGCCGCCTCGCACCGCGGCCCGGGACACCCTCCTGCGTCATCCTATCATGGTTCTCGCGATGCGGACGCTGCCGCTCGGATTCCGTTTCGGCACGTGATCTACCCGGGGTCAGGGTCGGGCGCAAAAGACAGAGCGCCTGCCGTACGCGGCAGGCGCTCGTCCGGTGACCGCGTGGGGTGCGGGGCGGTTAGCGCCCTTCGAGAGCCAGATCCTCCTGCTCTTCGATGCCGTAGATCCGCCGGTGCCGGACCGTGACCACCGCGCTGATCACGACGACGAGCAGCGCCAAGATACGGAAGAACCACTGGACGTTGAGGGTCTCCGTGTTCAGCGTCGGCATCAGGAACTGGTCCGCCGCCACCAGCGCCACGATGGTCAGGCCGACCAGGGAGCCGAAGATGGCCGGCGAGTACCCCCGCTGGCGCGTCTCGATCCCCTCGATCGTGTTGTCCTTCGTCTCCCGCAGCAGGAGCGAGCCGACGATGAAGGTGATGGCCGCCACCGTGACCGGGTAGATCAGGCCCACGTACGGCGCGTACTGCGACAGGGAGCTGTTGTCCTGCGCGGCGACGACCAGCGCCGTGGCGATCAGCGGGAGGAAGCCACCGAAATAGCCGTTCCCGATGTGATACGGGAGCGACACCGAGGTGTAGCGGACCCGCGCCGGGAACGACTCGACGAGGAAGGCGGCGATCGGGCCGTAGACCATCGTCACGAAGAGGACCAGCACGAAGACGCAGAAGATGAGGACCACCGGGTTGTAGTCACCCCCGGCCGGCGTGTTGTGCCGCATCAGGACGAAGACCGGGATGGTGAAGATCGCGGCGAGCAGGTTCCCCGCCATCATCACCGTCTTGCGGCCGAAGCGGTCGGAGAGGGCACCGAAGACGATGAAGAACGGGGTGCCGAGTGCCAGCCCGATGGCGACGATCCAGTTCGTGTCGACGAAGGGCACGCCCGCCGTCGACTCGTTCTGCAACCAGCTCAGCGTGTAGAACTGGCCCGTGTACCAGACCACCGCCTGCCCGGCAGCCGCGCCCCAGAGGACCAGCAGGATCGTCTGCCACTTCGCCTTGCTGCCGAAGCTCTCCATGACCGGCGCCTTGGACGTCTGACCCGCGTCCTTGATCTTGGTGAAGAGCGGCGACTCCTTCAGGCGGAGCCGGATGAAGAGCGACACTGCGACCAGGAAGATCGAGAGCAGGAACGGAACGCGCCAGCCCCAACTCTCCCACGACGACTGCGACATCGACTCACGCACGGCCAGGATGACGAGCAGGGACAGGAACAGGCCGAGCGTCGCGGTCGTCTGGATGAAGCTGGTGTAGAAGCCTCGCTTGTTGTCGGGTACGTGCTCGGCGACGTAGACGGCGGCGCCACCGTACTCGCCGCCGAGGGCAAGGCCCTGGAGAACACGAATCGTGACGAGCAAGATCGGCGCGAAAATACCGATGGTGCCGTAGCCGGGCAGGAGACCGATGACGAACGTCGCCCCGCCCATGATCAAGAGCGTGACCAGGAACGCGTACTTGCGGCCGACCAGGTCGCCGATGCGGCCGAAGAAGAGCGCGCCGAAGGGACGCGCCGCGAACCCGGCCCCGAAGGTCGCCAGCGTGGCGAGCAGGGCGGCTACTTGATTACCGCTGGGATAGAAGTGCAGGGATATGACCGCAGCCAGGCTGCCGAAGATATAGAAGTCGTACCACTCGATCATCGTGCCCACGGCCGAGGCGCCGATGATCCGAAAGATGCTGGCATCCCCTCGACGATCCGCGGGTGTGGACGCTGAAAGTGCCCCGCTGGACATACGGTTCCTCCTCCTGTGTCACTGCGTGCCGGAACGCTTATCTGCAGCGAGTCACCGCGGTAGTCTCCGACAAGGCCAGGAACCCATGCCCCGCCGAGTGGCCTGCACGGCTGCAGCAGGGTGTCAGGCGAGCGAGTCCCCATACCCGGCCCGCCGGCCCGCTCACGCACGGGACATGTCCATGGGCTGCTCTCCAGGCTCTGGCGCACCTCCCATCCATGCGAACTCATGTGAACACGGTGATGGATTGTCGCGAGTAAGGCTATTCTAGCGACAATTCCCTAAGAATGCAACAACTTCACGGTTAATGAGTACGCGCCCAGTTCTCGGTGCGCGAGAACAGTGATTTTCGCTCTGTGAAGTTTTTCACCTACACGGGGCGATGGCCGACGCGCGTCGTCCCACTGTCGGCCCGATTTCCGGCCGCTCTACCGGGCACGACCAGTGCGTGGTATCGTGGATGCCGGGCCATCGAAAAGCAGGCGCAGCGCGATCCCGCCCGGCGGGTTAGTTGAGGAGTACCAGCATCGTGAACGTCCCACGCCGCGCCCGAAAGACCAAGATCGTGGCAACGATCGGCCCCGCCTCCTGGGATGCGCAGACGCTGGAGCGCATGATCCGCGCTGGCGCCGACGTGATCCGCATCAACACCGCCCACACTGCCGTCGAGGAACGCTACGCGATTGTGCGGATCATCCGCGCCGTCGCGCGCGAGACCGGCTGCCACGTCGGCATCCTGCAGGACCTGGCCGGCCCCAAACCACGCACCGGCCCGGCCGCGGACGGCGAGGCGATCATGTTGGAGCGGGGCGCGCTGGTCCGGCTGACGGCGGGCGACGATCCCCTGGAGCCCGATCGCATCTCGATCGACGATCCGGAGTTGGTCGGCGCGCTGGGCGCCGGGCAGCGGGTGCTGATGAGCGACGGCCTGATCGAACTGATCGTCACCGCGCGTCAGGGAGACAGTGTGACGGCGCGCGTGGTGCGCGGCGGGCGCCTGCGCGGCCGCCAGGGCGTCACCGTGCCGGGTGTACCGGCGCCGGCTCGCACGCTCTCAGCCACCGAGGCGACCGACATCGCCTTCGCCGCGGAGCACGACCTGGAATACCTCGGCGTGAGCTTCGTCACGGCCCCGGCGGACATCATCATGGTCCGCGACGAGCTGCGCCGGCACGGCGGCCGCGCCGCGGTGGTCGCCAAGATCGAGCGTCCCGAGGCGCTGCGCGCCATCCACGAGATTAGCCACGTGGCCGACGCGCTCATGGTCGCTCGGGGGGATCTGGGCGTGCAGCTCCAGCCGGAGGAGGTACCGATCGCCCAGACGCACATCATCGAGGTGGCGCGATCCCACGGGAAACCGGTGATCATCGCCACGCAGATGCTGGAGTCGATGACCAGTCAGCCGCTGCCGACGCGCGCCGAGACGAGCGATGTCGCCCATGCCGTGCTCGACGGAGTCGACGCGGTCATGCTCTCGGGTGAGACGGCGACCGGCAAGTACCCGGTGGAGGCCGTCGAGATGATGGACCGCATCGCCCGCACGGTGGAGACCGCCTTCCCAGTGAGCCCACGGCCGCAGAGCGACCGAGCCGACACGATCGCCTCAACTATGGCCCGCGCTGCCAGCGACCTCGCCCGCCGCTCGACGCTGGTCAACTTGATTGCCGTCATCACCCGCAGCGGCTACTCCGCCCGCGAGGTGGCCCGCGAGCGGCCGGCCGTCCCGATCGTCGCCGTGACCAACAGCGAGTTCGTCGCGAACCAGCTCGCGCTGGTGTGGGGCGTGGAGACGGTAGTGATGGAGTTCGCCAGCGACACCGAGACGCTGGTCCACGATATCGGTGAGCAACTCGTCGCCACCGGCCACGCGCACCCCGGGATGCACGCGCTCTTCGTCGGCAGCCTCACCGTCTACCACGAGCCAGGGCACGTCGACGTGCTCCATCTCCGCCGGTTGTGACGCGGGACACGTCACGCGGTGAGGAGTCGTCGCCCCCGGCGTGTTCTTTGAGTGTCACACGGGGAAATCAAGCGGTTCTCGGACACAAAAAAACGATCCCGACGAGCCTGCGTTTCGACGCTATCCCACCAGCCGATACGTTCCCGGCTTGCCGGCGAGCGCCGGCTGCCCTGGTTCGCTCGTGCCAGCGACCGCTCCCCAGCTTCCTGGTTCGCGGCCGACCGCCCCGGCTTCCCGGTTGGGTCGGGATCAGCCCCGAGGGTGGGCCCCGGTAGCTGTGCGTCGATCCATCGGTCGACTCCTCGGGATCGTGTATGTACAGTACCACACGTGTGCCGGCTTGTCAACCCTTTGGGTTCAAACGCACGCGGATGATGGCGGCTCTAACGGACCAGCCGGTACGTCGCCTGCTCGTCCGCGCCCTCCTGGACGACGCGCCCGTCCTCGATCAGTTTCTCCAGGTGCGCGTACACCGTCGCCCGGGCTGCGAACACGTTCCGTGGGGCCAGGTCGGGATAGATGCGCGCGACGAGGTCGGGGATGGTGGTGACTCCGGCGGCCAGGTGCCGGGCGATCTCCTCCTCGCGCGCCAGGCGGTGCTCGATGTAGCGCCGCAGCGTGGCCGGGCCGTCCTCAATCACCGGGCCGTGTCCCGGCAGCAGCCGGGTGACACCGCGGTCGAGCAGGCGCTGGAGCGACGCCAGGTAGGCGCGCATGCTGCCGAAAGGCGGGAAAATGCCGACCGTGCCGCGCCCGTGTACCAGATCCCCCGCGAGCGTCACACCGGTGGTGCGCTCGACGAAGACGATATGCCCCGCGGCGTGCCCCGGCGTCAGCACCGCGTCGAAGACCAACCCGGCGACCTCGACGGTCTGCCCATCGGCCAGGTAGTGGTCCACGGGAAGGGGCTCTTTCAGCCGCTCGGCGACTGGCAGGTCGTCCGGATGCAGCCAGATCGGCGCGCCCGTCGCCTCGCGCAGCGCCGCCGCCCCGGCGGCATGATCGACGTGGGCGTGGGTTAGGAGGATATCGCGCACCGGTGGGTTACCCAGCCGCGCCAGCGCGGCCAGGATCGTCTCGGTCCCCGCCGCCGACCCGGGGTCGACGACCACGGCCGGGCCTCCCTCCGCAGGGGAGTGGATGATGTAGGCGTTCGTCTCTTCTTCCATGATGCCGTCGTTGGGCACCGGCACGCTGATGATCTTGCTCGCGATGTCCACGGTCTCCACTGGCCGTTCTCCTCCGAGCCGGAGCACATCCCCACGCCGGAGCAGCACCGCTCCGCTCTCTGGTCATGCTACCAGACCCGTCCAGCGCGGCTTCGCCCGACTCGGGCTATCATTGTGCCAGTGGGCCTGGCACGCCGCGAGCGGGGCGAGCGTATCAGGCATGGAGGACGTCGATGGCCGTGACGACCGGGCTCACCAAGCAGACCACCGCCGACCTGGACGACCTGGTGCGCGGTCTCTTCAGGCCGCTGAGCCTCGATGACCTGCTCACCGCACTCCCTGGGCTGCTGAGCGCGGCACTCGGCGACGGGCTGGAGTGGCATGTGACACTCGCGGCGGACGACGGCCCCTTCGAGGCCCCGGCGCCTGCGGATGCCCCCTGGCAGGTCGCCCTGCCGCTCCGCCATGACGGGCACCTCCTCGGTGCCATCGTCGCCGGCAGCCGGAGGGGCGACCCACCCGCCTGGTGGGACGACGCCCGCGCCGGGCGTGCCGCGTCCCTGATCGCGGCCGCGATCGACCATCACCAGCGCGCGGCACGTCCCGCGGGCCGGCTGGCGAGCCAGGGCGCCCACCTGCGGTCGGATCTGGCGGCGATCCTCTCCCACGAGATGCGCACACCGCTGGCGTCGATCAAGGGCTACGCCTCGGCCTTACTCCTCGAGGACGCCTACTGGGACGAAGAGACCCGGCGCGAGTTCTTGCTGGCCATCGACGCCGAAACCGACCACCTGACGCAACTGATCGAAGACGTGCTCGACGCCTCGATCATCGAGGCCGGCGCGCTACGGATCGAGCCGGAGCCGATCCTGCTGCCGCACATGGTCCGCCGCGCCATCGACAAGCTCGCACTCCGCACCGATCGCCACCGCTTCGTCCTCTCCTTCCCGCCCGACTTCCCGGCGGTGATGGCCGACGCGCTGCGGATCGATCAGGTGCTGAGCAACCTGCTGGACAACGCCGTCAAGTACTCGCCGCAGGGCGGACTGATCGTCGTGAGCGGCCGGGTCGCGGGGGATGAGGTGGTCATCAGCGTCGCCGACCAGGGGATCGGGATCGCGCCCGAGCACCTGAACAAGCTGTTCGAGCGGTACTTCCGCGCCAGCACGAACGGCCGCCGTGTGGCCGGCACCGGTCTGGGGCTGCCGATTTCCGACGCCATCATCCGCGCGCACGGCGGCCGTATCTGGGCCGAGAGCACCGTTGGGCAGGGGACGGTCTTCTCCTTTACCCTGCCGCTGGCGCCCCGCACGACCGAGCCAGACACGGAAGGGAGCTAGCGCGTGCCGTCGTCGACACACCACGCCACGATCCTGGTCGTCGAAGACGAGCCGCGCCTGGTCCGTCTTATCGAATCGATCCTCCGCACCGCCGACTACCGGGTACTGACCGCCGGCACCGGAGCCGACGCGCTGGAGATGGTCGCGCTGGAGGCGCCCGACCTGATCCTGCTTGACCTCCTGCTGCCCGGCGATATCGACGGCTTCGACGTCTGCCGCCGCGTCCGCGAGTTCTCCGACGTACCAATCATTATGCTGACGGCCCGGACCCAGGAGACGGACAAGCTCCGGGGCTTCGAGCTCGGCGCCGACGACTACGTGACCAAGCCCTTCAGCGCCAAGGAGTTGCTGGCTCGTGTCCAGGCGGTGCTGCGCCGCAGCCGCGGCTTCACCGCCGGGCCGGCGCGCCTCACGGTCGGCGATCTGGTCATCGACCTGGCCGCCCACCGAGTGACGCGCGACGGCGAGGATATCCACCTGACGCCGACCGAGTTCCGGCTGCTCGTGGCACTGGCGCGCCGGCCGGGCCGCGTCATCCCGCACGATCAACTCCTGACCGAGGTCTGGGGTGCGGAGTACCGCGACGAGGTGGAATACCTGCGCACCTACATGCGCTACCTGCGTCAGAAGCTCGAACGCAACCCCACCCGCCCCACCCATCTCCTGACCGAGCCCGGCGTCGGCTACGTCCTTGCCGCCGAGCCGGACGAGAACGATCCTGCCTGATCCGGCAGGTTACGCCCCCGCGCCGCACCCGACATCCGCCGCATCGGCATTCTCACGCAATTCTTACGCCGGATGGCCACCTTCCTATGGGATTCTCACGCCCGAATCTACGAAAATCGGGGCGGCGGGCGCCGGTGTCCCGCCCGTGGGACGGCAATAGGAGAGAAGGTGGTTATGCAGCAACAGGAGCAAGCCGAGGTCGCAGGCAGGTCGGTCGACATACGTGCCCGCGAGCGACAGGGCTCTACTCTCCTCGAGGACGCCAGCGCGCAGTTTCGTGCAGCCGCGGCGCACCTCGGCCTCGATCCCGGATTGCAGCAGGTGCTGGAGACGCCCGAGCGCGAGATGAGCGTCGCCCTTCCGATCGAGATGGACGACGGCCGCATCGCGGTCTTCCAGGGCTACCGTGTACAGCACTCCCGCCTTCGCGGCCCGGCCAAGGGCGGCATCCGCTACCACCCGTCAGTCGACCTAGACGAGGTCCGCGGGCTGGCAGCCCTCATGACCTGGAAGTGCTCCCTCCTCGACCTCCCCTACGGCGGCGGCAAGGGCGGGGTCAACTGCGACCCGTCGCTCCTCTCCGCCAGCGAACTGGCGCGGCTCACACGTGCCTACGCCACCGCCATGCTCCCGATTATCGGCTCGCGCATCGACGTTCCCGCGCCGGATGTCAACACCGACGAGCAAGTCATGGCCTGGTTCCTTGACGCCGTCGAGGCGCAGACCGGCGTCTTCGATCCGGCCGTCGTGACCGGCAAGCCCCTGGCCATCGGCGGCATCCCCGGGCGCGGCGAAGCCACCGGCCGCGGCGTCGCCCTGATTACCATGGAGATGCTCAGGCGCCGGGGAATCGCGCTTAAGGATGCTCGGATCGCGGTTCAGGGCTTCGGCAAGGTTGGCGGGCATACGGTTCGCATCCTCGCCGACGCCGGGTGCCGTATCGTGGCCATCAGCGACATCAGCGGCGGGCTCTACAACCCCAATGGACTGGACATCCCGCGCATCGTCGCCCACACCCGCAACCACCCGCGCGGCCTCCTCGAGGGGTATCCCGGCGAGGACGCCGAGCCCATCGGCGCCGCCGAGCTGCTGACCGTGGACTGCGACGTGGTGATCCCCGCCGCCCTCGAGGGGCAGATCACCGTGGCAAACGCGGGCGATATCCGCGCGCCGATCATCGTCGAAGCGGCCAACGGTCCGACCACCGGCGAGGCCGACCGCATCCTGCAGGATCGCGGTATCACGGTCGTGCCCGACATCCTGGCCAACGCCGGGGGCGTCGTCGTCTCCTACTTTGAATGGATTCAGGGCCTCCAGGGCACGAAGTGGACCCTGGAGGAGGTTCGCGCGCGCCTTGACCGCATGATGCTCGACGCCTTCGAGGCCGTGCTCCAGCGGGCCGAGGCGGAGGATGTCAGCCTGCGGTTGGCTGCGTACCTGATCGCCGTCGGCCGGGTGGCGGAGACTGCCGCGTTGCGCCGGACGGCCGGCGCGTAACCGGCGAGACCGATACCCGGAGGAATAGGGGTTTTCGCTATGGCAGAGGCCCTGAGCGCTCCAGCGGAACTGGATCACGCCGCACCCCAGATGATCGAGCAGGCGGTCGCGGTCACGGCGCGCCGGATGCACCTCCCCACCCCGCTGTCCGCGTTCGCGCGGCTCGAGGCGAACGACCCGACGGCCGTCTCCTACTTCCGCTACGAACTGGCGCGCCAGGTCGCGCTGCTGCTCCTGCGCTACGATCGAAACGTTGTCGCGCTCTACGAGGAGCAGGAGGTTCCGGACGGGGAGGAGCTGGCGCCGCCGGAGGCGTCGCTGTACGACGCCCTCCGTGTCTACGTGCTCGTCGAGCAGGACACGCGCGCCCTCGACCACCTGCTGGAAGCCCTGGACCGGGCGCTGGTGACGGCCATCGCGCAGCGCTTCGGACAGCCACCCAGCCGGTACCTGCACGCCGTGGTGGTGGATCGAGCGCGAGCCAACCTGCTCCGGCCCCGTGCGCACGGCCACCGTCCCCGCCCGGCGCTGGTCCTGGCACGCGAGTCGATCGCGGAGATGAGCGACTAGCGGATGCTGTTCCGACGGGACGAGGTCTTGCACATCACCGGCGCCAGCGAGGACGAGCTGGCCCGGTTGGAACAGAAGCGCCTGGTAGTACCGGTCCGGCCCTGGTGGACACTGGGGCTGGGCCGGTACTACCGTGAAAGCCACCTGGATGTGGTGCGCTGGCTGGTGGAAGCCCAGCGCGCCGAGGATGAATCCCTCGCACGTGACGAGCGTTCTGGCCGGCCCCGCGGGCGCCGGGGGTAGTTGACGCTGGTCCATCGCGGCGGTACGCTACCCGTTGTGGGAACAGATAGGTCGACATGCCGCACGTGATACGTGCGGCCATGTGCCTCGACGATCCCGGTCATATCAGTGGGGGTTCGTCCACCCACAGCGAGTGTCAAGGAGTGGATGGTCTTGGTGTCTGCACAGCCCGAATCCGGCCCCACGCTCACGGTAGGGGTGCCTCGGGAGACGATCCCTGGGGAGCGACGGGTCGCCCTCACGCCGGATGTCGTCAAGCGACTGTCCGGCCGCGGCTTCCGCATCCTGGTGGAGCGCGAGGCTGGTGTTGCAGCCAGCTACCCTGACGGGCTCTACACGGAAGCCGGCGCGACGATCGTCCCCGATGTCGCGCAGCTCTACCGCGAAGCGGATGTGATCCTCAAGGTGCAGCGGCCGACCGACGATGAGGTGCCGCTGCTGCGCGAGGGCCAGGTGATCATTGCGTTCCTTTCGCCGCTCACCCGCCCCGAGCTCGTGGTGCAGTTGGCGGAGCGCAAGGTCACCGCGCTCAGCATGGACGCGATCCCGCGTATCACCCGCGCCCAGCCGATGGACGCGCTCTCGTCGATGAGCACCATCGCCGGCTATAAGGCGGTGCTGCTCGCCGCGAATGCGCTGTCCAAGTTCTTCCCGCTCCTCATGACCGCCGCCGGGACGATCCCGCCGGCCCGGGTGCTCGTCCTCGGGGCCGGTGTGGCTGGACTCCAGGCGATCGCCACCGCCCGTCGCCTCGGCGCCGTGGTGGAGGCGTTCGACACCCGCCCGGTGGTCAAGGAGCAGGTCGAGAGCCTGGGCGCCACCTTCCTCGAGCTCGACGTCCAGAGCTCGCAGGACGCGAGCGGCTACGCCACCGAGCTGGAAGAGGAACACATCAAGCGGGAGATCGCCCTCATTAAGGAACACGCGGCCCGCTCCGATGTGATCATCACGACCGCACTCATCCCGGGTCGTCCCGCACCGCTGCTCCTGCCGGAGGACACGGTTGCCAACATGCGGCCCGGCTCGGTGATCGTCGACCTGGCCGCGGAGATGGGCGGCAACTGCGAGCTGACGAAACCCGGTGAGACGATCGTCCGCCACAACGTCACGATCATGGGCCCGCTCAACCTTCCGAGCGAGATGGCCTACCACGCCAGCCAGATGTACGCCAAGAACATCGGCGCGCTCCTCGAGCACCTGGCGCCGAACGCCAACCTGACGTTCGACATGGAGGACTCGATTACCGCGGGCGTGGTCCTGACGCGGGACGGCGAGGTTCTGCACGGACCGACCCGTGAGTGGATGAAGGAGCGAGTGGCGTGAACCAAGAGCTCATCCTGGGCGCCTACGTCTTTATCCTGGCGCTCTTCCTCGGCGTGGAGGTCATCGGCCGCGTTCCATCGACGTTGCACACACCGCTGATGTCCGCCACCAACGCCATCCACGGCATCGTGCTCATCGGCGCGATCCTCGTCGCGGGGACAGCCGATTCGCCCCTCCTCTACGTGCTGGCCTTCGTGGCACTCGTGCTCGGGGCCGGTAACGTCTTCGGGGGCTTCGCTGTCACCGATCGGATGCTGGAGATGTTCAAGAAGAAGCCGGTGGAGAAGCGGTGATTACTGACGCTCGCGCAGCCATAATTGCAGTCGCCTATCTCATCTCCGCAGTCCTCTTCATCTTCGGTCTCAAGCGTCTCAGTTCCCCGGCGACGGCCCGCCACGGCAACCGGATTGCCATCCTCGCCATGACGATCGCGGTCGTGGCCACCCTCCTCGACCGCTCGATCACCTGGAAACCGCTCAACATCGCCATCATCGTCGTCGGCACCGTCATCGGCGCCGCGCTCGGGGTCTACTTCGCCCGCACCGTCCAGATGACGGCCATGCCGCAGATGGTGGCCCTCTTCAACGGCATGGGCGGGGGGACCGCAGCCTTCGTCTCGGTCGCGGAGTTCATTCGATTCAGCGAGGAGGCGTCTTCCATCGGCGCCGGGGAGGCGCTCTCCGTCTCGGCCGGCACCGCCATCGGTGCGCTCTCCCTCACCGGTAGCCTGATCGCCTTCGGCAAGCTCCAGGAGTTGATCTCCGGGCGGCCGATCCGCTTCCCAGGCATGTCGGCGCTCAACGCGATCCTCTTCATCGTGATCCTCGCCCTGGGCACGGTAGTGGTCGGCTTCGACGGGGGTGACCTCTTCGTCTGGCTGCTGCTGGCCGTGGCGATGGTCCTGGGCGTGCTGGTCGTGCTCCCGATCGGCGGCGCCGATATGCCGGTCGTGATCGCGCTGCTCAACTCCTTCACCGGCATCGCCGCCGCGCTGACCGGTTTCGTGGTTCACAACCAGATCCTGGTGGTCGCGGGCGCGTTGGTCGGCGCCTCAGGTGGCTTCCTCACCGTGCTCATGAGCCACGCCATGAACCGCCCGCTGAGCAACGTGCTCTTCGGCGCCTTCGGCGCGGCCTCCTCGGCCGGCGCCAAGGTCGGGGAAGCCAAGCCGATCCGGGAGACGACTCCCGAGGACGCGGCGGTGGTCATGGCCTACGCCAACGAGGTCATCATCGTTCCGGGCTACGGCCTGGCGGTGGCCCAGGCGCAGCACCAGATCCGCGAGCTGGCCGACGAGCTGGAGAAGCGCGGCGTCACCGTCAAGTACGCCATCCACCCGGTCGCCGGGCGCATGCCGGGCCACATGAACGTGCTGCTGGCCGAGGCGAACGTGCCGTACGACCAGCTCTTCGAGATGGATCAGATCAACAACGAGTTCGCCCACGCCGACGTGGCCCTGGTCGTCGGTGCCAACGACGTGGTCAACCCGGCCGCACGCACCGACCCGAGCAGCCCGATCTACGGCATGCCGATCCTCAACGTGGATCAGGCGCGCACGATCATCGTGCTGAAGCGGTCGATGCGCCCCGGCTTCGCCGGGATCGAGAACGAACTGTTCCACGACCCGAAGACGGTCATGCTCTTCGGCGACGCCAAGGAGTCGCTCACCAAGCTCACCAACGCCGTCAAGGCCGCCTGAGCGAGCGCCTCCCAGCCGTAGGCAACCCGCCCCTCGCCCAGTGCAGAGCGAGGGGCATTTTTTCTCCAGGCACGTCGGCATCCCGCGCGTATCGGTAGCTTTCACCGTGGTACCACAGGTCTGCGTGGTCGGCACGTGCCCGGGGGTAATGGAGTTTGACGAAGTATTCTCGTCTTCCCGCCACCCGTTCCGGCACGGCTGTCATCCTGAGCGGAGCCGGCCGGCGCCCCGCGCCGGGCGGCGGAGCGAAGGATCTCGCGTCGGACCGGCCCCGGCGCAGCGGGGAGATCCTTCGCTGCGCCGGGGTCGGCTGGCCGCCGCCCCCGGCTCCGCTCAGGATGACACGCGGAGAGTCGTGGGCGGCCGGCGGGTAGACACGACTAATTCGTCAAACTCCATAACCCCCGGGCTGACAATGCGAAGCCGGCTGAAGCCGGCTGAGGGCGATGAGCCGGCTAGGTGGTGAGAGGATCCCACCGCTCGGTGCGTGCCCGGGGCTAGAGCCGCCGGGCTGATAACTTGGTAAGCCCACTGAAGGGGCTGGGGATACAGCGCCCAATGGGCGGCCGGAGCGGACACGCCGGGATGTCGCCATCATAGCCCCTTCAGTGGGCTTACCCCTAGGCAGCCCGGCGGCTTGAGCCCCGGGCACATGCCACGGCGCCGGATCCGTCGCACCACCCGCACCGGAACGGGTTAACGGCGCGGGATCCCCGCGCCACCCAGCCCGTGCCACGACACTGGCGCGGAACCAACCCCGGCGCGCGGCTGCCGCCGCGCGATACCAAAGCGGCGACTGGAACCGCCGCACTCCACAGCCGGCTCCAGCCAGCTGCGCTTTGTCAGCCCGGGGGTTTGTACAGACAGCCGCGCAAGCACGGACAGCGTCGCCGAACGACGCCGAGACGCCTCCCCGGCCTTGACAGGTCGCGGCTCCGGCGTCAGGCTCACCGTGGTAACCGTGACCCGTTTCCGCCCACGGCAGGGGAGGGAGAGCAGGATGACAGCGGAGCGGATGCTCAGCTTCGAGCAGGCAGTCAGTGCCACGCTCGTGACCGACGTGCAGATCTCGCCGGACGGCCGGCACGTCGCCTACGTGACGACCCCGGCCTCGAAGGAGGGAGAACACCCGGTCAGCGCGATCTGGTTGGTCGCCGCGGACGACGGCACGCCCCGGCGGCTGACTACATCCGAAGCGGCGGACGGCGCGCCACGCTGGTCGCCCGACGGGCGGCGGCTGGCGTTCGTCTCGGATCGGCTCGAACGCGGCAAGCCGCAGGTCTACGTGCTCGACCTGGCCGGTGGTGAGGCGGTGCGTGTGACCGCTGCGCCAGGCGGTGTCGGCCAGGCGGCCTGGTCGCCCGACGGCTCGCTGCTGGCCTATACCGCGATGGACCCCGAGACCGAGGAGGAGAAGCGGCGCCGCGAGGAGCGCGACGACGCCCGCGTCGTCGACGCCAACGTGAAGCGCGCCAGCCTCTGGGTCATGGCTGTGCCGGAGGACACGGCCGCCATCGCCCCGAACGCCCTCCCCGAGCCGCGACGGGTCAGTCCCGAGGGGATCCACATCGGCACCCAGGCAGACGCGGGCTTCACCTGGGCGCCGGATGGGCAGTCCTTCGTGGTTCTCGCCTCGCCCGATCCCAAGGCCCACTACACCTTCGCGCCCGAGATGGCGATCCTCAGTCTGGACGGGGAGCTGCGCAGTCTCGGCCGCTTCGAGGGGCTGCTGACCACGCCGAAGTTCAGTCCGGACGGGCAGACACTCGCCTTCGTCGCCGCCGAAGAGGTCATTCCCGCGTTCTTCTCCCTCCAGACCATGCCTGCCAGTGGCGGCCAGCCCCACATCGTCGCCCCCGGCTTCGAGGGATCGTTCCGGGAGTTCGCCTGGCTGCCGGACGGGGAGCGGATCGTTGCCTCGGTCGAGATGGGCCAGCGGGTGACGGTCAAGGTCTTCAACCTCACCTCCGGGGAGGTGAGCGACGCATTCGCGCCGTTCGAGCGGGTGGGCGTGGTCGGCGCCTTCAGGCTGAGCGCGAGCGGCGACCGTGCCGCGTTCGTCTTCGCCCACGACGAGTCGTACGGCGACGTCTACGTGGCCGACCTGGGCGGAGAGCCGCGCCGCCTGACCGATCTCAACCCCTGGACGCGCGACTACAAGTGGGGTGAGGTGCGGGACATCCGCTGGACCTCGACCGACGGGTTGGAGATCGAGGGAATGGTGATCCTTCCCGTCGGCTACGAGGAGGGGAAGCGCTATCCCCTGCTGGTCCATATCCACGGCGGGCCGTGCGGCGCCTGGCTCCACCATTTGTATGCCGGCTGGCACGACTGGGGGCAGTTCTTCGCCCAGCGGGGCTATGCGGTCTTCCTGCCCAACCCGCGCGGCTCCTCCGGCCGCGGCACCGCGTTCCTCTGCGGCATCGTCGGCTGCTACGGCGAGCCCGACTGGGAGGACATCAACAGTGGCGTGGACTACCTGATCGAGCAGGGGATCGCCGACTCGGACCAGCTCGTCGTCGGTGGCTGGAGCGGCGGCGGCTTCCTGACCAACTGGGCCATCACCCACAGCGACCGCTTCAAGGCGGCCGTCTCCGGCGCCGGGATCGCCAACTGGGTCAGCTTCCAGGGCACCGCCGATGTGCGCAGCGTCTTCGACCGCTACCTCGGCCCGGTCGACGAGGAGGTCGAGACGCACTGGCGCCTGTCGCCGATCCGCGTCATCAGCCGGGCGACCACGCCGACCTTGATCCTCTACGGCGAGAACGACATCCGCGTGCCGCCCAGCCAGGGATTTGAGCTCTACGAGGGGCTCAAGAGCCGCGGGGTGGAAACGCAACTGGTGCTCTACCCGCGCGAGCCGCACGTGATCATGGAGCGCAAGCACCAGATCGATGTCCTGCAGCGGGCAATCGACTGGTATGAGCGGCACCTGGGCCGGAGCGCGCAGGACGCATAGCGGCAGCGGACGCGAAAGGGGGGCGCGATGACCGACCTATCTCCCGTCTATGCCTACGTAGACACGCACGCCGACCGCATGATCGCCGACCTCCAGCGGCTCATCCGGCAGCCGTCCATCTCCTCGGCCAACATCGGCGTGCGCGAGTGCGCCGAGCTGCTGGTCGAGATGATGGGCGACGTTGGGATCACCGCGCGGGTGATCGAGACGGACGGGCTGCCGGTCGTCTACGGGGAAATCACCGGCGACCGGCCCGATGCGCCGACACTGCTGATCTACACGCACTACGACGTGCAGCCCGCCGACCCCGAGTCCGACTGGGAGTCGCCGCCCTTCGAGGCCCGGCGCGTGGGGGACCGCATCATCGGCCGCGGCACGACCGACGCCAAGGGCAACCTGATGGCGCACCTCAAGGCGGTGGAGGCGCTGCGGGCCACGACCGGCATGCCGATCAACATCAAGTTCATCTTCGATGGCGAGGAGGAGAGCGGCAGCCCCAGCCTGCCGGCCTTCGTCGAGCGCCACCGCGACCTGCTGGCCGCCGACGCCGCCCTCTCGTTCGACGGCGGCTTCGACGCGGGCGATGTGCCGCGGGTCAGCCTCGGCACCTCCGGCCTCCTCTTCGTGCAGATGCGCGCCCGCGGCGGCAGCAAGGATCTCCACTCCGCCCGCGCCCGGCTGGTGCCCAACCCGGCCTGGAAGCTCGTCTGGGCGCTGGCGTCGATCAAGGGGCCGGACGGGCGCGTGCGCATCGAGGGCTTCTACGACGCCGTGCGCCCGCCCACGCCACTCGAGCGTTCGCTGCTGGAGCAGGCGGGATGGGACGACGAGGCGCAGAAGCGCGACCTGGGCGTGGACGAGTTCCTCGGCGGCGTCTCCGGGGTCGATGCGCTGGAGCAACTGCTGTTCACGCCGACCTGCAACATCGCGGGATTCGCCTCCGGCTACGTCGGCGAGGGCAACAAGACGCTCCTGCCCGCGACCGCCGCAGTGAACGTCGACTTCCGCCTCGTCGCCGACCAGGACCCGGCCGACATCTTCCAGCGGCTGCGGAAGCACCTGGACGACCACGGCTTCGCCGACGTGGAGTTGCACGACCTCGGCAGCATCGAGCCGTCGCGCGTCCCGGCCGACTCGCCCTTCGCGCGCGTGGTGGTGGAGGCGGCGCGCCGCGTCTACGGCCGTGAGCCGTCGCTGCGGCCGAGCGAGTCGGCCTCCGGGCGCCAGGCCGTGTGGCTCGCCGGGAAACTGGGGATCCCCGGCGCCGGGACCGGCATCGGCCCGCCCGACTGGCGCGGCCACGCCGCCAACGAGTTCATCACCGTCCATCACTACCTCGCCGGGATCAAGTACGCCGCGACCATCTGGTCGCTCTTCGGCGAGGGCTGATGACCGCAGCCGTCAACAAACCCATCCGGTGCACCGGCAGGGCGGGCTTGTGCCTGACCCTGCCGGTGGACCACGGAACACGAAACACGCAGTAGTCCCGAAAGGACATGCACCTATGCCCCGACCGATCGAGATCGCCGATCTGGCGCGTATCCGCTACCTGGGGGATCCCCAAATCGCGCCGGACGGCCGGCGCGTCGCCTATGTCGTCACCGAGATCGTCCTGGAGGAGAAGCGCTACCGCTCCGCGATCTGGGTCGCCAATGTTGACGGCAGCGGGCGAATGCGCTTCACCGCCGGGACGCACAAGGACACCAGCCCGCGCTGGTCGCCGGACGGCAGCCGGCTGGCATTCCTCTCCGACCGCGACGGCGTCACTCAGCTCTACGTCATGCCGAGTGACGGCGGCGAGCCAGAGCGAATCACCGACCTGAAGCACGGCGTGGCCGATCCCGTCTGGTCGCCCGACGGCGCCTGGCTGGCGTTCGTGAGTAAGGTCGGACCCGAGGGCCCCGTCCAACGCGCGGATGAGACCGAGGAGGACCGGAAGCGCGCGGCGCAGCGCAGCGACACGAAGGTCATCCGCTCGCTCAAGTACAAGCTGGACGGCGAGGGCTACTTCGACGATCGACGCCGCCACATCTTCGTCGTCTCGGCCGAGGGCGGCACGCCGCGCCAGATCACTGACGGCGACTGGGACGATACCCAGCCCGCCTGGTCGCCAGACGGCCGCGCCATCGCCTTCGTCTCCAACCGCACCGACGACCGCGAGCGCAACACCTTCTCGGACATCTGGGTCGTGCCGCTCGACGGGGGCGAGCCGCGCCGGATCACCCCCAGCGACGGTGTCTACAACTCTCCGGCCTTTTCACCCGACGGGGAGTGGATCGCCTACGTCGGCAACCCGATTGTCGAGCCCTACGGCCCGACGACGCTCACCGGCCTGTGGGTCGCTCCCACCACCGGGGGCGAGGCGCGCAACCTGACCGCCGCGCTCGACCGGGAGGTGGGCAACACCGTCCTCTCCGATCAGCACTATGCCGTGGCTGCCCAGCGGCCCCTCTGGCTGCCTGATGGGAGCGGCCTGCTGACCCTCATCAGCGACCAGGGCACGGTGCCGGTCGTGCGCGTGAGCCTCGACGGCGAGAGCACGGTCGTCATCGGCGGCGACCGGGAGGTCGCGAACGTGAGCGTCGCCGGCGACGGCACGCTCGCCTTCCTCGCCTCCTCCCCCACCCGGCCGCTGGAGGTCTACGTGACCGCGGCCGACGGCAGCGACGAGCGGGAGGTCAGCCAGGCCAACGCCGACTTCCTGGCCGAGGTGGAGGTCGTCCCCGCGGAACGCATCACCTATCCCGCCGAGGGCGGGGTGGAGATCGGGGGCTGGCTGCTCAAGCCGCCGGGCTTCGACCCGTCCGTCCGCTATCCGCTCATCCTCCAGATCCACGGCGGCCCGCACGCCATGTACGGCAGCGCCTTCTTCCATGAAATGCAGGTCCTGGCCGCTCGCGGCTACGTCGTGCTGATGACCAACCCGCGCGGCAGCACCGGTTACGGGCAGAAGTTCGTCTCCGCGGCCATGGGCGACTGGGGCGGGATCGACTATCGCGACGTCATGGCCGGGGTCGACTACGTGGTCGCGCAGGGCTACATCGACGAGCAGCGGCTGGGCGTCACCGGCGGCTCCTACGGCGGCTACCTGACCAACTGGATCGTGACCCAGACCGACCGCTTCAAGGCGGCCGTGACCCAGCGCAGCACCTGCAACCGCCTCAACCTGTTCGGCACCAGCGACATCGGCTGGTCCTACACGCCCTGGGAGTTCCGCGGTAGTGCCTACGACAACCCGTCGTTCTACCTGGAGCGCTCCCCGATCACGTACGTCAAGAACGTGACGACGCCGATCCTCATCCTCCACAGCGAGCAGGATCTGCGCTGCCCCATCGAGCAGGCCGAGCAGTGGTTCGCCGCGCTGCGTTACCTGGGGAAGGAGGCGGTCTTCGTCCGCTTCCCGGAGGAGAGCCACGGTCTCTCGCGCAGCGGGCGGCCCGACCGACGCATCGAGCGGCTCCAGTGGATCGTCGACTGGTTCGCCGAACACCTGTAGCGGTTCGGCGCCAGTCGGCGCGGAATTTGCTTGCAAGAGCGAGTATGGCCCGGAGCAGTGAAGTACGGCTAAGATAGGCCCGACCGGCCCTGCGGGCCGTACCAATGGGACGATACCGCGAGGAGGCTAGACCCATGCGTGGCTATTCGTCTGTTCAAGAGTTGCTCGACGACCTGCGACCCGCTGTCGAAATCCGGGACGGCGCCCTCTCGATCGCCGACGAGCGGGCATTCCGGGAGCAGAAGGTCGATCGCCTGGTGTACGGTGCTGTCTTCGGCGACGATGCGGTCAAGCCGGCCAGCCGCTGGATCATCTGGCAAGCGGCCCAGGCGCTCGGGGCGCTGCCGGCATCGATCCACGAGTACTACATGGCCGGCGGGCGCGGCGAGTGGCACCACCGCACCACCCCGGCGATCAACATCCGCGGTCTGACCTACGACACCGCGCGGGCGGTCTTCCGCACCGCGATGCGCTACGACTGCAAGCAGTTCATCTTCGAGATCGCCCGCTCGGAGATCGGCTACACCCAGCAGCGGCCCGAGGAGTACGTCTCCAGCGTGCTCGCCGCCGCGCTGCGCGAGGGCTACCGCGGCCCGGTCTTCATCCAGGGCGACCACTTCCAGATCAGCGCCAAGGGCTACGCCAAGGATCCCCAGAAGGAGATCGAGGGCGTTGAGAAGCTGATCCTCGAAGCGCTCGACGCCGGGTTCTACAACATCGACGTCGACTCCTCGACACTGGTCGACCTGAGCAAGCCGACCGTCGCCGAGCAGCAGACCCTCAACTACCAGCACTGCGCCGACCTGACCGCCTTCATCCGGAAGCACCAGCCCGAGGGGGTCATGGTCTCCGTCGGCGGCGAGATCGGCGAGGTGGGCGGCAAGAACAGCGACGTCCACGAGCTGCGCGCCTTCATGGACGGCTTCAACCGGGTCCTGGCCGAGAAGGGCGGCGACCTGGTCGGCATCAGCAAGATCAGCGTCCAGACCGGCACCAGCCATGGCGGCGTCGTCTTGCCGGACGGCACCATCGCCGACGTCAAGGTCGACTTCGACACACTGGCCGAGCTCTCCGAGGTCGGCCGCAAGGAGTACGGCCTCGCCGGCGCGGTCCAGCACGGTGCATCGACCCTGCCCGAGATCGCCTTCAACCGCTTTTCCGAGGCGAACGCCTGTGAGGTGCACCTGGCAACGGCGTTCCAGAACCTCATCTACGACAGCGATCTCTTCCCCACGGATCTGCGCGACGAGATCTACGCCTATCTGGCCGAGAACCATGCCGACGAGCGCAAGCCAAACATGACCGACGCGCAGTTCTACTACACGACCCGCAAGCGCGCCTTCGGCCCCTTCAAGCAGCAGATGTGGGATCTCCCGGCTGACGTGCGGCAGGGGATCAGCTCGGTGCTCGAGGAGCGCTTCGACCTCATCTTCGACCGGCTGAACGTCGGCGGCACCAGCGCGCTCGTCGAGAAGTACGTCACCCCGACCAAGCGCGACAAGCCGATGCCCGAGTCCCTCCACACCGCCGCGCAGGTCTCCTAGGCCGTTGGATCATACCCCTCGCTCCCCTCTGGGGAGCGAGGGGAACCCCTTCACCGACGCCCAGCACGGACCGGTTGAGCGTCGCATTGCACACCTCAGCAACGCTGACCGGGACTGAACGATGTTCCGGCGTTATCGAATTCACGTAGCCGGCCTGTGCCCAGAGGTAGGTGGCGTGCGGATCCCTGCTGCGTGGCCCGTGCTCGGGGCTGAAGCCACCGGGCTGACAAGGAAAGCCGGCTGAAGCCGGCTGGAACGTTTTGGAGTGCGGCGGCCAGAGCCGCCGCTTTGGTATGGCGCGGCAGCAGCCGCGCCGGGGGTTAGTTCCACACCGGGGTCGACAGACGGGATGGGTGGCGGGACGATCCCCGTGCGGCGGCATGTGCCCGGGGATCAAGCCGCTGGGCTGATATAGGGTAAGCCCACTGAAGGGGCTGCGATGGCCACGTTCAGGCGGAGCCGATCCGGCAGCCCGCCATACCCAGCATCCCCAGCCTCCTCAGTGGGCTTTGTATTGTCAGCCTGGCAGCTCTAGCCTCAGGCACGGGCCGGGTGTTGAACACCGTATCGCTGGGATCTAAGCCCGATTTCCCTAGCCGGCTTCAGCCGGCTTTCGTTGTCAGCCCGGCGGCTTTAGCCCCGGCACATGCCGAGCGCCTGGATCTAACGCCCGGGAATGAGTGCTGTTCGATCCCAGCCCGATTGAGTCGGTTTCCGTTGTCGGAACGGGGGTTATGAACGTTGACGCATTCGTCTCGTCTTGCCACCACCCGCGCCCCCTCGTGTCATCCTTCACTGCACCGGGGACGGGGCAAGCCGAGACAAATTCGTCAATGCGCATTCATCTCCGTTCCTGCCCCTCCCGTCGGAGACGCGGGAACGGGTCGTCGGCGGGCCGGAGGTAGACGAGGTACTCGTCAAGCCCGATCTTGAGGATGCGGCGCACCGAGTAACTGTGGCCGGCCGTCCGGATCACACGGCCGGGCTCGATCCGTCCCGCGCGCAACTCACGGGACGTCCGCGTGACGATCTCGTAGGTGACCCGCCCGCAGGCGTGGCAGCGGTAGTACTGGTCCGTCGCATTGATCGGCCCAGCCAGCCCGCGCTGGACGAACTCCACGCGATCACTGCCGCAGTCTGGACAAATCCGGCCTCCGGACACGGTCACCGATGCGCTCGTTTCCTTCCTGGGCGCGGCTGGTATGCCGGCATGAAATCCAGCCCTCCAGATGCTGCTATTCTACGCTATCTCTACACTGAACGATAGAGAAGTCAATCATCCGGCGCGTAATGCTCAGGACGCGCCGGAAACCTGTGGTACGATCCATACCAAGGGGAGAGCGGCCCGGGAGTCACCAGCAACGGGACCCCGCGGCGGACATGCCGCGCCCGGCGCCGGGCGACGGCGCAGTGGGACCGGGCGCGAGCATCCGCACTCGCCGCGTCGCTGACGGGTCGAGCGCGCCGCGGGCGGCGGCGTGCTGTCACCACACGACCCGCTGGTCGGAACGAAGATTGCGAGGCCACATCGCATCTCGGGCGACCGTTCGGTCGTGCTCTACCTCCCTGGTGACGACCCCCAGCGCCGCACAGGTTCACCAGCACGATGGGATGAGAGGAACAGGTGGCCGACGAGCATGGAGCGACAGTCAACCATGACGCCAGGCGACGAGATCTGCCGGAACCGGCGCGGGATCTCCTCAGCCGGGTAACCCTCATCATCGCGTCGAACCGCGGCCCGGTCGAGTTCCACCGCGAACCGGACGGCTCCTTCTCCACCCGGCGCGGCACCGGTGGGGTCGTGACCGCGATCAGCGCGGTCAGCCGCTTCACCGACGCGATCTGGGTGGCAGCCGCCATGACCGATGGCGACCGCCTGCGCGCCGAGCTCGCCGCCCAACGCGGTGAGTCCGTTATCGAACCGGACAACGCCGATTTCCGCGTCCGCTTCGTCGTGTCCGACCCGGACGCCTACGACCGGTACTACAACCACATCAGCAACCCACTGCTCTGGTTCCTCCAGCACTACCTGTGGGACACCCCGCGCCAGCCCGACATCGACCACGTCACCTGGGACGCCTGGAACAACGGCTACGTCACGGTGAACCAGCAGTTCGCCGAGGAGATCCTGGCCGTGGCCGATTCCAGCACCCAGCCGCCGATCGTCATGCTGCAGGACTACCACCTCTACCTCGTGCCCGGCTACCTGCGCGAGGCACGCCCCGACCTAATCCTGCAGCACTTCGTCCATATCCCCTGGCCCGATCCCGATTACTGGCGCCTGCTGCCGGTGGAGTTCCGCCGGGCCATCTGCCACAGCATGCTCGCCAACGACATCGTCGGCTTCCAAACGCCCCGCCACGCCCGCAGTTTCGTCTACACCTGCGAGGCGACGCTCGACGACGTCGACATCGACTACCGCCGCCGCGAGATCCGCTACCGCGGTCACACGACCCACGTCCGCTCCTATCCCATCTCGATCGACGTCGACGCCGTGCGCCGCGTGGCCGCCAGCGAGGACGCCCTGCGCCACGAGGAGCACATCAAGACCTTCCTCAACGAGCACACGATCCTGCGGGTCGACCGGGCAGAGCCGAGCAAGAACATCGTGCGCGGCTTCCAGGCCTACGACCGCTTCCTCGAACTCCACCCGGAGTTTCTGGGCCGGGTCAACTTCCTGGCGTTCCTCGTCCCGTCACGGCTCGAGGTCGCCGAGTACGTCGACTACCTGGACGACATCAACACCATCGTCGGGCGGATCAACACCAAGTACGCCAACGTCGCCGAGCGCGACGGGGTGGCGTGGGAGCCCGTGCGCCTCTTCATCGGCGACGACTACCCGCGCGCGTTGGCCGCGATGAAGTACTACGACGTGCTCCTGGTGAACGCGATCTTCGACGGCATGAACCTGGTCGCCAAGGAGGGGGCGCTGCTCAACCGCCGCAACGGCGTACTGATCCTCTCGGAGGGGGCGGGCGCCTACCAGCAACTGAGCGAGCACGCGCTGAGCGTCTCGCCAGCGGACGTCGAGAGCACCGCCCACGCGATCTATCAGGCGCTCACCATGCCCGCCGAGCAGCGGGCCTACCATGCCCAGGCGCTGCGCCGGTTGGTAATCGAGCAGGACATCCTGGCCTGGATCTACTCCCAGCTCGAAGACCTCGCCGCAACCGTCGGCGGCAGCCTCGTCCGGGCGTAGCGCCTGGCGGGAGCGCGGGCGTCACACCGACTCTCACCCGTCCTCGAAGCCCGGGGAGCGCCGGCATCGTGTCGGCTCCCTTGCTCTGTTTCGCGAGAGTCCGCTCCGGCCTGGCGCCGGGCGCGCTCGCCATCCCCAATCTCTGCCCCTTTGTGGCGCGCATCCGAATCCTGAGGGACGACTCGACTATCGTGGCACCGGTGCCCGCCTGATCCGCCGCCTTCGCGGTGCGTCGCGTCCCTATACCGCATCCCCGGCGCCTGTAGTAGCATCATGCGGCAGCACAGAGAAGGGAGCACGGAATGGTCGACCGCGTGATGCAGGCTGTCGATGAGTTGTGGGATGCCGAGGTCCAGTTCCTCCAGGGTCTCGTCCGCCGCCCGAGCACGCTCCACCACGAAGCGGAGATCCAGAACTGGATCGCGCGCGAGATGGCGGAGATGGGACTTGAGGTCGATCGGTGGGAGATCGACCCCGGCGCCCTGAAGTCGCTTCCCGGCTATAGTCCAGTCGAGTGGTCATATCATGGCCGCCCCAACCTCGTCGGCACCCTGCGCGGCAGCGGCGGGGGCAAGTCCCTCCTGCTGAACGGCCACGTCGACGTCGTCAGCGCGGAACCCGTCCATTTCTGGTCGCACGACCCGTGGGGCGGGGAGATCGTCGACGGCCGCATGTACGGCGGCGGATCGGCCGACATGAAGTCGGGCATCGCTGCCATGATCTTCGCGGTCAAGGCCCTCCAGCGGGCCGGGGTCCGGCTGAAGGGCGACGTGTTCCTCAACACCGTCATCGAAGAGGAATGCACGGGTGCGGGGGCGCTCTCGACCATCGCCCGCGGGTACCGCGCTGATGCCGTTGTGATCCCGGAGCCGTTCGGTCAGACGGCGCTGATTTCACAGGTCGGCGTGCTCTGGGCTCGCGTCACCGTCCGCGGGGCGGGTGCGCACGCGCGCAGCGCCAGTGCCGCGACGAACGCCATTTTGAAGGCGATGCCCCTCCTGCAAGCGGTGAAGGAACTGGAGGCGGAGGTCAACCGCCCGGAGGTCAAGCCGGCTGTGTGGCAGGACATTCCCCACCCCATCAACTACAACATCGGGCAGTTCCACGCCGGCGATTGGACCTCCACCGTGCCGGCCGAGGCTGTCTTCGAGGTGCGGATCGGCACCTATCCCGGGGAGAACCTGGAAGAGGTCAAGGCGCGCTTCAGAGACCGTATCATGGAGGCTGCCCGCCGCGACCCGTGGCTGCGTGACCACCTCCCCGACGTGATGTTCTACGCCTTCCATGCCGAGGGGGCGGATTTCGATCCGAACCAGGAGATCTTCGCCGCGCTTGCCGCCGCGCACCAGGAAGTCACCGGTACGCCGATCCGCCAGGAGGTCACCACGGCGACGACCGATGCACGCTTCTTCCAGCTCTATCAGGGAGTCCAGACGACCTGCTATGGCCCGTCCGGTGACAACCTGCACGCCGCCGACGAGTGGGTCGATCTCGAAAGCGTGCGCTCGGTCACCAAGGTCCTCGCGCGGCTGATGATGGATTGGTGCGGCGCTGAGGTCTGATCCCTGGGGCTGATATGACGCCGGCAGGCGCAGGCTCCGCCTGAAACGGGGCCACGCCTGCCCTTACCGCACCACCCCGGCGCGGCGGAGGATCGCCAGCGTCTCGTCGAGGGGAAGCGCGTAGCGGACATGGCCGTCGCGGCCGGTCATGGTCGTGGCGGTAAAGAGAGCGTTGATCACGGCCTCCTCGGTCGCCTCGACCGCCGCCTGGAACAGGCCGTCGATCAGCGCCCCATCCTCCACAATGTGGGGCAGCGTCAGCACGCGCTCGCTTGTCTCGTGGGGGATGCGCACCGCGTTGGAGAAGGCGATGATGTAGTCGCCGCTGCCGTGCCCGGCGATCGAGCCGGTCCGCGCCAACCCCAGCGCCGCGCGCCGCGCCAGCCGCCGCAGCGCCCGGTCGAGCATCGGCGCGTCGGTCGCCAGGATCACCATGATCGATCCGCTCTCGGGCGGCTCCGCGGCGGCGTCCGGCCGCCAGCCGGCCAGCTCCCGCCCGACCGGCACCCCTGCGATAGTCAACTGGTCCCGTTGTCCGAAGTTGCCGAGCACCAGCGCGCCGACCGTGTAGCCGCCAAGCCGCTCGGGCAGCCGGCGCGAGGCCGTGCCGATGCCGCCCTTGAAGCCGAACAGGCTCATCCCCGTCCCGGCGCCGACGCAGCCCTCGGCCACCGGCCCGGGCCGGGCAGCCACGATAGCCTCCAGCACGTGCTCCTGCCGCACGTGGCGGCCCTGCATGTCGTTGAGGTAGGCGTCGGAGCACTCGCCGACCACCGGGTTCACCGTCGACGTCGTGATGCCGATGTCCGGGTTGGTGCGGATGGCGTGCTCGACCAGCCCGTCGGCCACCACGCCGACGTTCATCGTCCCGGTCAGCGCGATGGGCGACTCGATCACGCCCAGCTCATCGATCTGCTCCTGGCCCAGGCACTTGCCGAAGCCGTTCAGCACGAAGATCCCGGCGGGGACTTTCTCCCGGAACACGTTCCCCTCGTGGGGCAGGATCACCGTCACACCGGTGCGGACCGGCCCCCGGCCTGGCACGAGCGGGCCATCGCCCTCGATGAGCGTCACATGCCCGACCCGGACCCCGGCCACATCGGTGATTGCGTTCTCCGGACCCGGCGGCAGCGTCCCCAACACCACCCCGGCCTCGCGCGCCCGGGGCCGCGATCCGCTCACAGCCACGCTCCAACCTCCTGCACCGCCTTGACCGCGAACGAGAGGGCGAATCCGATCAGCACCACCCCGCTGATGAGGTTCACCCAGCGGAAGAGCCGGTCGGACACGAACCGCTGTCCTCCATGAATCAGGAGCGACAGCCCGGTGACCCACAGGCCGAGCCCGAGGATCACCCCGAGCACGATGGCAAACGTCCCGGTCGTGTCGGTCTGCGCCACCGACGATGCCACGAGCCCGCCCCCAATCGAAGCCCAGAAGACGATGCCCATCGGGTTGAGCAGGGCGATCAGCAGCCCGGTCGGGTAGGAGCGGCGCACGAAGCCGCCCGAATCGGGCTTGTCGATGAAGCTCCCCGTAGCAAAGGCGGCGCGGATGCTGCTATAACCCAGGAAGATGAGGAACGCCGCGCCCGCGACCCATAGGACCATGCGCACCGCGGCGCGGTCGACCAGCGGTGTGATACCGGCGATGACGAGCAGGCAGTAGAGCGTGTCGGCGCTGATCGCACCGACCCCGACCAGCCAGCCGGAGAGGAACCCGAAGCGCAGCCCGCGGCGCACGATCTCGATGTTGACCGGACCGATCGGCGCAGCCAGCGCCAGGCCGATGGCGATCCCACGCAGTGCCAGTTCCATGCGAGGGTGTCTGCTCCTCTCCGCCTCACACGTCGCGTCATCGCTCACACGCCGGTCCAACCCACGGCAGCGGCAGCGCGTGTCACCCGGAGCGTCCTGGGGTTGGCTCGCCGCCAGCGCGCGGCCACCTGCAGCGGGTCAACCCACGCGGGTGGGTTTGATTCCACCCCGACACGCGGGGACGCGCATCCCGGGTTCCGCGCGTAAGGATAGCAAGACTCCGGCGGCAGCGGGCCATCGGAGGGCGGGAAGGACGGAATCGTGGTGTCCTGGCCGACGATCATCCGCGGCGCGCTTGCGCTCCGCCGTCTGGCGGCGGACGGCGCATCGCCCGGTGCACGCACGGTCGATCCGGAGCGGCTGCGCCGTGCGCGCCGCTACAACCGGACCAAGGAGCAGCTCTTCCTGGTGGGGCTCGTGACGAGCCTCGTCACCGGCGCGCTGGTGGTCTTCTCCGGCGCGGCGGCCAAGGTGCGGACCGCGGTGCAGCGCCGCGCGGGGCGCGGTCTCGCGGGGGATGCCGCCACGACGACGGTCTTCTCGCTGCTCGGCTTCCTGGCGTCGCTCCCGCTCGACTACATCAGCTCCTACGTCGTCGAACACCGCTACGGCCTGAGCAACCAGACGCGCACCGCCTGGCTGACCGACCACCTGAAGGGCCTGGGTGTGGGTCTGGTGCTCCAAACGCCGCTGGCCCTGGCCGGGTACACCGTGATCCGCCGCTGGCCGCGGACCTGGTGGGCGATCGTCAGCGCCGCCTCGATCCCGCTCACCGTCCTGATGGCACAGCTCGGCCCGGTGCTCATCATGCCGCTCTTCAACAAGTACGAGCCGCTCAAAGACCGCGAGCTGGCCGAGCGGCTGAAGGCCCTGGCCGCGCGCTCCGGCATCGAAGTGGCCGACGTGCTCCAGACCGACATGAGCCGGCAGACCAAGAAGGCCAACGCCTTCTTCGCCGGCCTGGGACGCACCAAGCGCATCGTCCTTGCCGACACCCTGCTGGAGCAGTTCACCCCGGAGGAGATCGAGGTCGTGGTCGCGCACGAAATCGCGCACCAGGCTCACCGCGACATCTGGCGCTTCATCGCCCTCGGCAGCGTCTTCACCGTCGCCCTGTCCTTCGTGGTGGACCGCCTGGCGCGCGGCACCCTGGCCCGCCTCGGCTCCCGCATCGGCACCGACCGCCTCGGCGACGTGGCCACCATGCCGCTCCTGGCCTGGTTCCTCTCGATCGCCGGGCTGCTGCTCGGACCGGTGCAGAACTGGTACTCGCGCCGCATCGAGCGGCGAGCCGACGCGTTCGCGCTCGACCTGACACGCGACCCGGTGGCCTTCGGCGCGGCCATGACCCGGCTGGCGGCGGTCAACCTCTCCGACCCGAAGCCGCCCGCCCTGGTGCGCTACCTGCTCTACAGCCACCCGAGCATCGCCGAGCGCATCGACCACGCCCGCGCCTTCGCCGCCGAACACGGCCTCCCGGCGCCCGAGCCGATCACGGTGGAGTAGGTGCCCTCTTCTCAGGAGCGCGGGCGTCTCTGGGAGCGGCCCTCACCCCCAACCCCTCTCCCAACTTTGGGAGAGGGGAGCTAAGTGGATAGCCCGGGCGAGACTACGTGGGATGCCTACGCCCCTGAGAAGACGACGGCTACTCTCGCGGCTTGCGCGCCTTGAACAGCCCCTTCTCGTCCGTGTGGGCGACGACGCGGCCATCGACGATTTCCATCTTGAGGGATTCCCGATAGGCCGGAGGCGCGGCTAACACCCAGGCTTCCAGCGCGGCACGTCCCTCCGGGCCGAGTCTCGAACGGCCCGTCCACGCATCGAAGTCGTGCCGCTTGGTGAAGGTCTCCATCACCTCGACCGTCAAGCCCGCAGCTTCGAGGAACTGCCGCCACTCCGAACGGCGGTACGACCGAACGTGGCTCGGGTCCCGCCGCCGCTCGAACTCATTGAGGAATTCGTCCAGCTCCGGATCCTCCGGCGCCACGCTGTCGATCAGCAGGAACAGGCCACCCGGCCGGAGCACGCGCGCCACCTCGTGCACCGCACGCTGGACATCGGCGAAGTGGTGCGGCGCGATACGGCAGGTCACGAGGTCGAAGCTCGCGTCGGCGAAGGGCAGATCTTCGGCGTCGGCCACCTGGAAGTCGGCGTTGGTCACGCCCTTGGACGTGAGGAAAGCCCGCGCCCGCTCCAGCATCTCCGGAACCAGGTCCGAGGCGGTGACATGCCGGACGTGCGACGCCAGCGCCAGCGCGGTATGCCCGCCACCGGTGGCGATATCGAGCGCGACCGTCTCCGGCGTCGCCTCCGCGAGCTCCACCAGCCGCTCCAGGTCGTCGCCGCTGCGGTGGGTCGCGCTGACTACATAGGCGTCCCCCGACGCCGCGAATTGCTCACGCACCCGCGCCTTGACCTGCTCCCCCCGGCCGCCATCCACCATGTGTCACCCACCCTTCGTCGTGCGTCATGCGTCACGCGTCACCCAGGAACCGGCAACAATCTATCGCATCTCCGGTGGCAACGGCACATACCCGGCGTTGACGGATCTATGAATGGCTTGACCGGCCGGCAGGTGCCCGGGGCTGACTGACAGTGAGCCGACGGCCTGGCGTGAGGATCCGCGTGTGGTGGCGTGTGCCCGGGGATCAAGCCGCCGGGCTCACAACGAAAGCCGGCTCAAGCCGGCTGGGGCGGAGCATGGCTCACGTCCAGGTGGAAAGGTTCCCACTGCCCGGCGCGTGCCCGGGGCCAAAGCCACCGGGCTAGGAAGCGAAGCCCACTGAAGGGGCTGGAGACGCAGTGTCCAGCGGGTGCCGGATCGAAGTAGCGGGGGTGAACAAGGGAGCCCCTTCAGTGGGCTTTCCCCTAATCAGCCCGGTGGCTTTAGCCCCGGGCACCGCATCGACCTGTTACGACCGTACCGCCGGGATGTATGCCCCGCTCCACTCCGGCCCGCTTGAGCCGGCTTTCCCTTATCAGCCTCGAGGTGCTCCCCCGGCACATGCCACGGCCCGGAACTCCGCACACAACCCTCACGGGCCAACAGCCACCATCCCTGGGCGCCACCACGGCGCCCGGCGTGGCATGACGCTCGCCTACTTGACCCGCACGTAGAACGAGTACTCGGCGGTCAGCTCGCGGCCTTCGCCGGTGGGGTTCGGCCACGTCCCCTTCACGTGCAGGAAGTAGGTGCCCGGCTCCAGGTCAACCGTCCAGGTCAGCGCGTCGGTCGGGATCTCAACGGTAGTCACCGGGTCGGTCGTCGGCTTGAAGACGTCGGGCGCGGTCGAGCCCGGGATCGGCGTGCCGATGTAGGGCGTCCCCTGCGGGTTCGGCAGCTCCTCCATGGGCCGCACATTCCCCTGTTCCGGGTAGACGTCGATCGTCATCGTCTCCGGCACCGGCCCAACGCGCGGCTCGAAGCGGACCTCCTGGCCCTGCTCCAGCGCCAGCGCGCCGTCCTTCTGGATCTGCAAGCCCGGCGCGTTGACGTCCGCCGCAACATCCCCCCCGAGTTGCCAGAAGAAGGAGCCCAGCGAGGCTTCCTGCTCGCAATCTCCGGCAATGAGGACCAAGACAGGCGGACCCAGGCGGCGGTCCACTCGTGGCGTCGGCGTCGGCGTGGCGCCGGGCGCCAGCACCGGCGTGCACCCTTCGACCACTGCGGTCCCCTGCGCCTGCGGGGAGGGGGAAGCCGGAGCCGTCGTCGGCGTCGCGGGCGTCGTGGTGGTCTGCGGCGTCGAGTTAGACGACCCGCCCATGCACGCGGCGACCACCAGGAGCGCCACCCCCACGAGCGCGATGATCAGCAATCGGGACCGTCTCAATCTGGCTCCTCCCCACAACTGATGCGCGACCGCCACTGCGGGTCGCGCATCAGGATCACTCTATCGGCCTTCACCCCAAGCCCCTCTCCCAGGGTTGGGAGAGGGGCAACCACGTCCGTCCACCTCATTCCCCCTCTCCCAACGTTGGGAGAGGGGGTGAGGGGGTGAGGGCGTTTCCCAGCCTACCACGCGTGGGTCGGCATCTCGTGCTCGTGGTGCTGGCCGTCCCAGGTCACGCCCCAGAAGTGCCAGCGGAAGGACTCGACCAGCGACCGCAGCGTCCCCTCGATCTGCGAGCGGATCGGCGTCCCGTCCCCCTCGAACCACGGCGAGAGCGGCTCCGCGTCGACGAACTCGGTCGCGTGCGTCGGGACATTCGGTGGATCGCCCGCGCCCTGCCACGACTGACCCCAGAAATGCCAGCGGAACGCCTCGACCAGGCTCTTCAGCGTCGCCGTGGTCGCCTCGGCGTCAAAGGTGCCGTCCGTCACCCACGGGCCAGGCTCGGTGCCCTGGGTAATCGTGTCCACGTGGGTCGGCATCTCCGGATGGTTCACGCCATCCCAGGTCTGGCCGAACAGGTGCCAGCGGAACGCCTCGACCAGCGACTTCATGGTGGCGTTGATCGCATCGTCCTTTGGCGTGCCGTCGGCGTTGAACCACTCCGACTCACCCGCTTCGCCGACCACAAAGTTCCACTGCGCGGTGAACTGGTCGCCTTCCTGGTCGGTGACAGTCGCGATCACCCGATGGACGCCAGACGGCAGCGTGCGCGGCGCCGTCGCGAGCACACCCCCGCCGGCCCGCGGCACCACCTGCACCGGCACGCTCTGCCCGTCGATCATCAGGTGGACCGAGCGAATCGCGCTGTCGGAGCGAGCCTCGACGCCGACGGCGATCTCCGTGCCGGGCGCATGGGTGCTGTGCGGCGCCGGCAGCAACTGGGTGAAGACCGGCACGTCGCGCTCATAACCCGGCGGGAGCGCACCGCGGGCGTAGATGACCCCCGCCTCGAAATCGTACTCCGTGTCCAGCCCGGACACGCCCACCACGACGGCGTCGAGCGCGCCGGCGAAGCTCTCCCAGCCGTCGCCGATGCAGCCGGCCGCAACCCGCAGCGCGCCGTCATCATCCGGGCTGACGATCGCCGCGTTGGGGTACTCCTCCAGGTAGGTCGTCAGCAATTGCGGGTTGGCCTCGGTCATCCCGGCGAAGCCCCGCTTCGACCACCAGAGGCCGCCGAGCGCGTCCCAGTCCTGCCAGTGGCGGTTCACGAGTTCCACGCCCTGCAGGCCGGGCTGGAAGATCAGTTGGTCGTCCGCCTCACCATCGGCGTCCGCGTCGATGTCCAGGATAAGCATCGGCGCGACCGATAGGTCACCGGACATGTCGACGTAGGTGCTGTACTCCAGCTTCGTCAGCGTCGCAAGGGCGACGCCGTCGAACGCGCTCTGGCGTAGCTGCGGGAAGCCGTTTCCGTCGGCTGACACCGCAAAGTGCAGGCTGCCGCTGCCGAGCGGTGGGACATCCGGTCCCGCTGCAAGCCAGGCCTCCCCGATGCCGGGCGAGGCTTCGCAGACGACGGGCGAAAACTCCCAGCCGGCATACTCCTGCGCCGCGGCGGGTGCAGCGAGCACAGCGAGCAGACTGCTCAGGATCAGGAGAGCAGCGGCGGTGCGACCAATGACGGCCACACGGCGGCAGGTGCCTGTCATGAGTTCCCCTTCCGCTTCCCTAGCGCGTCGTGACCGGGAGACATCCCCGTGTACCCGGCCCGGCCGCCAGGCCGGTGATCGGTCCCTCAACAGCTTAACGCATCACGGCGTGAACGGCCGCGCTGTCCGAACAGATCACGGCAGGCACCCTAGTCTAACGGGGATGTGACTGGTGGGGCAAGAGGGAAGCATGGAACGGCCCTCACCCACTGTCCCCGCTCCCAAGGTTGGGAGAGGGGGAACGTCTTGCGTCATGCGTCATGCGTCACACGTCATACGTCACACGTCATACGTCGTGCGTCTCGTTCCCCTCTCCCCTTGTGGGCTCCGTCCGAGAGGGGTTCGGGGGTGAGGGGTCCCCAGCCAGGCACCACGCCCATTGAACACGACAGCGCCCCCCGGTTCCCCGAGGGGCGCTGCCCTGTGTCACCTATCCGTCAGGAGACTGACGGCGTCAATCTCCCGAGGGTTCGGTGACCTGGACGTCGAAGCTAGTCTCAGCCAGCACACGCTCCGGGGTCTCGCTCCGGTCCACCAACCGCAGGGTCACGGTGTAGGTTCCGGCCGGCGTCGTGGCGTGCGACTTTACCGTGAACGTGGTGGTAGCGGTGTAGCCGTCGGGCATCGGGAAACCGCTCGACGGTCCCCAGCGGCCTTCCCACCGGCCGTCATGGCACGCGAACGTGTTGTTGATGCCCTGCGGATCCCCATCGTTGGCCGCAGTGATGTCGAACACCTCGGTCCACGAGTCGTCTTCATTGCACGCCACCGGCGGCTCGACGATGATCCGGAACAGAGCCTGCGAGATCTCGAAGCCGGAGTGGTTCGCGGCAGTGGCCGTGATCGTGAACTCATCACCCTGGACAACGCTGGTGGGGCCACTCGCGCTGACTTCGTGCGCTACCCACGTCTTGGTCGCGGAGCCCGCGGCGCCATCCACCGTGGCGGTGATGGTGTCTTCACCCGCGTTCTCGCCCGTGTAGGTGCACTCGATCTGGCCGGCCGCGTCGGTCAGCCGATCCGCGTCGCTGTAGGTGACCTCGGCACCCTCGTTGGCACCGGCGACCTCGCAGACCACCGTGGCACCCGCGATCGGGTTCTCGGCCGGCGACCCGTCGTGGACCGTGACGGTCACGGTGTGCGCCTCGCCGAGCAGGTTCGTCGCCTCTTCAGGCGTCACGGAGACCACGCGGTAGAGCCCCGTGACCCACTCCTTGGTGCCCGTCTCGGTCTCATCAGCATCGACTACACCATCGCGGTCAAGATCGACCCAGACCTCCAACTGGTCCGTGCCGAGTTCGCCGTCATCGTTGGTGTAGCTGAGCGCCGCCTGGCCGTTGGCACCGGTCGTCCCCGACACCTCCAGGCCCGCGTTCGGGCCGCTCGTCACGCGGAGCAACGCCCGCACGTTCGGCGCCGGATCACCGAACAGGTCCCGCACCGTCACCGTCACGGTGTGCGACACCGGATCGCCGTTCTCGTCGTTGACCGGGTTCGGCGACTCACCCCAGTCCACGTCGAAGTCCACGGCAAACCGCGGCGTCGCCTGCGGCGTGACCGCCAGGTTGAAGACCGCCGAGCCGTCGCCGGCAACCTCGTAGTTGACGTTGTTGGAGACGCCCAGCAGCGCACCGTCACCGACGACACCCACGACCGCCGAGCCCTGGAAGCCAGCCACCATCTCGCTCAGGCTGAGCGTGTAGATCGTCGCCCCGGAGCCAGCCGGCATCGGGAAGGACAGCGGCTTCTCGGCATCGGTGACCTCGCGCGTCGGCGCCACCGGCACACCGGCCGAATCCACGAACTGGACCCAGACCTCAACGCTGTCCTCACCCGGGTTGAACAGGTTGATGCCCGAGGTGTCGCCATACCCGGTCGCCGGGTTCCCCTTCTGCACCAGCGGCAGCCCCAGCAGCGACTCGTACAGCATCCGCCCGTTCACCGGCGTGCCGTCCGAGGCCACCACGCGGCCACCAGCCTGCGCCCGACCGGCCGCGTAGCTCATCGCATGCCACTGGTCCTGCCCACCGACATACTTCACCTCGTCAATCGCCGCCGCCAGCGGATGGTCACCCGCAATCCGGGCCGCCGTGATCTGGTTCGCCCCGAGGCCGAAGCTCCCCGTCGCCGGCGTGTAGACGTACTCCATGGCCCGCGACGGGATGGTGCGGGTCTCCGCCGCCACCACGTTGCCGGCGTAGCTGTAGTAGGTCACCGTCACCCGGTTGGGCTGGCTGGAGAGATTCGCAATGTTGATCCCCGTGTTCCAGCCGTTGTAGTCCCGGAACACCAGCGGCCCAAAGCGCAGGTCGGCCCCATTGTCGTGCCGCGGCTGCGCCACCGTGGTCAGCAGCATCTCGGTCGCCGGCTTGTGGCGGAAGGCCACCGCCACCACCGCGTTGCTAGCATCAATCCACACCGAGCCGACTTCCCCCTCGGGGAAGCCCGCATCCTCGCGCAGGTCGACCCGCACCGACGCACCCGGGCCCAGCGACTCCCCGCTCAGCAGCGCCACGCTCGGCCCGGCGTAGCCCTGCCCACCCGCGGCATAGAAGGTCGCGCTCACCGAGGTGGTCTTGCCCGAGACGTTGGTGACGACGATCGCCGTGTTCCAGCCGTTGTTGGTCTGCACGATCGGCAGCACCCAGCGGGACTGCCCCTCTAGCAGCGCCCCGCCGTTATCGGCCAGCGCCACATCCTGCACCGGCACCGCGCTATAGCCGTCCACCATCGCGGTCTGGGCAGTGGTGCGCACCTCAGTCGTGCCCACCATGTGCTTCTCCACCCCCGCGATGCGCGGCTCCGCGCAGTTGCCGTAGTAGTGAATGGTGTACTCCTGCCCCTCGCCGGGCTCGGCCCCCGCCGGGCTCCAGTCGATGGTCAGGAACCCACCACTGTAGCTCCAGGTGTAGGCACTCGCCGGGTAGGTGAACCCATCCTGGACCACCGTCACCCGCTGCGGCGCGAAGCTCACCGCGATCCCGGTGTCCACCGTGCTCCCGTTGCCACTCCGGGTCGTGGTCGTGGTGCCATGCGCGCAGATCCCGACCTCATACAGGTCCTGCGGATCGGCCGCCGCCCACGTGGCCGTGGCCACCACCCCCGCGCCCGGCGCCGCGATGCCGAGCTGGTCCGCCCTCCAGCTCTGCGACGCCCGCGGGTTGAGCCGGATCGACGTCAGCGTCGCGCCGCCCGCATCCTTCACCGCCACATTGACCGGGAAGACTTCCAGGTTCTGGATCGTGACGGTGCCGGAGATCCCCGCGATCCCGGCGAGGTCGTCCTCGCGGGGCACCTAGGGGAAGAACAACGTCGGCTGGCCCGGATCATCGGGCGCCGCCGACGTCGTGGCCACGACGCCCGCGATGAGACCGACCAGCAGGCCTAACCCCATCACGACGTGCAGCAACGTGCGTCTCAAGGTTCAACTCCTTCCGTCCCCCCTGCGCCATGCGGCGCGAGGAGTGTCCACCCAAGACCTACGCGACGTTGCGTCCGAGCCAATCTACCGGGCAGGGCGCCCGGTCGAAATCCAATGACCCTCCCCCACGTACCGGTCGCGCCGTCAGCGGGAGCTGCGCACAACCGGAATAGTTAATGTCCCACTATCTCTAAGGTGTCCACCCAACTCTCAGCGACGAGTATAGCAAGGAATGACCTAACACGCAATACTGACCTTGTTTGATCGCGCCGAACAAGCAATGGTCCCAGCATCCGCCCATTGCAGGACTCTGTCGCAGGGTATAACGATGACTGCCTCCCTTCGTTGCGCCTGATGACCGACCTTCTTCATTGTTGCCGACTGTGCGGCTCCGCACCTAGCACGATAGTCACAAAAAAAGCCGCGCCCCCGGGTGAACCCGGGGGCGCGGCCAGCCCTGTCTCTCGTTCCTGCCTCGGTTAGTTGCTAATCTGGAGCGGCAAACCCGAACAGCAGGAACCGCAGCATGGTCGTATTGACCATGTTGTAGACAGCCGAACCGTCGCCCGCGACGTCATAGTTGACGTTGTTGGACACGGCCGCGAGGCTGCCGCACGGGAAGACGCCCTCGTACAGGACACCGTAGAGGATCTCATCGAAGCTGGCCTGGCAGACGGCGCCAACCACGGCCGCACCCTGGAAGCCGGTGGGCATCTGGCTGTAGTTCAGCGTGTAGACCGTCGCTCCGGCGTGCGGGCCCAGCGGCAGCTCGATCGGATCCTCGGCGTCGGTCGCCTCCAACGTCGGCGCCACCGGCACCCCGGCCGAGTCGACGAACTGCACGTAAGCCGTCACACCGAACTCGGGATTGGAGTTGAACAGGTTGATGCCCGAGGTATCACCCGAGCCGGTGGTCGGGCTACCCTTCTGCACCAGCGGCAGGCCGAGCGACGTGAGGTAGAAGTACCGGCCGTAGTCGAGTGGGAGCACGTCGTCGATCAGGAAGCCACCCGGCAAGGAGGGCAACGGCGCCGCCGCCGGGTAGGACATGGCGTGGCCCTGGCCCTGCCCGCCGAGGTACTTCACCTCGTCGATCGCCGCCACCAGCGGGTATTCACCATCAACCCGCACCGAGCTGACTTGGTTCTCGCCGATGCCGAAGCTGCCCGTCGCCGGGGTGTAGACGTACTCCATCGCCCGCGCCGGGATGGTCACCGTGTCGGAGGCCACCACGTTGCCGGCGTAGTTGTAGTACGTCACCGTGACCCGGTTGTCGTAGCTCGACAGGTTGGCGATGTTGATCCCCGTGTTCCAGCCGTTGTAGTCCCGGAACACCAGTGGACCGTACTTCACCGTCGGGTTGAGGAGCCCGAGCTCAATCCCCGGACCTATCAACTCCGCCGAGATGTCGGTCCGCGGCTGCGCCACCGTCGTCAGCATCATCTCGGTCGAGGGCTTGTTGCGGAAGGCCGCCGCCACAACCGGACGGCTCGCGTCGACCCAAACCGAGCCGACCACGTCCTCGGGGAAGCCGTAGTCGAGCAGGTCGATCGACACGCTCTCACCCGGCGCGAGGAAGTGACCCGACAGCAGCATCTCGCTCGGGCCCGCGTAGCCCTGACCCTTGGCCGGGTAGAAGGTGGCGCTCACCGTCGTAGGCTCGTCCCAGATGTTGGTGATGACGAACTCAGTGTTCCAGCCGTTGTTGGTCTGGACGATCGGCAGCACCCAGCGGGACTGCAGTTCGAGGAATGAGGGACCCAGCGATGCCCACAGGAGATCGCTCCACGGGACAGCGCTGTAGCCGTCCACAGCCTCGGTCTCGCTGCTCGTGCGGGCACCCACCGTGCCGACGGTGTGCTTTTCCACACCGGCGATCCGCGGCGGCGGGCAGAGCACGAGGTCAACGTAGTACGTCGAGCCCGCGGCCGGCTCCGGTCCCGCCGGGCTCCAGTCGATCGAGATACTCCCCTCATCGATGCTCGTCGCCGCGATCGTGGCGTTGTAGGAACTCGCCGGGAAGACGAATCCATCCTGGGTCACCGCCGTCACCCGCACCAGCGGCGCGATAAGGCCGAGGAGCGTGCCCGAGAACGGCTCAACATCAGTCGAGCCTTGCGGCGCACCGCGCGTAAACGCCACACCGGGGTCGCCGCTGAACTCGCTGTATGAGAGGCAGAGGGGGTCGAACGTCGTGACCAGATCCAGGTTGGACCACTTGCCAACCGCGATCACACCCGAGCCCGGCGCGGCGATGCCAAGCTGGTCCGCCCTCCAGGTCTGCGACGCCCGCGGGTTGAGCGTGATGGTGGCTAGCTCGTTGCCCGCTGCATCATACAGTGTGACATCAACGGGGAAGATCTCCAGGTTCTGCACGGTTACGCTGCCGGTGACCCCGTCAATGCCGGCCAGACTGTCATCATTCGGCACCCATGGGAAGATGACCGAGCCGCCGTTGTCTGGATCGAGCCAGTACAGGAGGCTGTGATCTTCCGGGGCGGCCGACGCCGAGCCCACCACACCGGCCAGCATGCTGACCAGGAGCCCGAGCACGGTCATCAGATGGACGCGTCGTCGTCGTCGCATCCGGCCCTTCCCTTCGTCGCGGTGTGGGTTGGGCCCAGCACCACACATCCACTCCCCAGCCTGGCAACGCGCCAGGCCAGACATGCTACGCTTGCCCCCAACCTCCTCTCGGTAGCAAGTCTCAAGCTACTAGTTAGCTTTGACTCGCTTATATTTCAGTGAACGACCCGTGGGTCATTCCTGATTATACAACGACCGGATGTGTGGAATGGGTGCGCGTTAGAGAATCCTAGCCGTCACCCAATTGATTGGTCGACAACCCTGCCCATGATCGGAGCGAGCGCCGGCGCCCCTGCCCTACGAAACAAACCGCCCCCGGATGGCTCCGGGGGCGGTCCTTGTCTCAGGGGTATGGGGTCTCCGGTTGCGTCCGGGTCAGCGAGACGGCGGGACTACTCGCTGGGATAGTAGTAGTCCCACAGGACCGTATTGGCGAGATTGTAGACGGCCGAGCCGTCTCCATCCACGGCGTAGTTGACGTTGTTGGAGACGCCTACCAGCTCGCCGTCATCACCGACGACGCCCACGATCGCCGCACCCTGGAAGCCGGCCGGCATCTCGCTGTAGTTCAGCGTGTAGACCGTCGCGCCAGCACCCGCCGACAGCGGCAGCACGATCGGAGCCTCGCTGTCGTCCGCCCCGACCGTCGGCGCCACCGGCACGCCCGCCGAGTCGACGAACTGGATGTAGGCATTAACCGAGTACTCCCCGTCGGGGTTGAACAGGTTGATGCCCGAGGTGTCACCGACGCCGGTCGTCGGGTTGCCCTTCTGCACCAGCGGCAGCGCCAACAGATTGTCGTACCAGTAGCGACCGGAGTCGTCAAGCTCCCAGGTTTCCCAACCCCAGAGCGCGGAGCTCGCCGGATAGGACATGGCGTGACCTTCACCCTGGCCGCCCAGGTACTTCACCTCGTCGATCGCCGCCACCAGCGGCTGCGTCCCCTCGATGCGCACCGCGGTGATCTGGTTCGCACCGATCCCGAAGTTGCCGGTCGCCGGCGTGTAGACGTACTCCATCGCCCGCGCCGGGATGGTCACCGAGTCGGTGGCCACCACGTTGCCGGCGTAGTTGTAGTACGTCACCGTGACTTTGTTGGTCTCGCTGGACAGGTTGGCGATGTTGATGCCCGTGTTCCAGCCGTTGTAGTCCCGGAACACCAGCGGCCCGAACTTGACCTCGCTACCCTCCGTGTCGTGCCGCGGCTGGGCATTGGTGGTGAGCATCATCCCGGTCTCGACCTTGTGGCGGAAGGCACCGGCCACCACCGCATGCGTCGCATCGATCCACAGCGAGCCGACCACGCCCTCCTCGAAGCCGTAGTCGAGCAGGTCGATGCGCACCGTCTCACCCGCGGCCAGGGTCTTGCCGGAGAGGAGCATCTCGCCCTCGCCCGCGTAGCCCTGACCACCCGCGGCGTAGAAGGTGGCGCTCACCGAGTTGGTCTTGCCCGAGACATTCGTAATGAAGATCTCGGTGTTCCAGCCGTTGTTGGTCTGGACGATGGGCAGCACCCAGCGGGACTGGCCCTCCAGGACCGCGCCACCGTCACCGGCGAGCGCGACGTCGTCCTGCGGGACGGCGCTGTAGCCGTCGACCGCCTCGGTGGCGCTGCTCGTGCGCACACCAACCGTGCCGACCGTGTGCTTCTCCACACCGGCGATCCGCGGCTCGACGCACTCGTACACGTAGACCGTGTACTCAGCACCCGCAGCGGGCTCGGCGCCCTGCGGGCCCCAGTCGACGTAGAGCGTGTCCTCGATGGCGTTCCACTGGTAGTCCGTACCCTCGGCATAGGCGAACCCGTTCTGGACCACCTTCACCATGTCCGCATAGTTGGCTGCGTGGCTCGACAGGGCATCGCCGGTGTCCTTCGGGCTACCCCGCTCTGCCTCGACTTCGTCCACTAACTCGCAGATCTGAGCCGTCTCCAGCTTCTCCGGATCGAGCGTGCCCCACTGGGCCGTCGCCACGACTCCAGAGCGGGGCTCCGCGATGCCGAGCTGGTCCGCCCTCCAGGTCTGCGACGCCCGCGGGTTCAGCGTGATACTGGTCAGCTCGTTGCCCGCCGCGTCCGTGACGGTCACGTCGACCGGGTAGATCTCGACATTCTAGACCGTGATCGAACCGGTGATCCCCTCGATCCCGGCGATCGTGTCATTGTTCGGCACCCAGGGGAAGAAGATGTGCGGCTCCCCTGGGGACTCCGGTCCTACCGCGCTGGCCGGGGCGATGGCGCCGGCAAAGAGACCACCCATCAGCCCCAGCGCCACCGCCGCGTTCAGCAAGCGCTTCTTCAATTCGTGTGACTCCTTTCATACCGGGAGCGTCCCGGATACACGCCCGGCTCCCCCAACCCACGACCGCTCACCCAGTCACACTGACGCCGGCCCGGAGTGGGCCGGCGGTCCCGGATCGGGAGTGCGCTCGTACGTACAACGTACCAGCCGGGAAACGGTTGCCCACAGGTCTCTCAGATGCATCGGGTATCACTAACGATGCACTCTGGTGTACGCATCCAGGGTATGACCACATGCTGCTGGATGACGCATCGGATACGCTCCGCGGAGGGAACGCATGCGGGCGATCGGCGGCCGTGGGTGGCGGAGCAAGGGCCGTGGCGTCTGGTACGAGGAAGACGAGCCGCCCCCGGGATCCCCCGGGGGCGGTCGCGGTGTGACTCGATCGGTTGTGCCGTACTACCGTTTGGGCAGTCGGCCGGATGGCCGGCCGACTGCCGGATCAGGGAACAGGCGTTCCCCTACTCGTTGACGCTGGCGCCGTTGAAGAGGAAGTCGAAGAAGAACGTCGGCGTCAGGTTGAAGGCGGCCGAGCCATCGCCAGCCACGTCGTAGTTGACGTTGTTCGACACGCCCACCAGGTTCCCGAAGCCGACGACGCCCACGACCGCCGAGCCCTGGAAGCCAGTCGACATCTCGCTGTAGTTCAGCGTGTAGATGGTGGCCCCAGCGTGCGGCGCCAGCGGCATGACGTACGGCTGCTCGGAATCATCCGCCGCGACCGTCGGCGCGACCGGCACGCCGGCGGAGTCGAGGAACTGGACCCACGCCTCAACGCTGCTGTTCGCGTCGCTGTTGAACAGGTTGATGCCCGAGGTGTCGCCGGTGCCGGTCTGGGCGTTGCCCTTCTGGACCAGCGGCAGCCCCAGCTTCGACGGATAGTAGACGCGACCGAGCTGGGTGTCGCGCAGGTCGATCTCGAAGAAGCCCTGCAGCGACCGGCCGGCCGCGTAGGACATCGCATGGCCCTCACCCTGGCCGCCGAGGTACTTCACCTCGTCGATCGCCGCCGCCAGCGGCGCCGTGCCCGAGATGCGGACCGCGGTGATCTGGTTCTCACCGATGCCGAAGTTGCCCGTGGCCGGCGTGTAGACGTACTCCATGGCCCGCGCCGGGATGTTTCGGGTGTCGGACGCCACCACGTTGCCGGCGTAGTTGTAGTACGTCACCGTGACCTGGTTGGTGTTGCTGGAGAGGTTCGCGATGTTGATACCGGTGTTCCAGCCGTTGTAGTCGCGGAAGACCAGCGGGCCGTACGCAACATTCGGGTCGAAGAAGCTCCCGATCGGCGCGTCGGTCCGCGGCTGGGCCACCGTGGTCAGCGTCATCTCGGTCTCGACCTTGTGGCGGAAGGCCACCGCCACCACCGCGCCGGTCGCATCGATCCAGACCGACCCGACCTCACCCTCGGGGAAGCCGGCGTCCTCGGTCAGGTCGACCACGATCGACTCACCCGGACCCAGGGTCTCGCCCGACAGCAGCGCCACGCTCGGCCCGGCGAAGCCCTGACCGTCCGCGGCGTAGAAGGTCGCGTTCACCGAGTTGTTCTCACCCGAGACGTTGGTGATGACGATCGCGGTGTTCCAGCCGTTGTTGGTCTGGACGATCGGCAGGATCCACCGCGACTGGTTGTCGAGGTCGACCTCCGGCCACGAGATGGTGGCGAAGTCAGCCGCGATGGCCAGGTCGCTCAGCGGGATAGCGCTGTAGCCGTCCACGCTCTCGGTGTTGCTGTTGGTCCGCACCCCGGTCGTGCCGACCGTGTGCTTCTCCACACCGGCGATCCGCGGGAACGGGACTTCGTCGCACTCGTAGAGGGTCACCGAATACTCCTTGGACGCCGCGGGCTCGGCACCCGACGGGCTCCAGTCGATGTACAGAGTCCCGTTCTCCCACCGCCAGTTGAAGTCCGTGCCCTCGCGGTAGCCGTCGATCGCGACGGCGGTCGGCTCCGCCGCGACAGTGATCTCGTCGGTCGTGTTCGCCGGGGTGCCGCGGGTGCCCTGGGTCGGGGACTCGTCGCACAGACCGAGGAACTCGATGACGGTACCGATGTCATTCCAGTCAGCGAACGCGATCACGCCCGACCCCGGCTCGTCGATGCCGAGCTGGTCCGCGGTCCAGGTCTGCGAGGCCCGCGGGTTGAGCGTGATCGAGGTCAGCTCGTTGCCGTCCGCGTCGGTGAGCGTGACATCGACCGCGAACGGCTCGAGGTTCTGCACCACGATCGAGCCGTTGATCCCCTCGATGCCCGCGATACTGTCATTGTTCGGTACCCAGGGGAAGAAGATGGCGCCCGCCCCCGGATCATCGGGCGCTGCCCCCGCCGGGGCGATTGCACCGACGAAGAGGCCGGTAATCAGCCCCAACGCCAGCGCGAGGTGGAGAAACGTCTTTCTCACCCCGTTACTCCTTTCGCACCGGTCATCCGACCGGTCGCGCTTCCGAAACCCAATCGGTCACACCCTTCACCATGCGTTCACCCGCGCCGCTGTCGCGCCTGCGCGGATTGCTCGCACCGTCGGATCTCCCCCGTCTGACCACCCCCTTCCACTTCCCCACTCGATCCGTGCCTGTCGATGTGGGATTGCTGACGCCCGGCTCAGCGGGCGGCGCGACGCCGCGATCGCTCTGTGTCCCTCAGTCAATCCCGGCGTCACCCCGCCCGCCGGCGATGCCCGGCGTTCCGTCCCAGTCTACACTTCCCTGGATCGTACCACATCCAGCGAACGGACATACCGACATACCTTTCGCATGGATCGTGCCGGCCTGGCTGGCCGTCCTGTCCCATCGCAGGATTGGTCTGATGATCTTGTCCCTGAAATCGGACAAGCCCTTCACGCTCCACCGACTTGATAACGCGCGACCCGTGAAGTGGTTGCGCGGTGTCGTACTGACAGGATGAGACCATGACGGACGTCGCACCACACGACGCCTCGGCCACGGTCATCAAGTCTTCCGCATGGCGCCGGGTTCGGACTTGGGTTCACCGGGATGATGATCCGTCCGGCAGGAAGGTGATCACGTGGCAAGCGCAGGAACAGGTCGCTCCCTCCTCCCCGTCCCGCCCCTCTGTCATGCTGAACGGCGCCGCCCACGCACCGCCTATCCCCCAGTTCAGCCCCGCCCGTGTGATTATGTCCTCCTGACCGGAGCCGCCTGGGACGGCTGGCGCCGTTCCAGGCTCCGCTCAGGATGACCGGAGCACAGGGTCGCGCTTGTACCGGACGACAGCGGAGCGCGGTCGGCGCCGCTCAGCATGACATGGGCTCGCACGGCTTCCCGGATGCAGAGCCGCCGGGACCGGCGCGAGCCCCGGCCCCGCCTCCACTGAGGATGACAAGGGCACCGATGTCTACCCGGCGACGGACTCGCCTGCCGCTTCCGAGGGAGGGCACAGGTGAAGGAGCGCTCCGTCGCAAGTTGGGTCTAGCGACTCCACGGGGATGACAGGGCTTTGAGCATCTCCCCATCATGCACCCGGCAGGTACGCCATCGCTCACGTTCAATGGAACCGGTCATGACGTCGGGGAGAAACAAACGAACAAAGTCGCCCCCTGGATGCATCCAGGGGGCGACTCCGGTGTGACCTATGGGTTCCTTCCGCGTTGTTGCTGTTCCGGGCAGCGGCCGGCCGGGTGACCGGCCGGCCGCTGCGTCGAGGTTCGGGCGGGACTAGCTCCCCGCCCTGCCCTCATTACGGCGCAGGCTGGACCCAGGTCTTGGTCACCGTCCGGACCTCGCCGGGATCCTGGGTGCCGCTGCCGTTGAGGTCGACCCACACGGTGATGGTATCGACGTTATTGTCAGCAGCCGAGTTCGCGTCGGTGTAGGTGCAGGTCGCCACACCCTCGGTATCGGTCGAGCCGCCCATAGCCCCCACATCGGCGTTCGGGCCCTGGGTGACCTTACACTCGACCGCGATGCCCTCGACCGGCCCGAAGGCGTCCGAGACCGTGACGGTGATCGTGTGCTCGGTGCCGACCGGGTTCTCGGACTCCGAATCGACCGTGAAGCCGAGACCGAAGTTGGCGAAGCTGGTCGGGGCCAGGTTGAAGACCGCCGAGCCGTCGCCAGCGACCTCGTAGTTGACGTTGTTGGACACGCCAACCAGCGCACCGTCACCGACGACACCCACGACCGCCGAGCCCTGGAAGCCAGCCGGCAGCTCGCTGAGGCTCAGCGTGTAGATCGTCGCACCCGCGCCCGCCGGCAACTGGAACGTCAGCGGGTTCTCGCTGTCGTCCGCGCCAACCGTCGGCGCCACCGGCACCCCGGCCGAATCCAGGAACTGGACCGCAGCCGTCACCGCATCGCCGCTCGGGTTGAACAGGTTGATGCCCGAGGTGTCGCCGAAGCCAGAGGTCGGGTTGCCCTTCTGCACCAGCGGCAGACCCAGCAGCGACTCGTACAGCTCGCGACCATTCGCCAACGGAACGGAGTCACCACCGACCAGGGCGCTCCCGGCCGCGTAGGACATGGCATGGCCCTCACCCTGGCCGCCGAGGTACTTCACCTCGTCGATGGCCGCCGCCAGCGGCGCCGTGCCCTCGATGCGAGCCGAGGTGATCTGATTCTCACCGATGCCGAAGTTGCCCGTGGCCGGCGTGTAGACGTACTCCATCGCCCGCGGCGGGATGGTCACCGACTCGGTGGCCACCACGTTGCCCACGTGGTTGTAGTAGGTCACCGTGACCCGGTTGGTATCGCTGGACAGGTTGGCGACGTTGATGCCCGTGTTCCAGCCGTTGTAGTCGCGGAAGACCAGCGGGCCGAAGCGCACGTCGGCACCGTTGTCGTACCGCGGCTGGGCCACGGTAGTCAGCATCATGTTGGTCTCGGCCTTGTTGCGGAAGGCCGCCGCCACGACCGCATGGGTCGCGTCAATCCAGACCGAGCCAACCTCACCCTCGGGGAAGCCCGCGTCCTCGGTCAGGTCGACCACGATCGACTCACCCGGACCCAGGGTCTCGCCCGACAGCAGCGCCACGCTCGGCCCGGCGAAGCCCTGACCGCCCGCGGCGTAGAAGGTCGCGTTCACCGAGTTGTTCGCACCCGAGACGTTGGTGATGACGATCGCGGTGTTCCAGCCGTTGTTCGTCTGGACGATCGGCACCACCCAGCGGGACTGCGCATTGAGGTCAGCACCGCCGCCAGCCGCCAGTTCCAGATCCTGGAACGGAAGCGCGCTGTAGCCGTCCACGATCTCGGTGTTGCTGTTGGTCCGCACCCCGGTCGTGCCGACCGTGTGCTTCTCAACACCGGCGATCCGCGGCTCCGGGACGTCGCCGCAGTAGTACAGGGTCACCGAATACGCGCCCGCCGCGGGCTCGGCACCCGACGGGCTCCAGTCGATGTACAGCGTCCCGTTCTCGTACCGCCAGTTGAAGTCCGCGCCCACGCGGTAGCCGGCGATCGCGACGGTGGTCGGCTCCGCCTCGAGCCCAGTGATCTCGTCGGTCGTGTTCTCCGGCGTGCCGCGGGTGCCGGTCTCTTCGACCGCGTCGCACACGATAACCCCGGCGTCGAAGAGATCCTGGACGTCCGCCCAGTCCGCGGTGGCAATGACGCCCGCGCCCGGCGCATCGATGCCGAGCTGGTCCGCGGTCCAGGTCTGCGAGGCCCGCGGGTTGAGCGTGATCGAGGTCAGCTCGTTGCCGTCCGCGTCGGTGAGCGTGACATCGACCGCGAACCCCTCGAGGTTCTGCACCGTCACCGAGCCGGTGATGCCGTCGATGCCCGCGAGACTATCGTCGTTGGGGACCCAGGGGAAGTAGATCGCCCCCTCCCCGGGTTCTTCCGGCGCTGCTGCCGCCGGAGCGATGGCACCCACGAAGAGGCCGGTGATCAGCCCCAGGGCCATCGCGAGGTGGAGAAACTTCTTTCTCACCTCATGCTCCTTTCGCACCAGTCCTAAGACCAGTGGATTACCCGGAACCCAATCTGTCACACCTACATTCGGGTGTTCGGCCGCGCGGCGCACCCGCTCGCGCAAGCCAGGCAGTAGGCGACTTTCGTCCGTTATCACCCCCTTCTAGATTCCCAATCCCCTTCGGATGTGGGTTGCGTCGCGCCCGCATCCGGCGGGCGGGGCGGCTCCAGCGCTGCCGTGATCTGTTCCACCCTTTCTGGAGCCGCCCCGCCCGGCGACACAACCTCGTCGGTGTCGCAGACTCCGTTTCCCCGGAATCTCGCCCATCGGGCGATCGGACCGGTCCGCCCGGTCAACCTATCCGCTCCAGGTCAACGACGGTGTCGCGCATGACCGTCACCGAGCGGGTCCGGCATCGGTAGAGCCCAGCGGATCGGCAACACCACGCCGGGCTCTCCAGTGATGATAACGCGTGTTTCATATTCGGGTTTCGCCCGAAGCGCATCACCAGGGAATATCTCCTAGTTCCGTTGCCACTGGTACTGCGTGAGCGAGGATTGGTAGATCGCACGCATGCTGAATCTGATGCGCTCATCATCACGTAATCGCGCGATCGTTCGGGGAAGGGAGCGGCCAGATCTGCAGGATCAAACAACGACGAAGGCTACCGTCAGAATAGGAAGAAAGTACTATGGCCCACGTCCGTACGCGGCTTGCCCGACCCCCAGGGAGCAACCGCCGCGCGGCACGAGAACCTGGCCGCCCCACGTTGTCACCCGCTGGCACCGGCCGGGACGGTGTGGCACGGCACAGGGCAGCCCGCCCTACCCACTCCCCACCGGAGACGCGGGGGCGGAGTGCTGCGAGCTGCGCTCGCCTACTCGTCGAACAGGGTGCGTTGCTGGGGGCCGCCGTCGGGCAGCGGCGGGTGGGGGATGCCCAGCATGTCCATCAGCCGGATCGCGTTGCGGGGTCCCTGGTTGGCGTAGTTGGTGTTGAAGAAGACGTGGACCGCCTCGGCGGCGCGGACGGCCGCCTCCAGCTTGTCGCGCCACTCCTCGAGTTCCTCGGTGCTGTATTCCCAGTTGAAGCGGTCGCGGCTGGAGCCGGTGAACTTGTACCAGGTCTCGTAGTTTCGGCCGTGGAAGCGGATAATGGCCAGACGCGGGTTGGTCACGCCGTACACCGGCGGGACGCTTCCGGTGCCCATCTGCGGCTCATCGGCCATGGTGTAGGCGAGGCCCGTCTCCTGGAGCAGGCGCAGCGTGTCCTCGGCATGCTCCGGGTCAAGCCAGTCGCGACGGCGGAACTCGACCGCGATGGTGAAGCCCGGCAGCAGCTCCGGCAGCAGGCGGAGGTACTCGCGGTGCTCCTCGGTGTTGCGGTAGGAGGGCGGGAACTGGAAGGTGAGCGCGCCCAGCTTCCCGGCCTGGGCAAGCGGCTCGATCGCCTCCGCGAAGGCCTCGGCCACGGCGGCGTCGGGCACGGGAGCCTCGCCCCTGGGCGTCTCGGGTGTGCTGGTCAGCTCACGCGGGGGCTTCACGTCGAAGATGAAGCCGGGCGGCGTGCGCTGCACCCAGCCCTCGACCATGCGCCGGTTCGGGATGCGGTAGTAGGTGGTGTTGACCTCCACGATCGGGAAGTAGCGGGCGTAGAAGGGGAGTTGCTCGGCTGGTTTAGTCCCCGGCGGGTAGAAGGGGTCGTGGTCGCTCCAGGCCGAGGTGCCGATGAGTAGCTGGCCCATGTGTACGCTCCTCCCAACCGGTGTCGGTCCCGGCGCGGCATGCCCGGAGCCGGACGATGGGATCTGCGGTGGTCCGGCGCTCGATTATCGCACGGCGCGCGAGCCCGTTGGCAGCATCCGTGCAAGTGCAGACGCAGGGTCCGCGCCCACGCTGACGTGCGCGATGGGCCAGGAACGCCCCGGCGGTGCCCGGCGCGACGTGGTGCACGCCCAATGCCCGCCGAACCGGAAGGAGCCACACCATGGCCATCATCCCGCAGCAAGATCAGGAATACCTAAAGGGGCTCTTCGCCGAGAAGCTGGAGCACCCGGTCATGCTCCGCTTCTACACCCAGCGCCAGTCGGTGCTGAGCGTCCCGGGGCAAGAGTGCGGCACCTGCTCCGACACCCACGCGCTGCTGAACGAGTTGGTCGCGCTCTCCGACAAGCTCACGCTAGAGGTCCACGACTTCGTCGCCGAGCAGGAGCAGGCGAAGGCCGAGGGGATCGAGGAGATCCCGGCGATCGTGCTGGAGGGGCAGAACAAGGGCACGGTGCGCTTCATCGGCGTCCCGGCCGGCTACGAGTTCGCCACGCTGATCGAGGATCTCATCGACGTCTCCCGCGGTACCACGTCGCTCCAACCGTCCAGCCGCGAGGTGCTGGTCACGCTGGAGAAACCGGTCCACATCAAGGTCTTCGTCACCCCTACCTGACCGTACTGCCCGAGTGCCGCCAGGCTGGCGCACATGATGGCGATCGAGAGCGACAAGGTGACGGCGGACGTGATCGAGGTGAGCGAGTACCCCCTCATGGCCCAGCGCTACCAGATCTACGGCGTGCCGAAGACCGTCATCAACGAGTCGATCGAGCTGGAGGGCGCGCGACCGGAGGCGGCGATGGTCGGCGCGGTCGAAGCCGCGTCCCGCACTGCCGCGTCCTGACCGGGCACACCGCCCGGCTCTCGCGCACCATGAGCAGCGACGGCGCTCCTGACCGGGCGCGTCTCTGCTACAGTTAGAAAGTAACCACGCCGTCGTGTGGCCCAGAGTCGGTCCCGGTCCACTCGTTCCACCCCGTGCGTGCCTCGCGACGGCACGGCCGCAGTCATCGTAGGTGAGGAGCACGGCGATTCTATGCGCCCGGTCCGGCGCATCATCACCCCGCTCGAGGAGTTCATCCATTCGGAGGTGTCGGGCGGGATCGTCATGCTGCTCGCGGCCCTCGTCGCGCTCATCTGGGCCAACTCACCCTGGAGCCAGAGCTACACGGACCTCTGGCACACCCCGCTGCGGATCGGAGTCAACGGCACCGCGCTGCCCCTGACCCTCCACCAGTGGATCAACGACGGCCTGATGGCCATCTTCTTCCTCGTCGTCGGCCTGGAGATCAAACGGGAGCTGCTGGTCGGTGAGCTGTCCTCGCCGCGGCAGGCGGCGCTCCCAGTCGCGGCGGCGTGCGGCGGAGCGATCACGCCGGCGCTGATCTACCTCGCGCTCAATGCCGGGACCGATATGGTCCGCGGCTGGGGCGTCCCGATGGCGACGGACATCGCCTTTGCGCTCGGCGTGCTCGCACTGCTCGGGTCGCGGGTGCCGATCGGGTTGAAGGTGTTCCTGACGGCGCTCGCCATCGCCGACGACCTCCTGGCCGTGCTCGTGATCGCGATCTTCTACACCGGCGACCTCAACTGGGGAGCACTGGCGGTCGGTGGCGGGATCCTGCTTCTGCTGCTCGGTGCGAACCTGGCGCGGGTGTCCCAGCCGATCGTCTACGCCGTGCTCGGGGTCGGCCTGTGGCTCGCGTTCTTCCAGTCTGGCATTCACGCGACGGTGGCCGGGGTGCTGCTGGCAATGACCATCCCGGCACGGAACCGAATCGACCCTACGGAGTTCCTCGACCGGGCGGGCGCCGCGCTGGAGGAGTTCCGCGACGCCTGCGAGCCGGGCCGGAGCGTCCTCTCCAACGAGCGGCACCAGCAGGCGCTGCACGCGCTGCGGGCCGCAGTGGAGCAGGTGCAGCCGCCGATGCAGCGGATGGAGCACGCGCTCAATCCCTGGGTCGCCTTCCTCATCGTGCCGCTCTTCGCGCTGGCGAATGCGGGGGTCGCGATCGGGGGTAACCTGCGCGACGACTTCTCGAGCACCGTCACGCTCGGCGTGCTCCTCGGCCTCATCATCGGCAAGCAGATCGGCATCACCGCGACCACCTGGCTGGTGGTGCGCACCGGGCTGAGTAAGCTCCCGGAAGGAGTCACGTGGCGACACCTCCACGGCGCAGCCACGCTGGGAGGGATCGGCTTCACCATGGCGCTGTTCATCGCGGAGCTGGCCTTCGTCGACGAGACCCACCTGACCATGGCCAAGCTGGGGATCTTCGCGGCCTCGCTCGTCTCCGGCATCCTCGGTTGGATCCTGCTGCGCCTCACCCCTGCCCCGCAGACCCGCCAGGCCATCCAGGCGGCTGATTGAGCGTGATCGGGCTCTCAGCGCGCCGGTATCGTGCATAGCTCCCCTCTCCCAACGTTGGGAGAGGGGTCGGGGGTGAGGGCCGCTCCGGCGACACTGCACGGTTGACGGCTCGGCGGGATCGGGTCTACACTGGGCACGCAAGACCTTCGGGGCAGGGTGAGGCGCCTGGCGCCAATTCCCGACCGGCGGTATAGCCCGCGAGCGGCGAGAGCCGCAGGATCCGGTGAAACTCCGGGGCCGACGGTATAGTCCGGATGGGAGAAGGTATGCGACGGCCGGTCCGGCCGTGCGAACCTATCTTGCCACCGCAACCCGAGGGCTTGCCCTCGGGTTTTTCGTGTCAACGACGCGGGGGCGAGCCATAGTGACCACGGACTGCCGGGTCGTGCCGGCAACCGACCTCCACTGGATGCGGCGGGCTCTCGACCTCGCCGCCAGCGTCCGCGGGCGCGTCGCGCCCAACCCCGCCGTTGGAGCTGTCCTGGTCCGCGACGGCCGCCTGGTCGGCGAGGGAGCCACCGAGCCGCCACCCGGCGCCCACGCCGAGATCGTCGCGCTCCGACAGGCGGGCGCCCTCGCTCGCGGCGCCACGCTCTACGTCACTCTCGAACCATGTGCCCACTACGGGCGCACCCCGCCCTGTGTCGATGCCCTGATGACGGCCGGGATCGCCCGCGCCGTCGTGGCGCTGCGCGACCCCTACCCGGCGGTCAACGGGCGAGGCCTCCGCCGCCTGGCCGAGGCCGGGGTGCAGGTCGAACTGGGCTTGGCCGCCGGTGCCGCCGCCGCAATCAACGCCGGGTTCCTCAAGCGGGTGCACTGCGGCCTGCCGGAAGTGACGGCCAAGTTCGCGGTCAGCCTCGACGGCAAGATCGCCACGCGCACCGGCCATGCGCGCTGGATCACCGGCGCCGAGGCGCGGCGTGAGGGCCACCGGCTGCGCGACATGCACGACGCCATCATAGTCGGCGTCGGCACGCTCCTGGCCGACGACCCGCTACTCACCACGCGCCTCCCACCCGAGGACTGCGGTGCCGGCGGGCCGCATCACCCACTCCGCGTCGTGGTCGACAGCCGGGCGCGGACCCCACCGGGTGCCGCCATGCTGCAGCCGCACGTCCCGGGTCGCACGCTGATCGCGACCACCGGTTCCGCCCCACCCGAGCGCGTCGCGGCACTTCACGCGGTTGGCGCCGAGGTGGTGACGCTCCCGGACCAGGGTGGGCGGGTCGACCTGCATGCGCTGCTGCGTTGCCTCGCGGCGCGGGGCGTCAACAGCGTGCTGGTCGAAGGGGGCGGGACGCTGCTCGGCGCGCTCTTCGACGCGGGGCTGATCGACCGCGCGGCCGCGTTCATCGCCCCGATCATGATCGGCGGGCGGGATGCGCCGGGCCCGCTGGGCGGCGAGGGTGTGGCCACGATGGACGCGGCGTGCCGCCTCCGCGAGGTCGAGGTGCGACAGGTCGGGAGCGATCTCATGGTGCAAGGCCGGGTACAGCCGATCCCCGGACGGGAGGAGGTGTGATGTTCAGCGGCATCGTCGAGGAAGTCGGTACCGTCGCCGCGCTCGGCCGGGCCGGTGGCGACGTGGCGCTCACCATCCGCGGCCGCACGGTGCTGGAGGGCACGCGGTTGGGCGACAGCATCGCCGTCAACGGGGTCTGCCTCACCGTCGCTGACCTGGGCGCGGACCACTTCGTCGCCAACCTGCAACCGGTGACGCTCCGGCTGACGAATCTGGGTGATCTCAGCCCGGGTTCCCCGGTGAACCTGGAGCGCTCGGTCACAGTCGGCGGCAGGATCGGCGGCCACTACGTCCAGGGCCACATCGACGGCACCGGCCGAGTCGTCTCGCACACGCCGGACGGCGCAGCGGTCGTGGTCCGCATCGCGACACCGCCGGAGATCCATCGCTACCTGGTGCCGCGCGGCTTCATCGCCGTCGACGGCGCCAGCCTGACGATTGTGGAGGTGCTGCCGGACGGCTTCACCGTCTCGCTGGTGACCCACACCCAGCACCACACCACGCTGGCGCGCAAGCGGCCCGGCGAGCGGGTCAACCTGGAGGTGGACATCATCGCGAAGTACGTGGAGCGGCTCTGCGGTCCGCAGCCCGGCGCGGGAGTCGACCTCGACCTGCTGCGGCGGGCGGGGTTCGCCTAGGGGGAGGAGGCACCGTGCCGCTGGCGACGATCGAGCAGGCCATCGCCGCGCTGCGCGCGGGCCGGTTCGTCATCATCATCGACGGGCCGGACCGGGAGAACGAGGGCGATCTCTGCATCGCCGGGCAGTTCATCACCCCGGAAGCGGTGAACTTCATCGTGCGCGAGGCGCGCGGGCTCCTCTGCGCCGCAATGGCCCCGGAATGGGTCGATCGGCTCCGCCTGCCGCCCATGGTCGACCCGGCGGCCAACTCGGCACCCTTCGGCACCGCCTTCACCGTGTCGGTGGAGGCGCGGGAGGGGGTAACGACGGGCATCTCGGCGCACGACCGGGCCCGGACGATCCGCACCCTGGCCGATCCGGCGTCCACTCCCGCCGACTTCGCCATGCCCGGCCACGTCTTCCCGCTCCGCGCCCGCCCCGGCGGGGTGCTGGAGCGACCGGGGCAGACCGAGGCGGCGGTCGACCTGGCGCGACTGGCCGGGCTGCACCCGGTCGTGGCCATCTGCGAGATCATGGCGGACGACGGGACCATGGCCCGCCTCCCCGTGCTGGAGCGCTTCGCCGCGCGCCACGACATCCCGATCATCAGCGTCGCCGACCTCGCCGCCCTGCGCCGGGCACAGGCAGACCGTCACCCAGCCGGCTTGGCAGACCCCAGCCCCGCGGGGACCGTCGCCCGCGAGGGCTCGACGTACGGGCGACGCTAGCGGCGGCGCAGCGACCACACAACCGCCGGGGGCACCAGGACACCCCGGCACGCAGCAGGCGTAAGGAGAGAGACGATGCGGACGATTGAGGGCATGTTAACCGGGCGCGGGCTGCGCATCGGTATCGTGGTGGCGCGCTTCAACGAGTTCGTCACTTCCAAGCTCATGGAGGGCGCGCTGGACGCGCTGGTGCGGCACGAGGTCGATCCCGACGCCATCGACGTGCTGTGGGTGCCGGGCTCGTTCGAGATCCCGCTCGCGGCGAAGCGCATGGCCGACTCCGGGCGCTACGACGCGGTCGTATGCCTCGGCGCCGTGATCCGGGGCGCGACGCCGCACTTCGACTACGTCGCTGCCGAGGTCGCCAAGGGCGTGGCGAACGTCTCGCTCGCCACCGGCGTCCCGGTCATCTTCGGCGTGCTCACCACCGACACCATCGAGCAGGCGATCGAGCGCGCCGGCACCAAGGCCGGCAACAAGGGCTTCGACGCCGCCGTCACCGCAATCGAGATGGCGAACGCCCTGCGGCAACTGGACACCGTCGCGGGGAGGGACTGACCACGAGGGCGACATCAGCGGAGCCGGGCAGTCGGCCCGGCTCCGCATCCTGCGTCCTGCCCCGAAAACCACGCAGGCTCCGCCGATCGCCACTCTCTCACGACATGACCACGCGCAAGACTTGACATTTCGCCAGTCTGTGATACGATCATAGTACCTTAGTACTAGCCATGTTGTGCCGTTGGACCGCCCGACGTATGGGGCGAGTTCGGCGCGCCTGTATGGAGGGAGGTCGGGGGGCGAGACGCCTCGCGCCCCGGCGAGAGGTTCCTGCATGCCCGGCGCGAGGCACGGGATACGGGGAGGAGTGCCGGTCGGCGACCGGCAGGAAGGAAGCATGCCATTGCACACCAGACTGCTTCGCCTCGCGGTGGCGCTGGGACTCGTCGCCGCCCTCTTCGCTGCTGCCATCAGCCCGACCGTCGCGGCTTCCGAGGACGCGGTGGTGGGCCGCATCTACTTCCCCTGGGTGCCGCACAACAACACGATCGCCGGGGTGGCTGGCGTGACCGGCGCGATCGTCGTGCAGAACGTCGAGCCCGTCGCCGTCGATGTGGTGGTGAAGACTACGACTGGGGAGAAGCTTGCCGCGCTGACGCTCAAGCCGCGCGCATCACAGGTGTGGACCGCCGCGCAGCTCAAGATTCCCCGGGAGTACCCGGAAGAAGGCGTGTCGGGCGGCGCCGGGATCATCGTCGAGGCACGCTGGAACGACCCCGAGGAGATCTACCAGATCGACCATAGCATCTGCGTGCGGCGAGATTGGTCTGTGGTGAGGGTATCGTCGCGCAACTACGACATCATCCAGGACTTCCAGTCTCCCATCGTGATTGCCAAGGTTGCGCACGGGGGTTTCGTCTTCCCGGCTGGGAGCTACAGCACCTGGTGGGACAGCAACGGCACGCTCGTCATTGACTGGAGTCCGAGTGGTCCGGAACCGGCAGCGAACACCGCGTATCAGGTGACGGCGTATGAACGGTGTCGGCCCCCACGGATCGCAGGGATCGAGAAGCACGCGGTCGGCACCCTGTTCGGCCCTCAGACGACAAGCACCACCGACATGGTGGACGGCTACAGCGCTGTGCCACAGAGCGACCTGGAGCTCGCCGCAGAAGGCGGGGAGACACTGGAAGGGCAGGTCCGCTGGGTTGTGCCGATCGTGCAGACCAGCAGCGGCTGGAACACCGAGATCTTCATCACCAATGTCTCGCAGAACGACGCTACCGTGAACGCGACGTTCTATCCGGCGGCTGGGCAGGGCGTGGCCGGGCGAGGCACCCTCATCCTCGGCAACTACTGGCTGCCCGCGGGGGAGAGCGTCTCGGTTGACCTCCTGGCCGACACCCCGTTGCCGGAGGGCCGCGTCGGCTCGCTCTGGGTGGACGCGAATGAGGACGTGGTCGTCGCCGCGTTCCGGATGAAGCCGGAAACGGGCATGATGCTGACGACCGTCGCCCAGCCCCGCCACGATGAGCCCACGAACGGGGACGCCTGTGATCAGTGCGTTGCGTACGGCCCGCTGGTGTTCCGGGACTACAACGGCTGGAACACGGGGATCAACATCGCGAATCTGTCCAGCTTCTATAACCGGGTCACGGTGACGTACTACAACTACGACGGCAACGTGGTGGCGACGGAGTCTCGTACCATCCCGCCGCGCGCGATGGAGTACGTCTACACGCCCGCCACGGGCAACGTCGGCCTCGGCGACAACCAGGTCACAGCCGTGCAGATCGCGGGTGACTACCCACTGGCGGCGGCGATCGACGAGGTGAAGTACCTCGGCGGGCACGGCCAGGGTCACGCCATGTCGTATGCGGCCTCGGGCGGTTTGCCGGGCGTCGTATCGAACGGGCGCATCCCCGTGCTCGATACGGGCCGCTGGTTCTACGCGCGATTGCTGGCACTGCCGCTGGTGCAGAAGGGGATCACCGACACCGGCACCGGCGACACCTCGGGTATCAACCTGTTCAACCCCGACCCGGATGACAACGTGGTGGCCTGGGTTCAGTTCGTCGACTCCGCCGGGGTGCCGGTCGCGCCGACCGTAACCGGGACCGACGGCGAAGCGCCGATCGAGCTGCCGCTCGGTCCGCATGCCGGGGCCACCCTCTATACCCTCAGATACAGCGAGATGCTCGATGGGTTCATCGGCTCCGCGGTGATCGGCGTGGTGGGGAACGGCGCGCTGGTCGGCGTGTCGAACAACGTCAACTACGCCGTGGCGGGCGACGGCTCGGCTGCCTTCAACCTCGTCCGAGCCGATACCGTGTACGACCCGCGCCCGCCCCGATGAGTCCACGGCAGGCCTCGGCGCCCGCCGGGGCCTGCCTACCCGCCACACCGAGACCTAAGAGGTGGCGCGCAGTGGCCAGAAGCGCTCGGCCGGGCGGCCGGCGCCGGCCGCGCGGGCGTAGCGGCGGGTGGACTCCGCCGGATCGCCCTGGTGGCGGAAGATGACCGGGAGCTGGGTGCGGTAGCAGAGGATGGCGCGCACCCGCGCCTCCAACTGGGCCGGGGTGAGGAACCGCGTCTCGGCCGGACCGGCGGCGACCTCCGCGGCCCGGGCCTGGAGCGCGGGCGCTCCGGCCGGGTCCCCGGCGTAGGGGAAATCCTCGTACGCCAATACTCGGCGGCCCATCCCGGCCAGCCGCTGCCCCGCGAGCGTGGCGATCTGGTGGTCCACATGGTTGCCCACGCCGAGCGGCACGTAGACCGTCGCGCTCGGTGCGGCCAGCGCGGCGACGGCCGCGGTGAGGTCGTCGACCAGCGGGCGGTCGTCCGGGTGGAGGGGGCCGAAGAGGTCGTCATCCGAGGTGTAGCGTGTGCCGCGGTAGATGGCGTCGGGGAAGTCGAGCCACAGCGCTTCGGCTCCCAGCGCCGCGGCGGCGCACGCCTCCTCCGCGCGGCGGATGCGCACGGCGTCGTCCGGTCCGACCCCCCAACGCTCGTGCTGGAACCGCGCGAAGTCGCTGAGCGGCCCCTCCGGCACGCCGCCGAAGCAGGTCACGATCAGCGGGCGCACGCCGCACTCGGCGAGGGCGGCCACGGTCCCGCCACAGGAGAGCGCCACGTCGTCGTAGTGCGGGGCGAGGAAGACGGGGCGCGGCTCAGGCGGAGTGGTAGCGGACACGCTCGTCCCCCACTCGCCGCGTCACGCGCTGGTGGTCGAGGTATTCCAGCACGGCCTGGGCGTACTTGCGACTCGACCCGAAGTGGTCGCGGAACTGGGCCAGCGTGATCCGCCCCTCCCGGTCGATGATCTCGAGGACCTGCCGCTGGATCTCCTCGAACGTCTCGCGGGCGAAGATGATCCCCTCGTCGACCCGCACCACCTCGCCGGTCTCGGCCAGCGCGATGGCGACTTCCGGGTCGATCCCGAACTCGGCCGGACCGGGCGGCGTGTAGGGCGCCGCCCGCAGTGCCGCCAGGTAGCGGTCGATCTTCTCCCGTTGCTCCGGGGTGAAGGTGATCTCATGGCCGGGCAGGCGCAGTGTCTCGCCGTCGTCCACCAGCGCGCCCGTGGACGCCCCGTGGGCGACGATCTCCTCGAAGACACGAGCGGGCAGGCCGGTGCGGCTGCGGACCTCCTCCTTGGCCATGCCGCGGCGGAGCGGCTGGCGCCGGTGGTAGGTCTCGAGCAGGGCCTGGATGTCGCCGGTGATGCGTGCCAGCGTGTCGGCCCGGATCAGGTAGCCCGCCGGGCCGCCGCGACCGAGCGCCACCACCTGGCCCTCCGTGACCAGCCGGTCGATCGCCGCCTGCACCTCGGACTCCGGCAGCGTCACACTCCGCACGAGCGCGCGGCGCTCAAGCGGCCCGGCGGCGAGCGCCTGGACCACGATCTCCTCCGGCGTGCCGGAGGCCAGCACCTCGAGCGCCTGGATGACCTCGGGCCGGAAGCGGCGGTGGCGACGCGGGTGCGCATCGACGACCACCCCGCCTCCGATCGTCAGGCTGGGCGAGGGCCGCCGCACGATGAAGCGGTCCCCTCTGACGGCCACCAGGGGCGCCGGGAAGCGGAACTGCACCCAGCCCTCCTGCCCCGGCTCGATCCGCTCGGCGTCGAGCAAGGTCACCCGCGCCAGGCACTCGGCCGAGCCGAGGAAGAAGTCCACCTCATCGTTCTGCTCCAGGACGAGCGGGGAGTCGGGCACGAGTCGCAGCCGGGCGTCCAGCAGGCGGGTCGGCGTGAGCCAGCCGGGGACCGTCAGCACATCGCCCCGCGCGATCTCTTCGACCGCGACCCCCGCCAGGTTCACGGCGGTGCGAGATCCCGGCTGGGCGCGCTCCACCTTCGACCGGTGGCTCTGCAGCCCGCGAACGCGCCCACGCCGCCCGGCCGGCAGGATCTCGACCTCTTGACCGATCTCCAGCGGCCCGCCCAGCAGCGTCCCCGTCACCACCGTCCCGAAGCCCGCCACGGTGAAGACCCGGTCGATTGGCAGCCGCGGCCGGCCGGTCTCGTTGTGCGGCGGGACGGCATCCAGCAGTGCATCGATCCCGGCGCGGAGGTCGTCCAGCCCCACCCCGGTCACCGCCGACACCGGCACCACGGGCGCACCGTCCATGACGGTACCGCGCACCGCCTCACGGATCTCCTCGACCACCAGATCCCGCCACTCGGCGTCGACCAGATCGGTCTTGGTCAGGACGATCAGCCCCCGCTCGATCTGGAGGAGGTCCAGGATCGCCAGGTGCTCGGCTGTCTGCGGCATCGGCCCCTCGTCGGCAGCGACCACCAGCAGCGCCGCGTCGATCCCGCCGACGCCCGCGAGCATGTTCTTGATGAAGCGCTCATGGCCCGGCACGTCGATGATGCTGATCTGCCGCCCGCTGGGTAGCGTCATCCAGGCGAAGCCCAGGTCGATCGTCATCTCCCGTTCCTTCTCCTCGCGGAGCCGGTCCGGATCGATGCCGGTCAGGGCTTTCACCAGCGTGGACTTACCATGGTCGACGTGGCCGGCCGTGCCGATCACGTAGGTCAGGGACTGCATGCTCATGGGGACCTCATGGGTCAGGTGCCGACGCGCTCCAGTGACCAACGCACCCGCGATTATACCCCTCCGCGCGTTCCTGCTTCGGATTCCAGAATCCCCGCCTCCCTGCGGGACTCTGCACGTCACCCCCCTCTCTCAACGTTGGGAGCGGGGGCGGGGGTGAGGGCCGTTCCGCCGGGAGAATGCGCTCACCGTCTGCGCGTCGTGCTCTGCCGGGTGCGGGACCGGGCGCGGAGGTCGGCGGCAGTGAGGCGGCGAGGGAGGTGGCCGTTGGCCCCGTCGCGTGTCGGGTGTGGGGACTCGGCGGGGCGGTAGCGCCAGTTCCACACCAGCGACGCCAGGGTCAGGACCACCATCACAGCAAAGGTGCCGTAGATCCAGGGGTAGGCCCAGGACTGCCACGGCTGCCGGACGACGACGAAGCCGGCCAGCGCCACTGAGCCGTCCCCGCCCGCCAGGGAACGGACCTCGGCCACGTGCGGGCCGTCGTCGAGCCCGTCCGCAACGGTGACCCGGCCGTCCTCGTCCGGTACCGCGATCGCCGCTCCGGTCTCTTCGGCCGGCAGCCCCGGCGCCGGTTTCCCGTCGATGGTCACCATCAGTCCCTGACCGCTCCCGTCGAGCAGCAGATCGAGCCGGGGTCCGCTGAAGGGGATGCGTAGGGTCGCCCCGGCCGCCGCAGGCACCAGGGTTTGGCTCGCTCCCTCCCCGGTGAGCATCCAGCCGCCGTCCTGCTGAATCAGCCGGGTACTGGCCGGGTAGGCGCCGGTGTAGGCGCGGTCGAGCCGCGCACGGGATCCTGCCAGCGTGGTGTAGGCCGGGGTCGGTGAGAAGTCGTAGTTGACGATCGCGAATCCCCGAGTCGGGTTGCGGCCCGCATCCGGCGTGGCGGTGGGCGACGTCGGGAAGCGGAACAGCCAGACGCACATCGCGCCGAGCCAGGGCCACTCGCGCTGCGCCCGCAGGTAGCCCTGGAGCAGGTAGCGCGCCTGCGTCTCGGCACTCACCGGCCTGCCCCAGACCGAGGCATCGCCGGTCCAGTCGTCCGGCAGCGACACCCACCCGTACTCAGCCGCCCAGATCGGCTTGTCGGCGTCGCCGTTGCGCACCATCACCTCCCGCATCTGAATCACGCGGGAGAAGTTGTTGCGCTCGAACTCGACCCGGCGGTCGTAGGGGCTGTAGCCGTAGCCGTAAACCATCGCCGTCGCGATATCGAAGTAGTCCTTCGCCCCGGCGTCGTACATCCCCTGCAGGAAGAGGAACTCGTTCAGGTTCTCGGGCCCGCGCTGGTCGGTCGGGGCCAGGCCCGCCAGGAGGACGACCACCTCCGGGTTGGCCTCCTTAGCCGCGGTGTAGGCCGCCTTGAGCAGTTCGGTGAAGCGCGCCGGATTGATCGGCTGTCCGCCCCACTCCCCGTAGAGGTTCGGCTCGTTCCAGATCTGGATGTAGCGCACCTTGCCCCGGTAGCGGGTCACGACGGCGCGGACGAAGTCGGCGTAGTCGGCGTCGTTGTTCGGCGGGCCGTCGGGCACCTGATCCACCCCCGGCTGCCCCTCACGCGCCCAGCGAGGCGGCTTGTCGAGCCGAGCGATGATCTCCAGCCCCCGCTCGTGGGCCAGGTTCACGATGCGGTCGTACTTCTCCCAGGTGTCCTGCCCGGTGTGCGGGTCGACGTAGACCCCCTTGGCCGGCTCGATCTCGTACCACGCGAACATCTGCCGCACGAAGGTGAACCCGCCCGCGGCGATCATGTCGAGCGTGCGCTCGACCTTCTCCGGGTCGGCCTCCTCGTTCAGCAGCGTGTTGACGCCCAGGGGATTGACATCTGTGTGCGGGATCGGCTGAAGATCCTCACTTGCCTCGACGCCCCGCGTGAAGTACGGCTGGCTCAGCGCGGCGACGCCCAGGCTCCCGATCAGCCCGAGCAGGACGAGCACGTGGAACGCCACCCGCACGTCCCAGCGACGGATCAGTCGATGAAACCGATGTCCACCGCCGCTCACCGCGTTCGTCCTACCTCCTGGCCCCCTCGCCCCATGGGCGCATATCGGCGCACCTTCGCTTGCCACGCCCCAGAGATGGTACACCAGCCCTTTTCAGAGCGGGCGGACACTGGCGTCCGTTCGGGGATCTCAGGTCACCCAGCACCGCCTTGTGCGTGGCACCACCTCCCTTGATGCTGAACGTTTCGTGGGAAGCGGTTGTGACAAAGAGAGGAGATCACTCCCCAGCCGGCCAGCCGAGGATGAAGCGGCCGACGGTGATGGAGCGCGCGGCGGGCGGCGGGTCGACCTCCGCGGTCGTGTCGATGACCCAGAGGCGAGCGCCGTGCGTCGCGAGCATGTCGCTCAGCAGCGCCGGCTGGTCCGTGATCACGACCGTCTCGGGCTGCCCGGTCAGGATGCGCAGCGCATAGCCGGCGTTGAAGGCATCGGCCGGTGGATGGGGTAGGACGACCGGGACGAAGGGGCGGCCGAGCGGGTCCGGCTCGCGCAACGCCGTGCTCAGGACCGGGGCGAGATCCCGGGTGTCCGGATCCGGGTAGTCGCGCGGCGGCGCCGCGAGCCGCCGGCCGAAACTGGCCAGCAAGAGGACGACGCCGAGGACGGCGACGACACGCGCCGCGCGCTGAACGTACCGGGCCGTCGCTCCCGACCCGGTTGGTCGAAGGTCCCAGAGGTCGAGGGCGGCGGCCGCCAGCGCGGGGAGGAGCAGGACGACGTTCGAGAGGAGGTAGCGCTCCGCGCCCGGGCCGAGATTCGCGAAGGTCGCCGTGACGAGGATCAGCAGCAGCGCCTGCCCGCCGACAAACACCGCGTACTCACCCCAGCGCCGGGGGTGACGCACGAGGAGCCAGAGCGCCGCGCCGGTCGAGACGACCACCACGACCCGCACGATGTGGAGCAGCGCCCGGGGATAGGCGAGGAGGCGCTGCACGAGGGATGCGCTCACGTTCGCCGGGTCGAGCTCGGTCTTGATCGCGGCCGTCTCCCGCGCGAACGCGAGGGGATCGCCGAACACGGCGTAGTTCTGCTGTAGCCACACGCCGATGAAGAGGAACGGGAGCAGCGCGCCCAGGACGACGCCGGCATGCCTGCGGCCACGCAGCCAGCCGCCGCCGAGCACCAGCACGGCCCAGACCGCGGCGTAGAACCACCCCTCGTAGCGGATGGCGGTGGCTGCCATGAGCGACAGGGCACCTAGGACGAGCGGGCGGCGCGAGCCGGTGACCCACCAGCGGACCAGGCCGAGCGCGGCGCCGCTCATGAACGCGTGGAATACCGGCTCGGCCATGCCGCTCACCGAGAACCAGACCTCGTAGGGGAAGGCCGCGACGATGAGCGCGGTCAGCGCTCCGGCCCGCCGCCCGGCGAGGGTGGCGCCGACGAGCGCCAGGTTGGTGATCGTGGCCAGCCCGGCGAGTGTGGCCAGCAGTTTCGGCGCGAGGTAGAGGTTGTCCCAGAGGGCCAGCGTGCCACCCAGCAGCCAGAAGTGGAGCGGGAGCCAGACGCTGACCTCCCACCGCGGATCCTGGAGCCATTCGTAGCCGTGGATGACGCGGGTGAAGCCGTCGGCGTTGTATTCGACGAAGCCGAGCCGCAGCGACAGCCAGGCCAGCACCAGTCGGACACCCCAGGCCGCTGCGATGGCAACCCACAGGGAACGGCCGCTCGCCGAGGGGCACTGCAACGTCGTGGGACTGGTTGACGGAGCCTCGCGCCGCTGCGGTGGCACTGGTGTCGTGAGGCGATCCATGTCCAGGCCCTACCACCCTACGACGCGGGAAAGGCGCCCGCCGCAGCGGCCCGGTCGTCGCTTGGAGTCGCTTGCACGGCATCGGGGGGCTGTCCCCCGCGTGGATGATCCGCGATGTCCCTCTCGCTCAAGTAGGAAACGTATATAAAGGATGGGACCACGACTTACTCTCCCACACGGAAGACATAGTACACCGGCGTCCCATCCCGCTCGGTAAACGTCTGCTCCAGCCGCAGGGTGCGGCCGCTGGAGGAGACGAGTAGCTCCAGCGGCGCGGGCTCGTGGGGGGAATTCCCTTCCTCCTCGAGGACCAGGAGGACGGGGTCGGACGCAGCCAGCACCGCCTGCACCGCTGCCGCCAGGTCCGCCCCTGTCTCGGGAATCTCCCGCGGCTCGACGCGCCCCTGGGTCAGGATCATGATGGTCCAGGTGAAGCCAGAATCGAGCGCGTAGGGCTGGGTGATCCTGCGCTCGTCCAGATAGGCGGCCAGGTCGTAGATAGCGCTGGAGAACTCGCCGTGGCCGCCGCTCCGCGCCAGCGCCCGGTGGTATCGCACGTCCACCCACAGGTCGCGCGCCATGAGCGGCACGAAGAGCAACGCCACGACGACCGCCACGGTCGACGCCGGGCGCACGCGCGAGCGCAGCTTGCGCGCGAGCCAGCGGGAACCGAAGACCGCGAAGCCGGCGATGAGCACCTGCGGGATCGGCAGCAGGATGAGCAGGCGGGTCGACTCCGGGATCGAGGTGGTGAAGCAGCTCAGGAGCAACACGGCGAAGGCGAAGCCGAGGAGGAACACAGTCGAGCGCCGGCAGCGCCGCAGCTCCGGCACGCGGTGGACCAGGACAAGCAGCCCGAGCGCGCTGACGAACGCCACCCACGGGTAAAGCGGGTTCGTGAAGATCCCGCCGTAGAACCAGAATGAGCCGCCGTCAAGGAGCGTCCGCAGCCCGTCGGCCGCCGTCTTCAAGTTGCCCCAGAAGGTGGAGTTGTCGACGGCCTGGCCGGCTGGCGAGTTGGCCCGCAGCCCGAGCGAGCTCCCGCGGGTAACCAGGTTGTAGTAGAGCACGGGGAAGGCGCCGATGACGGCACCGGCCAGCGGGGCAAGCGCCTCGCGTTTGCTCCGGAACGGCAGGTCACGCTTCAGGCGGTCGATGGCCAGTTCCACCGTGTCGCGTACCGAGTAGGCGGCGTGGCGGTCCTCGCTGAGCCAGTCGGCCAGCAAGAGGATGGCGTAGGCGACTGGCACGGCGAGGAGGAACCAGCCAAAGAGGAGCCGGGTGGCAAGGCCGATGCCGGCCAGCAGCCCGGCCAGGGCGAGCCAGCGCGGGCCGCCCTGCGTCTCGCGCCCACGCCAGGCCAGGTAGGCCAGCATGATGCCGAGCATCACCGCGACGAGGTGGGCGACGACGGAGATCCCGACCCGCGTCCAGAAGATATAGGAAGGGAAGATCGACAGCAGCAGCGCCGCGCCCACCCCGACCCAACGGTCGTAAATCCGCCGCCCGATGAGATAGGTGAGGAGCACGGCGAGCATCCCGACCGCGATCGGCCAGAGGCGGATCGCGAGTACATCGCCGTCGAGTAGCCAGAGGAGGGGTAATACGGCGTAGGTCGTGACGACGCCCCAGGTGTCACCGAGCATCACCGGGAAGGAGCGCCCGAAGAGGTGGATACCGACGCCCCGCGTCAGGGTGACCGGATCCCCTCGAAGGATCTGCATGGCGGGGACGACGTCAAAGGCCTCGTCGTAGTGGAGGCCCGGCAGGCGATACTGGTACAGGCAGAGGACACCGAAGAGGACGACCGCCAGCGCAACCGCGCCGCGAGCCACCCAGCGCCCCAGGCTCCCATCTCCGACCGGCGTTTCGAGAGCCAGTTCCGCCCCCACCCTGCTCGGCCGCTCTGTGAGCATGCGCCGCAGCCCTCCCGACGGATCGACAGGCGTTGAGGCCTGCCCGCCCTCATCCTACCCAGGCCGCGCCGCTCCGTCCAACGGACGTCGCGGCGGGGACTTGCGTCCGACGCGGCAAATGGGTATACAATCGGCCGGGAGCCGGCGGCGGGGAAGCGCCCCGCGTCGCGGCGGTCACGACGATAGGGAAGGAGAAGCGGTGCAGGCGCAACAGGCCCGTTCGTCGGCAGGGCTCAGTCTCCTCCAGTCCCTCAACATCGCCCTGGGTATCTGGGTTCTGGGTTCCACCTACTGGTTGGGTTTGCACGTGTACAGGGGCGCGCGGATCGCCAACGGAATGGGAGCCGCGCTGATCATCGGCTTCGCCATCACCCAGCTCGCCCTCCCGCGGTGGCGCGTGTGGTCGTGGGTCGGCGTGCTGATCGGCGTCTTCGTGGCTGCGGCGCCCTTCCTCTTCGACTTCAGCGTCGTGACGGCCGGGACGATCAGCAACGTGGTCTGCGGCATCCTGATGGCGCTGATCGCGGCCACCGGCCTGCTCCGGCGCTAGCGCATTCGTCATCCCACAACCGGCCCCGCCTCAGCGGCGGGGCCGGATTCGTATCTCTCCCCATCCACCAAGCACGCTGTTGCGCTCATGTTGCGTTCTCCGCACGTGCGCGGCGCGTCCGCTATTGACGTCCGTGTAGAGTTGGGCCATATCGTGTCGTAGGGCCGATTGCCGGCCGAGAGCGCGACTCCGGCAGCGGCTCACAGAAGCCCGTTTGGGGGTGCATCATGGCCCGAGAGTTCACCGGACGCGCGCTCATCGGCCTGCTGCTCGTCCTGCTTGGGGCGCTCTTGCTGCTTCAGGCGCTGGGCGGACCCGACATCGGCCGGATCATCAGTGACTGGTGGCCAGTGGCGATCATCGCCGTCGGCCTGGCGCAACTCGCCGCCAGCCGGCACACGCGGGTCGTCCCGGCCATCCTCATCGCGATCGGGCTGGTGCTCCTGGCGAGCACGACCGGGCTCATCCCCGGCTCGATCTGGAGCCTGTTCTGGCCGCTCGTGCTGATCGCGATCGGCCTGTTCGTGATCCTGCGCCACGGCCCGCGCCGGGTGAGCCTCGACCCGGCCGACTCGGTCGGCAGCTTTGTGATCTTCGGCGGCAACGACATCGTGAACCGCTCCGAGGACTTCCAGGGCGGTTGGGCGGCCGCGCTCTTCGGCGGGATCACGCTCGATCTACGGCAGGCGGAACTCCTGCCGGCGGGCGCCACCATCGACGCATACACCGCCTTCGGCGGGATCGATATCCTCGTCCCGCGCGGCTGGAACATCGCGATCACCGGGCTCCCGATCTTCGGAGGCTACGAGGACAAGACCCACCAGGACGAGCCACTGCCGCCGGATGCACCGACGCTCACTGTCAACGCGGTCTGCCTGTTCGGCGGAGTGACGGTCAAACACGAGAGGTAGGCGCGCCACCAGGGGCGCCGCAGAAGGGAGGTGCGACGCATGGGCCTGAGCCAGCACGGCCCGCCGGCCATCGAATTCGCTGGGCTGACCAAGCGATTCGACACGTTTGTCGCGGTCGATCGGCTCACGTTCTCGGTCCCGGCAGGCTCCGTCTTCGGCTTCCTCGGCCCGAACGGGGCCGGGAAGACGACCACCATCGGCATGTTGCTGGGCCTGATCGAGCCGGACGAGGGGACCGCCGCCATCTTCGGCCACGACGTCCGCACCGACCTGCCGGCCGCGCTCGCCCGCACCGGCGCGCTGGTCGAGCGCCCCAGCTTCTACCCCTACCTCAGCGGGCGGACCAATCTGCGCCTCATGGCGCGCATCGCCGGGATCGACGATCCGAAACGGATCGACGCCGCGCTGGAAATGGTGGACCTCACGGCCCGCGCCAACGCCAACTTCGGTGGCTACTCTCAGGGGATGAAGCAGCGCCTGGGTATCGCCGCCGCGCTCCTGCTGGAGCCCGACCTGCTCATCCTCGACGAGCCGACGAACGGGCTCGATCCCGCGGGGCAGCACGAGATCCGGAGCCTGATCCGCGATCTCGCCAGCGCCGGGCGGACCATCTTCCTCTCCAGCCACCTCCTCCACGAGGTGCAGGAGATCTGCACCCACGTCGCGATCATTCACCGCGGCACGTTGATCGCCTGCGGCCCTCTGTCCGAGATCCTCGCCGGCGGCGAGCGGCTGGCAATCCGCGTGGACCGGCTGGAGGCCGCTGCCGAGCTGCTGCGCCGGCTCCCGGTGGTCCGGGGGGTCGAGGAAGAGGACGGGCACCTGCTGGTCGACGCGCCGGTGGACGAAGCGGCCGCGCTCAACCGGGCGCTCGTCGAGGCAGGCTTCGCCGTCAGCGCCCTGGGCGTCCGCGAAAGCCGCTTGGAGGACCGCTTCCTCGCGCTGACCGAGGCGCGCCGGGGGGAGGGATGAGATGGCATCGATCGGAACCCTATTCGGCGTCGAGCTCGCCAAAATCGTGCGCCGGCCGATGACCTGGATCCTCATCGTGATCCTGCTCGGATTCACGGTGCTGGTCTACTCCTCCCTGATCCTGGCGCTGGTGAGCGGGTTCGAGGGGAACGTGACCGTCGAGGGAGCCGAAGGGCAGAGCTTCAAGGACATGATCCTCCTGCCGGACGGCTTCTCGCTGGGCATCGGGCTGGCGCAGGGCGTCGGTAGCGTGCTCCTGGCGATCCTGGCCGCCGGCACGTTCGGCAGCGAGTACTCCTGGGGCACGCTGCGCACGATGCTGCTGATGCGTGCGGACCGGGTGCGCCTCCTGATCGCCAAGCTGTTGGTCCTGCTGCTGGCGGTGATCGTCGTCATCCTCGTCGGCGCGGCGATCGGGCTGTTCGGGTCACTGGTGGCGGGCGTCGTGGTGGGCGAGTCGCTGCGCACGGACCAGTGGCTCACTGCCAGCTTCTTCCGCGACGCGGCCCGCCAGGTCGTAATCGCCCTGATCTATTCGACCTTCTGGACGCTCGTCGCGGCGGCACTGACGATCGTCACCCGCTCGCTGGCGGCCGGGATCGGCGTGACGATGGCCGCCCTCTTCGTCGGGGACTTCACGACGAGCATCATCGCGGGGCTGGGCACGCTCGGCCGGTGGATCTCCCGCATCTTCCCGAACACCGCGCTCAACACCCTGTCGACCGGCACCGATCTGGTCGCGACCGACTGGGCCTGGATCACCGCCAATCTGGTGGGCTACACCGCGCTGATGCTCGCGATCGCGGTGGTGCGCTTCCGGCGCATGAACATGATCTCCGGCGGCGGGGGATAGGAACGCGCAGGCCTTACCACAGCCCCAGGTCAAGCCCCCGCTCTCCCGAGAGGACGCGGGCGGCGACGAGGGCACCGACAGCCCAGTAGCGGTCGGTGACCGGGACGAAATCGGCGGCGCGCACCGTCGCCGGCTCGACCGGACCAAGGCCACGATCAGGTAGAACAGGCGCGCACAGGGCGGGGATCTCCGGCTCGGGCTGGCCACCATCGGGGAAGAGCCGGGAGAGGTCCTCGACGCGAACGACCGCGAGCGAGCTGATCTCATCCGGTGCCGGACGGAGCCGCGCCAGCCCGTCCGGCACCACCGCGACGAAGACATCCTGAATCTCGCGGTCGACCCAGCCGGGACCGCGGCCGACCGCGCGACGGGCGCCGACCGGTACCAGGTCGTCCAGTCCCAGCGGGAGGCCCAACTCCTCCTCCGCTTCGCGCACCACCTCGGTCAGCGTCTCACCCGAGCGGTAGTGTCCGCCGACGGCCACATCAAGGAGGTTGGGGACCGTGTCCTTGGTTGGGCTGCGACGCTGGAAGAGCACCTGGACGCTCCCATCCGGCCCCCGCCAGACGACCCAGCAGTGGAACGACCGGTGCCAATCGCCGTCCCGGTGCACGGCAGCGCGGGGCTTGACCAGCCCGGTCGGTTCCCCCTCGGCCGTGAGGACATCGAACAGCTCGTCGCGTGGGTCTGGCTCCACGTTGAACCTTCTCTCCCTGGGCACAATCCGTGGCGTGCCGCTCCGGCCCCGCCCGCTGGAGTGCATGATACCGGGTCGTGGATTTGGCTGGCTGATCGGCGCGCCCCTTATTTGGGTGTATGCGGTCGGCGCGTGCCCGGGCGGTGGACGTCGTCTCGCCTGAACCTGAGCCTGGACCCGTCCCAGCCGGCTTCAGCCGGCTTTCCTTGTCAGCCCGGCAGCTTGAGCCCCGGGCACATGCCGGGCGGCGGGATCCGTCGCACCACCCGCCGCGGGCACATGCCACAGCGCGGTGATCCGCTCACCACCGACCACGAGCACGTGTCACGCCGCGACGCGGCGGGTGCGGCGAACAGCGGCCAGGGCGATGCCCGTAATGCCGGCGAGGGCCGTGCCGCCGATGGCGAGGCGGCGCCGGGTCAGGCCGACCGACGCGGGGTAGAGCAACAGGCTCGCGGCGCTCGCGAGGAGTGCGGTGCGGCCGCGGCGGTAGGCGGACTGACGAACGGCGATGATCGTCGTCCGGCGGTCCCCCAGGGTGGCGCGGTGCCGGTAGCCGTAAGTGTCGCCGCGCAGGTCGAGGGTCAGGATCGACGCGTCCGCACCGGACTCCGTGGGGTGGTTCGGGTCCCACACCAGCACCTCGGCACGGTCCGGCGCCTCCTGGCGGAAGCCGTAGGGGACGACCGTGTGCCCCTCGCCGACCAGCGCCCGAGCGATGTCGCGCCGCCAGGGGCGTGGAACGCCGATGTCCCAGCATCGGTCGCTGCGACCGCGCGACAGCAGATCGGCACGGAAACGCCGGAATGCCCGTGCCGGGCTGGGCCAGAAGAACCAGGGGGCGGAAGCCAGTAGGGCGCGGTCGGTCAACTGCCGGCCATGGAGGATGATGGCCTCGGTGAGCAAGTTGGCGCCCGGAGGCAGCGCGTCGAGGCTCCGCTCCAGCGCCGCCCGCGCCATGCCGGTGCACAGGCCCCCATGCGGCGCGCCGGATTCGCCGCCGAGGAAGACGACGGCGCCGTAGAGCCCGCGGAAGAACGCCCGCGGCAGGAGCGTCAGCCGGTAGGTGCGCGCGAAGCGGGCCGGGTCCGGCCGGACGACGCCCAGGTCGGCCACGGTGTTGGCGAAGGGGAGGGCGTGCCGGGCGGGGTCGAACTGGCTGTAGCCCTCCACGGTGACGGCGACCGACGCCTCAGCAGCGGCAGTCACCCGCCCCTCGCGCAGGATCTCGACCCGGAGCGGGACGGTGTAGTCACCGGGCACGCCGCGCGGGTAGACCGTCCAGGAGACGCTCGTCTCGCCTGCCGGGAGGAAGAGCACGGGACCGGGCAGCGTGAGCCAGCCGCGCGGAACGGTGAGACGCACCTGCACGTCGCGCTGGGCCTCCTGCCCCTCGGCTGCCGTAGCGTCATCGAGGGTGGCGGTCAGGTGGATGCGATCGGGGTGGTAGCGGAACGCGGGCGTTCCGGGCGTGTTGGCGTAGCGCAGCCGCGTGAGCGGAGCGCCATCGGCCCCGGTCACGGCTAGCGCGAGCGGGGCGGGACTCATCGCCGGCCTCGCCTACCCGGCGCGCTTCGGGCCCGGCGAGGCGCTGCGCAGCACCTCGACCTCCCGGCGGAGATCGTCGAGGTCGGCAAAGTCGCGGTACACGGAGGCGAAGCGGATATAGGCGACCTGATCAAGCTGCTTCAACTCCCGCAGCACGATCTCCCCGATGGTGGTGCTCGGCACCTCGACGGTGCCCATCTCCAGCAACTCGGTCTCGACCGTCGCCACGATCCGGTCGATCTCCGCCTGCGGGACGGGGCGCTTGGTGAGCGCGATGCGCAGCTTGTCGCGGAGCTTGCGCGGGTCGAACTCCTCGCGCCGGCCGTCGCGCTTGACGACCATGAGCGCGACGGGCTCGACCCGCTCGTAGGTGGTGAAGCGGCGGCCGCAGGCGGGACACTCTCGCCGACGCCGGATGCTGTCGCCGCCGCTCAACTCCCGCGAGTCGATCACCCGCGAGTCCCGTGCCTGGCAGAAGGGGCAGCGCACGGGAGACTCCTACCGCTCGCGCAGGAAGCGCAAGATAGCCGGCTCCGACCACTCGTCGTCCGGCAGCAGCGGCACGCGCGGCGGCGCCGTCTGACCCGTCTGGGCGTCAGCAGCCTGGCGGAACCGGCGGTCCGGCCGCTGGCGCCGCGGCTGGCTGGTGCCGTGGAAGCCGGTGGCGATTAGGGTGATCTGGACGTCCCGGCCCATCGACTCGTCGGTCGTGGCGCCGAAGATGATTTCGGCATCGTCGTCCGCCGCCGCGCGGATGATCTCAGCCGCCTCGGTGATCTCGGTGAGCGAGAGATCCGGCCCACCGATGATGTTGTAGAGGACGCCGACCGCACCGTCGATGCTCATCTCCAGCAGCGGGCTCTCGATGGCCATGCGGGCGGCGTCGACGCAGCGGGTTTCGCCGGTGCCGCGGCCGATCGCCATGAGAGCGGAGCCGGCGTCGCGCATGATCGTCTTGACGTCGGCGAAGTCGAGGTTGATCAGGCCGGGCTTGACGATCAGGTCGGAGATACCCTGAATACCCTGGCGGAGCACGTCGTCGGCCAGCCGGAACGCCTCGGAGAAGGGCGTCTTGGGATCGACCAGGCTGATGAGCCGCTGGTTGGGGATCGTGATCAGCGCGTCCACATGCTCCTTGAGGGCGGCCACACCCTCGTCGGCCACGCGGCGACGCTTGGCGCCCTCGAAGTCGAACGGACGGGTCACCACGCCGACGGTCAGCGCGCCGGTCTCCCGCGCCAGGCGAGCCACGATCGGCGACGCGCCGGTGCCGGTGCCGCCGCCCATCCCGGCGGTGATGAAGACCATGTCGGCGCCGCGCACGACCTCGCCGAGGGCGTCGATGCTCTCCTCGGCGGCGCGCTCACCGATCTCCGGGCGGCCGCCGGCCCCGAGTCCCTTGGTCAACTTGTCGCCGATACGTACCGTCACCGGCGCCAGGGAGTTGACCAGGGCCTGCGCATCGGTGTTGACCGTGATGAACTCGACGCCCTCCACCCCGGCTTCGATCATGCGATTCACGGCATTGCCGCCGCCACCGCCGACGCCGATGACCTTGATCCGTGCGAATGAGTTCGTGAAGTCGTCATCGTGGACGTTGAACATTCAAGATCCTCCCCGCAGCACACCAGCGGCGCCCGTTCCCTGTGAGTCGCGCTGGGCAGCACGCAGTTAACAGAAGAGTATGCACGTATGAGTTCGCCGCCGACAACACGTCCCCCGGGCCTAACGGCCTAATCGTTACCTCCCAACGGCACGAACTCGCGCAGCCAGCGGCCGAGGGCCGGCCACAGCCCCGGACGGGGCGGCTCCGGCTCCACCTCCTCGAACTCCTCCGGCAGCGCGTCGTCCATGCCAAACTCCCCCACGGGCGCAGGCTCCGGCGGACGGAGCCGCGCCTGGGCCAGCACCAACCCTACCGCGCCGGTGGTGCGCGTGTCGCTGAAGCGCAGCCAGTCAGGCCGCGCCAACCGGACGGGAATGCGCAGCCCCCGCTGCGCTGCGCCAAGTACGCCATCAACGCCGGCGCCACCACCAGCAAGCACCGCGCCACCAGCCAGCCGCCAGCCCAGGTCCAGATCGTCCAGCCGCTGGCGGATACGGTGGAAGAGATCGACCATGCCCCCGCCGGGCACCGTGCGCGGCGCGGGGTAGCTTCGAGCACCGGACGCGAGCCGCGTGACGTTGCGGCCCAGGGTCGCCACTGACCGCACCCCGACCGGCATCGAGAACAGTTCGCGGATCCGGCCGTCAACGTAGACCGCCACGTCCGTCGTCGTCCCGCCCAGATCGATCAGCAACGCGCCTTGCTCCCGCGCACTGACGGGCAACGCTGCCTCGGCTGCCGCCATCGCTCGCGGCATCAGCAAGTCAACCTCGGCTCCCAGCCGTGCGAGGATGCGCGCACGCGTATCTACATAGGATGTGGGGATACTATACACGTCCGTCTTCACGCGGACGACTTGTCCGTACAGTCCAGCGAGGGGATCGACGACCGGGAAACCATCGACGGTGCACCCGCGCGGCACCGAGGCGAGGACGACCCCGGCCACGCGCGGGTCGCGCAGCGCGCGCCGGTGGAGCGCCTCGAGCGTGTCGGCCTCGACACGCACGGCCTGCGGGGTGCGCTGCTCCGCCGCGGCCGTCACCCGGCGCAGGTGCAACCCGGAGACGCTCAGCGCCACCCGTTCGACCGGGGCGCCGGTACGCTCGGCCACGCGCCGGAGCGCGGCGGCAAGCACCTGCTCCAACGCCGCAGCGTCGACCACCTCGCCCCGCACCACGCCGGCGCTCGGCAGCACCTCGCACCCGGCGAGCGCGACCTGCCCGGCCGCGTCGTGGGTCGCCGTGGCGACCGCGACGGTCGATGACCCGATGTCAAGGCCGACATACCAGCGATGCGCTGTCATCCTCGACTACCTACCAGACGAGTAAGGTTGTACGTACGGGATCTGAGTGATGAGCCGCCGCTGAGCGCCAGTATAGCACAACCTGTTCATGCGCGCCGTACGTACATGCGCGCGTCGCCATTCCCGCCCGGCTCCGCTGTGCCTATGTGTCCGAACACCGTGAACAAGCATCCCTGCTCCTGCTACTGGTAGTAGGGGCGCTCCGGCTCGCGCAGGTCGAGCCGCGACCAGTGATCCGGCAGCGTCAGCGCGGCTTCCAGCACGTTGAGCTTGAGCGGCAGGCGGTCGCTGTCCCCCAGCACGACCGTTCGACCGTCGGTCAGATGGGCCGTCAGCCCCACCCGCGGCTCGTAGGCCATCGTTGTGAGCCGCTCGCCCAGGCGCTCCTGCACGACCTGAATGGCCTGGATCAGCTCCGGAGGAATCTGCGCACCGACGCGCGGCAGGTCCCCCTCCGTCTGCACGACGCGCGGCAGATTGGGATCGAATCCCAGTGCGATCACCCATCCCTGCTGGTCCACCAGCACGGCCTGTTCCCCGGCTTGCCAGGCAAGGACCGGTACCCGCTCTTGCACGCGCACCACGACGCGGTCGGGGAACTCGGTACGCACCTCCGCCGAGGCCACGGCCGGGTGTGCGGCGACGCGGCGGGCCACCTCCTCGGTGTCGAGCCGGAAGACGGGCTGGCCCAGCGCCCCGCTGGTCGCCACGATCGAGTCGGCGAAGGCCAGGGCGTTCCCCTGGACCACGACGCTGCGCACAACGAAGTCGTCGGAGAACAAGAATCCCCCGCCCAACACCGAGAGCCCGACTGCCAGCAAGAAAGCCGGCAGGCGACCGTTGACCGCGCTGGCGTGGAGGAAGCCCGCCAGGCGCGAGCGGCGCCGGCGACGCCGCGGTGGCGCGGCATGCCGGGCCGGCGGATACCGCCGCTGGGACACGCGCTCGCTCATACCCCGCTGCCGTCGCGGCGCTCGGCGTGCCGCTCCAGCGCCAGCTCGATCAGCCGGGTAACCAGCTCCCGGAAGGGCAATCCGCTCGCCTCCCAGAGGATGGGATACATGCTGATCTGGGTGAAGCCCGGGATGGTATTGATCTCGTTGATGTAGATGGTGCCGGTGTTTCGCTCCAGGAAGAAGTCCACGCGTGCCATCCCGGCGGCGTCCACGACCTTGAAGGCGCGCACCGCCATCTCGCGCACCGTGTCGGACTGCTCCTGCGTGATCGGCGCCGGGACGAGCAACTCCGAGCCCTCATCGACGTACTTGGCCTGGTAGTCGTAGAACTCGTTGACCGGCCGGATCTCGCCCACGACCGAGGTGATCGGCTCGTCGTTGCCGAGGACGCTCACCTCCAGCTCGCGCGCGTCGATCCCCCGCTCGACGACAAGCTTGCGGTCGTAGCGCGCGGCTTCCTCCATCGCCCCGGGAAGCTCTCCCGGGTGATGCACCTTGCTGACGCCGACACTCGACCCGAGATTGGCAGGCTTGACGAAGCAGGGATAGCCCAGTTCCCGCTCGACCCGCGCTGCCACGCCTTCCGGGTCGCGCTCCCACTGGCGGCGGGTCACCCACAGCCAGGGCGCGACCGGCAAGCCTTCACGCTCGAAGAGCTGCTTGGCTACGACCTTGTCCATCGAGACCGCAGAGCCGAGCACCCCGGCGCCGACGTAGGGGACATCGGCCAGCTCCAGCAGACCCTGCACCGTGCCGTCCTCACCGTACGGGCCGTGCAGGACCGGGAAGACAACATCGAGCTGTTGCACGACACCGGCACCGGCGACTTCGACGGCGTGGCCCGTCTCCGGCACGGCCAGCGCGCTGCCGAGGTCGGACTCCTCCGCCGGCGGGTCGTCCCCCGGCGCAAGAGCCAGGCGCGAGGTGGCCGCGAGCTGCCGCAACGGGTCACCACCGCTCAACCAGCGGCCCTCCCGTGTGATGCCGATGGGCACGACCTCGAACCGTTCCCGGTCGATCGCCCGCAGGATGGCCTGCGCGGAGCGCAGCGACACGTCGTGCTCGCCCGAGCGCCCGCCAAAGATGACACCGACGCGAATCTTCCTGGCGCCCTGTGCCACGTCACGTGCCTCCAATCCCTTGTTCCCCGGCACCGAGCAGCCCAAGGAGCCGCTCGCCCGCTTTCCAGATGTCCCCCGCGCCGAGGATCAGCACGACATCACCGGCCTCCGCGTCGGCGGCCACCACCTCCCCGGCCGCAGCCGGCGACTCGACCACCACCACCGGCCGCCCGGCGATCCGCCCGGCAATGTCGGCCGAACTGACGCCCAGGTCATCGGTCTCGCGCGCCGCATAGATCGGCGCGAGTACCACGCAGTCGGCCAGCGACAGCGCGGCGGCGAAGTCGTCGAGCATCTCGCGGGTGCGCGAGTAAGTATGCGGCTGGAACACCGCCCAGAGCCGCGCCGCGGGGTAACGCTCGCGCGCTGCCTCGATGGTCGCCCGGATCTCGGTCGGGTGGTGGGCGTAGTCGTCGACCACCGTCACTCCGCGTGCCTGCCCCCGCACCTCGAAGCGCCGCCCGACTCCGCCGAAGGCCGCCAGACCCGGCAGCAGCCGCTCCGGCGCGACACCGGCCGCTTCCCCCGCAGCCAGTGCCGCCAGCGCGTTGAGGCGATTGTGCCAACCCGGCACCGCAAGCCGCAGCCGCAGCGTGCGCCCGCCCGGCGCGCGGACCAGGTCGCCCGACCCCGTTTCCTCGTTGCGAACGATGGACCAGTCAGCAGCAGGGTCGGACCCGAAGGTTACCACCCTCGGGCGACGATCGCCGAGTCGTGCCAGCAGGTCACGACACCCCGGATCGTCCGCCGAGACGACGAGCGTGCCACCGGGACGCATCCCGCTTACGAAGCGGGTGAAGGCCTCCAGGACGGCCTCGCGCGTCGGGAAGAGATCCGGGTGGTCGTGTTCGATGTTCGTCACCACCGCCACATCGGGGTGGAGCCAGAGGAAGCTGTAGTCGTACTCGTCCGCCTCGGCCACGAAGTGCGGGCCCGCGCCGGGCCGCGCGTTGGTGCCCAGCTCCTTGAGCACGGCCCCCACCGCGAACGACGGATCCTCCCCGGCCCGCACGAGAGCCAGGGCCAGCATCCCGCTGGTGGTCGACTTGCCGTGCGTCCCGGCAACGGCGAGGCAGACGCGCTCGTCGCATAGTCGCCCCAGCAGCGCCGCGCGCTTGATGATCGGAATACCCCGGGCCCGAGCCGCGGCCACCTCGGGATTTGACTCGGGCGCGGCCGCGGTGACCACGACGAGGTCCGGCTCGCCCAGGTTGGCCGCGTTGTGGCCGACGGTCACCGGGAAGCCTTCGGCGCGCAGCGCCTGCACCACCGGAGAATCGACGGCGTCCGAGCCGCGCACGCGATAGCCACGGGCGGCCAGGATGCGGGCCAGCCCGCTCATGCCGATGCCGCCGATCCCGATCAGGTGCACCGTCGCCGGGGGCGGGGGAAGATCCGGAGCAGTGCCGGGGGACTGACGCATCCGCTCACCTCCAGTGCCGCGTGCTGCGCGAGGCCCGCCGCCCGCGTCCGAAGGTGCTCGTTTGCGCCCGCCCGCGGGCGGCCGTGCCGCGGACCGTGCCGGTCCGTGGGCGGCTGCTGCGGGCAGTCGCCGCGGTTCCGCGCGCGAGGCGACCGGCCGGGGCCGGTTCACGCGGGGCACGCCGCCGGAGCGCGTGCGTGCGTGGAGCGCGAACCTCCGCGCCGGCCGCCGGTGCCGGGTCGACCGTCTGCCGGGAAATGTTCAGCAACAGGCCCACCGCGGTGAGGGTCACGGCCAAGGACGTACCGCCGTAGCTGACGAACGGCAGGGTGATGCCGGTGAAGGGGATCGTCGTGGTGATCCCGCCGATGTTGATGGCTGCCTGGAAGATGATCCAGGTCGTGATGCCCACCGCGATGAGCGCCCCGAAGGTATCGGGGGCGCGCTTGGCGATGCGGTAGCCGCGCCAGGCGAACGCCAGGAAGAGGAACAGGACGACGCTACAGCCGATCAGGCCAAGCTCCTCCCCGATGACGGCGAAGATCGCATCGGTCTGTGCGAAGGGCAGCCAGGCGAACTTCTGCCGGCTGGCGCCGAGGCCGACGCCGAAGATACCGCCGCTGGCGAGCGCGGCCCGCGCCTGGATGAGCTGCCAGGCGAGGTCCGGGTTGGCGTCCGGGTTGAGGAAAATCAGGATGCGCTGGCGGCGGTAGGACGAGCCCAACGCCATCACCAAGAACGCGACCGTGCCGACCCCGGTCAGCAGGCTCAGGTGAATCAGGCGCGCGCCGGCCACCAGGAACATGCCGATGGCGATAATCGCCAGCAGGGCCGAGGTTCCCAGGTCGGGCTGGAGCATGAGCAGGCCGATCAACAGGCCGAGGAAGACGGTGAAGGGCACCAGTCCGTAGCTGAATAGGCGCACCTTGGCGCCCTTCTGAGCCAGCCAGTCCGCCAGGTAGATGATGAGCACCGGCTTGGCGATCTCGCTCGGCTGGGCCGAGAGCGGCCCGACGAAGATCCAGCGCTGCGCCCCGTAGACCTCCTGGCCCACACCCGGCATCAGCACCGCGGCGAGCAGCAGGAGAACGACCAGCATGCCCAGGATCGAGAAGCGCCGCCAGACGTGGTAGTCGACGGCATAGGTCACGGCCATCCCCGCCAGGCCGAGCGCGACCCACATGAGTTGCCGGGTCAGGTAGTAGTAGGCGTTGCCGTCCTGGCTCAGACCGATGGTGAAGCTGGCGCTGAAGACCATGACGGTCCCGAACATGACCAGCGTCAGCAGGATGGTGATGAGCCAGTAGTCGGGCGCATGCACGGCGAAGCGCGCCGCGGTGACGTCGCGGACGCGGCGCAGGCGCTCCCCGGCGGTCCTGGCGGTCGTGGCGCTCATGGCTCTCCTTCCCGCCGGGCGGCCTCAGCCAGGGCGCGCACCGCCGCCCGGAAGGCCTCCCCGCGCTCGAACTCATCCCGGAACAGGCCGAAGCTGGCGCAGCCCGGGGCCAGCAGCACCACCCCGCCCGGCGTCGCCAACTCGGCCGCGGCCCGCACGGCATCTTCCATCGACCGGTGCGGCCCGGAGATGCGTGCCGCCCCCGCCTCGCGCAGCCGCGCGTGGAGGTCGGGGGTAGCGGTGCCGTCCAGCAGGACGACGGCGCTCGCCTCAGCGGAGACGCGCCGGGCCATCGGGCCGAGATCGGCACCCTTGGCGGCACCGCCCGCGATCAGGACCAGCGGCCGCCCGCGGAAGGTGTCGAGCGCGGCCAGCGCCGCGGCCGGTGCGGTGGCGGTCGTATCGTTCACGTAGCACACGCCGTCGATAGTAGCCACGATCTCTTGGCGATGCGGCACCGGCGTCGCGCCGAGAAGCCCGGCCCGCACTTGGTCCGGGCTTGCTCCTGCCAGGATGGCCGCCGCCGCGGCGGCGAGGGCATTGGCGACGGCATGGTCCCCCGGCAGCGGGAACTCATCGCGGCGCAGTAGTTCGACCTCGCTACCGTCCCACCGCCAGACGAGCCGGTCGCCGTCGCGGAAGGCGCCGGCCGGCGCGTCCCCGGCCCGGCCGAAGGGCACCACCCGGCCCGCCCCCACGGCGCGGCTCTCCCAGGCGAGCGGATCGTCGCGATTCAGCACCAGCCAGTCGTCCGGCCCCTGGTAGCGGGCGATTTGCCGCTTGGCCTCGACGTAGGCGGCCATTGACGGGTAGCGGTTGAGGTGGTCCTCGCTGATGTTGGTGATCACGGCCACGTGCGGGCTGAGGCCGTGCTCGGCCAGCCCCTCGATCTGCCAGCTCGACAGCTCGATGATGACCGGCGTGTCGGGGCGGATGCCGGGCAGCGCGTCGAGGGTCGAGGTGCCCATGTTCCCGGCCAGCACCGTGTCCGGCCGGGCGACCCGTAGGATGCCGGCGCAGAGCGTGGCGGTCGTGGTCTTCCCCTTCGTGCCGGTGATCCCGATGATGGGAGCCGGGCAGGCGCGAAAGAAGAGAGACATCTCCATCTCGATCCGGGCGCCGGCGGCGCGGGCACGCTGGAGCCAGGGGGAATCGAGCGGCACGGCGGGATTGCGGACCACGAGGTCGGCCCGCTCGAAGTCCTCGGCGCGGTGCTCGCCCAGCACATAGCGAATGGGCAGGCCGGCCAGCTCCTCCAGTGCCGGAGCGAGGTCCGCCTCCGTGCGGAGATCGGTCACGGTGACCTCGGCGCCCTGCGCCACCAGGTAGCGGGCCACGCCGACGCCCCCCTGGCGCGTGCCCAGGCCCATCACCAGCGCCCGCGCCCCGCGCAGATCCTGCTCTGCCCCGGCCCGAGCCATCGCCGTCCCCCTTAGATCAGCGCCAGGGCGACTCCGAGGAGCCCCGCCATCATCGAGATCAACCAGAAGCGCATCGTGATCTGCGTCTCCGACCAGCCGAGTAGCTCAAAGTGCAGGTGGATCGGCGTCATGCGGAAGATGCGCTTGCCGCCGGTCCACTTGAAGTAGGCCACCTGCAACATCACCGACAGCGTCTCGGCCACGAACACGATGCCTACGATCGGCAACAAGAGCCACTGCCCGGTCATGAAGGCCGCCGTCGCCAGCGCCGCGCCGATCGCCAGCGCGCCGGTATCCCCCATGAAGACCTGGGCCGGGTGGGCGTTGAACCAGAGGAAGCCCAGCAGCGAGCCGACCATCATAAAGCAGAAGGTCACCACCTGCACCTGGCCCTGGAGGTAAGCGATGATGCCGTAGGCGACGAAGGCCACCGCCGCCGTGCCGCCGGCCAGCGAGTCGAGCCCGTCGGTCAGGTTCACCGCGTTGGCGAAGCCCGAGATGCCGATGATGGCGATCGGGATGTAGAGCAGCCCGATGTCGTACTTCCCCATGCTCGGGATGTAGATGCTGCGCAGGCCGAGCGGGAAATAGAGGATCAGGGCGGAGACCGTCGCGAAGGCCAGCAGCCAGATCATCTTGAAGCGCGCCGCCAGACCCGCCCGGTTGGTCCCCACCAGGCTCATGCGGTCGTCGATCGCCCCCAGCGTGGCGGTGCAGATCAGGACGCCGACCGGCAGCAGCATTGACAGGCGCCCGGCGAGATTGAACGCGAGCGTGGCCACGAGCACCGGGATCGTGATCATGAAGCCACCCATGGTCGGCGTGCCGGTCTTGATGAAGTGGCCCTCGGGCTCCTCGATCCGGATCTGCTTGCCCACCTTCTTGGCCCGCAGGAACTGGATGAAGGGCCGCCCCATCCCGACCGTCATTAAGAAGGTCACGGCCGAGAGCCCGAGCGACACGGCCAGGTTGTGGTCCGGATCCCGCGGCAGCAGGCTCTGGCTGCGCAGCAGATCAAACAGATCGGTCACGATGTTGAGCGTCGGGATCATGCGGAGCGCGTCCGATCACGAAGCGCCGCCACGACGTGTTCCAGTTGAATCCCCCTTGACCCCTTCACCAGCACGACATCCCCCTCGCGCATGGTCTCCCTGAGCGCGTCGATCAGATCCTGCTTGGTCTCCACCGCCACCACGGCGTCAGGCGCCAGCCCGCTGGCGACCGCCGCGTCGGCGATGATCCGCGCACGCGGCCCCATGGTGAAGAGCCGATCGACCACCGCCGCGGCCCGCTTGCCGACGATCCGGTGCCCTTCCTCCTCGTAGCTGCCCAGCTCCAGCATGTCCCCGAAGGCCGCGATGCGCCGCCGTGCCGGCAGCTCGGCCAGCAGGTTCAGCGCCGCCAGGCTGGACGTCGGGTTGGCGTTGTACGTGTCGTCGATGAGCGTCGCCCCGCCGATGGCCGGCACCACCAGCAGCCGCAGTTGGATGCTCGGGTCCCGCAGGCCCGGAAACGTCTCTTCCACGGTCATCCCGAGCGCCAGCCCAACCGACACCGCCGCCAGCACGGTGTGGACACTGTGCTGCCCCAGCAGCGGCACGTGCAGATGGTGGCGCCCCCCGTCGACCAGCAGGTCGAACGAGATGCCGTCCAGCCCGTGGCTCTCGACGTTCTCGGCGCGGACCTCGCAGTCGGGCGCCAGGCCGTAGCGGATCACCCGACAGCGGCACCGGTCGGCCATCAGGCGCACCCGCAGGTCGTCGCCGTTTAGGACGGCCACGCCATCCTCCGGCAGCGCGGCCGGGAGCTCCGCCTTGGTCGCCGCGATCGCCTCCAGCGAGCCCATGCGCGCCAGGTGGGAATGGCTGACGTTGGTGACGACGCCGATCGTCGGGCGCGCGATCTCGGCCAGCCGCGAAATCTCCCCCGGCGCGTAGGCGCCGCCGATCTCGAGCACCACGACCTCGGTGTCGCTGCCGATCTCCATCAGGCTGAGCGGCAACCCGATCTCGTTGTTGAAGCTGCGCTGGCTGCGGATGGCGCGGAAGCGCTGGGAGGCAACCGACCAGACGGCCTCCTTGGTGCTCGACTTCCCGATGCTCCCGGTAATGCCGACCACCGCCACGTCGTGGCTGGCGCGCCAGAACGCAGCCAGATCCTGCAAACCCGCCACGGTATCGGGGACCACGATCAACGGGCCGAGCCCCGCGGGGAGACGCGGCACGTGGGCGCGATCGACCAGGGCCGCCACCGCGCCGCGGGCGAAGGCCTCGGCCAGGAAGTCATGCCCGTCCAGGCGCTCGCCCACCACGGCGACGAAGAGGTCGCCCGGCTCGATCTCTCGCGAGTCGTGCCAGACCCGCCGCACCGGCGTGCCGAGGTCGGCCGCGCCGCGCAGTGCCCCGCGCGACCCCTCCAGCACCTCGCGCAGCGTCAACATGCTCACACTCTCCATCTCCGCCCAGGCACGGACGTCCACGCGCCTGGGTGCGCCCGCCCACATCGGGCGACACCGGGCACCGATCAGGGCGTGCTCGATGTCGAGGGCGTGACCGGTACCCCGCTGGCAGCGTCCGGGTTACTCGGCGGAATGCCGTACAGCAGGAACAGTTCCTGGAAAATCTTCTGGAAGGTCGGACCGCACGCCGTCTCACCCCAGGGCGTCTGCTGCGGCCGGTCGAGCTTCACCAGCACGGTGAACTGCGGATCCTGCGATGGCCCGTACCCGACCATCGAGGCGATCGTCGCATCCTCGTCGTAACCGCCGTTGGGCGATGGGATCTGCGCCGTGCCGGTTTTGGCCGCGATGTCGTACCCCGGCACCTGGAAGCGCTGGTAGGTGGTCTCCGTCACCGTCGTCAGCATCTCGGTAATCTGCTGCGCCGTATGCTCAGAGACGACGCGGCGCACGACCTGCGGCTCGACCACCTCGGTACCGTCGGCTCGCTCGATCTTCTTGACCACGTACGGCTTCATCAGATTGCCGCCGTTGGCCAGGGAGGAGATGGCGTTGACCAACTGGATCGGCGTCACGGCGAGCCCCTGGCCGAAGGAGTGCGTGTAGAAGCTGGCGGGCGTCCAGCTCGGTCCCCCCGGCAAAGGCAGCAGCCCGTCCGACTCGGCGGCCAGGTCGATGCCGGTCTGTTGCCCGATGCCGAACGACACCAGCCCCCGGTAGAACCGGTCCTGGTTCACCAGATCCGCCACCCACATGATCCCGAGGTTGCTGGAGTGCTGGAGCACTTCGGTCATGGTCTCGGGGCCGAAGTCCTGCTCCAGCGCATTGGTGACCCGGGCGCCGCCGGGGATGATGCGGTACTGGGCGCCCTCCCACGTGGTGTCCGGCGTGACCACGCCGGTCTCCAGCCCGAGCGCCATCACCAGCACCTTGAAGGTCGAGCCTGGCTCATAGGTCGCGCTGATGGCCGGGTTGTTGAAGAGCGCCGGGTCCGAGACGTCCGCGAAATCGTTGGGATCGAACGACGGCCGGCTAGCCATGGCCAGGATCTCGCCTGTCTTCGGATTCTGGATGATGACCGTACCGCCCGAGGCTCGCTGCTGAGCGATGGCCTCGTCGAGCGCCTGCTCCGCGATGCGCTGAACGGCGCTGTCGATGGTCAGGGTCAGATTCGCGCCGTCGATCGGCGGGTCGAGAGTACTCCGACTCAACGCGATCACGTTCCCCGCGGCGTCCCGCTCCCCGATGAGCTTCCCCGGCTCGCCCCCGACGATGTCGTTGTACGCCCCCTCGACACCATAGGAGCCCACGTAATCGTAGTTGACGAAGCCTAGCACGTGCGAGGCGAAATCACCCAGCGGGTAGACCCGACGCGGCTCGGGATCGAGCACGATCCCGGGGAGATTCAATTCCCGGATCTTTTCTGAAGCCTCCGGGCTGAGATGCCGCTGGAGCCAAACCCATTCCAGGTTGGGGTCGGTCAGCCGCTCGTAGATGTCATCGACGCTGCGCCCGATGATCGGCGCCAGCAACTCCGCCGTCCGGCGCGGATCCTCGATCTTGTCCACGATGGCCACCACCCGGTCGGACAGCATGTTGGTCGCCAGGGGGCGGCCGCGCGCGTCGAGGATATCGCCCCGCTGCGCCGGGACCTCCTCCTCCCGGTAGCGGATGGCGTGCGCCTCACTGGCCAGTTCCTGGCTGCGCACCACCTGGAACGACACGACGCGGTAGCTGATCGCCAGCGAGAAGATCAGGAACGCGGCAAACAGGACGTTGATCCGGCGACGGGGGATGGCATAGGGTCGGCGCATCACCGGCCTCCCCCGAGGCCCGGCAACGCGGGCGATCCGGTCGCTGGTGCCTGCGCGCGACCGACCCCGGTCAGGCCGCGCCACACCCGCTCCCAGAGGGTTTCAGCGTCGGGCGTCGGCGTCGGGGGAGGTGGAAGCTCCTCCTCCGCAGGCGCCTGCACCTCCAGGAAGCGGTAGCGCGTCAGTGGCCGCATACCAAGCTCCTGGGTTGCCACGCGCTCGACCTGCTCCAGCGACTCCTGCTCGGCCACGAGATAGCCGAGCCGCGCGTTCTCCATGGCCAACTCGTTCCGCTCACGTTCGATGCGGCTGAGCTCATAGCCGAGGCTGGCGACGTGGCTGGTCTGGATCAGGTACAGGATGCCGATGACGGACACCGCCACCCCGGCCACGATCACCAGCGCCGCGCCGTTGAGCGAGACGTAGCGCCGCCGCTCGCGCCGCACAGCCTGCGCCCGCCCGACCCGCGTGACCGTGCTCATGGCAACCGCTCCGCTGCGCGCAACCGGGCGCTCCGGCTGCGCGGGTTCAGCGCCTGCTCGGCCTCGGTCGGGCGCAGCGGCTTGGGCGTGACGACCCGCAGCCGCGCGCGGTGCCCGCAGACACAGACGGGCGTCTCGGGCGGGCAGATGCAGTCTCGCGCCTCGGTGCGGAAGAATTGCTTCACGATCCGGTCCTCCAGAGAGTGGAACGCGATCACCACCAGCCGCCCACCAGGGGCGAGCACCTCCAGGGCGCCGGCAAGCCCCTGCTCCAGCACCTCAAGTTCACGGTTCACCGCGATGCGCAGCGCCTGGAAGGTCTTTGTGGCGGGATGAATCGCGCGCCCGCGCCGGCCGCCGACGGCCTGCTCGACGATCGCCGCCAGGTGGTCGGTCGTCTCGATCGGCCCAGCGCTTCGGGCCGCGACGATGGCTCGGGCGATCCGGCGCGCCTTGGGCTCCTCGCCGAACTCGAAGAGGATCTTCGCCAGATCCTCCTCGGTCCAGGTGTTAACGACCTCGCGCGCGCTGGGTCCCGACGTCGGGTCGAACCGCATATCGAGCGGGCCGGGCCGCTGGAAGGAGAACCCCCGCGCCGGATCCTCAATCTGGAGCGATGAGAAGCCGAGGTCCATCAGGACGCCGTCGACCGCGTCGAAGCCGGCCGCGCGCGCCAGGCGGGCAATCGCGGCAAAGTTGCCATGGCGCACGGTCAGCCGCGGGGCAACCTCAGCCGCGAGCGCCTCGCCCCGGGCCACCGCGGCCGGATCGGCGTCGAGCGCCAGCACGCGGCCGTCGGGCGCACTGGCTTCCAGGATGGCACGGGTGTGCCCACCGCCGCCGAAGGTGGCGTCGATGTACCGCCCGCCGGGCCGGACCTGGAGGAGGTTGAGCGACTCGGCCAGCATGACCGGCTGATGGCCGGACGGCCGGGACGCGTCGAACGGCGTGTTGCCCGGGTGGGCGTCGGTGGACATGGCTGGTGGAACTCCGGTCTAGTTAAATCAGCGAGGCCAGCCGCTGCGCGATGGTGGAGCCCTCGCTGTCCATCATCTCGGCTTGAGCCTCCCAGTGCTCCGGGCTCCAAATCTCGATGTAGGTGTGCATGCCGACCACGATCGCCTCGCGGTCCAGACCGGCATAGCGACGCAAGTCTGGGGGGATGAGGATGCGACCCTGGCGATCGAACTCGGCGATGGCGGCCTCCGCGAACACCATGCGCCGGAAGGTGCGAGCGTCCGGGTCGCTGATGGGGAGGGCGGATACCTTCTCCGCCAGCGGCTCCCAGGCGGACATCGGGTAGACGGAGAGGCAGCGGTCGATGCCGCGCGTGATCACGACGTCGGAACCGAGCGCCTCGCGGAAGCGCGCCGGGATCGCCAGCCGTCCTTTGACATCCAGATTGTGGCTGAAGCGCCCGAGGAACACGCGTCCCCACTTCTAGCCGCCGCGGCGCGCTGGGCTGCTCCGCGGCCCCCGATCACCCCGAGGTCCGACCGGCGGCTGCACCCTCCCGACGGGCGCGAACCCCACTCGCCGGCCTGTTATCCACATCGGACCCCACTTATCCCCACTTCTCCCCACCCTTATCCACATTATACTGGCCGGCACCCACTCCGCAATGCTCTTTATGACAACTGAACCGGTACGTTCGGACATCTTGTCCGTTCACTCGCCCCGCACCGGCCCCTATTGAGCGAGCCCGTGGCACTGGATGTGATGCATCAGCCATGAACCGAACACGATCTGCCGCACGCAGAAAGGACGTACACGCATGAATCTGGAAATGCGCGACTTGGACCTGACCGAGCGTCTGCGCATCTCGGCCCTGATCATCGTCCTGGTCGGGATCTGGCTGATGCTCTCGCCGTTTGTCCTGAGCTATAACCACCTGCACGCCTCGACCTGGAACGCGATCGCCGTGGCCTGGGTGACGATGTTCATCGCCGGGCTGCGCATCACCGGCGCCGGGAGCGAGGGCTGGTTGAGCTGGTTGAACGCGTTGATCGGGCTGTACCTGATCGCATCGCCGTGGATCTGGGGCGACGCGGACAACCTGACCCTGGTGGTGAACAACGCAGTGTGCGGCCTCTTCATCGTCGGCATGGCCGCCTGGGCGGCCCTCAGCACACCCACCCTGACCTCCAGAGCGTGACCGGGCGTCGCACTACGCCTCGCCCGGCTCCCACAGAGAGCGCCCCTCTCCCAAAGTTGGGAGAGGGGTTGGGGGTGAGGGCCACTGCCACGGCGCCGGGCCGCAAAACGAAAACGGGGCACCGCACGCGGTGCCCCGGTCGGCTTTCGCCGGTAACTTACACCTTGGGAAGACGGTCGCCGAGGGCGTCGGCGATCTCATCGTGGATCGCGGCCAGGCGGGCGCGCTCGCGGGCCAACACCCGCAGCCGCTCCAGGTCGGTCGTCCCCGAGGCCGGCGTCGTCGCCAGTAGCGCCGTGTAGCTGGCGAGTGCGTCGATGGCCCGCGTCAGCAGCTCGGCCGGCACCGGCTCGCTCGGGCTCGGGTCGGGCAGCGCCCGGCCGATCGGGTCGGCCACGCTACTGCGCAGCACACGGGCCTGCTCGCGCAGGCTCGCCAGTTCCGCCTTGGACGGCCAGCTCTTCGGGTCGTCGGGTAGCGCCGCCAGCGCAGCCGACGCCAGACGGCTGAACTCCCGCACCTGCAAGACGCGCCGCTCCGTCGCGGTGTTCGCCGACTCGATTTCCAGCAGGCGGCGCCGATCGGGCCGTGGGATCTCAACCTTCCCCGTGCGCCCCGCCGGGACCTCCGGGATCGGCATCGCCGGGGCGGGAAGCGGCGCGGTGGCCTCAGAGCCCGTGAGGAACAGGAACAAGAACCCGGCACCCAACAGCGGCACCAGCCCGAACAGGGCGACCGGGGCCGCGCTCAGGAGGGCCGTCGCCCCCACGGTGACGGCCAACGCACCGAGCTTCACGTTCTGGTCGTAGCGGGTATAGCGCCAGAGGAAGTAGAGCCCGGCCGGGTAGACCAGCATGCCGGTGATGGCGCGCTTCGTCCGCAGCGAGAGTGAGGATCGCCACAGCAGCACGAAGAGGTAGACCACGCCCGCCAGCGCCGCCAGCATCAGCAGCGGCACGATGAGACTCATCAGTATCACAAAGAGGATAAAGGCGCCGAACGCGAGACATCCCACCCGCGCTAGCTGGTACATCACGCCCTACCTCCTCCGATCGCCGTAGCGCTGGGCGGACAGCACAGCGTGTCGCACTCTGAGCATAACCGGGCGGGATCGCAGGATCACTGTCCGTTGGGACAGTTCGTCCGTGATAACCGCAAGCGGGAGTCCTTAACTCCCGCTCGCTTCGCGACGAACCTGCCGTTGCCTTGGCTCCGTCAGGAGGCGCCGTCCGCCTCAATCCGGGCCAGCCGCGCGCCGATCTGCACCGTCTGCCCGGGCACAACGTCGACCGCGCGCACCACCCCGTCATGCGGCGCGGTGATCTCGTTCTCCATCTTCATCGCCTCGATGACGCAGACGAGATCCCCCTGCCGCACACGGTCGCCCTCAGCCACGGCAACCGAGAGGACCGTCCCCTGGATCGGGCTGGTCAGATCTTCGCGCCCGGCCGGAGCCGTTGAACCGGATCGGGACGAACTCACGCGCGGGCGGGATCGCCGCGCCGGACGCGCATCGCCGGCCGGGAAGAGCCGGACATCGAAGCGCTTCCCCGCCACTTCGACCACGTAGACCTCCGGCTCGGCGGGCGGATCCGCTGGCGCCGGGTTGGATGCAGCCACGCCCGCCGCGTTCGCCAGGCCCTCCAAGACCTCCGGGTGGCGCTCCAGGAACCGCGTGTCGAACGCACCCTCGCGAAACGACGGCACGGCCAGCACCGCACGGTGGAACGGGATCGTCGTGGCCACGCCCTCGACGGTGAAGTCGTCGAGCGCCCGGCCCAGGCGCGCCAGCGCCTCGTTCCGGTCCCGACCCCAGACGATGAGCTTGGCGATCAGCGAGTCGTACTGCGGCAGGATGGTGAAGCCCGGCTCAGCGGCGCTGTCCACCCGCACGCCGAAGCCGGTCGGGGCGCGATAGGTCGTGATCTGCCCGGGTGTCGGGGCGAAGGCGCGGGCCGGATCTTCGGCGTTGATGCGCACCTCGATCGCGTGCCCGAGCAGCGGGACGTCGGCGTCGAAAGAGAGCGGGCAGTCGGCCGCCACCCGGATTTGCTCCTTGACCAGGTCGATCCCGGTCACCAGCTCCGTCACGGGGTGCTCGACCTGGATACGGGTGTTCATCTCAATGAAGAAGAACTCGCCATCCTGGTACAGGAACTCGACCGTCCCCGCGCCGCGGTAGCCCACCGCGCGGGCCAGCGCCACCGCCGTCTCCCCCATCCGCCTGCGGGTGACGGCGTCGATGGCGGGGGACGGGCTCTCCTCGATCAGCTTCTGGTGGCGCCGCTGGATCGAGCAGTCACGCTCGCCGAGGGCGACGACGTTCCCGTGGGCGTCGGCGAAGACCTGCACCTCGACGTGCCGGGGATGGTCCAGGTAGCGCTCGACGTAGACCGTCGGATCGCCGAAGTAGCGTTCGGCCTCGCCGGAGGCCGCGCGATGCGCCTCGCCCACTTCCTCCGCGGCCCAGACGACGCGGAAGCCGCGCCCGCCGCCCCCGGCCGCCGCCTTGATGGCGATCGGATAGCCGTGCGCCGCGCCGAACGCGGCCGCACCGTCGGCATCAACCGGCCCGTCGCTGCCGGGCACGACCGGCACGCCGGCATCCTGCGCCACCCGACGCGCGGCCACCTTGTCGCCCATGGCCGCGATCGCCTCCGGCGGCGGGCCAATGAAGACGATCCCGGCCTCGGCGCAGGCGCGAGCAAAGTCGGCGTTCTCGGCTAGGAAGCCGTAGCCGGGGTGGACCGCCTCGGCCCCGGCGGCACGCGCGACCTCGAGCAGAGCGGCGATGTCGAGGTAGGGCAGCGGTTGCGTGGAGGGGATACGGTAGGCCTCGTCGGCGTAGCGCACGTGCGGGGCGTCCCGCTCGTCGTCGCCGTAGACCGCCACGCTCGCGATGCCCAGCTCGCGACACGCGCGCATCACCCGCAGCGCGATCTCGCCACGGTTGGCCACCAGGACCTTCCGAAACGCCGGCCTCCGCCCGTCCAAGTGCTGCCTCCCTTTGCTCTTTGTTCTGCCTGCCCCGCACACGCCGCTAGCGCAGGCTTTCCAGCCGCGCCGCCCGCGCCCAGCCGCCCGGCACCGGGCCGACCTCCCGCGCGCGCATCGCCTCACGCCGCCCCGCCGCCACCCAGGCAGGCTCCGGTACCGGCTCCGCCGCGGCTTGCCGTGTCTTGCGCGCCCGCAGCACGGCGCCAATGGCCGCCAGCTCCTCCGGCGACGGCTGCGGCCGGACCTCCACTCGCCCCAGTAACCGCGTCTCCTCGATCATAGCGGGATGTTCCCATGCTTGCGGGACGGCACGCTCACCCGCTTGGTGCGCGCCGCGCGCAGCGCGCGGATCAGCCAGGGGCGCGTCTGGCTCGGCGCGATGACGTCGTCCACGTAGCCGCGCGAGGCGACCTGGAAGGGATTGGCGAACTCCCGCTCGTACTCGGCCACCAGCTCCTTGCGGCGCGCCTCCGGGTCGGGCGCGGCCGCGATCTCCCGGCGCTGCACCAGGTTGACCGCCGCCTCGGGCCCCATCACCGCGACCTCGGCCGTGGGCCAGGCGACGTTGAAGTCGGACCGCAGCGCCTTGGAGCACATCACGACGTAGGCCCCGCCGTACGCCTTGCGCGTGATGACCGTGAGCTTCGGCACGGTCGCCTCGCAGTACGCATAGAGCAGCTTCGAGCCGTGCCGGATGATCCCGCCGTACTCCTGGTTCGTGCCGGGCAGGAATCCGGGGACGTCGACGAAGGTGATCAGCGGGATGTTAAAGGCATCGCAGAACCGGACGAAGCGCGCCGCCTTGGCCGAGGCGTCGATGTCGAGCGTCCCGGCCAGCACCTTGGGCTGGTTCGCCACGATGCCGACCACATGCCCGTCGAGCCGCGCAAACCCGATGATGATGTTGCGCGCCCAGTTCGGCTGCACCTCGAAGAACTCCCCATCGTCGACGATCCGGCTGACGACATCGTGCATGTCGTAGGCCTTGCTCGAGACCTCCGGCACCACGTCGTCCAGCTCCGGATCCTGCCGCTCGGGATCGTCCAGCGGCGGCTCGTAGGGGGGATCCTCCAGGTTGTTCGACGGCAGGTAGGACAGCAGGTGCCGGACCTGGGCGAAGAGGTCTTCCTCGTCCTCGGCGGCGAAGTGCGCCACGCCGCTGACGGAGGTGTGGGTCATCGCCCCGCCCAGCTCTTCGTGGGTGACCTCCTCGCCAGTGACGGTCTTGATCACGTCCGGCCCGGTGATGAACATCTGGCTGGTCCCCTTGACCATGAAGATGAAGTCGGTCATGGCCGGGGAGTAGACAGCGCCGCCGGCGCACGGCCCGGCGATCAGCGAGAGCTGCGGCACCACCCCGGAGGCCTGCACGTTCCGATAGAAGACCTCGCCATAGCCGGCTAGCCCCTCGACTCCCTCCTGGATGCGGGCACCCGCCGAGTCGTTGATGCCGATGATCGGGCAGCCGATCTTCAGCGCCAGATCCATGATCTTGACCATCTTCTCAGCGAACGCTTCGCCCAGGCTGCCGCCGAAGATGGTGAAGTCCTGCGAAAAGACCGCCACGGTGCGGCCATCGACCGTGCCGTAGCCGGTGACCACGCCGTCGCCGTAGGGGCGCCGCTTGTCCATACCGAAATAATGCGAGCGGTGCCGCACCATCGCGTCCAGCTCGACGAACGAGCCGGGGTCGAGCAGCAGGTCGATGCGCTCGCGGGCCGTCAACTTGCCGCGGGCGTGCTGCTTCTCGGCCGCCTCAGCCTCCTGCGCCGCGATCTCGGCGCGAATCTGCTCCAGCCGCTCGCGCTTGGCGCGCTGTTCGACAGCCATGCTTCCATCCCGTCCTGCACCACGGCGCACACTCTCGCCGCAGATTGTACGCGCCCCGCCCCCGCCATGACGCCCGCCCAGCACGATCGTCGGCCCGCGGCCGTGTAAGGAGCCTGACGAAATCACCCGGTATATCCGCCAGCAGCCCGTGACTCTCCTCGTGTCATCCTTCGCTGCGTGGCCGATCCGATGCGAGACCCTTCGCTCCGCTCAGGATGACAGCCGGCTTTGGCGTGCGGCGGCCCGGGCCGCCGCGTTGGTATGGCGCGGCCTCAGCCGCGCCGGGGTTGGTTTCGCGCGGACGTTGGGACGTGAGGTGGGTGATAGAGGGATCCTGTGCCATGATCCCATTCCGGGGCGGGTGGTACGACGGATCCCGCACCCCGGCCTGTGCCCGGGCCTAAAGGCGCCGGGCTGACAACGAAAAGCCGGCTCAAGCCGGCTGGAGGATTTCGTACTCACATCCAGGTGTTGGGTCTCGCCACCCGGCCCGTGCCCGGGGCTAAAGCCGCCGGGCTGATATTTTGGTAAGCCCACTGAAGGGGCTGCGATGGCGACATCCCGGCGTATCCGCTCCGGCCTCCCATCGAACCCGGCGTCCCCAGCCCCTTCAGTGGGCTTCGCCGTGTCAGCCCGGCGGCTAAAGCCGCCGGGCACAGGCCGCGGCGCGGGATCCTCGCATTACTCATCCCCAGGCACGCGCCGACCGTCGGACGCCCACATAACACGTAATTCGCCAAACTCCACACCCCCCAGGCACATGCCGGCAATGACGCTCCTCTCACCATCCCGCTGTACATCGTCGTTCCCAGCCGGCTTCAGCCGGCTTTCGCGGTGAGCCCGGCGGCTTTAGCCCCGGGCACGCGCCGAGTGGCGGGGACCCTATCACCGGGTGTGAGTGCTGCCCCTCCCCTCAGGATGACAGCAGCGCGAGAGCGGGTGGCGGGGCGACGAGATGAATTCGGCAATGTTCATGTTCGCCCTGCAGCGAACATAGCCTCAACCGCGAAATAGGGGACACGATGGCGCCGTGGTCTGCTGGGCAACCCCGCTCCGCGAACATGCGCACCTCGATGCATGCCGCTTCCTTCCACGTGACCAACGTAGCTATGCGGCAGACATGTCAGCTTATGCTAGAGTACCGATATGCGCGACCGTGCTCCGCGTTCTTGACGGGGGCAAGAACGTTGCGAGGGATGAGCCGGGTCTCGCGCTCCTGAGGTCGAACATACACCCAGCCGGCGGACGGCCGCGGCGCCGAATCCCGGCACACAGGAGGGAAGGTTCCGTGGCTCGCGTGCAGTCGTCCCGGGCCGAGCCCACTTCGACGCCCAAGCGCAAGGCCGAGCATCTTCGCATCAATCTCGATGAGGATGTCTCGGCAAAAGGCGTCACCACCGGGTTCGAGCGCTACCGCTTCGTCCCCGCGGCCCTCCCCGAGATCGATCTGGACCAGGTCGACACCGGAACCACCCTCTTTGGCCGCCGGCTCGCCGCGCCGCTCCTGATCTCCTGCATGACCGGGGGCGTGCCCGAGGCCGAACGCATCAACCTCACGCTGGCGCGCGCCGCTCAGGAGATCGGGCTGGCCGTTGGCCTGGGCTCCGGCCGGGTTCTTTTGGAGCACCCGGAGGTGCTGCCCACGTTCCGGGTGCGGCCCGAGGCGCCGGACGTGCTCCTGCTGGCTAACCTCGGCGCCGTGCAGTTGAACGTCGGGGTCGGGCCGGACCAGTGCCGCTGGGTCGTCGAGCAACTCGAAGCCGACGCCCTGGTGCTGCACCTGAACGCGCTGCAGGAGGCACTCCAGCCCGGCGGCGATACCCACTTCGCGGGCCTGCTCGACCGGATCGCCGCACTCTGCGCCGTCCTCGAGGTGCCGGTCATCGTCAAGGAGGTCGGCTGGGGTATCCCGCCCGACACGGTCGTCCGTCTCTTCGAGGCCGGCGTCGCCGCGGTGGACGTGGCCGGGGCCGGAGGCACTTCCTGGAGCGAGGTCGAGCGGCACCGGATGGACGGGGAGGTCCGCCGCAGAGTGGCGGCGGCGTTCGCCGGGTGGGGTATCCCCACGGCCGAGGCGCTGCGCGGCGCGCGGCGCGTCGCGCCCGACCGGCTGATCTTCGCCAGCGGCGGCATCCGGGACGGCATGGACGTCGCCAAGGCCCTCGCACTGGGGGCCGATCTGGTCGGCATGGCCGGTCCGTTCCTCCGCGCGGCCGATCAGGGGCCGGAGGCGGTCCACGCCCTCGCGGAAGAGTTGATCGAGACCCTGCGCATCGCGATGTTCTGCATCGGCGCATCGACCCTCGAGGAGCTGCGCGGCACGCCGCGCCTGGTGTCCGAGAGCCCCGCCAGGCTCGGCGTCGCCACCGAGGACTTGATCTTCCGGACGACGGGGGCGCGGGAATTCATCGACATCACCGAGGCGGTGGCCGACGTGGCCGGCCGCTCCGGCATTCAGGACGGCATCGTCCACATCTTTTCCAGCCACACAACCGCGGCCATCCGGATCAATGAGCATGAGCCCCTGCTGTTGACCGACTTCCAGGAGATGCTGGAACGGATCTCCCCAGGCTCGGGACACTACGAGCACGACGATCTGGCGCGCCGCACCGGAATCGGACCGGATGAGCCGCGCAACGGGCACTCCCACTGCCAGCACCTGCTCCTGGCCTCCAGCGAGAGCGTGCCGCTGGTCGGCGGCCGCCTGGCGCTCGGCCTGTGGCAGCGCATCTTCCTGATCGAACTCGACGACGCACGCGAGCGCCGGATCACGGTGCAGGTGGTGGGCCGGTAAGCACGCCCGGAGCGCTGTAGCCGCCCGCGCCTCAGGAGCACCTGTCTCCACCCGATACCTGCCGGTCGTGCGCTGCACCACAGCGCCGGGCCGGTTTGGACGGTGTCGAGAGGAGCGCCACGCCATGGACCCGGCCCTGAGCCGCGCGGTCGACTGGTTGCTGGAGCACCAGAACTCCGCCGCCTGGTGGTGCGGGGAGTTCGAAACCAACGTGACGATCACGGCCGAGCACGTCCTGCTGCTGCGTTTCCTCGGCCTGGACCCGTCCCCGCTCCGCGACGGCGTCACCCGCTACCTCCTGGGCGAGCAGCGTGAGGACGGCTCTTGGGCGCTGTACTACGACGGGCCGGCCGACCTCAGCACCACCATCGAAGCCTACGCCGCGCTCAAGGTTCTCGGCCTCGATCCCGCGAGCGAGCCGATGCATCGCGCGCTGCGGGTCATCCACGACCTCGGCGGGGCGGCGCAGGCGCGGGTCTTCACTCGGATCTGGCTCGCCATGTTCGGGCAGTACCCCTGGGACGGCGTCCCGAGCATGCCACCGGAGCTGATCTGGCTTCCGCCGTCGGTGCCGTTCAACCTCTACGACTTCGCCTGCTGGGCGCGCACCACCATCGCCCCGCTCCTGATCATCCTGGCGCGCCGCCCGGTGCGCCCGCTTGGGTGCGACCTCGGCGAGCTGGTCCTGCCCGGCAGCGAGCACCTGCTGACCCGAGTTCCCGGCTCCGGCCCCTTCTGGTGGTGGGATAAGGTCCTCAAGCGCTACGACCATCTGGTCCGCCATCCCGGCCGCGATCGCGCCTGCCGGCGGATCGTCGAGTGGATCACCGCCCGCCAGGAGGCCGACGGGAGTTGGGGCGGCATCCAACCGGCGTGGGTCATGTCCCTGATCGCACTGAATCTGGAGGGATTCCCGCTCGACCATCCGGTTATGCGAGCGGGCCTGGCAGGTTTCGACCGGGTCGCGCGGGAGGACGAGCGCGGCTGGCGCGTGCAGGCGTCCACGTCGCCGGTGTGGGATACCGCCTGGGCCGTGCTGGCTCTCCGGCGGGCCGGACTCCCACGCGAGCACCCGCGCCTCGCCCAGGCCGTCGACTGGCTGCTGCAGGAGCAGATCCCCGGGGGCGGCGACTGGCAGGTGCGCACGGGCACGATCCCGGGCGGCGGCTGGGCCTTCGAGTTCGACAACGACCATTACCCCGACATCGACGACACCGCGGTGGTCGTGCTGGCGCTCCTGGAAGCGGGCCAGGAGGACCGCGTCCGCGACGCCGTCGAGCGGGCCGCCCGGTGGATCCTGGCGATGCGCTCGTCGGACGGCGGCTGGGGTGCCTTCGACCGGGACAACACGCGCGAGGTGATCCACCGGCTGCCGATCGCCGACTTCGGTATGCTGATCGACCCGCCGAGCGAGGACGTCACCGCCCACGTGCTGGAGATGCTGGCGCGCCTCTCGTTCCCGACCACCGACCCCGTCGTCGCCCGCGGGCTGGAGTTCCTGCAGCAGACCCAGCGGCAGGACGGCGCATGGTTCGGCCGCTGGGGCGTGAACTACATCTACGGCACCTGGTGCGCGGTCTCGGCGCTCACCGCCTTCGTCGGCATGGACGCCGAGGCGCGCGCGATGGTCCAGCAGGCAGCGGCCTGGTTCTTCGACCGGCAGAACGCGGACGGCGGCTGGGGCGAGACCTGCGGATCCTACGAGGACCCCAACCTGGCCGGCGTCGGCCGCAGCACCCCGTCGCAGACGGCGTGGGCCGTGCTCGCGCTCCAGGCGGCAGGCCTGGGCGAGCACCCTGCCTGCCGCCGCGGCCTCGACTTCCTCCGCGAGCGGCAAGTGAGTGGCACCTGGGAAGAGCACGAACACGCCGGCACCGGCTTCCCCGGCGACTTCTTCATCAACTACCACCTCTACCGGCACGTCTTCCCAACCATGGCCCTCGGCGGTGCAGCCGCGGGTATGGCCACCCCCCACTAGACCAGGTCATGCCCCGGACCTAGCCGCAGGTGGTCATGAACAGCGGCCGCTGTGATCGCCACACGCCGACGCGGGACCGATACCCTGCCTACTCCTCGGGGAAGGGCAGGGCGATGGAGTCGCGGGACTTGCGCTCGCCCGAGAAGCGCGCGAGGCGGATCTCCTCGTCGGGCAGGCCCGCGACGGTTCCCTCGTCGATCAACTCGGCCATGACCATGCCCAGGGCGGGACCCCACATCATGCCGTGGCCGCCCGCCGCCAGGACGAAGAAGCCGTCGCGCGGCTCGTCGATGATCGGCAAGTGGTCCGGCGTGTAATCGATCGAGGCGGCCCAGGCGCGGGAGATCGGCTTCCCGGCCAGCGATGGCCAGATCGCCTCCCACACCGGACGCGCACGCTCGTGATACTCCCAGTCGTAGGCGATCTGGTAGCGCCCGCTGCGGTCGGCCCGCTCCTCCGGGTTGCTCATGCCGAGCAGCGCGCCCTGCTCCTCCGGCCGCACGTAGATCCCCTCGGAAAGGGCGAACGAGAGCGGGAAGCGGCCCGGCGGCTGCTGGTCAACCTCGGCGAAGGTGATGATCTGGTGGCGCGCCGCCGAGACGGGCACCTGCACGTCGAGCATCGCCCCGAGGTCGCGCGCGCCGCGCGGCCCGGCGGCGTTCAGCACCCGCCCCGTCTCCAGCACGCCGCGCGTCGTGTGCACCCGGTAGCCGCTGCCGGCCGGCTCGATCCGCTCGACGGTGCACTCTTCGAACAGGTCGATCGCCTCTTCCCGGTGCACGGCGTAGGTGATATTGCGTGCCACGATGGGCGGGTGCACGTAGCCGTCGTGCGGCGTGTAGACCGCACCGCGGAAGCGGTCCCAATCGACCATCGGGAAGCGGCGCTTGCCCTCGTCCGGGTCGACCCACTCGTTCTCGACCCCACAGCGGCGCCGCAGCTCGAGCAGCTCGCGGAACGCCTTCTCTTCTTCCTCAGTTGAGGCAAGGATGTAATAGCCGGTCTCGAAGAAACCGCTGCCCAGCCCCAGCTCCTGGCCCAGCCGCTGGTACAGCTCCAGCGACCAGTGGCCGAGTTTCACCGCCGTCTCGGAGCCGCCTTGCGCCCGGATCATCCCCGCCGACCGGCTGGTGGCGCCGAACCCGGCCCAGTACCGCTCGCAGACCGCGATCCGGCCGAAGCCGCGCCTGGCCAGGTGGTACGCGGTCCACAGCCCGAGATTCCCTCCCCCGACGATCACGATCTCGTAGGTCGCTGCCATCACTCACTCCCCGTCATACCGAACCGGTCGTCCTGAAACGTCGGCCACCGCCGCCCCGGCATCCGCCCTGGGCGCTACCCCTCCAGGCACGCGAGCACGAAGTCGTTGAAGGCGCGGATGTGCGCCTCCAGCGGCACGTACAGCCCCCCGTCCCGGTACGCCCGCGAGGCCATGTTCTGCTGGCACAGCTCGCACATCTCCCAGTCCTGGCGGTTCACCAGGTCGAAGAAGGCCACTGCGTCCATCGGGTCGAAGTCGGGCTGCGCCATCACCGCCGGGTCGAACAGCCAATCACAGATCACCCGCGTCTGCGTCGGCCCCAGCGGCTCCAGTCGGTGCACCACCACGTGGTCCGGCGTCAGGTTGACGAACACATTGGGCAGCAGCACGAAGCCGTAGTAGGTACAGAGGTCTTGCGCGGCCAGCCCCGGCAGCGGTGGGCGGCTGGTCTGCCCGCTCAGCGTCAGGGCCACCACCCCCTCGGCAAAGCGCGCCCCCACCCCCTGCTGGTAGGCCAGCCCCGCCTTGAAGCTGGGCACCGCCCGGCTCAGCTCGGGGTGGGTCACCGCGCAGTGGTAGCACTCCATGAAGTTCTCCACCACCAGCTTCCAGTTGCAGGCCAGCGCATAGGTGATCGAGTGCCCCACCGCCAGCGTGTCCAGCCGGTAGCGGCCCACCGTCTCCAACTCCCCGAAGCGCCGCAGGATGGCGGGTTCCAACTGCTGGGCCAGCGGTGGCGGGTCCTCGGCCAGGTTGAGCCAGAGCAGCCCACCCCACGAATCACACGCCACGGGGAGCAGCCCGTGGGCGTCCCGGTCGAAGGCATCGACGTCGCGCAGGTTGGGGGCACCGAGCAGGCGACCATCCAGCCCGTAGCTCCAGGCGTGGTAGCGGCACTGGATGGCGCCGGCGACATGCCCGCACGGCTCGGTGCACAGCCGTGCCCCGCGGTGGCGGCAGACGTTGAGGAAGGCACGCACCACCCCGTCGCGTCCGCGGACCACCAGCACGCTCTCGCCGGCCAGGTCGACCGTCAGGTAGTCACCCGGCTGGGGGAGGGCATCGGCTCGCCCGACGCAGACCCAGAGGCGGCCGTAGAGGCGCTCCTGCTCCTGGCGGTAGATGTCGGGGTCGTAGTAGTACCGGCCGGGCAACGTGGTCGCGAAGGGTGTCGCGGTCGAAGTCTCAGTGACCATCCGCCGCTCCTTTACGAGCCGGCCCGCTCCTGCACGGGTCCGCGGTGATCTCTCGCGCACCGCGGCACGCCGCCGGTGGCGGCACGGTTTCTGTTCCAATCGGATGTCTCGCATCCTAGCAGCGCCCAGAGCAGCGGTCAACGACTTCCGGAACGCGAACGTCCTCGCCCTGCACAGACGAGTAGCGCCCCTCTCCCAACGTTGGGAGAGGGGTTGGGGGTGAGGGCCGCTCACCAGGCGAGGCTCCGCCCGCCCCTTGCCTTTCGCATCGACTCGGCCTGCGGAAAATCCCTGGTAGAATCGTGGCAGGAGGGTCGCAGCGATGGATGGCGTATCCCGGCAGACGTGGTTGAGCATCGGCGGCAGTCCGGAGTTGCGCCGCCTCAAGTGGGTTGCGATCCTGGCGCCGGTCGTCTTCCTCGCCGCGCTGGAGGCGATGCGGCATTTCATCTATCCCAGCCTGTTCCACTCCTGGCCGGGTTACCTCCTGCTCGCCGGGATCGTCCTGATCGGCACCCTCTTCTTCGCCGAGGCAATCTTCAAGGTCATCGGCCGCATGCAGGCGAGCCTCGCCGAGCAGAACCAGGAGCTCCTGGCGCTCCATGAAGCCGGACTCGCCATCACCAGCCAGCTCGACTTGCAAACCGTGCTGCAGAAGGTGGTCGATGAGGCGCGGGAACTCGTCGGTGCCCGCTACGGCGCCCTCACGCTCCTGAGCGAGGATGGTTTGCCCGAAGCGTTCCTCACCTCCGGCCTCACCCCGGAGGAGCGCGCGCGCATCGGCCCGGAGCCGGTTGGCCACGGCATGCTCGGAATTGTCATGAGCGACGGCGTGGTGCTCCGCCTCCCCGACGTGAGCAAGGACCCACGCTCGGTCGGCTTCCCGCCGCACCACCCGGTGATGCGCTCACTGCTGGCGGTGCCGATCCGCTCGCACGGCCGCATCCTGGGCAGCCTCTACCTGACGGAGAAGGAGGGCGCGTCGGAGTTCGATGCCGCCGACCAGGCGCGGCTGGAGCGCTTCGCCACGCAGACCGCCCTGGCCATCGAGAACGCCCGGCTGCACCAGCGGGTACAGGCGCTGGCCATCGCCGAGGAGCGGGAGCGGATCGCCCGGGAAATGCATGACAGCCTGGCCCAGGTGCTCGGCTACGTCAATACCAAGGCCCAGGCGGCCCAGGAACTGCTGCGCAACGGCCAGCAGGAGCGGGCATCGGAGCAGATCGGCCAGCTCGCCCAGGCCGCGCGCGACGCCTACGCCGACGTGCGTGAGAACATTCTCGGCCTGCGGACCTCACTCGAGCGGGACCGCGGGTTCCTGGAAACCCTCCAGGACTACCTCCAGCGCTGGCAAGACCAGAGCGGCATCCCGGTCGAGTTCCGCACCACCCCAGCCGGAATCAAAGATCTCAGGCTCTCGCCGCTGGCGGAACTCCAACTGCTGCGTATCGTCCAGGAGGCTCTGGCCAATGTGCGGAAGCACTCCGGGGCCAGCCGCGCGACTGTCCACATCCACCGCTCCGCCGGCTGGATCGGGGCGACGGTCGAAGACAACGGCTCCGGCTTCGACCCGTCAACCATCGGCCGCAGCGCCTTCCCGCGCTTCGGCCTGGCCACCATGCGCGAACGGGCACAGGCGGTCGGTGGGACCCTGGAGATTCGGTCGGCGCCCGGGGAGGGAACGCGCGTCGCGGTACGGCTGCCCGTGGGAGCGGCCGTCGCTCCTCCGGATAGCCGGCCCGTCGAGTCCGTGAGCACGGCGGCGAGAGAGGGAGAGGTGGATGAGAGTCATCATCGCTGACGACCACGCCTTGTTCCGCGACGGCCTGCGCAGCCTGCTGGAGGCACGCGGCGTCGAGGTCGTGGCCGAGGCACGCAATGGCCGCGAAGCCGTCGAGCAGGCCCGTCGGCTCCGCCCGGACATTGTGCTCATGGACCTGACGATGCCGGTCATGGGCGGGCTGGAGGCGACCCGGCTCATCAGCGCCGAGTTGCCCGAGGTCAACGTCGTGGTCCTCACCGCCTCCGAGGACGACGCCGACCTGTTCGAAGCGGTCAAATCGGGCGCCGAGGGCTTCCTGCCCAAGAATCTGGAGGCCGAACAGTTCTTCGACCTGCTTCAGGGCGTCACCGAAGGTCAACCCGCCCTCACCCCCGGACTGGCGCGCAAGGTACTCAACGAGTTCGCCCGCCCGGCCGCGCCGCGCCCGGAACGCACCGCCGAGGAGCTGACCGAGCGCGAACGCGAGGTGCTCGAACTGCTTGTTCAGGGTGTGACCTCGAACAAGGAGCTCGCCGACCGTCTCTTCGTCAGCGAGAACACCGTGAAGTACCACCTCCGCAACATCCTCAACAAACTCCACCTCCAGAACCGCGCCCAGGTGATCGCCTACGCCCTCCGCCACGGCCTCGTCGAGCCGCCGGAGGAGTAGGGGATGCGGTGCCCCGTCCGGTGGCCTTCGGCAGGTTGATCCAGTGGTCGGCGGCTGCCAGCGGCCGGCCACGTGATGAAAGGATCCAGCGCGGTGGCAGGTGTCCGGGGGTGCTCCGGGCTGACAACGAAACGCAGGCCGAACCCCGCTAGGAGAAGCGGGCGCACGGCTCGGTGTTAGGTTCCCGCCTCCCGCCAGGTGCCCGGGGCGAAAGCCGCCGGGCTGATATCTTGGTAAGCCCACTGACGGGGCTGCGATGGCGACCGACCGGCGTATCCGATTTGGTCACCCACCGGACTCCGCGTCCCCAGCCCCTCCAGCGGGCTTCGCCGTGTCAGCCCGGCGACTCTAGCCCCGGGGCACGGACCACGGCGCGGGAATCGTTTCGCCACCCGTCTTGGATCCGGTCGACAGCCGCACGAGCCAGTGAGGCGGGCTGGAGACGGGGCGCCGGAATACCAGACTCTTCGCCCAGGCCCATCAGGATCGCGGGCGTCGGCCGGAGCTTTGTCCGTCCCTCAATGACACTGCCAGGTTGCCGCATCGCTCCCCTCTCCCAAGGTTGGGAGAGGGGCCGGGGGTGAGGGCCATTTCCCCCTCTTCCCTCGTGGGAAAGGGGGTCAGGGAGTAAGGGGGACACCCGCGCCCCTGACCTGCCCACCCTACCCCAACGGGTAGGCCCCTCCCCCTTTCTCACCCACCAGGGTGGGAAAAATCCCACCCCTTCCGGTCACCCGTGAACTACCCCCCGGGTCGTGGGGCGATAGCCCCTCCACGCCTAGCCTTGATCCCAGAAGGGCCGATACAGCGGCCCGGAGAGGCGCAAGGACGATGGCACGGCACGAGGCGACAACCCAGCCCCCCGAGACGGTCGTCGAGGATCCGGCCCTGGCGCGGACGCTGTTCAACGACGTCCGGCTGGGTTGGGTCTGGCTGGCCGTCCGCGTCTATGTGGGCTGGCAGGCCCTCGAGGCCGGCTGGGCCAAGCTCCAGAGCCCCGAGTGGATGCGCGGCGGCACCGCCCTGCGCGCTCATTGGGAGCGGGTGGTGCAGGCCGACCCAGCGCCCGGTTCCGGCTCGAACTGGTACCGGCACGTGCTTGGGTACCTGCTCGACACCGGCGGCTACACCTGGGCGGCCAAGCTCATCGCGATCGGCGAGACGTTCATTGCGATCGCGCTGCTGCTCGGCCTGATGACCGGCGTGGCCGCCGCGCTCTACAGCCTGACCAGCATCAACGTGCTGATCGTCGGCGCCGGGCCGGTCGACCCGCTGCTGCCGGCGCTCGCCGTCGCCCTGATTCTGGCCTGGAAGACGGCCGGTTGGATCGGGCTCGACCGCTGGCTGCTTCCGGTCCTCGGCACGCCCTGGCAAGCCGGCCTGATCCGCTGGCGCGCCCGGCGCAAGGCGAGCGGCCGGACACCCGTTGGAGAGGTTCCCCGCTGAGATCGGCGGGACTCACGACGTCACGACGTAGGCACTGCGACGTGACGGGGAGAAGAGTACGATGGCACGGATACATCTCGGCAAGCGAACACTGCGCATCGCCATCGCAGCACTGAGCGTGGTCGTGCTGCTGCTCGGCGCGGCCGCCTTTGGGTTGCCCGGCGGCTCGCATCCGACTGCTGACAACCACGCCAGCCACGCGGCCGCAGCCACCTCGAAGGTCGAGCCCGCCCCGGCAGACCTGGCCCGGCTGCCACAGCCGGCGGTTGCAGCCCCGGTAGGCGACCGCGGGCCGCAACTGGTCAAGGTCGAGCTCGAAACCAAGGAAGTCGTGGCCGAGATCGACGACGGTGTGGCCTACAAGTTCTGGACGTTCAACGGCACGGTTCCCGGCCCGATGATCCGGGTGCGGGAGGGCGACACCGTTCAGGTGACGCTGAAGAACTCGCTGAGCGCCACAGCGCCGCACAACATCGACCTCCACGCGGTGACCGGTCCGGGTGGTGGGGCCGCGGCGACGACCGTATCGCCCGGTAAGCAGGCCACCTTCCAGTTCCTGGCGATGCACCCCGGCGTCTACGTCTACCACTGCGCGACGCCGCCGGTCGCGATGCACATCGCCAACGGCATGTACGGCCTGATCGTCGTCGAGCCGGCAGGCGGGCTGCCGAAGGTGGATCGCGAGTTCTACGTGATGGAGGGCGACTTCTATCTGAGCGGTGACCGCGGCGAGAAGGGCCTGCACGGCTTCGACATGGAGCAGATGCTGGCCGAGAACCCCGACTACGTCGTCTTCAACGGCGCGGTCGGCGCGCTCACGGGCGACAACGCCCTGAAGGCCAAGACGGGCGAGACGGTGCGGATCTTCTTCGGGGTCGGCGGCCCCAACGTCACCTCGAGCTTCCACGTGATCGGTGAGGTCTTCGACCGGGTGGCGCCGGAGGGCGCGGCCGAGTGGGTCAGCCACGTCCAGACGACGATGGTGCCGGCCGGAGGCGCGACCATCGTGGAGTTCAAGGTCGAGGTGCCGGGCAACTACACGCTGGTGGATCACAGCCTGGGCCGGCTGACCAAGGGCGCGGCTGCCGTCCTCCAGGTCGAAGGCCCGGACAACCCCGAGGTCTACAAGGTCATCGAGCACGGCGATCAGAGCGGCGGCCACTAGCGCCGCACACGGTGACAGCGGGAGGGCGGCAGCCCGGTCGCCCTCCCGTAACCACGCCCGAACCAGTCGCAGGCGGGCGCGGACAGCACACACGGTAGTAGCGTACGGGAAGGAGTAACCGTGATCGACCTGACGAATCGTTTCTCGCGGCGGGGCTTTGTCGGCGCGCTGGGCGCGCTGGGGCTCGGCGCGACGGGCCTGACACTGGCGAGCTGTGGCGACGCCGAGACGTCCGCAGCGCGAGCCGCCGACGATCACATGGAGCACGCCAGCAACCCCGCCGCGACCCCCACGGAGGACTACGCGGAGATGGACCGCATGCACGAGGCAGGGGTTAAGGCCTTCCCGGCCGAGACCAAGGGCCTCGGCGGTCAACCGCTCTCCTATGAGATGGATGGGGACGTCAAGGTCTTCCGGCTCACCTGCCAGAAAGTGCAGTGGGAAACCGAGCCCGGGCGAGTCGTCGAAGCCTGGGCCTACAACGGCGTGGTGCCGGGACCCGAGATCCGGGTGACCGAGGGCGACAAGGTGCGCATCCACGTCACCAACGAACTGGACCAGAGCACGGCGGTCCACTGGCACGGCCTGATGGTGCCGAACAGCATGGACGGCGTGCCCTTTATCACCCAGCCACCGATCCGGCCCGGCGAGACCTTCACCTACGAGTTCGTGGCCAAGCCCGCCGGGTCGCACATGTACCACTCGCACCACAACTCGGCCGAGCAGGTTTCGATGGGGTTGCTCGGTCCCTTCATCGTGGAGCCGAAGGATCCGTCCACCCGCCCGGCGTATGACGTCGAGTACACGCTGATCCTCAACGACGGGCCGCTCGGCTTCACGATCAACGGCAAGAGCTTCCCGGCGACCAAGCCGCTGGTGGCCAAGCGCGGGCAGAAGGTGCTCATCCGGTACATGAACGAGGGGATGATGGCCCACCCGATGCACCTGCACGGGATGCCACAACTCGTCATCGCCAAGGACGGCTACCTCCAGCCGCAGCCGTGGTACTGCGACACGATCAACGTGGCGCCGGGCGAGCGCTGGGACGTGATCGTGGACGCCACGGAGCCGGGTGTCTGGGCCTTCCACTGCCACATCCTGTCGCACGCCGAGTCCAACCACGGCATGTTCGGCATGGTGACCGCGCTCATCGTCGAGGAGTAGCCCGGGGCGGGTGGTCCACGGGTCCCACCGCGGTGACCGGCGGCCGGGACGAGCGCCGCCGGGCTGATACGGGAGAAAGCCCACTGAAGGGGCTGCGGAGCCGACATGCACGCGTCTCCGGTTCGGCCTCCCGCTGGGGCGCTGCATCCGCAGCCCCTTCAGTGGGCTTCGCTTCCGCCGACCGGATCAGACATTGGTAGCGAGAAGGATCCCACCGCCCGGTATGTGCCCGGGGCTAAAGCCGCCGGGCTGACAAGGCGAAGCCGGGTCAAGCCGGCTGGGGACGGTGATCCGACCGGGAGATGAGAGAACCCCGCCGCCCGGCGGCGTTAGCCCTGGGCACGGGTCGAGCGGCGGAGTCCATCATGCGGAGGCGCCAGCCCTGCGTCGCCCCAGCCGGCTTCAGCCGGCTTTCGTTGTGAGCCCGGGGGTTTACCCCCGGGCACGGGCCGAGCGGCGGAACCCAACGCCAGGGGTTAATCCCAGTCCTGCCCCACACCGCATGAACCCGCCAGCCAACATCACCGGGCCAAGCGCACTTCGATCTGGCCGTCCTTGACCCGCGTCTCGAACACCGGCTGCGCCATCGTCGCCGGGCCGTGGACGATGTGGCCGTCCTCGAAGGAGAAGGTCGACCCGTGCCAGGGGCAGGTCACGGTGTTGTCGTGCAGCTCGCCCTCGTTCAGCGGGCCGCCCAGGTGGCTGCACGTCGCGGCCAGGGCGTAGATTCGCTCGCCGCGTCGCAGGAGCACGACCGGCGTCCCCCGCGCATCGACCCGCGTGAGTTGCCCTTCGGGGAGGTCCGCCTCGGCCATGACCGGCGTGAAGCGTCGGGGCATGCCCTCGGTGTTTGCGTGATTGACGTTCACGAGGTCGTGATAGACGAGATCGCCTCCGAGGTAGGCGGTGAAGGCCACTAAGCCGTAGCCCATCGAGGCGGTAACGATGCCTGCGCCGCGGGCACCGTTGCGCCGGAGCAGCAGCGAGGTCGTGTAGAGCGCGGTCGCGCCGATGTTGAGCAACCCGTGCACCAGGCCCGTCCGGCGTGGCCGCCCCACCAGGTACTGCCAATCGGTCAGCCCCGATAGGGCAGCAGGGATCGCCGCGGCAAGCCCGACGCCGATCGCGGCATCAGCCCCGGCGCCCAGTTCCTTGCGCCCGGTGGTGGCCTCCAGCACGTCCAACACGGAGGCCGCCGTCCAGGCGCCGATCGGCACGTCGCTCAACGACGGATGCAGGGGATGGCCCAGCCACACGCCGTTCAGGACGTCCTTGATCCGCATCCCGACCGGCCCGGCAGCCTGGAACGCCCCGGAGATCGCCCGCTGCAGCGCGCTGTCGATCGGCTTGAGCCACTCCTGCCGCCCTATCACGGTGATCGTACGGTCCATGACCATGGTCGAGACCTCCTCTTGCTGCCCGCTGCGACTTGCGGGTTGCGCGCGACGTGTGCCCCCGGCTCCGCACTGCGTGTTGGGCGACGTGAATCGTCAATCACTCCGAAGGAAGGAAATCTGTAGCGCATCACTATACGGAACACGCAACACGGAACAGGTCTGGCACTTGCCGGATGTCGCACAACGTATGCCGCGCACGGCCGCGAAACGCAGCAGCGTGCCCACCCGCGCGGTGGCACACGACGTGACAGCGCAACGATGTATCCGACACCCCGCTGTCAGGCCGGGTCGCATCCCTGTGCTGTGGCCGATCCGAGGAGAGGAGACTCGACGTGAACGACTTCCAGCGCTACCTCATCCACGAGTTCGTCGAGGACTACAAGGACGGCTATCTGTCCCGCCGGGACCTCATCCATCGGGTGCTGCACATCACCGGCGGTATCGCCTCCACGGCGACGATCTTGGTTGCGTTCGGCTGCGGCCCGGGCTCGGCGGAGGAGGCCGCGACCGAGGTGGCGACGCTGGTGCCGACCGCTCCGGGAGCCAGCCCGACCAGCGCCGCCTCCCCCACCGCCACCGCCAGCCCCGCAGCCGGTCCGGGAGCCACCCCAAGCGAAGTCCCGACCGCTCACAGCCCGCTCTCGGTGTCGGCCGACGACCCGGCGATCCTGGGGGAGGACGTGACCTTCCCGAGCGGGGATGCCACGGTGATGGCGTATCAGGCGCGACCGAGCGGCCAGTCCGGGCCGCTCCCGCTCATCCTGGTCTGTCACGAGAACCGGGGGCTCGTGGAGCACATCCGCGACGTTACCCGCCGGTTTGCCAAAGAGGGGTACCTCGCCTGCGCCCCGGACCTGCTCAGCCGACAGGGAGGAACCGCCAACATCGCGGATCCGTCGCAGATCCCGGGCATCCTGTCCAACACCGACCCGTCGATCTACGTCACCGACTTCCAGGCCGCGATCGACTTCTATGCGCAGCAGCCCGACCTGGCCGACACCACGCGGGTGGGCATGACCGGGTACTGCTTCGGCGGCGGGATCACCTGGCGCGCGGCGACGCAGATCGCCGCGCTGAAGGCGGCCGTGCCCTTCTACGGCCCGCCGCCACCGCTGGATCAGGTGCCGAACATCCAGGCGGCGGTCTTCGGAGTGTATTCGTCCGACCCGAATGACTTCGCCAACAACGGGCGTGATGAGCTCGAGCAGGCGCTGCAAGCGGCCGGTGTGACCTACGAGATCAAGGTCTACCCGGACACGCAGCACGCCTTCCATAACGACACCGGGCCGCGCTGGAACCCGGAGCAGGCCCAGGCCGCGTGGAACGACACCCTCGCCTGGTTCCAGCAGTACGTGCGCGGATAGCGGAGCAAATCAATCCTCCCCTCTCCCCTCGTGGGAGAGGGGGCTAGGGGGTGAGGGGGAACGTATTCCCTACCCGAGCAGTTGGTCCGACCAGTAGAGGACGATCCAGAACCCGGCCAGGAGGACGAGCACCGCCGCGGCCGAGTGGACGTAGGGCATGGCCCGGCGCAGCAACCCGACCAACCCCGCCTTGAAGAGGCTCAGGGTCACGGTGAGGCTGACGATGATGGTGGCCATCCCGAGGGAGTAGAGGACGAACCGTACCAGCCCCTGCATCGGCCCGGCGCCGGTCAGGGCGCCGCCCACCGCCACCAGGAACACCGGCAGGGTGCAGCCGAGCGAGGCGATGCCGTAGGCCAGGCCGAAGAGGAAGAACCCACGGATCGAGCGCTGGGGCGAGGTCGACAGCGAGGCCGCGATCCGCTCGAACGCGGCGGGCGAGACGGTCCGGCCCAGGAGGAGCAGGAAGCCGAGCACGATCAGCGCGACGCCCATGAGCGCGCCGAGCCAGGGCATGGCGCTGACGAGCGCGTAGCCGCCGGCGGAGATAATCAGCCCCGCGGCGGCGAAGAGGAGGACGAAGCCGGACGAGACGGTGCCACCCACCAACACCGCCCGGCCCAGGCGGCGCAGCACGTTGGGCTGCGCGGCAACTCCGTCGTCGACGCCGAGGTAGAGCGAGAGGTAGGCCGGAAGCATGGCGAAGCCGCACGGGTTGACCGCTGCGAGCATCCCGGCGCCGAAGGCATAGCCGAGCGGCAGCATCGAGGCCAGCCCCGATAACCAGACGACCGCCATCTCCTGGAACTGCGTCAACGACCTTCTCCGTCACCCTGGATCGGGAGCGCCGGCAGGGCACCGGCGCCCCGGCTCACGCCAGCCGGAAGACCGGGCCGCGCTCGTCGTCGTGGTCGTGCGCCACGGCCGCGCCGATGCGCAGGCCGTCGCTCTCGACGGCGTCCGCGATCCGGGCCAGCAGCCGGCCACCGTCCGGCGTCTCGATGATCGCCAGCGCGTAAGGCGCCTCGTCCGCGAACTCCGGCGTCGGAACGTAGATAACCGTGTAGCTCACGATGCGGCCCGTCGTACCCGCCGCCGTCCCTGCCTGCGCCATTACTCCGGCCTCCCCAGAATGGTCACCACGCAGGTCGCGCCCGAGCCGCCGACGTTGTGCGTCAGCGCCAGCTCGGCGCCATCCACCTGCCGATCACCGGCCTCGCCGCGAAGCTGGAACGTCGCCTCAGCGATCTGGCTCACGCCCGTCGCACCGACCGGGTGCCCCTTAGCCTTCAGCCCGCCGCTCGGGTTGACGGGGATACGCCCGTCGCGCGCGGTCGCGCCTGCCTTAGCCGCGTCGCCGCCCTCGCCCGGCTTGAAGAAGCCCAGGTCCTCGGTGGCGATGATCTCGGCGATGGTAAAGCAGTCGTGCACCTCGGCGAGGCTGATGTCCTCCGGGGAGACGCCGGCCATGCGGTAGGCCCGTTCGGCCGCCTTGCGGGCCGCGGGAAGCGTGGTGAGGTCGGCGTGATGGTGCAGCGCGAGCGAGTCCGACGCCTGGCCGAACCCGAGCACGCGCACGCCCGGGCGGCGGAACTGCCCGGCCACGTCCGCGGCAGCCAGCACGAGCGCGGCGGCGCCGTCGGAGATCGGCGAGCAGTCGTAGAGCGTCAGCGGGTCCGCGACCATCGCCGAGCGGGCGATGTCCTCCGGGCCGATCTCCTTGTGGAACTGCGCGTAGGGGTTCCCCATGGCGTTGCGGTGGTTCTTAATCGCCACGGCGTCCAGAATGTCGCGCGTCTTGCCGTAGCGGTCGAAGTAGGCACGGGCCATGAGCGCGTAGGCCCCGGGGAAGGTGAGCCCGACCTTGCTCTCCTGCTCCCAGTCGGCCGCCTCGGCCAGGATCGAGGTCACTTCGGAGGTCGGGGTCGCGGTCATCTTCTCGGCGCCGACCACGAGGACCACGTCAGCCGCTCCGGCGGCGATCGCGAAGATAGCGTTGAGGAACGCGGTCGAGCCCGAGGCGCAGGCGTTCTCCGTGCGCGTGCTTGGGACGTTCTGCAGCCCCAACTCGCTGGCGATCAAGGGCGCGGCGTGCTCCTGGCGGATGAAGGTTCCGGGCGAGAAGGTGCCCAGGAAGAACGCCTCGATCTGCTCCGGGGAGGCTCCCGCGTCCGCCATCGCCTCGCGGCCGGCCTGGGCGGCCAACTCGCGGTAGCTCAACTCCGACTTTCCGAACTTCGTCTCGGCCGCGCCGACAATCACGACCTCACGCATGGCATACCCCCCTCCGCGCGTTCGCGCGCCGGTCCAGCGCCGAAGCTCGAACCAAGTATCGCATATCGGACAGAAGGAGGTGGACGTGACGGCCGCTGAGGGGTGGCGCGCTGCCGCTAGTCCGGCGGGTCGTGCCCGACGAGTCCGTCGATCGACTCCCGGATCAGGTCGGCATGGCCGTTGTGCCGGGCGTACTCCTCGATCAGGTTGAGCAGGATGAAGCGCAGGCTCGGATGCTCACCGTGCTCGTTGGTGACGCCGATCCCCGGTCGCTCCAGACCCTCTTCGGCCAGCGCCGCCGCGAACAATTCCCTGGAGCGGGCCACGGCGTCCCGCCATAGGGCGTAGAGTTCGTCGGGGGAGTCTTCGGCAGCGGTGCGCCAGTCCCAATCGTGCTCGGCCTTCCAGTCCACCTGATCCCACGGCGGGCTCGGCGGCCGCCCGTACAGCCACACCGAGGACATGCCGTCTTCGAAGCGCGCCATGTGCTTGAGCATCCCGCCGAGGGTCATCGGGGACGGGCCGAGCGTCGCCCGCAATCCAGCCGCGTCCAGTCCCCCGACCTTCCAGGCGAACGTCGCCCGCTGGCGCTCCAGGTAGCCCAGGAGCATGGCGGCCTCGTCGCCCGCGACCGGTGGTTTCGGACTGCGTTGCTCTTTGGGTTCGGCCACTGGCGGACCACCTTTCTGCTAGCGTGTTGCCGGAAACGCGTCCCGGTCTCAGCGGCTCGCCTCGTCGTGCTGTGTCTCGTGTTCCCAGAGCAGGGGGTCGATTTCGGGCAGGTCCGGCACCCCGAGGCGCTGGAGGATATGCAGCGCTTCGCTGCGGTGCTCCACATTGTGGTAGGGGACGTGGAGGATCGTGCCGCCCAGGGTGGTGGGCTCTCCGAAGTGGTCGCGGTAGGTGTCGTCGAGGCGTCCCTCGTCGCGCGCCCGGCGGGCGACGGCCGCGAACGCCGCCTGGGCCCGCTCGTGACGCGCCATGAGCCCTTCCAGCGAGCGGTTACTGCGGTCCATCGTGGGGTGCTGACCGGCCATCATGGCACCCCAGGCCTCAATGTTGAAGATCATGTGCTCGAGCGTGTTCCGGAGAGTCCGGTGTCCGATATCGAACTCCTGGTCGAATTGCGCGTCGGTCAGGCCGCGGCACGCCTCCAGAACCCGTGTCGTCGCCCAGTGATCGTGCTCCAACAGCCGGTCAATCAGGTCCATTGCGTGTCCTCCTTCGTGCGAGTTTGCCTGCCGGGGAATGGCGGCTGTCGGAGCGCCATCGTGGCACTCGTGTATCGACCAGTGACGCGGATCACCGGACGGCGCGCTCACGCGAGCCGCGCCTTCAGGAAGGCCAGCGTTCGCTCCCAGAGCAGCGCGGTCGCCTCGGCGTCGTACGCATCGGGCCGGTCGGGCTCGGCAAACCAATGGCCGGTTCCGGGGTAGACGTGGAAGGTCACCTCACGGCCCGCGGCACGGATCGCCGCTTCGAGCGCCTGGACGGCCTCCGGTGGCTCGAAGTCATCACGCTCCGCGAAGTGCCCGAGGTAGGCGGCGCGGGCCTGGCTGAAATCGGCGTCGCCGGTGCTGTAGACCGTCACGACGGCGCTGACGGCGTCGGGCCGCGCCTGCGAGAGGCGCAGCGCCCAGAAGCCGCCCAGTGAGAAGCCGATGACCCCGATCTGGTCGCCGGTCGTCGCCGGCAACTGCCGCAGGCCGTCCGCCGCGGCCAGCACGACTGCATCCGTCTCCCCGAGCGCACCGAAGAGCGCGCCCGCCAGCGCCTCCGCCTCGGCAATGGACGCGGTCGTCGCCCCATCGGGATACAGGCTCGGCGCCAGGGCGACGAAGCCGTTGGCGGCCAGCCGATCGCAGGCATCGGCGAAGACCGGGGTCAGGCCCCACCAGGCATGCAGCACCAGCACACCGGGGCCCATACCGGAAGGAGGCACCGCGAGATACGAACGATTGCCCCCTGGCCCGTTGGTCAGCCACTCACCCATAAGTGCCTCCGCACGTACATCGAACACGTGTTCTCCCAGCATAGCGGAGGCGATGGAATTTGGCAAGGGGGTCAGACGTGGCGTCCGTGGTCCGGCAAGTCCTCCCTCGAAAACCGCAGCAACCCCGTGCGCAACCGGTCAATCCGCGTTATGCTGGCGCCACCGGACAACCCGCGCTTCCGCAGCCATGCGTGAGGAGGAGGAATCCCCGTGCGCATCGACGCTCATGCCCACGCACAGCCCCCGGAATACCTCGACGCGCTGCTGGCCTCCGGCCGCTACGAGTCGGTCCACGACGCCGAGGGACGCATCGTCGTCCGCGAGCGCGGATCCCGCTTCCTGACCATCACCCCGCAGATGCACCGCCCGGAGCAGCGAGTGGCGGAGATGGACGAGGCTGGGATCGACATGCAGATCCTGTCGGTAACGACGCCGCAGGTCTACTTCCTGCAGGGCCAGGCGGCGGTCGATCTGGCACGGCGCTGCAACGACTATCTCGCCGACATCGTGCGGAGCTATCCGACGCGGTTCCGGGCGCTGGCGAGCGTGCCGCTGACGGCCGACCCCGACGCAGCGGTCCGCGAGTTCGTCCGCTGTCTCGACGATCTCGGCATGGTGGGGGCGATCATCGGCTCGAACATCGACGGTCGGCCGATCGACGACCCCGCCTTCGACGCCTTCTACGCCGAGGCCGACCGCCGGGGCACCACGCTCTTCATCCACCCGATGGTTCCGGCCGGGATCGAGGTGATGAACCCGTACGCGCTGGCCCCGCTGGTCGGGTTCATGTTCGACACCACCCTGGCGGTCTCACGCCTCATCTTCTCGGGTTTTTTCGAGCACTACCCGCGGGTCAAGGTACTCGTCGGACACCTCGGGGCGGCGGTGCCCTACCTCGCGGGGCGACTCGACATCGGCTGGCGCTCCTACCCGGACTGCCAGGCGATCCCGCACCGGCCGACCGAATACATCCGCCGCCTCTACCTCGACACCGTCTCGTTCCATGAGCCGGCGCTGCGCTGCGCGCTGGAGACGGTCGGCCCGGACCAGATCGTCTTCGGCTCCGACTACCCGCACGTCATCGGCGACGTCGGCGGGGCTATCGCCAGCATCCAACAGGCGCTGCCGGCCACGACGCACGACGGGGTGCTCGGGCTCACCGCGGCCGAGCTGTTCGGCGTCTCGGCCTAGCGCCCCACGCTGCAACCGGGGGCCGTTACCGGTCGGGCGATCCGTCAGGCGCCATCGCGCGTAGCCGGGCGATGTGCTGACGGACGGCAGCGTTGACGCGCCCGACGAAGTCCGCGAGGAGCGCGAGTTCCTCCTCGCTGTAGCGCGCGTACAGGTCGGTCAGTTCCCGCTCGAGCGGAGCGTAGAGCGGAGCGATGTCGCGTGCCAGCCGCTCGGCAATCGGGACAACGATCACGCTGCGACGATCGCGTGGATTCGGCTCGCGCCGGACGTAGCCAGCCCGCTCCAGCCGGTCGATCAGGCGGGTCAGCGCGCCGGTCGTCAGGCCGCTGAGCTCCGCCAGCTCCCCGGCCGTGCGCGCTCCGCCACGGCTGAGGATGTCCAGCACTTCAACATCCCGCGTATGCAGACCCAGCCGGTCGGCGACCACCTGGCTGAGAAGCACCGACTGGGTGCCGATCGTGCCCAACTCCCGGTCGAGCGCGCTGGTCTGCCGAGCACGCTCGTCGCCACCACTTGACATCACCGCACTCTCCTGCTAATCTCTGCACAGTGCAGATACTTGCACGTGCAGGTACATGTCCGAGCAGGACTATACCAGACCGCCCGGCGAGTGAGACCAGGTTCAGCGAGACGTGTGCGCCGATGTCAGCTCGAACGGAGCCGGGCCCGTCCGAGGCATAGGATGCCACGAGAACGCGGGATCACCCGCAGGGAATGTGAGAGGAGCAACGGCGATGGGAATCAAGTCCGAGCCCCGCGTCGGGGCCACGGAGACACCACCCACGCGGGTGCGTGCCGGCGACCGCCGGCCGGCTCGGAGCAAGCAGGCGCGGCGCTCCTTCCGCGGGTCGACGACGTGGTACCTGCTCGCGTGCGGTGCCGTCGGCCCGCCGCTGTTCGTGCTCGTCGTACTGATCGAGGGTGCCACCCGCCCGGGGTACAGTCCGTGGCGCCACGCGATCAGCCAGCTCAGCCTGGGCGCTCAGGGCTGGGTGAATATCACCGCGTTGATCGCCTTCGGGCTCCTCGCCCTGGGCTTCGCCCGGGGACTGGGGCGGGTGTTCCGCACGGGACCGGGCTCACGCTGGCTGCCGCGGCTGATTGCCGTCTTCGGGCTGAGCCTCATCGTCGCGGCCATCGCCGTGACCGATCCCAGCCTCGGCTATCCGCCGGGGAGCGAGCCGAGCTACAGTCTGCACGGCCTGGTCCACTCGGTCGCCGGGCTCGTCCTGTTCGGCTCACTGAGCGCGGCCTGCCTGGTTCTGGGCCGGAGCGTCGCCGGTGATCCCCGCTGGGCGGGCTGGGCACGCTACTCGGTCGTCACGGGGATCGTGGTGGCGGTGTTCTTCATCGCCACGGGCGTGACAACCGCCCTCGACCAGAATGGCATCCTCTCCCCGGCGCCGAGCGGCCTGCTCCAGCGCGTATCCCTCTTCAGTGGCCTCGCCTGGATTATGCTGCTCGCCGTACGGCTCATGCGAGGGAAAGGATTGGCGCAGTGAACGGACAACGTCAGGCACGGTGGATCGTCAGCGGGATCGTGGAAGCCCCGGTGGAGGCCGTCGCGGACGTCCTCTGCGCAATCCAAGCAGGCCCGGTCAACGACCACAACGGGATCGTGCTCGCCACCGAGGGCCTGGCCGCGTTCGGGGAGATCGTCCTCTCCGGTGGTCCCCGGCAGTTCACCGCTACCGTCGGCACGCCGCCGGTGACGAGCGTGGAGGTGGATGTCGACCGGGAGCATCGGCGCGTCGCCGTCCAGGGCCATTTCTGGTACCGGGGCATCTACACGGTCGAGCCGCACGAGCGGGGCAGCCGGATCGTGTACCGCGCGGAGAACATCGCGCGCGGCGTGGTGGGGCGGCTCGTCCCGCTGTGGCAGCGGCGGTTCGACCGAGACATGCGGGAGCGCCTCGCCCGGCTGCTCCAGGCGATGGGCACGATCCTCGGCTGCGCCGCGTATCCCACGGCCGCGTAAGCCGACCGCGGCCTACTCCGGCGCGGCGACGAGCGCGAGCAGGGCCGGGAGGGACACATCGAGCCGCCGCCAGGACTCGCCTCGGTCGGCGCTGTGGTAGATCTGCCCGTCCTGCATCCCGGCATAGATCTCGCCGGGGCGGTCAAGCGGGGCGAGCAGGGCGTACGGCATGACCGAGAGCGGGTTCGGCAGCCCGCCGTCAAGCGCCTCCCAGGGTCCGTCCCCGCGCCGCCGGTAGATGAACGCCTCGGCGTTGCCGCGCCGGTCGTGGGCGTGGCGGGCGCTGAAGGTGGCCGAGACATACCAGAGGTCCGGATCGGCCGGGTCGACCGCCAGCCCCCAGACGTAGTGGCGATCCATCCCCTCGTCCACAGGACGCCAGGTCGCGCCCGCGTCGTCGCTGTAGGCCACGCCGCCACCGGCCGCCTCGTAGACGCGCTCCGGCGCGGTCGGGTGCGTCAGGATTGCGTGCGAGTCGTGATAGGAGCCGGGCTTGCGGTCCTCCCAGGTCCGGCCACCGTCCGTGGTGCGCATCACGCCGCCCAACTCGATCCCGGCGAAGAGCAGGTCCGGGTCGGACCAGGACGGCGCGATCCAGCGCACGTGCGAGGTCCAGGGGCGAGGCGGGAAGGACCAGGTCGGCGCGCTGGGGAGGTCCCGCAGCGCGGGCATCTCCTGCCAGGTCCGACCGTCGTCCTCGCTGCGGAAAAGCGCGCTCGGCTCCGTCCCGGCGAGGACGACGGAGAGGCCGTCGTGCCGGTCGGACGGGCTGATGGCCACGGAGAGCACGCGCGGGTGGGGCAGCGCCGCGGCCGGCTCCCAGTGCTCGCCCCCGTCGCGGGTGCGGAAGAGCCCCTGGTCGAAGGTTCCGACGTAGAGGCGGCGCGGATCGTGAGGGTCCATCGCGATACACATGGCACCGACCCCGGCCAGGACGGTCGTCGTCTCCCAGCGGTCGCCGTCGCTCGAAGTGAGGCGGATCACGTCGTCGCCGGTTGTGGCAAAGAGGGTAGGCATCACCGGCACTCCTCTGCTTGGCCGCGGTCCGCGGCCCGGTTGTGGGTACATTACCAGGCAGTCTGGGCTGGAGCGGGGGCTATGTCAAGGCGGGAGGCGGGCGGCACGACTATGGGTTGATGCTGCCTCAGTCGCGGTAGGCACGTCCGCGTGGCAGCACACGCAGGACTCGCAGCATATTGGCATCGGGGACATAGATGAAGAGCACCCGCACGTCGCCTACACGCAGACGCCATTCATGCTGGCGCCCACGGAGCCGCGCCACATCGCCGTGCCCTTCACTCACGAAGCGGTAGAGGGATTGCCGCACCCGCGCCTGTGTTTGGTGGTCCAGCCGGCGCAGGTCGCGCTCGGCCGCAGGCGACCAGTCAAGGTTCAGGGTCATGACCCAGCCGCCGCCACAGCTCAGCATCTGGGATAGGTTGCCCGGAATCCAAGTCGGCGTACGCCTCCTCGAGCGCGGCCGCCTCCTCCGGAGTCAGCGGCTCTTCCTCCTCGGGGGCAGACCACAGGGCGCGGAGCACCGGGTTCTCGGCTGTGGCCAGGAACTCGAGGAAACGCTCGGCGGCGTGCAGTTCAGCTTCCGGCAACTGGTCTACCAAACGATGAATGCGCTCACGGCGCTTGATCGCGCTCACGGTCGGTCTCCTCACCATGGCATCAGTGTCCCCGATGATACACGAGCCGCTCCAGTAGGGGCGATATACACGGCGAGGGCTACCCCGCCGTCAATCCAGAGGGAACGGGGCGGATCTCGCCGCCGTAGCGGGTCATGAGGTACTGGCCGCTGGTGGGGGCGACCTCGCGGATCAGCTCCGCGGTCTCCGGGTGACAGGTGAAGAGGAGCACCTGGTGCTGCTCGGCAACGGTCGCCAGCGCCTCGGCCACGACGCGGGCACGCTCGGGGTCGAAGTTGACCAGGATGTCGTCCATCACCAGGGGCAGCGCCGCCGCACGCCGTGCGAACTCCGTCGCCAGCCCGAGGCGGATACAGAGGTAGAGTTGCTCGGCCGTACCCCGGCTCAGGGTGTCGAGCGCGCGGGCGCGCCCGTCGCGGTCGAGGACGACGAGGTGGCGACCACGCTGGAGAAGTTGCGTGTACTGCCCGCCGGTGATGTCGTGGAAGAACCGTGACGCGTGGGCCAGCACCGCGGGCTGCCGCTCGCGCTCGTAGCGGGCCAGCGTCTCCTCGATCAGCCCCGCGGCCAACCCCGCGACACGCCAGGCACGCACGGCCTCGGCGTACTCCTGGAGCAACCCCGCACGCTCCAGTTCCAGGTCGGCGATCTCGGTTGACTCCTCGAGCTGCCGCCGGGCCAACTCCGCCTCGCGGCGTGCGGCGATGGCTCGGTCGCGCGCCTCGGTGGCCGCCAGCATGGCCCGACCCGCATCCTCGGCCGCGCGCCGCCAGCGGTCGACCGCGCCGGTCGCCAGCTCCTCACGCATCCGCGCGGCCGCGGGGCCGTCGCCGATCTGCTCGGCGATCCGCTGATCGCACTCGCGGACCACCGCGGCCAACTCCTCGCGGCGGCGGGCGATGTCGAGCCGGCGGTAGAAGTCAGCCTCGTCGGCAGCGCCTACCTCGGCCAGGAGGGTGGACCACCGCTCGCGCAGGCCGTCCCGTTCGCGTTGGGCGGCCGCCAGGCGGGCGTGCAGGCGCCCCAGGGTCTCCTCGATTGTCGCAAGCTCACGTCGAAGTTCCCGGTCGCGCTCGACGCGTTCCCGCAGCTTCTCGATCGCGGTGGCCAGCTTCAGTCCCCGCGCGTCGGTCGGCAGGCCCACGGCGCTGAGTGCCTCACCCGCGCGGCGCTCAAAGGCGACGACGAACTGGGAGAGCTGCCGGGCTTCCCGCTCGGCCGCCTCCAACTCACGCAGCGCCTCGCGGCCCTGCCGGATCGCCTCGAAGAAATCGAGCACCCCTCGCGGCGTCAGGTCGGCCGGCACGCCCTCGCGCCGCTTCCACTCGTCCCACACACCCTGGGCACGGTCGCGCTCGCCTTCGGCATCGCGGACGGCCGCCTCGGCCCGCTCGCTCGCGGTTTCCGCGTCATGCAGCCGCGTCTCGGCAGCCTCAAGGTCCAAGAGCCTGCGCAGTCGCTCGTCGTACGCCGCACGCATCCGTGCGACCCGCTCGGCCGCGGCCTCGACCGCCGCCTCATCGGGCGGGGTCGACAGCTCGAGCAGCGCCGCGTCAGCCTCGATTGCGGCATCGATCGAGCGCAGCCGGGCCTGGTAGGCGTCGAGGTCGCCCTGGATACGCTGTTGCTGCTCGCTGAACGTCTCCTTGACCGTCCCGTCGAGCGTGACCGGCTCCGACGCGCGCCGCCCGGCGATGAGGGCGCCGACCGCCGCCAGCACCGCGGCCAGGGCGAGGAGGGGTGAGACATCGCTGTCGCTCACCAGCGCGGCCAGCCCGCCGAGCGCCAGGGCCAGACCCCAAAGCCCGAGCCGGACCCGGTTCGGCGACATCGCCGTCGAAGACGGCTCGGCACGCTGGCGCAGCGACGCGACCTGCTGCAACGTTTCGGTGGCCGCCTGGATGCGTGCCTGCACGCTCGCCCGCTCGGCGACGGCGTTCCGCACGCGGCGGACGGCCGCCTCGAGCCGTTCCACCTCGGCCGCCTCGGGTGCGGGCGGGGCGGCCTCCAACTCCCGGCGCAGCGTTTCCAGCGCCGCCGCGGCCTGCTCGCGCTGCTCGGCGGCGTGCCGGGCCACAGCTTGGGCGCGCATCACGGCTGCCTCGGCCTGCTCGATCTGTTCGGCGAAGGCGCGGACCTCCTCCCGCTTCGGCAGCGAGCGGTCGAACCCGGCCAGGCGCGTGCGGTCCCAGCCGGCACCGAGGTCGCGCAGGTGGTCGTGCAGGGCCTGCTGCGCCCGGCGGAGCCGTGCCGTCACCTCCGGGACCGCAACCAGGCGGTCGCGATAGAGCGGCAGCGTCTCGTAGAGCTGCACGACCTCCTCGCTGACCGCCTCGAGCGCGTCGTCGGGCGCGAGCATCTGCCGGCGCGCCTCGGCCGCGTCCACCTCGGCCGCGATCTCCGCCACCTGCCGCTCCACGGCGTCGATCGCCGCGCGCAGCTCGCTAAGCCGAGCCTCGGCCCGCTCGGGCATGGTCCCGACCGGCTCCAGCCGCTCCCGCTCTCCGGCGGCGTCCCGGCGTCGATACCAGATCGGCCAGAGCTCCTCGAGCTTGCGGTAGCGAGCCTGCGCGGCCCGGTGGTTCTCGATCTCGCGGCCGAGCCGCTCCACCTCGGCAGCGCACGCCGCCTCGTAGCGCAGCGCCTCACCGTACCCGGCCGCGACAAGGCGGGCCTGTCGCAGCCGCCGCTCCACCTCGTCTACCCGCGCCCGCAGCTCGTTGATGCGGCCATCCCCGTGCGGCCCCAGCAGCGCCTCCTGTCGGGCATGGAGCTGGGAGACCGCCGCGCGGGTGGAGCGCCCGGCACCGGTAATCCCCGCCGAGAAGATCCGATCGTGCATCCCCTCGGCGTCGAGCGTGGCGAAGTCCTGCAACTCCGCGAGGCTGAAGGCAAAGACCGTCTGAAACAGCCGGTGGTCGGCACCGCCGAGCAGCCGGGCCAGGTCCGACTCATCGCCGTGGCCCCCGCCGGGCAGCGTCACCAGCGCCCCCGGCCCGAGCGCCTCGCTGCGCTCGACCACGTACTCCCCGTCCGGGCCGATCAGCACCAGGCGTCCGCCATGGCGCCCGCCGCGGAGCGGCGGATACGCGCGCTCGCGGACGGTGTCGCTGGGGAAGCCGAAGAGCATCTGCCGGATGAACGCGAGCAGCGTCGTCTTACCGGCCTCGTTGGGACCGAGGAAGACGGTCAACCCCGGGGGCACGTCCCGGACCTGGATGTCGTGGAAGACGCCGAACCCGTCGATGTGCCAGCCCGCGATCCTCATGGCCGGTCCCGCTCCTCCAGCAGATCGACGGCCAGCGCCGCGGCGTCGCTCAGGAGGTCGGCCACCTCGGCCGCATCCGGGGTCGCGGCGGCATGGTCGAGCGCCCCGGCCGGTGGCACGGTCAGGCGGTCCGCCAGCACCTCCCGCAACCGAGCGGGATCGGCAGCCAGCTCCTCCGCCAGCCGCAGCACCTCGGCGGCAAAGTCGGTCCGCCGGCGCGCCGCAGCCAAAGCACTCGCCGGGCGGGTCGCGTCGCGCAGCGTCGCCCACCAGACAAACGGCGACCCGTCCCACGTCTGCGCCCGCAGGTCGCGGAGCAGCGCGGCCGCCCCGCCGTCGGTCTGGAGCGCACCGCGGGCAGCACCGTCTCCATGCAGCGCGACGTGGAGGATCAGCCCCGACACGAGGTGCTGCACACGGAGCGCAGCGGCACGCGCCAGCAGCTCCTCCCGCAGCGCTGCCAGGTCCGGCACACCGGCGATGTCGAGCGTGAGGGAGAGGACGCGCACCGGCGCCAGCGACACGAACTCGGGCGGCCCGACCACGCCGTCCTCGACCGGGACGACCATGGCACCCTTCGGCCCCAGCTCCTCCGGCTGGGGACCGCGGCCCTGTGTCGTGCCGGGATACACCCGCCGCGGGGACCCGTCCCCCGCCACCTGGGCGGCATGCTCGCCACCGAGGGCCCAGTAGTCCATGCCCGCCGCGGGCGGCGCATGGAGCGCGCCGAGGTCAGCCGTCGTGTACCGTGGGAGATGGAGCAATCCCACATGGACGCCGGGCGCATCGACGCGGTCAAAGCCCTGGGTTCCGTGCCGCGCTGCCCCGCTGGCGCCGTAGATCGTGGCGAGTCGCTGGCCGTCCCGGACGACGGGCACCGGTGCATTCGCCCCATGCGCGAACCAGGTGACATTCGACGGCCAGTCGCGGATCGCGGCCCAGTCGCCCGGCTGCTCGCGCTCGCCCGTGACCAGGAAGACGGGGATGCCTCGGTTCGCCAGCCGCTCCAGCCCGGCGCGGAAGCGGACCTGTGCCCGCAAGCCGCGCTCCGGCCCGTCGTAGATCCCGCCGGCGAGCAAGACGAAGGCGGCGCCCCGCTCGATCGCCAGATCCACCAGATTGTCGAATGCAATGAGCGATGCATCCCGCAGCAGCGGCCGGATCTCTGGCGGCACCGTCCCGAGACCGGTGAACGGCGTATCGAGGTGCAAATCCGCAGCGTGGACGAAGCAGAAGCGCATCACGCCCCCTGCGTGTCGACAAGCGGGCAGCGCCGGCGGCTGCCCGAGCGGGTCGATCGGCGCGGCGACGCGCCGCCGCGGGTCGGGTCCGAGCCGGCGGCCGGCACCGCTGCGCATGGCTCCATGATGAGGAGTATTGTCGGCGCCGCGGCGACAGAGCACAAGTCCGCGGTTAGGCGTCGGATGACCGGGATCGCCGCCAGACGACGCGCCACCCGTCGCCCAGGGCGTCCGCCTCGCCCATCCACGCGGCCAGGCCCGCCAGCGAGGGAAGCAGCGGCGCGTGGCGCTGCCAGTACTGCCCTGCACGATACGGCGCCCCGGCCATGGCCGTCACCACCGCCAGGGCCTGGATCTCCGACATCCCCCGCGACCGAGCCGCGAGGCCACAACCGGCGGCGGCCTCGTTGCCGCCCGCAAACTCGAGGAACGCTTCGGCCTGCGCCACGGACACGCCATATCTTCGCGCGAGCCGCAGCGCCGCGTTCGGGTCGATCATGGTTCCTCGCTCTCCTGTCGCTTCAGCGCACCCATCCGTGAACCGGCCAGATGGCGGCTCTCCGAGTATACCGCCGGGTCCGCGCCTGCCCATAGCGGCACGGATTGACACCGGCGCGCGCGTGCGATTCGCTATCGTAGCCGGGCACGCGCACCGCGCCGTACACAGCCGTTGGAGGGAGCATCAATCATGCGCTTCGGGATCCATGTTGGCCAGCAGAACTGCGGGATCGACGAGCTACGCCGGCTCTGGACCTACGCCGACCAGAACGGCTTCATCTGGGTCTCCGTCTGGGATCATTTCTACTGCCGCACCGACCCCGCCGCGCCGCACTTCGAAGCCGTGCCGCTCATGGCCGCGATGGCCTGCGAGACACGCTCGATCCGCATCGGCTGCCTCGTCTTCGCCGCCGCCTTCCGCAACCCGGGGCTGCTCGCCAAGTCGATGGTGACGATCGACCACCTGAGCGGCGGGCGCGCCGAAGTCGGCCTCGGCGCCGGCTGGCACGAGCCGGAGTACCGCGCCTACGGCTACCCCTTCCCGCCCATCCGGGACCGCATGGACCACCTGGAGGAGAGCGCGCGGGCCATGACCGGGCTCTTGACCCAGGAGACGACCACCCTCGACGGCCGTTACGTCCAGCTCAACAACACGTACGCCAACCCCAAGCCGGTGCGCGGCCGCCTGCCACTTTGGATCGGCGGGACCGGCGAGCGTCGCACTCTGCGGATCGCCGCCCGCTACGCCGACGGCTGGAACGCCGCCTACATCGGCCCGGAGGAGTACCAGCGGAAGTCCGAGGTGCTGGACCAGTGGTGTGAGCGAGAGGGGCGCGACCCAGCCACGATCGAGCGCTCGGTCAACGTCGGCTTCTACATGGGCGCCACGGCCGCGGCGGCGCCTGCCGCCATCGAGAAGATGCATGCCCAACTGCAGGAGGAGGCCGCCCTCCGTGCCGACGGACAACTCACCGGCGGGCCGGCTGAAGCCATCGCCCGGCTGGGGGCCTACCGCGACGCAGGCGCGGAGTGGGTCAACCTCGTGATCCGTCCACCGGTCGACTGGGACGCGCTCCAGGCCTTCGTCGAAGAGGTCATGCCCGCACTGGCGTGAGATACGAATAGCTACCGGATCAGGAGCGCCGGCAGCGTGCCGGCGCTCCTGCCGTGTCATGGCCCGATCAGCTCTCCCCGGCCGGGGCGGCGAGGGGGTGAACCGTCACATCGCTCACAGCGGCCGCTGCCGGGCGGATCTCGACCAGGTTGCTATGGAAGGTGCTCTGCCCGGCTAGGTCCGCCAGCGCGGCGGAGGTCGTGTTGTTGATGTTCCGGTCGTACGGCGAGTGGATGCCCCAGAACCCCTTCGGGGAGACCGCCACACCGGGCGGCACGTCGTCGGTCACCACCGCGCGCAGGCGGCACCAGCCGCGCGCGTTCTCCACCACGACGTCATCCCCGTCGGCGATGCCGCGCGCCGCCGCATCCTCCGGGTTGATCTCGACGTAGGGCGTCCCCTCCAGCGCGGCGAGCTTCGGCACGTTTGCCAGGCTGCTGGAGACGAAGTGATGCGCCGCACCGGAGATCAGCACCAGCCGCCGGTCGGCCGGGTCGTCCCAGGCGAGGTCGGCGAACTCGGCCGGCGGGGTCCAGTCGGGGACAGGGTCGAGCCCCATCGCCGCAAGCGCGTCGCAGCGCAGCTCCAGCTTGCCGGAGGGCGTCGGGAAGCGGCCGTCGGCGAAGGGCACCAGGTTCGCGACCTCGGCCCCGATCGGCACGGTCCCCTCGCGCTGCAGGCGCTCCAGCGTGATCCCCTCCAGCCACGGGTTGCGGGCGCGGGTGGCGTCGAGGATCTCGGCGATGACCTCCTCAGCGGACTGCTGCAACCACGGCTCGTCATAGCCCATGGCCGCCGCCAGCAGGCGCATCACGTCCCAGTCGCTCTTCGCCTCCCCCTGCGGTGGAATCGCCGCGTGGTTGTATTGCAGGAATCGGTGGCCGTACCCCTTGTGGAGGTCCACATGCTCCAACTGGCTCGTAGCCGGGAGGACAATGTCGGCGTACTGCGCCGTGTCGGTCATGAACAGCTCGTGGACGACGGTGAAGAGATCCTCCCGCTGCAGCCCGGCCAGAATCGCGCCACGGTCGGGCGTGGACGCCGCCGGGTTGGCGCAGAAGACGTAGAGCGCCATGATCGGCGGGTCGGTGACCTCCCCCTGAAGGGCCGCGCCGAGCCGGTTCATGTTGACGATACGCGGAACCGGCGGGCACTCCGATGCATGGGAAACGGCCTCGCCGTCCCAGGACACGTAGTCGCTGGTGCTGTAGAACAGCCCGCCGCCCCGGCGCCCAACCTGCCCGGCGACGGCCGGGAGGCAGGCCAGCGCCCGCGCGGTCTGCCCGCCGTTCCCGTGGCGCTGCACGCCGTCGGAAAACTTCAACAGCGCCGGCTTGGTCGTCGCGAAGTCGCGCGCCAGCGCGACAATCTGCTCGGCCGGCAGCCCGGTAATGGCCGCGACCCGCTCCGGCGGGTACTCCGCCGCGCGGTCGCGCAGGTCACGCCAGCCGACCGTGTGCGCTTCCAGCCATTCCTCGTCGTGCAGTCCGTCCCGGAAGATGACGTGCATCATCCCCAGCGCCAGCGCCCCGTCGGTCGCGGGGCGCGGCCGCAGGTGCAGGTCGGCCGAGCGGGCCGTCCGCGTGCGGCGCGGGTCGATCACGACCACACGCGTGCCATTCCGCTGGGCGCGACGCAGGAACGGCATGAAGTGCGGGCTCGTGCTGGCCGGGTTGTGGCCCCAAATCAGGACTAGCTTGCTGTGCTCGACATCGGCCATGGCCGGCGCCCAGCGGGCACCGTAGGTCATCTGGACCGCCGTCTCAGCCGCTGCGCCGCAGATCGACCGCTCCAGGCCGCTGGCGCCCATACGATTCCAGAGCCGCGCCGCCGTCACCGTGTTCTGCACCAGCCCGAGCGTGCCGCTGTAGGAATACGGCAGGATCGCCGCGGCGCCGTGCTCGGCAATGATCGCCTTCCAGCGCGACGTGATCTCCGCGATCGCCTCATCCCAGGAGATTCGCTCCCACCGGCCGGACCCCTTCGGCCCGACGCGCCGCAGGGGATACAGCAGCCGGTCCGGGTGGTAGACCCGATCGAGATAGGGGCGGACCTTGGCGCAGAGCCAGCCCTGGGTAATCGGGTGCTCCGGGTCGGCCTTGAAGAGGATGGCACGGCCATCTCGGACGGTCGTCAACGTGGCGCAGGTATCCGGGCAGTCGTGCGGGCACGCCCCACGAACCACGCGAGCCCGGTCGTCTGTCGTGGCCGGCATAGCAGCCTCCAAACCCTGAGCGCGGCACCCCTCACGCCGCTGCGGAACGGACATAGCAGCAGTCTACACCAAGTATCCGGAAGCGCGAACGTCCGACGATGCCTCGTCCGCGTCCGTTCACGGACCCGGCGGCCTCGGACGACGCCGCTGCGTCCGCGCGGCGATGGCGTGCGTTCTGCGACGGTATTGGTGTCACATCGGACCGAGCCGGAATTGAGGAGCCAGATGGCGACCCGCGATCATCTAACCCCCGCCGAGCTCCTCCGCCGCACCTACTACAGCCCGGAGGAACTAGCCGAACTGCTCGAGATGAGTCCCTATTTCATCCGTGAGGAGGCGCGCCAGCGGCGTCTCAAAGCGGTCATAGTCGACCACAATGTCGTCTACGTCCGCCGTGACGATGTCCTCGACTGGCTCCACCGGATCTCTCCCTAGTGAAACGAACTCGTTCGGGGAGCGGCTAGCCGTCGTCTCTACGCACACTCCCGACCAGGTGGGCATCCGAACGTGGATGTCGAGCGCGACCGTGCGCCCCTGTCCACGCACGGCGCGGCGCTCTGCCCTGGGGAACCGCCGACTGTTACACGATTGGTACGCGCCGCGGTGCCCCGTCGCCCGAGTGTAACGGCCCCCAGGCTATGTTCCAGAGCAGAAGATGAGCGCGGTGGGAGGGGATGGATCCTCCCCGAGCTCGCAAGGAGGGGCTTCCATGGACGGTGTGCGCTACATGACAACGACGGGCTGGCTGCTGGCCGCTGGCCTGGCGGTCCTGCTGGGCCTGGGCGCCAGCTATCTGCTCGACCGCCGCATCCCGCTGGGCCGCACCCTGGGCCTGATCGGGCTGGCCTTCCTCGGGGTCTTCGGCGGTTCGGAGCTGTTCGGTCCGCTCGAGGGCGAGCAGGCCCTGAGCGAGCTGGGACCGCAGGTGGGCGACTTCTACCTGCTGACCGGGCTGCTGGGTGGGGTGATCCTCATGGCGTTGGCCGTGATCACCGGGCGGCGCGCTGCCGCCGGGCAGCCGACCGATGTCGCCCAGCAGGGCATCAGCGACCCGCCGGTGGCCCGCTGGCTGTTTGCCGACCTGCGCTCGGCCCCGCTGTGGTTCGGGCTGCGGCTCTACCTGGGCTATGAGTGGCTGACCGCCGGCTGGCACAAGCTGACCGACCCGGCCTGGATGGACGGGGGCACGGCGTTGGCCAGCTTCTGGGAGCGGGTGGTGGCCGTGCCCGAGCAGGGGCGGCCGGCGATCACCTACGGCTGGTATCGGGACTTCCTCAGCTTCATGCTGGAGCATGAGTGGTACCCCTGGTTTGCCAAGCTGGTGGCGGTGGGGGAGACGCTGATCGGGCTGGGGCTGATCCTGGGGGCCTTCGTGGGGATTGCGGCCTTCTTCGGCACGCTGCTGAACTTCAACTTCATGCTGGCGGGCACGGCGAGCACCAACCCGGTGTTGTTTGGGCTGGGGGTGTTCCTGGTGCTGGCCTGGAAGGTGGCCGGCTGGTGGGGGCTGGACCGGGTGCTGCTGCCGGCGCTGGGGGCCCCCTGGGAGCCGGGGAAGCTGTTCCGCGCGGCACGCGGGCCGAAGGCGGCCACACCCGCCTAGCGTGACGACGCCTCCTCACCCTCTCCACAGGTGGCAGGCTCTGGGATCATCCCAGGGCCTGTTGTTAGTGTGGGGTGTCGGGCGTCGCGCGTCAGGCGTCCCCCTCATCCCCCTTCCCCCCCTCTCCCACAAGGGGAGAGGGGGTACGCAATAGGGAATACGCAGTACGCATGACGCATGACGCATGACTTCCACCCACCTGAACGGTGCTAGAATGCCCCCACTGTCGAACGGTTAACCCACGGAGGGGGGTTCTATGGTCGACGAGCGCCTGCGCGCGATGGATCGTCACATCCTGGGCGAGATCTGGACCTCGGATGAGGCCTGGCGCAATCTCGCCTACCTCTGCGACGACATCGGCCACCGCTTCGCCGGCAGCGACAGCGAGCGCGCCGGGGCGGAGTTCCTCGCGGCCAAGATGCGGGAGTACGGCCTCCAGCGGGTGCGGCTGGAGGAGTTCCCGATGGCGAGCTGGGAGCGGGGCGAGTGCAGCCTGCGCCTGACCGCGCCCGTGGAACGCGACTTCCCGGCCATCGCCATGCCCTACTGCCCATCGGCCGACATCGAGGCCGAGGTGATCGACGTTGGCGAGGGCGAACTGCCCGACTTCGAGCGGCTGGGAGCGCAGATCGCCGGGAAGATCGTGCTCACCGACGCCGAGACCAACCGGCCGGGCGAGCGCAAGAGCCACCGGACCGATAAGTTCATCTGGGCCATCGAACGGGGCGCCGTCGGCGTCGTCTTCATGAACCAGAACCCCGGCCTGCTCCGCATCACCGGCAGCATCACCGGCCGCAACCCGCGGGGCGACGCGCCGGAGGACCGGGAAGCACCCATCCCGGGCATCGGCATCAGCTACGAGGCCGGCAAGGCGATCCGCCGCCTGGCCGAACGGGGCACGCCGCGACTGCACATCCGCACCACCAACCGCACCTTCCAGTCGACCTCCTACAACGTCATCGGCGAGGTGACGGGAAGCGAGCACCCGGAGGAGGTCGTGCTGATCGGCGGGCACTATGACGGCCACGACGTGGCCCAGGGTGCCGGGGACGACGGCGCCGGGACCATCACCGGCCTCGAGGCTGGCCGAGCGCTCGCCGGGCTGAAGGGCCAGCTCAAGCGCACGGTGCGCATCATCTGCTTCGGGTCGGAGGAGGTCGGTCTCCTCGGTGCCTGGCATCACGCCGCGCAGTGCGCCGCGCAGAGCAACGAGCGCCTCCGCTTCGTGATGAACCTCGACGGCGCGGGCCGCGGCACGGGCGGCCAGGAGCAACTGGTCCTCTCGTCGCTGCCGGAGCTGGTGCCCTATTTCGAGCGGCTGGGCCGGGAGATGGCCTATTCCTTCACCATCCGAAACGAACTGAACTCCCACTCCGACCACTTCCCGTTCGCGATCCGCGGCATCCCGAACGGGACGCTGAACAGCCGGGACGCGACGGCCGGGATGATCGGCCGCGGCTGGGGTCACACCGAGGCGGACACGCTGGACAAGGTGCACCTGCGGGGCTTGCAGTCGGCGGCCGTGCTGGTGGCGCGCCTGGCCGTGCGCCTGGCCGAGGACGACGACTTCCCCGGCCGGCAGCGCACGATCGATGAGGTGCGCGAGCAACTGCGCGAGGCCGGCATCCTCGAGCGCCAGGAGCAGGCGGGCCGTTTCCCGCCGGCATAGGGTAGGGTTTACCCCCTCACCCCCAACCCCCTCTCCCCTTGTGGGAGAGGGGGCTGTTTTCTTAGCGCGGGCATCGGACGCTGCCACGCCCGGCTCCGAAAGAGACTCCCCTCTCCCAACGTTGGGAGCGGGGTCGAGGGTGAGGGCCTTTTCCCAGCACCGGGCGAACCTATTTCGTCATCCAGTCGAGCTGGAGGTAGGCGCCGTACTTGATGTCCTCGGCGAGTGTGACCGGTTCGTCGTGGATCGAGGGATACCAGACCAAACCCGGCTTATCGATCACGTGCGCGACGAAGCCGGCACCGTCCGGGGTCCAGCGCAGGACGTCGACCGGGCCGATGCCGATGATCGCCCGCCAGGCGTCGCTACCGTCGGCGTTCATCAGCCAGAGGTCCGCCGGGGTGTAGACCGTCGAATCCTCATGGACCACGAAGGCCAGGCGCCCGTCGGGCAGCCAGTGGAGGGCGTCGATCGCCCGCTGCGGCCCCTCACGCAGAGCGGCGGGCGTGATGGCCGTCTCGGCACCGTCGGAGAGCCGCAGGCGGAAGATGCCGTTGTAGGTGCTGTAGGCCAGTTCCGTCCCGCCGGGCGACCAGGCGTAGGAGAGCACTTCGCGCGGCAGTTGATGCTTGACCGGTTCGGTCGCCTCATTGGCGCCGCCCACTGCAGCCACGAACGGGCGGAACCCGGCGGCGATCTGCGACACCTCGTAGCGGAGCGTATAGCCACGCGGCGCCCAGCTCACCCCGTGGATCGTCTGCGCCTCCGGGATCTCGACCGCGTGGACCTGGGTGAGGTTCCGGCCGTCGGCGTTGCTGACCCAGAGCGACTGGCGATCGACCGGAACGTAGGCGATGCGCGTGCCGTCGGGGGAGACGACGTACTCCGTCACCGCGCGGCCGTCGGGCATGGTCGCCTTCCGCAACGCCCCGCCGTCCACCGGGGCGAGGTACACCGCCGGGTCGTCGGCAAACCGGACTGCGATCTGCTTGCCGCCGGGCACCGGCCAGAAGACTTCGAGGTCGCTGTTGCCCTGCGCGACCACGCGCGGCGCTTCGCCGCTGGCCGGCTGAACCCAGAGACCAAGCAAGCCGTCCGGCGTCGCGCCGGCGAAGTAGAGATCGGCCGGGAAGGTCGGCACCGTCGGCACCGGCGTCGGGGTCGGCGTCGGCACCGGCGTCTGCGTGGGCACCGGTGTCGGAGTCGGCTGCGGGGCAACCGGTTCACCGCTCGGGTTGGCGAGGTCGATCGTCAGCGTCCACGGACCGATGGCCACGGTGTCCTGGGCCGCCGACGGAGCCGACGCGGGAACCCAGGCCAGCGTCAGCGTGAGTGTCCCGGTGCGCGGGAGGCCGAGGAGCCGGACGTCGATGCCGGACCCGTCCTGGTCACGCTCCTCCTCCCGGATATCCACCACCGGAACCGGCGAGCCGTCCACGGTGGCCGTGACCTGCGGCGATGAGGCACCCTGCTCGGAGGATCGCAGTGTGGCCTGATCGATATCAACCAGGCTCGTGCTGAGCCGGACGACGCTCACCGCTGCGCCCGGCGTCAACCGTTCTGCTGCGACCCCGACCCCGCCGTCGGTCACCTTTACCGTGGTCGACGCAACAGGCGGCAGGGCACTGAGCGGGGAAAGGTCGACGTCGACGAACGTGTTCAACGTCTGCCCCCGGTCCGAGGTGACGCGAACCTCAACGGTGTCGGACTCCGCATCGATGGCGGGGAACGCGTAATAATTCGTCGCCGTCGCTGTCGACGGATCGTTTAGCCCACCGAGGGGGATCGAACCGCCCGTATAGAGCTGCTGCAGTTCACGGCCCTGCTGATCCACAAGCGTGATCGTGCCGCTCAACTGCGCAACGGGCGCGGTGAACTCGAGGACGGTGATCGTGCGATCCACGGCCAGCCGGGTGAGCGTGACCGACTGTCCGTCCATGTCGATCTTTGCGTCGATCGGGAAGACAAGGCCCGCCTGATCGAGGGCGTCCATGATCTCCTCGAAGCGCGGGTCAACCGCCGGGGCTGGCTGGAACGCCCCCCGAAGCGTGCTGACATCCGCTGTGGCCTCGCTCAAGGTCGCGGCACCGACCGCAGCGGTGGCCGTCGGGTCGCCGTTCGAGCGGGTCGCCATGCCGCGCAGCGCGAGCGCACCGACGGTGACCAGCGCCAGCAGCGCCACCAGGGCCGTGCCGGCCGCCAGCTTGTGCCCGCCGGCCACCAGCGCGCCCCAGAAGCCGCGCCGCACCGGCTGCTCGGCCCACGGGCGATGCTCGATCGGCAGCCGCGGCGCGGTGCGCAGGTAGCGCGCCAGATCGTAGAGGTCCTGGCGGTACTGGCGTTCGATGCGCTGACAGGCGGGGCAGACCGCGAGATGCGCCCGAACTTCCGCCGCCTCTCGCGGGGGCAACTGCCCGTCGATCAGCGCCGGAAGTGCGCTTCGGACGTGTCGGCACTCCACCTATCGGCCCTCCGCTGTGTCGTCCGTGTCACCGATGTCGTCTGGATCGTCCCGGTGGTAAGCCCGGCGGAACGCCTCGCGCGCGCGGGAGAGGCGGGTCCGGGCCGCGCCGGGGGAGCAGCCGAGCTGCTCGGCGATCTCCTGCCCCGAGAAGCCGGCCGCCCGCAGGAGCAGGCAGGCGCGGTCCTTGGGATCCAGTTGCTCCAGTGCCTCCTGAACGGCGCTGTTGGTCACGACCCAGTCGCTGTGGCTGTCCACGCTCGGGTCGTAGCCGCTCTCCGTCAGGCGAGAAAGGGGGATCCATCCGATCAGCCGCTTGCGGCGGAAATAGGATAGGGCGTGGTTGGTGGCGATACGGTACAGCCAGCCGGAGAGGTTGGTGATCGGCGTTGACGGCAACGCCCGGTACGCCGAAAGGAACGTTTCCTGGGTCAGGTCGCGCGCGAGCTCGACATCTCCGACCATGCCGTAGAGATACCGGGCGATCGGCGCCTCATAGGAGGCCACGATCGACTCGAACGCCAGGGCATCCGACGCCGTTACCTGCTCGACTCCCTGTTGCCCGTCCACCAGTCCCCGTTCCACGCGATGCCCCCTTCTTGCTCATGAGATGGTCGGGGGCACGCAAATGTTACAGCGCGGTAGCGCCGGTTGGCGCGGCATGCATCGGCATGCGTGGGCCTCTACTCAACTAAACGTCCCGGACGCGAGCGGCGGATCAATCCGGCGGCCATCAGGGCGGACCCCCCACTCCGCGCATCAGGCGGGAGAGATCCGTTCCCGCTCAGCCCACCCGGAGCCGGCCCCGCTCAGACGGAACCCACCGGGGGAGCGGGAGAGACGAAATCCTCCACGGGCACAACATTAGTCGGCATGACACGTTGACCGCTCGTATCCTGGCTGACTCCGGGCGACATGGCAAGAGGGAACGCGCCCCATGGCTCCGGGTAGGAAAAGGCGCGGGCCGCGCGGCACAGTCGCTACCGCGCGGCCCGCGCCCGTGGTCAGCTATGCCCCAGCGACGGCGTCCTGGACGGGTAGCTCCGGGAGGCTCCCGACGTCCGGCTGGGTGGCACTCTCGTTCAGCCGCTTCTCCAGCGTCGGGTCGATATCCTCCTGCGCCGCGCCGAAGTCGATGGCCTCGGCGATCACCTGGTCCATGTTCTCGACCCAGATGAACTCCATGTCGGCCGCGATCTGCTCCGGCACCGTCACCAGGTCGCGCCGGTTGTCCTCCGGAGCGATCAGGCGCCGGATGCCGACGCGGTGGGCGGCGATGGTCTTCTCCTTGAGGCCGCCGATGGGCAGCACGCGGCCGCGCAGGGTGATCTCGCCCGTCATGGCGATGTCCGACCGGACCGGGTGCTTGGTCAGCGCCGAGATCAGCGCGGTGGCCATGGTGATCCCGGCCGACGGGCCGTCCTTGGGGATGGCGCCCTCGGGCAGGTGGATGTGCAGGTCGTGCTTCTCCTGGAAGTCGGGCTCGATACCCAGCTTGTCGGCACGTGAGCGCGCATAGCTCAGCGCCGCGCGCGCCGATTCCTGCATCACGTCGCCGGCCCGGCCGGTGATCGTCAGCGAGCCGCGACCGGGCATCACCGCGACCTCGACCGGGATCAACTCCCCGCCGACGTCGGTCGTGCCCAGGCCGATGGCCACGCCGACCTGGCTCTCGCCGATCTTCGGATCGAAGCCATACCGCTCCGGCCCGAGGTAGTCCTCCAGCCGCGCCAAGGTCAGCCGCACGCGCTTCGTCCGGCCCTTGACCACCACATCGCGCGCCACCTTGCGGCAGATGCTGGCGATCTGGCGCTCCAGGTTACGCACGCCCGCCTCGCGGGTATAGCCACGGATGATCCGCATCCAGACCTTCTGCGGGATCTCGATCTGGTCGGGCGCCAGCCCGTGCGCTTCCAACTGCTTCGGCAGCAGGTGCCGGCGGCCGATCTCGATCTTCTCGTGCTCGGTGTAGCCGCTGATCTCGATGATCTCCATCCGGTCCCGCAGCGGCTTGGGGATGGCATACAGCGAGTTGGCCGTGGCGATGAACATGACCTTGGACAGGTCGTACGGCAGATCCAGGTAGTGGTCGTTGAAGGCGTGGTTCTGCTCGGGGTCCAGCACCTCCAACATCGCCGCGGCCGGGTCGCCCCGGTAGTCGGACGCCATCTTGTCGATCTCGTCGAGGACGATCACCGGGTTGATGGTTCCAGCCGTCTTCATCGCGCCGATGATCCGGCCCGGGAAGGCGCCGATGTAGGTCCGCCGGTGACCGCGAATCTCGGCCTCGTCGCGCACGCCGCCCAGGCTGACGCGCACCAGCTTGCGGCCCATCGCGGTCGCGATTGAGCGGCCGAGGCTGGTCTTGCCGACCCCCGGCGGGCCGACCAGGCAGAGGATCTGGGCACCGATCGCGCCCCGCCCCTGGGTCAGCTTCCGCACGGCCAGGAACTCGATGATGCGCTCCTTGACGTGGTTGAGGCCGAAGTGGTCGGCGTTGAGCACCTGCTCGGCGTGTTCGAGGTCGAGGTTGTCCTCGGTCATCTCGGTCCAGGGCAGGGCGAGCAGCGTGTCGATGTAGTTGCGCACGACTGTCCCCTCGGCGGAGACGGTCGGCATGCGCTCCAGGCGCGAAACTTCGCGCAGCAGCTTCTCCTCGACGTCCTGCGGCAGCTTGCGCGCGCGGATCTTTTCGCGCAGCGCCTCCATCTCATTGCCGCCCTCGCCCGAGAGTTCGTCGTGGATCGCCTTGAGCTGCTCGCGCAGGAAGTACTCCCGCTGGTTCTTGTCGATCTGCTCCCGGACCCGCTCCTTGATGCGCTGCTCCAGCGACGCCAGGTCGAGGTCGGTCGCGAGCTGCACCGCCAGCATCTCGAGCCGGTTGAGCGGGTCGAGGTTCTCCAGGAACGACTGGCGCTGGCTCGCGTCCCGAATCAACTGCGTGGTCAGCAGGTCTGCCAGGTGGGAGGGGTCATTGAGCCCCCGCAGCATCTCCATGACATCGCTGGAGAAGGTGTTCTTGGCTTCCTGGTGCTGGCGGGCCAGGTCCTGAACGTAGTGGACCAGGGCCTGGGCCTCGGGGGTGAGGGTCACCCGCTCCACGGCCGGCTCGGCCCGGACGGTGTAGAACGGGCGTGGCCCATCAAACTGCAAGATCTCAACCCGTGAGAGCCCTTCCAGCGCCACCTGGATATTGCCGCCCTGCTGATGCTCGATCGAGACGATCTCGGCCAGGGTCCCGATCTGGTACAGGTCATCCGGACGCGGATCGTCGACCGATGCGTCCCGGTGTGCCACCACCACGATCCGGCGGTCGCGGCTCATGGCTTCTTCTACCGCCTGGATCGAGCGCGTTCTGCCGACGAGGAGCGTGACCACGTTGCGCGGGAAGATCACCACGTTCTTGAGCGGCAGCAGCGGGTAGCGCACCGAGTACATGTCGTAGCGGCTGACCATAGATGAAGCCCTCTTCCAACAGGTTTGTTCGAGTGTGGGCAGTCCGGCGGAGGCGCGAACAGCGCCGGGCCAAAGCTCCGGCCAGGGACAGCGCGCCTCAAACCGGTTCTGCGATACCGCTATCCTACCACGCTCGGTCCCGGGAGGCACCCAGGGTCGTTTATTATGTCACGAAGTTGAAACGGGTGCCAATGGCCGATCCCCATCGGCCGTCCCCCGACACCCACAGTGTACGTGACTGGGAGGCACGAACCCAACCCGCATGGCGAGCCGATAGCCAGCTTCTCCGGCCCGGTCGATCGCCTCCACTTCACGCATCAGTGCTCTCCATCTAGAACGTATGAAACGCCGAACGGTGACTGGGTGACGTCACCGGTGCGGTGAGATGCGATCCACACTTCTGGCGGGCTGGGCCACGCCGGAAAGCTCTGCCACGCGTTTCTGATGCGTCTCGCGGACGAAGAAGGCCAGGGTTCCGGCGGCAATCAGCCCCAGCCCCGCGGTCGCGCCGGCCGTGAGCGCCAGGCCGATCAGATCGGCGACCTGCCCCACCGCCAGCGGCGCGATCGCTTGTCCGGTATCCCCGATGAAGCGCCAGATACCGAGAAACTCCCCCGTGCGCCCCCGGGGTGCGAGATCGGCACCCAACGTCATCATCGTCCCGGAGCCCATCCCGTTGCCGAAGCCGAGCACCAGCGCGGCGGCCATCAGGGTCCAGTAACTGTGGGTGAAGGGGACGAGTGCCATGCCCAGCCCCATGACGGTGAAGGACGGCACCGCCGCCGCCTTGCGCCCGAACCGGTCCATCACGATCCCGGCCGGCACGAAGAGGAGGACATCGACCAACGACGAGGCGCTCACGATCTGACCGACCTGAAAGTCGTCCAGGCCGAGGGAGGCGGCGTAGAGCGGGATGACGATCTGCCGCGAGGCCCGGATCATCTGCCCAAAGATCTGTGCCGTCCCGGCGGCGACGACGTTCCGTTGGTTGCCGGCCACCGCCTCGCGCAGCACGGAGAGGTCGAAGCCATGCCGGGCGGCCGGGGCGGTCCCGGGCAGGTCACGGACGAAGAAGACCGCAACCACGAACGCCAGCCCGGCCAGCGCCCCGGCCACGATCAGCGCCGCCGGCAGGCCGTACAGCTTGCCGATCAACCCTCCGATGGCAGGCCCGGTGAAGGTGCCGAGCCGGTTGATCCCGCCGAAGACGGAGATGACCCGCCCGCGCGATGCCGGAGGCACTGCCTGGCTGATGTAGGCATGGCGGGAGAGGCCCCAGAACGCGGTGCCCACGCCGGCAAAGAAGCGATAGACGATCAGCTCGGGGACCACGTGGGCTAGGCCGAGCGCGGTCGTAGCAACCGCGAACAGACCAGCCCCCAGGAGCATCGCGCGCCGGTAACCGATACGGGGCAGCAGCAAGCCGGTGGGCAAGTCGAAGAGCGTGGTCCCGATCCACGCGGCGGCGACGACCACACCGGCCATGCCATACTCCCCGCCAAGACGCGTGACGTAGACCGGGAGCACCGGAATCATGACGCCCTGGCCGAATGCCAGGAGCAGTGTGGGGATATAGACCGACAGGACCAACCGGCGGTGCTCCGACGTCATCGACGCTGGGTTCCCTTCCCCTGCGCGCGGCCCTGCCCCCCGCAGGCTGTCATCCTAACCGGCGGGCGCGGCGGGCCTCGGCCTCTTCCCAGCGACGCCGTTCCTCCTCCGTCCGGACCAGGAGCGGCGGCACCGGCGTCGGCCGGCCCTCGTCGTCCAGCGCGACGTAGACAAGGTAGGCAGTGGAGGTACGCGTGACCCGCCCGGTCGGCACGTTCTCCGCCTCGACGACCACCTCGACCTCCATGCTCGTGCGGCCGGTCCAGGTGAGGCGGGCGTGGAGCATAACGAGGTCGCCGACGTAGACCGGGTGGAGGAACGTCATGGAGTCCATCATCACCGTGACGACGCGCCGCTGCGCATGGCGTGCCGCGGCGATGCCGCCCGCGGTGTCCACGAGCTTCATAATCGTGCCGCCGTGCACGTTCCCGGCCGGGTTGGCATCGGTCAACAGCATGAGCTGCGCCAGGGTCGTCTCGCTGGCGCTGACCGGTCGGGGCGATAGATGCGACTGGTCGGGACAGTCCTCGGTCGTCATAGCATCCCTCAGCCTAGCCCGACCACGCCCCACGGGGCAAGAGGTGAACCTGAAGAAGCGTTATGCATCGGGCATCCGCGCGAGCGGCAAACGCCCGTAAGGAAAGCCGGAGCCCGGTGGCGATAGGCCCCGCTCCGGAGGCATGCCTCCCAGGCGATGGCGTCCCATGCCGGGCCGCCGTCTCCCAACCGCAGCCACGGTGTTCACACAGCACTGTTCGGCGACGTCAAACGCTGCCCACCAGAACACGCGACCTGCTCACACAGCTTGCCGATGGGAGAGCGGCATGGATGTGCCGCTGGTTTCGGCAGCTCGGCATTTGTGACAGCTCTAACAGCAAAACCGCGTGGTGTCGAAAGGAAGGTTGGAGTATTCGGGGGCTATGCTGAGAACGACCCGATCACTCCCCTTCCCTGGCGCCCGACGCCGCGGCCACCAGCGTTGTCGGGCGGATTCCCTCCCCGTACTGGCGCCCGGTGTCCTCCTCGCGGCGACAACCGGGCGCCCCCTTGATCGGGACCTTTTTGAACGCGGTGCGTCCAAGACTGCCCCCGCCGGATACGAAAGGCCCTCACGCCCCGTCCGTGCCTGAGACAGGTGGTACGCGGATCCCCACGCCGTGGTAGGTGCCGGGGGTTAGCCCACGGCAGCTTTCGGCCCGGGCACGCACCACGGCGTGGGATCCTCACACCACTCGCCCCGGAGCACGCCCTTCAATGCCCGGCTCTCACCCGGCCAGGAAGGAGACCGATTCGACCCGGGCCGCGACGTTCGCGGGCAGGGCCGAGCGCCAGTGCCAGGCGCCGGGGTCGGCGGGCTCGCCAACGAGCAGCCGTCCGCCGGAGCAGATCGCCCAGATCGTGTCGTCCGGCGCCGCCAGGAAGAGCTCGACCATGTCCTCCATCGGCGTGTCGATGCCGGCTCCGGCCGGCTCCCAGGTGTCGCCTCCGTCGGCCGAGACCACGATGCGGCCCATGCGCCCGACGTGCGGTGCCGGACCGGCGAGCAGCAGGTCAGGCCGCGTCGGCGGGACGATCGTGGCGCGCGTGTAATCCGTCTCTATCTTGGTCCAGGTCGCACCGCCGTCGCGGGAGCGGGCGATGCCGCCGTACTGGGGCGCACCGTTGCCGCGCGGTTGCGACTTCAGCGCGGCGTAGCCGAGCGAGGCGTAGAGGATCTGCGGGTCCGAGGGGTGGCCGCCGATGTGGTGGATGTCGTGGTCGGGCCCCACGTCGACGTAGGCCCAGGTGACTCCGCCGTCGCGGCTCTCGATCAGCCCGCCGACTTCGACCGATGCCAGCAGGCGCTGGCGCTCACCCGGCGGCGAGTAGATGTTGCGCACCGCGCCGGCGCGCGGCGAGTAGGGCAGGAACCACTCCTCGCAGCCCGGTAGGTCGCGGATACCCGCCAGCTCCTCCCAGGTGCGGCCGTCGTCCTGACTGCGGAAGATCCGCCCCGGTTCGGTGCCGCAGAGCAGCGCACCCGTGCGGGTTGGATCCGGGGTGATGGTGCGCGCGGCGGGCGCCGTCATCCCGCCGTCGACCGGGTTCCACGTGTGGCCGCCGTCGCTGCTGCGGAAGAGGCCGTTGCCGTAGCTCCCGGCCAGGAGCACGGTGTCGCCGCGTGCGTCGCGAAGCGCATAGACAGCGCTGATCCGCTGGTCGTCGAGCCCGAGCGGCTCCACGCCGGAGGTCGTCAGCCGGACGACGCCCGCGTCGGTCCCGAGGTACGTCTCGAACATGGGATGCTCCTTCTCGTCGCCGCGTGCGGCTCGGTTGGATACCCCGATTCTACGTGACCGCGGGACAGCCCTCACCCCCTGTCCCCTCTCCCAGCTCTGGGAGAGGGGACAGGGGGTGAGGGCCAATCCCCCCTCTCCCCTTGTGGGAGAGGGGGCAGGGGGGTGAGGGGAATGCGCCTCAGTAGTGGATCGCCACCACCGACCCAACCGACAGGAAGTTCCAGAACCACTCGGCGTCGGGCAGGAGCAGGCCGATGCAGCCGTTGCTGCCGAAGCCGCCGAAGGCGGAGGGCGGTGTCCAGTAGTTCTCGTGGATGGCGTATCCGCCGTCCTTGAAGTACTGGGTGAACTGCACGTTCTCTAGGTAGTAGTAGCCCGGTTGCCCCTTCTTGACGCCGATGGTGGCCGAGTCCATCGTCTCGCTGCGCACCCGGTACTGCACGTTGAAGACGCCGACCGGGGTTTTGCCGTCGCGCCCGGCGGTGATGATCGCAATGTAGACCGGGCGCGAGTCCTCATAGGCCACCGCGTAGAAGTTCGACAGGTTCACGTCCACCCAGTGCCCGCCGTAGGTCTGCGGCGGGGCGGCGGGAATCAGCGGCCGCACCCAGGCCGCCGCGACGTAGCGCCCGTCGCCGATCTGGTACCAGACCGGGATGCCCTCCACCGGGTCGCCCTCGACGATGGCGCGGATGGCGACCGGATGCCGGGCGTAGGTCGTGCCGACCGCGGGCGCGTCGAGGCGCGGGGCCGAGCGGATGTTCAGGACGTCGGCAGTGATCGCGCCGAAGACCGCGCCGTCACCGGTGCGGATCGCCTTGCCCCAATTCGGGTCGAGCAGCCCCGGGAAGGCGGAGATGGCGTCGCTCTCCTTCGCGACCGGTGCGATGCTGACCCCGCGGCTGGCCGCGTAGTCCGCCCCGAGCCGTCCGAGCAGGACCTCGAACTCGGTGCCGCGATATTCCGGGTGCCACTCGAAGCGCGCCCGCTCGAAGTACTGCACCGTCAGCCCGTTCTCGGTGAATTCCTCACTGATCGGGTAGCCGAAGACGTACAGCCCGCCGTGGCGCTGCCAGTAGTCCAGGAAGCCGTACGCCAGGCTATGTCCGGTCTCCGGGAAGAAGCGGCGGTGTGGGTCACCCCCGGTGCCGGTATCGGGCGGGAGCGGCCGGAACGGGTCGGTGTGGCGCAGCCGCTCGGCAACCCAGTTGCCCAGGAGCGTCGCCTGCACCACGTAGCGCGTGCCGGCAAACTGGTCGTGCCGCTCGAAGCGCGCCCGCTCGAAGTACTGCACGAGCATGCCGTCCTCGACGAACGGCTCGGTCAGCGGGTAGCCGAACGTCATCAGCCCGCCGTTGGCCTGCCAGGCGGTCAAGAAATCCCCACCGAGATGGTGACCGGTTTCGTGGAAATAGACCTTGGCCGGCAGGATATCGGCCGCCTGTGCGGCCGGCGCGCCGAATGCCCCGGCCACCCCGGAGATTAGTACCGCAAGCAGCACGGCAAGCAGTGGAATCCGCCGGTGACGGTGCACGCTCATCCCCTCCCCCACCTGTTTGCTCGACTCGGGCCGCGCCCGCTCTCCTCCTCAGGGTCTCGTGTTGCCCCACCTCTCTCAACGGGGCATTGTGACCGATGTTACACGAACGGCGGGATACTCACACCTCCCCGCTCGTCTCAGGTGACCATCTCGGGCCGCTTGCCGTACGGACACACCGGAGTCAGGCGAAAAACGGCACCAGAGCAAACCCGAACGCGGCGTGCAGGATCCGGCCCGACGGCAGGCAACAGGTCGACACTCCCCGCCACATACCGCGCCTCCGCCTACCGGATGGTGTGGCAGCACCATGTCGTCCCATCTCGATCATAGACAGCATCTTCATGACGGCGACCTGTACCTCCGGCCAGGACGCCCCTTGCTCTGCCCCGCGCACGCGACACCGAGCCACCGCCGGGCAACGCCAACCGGCGAGATTGAGGGATAGACCGATTCGGCCGCTCCCCGGCAGATGAACCTCACACGAGGGGGAACGGCCGGTCCGCTTGGAGGACGGCAGCCAGCGCCGCCACGCGCATCACTGCTGCACCGGGGTAGCTCGATAGAGGTGGGCGTCGTAGGTGCGGGTCTGCCAGCGGAGAACGCCGATGCCGGGCTCGAACCAGAGGGTGGCGGAGAGCCGGAAGCCCGGAGGAGCCGCACGATCAGTCGACGACGACAGCACGATCTTCCACGACGGGAAGAGCCCGGCGGGAGTCGCTACCAGGTCGCGGCCAAGGACGAGGCCGCTGACGATCGTTTCCCGGGGCGGGTCGCTGGTCGAGAGCACGGTGGTACTGGTTTGCCACTGCACGCCGTCCGCCAGAGGCAGCGACGGGAGATAGCGGACCGGCGGCCAGTAGACTACCGACTCCAGCAGGCGGCCGGAATCATCCACCCGATCGTGCCCGTGGAGCGTCAGCCCATCCGGGCCAACCGACCAGTAGGTCACAAAGCGCCCGTTCCAGCCCGACTCGCTGCGGGTGATCAACGTCGATCCGGCCGTGAAGGAGTCCGAGGTGCCGGCGATCCGCCACTCGGTGTCCATGCCCATCGTCGTCGCATAGGTCCAGGTCCGACCCTGGACCATGCCGTACCCCACGAGATCGCCCGTGGACGTGGTGGGGGGCGTGGCCGCGTAGCGCCAGCGCCAGTAGTGCAGCCCGATATTCCCCATCTCCACCTGCCACCCGGCTGGGTTGTCCGGCGTGTAGGTGAGCACGCGGCGCTCGAAGGGCTGCACCAGTACCCAGCGCTCGACGCCCGCCACCTGCACCCGCGTCCAGAACGGGTCGGCGATCGGATAGCCGAGGACGAACAGCCAGTCGAACAGCGGATCGGCCATGGCGAATCCGCCGTCGCTCGCCACCAGCCCGGGCTGGGTCATGAACTCCCAGAAGGCGACCGGGATGTTGTACCCCACCGGCGTGCCCCAGGGACCGGTGTAGGTGATGTAGCGGGTGAAGCGCGCCTTGGGGTCCTGGACGGCCCCGTCGTACGTGCCGGGGCCGTCTGGCAGCAGCGCCATCGTCGCGGCTTCGCCGGTGCGGTCCGGCTGGCTCTGGTCGACGATCGCCTGCAGGTCACGGTACGTCGGGAAGGTGTTCGTGGGGTCGCCGGCCACCGGCACCTCCGCCGCGGGCCCGTTGAGGTAGGTCGCGTCGCCGATCTGCACGCGCCCGCTGATCAGCTCGCGGGTCAGCAGGCCGCTGGTGACGTACCAGGGGCTGGTCTGGTCACCCTGCGGGTTCGTCAACTCCATGCGCCCCTTGTCGAAGTACTGCACCCGGCGCGCACCACCCGGCGCGTCGACGTAGCGCTCGGTGACGACGGCGTCGAGCGGCGCCGGCCCCCAAAGCCAGGAGCGCGTGACCGCCGAGGTAGCGACCGGCCGGTCGGTCCGTTCCCAGAGACGAGCGAAGGCAGGCTCACCGATGGCGGGCGTATCCGGCGCAGCGCGCACGCCGACCGGGGTGCCGGCCATGCCGGCCAGGAGCAGGGTGAGGATGATCGCGACACGGAGGGAATTGGACACGACCGGACTCCGACCCTGGACCGCGGCGCCTGCCACACATTGCAGGTACGCCCCGCTGTGCGGCGTCACCCATCGGGACGATATGCGCACGCAGGCTAACGGTACGGGGTGACGCAGACGACGAACAGAGTCTAACAGGTCCGGTGCCCAGTGTGTCCTAATGTCGCGCGGGTCGTGAGTTTGCTGACCTGAGGTAGCTGTGGTCGGGGATTGCGGCGGTGGCTCCCCAGCTCCTGCGGCGCGGGATCCTCACACCACCCATCCTGGGCACGCACCGCGGCGCGGGATCCGTCACGCCACCCACTCCCCGGCCACGTGCCGGCCGCGCCGGGTTCCGCTCACCACCCGGTCGGCTTCGGCCCCAGCCCGCTTATGAACGTTGAGGAATGAGCCTGGTATCCCCGTCAGCAGCCCGCGACCCCACGCGGGTCACGCTGTGCGGCGCCGAGGGCAGTCCATCCGGGCAGCAGGCACTAGTGGAAGTGGTTGTGGCCACCGCCCGCAGTCAGGTAGAGGATCGCGATCGCCACGGCCACGACGATGATGACGACCATCGCCGTCCGCGGGATCTCCTCCTCCTCATCCTCACCCTGCTCTTCGTGCCCTGCGTGGCCCACGAGGTCCAGGTCCTCCGGGATGGTCTCGTGCAGCGGCTGGTCCGACTTCTCGGACATAGGCTCCCTCGAATCAGGTCAGGCCCAGCAGGCGGTCGAGCCGCGCCTTGTCGAAGCCGATGACGACGTGCTCGCCATCGATCAGCGTCGTCGGCGTCAGGTACGAGCCCAGCTCCAACAGCTCCCGGAGCGCGTCCGAATCCTCGGTGATGTCGCGCACCGTATAGGTGATGCCGCGTCGAGATAGATACTCCATCTCCTGACGGCAGGCCCGTCACCCAGGCTGGGAAAAGATGACGACCGTATGCATAGCGGCTCTCATCTCCGGCGCACGCCGCGAACTACCGGTGGTCGACCGCACTGTACCGCAGGATCCCCACCACGTCCACGCGATGCGCCCCCTGACCGTATCGTTCATCTTCGTGCATCGTGCGGTACGATGAAGGTACAGGGGAGAGGGAAGGTCACGGTCCCGGGAGTGTGCCCGCGTGGCGGGCTTACGGCGACCGCCACCGGCAGGGTGCGGCGGACCGATCCGCGCGGGCCGGCACCCGGACGGATTGCGAGGGGCGGGCATGCGCCAGCGAATCGACGAGCGCATCGTGACGATCGGGGGTGGCACCGGCTCCTACACCATGCTGTCGGAGCTGCGCAAGGTTGCCACCAACCTGTGGGCCATCGTCACCATGATGGACTCGGGCGGATCCTCGCGCCGGCTGATCGACGAGTTCGGCCGCCCGTTGCCGCTGGGAGACCTGCGCCAGGCGCTCGTGGCCCTCTCGCGCGCCAGCGCGCTCTGGCGCGAGCTGTTCAACTACCGCTTCCCCGAGTTCCCCGACGCCACCACGCAGGGCGTCGGCGGCCACGCGCTCGGCAACCTGATCCTCCACGCACTACAGGACCTGAACGACGGCGACCTGCTCGGCGCCATCGAGGACGCCGAGGAGCTGCTCCGCACGAACGGCCACGTCATCCCGGTCACGCTCGATCAGTCCACGCTCTGCGCCGAGTTGAGCGACGGGACCGTCATCCGTGGCGAAGCGGCCATCGACCGCCCCGAGGGCCGACCGGTGCTCCCGATCCGGCGGATCTTCCTCGACCCGCCGGTACGCGCGACGCTGCGGGCGCGCAAGGCTCTGGAGCGGGCCCACAAGATCCTGATCGGCCCCGGCGACCTCTACACCAGCGTGCTCCCCTGTCTCCTCGTTGAGGGCGTGGCCGAGGCGATCCGCGCGAGTGACGGCGAGGTGATCTACATCTGCAACGTGATGACCAAGCACGGTGAGACCGACGGCTTCGCGGCATCCGACTTCGTGCGGGAGGTCCATCGCTACCTCGGACGCCGGGTCGACGCCGTCGTCGTCAACACCGGCGACTACCCACCCGAGCTGCTCGCCCGCTATGCGGCCGAACGGGCGGAACCGGTGCGACCCGATCTCGACGCGGTGCGGGCGCTGGTGCCCCGTGTCCTGACCGGCCCCGTCGCGCAAACCGAACGGCTGATCCGCCACGACGCCGAGCGCGTCATCCTGACGATCTGGCCCGAACTGGCCGCATAACGGCGCCGTTCTGGCCGGCAGCGCCGGTACCATCGCGGCACGTCACGGCAGCGCGTGATGTGGATCCTCATCATGGACCACTGACGGCACCGATTCCGCGCGCTACGCTATCCTGACGGTGCGTGAGCCGTCGCCGTGCCCCAGGGGCACGGCACGAGCCCGAGGAGGTGTGCGTTGCTCGAACTCATCGATGTCGGCACCCAATCGATCGAGGCCTACGCAGCCAGCGCCGGCGCAGAGGTCGTCGAAGAGCTCCGGGCTCTGGCCGAACCCCTGCGCGGCGCGCGGGTGCTCCACCTGAACGCGACCCCGTACGGCGGCGGCGTTGCCGAGATCCTCCGCTCCAAGATCCCCCTGCTGCGCGACCTCGGGCTGGCGGCCGATTGGCGCATCATCTGTGGCGACGAGGCGTTCTTCACCGTCACCAAGAAGATCCACAACGGCCTACAGGGCGCACCGGATCCCCTGACCCCCGAGGAGCAGGAGATCTATAAGGCACACAGTAAGCACAACGCGGAGCAGTTCGAACGCCACTACGACGTCGTCGTCATCCACGATCCCCAGCCACTGGCGCTGCTCCACTACCACGGCAGGAACGCTGCCCGCTGGATCTGGCGCTGTCATATCGACACGTCGGAGCCGAACCCCGCGGTGTGGGAGTTCCTGCTGCCCTACCTGGAGGGCTACGACGCGGCGGTCTTCACCCTGGGCAGTTTCGTCCCGCCACGCTTCCCCACCATGCGGGTCGACATCATCCCACCGGCCATCGACCCGGTGAGCCCGAAGAACCTCGACCTGGACCCGCTCCTGGCCCGACGGGTGCTCGAATGGATCGGCGTCGACGTAGACAAGCCGCTCATCACCCAGGTCAGCCGCTTCGACCCATGGAAAGACCCGCTCGGCGTCATCGAGGGCTACAAGATGATTAGGGCCGAGGTGCCCGATCTCCAGCTCGCACTGGTCGGCTCGATGGCACTCGACGACCCCGAAGCGTGGGACCTCTACCGCCAGATCCGGGAGGCGGCCAACACCGACCCCGGCATCCACGTCTTCACCAACCTCACCGGGGTCGGCAACCTCGAGGTCAATGCCTTCCAGCGACTGTCCGACGTCATCGTCCAGAAGTCGATCCGCGAGGGGTTCGGGCTGGTGGTCTCCGAGGCACTGTGGAAAGGCACCCCGGTGGTCGCCGGCCAGGTCGGCGGCATCCCGCTCCAGATGCCCAAGGGCATCGGCGGCTTCCTGGTGAAGACGATCGAGGAGTACGCCGAGCGGACCCTTTGGCTGCTCCGGCACCCGGAGGAGGGCAAGGCCCTGGCGGAGCTCGGGCGGGAGCGGGTGCGCAAGCGCTTCCTGCTGACGCGCCTGATCGCCGACGAGCTGCGCCTCTACCGCGACCTGCTCATCGGCGAACCGCCCCTGGTGGAGTTCTGCGACCCGGTCTGCGGGCACCGCGTCGCGCCAGGTACCGGGGTGGAGACGCGCGATGGCGACACCGTGATCCGCTTTTGCTCCGAGGACTGCCTGCGGATGTTCCTCAGAGCCCGCGACCGGTTCGAGTGGATGACCCCAGGACCAGAGACAGGGAACAGCGGCACCGGTGCCGCATGAGTCCAGGAATGAGGAGGAATGAGGGTGCGAATGTGGCGGCGGCTGGTCGCCGGGTCGCTGCTGGCGATGACGCTCCTGACCGCCGCCTGCGGTGGCGGCAACCAGGAGCCGGCCGAAGTACCGACCGGGGACGTGAGCTTCAAGAAGCACGTGCAGCCGATCCTGCTGCGCAACTGCGTCGGCTGCCACGGCGGCTCAGCCGGGCTCTGGCTCGACCGGTATGAGACGGTGATGAAGGGCAGCCCCCGCGGGCCGGTCATCATCCCGGGCGATCCCGACGCGAGCGAGCTGTACCTGCGCATCACCGGCCAGAAGCAACCCTCTATGCCCCTCGGCGGCCGCAAGCTCCGCCCCGAGCAGATCGAAACCATCCGCCTCTGGATCGCCCAGGGCGCCAAAAACAACTGACATCGCCGGGACCAGCTCAAACGGTCTTCGCCGCGCGGCGGAACCCTTACACCACCCGGCCGAGACCGTTGTCAGAATGCAGGCACCCTCGCATCATGCGTCCGCGTGCGCGGCTGATGCCGCGCACTACCAAAGCGACGGCTCCGCCCGCCGCACGCCAACGAGACGCCGCCCAGGCCCGGCCAATGGCCTGTAGTACAATTGTTCCGCTCATCGACCGCCCGCCGTGCGCGGCGGTGGACCAGCAGCTAGCCGAGGGACGTGACGCCGAGCCATGCTCCTGGAACTCGCCATCCGCAACTTCGCCATCATCCGCGACCTGCGCCTCACGTTCCACCCCGGCCTGAACGCCCTCACCGGGGAGACGGGCGCGGGGAAGTCGATCATCATCGACGCCCTGAGCGCTGTGCTGGGCGCGCGCGTCTCCGCCGATTTCGTGCGTACCGGCGCGTCCGGTGCCTGGGTCGAGGCCGTCTTCGACGTCCGCAATCTCGCCGAGCGCGAGGATTTCCGCGCCCTCCTGGCCGAGACCGGCGTCGAGCCCGAGGACGGCACGCTGATCCTGACACGCGACATCAGCGCCGCGGGGCGCAGTGCCGCCCGCATCAACGGCCGCACCGTCACCGCCAGCACCCTCGCCCAGTTCGGCTCGCTGTTGGTGGACATCCACGGTCAGAGCGAGCACCTCTCGCTCCTGCGCCCGTCCCTCCACGTCGACCTGCTCGACCGCTACGCCGGGACGCTGGCGGAGCGTGAACGGTTCGCCGCCCTCGTCCACGAGTACCACCAGACCCGCCGTCAGATCGACCAGATCGTCGCCGACGAGCGGGAACGCGCGCACCGGATGGACCTGCTCCGCTTCCAGGTCGAGGAGATCACCGCCGCCAACCTGCACCCGGACGAGGAAGCCGAGCTGGAGCACGAGCGACTCGTGCTCGGCAACGCCGAGCGACTGGCGCGCCTCGCCGCCGAGACCTACCAGTTGCTCGAAGGGGCTGACGACACCGGGCCTGCTCCGGTCTCCGGGGCGCTCGACCAGATCCGGCTGGCGGTCGAGCGAATCGAAGAACTCGCGCGGGTCGACGCGACGAACGAGCCGCTGGCGAGCCAACTGCGCGAGGCGCTCATCCTGTTGGAGGATGTCGCCCACGGCGTGCGGGTCTACGCCGAGGAGGTCGAGGGAGACCCGGAGCGACTAGCGGAGGTCGAGGATCGTCTGGCGCTCCTCAAGCAACTCAAACGCAAGTACGGCGCGACGATCGCTGAGGTCATCGCCTACGGCGAACAGGCCGCCCAGGAACTGCACGACCTCGACACCAGCGAGCAGCGGGCCGAGGAACTGCGCTACCGTGCCGCCACATTGCTGCAGCAGATCGCCGAGCAGGGCGCCCGGCTGACTGAGCGCCGCCGCGCCGCCTGCGGCGAGCTGGAGCAGGCGGTCGAGCAGGCCATCGCCGAGCTGAACATGGGCCGGGCCCGCTTCGTGGTCGACCTGCGTCCGCTGACGAGCGGCACCGTCGCCCGCCTGCCGGACGACGACGGGCGCGACGGCCCGACGCTCACCTTCGATCAAACCGGGCTCGACCATGTCGAGTTCCTGATCGCCCCCAACGCCGGGGAGACGCCCCGGCCACTGGCACGCATCGCCTCCGGCGGGGAAACCGCCCGGCTCATGCTCGCCCTCAAGTCGATCCTCTCCGCGGCCGACGCCACACCCACCCTGGTCTTCGACGAGGTCGACGTCGGCGTCGGCGGGCGCAGCGGCCAGCCGGTGGGCGAAAAGCTCTGGTCACTGACCGATCAGCACCAGGTCATCGTCATCAGCCACCTGCCGCAGATCGCCGCTTTCGCAGAGGCCCACTACCGCATCACCAAGAGCGAGCACGACGGCCGCACCGAGACGCGCATCGAGCGCCTCGACGACGACGCCCGCATCGACGAGCTAGCCGCCATGCTCGACGGCCTACCGGTCACCGCCGCCTCCCGTCAGAACGCCCAGGAGATGCTGGCCCGCATCGAGCAGTGGAAGCGCCAATCCGGCCGCATCCCCGCCACCACCCGCTAGGCCGCCGCCCCGCCCACCATGCCGCTGACAAGGGGCGGTACGAGGAACCCAACGTCTGGTTTGAATCCGGGCTTCATGGAGTTTGACGAATTATGTGGGCGTACGCACTCGGCCCGTGCCCGGGGCTAAAGCCGCCGGGTTAAACATGTGTGCGCCCAACTAAGGGGCTGCGATGGCCACGTGCCGGCGGAGCCGATCGGGCCACCCACCGGACATCGCCTCCCCAGCCCCTTCAGTGGGCTTCGCCTCCCAGCCCGGCGGCTTTAGCCCCGGACACACGCCACGGCGCGGAGATCCTCACACCATCCCTTTTGGGCATGCATGCGCCTCATCTAGGTGTCCAGACCTGTGGCATACCACAGCGGCGGCCTGAGCCGCCGCACTCCACGTTGAGATGCGTTCGGCTGGCCGGGCGGCTTGACACGGGAGCCTTCCGCGTGCGTGCGTGTCGCAGGTCGCGGCCGCTGCGCGGCGCAGGAAAAAGGGCTTGCGGTGTTCACCGCAAGCCCTGCTTGGGAGTGTGGGGCCGCTGCAATCGGTCAGCTTGCGCGGTTACTGGGACAGGTCGATCTCACGCGTTTCCTGAACGACGATGGCGTTGCCCTGTACGCGCCAGACCTCGATCGCGCCCTTGAGCACATCGCCGTGGTCATCGAAGTCGGCCGGGCTGGCTGCTCCCTCGTAGTTGATGTCGGTACCGGCCGCGATCAGCTCGAGCGCTCGCGCCCAGCCGTCGGGACCCGGCGTGACCGTCTCGCCCGGCGGGTTGGCGATCTCGCGGATCGCGTCACGGATCGCCGTCGGGTCGGTGCTGCCGGCCTTCTGCGCCGCCAGCGCGATCACGTACACGGCATCGTAGCTCTCGCGGAGGAAGGGAAGCTCCGGCCGGCGGCCATAGGCCTGTTCGTAGCGAGCGTCGAACGACTTACCCTCATCGGTGTCGAGCGCGCCGGGAGCGGTGCCCCACATGCCCTGGAAGACATCCCAGCCGAGGTCGGCGAACTGCTCCTCGGACTTGGTGCCGTCGACGAACAGGAAGTTCTTCACCAGGCCCTGCTCCACCGCCTCACGCAGGTAGACGCGCGCGCTCTCCGGGTAGCTAATGGCCGCCAGGACGTCCGGGTTGCCCTCGGTGCAAGTGGCCAACTCCGAGGCGTAGCTCGCCTGCTCCTGCTCGTGCGGCACCTGGGCCAAGACCTTCCCACCGAGCCGCTCGAACTCACGGGAGAAGACCTCGGAGAGGCCCTGGCCGTAGGCGTTGTTCGTGTACATGGTGCAGGCGGTCTTGAAGCCCTGCTCCTGGGCGAGCTGTGCAAGGACGACACCTTGCGCCGCGTCCGAGATGGTGGTGCGGAACAGGAAGTCGTTGTCGTTGGCGTCGGTCAGCGCGGGCGACGTCGACGCCGGGGAGATCTGCACGATCCCGGACGGCCCGGTGACCGACTCCGCAATTGGGAGGGTCACGCCGCTAGCGGCGGCGCCGATGATGGCGCTCACCCGCTCGACCTCGACCAGGCGGCGCGCCTCTTCGACGCCCTGCTGCGGCGACGTGCCGTCATCGGCGCGCACCAGTTCGACCGGCTGGCCGAGCACACCGCCGGCGGAGTTGATCTCCTCGACGGCAAGCATCGCAGCGTTCCAGAACGCCGGGCCGAAGTCGGAGAGGTCACCGGTGAACGGCGCCAGCATACCGATCTTCAGGGCTTCCCCAGAAGCGGTCGGGGTACTCGAACTCCCGCTCCCGGCCGGTGACGCCGCAGGCGATCCAGACGGCGCCGTCGTAGCCGTCTGGCTGGCTCCACTGCTCGTAGTCGACGTCTCGGCCGCAGTCGTGGCCGTGCTCTCGCTGCTCCCACCGCAGGCTGCCAGGAGCGGCAGCAGCAGCGTGACAGCGACGAGCAGCGCAAGCGGCCAGGGGATACGTCTCGACATGCGATCACTCCTCCTCGCGATCGACGGTCCCCACACTACACTGTCGGTGCGAATCCGTGCGCATAGTATGTCAGGGATGGCCTCGATTGGCAATCCGGGTATGGCTTCCCTTTTGAGGTTGTCGCGGCGGAAACGTCACCCAATCCCCCATTCTTGTCATCTTCGCCGTGATGATGAGCAAGCGGTGTCATGCCGGTCGCCACTCAGGGCAACGAAGAGCAACCCACCAATCATCGACAGATTCTTCAAGAAATGGATGCGCTGCCCCTTGCGCTGCTGCGGATCGTTCACCTGCCAGAAGGGGTGGCCGGCGAGCGTGGTCGGCACCATCAACGCCACCAGCGTCAACGCGGCCGCCCGCGGACGGATGCCGAGCAGCAGCATCGCACCGGACGCGACCATGAGGGAACCGTTGGCCCGCACCGCGAGGTCCGGTCGCGGGATACCGAGCGCGGCTACCACCTTAACGCGCCCGCCTGGTTCCCGTGCGGCATCCCAACCGAGCACGATGAAGGCGAGACTCAGCAAGGTGCGAGCAAAGACATGGACCGCAGAGCGCATATACACCTCCCCCAATACGTGGAGACGTACCACGTGCCGCCATTCGGCGCCGCGGGCTGCTGCAAGACAGACGCCATGACATCGGCCTGGAACATCAACGCACAGCCACCCGGCGCTGCGTGGGCACTTTGCTGTGGTTAGGGTCCGTGACGGGTCCGGGAGGATCCTCGCACCGTGGTCTGTGCCTGGGGCTAATGGCGTTTCACAACTTGACCGGGCAACAGACCGACGTCGCGCAATAGGACCTCCGAACCGTCCGCGAACTGATCCAGGAAGGCCGCCACCTGCCCCGTGAGCTGGCCCCCCTGCGCCGCCAGCCGATGGCCACCACCACGTCCCGCGTGACTCAGCACCACAGCGTCTCGATCGGGTGGGTCCAGGGTGCATCGGTCGGCAGCCACACGATCTCGAAGCCCAGCGCGGCCGCCACCGCCCGCACCGCCGGATGCCGGGGCACCGGCCAGGTGTCCCAGACCAGAGAGCGCGCCTGGGGGGAGCGGCGGCCCGCAGCCGGCGCAGGACGCGCAGGAGCCGGTCCACCCCCACCGGCCGCGCCCCGAGCCACCCGACCTGCCCGGTGAGCAGATCGAGCGCCCCGGCTCAGTCGTCCGCGGCACGGTGGGCCCGGGCCCGCGCGGGGCAGAGGTCAACCACAGGATATTGTCGTGCGTGTCCACCGGTGGGCCCGGGCCCGCGCGGGGCAGAGACCAGCCCCAGCGACGGCTGGCGCACCAGCGGGCGCTCGTGGGCATACCGCACCCGCACCCGCTCGGGGGCGGCGCGGGCCCGGGCCACCGCCTGGTCGATCGCAGCCAGCTTCGGTTGGTAGTCGGGATCGGGACCGTGCAGGGCAAAGCGGCCATGGGTGCGGCGCACCCCGAGCCGGGTCAGGACCTTACTGATACCCGACAGACGGTCATCACGCAGCCAGGGCACCACCGCCCGCAGGTCGGCCAGCCGCCAGCGCGGGCGGGTGTGGCCTGCCCTCAGGCACGCGTCGATCGCGTACATCTATGTGATTCGCCCAACTCCATGAGCCGTCCCCGGCGAAGCGAAGGATCTCTAACGTGGGTGGTAGCCGCAGCGCGAGATCCTTCGCTTCGATTCGGATGACATGGATCCGAGGCATCGCTCACAGCGATACCGTCCGCAACATGAGTTCGCGGCATCGCCCGCACCATGGGTTCGGAGCGACGTGCGCAACACGAGCGTAGGGCTTCACCCGCCCTATGCACACGAGGCATCACGCGCAAGGGGTGCTACGCCGCATCAAGGGCTGGGTCTTCCGGCATCGGGGTTGGCGCAAGAGCCGGATCGGGGTCGGGCTCCGGTGGGCTCGGGACGGGATCGGGGGCCGTGTCGGAATCCGGATCGGTGCCGACAGCCGCAGCGACCGATGCCGGCGGTGGCGCTGGTGGCGGGAGCGAGGACGGCTGCTCGGCCGGGGTACCGGCCGTATCCGGCGGAGCGGGCACGGGATCGTTCTGCGGGAGGTCGGTCGCGTCCGATGGTGGCGGGTCGTGTGCCTGCTCGGGTGGGGAGCACAGCAGCGGGTCGGACGTGACCTGCTGGTCCGTCAGCGCCGCCGTGGTTTCCGGCGCGAGGGTGAGCCGCAGCGCCCCGGCCACGGCCGCGTCGCGGTATTCCTCGGGGATGGTCAGGCAGAAGTCGTAGCCCATCCGCCAGAGGTCGAGCGTGATCGTAACGGTGGCACCGGTCGGCCGCCATTCGCCGGTCGCCGGGTCCTGGTACTCCAGCGCCAGCACGATCGTCGTGCCCGCCTGCAACAACGGGAACCGGTCGACGACGACCTGGCCGCAGATGCGACCGTCCTCGGCGCATTCCCAGGTGATGCGCTCGATCGTCACCGGCCACTTTGCGCGCGGCTCGCGCGGCTCGCGCGGCGGCTGCGGCCGGGGCGCGAGCGGGTCGATGCTGAAGGACGGCGGCACGGCCGGCACCGGCGTGACCTTCGGAGTGGGCGCGGGTGGCAACACCGGTGCCGGATTCGTCGCTGGCGTGGATGCGGGTGGCTGTACCGGTGTCGGAGCCGGCGCTGGACGCGGTTTCGGCGTAGGCGCCGGCGTTGGCATCGGGGACGGCTCCCGGTTGCCGGGCCGCGGCGCGTTGGACGACGCCGGGGTGGGCTTCGGCGTCGGCGTCACCTGCGGCTTGGGATTCGGATCGCTCGCCGGGTCAGGCTGGGTCGTCGGCGCCGGGCTCTCGCCTCCGTCGCGCGCGGTGGGCGTGGGCGTCGGAGTGCCGTCCGTGCGATCCGGCTTCGTCAACGGCGCGGCCGTCGGTGTTCCGTCCTCGCCGTCCGTCGTCTCGTCGGTGACGCGCTGATCGCCGGTGCCGGCCTCTTCAGTGGCCGCCGCGTTGGTGGCGTTCTTTCGGCCCGGGTTGTACCCGATGGTGTCGCTCCCGGCGAAGGAGCAGCGGTCACCGCTTACGAGCCCTTTGACGGTGATCGTCACGTCGCCGGCCGGCTGGCCGTTCAGGAGGTCCTCGGCCAGATCATGGGGGATCGTTACCTCAAGCCGTCCGTTGCCCTTGTACTTCGGCGCCGTCGCGATGTTCGGCCCAATTATCTTGGCGCCGCTGCTCAGCGTGATACTGGCGATATCGATCTGGTGGGCTGAGTAGGCGGGTGACGCGTCGCTCGGGAGCGTGATCTCAACCTTGAGGTCAGGCCCGTTGCCGGTCGGATTGAATGAACGGGGCGTGATCCACACGTCCGCCGGGATCGGGTCGGCCGGGCACCAGGTGCCCATCTGGACCATCGCGCGGATGGTGAGATCATCGGACCAGCCGCCGTAGGCGATCGGCAGGGTCAGCATCGAGAGCAGGCAGAGCGCCGAGAGCGCGCTGAGTGCGGTGGTGCGCAGGCGCTTGATCCGGCTGCGCAGGCGAGCCTTCCCCGGGCGCGCCGTAGGCTGCGGCGTGGCGGACGTTGGAGGTGTCAACCGGCAAAACGGATACTCACTCATCGCACCACCGCCGTCACGAGACGCTTGAGGTAGATCCCCGGTAGCCCCGCCTTCGGGATGTGCAGCGCGAGCCGCCCCCGGACGTTCTCCGCCGGCACCGGGCTATCGGGCGCGTCGTTGTTGTCGCCCTGCGTGATGAAGACGAGCCCGGCCACCTCCTGGCGGATCTCGATGATCCGGTGCAGCACGTCGTGGTTGCCGTCCCGGAACTGGATGATGTCCCCGACCTTCAGGTCTTCCGGATCTACCGGGCGCACGATCACCACGTCGCCGGTGTGGAACTTCGGCTCCATGCTGATCCCCTGCACCAGCACCGGCCGCACGCCGAAGACGCCAGTGTTGAACCAGAAGATGACGAGGATCGCCGCGACGGCGCCGACCCAGAACAGGCTCAGGCCGCTTTCCTCCTCGGTCCCGTCCTCGTCGGCCGGCTGGATGACGACGAGCCCGCCGATCGGGACGATGACGCCGATGAGCGCGGTCATCATCCAGGGGAGGTCAGGCAGGACCGGAGCGAACCACTCGAAGGCGCCCAGCACCCCGAGGTAGGCGGCCGACGCGAGCGGACCGCCGGAGAGCGCAAGGTAGGTCGCCAGCAGGCTTCCGGCCGCCGCCGGTAGGAGCACGCGGCCTGCGAAGTCGAACGCGGTGTCCGACTGGCCGAGCTGGCTCAACGCGTGGAGCGGGATCGTCGCCAGCGTCAACAACACCGTCGTCGCGCCGAAGGCGATGAGCTCGCCGTGGCGCCGGAGCGCGGTTACAAGGTACCAACGCGCGACCTCACGGCCGATCAACAGCGCGCCGACGTACCAGGCGTTCTTGACGAGCGAGAGCGGGTCGTGAGGAAAGGGCGAGCGCCCGAAGCCGAGCGCGAACCCGGCCGCGACCGACAGGGTGACCTGGATGAGCCCGATGCTCAGCGCGGTCAGGGCCAGCCCATCCGGCCACAGCGCGCCGCGCCGATCCCCACCGAACAGCCAAAGCGCCAGCGCGGCGGGCGCGAGCCAGAGCGCGGGCTGGACGATGTAGAGATCGACCTGCACCGGCACCAGCGGCGCGATCAGCCGCGCGCCGAGGACCGCCGCGCCGACCGCGAGCCCGACCGCCACCCAGCCGAGCCCGGGCGATCGATCCCGCAGGTCTATCCCACTGGTCGATGCGCCCACCTGGCTCATTCCTGGTTGCCGCTCCCGTCCCTAGACGCCAATTCCTGACTGCCTGCGCGGTGCGGAACCGCCAGTCCAGATCGCTCGGGTGGGACGCGAAGAGCCCCACCCGGTACCCAAAAGCTGTCCACCGCGACTTATCAATGCCGCGGTGGACAGAGATGCGCGACTAGGACTCGGTCCCGAACGTGAAGTGGGCCGTCACCTTGGAGGTATAGGTGTGGTTCTGCTGAGCATTATCGAGGACCTTAGCGAGAGCCCAGCACTCCACCGAGCCGCCCGGCTCGATGACTAGACTGTCCTTGGGATTGCAGTCGCCGGTGAACTCGATCTCACCGTCCTTCGACCCGTCGTTCCAGCTCGACGTCGTGAGATCGAGCTTGGCGGGAACCGTGCCGTTGTTCTTCAGATCAAACAGCGCCTTGCACTCGTAGCCCGGATACGCGTTGTTGACGATGAGGCTGAGCGTTCGCGTCGTGCCCGTCTCACCCAAGTTGTACGTGCACGTGGCGCCGTAGTCACCCGTAGCACCGTTCTCGATGTTGACGTCGGCGAAGGTCACGCTCAAATTACCGGTCGCGACTTTCCCTTCGATGACGTTGGTCTGCTCCCACGCCGCGTACCCAACCCCAAGGCTGAGCAGGGCGACGAGGGCGATGACGGCCAAGATGGACGAGCGTTTGATTCGTCGGCGAACCATCATCACGTCCTCCTACATACGCAGCCCCAATTAGGGGCACATCCGTTGAACGATGGCTCGCCGCTTGCGATAAAATCCCCTTTGTGCAGCAGGGATCTGGCGGCGAGCCAGTCTCTTCTCACAGCCCCGGGCAGCGGCAACTGCCTGGGGCGTTTTCTTCACCTACCCTCGCTCGATAGCCCCTCCCTTCCCCTACCGTCCCTGCGCTGAACCGTGCGGTGGCGGTGGATCCCCTTGACGAGCCCGGTCAGCACGACCCTGACCGAGCGAATGGCCGAATCGCCAGGGACATGACCCAGACGTGAGTGCTGCGCGTTTTCGATACCGCACGGTTGTCCAAATGGCGCAGATGCCGGACCCTGCGCCATTTGCTTCCCTGGTCGTAGCCCATTAGTACCACACCCCATCCCGGTCGTCAAGGTACGAAATTCCTACCCATGAAGGCGAGATGTTATTTTCATTTCTATTGCACACAAACTCGCTTGGCTACGAAGCAATCTTGACTTGATGGCGAGCACACATGCCGAATCAGGGGACTCGGCAGGGGATGACAGGCGGCATGTCCGCCGGGTGGCACGGACCACGGGGTGCGAGCCGCTCAGGCACGTGCCACGCGCCGACCATAGGCACGCGCCGGGCAGCAGGGGACGGCTCCCTCCACCCGAACGGCTCCGCGGACCGTGGCACCCGCTGCGTCCGGCGCCGGGCGGGAGAGGGCGCGAGCGCCTCTCCCGGCCACGGCTGTGCGGCATCCACCAGAAACGTGAGCACCGCCGGGGATGATCCCCGGCGGTGCCTGGATGGCTGGTTCGCGTCGAGCGGCTAGCGGTTGGGGTAGCGGGCGTCGAGCACCTGGACGCCGATGCGACCGAGCATCACGTCGTAGCGCTCTGGCCACTCACCCGGGTGCCACTCGAAACGCTGCCGCTCGAAGTACTGCACGGTGTAGACCAGCCCGGTGTCGGGATTGACCTCCTGGAACTCCTCGCTGATGGGCAGGCCGTAGATGGACAGGCCGCCGAAGGTCTCCCAGTAGGTCCGGAACCCGCCGCAGAGATTATGGCCCGTCTCCGGGAAGTAGCGGCAGGCGGGGTTCGCCTGAACTGCCTGGAACGGCGCCTCGCCGCGGCGTCCGGCGGTCACCTCGTTGCCGAGCAGGCCGAGCAGGACGTCGTAGCGCTCCGGCCAGACGCCGGGATGCCACTCGAAGCGGGCGCGCTCGAAGTACTGCACCGTCACGCCGTTCTCGACGAACTCCTCGGTGATCGGCATGCCGTAGACCGCGAGCCCGCCGAACTGCTCCCAGTAGCTCCGGAACCCGGCGCAGAGGTTGTGCTGCGTCGCCAGGAAGTAGACGCAGCCGGACTTGGCCGGGGACGGGTCGGCCGGCGCAAACGGCCGTCTCCAGTTGATGGTTACGCTGGCGGAAGGCTCACCGGTGTCGCGCACGCCGTTGCTGTTGAAGTCGGCGTAGGCGGTCACGGTGTCGGTGCCCACGTTGCCGCCGGTGTAGGTGAAGACGGCCTTGCCCGTGGCGTCGCTCATCTTCACGCCGCTGGTGGCGTTGCTACCGGTGACCGAGAAGCGGATCGGAACCCCGGACATGCCGCCGTCGGGGTCGGTCAGCGTCGCGGTGACCTCCACCGCGCTGCCTGCGTCAGGCGCATCGGCGGAGACGGCCAGGCTCAGGGTGGCATTGCGCACCCAGGTGATCGTCGCGGTCGCGGTCGGCTCGTTGCTGTCCCGGCGGTTGTTCCCGTTGAGGTCGGCGTAGGCGCTGACGGTGTCGCTGCCGGGGTTGCGCCCGATGTAGGAGATCGACGCCACGCCCGACGCGGTGGTCGAGTTCCCGCGCGAGACCGTGTTGGCGCCGGTGATATCGAAGTAGACCATGATCCCGGCGATCGGTTCGTCTTCGGCGTCGGTCAGCGTCGCCGTCAGCGTCTGCGACAGGCCGATCGTCAGCGTGTTCGCCGCGGGCGAGAGCGTCAGGCCCCCGCGCCCGGCCCAGTTCACCGTGGCCGTGGCCTCCGGCTCATCGGGACTGTTGCGAGAGCCGTTCATGTTGAGGTCGACGTACGCCGTGATCGTGTCGCGACCGGTGCGGCTGCTGGTGTAGCTGAGCGTCGCCTCGCCGTTGGTGTTGGTCTTGACGTCCTCCGTGTCCGGGTTCTGGCCGGAGACGGTGAAGTGCACCGTCGCCCCGGACACGGCGCGGTTCGCCCCATCGGTGACCGTGGCCGTCACCTCGTGCGGCAGACCCAGCGTGCCGGTGGCGCTGGTGGGCGACAGGGTGATGTGTACCGGGGCACGCACCCAGCGCACCGTGGCGGTCACTTCCAGGTCGTCGTTGCTGGGGCTCGTCACCTCGACCGTGTCGGTGTCGTTGTTCGCCGGCCACGTTCCCGTGCCCTCGTACGTGATGGTCGCGGTGCCGTCTTCAACGGTTACGGTCCCGCCCTTACCCTCGTTCGGGCCCTCAATCACCTCGAAGTTGAGCGTCGCACCGTCAGTCGATCCACCGTCGTTGGCACGCACCGTCGCGGTGAGCGTGACCGACTTGCCGCCGATGCCGAACGACTCTGACGGCGTGAGGGTCACCTGCGTCACACGGAACCAGGTGACAGTCACCTCGTCCGATGCGAGCTCCTGACCATTGAGCGAGAACGTCACCTCGATATCGTCCTCACCAACCTGATTGCTCGTGTGCGTGAATGTGACCTCGCCGTCTTCGTCGGTGGTGAGTTTTCCGGTCCTGTTCACGGTGCCAGTGATGCTGAATGCGATTTCGGCGTCCTTCTCGGCGACACCACCCTTCGTCAGTTTCGCGGTGAGCGTGACTTGTTGGCTGACCTCGAGCCGCTCTGCGCTGGCGGTCAAGGTGAGTGAATATCTTGGTTCCGGGTCATCAGCACTCACCACCGCGGGCGGTGCCGCCAGGACCAGCAGCAGGAGCGCCGCGAGCAGTCGCGCCAGACGGTAAGTGTGGTGGCGGGAGGGACTGGCGTCACGTCCTGTGCGTCTCACGATATCCTCTCCTTCTCCGGGCGGACCGGCACGAAAGCGCCTTTCCGCAGGACATCGCTGGATCGCGCTCAACCCGCGCGGCATCGTGGCGGTCGCCGCACGACTGGCGTACAGGGCACCCAGCGCACTCGGCCCGCGCGCCCGATGGCGTACGTACATCGCTTCTCATTCTGTCGGCGTCCGTTGAGCATGTCAAGCATGACGTATAGGGATTGGAAACGATCATACCCTCACATCATCACGTGTGGGGATATCATGAACACAGTGTCATACAGTTCGCTTCAGACTATCCTATGGTGGGCACACACCGTCCCCTCGACGCTGGGAACCTGTGCGCCGCGGGGCGCTGCCACGGGTTGTCTCCGGAAAAGGACGTACAGACGGCTGCGGCGCCGGGGTGATGCACGCCGGCGTGGGGCCGGGGCGGTCCGCCGGGCAGGATCTAGCCCGCCCCGGAATGCTCTGGTATTGTTCTCGCTGTATAAGGGTCCGTCGGCGACGACGGCGACGGTACGAGGCTGAAAGCGCGGGGAGCCAGCCGTGTCTGAGGAGCCGGGATTCCGGGAACAATCGGACGACGACGAGGAACTCTTCGAAGAGATCCGGAGGTTCCTCGCCGAGCAGGCGGGCGACGAAATCTACGAGGATATCCGGGCTGCCTTCCAGGGCGCGCGGAGCTTTATCAACCGGGAGCTCCGCGCGATGGAGGAGTACTCCCGGATGATCCGCACCCTGGAGCGCCTCGTTGAGGATGAATTCCCGGGGACGTTCACCGGGGCGCTGCGCACGCGGGTGGCGGAGATGCTCTACGCCTACGGGCTCGCCCATTACTCCCTCCTGCAGCAGCAGGGCCCGGTCGATGTCGAGGTCGAGCCGCCGGCGGAGGAAGACGACGAAGAGGTCAACCGCCCGCTGGTAATCTACGACCTCTGGTTCCCGCAGGACATCGCCATCGAGCACGCCGAGGAGGGCTACTACCTGCACCTGAGCGACGGCCGCATCGACCTGTCGCTCTACCTGGGCACCGACCCGAACGACCGCGGCGCGCTGGTCGACCTCGTCGACCACTGGGGCTACGCCACCGCCAACACGCCTCCTGGGGAGTACCAGCCGCCGGGCGAGCGCATCACCCCGGTCCTCACCGTGGAGCTGGACTACGGCGGCTCAGAGCTGGTCGACGCCGACGATCACGTCGACATCCTCTTCCTCGACCACAACGGTGAGCCGATCGTCCGCATGCACGCTCGATCCAACGAGCTGCGCGCCATCATCGACGAACTCCAGACCATCGGCCACGACGGGGAGATCTAGAGCGCCCCGCCCCGCCGGCGCCGGCACGGGCCGCTACCGACCGTCGCCGGGGTGGGTGGTGCGAGGATCCCTGTGCGTGGCACGTGCCCGGGGCTCAAGCCCCGGGCTGACAACGAAAGCCGGCTGAAGCCGGCTGTGAAGTGCGGCGGCCCGAGCCGCCGCTTTGGTATGGCGCGGCATCACGCCGCGCCGGGGTTGGGTTCGTACCGTCATCGGGACGCGGACGGGTGGTGTGAGAATCCCCGCGCCGCCCCACGTGCCCGGGGATCGGTGGCGCGAGGATCCCCGGACACGTACCGACCAGCACGCCTACCGTCTGCGGTCCCGGCCCGTGACGGTGCGGATCATGGCGCGCAGACCGGCGACGGTGCCGTAGGCGGAGATGATTGGGCTGACCACTTCCTCGCTGACGAACTCGGTCGTGCCGCGCACCCGCACCGCGGCCTCGGTCAACTGCTCCAGCAGCGGGATGACCCGGTCCTTGAGCAGCAGCGCCAGCCAGACCGTGACCCCGACCAACGCGCCGAGCAGCAGCACCACCAGTACGCCGGAGAGCGATAGGAAGATGATCGAGATGTCCCGCGTGCGCTCGAGTGGCGACTGGTCGGCCCCGCCCAGCAGGTAGAGCAGGACGAACAGGCCGATGAAGATGACCAGGAGCACGCCGACCGTGACCCAAACCCAACCTCTGCGCATCGCGTCTACCCTCTCGCGATCTCACGACACAACCGTCACGGGCCACCGGTTACCCGGCGGCGGAGCGCCCTAGCGTCGCGTCCGCCGCCGTGTCGCCCGCGTCTCCGGCGGCGGCGACGTAAAGAACCAGCACATGCCGAGACCCACGAGCGCGCCCAGTGTCGCGGCCACAAGCGGCACATTCCCGACGCGCATGAGGGCGGTGCCCGTCAGCACCGCCACGGCCTCGCCCGCAAAAAAGCCGGTGACCGCTGCAAACCAATAGCATGGTAATTGCCAAAGGCGCCGACCGAGCAGACTGTGGAAGAGCAGACCATAGATACTCGCCAGCAGGAGTGAGAGCAGCACGGATGGAGGCACGACTTCCTCGTCTCTCGATCCGGTCGCACGCGGCTACAGCATCGCCCCAGGCGCCGCCCCTTCGGACGTACGCGGCCCGGCGCAGGTGCATCTTAGCAGGTTCCCGGCTTCGACGCTGGTCTTCGGCCTCACACAGGGCCGTCTGCGATACACTTTCGTTCGTTCACTCGTGTCTGCACCGGAACGGATGGAGGCTGCATCGTGTGGGAGGCCATCCGCGAGGAACTGCAATCCGTCGACCAGCAGATCGGCCACAGCCTGGGTAGCCTCATCGGCACCCTGCCGGCGCTCCTCGTCGCCATCCTCGTCGTTGCCGTCTTCGTCTTGATCGCGCGCCTGGCCCGCCGGCTGCTCGCGGGCGTCAGCCGGGTCTCGCGGCTCGACCCGATGCTGCGCGGGCTGTTCGACCAGTTGCTCACGGCCGCCATCGTCACGTTTGGGGTCGCCGTCGGGCTGGGGGTGCTCGGGATCGACGCTCGGACGATCATCGCCAGCTTCGGTGTCGCCGGGTTGATCGTCGGCTTTGCACTGAAGGATCTGCTGGAGAACTTCATCTCGGGGATCCTGATCCTCTGGCGCCGCCCCTTCCGCGTCCAGGATCACATCCAGGTGGGGGCGAGCGAGGGCATCGTCGAGGAGATCACCTTCCGCACGACGTCGCTACGCACCCCCGACGGTGTGCTGGTGCTGGTGCCCAACGCACAGGTGCTGACCCAGGCGGTACGCAACTACACCCACCTCGGGGCGCGGCGTACCGCGATCGTGCTGTCGCTGCTGCCCGAGGTCGACCCCGAGCGGGCGCGGGCGGCCCTGGAGGAGGCGGCCCGCGGGGTGCCCGGCGTGCGCCAGGAGCCACCCCCGGAGACGCTGCTGCTCGGGCTCGCCGCGGATGGCTACGACCTGCACCTGCACTACTGGACCGCGCCCGACCAGGAAACGGTACAGCGGGTGGAGTCGGCCGTGCGCCAGGCGGCGTTCGCGACCTTGGCACGCCTTCGCGCGCCCGCCGAGTCCGCCGCCCACGCCGACGGCAGCACCGACGCCGGCCGGTAGCGCGATCCCCGGCTCACAGCGGAACTTTTCGCATCACAGCGGCGTCTTCAGAGTGGAAGGGAGCGGGTGGACGCTCCACGAGACTGAAGGCGAAAGTGAGCGATACGGATGCAGGCGGATACGACGCAACAGGCAGTTCGGCAGCCGGGCCGGCGCGCCCTGATCCTCGTGGTGGTGTCGGCGATCGCCATCGCCGCCATCGCGGTCACGGCGGCCCTCATCTGGACAGGCGACGATGGGGGCGTCGCAGGCGGCGGCACCAACGGCGGTGGGGCCGGCGAGCCGAGCGGGAACCTGGAGATCAAGCCGATCCAGATCGAGAGCGTCGACGTGCGCATCGCCGAGAGCTACCCGCCGCAGCTCTTCGCGGACGTCACCGGCTGGGTGGGCGACGGCTGCACCGTGGCGCGGGAGCCGGAGATCACCCGTGAGGGGAACACGATCACCGTGACCATCCTCAGCGAGCGGGAGCGGGACGCGATCTGCACCCAGATCCTCATGGGTTACCAGAAGAGCATCGCCCTGGGTAGCGTGGAACCGGGCGAGTGGACGGTGAAGGTCAACGACCACGTCCAGACGGTCACCGTGCGCTAGCGGGGATTGACCGCGGCGGCTGCCGGGACATCGTCCGGCAGCCGCCGCAGGAACGCGAACGGCACCGGTACCGGGACAAGCCGGTCGGTGTCGACCGGGGATGAGGCCAGCACCGCGGCATTCGCGCGCTCGAAGTCGTCCAGGAACTCGCGCAGGTGCCCGATTTGCACCGGTGCCGGCTCGTCCTCGAAGATCACGAAGGCCACCGTGTACTGGCCGCGAGCGAAGTGCACGACCTGCCCCTCGGCCAACTGGGTCTTGTGCACCCGCGAGCCGAACATCTCCTCCGACAGGCTGTCGAGCGCCGAAACCATGCCGGTGATGAGCGACTCATCGAGCGGGAAGTGCCCGCTGGTGAAGATCGGCACGCCGCTGGGATCGAGCACAGCCAGCGTCAACACCTGCACCTGCGGCACCTCGGTCAGCGCCAGCGGCGCCACCGGCCGGTTCTCCGCCGCCAGCACGTCGGTGCGGCGGGCCTGCAAGTCGGCCAGCTCGCGGCGGAGGGCATCCAGGTAGCCAATCAACTCGGTGTGCATCGCGGTGAAGCGACTCAGGCTCAACTCGCCGAACGACAGCAGGTGGTTGAGGTAGTCCAGGCGGACCAGCACCACCTCCATCTCCCGCTTGACCTGCTCCATCCGCTCGTGTCGCCGTCGCTCGGCCTGCGCCACACGCGAGGCACTCCAGATCCGCGCGAGCTGGCGCTCACGCAACTCGCGCGCGTATGCCCGCTCATCGACGGGGCTCGACGACTCCACCGCCGGCTCCGGCGGGGCATCGGGCCAGTCGGCATGGAGCAGCGCGTGGTAGTCGAGGGTGTGGCCGGTCGCGGCCGCGGCAGCCCCGGCGAGGCTCGCGATCCAAGTCATGCCCAGCGGGAACGAGAGGAGCAGCGCGCCTTCGCGCGTCAGCCCACCGGGCCAAGGCACCCCGGCCAGCAGGAGCGTGCCCAGGTCGGCGGCCAGCCGCGCCACGCGCCCGGTCTCCACCCCATCCCCCGGGAAGAGCCACAGCGTCAGGACCATCCCCGCCAGGGCGAAGCGCACCAGATGGAGCGTCATCGCGATCAGCGCATGGCGCAGGACGAAGCGGCTGCGGGGGAGCAGCCCCGCGATGACGAGTGACAGCGGCCCGACGTAGGCCAGCGTCGCCATGAGCCGGCTGCGCCGACCGGGCGTGGTTCGCGGTGGCTGGCTGCTACCCGACATCGGCTCACGGCTCCTCGACCGGCTCGCCCCGGCAGGAGTCCGGGGCGGCGATAGCCCCACGGTGCCGCTGGCCGCCGTGGTCATCTCCGCACGCTGCCGCGAGTATAGCAATCAAGCCACCCCCCACCGGGTAGGACTTTGGTTCATATTCGCCCTAGGCATCCGGATCGTCCACGCAAGCCCGGATGTCGACCGGGGACTCCCCATCAAAGGTGATCCCGATTCGGCGAGGAACGGCCTCTTCCACGGCCACCGCTCGGGCAACGGCGCTTATGTTATGATAGGAACCGGAGGCGCCATGGCGACGGATCGGCCGAGCCGGAAACAACGACACAGCAGCCGTCACGCGGGTATGCCCGAGCCCCTACTCGGCACCCAGGCACCGCGGGGTGCCACCCGCCGGAAGATCCTCACCACGCTGAAGAAGAGCGAAGGGCTCACCGCGGACCAGCTCGCCGCGCTGCTCGGCATCACCGCGATGGCGGTGCGCAAGCACCTGACTGCCCTGGAACGGGACGGCCTGGTCGAATCGACCACGGTGCGACGCCCCGTCGGTCGCCCGGCCCACGTCTACCGCCTCTCTTCCCTGGCGGACGACTATTTCCCCAAGCAGTACGACCTGGTGATCACCGACCTACTGGCCGACCTGGTGCAGATCGACGGCGAGCAGAAGGTCGACCTCCTCCTCTCGCGCCGCGCCGAGCGCACCCGCGACTACCTTGCCCAGCGGCTCCAGCCGGCCACCACCCTCGCCGAGCGGGTCGCCGCGCTCGCGGCAGGGATGGACGACCTCGGCTATCTGGCGAGTTTCGAGCAGGTGGACGAGGACACCTTCCTGCTCAAGCAGTACAACTGCACTATCAGCCGGGTCGCCGCCTGTTTCCCCTGTGCCTGCCGCTACGAGGCGGAGATCTACCGCGAACTCCTCAACGCCGACGTCGAGCGCGCCACCCACATCGTCGCCGGCGACCACATGTGCTGCTACGTCATCAGCGCCCACGAAGCCTCGACCAATCCCGACGGACGCCGGTAATCTGGGAACACACAACCGATACGGCGCATGGGCGTTGCATTCCGCGTCGCTCGGCACCGCTCACCGCCCGGGTTGGTACGGAGATCGCGAACCGCGTGGATGAAGCGTCGCGACGGCGTGGAGGGAGGACGGCATGGCAGAGCAGGCGCCCGGGTATCAGCTCCCTGAGGTCGGCAAGATCTCACCCGACGTGTTCGAGCAGGTGATCAAGCCGCGGCTGGGGCGACACCGGCCGGAGGTGCTGGTCGGCCCGCAGCACGGCGTGGATGTGGGCATCATCGACATTGGCGGCGGCCGGGTCATGGCAGTCACCACCGATCCCTTTTTCATCGTGCCGCAGTACGGCTGGGAACGCGCCGCCTGGTTTGCGGTGCATATCCTGGCCTCCGACGCGGCCACCTCGGGCCTGCCGCCCACCTACTTCGTGGTTGATCTCAACCTCCCCCGCAGCATCACCCGCGAGGGGCTGGAGGCCCTCTGGTACGCCGTCGACGCCACCTGCAAAGAGATCGGCATGGCGATCGTCACCGGCCACACCGCCCGCTACGACGGCACCGACTACCCCATGGTCGGCGGCGCGATGGTGATGGCCGTCGGCGAACGCGACCGCTACGTCACCCCGGCGATGGCGCGCGTCGGCGACGCGGTGATCGTCACCAAGGGCGCCGCCGTTGAGGCCACCGGACTGTTCGGCGTCACCTTCCCCGACCGCATCGCCGCCGCCTGCGGTCAGGAGATCGCGCGCGAGGCCGAGGCGACCTTTTACCAGATGTCGGTGGTGAAGGACGCCATGACCGCGGTTGAGGTCGGCGTGCGCGACGACGGCGTGACGGCGATGCACGACGCGACCGAGGGGGGCGTTTGGGGCGGCCTGTACGAGATCGCCGTCGCATCCGGCGTCGGGATGGTGGTCGAGCAGAACGCCATCGTGGTGAGCCCCGCCGCGCGGGCCGTCTGCGACCTGTTTGGCATGAACCCCTACGCCGCCATCAGCGAGGGCACCTTGATCATCACCTGCCGGCCGGAGAAGGCCGCGGCCGTGCTGGCGCGCCTGGAAGACGCGGGCATCGCCGCATCGCAGGTGGGCGAGATCACCCCGCCCGAGGAGGGGATCCGCCTGGTCCGCGACGGACGGGAGGAGCCGCTGGAACACCCGCGCGTCGACCCCTTCTGGGACGCCTTCGCCCGCGCCCTGGCGGAGGAGGCGGGGTAGGCGGCCTTTACACGCGATCCCTGGTCGGGGTGGGCTCCGGAGTCCGTGACGAATGAAAAGGGTCTACACGGTCGGCCCGTGCCCGGGGCTCAAGCCCCGGGCTGACAACGAAAGCCGGCTGAAGCCGGCTGGAGGAATCGGGCTCAGATCCCGGCATTAGGTTCTAGCCATCCGGCCTGTGCCCGGGGCTAAAGCCGCCGGGCTGATATTTTGGTAAGCCCACTGAAGGGGCTACGATGGCCACATCCGGGCGGAGTCAATCCGGCAGCCCACGGCGCCCAGCATCCCCAGCCCCTTCAGTGGGCTTCGCCTTGTCAGCCCGGCGGCTTGAGCCCCGGGCATGGGCCGAGCGGCGACTCGCCTCATCACCACCCCCGGTAGCTGTCGCCGTCATTCCCAGCCGGCTCTAGCCGGCTTTTCCCTGTCAGCCCGGGGCTTGAGCCCCGGGCACAGGCCACCGCGCGAGAACGTTCCCTCCACCCCTCCCGAACATGCTCCACCCCGCGACCAGCCCCGCCGCTCACCGTGAGCGGCGGGGCGTGGGGCCGGTGACGTGTGGGGTTAGCCGCGCAGTTCGAGGGCGTGGAGGCCGGCGGCGACGATGCTGTCGGGGTCGATCCCGGTGGCACGGTAGAGGTCGGCCCGGGTGCCGGACTGGCCGAACACGTCGACCCCCAGCGGCACCACCGGCACGCCGAAGACACCGCCCAGGAATGCCAGCGCGTGCGAGGCCGCGTCGTGCACGGTGACGATCGGCGCGCGGCGCTCGTCCGGTGGGAAGAGCCAGGCGAACGGCCCCTCGTCCGGCTCCTGGCTGGCGTCGCGCATCGCCTGCTGGCACAGCCGCTTGGCCGCCTCGTAGACCAGGCTGGGGCCGGTCAGGTTGATGACGTTGGCCGCCACCTCCTCTTCCGCCAGCCGCGCCGCTGCTTCCAGCGCCTCCGGAACCATCGTCCCGGCGGTGACGATGTGGACGACGTTCTCGACCGGGAGGTGCGGCGTCGTCTCGCGCCGGTCGACCAGGCGGTACCCACCCGCCAGCACCTGGCGGCGAAGTTCCTCCTCGCCCAGCCGCGCCAGGGCTGGGTCGAGCAGCCCCTGGTCGATCGGCTTGGTCGAGAGCCGCAGGTAGGTCGAACGGCCTCGCTCCCGGTCGCAGCACTGGCGGAAGGCTTCCAGCAAGGTCCACTCGGTCTCCACCGCGAAGCAGGGCTCGTAGTAGATCAGCCCGGGCAGCTCGATGCCCAGCGAGGCGGTGACGCTCGACTGGTGGGCGCCGCCCTCCGGGCTTAGGCTCACGCCGGAGGGGGTCCCGGCGAAGACCATCTTCGACTCCATGTACAGGCTGTAGATCAGCGAGTCGAGCCCGCGGCAGACGAAGGGATCGTAGACCGTGCCGAGGGGGAGCAGGTGCTGGCCGACCAGCTCATGGCTCAGGCCGAGCTGGCCGATTGCCATGAACATGTTCATCTCGGAGATGCCCAGCTCGATGTGCCGGCCGGCCGGCGTCTCCCGCCAGCGCAGGATGCGCGGGCGGTCGGCCTCGTAGTCGGGCTGCTCGACCGGGGAGAAGATGCCGACGCGGTTGATCCAGCCGCCCAGGTGGGTCGAGGTGGCCACGTCGGGCGCGACGGTGACGATGCGCTCGCCGACACCCTCGAGATCGGCCAGCCGCGGCAGGATCCGCCCGAGGGCCTCCTGGCTCGAGGTCTGCGCCGGGTGACGCACACCGATCGCGGCGGGGACCATTTCGATCGAGACGGCCGGCGGACGCGTCGTCTCCGGCCGCCGCAGCCGCTCGGCCGCCGCCTGGCACAGCCGTGCCTCCGGCGAGCCGGGCGGGAAGGCGGCCCAGGGGTCGTCCTCCGGCACACCGAGCGCGACCCGCAGTTCCTCCATCTGCTCCGGCGTCAGGAGCGCCGAGTGGTTCATCGGGTCGCCCGCGATGGGCAGGCCCCAGCCCTTGATGGTGTAGGCGAAGATGACGCTTGGCCGGTCGGAGACCTGGTCCACCTCATGGAAGCAGCGCAGCAATTCGGTGAAATCGTGCCCGCCGAGGTCAGCAATGACCGCGGGGAGGTCGGCATCGTCAATCGGCGCGATCAACTCCGCGAGCGCCTGGCGGTTGACCGTGGTGCCGTCGATCAGCCGCTGGCGGAGTTCGGCGCCGTCGAGGCGGATGAGCGCCTGGTACTCGGCGTTGCTCATGTCGTCGATACGCTGGCGCAGGACGTGGCCGTTGGGCCGGGCGAAGATCTCCTGCAAGCGGCGGCCGTACTTGGCCTCGACGACGTGCCAGCCGGCGGCGTCGAACAGCGCCTTCAACCGGGCGGCACGCACGCCGGGGACGATGCGGTCCAGGCTCTGGCGGTTGAGGTCGACGATCCAGAGGACATTGCCCAACCCGGCCAGCGCCTCCTCGGTCACGCCCTCCCAGACGTTGCCCTCGTCCAGCTCGGCATCGCCGATGAGCGCCACGAAGCGATTCGAGGTCACGTCCCCGAAGTGGATGGCGCAGTAGCGGTGAGCCAGCGCGGCGAAGGCCGGGGCTACCGCACCGAGGCCGACCGAGCCGGTGGAGAAGTCGACCGGATCCGGGTCCTTAGTGCGGCTGGGGTAGGCCTGGAGCCCGCCGTAGGCCCGCAGGGTCGTCAGGTACTCGCGGTCGAGGTTGCCGAGGAGGTACTGCACCGCGTGGTAGGCCGGGGAGGCGTGCGGCTTGATCGAGACACGGTCGCCCGCCTCCAGGTAGTGGAAGTAGAGCGCGGTGAGGATGGTGACGACGGAAGCCGAGGAAGCTTGATGCCCGCCTACTTTGGTGCGGTCGGGGTTGGGGCGTACGTGGTTCGCGTGGTCGATGATCGCGGTCGAGAGCCAGAGGACCCGCCGCTGGATCGACTCCAGCACAGCCAGTTCCTCTGGCTGAATAATGCCGTCTTCCTCCGTTCGTGGCACGTGCTGCGCCATATGACTACCTCCCAGTCACTGGTGTCGCTCGCGGCGAGGGGCGCGGCGACTCCGCTTGCGAGGGCGGGCCCGGCACCGCAGCGGATCCCCGGCTGAGCGGCGGGTACGGCGTGCGACGCGATAGCGTCCCTGGCAAGCCCCACGCCATCGTGGGGATGCTCCAGCAGCGCACGCGCCAGCGCCGCCGGGATGGGCCGGCCCGAGATTCGGGTCACTATAGGCGCCGTGAGAGGGCACTGTCAACGCAGGCCCCCGCCCGCTCCCGCTATCCGAGCGCGGCCGCACGCAGCGCATCGACGGTCGGCGGGATCGGCTCAAGCGGTTCGGCATCGTCCAGCGCGGCCTCAGGATCGGTCAAACCGCTGGCTGTCACCAGGGCGACGATGCGGGCGCTCCGGTCCGCCAGGCCCCGCGCGACGAGGCCCTTGACCGCGGCGATCGACGCCGCCGCGGAGAGTTCCGCGAAGATCCCCTCGCGCCCGAGCGCGCGCACCCCCGCACGCATGTCGGCATCCGAACACGCGACGGCTACCCCCTGCGAGACGCGCAGCGTGTGCAACGATTGGTACGTCGCCGTGTCGTTCCCGATCGAAACGGCCCGGGTCGGCTCGCTCGCGACCGTGGGCGGGTAGTCGAGCTCCTGCTGCAGTGCAACCGTCAGGGAGGGGAAGCGTTCCGCCGCGACCATCCGCGGCACCGACCGCGTCAGTCCCAGCTCGGCAAGCTCTACGAACCCCTGCCAGATCCCGAAGAGCCCATCACCGCGCGACGTCGGCACGACGACCCAGTCCGGCACGTCCCAGTCCAGAGACATGGCGATCTCGTACGCGATGGTCTTGTACCCCTGAATCCCGTACCAGTTACTCCCCACCGGGGGCGTGACGTAGTTGGTCAAGGGGTACCAGTTCAGCGCTTCGACGCCGGTCTGCAGGAGCTTCCAGCGCTCTGCCCCGCTCCTGGCCGCGACGAGCCGGGCGCCGGTCGTGGACATGGCGGCCCGCCAAGCCGATGCGATCGACGGCGTGGTGATGACGACGCAGGTAATCCCGGCGGCCGCGGCATAGGCTGCGGCGGACGAGCCACCGTTCCCGCTGGACGCGATGGCGACAACCTCCGCTCCCTGACTGCGCGCCCGGCTCAGGCAGACGGAGAAGAAGCGGTCCTTGAAGGACCCGGTCGGGTTGCGGCGCTCGTCCTTCACCCACACCGCTCCGACGCCGAGCTCATCCTCCAGCGTCCGCAGGCGCAGCAGCGGGGTTCCTCCCTCGTCGAGCGAGACGGCATCCTCCACCGGGACCGGGAGCAGGTGGTAGAACCGCCACATCCCCCGCCCGGCCGTTGCCCAGGCCGCCCTGAGCGCCGCGGGGTCGATCGCGCCCAGGTCCAGGGACGGCGCCACGGCCGACGGCCGCCCCTCCTCAAAGCAACGCGGGCAGCCCCGCGGCCACTCCGTCACGGCGTACGCAGCGCCGCACCGGATGCAGCGCACCTCTCGAATCGTCACGCGCTGACCGCCCTCCACGCCCGCTCCTTCCCCGAGAGGCCACGAGCAACCTCGGAACGTCGGCGCCCACCGACCGGATTTCAGCCCCGTGGCGCTCCTATGATGGTTCGATGTCATCCTGGGCGGAGAGAAGGATCTCGCGTTGGAACCACCACCCACCGGGGAGATCCTTCGCTGCGCCGCCCGCCGCTCCCACACCGGTCGGCTCCGCTCAGGATGACATCGGCGTGCCAGCCTCATCAGCGACTGATTGATCTCGGATCGCATTATAGAAGGGCGGCCACTGTCCGCCCCGGCCAGTGCGCGCGTGGGGGTCACTCACCCGCCCTGGTACGTCTCGGGCAGGACGACGTCGGTCATGATCCGGTGGAACTCCTGGAACTCCTCGAACACGACGGAGTGCCCAGCGTCGGGGAAGGTGAACTCCTGCTTGTGGGGCGCCTCGAGTTGGGTGAACCACTCATGTGCCAGGTCGCTGCGCGCCTCCAGTTCGTGCTCGCCCATCACCATGTAGATCGGCACGTCGAGTCGTGTCACGTCGCGCCGGAAGTCGATCTCCTGGAGTTGCGGGTACATGACCGAGAACATGTCCATCAGACCACGCAGCACGTTCGCCTTCTCGATCAGGTTGTACTCGCTGCCGCGCATACCCCAGGGGACGAGCCCGGCGGCCGACCCGCGTTCGAGGTACGCGGCCGGCGGCGTGTAAGGGCTGAGTTGCTCGTAGTAGCCCATGACGTAGGCGTAGGCCAGCGGGTCGGCGTACGGCGGCTCGCCGAAGCGGCGCATGGTGCGAGCCATCTCAGCGTTGCCGGTCCGTTCGGCATAGGCCAGCATGTCGTGGTACAGCCGACGATCTGTCTCGCGCTGGCTGACCATCTGCCCACTACCGATGAAGGCGTGGTAGAGCTCAGGATGCCGCTGGGCGGCAAGCACACCGAGGGTGCTCCCCCACGACTCACCCAGCAGGTAGATCTTCTGCTCGTCGAAGCGCGCTCGCAGGTAGTTGGCCAACTCGACGGTGTCCGCCACGGCCTGGTCGAGCGTGAGCGTCTCGGCCGGGTCGAGTGCGGCGTAGGATTTGCCCGTCCCACGCTGGTCCCAGCCGACGACGACGAAGTCCCGCGCCAGTTCCTCAAAGAACACGCGCGAGAACATGAGGTCGCTCTGACCCGGCCCGCCGCTGAGGTAGAGGAGGACCGGCAAGTCGGCGCTGGTCGCGTGGATCATGATCCACTGGTCATGCCCGCCGAGCCGCACACGCTCCAGCGTGGCGACGCTCCCCTCGATCGGCTTACCGTCCGTCCCCCGCACCGGCGGCGTGCTGGCTGGCCAGGCGATCAGGATGGCCAGCGCTACCAGCCCCACCGTCGCCAGCACGCTAATTGGGCGCCCAGCGTACCGCCGCAGCCTCGTTCGTTGCGGCTGCGGTCGCGGAGCCAACCGCTGCGCCAGCGCGATGCCGTAGGCCACGCCGAGGAGCATCGGCAACAACCCCACGACGCAGTAGAGCCCGCGGCCGAGGATGAAGGCCAGGACACCATAGGCCGTGTCGAGGCGGATACGCTCGACGGTGATGCCCGGCGTGCCGAGCCGCGCCACCTCGAAGGCCACGACATTCGCGACTGGCGCCAGCACCATCGCCCAGCGCGAGCGCATTGCCAGACCCGCGATGCCGCCGACCACGAAGGCGGTAAGCATCAGCACCAGCGCCTGCCCAGCCGTCGCCGGGGCGCGCGGCATCGTGGCGCCGACGAGTAGGCCGGTCAGGATAGCCGCCCCCGCCGCGACAGGAACACCGATCCAGCGCTCACGCCACAGGGCATGGAGTACCCCCACGGCTGAGCGATCACGGGGACGAGTCGGGGGTAGTGTGGTCGGGAGTGGCTGCTGAGCGGCACCCATCGCGCACCTCCCTGGTCTGGCTCGCCGGAGGCGAGAGCTATGTCTCGCCTCAGGCTAGCGACGTGGCGATGACTAGCGCGTCGCAACCGAACACCATGCGTTGCGAGATTATGTCAGCGTAGGCCCGGGCATGTGCGCCGTCAGGCATCGTCTGTCCAGTGGCTCTGGTCCAGCGCCTCCCAGGCCGCGCGAACGGCGGCGGCGGCTTCGGGGGTGGCGGGGGTGGCCTGGTAGCGGGCGGCTTCGTAGTGGGTGGTGATGGTGGTGATCGGGCCGGCGTCGGTCGGGAACCGGGCGGCCAGGCGGCGGGCATGTTCGGCCGGAGTCGCGCCGCGGGGTCGGGCCACGCCGGCGCGCGCGCTCCGGCGTAGCAGGCGGATGTACGTCTCGCGGATGGCGACGGTGTGCGCCCAGCGGGGGTCGCCGCGCAGGGCTGCGAGCGGATCGCCCCGCGGGCGCGCCCGGCGCAGGAGGCGCAGTAGCGGTTGGGCCAGCCCGCCGACCGCTTCCTCCCATGCAAAGACCGACTCCCGCTGCTCGAGCGCACCCGCGCGCCAGCGGCGGCGTCGCCGGTAGGCGTACCGGATCAGGGCCGAGCCGAGCAGGATCAGGACGATCCCGGCGACAAGGTAGCGCGCCGGGTCGGCGACGTGGAGCGACTGGCGGGCGAAGCGGTCGAGTTGATCCAGCGGGTTGCCCGCACGCGGCAGGCGGTCCAGCAGCGGCAGGGTGCCGAAGCCGTAGCGCTCCATTAGCCAGAGCACCGGGGCGATGATGAGGAAGGCGAGCAGGGCGATCAGCAACACCAGCGCCCGGACCACGAAGCCGAGCAGCCAGAGGAGTGGGCCGAGCGCGGTCAGCAGCGTGTCGAGGAAGCTGCGGGAGAAGATCCCGGCAGCCAGCACGGCGATGATGACGATTCCCGCGATCGGCACGGCAAAGGTCGCCAGCCAGGGCGGGCCGAGCGGAGCGCCGCTGCGGAGGCCCTCCAGCCGAAACCGGGCCACACCCACCGCCATCAGCCCGGCTACGAAATAGATGACCACGGCACCGGCCGTGCCGTCCCGAATCGGCGCATCGGGCGGCGTGGCGACCAGCACCAGCAGCAGCCCACCGGCTACGGCCGCGGTGCCCCAGCGGAGCATCTGGTAGGTGGTCTCCAGCATCGGCTCGGCCCGGGAACGCCCGCGCCACCAGGTGTACGCCACCACCGCGACGACGGCCCACGGTGGGCGAACCGAGGGGTTGGGCCGCAGGATCAGCCCATCGAGGGATCCGTCCAGCCAGCCGGTGGAGAGCCAGGGCATGTCCGGGAAGGCGGCGACCTTGAGCGCCAGCAGGAGCGACGCGACGAGCGTCAGCCCCAGCACCGCCTCGAAGTGCGCACCCCACAGGCGAAGCTCGGTCAGGAGGCGGGGAACGAAGTAGGCCACCGCCAGCAGCAACGCGATCAGCCAGCCCGGAAAGGCGGCGTACGGCGGCGAGATCTCGGGCAGGAGGACGCCCAGGTACAGATAGAGGATGGCGCTCTCGGCCACGATCAGCGCCAGTGCGACGACTTCCTCGCGCCAGTCAAGCCTGGCGCGGAGGTCGCTCACCATCACGGCCAGTCCCAGCGGGTCGCGCGCGATCATGGCGCCGGCACTCCCAGGTCTACCGTGTGCACGTAGCGGTGGCCGGGCACGGTGCCCAGCAGGTTCTCCGGCAGGGTGTGGACCACCAGGCCCGGCAGGGGCGGCGGCTCGACCTCCCCGACGCAGACGAGGACGACGCGGTGCCCGGCCGCCAGCAACGCCGCCAGCTCATTTGCCAACGCGGTGGTCATGAGGGCCGCCACGACGACCACGGTGCTGCCCCAGGGGAAGCGCCGCGCCTCGTTGCGCAGCAGGCGCGGGAAGTTGGTCGCCGCCAGCGGCGTCAGCTTCGCCAGCCCTTCCAGAATCGCCGTCAACTGATCCGGCCCGCGCCCGGCGGGAATGCGTAGGGCCTGGTCGGACCCGGCCAGTACGCCGTTGGCGTACATGCCGACCAGGTAGCGCTGCTCCAGCCCGTGGGCAGCGATCGACGCGGCCGCGACGATGGCACTCTCCGCCCGCTGGTAGTCGACCCCCTCCCAGTAGCGCTCGAAGGTGTCCAGGCAGAGGAAGACGCCCAGGTGCACCGAGACGGTCGGCTCGAAGACCTTGACCTGGACCTCCTGCATCCGCGCGGTGGCCTTCCAGTGGATGAAGCGGAAGGAGTCCTCCGGGCGGTAGTCGCGGATACCGATGGTGCGGGCCGGGTCGGTTATCAGGTGGTGAGGGACACGTCGCTCGCCGAAGGGGTGCAGCGCCGGCAACCCGAGGTCCTCCAGTCGGACGACACGGGGATAGACGATGAAACGGCACTGATCGTGCCGGCGCTCCTCGCGCGAGAAAAAGCCGAAGAGATCGCCGGAGCGGAGCGAAGGCGGACCGATCACGTAGGCGCCGCGCTTGGGGCAGTCGAGGTGGAAGGTCCACGTAACGCGCTCAAACCAGCGGACCGACGTGGTGATGCGCAGCAGCGTCATCCCCGGACGGGCGCTCGGGAGCGTCTCCCGCTCCCGCACCTTGACCCGGTCGGAGATCTGATCCTCCACCTCCAGCCAGGGAAGCGGCAGCCACTTGCGGTTGACCACGCTGGCGGTCAGGACGATCGACTCGCCGCGGAAGACGCGGGTGGCCGAGAGGGTGCGTTCGTAGACGACCCCGTCGAGGCTCCGCCGGCTCCAGAGCCAGCTTCCCCCGGCGGTGAGCAGCGTCAGCAGCGCCAGAATCGAGAGCGCGGGCTGGCGCAGCGCCATGCCCAGGAGCAGGAACACCGCCGCGCCGTAGATCCAGATGGAGGTGAAGAAGTTGGATCTCATGCGTCATACGTCATGCGTGATGCGTCATCCGTCCCCCTCACCCCCGGCCCCTCTCCCACCAGGGGAGAGGGGAGAATGACGCATGACTGCTCACACCTGCTCCACCGGCACGCGCACGGCGGCCAGGATTTCGTCGACGATCTGCCGGGCATCGCGGCCGCGGAGGCGCGCCTCCGGGCTGAGGATCAGGCGGTGGACCAGGACGGCGTGGCTGACCTCCTTGACGTCGTCGGGCAGGACGAAGTCGCGCCCGCGCAGGGCGGCGAGCGCCTGCGCGGCTCGGAACAGCGCGAGCGTGCCCCGCGGGCTGACGCCGAGCGCGACCGCCTCATGCGCCCGGGTCGCCCGCGTGATGTCGGTGACGTAGCGACGCAGGTCGTCGTCGACATGCACCTCGCGGCAGGCTGCCGCGGCGGCCAGCAGGTCGTCCGGGGATGCAACCGGCTCCAACGCATCGAGCGGGTTTTCGCGCTGGAAGCGCAGCAGCATCTCCGCCTCCTCGTCCTCCTCCGGGTAGCCGATCGCGATCCGCAGGAGGAAGCGGTCGAGTTGCGCCTCGGGCAGCGGAAAGGTTCCCTCCAGCTCGACCGGGTTCTCAGTCGCCAGCACGAGGAAGGGCCGTGGCAGGGGCATCGTGTCCCCCTCGACCGTCACCGTCCGCTCCTCCATCGCCTCCAGCAGGGCGGACTGGGTGCGAGGCGTGGCCCGGTTGATCTCGTCGGCGAGCAGGATGTTGGCGAAGACCGGTCCCGGCCGGAACTGGAACTCGCCCAGCTTCTGGTTGTAGTAGGAGATGCCGCTGATGTCGGACGGGAGCAGGTCGGGCGTGAACTGGATGCGCCGGAACTGCCCGCCGATCGAGCGGGCCACGGCGCGGGCCAGGGTCGTCTTGCCGACGCCCGGCACATCCTCGATCAGAACGTGGCCCTCACACAGGAGCGCGACCAGGATCAACTCGGTCACAGCGGACTTGCCGACGATGACGCGGTCCACGTTCTCGATGATGCGGCGGCCGAGTATCGCGACCTTGCCGATCACGTCGTTCTCCCTGATGCTGTTGCTCCCACTGGCACTATATCATACGAGCAGTGGCTCTCCATCGGCGCCATGGGGCGGCAGGAAGGGACAAGCAGGTGCGTGAACGGCTGCAGCGTGGGTTAGATCGACTGGAAAACGCGCTGGCCCGGCAGAGCGACATCCGGCGGGCCGGGATCCTCGGGGTGCTCTTCGGCCTGCTCCTCTGCGTGATCGTCCTCGCCTCCTGCGCGCTCCTGTTCGCCGTCGTCTCCCGCCTCCAGTGAGAGCGTAGCCCGGCGACGCCGGCCGGCTCAGTCCGGGCGTGGTTCCCCACCACGTCATCGGTGTCACCCTGAGCGGCACATAGCGAAAAACCCCCGCCGCCCGGCGGGGGTTTCTCACTGAGTCGCGACGACACAAGGCGGGTTACTGCCGCACCACCTCGAGGTCGATGGTGATGTTGACGGTGTCGGCAACGACCACGCCGCCCGCCTCGATGGCCGCGTTCCAGTTCAGGCCGAAGTCGAACCGGTTGATGCTGGTGGTCGCATGGAAACCGGCGCGGACACCACCGAAGGCATCGGGGTGCGCGCCGTAGTAGGTGGTGTCGAGCACGACCTCGCGGGTGGTGCCGCGGATGGTCAGGTCACCGATCACCCGGTACTGATCGCCACCGACCGCCTCGATCCGGCGGCTCTTGAACGTGATCGTCGGATGATTCTCGGCATCAAAGAAGTCCGGCGAGCGCAGGTGCGCGTCCCGATCCGGGTTCCGCGTGTCGATGCTCTTGGCGTTGATGCTCACCTCGACCGACGCGCCGGTAGGCTCGGCCGGGTCGAAATCGACATGGCCGGAGAACTCGCCGAAACGACCGCGGACCGTGGCGACCATCATGTGCCGGACGGCGAACCCTATCTCGCTGTGCACGGGATCGATCGCCCAGCGGGCGCGCCCCGCGATCGTTTGGGTTGCCTGAGCCTGTTGCGTGGACATAGTTTCTCCCCGATAACGAGTAGCTACGAATCTCGTAGTGCCTATCGGCATGGTATCATTGAAGCGAGGCGATGTCAAGGACATGGCCTGCTATACTGAGGAGGAACATCGCAGACACCGAGGGAGCGAGAGCATGGCCCAGACACAACAGACGAGCGCCTGCGCTTGCCCGGTCACGCGCGCTGCCAAGCTCCTCGGTGACCACTGGACGCTGCTGATCGTGCACGACCTGGCCGACGGCTGCCGCCGGTTTCACCAACTGCAGGAATCGACCGGGATGAGCCCAGGCGTTCTCTCCGGGCGCCTGCGCCACCTGGAGGCGGCCGGCATGATCACCCGGCGGCAGTACAGCGAGATCCCGCCACGCGTGGAGTACACCTTGACCGAGAAGGGACGCGCCGTCCTTCCGATCATTGAACTCCTGCGCGACTATGGCGAGACCTGGCTGGCCGAGGACGACGAGCTCTGCGACGGCACCGAGTAGCGCGATCTTCCCGGGCCTAAAAATCGGTCGCCAAGTGGTGGGCAAAGATCTGCGCCTGGAGTGCGTTGTGCGAGTGTTCGCGCGCCAGGCGCTCTGCCCGTTCTTCATCGCGTGCCGCAACGGCCTCGTAGATGGCACGGTGTTCGGCCACCGCCGCGCTCAGCCGCCCGGGCGCGTTGAACTCGTGCAGGCCAAGCAACCCGTAGGAATCCATGAGGAGTGAGAGCAGCGTCGGCAGGCGTCCATCGGGGGAGCCACCCCGGAGCAACCGGTGGAACTGCCGGCTCAACTCCGAGACCGCTTCGTGGTCGTCGTCGGCGAGGGCGCGCTCCATCCGCTCGACCGTCTGCCGCATCGCCTCGATCTCGGCCGCGCTCATCCGCTGCGCAGCCCGGCGTGCGGCCAGGCCCTCCAGCGCCCCGCGGATCTCATAGATGTCGACCAGATCATCGAGGGTGATGGCGGGCACCACCAACCCGCGCCGCGGCACGTTCTCGACCAGCCGCTCCGCCTCGAGCCGCCGCAGCGCCTCCCGAACCGGAGTGCGGCTCATGTCGAGCGCGGCGGCCAGCTCCACCTCGATGAGGCGATCACCGGGCCGGAGGATCCCCGTTCGGAGCGCATCGCGAATGGTCCAATAGGCGATCTCCGTCGCCCCTCCGCGCCGCGCATGGCGCTCCCGCAGCGCGGCCAGGTCCGAGCGCAGCCTGTCCCCTGTGTCCGACACCCGCCACCTCGATCCTTGTCGTGATGCGCGTACCGCCCCGTCATAGTATCGCACGGCGCGGCCGGCGTACCCAATCGCATCCCATTGTATGCATTGACACGCAGCCGCATGCATGCTAGATTGTGCCCGGCTTCAGATGTCACAGGTGTCACAGGCACCGGAACGCTAACCCCCGGCCGAGAGGAGGTCGCGTGCACGCACACCAACGCGCGTTCCCCTTCTTCCGCTTCCAGGGAACGCACCGGGAGATCGGACGCCAGTTCGGCGAGGCCTGCGCCGAGCTGATCCACCGGCACCGGGATCTCGCCCAGGCCCGCCTGCAGGCACGGCACGGCATCACACCCGAGCGCGCCGTCGCCAAGGCCGCGCGATTCCGCGACGCGGTGCTGCGTGAGGCGCCGTTCTTCGACGAAGAGATCCAGGGTATCGCCGAGGGCGCGGGCCTCTCCCTGAGCGAGGCCTACCTGCTCCAGCTCCGCGCCGAGCTGGCCGTGGTGCCGGATACCGGCCAGCCGGCCGAGCCGGCGGACGAGTGCACCACCTTCGTTGCCCTGGCGGGCACGACCGCCGACGGCGTCCCCATGATCGGGCAGAACGCGGACTTGCCGCCGTTCTACCGGGAGATCGGCGTCGTCGTTGAGCTGGTGCCCGACGACGCCCCGGCCGTGCTGATGCTCACCCCGGCCGGGCAGGTCTCCTACATCGGTATCAACGACCGCGGCATGGGTGTCTTCGCCAACTACATCACCTGCGACGGCTGGCGCGTCGGCTTCCCGCGCTACCTCCTCTCCCGCCTCGCCCTGACCTACGAGTCGGTCGACGACGCGATCGCGCGCCTCTCCCGCGTCCACCGGGCCTCCTCCCGCAACCTGATCATGCTCGACCGACACGGGAACGCGGCCGACCTCGAGACCACCCCGACACGCATGGGGCGGCTCGACCCCGACGACGGCCTCCTGGTGCACGCGAACCACTTTGTCGCCCCGGAGCTCCTCGACGCCGAGCGCTCGACCGGGTCGCACCTGGAGAACTCACGCGCGCGCCACGCGCAGATGCAGCGCCTGCTCGATGCCCGGCGGGGCCAGCTCAGCGTCGCGGTGATGCAGGACATCATGCGGAACCGCGAGGGAGCGCCCAACGCGCTCTGCCGCTGGCCGGAGGACGATGCGGAGCGCGACGTGATGACGTTCGCCTCCGTCATCGCTCAACCGACGCAGGGCCAGATGTGGGTCGCAGTCGGCCCGCCGGACCAGCATCCGTATCACCACTACGCCTTCACGCAGCCGTAACCGGCGCACTGGGGGAGACCGCCCGGGGCAGACCCGGCGGCGTGCTTGGGCTCGTCGCCTCGCGCGGAGCCCGTAAGGAGGAGATAAGGATGGACGACCGGGCTTTGGACCACACTCGCCGGCTGGCCCAGCTCGCGATGGCCGGCCGTCTCAGCCGGCGCGAGGTGCTGCGCCGCGGCGCGGCCCTCGGGCTCTCGGCGCCGGCACTGATCACCCTGCTGGCCGCCTGCCGCGGCGGAGAGAGCGCCGATTCGACATCGGCAACCGGTGGTGGCGGGTCGACCCCCGCCTCCGGGTCCGAGACGCCCGCGAGCGGCACGAGTACCACGGAGACCGGTTCGAGCGACGGCCCGAAGAAGGGCGGCCGGGCGGTCATCGCCCTGATCCAGGAACCGGGCCAGATGAACGAATTCTTCAACAGCCAGTCCGGCTCGTTCCTGTCCGTCCTCGTGGTCGAGCCGCTCTTCATCGCCGACGCCAATGGCGAGTACCAGCCGGTGTTGGCAGCCGAGGTGCCGACGATCGAGAACGGCGGGATCTCGCCCGACTCCCTGACCATCACCTACAAGCTCAAGGAGGGGATCACCTGGTCCGACGGTGAGCCGTTCACCGCCGAGGACATCGTCTTCACCTTCGAGGTCTACAAGAACCCCGAGAGCACCCCGCTGGTCCCCGCGGCCTACGACAAGATCGAGTCGGTCCGGGCGATCGACCCGCTCACCGTCGAGGTGAAGATGAAGGAGATCAACCCCGGCTACCTCGACCTGTGGCAGACGGTCCTTCCAAAGCACAAGTTCGACTCGACCGCCGTCACCCAGGAGCACCCACTGGCGCGCCTGCCGCTCGGCACCGGCCCGTTCGTCTTCAAAGAGTGGAAGACGGGCGACCAGATCATCCTCGAGCGCAACCCGAACTACCGTGACCCCGAGAAGCCCTACCTCGACGGCATCACCATCAAGGTCTCGCCCGAGAAGGAAGCCACCATCGCGGCCTTCATCGCCGGCGAGTACGACTACGTCTACTTCATCGTGACCGGGGACCTGCCCACCCTGACCCAGGCCGAGCAAGAGGGGAAGCCGGTCCATGTCGAACTGTTCGAGGGCGGCGCGAGCGTCGAGTGGCTCTGGCTCAACCTCTCCGACAACGGCGACCCGACCAAGCCGCACCCCGTCCTCGGCGACCCGGCGATCCGCGAGGCCATGGACTACGGCATCGACCGCCAGGCGATCATCGATGAGATCCTCGGCGGCTTCGGCTCGCTCACCGGTGCCTTCATCTACGCCGGCTGGGCCGCCCTCGACATGCCGGTCACCCCGTACGACCCGGACAAGGCCAACGAGATCCTCGACGCCGCCGGCTGGCAGCGCGGGTCCGACGGCATCCGGGAGAAGGACGGCGTCCGCGCCAGCCTCCGCTTCCAGACGATCGCCGGTGACCAGACGCGCGAGCTGTACCAGCAGCTCATCCAGCAGAACATGAAGGACATCGGGATCGAGCTGAAGATCGAGAACGTCCCCTCCAACACCATCTTTGGGAGCTACCAGGAGGGTGGCCTGCTCGCGCGCGGCAACTACGACATCGTCATGAGCCGCGACGGCTACGAGGTCGATCCCGCAGACTGGGCTGCCGTCTTCACCTCCGACTCGATCCCGAGCGAGGAGAACCCCGGCGGCTTCACCTACTGCCACTGGCGCAACGCCGAGTTCGACGCGGCCATCAAGGAAGCGAGTTCAACGCTCGACCAGGAAGTCCGCAAGCAGGCCTACGCGCGCGCCGCCGAGATCTTCGCCCGGGAGCGCCCGGCGCTGCCCCTCTACCAATCCGCCTCGGCAGACGCCTGGAGCACCCGACTGAAGGGTGTGCGCGTCGGCTACTTCAACCCGCGCGGCACGCTGTATGGCGCCGCCGACTGGTACCTCGAGGACTAGGTATGGCCAGGGCCGCGGTCCCTCCCCGCGCGGGGGAGGGACCGCGGGGGCCGTCGTTGTTTCGACCGACCCTGAGCGAGTGAGGTGATGAGCCACTACGTCATTCGTCGCGCGCTCCAGGCGATCCCGCTCCTCATCGGCATCAGCGTGATCGTCTTTGTCCTGCTCCAGATGACCCCCGGCGGCCCGCTGGCCATCGCGGAGAATCCGGGCGGCTCGGGGCGCGTCACCCAGGAGCAGCTCGAGCGGTTGCGCGCCAAGTACGGGCTCGACGACCCGCTCTACATGCGCTACCTGCACTGGGCCGGCGATCTCGTCCGCGGGGATTGGGGGACCTCGTTCAACACCGGGCAGCCAGTGCTGGCGATGATTGGCGAACGCATCCCGGCGACGCTCCTGCTTACCGGGCTGGCCTTCCTGGTCACGCTCATCCTCGCCTTCCCGATCGGGATCATCTCCGCGGCCCGGCAGTACTCGCTGTTCGACTACATCGCCACCACCGCCGCGTTCCTGGGCATCGCCGTGCCGAGCTTCTGGCTGGCACTCATGTTCCTGTACGTCTTCACCTTCAGCCTCGGCTGGCTCCCGGCCGTGGGGCTGGGCGATCCCCGGCAGCAATATGAAGGATTCGCCGCCGTGGTCGACCGGGCACGGCACCTGATCATGCCCGTCGGCGTCCTGGCCCTGGTATCGACCGCCAGCCTGACCCGCTACGTGCGCGCCGCCATGCTGGACGTCCTCGGCCAGGACTACATGCGCACCGCCCGCGGCAAGGGCCTCACCGAGCGGGCGGCGCTCATGCGGCACGCGCTGAAGAACGCGGCCATCCCGGTCGTGACGATCCTGGCGCTGGAGATCCCAGACCTGTTCATCGGCTCGGTGATCGTCGAGTCGATCTTCGCCATCTCCGGGATGGGGCGGCTCTTCGTCGAGTCCGCCGACCTGCGGGACTATCCGGTCCTGATGGGCATCCTGCTGATCGCGTCGTTCCTGGTGATCCTGTTCAACCTGATCGCGGACATCCTCTACAGCCGGCTCGACCCACGGATTCGGTACCGATGAGCAAGACGATCAAACGCGCACGAGACGCCAGCGCAGTCGCCACGGCCGTGTGGCCGGATGGAGCCGCCACCCTGGGTGCCGCGGCGCCGCGCTCGCTCTGGTCCGATGCCTGGCGGCAGTTCCGGCGCCACCGCCTGGCCCTCATCAGCCTCGCGGTCCTCGCCCTGATGGGACTGGCCGTCATCATCGGGCCGGAGGTGCTGCCCTACGACCCGGAGCGCATCGACTTTGCCGCGAAGAACCAGCCGCCCAGCCTCGCACACCCGATGGGCACCGATGAACTGGGCCGCGACCAGTTGGTGCGCGTGCTCGACGGCGGTCGCATCTCGCTCGCGGTCGGGCTCGCGGTGGTCGTGATCGCCATGACCATCGGCGTCGCCGTCGGCGCCATCGCTGGATACGCCGGCGGCCTGGCCGACAACGCCCTGATGCGCCTGGTCGACACCTTCTATTCGATGCCCAGCCTCTTCGTCATCATCCTCGTGGTCACGCTCGTCGGCCCGCGCTTCGCCACGATCGTGCTGGTCCTCGGCCTGCTGCGCTGGATGACCATGGCGCGCCTGGTCCGCGGCACGTTCCTTTCCCTCCGGGAGAAGGAGTTCGTCGAGGCGGCCCGATCCCTCGGCGCGAGCCACGTGCGCATCGTCGTGCGGCACCTCCTGCCGAACACGCTGAGCTCGGTGATCGTGGCCGCGACGCTCGGGATTGCCGGGGCCATTCTGACCGAGTCGGCTCTGTCGTTCCTGGGCGTGGGCTTCCAGCCGCCGCAGGCAACCTGGGGCCGTATGCTCCAGGAGGCACAACGGGCCGTCGTCAACGACGGCCAGTGGTGGCGCGGGTTCTTCCCCGGCCTGATGATCTTCCTCACGATCCTGGCGGTCAACTTCGTCGGCGACGGGTTGCGCGACGCGCTCGACCCGCGCCGCTTCGGCCGCTAGGGCGATGACGCGAAAGGAGCCCGATCCCGCGATGATCGAGCGAGCACCCGAGCGCCAGTACCAGAAGGTGGGCTTCGGCCTCGGGCCGACCGCCTTCTACGCCTGCCAGTTCGACCAGCGCTTCTCCTTCTGCCTCTACGTCCCGACCTCCTACCGCCCCGATCGCAGCGAGCCCTACCCGTTGGCCGTCATCGTCCACGGGACCAACCGGCCCGCGATGGAGTATCGCGACCGCTTCGCGGACTTCGCCGAGCAGCACGAGTGCGTCATCCTCGCGCCGCTCTTCCCCTGCGGCATCTACGAGCCCAACGAGATCCACAACTACAAGTTCATCACCTGGCACGACATCCGCTTCGACCACGTCCTGCTGGCCATGGTCGATGAGGTCGCCAGGGTCTACCGCATCGACCGCGAGCGCTTCCTCCTCCACGGCTTCTCCGGCGGCGGCCAGTTCGTCCACCGCTTCTTCTACCTTCACCCGGAGCGCCTGCGGGCCGTCTCGATCGGCGCGCCCGGCGCGGTCACGCTCCTCGATGAGGAGCGCGACTGGTGGATCGGCGTCCGGAACCTGGAGGAGACGTTCGGGCGGGCGCTCAACTACGACGCCATGCGCCAGGTGGCGGTGCAGATGGTCATCGGCGGCGACGATGTCGACAACTGGGACATCATCATGACGCCCGACAGCCCCCTCTGGCGCGCCTACTGGATGCCGGGCGCGAATGATGCTGGGGATACTCGCGTCGCACGCCTTGAGGCGCTGCGCGCGAGCTTCGAACGAGCCGGGATCCCCGTGCGCTACGATGTCGTGCCCGGTGTGGCGCACGAGGGATTCAAGGTCCTCGACGCGGTCAAGGCCTTCTTCCACGACGTTCTCACCGGGGATCGCGCGGTCGGCGCGGCCGCCGGCGAGTGATACGCCTGGCCCACCCACGAGTCTGTGCCGGCACCGGGACGGTGCGGCCCGGGCGACGGTGGCGCCGATCGTTCCGCGCCACCGTCGCAGCACTGGACGCCCGCGTCATCTCGTCCCAGAATAGCCGGTACGACGCCAGCCTGTTGCTGATCGCCACCGGCCGTCGTCCCGGCCGGTTGTCGGGCTCGGATCCAGGACAACATCCCGCGGCGATCAGCCCGGCTGGCGGGCGAGGCGCATGACACCGGGAGGGGGCAGTGATGCGGCAGGTCGGGGCCAGCCGGCTACGCGGCCTCGGTGAGTCGGTCTTCAGCGAGATGAGCCGGCTCGCCGTGGAGCACGAGGCGATCAACCTCGGGCAAGGGTTCCCCGACTTTCCGGGGCCGGATCTGGTGAAGCACGCGGCCGCCGCCGCGATCGACGCCGACCTCAACCAGTACGCCCCCAGCCACGGGTTGCCCCGCCTCCGCCGCGCGATCGCCACTACCTTCGAGCGAAGCTACGGCCGTGCGGTCGACCCGGACGCAGAGGTGACCGTCACCTCCGGCGCGACCGAGGCGCTGGTCGCCACCCTGCTCGCCATCCTCGAGCCGGGCGACGAAGTAATCCTGATCGAGCCGTTCTACGACGCCTACCCAGCGCAGGTGGTCTTCGCCGGTGGGGTGCCCCGCTACGTGCCGCTCCAGCCGCCAGACTGGACGCTCGATCTCGATGCCCTCGCCGACGTGATCGGCCCACGCACCCGCGCCATCATGCTCAACACCCCGCACAACCCGACCGGCAAGGTCTTCAGCCGGGAGGAGCTCGCGGGCATCGCCGCGCTCTGCCAGGAGCACGACCTGATCGTCATCAGCGACGAGGTCTACGACCGTATCATCTTCGACGGCGCGGTCCATGTCCCGCCAGCGACGCTGCCGGGGATGTGGGAGCGGACGGTGACCATCAACTCCACCGGCAAGACGTTCAGCATGACCGGCTGGAAGGTCGGCTACGCCATCGCCGCCCCGGCGCTGACCCGCGCCATCCGGACCACTCACCAGTTCATCACCTTCGCCACCGCCACCCCCTTCCAGGACGCCATGGCCGCCGCCCTGGAAGATGCGCTCACCAGCAACTACTACGCGGAGCTGGCGGCGATGTACACCCGCCTGCGCGACCAACTGCACCAGGCACTCGAGGGCGCGGGCCTACCGGTGCTGCCCTGCCGCGGGAGCTACTTCCTGCTGGCGGATATCTCCGGGATGGGCTTCGAGACGGACGTCGCCTTCTGCCGCTTCCTGACGACCGAGGTCGGCGTCGCCGCGATCCCACCCTCCGCCTTCTACGCCGATCCGGCCACCGCGCCGCTCCTGGCCCGCTTCTGCTTCGCCAAGCGGCCGGAGACGATCGCCGCCGCCGCCGAACGCCTCACCGCCCTGGCCACCTTCCGCCGACCCCAACCCTGACGACGCCGTCGGGTGGCGACAACCAGGAGCGCGAGCGTCCTCGCCACCCGTCCCTTCGCCTGGAGGGCCGGCAGCTAGCCCGTCCCGTCGGAGCGGCCCTCGTGCTCCGCACGCCTTCGCTTGCATTCCAGCGATCGCTTGAGGCATTCTGTGCCCAGATGTCAGTGTTCAGACTTGCACAACGCGTCCCGTGTTGCGCACACTTGGGTCATCGCGGAGCACGGGGCGACGGTCGCTCCGCAGCAGGTGGCACCGACCGTGCTGCTTCTCCGCGAAGAGGCGCGCGACCGTTTACGGTACGCGCATTACAAAGCACGAGAGCGACGCACCCCTCTCCTGCCACGATGCGGAGGGGAAGGCTTCCGGTGCCGCCAGCACCAGCGTACGCACTCAGGGGGGTCGCCGTGGATCAAGGGTCACTGGGGACAACGAGGCACCGACACGGCCGCTCCATCCTGTTCGGCGCGGTCGTCTTCCTGCTCCTGATCGCCAGCAGTTCCCTGGCAACGCGTACGACCGCCGCAGGCGGGCCGAAGCCGCTGGTGCCGGATCGCGACCCGAACTCGGTCGTCCCCGCACCTTTCAACACGGACATGACCTGGAGCGAAGAGGGCGGCTGGCATTGGGTCACCCTCGCCTTCGTCGGCCAGAACACCACCGTGGGGCGGGTGATATCGCCGGCCTACTTCGTCGCCACCCGCGTCCGCACGCTCGGGCCGAACGAGGCGTGCGCCGAGTGCATCCCGATCAATGAAAAGGAAGAAGGCCCACCCCGGATCTTCAACGGTCCTGACGACCCCGTGATCGGCCAGGCGTACAAGCTCCTGGACAACGGCACGCGGGCACGCCGGCCGGACGGCACCTGGGCCGGCGGCGCCTGGTACCTGAACTACAGCCCGATCAGTAACATCTTCTTCTCCTGGACCTGGATCCCTGACGAGCCCACACCCGAGGAAGGGATCAGCTTCGTCCCCACGAACATCGGCTCGAAAGCGCGCACGTTCCCCATCCTTGGGCGCTTCCAACTGACGCAGGGCTTCGGCTGCGTCCCCTTCAATCCCGGCTATCGGGGCGCATCCATCTGCCCGGCCGACCGGCCGAGCTTCCACAACGGCATCGACCTGGCCGCGCCCGCCGGGACGCCGATCCTCGCCGCGGCGGGTGGCACGGTCATCGCGGTCGGCTACGACGGCGACGGCCCCGAGGCCAACTCCACGATCGTCATCGAGCACGACGGCGACAACGCAGGCTATCGCACCGAGTACCTCCACTGGGAGCGGGCGTTCGTCGAGCCGGGGGACCGGGTCGCCGCCGGGCAGATGATCGCCCAGGTCGGCTCGGTCGGCTACTCGACCGGCCCGCACCTGCACTTCGTGGTCAAGGACCGTGACGGCAACGCGATCGACCCGCTGGGCTGGCTTGCGGGCGCGGTGGTCATCGCGGTCGGCAACGGGAACGGCCAGGCAACGGCGCCCACCGGCGTGCTGCAGTGGGTGGTGCTGATGCAGGCCGCCGCCGAGCGCTACGGCGTGCCGCTGGCATTCATCGCCGCGATCATCACCGTCGAGTCGGGCGGCAACCCCGACGCCGTCTCGGCAGCAGGCGCCCAGGGACTGATGCAGATCATGCCGGAGAACCTGCTGCGCCTCGGGGTGAGCCAGGATCGCTGGCGCGATCCGGAGGCGAACATCGACGCCGGGACGCGGTTCATCGCCGAGAAGCTGGCGCGTGGGATGTCCCTGGACGAGGTCGCGGCCGGCTACTTCGGGTACGGCTGCGACGTCTACGGCACCTGCACCGAGCACTACGTCGCCAAAGTGATGGCCTGGTACGCCTACTACACGGCCTTCTTCGCGGGTGAAGACGCGACGCTGCCGCTCCTGGTGGCGACGCCGAGCCCTCCGCCAGCGAACCCTCCGGTCGAAGCGCCGGCGCCGGCACCGGAGCCGACACCGCCGCCGGAGTCGACACCGGAACCGACGCCACCAGCGGAGCCCACCGCGACGCCGACACCGGAAGCAACCCCAACACCGGAGCCGACCCCAGCGGCGGAACCCACCGCACCGCCCACGCCGGAGGCGACGCCATCGCCCACACCCGCACCGCCCCCGACCGAGACACCGGCCCCAACCGGCACGCCGGAGGCGACGCCGTCCGCGACACCGGAGCCGAACGAGACACCCATCCCGGAGGCTACGCCGACACCAGTGGCCTCGCCAACGCCGGAGGCAACCCCGACGGCCTCGCCCAACCCGACACCGGAGCTTCCTGTGCCCCGCCCGATCGTGCCCCAGCCGGAATCGACGTGGAAACCGGAAGCCACCGAGGTGCCGACGCCGGCACCGGCACCGACCCCGTCGCCCCACCCCACGCCGACGGCGACGCCCAGCCCGACCGTGATCCCGACCCCCACCGCAGCGCCCACGCCCACCACCACGCCGTCCCCAACGGCGACGCCGTCCGCGGTCCCAACCCCGTGATCACCTCCACCCAGCAACCCGCACCGCATACCCGGTGGGACGTGGCCGGGTCACCGGGCCGGCGCGACCGGTTGCTCGCTCTTCGACGCCGGAAGTGCCCGCTGCTCCTTGACATGTAGCCCCAGGCCTTATAATGTCATTACCTTCACTGATTCACATGCTGGGATAGGGGGATGGAGCGCGTCGCGATCACGGAGGGGGAATGCACGCTGTACCGGCCACAGGCGCGGTTCTGCCAGGTGACGACCGCCCCGATCCGCCTGGCGATCCCGTCTCTGCCCAGCGCCCTGCCACTCGCGGTCGAGCACCCGGTAGCCACCGGTCCGGGATCGGCCAGGAGCCGCCACCTCCTCACCGTGATGCGCCAGTGCAGCACGCTCCAGACCGCGCGCCACGGCGTCCGCCGGCGCCCCTCGCGCTCCGGACCGCGCCTCCGCGAAGACGGCCGTGCCAGGCGCAGGACGGCTGAGCGACCAGGGCGTCAGCTGGCGCGCTCACGGCCACGGGCAATTGTAACCTTCGAGCTACGGATCCTCTGCGACGCAGGGATGCCCGCCGTCAACGGCGGCACGCAGGTTGACCGGAGGGACCTGCACCAGCAGCTCGGCATCGTCGGTCGGCCGGCGCTCGGGCGAAGCACCATCGACGTGTCAGAGCGCCGCCAGCGGGTTACGGCCGCGCTCGCGGCTCAGCAGGAGGGATGACCGTGATACTGGAGCAGATTCTCCGCCGCGATATCGGGTGCGCCGCATATCTCGTCGGCTCGGAGGCGGCCGGTGAGGCCGCGGTGGTCGACCCCCGCATCGACATGATCGACGAGATCGTGGCGCTTGCCGAGCGCGACGGGCTGCGCATCCGCTACATCGTCGAGACACACAACCACGCCGACCACGTGTCGGGCCACCACCAGCTCGCGGCCCGCACCGGCGCCACCATCGCCGTCCACGAGGACGCCGGAGTTGCCTACCCCCACCTCCCCTTGCACGACGGCGACGAGCTGGAGCTCGGCGAGGTGCGCCTGCGCGTCATCCACACCCCCGGCCACCGGCCGGAGCACATCGTCTTGGCGGTCATCGACACCTCGCGCGGCGACGAGCCGTGGGCCGTGCTGACGGGCGACTCGCTCTTCATCGGCGATGTCGCGCGGCCGGACCTGGCGATCGACGGGCGGGAAGGTGCCTACGCCCTCTTCGACAGCCTGCACCAGCGGCTCCTAAGCCTGCCGGAGGGAACCCTCGTCTACCCGGGCCACGTCTCCGGCTCACTCTGCGGCCGAGTGAGCAACCGCATGACCGGCACGACGATCGGCTTCGAGCGGCGCTTCAATCCGGCGCTCACGATCGACGCCCGGCCCGCCTTTGTCGAGTTCATGAACGAGAGCCTGCCCGAGCGCCCACCGAACATGGCCCGCATCGTCGAGCTGAACCGGAGCGCCGAGCCGCTGGAGCTTCGCGACCCGGCCCCGCTCGATGTCGACGCGGTCCGGCGCTTGCTCGACCAGGGCGCGCGCGTGCTCGACGTGCGAGACACCGCCGCCTTCGGCCAGGAGCACATCCCGGGAGCGATCGGCGTACCGCTGGACGGCTCCCAGTTCCAGAACCGCGTGGGCCTCGTGGTCCCGACCGACGTGCCCCTGGTGCTCGTCGCGGACGATGAGGCGATGGCACGGCGCACGGCGACCATGCTCAGCGTCATCGGTCTCACCACGATCGCCGGCTACCTCGCGGGCGGGATCGACGCCTGGCGCGCGGCCGGCGAGCCGCTGGATCGAATCCCCGGCATGACCGTGCAGGAACTCAGAGCGGCCTTGGGACGCGACGGCGCGGCGCCCCAGGTCGTCGACGTGCGCGAGCCCAGCGAGTGGCAGGGCGGCCACATCCCGAACGCGGTCCACATCCCCTTCTACCGCGTGGACGAGCGCGCGGGCGAGATCGACCCGGCGCGACCAGTCGCGGTCATCTGCGGCAGCGGCCAGCGGAGCATGCTCGCCGCCTCACTGCTGAAGGCCCGTGGCATCGAGGACGTCCACAACGTCGAAGGCGGCATGACCGCCTGGCACGCCGCCGGCCTCCCGACCACGACCGACTAGCCCGCCCCGACCGGCTCCCGGCGCCCCGACGCGTCGTACCGACCGGAGGCTGGCTGGAGAAGTCCGTACGTGGTCCCCCACCCCGCGTCGCGGCGCGCGCCCGGGGCTCATGGGGTTTGACGGATCATATGGGTGTCCGCTGCTCGGCCCGTGCCCGGAGCTTGAACGCCTGGTGTGCGTTATGGAGCCGTGTTACCACGCAATCAGGTCGGCCACCGCCCGCAGCGGGCGCCCATCCTCCCGGTTGAACCAGCAACACCGGTGGTGCAGCGCCACCGTGGCCGCCAGCGTGTGGGGTCGTTCGCGCTCCAGCCCGACGGTGTGCAGCAGCCGTCCAATGACCGTCTCGACGATCTGCCGGCGCCCCGCCGCCCAGCGCCGCACCCCCGTGGACCAGCGCCGCCGACTGCCCCGCTGCGGGGTGGCCACCAGCGTCACCCCAGAGGTGGCGGCCAGATGGGCCTCGAACGCCTCACCGGTACAGCCGCTGTCGGCACGGTAGGTGCCCACCGGGGTGCCGGCACTGGGCAGGCGGGGATCGGGGTGCGCCCAGACGGCAATCAGCGTCTCGGCCAGGGCGCGCTCGTTGGTGCTGGCGGGGGACACGCCCCAGCCGGTGATCACCCCTCCAGGCTGACGGTGGTCCGCACCACCACGCCGGCGAACCAGCCCAGGCGCCGACTAAAGCCGATAGTGGCCTCGCCCGCCAGCCAACCCCGGCCGCGGCGCTTGGCATTGCGCACCGGGACGGGGCCACCTCCAGCACGTCACCGGCGACCGATCCCCGCTGCAGCAGCTCCGCCACAGAGCGGGCACACTGCGCCAGGGCCGCCTGGTGGCGCCGAAACTGGCGGTGGTAGTGCGTGCGGTGCGGCAGTGTCAGGAAGTAGGGGCGTAGGTGCTGCTCGGCAGAGCGGTAGCAGTCCTGCTCGCTGGTGAAGCGCGTCCACTGTCCGAGGAGCGCCAGGGACAGCCCCTCACTGCGGCTCAGGGCGGGGGCCGGACCGGGCCGACGGGACTCGGGCCCCAAGACGGTCTGGCAGCAGGCACCGACCAGCACATACACGCGGGTCACGACGGTGTCCTCATCCATCAGGAGCTCCGCTCGTGGTCGTGACGGGGGAAAGCTCCGGTTTGGCGGTGGACACATTCGCGGTCACGGGGCAGCGACACGCCCGCGGCCAACTCACACCAACCATTTGAGCCCCGGGCCGCGACGGGGATCCTCACCCCACCCACCCCGGAGACGGTCAGAATCCGCCCGGGCCAGTTAAGGCAGGCTGGAGACGGAGCGGCTGGTATGCCAGCGCATGTCGTCAAACTCCGTCACCCCCGCGCACGGGCCACGCCTTGAAAAGGTGGGCTCAGGGCGCGAGGGGACTCCACTCTGTTGAACGCGGCTTCGCAGCGCCAGCCGCCCGGCTCGCCTGGAGCCGGGCGACAGGACATAACACGGAACGCGCGATACGCAACACGGCTCAATTCAGATCCAGCTCCCGGCGCTGGCGGGCGACGCGCTCGTGGGCCTGGGAGGTAGCACCGCCGAAGAGGGCGATGGCGGTTGCGCCGCCGATGCGTAGGGCGGTGCGGGCGCCGGTGGTGAGGGCGGCGAGGCGGCTGGGCCAGGGTGGGGGTGGGTTGAGGTCGCGGACGGTCCGCCAGTGCTCGGCGGCGTCGTGGCGATCTTGCCAACATGACGCGGCTAGCTTCAGGTTCACCCACGGATCGGATTGCATGGCTCAGTCCCTTCGTTGTGCTGGTCGTTGTCAGGACGGCGGCCTCGGGCCGGACGGTGCAAAGCGGTCGCGCGGCTCCGTTGTGCTTCGGGTAGTCGCTCTTTTCGGAGGACATAGGAACCCTGGCGGAGCCGCGGCGGTCTGCGCGCGGCTCCGGGATCAGTGCGCTCGCTCGATCGTGGTGCGCTACACGGTCGTGTGCTGGCTCTGGTGCCGCTGGGCCAGCGCGTCAAGCAGGCGCTCGGCCTCGGTGACGGTGAGTGTGCCGGCCGCCAGCTCGCTCAGGATGACGCGCTGATAGTTCTCGAATTCGCTCTCGTCGGTGCGCGGTGCGTCAGCGGCGGGTGGACCCAGTGGGATCACGTCCATGTCGGACGCGGACGCATCGACCGACACGGGTGATTCGGGTGCCTCAGGCGGCGCCGGCGTTGCCGGGGACGCCGGTGGCTCCGGCGTCGGGGGCGGTGGCGTCGCCGGTCGTGTCGGGATGACGGAGCGCGCGCCGGTCCCCGTGAGCCAGCGGAGGTCCACGTCGCCGCGCACGGCGCGGATGCGGATCTCGGCGCGGTCTTCGCCGTCGCCGATGCTCCCCACCAGCCGGCGGCCGAGCACGCTCTTCGGCCCACGCTTGCCGACGCTCACGAGCGGGATTTCGCTCTCAATCTGGCCCCGGCCGGTGATGACCTCGATCCGCGCGCGGAGGTCGCGCTGCACGGCGACCGTGATGTCGCCCGCGCCGGTGGTGAAGCTGTGCTCGCCCATGCCGAGAACGGTACGGCACACGATGTCGCCCAGGCCGTTCTGGATGCTCGTTGCGGCGCTCGTGCCGCTGCGGACGATCGCATCGCCGGTCCCGAGCTTGATCGTCAGGTTGTCGCAGTCGCGTTCGTCCACCACGGCATCTCCGGCGCCGAGCTTGAGATCCACCGGACCGGTGCCGCCCTGGACCAGGACGTCCCCGGCACCGGCTTTGACCACCACTTTCCCGGTCACGTTCGTCAGCTTGACGTCGCCCGCGCCGGAGCTGGCGTCGACCGTGCCGGTGAAGCGTTCGACGCGGATCGTGCCGCCGCCGAGTTTCATCTCGATCTCGCCGTCGCCGCCGTCGACGCTGGTATCGCCCCGATCGACCCGCGCGTGCACCCTGCCCCGCGGGCCGGCGAGTACCAGGTCGCCGGCCCGCAGGGTGATCTCGGTGCGGCGAATGCTCTGCGGCAGTTCGACCGTGACGGGCGATCCGGTGCCGATGCCGAGGATGGAGGTCAGGGCATTGGCCGCGGTGGCGGACTGCCAGGTGATCTCCACCCGGTCGTCGTCTTTCTTGGTCTCGACGTAGTCGCCGCGGACCAGGATGTCGTCCCGCTCGGCCCAGGTAATCCGCAGGTCACCCTCGGTGCCGTCGATCTTCACGACGTCCACCTTGGACACGGCGACGCGCTGTTCGCTCGTGCTCATCGGCTGATTCCTTCCTGGTAGCCCGCCACTTGGCGGGAGCTGGTGTCGGCCGTCGATACCACCGGCGTGGGCTCCAGTGCCGCCGGCGGGCTGAGGTTGCGGAAGGCGGGGGCCGTCCCACACACGGCGGCGGCGGCCAGGTAGGAGACCGCGATCAGGCCGAGCATGGGGAGCAGCCCAGCGTAGTCGACGATGTAGCCGGCCATCAGCAGCCCCAGCGGGGAGACCGCCAGGCCGAGGGCGGTAACCAGTCCGAAGGCGCGCCCGCGCAGTTCTGCGGGGGTTGCCTCCTGAAGCAGGGTCATCGCCAGGGGGTTGATGGGTGCCGAGATGACGCCCTCTACCGCCACACAGGTTGCGATCACCCAGAGGGGCGCTTCCAGAGCGAGCGGAGTGAGCGAGAGGCAGCACGCGGCGAAGGCGATCACCAGCGTGGGCCGCCGCGGCAGCTTGTGCCCGATGGCGCCGTACGCGAGGACCCCGGCCAGCGCGCCGGCGCCGAAGACGCTGACGATGGTACCCAGCGCGACGACGCTGCCGAGGACGCGGTCCGCGTAGACGGGCAGGACGACGGAGAAGAGGGGCATGTCGACGATGCTGATCACCAGCATCACCGTGATCATCGTGCGGACCAGGCTGTTCTGGCGGACGAACGCAAGCCCCTCGCGCAGCTCATCGAGGTAGCGCGACGACGACTTGCTCCCCGCAGGCTGGCTGCGCGGCACGCGGACGCCGATCAGCACGATGCCCGCTGACAAGAGATAGCCGGCGGCGTCGAGCCAGAGGGCCTGGCTGGGGCCCACCAGGGAGATCAGGGCCGCGCCGAGCGCCGGGCCGAGCAGGAGCGAGAGCCGCGGGATCGCCTGGTAGGCGGCGTTGGCCCGCTCCAACGGCAGTCCGGCCAGCTCCGCCAGGTCGGGCACCAGGCTCTGGCGCGCGGTCATGCCGGGGGTGGAGAACAACCCTACGAGGAAGACGAGCACCAGGAGTTGCCAGAACGCCAGGCCGACGGTGTGGTGCAGCGCGGGGACGAGCGCGATGGTGATCCCGGCGAGGAGATCGGAGACGACGCTGCCGTTCTTGAAGCCGATGCGGTCGACCAGGGTGCCGCCGAAGAAGGAGGCGATGATGACCGGCAGCATCTCGGTGAAGCCGACGATGCCGGTCTTGGCGGCGCTCCCGGTCGTCTGGAGCACGAACCAGGGGAGGGCGATCTGGGTGACGCGTGTGCCGACCAGCGAGATGGCGTTGGCCCCCAGGAGCGCCAGGAAGGGTATACGATTAGCGCCGGAGACCTGGTCGCGTAGTGCGATCATCTCATCTCCCGATTCGCGTGGACTGCACCGATGGGTGCCGACCGCGCCGCTAACGAGTGCTCCCGCCGGATTGGAGGCGGCGGAGCTGCGCCATTCCTTCGTCGACCGTCAACTCGCCCCGGGCAATTCGTTCGAGGATCTTCTCGCGTTCCGTGGAAGGCGCGGGGGCGGGCGCCGGCTCGGGTGCCGGTTCGGGCTCCGGCTCGGGCTGTGGCTCTTCCAGCGCCGCAATGATGTCTTCGAGCTTGCCGCGGACCGTCGGGTATGAGACGCCGAGGGTTCGCTCGACGTCACTGAGGTTGCCGCGGCTGCGTACGAAGAGCAGCAGGAAGGTCTGCTGATCGTCGGTCAGCCGGCTGAAGGGGCTGGCAGCCCACCGGCCACGGACGATCGTAGAGCAGGTAGGACAGGCCAGCTCCTGGATCTGAAGGGCGGAACCGCAGGTTGGGCATTGCTGTGGTGCGCTATACATGTTCTCCTCCTAACGTGGCCCAGTCTAGACTGATTCTGATCTGTTGTCAAGAGATGGTAAAGAATTGGTTCAGAATAGTGCGAAAATTCTGAGGGGGCCGTGGGTGCGGGGCGCAGAGCACCGTGGCAGTCGAGAGGCGGGGCGTGCAGTCATGATTTCCGCGGCATCCAAAATGCCGTCACTAGCCCGGCCGGTACTTGGATGGAAGCACTGAGGGGGCAGTTCTTGCCCCTGGTCGTTGGCGGATTCAGCCCGCCGGTTACGTGCCCATTTGGGTACGAGGGGCGGCGGCATGACAGATGGGGAGTACAACAGTGGTGCAGAGGCAGCCGGTACAACGGCAGCGGATCGGCCCGGCGATCCGCCGCTTACGGCAAGAGCGGGGAATGACTCTCGATGCGTTGGCTGCACAGGCGGACATCTCAGCGTCGCACCTGAGTCGACTCGAGCGAAGCCAGACGCTCCCCAGCTTCACGGTCCTGGCCAAGATCGCTGAAGTGCTTGGGGTCGGCATCGACGAGTTCGTGCGGCTCGAGCGCGACGTGACGCTCCTTGACGCCGACCTGGGCCGGTACCTCGATATGCTCGGCATCGGCCCGCCCGTGCGGGATGAGCTGTTCGAGCTATCGATCGAGGCACGGCGCACCCTGGTCTCATGCCTGCGCCAGTTGGGTGAGGCGACCCTCCCCCCACTGGCCACCCAGGAGCTGGTGGCGCGTGCCGCGAGCCAGGGCGACCTGCCCGAGGTCTGGCGGTCGCTCAACCGGTTGCTCCGCCAGGCGGGGATGGGCGGGCCGGCGTTCGTGCGCGCCTGGCTGCAATTGGTGCAGACACCCGGCTACCGGCGTATCCTGGTGGCGAGCCGCAGCTTCTTCCTCCTGCCACCGGGGGCCGATCTGGTCGCGGCTTATCAGGCGGTTTTCCGCGGCGAGGCGATCGACCCGCAGGCCGTCTCCACCTGGGAGACGTCGGAGTGGGTGCGTGACCCCGCCGTGGTACGCCGCTGGTCCACGCGGATGCTCCTTGGCCGTGACTATCTGGAGCGAGCACTGGACAACGAAAAGCCCGGCCCGGGACCGGACCTCTCACAGGAGCAGGCCCTCGACCTCTGTGCGCGGCTGATCGACCGCCTGGAGCGCGACGCCAATTTCGAACTGGCGATCACGGACGTGGATCTCGGGCCGTTCAACATCTACGCTGTCGACGGGCAGGGCGGCCTCATCGAGCGGCTGCCTGAGCGGCGTGGGCGGGAGTCCACGCCACGCGTCGGGCTGTGGGTCGGCGGGCCGGAGACCTCGGCCCCGGTCGCGGGATTGATCGACCGGCTATGGGAGAGCCTACCGGAAATCGATCGAAGCCGGGAGGCGGTGGTTGTCTGGCTGCGCCGGCAGCAGGCGGAAGCAGGTGAGCGAAACCCGGCACGTTGACCGGTTTTCAGCATGAATGGTAGCATTATGCTGGCGCTCATCGGACGAATCGAGGGATTCGTTGTCGACCGTCGTCGGAGGCATGGACGCGGGTGGCTCGCGCGTTGGATCGAACCGGCGGTTCGAGCCCCTGGCCGTGGCGTTGCGGCCGGTGTGAGCGGTCCCCGCGCGGAGACGTAACGGATGAGACGCGGTGGGATTCCCGACATCGTGATTCGGCGGCTGCCGATCTACGAGCGCACGCTCAAGCAGATGCTGAGCGCGGGCGTAACGAGTATCTCGTCCGAGGAGTTGGGCAAGCGCATTGGGGTGACGGCGGCCCAGATCCGCCGGGACCTCTCCTACTTCGGTAAGTTCGGCAAGCAGGGCAAGGGCTACGACGTCGCCCGGCTGGCGGAAGAGATCGCCCACATCCTCAAGCTGGATCGCCAGTGGGACGTGGCGCTGGCCGGCTTCGGCCACCTGGGACAGGCCATCGCCCACTACCGGGGCTTCGAACCGAACGCGTTCCGCATCGCGGCGATCTTCGCCCGCAACCCGGAGCACATCGGCCAGCAGGTGAACGGCACCGTAGTCCTGGACGAGGCTGAGCTGACGCGGGTCATCCAGGAGATGGGGATCAAGATCGGCATCGTGGCCGTTCCGGCGGCCGCGGCGCAGGACGTGGCCGACCGGATGATCGCCGGCGGGGTGCGGGCGATCCTCAACTACGCCCCGGTGATCCTGAAGGTGCCGGAGTCGGTCTGGGTGCGTGAGATCGACCCGGTCAGCGCCCTGCAGAGCCTCACCTACTACCTCGACAACGGCTCACCATCCCACGACGGCCGCGCCGCTCCGGTTGGCGAGAGCCTGGCGACCGAAGCGGCCGGGCACTAGGGTCGGAGCTTGGACGGCGGCGGCCACGGCCGCCGCTTTGTTATGCGTCTCCCTGCGGCGGTCGCAACCGCCGGCCTCGCTGTGACACCGGCCCTCAGCCCAGCCTCTCTCCCAACAAGGACATCGACGCAACACGCTGGCATTCCCGCCGCTCCGTCTCCCGCCCGCCTGAGCCGGCTCAGGCGGCCGCCGACCGGATCCGAGGTGGGTGGTGGAAGGATCGTCGTGCGGTAGCCCGTGCCCGGGATAGGTGGCGGAACGGTTCCGGCGCCGGGTTCGTGCCTCGGGATGGGTGGCGCGACGAATCCCGCACCTCGGCGCGTGCCCGGGGCTAAAGCCGCCGGGCTGAATAGTGGGTAAGCCCACTGAAGGGGCTACGATGGCCACGCCCGGGTCGGCACCCGCGGGACGTCCAGTTCCCAGCCCCTTCAGTGGGCTTTGTATTGTCAGCCCGGCGGCTTTAGCCCCGGGCACAGGCCACTCCGCGGGATCCTTCCACCACCCACCCCGGCGACGATCGGCAGTCGCCCGGGGCGGTTTAGGCGGGGGAGAAGGCGCGGCTGGTATGCCGGATGAATTCGTCAAACCCCCGTACCCTGCGCACGGGCCGATCGCGTACGTCCATGTCATTCGCCAGACTCTGAGTTGGGCGAGGGGAGCTGCGCCGGGGCCGGGCGCGGCGCCGGTCGCCGCCCGCGCTCGTGGCAATGAGGAATAACCCTGCCTCCGGCCGTGCTATACTCGAACAGATGACCGACAAATCGTGCGCTGCGCCGCACCGCGCCGCGCTCACCACGAGCGACGTCTGCTGCCCATGGACGTGACACCACTCCCGTTTCCCCTCGACGAGCATCCCCCTGTCCTGGTTGGGCGGGAGAGCGAACAGGCGACGCTGCGTGCGGCGCTGGGTGATGCGCTGGGCGGGCGCGGCCGGTTGGTGCTGATCAGTGGTGAAGCCGGGATCGGCAAGACGGCGCTGGCGCGCCAGGTCGGCCGCGAGGCGTGTGAGCAGGGTGCGCTCGTCCTGGTGGGCCACTGCTACGACTTGATCGAGACGCCACCCTACGGGCCGTGGAGCGAGGTGGTGGCCCAGGGGATCACCCACCAGGGGTCGCCGGTGCCGCCGCTCGAGGAAGCCGCGGCGCAATCCGCCAGCCAGATGGCGCTCTTCGCCCGCATGTGGGATTGGCTGGGTACCCTGGCAGCACACCAGCCGCTGGTGCTGCTCCTGGAGGACATGCACTGGGCCGACGTGGGCAGCCTCGACCTGCTGCGCTTCGTGGCCCGCGGTGTGGCCGGTGCTCCCATGCTCCTCGTCGTCACCTACCGCGGGGACGAGGTGAACCGGCGGCACCCGCTCTTCCCGCTGCTGCCGCTCCTGGTGCGGGAGGCGGGCGCCCTGCGGGTGGACCTGCGCCGGTTGGAGCCGGACGACGTGCTCACGCTGGTGTCCGCCCGCTACCGCCTCCCCGGCGAAGCGCAGTCGCGCCTCATGGCCTACCTGGAGGAGCGGGCACAGGGCAACCCGCTCTACGTCGGGGAACTGCTGCGTACCCTCGAAGATGAGCACCTGCTCCGGCTGGAGGGAGACGGCTGGGTCCTCGGCGATCTGACGCAGGCGGGTGTCCCGACGCTGTTGCGCCAGGTGATCGAGGGGCGGTTGGCGCGCCTGGGTGATGAGGCACATCACCTGCTCTCGGTCGCGGCGGTCATCGGCCAGGAAGTCCCTCTCGGGCTGTGGGAGTCGGTCACCGGCGCGACCGAGGAGGAGCTGCTCGATGTAATTGACGCGGCGGTCGAGGCGCGGCTCCTGGAGGCGCATGCCGACGGCGCTGCCGTCCGCTTCGCGCACGCGCTGATCCGCGAGACGCTCTACGATGGCCTCCTGCCGCCACGGCGGCGGCTGTGGCACCGCCGCGTGGCAGAGACGCTCATGGCGGCGCCTTCGCCCGGGCCGCACGCCGTTGCCGACCACCTGCTGCGGGCGGGAGACCCGCGGGCGGCGGAGTGGCTGATCCGCGCCGGGGATCTGGCGCAGCGGGCCTACGCGCTGCTGACAGCCGGGAAGCGCTTCGACGCCGCGCTGCAGATCCTGGAGGCTCAGGGTGCCCCGCCGGAGGAGCAGGCGTTGCTGCTCTACCGCGTTGCGCGGATGCGCCGCTATGCCGACCCACGCCACGCGCTTGCCTACCTCGACGATGCGATCGCCCTGGCGGAGGAGGCAGGCGACCGGCCATTGGCCGCCTACATCGGCTGTTTCCGCGGCAGCCTGCGCTGCGTCATCGGCGATATCCGTGCCGGGCTGGCGATCCTGGAGAAGTCGATCGCCGCGATCGACGCCCTGAGTGACGAGGAGCGGGCGCGGCTGCGCGAGCGGCTCGTGCGCGTGGGCGACCCAGCCGATGAGTATCACTACCGGGGCGCGCTGGTGAACTGGCTTGCCCTCTCCGGCCGGTGCGCGGATGCGCTGGCCCTCGGCCCGCGGGCGGAGCCGGCGGTGCCCGCGCGTGGGCTCGGCACCTCGGGCTACGCCAATGCCTGGCGCGGCATGGCGAGCGCCTCCGCCGTCCTCGGACATCCGGACGCGGCACGGCGCGCCTGCGCCGAGGCGATCGCCGCCTATCGCGCTGTCGAGCACCACTACCAGGTTGGGCAGGCGCTGCTCCTTGAGCTGTACGAGGTGGTGCTGCCCTACCACGCCGATGATCTGACCGAGCGCGAGCGGTTGGCGCGGGAGGCTGAGGCCGCCTGGGAACGCGCCGGGGAGGTGGCCGGGGAGTCGCTGCCGCCGCGCTTCGTCTGGCTGCCGCTGATCTTGCTGGAGGGCGCCTGGGACGATGCCCGCGCGCTCGCGCGAGCTGCCATCACCTCCGGCGGCCGGACCGGCTGGCGCCCCTTTGCCCGCAGCGCGCTGGCCACGCTCGCGCGCGAGCAGGGAGACGCGGCGCTGGCCTGGCAGCTCGTGCATGAGCAGCTCCCGGCCGGGCTGGACGCGGAGCCGGGCAACGCGATCCTGCTCGATACGCTGCCGATCCAGCGACTGGCGGCCATGCTGGCGCTCGACGCCGGGGATCTCGCGAGCGCGCGAGCCTGGCTGGAAGCCCACGACCGCTGGGTGGCCTGGAGCGGGGCGGTGCTTGGGCGCGCGGCCGGCCATCTCGGCTGGGCCGCGTACCATCGCGCGGCGGGCGAAGCGGCCGCGGCGCGCCGCCGTGCCGTCCGCGCACTGGAAGACGCCAGCGACCCGCGCCAGCCGCTCGTCCTGCTCCATGCCTACCGAACGCTCGGGGAGCTCGACACCGCGGCGCGACGCTACGACGATGCCGCGGGCCACCTGGACGCCGCCCTGGCGCTGGCCGACGCCTGCGCCGCCCGCTACGAGCGCGCGCTGACCCTGCTGGCGCTGGCCGAGCACCGCGTCGCGACGCGCCAGCCGGCTGCGGCGCGGGAGCTCCTGGCGGAGGCCCGCGCGATCCTCGAACCGCTCCGCGCGGCCCCGGCGCTGGAGCGGGCGCGCGCCCTTGAAGCTCGGCTGACCAGATCGCGCGCGAGGCGCGCGGCTACGGCCTATCCCGCGGGACTGACGCCCCGCGAGGTCGAGGTGCTGCGGCTGGTGGCGGATGGCCTGACCGATGCGCAAGTGGCCGAGCGCCTATTCCTGAGCCCCCGCACGGTGAGCCAGCACCTGCGCTCGATTTACAACAAACTCGGGGTTTCCTCCCGGGCTGCGGCCACACGCTTCGCCCTTGAGAACCGCCTCTGGTAGCCCTAACAGCCGCGAACGTATGCACCCAAACGACTACGTAGAACTACGTAGTCGCGGCCCAGCCCTGTACCCCGGGCCGCCGCGCTGCAATTACGCACTTTTCACGATGTGGGGTCGGGCCGTGCAGCGTAGAGTAGGGACAGTCGTGATGAGGTCCGCGAGCCCAAACAGGAGCAACGACGTGTACGACATGTATTCCATCGAGAAGATCGCGACGCACCGGGTTGCCGAGTCGGAGAGGCGGAGCCGGCAACTCGCGGAAATGCACGCAGCCGGTGTGGTGTTGGATGTGACCATGCGTGAGCGCGCGGCGCGCGTCCTGGTGGCGATGGCGCGGCGGCTTGACCCGGATCTTCGTCCGGTGAGCACGTTCGAGACCCGCCGCCCACGGGCGCGGGCCGCCTAAGAAGGAGCCGTCACCTCACCAATCCCCGGCGGAGAGGTTCCCCGATGCCTCTCCGCCCTCCCCCCCTCATCTCCCTACCAGACAGCGGGCGGGCCTCGTGCCCGCCCGCCCCGCATGAACAGGCACGCGGGCGTCCTTGCCCGGCCTCAATCCGGGAGATCACCCCTCACCCCCCAACCCTCCTCTCCCACAAGGGGAGAGGGGGAAACGGCCCTCTCCCAACATGGAGTTTGACGAGATACGGGGGCACACCGGAGCCGACCCCGTCGCCCATTCAGGATGACACGCGAGAAGTCGCGGACAGAAGGCGGGTCTACCGGGTTACCTTGTCAAAGTCCATATTGGGAGAGGGGAGCGATGCACGAGGCCGGACGCGGCTCTGTGCGACGCCCGCTCCTTGTCGCGGCCCCGCTAGCCCTGCCGGAGCGCGGAGAGCAGGTTGGTGGGGAAGATGTCGATGAGGGAGATCAGCAGCAGGAGATCGCCCAGGGCGAGGATGACCAGCAGCGCCAGCGGGGCGATAAGGCCGACCTCCTGCAGGTAGGTTCCGATCCCGCCGAGGTTCGTGGTGGTGGCGAGATACACCAGCCAGCCGATGACGACGAAGATCGTGCCCAGGAGCTGTGCGTTGGCGTAGGGCAGGTCGTTGGCCACGAGGATCGCCAGGTTGAGGATCGTCAGCACCAGGCCCGGCAGCATGAACAGCGCAACCGCTGCCCACATGGTATGCGTACTGCCAACGGCCCCCCAACCGTTGGCCGGGCGACGCATCTGCGGCCAGGCGCCCTCCACGAACTCTTCGATCGCTTCGAGGGTGAAGAGCATGGCCAGGCTGAGCCCCATGAGTAACCAGAGCCGCGGGTCCAGCAGCACCCTGTACTCCTCGTCGCGCCCGGCGCCGACGCCGGCGACGTTCCAGATTGCCCCGTTGATCCGCCGCCGTCAGCGTAGCAGACGTAGAAAGTCCTGGCAACACCTGGGCCGCGGTCACTACTCCTGCGCGGAGAACCGGCGCACGGCCAGCGCGATCATGATCATGCCGAAGGCGAGCACGACGACCATGTCCAGGAGCGGCGTCATGTGCACACCGAAGACGGTCAGGCCCAGTTGCTCCGCCGGGAGCGAACCGGCTCCAAGCACCAGGTGCCGGATCGCGTCCACCCCGTAGCTGACCGGGTTGATCCGGGTGAAGGCGGTCAGCCAGCCCGGCAGGTTCTGCAGCGGGAAGAGCGCGCCGGACAGGAAGAACAGCGGCATCATCAGGAAGTTCATGATGAGCTGGAAGCCCTCCATGCTCTTCATGCTCACCGCGATCAGCAGGCCGAGCGAGCTGAGCGCGAAGGCGGTGATAAACATCACCGGGATCAGGGCCGCCACATGCCCGAGCGAGAGCGACACGCCCACGAACGGCGCGAAGATCAGCATCAAGATGCCCTGGACCATCGCCGTCGTCGCGCCGCCCAGCGCCTTGCCGACCGCGATGGCCCAGCGGGGCAAGGGCGCCACCAGCACCTCCTTTAGGAAGCCGAACTCGCGGTCCCAGACGATCGCGATGCCGCTGAAGACGGCGGTGAACAGCACCGCCATCGCGATGATCCCCGGGAAGATGAACTGGACGTAGCTGACACCCTCCTGCCCGGCGGCGCCGCCGCCCAGCGGGCCGATCGACGCCGACAGCCCGGTGCCGAAGATGAACAGGAACAGGATGGGCTGGGCGAAGCTGCCGATGATCCGGGTCCGATCACGCGCGAAGTGGAGCACATCCCGGTACCACAGGGTGACGATGCCGTTGAGTGCCGCGCTCCAGGTGCTGGGGTTGGTCCGCGGGGACCGCCGCTCGGTTGCGATGCTCGGGGTTGCCATGGCACTCACCTCCGCTGACGCATGCGCATCATCGCGCGCATCCGGTCCATGCCGGTCACCTCTTCGTCGCGAATCGCCCGGCCGGTGAGGCGGACGAAGACATCGTCGAGGCTGGGCCGGTGCAGGCTGATCGTCTGGATCGGCACGCTGAGCCCCTGCACCAGCCGGGGGATGAACGACTCGCCCTCCGGAACCTCCAGCCGGAGTACGCCGTCGAGCACGATCGGCTCCAGGCCGAAGCCGGCCGTGATCTCCCGGGCTGCTGCGTCGTTGTCAGGCGTCTTGAGCGTGATCACGTCCCCGCCGACCATCGCCTTCAGCCGGTCGGGCGTGTCCAGCGCGACGATCTTGCCATGGTCAATGATCGCGATCCGGTCGCAGCGCTCGGCCTCGTCCATGTAGTGCGTGGTCAGGAACAGGGTGATCCGGGTCTCGGTGCGGAGCTGCTCCAGATAGTTCCAGATGTGCTGGCGCGTCTGTGGGTCCAGCCCGATCGTCGGCTCGTCCAGGAAGAGGACGTGCGGCTGGTGGAGCAGGCCGCGCGCGATCTCCAGCCGGCGCTTCATGCCGCCGGAGAAGGTCTTGACCAGGTCGTCGCGCCGCTCCCAGAGATCGACCATGCGCAGCAGGCGCTCTGCCTGTGGCTCCCAGCTCCCACGTGGGAGGTTGTAGATCCGCGCGTGAAAGGCCAGGTTCTCCATCGCGGTCAGATCGTTGTCGAGGCTGGAGTCCTGGAAGATGATGCCGATCGAGCGGCGCACCCCGGCCGGGTCGGCGACGACGTCGTGGCCGTTGATGACGACGTGCCCCCCGCTGGGCCGGAGCAGCGTACAGAGGACACCAATGGTCGTCGACTTCCCGGCGCCGTTCGGCCCCAGGAACCCGAACAACTCGCCCTCGTTCACCGAGAAGGAGATTCCGTCCACGGCCGTGAAGTCGCCGTAGCGCTTGACCAATTGATCGACCCGGATGATCTCTTCGGCCATGCGTGCATCCCCCGATGTCGTGTCGTGCAGAGCGGGCGGCGACCACGACGTGGCCGCCGCCCGCAACGTGGCCGGTGTCTGGCTGGCGTGGGGTTAGTCGTCCGCCCCCACGGGAGCAGGCGGCTCCGCGACCTCCTCCAACTGGGCGACCTCGGTGCTCGCCTCCACCCGGTTCGTCTTCCGCAGCGGGATCTCCTTTAGGAAGAAGCACGACACCATGGCAAGGACGAGCGCGATCGTCGTCACCACGAACAGGTCCGTGATCGCCGTGGCCAGGCTCTCCCGGATCGCGAGCATCACCTGCCCCAGAATCTCCTGCCCCTGGGCGCCGAACCCGGCAAACATCTGCTGGATCGCCCCTCCCGACTCCGGCGCCATCAAACTCTGCGGGTTCTGCAGGGCCGCGAGCTGCTCCGGCGTCAGTTGCGCCCGGAGCTCCGCCGGGACGTTGCTCGCGAAGACCGCGTTGTAGCGGCTCGTCATCACCGTGCCGAGGACCGCCACGCCGATCGTGCCGCCGATCGAGCGGAAGAACTGAAGGCTGGCGGTCACCTCGCCCAGCTTCTGGACCGGGAATGCGTTCTGGGTGATGATCGTGAACAGGCTCATCGACACCCCGATCCCGAGACCGGTGATGACCATGTTGCGGACGACGACGCCGTCGCTCACGCTGGCATCCATCCGGGACAGCAGGAAGGCGCCGAGCGCCCCGATCCCGAAGCTGACGATCGCGAGCACCTTGTACTTGCCGGTCCGGGCGAGGAGCTGGCCACCGACGATGCTGCTGGCGATGAAGCCGAGCATCATCGGGGTGAGCACCACGCCGGAGTTGGTGGCGGTGTTCCCGACCACCCCCTGGATGAAGAGCGGCAGGTACATCACGGCGCCGAACATCCCCGCGCTCGCCAGGAACGAAGCCAGCACCGACACGGTGAAAATGCTGTTCTTGAACAGGCTCGGGCTGATGATCGGCTCCGCCACGCGGCTCTCCCAGATGAACGCCGCCACCAGCGCCACCGCGGCGAAGGCGAGCATCCCGATGATCTGGACGGACCCCCAGGGGTACGTTTCGCCACCCCAAGTGAAGGCCAGCAGGAGCGGGACTGTGCCCAGGATCAACAGCGCGGCACCGATATAATCGATGCGGTGCTGCCGACGGCGGGCCATCGAGGGAATGGCCAGCCCGGCAGTGACCAGCGCAACCGCGCCGATCGGCATGTTCACGTAGAAGACCCAGGGCCAACCCCAGTTGTCGGTGATCCAACCACCGAGGGTCGGGCCGACGATCGAGGCGAGGCCGAACACGGCGCCCGTCAGCCCCTGCCACTTACCCCGCTCCGACGGCGGGAAGACGTCGCCGATGATGGCGATGGCGATCGGCAACATCGCCCCGGCGCCGAGTCCCTGCAGGCCCCGGAAGAGAATGAGCTGGGTCATCGACTGGGACATGCCGGACAGCGCCGACCCCGTCAGGAACAGGATCATCCCAACAAGAAAGAACCCCCGCCGGCCGTAGATGTCGGACAGCTTGCCGTAGATCGGCACGCTCACGGTCGATGCCAGCATGTAGGCCGTGAAGACCCAGGCATAGTGCTGCAACCCGTGCAGGTCGTAGATGATCTGCGGCATGGCGGTGCCGACGACGGTCTGATCGACCGCGCCGAGGAGCATCCCAAGCAGGACGCCGATAACGATAAAGACGAGCCGGCGCTTGCTTACCGACTCGCTAACCGGTTGCGGCGTCTCGGTGCTCGCTTCCCGGTGCGACGTTTCAATCATGAACCTGTCTCCCTAGTCTTCCGAATCGTCAGGCTGTGCCACGGTCCGCTGCGCCGTAGCGAGCTCGGGAGGGGGCCGTTCCCCGCCGCCTCCGCAGTCCCGCGGCGGGACATCGCGCTCAGCGGCCACCGCCAGTGCGGTCATCCCCCGGAGCAGGGCCGCGATGTCGTCGTTGCTGAGGTAGCCGAGCCAGCCACGCATCCGTCCGTGCCCACCGTGGCGCATCTTGTTCACGAGTTCTTCCCCGGCAGGCGTGATGCGTACCACCATGCGGCGCCGATCCGCCGGATCCGACTCGCGCGTCGCGAGGCCGGCCTGAACCAGGCGCTCGACAAGGTGGCTCGCGGTTGGTAGGCTTACCCCTTGCGCCTCTGCGACCTGGCCCATGCAGACCGGCCCTTCACGGGCCAGCGTGAAGAGCGTCCGCAATTGCGCCATGGTCAGATCGAGCTCTCGCCAGACCGGCTCGCTGACCTGGTGCATAACGCGCACGATGCGACTGTATTGATCCAGCACGGCGTCGATCAGGATGTCTCTGGACTCGGCCACGCGGCCACCTCCTCAAAGCGCAGCCCGGCGAGGATACCAAATCGCTTCGACGAGATCAAGGTATTCGAAGACATGGAAGGAATTGGCGTGGGGGTGGAGCTGAGCAGGGACCACTCCAGGCAGGGAACCATTTTCTCTCCCCCGACGTATAGATAATCAGAGAGGGTCCTCCCCCACTGATCCCACGACCCTCTCCACACTCGAACGGAGCGATCCCCGCTCCACCCCTCCCCTTCCCGCGCAGATCGGGCCTCACGGCCCGATCTGCGTACGTGGGCTGTCCAGAGGATCACCGGGATCGTGGCCGGCTCCCAGCGTCCGGCATGTGCCCGGGGCTAAAGCCGCTGGGCACATACCACAGCGCAGGAACCATCGCACCACCCACCACGCGCACGCGCCACGGCGTGGAATCCTTCATGCCATCCGTACCGTGTCCCAATCACGGCACGGAGCGACGCCGTCGCGCGGCAGACGCGGCGCGATAACAAAGCGGCGGCTCGGGCCGCCGCACTCCAAAATGCTCTTGCCGGCTTGAACCGGGTTTCATTGTCAGCCCGAGCGTTCACCCCCGGGCATGGGCCGCGGCGCGGGGACCGTTGCGCCACTCCGGCTGGACACGCGTCGCGGCTCCCCCTACTCCACGGGGCTCGAGGCCGGTTCGACTGTGGCTGTGGCTTGGGTGGCGGCCTCTTGGCGCCGCAGTTCCCGCACCCGGCTGTCGAGCCAGCGCGAGACCCGCGCCCGCTCGGGTACCAGTCCCTTGGGGCCGGCGAGCAGGACGATCACGATTAGCGCGCCGATGACGAAGTCGCGGAAGAACGAAATGCGGTCGACGATGTACACCGGCAGCTTGAAACCCTGGATCTGGAGCGTGATCGACCAGAAGCCCCAGACGACGAAGGTGCCGACAATCGCGCCGATGTTGTTGCCGCTGCCCCCGAGCACCAGCATGGCCCAGATGATGAAGGTGCCGAAGAAGTGGGTGAACGTCTCGGGCGAGATGGCGCCCTGCTGGAACGCGAAGAACGCGCCGCCCGCGCCCATGATCGCCGCACCGAGCACGAACCCCTGGACCTTGAAGGCGAACACATTCTTGCCGCTGGCGGCAACGACGTCCTCGTCCTCGCGCAGCGCCCGTAGCACGCGGCCCCAGGGCGAGCTGATCCCGCGCTCCACCATCAGGTAGACCAGGAAGAGCATCGCCAGAGCCAGGCCCAGGAAGACGAAGCGGTACACGTTCGGCTCGAACCAGCCGGCGAAGGGCCGCGGGATGCCGGTCAGGCCGCGCGTGCCGTTGACCAACCAGGTTTCTTCGATCGTTACCCGCCGCAGCACCTCGGCCACGCCGATCGTCGTGATCGCCAGGTAGTCCTCGCGCAGCCGCAGCGCCGACAGCGCCAGGAGCAACGCCAGCAACGCCGAGGCCAACGCCGCCGCCAGCACCCCGAAGACGAAGGGGAGCCACTCCCGGCTGTCGAGGAAGGGGAGAAAGGCGAGCCGATCCCCGAAACCGCCGACGTACTGCACGAACTCGGAGTCGGCGGGCGACTTGGTGACGATCGCGGCCACGAAGGCGCCGACCATGAAGAAGCCGACCACACCGAAGTTGAAGATACCGGTGTAGCCCCACTGCACGTTGAGCCCGATGGCGATGATGGCCAGGATCGCCACGGTCGTGACGAAGGGGACAAGGAAGCCGATCACGGCCGTGACGCTCCCGCCGGAGTGGATCAGTGGCAGGAGGATCATTGCGACCGTGACGGCCGCGACGATGAGCTTCGTCGTCTTCGATGCTTCCTTCACGACGCTACGCTCCAAACAGTCCACGCGGCCGAACCAGGATCACCAGAATCAGGACGACGAAGGCGATGGAGAACTTGTAGCCCGGGCTGAGCGGGCCGACCGTCACCGCCACTTCCTGCAGGACCCCGACGACCAGTCCACCCACCAGCGCCCCGTGCGGGCTCCCAATCCCGCCCAGGATCGCGGCGGCGAAGACCGGCAGGAGCAGGATGAACCCCAACTCCGGCTTGAGCTGCGACTGGAGCGCCAGCAGAACCCCCGCGACGGCGATCAGCCCGCCGCTGACGAGCCAGGTGGTGCGCACCACCGCTTCGGTGTCGATGCCGCTAACGCGCGCGAGATCCGGGTTGTCGGCCATCGCGCGCATCGCGCGGCCGGTGGTCGTCCGGTAGAGGAGGAGGTACACGGCCACGGCCAGCACGATCGCGGCGGCAACGATGAAAAGCTGATCGGTGGGGATGCGCGGCCCGCCGGGGAGCTGCAATGTCGGGCGGATTCCGGAGACGTAGAAGCGGGGAGTCGGCCCCCAGATCATGAGTACGAGGCTGCGCATGGCAATCGCCACGCCCAGGGAGACGATGGCGAAGATCGCCAGGCCGGCGCGTCGCTGACGCAGGGGCCGGTACACCCAGCGGTCGACCAGGATCAAGATCACGGCGGCCAGTGCGGCCGCGACGACCATCGAGAGCAGCAGGCCGTAGCCGAAGGAGAAGCGCCAGATCGGCTCGGTGGCGCCCGGTAGGTCGGCGAAGCTCCAGGGCACGCGCACGTCCGTCCCGCGCGTACCGACCAGGTTACCCGAGAGGACGAAGAAGGCCAGGTAGGCCGCCAGCATCATCGAGTCGCCGTGGGCGAAGTGGGCGAACTTCAGCACGCCGTAGATGAGTGTCAGGCCCAGCGCCCCGAGCGCCAGCACGCTGCCGACGACCAGGCCGGCCACGAACTGGCTCGGGTGCGTCAGCGCGCTCCAGATGACGAACAGGCCGATCGCGCCGAAGAGCACGACCGAGCCGGCCGCGTCACCCAACCGCCAGAGCCGGGCTGGTGCGGCCTCGACCCGTGGCGAGACGGTCTCCGTAGACATACGGCTCCTACTCCCCCAGATAGAGGCGGCGCACCTCGTCACTCTCAAGGAGCTGGCGCGCGTCACCTTCGAGTCGGTTCTCCCCACCCGCCAGCACGTAGCCTCGGTGGCTGAGGCTCAGCGCCTGGCGCGCGTTCTGCTCGACCATCAGGATGGCCGTTCCGGTGGCATTGATTTCCACCACCTTCTCGAAGACCATGTCGACCATCTTCGGCGACAAGCTGGCCGACGGCTCGTCGAGCAGCAACAACTGCGGGTCGAGCATCAGCGCCCGTGCGATCGCCAGCAACTGGCGCTGCCCGCCCGAGAGCCGCCCCGCGCGTTCGTTCGGCCGCTCGGCCAGCACCGGGAACAGACTGAAGACCTGTTCCATCCGCTCCCCGCGGCCCCCGTCCCGCGCGAAGCCGCCGATCTCCAGGTTCTCTCGGATGGTCAGCGAGGGGAAAACGTTGTCGGTCTGCGGCACATAGCACATGCCGCGGCGGACCAAACGATCCGGCGACTCTCGGGTGATCTCCTCCCCGGCCAGCAGCACCCGGCCGGTGCGCACCGGCAGCAGCCCGAAGAGGGCTTTCATCAGCGTCGACTTGCCCGCCCCGTTCGGGCCGATGATGGCGACCATCTCTCCCGGCTGGACCCGGATCGACACACCCCGCAGGATGTCGACCCCACCGTAGCCGGCGGTGATGTCGACGGCTTCGAGGAGCGGCTGAGTAGCGACGGCAGGAGCGGCGGTCATCGGTACTGCCCTCCCAGGTACGCCTCAAGCACCAGCGGGTTGTTGCGTACCTCTTCGGGCGTCCCCTCGCAGAGGTGGGTTCCCTCGCTCATCACGATGACCGGGTTACAGAGCCGGGCCACCAGATCCATGTCGTGCTCGATGATGAACATGGTGATGCCCCGCTCGTAGCACAGCTCCTCGATGTATCCCACCAGCCGGCGCATCAGCGTGCGGTTCACCCCGGCGCCCGGCTCGTCGAGCAGGATCATCTTGGGCTCCGCCATCAACGTCCGCGCCAGCTCCAGGAGCTTTTTCTGGCCGCCGGAGAGGTTCGCGGCGTATTCGTCCCGCAGCCGGATCAGGTCCACAAACTCCAGCACGGCCAGCGCCCGGTCGATAATCTCCCGCTCGCGCTGCCCGACCCGGCCGGGGCGAAACCACGCGTTCCAAATACGCTCGCCCTCCTGCCCCATGGGCACGAGGACGAGGTTCTCCAGCACGGTCATCGAACCGAGTGGTTTGGGGATCTGGAAGGTACGCACGAGGCCCTTGCGGGCAATCACGTGGGGAGGCAGGCCGTCGATGCGCTCGCCGTCGAAGACGATCGTGCCGCTGGTTGGCTTGAGAAAGCCGGAGATGAGGTTGAACGCGGTCGTCTTGCCCGCACCGTTGGGGCCGATCAGACCGGTAATGGTCCCCCGGCGGACGCGAAAGCTACAGTCATCGACCGCCCTCACCCCGCCGAATACCCTGGTGAGGTTTGATACTTCGAGGATCGCGTCGCTCTGGCCGGCAGCCGTCCCCGCCGGCGACTGCGCCGCAGCCGTCAACTGTACTCCCTCCTCACACCCACCAATCGGCACAGTCGTGCCGCTGACTCAAAGCAACCGTGGATGGGCGTGCCTGCGAGGCACGAACCCTCGACGGCAAATCGCTCGCTGTGGTGATCGCGCTGTGTGAAGCTCAGCGGCCGCGAAACAGATACAATCGTGACCGTGATGCGATAAGCATACACGGCAACTTGACAGTCGGCAACGGTCTGCCGATTCACGCGCCGGGAGCGGCCGGCAGAGCCCGGCGTGCTATACTCATCTCACCAAGCATCGCCGGGAGGCCAGGGAGCAAAGCATGCAACCAAATATGAAAATGCTTCAGCAGATGCAGAATCGACTGCTGAAGATGCAGCAGGAGTTGGAAGAGGCCACGGTCGAGGGCTCGGCCGGGGGCGGGGCGGTGCGCGTTGTGGTGAACGGCACGCGCACGGTCAAGAGCATTTCGATCGATCCGGAGGCCGTGGACCCGGACGACATCGAGATCCTTGAGGACATGGTCCTGACCGCCATCAACGACGCCATGGCCAAGGCGGAGCAGCTTGCCGCCGAGAAGATGGGGGCCATCACGGGAGGCCTGAACATCCCCGGGATTATGTAGACCCGCGCGTTGGTACCCGCCCATCCCTGACACCGCGCAGGGCGGGTACGGGTGGCTGCGACGCGATCGCGGTCGCCACTTGCGGGTTCCGTACGGTTTCCCACGTTCATCGACGGGTGAGCAAGGTAGGAGCACGGCCCTCGCATCTAACCTCGCTCACCCGCCTCGTTTTGCTCACTCCACGCTGATCCACCGTTGCCCCGACCCCCGGTCCCCCTCCGCGAGATCCCGGCCTGGTGGAACACGACCTGCATGGCCTACCCGAAGGACCGCTCGCGACTGGGCGGGCGAGACACGAATCGGTTCATTGCGAGCCACGCAGGCATGCGAGCGAGACAGGTCGGCCAGTCGCGCTCCGGCGCCCCTGGCGGGGACAGGTTGCCGACCCAGGAAGGACCGAGCGACCCCGACGTTCCGACCCGCATCGTGGCTCGCACCCGTGCCGGGACCGGGCCAGCCACACTGTAGCGGTTTCGTAAGCTCGCCCGTGGCAAGTGTCACACCAATCGCACGTGAGCGATCCATACTGGCAGGTGCCGGGTCGGTTCGCCGGGGAAGGAGAGGGCCAGCCATGGTTGACGAAGATCTGCGACAGCGACTCCGAGAGACGAAGGGCTCCGAGGTGGCGGCCTGCGATGTCTGCGGCCGGACCGTACCCCGGGCATCGCTGGTCACGTACTCGCGCGCCCATCCTGCGGTGGAGCAGACCGAGACGATCCTGGTCTGCCCTGAGTGCGCCATCGAGATCGAGCAGGGGGAGATTACCCTGGACGACGAGTTCGGCAGCGAACCTCCGCTGACCCGCCTGATCTAGCCTCCCGGCGCGCCGGCGATGGCGCGCCGCCAGGTGGCTCTGGCCCGCGAGGGGCGCCACCCTCGCGGGCCAGAGCCACCTGGCGTTTTCAGCCACCCCGCTCGCCAACCGCGCCCGGATGCGCGATGATCGTCCCGTCACGGCACACGGGTCGCTCTGGACGCGTTCGTGCCGTGCCAGCGGTCGACGACCGGCTACGAGGGGAGGTTCACGCGTTGGTACAGCTCGGCATCATGATCGAGGCCCAGGAGGGCCTGACCTGGGAGCGCTGGGAGGCCATCATCGCCGCGGCGGACCGGCTCGGCTTCACGTGGCTCAGGCGCTCCGACCACCTGTTCTCGACGATTGCCACGGGTGAGCGCGACTCGCTGGAACTCTGGCCGTCGCTGACGATGGTGCCGGTGCGCAGCGAGCGCCTGCGCTTCGGCCAAATGGTGTCCCCCATCACCTGGCGCCACCCGGTGGAGCTGGCGCGCAACGCGGCGGCGCTCGACCGCCTCTCCGGTGGGCGCTTCGACCTCGGCGTCGGCGCGGGGTGGAACGAGGTCGAACACCGGGCCTTCGGCATCCCGTTCCCGCCGATCCGCGAGCGGTTCGACCGCCTCGACGAGGCCATCCAAGTCATCCAGCGGCTGCACACCGGCGAGCGGGTCAGCTTTGACGGCCGCTACTACCGGCTAGAGGATGCCGTCTGCCGCCCGACGCCCACGAGGCCGGGCGGGCCACGCCTCGTCATCGGCGGGAAGGGTCGGCGGTCGCTGCGTATCATCGCGACGTATGCCGACGAGTGGAACGTCACGAGCATGACGCCGCAGGACTACGAGGCGCTCCGTGCCGAGTTCGAGCGTGCCTGCGCCGACGCGCAGCGGGATCCGAACGCCGTCGAGCGCACCATCATGCTGGCCCACCTCGTGGGCCGGGATGAAGCCGAGCTGCGCGAGCGCGCCCGCCGGATGCAGCAGATCATCCCGTCGCTGCAGGAGGTGCCGGTCGAGGAGCTGCCGGATCGGCTTCGCCAGCGCAACTGGCTCGTCGGCACCCCGGACGAGGTAGTGGAGCGGATCAAGAGCTGGGAAGCGGTCGGCATCCAGGGGATCCTCCTGCAGACACTCGACCAGGAGGATATCCCCGCCCTGGAGCTGATCGCGAGCGAGATCATGCCCCGCGTCGGCGCAGCCGCCCAGTAGCCAGCCACGCGCCTGGCGGGGGCCGCGCCACGCGTAAGACCCGCCTAGACGCGCAATCGCAACGGGAGCCGCCCGCTTCGCGAAGCGGGCGGCTCCTCGCCATCCAGACCCGACTCCCTCTCGGTTCGACCGACCGAGCGGACTCGCAACGCGGGGAAGCGGCGGTTGCGACCGCCTCCTCCCAAAGCGGTGACTCAGGCCGCCGCACTCCAACATCGCGGGACGCCGCTCGGGTTGACCGAACATGATCTGGCTCCGGCGGTGGCAGGTGCCTGGGATAGATGGTGCATGGTGCGAGGACCGAGCGCCGTGGCACGGGTGGGGATCGGTGGCACGGCGACTCCCGCGCCGTGGTACGTGCCCGGGGCTAGAGCCGCCGGGCTGACAATGAAAAGCCGGCTAAAGCCGGCTGGGAACGGGGCGGTCGGTGTGCCGGATTATTTCGTCATGAGCCAGCTGTGGAATGCGGCGGCCCGAGCTGCCGCTTTGGTATGGCGCGGCGTCAGGCGCGCCGTGGTTGGTTCCGCGTCGGCGTTGGGACGCGGGATGGGCGGCATGAGGACCCGGCGTCGTGGCCCGTGCCGGGGGTGGGCGGCGAGAGGATTCCATCGCGGAAATCCTGTTCCGGGGTCGGTGATGGGGAGGTTCCCACGCCGCGACGCGTGCCCGGGGCAAATGCCGCCGGGCACATGCCGGGCGGCGGGATCCATCCTGCCGAGGCGCCAGTCCTGCCGTACCCCAGCCGGCTTCAGCCGGCTTTCCTTGTCAGCCCGGGGCTTGAGCCCCGGGCACAGACCGACCGCGCGCATCTATGTGGTTTACCAAACCCCATAACCCCCGGGCACGTGCCGACCGGCGAACACCGTGTGACCGGGATGTGCCCCGTCGTTTCCCAGCCCCTTCAGTGGGCTTTCCCACTAATCAGCCCGGCGGCTTTCGCCCCGGGCACACGCCGCGGCGTGGGAACCTTCCCACCACCCATCGCGGGCGCCTGAAGGCTGCGGGGACTATCGCACGTCCCATCGCGGGCGCACACCACCGCGCAGGAACCTTCGCGCCACCCGCCGAGGGCAACGGCAGCGCGAAGGGTTAGGCGCGTACTTACGACGCGTATTTGCCCTCCAGGTCCGCGAGGGCGGCGAGGGCGGCGTTGCGGCCGGGCGCGCCGAACACCGCGCCGCCGGGCCAGGCGCCGGAGCCGCAGAGGTACAGCCGCTCCACCGGCGACTCGTACCCGGACCAACCCGGCACCGGCCGGAACGCGAACATCTGGTCCGGCGTGATCTCCCCGTGGAAGATGTTGCCGCCGGTGATGCCGATGGCCTCCTCAATGTCGGGCGGCCCCAGCACGACCATGTGCTCGATCGCGTTCCAGATGTTCGGGGCGTACTCCGCCAGTGTGTCGATGATGTTCTTCCCGATTTCGTCGCGGCGGCTGTTCCAGTCCCCCTCGGCCAGCTTGTAGGGAGCGTACTGCACAAAGAGGGACATGATGTGCTTGCCGGGCGGGGCGAGGCCGTCCTCGGTCGCGCTTTGGATGTAGGCATCCATGAAGGGGCGAGCCGACGGGCGCCCGTACTTGGCGTCGTCCGCCGCGCGTTCCAGGTAGTCGATCGAGGGGTTGATCACGATGGCGCCGGTGTGCTGCGGCCCGATCTCGGTGCCGGGCATGGCCGTGAAGTTGGGTAGCTCCCCCAGCCCCAGCAGCACCTTGACGACCGAGCCCTCGACCTTCATCGCCGCGATCGCGTCGACGAACCACCCGGGAAGGTGGCGCCGGTCGACCATGCGCAGGAAGGTCCGCTGCGGGTCGGCGTTCGATAGGATCACGTTGGCGGTGTAGCGACGGCCGTCGGCCAGGCGCACGCCGCGAGCGGCGCCGTCCTGCACCTCCACCTCCACGACCTCGGCGTCGGTCAGGATCGTTACCCCGTGGTCGCGGCAGAAGCCGGCCAGGGCCGTGGCGATGCTGCCCATCCCGCCGCGGACGAAGCCCCAGACGCCGGGCTGGCCACCGAGCTGGCCGAGCAGGTGGTGGAACTTGATGTACGCCGTGCCCGGCGAGCGGGGACCGAGGCTGGTCCCGATCACGCCGCCGGTCGCGATCGGCGCCTTGACCTCTTCACTCTCGAACCACTCGTCGAGCACCTCCGCGATGCTCTTCATCAGCAGCGTGCGCAGATCCTCCACGCCCTGGGGACCGTCGAACGCGCGCTCCAGATCGGCCATCGTCGGCGCCGGCCCGAGCAGGAGCGGCCGCATACGGGCAATGATGCGGTCCCACATGGCCCAGTAGTCGCTCCAGCGCTCGGCGTCGCGTCGGGAGAAGCGGGAAATCGACTCGTGCGTCTTGCGCTCGTTGCGGAAGGTCATGAAGACGCGGCCGTCGGGGAAGGGGACGAAGTACTGCGGGTCGAACGGGCGGACGTCGTACCCGTACCGAACCATCTCCAGGTCGCGGATGACCTCGGGGAGGAGCAGAGAGCAAACGTAGGAGCAGGTAGAGAGGTGGTAGCCGGGGAAGTGCTCTTCGGTCACGGTGGCGCCGCCGATGATGTGGCGCCGCTCCAGGGCCAGCACTCGTTTCCCGGCCCGGGCGAGGTATCCGGCGGCGATCAGCCCGTTGTGCCCGGTCCCGATGACGATCGCGTCGTAGTGCTCGACCATGACACCCTCCTCGCATTCCCACCGTAGCGGGTGGTGATTCGGATCACCGCCGGGCGCGGCCGGACCGAAGACAGGCGACGGAGGGCCGGGGGCCCTCCGTCGCGGATCGGCGAGGTGCGTTCCGGGCGGGCTACTGCCCCTGCAGTTCCCGGATGTGGTTGACCAGCGCCCAGATCTGCTCCTGGGTCAGCAGGTGGCCGAACGGCGGCATCAACCCGCCGTAGCCGTTGGCGATCACGTAATAAAGTTCGCCGTCGGTCAGTTCCTTCGGCTGGTTGTCGACCGGCGACAGCAACTCCCGCTGCTGCAGGTTGGCCGGCACCGGCTGATTGTTTGCCTGGAAGATCAGCGCGGCCGCAATCCCGTCGCCGGCCCCCTCGGCGCCGTGGCAGACGGTGCAGTTGACCGCGAAGAGCTGAGCGCCCATCTGGCTGGTCTGCTCGTTGCGCTCGAGTGGGTTCTGCAGGTTGGCCGCTTCCTCCGCCGAGTAGTTCGGCAGGGCGTTGTACAGGCTGGACCCGGCGCTGGCAGCCCGGGCCATCTGCCCATCGGTGCCGAGTGCGCCGCCCACATTATCGTTCCCGCCCTTGTAGGCGACCGCGCTGGACGGCGAGTCGAGGCGCGGCGGCTCCTGCGCGTGCCACACCGCGGTGTAGTGCATCTCGCTGAAGAAGTCGATCGGATAGGTGTTGGTCGAGTCGCAGGCCGCTACGAGCAGCGCCATCACCATCAGCAGCGCGACGATCCCCGCCCGGCGCCCCAACCGGTGCCGGGCGCACCCCCGTAGGGCAGAATGGATGCCGCGGGAGATCACGCGCGCGCTCCCTTCTGCTGCGGCGCCCGAGCCGGAGCCGGCACGCGGCGCTCCTCAAGGATGACGTCCTCGGCGCCGGCGCGGCGGAGCGTGGCAGCCGCCTCGTCCGCCTTCTCCTCCGACGCGTGGACCAGGATCCCGATGTACCCCCGCGAGATCCGCGGATCCCACAGGTTGCTGCCCAGCCGCGGCAGGCGGGATTCAAAGAGCATGCCGATCACCGTGAAGATCACAGCGGCCAGCAGCGTCCCCTCGTACATGATGATGATCATCGGGGGGATCGAGAACAGCGGCTTACCGCCGGTGACCAGCGGGTAGGCCATCTGCGTCGCCCCGGTGATCAGGAGGCCGACGGCGAAGCCGCAGGCGGCACCGACCAGCGGGAACAGGCCCAGCCGGTGCATTCCCGACTCTTCGCCGAAGGTGCCCTCCGGGTACGGTGCGTTGGTCAGCACCTCGAAGTCATCCCGCTTGTAGCCCAGCTCGTTGAGGGCGTCGACCCCGGCGATCGCCGTGTCGAGGTCCTTGAAGACGCCGAGCACTCCCCTGACAGCCATGATCTTCTCTCCGCTCCTCGCCTAGAACTCGCGAACGATCGCCGGGACGGTCCGCTTCCCGACCTGGATCTCCGCCGCCAAGTGCTGACCTTCAAGCTCGTCCCAAACCGGCACCGGAGGCACCAGCTTGGCGAACAGCAACAGCAGGAATCCGACCAGGGCGAAGGACCCGACGACGAGCGTGATCTCCACTGGCCCCGGACGGTAGGGGAGCCAGGAGAAGGTCCACTGGTACTTCGCCTGCAACCCGGGCACGACCAGCCAGTACCGCTCTGCCCACATGCCGATGTTGACCATGATCGAGGTCCAGAACATCAGCTTGATGTTGCGGCGGAACCGCCGGAAGGCCCAGATCGGCACCGGAATGAAGTAGCCGAAGATCCAGACGAACGCCAGCAGCAGCGGGTACGGCCACTCGAAGAAGCGCATGTGCATGATCGCGTCGTCGGCGGGATCCTGCCGCCACAGGTCGAAGAAGATGTCGAGCAGGAAGAACCACATCCAGGTGGTACCCACCACGACCAGCAGCCGGCCGATGGCGTCGAAGTGCTCATGCCGGATGTAGTTGTCGAACTTGAACATCCAGCGCATGAGCGCCATCAGCGTCACCACTGCCGACACACCCGAGTGGACCGCCCCGATAACGAAGTAGGGTGCCCACACCGTCGAGTGCCACACCGGGTCGAGGGAGAAGGCGAAGTCCCAGGACACGATGCTATGGACCGAGACGAAGATGGAGAGCATGATCGCCGCGAGCAGGAAGCCCGTGATGATCTGCATCTTCCACTGCCGCTCTTCGCCCTTGAAGCCGAGGGCAAGCACCCGGTAGAGCCCGTGCCGCCACCCGGTGGAGTGATCGCGCAGCAGGGCGAAGTCGGGGATCGTGGTGATGTAGACGAACAGGATCGTACCGGTCAGGTACGTCATGATCGCGCTCGGGTCCATGACCAGCGCCGAGCGCACGTCCGGCCAGATCCCCCGCCAGAAGTCGTAGGGGAACGCCCAGTAGAGCGTGCGCCACGGACGCCCGGTGTGGATCACCGGGAAGAGCAGGGCCGTCATGAGGCTGAACATCGTCATGACCTCGGCGGCCCGCGTCACCGGCCGCCGCCACTCCGCCTGGGTCAGGCGGAGGATGGCGGAGATCATCACCCCGGCGTGGCTGATACCGATCCAGAACACGAAGTTGACGATCATGAAGCCCCAGAAGGCGGCTCGGTTCAGCCCGGTAACGCCGACTCCCCAGTAGAACATCCAGCCGACCGCGAACAGGAAGGCGGTGAGGATGGTCCCCAGGACGATGAACCCGACCCAGTTCATCATCGAGGTCTGCGTGACCGGCCGGAGTAGGTCACGGATAATTCGTTCGTCGCTGAAGCTATGTCGCTCCTGCATGGTCCCTCCACACGTCCCTTTCCGGCCTTAGTCCGGCTTCCCGATCACGACGACCTCGGTCTTGTAGAACGGCTTCCGGGCACGGAGCCAGAGGCCGCCAGTGACTTCCCAGATCGACGGGTAGGGGACGAATCTGAGCGCCAGCAGCCCGAGGCAGACAGCTCCACCGATCAGGCCGACGAGGATCAGAATATCCAGCACCCCCGGCACGTAGGCCGGCGGGATCACGGTCAACTCGCCCTCGTAGATGTTGTTCGGCGAGAAGCTGGACGAGTAGAGGCGGATCTGCTCGAAGACCTGCCCCACCAGCACCAGCGCGCCCACCACGATCGGCCCGACGACCCCGGCCCGGATCCGGTTCCAGAGCAGGATCGTCAGCGGCGCCAGGAACATCAGCGTAAAGGCGACGACAAGCGGCACGAAGTAGGTATCGAAGTAGAGCAGTCGGAGCAGCGCCGTCTCACGCGGCGTCCGGCCGTACCACCAGATGATGAACTCGGTCCAGTGGAAGTAGAACCAGAGCAGCCCGAGCGCCAGTTGCAGCTTACCGAGGGCGAAGAACTGCTCCTTGTGCAGGTAGTCGCGCGCGCCGCCCCACGCTCGCATGACACCCGCGGTCACCAGCGTCAGGGCGATGCCCGACTCCAACCCCTGCACCGTGTAGGTCGCCGGGAAGATCGCGCTGTTGTTGCCCGGGATCAGCGCGAGGATGAAGTCTGAGGAAATGAGGGTCATCGTCCCGACGTACAGCAGGACGTAGAACGCGCCGAAGTAGGCCACCGCCCGGTCGACGGTCCGCCACTCCCGGATGGAGCCGCGGAAGCCGCGCGCCAGCCGCGTGAAGCGCCCGTTGAGGTTGCCGTCCACCTGGTCGCGCACGATGGCCATGTCGGGCCGCGCTGCCGTGTAGAGGAAGGCATAACCGCAGATGACCAGGGCGATCATCATGAGGCTATCCCACAGCCAGGGCGCGCCCCACCAGCCGAACCAGAGGGACGGCCGCCCCTCGGTGTTGGGCAGCAGCGCGACCAGCAGGAAGAAGAGGATGAGCGGCACGATCATCGCGGCGGCCCACAACTCGGCCAGCCGGTTCACCGGCCGGCGCCAGTGGCCGCGCACGAGCCGGGTGGCGACCGAGACACACGGAGCCGAACCGACGGTCGACATCAAAAAGCCGAAGGTTACGGCGACGTAGGTCCAGGGCTGCCGCTCCCCCCAGCCCGAGAGGACCGGCCCGGCGATAAGCGCCACCACGCCGACCACCCCCAGGATGGCCGTGATGATGACCAAGAGCCGGTAGGTCGACCCGGCCGCGCGGATCCGCTGCAGCCCGTCGCTGACGATCTGCTGGGGAGGCAGATCCCACACGCGGGGAAGCGAACGATGCCCGTTGTGCGCCGTGATATCGTGTGACGCCATGGCTTTCCGTCCAGTCCCTCTCTGACTACGCGGATTCCGCGCCACCGTGCGCCGGCGCTTCGGGGTCGATCTTCTTCAGATAGAGGACCGCCGGGTCGGTCCCCAGCTCCGCCAGAACCTTGTAGCCGCGGGTGGTCGTATTCGCGATCTGCGCCACCTGGCTTTCCGGATCGTCCAGGTCGCCGAAGACGATGGCACGGGTCGGGCACGCCTGAGCGCAAGCAGTGTTGACCTCACCGTCGCGCAGCGGCCGGTTGCCATCCAGCCGTGCGTTTTGCTCCGCATGATTGATGCGCTGGATGCAGAAAGTGCACTTCTCCATCACGCCGCGGCTGCGGACCGTGACGTTCGGGTTGAGCTGGTTCTGCAGCGACTCGGGCCACTTTGGCTGCCAGAAGTTGAAGAAGCGCACGTGCCAGTGGCAGTTGACCGCGCAGTACCGGGTGCCGATGCACCGGTTGTACACCTGCATGTTGATGCCTTCGGGCGTGTGGTAGGTGGCGTACACCGGGCAGACCGGCTCGCACGGTGCATTCGAGCAGTGCATGCAGGGCACCGGGATGTAGCGCGCCTTGATGTTCGGGTACTCCCCATCCCAGTAACGCTCGACCCGGATCCACTCGATCGCGCGGTTCTGCAGGTAGACCGCCTCGGTATTGATCGGGATGTTGTTCTCCGCCTGGCAGGCCACGACGCACGCCTGGCAGCCCGTGCACCGATCCAGGTCGATTACCATCCCCCACCGTGGTGACATCGAAACTCCTCTCGGGCTTCCTGTCGCGCGTGCGGCCTAGTGCTCCGACGGGATGACTTCGATGATCGGCGCACCCTCCAGCTGGAACGCGGGCACCTGGCCCTCGAACCGCGGAAGCCGCACCTTGCGCCCCGTGGCCTCGACGCGGACGCGGGTCCCGGCCCACGCCAGCGCCCCGGTCTCCGACTCCGTCGCCGGCTCTACGAGGTCCAGCGGGTTCGTTCCCCGCCCCTTCGCATAGCGTCCGAAATCGGTGTGCCCCTGGCCCATGGGCACCGCCGCCACATCGGGGTGCGCCGCCGGGTTGACGTACACCGGCACCTCCGCACTCCCACGCGGCGTGACCAGCCGTACCACGTCGCCCGTGCCGACGCCGAGCCGGTCCGCGGTCGTCGGGTTCAACTCGACCCACGTCGACCACACGGCCGACGTCATCGGGTCGGGCAGCGCCTGCAACCAGGGCAGGTTCGCCGTCTCGCCGTACCCGAGCGAGTTGGACGGGAACGGCAGCAGGTAGAGCGGGAACTGGCCCGGGTCGCCAGCGTACTCGGGTTGCGCCGCAGCCGTCGCCGTCTCCGGCGCGTTCGGCGCCGAGTCGGCCGTCTCCGTGGTATCCCACCAGCCGCCCTGCGCCTGGGCCATCATGAAGTACTGCTTGGCATCCGCCGCCTCGATGTTCCCCCGGTTCAGCCGCCGCAGCGAATCGACCGCGGCGCGGACCGCATCCTCGTACGTCGGCCATGGCATCGAGGCGCCGGCCGCCGTCGCCGCCTCGATGAAGATGTCCCCCGCGGCCCGGCTGTCCACGAACGGGTTGACCACCGGCTGCTGCAGCGCGACCGCCTGGTACCCCGGCCCTGGGTCCGGTGCGATCAGGCCCCACGACTCCAGCGTGGTATGCACCGGCAGGATCAGGTCGGCCTGCAGCGTGGTGTCGTCCAGGAAGCTGGACAGCGCCACGACCTTGCCGGCGTTGGCCAGCGCTTCCCGAAGCCCGAGCGCCTCGGGCAGCCCATAGACCGGATCCACGCCGTTGACGATCACGAGCTGGTAGCGGCCGCTGTTGAGGTCGTTGACCACGCCGGTCCACTCGGTATAGGACAGGCCGGACGACGGCCCGGGCACATCCGACCCGAACGGCGGGGCCGGGTTGAGGATGATCCCGCCCGCCTGTCCGACGCTCCCCACCAGATAGTTGAGCGCGAACACGGCGGTGAGGTTGAACAACCCGTTGGTGTGGGCCGCTGCCAGGCTCCCGGCGATGGCGACGCTCGGCTTCCCCTCGGCGAAGCGCCGGGCCAACTCGGTGATCTGCTCGGCGCTGATCCCGGCGGTCTCGGCGACCGCGTCCGGCGCGTACTGGTCGAGTGAGATCCCGCTGTACACCCGCTCGGCCACGGCCCGGTCCACCAGCCCCTCCGAGACCATGACCTGAGCCATCGCCAGCGCGACGAGCCCTTCCGTACCCGGGGTGATCGGCAACCAGCGGTCCGCGTTGGCGGCAGAGCCGTCCATGCGCGAGCTGACATGCCAGTAGGTCCCGCGGACATCCTCGCGCCCCTGGCGGAACTCGCCGTACTGGCGCGAGAACTGCACGGGAGAGATCCACGTGTGCAGGAAGTCCGCGCTGAAGCTGACCAGGAAGTTGGTGTTCGCCAGGTCGAGCGTCGGCAGGGTGTCGGTGCCGAAGACGCGCCGCACCGCCTCGCGCAAGACGACGCGATCCTCCGGCTCGTAGGCGACATGCTGGGCATCCGCCGCGCGAACAAACTCGTTGACGACCTGCCCCATCGGGCCGGACAGCGGCGGCGTGATCACCAGAGTCGCTCCGCGAGCGCCGTTGACATCGTTGCCCAGCTCGGTGAGCGCGTCATCCCAGCTCGCGTTCTGGTACTCACCGGAGCCACGCGCCCCGGTGAGCCGCAGCGGCTGGGCGATGCGGTCCGGGTGGTACACCTCCTGCACCAGAGCCTGCGCGCGGGCATCGGACGCGCCGAGGTTGGTCGGGAAGTCGGGATTTCCTTCCACCTTCTTGGCGCGACCCTCGAAGACTCTGACGATCAGCCCGCACTCGCCCGCAGCCGTGGCGTACCAGTTGTCGCGCCCGTAGACGAGGTCCACCGGGTTGAGAACCGGGCTCTCGATTTTGAATTCACGCTCCGGGTCCCCATCGCCGATACCGCACCCGGTGAACAGGACCGCGCCGGTCGTCGAGGTCGCGACTAACTTAAGGAAATCTCGCCTTCGCATCGCACCCTTCCGCATCAGTAGTGACACACCGCGCAGTCAGTCCGGGCGTTGTTCTGCCGGTGGCAGTCGATGCAGTCGCCCATCCGCAGGTCGCGGAATTGCTCGACCGTCGCCATTTGCTGCACCTGCCCGTGGCAAGTCGCGCAGTCAAATCCCGCGTTGATGTGCATGGAGTGGACGAACTTGACGTGGTCGGGCATCTGATGCACCCGGTTCCACTGGATCGGCGTGTTGGATTCAAAGGCTTGGACGAGGCGCTCTAGGTTGGGCTTGTTGGTGGTCGGGACGACCCGGTGGCAGAACATACACTGCTCCAGCGCCGGAACCCCGGCCGACGCTTGCGTGCTGGCGGTGCGGTGGCAGAACGTGCAGTCGAGGCCGAGGGTGTTCACGTGGAACGGGTGGGTAAAGGCGATCGGCTGAGCTTTCGCTGGCTGGGCCGTCGGGCTCAAGAAGTAGCTCCGGGCCAGGATCGCTACCACCGGGATGGCCAGTAGCACCAGCACGACCAGCCCGAACACCACAGGCCGCAGAATTCGTCGCATCCCTCTTGCTCCGCTCCGCTCCGCGCTCCGGATCCGCGCACCTCATGCCGGCCACGCGACCGGTTGGGGGAATCCTAGATCCACACCTTCTCGTACAGATCGAACAGGACCGACAGGCCGCCCACGATATTCGCCAGCGAGAAGATAGCCCCGACGAGGAAGATGAGGGAGATGGCGTACAACACGGGGCGGACGCGCATCATCCGCTGGGGCAATTGGCGGGTCGATACCAGCGAGGGGATCATCGTGTGGGCAATGAGCAGGTTGGCAGCGAAGACGACGATGCAAGCGGCGAAGGCCCAGAACCAGATGAGCCCCGAGTTGATCTGCACCCACTGATCAGCTGTCGTGACTTCAGCGTGCATCCAGGACCTCCCTGGGGCTGACCACTCGGCCCTTGGTGTGTTGTCGGTGGCAGACACACAGGACGCAACCGCTCCTCGCTGCCACCACCTGGAGGAACGCGGTTGCCGTGGGTAGGATGAAGGGTCGCGTCGGTCGTGTCAAGGCGATCATCCGTTTCGGACGTGTGATCGCTTTCACAACCACGGGAAGGATACCCAGCGTCGCCCCGTTGTCAAGGGGTCAGGGTGCCGGGTAGCAGCGGCCCGTCCCGAAGGGGCAGAATACCACCGACGACCGCGGCCATGCACCGCGGTACCCCGGCACAGCAGCGCTAGTCGGAAAGCAGGAGAACGATGGACTCAAGGCCGATCGCGTTCGACGAAGCCGGCATCACCCCCGGCCGCGCCCGGCGGCAAGCACGGATCAAGGGTGTCCCGGTGCCCTATATCCGCGTCTGCAAGGGTCCGGGCCGCCAGCTCCTCTCAACCCTCACGCCCGAGCCGGGCGAGTGGATCCTCCGCGCCGACGGCGAGCTGGAACTGGCGGGCGACCCGCCGCGGGCGCTGGAAGCAGGCGAGGTGCTGGTGCCGAGCCTGGCGCGCCTGATCGCCCTCCTACGCGAGCACGCCGACAGCATCGTCATCTCCTGCTACCCGGACGACTACGCCTGCATGGCCTTCGACGAAGACGGCATCTCACTCGCCAACATCGTCTCCTTCAGCCCAGAGGAAGCGGCCCTGCGTGCCCTCCTCTTCATCCGCGCCGAGCGCGCCGCCCACGAGCAAAGCGGCGGCTGACGGGGTTTGAGCGAGTCGCTCCGGTTAACCCGCCCGCAGCCAGCCACGACACGGCTCGCAGGCAGCCGACACCACGCCGTCCACGTTCATCAGCCGGCTGAAGACGGTGAGCCGGGGATGTCCGGGGCCATTGCCGGTGATCCTGAGTCGGCTCCGGTGTCGGGGTGCGACGTCGCCCGCCGTGATTGTGCCGACGCGGGTTGCGTGAAGATCCCGCCACTCAGCGCGTACCCGGAAGTTAAGTTATGGAGTCCGAAGCAAATGATGGGTCTCCGCACCGTGGCGCGTGCCCGGGGCTCAAGCCCCGGGCTGACAACGAAAGCCGGCTGAAGCCGGCTCTTCGGCGTGCGGCGGCCCGAGCCGCCGCTGTGGTATCGCGCGGCGTGAGTCGCGCCGAGGTTGATGCCGCACCACCGGCGGGACACAAGTTGGGTGGCGTGGGAATCCCGCCGCTCGGCATGTGCCCGGAGTGGGTGGCGTGAGGATCCTGCGTTGCGGCAGGTGCCCGGGGCTAAAGCCGCCGGGCTGACAAGGCGAAGCCCACTGAAGGGGCTGGAAACGCAGTGCCCGACGGGATGCCGGAACGGCTCCGCCCGGATGTAGCCATCACAGCCCCTTCAGTGGGCTTACCAAAATATCAGCCCGGCGGCTTGAGCCCCGGGCACCTGCCGGGCGGCGGGGTCCCTCATGCGGCGGCACTGGCCCTGCATCACCCCAGCCGGCTTCAGCCGGCTTTCCTCGTCAGCCCGGGGCTTGAGCCCCGGGCACGCGCCGAGCGGCGGGATCGTTGGAAAATTCGTCAAACTCCGTTAGCCCCGGACACTCGCCGCGGCGTGGGATCCGTCGCCCCACCCATCCCGCGTCCCACCCCGGCGCCGGAACCAACCCCGGCCCGCGGCTGCGGCCGCGCGATGCCACAGCGGCGGCTCGGGCCGCCGCACGCCAAAGACCCGGGCACGAACCCGGGCACGAACCCCGGCGCGGTGCTACTCCTCGGAGCCCGCGTACGACAGCGGCGCGCCGCTCGTGAACCGCGACGGGCGGTACGGTGCCAGCTCGGGCGGCTCGGTCTGGAGGAAGTCCTCGACGACGAGGTTCCCCATCGTCGCCGACAGCGTGATGCCGCTATGCATCACGAGGTGGTACAGCCCGTTGACCGCCGGGTCGAAGCCGACGATCGGGTGCCCATCCTTCGGCATGGGGCGCACGCCCATGCGTGCGTTCTCGGCGCGGATGCCGCGCAGCCCCGGCACGACCGTCGCCAGGCGGTCGACGGACTCCTGGCAGACCGGATGTGAGAGATCGATCGGCTGTTCGGACTCGACGAGCTGGTCGAAGTTCTCACGTTGGATCACCATCCGCCAGCCGCCGTCCGGGCGCAGATTCCCCTCCGGCGCGTGGATCACCCGCTTGAGCGAGACGGGCGCCGGCTCGGTCGTGACCAGCAGCCCCGGCTGGCGCGTCACGGGGAGATCGACACCCGCCAGAGCGGCGATGCGCCCGGCATCGGGACCGGCGGCGTTGATCACGGCGTCCGCGCCCAGACGCTCGCCACTCGCCAGCACGACCGTGTCGATCGCTCCCGCCGGGCCGGTCAGTCCGACCACGGTATCCCGCACGAAGCGCGCACCGTAGCGGCGAACAGCCGCACTCAGGGCACCATGGCTCAGCCCGACGCCATTCAGCCAGCCCTCGCCCGGCGTGTAGAACACCTCTTCCACGCGATCGGGGTCGATAACCAGGTCGGGCTCCAGCTCCCGCATCGCCTGCTCCGGCGTGACCGTCTCGACGCGGTAACCCCACTCATGGAGCCGCCGGGTCACGGTCCGCAGCCGCTGCACCTGCTCCGCGTCGTCGGCATAGCACCAGTGCAGGCCGCCGTCGATATGCACCCAGTCCCCATCCAGCTCTCGCGCGAGATCCGCGTGCTCGCGGATGGAGCGCGCGTTGAGGCGGTGATAGTGCCGCGGGGTCTTGTTGAACGAGTTCAGCCAGGCAAAGGAGTTACCCGTCGTCCCGGCGCCCGGGAAGCGCGATTCGACCACCGTGACCGCCGCGCCCGCCTGCGCCAACCGGTACGCGGCCACGGAACCAACCGCCCCCGCGCCGATGACCACGATCCGCGCTCCGCGGAGATACGCCGAACCTACTGCCATGACTCCCTGACCTTCCATGAAAGAGAAAAACGTGCCGCGTTCGCGCGGCGCCGCCTCACCCCGATCCTGGCGAATGGGGCCGCGAGCCGAGGCGGTCACCCGTCGCGGCCACCGGGCCACTGGGGAGTGCGGCCGAGCCCGCGCAGGATCTCCTCGACGCGCTCGGTCGCCGCCTCGTCGCCGGCCGGCAATGGCACGAGCAGCCGCTCCCCGGCCAGGCGCTCCACCCGCAGCCCGCCTGCCCGCAGCGCGGCCTCGATCTCATCCAGACTCCCCTGGTCATCCGGCTGGAGCAGCAGCGCTCGCCGCACGCGGACCCGCCGGTACTCGCGCACCCACTCCGCCATCGCGTAGGCCACGCTCTGGGGCAGCGGCTCGCCGCTCTCCTGCTCCAGGTAGCGGACCATCCGCTCCAGGGTCAGGCCACTCGCCAGGCCACCTTCCACACTCTCGCGGGTGAGCCGGTAGATCGTCACCCGGTCGAGCCGCTCCAGCACGGTGAAGGCCGACAGGGCCCAGACATGCCGCGGGGCCGGACGCAGCAGCAGCACCTCGAAGTTCGGCTGCACCGCCAGCGTCTGCGCACCGAACGCCTCCTCCTCGGGCGGGTCGAGCGACTCGTCCACCAGCCAGCGAAGGTCCGGGCGCACGCGCAGCACCGTGCCCCGCCGCTGTGCCCGGGCGACTTCGATCAGCCCCAGCCAGACCCCGGCGGTGGTGAGCGTGACCGCCGCCGCCAGCCGTACCACGGCGCGGCGGCGCGCCTCGGGCGACTCCTCCCCCGCCTCGTAGCTGGCGGCAGCGGTGAAGTGCGCCCCGAGGGCATTGGGGAACTCGGCGGCGAAGCGCGTGGTGACCGAGTCCAGCGTGTACCAGGTCTCCGGGTCGAGCGCGCCGAGCGCCTGAAGCAGGTGCTGGCGGAAGCCGGGCCAGTCGCCGCCCCATACCTGGAGCGCGTCCCGCTCGTCGCCCTCGGGCCACTCGGCGGCCTGCCGCCAGTGGGCGACGAGACGGCGCATCTGCGCCGGGAAGTCGAGCCGGGTCCAGGCGCGGAGCCGATCGGCCACGACCCCGCCCCCGGCCGGAGCCAGCAGCCCCTCCGCCTCGGCGAGTCGCACGAGAAACGAGACGTAGCCGGTCGGCGGCAGATCGCCCGCGCGCAGCCAGAGCCGCGGAGCCAGGTGCCGCAGCCCCGCGCCGCCCCGCTCGCCTCCGCGCCAGCGGGCACGACCGGCGACGACGTCGCGCAGCAGCGTGAGGAGATCCCAGGCCGCGGCGGCGACGGGTACCCACTCCGTCGCCTCGACCAGGGCCGCGTCGACCGCGACCAGCGGGGGCGGCGGTGCGGCCGGGGCGCGCGTCGGCCGGCGCACGATGTCGGGCACCACGGCGCGGAGCGCGCCGTCGGCATCGTAGCCGCGCCACACCAGCCCGCGCCGCTCCAGTGCGTGGAGGGCGTGCCGGAGCGCCTGCATCGAGAGGCCGAGCTCCTGCCGCGCGACGATCGGGTCGGCAACACCGTCGCGTTCGGTGATCCACGACCAGAGCCGTGCCGCTGTCGGGTCCAGCGCCCGGACGGAGTCTCGGATCACGTCGGCGTTGCCGATGCGGGGTGCGAGGTAGGCCACCAATTCCGGCCGCATCGCCACGGCGGGAATCACCCGGTAGCCGAGTTGCTGCGCGATGACCGCCAGTTCCGCGTCGTCGAACCACTCCAGCAGCGCGGCGGCATCCTGCTCCCGTGGCAGGCCACGCTTGCGCTCCGCTTGCAGCCGTTGCGTCAGGTGTGCCAGCTCACGCGGCAGGAAGAAGCGCTCCGGGGTGGGCGTCAGACCCAGCTCTTCGCGGGGCTGCTCCTGGTAGAGCAGGCCGGCACGGTAGAGCCGCCGCAGCGCCGGCAGCACCTCGTCCGGCGAGGCGTCCACCCGCCCGGCGATCTCCTCAACGCTGACGGCCACGTCGTCGCTCGCCAGCGCGGCGACGATCGCACGCTCCAGCGGCGGCAGGGATTCCCAGGCGAGCGCGAAGGACCAGGGATCGGTCAGCACCCGGTAGAGCCGCCCGATGTCCTCGTGCGCCTCCCGCCCGCGCAGCTCCACTTCCCAGAACTGGGCGATCGTGGTCAGGCTTCGCGGTGGTCGGTCGAGGAGGCGGCCGAGCAAGTTGCGCATCGCGGCTCCGGTGTCGATCGACTGGCGACACCGCCATTATAACGACTTGTCCTGGAGGTCAGCGCGGGTGTGTCCACGCTCATGCCGGCCGGGCCGACCGCGCGAGGAATAAGGCAACCCAGAAGATCAGCATCGCGTTCACGGGATGGAGCGCCGCGATCGCCGGTATGTTCAAATCGCGTGCCAGCCCGATGAAGGCGTACTGCATCCCGATCATCGCGAAGGCACCGAACGACACCCAGCGTATCCGGCGCGGCATCCGGCCGGTGAACGCCAGTACCAGCAAGATGAGCGGCAGGTACTCAAACATGTGCACGAAGTTCTCGTGCCAGCTCCAGCGGAGCGGGGTGTCGAAGATCGCCAGCCCGGCGATGAGCACCTGAACCAGGACGCACCCCACGAAGAGCCAGGCCAGGATCCGGAAGGCGACCCTCGACCGGTGCCCCCGCACGGGTTCTGTACGGGCATACCGATCCTGCGCCTCGCTGGGAGACGGCATCGTGGCGGTCCCCGACGTGTCACTTCGATGCTCTGCAACCACGTGGTCGCTCCCTTCCCGACGGCGCGGCGCGGCCGCCCCTGCGTACTACTCCACTTCCTTGAGCACACGCTCCATCTCCGCGACCCGCGCGCGGAGATCCTCCAACTCAGCCGCGACGCGGCTGAAACCCTGTGCCGCCTGCTCCTGGGCCACAGTGGCGCGTTCGGCTAGCTTGCGATACTCGTCCTCACGCGTCAATACCGCGCGCGCCCGCCGGGTGGCGAAGATCTGCCAGATGAGCACGATCACGATCGCCACTCCGAGTGCAGACATCACCATCACGAAGATCGTGCCGGACCAGGCAGCCTGATTTGGATCCACCGTCAACGCTCCCCTCTCGTGCCCCGACCCACGCCGGACTCCTCACTCCCGCCGTCCGTGAGCGTGCGCACCGCCTCCGCGATGACCTCGGGCGTCAGGTGCACGACGAACGGCGCGACCTCGTAGTACTTCATGGCCTTTCCGTCCTCGGACAATTCGAGGCTCCCGGTCACCAGCCCGGCCGCCTCCAGCCGCTGGAGGTGCATGTAGAGCAGCGGGCGACTCATGCCGACCTCGCGCGCGAGCTGGCTGACGTACTGCCGCCCCCCCACGAGGGTCGCCACGATCCGTAGCCGGTGTGGGTTGCCCAAGGCCGCCAGCACCCGCAGGAGCTCATCTCCGGTGAGCGTTGGCGGCGTCCTGTTCTCCCTATCCGTCATCTGTCCAGTCCACCCATCACCTGTCAGGTATTTCTAACACGTGATAGATCGACTGTCAACCCCCTTGGGGACTTGGTGAATGAACGGCGTACACGCGGGCGGCACGGGGCCGGGGGTGATGGGGTTTGATGAAGAGCGTTGGGCTGCGGAGGTGGCGTGCACTCGGGGACGGGTGAAGGTTCCCGCGTTGTGGCGGGCGTAGGAGGGGGTGGTGTGAGGATCTCCGGGTTGTGGCATGTGCCCGGGGCTAAAGCCGCCGGGCTGAACAGTGGGTAAGCCCACTCAAGGGGCTGCGATGGCCACACCCAGGCGGAGACGATCCGGCCTCCCAGCGGGCGCCGCATCTCCAGCCCCTTCAGTGGGCTTCGCCTTCTCAGCCCGGCGGCTTTAGCCCCGGGCACGCACCGAGCGGTGGGATCCTCTCACCACCCCGCCAGGCATCGTCGTCGTTCCCAGCCGGCTTTAGCCCCGGGCACCAACCACCGCGCGGGGATCCTCTTCGCACCACCCACCTCCGGGCACATGCCACGCACTGGGATCCTCACACCACCCGCCTCCGGGCGCGCACCACCGGTCGGGGATCCGCGCACCACCCGCCATCGGGCTACACCGCCGGCAGGGTGACACCCTCGATCGCGAGCAGGTGCCACTTGATGGCCAGCCCGCCGGTGTAGCCGCCGATCGTCCCGTCGCTGCGCACCACGCGGTGGCACGGCACGACGATCGGCACCGGGTTGCTGCCAAGCGCGTTGCCGACGGCTCGGGTGGCGCCCGGCTGACCGATGGTGCGCGCGATGTCCCGGTAGGTCACCAACCGGCCAAAGGGGACCTGTGCCGTGACCTCCAGCACCCGGCGGGTGAAGGGCGACACGGCCGTCAGATCCACCGGCAGGTCGAAGTGCTGCCGCGCTCCGGCGAAGTACTCCTGGAGTTGGGTGACGTACGGGCGCACCGCGTCCGGATCGTGTCGCGGCACCAGCCGCTGCGACTCGGCCCACGCCACGATCTCCGCCTCGGTCCCGCCGTAGTCCACGCGGCACAGCCCGCGCGGGGACACGGCCACGAGGAGCGGGCCGACCGGGGAGTCGATCCAGTCGTAGGCCACGGTCGGCAGGCTATCCAGCAGGCGCTCGCCCGGTGTCATGGCGGTCCGCGCGGCCACCTGGTCGAGCAGACCGGCCAGCGCCCGGCCCTGCGCTACCTCCCGTGCGCACGACGCGCAGGTCGCGGTGTGCCGGTCGATCGCCGCGACCTCCTCCGGGTTGAGGTCCCCGGCGACCAGGGCCGGGATGCGTTCGACGACGTCCGTGCAGTTCAGTTCCTGCATAGCCTCACCTCTTCGAGTTCCGCCGCGAACTGCGCGCGCAGCTTCCGCACTGCCTGGTAGACGTTGGCTCTGGCGGCGTCCTCGCTCATTCCGAGGGCCTCGGCGATCTCACCGTAGCTGAGGCCCTGGAAGCGCCGCTGGGTCAGCGCGAGCCGCTGCTTCACCGGCAGCGCCGCGATGGCCGCCTCGATCCGGTCCAGCAGACGCGCCGGTCCAGGTCCCCCGCCGGGTCGCGGTCGACCGCTCCGGGCTGCGCGCGGGTCGACGCCGCCGCGGCTCGCGCACCGGTGCGCCGGCGGCGCAGGGCGTTCAGCGTCGTATTGGTCGCGATCCGGTAGAGCCAGGCGCGATAGTTCGGCGTGCCCTGGAGATCGCTGAACGCTCGGAACGCGCGCAGGAAGGTCTCCTGACACAGATCCTGCGCCTCACCGTCATGCCGGACCATGCGGTAGATATAGGCGTAGATCTCCGCCTGATGGCGCGTCACCAGGTCTTCGAAGGCCGTGCCCCGCGTGCTCTCCGCGCTGTCGGTCACTCCATACGCCCCTTCCGACGGGATCGGCTGCTCCCTACAGAGTACGACACGCGAGGGGCGGCGTTGTGAGATAGCGCCCGCCAGCATCCTGCTCCACCGATTCTGTCATCCTTCGCTGCGCCGCCCGGCTCAGCTCAGGGTGACACGTATGCGAGACGGGGACGGCTCCGCTACGGCTGGCTGCGGGTGTGCCGCGACATCTCGTCACACCGCATCGATCCAGCCCCTGCGTCGTTTCGCTAAGATTGCCCCGAGGGCAGCAGGCGAGGAGGGAGCTGGCTGGACCATGGCGAGCACGACGCGGCTAACGCGGCGGGAGTTCTTCCACGACGTCGTGGCCCACACCCGTGCTGCGCTGCCCGCCGAGCTGGCCACCTTCCAGACCCATGCCACGATGAACCTCGTCAAGCTCCACTACGGCCAGCCGCGCCTGCACTACGAGGTCTGGGCCAACGCCCGCGACAACCACATCGAGGTCGGGCTGCACCTCGAGGACGGCCCGGAGAGCACCGAGGCACTGATCGCCTTCTTCGACCGCCATATCGTCGAGATCAAGCACGAACTCGGTCCCGACGTCGAACTGGAGCGCTGGACACAGTCCTGGGGGCACCTCTTCACACTCCTCCCCTACCAGCCGCTCACGGAGGACCTGGCGCGGGACGTCGGCGCGCGACTGGCGCGGATGATCGCCGTGCTTCAGCCGCTGCTGGACGAGGCCAGCGCCCAGGTGCGGCTGAGCCGCGGCCAGGAGGCAGGGAGCCGCCCGCGCCGCTAACGGCGACGGCGCTAGAGGCGCGGCAGCGTGCGGCAGACGCGCGAAGGATCGCGTAGACTTTGAGCGGGAAGGGGTAGGGGCGGAAGCAATCGGGCTGAGGAGAGAGGAACGACCGGGCCGATGGAGACCTGGCTGCCCCTGTTGAACACGGCGCTGATCGTCATCAGCGGCATCGCCCTGCTGGTCGGCTACTTCTTCATTCGTCAGGGGAACATCACCAATCACCGGCGGGCGATGCTGACCGCGACGACCTTCGCCGCGCTCTTCTTGATTGTCTACGTCGCGCGCTTCTTCTTGATCGACACCAAGATCTTCACCGGCGAGGGCTGGGCCAGGGCGGTCTACTACGTCATTCTGATCAGCCACATGATCCTGGCCACGGTGATCGCACCGTTGGTACTCATCACACTCTACCGAGCGCTCACGCGCCAGTATCCCAAGCACCGGCGCATCGCGCGCGTCACGCTGCCACTGTGGCTCTACGTCGTGGTGACCGGCTGGCTCGTCTACCTGATGCTCTACCAACTGAGCTTCACGGCGACGTAGCCGCGCCGTTTCGGGCGCCACGCCTCGACACGCCACGTTGCCGGCACGCCGGCGACCAGCGCCGTCGCCCGACGGGCGACCTGGAGCGACCACATCCGCCACGCGGCCGCGATCAGCGCCGCGATCCCGCCGACCGAGAGGGGGACCGATGCCCGTGGACACGACGTCGCGCGATACCGCGGTTGTCACCTTCCGGCCGCGGCCGTCCCGTGGCGGGGCATGGCTCTTCGCCTTTGCGGTCGGCATTGTCGTCCTGATGGTGGCGCCGCTACTCCCCGTCGCCGGGGAGATCCCGCTCGCGTTGCTGCTGGTCAATGTGGGCATCGGCCTGCTCTTCGCCATCCCGTTGCTGGTGCTCGCTGCCTGGATTCCGACGATGCGATACGAGTTGGACGACCAAGCGCTGACCCTGTGCTACGGCCCGATCCTCCGCTACCGGATTCCGCTTGAAGACATCCAGGAGATGCGCCGCAAGAACCTCAAGATCTCACTCTGGTCGAGCATGCGGTTCCCTGGCCTGGCGCTGTTCACGGTCCCATACGCCGATGAGGGCCGTGTCAAGATGTGCGCGACCGCCACCGCCGACCGCATCCTGCTGATCGACACTCCCCGCGGGACCTACGGCATCACCCCGGCGGACGAGGAGGCGTTCGTCGCGGCCGTCCGGGCGCGGATCGGAGCGTAAGCCGTGCCCGGCATCTACATCATGGCGATCATCACGGTGAGCGTCTCCGCCGCCGCGTACACCGGGTTGCTGCGCATCGTCACCCCGCACTGGCGGCGCTACCTGTGGCTGGCGCTGCCCGCGCTTCCGCTGTCGGCCATCGTCAACCGGCTGATCAAAAAGCCGATCGGCGAGGGCGTCGCGGACTGGGCCGGGGTGAACACGGACCAACTCGGCACGGCACCGCTCTGGTTTCTGCTCTTCGTCCTGCTCCTCGCCCCGCTCACGGAAGAGGCGATCAAGGTCGCCCCGCTGCTACTGCCGCGAGCACGGGCGTGGCTCGGGAACCGCGACGGCGCGCTCTGGACCGGCTTCACCCTCGGCGTCGGCTTCGGCATCGGTGAGGCCGCCTACCTCGCCTACGGCATTGCCCGGAGCCCCGACTATGCCGGAGTGCCGTGGTACCTGTTCACCGGCTATCTCAACGAGCGCTTCATCGTCTGCTTCGGCCACGGGGTCATGACGGCGGTGCTGGTGACCGGCCTCGCCCAGGGCCGTCCGCTGCGTGGTTACGTGGGGGCGGTGCTCCTGCACGCGGCGGCGAACGCCGGCGCCCTTGCCTACCAGGCGGGGTGGGTGCCGGTCGAAGCCGCGACGCTGTCGCTCGCCGGGGTCGTCATCGTGCTGGCCGTGATCCTCGAGCGGCTCCGTCGGCAGGCCCTGCGGGAGGACTCGACCGCTGCCCATGAAGCCGAAGAGGTCATCCTCTTCCGCCGCGACCGGACTGAGGGTGGCACCTAGCTCGCCTCCAGCTACATCCTCGCGCGTGCAACGTCGTATGCTTAGGAGCGGCGCGTGGCGCGTCGGATACGGGATCGCCACGACGCGAGGTGAGCGGTGGAGAACGGATGACCAGCACAGCCGACCACGCAATCGTGGTCCAGCATCTCGTGAAGAGCTACGGCGAGAAGCGCGCCGTCGACGACCTCAGCTTCTCTGTCCGCCGCGGTGAGATCTTCGCACTGCTCGGCCCCAACGGTGCCGGCAAGACCACCACCGTGGAGATCCTGGAGGGCTACCGCGCTCCCGACGCCGGGACGGTGCGCGTCCTCGGCCTCGACCCGCAGCACGACGCGGCCCAGCTCAAGCAGCGGATCGGCGTGATGCTCCAGCAGGGCGGCATCTACCCCACCGTCACCGCATCCGAACTGCTGCACCTCTTCCGCCACTTCTACCGCGACCCGGAAGACCCGGAGAAACTGATCGACCTGGTCGGCCTGCGTGAGTCGGCCCACGTCCGCTACCGGCAACTCTCCGGCGGGCAGCAGCGGCGCCTGGCCCTCGCCGCGGCGCTGATCGGCAAGCCGGAGCTCGTCTTCCTTGACGAGCCGACAACCGCGATGGACCCCCAGGCGCGTCACCTCACTTGGGGCATCATCCGGGATCTGCGTGAGCGCGGCCTCACGGTCCTGTTGACGACGCACTTCATGGAGGAGGCGGAGCGCCTCGCGGACCGCGTCGCGATCATCGACCACGGCCGGTTGATCGCGCTGGAGGAGCCGAAGGTGCTCACCCAGGCCAATGCCGAGGAGGTGCAGTTCACCGCCCCGCCGGGACTCGACCTAGCGACGTTGGCGGCACTCCCGGCAGCGAACAGCGCGCGCGAACCACGTCCCGGCTTCTACGTCATCGACACGGCGCGCCCGGCCGACCTCCTGGCTGAGGTGACCGCCTGGGCGCGCGATGCCGGGATCCTGCTGAACGACCTGCGTGTCGGCCACGAGTCGCTGGAGGAAGTCTTCCTCCGGCTCACCGGCCACGAGCTACGCGAGTGATCCGGAGCACACGATGAACGCGCTGCTGGCGCAGACCCGAATGGAACTCCTCCTCTCGCTGCGGCGGGCCGAGGGCATCCTGATCACGATGATTGTCCCGGTGATCCTCCTCATCTTCTTCGCCTCGATCGGCCTGAAGCCGGACGACTACGAAGACCCGATCGACTTCCTCCTGCCCGGGATGCTGGCGCTGGCGGTGATGTCGACGGGGCTGGTCAGCCTCAGCATCCGCACCGCCTACGAGCGGAACTACGGCGTGCTCAAGCGGCTCGGCAGCACCCCGCTCTCGCGCCCGACCCTGATCGGCGCCAAGATCCTCGCGACGATGGCGGTCCAGGTGGTCCAGATCGCCGTGCTGGTGGGCATCGCGGTCGCCGGCTACGGCTGGCGCCCCAGCGGTGCATTTCTTTGGGCGCTACTGGCCGTCCTCCTCGGCACGGTGGTCTTCGCCGGGCTCGGTCTGCTGATGGCCGGGGCGCTGCGCGCCGAGACGACGCTGGCCCTGGCCAACGCCCTCTACATCGCGTTCCTCCTGGTGGGTGGGATCGTCTGGCCGGTGGAGCGGATGCCGGTGTTGCTGTCGATCCCGGCTCGCCTGCTCCCCTCCAACGCCTTCGCCGACGCCCTGCGCGAGACCATCAGCCCCCACCCCACCCTGCCCTGGGTGAACTTCGTCGTCCTCGCCGCCTGGAGCATCTTCGCCATCGTCGTCGCCAGCCGCACGTTCCGGTGGGAGTAGGGACGGCCCTCACTCCCGGCCCCTCTCCCAACCTTGGGAGAGGGGAGCAAGGCAGACAACGCCTGACGGTTGACGCATGACGTGTGACGCATGACATTCCCCCCTCTCCCAACGTTGGGCGAGGGGGGTCAGGGGGGTGAGGAACGCTTTCGCCTCACGCCTCACCGACCCGCACGCTCACCGTGTGGTAGCCGGTGGCGCCGTCGGGGAGCGGTGGGCGCTCTTTGGCATCCTGGACCTGTCCCTGGCCGTCGTAGGCCCGCACCACCAGGTGGTACCGGCCGGGCCGGATCGGTGTCCACTCGTATCGCCACAGGACCCAGGTCAGCGGTGAGAGAGGCTCGTCCAGCGTCGCGGGCGCCCAGGTCTCGCCGTCGTCGGTCGAGACTTCGACCTTGGAGATCCCGCGATCTCCGGCGAAGGCGATCCCGGCGATGAGCGTCGGCTGTCCGGCGACCAGCGTGCGGTTGGATGCCGGGACGTCGATCCGCGACATCGTCTGCACCGTGGCGATGTCGCTCCAGCCCCGCTCCTGCCAGTAGCCCTGGAAGTCGTGGTCGACCGCCTCGATGCGGGTGATCCACTTCACGTTCTTCATGCCGAAGATGCCCGGCACGATCAGGCGCAGCGGGTAGCCATGCGCCTGCGGCAGCGGGGCACCGTTGAGGTCGTAGACCAGCAGCGTGTCCGGGTCCAGCGCGGCGACGAGCGGGATCGAGTCGGCGTAGTCGTCAGCGGCGTGGAGGACGATGTCGACCACCCCCGGCAGAAGCCCGGCCTCAGCCAGCAGGTCGCGCAGGGGGAACCCGGTCCACTCTCCGGTGCTGATGTAGTTGCCGCCGACCGGGTTGCTGATGCACTCGAGCGTGGTCACTCGCTTCATGGCCGGGCGGGCGCGCAACTCCTCATACGTATAGGAACGCGGCCGCTCGACCTGCCCCTCAATCGTCAGGCGCCAGTCCGGCACCGACACACTGGGGTCGAAGAAGTTCTTGGAGACGATGTAGAAATCCTCGGTCGGCGTCAGCGGTGCGGGGAGTTGCCCTGAGGCCGCGCCGGGCGCCGCCTGGCCACGTTCGGCCATCTGCAACCCGAAGCGGCCGAGGACAAGCACCGCAAGACCGGCCGGCACGCCGAACCCCGCCAGGCGCAGGATGCGCCGCCGCGCGGGGTCGATCTCCTGCCCGCTGCCGCCGGTCCCCTCCAGGCCGAGCACCAGCGCTCCGGCGAAGACCAGCGCGACGACCAGGAAGCCGAGTACGGTGCGCCACAACCCGGCCGAGCCGTCGCGCCCGGCAATGCCGATCGCCCCCAGCGGCGCCACCACGAAGGCGAGCACGGCCCAGGTGGCGGCGGTCAGGCCGAGGAAGAGCACCCCCGGGGAGACCCCGCGCCGCGCCAGCCGCGCCGCCAGCACCGCGACGACCCCGCCCAGGAGCACCTGCGCGATGATCACACCGGCCAGCGCGAGCGGCTTGGCCTGGCTCTCCAGGCTCCCGAGGATGGCGCCAAAGATGTCCAGAGGGATCAGGATCGTCAGCCGGTCGGAGATGAGTTGCAGGGGGACGGGCACGCCGGCTAGCGGGCCGAGCGCAAGCATGACGACCGCCGCCAGGAGCGCAGCGACCACCCCAGCGGCGAAGCCGGATCGGCTCGGAGCGGGATTGGCCATGATCGTCTCCTCCGTGAACCGCCGCCCGGGACGTTCTGTCTATTCTACGCCCCCTCCGGCCCGGCGGTTGTCTCCCCGCGCCACCCGGCGCGCGCCAGCGCGGCCTCCAGGTCGAAGCGCGCGAGCGGCGCGCGGTAGACCTCGCGACCATCCCGCTCGAAGGTCACCATAGTCGTGCCGATCCGCACCTCCAGGCCCGGCAGCTCCGGGTGGGTGAGCAGGGAGATGGCCGTCGTTTCATAGTAGGGCTGGAAGCCGTGTGCGCGCAGTCGCTGTACGATCGCAGCGGTTGGGTCGGCCACGACGCCCTCCTCTCGGCTCGCAGTCGCCCGGCGGGGAAGTGGCAGCCGCCACTCGCGTGCGGGTGCCTGTTCCATTATCGCCCAGCGGCCATCGGGTGCGCCGGTGTCGGGACAAGATGAGGGGCCGTCAGTGACGGCCCCGGGTACAGGGAGGGAGGGAAGAAATGGTCGAGGTGTTCAACTGCTCCATCGCGGCGGTCGTAGCCGCACGAGCCGCCGGGAATGCGCGAGGAGCCAGTCCCGATGGAGTGGACACGTGACGGCGTAGTCAGAACGCACGCCAAGCGACGTCGTCACTGCCAGCGGGCGGGTGTAGCGGTTGAGTCGAGACCCGCGTGCGTGCCGGAGATCGAAGCCGTGGCAACGGCTGATCCGCGCTCGGTACCACCGCGTCCGTTGCTGTGGTGACCTTCGCATCGTGCCTCCTCCGGCCCGTTCTTGTACGTACACCCGTGTATGCCCTCATTGTACGTACGTGTGTCGATTTGTCAAGACCCTGGTTTGGGAATTCTTGGGGAGTACTCCGGAGCCGATTCGCGGCCTCCGATGGTCGCCGAATCCGTGCCGCTCACGGCGGATGGATCATCCGTCATGCGTGATGCGTGATGCGTGTTCCGTGTTCCGTGGTCTCCCCTCTCCCCTGGTGGGAGAGGGGCCGGGGGTGAGGGGGAAGGACGGGTAGTGTGACGATCCCCGCGCCGAGGCCCGTGCCCGCCCGGGCACATGCCACGGCGCGTGAGCCTTCGTACCACCCGCCGAATGCGTCACATGCCATACCCTCACTGCCGCACAACGACCTGCGGCACGAGGGTCCAGTCGAACGCGGCGGCCCACTCGGGTCCCAGGGCGCACAGGAGGTCGAGGCAGCGCTGGGACTGCTCCACGAGGGCGGCGGTGTCGACACCCATGCACGTGGGGAGGAAGCGGCTGACCTTCTCGATCCCGGCGGTGAGCAGGTTGTGCGCCCCGCGCCAGTTGCCGCGGCCCAGGTGGTGAAACGCCACGCCGATCTGCAGGATGCCCTGGTAGAGCGCCCGTACCGGGTGGGGCTCGGCTCGCCAGATGGCCTCCAGTTCCTCGTGGCAGTCGTAGAACCGGCCCGCGTTGAACAGCGCGATGCCTGCCAGCAGGCCCGGCGGTGGGGCATCCCGGCACCGGCAGGGTCGCGAGTCGCCCACGGTACACCTCCTCGCCGCCCATTCTACCCGCGGGGCGGGCAGGTCCCGGGGGGCCGGCACACAAGAAAAGCCGGGGTGGGGATAACCCTCACCCCGGCGGGCAAAGAGCCGACGTTGCCGCCTAGGACGACGCCCGCTTCCAGTTCTTGACGTCCCAGAGGTCGGACGCCCACTGGGTCGGGTTCTGGCCGGTGATCTCCTTGCTGCGGACCGCGACGTTGTTGCGGGCCACGACACCGATCTCGGCCACGTCGGTGGCGACCAGCCGCTGCATCTGCAGGAAGAGCTCGGTGGACTTCTCCGGATCCATCTCCTGCTTCACCTGATCCCAGAGATCGTTGAACTCGGGATTCTGGTAGCGCATGTCGTTGTCAGCGGCCCACTGGTTCGACTTCTGGCAGATGTCGGTGTCCGGGTTCCGCGAGTAGTAGCGCCGGTACCACAGCACCGGGAACGGGGACTCGGCGTTGTTGGTGTACATCTCCAGGTCGGCGTAGAAGTGGCCGGTCGTGTCCGGGTTGCCCGGATCGCCGGAGAAGTAGACGTCGGCGCTGATCGACTTGAGCTGGATGTCGATCCCCAGCTCCGCGCACGACTGCTTGACGATCTCCTGTGTCTGCTGGCGCACCGGGTTGACCGACGTCTGGTAGACCCAGCGCATCGGCACACCGTTGAGCACCCGGATGCCGTCCGGGCCCCGCTCGGCGCCGGCCTCGTCGAGGAGCTGGTTCGCCTTCTCCAGGTTGTACTCCCAGGTGACGTCATCCGGCATGAGCGGCGGCACCTCGTTCATGGTCAGCGCCGTGGCCGAACCGCCCGGGCCGTACAGGGTGTCGGCGATGACGTCACGCTGGATGGCCAGCGCCAGCGCCTGCCGCACCCGCAGATCCTGGAAGTGCGGATGCGGGTTCTTGTAGTAGGAGCGCTCGCCGTTGACCTCGGTGTTCGGGTCCGAGTGGTTGATCAGCAGCTTCTCGGTCCCGCCACCAGGCCAGGTCACGATCTCGCCGATGCCGGCCGCCTCCATCGGCTGGAGCACGTTGGGCGCGACCTGGATGTTCCAGGCGTAATCGGCCTCGCCCGTCTGCAGCACAGCCCGCGCCGCGCTCGTCGCGTCGCCGCCGCCCTTCAACGTGATTCTGTCGAAGTACGGCTTACCCGGATCCCAGTAGTCCGGGTTGCGCTCGTAGACGACCACATCGCCCGGCCGGAACTCGACCACCTTGAACGGCCCGGTGCCGATCGGCATCAGGTTGAACTCGGCATCGCGCGCCTTCTCGCCGACGAAGTCGCGCAGGATGTGCTCGGGGAGGATCATCCCCTCCGGGCCGACGAACGGGTTGAACCACGCCGGGTCGGGGGTCTTGAAGTTCACCTTGACGGTGTAGTCGTCGATCACCTCGACGGACTCGACGTTGGTGTATTTCCCGTAGGTTGTGGCGTTGGTGTTGGGGTCGGTGAGGTACTCAAAGGTGAACTTGACGTCCTCGGCGGTGAAGGGCTCACCGTCGTGCCACTTCACACCCTGCCGGAGCTTCCAGGTAACGCTCATGCCGTCCTCGGCCACACCGTTGCCCAGCTCGGGGATCTCGGCCGCGAGCACCGGAACCAGGTTGGAATCGGAGTCGAAGTCGGCGAGGGGCTCGAGGTGGACGCGCGAGGCGTCGAAGTCCTTGGTACCCTGGGAGAGGTGGGCGTTGAGAATCGTCGGCGCCTGCCACCAGAGGAGCCGCAGCTCGCCATGACCGCCAGCCTCGCCGCCGGCCTCCTCGGTCGCGGTACCCTCGCCGCTACCGGCCGTTGGGCTCGCGGCGCCACCAGCAGGCTGGGTCGACTGGCCACCGCCGGCCGGGGTCTCCTCGGACTCGCTGCTCCCGCCGCAGGCGGCCAGCAGCGCAGCGATCGCCGGCGCGGTCAGCCCCAGGGCCGCCGCACGCTTGAGTACGTCTCGACGACTGATACGTCCCTCAGTGGCTTCTTTGAGAAGATCAGCGAACTGGCTGTCGCTGCTCATCCAAGACCTCCTCCTCGTGTCCGATGCAATCCCGCAGTGCCGGGATATCGAAGGGCCTCGGCAACTGTGGCCATCACAGTCTCATCCAGTCTCGGAACGCCAGGTTCACCTGATACGACGCTCCGGACTCGCCAAACAACCTCCCCTCCGATCATCATCGCCTCAGCGGGGCGCAACCTCCTCCGCTCGCACCTCCGCATTCCAACAACGATGTTAGTGCTGGTCGCGCAATCGCCCCTGCAACAAAAATGACGCGCACACACCAGTCCACTTCCACAGGGTGTCGGCGCAAGTGTACATCAAGTCAGTGGCAATGAGAAGAGGGGTGCGAGGAGATGAGTAACATTCACGGCACACATGTTGTCGCCTGCATCCCGTTGAAGGACTCGCCGCCGCTCACTTCTCACGGGAGAATCGCGGCATCCTCGGCTCATGGTCAACGGGCCGCCGGGCTTGGTATGGGTGCGTGGACGCCGCTCCCAACCGGTCGCGGTCGCGCAGGGCAGGCTCGTGATAACGAGGAACCACGCGCGGAAGCGGGCACGATGCCGGCGCTCGATGTTGTCGAGAAAGCGGGGGCGCGCCGCCCCTCGCCCTCAGTCGCAGTGCAGGCAGGTGCCGCTCTGGATGGAGGCGCTAGGTGGCAGCTCGCCGCGGAGCACCGCTAATCCAGCGGTGAGCTGCTCGTCTTGCTCGAACGTGTCGCTGACCGGTGCACCGGTGATCGGCATGAAGATGGGCGCGTCTTCCGGCTGATCCACCGGATAGTCCGGCTTGATCCCAACGTCGCGGATCTGGTCGCCATTGGGGGTCAGCCACAGTTCGGTGCCGAGCAGGAGCGCGGAGCCGTCGCTCAGGCTGTACTGGTTCAGCACGGTGCCGGTGCCGAAGGTCGATGTGCCCACCACCTGGGCGCGGTGGTTCTGCTGCAACGCACCGGAGACGATCTCGGCGGCTGACGCCGTGCCGTCATTCACCAGGACCACCAACGGCAGGTCGGTCCGCGGCACCGTCGCCACCGTCATATGAACCGTCTCCGTACCGTCGCGCACCCGGCTCTTGAAGACCGTGGTCTCGGGCGGCAAGAAGGCCGAGGCGACGCGGATGGCCTCGTCGACCAGCCCACCGGGGTTGTTGCGCAGGTCGAGCACGATGCTGGTCGCCCCGGCCGCCTCGGCGGCATCGATCGCCTGCGTGAGCTGGTCGCTGGTCCCACGGACGAACTGGCTGATCCGGATGTCGGCCACGCCGTTCGGCAGGATCACCCAGTCGACCGCCTTCAGCTCCAGCTTGGTCCGGCGCAGCCGGACCTCCACCAGCGCCTGCTGCCCGGGGCGCTCGAAGGCCAGATCGACCGTCGTCCCCTCTTCGCCGCGCACCCGCGCCACCACCTCCTCGAGCGACAGGCCGGCGATGCTCTCCCCGTTGACCCGCACCAGCACGTCGCCCGCCTGCACCCCGGCCTCCTGAGCCGGCGAGCCGTCCAGCGGCGCGACCACCACAACCCGGTTGTCGCGCAGTTCGATCTGGATCCCAACCCCGACGTAGCTCCCGGAGAGCGTCTCATCGTGTGCCCCGACCTGGTCCGGGGGCAGGTAGCGCGTGTGGCCCTCGTCGCCGAGCGTCTGGAGCATCCCGTCGATCGCGCCGTTCGTCATCTGGCGGTCGTCGATCTTACTCGGCTCCACATAGTGGTCGTGGACCAGCGCCCACACCTCGTCGAGCACGCGGGGTGCCCCGTTCGTCTCAGTGGCAGCCGGCGGGGTCGCCAGCGTCCGGTTGAGGACGAGCCCGGTACCGACGCCGGTCGTGAAGACGGCGAACAGGGCCACGACCGCCAGCACAAGAAAGCCGAGGCTCCGGCCCTGGCGTCGACGCGGCTCTGCCTCCGTCGACGGGTGCAGCACGTCATCGCCGGTAACCCGCTGCTGCCCGTCACGCTCGGGAGGTTCGGCGTGATGCGCGTCGTGATGCGCGTAGGGACGATCCATGGTTGCCCTCCGCCCCGGCTGAGGGGATCGACGAGTAGCTAACTCAAGCATACCAACTCGCTGCGGAACCACCTTGCCAGCACCGTGCCACAGCTTCAGCTACGATTCAGGATCGCTTCAGATATCGCTCAGCCAGCCACGCCATCCTTCCGATAGGTGGCCATCCTGCCGACCCACGTGGCCACCGGCATGCACCAGGTCCTGATGGAGGTACGAGCACCATGCGACGCCAGATATCCATCCTCCCAGCGGTGGCCCTAATGGCCATCGCCTTGCTGATCGGCTTGATCGGCGGCGGCCTGCTCGGTGGACTCGCCGGCTACCACTACGCCTCGCAGTCCAACAGCGAGGCCACGGTTGCCAATGCCGCCGTGAGCAGCCCCACAAGCAGCACCGACACCAGCGACACCAACTCCGGCTCCACGTCGTCGAACACGTCGACCCAGTCCACCGGCGAGATCGTCGCCGCCGTGAACCCGGCGGTGGTCACGATCGTCAGCGAACAACGCAGCGACTTCGGCCCGACACAGGCCACCGGGACCGGAACCGGGATGATCATCGACACAGAGGGCCACATCGTGACAAACAACCACGTGGTGGACGGCGCCGATTCGCTGGAGGTGATCTTTAGCGACGGCGAGCGGGTGTCCGCAACGCTCGTCGGGAGCGACCCCTATCAGGATGTCGCGGTCATCAAGGTCGATGCGAAGGTCCCGGCGACGATCACCTTCGGCGACTCCGACAAGGTGAAGCCTGGCGACTCGGTCATCGCCATCGGCAGCGCCCTCGGCGAATTCCGCAACACGGTGACCGACGGCATCGTCAGCGCCACCGGCCGCAGCCTCGACACCGGCCAGGGCTACCGCCTCGAGCACCTGATCCAGCACGATGCGCCGATCAACCCCGGCAACTCCGGCGGCCCGCTGATCAACATGTCGGGCGAAGTGATCGGCATGAACACCGCGATCGTGCGCGGCGGCTTCGGCCAGCCCGGCGCCGAGGGACTGGGCTTCGCCATCGAGAGCAACACCGTCAAGCGCTTCGCCGAGCAGATCATTGCCGAGGGTCGGGTCGAGCGGCCGTACCTCGGGATCAGCTTCCGCCCGGTCACCCGCGTCGGGAACTCGAGTCGGGATTCGGAGCAGCCCGTGCTCGTGATGGAGGTCGCATCCGGCAGCCCGGCGGATAAGGCCGGCCTGCGGCCCGGTGACGTGATCACCGCGATCAACGGCACCACCCTCGATGATGAGCACCCCTTCCTCAACGTCCTCTACGCCCACAAGCCGGGAGACAAGGTCACCCTCACCGTCCAGAGCAGCCGCGGGTCCAGCCAGAGCCGCGACGTCGAGGTGACCCTCGGCAGCCAGGCGGATCGGAAGTGATCCCCTCACACCCAACCCCCTCTCCCACCAGGGGAGAGGGGGCTTTTCTTTCGTCTCACGAATGATGCGGGCGTACGCGGTCAGCCCCTGCCCGGTGGCTTATGGAGTTTGACGAATTATTCTCGTCTTCCCGCCACCCGTTCCGGCACGGCTGTCATCCTGCGCGGAGCCGGCCGGCGCAGAGCGCCGGGCGGCGGAGCGAAGGATCTCGCGTCGGACCGGCCACGCAGCGAAGGATGACAACGCGGGGGCGCGGACCGCTGTCGCGTTTACCGGATTAATTCGTCAAAGTTCATAAGCCCCGGGCTGACACGGCGAAGCCAGCTTCGGCCCCGGACCTCGGCTGGCCCCGTCGCGCACGGTGGCCGGGCCAGGGTCTTGCTCATAGTTGTCACAAATCCGACCGCGGTGGTGTTTAGTTGGGTAGAGCGGGGACGCGCCGCCCGGGTAGCGCGGCCCCGGCGCCGTGAGGAACGTAGACGTGACCGTATCGCACGCCACAGCGGCTTCGGACGGGACGCTGGTTCAGGCACTGCACGCGGGCGACGAGGAGGCCTTCGCCGAGGTCTTCCGTCGCTACTATCCGACCGTGTACGGCGTGCTGCTGCGGATCACCGGCGCGCCCGACGAGGCCGAGGACCTGACGCAGGAGGTCTTCCTCCGGCTCTACCAGCGGCCGGTGCCGCTCGGGACCGACGTCAACCTGGCTGGGTGGCTCTACCGCGTGGCCAGCAACCTCGGCTTCAACGCGGTGCGCTCACGACGGCGGCTGCGGGACCGGGTGCTCCGCTGGGCGCGGCTGGAGCGGCCACTGGTGACGGGGGCGCCCAACCCGGCGGCGGAGACCGAGCGGAGCGACGCGGCGGCCCGGGTGCGGCAGGCGCTTGCGGACCTGCCGGAGCGCGACCGCACCGTGCTCATCCTCCGCCACTCGGGGGTGTCGTACGCCGAGATCGCGGCGGCGGTGGGCATCCGCACCAGTTCGGTCGGCACCGTGCTGGCGCGTGCCGAGCGCGCCCTGCGCGCACGCTATCTGGCACGAAACCCGGGCGCCGGTGAGGAGTAGGTCGGTGAACACGAGAGATCAATGCCTCAGCGACGGCGAACTGCGCGCGCTCCTCGACGCGCCGGAGGTGGAGCGCCACGCGGGCGTCCATGCATCCCACCTGGCGAGTTGCCCGGCCTGCCGGGAGCGCCTGGCACGGCTCCAGGCCGACGCCGAGGCTGCCGAATCGCTGCTCGCCCGGCTCGGTCCGGTCGAGCCCATCCCGGACCCAGCTCTCGCCTACCAGCGGCTGGCGGTCGCGCGTGACCGTCGACCGCGTGCTTCGATGGAAGGAGTCTCCTTCATGCAACGACTCTTCGGCGCGCCACGACGTGCCGCCCTGGCGAGTGTGGCCATCGTCGCCCTGATGGTGGCGGTGATCGCCATCGCGCCGGTCGGCACCCTGGCGCAGGATATTTTGAACAGCTTCCGGGTCCGGCAGTTCGCCGCGATCACCATCCCGATGGACCTGATGCAGCAGGTCGCCCCCGAGATGGAACAGCAGGCGAAGCAACTGACGCCGGAGGAAAAGCAGCAGATCATGTCCGGCCTGAAGGGCATGGACAGCTTCAGCACCACGCTGAACGCCGACAGCGTGCGCCCCGCCGGCTCGATCGACGAGGCTCGCGCGCACCTTGGCGGCACGATGCTCGTGCCGAGCGAACTGCCGCAGGCGTTCGCGGGTAGCCAGCCGCAGATCTACATCGGCGACGCCGGGCACGCTGAGTACACGCTCGACGTGGCCACAGCACAGCGGATCCTGAACACGATCAGCCTGAAGCCCGGCGGCCTGCCCGATCCGGCGCAGACCCCGGAGGTAACGATCTCGCTCGAGCTCAACCCGTCGGCGGTCCTCGCCTACGAGGCCAACGGCCAGCACCTGATCGTCGGCCAGACGGCCAGCCCGGTGCTGAACATCCCGTCCACGGTCGACGTCGAGGCGCTGCGCGAGGCGGTGCTGAGCATCCCGGGCCTGCCGCCGGAGCTGGTGGCGCAGATCCGCGCCGTCCAGGATTGGCAGCACACGCTGATCATCCCGGTCCCGGCCGGGGCCAAGACCAGCCAGGAGAAGGTCGACGGCGCACCGGCCCTGCTGATCGAGGCCAAGGAGGGCTCGGCGGTCCTGTGGCAGAAGGGCGGCATCCTCTACGCCGTGGCCGGCCAGGGGCTCAGCGGCAGCGACGTGATGCGCGTCGCCGGATCGATGGATTCCTAACCACCTCCCCACAGCAACCACCCCACCGGGGCGGCGTCTATCACGCCGCCCCGGCTTCGTTAAGACAGCAGGCGCAATGAGACTCGCCCATCCCACCCGAGTTCCTCCTCGCTCCAAGGTTGGGTGCAGAGTCGGGGGTGAGGGCCGCGCTCCTGAGGCTGGCCTACGCTCAACGTGAGACGAAGTGTTTGGCCCGATTGGCCATCCCCCGTATGGCATACTCACGCCCATGACAGAGACTGCTGTTCGCACCGAAACCGAGCCTCCGGCCGGTACGGCCCCTGCCGTAGAGACCTTCGGGCTGCGCAAGGTCTACGGGGATCGGGTCGCGGTCGAGGATCTGACCCTCCGCGTCGAAGAGGGTGAGGTCTTCGGCTTCCTCGGCCCCAACGGCGCCGGCAAGACTACCTCGGTCAAGATGTTGATGGGTTTGGTTCGCCCGACGTCGGGAACCGCCCGCCTGCTCGACCGCCCGCTGGGCGACCGCGCGGCCCGCGCCAAGATCGGCTTCCTCCCCGAGATGTTCCGCTTCCACGACTGGCTGACCGGCGAGGAACTGCTGGATATCCACGGCCAGCTCTACGGGATGTCGCGCGCGCACCGTCAGCGGCGCATCCCCGAGGTGCTGGAACTGGTCGGCCTGAGCCACGCCGGGCGGCAGCGGGTCCGCACCTACTCCAAGGGCATGCAGCAGCGGATCGGACTGGCCCAGGCACTGCTCAACGAGCCGCGCCTGGTCTTCCTGGACGAGCCGACCTCGGCCCTCGACCCCATCGGCCGCCGCGACGTGCGCGACATTATCCTCCGTCTGCGCGCGGCCGGGATGACCGTCTTCCTCAACTCCCACCTGCTGAGCGAGGTCGAGTCGGTGTCCGACCGTGTGGCGATCATCAACCACGGCCGCGTCGCCGCGATCGGTCCGATGGCCGACTTGCTGCGCCGCGATCTGACGGTCGAGCTGCGCCTCAGCGCGGTCGACCCGGAGCTGCTCGACGACCTCGGCCGGCTGGTGCACATCGAGCACGTCGACGGGCATGAGCGGCCCACCGTCGTCGCTCGCGTGCCGGACGAGGAGACGATCGCCCGCGCGGTGGACCTCCTGGTCGCGCGCGGGGTGCGGGTCTACGGCGTCATGCCCGAGCGGCGCACGCTAGAGCAGGTCTTCCTCGACGTGGTCGAGAAGGAGGGAGGCAAGGCGGAGTGAAGGCGCTCGTCATCGCCCGCCTCACCTTCCGCGAGGCGCTCCAGCGGAAGCTGATCTGGGGCGTGCTGGCGCTCAGTCTGGTCTTCGTTGCCCTCTACGCCTTCGGCTTCCACCTGCTGGTGCGCGAGTGGAACGAGATGCAGGCGCGCCGCCCCGCTGATGGCGGCGGCTCGATCCTGACCTACGAGATCTTCGCCAGCTCGATGGTGATGCTCGGCCTCTACACCGTCAACTTCCTCGCCGGCATCATGACCATCTTCGCCGCGGTGGGCGCCATCGCCAGCGAGATCGACAGCGGCACGCTGCACGCGATCATCCCCAAGCCGCTCGCCCGCTGGGAACTGGTGTTGGGCAAGTACCTCGGCTATGCCGGCATGCTGGTGGTCTACATCGCCATCATGGTCGGCTCGGTCATGCTGACCGCCCGCCTGATCGGCAGCTATACCCCGCCGAACATCATCCAGGGGATGCTCCTCATCGTCCTTGTGGCGATGATCCTGCTCTCGCTGACCATGCTCGGCAGCACCATCTTCTCAACCATCGCCAACGGCGTCATCGTCTTCATGCTCTACGGCATGGCGATGACCGGCGGGCTGGTCGAGCAGATCGGCACGGTACTCAGCAACCAGACGATGATCAACATCGGCATCGCCACCAGCATCCTGCTCCCGAGCGACAGCATGTGGCGGCTCGCCAGCTACGTCGTCCAGCCGCAGATCGCGATCAGCTTCACCAGGCCCAACCCGCTCGGCACGACCGTGCCTCCCAGCGCCACCGCGGTGCAGTACGCCATCGCCTACTGCCTCATCCTCCTCCTCGGCGCCATGCTCGTGTTCCGGCGGCGAGACTTGTGAGGCGCGATGGGACGGCCCTCACCCCCCTGCCCCCTCTCCCAACTCTGGGAGAGGGGGCAGGGGGGGTGAGGGCCGCCGCCCGCAACCGCGCTATACTCCTCCCCAACGCTCACACCCACGCATCACGGAGCACGGAACATGGAACACGCAATGCGCAGTACCAGCGACGCGTGACTCTCAACGGAGGCTGACCCCGATGTTCATCAAGGCATTCCCGGCCGGGCCGATCGAGACGAACGCCTTCCTGGTGGGGGACGAGGAGTCCGGGCAGGCCATCGCCATTGACGCACCCGGTGACGTGACAGCCGATCTGGTCGACGCGGCCCGCGCCGCCGGGCTGACGATCGGCCTGATCGTGCTCACCCACCACCACTGGGACCACGTGCTCGACGCCCTGGAGTTGAAGGCCGCCATCGGCGCGCCGCTCGCCGCACACCCGGAGTCGGTCCCCTTGCTGGAGAAACCCACCCCTCCGGCCATGCCGATCCCGGTCCAGGTGCCGGCGATCACGCCGGACCGACTCCTCCGCGACGGCGACACCGTGCCGGTGGGGCGCTACACCTTCCGGGTGCTCCACACGCCGGGCCACGCGCCAGGGCAGATCTCACTCTACGAGCCCGACGCGGCCGTCCTCTTCGGTGGCGACACCCTCTTCAGCGGCGGGTTCGGCCGCGTCGATCTTCCGGGCTCCAGCGTCCAGCAGACGGTAGCTACCTTGCAGCGCCTGCTCCAGTTGCCGGACAACGTCACCGTCTACCCCGGCCACGGCCAGGAGACCACCATCGGCGCCGAGCGCGCCTGGATGACCCAGCTCGTCTCACGCCGGTGAGGGGGACGTGTTGCGTGTTCCGTCTCCTCCCCTCTCCCAAAATTGGGAGAGAGGTCGGGGGTGAGGGCCCTCCCACGGATCACGCAACACGCACGACGCGATAGGCGCCCACTTCGCCGGCACCGGTGGCCTCAAGACCTTCTCTCCTGCATGGCCGCCTTCGCCTGGTCCGCCTCTTTCTTTTCTTCAGAAGAGACCCGCCCGCGCAGGAGCAGCCAGCCGCCACCGGCCACGGCCAGCGCGGCCGCCATCTTCGCCGCGGTCGGGAGCGGGCGCCCCCGGTCCACCAGCGGCGCCAGCGCCGGGCGGAGGAACCGGCCGAGCCAGAGCAGGAGAGCCAGCGGCGGCACCGTGCGCCAGAGATCGCGGGTCGCCGGTTCGCCCGCCCGCTGGATCGCCGACCAGCCATACGCCATCGGCCCGAGCAGATGCATCATCCGCTCCACCCCACCTGCGACCGGCGCGGCGCGACCCTCGTGCTCCAGCAACGCATCGAGCGCGACGCTGAGCGTCGCGGCCGACGCCCACTGGTCCTTGAAGGCGATCAGGCCGTCGGCGTCGATCAGATAGGCGGCGTTCGGCAGCCCACCGTAGGCCCGGTGTACGGTGCCGTCCAGGTCGTCAACCAGCACCGGCCAGGGGATCTCCTCCAGCGCCTTGAACGCACGGGCGTGCTCCATCTTCTCCGCTTCCGTCTTCGGAGCCGGGAAGCTCGCCCCCGGGTGCGCCTCCCGGACGTAGACGTGAAACCAGCGGGCGATCCCTCCGCCGCCATCCGCGTAGAGCTGCTTGAGCGACGGCAGGCCACCGCGCGCCATCGGATCGGTCACGCTGCCGAAGATGAGCAGCACCGGCTGGCCGCGCAGCGCGCTCAGCCGCACCCGCTGCCCCTCGGTCGTGGGGAGATCGAAGTCCGGCGCACGCTCCCCCGGCTGCGGCCCACCCCGGACGGTGCGACGCAGGTCGTCGAGAAGGACATCGGTGGTGAACTGCGGGTAGTTGTATCCGGGCGGCGCGGGACCGGCGAGGTCCGCCGCCATCGGCTGGTCCAGCGACTCCATAGCTGCTCCGATCTGCTGGGCCGGCACAGGTCACATTGTCTCCGCTCGCGGCGGCTCGCCAGCGCAGCCGCACTCCCGGTGCCAGCACCAGGGCAGCCGGTGTCAAGTGGGGACATCGGGCTCGCGCCCTGGTGATGCGGTGTCCACCGTCCGGGTAGGTGCCCAGGGCTTGAGCCCCGGGCACATGCCAGGGTGCCGGGGTCCATCATGCCGAGGCGCCAGCCCTGCGTCGCCCCAGCCGGCTTCAGCCGGCTTTCGTTGTCAGCCCGGGGCTTGAGCCCCGGGCACCGACCACAACCCGGAGATCCTCACACCACCCATCGGCAAGCACGCACCACGGCACGGGATCCTTCGCACCATCTGTCCCCCTGCCCGCGCCGGGGCGGGGCGGGTGCGGGCCGTCATGCCACCGGGAATCGGGGTGAGTTGCCGCGGGGCGGGCGCGCGAGTAGGATGCCGCGGGAGTACGCAAGCGGCGGGAGGGACTATGCAGGGCGAGTACGTGCGGCGCATCGTCCAACTGGCATTGGCGGAGGACATCGGCACCGGGGATGTGACGACGCTGGCGACGGTGCCGGAGGACTTGCAGGCGAGCGGGTACCTGCTGGCCAAGAGCCCCGGCGTGCTTTCCGGACTGGAGGTCGCCGCCGCCGTCTTCCATGAGGTGGACCCGGCCATCACGTTCGAGCCTCTGGCTGCCGACGGGGACCGGATCGAACGGGGGCAGCACCTGGCGCGGGTCTCCGGCCCGGCGCGCGGCATTCTCTCGGCCGAGCGGGTCGCGCTCAACTTCGTGCAGCGGCTCTCCGGGGTGGCGACGTTGACGGCACGCTACGTCGCCGCCGTTGAGGGCACCGGCGCCCGCATCATCGACACCCGGAAGACCACGCCCGGGATGCGCCTGCTGGAGAAGGCAGCGGTGCGCCATGGCGGCGGGCACAACCACCGGGTCGGCCTCAGCGATGGGGTGCTGATCAAGGACAACCACCTCGCCGCCATCGGCGGGGCCGATCGGATCGCCCGCGCCGTCGCGGCGGCCCGTGCGTTCGCGCCGCACACTCTGCGGATCGAGGTCGAGGTCACCTCGCTCGAAGAGTTGGACCAGGCGCTCGCCGCGGGGGCGGATGTCATCCTGCTCGACAACATGCCGATCGACATGATGGCCGAGGCCGTGCGACGGACCGCCGGACGGGCGATCCTGGAGGCCTCGGGCGGGATCACGCTGGAGACGGTTCGGCAGGTGGCAGAGACGGGCGTGGATCTGATCTCCTCCGGCGCGCTGACCCACTCGGCCCCGGCGCTCGATATCAGCCTGGAGATCGAACTACAGCCGGAGGAGGATGCGCCATGAGCGACCGCGAGCCGCGGAACGTCACCAGCGTTGGCGGGCTCGTCGTCCGCGGCGACGCGGTGCTGCTGGTGCGCATGACCTACGGCCCGAACCGTGGGCGCTACATGCTCCCCGGTGGGTTGATCGACCCTGGCGAGACGCTCGATGTCGCGATCGCCCGCGAGGTGCGGGAAGAGGCAGGCGTCGAGGCGCGGCCGGTCGGCATCATTGGGCTGCGCAGCCGCTACGACGGCCCCGACAACGACACCTACGTCCTTTGGCTGCTGGAGCACGTCGCGGGCGAGCCACGCGCCGAGGGCCGCGAGAACGACGACGCGCGGTTCTTCACGCTTGCCGAGATCGAGGCGCGCGACGACATCGCCGACCTCGTCCGCTACCTGGCCCGCCGCGTCCTGCGCGGCGAGATCCGCCCCCACCGCCTCGTCGACGACTACCACTCCCGCCTGCCGGGCACGACACCCGACTCCTGGAAGCTCTTCATGTAGGGCGTGGGGAGCCTGCGTCTTTCGCACGCCTGTTGCAGAGTTCCGAGCGCGGGTCATCGCTTGGTTTCCTGTCAGCCTGAGCGAAGCGACGGATCTCCGGCGAGTTCCAGCGCTCCGGCACGAGATCCTTCGCTCCGCTCAGAATGACGTGGGACGCTCAGGGTGATATCAACGGGATGACGTGAATGCGTCCTGCGGGGGCACTCACCCCAACCGGCCATGTGTGCCGCCCCGCCTTGCGGCCCCCACCGAGGCCCGGCTCGTCCGTTGGTACACTCAGGGTGTAGCCAGACGACGGCCGGCAACCGGCATCCGGGGAAGCGCGACATGACGACGATCCTGCTGGTGGAAGACGCCCGCGACCTCGCCCAGGTGATCGAGCGCGAGCTGACCGCGGCCGGCTACCGCGTCGTGCCGGCCTACGACGGGCAGACAGCACTCGACCTGCTCGCTCGCGAGCAACCCGATCTAGTCGTGCTCGACTGGATGCTCCCCCAGGTCGACGGGCTTGAGGTGCTGCGCCGGCTGCGCCAGGAATACCCGACGCCGGTGCTGATGCTGACGGCGCGGAGCGAGGAGGTCGATCGGGTCATCGGGCTGGAGCTGGGGGCCGACGACTACCTGACCAAGCCGTTCAGCATGCGTGAGTTGCTCGCGCGCGTCCGGGCGCTGCTGCGGCGCACCGACCTCGTGCGCCAGATGCTGGAGGCCGACCGGAAGGCCGGCACGGAAGTCGTGCGCTACGGCCCGCTCGCGCTCGACCCCGTGCGGCACATCGCCACCCTGGACGGCCAGGAGCTGGACCTGACGCCGACCGAGTTCCGCCTGTTGCACCTACTCATGCGTCATCCGGGCCGCGCCTTCGGGCGGAGCTACCTGCTCGACACCATCTGGGGCGATCAGTTCGTCGGCGAGCGCTCGGTCGACAACGCCGTGCTCCGGCTCCGGAAGAAGCTGGGACCGCTCGGCGAGGCGATCGAGACGGTCTGGGGCGTCGGCTACCGGTTGCGCGCGCCCGACGTGCGGGAGGGCGCATGAGCCGGCTGACCCGGCGCTCCTGGCTGATGAGCGCCGGGCTCCCGCGCGTGCTGGCCGAGACCGGCCTGCTCGTCGTCGTGCTGACGTCGCTGCTGCTGGTCGCCGCGGGAGATACCGAGGGCACGCAGTCGCGGGCCATCCTGCTGGGACTGGGTGGGTTCGCAGTTGGGACGCTCGCGGCGCCACTCGGCGCGCTGCGCCTGCGGCGCGTGACCGGTGATCGCCGTCAGCAAGTCAAGGGAGAGATCGCCAGAGCGGCTGCCGTTGTGCTCGTCAACGCCGCGCTCTCCTGGGCCGTCATCATCACCGGATCGGCGCTGTTCCCAGGCTCGCCGGTCTTCGCAGGCATCGATCCCATCACCTGCGGCGCGAGCTACGGCTTCTGGCGCGGGCTCCTGATCGGTTGGCCCGCCTGGGATCGGCTCCGTCGCTCCCGGCTGCTCTGGTCGCTGACCCACGCCCAGCTCGTCGCCAGCCTCGTGATCGCGGTCGTCGTCACCCTGTTCGTGATGGCGGGCGCGCTCCCGCAGATCGAGAGCGAGATCTCGTTCCCGGAGGAACTCCCCGGTCCCGCGGCGGCCGTCGCCTGGGTCATCATCAGCATCCTGGCGACGGTCAGCCTCCTGATCACGCTCTTCCTGCTCATCAGCCTCGTCCTGATCCTCCTGGTGACCGTGCTCTCACGACCTGTGCTGAAACGCACCACACGCCGGGTGGAGGAACTGGCGAGCGCGGCCGGCGCGCTCCGCGCCGGGGATCTCACGACGCGCGTGCCGGTTGCCGGTGAGGACGAGGTCGCGCGACTTCAGGCCGACTTCAACGCCATGGCCGCCGAGCTAGAGCGCACGATGCAGGAGCTGGCGGCGGAGCGTGATACCGTGGCCCACGTTCTCCAGAGCCAGCGCGAGCTGGTCGCTGCTGTCTCCCACGAGTTGCGGACCCCGGTGGCCACGCTGCGCGGCTACCTCGAGTCGGCATTGGAGCACTGGCACGAGGAGCCACCGCCGAGCCTGCGGGCCGACCTCGCCATCATGGCCCGTGAGACGGAGCAGCTTCAGCGGTTGATCGACGACCTCTTCACCCTGTCGCGGGTCGAGGCCGGCCAGCTCCCGCTCCGGTTGGAGGGGGTGGATGTCGGCACCGTGCTGCGCCGCTGTGCCGACGCGGCGGCCGGGCTGGCCTGGGAGCGCAGCCGGGTCGAGGTGATGGTCGAGGTGACGCCCGATCTGCCACCTGCCCATGCCGACGCCGCGCGCCTGGAGCAGATCGTCCGCAACCTGCTGGCGAACGCGGTCCGCCACACGCCGCCCGGCGGCCTCGTCCTGCTCGGTGCCGAGCGGGACGGCGACGCGATCGTGGTGCAGGTCAGCGACACCGGCGAGGGCATCGCCCCCGAGGATCTGCCGCGCATCTGGGAGCGGTTCTATCGCGGCGCCGGCGCGCGGGATGACGCTCGCGGCGGCTCGGGGCTCGGCCTGGCGCTCGTGAAGGAGCTGACCGAGGCGATGGGCGGTAGCGTCGCCGTCGAGAGCACCCCCGGCCAGGGGAGCCGCTTCACCGTCCGCCTCCCGCTCGCCCACACCCCCGCGCCGACACGCCCAGCGACACCCTGAAGCGATCAGAACCTACCAACTCCCCTCTCCCAACGTTGGGAGAAGGGCCGCCGTTCACCGAGCCTGAGACCGTTTCGTGACATTTTCACGACCGAGCCGCGACACCTTCGCAGCAGAGCTGGGACATCGACTTCCTACGCTCGAAACAGCCGCCGGGGATCGCCCGGCGTGCAGGTCGATCCCGCACTAGAGCGTAAGGAGGGGCGGCTCGGATGTTTCAACGACTTGCACGGCGCTGCTACCGGCATCGCTGGCTCGTCCTGGTGGGCTGGGTGATCCTGCTGGTCGCGCTCGGTGCGCTGCAGGGTCCGCTTGGCGGCGAGTTCCGCACCGACTTCTCGCTGCCCGGGTCCGAGAGCCAGCGGGCGCTCGACCTGCTGCGTGAGCACGGGTTCGAGACGCGCACCGGCGAGGAAGCCCAGATCGTGTTTCAGGCCGATCAGGGCGTGACCGACCCGTCGGTACGCGCGCCGATGGAGCAGTTCTTCGCTGCGATTGAGGCGGCGGGGCTCGGCGCGACAGTGACCTCACCGTACGAGGAAGGCGGTCGGCAGCAGATCGCGCAGGACGGGCGGATCGCCTACGCCACCGTGAGCTTCTCGGCCCGGCCGCAGGAGGAGTACGGCGCGGCGGCGGATCGGATCAAAGCGCTTGGCGATCAGGTCAACGTCCCGGGGCTCCGCATCGAGTACGGTGGCGGGATGTTCGCCGAGGAAGCGCCGGTCTTCGCCGAAGCCATCGGCCTCGTCGGCGCCGTCGTCATCCTGCTGATCGCCTTCGGCTCGGTCCTGGCGATGGGCCTCCCCATCGCGACCGCGCTCTTCGGTATCGGCACCGGAGCCATGCTGGTCATGCTCGGCGCCCGGTTCATCACGATGCCCGACTTCACGCTGGGCGCCGCGATGATGATGGGCATCGGAGTCGGGGTGGACTACGCGCTGTTCATCGTCACGCGCTACCGTGAGGCGCTCCGCGCCGGCCACGATCCGGAGACCGCGACCGTCGTGGCGATCGACACCGCCGGCCGCGCCGTGCTCTTCGCGGGCATGACGGTCGTGATCGCCGTGCTCGGCCTGCTCGTCATGGACCTCGGGTCGGTGAACGGCGTCGCCGTCGCCATCGCGGCGAGCGTCCTGATGACGATGCTCGCATCGCTGACGCTCCTGCCGGCGCTGCTCGGGCTCATCCGCGAGCGGATCGACCGGCTGGGCCTGCCGCACCGGCACGCGGCGGACGCGACGGGGCGGCAGTCACTTTGGCACCGCTGGAGCCGGGTTATCCAGCGGCGTCCGTGGCGCGCGCTCATCGCGGGGACGGCGATCCTCTTGATCCTGGCCGTGCCGGTGCTCGACATGCGGCTCGGCTTCGGCGACGCGGGCAACCGCCCGACCGGCGACACCTCCCGCCGGGCGTACGATCTCCTGGCCGAGGGCTTCGGGCCCGGGTTCAACGGCCCGCTGCTGCTGGTCGCCGAGCTCCCCACTGGCCAGGCAGACCTACCCGCGCTCGAACAGGTGACGGACCGGCTGCGGGCGACGGACGGGGTGGCGGCCGTCAGCCCGGCCATCCCGAGCCCGGATGGCCAGGTCGCGATCATCCAGGTCATCCCTACGAGCGCGCCGCAGGATAAGACGACCACCGACCTCGTCCACCGCCTGCGCGATGAGGTGGTCCCGGCATCCGGCGCGCCCGGACCGATCCTCGTCTCCGGCCTGACGGCCGCCGGGACCGACTTCACCGACTACATCGCCAGCCGGATGCCGGTCTTCTTCGCGATCGTCTTGGGGCTGTCGTTCCTGCTGCTGATCGCCGTCTTCCGCAGCGTGCTGGTGCCCGTCAAGGCCGTCGTCATGAACGTGCTCTCCATCGGTGCGGCCTTCGGCGTGCTCGTCGCGGTCTTCCAGTGGGGCTGGGCCGGTGAGCTGATCGGGATCGGCAAGCCCGGCCCGATCGAAGCCTGGGCGCCGATGATGATCTTCCCGATCGTCTTCGGCCTCTCGATGGACTACGAGGTCTTCCTCCTGTCCCGCATGCGCGAGGAGTACGACCGCACGCACGACAACGCCACGGCCGTAGCCGACGGCCTGGCCGGGACCGTCCGTGTCATCAGCGCCGCGGCCGCGATCATGGTCGTCGTCTTCGTCGCCTTCGCGATGACTCCCGACCGGTCGCTGAAGCTGCTCGGCCTGGGCCTGGCGGCGGCGATCCTGGTCGACGCCACGCTCGTCCGGCTGGTGCTGGTCCCGGCCACCATGGAGCTGTTGGGCGACCGGAACTGGTGGCTGCCGCGCCGGCTCCGGCGCCTCGTGCCGGCTGTCCGCGTCGAGGGGGAGCGCATCCCCGCGGGGATCGACCAGGAACCGGTCGGCCGCGCGACCGGAGAGCTCCATGCCTGATGGCGCGAGCGCGATCCCGGCATCGGTCGTTGTACCGATCCACAGGGGAAAGGACACGACATGACACGACTGCTTGGTGGCGTACTCCTGGTGCTGCTCGCGTTCATCCTGGGCGCCTGCGGCCTGATCGTCGCGACCGACATCTACTTCCGCATGGGTGGGAGCATCCCCATCGCCGGTGGGGACGACAGTGCGATGACGAGCACGGACCCGGTCGAGCGCGGCGCGGCGATCTACAGCCGGCGCTGCGCCGGCTGCCACTCGACCGACGGGTCGGACAAGATCGGGCCGACGTTCAAGGGACTGTACAGCAGCGAGGTGCCGCTGGAGGACGGCTCGACGGTGATCGCCGACGAGGCCTACCTGCACGAGTCGATCGTCGATCCCTCCGCCCGGATCGTTCGGGGGTATCCGAAGGCGATGCCCTCTTTCCGCAACCTGGACGACCGGGCCGTCGACGACCTGATCGCCTACATCCGGTCGCTCCAGTAAGCGTCGCGCCCCAGACTCCGCGACGGGAGTCTGGGGCGCGACCGTCACCGCCGGCGATCAGTCCAGCACGAAGTACTTGAACGCCTCGGCGAGCACCATGCGCTCGGAGCCGGGGAAGCGATGGAAGCGGGCCTGAGCCGCGGTGTCCTGCGACCACTGGCGCAGCAGCGTGGAGAAGTCCCAGTCGCCCATCTGGCTCTTGTGCGCCGACAGCGCCGCCACTTTCGCGTCGAACCAATCGGTGATGTCGACCCAGAAATCCGGCTCCGCCGCGCCGGCCAGGTAGACCTCGCGCACCTTGTGCGGCTCCAGGCCCTCCTCCAGCAGCTCCGCGAAGGTCAGCCGGTCGCGTGCCGCGGGATAGACCGCCGCCAGCGTCGCCTCGCCCATGGCGATGTGGTCAGGGTGCTGGATGTACCACTGCCCCTGCCAGCGCGCGCTCGGATCCTGGCAGATCACGGCGTCCGGCCGATACTTGCGAATCATGCGGGTGATGGCGCGCCGCAGGTTCAGGTCCGGCAACAACTCGGCGTCGCGGACGCCCAGGAACTCGACCTCCTTCACGCCGAGCGCGCGGGCCGCGTCCCGCTGCTCCTGCTCGCGGATCTGCACGAGACGCTCCGGCGTCATCTCTGGATCATCGCTCCCCTTGTCGCCGCTGGTGCCAAGCACGTAGATGATCTCACTTCCCTCCGCCGCCCAGCGAGCGATCGTCCCGGCGCAGATGAAATCGGGATCATCGGGGTGAGCCATGACCACGAGCACGCGCTGCGGCGCCTGCCGGGTCTCGGAACCACTCGTCATCAGGACCTCCTCGTCAGCCATGACACTCCACGGCCCGGCCGCACCGGCGTGGTGGGCTGGTACTCGTCACAATGCCTCGGACCCCGCGCGTATTCCGTGCCCGCAATCACGCGCGGCTCAACGCGGGTCAGGACGACAGCCGTGGATCGTGGCTCGCATTCTGCCGCGTCTCTCCCCTGCGTCTCTCCGGCCGGTCGTGGGCCAGGCGCGACGTGTGGGAAACGAGGGAGCAGTGCACACCATGGGTGACGACCACCTGCGCGCGGAGCAGGCAGGGACGCGAGCCGAGATACCGGCCGAGCCGATCGCTGCGGGCGCACCACCCAGCGACAGCCAGCCCGACATCGTCCCCGGCCGGCACAAGTGGCTTGTGCTCTCGACCGTGTCGGTCGGCACGTTCATGGCCACGCTCGACGCCAGCATCGTCAACATCTCGTTACCGACCATCCAGCAGCACTTCGGCGTCAGCCTCTCCACGGTCGAGTGGGTCGTCGTCGCCTACCTCCTCACACTCGGCACGCTACTCCTCCCCTTCGGCCGCCTGGGCGACCTGGTCGGTTACAAGCGGGTCTATCTCAGCGGGTTCGCGCTCTTCACCGTCGCGAGCGGGTTGTGCGGCGCGTCCCTGACCATCTGGATGCTGGTCGGTTTCCGCGTGCTGCAAGCGGTCGGTGGCGCCATGTTGCAGGCCATGGGCCCGGCGATCGTGACCCGCACCTTCGGCGCTCGGGAGCGCGGCCGGGCACTCGGCTTGAACGCCATCAGCGTCTCGCTCGGGCTCACCATCGGCCCGACACTGGGCGGGGTGCTGACCGAGTTCGCTTCCTGGCGCTGGATCTTCTACATCAACCTGCCGGTCGGGATCTTCGCCATCCTCTGGGCCTGGCGGGTGCTGAAGCCGGAGGGCAGCCGGGGCCGGCAGACGTTCGACATCCCCGGTGCGGCGCTCTCCTTCGGCGCCCTGCTGGCGCTGCTGCTGGCGCTCATCGAGGGGCAGCGTTGGGGCTGGGGCAGCGCGGAGGTCATCGGCCTGCTCCTCACCGCCGCCGTCCTCGGCACCGCGTTCGTCGTCGTCGAACTCCATCAGCGCCAGCCGATGCTCGACCTCCGCCTCTTCCGCATCCGCTCCTTCTGGGCAGGCAATCTCAGCCTGCTCATCATCTTCGCCGGGCTCTTCACCGCCACCTTCCTGATGCCCTTCTTCCTCCAGCAGGGCCAGGGCTACTCGCCCTTCACGGCCGGGCTGCTGCTGACTCCGGTCCCGCTGACCACGCTGGTGGTCGCACCGATCAGCGGCACGCTCTCTGACCGCATCGGGCCGCGTCTCCCGGCGACGCTGGGCGCGGCGGTGATGACGCTCGGCCTCTACGCCCTAACCCAGCTCCACGTCGGCTCCAGCGAATGGGACCTCATCTGGCGACTGGTCGTGCTCGGGGTCGGGCAGGGCATGTTCTTCAGCCCGAACAGCAGCGCGATCCTCGGCTCCGTACCGCGCCCGCGCCTCGGGACGGCCTCGGCGACCGTGGCTCAGATGCGGATCAACGGCCAGGTGCTCGGCATCGCCGTGGCCGGTGCGGTCGTGGCCAGCCGCCTGCCGGTGCACCTGGCCGAGCTGACGGGCTTCGTGCCGCCCGCGGTGCTCCAGCGCGACGCCCTGATCCTCGCGATCCGCGACGCCTTCATCGTCGCCATGGCCATCTCCTTGATCGCCGTCGTCACCAGCCTCCTCCGCGGCGACCCGGAGTAACCCCAGACGCGGTTGCGCCCTCGTTCTCAGGTCATCCGTATTACGTATTGCGTGTTCCGTGATCCGTACTTCTCCCCTCTCCCAACGTTGGGAGAGGGGCCGGGGGTGAGGGCCGCGCTCGACGATATCCTCGATTCCGCACAACTCCTGGGTATGATGGATCAGCGCATGGCCGGCACAATCCGGCACGGCAACACACGTGCGGGGGAAGCTGGGCGGGCCGCGGCTCGCGCAGCCGGGAAGGGGATCGATGACCGAGGGCGACCTCGCCGCGCGGCTGGCGGCGACTTCGTTCCGGTACCCATTGCGACGCTACCAGCAAGCGGCCGTCGACGCGTTCGAGCAGGCGCGCCGCGAGGGGCGCGCGCGCTTCTACGCCGTGCTGCCGCCCGGCGGCGGGAAGACGGCGGTTGGCCTGGAGGTGGCCCGCCGGCTCGGCCGGCGGACGCTCGTGCTCTGTCCCAACACCGCTGTTCAGGCCCAGTGGCTGCGCCAGTGGCAGGACTTCACGCCGCACACGGTCGCCGCCGGGGCCGACCCCGACCTGACCACGCCGATCACCGTGCTCACCTACCAGGCACTCTGTGTGCTCAACGGCGACGACACGCTCGATGAGGAAGCCCTCGACCTCTGGATCGCCACGCTCCAGGCCGAGAAGGGCTACTCAGCCGAGCAGGCCCGGGCCGAGATCCAGGCGTTGGAAGCGTCGGGCAGCCCCCACTACCGCGCCGACCTGGCGCGCTTCCGGCGCCGGGCACGGACGCTCGTGGCCCGGGGCGGGGATCGCAGCGACCTCCTCGCGCTGCTGCACCCCAACGGCCGGGCGATCATCGCGCGCATGGCGGCCAGCGGCCCCTGGACCCTCGTCCTGGACGAATGCCACCACCTGCTGGAGATGTGGGGTTACCTCGTCCGCGCCTTGGTCGAGGAGTTGGGCGACGTCTTCGTCGTCGGCCTGACCGCCACGCCACCGTCCGACATGGACGCGCGCGAAGCGGCCCTCTACCGCGACATCTTCGCTCGCGCCAACATCGAGGTGCCGATACCGGCACTGGTACGGGAAGGGGATCTCGCGCCCTACCAGGAGCTGGTCTATCTCACGACGCCGCTGCCGCACGAGGCGGACTACATCGCTGCCCAGCACGCCCGCTTCCAGGAGTTACTCCTCCGGCTCATGGAGCTCGACTTCGGCAGCGTTCCGTTCCCAGTCTGGCTCAGGACGCGCGTCGAGGAGCGCCGCGGCCGCGACGGCGCGCAGGTGAGTTGGGAGCGGTTCGAGCGTGACGAGCCGCGACTCGCGCAGGCCGCGCTGCGGCTCCTCCATTCTTGGGGCGCGCCGCCGCCCGACGGGGCGCGCTTCAGCGAGCGCGACCGGCAACCCCTCACCGCCGACGACTGGGTCGCGCTGATCGAGGATTACTGTCTGCGCTGCCTGCGGCCGAGTGCCGACCCGCGGGACGTCGCCGCCTGGGAGGAGATCCGCCGCGCCCTCCCGTCGCTCGGCTACATCCTCACCCGCCGGGGCGTCCGCGCCCACGTCAGCCCGGTCGACCGCGTCCTCACCCTCTCCGCCAGCAAGGCCGCTGCGGCCGTCTCGATCCTGGATGTCGAGTCGGCGGCCCTGGGGGAACAGCTCCGAGCGCTCGTGCTCTGCGACTACGAGCGGGCGGGCAGCGACCTCCTGGCCCGGCTGCGCGGGGTGCTCGACCCGCAGGCCGGCAGCGCCGCGCTGCTGCTCCACATCCTCGCATCCGACCCGACCACCGCGGCACTGCACCCGGTCCTCCTCACCGGCCGCACCGTGGCGTGCTCCCGCGCCACCGCGGTCGATCTGACCCAGTGGATCAAAGAGCAGGTCCCGGAACTGCGCGACCAGATGACGACCGAACAGCTCTTCCTGCCGGGCAACGACGAGTCCGACACGCGCTGGGAGGACGTGGTCGTCATCCGCCCGGCGAGCACCTGGTGGCAACCACGCCGCTATGTCCCCCTCCTGACCCGCTACTTCGAAGAGGGACGCAGCCGCTGCCTGGTCGGGACGCGCTCCCTCCTCGGGGAAGGCTGGGACGCCCGGCGGGTCAACGTGCTGGTGGACCTCACCGCCGCCGCGACCCCGACTGCGGTCCATCAGATGCGCGGCCGCTCGCTCCGGCTGGACCCGGACCTGCCGGACAAGGTGGCGGACAACTGGGATGTGGTCTGCGTCGCGCCCGGGCATCCCAAGGGCACGGCCGACTACGACCGCTTCGTCCGCAAGCATCACCACTACTTCGCGGCGACGGTCGAGGGGGAGATCGAGTCGGGCGTCTCCCATGTCCACCCAGAACTCTCCCCCTACGGCCCACCCGACCCCGCGCACTTCGCCGCCATCAACACGGCGATGCTCCGCCGCGCCGAGGAGCGCGCGGCCGCCCACGCCCGGTGGAACATCGGGGAGCCGTATGAGGGGCGGGAGACGCACACGGTGCGGGTGCGCTTCGGCCGGACACCGGGTCTCTCCCGCAGCCGACTGCTGACCCCTGGGGCGCGGCCCGGTGCCGGGGCGGTCGGGCGCTTCCGCCGTCGCCTCGGTCAGGTGCTGGCTGGCAGCGCAGCCGCCGGTATCATCGTGGCCGCGGCCGGGCCGGACCTGGCGGGTCTCGCCGCGGGCATCGTCGCCACCGCGGGCGGTGGCGCCTGGCTCGTCCGCGATCTGCACGAGGTGGTCCGCCAGCTCGGGCCGTCCGACGCCCTGGAGGACATCGCCGCAGCCGTCGCCGAGGGGCTGCGGGACACCGGCGGCATCGCCCCGGAGCTGGGCGCCGAGTCCGTGCGCGTCGTGGCCCAAGCCGACGGCTACTACCGCTGCTATCTCGCCGGTGCCTCCGAGGCGGACAGCCGCCGCTTCACCGAAGCCCTGGACGAAGTACTCGCCCCGCTGGCCTCTCCGCGCTACATCATTCCGCGCTACATCGCCGACCCGCCGGGCTCCATGCTCGATACCGCGCTCCTGGCGCTGCGCCTCCGGCGGACCGGCCGCCGCGGCCGCGCGGTGGTGTACCACGCCGTCCCCTCCTACCTGGCAGCCAATCGACAGCGCGCCGACCGCTTCGCCCGCGCCTGGAACCGCTACGTGAGCACTGGCGAGCCGATCTACTGGAAGGACCCGCAGGCGAGCGCCATCATCGCCACCCAGCGCGGCGCCGACCCCTTCGACGTCACCACCCAAATGCGCGTCCTCTGGCGGTGAGGGCGGGCACGGCGGCAGCGCGGGCGTCGCACTGCCCATCCGCACGAACCGCGGTCCTTCGACGATAGGAGGGTCTGCCAACGCCTGGGGCTGAAGCCGCCGGGCTGACAAGGAAAAGCCCGCTAAAGCGGGCTGGGGGAAGAGGGTCCACTTCCGGGTGACACGGTGTTTACCGCCCGGTGCGTGCCCGGGGCTAAAGCCGCCGGGCTGAGAACGCGAAGCCCACTGAAGGGGCTAGAAACGCTATGCCCAGCGGGGTGCCGGATCGGATACGCCTGCATGTCGCCATCACAGCCCCTTCAGTGGGCTTACCCATTAGTCAGCCCGGCGGCTTTAGCCCCGGGCACGGGCCACGCCGCGGGATCCTTCCACCACCCGCACGGGCACGCGCCCAGACCCGTCGCGCGGAACCGCGCGGGAGGGACAGGTGTTCGCGAGGCACCCGCGCTCGGCACCGCATCACCCTATCACGAACGGCGCGCGGCGCCGCAGGAGGGCGCGCACGATGCTCATGGCGACGATGCGCCCGGTCTTCGGGTTCGCCGTCGTGGGGACGTTCTCGATCTCGAACCGCAGGCTGCCGAATGCTCCCTCGACCACCACCTCGTGCCGGTTTCGCGTGATCGCCGGGTCGGCCACGACGACCACCTCGGTGCGATCCAACCCGACACCGGCAAGACTGACGGCCGCCGCGACGTTGATGCTCTCGGGGAACGCCAACACCCCCTCGCGGGCGGTGCCGCGGAACAGCTCGCGCGGCTCCGTGAGCGTCGCGCCCTCCGCGCCGAGGAGCGTCGTCGCGGGCTTGCGGGTCGTGTGGGTTACTCGCGTCAGTCCCCCGACCGCCGCCGCGCTGATCGCATCCAGCCCGCCGATGGCGCCCGACGCGACGGTGATCTGCGCGCCACCCGCGCGGGCGGCCGCGATCAACGCGTCGTACACCTCGGGGCGGGCCAGGGCTCCGACGCTGACGGCGATCAGATCCCGCCCACTCCGAAGCACCGCGGGGCCGTGCTGGGCGAGCGCCTCGTGTCCGGCGACTTCAACCACCACCTCCGGCTCCAGGGCAAGCAGGGCCTCGACCGTCCCGACCACCGGCGGCGTGCCCGCCGGCCGCGGACGGGACGGATCGCGCACGAGCACGCCGACGATGTCCACGGCGGCCTCCGGCATCGCCGCCAACTGCGCCAGCACGCCTTGCCCGATCGCTCCCAGGCCGATCATCCCCACCCGCATCGGCGTCGTTGTCATCGATCCCCTCCCGCCTTCCGTGGTCCCGTAGTCCCGCATCGACCCTCCGCTCCCGGCCGCACCGGCTCGCCCGCTAGACCCATCGGCGGACGCGGGCCTGGTAGGCGCGGTAGGACTCGCCAAAGCGGGAGAGGAGGTAACGCTCTTCCCGCTCGATCACCCCACGCCGGATCACCGCCAGCACGGCGGGGAGCATCAGGACCGGCCAGAGGGCGTTCCGCAGTAGAGCGATGCCGAGGTAGATCGCGGTCAGCGAGAGGTAGAGCGGGTTGCGCGTGTACTGAAACGGGCCGTCGACCACCAGCGCGGTCGCCGGGTGGCGCGGGTTGGGACCGGTCCCGGCTCGCACCATAGTTCGCACGGCCCAGGCACTCATGCCGGCCCCGGCCGCGATGAGCGCGCCGCCCGCCGCGCGGCGCGGGCCGCGTGTCCGGGCAGGCAGCAGCGCGGCCGGACGCATCCGGTCGAGGAGGAAGCCCAGGCCGAGCCCCGCTGCGTAGATCAGGGGCGGCGGAGCGATCACGCCCGCGACCTCATGTGCCGTGTAGTCGTCCATGTCGGCCTCCTCGTCCCGTGAGCGCCGCCCGCGGACGGCGCCTCCGGTGTCCGCTGTGGGGTCCGTGATACCGCGCAAGCCGCCGAGCGGCAAGGGGGCAGTGCATCACCGCACGGCACACACCAGCACGAACGCGACCCCGGAGTCCTCGATATCGCTGCGGGATGAACCGGGTGCAGGCGACAGCCCGATCCTGGTCGGGGAGAATGGGGGAACAGGCTCGCTTGACCGAAGCGCACCGGCACCGAGAAGATGAAGGCCTGCCACCGCGCCAGCGCAACGGGCCGGTGGCGATTGCACCAGGAGAGGAGGGGAGCCGTGCGACTGGCCACCAAGACGGCTCTGGTGCCGGAGCGAGCCGAGATCACAGGAGGCAGCGACGCATGAGTGCGGTGGATGTCGTCGAGCTGCTGGCGCAGCTCGTCGCGATTGAGAGCGTCAATCCGGCCTACCCCGGCCCGGCCAGCGGCGAGGGCGCGATCGCCGAGTTCGTGGCCGACTTCTGCCGCACCGCCGGCGCGGAAGTGCACACCCGGGACATCCTGCCGGGCCGTCCGAATGTGGTTGCGACGCTCCGCTCCGGCCGCCCCGGCCCGGCGCTGGTCTTCGAGGCGCACATGGACACGGTCGGGATCCTGGACATGGGTGAGGCGGCGCTGCGCCCGCGCATTGAGGGCGACCGCCTCTACGGCCGCGGCGCCTGCGACGTCAAGGGCGGCTTGGCGGCGATGCTGGCCGCGCTCGCGGAACTCGCGCCCCGGCGGGACGAGCTGCCGCAGGACCTCGTGCTGGCTGCCGTCATGGACGAGGAGGCCACCTTCCAGGGCGTCCGCGGATTCCTCGACGAGGGACTCCCGATCGCAGCCGCCGTCGTGGCCGAGCCGACCGAGCTGCGCGTCGTCGTCGCCCACAAGGGGTGCGTCCGCTGGCGTATCCGCACGGTCGGCCGCGCCGCTCACAGCGCGCGGCCGGACGAGGGGCTGAATGCGATCGACCAGATGGCGGAAGTGGTCCACGCCCTGCGCAGCGAGCTGCAACCCCGCCTGGCAATGCGTAGCCACCCGCTGCTCGGCCGGCCGACGCTCAGCGTCGGGACCATTGCGGGCGGCACGGGCGTCAACGTGGTTCCGGCCGAATGCGTGATCGAGGTAGACCGCCGGCTGATCCCCGAGGAAACCGGAGCGAGCGCCCTGGCGGAGGTCGATGCGGTGCTGGCCGACCTCCGGCGCGCAGAGCCGTGGATCACCGTCGAGCGCGAGGAGCCCTGGATCGTCGACGGATGCCTCGACACCCCGCCGGACGCGCCCATTGCCCAGGCGGCGCTCGAAGCCTGCCGGCAGGCGGGCTACCCCGGGGAGCCGACCGGCGTGCCCTACGGCACCGACGCGAGCAAGTTCGCTGCGCGGGGCATCCCGAGCATCGTGCTCGGCCCCGGGAGCATCGCCCATGCCCACTCGGCGCACGAGTTCATTCCGCTCCCCGAGCTGCGCCACGCCGTGGAGATCTATACGCGGATCGCCCTCAGCCCGCTGGGGGCGTGAGCCCGGGGCCGCGCGGTCCCGGTCAGTGTCGCTGGGGCGAGCCGTCGGGTGGGCATCGCCCCACGCTCCCGGCACGTGGCGACGTCAGCCGCCCGATCCCACGGGGAAGACCTAGACCGTCTCATTCGCGGCGGGTGACTGGACGTGCTCGATGTAGCGCTCGGCCGAGCGGCGTACCGCCGCCTTGGCATCGGCCAGCACGTGGCGCCCGAAGGCGCCGTAGAGCCGCACGAAGGGGTAGGGATCGACCGCAGCGACGATCCGCCGCACCGTCTCCGGGTCAAGCGGGATCTGGTTCGGGTAGCTGTACATGAAGGTCACCCACCGGTTGTCCGGCACCACCTGGATCGTGTCGCCGCTGAAGAGCAGTCCCTGACCCTCGGCACCGTCCGCCCAGTGGAGCACGCTCGCCCCGGGGAAGTGCCCGCCGCAGCGGATGACAGTCACCCCGGGCACCAGTTCCAGCGTGTCCTCGGTAAAGAAGCGCACCGCCGGATCCGGCCGCATCACCCAGCGCCGATTCGTCTCGTGGAGGTAAATCGGCACACCGCCGAGCATCCGCGACCACTCGACCATCGTCGCGTAGTAGTGCGCGTGGGAGATGGCGATAGCCTCCACTCCGCCGCGGCGCTGGATCTCGGCCACCGTCGTCTCGTCGACGTAGGTCAGCGTCTCCCAGAGGACGTTGCCGCCGGGGGTCTCGATCAGGAAGGCCTGCTGGCCGATGGCGAACTTCGGCTCGGTGATGATCCCGGTGACGCCGGGCTCGATCGGGTCGAAGCGGTTGTGGTAGTGCCCCCGCATGGCGGCCAGCGTGGTCCACTGCTGGCCATGGGGGCCGATGTACTGCCGGTCGTCCTCGCAGATGGGGCAGGCGGCCGGCGGCTGGGCGCTCGCCGGGTACTGCGTGCCACAGGTGACGCAGATGTACTCCTGGGAACCGGGGGCATCGGTGGTCGTCATGGTGGTCCCTCCGGGTGGGTGGTGGGTAGTGCGTACTGCGTCATGCGTCATCCGTCCCCCTCACCCCCGGCCCCTCTCGGACGGAGCCCACCAGGGGAGAGGGGAGAGTACGGAATACGCAACACGCCGTACGCTACGGATTCACCTCGTAGAACGTGTCGATCACCTCGCGGGTCACGGGTGCGGAGACGATCGCGCCTTCGCCGCCGTATTCGATCATGGTGACGGCGGCCAGCCGGGCACCGTCGACCGGGCTGAAGGCCGCGAACCAGGCGTGGGTAGGCCGCCCTTCCTGGCCGTGCTCGGCGGTACCGGTCTTTGCCGCCACCGGGTGCGTCTCGCCCTGGAAGGCCCGGTAGGCCGTGCCGCTGGGCGTCGTGACCACATCGACCAGCGCGGCGCGGATCCCGGCGATCTGCTCCTGGGAGATGGGCAGCTTACCCATCTCCTTCGGCTGATGGGTGTAGATCTTGGTGCCGTCGAGCGCCACGACCTCCTGCACCAGGTAGGGCTGCCAGAGCGTACCGCCGTTGGCCAGCGCGGCGTAGGCGTTGGCTACCTGGAGCGGCGTGGCCGTGAAGTAGCCCTGGCCGATGGCGAAGTTCACCGCGTCGCCGCGCGCCCAGCCGTCGTGGATGTTCTCCAGCTTCCACGCCGGGTCGGGCACGGTCCCGGCGACCTCCGGCAACTCCTCCAGCCCGGTCGGGTTGCCGAAGCCGAAGGCCCGCGCCGTCTCCGCCAGGAGGTTGGGATCCTTCTCATCGAGTTGGACCCCGACCTGATAGAAGAACGTGTTGCACGAACGCACCAGCGCGCGGTGGAGCGTCATCGGGCCCTGGTCGACCCCGGTCCAGTCGCGCCAGACATTGGACGAGCCCGGCAGGGAGAACGCCGCTGGACAGGTGAGCGTGCTCTCCATGTTCATGCCCAGGTGGATCATCCCTGCCGCGGCGGTGACCACCTTGAAGGTCGAGCCGCTCGGGTAGGCAAAGGTGGTTGCCCGGTTCTGTAGCGGCCGCGCCTCCTCGTCGTTGAACCGAGCCCAATCTTCGTCGGAGAGACCCAGGATGAACTTGTTCGGGTCGAAGCTCGGATTGCTGACCATCGCCAGGATGGCGCCATTGTTCGGGTCGATGACGACGACGCTCCCGGTGTTGTCTCCCAGCGCACGCTTGGCGGCGAGCTGCACATCGAGGTCGATCGTCGTGACGATGTCGGCGGCAGGCTCGCTCTGCACTTCAGCGAGCAGCCGCCGCTCGCTGCCGTCCGGCGCGACGATAACGAGCCGCCCGCCGCGCTTGCCGGCCAGGTACTGCTCACCCCAGGCCTCGATCCCGGCGCGGCCGATGACGTCCCCGGCCGAGTAGCCCCGGGCGCTCAACTCCGGCAGCTCGTCGGCGGTGATCTCCGTCAGGTAGCCGACGACGTGCGCGGCCGCATCGCCCGCGGGGTAGACGCGCTCGGGCCATTTCTGCACCACGACGCCCGGGATGCCGGCCAACTGCTCCAGCAGGCCCGGGTCCATCGGGTCGGGATAGCTCTTGATCGGCATGAACCAGTCGGGCTGACCGTGCTCGTACCGGCTCTTGATCTCGTCTTCCGGCATGCCGAGCGCCTGGCTCAACGTCTGGAGCATCGCGGCTTCGTCCTGGATCTGCCCCGGGACTACGCCGACCTTGTTGATCTGGCCCAGGTGCGCCAGCGGCCGACCCTTGCGATCGAGGATGCGGCCGCGCTGCGGGATGTCCGGCTGCCACCGCACGAAGCCGTCACCGAGGTCGGCAAAGATGACCGACGGGGTCCAGTCGACCCGGAAGCCGTCCTCCTCCTCCTCGACGATGGGGATGACGTTGTCTTCCTCCAGCGTCCCGACCTTGGCCGACTCCCGCTTGACGTGCATGGGCTGTTCGAGCGCATTGCGGTCGGCGTCCCGGAGCGTCGCCTCGATCGCCGTCTGGCCGATCTCCTGGGCGATCCCCTCGTAGCGGGCGATGAAGTCCTCCTTGCTGATGGTGTGCTTGGCGGGGGCCGAGAGCAACTCGTACATCCCGGCATAGTCACCCGCGTTCCAGAGGCGGGTGAAGGCCGCGGCGACATCGCGCGGGGTTCGCAGCGCCGCGACACTCCCGGGGCTGGGTGAGGCGACGGGCGAGGCGTCCGTGAGCGCGGTATTGCCCAGCAGGCGCCCATCCAGGCGGTCGGCCAGCAGGAACAGGCCGAGCACGACGACGACCAGCCCCAGGACACTCATCACCAGCTTCGGCACGACGCTCCCGCGACGGGGTGGCCGGCGGGAGTAGGGAGACCGATATCCGGGCACAGACTGGACCTTCCCTGCTCAAGCGGTGTGACATGCGCTGCGCGCCGGGTGATCGATGCGGCGGCCGGCTCCGTCCCCGGGAGGTTCGGCCGGATCGGCGCGCCAGCGGTGCCCGGAACTCTGCCACCAGCGGTGACTCAGCGTCAAGGTTAAGGCGAGAAAAAGGTGCGTACGTTCTTGGGATTGGGTGGGGGCCGGCTGTGCTGCTGGTTTCGTTCGCCGGGCGGTACGTGCCCGGGGTAGGTGGCGTGAAGGATCCCACGCCGTGGCCTGTGCCCGGGGCTCAAGCCACCGGGCTGACAAGGAAAAGCCGGCTGAAGCCGGCTGGGACGGAGCATGGCTCACCGCCCGGCGTTGTGCCTCACCGCGTGGCATGTGCCTGGGGCTTAAGCCGCCGGGCTGATATTTTGGTAAGCCCACTGAAGGGGCTGTGATGGCGACATCCCGGCGTACGCGGTTCGGCCTCCCAGCGGGGACCGCGTCCCCAGCCCCTTCCGTGGGCTTCGCCGTGTCAGCCCGGTGGCTTGAGCCCCAGGCACGGGCCGAGCGGCGGAACCGGCGTATCGGGGTCTGCTCCGTACCGCGATCCCAGCCGGCTTCAGCCGGCTTTGATTGTGAGCCCGGCGGCTTGAGCCCCGGACACATACCGACCGCGTACACCCTTATCATTCGTCAAAGTCCATGAGCCCCGGGCACGTGCCGACCGGCGGACACCGTTTCATGCGAATCGGAACCCTCATGAGCCCCAGCCGGCTAGAGCCGGCTTCGCGGTGTCAGCCCAGAGGTAACCCCCTGGACACACACCGGCATGCATGCCGGCGTTCGACTGATGCGCTAACGGATCGTCCTGCTGCCAACGCCCCGGTAGACCGGGCTGACGCTGGCCCCGGTGTGGATGCGCTGGATCGTCTCACCCAGCAGCGGGGCGACCGAGAGCACCGTGATCTTGTCGATCCGCTTCTCCGGGGGGATCGGGATAGTGTTGCTCACCACCACTTCCCGGATCGGGCTGAGCGCCAGCCGCTCGATGGCCGGGCCGCTCAGAACCGGATGGGTGCAGGCGGCGTAGACTTCGACCGCACCGTTCTCGATGCAGACCTGGGCGGCCTGAGTGATCGAGCCGGCCGTGTCGATCTCGTCGTCCACCAGCACCGCCTGGCACCCTTCGACCGAGCCGATCAGGTTCAGCACCTCGGTCTTGTCGACGTTCCCGACCCGGCGCTTCTCGATGATGGCGAGACTCGCGTCCAACTCTTCGGCGAAGTTGCGTGCCCGCTTGGTGTTCCCCAGGTCCGGCGAGACGACGACCGGCCGTTCCAGCCGCTTATCCTGGAAGTAGCGGGCGATGATCGGCATGGCGGTCATCTCGTCGACGGGGATGTTGAAGAAGCCCTGGATCTGCCCGGCGTGCAGGTCGACGGTCAGGACGCGATCGGCCCCGGCGACGGTGATCAGGTCGGCGATGAGGCGCGCCGTGATCGGCACACGCGGCTGATCCTTCTTGTCGGTGCGGCCGTAGCCGAAGTAGGGGATGACCGCGGTAATGCGTCCAGCCGAGGCCCGCTTGAGCGTGTCGATGATGATCAGCAGCTCCATGATGCTGTCGTTGACCGGGCTGCTGAAGGACTGGACGACGAAGACGTCGTTCTCACGCACGCTCTCGCCGATGCGGACGAAGATGTTCTCGTTGCTGAACCGGAACACCTCGATCCGGCCGGGCGGGATATCGATGTAATTGCAGATCTCCCGGGTGAGATCCGGGTTGGAGTTGCCGCCGAAGATGGTCAACTGATCATAGCGGCCGGTCATGGTTCTCGGTTATCCCTTCCGCGGCCAGCCGCGCCAGCGCGCTCTGTGCCGCCTCCTGCTGGGCAGCGCGCTTGCTGCTCCCGGTCCCCACGCCGAGGCATTCACCGCCGACGACCACCTCGACGGTGAAAACCCGGTCGTGCGCGGGGCCAGACACCGCCACCGTGCGATACATCGGAGTCACCCGCATGTGCTCCTGCACGAGCTCCTGCAGCCGTCCCTTGTAGTTGGTCTCCTGCCCCTCGGTGATGATCTGCTCCGCGTCCTCGATCAGGAGCTGGCGCAGGAAGCGCCGGGTGGCGCGGATACCGCGGTCCAGGTAAATCGCGGCGATCACCGCCTCGAACGCCCCGGCCAGGATCCGGTCGCGGATCTCCCCGTCGGAGGTCATCTCCCCGCGGCCGAGGTAGAGCAACTCGTCCAACCCGAAGCGTCGTGCCCAGCGCGCCAGCGTCTCGGTGCGGACCAGCGCGGTGCGGTAGGCCGTGAGCATCCCCTCCGGAAGCCGCGGGAAGCGCCGGTAGAGGAACTCCGCAGTGATCATGCCGAGAACCGAGTCGCCCAGGAACTCCAGGCGCTCGTTGGAATCCCGCACCGCTTCGATTTGGGAGATGCCGAGTTCGTTGAGGTAGGAGCGATGGGTCAACGCCAGCCGCAGCAGATCCAGATCGCGGAACTCGATGCCCAGCCGCTGTGCTGCGCGTTCCGGGCGGTCGTCCGACTTCGGATCGCGCTGGCTCTCCATCCGTTGTGCCGCCGTCATACTCACGCCCCCGCCCGGTTGATGACGGCATCCAGATCCACATTCGCCCGGCGGGCGACGGCGGCCACCTGATCCCAATCGATCGAGATGGTGTAGATGTAGTGCATTGGCTCCGTCTCGCGGGTGGACGAGGTCGCCATGCCCGGACCGACGAGGAAGTGGACCAGCGCATCGGCGATCAGGTTGTCCTGCGGGTCGCGGTCGTCGAGCGAGATGGCATCGCCGCCGGCACGTCGCGCGGCCTCGGCGCGACGCAACCCCTCGCGAAAGGGCGCCGCGAGCGCTTCCGCACGCTGCTCCTCTTCACGCAGCGCACGCCGCTGGCCCGCGGCGATATCATCGGCCGCCGAGGCGTCGAGCTCGACGTCTTTGATCTCCTCGCGCGCCGTGTAGTGATGCACGATGTACTTGAGTAGTCGGTCGATATCGCCCGGCACGCCGGCTCCTCCGCGGCACCCCGCTGCCGCCTGATGTCATTATAGGAAACCCGCCCCACCGCGCCAACGCGACTGATGCGCCGAGGGTTACAGATCACCCGGGTGCGGGCTCATGCTCACAGCAAGGACAACACGGCGTCCTCTTGCCGCACGCCCGCGCCACCCCTGCCGCACGCGGTTTGCCACGGAAATGGGTCGTGCGTCATGCGTCATACGTCATGCGTCACCGGTGGTGCGGAATGCATGCTGTGGGGGCTCGAAGGGCAGTCGGTACCCGTGGCAGAAGCGGGCTGGCGTTTCATCGTGCGGCGGTACCGGGTTGCAATCATGGCCCGTGCTTACCGAGGATGGGTGATGTAAGGATCCCCGCGCTCGGCCCGTGCCCGGGGCTCAAGCCGCCGGGCTGCATAGTGGGTAAGCCCACTGAAGGGGCTATGATGGCTACATCGAGGCGTATCCGATTCGGCCACCTACCGGGACCAGCGTCCCTAGCCCCTTCAGTGGGCTTCGCCTTCTCAGCCCGGCGGCTTGAGCCCCGGGCACCTGCCGGGCGGCGGGATCCCTTATGCTGAGGCGCCAGCCCTGCGTCCCCCCAGCCGGCTTTAGCCGGCTTTCATTGTCAGCCCGGCGGCTTGAGCCCCGGGCACGCGCCACGGCCCGGGAACCGTCGCGCCACCCCGCCTCGTGCCGCGTCACCAGTTGATGATGCGGTGGAACTCCTCTGCGTAGGCCATGCCGTGCCGCGCGCCGCGGTCAGCGGCCCAGGTGCGGACCATGCGCTCGATCTGGTCAAAGTGGTCGCCCAACTGGCTCTGATGCGCCCGCAGCGCCGCGATCTTCAGATCGATCGTCTCGGAGATGTCGACGGCGTAGTTGAGCACCGGCGCACCGGTGACGTAGATCTCGGAAACCTTGTGCGGCTGCAAGCCCTCGGCCAGCAGCTCCGGGAAGTCCCAGGGGTTCTGCGGCGCGGGGTAGACGGCCGCCATGACCGCCTCGCCGGCGGCCAGATGGTCCGGATGGTGCCGGCGGACGTTGTACACCGGCTCCCAGACCCGGTCGGGACACGGGCTGATGATGCGCTCCGGCCGGTACGTGCGGATGAGCCGGACGATATCCCTGCGCAGCTCCAGGGTCGGCTGCAACTGGCCGTCGGGGTAGTCGAGGAAGATGACATCGGCCAGGCCCAGGATCTCGCCGGCCGCGCGCTGCTCCACCTTGCGCGTCTCCGAGATGCGGCGCCGCGCCTCCGGGCTGACATCGGTCGCGTCGTCCGGCCCTCCGGCGCCGCCGTCGGTAATGATGACGTAGTAGACATCCCAGCCCTCGCGCGCCCAGACGGCGACCGTCCCGGCCGAGCCGAACTCAGCGTCGTCGGGGTGCGCCACGAAGACCATCGCGACTTTGCGCTTCACGTGCTCCTGTGCTTGCTCCATCCCTGCTCCGTCTGTGCTAGAACCGTCGACGCTCCATGCCGCGCTCTCGCGAGGCATCTGACAGGATACCCCCCATACGACGGCAGGTCGAGTCGGGGCGCTGCCGCTTGCGAGCCGCCCGGAATCGCCGTACGCTGCCGACACGGTTCGGCGCGCAGTCGCGGGATGGGAGGGGCCAGATGAGCCAGTTGCCAGCGGTGGACGTGGTCGTCGTCGGGGGCGGCGTGATCGGCTGCGCCTCGGCGTACGAACTCCGCAAAGCCGGGCTGTCGGTCGCGATCGTCGAGGCCCGCGAGGTCGCCTCGGCCGCGTCCGGTGCCAGCGCAGGCGGCGTGCGCCAGCAGGGACGCGACCCGCGGGAACTGGCCATCGCCATGCGCGCGATCGCTCGCTGGCCGACCCTGGAGGATGAACTGGGCGCCGACCTCCACTACCGCCAGGACGGCCACCTGACGCTCGTCGCGCGGGAGGAGGATCTGCCGGCGCTGGAAGCGCGCGTGCGCGACGAGCAGGCGCGCGGCCTGGGCATTCGGATCGTGAGGCGGGATGAGCTGGACGAGCTCGCACCCGGCCTGGGGCCGGACATCATCGCCGGCGCCTGGTGCCCCACCGACGGCCACGCGATGCCGATCCTGGTCACCAAGGCGTTCTGCGCCGCCGCGCAGCGGCGCGGTGCCACGCTCTACGAGTGGACCGCCGTGACCGGGTTCCGGCTGGAGGGCGACCGCGTGGTCGGCGTCCACACCACCCGCGGGGAAATCCCCTGCCGGTCCGTCCTGATCGCGGCCGGGGCCTGGAGCCGAGACCTGGCCCGGATGGTCGGCGTGGAGCTGCCAATCGAGCCGCACGCGCTGCAGATGATGGTGACCAATCCGATGCCGCCGCGGCTCAAGCCGGTGGTCACGTGCGTCGGGCGGCGGCTCAGCCTGAAGCAGCTCCGGAGCGGCGCCTACCTCCTCGGCGGGGGCTGGCCGGGCAGCGTCGACTGGGAGGGGCGCTTCGGCCGCAACCGGGTCGCGAGCATGGCCGGCAGCGCCGTTGACGCCAGCGCCGTCTACCCCCTGCTACGCCGGACGCGGGTCGTCCGCGCCTGGACGGGACTGGAAGCGATCGCCGCCGACGAAGTGCCGATCCTCGGCCCGGTGCCGGGGGTCGAGGGTATGGTGCTTGCCTGCGGCTTCTCCGGGCACGGATTCGCCCTGTCACCCTGCATCGGCGAGTTGATGGCCGAGCTGATCGCGACCGGCCGGACCTCGCTGCCTCTCGATGCCTTGAGCCTGGACCGCTTCGCGGCGTGACGGGGCTGCTACGTAGCGTGTATAGCGTGTTCCCTACTCCTCCCCTCTCCCAGAGTTGGGAGAGGGGCCGGGGGTGAGGGCCATCTCCTACGTAATACGCAATACGCAATACGGAACACGCATCACGCAATATTCCACCCCCGCCCCTCCCTCGACCGCCTGCCTATAATTGGGACGGGTCGCAGTGATTGAGGAGCATTTTATGGTGAAGAACCCACGCGCACCCGTCGCTCAGATAGTGGAGGGGATGGAGGATACCCGCCCGCAGCAGCCGGGGGCCGCGGCGCAGCCCAGCGACACGACGCTGCCGGTCACGGTGGATGAGCTGGCTCGCGATCCGGAGGTGCAGGCCTACATCGAGGCGGCCAACGCTAACCTGGGCGTCATCGGCTTCACCGAACACGGCACCCGGCACGCGAATCTCGTCTCGCGAATTGCCCGAAACGTGCTGCGGCGGCTCGACTATGACCCGCACCTGCAAGAACTGGCGGCGATCGCCGGCTATCTCCACGATATGGGCAACGCCATCAGCCGCTACGACCACGCGCTGACGGGCGCGCTGCTGGCGCGCGAGATCCTGCTGCGCTACGAGGTGGCGCCCGCCGATATTGCGCTGGTCATGGGCGCCATCGGCAGCCACGGCGACGACTCCCAGCGGCTCGGCGAGGCGGTCCACCCCGTCTCGGCGGCGCTGATTCTGGCGGACAAGTCGGACGTGCACCGGAGCCGCGTCCGGGCCAGCGATCCGAGCCAGTTCGACGCGCACGATCGGGTCAACTGGGCGGTCGAGTCGTCCTTCCTGCGCGTCGACCCCGAGGAGAAGGCGATCTCGCTGGAACTGACGATCGACACCAGCATCAGCCAGGTCATGGATTACTTCGAGATCTTCCTGCCCCGCATGATCATGTGCCGGCGGGCCGCCGAACTGCTCGGCTGCCACTTCCACATCCACATCAACGGCGTGGAGTTGCTCTGAGATGGGGACGCTGATCACCAGCCTCCACGCGCGTGGTCGGACGACCAACTGGGGCGCGTTCGACATCTATCTGGTCGTCACCACGCTCGTCCTGATCGGCTTCGGCCTGGTCACGATCTGGAGCGCTGACGGAGCGCGACCCCTGACCCTGGGGAACCCGGCGGTCCGGCAGTTCATCTACGCGGTGATCGGCCTCGCGATGATGATGGGGGCCACCGCGCTCGATTACCGCTATATCAAGACGTTCTCCTGGGTGTTCTACCTGGGCACGCTGGTCTTGCTGGCCGGGGTTCTGGTGGTCGGCACGACCAGCGGTGGCGCGACCCGCTGGTTTCAATTCGGCCCGATCACCGTTCAACCGTCAGAGATCGCCAAGCTGACGGTGATCATCAGCCTGGCGTCGTTCGTCGCCGACCGGGGCGACGACATGCGCCGGCTGCACAACTTCATCCTCTCGGGCATCCTGGTCGGCATCCCGGCCGGGCTGGTCTACCTGCAGCCGGACCTCGGAACGACGGGGGTCTTTGCCTTCGCCTGGCTGGTGATGATGCTGGTGAGCCGCACGCGCCTGCTCTACCTGTTCGGGGTGATGCTGGCCGCCATCCCCGGGGCCTGGGTCACCTGGAACTACATCATGCACGACTACATGCGTGAGCGGCTGCTGATCTCCTATCACCCGGAGAGCGACCCGCTCGGGGACGGCTACAACATCCTCCAGGCACGGGTGGCGATCGGCAGCAGCGGCGCGATCGGCCACGGGCTGCATGGCAGCACGCTGAGCCAGCTCGACCTGCTGCGCGTACGACTGACCGACTTCATCTTCGCCCACGCCATGGGGATGTTCGGCTTCATCGGGGCGCTGGCCCTCTTCCTGACCTTCGCCATCCTGCTCTGGCGCATGATGCAGATCGGCATCAACGCGCGCGACAACTTCAGTCAGTTGACGGCCTTCGGCATCACCGGGATCGTCTTCTTCCAGATGTTCGTGAATATCGGCATGAACGTGGGGTTGATGCCGGTGACCGGGATCCCGCTCCCCTTCGTCAGCGTGGGAGGCAGTTCCCTCTGGACGCTCCTGGCTGCGGTCGGCATCCTCCAGAGCATCCTCATCCACCAGCAACGACTCGGGTTCCAGCGAGAGTGATGCGTGGTGCGTCATGCGTCATCCGTCATGCGTATTGCGTAAGACGTGTTGCGTGTTCCGTGTTCCGTGTTCCGTCCTACTCCCCTCTCCCCTGGTGGGCTCCGTCCGAGAGGGGCCGGGGGTGAGGGGGATGCATCACGCGTGACGCATGACGTCTAGTACATCGCCATCTCAACGTCGGCGCCGGGCAGCCCGGTCGGCAGCGTCTCGCCGTTCTGCCGCAGGAAGGCAACGAGCGCCTCGGGCCGAATACGCCACTCACCCGGCTTCGTATCGGGCTCGCCGATCAACTCCCCTACTCGGAGCCAGTAGCGGATCGCGTCCGGGTGGAACTGCAGGACGTCGGCCACCTCACCGACCGTGTAGACCCGCTCGCCGCGCTGTTCGACCCGTGCCATGGACCTTTGCCTCCGCCTTGTCCCTACACTCTGTACGTACACCAATAATAGCAGAGAATGGGCGGACAGGATAGGGGGATCATGGTCCTATGTGCGGATCGCCGGGCCATCAGCTTCCGCGATGGCGCACGGCGCAACGTATGTCCTCTCCTGCACGCTGCCCGATCGGACAGGTGCGCCACCTGCCGCCACCACGGCCCCATCGTCACCGCTGCGATGTGACTCAGGCGTGACAGATCGCCGTTGGGTATGGGAAAACCGCAACCAGGGCGCGGTTGCGGAAGCCCCCTCACCCACCGGCCCCCTCTCCCACAAGGGGGAGAGGTGGTGTGTCACCTCTGTGAGCTGCGCCGCACATCTGCGGGCAACGAGACATGGGCTGGCTGAATAGATAAGATTAGCGTCTCACGATGCGGCCTGGCTGGGACGGGCGCTGCCCTGGAAGGAGTCTCGGCCGCATGGACGAGACCCTGTTGCGGACCAAGCTCTCGATCCCGCTCACCCGCGCCGATCCCGCCTCGGGCCTGGTTCCGCGCCCGCACCTGATCGCGCGCCTGAACGAGGGACTGGCCGGCACGTTGACCCTCGTCTCCGCCCCGGCCGGATTCGGCAAGACCACCCTGGTGAGCGCCTGGCTGCGGCAGGTGGACCTCCCGGCCGCGTGGCTCTCGCTCGACGAACACGACCGGGATGTCGCCCGTTTTCTGAGCTACATGATCGCCGCGCTGCAGATCATCCGGCCGGATGTGGGAACCGGCGTGCCGGCCCTCCTGCACGCAACGCCTCGGCCGCGCACGGACACACTCCTCACGCTGCTGATCAACGACCTGGCAGCCATCCCGGAGGAACTCATTCTGGTCCTCGACGACTGCCACACAGTCGCGACGCCGGACATCGATCAGGCGCTGTCCTTTCTCATCAACCATCTCCCGCGGCACATGCACCTGGTCATGCTCAGCCGGGCGGACCCGAACCTGTCCCTCGCGCGCTTGCGCGCCAACGGGCAACTGAATGAGCTGCGCAGCGCCGATCTGCGCTTTTCCGACGAGGAGACCGCGCGGTTTCTGGAGCAGATGGTCGATCGGCGCCTGTCAGCGGCAGACGTCGCGGCGCTCAACACACGCGTCGGCGGCTGGATTGCCGGCGTGCAGATGACCGCCCTCTCGCTGCGGCAGCGCGGCGAACTGTCCGTCGCGCAGTGCATCGACGGCCAGGGCGACAGCCAGGGCTACATCATGGATTACCTGGTGGACGAAGTCCTCCAACAGCAACCCGTCGAGATTCAGACCTTCCTGCTCTTCACCGCCATCCTCGATGAACTCTGTGCACCGCTCTGTGCGGCGCTCCTGCGCGGCGTCGACGCACCGGGCGGCACCGGTCCGCCAGCGACCTCGCCGGCTGCCGGCGCCTCCGAAGCGCAGGAGGCCCTGACTTATCTGGAACACGCCAACCTGTTCATCAACCCCCTCGATCCGCTCCATCAGTGGTACCACTACGATCCGCTGTTCGCCGACCTGCTGCGCCACCGGCTCCAGCAGTCCTATCCGGAACAGGTGAGCCGGCTGCACGTGAGCGCCAGCGAGTGGTACGCGCAGGCGGGCCGCGCCGGACCGGCCGTGCGGCACGCGCTGGCGGCGCAGGCGTTTGATCGCGCCGCTGCGCTGGTCGAGCAGGTCGCGCCGACCATGATCCAACGCGGCGAGCTGTCCGCGCTGCTTCATTGGCTGGATCGCTTGCCGGCCACCGAGGTGCAGACGCGGCCGCTGCTGGCGCTCTACCATTGCTGGGCACTCCTCCTCGGCGGGAACACGACCCAGGCCGCGACCCGCCTCGATGCCGTCGAAGCGGTGCTCGCGGCGGATCGCGCGCTCCGCACACCTGCCGTGCGCAGTCACGTCGCCGCCCTGCGCGCCTATCTGGTGCGCGAGGAGGGGGATCTCGCCTCGGCGATCGTGCTCTCCCAGCAGGCGTTGGCGCATCTGCCGAAGCACGAGACGCTGCCCCATGCCATGGTCACCACCAACCTGGCCATCACGCACTATCTCCGGGGAGCGTTCGCCCCGGCCTCCCGCCTGCTCATGGACACCATCACCATCGGACAGACGGGATCGCTCATGGCGAACACGCTCTCGGCGATCTATCTCAAGGCGCACCTGCTGCGGGCGCAGGGCGCGCTGCGGATGGCACTGAAGCTGTGCCAGGACGGGCTGCGGTTGGTTGAGCAGCGCGGCTGGCACGATGCCCCAGCGGCCGGCTTCCTGTACGTGGCCCTGGGAGACCTGCTCGGCGAGCTGAACGACCTCAGCGCCGCGGCGGAGTACCTGGAACGGGGGATCGACCTGGGGCACGAAGGAGGAGATCCCCACATCGTGATTGCCGGCCACGTCCGGCTGTCCTGGCTCAGGCACCGCCAGGGTGACGTGCGAGGGAGCCACGAGGCGATTCGGGCCGCGCTGGATCTCGTCGAGCGCGACGCGGGGAGTCGCTTCTGGCCGCTGCCGCCCGCAGACTGCTATCAGGCCCGGCTCTGGATCGCGCACGGCAACCTGGCGGCAGCCAGCCGCTGGGCCGAGGTCACGCACCGCGCCCGCGGGGATCACCCGATCACCTACCTCCACGAAGCTGAGGATCTCACCATTGCCCGATTGCTGATCGCCCAAGGTGACCCCGGCGCCGCCGAGACGCTGCTGCACGGACTCCTCACGGCAGCCCGATCGGACGGGCGGTACGGCAGTCTGATCGAGATGCTGACGCTACAAGCCCTGGCCTTCGCGGCCCAGCATCGGGACGACGAGGCGTTATCGGCCCTGGCAGAGGCGCTCGAACTCGCCGAACCGGAAGGGTTCGTCCGGACCTTTCTGGACGAAGGGGCGCCCATCGCCGAGTTGCTCCGCAGCGCGGTGGTTCACGACCGGCACGCCTCCTACGCGCTCCAGCTCCTGAAGGCGTTCGACGAGAGCGCGGCTACGGAGCAGCCGCTTCCCGAGCCGTTAAGCGACCGCGAGTTGGAAGTCCTGCGGCTGGTGGCGGCCGGGTACTCCAATCAAGCGATTGCGAACGAACTCTTCCTGGCCGTCAGCACCGTCAAGAAGCACATCAACCATGTGTACGCCAAGCTCGCGGTGACGAGCCGGACCCAGGCGGTCGCCCGAGGGAGAGAACTGGGGCTCGTGTGAGCCGGGACCACTCCGACCAGTCCCGGTGCCCATCCCGAGGCGTGGCGCCGCCTTGGCGTCCAGTTCACCCCCCACTACCCCCTCGAATACACCCTTTGATTGATCTCAGCCGCCTGGCTGCTTGCGACACTGAACGGGGCCGCGCGTGCCGGGGACGGAGCCACTCCCCGAATTGACGGTGCCCCGCGGCTCCGCGCATCAGGCGCGGCACGAGGTCACCTGGAGGACAGCCAATGGAGGAAGCACGCAGCCGAAACCCTGACAGACCAGCCAACGCCGGCCGGGCACGTGGCGGATGGACGCCGGGCCGCATCGTGTCGCTGGTGGCAGGGGGCGTGCTCGCTCTGGGCGCGCTCGGACTGATCGTGGGCGGCGGGCTGTTGCTCGGCACCGCGACCAGCAACGGCGGGTGGCTGGATCTGGGCCACGCCACCTACGAGACGGACAGCTACGCGGTGGTCACGGAGCCTGCTGATTGGGGCACTCAGACCTACGTGCTCGACAACGTGGACAAGGTGCGCATCCGCGTCACCCCCCAGGATGCCACGGCCCCGGTGTTCGTGGGCATGGCTCCACAGGGCGATGTGGAGGGCTATCTGAGCGACGTCCGGTACGTCACCGCCCACGGCGAGCCCGGCTACCAGGTCAGCTACACCCAGCACGACGGGCATGAGCCGACCGCGCCGCCGGCCGGGGCCGTCCCCTGGACCGTCCAGTCCACGGGCACGGGCACCCAGACGCTGGAGTTCGACGCACAGGAGCAGCGCGGCGATCAGGTTCTCGTCGTCATGAACGCCGACGGGTCACCCGCGATGAGCGGCAGTGCGGAATCCGCCGCCACCCAGCCGTCGCTGGTATGGATCGCCGTCGGTCTCCTGGCCGGTGGCATTGCCATGGGCGTCGTCGCCGCCCTCCTCATCATCGCGCCGATCCGGCGCGCCAGAGGACGCGCCTGAGGGCATCGGCATCACCGGGGCGCGATTCGGGCACGGGCCACGGACCGCCACTCCCCGCGGCCACCCGTGCGTGTTTCGCTGAGTGTGTCCCCGGCAGGCCATTCGCGCGCGATGAGGACGGAACCGTGCAGCACGTTACGTCGAGAGACGGCACCGCCATCGCGTATGAGCGCACCGGTTCGGGACCTGCACTCGTACTGGTGCATGGCACGGGCATCGATCACACGTACTGGGACCCGCTCGTTCCAGCGCTTGCGCGCCATTTCACCGTGTATGCGATGGATCGGCGGGGGCGTGGGCAGAGTGGCGACGCCCTACCCTACGCGGCGGAGCATGAGTTTCAGGATGTCGCCGCTCTGGTCGACGCGATCCCCGGGACCGTGGATGTCCTCGGGCACTCGTACGGCGCGCTGTGCGCCCTAGAAGCCACCCTCCTGACACCGCGGATCCACAAGCTGGCCTTGAACGAGCCGCCCATGTACACCTCGACGGACATCTCTTACCCGGAAGACACGCTCGACCGGTACGACGCCCTCCTCCGCGCGGGCGAGGCGGAGCGTTCGCTGCTCCTGCTCTACGAGGTCGGCCAGACACCGGCCGACGAAGTGCGCTTGCTGCGGTCGCAGCCCAACTGGCAGGCACGGGTCGCGGCGGCACCCACGATCCCGCGCGAGATCCTGGCCGTCAGGGACTACACCGCTGACCCCGCCCGCTTCAGGTCGGTGAGCACGCCGATCCTCTTCCTGCTTGGGGGCGAGACACTCCCGATCTACACCGCCGCGACGCAGGCGTTGCACCACTGGCTGCCGCACAGCCGGATCGTGGTCCTACCTGGACAACCACACGATGCCGCGGTCACCGCACCGGACCTCGTGACCCGCGAAGTGCTCCGCTACTTCTTGGACGCCGCGTAGCAGGTGCTGAGCCCCTGCGTACGGCGTATCGCGTATTCCGTGTTCCGTGTCGGTGGGTCACTCGCGCCCGTGTCTCCAACACGCAAGACGGAATATGCAATACGCATCCATCTTCAGGTTGACGTTTGAGGCATTGTCATCCTGAGCGGAGCCGGGACCGGCGTCCAGCCGGGACCGGCGGAGTCGAAGGATCTCCCCGGGGCGAGGCACATCCGACCTGAGATCCTTCGCTCCGCCGCCCGCCGCCACGCGGCGGACGGCTCCGCTCAGGATGACAGGTCATGAGAATGTGCGGTTCAACCGCACGTGGTGTCACGCTCCCCGCCCGGCGAGCAACTGCTCCTCCGGGATCTCGCGCAGGTCCAGGCCGCGCATGGGCTCGCCCAGCCCGCGGCTGACCTCAAGCAACACCTGCGGGTCGCGGTAGTGAGCCGTCGCTTCGACGATCGCCCGGGCGCGCCGCTCCGGGTTCTCCGACTTGAAGATGCCGGAGCCGACGAAGACCCCCTCGGCGCCGAGCTGCATCACCAGCGCGGCATCGGCGGGCGTTGCCACGCCGCCGGCACAGAGGAGAGGCACCGGCAACCGCCCCGTCTGGTGAACCTGGAGCACCAACTCGTACGGCGCCCCAAGGTCGCGTGCCACACTCACCAACTCCTCCTGCGGCAGCCCCTGGAGCCGCCGGATGTCGTCGGTGATGTCGCGCAGGTGGCGCACCGCCTCGATGATGTTGCCCGTTCCGGCCTCCCCTTTGCTCCGGATCATCGCGGCACCCTCGGCGATCCGGCGCAGTGCCTCGCCCAGGTTGCGTGCGCCGCAGACGAAGGGGGTCGAGAAGGCGTGCTTGTCGATGTGGAAGCGATCGTCGGCCGGGGTCAGCACCTCGCTCTCGTCGATGAAGTCGATGCCGAGCGCTTCCAGGATCTGCGCCTCGGCGATGTGGCCGATGCGAGCCTTGGCCATCACCGGGATGCTGACGGCCTCCTTGATCGCCAGGATCAGGTCCGGGTCGCTCATGCGGGCCACCCCGCCCTCGCGTCGGATGTCCGCCGGGACCCGTTCGAGCGCCATGACGGCCCGGGCGCCCGCCGCCTCGGCAATGCGCGCCTGCTCCGGTGTCACGACATCCATGATCACGCCGCCGACGAACGCCCGCGCCGCCTCGACTTTCGCCTGCCAGCCTGCTCGGTCGACCATCATGGATGCTCCTTTCTCATACGTGATGCGTCATGCGTCCCCCTCACCCCGGCCCCTCTCCCACCAGGGGAGAGGGGAGTAGGACGCATGACGTATGACGCATCACGTCACACTATCGGCGTCGCGCGGGCGGCGTCGCGGCGCTCGGCGCCGGTGCCACGACTGCCGCGCAGGGCGGCAATCGCCTCCCCCAGCCGCGCGATCGCCAGGTCGATCTCCTCTTCCCGGGGCAGGGTGAAGTTGAGCCGCAGCGTGTTCTCCCCCTCGCCGTCGGGGTGGAAGCTGCTCCCCGGCGCGATCGCGACGCCACGCCGAGCCGCCTCCGGCAGCAGGTCGCGCGCCCGCAGCCCGTCGGCCAGCCGGCCCCAGATGTAGAGCCCGCCGGCCGGGCGCTCACAGGCCAGCATCCCGGCGCAGTGGCGCTCGATTGCGGCCAGCATGGCATCGCGCCGCCGGGGGTAGGCCTGCCGCAGCCGCTCGACGTGCTCGGCCAGCAGCCCGCGGTCGAGGAACGCCCACACCGCCCACTGCGCCAGCGGGTTGGTATCGAGATCCACGATCTGCTTCATGAGCGCCAGCCGCTCGATCAGCGGGCGCGGCGCGGCGATCCAGCCAATGCGGAAGCCGGGGAACAGCACCTTCGACAGCGTGCTCAGGTAGATCACCGAGCCGTGGGAGTCGAGCGCGCGGAGCGGCGGGATCGGCCGCCCATCGTAGCGCAACGCGCCGTAGGGATCGTCCTCCACCACCGGCACCTGCTCGCGCGCAGCCAGCGCCAGCAGCCGGTGGCGCCGCTCCAGGCTCATCGTCGCCCCGGTCGGGTTCTGGAACGTCGGGAGGGTGTAGATCAGCTTCGGCCGCCGCCGCGCGATCAGGTCCTCCAGCAGCCCGACCCGCATGCCGTCCGCGTCCACCGGGATGGGAAGCAGCCGCGCCCCGGCGGCCCGGAAGACCTGGATGGCCCCGAGGTAGGTGGGCGACTCGACCGCGACGAGGTCACCCGGCTCCAGCAGCGCGCGCGCCAGCAGGTAGAGCCCCTGCTGCGACCCGGCCACGACCAGCACCTGGTCCGGCTCCAGCGGCGGGCCGTCGCCGGCCATCCAATCCGCCAGCGCCGCCCGTAGCGGCGGATAGCCCTCAGTCGGGCAGTGCTGCAGCAGCTCCTGCCCCGCTGTGTGCAGCGCTTCGTCGAGCAGCGCCCGGATGGCGTCGATCGGGTAGAGCTCCGGCGACGGGATGCCGGTCGCGAGCGAGATGACATCTGCGCGAGCCGAGACGAGCATGGTGTCCCGCAGCAGCGGGTCGTTCATCACCTCGGTCGCCTCGGTGAAGAGCTGCCCCCAGGGGATACCCCGCGGCTCGCCCGATCCTGCCCCGTCGCCGGCTGCCCCGGCGACGATCGTGCCGCGCCCCACGTGGCCGACGATCAGCCCCTCGGCCGCCAGTTCCCGGTAGGCGTTGACCACGGTCGTCCGGTTCACCCCGAGCATGGCCGCCAGCCGCCGCTCGGGCGGGAGGCGCGTGCCGGGTGGAAGCTCGCCGGAGCGGATCTGGTCGCGGATCTGGCGGCTGATCTGGAGGTAGAGCGGCAGCTCGCGCGAGCGGTCCAATTCGACGATCATCCCACCCTCCAATTGGATGCGTCCAATCTACCCTACCACGGCCAATTGGGCCGGCAAACAGCCATTTGGTGGGCTGATCGTACCAGCCAATCGCAGCGCCGGCCATTGGGACACAGCGGGCCACGCGGTATACTTCGCGGATGACAGGGAGTTCCATCCGTGCCACGGACGAGATGGTTCCGGGGATGAAGCCGATCGCGGACATCACGCTGCGCGACCTCTGCCGGTGGGACCGGCGACTCGGCTTCGTCCCGCCGGTCGGGATGGACCGCGAGCAGGCCCTGGAGCGCGCAGTCTCCTGGGCCGTTTCGGTTCGCACCACCCCGCCGCTGCTGCCGCCCCTGCGGGGCGACGAGCTGGTGGTGCTCTCACCGCGGGTGCTGGCACAGATCGAGGCGGACGAGGCGCTGAGCTGGGAGGATCTCAGCACCGAACTGGCCCGCAACCGGGTGGCGGCAGTGCTGAGTGAGCCGTCCTTCGCCGAGGAACCCCACCCGGTGCTACCGATCCTGACCCTCCCGGCCCCGTTCCCCCACGACGCCGAGGGGATGCTCAACCGCCTGATCACCGAGCGGCGGGCCGAGCTCTACCGGCTCGGCAACGAACTCTCCCGCCGCCTGTCGCAGGCGGCGATGGATCCGCGCGGCGTGGAGGCACTGCTCGGGGTCGCGGCCGAGCTGGCCGGGCGCCCGCTCGTGCTGCAGGACCGCGAGGGGAACGTCGTCGGCTGGGGCGGCGGCACGATCGTCCCGCCCGCCACGGCCGCGGAGCTGAACGCCGCCAACGGGGCGACCAGCCCCCTCCTCTGCCACGGCCCGGACGGCACCGAGCGGCTGATCCTCCCCCTGACGGCCGGGACGCCCAGCGGCTACCTCTCGCTGGTCGGGCCGGCCGGCACCTTGAACGAGAGCGATCGGCTGGTGCTGGCGCAGACGGCGGCCACCTGCTCGATCCTGCTCGGCCAGGGGCGCACCGCCGGGCTCGGCGGGGGACGCCAGCGCCTGGTGGCCGACCTCCTCCTCGGCCGCCTGGCCTCCGACGCCGCGGCCCTGGCCCGCGCCCAGATGCTCGGCATCGACACCACCGCGCCGGTGATCGTCGGCCTGATCGACGCGCCGGATCGCCCCGCCGCGGCACGGCACCTCGTGGCCCAGGCGCTCGGCCCGGCCGTGGGGGACAACCTGGCACCGGTGCCGGGCGGCATCGGCTTCCTCGTGCAGGGCAGCGACCCCTCCCGCGCGGCGAGCGCCCTGCGCCCCACGCTGCGGCGAGAAGGGGCGAACGGCATCATCGTCGCCCTCAGCCGTCCGGTCCCGACCATCCTCCAGGCACCGGAGGGCCTGCGCGAGGCGCGCTTTACCCTCGGGCTGCAGCGGGCAGGCGCCGTCCCGCTCCCGGTCGCCCGCGCCGGGTCGGTGGACGACCTGGGCCTGTTCAGCCTGCTCTATCCGCTCTGGGGCAACCCGGCCGTGGCCGCGTTTCGCGACGCCGTGCTCGGCCCGCTGGAGGAATACGACCGCCGCCGGCACAGCGGGCTCATCGAGACGCTGGAGGTGTACCTGTCACATGGCGGCGCGCTCGCCGAGGCCGCCGAGCACCTGGGGATTCATCGCAACACCCTCTCCTACCGCCTGCAGCGCATCGCCGAGTTGACCCGCCGCGACCTCGGCAATCCCCGCGACCGCCTCCTGCTCCAGGTCGCCCTCCTGACGCGCCACCTGCCGGAGGAGGAGTAAGGCGTCATGCGTCATACGTCATGCGTCACACTCCCCTCTCCCCTGGTGGGAGAGGGGCCGGGGGTGAGGGGGACGGATGACGCATGACGCATCACGGAACACGCATCACACATCACAACTCATCACTCCGCAGCCGCAGGATGACCCGCTCCAGCGACACGGTCTGCACCGCGTCGAGCGGGATCTCTCGCCGGCCGACGAGCCCCCAGAACTTGCCGACCCGGATCGCACCGCGGCCGATCCGCTGCGCCGCCCCCTGGCCGATGGCGTAGCGGGCACGCGCCGACTGGCTGGCTGGACCACGGTTGCCGAGCGGCTGGGTCGGCATCGGACCCAGCAACTCCCCGCTCACCGCGCTCGACTGCAACACGTCCGGGGAGAGTTCGGGCTCGCCGTCCGGCGCCGCGGGACCGGGAATCACCTTAAGCACGGTGCCCAGATAGACGTTGTCCCGCGTGTAGACATCCATTGCCCGGCGGATATCCCGCACCGTGAAGCCCATCACCCACCTCCCGCGCCCAGCGTCCTGCATCCTGCGTCGCTCTTGTTCGTCCATCATACATAGCAGCGGCATGGGCTGAGCGATCGTCATCGCACCGCGCCCGCGGCGCTGCGCATCCCGGACGCAGGGCTACGCTAGCCAGTCACCAGCATCATCGAGGATACTGCACGCATCACCGGACGACGCCACCACGAAGGAGCACGCCATGGAACCACGCCAGACCAAGGCCCAACTGCTCGACACGGTCAGGACCGTGCGGGCTGATCTGGAGCGGCTGATCGCGGCCGGAGAGGACCGGCTGAAGGAGCCGAACGCCTTCGGCCCGTGGACCTTCGCGGACGTGATCGCCCATCTGACCGGCTGGCGCTGGTTTTCCGTGGCCCGCATGGAGGCCGCGCGGGACGGCACGGTTCCGGTCCCACCCTGGCCCTCCCACCTGGACCCCGACGAGGCCGTCGACGAAATCAACGAGCTGATCTACGAGGCCAACCGCAATCGTCCGGCGGACGAGGTGCTGCGCGACTCGCGCGAGTCCTTCGACCGGCTGGAAGCCGCGCTGGCGGCCATCCCCGAGGACGACCTCTTCGACCCCACCCGGTTCCCCTGGCTGAACGGTTGGCCGCTCGCCGCGGTCATCGACGGGATGGCGAACCACTTCTACGAAGAGCACGCGCCCGACATCCGCGCCTGGCTGGGAGGGGCAGTGGCGGAGGGAGGCACACCATGACCACCGAGCACCCGCTCACCGCAATCGTCGGCGACATCACCGCCGTCGAGGCCGACGCCATCGTGAACGCGGCCAATAACGAACTGTGGATGGGCGCCGGCGTAGCCGGGGCGATCAAGGCGGCGGGAGGTGAGGAGATCGAGCGCGAGGCGATGGCCCAGGGGCCGATCCGGGTCGGGGAGGCGGTGGCCAGCGGCGCCGGGCGGCTCCCGTATCGTGCCGTGATCCACGCCGCGGCCATGGGCTACGAGGGCAACCGGATGATCCCCCCGACCGCCGAGAGCATCCAGGCGGCCACGCAGGCCGCGCTGGAGGTCGCGGACCGGCTCGGACTCCAATCGGTCGCCTTCCCGGCGCTCGGCACCGGGGTCGGCGGCTTCGACCTGGCCGAGGCGGCGGCGCTCATGGTGGCGGCGGCGCACCGCTACCTGTCCCGGCCCGACGCCCGGGTGCGCCGCATCATCTTCGTCCTGCGCAACGAGAATGCCCGCCAGACCTTCCAGGCAGCCATCGACCAGGGCGGCGCAGTGGCGTAGCGCGTGCCCGGGACGGGTGGTCCGAGCATCCCGCGCCGTAGCATGTACATGTACCCGATAGTAACCCCGGCTCACGATGCAAAGCCCGCTAACGCAGGCTGGGGACAGAGGACCTACAGCGCGGCGTTTGGTCCCCGCCGCCCGGCGTGTGCCCGGGGCGAAAGCCGTCGGGCTGAATAAGAAAAGCCCACTGAAGGGACTCCCCTGCCCTCCAGGCGGGCGAAACCCATCCAGCACCCCGCCGGCACCGCCTCCCCAGCCGGCTTCAGCCGGCTTTCCTTGTCAGCCCGGCGGCTTTCGCCCCGGGCACCTGCCACGGCGCGGGATCCTTCGCACCACCCGTCCCGGAACGGGATCACGGCACGGGATTCGTCGCGCCACCCATCCCCTGTCCCGGCGCCGGTGCGGGCACCAACCCCGGCGCGCGGCTGCGGCCGCGCGATACCACAGCGGCGGCTCGGGCCGCCGCACTCCAAAGAGCCGGCTGCAGCCGGCTTTCCTTGTCGGCCCGGGCTAAACCCCTCCGATACGTGCAAAGAGCATTGTTCCCAAACCCCTCGGTCTGCGTCTGTTGCGGAGCCCGAACAGCGTGATAGCAGCGAGCGACCGGCCTCGGCGCTCACGGTCGCCATGGGCGACGCCGTGGCGCCGGGCACAGTCGTGCTGGATCGTCTTGCTTATCCACACCAGGAACAAGGCGCCGCGCCGAACAAGCCCCTGATTGCGCACCGTCGTACGCAGTCGTTATTATGTAACCGGGCAGAATCCTCATAAACGCACGCGTTCGTTCTTACATTCCCGGCAACGGGGGACGGGGGAGCCGCGATGCTCCTTCTCGAACGGGACACGTTTCTGTCCGAGCTGCGCCACTGGTTCGATGTGGCTGCCTCGGGAAACGGGCACCTGGTGCTCGTCGCCGGGGAAGCCGGGGTGGGCAAGACCGCCCTGGTCACGGCGTTCGGCCGGATGGTGGAGCAAGAGGCTTCGCGCTTCTACGGTGCCTGCGACCCGCTCTCGACGCCGCGACCGCTCGGGCCACTCCTCGACATCGCCGCGCAATCCGGCGAGGGGCTGCGGCACATCCTTGAACAAGATGACGGACACCAGCACGCCCTTCCGGCATTCCATGCGTTCCTCGCGCGGCGCGCAAAGCCCGCGCTGGTGGTCATCGAAGATGCCCATTGGGCGGACGAAGCGACACTCGACCTGCTCCGCTTCATCGGACGACGCGTCGCCACGACCCGGGCACTCATACTCGTCACCTACCGCGACGACGAGATCGGGCTGAGGCACCCGCTCCGGGTCGTGCTGGGCGATCTGGCGACATCGCCTACCGTTCGTCGCATGCACCTTCCACCCCTCTCGGAGAGCGCGGTGCGCACGCTGGCCGCGGGCACGGATTTCGACCCCGTCGAGCTGCACCGGCAGACGGGCGGGAACCCATTCTTCGTAACGGAGGTGCTGGCGGCCGGCGGGCAGGGGATTCCGCTGACAGTGCGGGACGCCGTCCTGGCGCGGGCCGCTCGCCTCCCGTCGGCGGTGCGGGCGGTCCTGGATGCGGCCGCCGTCATCGGGGCATACGCGGAAACCGACCTCCTGAGCCAGGTCGTCGGAGCCGAGGTGGGCGCGGTCGAGGACGCAGTGGCCGGGGGAATGCTCTTGCCGAAGGACAACGGCTATGCGTTCCGTCACGAACTGGCCCGGCAGACGATCCTCGACGCGCTGTCTCCCACGCGCCGGGTGACCCTCCATCGGGCGGTGCTCCAGGCCCTCCGCGCCGTCGGGACGGGGCCGGACGACCTGGCGCGTCTGGCCCACCATGCCGAAGAAGCAGGCGACCGGGAGGCGGTCCTGGCCTACGCACCGGCGGCCGCACGGCGAGCATCGAGCCTCGGCGCCCGGCGTGAGGCGGCAGCGCAGTACGAGCGGGCCTTGCGTTTCGCGGAGGATCTCGACCCACTCGAACGAGTGGTGCTGCTGGAGGGGTTCGCGCTGGAGGCGTACCACACCGATCAGATGGAACGCGCGATCGCCGCCCGGAAGGAAGCTGTCGCGATCTGGCGCGCGGCGGGAAATCCCCGCAAAGTCGGGGAAAACCTGTGCCAGTTGACACGAGTGCTGACCATGGCGGGGCGGAACGCCGAGGCCATACAGACGGTCAGCGAGGCCATTTCCGTACTCGAGTCGATCCCGCCGAGCCCTGAACTGGCGTTTGCGTACCAGCAGTACGCACATTTCCACATGCTCGATCGTGACACCGACACTGCGGTCACCTGGGGAAAGAAGGCGCTCGAGCTGGCAGAGCGCCTCCACGCAGAGCCAATCGTGATCGCCGCCTACAACACGATCGGTTCAGCGCTCCTGGTGGGCGGCGACATGAGCGGCACCGGCCCGCTGGAGCGAAGCCTGCAACTGGCATTGCAAGCGGGCCAGGAAAACCACGCCGCGATAGCGTACACCAATCTCGGCTCGGGCCTCGGGGAGATGCACCAGTTCGCGGAGGCGACCCGCTGGCTGGAGGAGGGTATTGCATTCACCACCGAGCGCGACCTCGATGCCCAGCGGTGGTACATGTGCGCCTGGCTCGCTCTGGTGCGTCTGTATCAGGGAGAGTGGGACGCCGCGGTCGACAGCGCGATCGATGTCACGCGTCGTCCCGGCATCTCCGCTATTTCCCGGATCATGGCGCTGGTGGCGCTCGGTCGCCTCCGGGCACGCCGCGGCGACCCGGACGCCTGGGTCGCACTCGACGAGGCGCTCGCAATGGCGAGAGTCACCGCCACGCTGCAGCGGCTGGCGCCGGTACACGCAGCCCGCGCCGAAGCCGCCTGGCTCGCCGGGGACACCGACCGAACCCTCCACGAGGCATGCGCGGCGTACGACCTAGCGCTGCGCCACCGGCACATCTGGTTCACCGGCGAACTGGCCTACTGGCAGTGGCGTGCGGGCGCGCGGGTCACGGTGCCACCATGGGCCGGCGAGCCGTATCGCTTGCAGATCGAGGGGGACTGGGCTGCCGCCGCCGAGTGCTGGCATGAGATGAACTGCCCATATGAGATGGCCCGGGCACTGGCCGATAGCGACGACGAAGCGGCGCTGCGTCAGGCATTGGACGTCTTCGGCGATCTGGGCGCTGCCCCGATGGTCGCCAATCTCTCACGCCGCCTGCGGGCGGTCGGCGCTCGCGGCATCCCACGCGGGCCGCGCCCATCGACGCGCCAGCATCCTGCCGGACTCACGCGCCGCGAGGCCGAGGTCCTCGACCTGATGACCCAGGGCTTGTCCAACAGCGAGATCGCGAGCCGACTCTACCTCTCCCCCAAGACGGTAGAGCACCATGTCTCCTCGATCCTGACCAAGCTCAACGTCTCCTCCCGCCACGAGGCCATTCGCGTCGCCGAGCGGCTACGTGGCGGGCCGCAAGCCGGCGTCGGACCTGGTCAACCGGCGTAAGCCGACCGCCACAGCAGTGCCGGCATCCTGCCGGCTTTCGCGTGGGAGCAGCCCTCACCCCCGGCCCCTCTCCCAAGGTTGGGAGAGGGGAGCTACGCACCGGAGTCGGCAGGGCATCGGCGCTCCTGCATGTGCTCGCGAATCCACCCACGCACATGATCCCCCAATTTAGGGGACCAGATCCCCCAATCTCAGGGTACCCCCCGATGCGCGCCGTTGGGCGCATGCGTCACCATGGTCTCATCGGCACAACGTCGGCGATCCGCTCCGCCTCGCTCAACCGCGATGACGGGCCGTCATGCGAGACGGAGCGGACCCGCAACCCGCGTCAGTCGGTTTGCCGCCACGACACGTGCTCGACGGAGCTGTGCGGTGGCCGGTGTGGCCATTGAGGGATCGGAGGGACCACCATGCTCGGACGTCGTCTTCGACGTGTGCCAGCGTTGCTCGTGGTGCTCGCGCTGCTCGTCCTGCCGGGCGGGATAGCCGTGGCCGAACACGACGCCGGCACCAGCACCGGTCCGCAGGGGGACTGCCTCTACTTCGCGGAGACCGGCCACAACGTCTGCGGCGGCTTTCGCCGCTACTGGGAGACCTACGGCGGCCTGCCGATCTTCGGTTACCCCCTGACCGAAGAGTTCGTCGAGAACGGGCTGACCGTCCAGTACTTCGAGCGGGCCCGCTTCGAATGGCACCCGGGCGTGTGGCCGGAGCGGTGGGATGTCCTGCTCGGCCGGCTGGGTGCTGAGATGCTGCGGACGTCGCAAGACGACATCACGGCCATGCTCAACGCCCTGCGCGCCGAGGTGGAGTCGTTCCGGGACATCCAGGTCGCCCAGAGCGCGGGGTGGAACCTCGTCGAGGGGCTCGACTACTGCTTCGACAACCCCGGCGTTGGCGGCATGGGCGTCCACTACATCAACGTCGACCTGCTCGACACGACCCTGGACCCGCTCAAGCCTGAGGCGATGGTCTACCACTACGGCCAGAACGGCGAGCTGACGCTCGGCGCGGTCGAGTGGATCGTCCCGGCCGACGCCTGGGACGCGGAGGGCCACGGCGGGCTCCCCGAGGTCACGGGGCATCACCTCCACCTCAACGAGGCACTCGGTGTCTACGTCCTGCACGCCTGGATCTTCACCGAGAACCCTGCGGGGATCTTCGAGGACTGGAACCCGAATGTGAGCTGCTCGGGCTAGGCGTCCGGCGAAGTTTCCGCCGGACAACGGTAGAGGCATGATGTAAAGGAGGGCGACTGCTATGCCACGCTATATCGTCGAGCGAACCTTCCCCGATGGACTGGCGATTCCGGTCAATGATGAGGGCGTCGCGGTGTGCATGCGGGTGGCCGACACCAACGGCGAGCTGGGCGTCACCTGGATCCACTCCTACGTGAGCGAGGACAAGAAGCGGACGTACTGCGTCTACGACGGCCCGAACCCCGAAGCGATCCGCAAGGCAGCGGAGCGCAACGGCCTGCCGATCGACCGCATCACCCGCGTGACGGTCCTCGACCCGTACTTCTTCAAGTAGCATTCATCGCCCGCGCAGCTCTGCCCGCTCGGGGCCGTGACGTGGGGAGGTCACGGCCCCGAGCGGCTTAACATTGAGGACTGACGACTTGCCGGGATACACCGGAGCCGTCTGCATGTCGGCATTACAGCCCCTTCAGTGGGCTTCCCCTCTTCAGCCCGGCGGCTTATGGACATTGACGAATGATATGGGTGTCCGCCGGTCGGCGCGTGCCCAGGATGAGTGGAGTAGGGATCCCCACGCAGTGGCGCGTGCCCGGGGCTGAAGCCGCCGGGCTGACAACGAAAGCCGGCTGAAGCCGGCTGAGGACGGTGACCCGACCGGGTGGTACGAGGATCCGCACGCGTGGTGCGTGCACGGGGCTCAAGCCGCCGGGCTGAATATGGGTAAGCCCACTGAAGGGGCTGCGATGGCTACCGACAGGCATGTCCGATCCGGCAGTCTGCCGGGTCCAGCGTCCCTAGCCCCTTCAGTGGGCTTCGCTTCCTAGCCCGGCGGCTTGAGCCCCGTGCACGGGCCAAAAGGTGAGACCCCCTGCCGGAGTGTGAGTCCTGGCCCCAGCCGGCTTCAGCCGGCTTTTCTTGTCAGCCCGGGGCTTGAGCCCCGGGCACGTGCCACGGCGCGTGATCCTTCACGCCCCCGACCCCCGGGCACGCGCCGACCGGCGGGATCCGACGCTGGGCTGTACTCACTGATACCCCACCCCGCTGGAGCGAGCTTTCCTCATCGGCCCCGTGGGGTTCTGAACGTTGACGAATTCATCGCGGCTCACCGCCGCCCACTCCCGCGCTGCTGTCGCCCTGGGTAGAGCTGGGGGGCGCGGCCAGCCGCCCCCGGCGGCGCCGTCCGAGTCGAAGGATCTCTCTTAGGTGCCACCTCGCGGGGGTGCGATCCTTGGCTTGCACCCTCTCCGCGACGCCTACGGCTTGGCCCGCGGGTCGAGGGCGTCGCGCAGCCCATCACCGATGAAGTTGATGCAGAGCACGGTGATCAGAATCATCAGTCCCGGGAAGACCGAGATCCAGGGGGCGTTCCACATCTGGCTCTGCGCGTTGTAGAGCATGTTGCCCCACGAGGGCGTCGGCGGCTGGACCCCGAGACCGAGGTACGAGACTGCCGTCTCCGTCAGCATCGCCGTGCCGACACCCAGGGTGGCGCCGACAACGATCGGCGCGACGGTGTTCGGCAGAATGTGGCGAAAGATCAGGCTCGCGTTCGACGCGCCGATGCAGCGCGCCGCCTCGATGAACTCCTTCTCCCGCAGCGAGAGGAAGTTCGCGCGGATGATCCGCGCCAGGGGCATCCAGGAGAGCAGCCCGAGGACGATGATGATCGTCCGCACGCTGGGTCCCAGGAAGACGGCCAGCGCGATGAGCAGGAAAACGGACGGGATCGAGAGCATGAGGTCGGTGAAGCGCATCAGGAGCGTGTCGGTCCAGCCGCGGTAGAACCCGGCAAGTGCGCCGATCATGGTGCCGATGCCGACCGAGATCGCCACGGCCACCAGGCCGATCGTTAGTGAGATGCGTCCCGCATAGATGATACGGGCGAAGATGTCGCGCCCAACCTCGTCGGTGCCCATGATGTGAGCACGCGACGGGGGTTGATTCATGATCCGCGGGTTCGGCCGGTACGCACGGTCGCGATCGATGAAGATGGGGCCGAGCATCGTCAGGACCAGCAAGACACCGATGATTCCCAATGCAGCCATCGCGAGACGGTGACGCTTGAAGCGCTGCCAGACGAGTTGCCGCCAGGTCCGGTGCTGCGTGGTCGCGAACACATCCTCCGCGCGGCGCAGCACCGCTCGATCGGCCATGGTTCGCTCGCCGGATGGCGTGGACACCGGTACCGCCCCTTCATGCAAAGCGAATGCGCGGGTCGAGCACGGCGTACAAGATGTCCGCCAAGAGGTTGCAGAGAACCACCAGGGACGAAACGATCACGAGAATCCCCATCAAAACCGGATAGTCGACCTTGACCGCGTGCTCCCAGAAGAGACGCCCCATCCCAGGCCAGGCGAAGACCTGCTCCGTGATCAGCGCGCCGGCGAAGAGCCAGGGGATGTCCATCATCGCCAAGGTCACGACCGGGATCATGGCGTTCTTGATGGCGTGGCGGTAGATGACCTTCCGCTCGGAAAGGCCCTTCGCACGTGCGGTGCGCACGTAGTCCTGGGAGATCACTTCCAGGAGGCTGGCTCGCAGGTGGCGGATATAGGTCGCGGCGGAAACAAGCCCAAGAACGCTGGCCGGGAGGATCAGGTGCTGGGCGACCTGCCCAAAGGTCTTCCCAACACTGACATCGTACATTCCACCGGCCGGGAGGTTCGGCAACCCCCACTGCTTGAACTTCACCGAGAAGAGCATGATGGCCAGGAGACCGAGCCAGAAGGTCGGCAACGCGAAGGCCACGAAGGCCAGCCCCGTGATCAGGTGGTCGCCCCACGAGTACTGCTTGACGGCCGAGTAGATGCCGAACGGGATCGCCACCAGCAGCGTGATGCAGAAGGCCGCGCCCATGAGGATGAGCGAGTTCGGCAGCCGCTCCCCGATCATCTTTGAGACGGGCTCGAAGGTCGAGAACGAGTAGCCGAAGTCGCCCTGAATGACTCGGCTGACCCACACGAAGTACTGCATGTACAGGGGCTTATCAAAGCCGTACTTGGCCGCGATCGCGGCCTTGGCCTCCGGCGACATCCGCGGGTTGTTGTTGTAGACCGCCATCGGGTCGCCCGACACGTGGATGAGGGCGAAGGCAACAATGGTGATCCCGATCAGGAGCGGGATCGATTGCAGGAGACGTCGGACGATGTAGCGGACCACAACTCACTCCCACCGACAGGGCATGCCCAAGTCCTTGGGATCCCGGCGCGTTAGCTCGACAGGAACCAATCACCGGTGTTCCAGAACGAGCCGCCGAATGGTGTAGGCTGGATCCCCTGGAGGCGACTCGACGCGGCGATGATGTCCAGGCGGTAGTAGAGCCAGATGGCATTCACATCGTCGTGGAGGACCTGCTGCACCTGCCGGATGATCTCCGCACGCTTCTCGGGATCGATGGTCCGGGCCTGTTCGGCGAGGAGCCGATCCACTTCCGGGTTCGAGTACCCCCAGGAGCTGTAGCCGCTCGGGTTGGTCTGGCAATCCACTACCTGATCGGTGGACCAGAACAGGCTGATGTCCGGGTCAATGCCGGGGATCGTCTCCGCCCAACCCGCCAGATCCCACTTGCCTTGGGCCGCAATGCCGTTCGAGTCGCAACCGGCCCAGAGCTCGGCCGGGCGGTAGTTCTGGATCGTCATTTCGATGCCGACATCCTTGAGATACTGCTGGACGACCACCTGCATCTGCTCGCGGAGCGCATTGCCCGCGGTCGTGATGTGGAGCAGCGACAGGCGCCGTCCGTCCTTCTCGCGGATGCCATCACTGCCGGGCACCCACCCTGCTTCATCGAGCAGCGCTTTGGCCTGCTCGGGGTCGTAGGGAAGTGGGGTCAACGAGTCGTTGAAGTAGGGCGTCGTGCCCAACTCATTGACGGCGACCTCCGTGCGGCCGTACAGCAGCGTATCAACAATCTCCTGGCGATCGATCGCCATGACGATCGCCTTCCGTACGCGCACGTCGCTGAGGACCGGGTGTGGCTCGTGCAGGTTTTCCGGGTTCCGGAAGTTGAAGAAATACCGCTCGACGGTGGTCCCCGGGGTGGTGTACAGCGTGAGCCCTTCGATGTCCTGCAGCTCTGGGATCTGCGCTTCCGTTAGATCGTACGCGAGATCGATATCGCCGTTCTTGACCTGCGCCACCACCGTGTTTCGGTCGGGCATGATCTTGAAGACGATTCTGTCGAGCTTCGCCGGCCCGCGATGGTAGTGCTCATTGCGCTCGACCGTGATGTGGCTGCCCGCCTGCCATTCGACGAACTTGAACGGCCCGGTCCCGATCGGCGCGCGGCCGAACTCGGTGCGGATATCTCGCCCGTCGCCGAGGATATGCTTCGGGAATAGACCGCCGAACCAACTCGCCATCGTGACATTGACGAACGGTGCATAGGGCTCCGCGAGGGTGATCACCGCTGTCAACTCGTCTGGCGTCTCGATCGAGGCGATCTTGTCCCACCCAAGGAGTTGCGTGGCCGCCGTATTGGGGTCAACGACCTTCTCATGGGTGAAGACATAGTCCTCGATGGTGAGGGGCTCGCCGTCGGACCAGCGGAGGTTGGGCTTCAGCTTGATCGTGATGACTGTTCCATCAGCGGAGATCCCGCCGTTCTCAACCGTCGGCACCTCCTCGAGCAACCCGGGCTCGAGCGTGTTGTTTGGCCCAACGCGGAGGAGCGGCTCGTGGAGCGTGAGCAGGACGGCGCGCTCGGCGAACGATGCCCCACCCGTAGCCCATGTCAGGCTCTCCGGCTCCTGCCACAGACCGACCGAGATGGTCCCGCCCTGGCCCGCGCTCGGCTCAGGTGCCGCATCGCTGGTGGCGGTGGGAGCGGTCGCGGTCGATTGCCCAAGCTCCTCAATAGGCTCGGTTCCACCGCAGGCAGCGAGAAAGGCAGCGTACGGTAGGCTGATCCCCAGCGCGCCAGCCAGCTTCAGGACATCCCGGCGGCTGCGCTTACCAGCCAGATGCGCCCAGGGGCGACGTCCGGTCTTCCCTACAGCCACGCTCCCTTCCTCCACCGTCCCGGCGTCATCGCCGCCCTCTACGTCCGACGCAGGCACATTCAATGCATTGGACGGTCTGTTAGGCTGACTGCAAGGTCTCTCCAATCAGCAGCATGCCCGCGCTAACGATGGGTTGTAGGTCGCGTTACCCTGTCATGACCATCCTGACAAAGGAACGGGCGAGGATGACCATGCACATCAGGTCAGCGCGCGGGATCAGACATTTGTCTTAAGACAGTCTCAGAATAGGCACGATATTTGGCCTTGTCAAGAAATCACGCACAGTCCTCAGCGCAGTCCCGAGTGTTCCGCAGACGGGGACGCATTGACGGGAATCTCGCCCGGCTTGTCCATAACGATCAGATCTGGGTCCACCCGATGGGCGCGGGAACCACGCGACGGCGAGCAGGGAGTCAGCACTCCTCCCCGTGACGCCGCAGCCCGGAGTGCCACCACCCGAGTGGCTCAAGTGACGACTTGGTGATGCTGCGCCCCGGCTCAGCGGGTGCGGGGGCGGCGCTTGCCGAAGACGGTGACGAACATGTAGCTCTTCCCGGCGGCGTGGGGAGAGAAGAACTCCACGACCTCGTCGTCGAACGAGGTCGAACCGACCGCGCCGAGGCCGAGGGTGTGCGTGCCGAGGTGCAGCTTGCCGGCATACAGGGAGCACTCGAGCTGCGCCAGCCGGTAGCCCCGGTTGCCGTAGCGCTCGAGCACCGGGTCGAGGTCGGTCAGGTAATAGCTGTTGACGTGGGCCGCGCCCGCGTACCCCTGGTTCACGGCCAACCGGGTGGCGGCGGCGCGGAAGTCGCCCTCGCGGAGGAGCTCGACGGCGTTGCGGTCGCGGTGGTGGAGATAGACCCCGGGAGCCAGGCCCTCCACGCCGTTGATGATCAGATAGCTATCGTGGAGGGACGGCGCGCCCGGCGCCAGGCAGTCAGCCGCGAAGCCGCGCGACGAGCGGTCGAGCAGAGTCGAGAAGGCCGTGAAGGAGATCTCGACCTCCGTGTCGTAGTGGCGGGTCGAGCGGCGGCGGAAGATGATCTCCTCGATCGGCGCGTCCGGGAGATCCTCCGGCGCCAGCGGCTCCAGCGGGATGAGCCGGCCCTGCGGCTCCGGTGGCGTGCGCCGCAGCGGGTCGGCTCGCCAGGCGGTCGCCTCCTCTCCGGATGCCAGCGTCGACGCAGCGTGCATCGCCGGAATGGCGGGGAACACGACCTCGCGCGGGGAGATCGGACGCGTCGGGTAGTCGATCGGCGTCACCTCGGGCGCGGCGGGCGCGGGAGCGGTATCCCTCCCGATGGCGCAGAGGGCGACGGTCGCCTCGCGCTCGCCATCGACGCCGAGCAGAGCATTGACCGGTGCGTCGGCGTACCCGAGCACGAGCCGTGTCGGCAGGTTCACCGCGGCGGCGGTGGCCAGGACATGCGAGAGCGACGTCCCGGCATCCCAGTAGGTGTGGCGGTAGGCCCGGGCCTTGTAGCGCCAGGCGTTGCGCCAGAAGGTGCTGGTCATGGCGAGCACGACCGGCGCCTGGGCGATCGCCGGCTCGCCACCGGTCGCCTCGACCAGGGTCTGGCGGAAGTCGCCCGCGCGCAGGCAGCGCAGGCTGTGATCGTGCGCGGCGTAGTGGTACACCCCCGCCGGCAAGTCGGGCAGGTCGCCGCAGACGAAGTAGATCTCCAGGTGGTAACGAGCACCGGTGCCGCCCGCAGTGCGGTACTGGATGACCCGGCCGCTCCGCGACCGCGTCTGGCGGTTGAGCAGCCCGTTGGAGAGGAGCGCGATGCGGGCAAGCGTGGCGCGGTCGGGCACCGCCGGCCCCTGCGGCTCGGCGCCGGTGCGGGCGATGGCCTCCAGGGCCGGGATGGCCGAGGGCGTGACATCCCGCGGGATTTCGATTGGGTCGAGCGTCTCGTAGATCTTGAAGGGGAAGGGCTCGAGCGACCAGTCCTCCTCCCAGATCGGCGGCTCCAGCGCGGGCGGGGTGCCCATCAGGATCTGCTCCGCCCCCGTGGCGTCGGGCACAGCCAGATACTTGGTGGCGTTGTGGAAGGTGACTGCCGCACGCGTGTCCCAGTTCCCGCTCGTCATGCCGTGTCGCTCCTCTCCACTCCCCCACCGCGCCAGGCCCGGGGATATTGCATCCCGCTCCGCCACTATGGTCCACGATGGAACCATAACACGCGTTTCCGGTCCGCCGGGCAAGGGTGGGGGAGGCAGGGCCTGATGCCATGGTGGCTACGCGCGGGGCGGATACGGTGAGGTAGTGGACGGTCGCAAGTCGCCATCCGCGCGTGGTAGCGGGTGGTGCGAGGATCCACGGGTGGCCGGAGGGTTCCGCGCCGGGGCGCGTGCCCGGCGCTCACCCCTGGGCACCTGCCGGACTGGAGACACCATGTGATCGGGAGTGGAGCCCGTATGCCCCTACCCCGCCGATCGGCGCCCGGTGAGCTGGCTGGCGGCGGCTTCGTCGAGCAGCCAGACGACGGTGCCGGAGGCGGTGCGGATGTACTGTGCCGGGGTCTGCTCCGGTGCGTAGGGGGCTTCGAGCGCGCGCTGCACCGCCGGTGCCTTATCCGCTCCGGCCGCGAGCACCATGATGTTGTCCGCCTCGGTCAGCACCGGCACGGTCAGGGTGATGCGCACGGTGTCGAGTTGCGGCACGACGTTCTCCACCACGGGGACGCCCCGGACCGTCAGTGCCCACGTCCCGGGGAAGAGGGACGCCGTGTGGCCGTCGGCCCCGATGCCGAGCAGGATCAGCCCGAAGTCGGGCATCTCGCCGACTCCCAGGTCGAAGACGCGCGTGAGTGTCGCGGCGTAGTGCGCGGCGGCATCGGAGGGCTCGCGCTCGGCTTCGATCCGGTGGATCTGGTCGTGGGGGATCGGCACGTGGTCCAACAGCGCCTCGCGCGCCATCCGGTAGTTGCTCTGCTCGTGGTCCGGCGGCACGCATCGCTCGTCGCCCCAGAAGACGTGCACGCGCGACCAGTCGATCGCGTCCGCCTGGGGCGGCTCCGCCAGCAGGCGGTAGAGCGCCCGCGGTGTCGAGCCGCCGGAGAGCGCGACGGTGAACCGCCCGCGCTCGGCGATCTGCTCGCGCGCGATCGCCACAAAGCGGCGCGCTGCTGCCTCGGCCAACGCCTCCGCGTCCGGCACGACAACGACCGTTTGTTCTCTCATGCTTCCTCCCGCTTCCGCAGCGCACCGACGAAGGCCCGCGCGACGTCGAGCGCGTCCTCGTACAGGGTATCGTGTCCGGGTCGCCGCAGATCATGCACCAGCAGCTCCCCGGCGTCCGAGGTCATGCAGCGGGTGGCGTACTCAAGCCGGGGCACGCCGTCGACCAGCGTGCTGACCCGGATCGTGCCGAGGTCTTCGTCGACCCGAGCGGCGCGGAATTCGCTGCTGCGGCGGCCGTCGTCCGCAGTGAGCGTGGCGGCCAGCAGCATCCCGTTGTAGCGGCGCGGCACCGGTGCACGCTCCAGCACGATCGTCAGGTCGCGCCCGTCGGGGCGGCGCGCCGTGAAGATCATGGCGTCCTTCCCCCAGCGCTCGGCGCCGCGTACCTGCCAGCCCAACCGGCTCGCGATCCAGGAAGCGAAGAGCAACGCCTGCGCGGCGTTGTCCGCCGCGCCGCGGGCGTGACCGTAGCGGAGCGTCATCCGGGACACGGCATCGAGCGCCCATTGGTGGTCGGGCGCGTCGAAGAACTGGGCCATCACCTCACGCCAGGTCATCATGCGTGCCCAGTTCAGGTCACTGATGGCGCACCCCTGCTCCAGGTGCCGGCACAGGTCATGGACCCGGGTCAGGTTCACCATGCAGTGGGTGAAATCGAGCGAGTCGATGATGAGTCGATCGACCGCGCGGGCCACCCGGACCATCCCAGGGTCGCGCAGCGGCGGCACCCCCGGCCACCAGAGGAACGTCTTCAGGTCCGGCAACACGAGCGCGGGGATCACGCTGGCGATGATGTGCGACGCGCGGGGCGGGACCGGGACGATGATCTGCTCGAAGCAGGGCGCGATGTGCGCGTCGGGGATGGCGGAGCACTGAGTCGTGACCTGCGCCTCGATCGCGCGGCTCGGGTCAGCAGCGGCCGGGGCGATCACGAAAATGACGACGCGCGACGGGTGGTGCACCGAGAGCTGGCCCATCATGCGCGTGAGCCGGGCGGCGGCCACCCGGTCGGGGGCGACGAGCACCAGGTTGAGAACGCTCGTCCGGGTCGGCACGACGTCCATCTGCGTCAGCGCGACCAGGTCCGGCGCCTTCCACTGGTTCGACAGCTCCCGCTCGATCGCCTCGACATCGACGGCGGGTCCAGAGACCCCGATGACCTCCCGGCTGATATCGACCTCGCCCATGTACCCTCCCCCTATGCGCGCGATGTGCTCACTGCGCCGGTGAGCGCGATTGGTCTCCCTCGCCGGGTCCACGGAAGCGGAACCGGCAGACGCGGAGCGGCGGGGCGGCCGCTCCGTCCGAGTTGCAGCCTCTCTGGAGGGGCCATCCTGGCACGCGAGCCTTCGTCCGGACGGAACCGGTCAGGACGGTGACGACCTGGAATGAGCCACCACCTGACGGACCGCACCCACCGGTGTCCTAGGGACGGCGCCACTCGCGGCCGTCACGGGCCAGGAACTCGTCGGCCTCGGGTGGCCCCCACGTTCCTGCCTCGTAGTTCGGGAACGACGGCGGCGGCGCCTCGGCCCACCCCTCCAGGATCGCCGTGATCGGCCGCCAGGCTGCCTCGGTTTCGTCCCGGCGCGTGAAGAGCGTCGAGTCCCCGAGCATGCAATCGAGCAGCAACCGCTCGTAGGCATCGGGCGACTCAACCAGGAACGAGGTGCCGTACAGGAACCCCATGTTGACCGAGCGCAGACGGATCTGCGGACCCGGCACCTTGGCGGCGATCTTCAGCGAGATGCCCTCGTCCGGCTGAATTCGGATGGCTAGCACGTTTGGTTCCAGCGATTCGGCAGCCGCGCCGCGGAAGAGCGGATGGGGCACGCGCTTGAACTGGATCGCGATCTCCGTGACCCGGCGCGGCATCCGCTTACCGGTGCGGAGGTAGAAGGGAACCCCGGCCCAGCGCCAGTTATCAATGAAGAGCTTGAGGGCCACGAAGGTTTCGGTCATCGAGTTGGGATCGACGTGCGGCTCCTCGCGGTAGCCCGGCACGAACTGGCCGCCGACCCAGCCGGCGCTGTACTGCCCGCGCACGGTGATCTCGTTCACACGCGCCGGATCCACCTGCCGGATGGCACGGAGGGCCTTGACCTTCTCGTCCCGCACGGCATCGGCCTCGAAGGCGATCGGCGGCTCCATGGCGATGACGCTGAGGAGCTGCAGCATGTGGTTCTGCACCATGTCGCGCAGCGCGCCGGACTGGTCGTAGTAGGCGCCCCGGCCTTCGATCCCGATGCTCTCGGCCACCGTGATCTGCACGTTGTCGATGTAGTTTCGGTTCCAGATCGGCTCGAAGATCCCGTTGGCGAAGCGGAAGGCGAGGATGTTCTGGACCGTCTCCTTGCCCAGGTAGTGGTCGATCCGGTAGATCTGCTCCTCGTCGAAGATACGGAGCAAGCGGTCATTGAGCGCCCGCGCGCTCTGGAGATCCCGCCCGAACGGCTTCTCGACGATGAGCCGCGTCCAGCTCCCCGGCTCGGCCGGCTGGTTCAATCCGGCGCGACCGAGGTTGTCAACGATCGTCTCGTACTGGTCGGGGGGCGTCGCCAGGTAGTAGATGCGGTTGCCCTGCGTGCCGCGCTCGCGGTCGAGGCGGCGCAGTTCCTGGCCGAGGCGCTCGTAGTCGCCCAGATCTTCAAACGTTCCCTGGACGTAGGAGATCCCCTGCTCGAACACCTCCCACATATCGGGATCGACCGGTCGGCGGCGTGAGAACTGGTTGACACCCTCGCGCATCTGGTCGCGGAACGTGCCGTGTTCCAGATCGCGCCGGGCGTAGCCGACCACGCTGAAGCCGGGCGGCAGGAGTCCTTCCAACGCCAGGTTATAGAGCGCCGGCATCAACTTGCGGCGGGTCAGGTCACCCGATGCACCGAAGATCACCATGGCGCAGGGAGCGGGGGTCCGCTCCAGCGGTAGACCCTCCCGCAGCGGGTTCGTCACTGTGGCGCTCTGCATCGATGCCTCTTCCCTGCGAAGTGCGTGTTGCGTGTTGCGTGTTGCGTTCGCCCTCACCCCCTGACCCCCTCTCCCAACTTTGGGAGAGGGGGAATGAGACGATGAATCGCTCCCCTCTCCCAAGGTTGGGAGAGGGGCCGGGGGTGAGGGCCAATCCGTCACTCCCCGCCGCCGCTCTGCTTCACTGCATGGCCGCCGAACTGGCGACGCAGCGCGGCGACGACCTTGGCGGCGAACGAGTCCGGCTGCCGCGAGCGGAAGCGGGTCATGAGCGACAGCGTCAGCACCGGTGCCGGCACGTCCTGGTCGATCGCCTGGAATACGGTCCACCGCCCCTCGCCGGAGTCCTCGACGTAGCCGCGGATCGACTCCAGGTGCGGGTCTTCCTTGAAGGCCCGCTCCGCCAACTCTAAGAGCCAGGACCGTACCACGCTTCCCCGGTTCCAAAGGGCGGCCAGTCCTGCCAGGTCGTACTCGTAGGGTGACGACTCCAGGATCTCGAATCCCTCGGCGTAGGCCTGGAGCATGCCGTACTCGATCCCGTTGTGGATCATCTTGGCAAAGTGCCCCGCGCCGCTCGGACCCAGCAGCCGGTACCCATCCGGGGGCGCCAGGCTCTTGAAGGCCGGCTCGACAATGCGGAAGGCCGCCTCCTCACCCCCGATCATCAGGCAGTAGCCCACTTCGAGGCCCCAGATACCGCCGCTGGTGCCGACATCGAGGTAGTGGATACCCCGCTCTGAGACCGCGGCCGCGCGCCGCACGGAGTCCTTCCAGTTCGAGTTACCCCCGTCGATCAACACATCGCCCGGCGACAGCAGCGGGAGCAGCTTGTTGATCATGTCATCGACCGGGTCGCCCGCCGGGATCATCATCCAGATCACCCGCGGCGGCGCCAGCCGGTCCACCACCGACGCCGGGGTATACGCCCCGACGGCGCCCTCCTGCTCCATTTCCTTGATCGGCTCCGGGCTCCGGTTGTGGACCACCACCCGGTGGCCGTCGCGCATCAGCCGCCGCGCCATGTTCGAGCCCATGCGGCCCAGCCCGATGATCGCGAGATCCATGCACTCACTCCTTCGCCGGTACGGTCCTCCCGCTCCAAAGCGGTCAGGGAGGGCATCACGCCCTCCCGTGCGGTGGCTGGCGTCCTCGCCAACATTCCAAACAGGTCCAACGGCCGGGCACGCTGCTGATCCTGTCCGCCCGGCGGGAACTGGGGGCCGCGCGACGCCCGCGTTCCCGTTCTCCTGCCGTCAACAGCTCGATACGCAGCACCCTGCCCGTCGTGCTCGCTCCATCAACACCGATCAGCGCAGCGCGGCCGGCGCCAGCATCTGGAGAACCCGCTTCAACCCATCGACCGGGTCGCCATGCAACTCCAGCCGCAGCAGCGGCCGACCACGCCGCCGGAGCGCCTCGAAGTCACCCAGCGCCTGCGCCCGGAAGAGCGTCCCGAACGTGTACCCTTCCTCGGGAATCGGCAGGTCGTGCTGCGGCACGGCGACGATCTGGATGAACGCTCCGTTCGCCGGTCCGCCCTTGTAGAGCTGGCCGGTCGAGTGCAGGAAGCGCGGGCCATAGCCGAGCGTGGTGGCCACCCCCAGCCGGTCGCGCAGCAGGTCGCGGATCTCCCGCAGCGGCGTTTCCACCTCCGGCGTCGGGTCGAGGAAGACCATGATCGCCACGTAGTCGCCCACGCGCACCTGCTCGACGAAACGGGTGATCGCCTCGCCGACCGTTGCCGCCGGCGTTCCGACGACCGACACCCCGTCCCCCGATGCCTCGGGAGGCGGCTCGGGCAAGCCGCCGCGCTTGCGGAACTCCTCCAGCAGGCGCTTCGTGTTGTCCTTGCTCTCCTGCACGTTCGGCTCGTCGAAGGGGTTGATCCCCAGCACGGCCCCGGCCACGGCGGTCGCGAACTCCCAGCGCAGGAACTCGGCGCCGAGATCCCACTGGTCCCCCATCCGCAGGCGGATCACCGGCTGGCCGGCCGTCTCCAAAGCCTCCAGCACCGCGTCGGTCTGCGGGTGCGGCTGCGGCACCAGGTCGAGCCCGACGAAGACCCGGTCCGCCCCGTAATCCCCGGCGCTGGCCAGCGGCTCGTGGGCGACCGGGACGATCCCGGTGCCTTCCTTCCCGGTGCTCTCGGCGATCAACTGCTCCAGCCAATCGGCAAGGCGCTCCAGAGCCGGCTCGAAGACGAAGGTCAGCTTGTCGTGGCCCGCCAGCGCCAGCCCACCGAGCGCCGCGCCGAGCCAGAGGCCGGGGTTGTCCGCGCCCGGCTGCTTCAGCCGCTCCGCCATCGGCTCGGCTCGCTCCAGCAGCGCACGCACATCGAGCCCGATCACCGCCGCCGGCACCAGCCCGAAGTACGAGAGCGCCGAGTAGCGCCCACCGATCTCGGGCGGGTTGAGGAACGTGTGACGGAAGCCCTGCTCCGCCGCGATCGCAGCCAGCGGCGTCCCGGGGTCGGTGATGGCGATGAAATGCCGGCCCGCCTCCGCCGCGCCGAGTCGATCCACCATCAGCCTGTGGAAATAGCGGTAGAGCGACAGCGTCTCCACGGTCGTGCCCGACTTCGAGCTGACGATGAAGAGCGTGCGCTCGAGATCCAGCCCCTGGGTGATCCGGATGATCGCATCCGGGTCGGTCGTGTCGACCACCATAAGCTCGGGGAAGCCGATCTGGTTTCCGAACGTGTGCTGGAACACCTCCGGCGCGAGGCTGCTGCCGCCCATGCCGAGCAGCAGCGCCCGCTCGAACTGGGCGCCGCGGATGTCCTCCTGTAGCGCGGTAAAGGTCTCGATTTCGCCCAGCATCGCCGCGGGCACATCGAGCCAGCCCAGCCGGTTGGCGATCGTCGCCTGTACCGCCGGGTCATCGCTCCACAGGCTCGGGTCATGCTGCCAGATTCGCTCGACGAAGCGGTCGCGCGTCAGCCGGTCGCGGGCGGAGCGGACCGCCTCATCAAAAGGGCCGAGGTTGGCCGACCTCCCCCCGGTCGGGCCGGTCAGCAGCGCGCGCTTCTCGGCGATCCCCTTGAGCAGGTTGTCGTACGACTTGTTGAAGGCCGCCACGCCCTGCTCCTGGAGCAGCGTCGTGACCTCGTCGTAGTCGATGCCCGCCTCGGCCAGCCGCTCCAGCGTCTGCCGGGCCTCTGCCACCCCCTGCTCGACCGTCTCCGCCACCACGCCGTGGTCGCGGAACGCCTCGACCGAGACCGGGGCCATGGTCTGGACCGTGTACGGGCCGATCAACGGCTCGATGTAGGCCACGTCGCTGTAAGCCGGGTTCTTGGTGCTGGTGCTGGCCCAGAGCGGCCGCTGCACCCGCGCACCCTGCTGCTGGAGCGCCCGGAAGCGCTCGCCGTCGAGGAACGCCTTCCGGAACTCCTGGTAGGCGAGCTTGGCGTTGGCCACCGCCACCTTCCCGAGGAGCGACTGGAACAACTCCCGCCGCGCCGGGTCGCGCTCCTCCTCCAGCTTCTGCTCCAGACGGCGGTCCACTTCGGTGTCCACCCGACTGACGAAGAAGCTGGCGACCGAGTTGACATGGGCCAGCGGCTGCCCGGCCGCGGCCCGGCGCTCCAGCCCGCGCAGGTAGGCCTCGATCACGTGCCGGTAGTTCTCGAGCGAGAAGAGGAGCGTGATGTTGACGTTGACCCCGTCGGCGATGAGCTGCTCGATAGCGGGGATCCCCTCCTCCGTTCCCGGCACCTTGATCATCACATTGGGCCGGTCGATGGTGGTGAAGAGGCGCTTGGCCTCGGCCACCGAGCGCTCGGTGTCCGTGGCGAGATACGGCGGCAACTCCAGCGAGACGAACCCGTCGCCGCCCCCGGCCGCATCGTAGACCGGACGCAGCAGATCGGCCGCCATGCGGATATCCTCGATGGCCAGGGCCTCGAAGATCTCCTCATCGCTCTTGCCCTCGGCCGCCAGGCGCTCGATGTCCTGGTCGTACTCGTCCGTGCTCGCGAGCGCCTTCTCGAAGATGGTGGGGTTCGAGGTGATGCCGCGCAGGCCGTCCTGCTCGATCAGCCGGGCCAGTTCACCGGAGGTGATGAGGGCCCGGCTGAGATTGTCAAGCCAGAAGCTCTGTCCGAAATCGGCGAGGCGCTGCAGTGGATTGGCCACGTGGGGTCCCTCCCGTCGTCAATAGTCTCCGGTGGTGGGAACGCCACCGGCCCGGTGCGGACCGGACGGTCGCGGAGGGGCCATTACCCGGCCGGGCAGAGACGCTGCCAACGCTCACCGGAGCAGCCCGCCAGCATCCCGCATCCCGCCGGCCCATGCTCCACCGTACAGTATACGCCTAGCAGAAACACTGCCAGGTGCGGCACGGTCCCCCACGGTTGCGCCCCCGGTTCCCGGCGATGAGGGCAGCTCTCAGGGGGCCGATGAGTCGCTCCTGGAGGCAGGCACTGCCACCGGCGCCTGTGGTGGTCGCGCCGGTAGCTGAGCTCGTGCCGATTGTTGCTCTTGCCGCCAGATGACGTCCTGGCCGCCCGCTCCGGTGCTCAGTCGATGAGCAGCTCGCGCAGGTAGGGACTGAGGAAGCGGCCGTTCGGGTCGAGTCGCTCGCGGACGGCCTGGAACCGATCCCATTCCGGGTACAGGTCTCTGAGCTCGCGCGCCGTAAGCCAGTGGATCTTGCCCCAGTGGGGTCGACCCTGGAAGGCACGGAAGATCGCCTCGACGTCGCGGAAGAAGTTCTCGTACGGCAGCGATGCCCCCTGGTGCACGGAGATCGTCACGGTCGCCCGCCCATAGGCCGGGCTGAGCGGAATGTCGTCCGCGGCCACGCTCCGGTACTCAATCGGCCAGGTGACATCGGGGTAGCGCTCCTGCATGAGGCGCCGAATCTCGCTGAAGCAGTCCGGGCCGAGCGATGCCGGGACGGCGAACTCGATCTCGTTGAACCGGTCCGACCGGTCCGACGGGAAGATCCGGTAACTCCAATCGACGCGCTCCGGGCCGACGTAGCGGTCCACATGCCCCGGTGGCGCGTAGGGTCGCTCTTGCGGCGGGGTGGTTTCGTCATCGGTGGGGTCCAGAGCCTTCATCGCACAGGTATCCGTGTTGGGACACCAGAAGAACTCGAAGTGCCGCGTCGCCTGCATCAGCGTGGGTAGCTGTTCCAGGCACTCGTCCACGGAGGCGGCCCAGGTCCGCTCACGGAGACGATAGGCCGGGACCAGGCGAAGTGTGAACTGGGTGATGACGCCGAGCGCGCCCAGCGAGATGCGTGCGGCGTGGAACACGTCCGGCTCTGTGGTCGCGGAACAGTCGAGGATGTCGCCGGAGGCAAGCACGAGGCGCACGCCGGCGACCTGGGTCGCCAGGTTACCCAGACGCACGCCGGTGCCGTGCGTGCCGGTGCTGATGGCCCCGGCAATCGACTGCCGGTCGATGTCGCCCTGGTTCTCCAACGCAAGGCCGGCCCGCCACAACGGCTCACCGAGCTGGTGGAGCTTGGTCCCGGCCCAGACCACGGCCTGCTGGCGATCCGGGTCGATGTCGATCACGCCTTGAAGGTTGTCGAGCGAGAGCACCACCCCGTCAGTTGCACAGAGCGGCACGAAGGAGTGGCCGCTGCCAGCGACCCGGACGACTGCGTCGCTCTCCTCCGCGGCGCGCACGAGATCGACAACCAGAGCCTCGGATTCGGGCACCTCGACCCGTTGCGGGGTGCACGAGACCCCGCCGGACCAGTTGGACCAGGACACCGTCCGCGACACGATCGATACCCTCCCCCCGACATGCACCCACTCGCGCGTGCTCGAGGCCCGCTGGGGTGATGCCCGGATGCTGATTAACAGGGTTGACAGCTCTCGGGAGGCATACTACTGTCTATGGCGCCAATCGGCAACAGAACAAGCGGTGCGTGAGAAGAAAGCAGCTCAGAGCGCCGCGGCCCTTAGCAGTGCGTGAAGGCTCGCCGGCCACCCCGGCCGTGATCCGTCGGTTCACACCGGCACCGGCCGGCCGTTCGGCGACGATTCGCTCGCAGGGCATACGTTTCGTGGGGGCAGGGATCGGCTCATCCCCTGGCGAGGGTCGCTGGGGAGTGGAGGAGGTGGGCATGCTCGGCACATCCCGTCGCTGGCCATACCTGGTGTTAGTCTTCCTGCTCTTGATCTTCCCGGTGGCCTGTGGATCAGGCAGTTCCACCCCGCAGGAAGGCGGAGACGCGACAAAGGCGCCGACGGATGCGCCGAGCAATGGCGAGCAGTCGGGCAAGCGTCTCGTCATCGCACGCCACACCGATATCAACTCGCTCGACCCGCACCGAGCGTTCTGCGACACCTGCCAGATCGTCATCACGGCGACCTATCAGCGCTTGGTGGGCCTGGATCTCTCGGATAACCGGACACTGATCCCCCAGCTTGCGACCGAGTGGTCCTCGAACGAGGACCTCACGCAGCACACGTTCAAGCTGGACGAGCGCGCGACCTTCGCCGACGGCTCTCCGGTGGAGGCAAAGGACGTCAAGTGGTCGCTCGAACGGTTGCACAACCTGAAGGGGTCGCCCTCCTTCTTCGTGGACGGGCTGGAGAGCATTGAGACCCCTGACGACCGAACCGTCGTGATCAACCTCGCCAAGCCGGATTCCGCCTTCCTCGCCAAGATGGCGTCGCCCTACGCCGCTATCGTCAACAGCGACCTGGCCATGGAAAACGGCGCGACGGCGGACCCCGACGCAGATACCACGGATACCGCCGAAGCCTGGTTCATGTCGAACTCGGCCGGGAGCGGGCCCTACGTTCTGGTCAGCTATCGGGAGCGCGACGAGATCGTGCTGACCGCGAACGAGAACTTCTGGGGTGATCCCCCGGCGATCAAGGACGTCACTATCCGCGAGGTGATGGACGCCGTTGCGCAGCGGCAGTTGCTGGAGGGCGGTGACGTCAGCATTGCCATGCAGATCAGCCCGGATGTCGCCGCGGACATGCAGTCTGGAGGCGATATCATCATCGAGAACGTCCCCTCCTTCAACTTCCTCTACCTGGTGCTGTCTCCGGGCGCGCGGGGCCTGGGTGATGAGTTGAATCCGAAAGTCCGGCAGGCCATCCGCTACGCGATCGACTACGAGGGCTTGATCGAGGTGACGTTGGGTGGAGCCGGGCGGAAGCAAGCTACAGCGATCCCCAACGGATTCCTCGGCACGGAAAACCTACCGCTGCCGGAGCGGGATCTGGACCGGGCGCGGCAACTCATGGCAGAGGGCGGCTACCCGGACGGGTTCACCATCGATGCCCGCTACCCGAACATGAACGTCTACGGGGTCGACTTCAACATCATGATGCAGAAGATCCAGACCGACCTGAAGGAGATCGGCATCGAGCTGAACCTCCAGCCGATTGAGTTCGCGGTCTGGCTTGAGGAGCGGGTCGACCCGGGCATTCCGGTCTCCGCCGGCTACTACGCGCCAGACCATACCGATCCGTCGCAGTACATCGAGTACTTCGGGATGATCCCGGGCGGTGCGTGGGCTGGTCGCGTCGGCGGTCCCGACGCGGGAGATGTGGTGAACGACAAGGTTGTCGAGCTCTACGCGCAGGCCCTCGCGGCGAGTGATGAGGCAACCCGGGCCGACCTCTACGGACAGATCGGCCGCGAGATGATCGAAGAAGCCTACATCATCGCCCTGATGAACCCTGATCTGGTGCTGGCCTACCGTTCGGATGTCCAGGGGATGCACTACAGCGGGTGCTGCAACCTGGAGATCGCCAAGCTGAGTTGGAAGTAGCCGAGAGCGCCAGGCCACGCGGCTGTCCGTGGCCTGGCGCTGCCTTGGCTGGCGGAGAGTGAGGCCGAGTGACGCGATTTGTCATGCGCCGGCTGCTCCTCATGCCGGTGCTCCTGCTTGGCATCGTCACCCTGACGTTCGTCGTCTCGCGTACCGTGCCGGCGGACCCGCTTGCCTCGATCGTGGGAGAACGGCAACTGCACAACGAGCAGGTGGTGGCAGCGGCGAAAGCACGCTGGGGGCTGGATAAGAGCCTGCCCGAGCAGTACGTGATCTATGTGACGAACCTGCTGCACGGAGATCTCGGAACATCCTTCCGTACCAAGTCGCCGGTGGCAGAGGATCTCCTGCGCCGGCTGCCAGCGACGCTGGAGTTGACGCTGGCAGCCATGCTGTTCGCCGTGTCGGTGGGCGTCGTGCTTGGGATGATCGCGGCCCTGAAGCGCGATACCTGGGTCGATCACGTCGCGCGGCTCATCGCGCTGATCGGGTCATCGGTCCCGGTGTTTTGGGCGGGACTGATCGCCCTCTTCATCTTCTACGGCAAACTCGGGATCCTTCCCGGTCCCGGTCGCCTGGACCCGCAGCGAAACCCGCCCCCGCACCTGACCGGGCTCTACACGTTCGACGCCCTCGTCGCCCTCGACTTCCCGTTGTTCTGGGATGCGCTGAAGCATCTCGTGCTGCCGTCCGTCGTCCTGGGCTGGCTCGTGCTCGGGATCATCTCGCGCCTGGTCCGGGCGAGCCTCATCGAGGTGCTCAGCCAGGACTATGTGCGGACCGCGCGGGCCAAAGGCCTAACGGAAACCCGCGTCATCGTAACGCACGCACTGCGCGGTGCACTGATCCCGGTTCTGACCATCATCGGGCTCTCGTTCGCATCCCTGATCGCGGGTGCGGTCCTCACCGAGTCGATCTTCGCCTGGCCGGGAATCGGATCGTACGCCGTGGAGGCGGCGCGGACGCTCGACTTCCCGGCAATCATGGGCGTGTCGCTCTTCGTCGGTGCGGCGTACATCGTCACGAATCTCGTGACCGACGTGGCCTATGCGCTGGTCGACCCACGTGTTCGCCTCTCGTGATCACGCGGCTCGGCTGCTACGGCCTCATCCGGCGGGCCATGGAACGGAACGCATCAGAGTCCCGCGTCCGTGGCGGAACGAACCACCAGGGTGTGATGTATGACGGTCGACACGACGCTCGCTGAGGAACATTCGCGGCACTGGTTCCCCGCGCTGCGTCTTCGTTCGCGGCGTGTGCCGGTCCCGGTGCTGGTGGGCACAGCAGTACTCGCGTTGTGGGTTGTGGTCGCGCTCACCGTTCAGTGGTGGGCACCCTTTGGGCCACTTGAACCAACGAGCACCCGGCTGAGCGGCCCCAGCCTCACGCACCCCTTCGGGACCGACGCACTCGGCCGCGACGTCTTCACCCGGACGCTCTACGGGGCAAAGATATCGCTGCGGATTGCTGTGATCGTGATCGCAGCGTCGGCCGGGCTGGGCTGCCTCATCGGCGCCGTCGCCGGGTTCTTCCGGGGATGGGTCGATGAGGTTCTCATGCGCATTTCGGACATCACCCTGGCATTTCCCCCGATCGTGCTGGCAATGGCGATCACGGCGGCACTCGGCCCGGGGATCGGCAACGCCATGATCGCCATGATCATCGTCTGGTGGCCGGTCTACGCGCGGCTCCTCCGAGGCCAGATCCTCGTGGTGCGCGAACAGGATCACGTGCTGGCAGCGGTCGCGATGGGAGCGTCCCCCAGGCGGTTGATGGCGCGCCACATCTTGCCACTCTCGATGTCGTCAGTCCTGGTCAATGCGACGATGGACTTTGGGCAGGTCGTGCTGCTGGCCGCGTCGTTGAGCTTCATCGGTCTGGGGGCGGTGCCACCGGAGCCAGAATGGGGCGCGATGATCCGCGACGGTGCGGCACGTTTCTACCATTGGTGGGTCGCCGCGGGACCGGGGCTCGCGATCCTGTCCGTCGCGCTGGCATCGAACTTCCTCGGCGACGGCATTCGGGACTTCCTCGACCCCTCCTCACGTCGTCGCTAGCACACGCACCCTCTGCCGGGCGGCACCTAGGACCGCCTGCGGTGAGCGCCGCCAGAGGCAGCCACTCGTGTGATCAGGATGACGCCGGCTGCGGTGGCCAGCTTGACGATCACGCGCCTACGCGGGCCGGAGCACGCCGGTCACGCGGCACTCACGTCGTCAGCGTAGTACCCGCGCCGGTAGAGCCAGCGATGGAAACGGAGCCAGGCTACGGCCTTGGGTGGGAGGGATGGATCCGGTTCCGGCTCGGGCTGCGCGCGCCGGGCGGAGACGTGTGCCAGGTAGGCAGCCCACGCCTCGCGGTAGGCTCCGAGGATCAGCGGATCGCGCAATGCACGGAAGTGGAGCGCTCGCGCGCTGTCGTATAGCCGCTGCCCCTCGGGGCAACGGATACCCTGCTCCGGGCTGCAGGAGCAGGCTCGCGGACTATCCGACATCGTCGTCATTCCTCCATCGCGAGGTGCACCTCGCGCCTCCTCAGTGAGCCGGCCGGTCCCCCCATCGTCCCCCATGGCGGTCATGGCTCGACCCGGCCGCCTCGGAAGTTGGCCTCAACCTGAACATTATTTCACAACTGCTTTTCCATAGCTAGACTCGGTGTGAGGATTCCCGCGCCGTGGCCGTGATCCGGGGTGGGTGGCGTGAGGATCCCCGCGCCGCGGCCCGTGCCCGGGGCTCAAGCCGCCGGGCACGCACCAGGGTGCGGGATCCTTCGCACCACCCGTCTCGCGTCCCAACGTCGGTGCGGAACCCACCCCGGCACGCGGCTGAAGCCGGCTTTCGTTGTCAGCCCGGCGGCTTGAGCCCCGGGCACGTGCCACGATGTGATCCTTCTCGCCACCCACTCCCGGGCACGGGCCGACCGCGTGCATCTCTGTAATTCGTCAAACCCCATAAGCCCCGGGCCCGAGCCACGCGCCTTGATCCGATGCATCCGCCTCACACCAGCAGCGGGCTGGGGGCCGATTGGCGCGGCGCACCCACCACGCCCGCCGCTACTCCTGGCAGGCGGTTTCCAGCAACGAGGGGATGTCGGCGTCGTTGGGGACCTGGTCGATGCTGGCGGACCGGATGCCCATCGGGCGGAAGGGCGGTTCGCCCTGGATCGCCGGGTTGGCGAGGTGGAGCTGGTAGCAGCCGACGAAGGTCTGCGTCGAGCCGTCGGTCTGCTTGGCGACGAGCGCCACCGGCACGGCGTTGTAGAGCTGACCGGCCCCGGCGTCGGAGGTCACGGTCCCGATCGTCAGGTCCACCGAAGCGGTCTGTGCGTATCCCTCCTGGAACTGCTCGAACGGCGGGAGCTGCGACTCGGCAGCTTCCGGCTCCCAGTACGAGTAGGCCCGGACGTACTCCTGGCGGTTGATGGCGTTGTAGTACGACTCCACCACGGCCTCGGCCGTGCTGCGGTCATCGCGGTACGTGTCGCCCGCTCCCGGGTTGGGCTCGGCGACTTCCTCCGTGGTCGGTGCCGCGTCGGCGGTGGTGGCGGCTGGAGGCGACGGATCGGCCTGGGCGGAGGGCGCGGCTGCGGTGCTGTTGCACGCGGCCAGAAGGAGGGTGACGCTCGCGAGGAGAAGAACGCCGGCGACGCGCCGGTACGCCCGGCGTGTCTTGGTGGGGAGATTGAACATGGGGATCCCTTCCATAGTGTGCGGCGTCCGCCCGGTGGGGCAGGCGCACCGATAGAGGTACTCCACTAAGGCAAACGTCGCCGGCAGGCTCTGTGTTTCACCTGCGCGCGAGCCCGGGCTCGTTTCGGAGGGGCGCGCACCGGAAGGGAGCGATGTGGACTATCCTTATGGATAGGAGTCAGGAGGAGAGACGAGGCAGGTTGGGCCGGATCAGGTCGCGGCGCTCGCGTCGCCGCCACAGCGCGGATGGAAGGAACCAACGATGCAGCGACGAACGTTCCGAGTCGGGGATGACCCGGCAACCCTCCCCGGTGCAGTGCTCTGCCGCGACCTTACGCTGGCGTCGGTCCGACCATCGGTGACGATCCGTCGCGGGACGCCGCTGGTGGAGGCGATCGAGCGCCTGCCGGCGGGGGTCGACGAGGTGACCTTCGAGGTCGTCGTCCCGGGGCCGGGCGATGTGGCCCAGCCCGACGCATCGCTGGCGCTGGCCAGGGGCCTGGTCGGGCCGGGGATCGACCTGGAAGGGCCACACCAGGGGCAGGTGAACCTTCACGCGGCAGGCTTTGGGCTGCTGCGGGTTGATGCCCGTGCGGTCGAGCGGGTGAACCGGACCGGCGCCGCGCTGGTGGCGACCGCGCTGGACGGCCGCGTCGTGACCGCCGGGGAGACGGTCGGCATCGTGAAGGCACCGGCCCTGTACATGCCCGAGCGGGCGATCCAGCGGGCGCTGGCGCGCGCTCGGCGCGGGCCGCTCGCCCGCGTGGCGCCGTTTGTCGCCGAGCGGGTCGCGATGCTGGCCGGAACCCGGATCCGCCCGGCGAACCTGCGCGTCGCCGAGCGCCAGATGGCGGCCACGCTGGAGCGCTTCGGCGCCCGGCTGATCGAGGTGCGCCACCTGGATGCGGATGAGCCGGCAGGCATCACCACGGCCTACCGGGAGCTGCTCGCGGCCGGGGCGGAGGTGGTCCTGGTCGCCGGGTCGATCGTGCTCGACCCCGCCGACCCCTTCATCACCGCGCTGCGGGGCACCGGGGGGCGCCTGGTGCGGCGCGGCGCGCCGGTCGACCCCGGCACGATGTTCTGGGTCGCCTACGCGGGCGACGTGCCGTTCCTTGGCCTGGCCTCCTGCGAGCTGTACGGCCGCACGTCGGTGCTGGACCTGCTGCTCCCCTACGCGCTGGCAAAGGAACCGATCGACCGGCGCCTGATGGCCGAGATCGGCTACGGCGGCCTGCTGGTCACGACCCAGGTCGCCCGCCGGCCGGACGACTGGGACCGCGAGCCCGAGCGAGAGACCCCTGCGGACGCCCCGGCTACGGCGCACTCGTAGCGGGCGGGGCGCCCCGAACGCGGCCCCCACCCCTGGGGTGCGACCTCCCTACGTGGTACGCTCAAGGTGGCGGCGTCGCGGCCCGCCGCCCCGTCTTCCATCGCCGCCTACGCACTGGAGGTCCGCACCTTTCATGGCTCGCATTCTCGTTGCACTTTCCGGGGGCGTCGATAGCGCCGTCGCCGCGCTGACGCTCCAGTCCCTCGGCTGGGAGCCGATCGGGATCCACCTGCGCCTGTTCGATTCCGATCCCGAGTCGCTCGCCGAGGGGGTCTGCTGTGGCGATCAGGCCGCGTTCGACGCGCGCCTCGTCGCCAACTGGCTCGGCATCCCCTTCTACGTTCGTGACCTGCGGGATGAATTCAACCGCGAGGTGGCGGGCATGACGGTCGAGTCCTATGCCCGCGCCGAGACACCCAACCCATGCATTGCCTGCAACCACCGGGTGCGCATCCCGGCCCTGCTGCGCCTGGCCGACAGCCTGGGTATCCCCGCCGTGGCCACGGGCCACTATGTGCGCAAGGTGCGCGTCGGCGACCGCTGGTACCTGGCGGAGGCGCGCGATGCGCGTCGTGACCAGTCGTACGCCCTCTACCGGCTCACCTCGGAGGATCTGGAGCGGCTGGAGTTCCCGCTGGGGGAGCTCGACAAGGAAACCGTGCGGGAGCGAGCACGCGCCGCCGGGCTGCCGGTGGCGGACAAGGCCGCCTCGGTCGACCTCTGCTTCGCGAAGACGGCCGGCGGGGTGGGAAACCTGGTCGCGGCCGCACGACCGGAGACCGGGAAGCCCGGCCCGTTGCTGGACGAGCACGGCCGGGTGGTCGGGCGGCATCCGGGTATCGCCTACGTCACGATCGGCCAGCGCAGCGGGCTCCAGTGGGACAAGACGGTCCCGGAGCGCCGCTACGTCGCCTCGATCGACCCGGCTACCCGCACGGTCGCGGTCGCACCTCGCGCGCGGCTGCTGACGCGCAGCGTGACTCTGCGCGATCCGATCTGGCACGGTGAGCCGCCGACGCGGGCACAGGCTCGGATCCGCTACCAGGGACCACGTTTTGAGGTCGTCTGCGACGGCGAGCGGGTTGAGTTCCTTGAGCCCGGGCCACCACTGGCGCCCGGGCAGGCGGTCGTGCTCTACGACGGGCCGCGCGTCCTCGGCGGCGGCACCGCCGCGAACGTGGTGCGTGGTGCCTGATGCGTCAACCGTCCCCCTCACCCCCGGCCCCTCTCCCACCAGGGGAGAGGGGGGATGACGAATGACGCATGACGATTGACGCAGGATCCCCTACTGCGTGAGCCCCTGCTCCTTGGCTGCGTCCTTCGCCGACTGCTGGGCCGATTCAGCGACCTGCTGAGCCTTGCCCATCGTCTGCTGCGCGGCGTCCTGCGCCTTCTCCATGACCGTATCGCGGGCCGGGCCCATCATCTCCCGCTCCCGCTGGGTCTCGGGGATGGCGAGGCCCACTGCGGCGCCCAGGCCCAGAGCGGCAACCGTGACCGCCAGCGGTTTCTCGTCGATGAGGCGGTCGAGCTGGCTCCGCGCGCTGTGCATCTGGTGCTGCATCTCGCCGGTCACTTCGCCGGCGCGCCCCTGGACCTGGGAAGCCATCTCCCCCGCCCGCTCCTGCGCCTGGCTCACGGCCTGGCCGGCGCCGCCGCCGCGCGACTCGGCTCGCTCGTCGTCCGCGTAGGTGCGGGGGACGGGGCGCCCGTACTCATCGTAGCGGACGTGGCGCGGGCGCGATGACGGCTGCGACGCGCTCTGCCGGTTCCGCCAGAGCATGCCGATGCCGACTGCGGCGAGCGCCGCGGGGATCGGGTTCTGCTTGATCGTCTCGATAATGCCGCCGCCGGTCTGGCGCGCCGTGTCGCCCATGTCGCTCGCCATCTGCTCGGCCCTCCCGATCGTGGCTTCTCGGACCGACTCCTTCGCCTGATCCTTCAGGTGCTCCGGGCTCAGGCGCTCCTGGATGGCATCGATCGTCTCGCTCATGTCGGCCCGCGTGTCCTCGATGTCGTCGCGGATCTCATCGGGTGTCTGATCTGCGTCCGGAGGCTGGACGTCGTCCGGGCGCTCAAACGGGTCTCTCATGCCTGCTCCTTCAACCAATCACGGTCCTCCTTGAGCGACTCGACCGTCTGCTCCGGCGCGAGCGGGGTGCGCTGGAGCGCGTCCCGGCCCCGGTCGACCAGGAAGTACCCGATCGCCGCCACCACGATGCCGACGATGAGTGCCGACAACCACCAGGGCATGATCTCGGCCAGCAGGATGATGATCGCCGCCAGGATCGCCAGCGCCCCGGCGTAGACCACCGCGCCGCCGATCGCAAGGATTGCGACGTTCTTGCCGACCTCGGTCGCCTTCTGGCTCATCTCGGTCTTGGCCAGCGCCACTTCCTGGCGTATCAGCACGCTGGTCTGCCGCGACAGGTCAGAGAACAGCTCGCCGAGCGAGCGCTCGTCTCTGCTCTGCTCCATCAGTCAACTCCTGTACTCCGCGTCTGCCCGGCGCCGTAGCCCGGCTCCGAGGACGGGCGATAGCTCGGGCTCTCCTCGACCATCGCGTCGCCGTAGCGGGTCCGGCCGCGCATGCCGCCCCGAGAGGTCCGACCCGAGGACGAGCCGGAACTCTTGAGGAAGCGGGCCGTCAGCACGCCGAGCGCGAACGCCCCGCCCAGCACCAGGGCCGGCTGGCGACGGGCGAAGTCCTCCACGTCGTCCATCAGGTCCTCGACCTCGTGCCGGCGGAGGTAGTCCGATAGCTGCCGCACGCGATCCGCGGCCATGTCGGTGACGTTGGCGATGGTGTCCTGCTGGCTATCGTGGAGTTGGCGGCTCACCTGTGTCAGGGCATCCGCCGCGCTTTCCAGTCCCTCCGCCAGCCGGTCCTTCTGCCCAGCCGCCCGCTCCGCGGCCTGCTGCTGGACCTTGCTGACCGCCTGACCGGCCTGCTCCTGAGCCTTGCCAACCGCTTGCCCCGCCTGCTGCTGGGCCTGTCCGGCGGACTGCTCGCCCGCACGCCGACCGGGCTCGGATGCACCGTAGCCGGACGGCTCCGATGTCGCGCGTAGCTCGTCGCTGTCCGTGAGATCGTCCATCTTCCGCTCGGGGTAGGACTCGTGCATTCCTGCACCTCTCGTTTCCAGCCCGCTGGCGACCCGGCATCCGCCCGCCTGCGTCATTGCGGGTTAGTCTGGTCGCACGAATAATTTCTGTGAGACAATGCATAGACGGTGCCAGAGCGTGCCCGGTGGTCACGGATGCGATGCGGCGCGGTCCGCGGGGGATCAGCAAATCGGTGATGGTCGTATCATCAGGCGGTCTGGTTCCGGATGCAGCGATGGTGAGCCCTGCCAGCCTGACTCATCGGGCACGCGATCTGCTAGGCAGGGGAGCGGCCGGGAGGATCCCGGTCGGTAGTATGCTTACCGGACGGACCGAACCCGCCTCGAGAGATAGAGATAGGGAAGACGAGCCGGCGTGACTATGACGCATCAGTTGCTCCTCCTCCGCGCGGCGCTCGACCAGTTCGATGAGGCTGTCCTCGTCGCCGACCCGGCCGGCGTCATTCAACATCGGAACCAGGCGGCACAGCACCTCCTCGGTGGGCGGGAGACGCTTGTGAACGTCGCCCAGCTCGGCGGCCCCGCCAATCTCTGCCAGCGGGTCGCGCGGGGAGAAACGGTCTACGGCGTTCCGGTGCCTGGCCTCGGACCGGATATCCGGCTGTCGGCGTCACCGGTACGCGACACCGGCGGGGCGATCGTCGGGATGACCGTCATGCTGCGCCGCGAGCCGGTGCGGGACGACACCGGCCTCGACGCCCTGCAATTGGACGCCATCGCCCACGCTATCGCCTCCGGTCGCGACATCGACACGATTCTCGGGTACACGTTCGGCTTCCTGCAGCCGCTGATCGGCTGCGACAACATCTCGTTGGCGGTTCCGTCGCCGAAGGACGAGGATGGACGGCTGCGCGTCCTGGCGCTGCGGCCGACGCCGTTCTCGACCATCCTCTCCACCGGCGAGGTGGCGGAAGCCGTCCAGCGGGTCGCCACCGACGGCGTCCCGGTCGTCGTCGACGACACCCTCTCCGCGGCCTTTCAGGAGGATGCCCTCCTCCGGAGTCTCGGCATCCGCAGCTACGCGATCTATCCGCTCCGCGGGGAGCACGGGATCCTCGGGACGATCAACCTCAGTTCCCGCACGCCTGCGGCCTTCTCGGACCGCGTGCTGGCGGTCGTCGAGCGCGTAGCCAGCCATGTGGCGCTGGCGGTCGAGAAGATCCTCTTGCTCGAATCGACTGAGCGGCACAGCGTCTTCCTGGAGCAGGTGCTGCAGTACGTGCCCGCCGGCGTCATCGTGGTGGGGCCGCCGCCCGACCTGCGCGTGCTGACGGCGAACAGGCACTACCGCAGTTTCCTGGACGAACCCTACCGCTCGGAGAAGGATCTCGTGGGGTTGCCCCTCCGCACGATCATTCCGGATCTCGACGAGGTGGGCTTCGGAGCCGCGCTCACCGAGGCCTTCACCACCGGTGAGACGATCGAGGTGCGGGATGTCGTCTACGAGGGGTCGGAGCGGGGAGCGATCCACCTGGACTCCTGGTGCGTCCCGCTGCGCGACCGCCTCGGCCGGGTCGAGGCGGTGATCGGACTGGTGACGGACACGACCGAGCGGGTGCGCTACCAGCGGCGGATCGAGGAGCTCGCCAAGAGCGCGGCCCAACAGGCTACCGCACTCAGCACCATCATCGAGTCGATGGTGGAGGGCGTCTACGTCTGCGACGGCACGGGGCGGGTGGTGCTCGTCAACGAAGCAGGTGCCCGGCTCTTCGGCATCACCACCGAGCAGGCCCTCCAGCCGCTCGCGAAGTATGCCGAGTTCAGCCAGGCGCGCTACCCGGACGGCCGGCCGATCCCGCCTGAGGAGATGCCGCTGGCGCGTGGGCTCCGCGGGGAAACGAGCGCGGACTGGGAGCAGATCGTGCGGCGGGCGGACACCGGCGAGGATATCCACCTCCGCTTCGCCTACTCCCCGATCGTGGACGACCGCGGCACCATCGTCGGCGCCGTCGCCGTCGCCAACGACATGACCCGGACCCGCCAGCTCGAGCGGCAGCGCGAGGAGTTCCTGTCCATCGCCGCGCACGAGTTGAAGACCCCGGTGACCAGCGTCAAGCTCTTCACCCAGGGCATGCTCCGCACCCTGCAGCGGCGCGGCACCCTCGCACCGGAGCGGGCCGAGCGGGATCTCCAGACGATCCTGGGCCAGATCGATCGGCTCACGCGCCTCGTCGACGACCTGCTCGATGTGAGCCGCGTGCGCACCGGCTGCCTCGAGTACCACTTCGAGACGGTCGACCTGACCGCGCTGGTCGAGGCGGTTGTCGATCGCTTCCGGCGGCAGATCGAAGAGGACGATCGGTACGAGCTGCGCTTCATCGCCACGCCGGGCTTGCCCGCGATCGTCGTCGATCCCCACCGGATCGATCAGGTCTTGACCAACCTGCTGTCGAACGCGATCAAGTACTCCCCGACCGGCGGCACGATCAGCGTGCAGGTAGGCCCCGGGGCGGAGCCGAGCTGGATCCGCATCGAAGTCAGCGACCCGGGAGTCGGGCTCGACCCACCCGAGATCGCCGGCCTGTTCGAGCCGTTTGCCCGCGCCGCCGGCAACACCACCGTGCGCAACATCAGCGGTATCGGCCTCGGGCTCTATATCAGCCGTGCCATCGTGGAGCGCCACGGCGGGCGCATCTGGGCCCAGAGCGAGGGTCAGGGCTGCGGCTCCACCTTCATCGTGGAGCTACCCGTCCGCCCCGCGTCCTACACGTCCAGCGACACCGACTGACCGTGCACGCTCGCGGGCGCGCCCCCAGCACCTACCGGTGCCCGTTCGTGCCTCGCGAACGTCCGAACAGCCCGGCCATGCCCTCGGGATGGAGCACCAGTGCCGTTGCGCGGTGCGCGTCCACCGGGCAGTACGCGCTCGGCATCAGGTTGCAGCAGCACTGATCGCTGTCGATGTGACTGCCGTCCTCCTGGATATAGCACCAGGCGGAGGTTCCATGCTCCGCACACGGGACGACCCGCGCCCAGGACCGCCCGCTCTCCAGCACGGACGGCTGTCGCCGCGACGACTGCGAGTCCTCCATGGCCCCGTTCTCCTCCTTAACCCTCCTCGGTCGACTTACCGCCCCGCCCGGCTACGGCCCGCTCACAATCGACAGGGTGATCGTCGTTGTGTAGCTGCCGGCATAGGCGTTCGCCGGGATGGCGATCTCCACCGTCGCCGACACGGTGAAAGCGCCCATACCGGTACCGGGCGCGGCGGTGAAAAACGGCACCGGCTGCACCTCCGTGCCGGTGGGCACGGTCAACGGGTAGGCAACCGCGTTCACCGGGTCCGTGCAGGTCCCCGATGCACAGGCCGCGACCACGCCGGTGATCGTCATCGCGTCGGCCGGCAGCGCGTGGCCGGCCGGACCGCCGGTCGTGAAGGGCGTCGCGCTGATCCCCAGGCTCCAACCGGCGCCGGACCCGGTGGCGTCGCTGACGTCGAGTGTGAACGACGACGTCACGCGGCGGTCCGTGCCATCGAGTTGACTTGTCACGCTCGGACCACTCCTGGCGGACATCGTGAGTGGTCCACCGGTGACGACCACCTCGCCGGGCACGCTCTCCTCCGCCAGCACAGTGGGCACGCCACTCAGCGCGAGGAGAACCGCCAGGCCGAGGCAGATCCGGAGCAGGCGCCAGTTCTGCGTCACCACTGCGTCGCTCCCGCCTCGTCGTCACCCTCGGACTGCCGAATCCGGACCGTGTTGGCGTGGGACAGCGGAACCAACGGCCGGATCGGGCTCACGCCGCTGCCCTGCCCTGCTGCCGGCGCCGCCGACCGGCGCTTCGCCGCGCGGCCCCGCCAGATCAACCATCCGCCGGCCAGCAGGAGACCGGCAAGCAGCCCCGCGCCAGCCACGGCGGCGATCAGCCAGGGGGACACGCCCTGCGCCGCTAGGGTCGCGACCGTCGCCGGCTGCTCACCGGACGTCGCCTCGCTCTCCGGCGCCGCCTGCGCCTCAGGGATGGTGAAGGTACCCTCGTAGCGCGCCGTCCCCTGCGCGCCGTACTGCAGGTCCACCACCACCTGGTAGTCCCCAGCCGCGAGCGGCCCATCGGGGATCACCACCGGGTAGTCGATCGCCGTGTCCGGGAGGAACGTGTGCACCTGCAGTGGGATGCTGTGGAGCTCGCGCCCCTCGCCGTCGGCGATGGTGACCGTGCCCTGCGGCTTCACCATCTGATTGCCATCGTTGCGCAGCGCGAGCAGGAGCGTCTGCTTCGAGCTCTGCACGGAGGGCGTCACCCCGTTGATCGTCAGGTGCTCGACCGCCGGCCCCGGAATATTGACCTGCACCGCGGTCACGATGCGAGTCTGCACGTTGACCTGGAACTGCCCGCTCCCCTGATTCACCGCGGTGCCCTGCGCGGCAATGCCGCCGACGTGGTGGCCCGCACGCAACTCACGCGGCACGGTCACGGTGAAGCCCACGGTGCGCGACTCGCCCGGGCCGAGCGTCAACTCCGTCTCGTCGAGCTGCACCCAAGCGCCGACCTGCGAGCGAGGGGCGTCGGCGTCGGGGAACACGATCCCGCCGGTCGGACCGGTCATCCCGTCCAACGCGTAGAGGCGGACCGTGCCTGGCGCATCGCCGGTGTTGATGACCAGGACGTCGTCCTGAATCACCTGCCCCGGCTCGGCGTCGTAGACGAAGTACGCGGCGTTCGTTGACTGCGTCGAAGCGGGCCGCACGCTGAAACTCGCCTCCCCGGCGGCCTGCGCCACGCGCGCCGTTGTGAGCAAGAGCAGGAGCAGGAGCGCGGCGGGCACGACGCGCAGTGCGTTGGACAAGAACCGCATCGTTGATGGCCTCCTCGAGGCGAGCGATCGCTTCATGAGATGCTGTTGACAACCCGTTCCCGCGGTGGACGCGGCCGGGAGCGTCCCGGCCGCGTCGCTCGACCGATTGCTACGGCGTCACCGCAAGCGTGAACGTCACCGTGCTGGTGTAGTCGCCGGCGTACGCCTCGGCTGGGACATTCAGCGTAAACGTCGGCGCGATCGAGAACGTGCCCATCCCGGAGTCGGCGGGCGCGGCCAGGATCACCGTCGAGGTGCTGCCAAGCGTCCCGCCCGTCAAGGTTCCGGGTAGGTCGCCCGCGTAGCCTGCATCGGTGGTCACGGTCGACGAGCCGATGCTCAGCGCATCCGCCGGCAGGAAATGGCCGTCGCCGTCGGCGAACTGGGTCGCGCTGGCCGACAAGCTCCAGCCGGCACCGGAACCGGTTGCATCGGTGATGGTGATCGTGGCGTCACCCGGGTTGGTAGTGAGCGTCTGGTCCTGCCCGTTGAGCGTGCCGCTGAAGCTCACCGAGCCGTTCGCCACGAGGTCCAGCGGTCCCGCGGCCAGATTGGCTGTCCCATCCAAGGTTGCGGAATCCGCCGCCAGCGAGGGCAGCACCGCGCCGACGGCCAGCGCGGCAGCCAGGCCCATGCCGGCGAGCACGCGCGTCAGTCGAGACTTCCGTGTATCCATGTTCCTCCACTCCTATAGTGGGTGATGTCTGCCCGGGAGCTATCCTCCCGGGATGGACGTCATGCGTGACATTCGCAGATATCCGAGCGGAGACTGCTGCCGATGGCCTCCCTCCAGAGTGGATACGAGGTGAGGGCCGACCGGCTTGCGGGAGCAGAGCGGGACGAAGTGTCGCTGGACTGCCCTGCCTGACCGAGGGCGGGTACGCCACTCGCTCGCCCGGTGGCACGGCGTCCATGCTCGCCACAGGGGTCGTCACGTCCGCAGGTCAGGCGGCGCCTCTTTCGTTGTCCTGTGCCGAATTGTTCCGGCACGTGTGCGAGTCTACAGCGGTTGCCGGGGGGTCAGAATCCCCCAGACGTCATAGCGCAGGACCCTTCTTCCGTATCTCGGTGGATGTCCGAAGGGATCGTCCCCGCTCGTGCGAATGGGTAGGGCGGCCTACCCCTGGGGATAGGCCGCCCCTGCATCGTCCCCCCTCAGTCGACGTTTTTGTGCACCGAGCACAAAGAATTGGGCCCGGATTGGGGTTGAAGAACGTAGTGCGGCCCCACCCTGCCACCGTACCCTTGCGTCAGTGACGGGGACGACAGCTCCCCACCGATCCACCAGGCGCGGCCCGCCAGGGCGAAGGAGGTACAACCGTGGTGCTCGAGATGGTGCCGACGATCCGGTCCGCCATAACACCTACCGCGGAGGAGGTCTTGAGCCGCGCGGAGGCAGCGGGCGTCGAGTTCGTCAACCTGCAGTTCACCGACGTGATGGGGATCGTCAAGAGCGTCTCGATCCCGATCGACATTTTCCCGGACGTCATCCAGAACGGGCAGTGGTTTGACGGCTCGTCCATCGCCGGATTCGCCCGCATCGCCGAGAGCGATATGTTCCTGATGCCGGATCTGGCCACCTTCGCGGTGATTCCCTGGGAGCAGGGGCGCAACACCACCGCCCGCGTCATCTGCTGGGTGCACAACCCGAACGGCGATCTCTTCCCCGGAGACCCGCGCGCGGTCCTGCTCCGGCAGTTGGAGCGACTGGCCAAGATCGGCTATCGCTACAACACCGGGCCGGAACTGGAGTTCTTCCTGTTCCGCAAGGACAACGGGAGCGTCCGGCCGCTCCCCCACGACCAGGCGGGCTATTTCGACCTCACCACCGACCTGGCCGCCGAAGTGCGCAAGGACATGATCCAGGCGCTGAAGGCGTTCGGTATCAAGGTGGAGGCGGGGCACCACGAGGTTGCCATCGGCCAGCACGAGATCGACTTCGAGTACAGCGACGCCCTGACGACGGCCGATCAGGCGGTCACGGTGAAGTACACGCTGAAGGCCATCGCCCAGCAGCACGGGCTGCTTGCCACCTTCATGCCCAAGCCGATTGAGGGCGTGAACGGCTCCGGCATGCACACGCACCAGAGCCTGGCTTTCCTGGAATCGGGCGACAACGCCTTCGTCGATACCTCCGACGACTACGGGCTGTCGAAGCTGGCGCGTCACTTCATCGCCGGGCAACTGGCCCACGCCCGGGGCATGGCGGCAGTGATCGCGCCGCTGGTCAACTCCTATCGCCGGCTCGTCCCAGGCTTTGAGGCGCCGGTGTACGTGAGCTGGGCACGGCAGAACCGCTCGGCGCTCATCCGCGTGCCGGCCATCCGCGCCGGGCGCACCGCGGCCACCCGGATCGAGCTGCGCTGCCCGGACCCGGCGGCCAACCCGTACCTCGCCTACGCGGTGATGCTGGCGGCCGGCATTGATGGGATCGAGCGCGAGCTGCCGCTGCCGGAACCGATCGAGGAGAACCTGTACCACTTCACCGAGGAGGATCTGCGCCGCCGCAACGTCGCCACGCTGCCCGCCACCCTGGGCGAGGCGATGGCCGAGCTCGAGCGGGATGAGGTCGTGCGCGAGGCGCTCGGCGAGCACGTCTTCGAGAAGCTGCTCGAGGCGCAGAAGCAGGAGTGGGACAGCTTCCGGCGCCACGTCAGCACCTGGGAGCTCGAGCGGTATCTCGAAATCTACTAATGGGCGCCGGCCCTCACGCCCCACACCGACGCGGGGCACCTGACGGGCCGTCCCCGATGCCGGAGGGCTCCGTCCACCACGCCGCGTGCGTGGAGGCGGAGTCACTCACCGGCAGTATGACTTAGCGGCTTCCACTTCCCCGCCCTTCCCCGGGCCGTGGTCGAGTGCATCCCCCGCATACCGGTGCACCCGGCCACGGTGCCGGGGGCGGAGTCAACCCCGAGGTCAGCACACCAGGCACCGACATCGCGACCACCCCGGTCTCGCGACAGACTCAAACCTGCACTAATCCGAGGTCGAGGTTTCTGCCGCCGCCTGGCGCGCCAACCGCTGGCGGAATTCCTTGATCTCCTGCTCGAATCCCTGGTTCGCGATCGTCAGGCGAACTTGGTTGTTCGACGCAGGCCGGATCGTCAACTCGACGAACCCGCCATCCCCCTCGAAACGGAGATGGCCCGCCTCATCGAGTGTGAGGTCCAGTCCCAGGTGCTCAGGGCCGAAGAACTTGCGCGCCTGCCGGTCCACCTCTCCCTGCCACAGCCGGATCGGAATGGTCTGGGTCATCGCGCGCTCCTCGCTGTCGTCCGCTCGGGATATCCCTCGCCCATCGCGACACCGCCATCCCCGTGCCACGTGGGTCGCAGGGAGACGGGGCGATCTGCAAGCGGCTGCCGCCCGGATCCGAGATGGGTGGCGAGACGGTTCCCCCATCGCGGCCCATGCCCGGGACTAAAGCCGCCGGGCGCGGGCCGAGCGCGTACATCCCATGAAATTCGTCAAACTCCATAAGCCGGCTGAGGAAGGATCTGCCGGTTACGTTCGTCAGGGCGAGAGGCGCTCGATGCGCCAGGAGCCGTCGGGCTGGCGGGTGTAGCGCAGGCGGTCGTGGAGGCGGCTCCTGCGGCTCTGCCAGAACTCGATGGTGATCGGGCTGACCCGGTAGCCGCCCCAGAAGGGGGGTAGCGGCACCTCTTCCGGGAAGCGCTGCTCGACCTCGCGCATGCGCTCCTCGAGCGTCGCCCGGTCGGGGATCACCGTGCTCTGCTCGGAGGCCCAGGCGCTGAGCTGGCTGCCGCGCGGGCGGGTGTGGAAGTACGCCTCGGACTCCTCACGGCTGACGCGCGTGACCTCCCCGGTGACCCGCACCTGCCGCCCCAGGGCGGGCCAGTGGAAGACCAGCGCGGCGCGCGGGTTCTCGGCAAGCTCCCGGCCCTTTTGGCTCTCGTAGTTGGTGAAGAAGACGAAACCGCGCTCATCGAAGCCACGCAGCAGTACGACACGCGCCGAGGGAACGCCGTCCCTGGTGGCCGTCGCCACCGTCATCGCGTTCGGCTCATGGACGTCGCGCGCAAGTGCATCGGACAGCCAGCGGTTGAACTGGGTGAAGGGGTCGTCCGCCAGGTCCGCCTCGTTCAGCCCGACCTCCGCGTCTTCCTTCCGCAACGTCCGCAGTGACCGGTTCGTCTCGGAGAAGTCACTCATACCTCGATCTCACACGCTCTCACGACCCGGCGGCCGTCGCCCGGCACCGGTCCGCCCTCATCTTACCGCGTTACCGCGTCACCCCGACCATGGCGTGGATCGCCGCGGTGGCCGCCTCCACATCGCTGAGGTCGGGCAGCACCGCGTCGGGCGCGTGCGCGGCCAGGTCATCCACGCCGAAGCGGCCGGTCGCGACCGCCAGGACACGGGCACCGGCCGCCCGCGCCGCCTCGATGTCGCGCGGCGTATCGCCGACCAGGATGGTACGCGGGCCGTCGAACGTCGCGCGGTAATGCTCCCACGCCTCGCGCTGTCCCGCTTCCACCAGGTGTCCGCGCTCATGCGCGGTGTCGCCGTAGGCGCCAATCGGGAAGAGGTGGGCAACGCCGGCGGCCTCAAGTTTCGCCCGGGCGACGGCTCGCGAGTTGCCGGTCAGCACGCCCAGGGCAAAGCCCTCGTTGCGCAGCCGCTCCGCCACTGCGACCACGCCCGGCAGCAGGTACTCAACCCGGCTGTCGCGGGCCACCGCTGCCGCGTAGTGCTCGCCCATGCGCGCGACCATCTCGGCCAGGCGCGCATCGATCTCCGCCGTGGAGAGCCCGTGTCGCCCCAGGGCCAGCCGCGCGATCTGGCTGTCGAGCATGCCCGCGAGCGGCACACCATCGAGCGTCGCCGGGACGCCGTAGACCTCCTGCATGGCCCGGACGAAGGCTGCCTGGTGTGCGCGATCGCCCGCGCGCAACAGCGTGCCGTCGATATCGAACAGGACCAGCCCGCGCCAGGCGCGGTGTTCGTCATGCGTCATGCGTCATCCGTCACTCGTGTTGCGTATTGCGTGTTGCGTGTTCCGTATTCCGTTGCTCTCCCCTCTCCCCTGATGGGAAAGGGTCTGGGGGTGAGGGGGATCCCTCACGCACCAAGTATCACGCGCGCCGTGGGTACAGGATGAGCTGGGTGCAGCGGAAGAGCGCCAGGAGTTTGCCGCTGGCGGCGTCGGTGACGCGCGCGTCCCACACCTGCGTGGTTCGCCCACCGTGGACAAGCGTCGCCTCGCAGGCGACCTCTCCCTCGAGGACGGTGCTGATGAAGTTGGTCTTCAACTCGACGGTGGTGAAGTTTTCCGCCCCCTCGGGGAGGGAGGCCAGGCAACCGACCCCGCAGCTACTGTCGGCCAGCGCCACCACCGACGCCGCGTGGAGGTAGCCGTTGGGCGCGAGCAGTTCAGGCCGCACCTTCAGCGACGTCCGCACCCGCCCCTCGCTCACCTCGTGGTAGGTGATCCCGATCAGGTCGAGCAGTGTGCCGGCCTTCCGCTCCTCGAGCTGCTCCAGGGTGATCCGCTTCCCGTCCCCCATGTCCTCCTCCTACGCTCCGTGCCCGCCGTCGCCGGGCGCGTCGAGCGCCGGCTGCGCCGGGGCGTCAGCGACCGGGAGGCGCAGCAGCACCACCGCGGTCAGGATCGCAAGCCCGCCCAGCGCGCGCATCGGGCCGATGTCCTCCCGCAGCACCACCGCAGCCAGGGCAACCGCCATCACCGGCTCCAGCGTGGCGATGATCGACGCCCGCGCCGGGCCCAACCGCATCACGCCCGCGAGGAACGCCAGGACCGCGACCACCGTGCTGGCCACTACCATCGCGGCGAGCACCAGCCAGCCGTGCGGCTGGAAGCCCAGGTCCAGCGAGCCGCTGAGGAAGGCGTAGGCAGCGAACATCACCGCCATGCCGCTCATGATCCAGGTGCTCGCCCGCACCACCGACAGGCCCCGGACGACCCGGCTGCTGACCACGATGTACCCTGCGTAGAGACACGCCGAGGCGAAGGCCAGCAGCATGCCGCGACCGTCAGCCCCCGCGAAGTCCAAGCCCAAGGTGAGCAGGCAGCCGAGCATCGCCAGCACCAGCGCGATCGTGCGCACCAGGGTCAACCGCTCGCCGAGCCAGAGGACCGCCAGCAGCGTCACGATCGCGGGGTAACTATAGAAGATGACGGCCACGGTGGAAGCCGGTGCGTAGCGGATGGCGAGGAAGAACGTGCTGGTATTGGCGACGAACAGGGCGCCAGCGAGTGCGAGGCCGCCCAAGTGCGACCGAGGGATGCCCGCCTCACGCCGCAGCAGCAAGAACGGCCAGGCGAGGAGCGCCGCCGCACCGAAGCGCAGCGTGAGTGTCGTCGGGACATTGATGCCTGCGTCGTAGGCCAGCGCCGCCAGAGTGGGCGTTCCGGCGAAGCCGATTGCTGAGAGGACGACCAGCCCGACGCCAATCGCCTGCCCTCGCCGCTCCATCGTCTCCCTGCCGCCGCCCGCTCCTCATGTGGTGTTCACCCTGCCCGTCGAATCGTACGGGCTGGTACCCGAGCCAGTCAAATGCGGAACGAACCCCCAAAAAGTACTACGGTTTTAACCCATGCGGGTCATGCGAACTGGGCGGTTCGGCTCTATCCTCAGAAGTAGTGATGCTGCAACAGCAGCGGACGCGATAGACAACTCACCTGCCTACTAACCGCTCCACTGATGGACGCCGGCCGTCCCACCGGTGTCCACCCAAACCCTTGAGGGCCGGCTCTCCCCGGCCCTCCCCCCTTTTAATACCCCTGCTTACCCCAATACAGTCCCGGCCGGTCGTGATACGCTCTGCCTGCCGAGTTCCAGCGAATGGCACGAGCGTTGCTCTCGCGTGCGCGGGTTACGAGGGGCGAGAGGAGGCGACGGTGAGCGAATTCGAGGCCCTATTCCGCGTCGGCGTGGCGACGGTGCTGGGTGCGTTGCTCGGCCTGGAGCGGGAGATGACGGGCAAACCGGCCGGGCTCCGCACGCACATGTTGGTAGCCGAGGGAGCCGCTCTCTTCATGGTCGTGTCGATCCTGCTTACCCAGCAGTTCGGCGTGCTCAACGCGGCCAACGTGCGGGTGGACGTTACCCGCATCGGCTCCACCATCGTGACCGGAGTCGGGTTCCTGGGTGCCGGGATGATCCTGCAAGCGCGGGACCGTGTCTATGGGCTCACGACTGCGGCCGGCATCTGGGTCGCAGCCGCGATCGGCACCGTGGCCGGCTCGGGGTTCTACATCGTCTCGGTCTTCGGGACGATCCTGGGCCTGCTGACGCTGGTCGCGCTGCGGGTCGTCGAGCGCCGCCTCCGTCCCGGGTCGTTCGCCGACGACGTCGAGGATGTGGAAGAAGACGAGTAAGCCCGGCGCTGACGGCGTGTACGCGGGCAGCCTTGGCCCGTGGCCAGTGGTGAGTGGATCCCCGCGCCGTGGCATGTGCGGAGGATAGGTGGTGCAACAAATCCTCGCCCCATGGTCGCGGCCCGGGGCTCAAGCCGCAGGGCTGACCACGAAAGCCCGCTCAAGCCGGCTGGGTGGAGACAGGGTTCACACCCCGCCGTTGTGTCCCGCCGCTCGGCCCGTGCCCGGGGCTAAAGCCGCCGGGCTGACAACGAAAGCCGGCTCAAGCCGGCTATGGCGACGCAGGGCTGGCGCCTCGGCATGATGGACCCCGCGGCCAGTTACTCCAGCATCCGGCGCTCGCGCTGGAGCCAGCGCACGAGCCGCTCCTGACGCTCCTCGGCAGAGAGCTTCGGCCGGTCGTAGGCGCCGACCGCGCGCCGCTGGCGCAGTGCCTCGTAGAGCGACACTGCGCAGGCAACGGAGATGTTCAGGCTCTGGACCATGCCCATCATCGGGATGACGACCGAGCCGTCGGCGTTTGCGACGGCCTCGTCCGACACGCCCCGGTGCTCGTTGCCGAACACCAGTGCGACCGGCCCCGTGAGGTCCAGGTCGTAGAGATCACGGCTGGCGGCCGACAGGTGCGTGGCGTAGATGGTGAACCCCTGGGCGCGCAGCGCCTGGTAGCATGCCTCGATGCTCTCGTGCTGCACGATGTCGAGCCACTTCACCGCGCTCGCCGACGACACGCGGCTCAGCTCCGGCCACTCCTCGATGGTGTACACGAGATGCACCGTCAGCAGCCCCACGGCGTCGCAGGAGCGGAGGACGGCGCTGATGTTGTGGGGATCGTGGACGTTCTCGATGACGACCGTCAGATCCGGCTGGCGGCGCGCCAGGACGTCGACCATGCGGCGACGGCGCCGCTCGGTGATCGGGCGGGCATCCTGCGTCTCCATGTCCCCGATTCTACGGGCCGCCCGCCGGCCGCGACAACCTGAGGCGGGCGGCACCCGGGTTGCAGAGTAGAATCTCAGCATGAGCGAGCAGGGCGCAGGCGGGCGCGGGTACTGGGACGAGAGCAACGAGGCGCTGGTCGCGATCATCCGCGACCGGATCGCCGACGCGGGGCGTATCACCTTCGCCGCGTTCATGGAGCTCGCCCTGTACCATCCCGAGTACGGCTACTACCGGACCGACGCGGTGCGAGCCGGGAGGGCGGGCGACTTCATCACCGCGCCTGAGGCGCACGCGATCTTCGGCCACACCATCGCCCGCCGCCTCGCCGCGATGTGGCGCCAGCTCGATCGCCCCGAGCCGTTCACGCTGCGGGAGTACGGCGCCGGCGCGGGGACGCTCGCGATCGCGATCCTCGACGGTCTCCGCACCGACGGCGACGACCTCCTCGCCGCCCTCCGCTACGAGCCGGTCGAGATCAACCCGGCGCGGGAGGCGGAGCTGGCCGAGCGCCTCGGCGAGGCCGGATTCGCCGACCACCTGTGCCAGCCGGAGCCGGGCGGGCGGATCACGGGCTGCGTGCTGGCGAACGAGTTCGTCGACGCCTTCCCGGTGCACCGGGTGGAGATGCGCGACGGAGAGCTGCGAGAGATCTACGTCGTCTGGCGCGACGGCTGGTTCGCCGACGAGCCAGGGCCGCTTTCAACGCCCGAGATAGCAGAGCGGCTCGAGCGCGAGGGCGTAACGCTGGCTGAGGGACAGCGCGCGGAGGTCGCGCTCGGCCCGGCTGGCTGGATCGCCGAGGTGGCCGCCGCGTTGGAACGCGGCTACGCGCTGGTCATCGACTATGGCTACCCGGCCGCCGAGTTGTACGGGCCGGAGCGACGCGACGGCACGCTCAAGGCTTACACGCGGCACACCGTCCATGACGACCCGTACCGCGCCGTCGGGGAGCAGGATCTCACCGCGCACGTGGATTTCACGGCCCTCATGGACGCGGCGCGGGACCACGGGTTGACCGTGCTCGACCTGACCACCCAGGCCGACTTCCTGGCCAACGCCGGCATCGGCGAGATCCTGGTCGCCATGCAGCGACGACCGGGGATCACGGCTGAGGAGTACCTCGCCGCCCGGGCCGCCGTCATGCACCTGATCGACCCGGGCGGGATGGGCCGCTTCCGGGTGCTGACCCTGGGGCGTGAGACGTGATGCGTATTGCGTGTTCCGTGTTCCGTAGTGGGCGATGGACAGGACACGGCTGGCGCTCGGCGGGACATGTGCGACGCCATACGCACGACCTACTACGCACTACGCAGTACGCAATAGGAAGGAGCCCCCATGACGATCAGCGACACCAAGCGGCGCGCGATCCCCAGTCGCGGGGACCAGATCGACTACTTCACCGCAACCGGATCGGACGGCGAGACGATCCGGACACGCGACTACTTCATGCGGCGTAACCTTGCCTTGGTCTTCACCCACGAGGCGGACTGCGCCGCGTGCCGCGAGCTACTGCGCGGGCTGGCCCAGCAATACGCCGCCGCGCGGGCGGAGGACGGTCAGGTGATCGCGGTCGTAGCCGCCGAACCAGCCGCGGCAGAGGCGCTGCGTCACGATCTGGACCTCCCCTTCCCGGTCGTGGCCGACGCCGACCTGACGGTGCATGCGCGTTTCGGCCTGGTAGAGGATGGCGCCCCGCTCGCCGCGATCTTCGTCACCGACCGATACGGCACGATCTACGACGCCTCAGTCGCCGACGCAACGCACCAGATGATGGCCCCCGAAGAGGTGCCCGGCTGGCTCGAGTTCGTCGCCTGTGAGTGCTGAGCCGAACCGGGAATATTGCGCCTCATCCGAGACGCGCCGGCAGCCCCCTTGGTTCACTGTGTGGTGCGTGCCCGGGCCAATGGCATTTGACAAATTACATGGATGTACGCGCTCGGCGCGTGCCCGGGGCGAAAGCCGCCGGGCACATGCCGAGCGGCGAACACCGTCTCACCGAGCCGTGAGCCATACCCCGTCCCAGCCGGCTTTAGCCGGCTTTGGTTGTGAGCCCGGCGGCTTTAGCCCCGGGCACACGTCGCGGTGCGAGATCCTCGTACCACCCTCCCCGGGCACGCGCTGACCGGCGGACACCCATACTAGCCGTCAAATTCCATAACTCCCAGGCCCACACCACGGCGTTGGGATCCTCACACCACCCGCCCCGGGTACGCACCACAGCGCGAGGACCGTCAGCATGGCGCTCATGTCAAGCGGAGAAACGCGAGGTGCACGCCTGCGAGCCTTCAGGCACGCAGGTGGTTGATCGTCAGGCGGCGGATACGGTCGCCATCCACATCGAAGATCCACTCGATCTGCGCGGGGGCGAACCGGGGTGTTTGCACGACACCATGCAGGACCACCCGGTGGGTTCCCATCGTGCGCTCGGCGATCTGGGCGGTTGTGGCCGGTGGCGCGGACTCGATGAGGGCGGCGATGGCATCCCAGCCGCGATAGACGCGCCCGGCCGGGAGGATGATTTCGCCGTCCTGGGCGAAGAGCGCCGCGGCCCCGCTGCCGTCCCGCCCGTTCACGCACGAGATGTACTCCCGTGCCAGGTCGATCGCTGCCATGGTCCTGCTCTCCCGTCCTGCACGGTGCGTTCGCCCCCGGCATTCGTCGCGAGCGACGTGCCAGCGCCGGGGTGGCACCCATCGTACGACTGGAGTGATAGGGCAAAACGGTTTGACAGCATTGGCCACCGTCTTGTACTTTCCGTGAACATAGTCTTTGTTCGAGCCCGTACGGATCGGGTGTGTTGAGTGGGGATTCGTGTTGGAGAGAGGGATTGACGTATGCTGCGTTCCGGACGACATAGACCCCTGCGCGCGCTCAGCGTCGGGCTTCTCGCCTGGAGTCTCGTGCTTGGGGCCTGCGGCGGATCGGCCGCTGATTCGGAAACCCCTGCACCGACGGCGTCCGACGCGCCGGCGACCGTGACCGCGTCGAGCCCGACCGCGGCGCCCACGACCGCCGCCGAGACGCCGACGCCGGAAAGCACCCCCGAGGCAGAGGCAACGGAGAGCCCGACCGAGGCGCCGTCGGCCGGGACGGCGGCCACCGACGTGCTCGCGCCGACCTTCGCGGCCTGGGAGCAGGTTAAGACGCTGCGGATGAAGATGACCATGCCAAGCGCCGCTGCCCCCGGGGAGACGCACCAGATGATATTGGAGATGGTCCGCCCCGATCGGATGCGCGTGACCATGGAGACGGCCGAGGGCACGTTCGAGATGATCATCATCGGGGATGTGTCCTACATGAACCTGGGCGGCACCTGGATGCAGCTCCCTGGGCCGCAGGATCTCAGCACCTACGGGGCGCTGTCGCCGGACGATCCGGTCGACGAAGTCAGTGCACCGGATGTCACCGTGGTCCAGAGCGGCACCGAGACGATCGACGGCGTCGCCTGTACCGTCTGGGATGTGACCATTCCGGACGAGGAGGCAGGAACAATTACCGGGCGCATGTGGGTCGGAGCAGACGACAACCTGCCGCGGCGGTTGGTCTTTGAGACGCCGGACGGGCCGATGACGGTGGAATACTCCGGCTACAACGAAGACATCACCATCGAGCCGCCGATCTAGGGACGGGTCCGCCGTGCACTGGCGGTCGAGCCACCCGCCGGCGACGGTGTACTCGCCGTCCCCGGCAAGGCCGCTGACCGCGCTGGCGCACGGTGGGTCACACATCACGTTGACTCCCACCGGGAACTCGAACAGCAGCGCGCCGATCGTCGGCGCGCTGTATCGTCACGGACGGCAGCCCCTGCGCGGGTCATCGAGCGAGCGCGCGCCGGGCCAGGTGAAGCTAGGCGGCGCGCTCGCGGCGAGGCTGGATATCCGGCGGGGTCAAGGGGAGCCGAACGGTAAAGGTCGATCCGACGCCCTCGGTGCTCTCCAGCGTGATGGTGCCGCCGTGCTGCTCCACGATCTGCCGGGAGATGAAGAGGCCGAGGCCGGTCCCGCCCATTTCGAGCCGCGCCCGCATCGTGCGGCTGAAGGGCTGGAACAGTTGCGCCTGTTCACCGGCGGGAATGCCGATCCCCTCGTCGCTCACAGCCAGTTCCACCTCGTCACCGCGCCGGCGCACGCTGAGCCGCACCTCGCCGCCATCCGGTGAGTACTTGAGCGCGTTCGAGATGAGGTTGGTCAACACCTGATCGAGCCGCACCGGGTCCCAGACACCGTGGATCGGCTCCGGAGCGTCGAAGACCAGGCGGTGGGCAGGCGTCCGATCGGGCGACTGCTCGAAGCGAGCCAGCACCGATCGGGCCAGCTCCGTCAGTTCGGTGGACTGCGGGCGCAGCGCCAGCCGGCCCTGCTGGATGCGGGAGACATCGAGCAGGTCGTTGACGAGCATTTCGAAGCGGTCGGTCTGGTCACGCAGGTGAGTCGCCAGTTTGATGAGGTGCTCCCGGTCCAGCGTGGGCTGCTTGAGGAAGCGGAGGAGCAGTTGGCCGTAGCCCTTCACCGTGGTCAGCGGCGTCTTCAGCTCGTGCGAGGCGGTGGACAGGAATGCCTCGCGCACGCGCACCGCGCTCTGGGCCTCCCGGTAGAGTTGCGCGTTCTCGATGGCCAGCGCAGCCCGGTCGGCCAGATCCTGGATGAGGGTCGAGTCGTCCGAGGTGAACGGCTGATCCGTCAGGTCGCGCCACACGGCCAGCGATCCGATGGTGTTGCCGCGCACGGAGAGGGGCACTGCCAGCAACCGGCGGAGCGGGAAGCGATCGACGTAAGGGAGATATTCCGGTCGGATCGTGCGGCGGAGCGACGCCCGGTCCGTCACTTCGAGGACGACGGGCTGCCCGCGCTGGAGTGCCTCCCAGTGCAGGTCTTCCAGCGCCGAGCGGTCGCTGGAGGTGAACAGGGCGCGCGCCAGCGCCCGCGCCTCGGGGTCCGGGTGGTAGATCGCCCCCGGCCGCAGGCTTGGCTCCGACTCGTCGTTCCCCGGAATGAGCCGGATTAGGCAGCCGTCGCTCACGAGTTCGGCGACCCGCTCGGCCGCGGTCTCCAGGACGGCGTGCAGGTCGAGGCTCGCCTCAGCGAAGGCGCGGGAAGCCGCGGCCAGCGCGGTCATGCGGGCGGCCTGCCGGCGGCTCTTCTCCTCCGCTGCCTGGGTGGCGCGGAAGAGGAGTGCGTTGTCGACGGCGATGGCCGCGCGCTGAGCCAGGTCTTCCGCCAGGGCGAGGTCGTCCGGACCATAGTGGCGCCGGGAGTCCGAGCAGATAAAGGAGATCAACCCGATGCGGTGCCCGCGTGCGATCAGCGGCGCGACGATGATCGAGCGCGGCGCGACGAGCCGGATCACCTCCAGGTGCTCCTCGTCGCTGGCCATCGTCATCCAGTCCGTCTCATCGACCGTGGGGCGCAGCACGGCCTTTTCGCGTCCAAGCGCCTCCGCGATCGGGTGCGGATGGACGTGGTGTGGCGGGCGGCGCGTGTAGGCCTCGTGGAGGCGATCCCGGCGCTCGGGATCGGTATGCGCGATCGCCACGTGCCGGAGACTGGCTCGGTCATCCAAGATGCGGACGATGCACCAGTCCGCAAAGTCGGGTACGGCCATCTCGGCGATCGTGCGCATGGTCTGCTGGTAGTCGAGTGACGAGTTGAGGACCGAACTGGCCTGCGCCAGGAAGGTCTGGCGTCGGCGGGCGGCCTCCTCAGCCGCTCGTGCGTCCTGCTCGGCCTGGTAGAGGCGGGCGCGGTCGAGCGCGTGGGCGCTCTGGCGAGCCAGCGCCAGCAGGAACGCACGATCTTCCTCATCGAAGTCCTGCGGTGTGCTAAAGGCGAGCCCCATTGCCCCGATGACGCGGCCGTCGACGGTGAGCGGCATCACGGCGAGGGCCGCGTCATCGGAGCAGTGCGGATCGGTGCTGCACGCCGGGTAGCGCTCCGCGATCGCCTCGCGCGATTCGAGGAAGATCGGCGTGCCCGTTCGGGTAACGTCGGCCAGGGGGGCCAGAACCTCACGCGGGAAGCGGCGCCCGTACTCGCCCCACTCCTCGGGGCAGCCGACCGCAGCCAGAACCTCCAGCACGTCGTCATCGTCGGTCACCTGGACGATGATCCCGCGGCGGATACCGAGGGTGGCGAACTCCTGGCTGATAGTGACCGCGGCGATCTCGCGCGGTGTCAGCGCGGCGCCGAGCGCCGCGGTTAGCGTCTGGAGCTGGGAGATGCGCGTGGCCGTCTGCTCCGCCGCCCGCCGTGCCTGTTGCTCGGCGGCGTAGAGCCGGACATGATCGACGGCGAGGCCGATGCGGCGAGCGACCTCCCGAGCCAAGGACACGTCGTCGGCCGTGTAGCGCCGGCCCGACTCGGCCATGGCCAGGGTGAGAGCGCCAATGCTGCGCCCACGCGCCAGGAGCGGCGCCACGATCATCGAGCAGAAACCCGCCTCCTGCAGAGCACGGAGGTGCTCCGGGTTCCGGCTAACCGCTTCCAGCAGCGTATCCGTGATCTCCGGGTAGAACTCCGGCTGGCCGGTCTGGATCACGCGGGCTATCCCGTGCGGGGCATCGGGATCAAACGGGTGGCGCCGCTCGATCTCCAGTGCCCAACGAACCTTTTCCGGATCCTGGTGGGCGATCACCTGCCGCTCGACGCGACAATCGTCATCGACGAGGAGGATGGCGCACCAGTCGGCCAGCTTCGGCACGGTAAGCTCGGCAATGCGCTGCAGTGTCGTGTCGACATCGAGCGAGGATGTGAGGACATCCCGAACGTCGGCGAGATACCGCTCGCGCTCTTCGGCGAGGCGCCGCTCAGTAATATCGATGAACGAGACGACGCCGGCCACGATCCGCCCATCCCGGTCCCGGATGGGCGCCGCGTCGACGCGGATGCTGCCTCGCGATCCGTCGCCGCGAATGATGTCGAGTTCCTCTCCAGAGACGGTCGTTCCGTCGGTGATGGCGCGTGCGAGCGGCCACTCCTCCGGCCGATAGCGGGTACCGTCCGGATAGAGCGCCCGGTAGCCGATGGTTTCCCACTCCTGCACGCTGCCGGCGGGCCGGAACGGCAGGCGCCAGATGCGCTCCGCCTCCGCATTGGCAAGGATGAGCCGGCCGGAGGGGGCTTCGGCGATGATGACGCCGGCCGGCATCTGCTGCAGCGCCGTCTCCAGGTGCGCCCGCTCGGCCTCCAACTGGGCCAGCAGCCGCTCCCGCTCCTGCTCGGCGCGCTTGGTTTCGGTGATCTCGGCGGCGGCGATGCCCACGCCGCTCACCTGGCTGTCCGCGCCGGGGACGGGAAAGTAGCTGATGAGCCAGGTACGGGGAGCCTCCGCCCCGGCGGGCAGCGCGCCCGTGAGCTCCGTGTTGGCCAGCAGCTCCCCCGTCTCCAGCACCCGCCGCACGTGGGGCTCGATCTCGGGCGCCAGATGCGGGAAGAGGTCGCGGACGGTCTTGCCCAGGTGCGCCTCCGGAGGGAGACCGTTCATGGCGGCGATGGCGTCGTTCACCCGAACGTAGCGGAGGTCGCGGTCGAGAAGCGCCAGGCCCACCGGCGCGCTGGAAAAGAGGGTGTCGAACAGGGCGAGAGATGCGGCCTGCTGTTCGACCGCAACAGCCAGTGCCCGGTGAAGCAGGGCGTTGTCGACGGCAATGGCGACGCGCTGGGCGAGTTCCTCCGCCAGTGCGATGTCCGACGGGCCGTACTCACGGCCCGGCTCGGTCAGAATAAAGGAGATCACCCCGAGTGTCCGGTCGCGGGCGATGAGCGGGACAACGATGCTGGAGCGGATCCCCAACTTGAGGACGATGTCCAGGTGCTCGGGGTCCCGGATGACGGCACGGTGCATCGCTTCCGTGATCGTGGGGTAGAAGGCGGTGCGCAGGGTGCGGAGGACGTACGCCGGGCCGTGGGGGGCATCCGGGCGGCTGGCAAAGCGCTCCCTCATGCGGACGGCGAGCGCCTGCTTCTCCGGATCGGCGTGCGCGATGGCGACGCGTTGCAGAAAGCCATCGTCGTCGAGCAGGTAGACGGAGCAGCAGTCACCGAGGGCTGGGACGGCGAGCCGGGCCACAGCGGCGAGGGTTTCCCGGTAATCGAGCGTCCGCGCCAGGGCGATTCCGGCCTCGGCGAGGAAACGTAGTGGCTCGTCACGCACGTCAGGAGCCGGCTGCTCGTTTCCCGCCACCGGACGCTCCAGCACGATCCTCTCCCCTCGGTGAACGGGCGCATCCGTAGTCCGGCCAAAAGCCGGACAGACTCCCCCCTGAGCTCGTTTGCGCCCGCGCGATTACCGCACATTCTATGCCAGCACAAGTGCGCGATACGTCATATGTGATGCGTAATGCGTCACTCGTGTTCCGTGTTACGTGTGTCTCCCCTCTCCCCTGGTGGGCTCCGTTCGAGAGGGGCCGGGGGTGAGGGGGACGCATGACGTATGACGTATCACGCCCTCTCACCCCTCCACCGGCAGCTCCTCCCACGGCTGCCAGGTGAAGCGCTCGTGGAAGCGGTCGAGCAGTGCCAGGACCGGACGGGCCAGCAGCAGCACCAGCACCACGTTCGCCGCGGCGCGGAAGAGGTCGTGGACGAGCGAGGTCACGAGGTAGAAGCGAGCGTAGGTCCGCAGCGTTTCGGCAGCGCTCATCCCCGGCACCCAGTACAACCCGGCCGGCTGCTCCAGCCCGGGCGCGGCAAAGGGCCAGAAGTAGAGGTTCATCACCGCACCGAAGAGGAACCCCCAGACGGCGCCAAACACGGCCAGCACCACCACATCGCGCCGTCCCCCTCGGCGTGGCAACCAACCGGCGCTCATCCCGACCCAGCCCGCAGCCAGCATCTGGAAGGGGAGCCACGGGCCCAGCCCGCCGGTGATGAAGGCCGAGACGAGCAGGGTGAGTGCGCCCATCAGGAAGCCGAAGTCGGCGCCGTAGGCAAACCCCACCAGGATGATGAGCAGGAAGATCGGCGAGGCGCCGAGCAGGCTCGGAATCAGGCGCAGGGCGGCGTTTACGGCCACCAGGACGCCGAGGAAGGCCACCATCTTCGACGTCGCTGCGCCGCGCGCGGTGGCACCCGCCTGGACCTCCAGCAGGATGGTTCCCAGGCAGACGACGGACAGCATGGCGAAGAGGAGCGCCACCTCGGTGCCACGCCCGGTCAGGCGCTCCGGGCGACCCAACGCCGGAAGGAAGAAGGGATAGGTGAAGGTGAGGAGGCCCACCAGGCTAGCCGCCCAGATGACGGGTGAGCCACGCCGTCGAACCACTGCCGCGGGCGTCAGGTCGACCTGCTCGGTCACCGGACCGGCTCCGCAACCCCGAGCCGGATCTGCTGCACGGTGCCCGGCGGCCCACCCCGGGCGAACCGCTCCGGGTGAAGGATGCCGGCCAGGATCTCAATCCCGCCGACGATCCGCGGCCCCGGCCGGTTGAAGTAGCCGGAGCCGTCCACCGCGTAGACCTGCCCGTCGCGCACGGCCGGGATGTCGTCGAGGAAGGGCGGTAGCACGCCGGCCGTGCGCGCCGCGCGCTCCGCCTCGGCGATCGTCCCCTTCAGGTCGTAGCCGCAGGGCATCAGCACCAGCACCTCCGGCCCGGCGTCGCGGATCTGCTCCCAGGTCACCGCGAACGACGGTTGCCCGGCCCGACCGAGCACGTCCTGCCCGCCGGCCAGCGCCACCATCTCCGGCACCCAGTGGCCGCCGACCATCGGCGGATCGAGCCACTCCAGGCACACGACCCGGCGCGGCGCCTGGCCCGGATCAACCCGTCCTCCGATGTACGCGATTCGGCTCCGCAACGCCGCGACGACCGCTTTGGCCGTCACCGTGCGCTCCGTGAGGCTGCCGACGGTGAGGATCGACTCCAGCACCTCCTCGACCGTGCGCGGCTCGACCGAGACGACGCGGGGCGGGTTGGGTAGCCGCTGAGCGATGGCCTGCACGTCCTCGTAGGAGACGGCACAGACAGCGCAGAGCGCCTGGGTCAGGATCAGGTCCGGAGCCAGCCGCTCCAGCAGCTCCACGTCCAGCTCGTAGATCGACTCCCCTTGCAGCACCCGCTCACGAATCAGCCGGTCGATCTCGGCCCCGTCGTCGACGTCGGACGGCAGAACATTGCGGGTGATCCGCGGCCGCTTCTGTGCCGCCGGGGGGTAGTCGCACTCGTGGGTGACGGCGACGAGCTGGTCGCCCAGGCCGAGCGCGAAGCAGATCTCCGTGGTGCTTGGCAAGAGTGAGACGATCCGCATCCCAGCCGTCCTTCCCGCTCCACCGACGAGCCTACCCCCATCATAGCGCAGCGGGGGAAGGGGCTACGGTCCTCGGGCGAGCATGACGCATCGGAGCGACACACGAGGAGCGCCGATGCCGGACACAGCTCCGCCTTGCCCCTGGCCTGGCTCCCCTCTCCCAACGTGGGGTTTGACGAACTAACTCAGTAAACCCGCCAGCCGCTCGCGACTCCCCGCGTGTCATCCTGCGCTGCGCCAGGGACGGCGGCCAGCCGGCCCCGGCGCAGCGCAGGATCGCTCCGGTGCGTGACTGAGCCGACGCGAGATCCTTCGGCTCGGACGGCGACGCCGCCCGGCGCAGGCGCACCGGCCGGCGGAGCGAAGGATGACAGCGAACGGGCAACGGGGTCGGCTCCGGTATATCACGGTCATTCGTCAAACTCCATGTTGGAAGAGGGGGCGGGGGTGAGGGCCACTCCCGCGGGGACGGGCGAAGGTGCCCGGTTGTACTGCCACAGGGGTTCCCGCATACACGATACCTATGTAAATCATTGCTCCGCTCGCGGCGCGGGATGTGCGCGGCGGGCCGGGCAGCCGTGCGTCGACGTGGGAGGCACATGGACGGGAGCGAGCCGTGACCGAGGGTGTCAAAGGCATAGTGTTCGACCTCGATGGGCTGCTCATCGAGTCTGAGGAGTACTGGGAGCAGGCCCGCCGGGAGTTCGTCGCCCGCTATGGCGGAACATGGGGCGAAGACGCCCAGCAGGCGGTGATGGGCGCCAATACCCGCCAGTGGTCGCGCTACATCCGCGAGGCGTTCGACATCCCGCTCACCGAGGAGGAGATCGCGGCCGCGGTCATCGCCCGGATGCAGGAGCTCTACCACGATCGTCTGCCGCTGCTGCCCGGTGCGGTCCCGGCAGTGCGAGCCCTGGCCGACCGCTACCCGCTGGCGGTCGCCTCCTCGTCGCCGCCCGTGCTCATCCGCTTCGTCCTGGCGGAAATGGGCGTGGCCGAGTGCTTCCAGTCGGTCACTTCGTCGGATGAAGTCGCGCACGGGAAGCCCGCGCCCGACGTCTACCTCCTCGCCTGCGAGCGCCTGGGCGTCGCGCCCGAGCAGGCGGTGGCCTTCGAGGATTCGACCGCCGGGATCGCCGCGGCGCTCGCCGCGGGCCTGCGTGTCATCGCCGTCCCGAACCGGGGTTACCCGCCCGACCCGGACGTGCTGCGCCGGGCCGACCTCACCCTCCCCTCGCTGGAGGAGTTCGACCCGGCCGTGTTGGAACAGTGGTAGCCCGGGAGGTCCGTCCTCAGCCGTCCGATCGGTCATCCTCCCCGGCGTCCCGCGGGCGGAAGGCGACGAAGGGGACGGTGTCGAGGGCCTGCTGCCGCGCGGCTGGGCCGCGTGTGTCCAGGCCGAGCAAATAGGGGAGAATGCGTGCCTCCAGCGGGTGCTCCTTTTCCCAGCGAGCGAAGAACGCCTCCGCCTCCTCGCGAGACAGCACCCGGTGGGCCGGCACGTAGCGGAGCCGCCCGGTCCGCACCTCCACCGCGCCCCCGGCCTGCACGTTGCGGAACCAGTCGGCACGCCGCCCCCAGGCCGAGACGACGATGCTCTCCCGCGTCGCCGGGTCGAACTGGAGGACTTCCAGCACCGTCCGGTACGTTCGCCCGCTCGTCCGCCCGTGATGGGTCAGCAGCAGAAAGCGGTGGCCCAGGAGCCAGCCGAGGTCACGCTCGTACAGCACGACGGGAAAGCGCAACAGGCGCTTCACGAGGCCGCGCGGCTTGGTGCGGACGAGCCCGGATGGCATGACATGCCTCCACCGCGTGGTGCGCCCGTGGGAGGGCAGGATGGGGCGCCGCTCAGTTGAAGTGCTTCGCCTGCGGCCAGATCTCGGCCATCGACCCACGCAGCCCACGGGCGACCAGGATTGGCACGTTGGCCTCCTCCGGCATGCAGTCCTCGCAGGTCACCGTCGCAGCCTGGGTCACGTCGTCGAAGAGCGCATCCAGATCCGCGGGCGTGTAGCCGACCGAGATGACGACCTCGCCCGTGCAGTCGCCCGGCCCCCACAGGTAGTAGCTATTGTGCCCGCTGATCGCGCGCGGCAGCCCGTGCGCCGGGCCGAAGAAGTCAATGGCCCCGGCCTCGCCGTAGTTCGCGGTAAAGATGCAGGCACGGGCGCGCTCCTCGGCCGGCAGCCCCTGGTAGACGCCCGCGACCGTCTCCACCATCGCCTCCCAGCCGAACCGGTCACCGAGCCACTGGGGCAATGCCCCGCCCTCATGCACCTGCTCCTGCGCTGTCGCCCCGGTCACGAAGCCGTAGTAGCGGACCCAGGTATCCGGCGCGAGGATCGGCAGGGCAACGGGAGCCGTCAGCACCCCGCTGAGGAACAGCAGGGCCGGGTAGGCGACGCGGATGCTGCGCATGGCCCCGCGCCGCGTTGCCCGCTCGATCGCCACCGCGCCCCCGGCGAAGAGCATCGGGTAGGCCGGTGCCAGGAAGTACGACTTGGCGCCGGTGAGGGCAAACAGTACGAGGAGAATGAGGAAGGCCAGCCCGAGCGCGCGGTAGGGACGGCCCTGCGCAGCGCGCAGGAAAAAGGCGAGCCCGGCAAGCCACAGCGGCAGCGTCATGGGATTCATCGTGAGGATCTGCTCCAGCAGGAAACCGACCGGCGAGCTCTCGGTCAGCTTGCCGCCGTAGTTGCCCCAGAACTCGATCGTCGGCCAGCCGTTGGCCGCGTTCCAGATGATGTAGGGAAGCACGAAGGCGAGTGCCACCAGCCCGCCCAGCCAGAGCCAGCGCGTAAAGAGGAAGCGGCGGGCAGGCGTGAGCAGCAGCCCAACCACGAGCGCGAAGCCGAAGGCGGCGATGGTGATCTTGGTCGCCAACCCGATGCCGGCCACCAATCCGAGCAGGAGCCATAGTCGCGGCCGCTCTTCCTTGATCAACCGCACCAGGACGTAGGCCGCCAGCCCCCACCAGAGCTGATCGAACGGGTCCATCGAGAAGAGCGAGCCCATGGCCAGTATGACCGTGGCGACCAGCGTGCCCAGCGCTGCCAATCCCTGCGCGAAGCGCCCGCCACCCAGCTCCCGCGCGATCAGCCCGGTCACCACCACCAGCGCGGTCCCGGCCAGCGCCGGCACGACATGGAGCGCCACCAGCGAGTCACCCACCGTGCCCCGGACCAGCGCCGCGACCAGAGCGATGAGCGGCGGGAACTCGACGTACCCGAAGGCAAGATGCCGCCCTGCAGCGATGTAGTAGAGCTCGTCCCGGAAGTAGCCGTAGTTCCCCGCGACCGCCAGGTGTGCGGCCAGCTTCACCGCGGCCAGCAGGGCCAGGATCGCGTTCGCGCCCAGCAGCACCCGCCGGCCCGTGTCCACCGGCTCGGTTGTGACCACTGCTGCGCCTGGTCGTGCCCCCATGCCAGTTTCCTCTCCTCGACCCGGCGGCGTATTGTCGCAGAATGTACGCCGCCGCGCAGCCGTGATCAGACCATAGACATCGGGGAGAAGGGTCGGCAATTTTCCGGCCCCTGTCGTCCCTGCACGACGGGAGCACAGGGGACCGGCAAGGACGTCGTCGCTTCTGTGCTCCCCCTGGTCCGCGATATCGGGCCGCAGTACAGTGAGAACCGGGATGCCACGAAGCAAGAGTGGGAGGGGGAGACGAATGGCCGATCTGCCTGACGCCACCCGGGTCTTGATCGTCGGGGCGCACCCGGACGACCCTGACTTCTTCTGCGGCGGGACGGTCGCGCGCTGGACCGCGGCGGGCGCAACCGTCGCTTACGTCGTCGTCACCTCCGGCGACAAGGGCATGCCCGACCCCAGCCTCGACCCGGTGGCCTTCAGCCGCCTGCGCGAGGCCGAGCAGGAAGCGGCCGCCCGCGCGCTCGGGGTGATCGACGTCACCTTCCTGCGCCTGACCGACGGCGAGGTGTTCGACACCCTGGAGCTCCGCGCCCGGCTAACCGCCGAGATCCGGCGCTTCCGCCCAGATCTGATCGTGACCCACGACCCACTGACGCGCCGCTACCGCCAGCACCCGGACCACCGCGCCGTCGGCGCGGCCACGCTCGCCGCCGCCTTCCCCGCCTGCCGGCTGGCGACCTTCTTCCCGGAGCAGGTCGCGGCGGGACTGGCGCCGCACGTCGTCGGGCGCGCGCTCCTCTTCGGCAGCGACCAGCCCGACACCTTCGTCGATATCGCCCCGGTCTTCGACCGGAAGATCGCGGCCCTGGAACAGCACGCCAGCCAGGCATCCGCGTTCCCCGGCGGCCTCCACACTCGGGTACGCCAGTGGGCCGAAGACGCCGGCCGCCCCGCCGGCCTGGCGCTCGCCGAGGCTTTCCTGTCGGTCGATCTGGAGTAGTCGGGGCCGGGCAGGACGAACCGTACGGGGGCGGAGGCCGGCCAGTTCGTCCTGCTATCGTCGTATTCGCTGGCTCATGGGAATCCGTGTGGAACACCCGATCACGACGGATCGAGTCGTGCCGACGTTCGCGTAGACGTGAGGGATATCGCTGGGGTGGTAGATCGTATCCCCCGGGTAGAGGTCATAGACCTCATCACCCAGCCAGACGCGGATGTGGCCCTCGAGGACGTGCCGGAACTCCTCCCCGGCGTGGACGACAGGCTCACGATAGCCGGCGCCGGGTTCCATCGTGCTGTACCAGGGATCTATACCCCGCTCCGGGTCCACAACGAGCCCCCGGACCACGACCCCCTCGTTCGGGCTGAAGAGTTGCGGCGCCTCCGCCAGTCGTACGACGCGGCGGACCTCCCGGCGCTCGTTCCCGATGATGTCGCTGACACTAATGCCGTAGAAGTGGGCGATCCGTTGGAGCCGTGCCAGCGAGACATCCGACTTGTCATTTTCGAGGAGGCTGAGAAAGGAGACTGAGAGGCCCGTACCCGCGGCAACCTGCTGCAAGGTATACCCGCGCGCGGCCCGCAGCGCTTTCAAGGTCGTACCGATCCGGAGCGGCGCCGGGCCGTCCGGCTCACTGCGTTTCGGCATGAGACGTCATCCTGACTAGGTGGACACTTGTACTCGGCGATGCACCCAAGGATCCCAGGCGCACACCGGGTATAGGGGCACTGTTCGTCGACCTGCTCTCCCTGCGCGAGAGCTTACCGCAGTTCGGCTGTGGTTGCACACCTGCTGATCCGTCGCTGCGCATTCCTCAGCAGGACGCGGAGCGGACCCAAGTTGGGTCCGCTCTGTAGGGGGTTGCGTAGGACTGACTACCGCCAAACCTGCTCGAAGACGCGCAGGTAGTTCTCACCGAGGAGCTTGCGGATGTCGGCATCGCTGTAACCCCGCGCGAGTAGGCGGTCGATAAGGGTGCGGACTTCAGGGTAGGTGCTGAACCCGTCGATCCCACGCAGCCGCGAGCGAACGTCAGACGTGATGTGCTCGTCGTAGCGGGCAGTGTAGTTCGGGTAGTCCGGCTCGCCCCACGGGTCATGCTCGTGATAGGGGTAGGTGCCGAGGCTCATGTCGGTGCCGATGCCGACATGGTCGATCGAGCCGGTCAACTGCACGATGTACTCGATGTGCTCAACGAGGTCGTCAACCGTTGGCCACGTGGTGCTACCCTCCTTGAGCACCAGTGGGCCCCAGGGGGCGACGCCGATCACGCCGCCCTTCGCCGCGCAGGACTTGATCTGCTCGTCGTCGATGTTGCGTGGGTTGTCCACAATCGCCTTGACGTTGGAGTGACTGAAGACGACTGGCTGGCTGCTCCGGTCGATAATCTCGAGACTGGCTCGGCGCCCGATGTGTGAGCAGTCGAGCAGCACGCCCACCCGGTTGCACTCATCGACGACCAGTTGACCGAAGCGGGTGAGGCCGCTGTCGGTCCGGTCGAGGCAGCCGTCGCAGATGGCGTTCGTGCGGTTATAGGCCGGAATCAGCATCCGCAGGCCGAGGCGGTAGAACGCCTCGATGCGGTGCAGCTTGTTTTCGATGAAGTCGCCCCCCTGGGCTGCCATGATGAAGGCGGCCTTGCCCTCACGCTTGGCTCGCCGGATGTCATCCACCCGCTCGACCACCAGCGTGTTGGGGTACTTGCGAGCGATGAGGTGCCAGAACATGGCGCCTTCGAACGCCTGCTCGACCGTCGCATGCGGATCCCAGGCGGTCACCGCGTAGGCGGTCACACCATGCCGGTGGGCGTTGGCGTAGTCGGCGTCCGGCCAGGCCTGCATACAGGAGTCGATGAAGATGTAGGGCAGATCCTCGTCGATCGTGGGATGGAATCCCTTATTGTCGGTCGTCGTCACGGCTTGCTCCTTCCGATCCCGCTTAGCTGCCCCAGACCTCACGCAGGTGGCGAAGGAAGTTCCCCCCGATCACCTTGCGGATATCCTCCTCACGGTAGCCCCGCCGGGCCAGCCCTTGCGTGATCGGCGAAAGGTCGGCAATACCGCCCTCGACCCCGACTGGCTGGGTGATCCCCGTCCGATCACTGAAGTGCGCGTAGTAACCCGAGGCAATCTCCGGGAAGGCAGTGTTGAACTCGAGGCTGTGTTGTGCCACCCAAGCGGTGTTGGCGGTGCACGCAGAGTCGGTCGCGATGCCGACGTGGTCGATGCCGATCAGGTCGACGACATAGTCGACGTGGTCGAGGAAGTCATCGACGGTCGGCTGAACCCCAGCCCGGTTCTTATAGCACAGCGGGGCCCAGGTGCAGCAGCCAATCAGGCCGCCGCGCTCCCCGATGGCTTTGATCTGCTCGTCAGTGAGGTTACGCGGGTTGTCGGTTAACGCGGCCGGGTTGGCGTGGCTAAACATCGGCGGCTTCGGAGATGCCGCGATCGCCTCCAGACTCGTACGTCGTCCGACATGGCTGAGGTCGAGTGCGACGCCGACGCGGGCCAGCTCTTCAATGAACTCACGCGCAAAACGGCTGAGGCCACCGTCGACCGGCTCCAGGCAGCCGTCCCCGGTCCAGGTGCGATCGTTGTAGGTGAGCTGAATGATCCGAACCCCCAGGTCGTACAGCTTGCCGATCCGGGACAGGTCGGTGCCGATTGGCAAGCTGGCTTGCAGGCCAAAGATGATGCCAACCACACCGTCCTGCTTGGCCTGCTCGATGTCGGCCGCGCGCTCGACCAGGCGAGCACCTGGATCTCGAGCCAGGGCCGCCCGCACCGTCAGGATCTCCTCCACCGCCGCACCAAAGTCGTTGTAGGTCTCGGCCACGGTCACGTTGGTAGCGGTGATCAGCTCGGGGTTCAGGCGCGGCGTCGGGCCGTCGTAGTAGAAGCTCAGACCATCGATGACGATCGCGTCTTTGTGGAGGCGGGCCGCCTGCTCCGGACTCAGTGTCTCCGTCTTGTTCATGACATTACGCTCCCCACGACTCACGGTAGACCCGAAGCAGGTTCTCTCCCAGCAGTTTGCGCACATCCTCTGGGCGCCAGCCACGTTCCAGCAGCGCCGCGGTCAGGTTGGGGAACCCCTCCATGGATTCGAAGCCGGCCGTGTGCCGCACGCCAGGGTGCGTTTCCTGGAAACGGCCTGTGACTGGGCCATACGTGGCTCCCAGGCTCGTGCGCAGCTCCTTGGGGTAGGCGCCGGGTGTCGCCTCGGAGTCAGTGCCAATGGCGACGTGGTCGATCCCGACCAGATCGACCACGTACTCGATGTGGCCGATCAGGTCGTCAAGGGACGGCGGGTTTGGTCCCCCGGTCCAGCAGATCGGCGGCCAGGGAGAGAGGCCAATGACCCCTCCGGTCTCGGCGCAGCGGCGGATCTGTTCATCGGTGATATTGCGCGGATTATCGGCGCGCGCCTTCGGGTTGGAGTGGGAGAAGATGCACGGCTTGGTGGAGATGTCCATCGCCTCCAAGCTGCTACGCTCACCGACATGAGAGAGGTCGACCTGGATGCCGACGCGGTTCATCTCGCGGATGACCGCCTTGCCGAAGCGCGACAGGCCGGCGTTGGTCGGCTCCAAGCAGCCGTCCGCCAGGAGGTTCCGCTCGTTGTACGAGATCTGAATCACCCGGACACCGAGCCGGTGGTAGACCTCCACCAGCCCGGGATCCGTTTCCAGAATATCGGCGTCTTGGGAACCGAGGATAAAGCCGACACGGCCCTCGCGTTTGAACTGCCGGATGTCCTCGGTACTGGTCACCAAGCCGAGCCGGGCATCCTCGTTGACGAGGCGATAGTAGTGTTGGTACCGGCGGACGGCTCGCCGGAAGTCATCTCCCGGCCAGGGCACCGTCATCTGCAGCGCGGTGACCCCGGCGATCGCCAGCCGCTCGTGCCACCCCTGGCTGAAGAAGGAGCAGCCGTCGATGACGATGGCGTCCGCATGGAGCGCCCTTGCCTCCTCGGAGATCGTACTCATGCGGGGTTCATCCCTTCGTGACCACCGTGCGTCCGGCAGCACCTCGCTGCCGGACTCGTACGGGAACGACTCACCGACGACTAGTCGACATCGACGGTGAAGAGCCAGAGCACCTGGTCCGTCCGCGGCTGGAACCCCCTGACTCGCTTGCTGACGCCGTAAATATCCTGCGGGATAACCAGGAAGAGCATCGGCGGGTCGTCGTGCATGATCTGCGCGGCCTGGTGGTACAGCGCGAGCTGCTCATCGAGGTCCGTCCGACGGGACGCCTCGTCGACCAGCCGGCTGTACTCATCGCCCAGGTCGTGCGTCTCATAGGCCGAGCCTTGCACGAAGTTGCCGTAGTTGAAATAGGGCTCCGGAGGGAGCAGGAGACCCCACTGGTGCGAGCCGAGCGTGCCCTCCTGACGCAAGGACGTGAAAGTGCCATACTCCAGCGGTCGCTGGATTACGTTCACCCCGACCTGCTTGATGTAGTCGCAGACGATCTCGCCCAGCTCCTTGTCCTGGGGATAGCGGCCGACCGTGTAGGTCACCTGCAGGTCGAAGCCGTCGGCATAGCCGGCTTCGGCCAGCAGCGCCTTGGCCTGCTCGACATCGTAGGGGAACATCGAGATGTTCGGGTTGAAGCCGAACTCCTGCCGCGCCTCCCATTGGCCCTCCATCGGGTCGGCCGCGCCCTGGAAGATGCCGTCTACGATGGCCTGCTTGTCGACCGCCAGGTTGAGCGCGATCCGGACCCGCTTGTCCTTGAGCGCCTCCGGCCCGGTCTTGGTATCGAAGTGCAGCGCGAACTTGCGCAGGCCCGGGTGGGTGACCGCGTCGACCGTATCGCTCGCGTTGAGGCGGTTCAGCGCGGAAACCGGCAGGAGCATGGCGAGGTCGATTTCCCCGGTCTCCAGGGCGGCCAGCCGGGCCGTGTCTTCCGGAATGACCCGGTAGGTGACCGTCGCCACCGGATGCGGCCCGTTCCAGTAGTCGTCGTTGCGCTTGAGCGTGATGTGATCGTCCTTCACCCATTCGGCCAGGACGAAGGGGCCGGTGCCGATCGGCTGCTGGCCAAAGGCGTCCTCGCCGACCTCGGCGTAATACTTCGGCGGCAACGCCGCGCCCCCGCGCGCGAGGAAGCCGATGAACGGGGCGTAAGGCCGATTCAAGTGAACGCGGGCAGTGTACTCGTCGACGACCTCGGTCTCCTTGTATACGTCCGGCGGGATCATGAACGCGTACGCCTTGGCTGCAGCGAACGCATCGATCGAGAACTTGACCGATTCGGCGTCGAACGGCTCGCCGTTGGTGAAGCTGATGCCCTGACGCAGTCTCAGTTCGAGCGTGGTGTCGTCGACCCACTCGAACGACTCGGCCAGCCACGGGCTCACTGATCCCCCGTCGGGGCCGAAGATCACCAATTGCTCAAGGATCTGCGCATAGATGCTCTGGTAGGCGGCCGTAGTCGTCAGGACCGGATTCAGGGTCGTTGGGTCAAGGCTCATCCCGACGGTGAGCTGCTTCGTGCTCTGCAAGTTCGACTCAGGCGCCTTGGGCGGCACGAGCCCGCCGTTCGTTGACCCACTGGTGTCGATGTTCGCCGGCACCGTCGGAGCGGCAGCGGTGGCCGTGGGGGCAGTCTCCCCGCCTGATCCGCCTGATCCCTCACCGGTCGCGGTCGGCGTGCTCTCGCCGCCGCCGCAGGCAGCCAGCAGCGTCGCCGCCAATGCGCCGCCGACGAACCGGCGACGCGACATCCCTGTGAGTAGCCACTTCCAGTGTTGTCCCATCGTCTCCTCTTTCTCCAAGCGCCCGTGCCGGGCAGTTGGCCAGCGTCACGCACTGTCCGCGAAACTCTCCGTCAACAACGATGCGCCGCCCGTTCGACCTCCTTCACATGACCTCCGGCATGCCGCCGCGATGCTTGGTCGTGCCTACCTCACTGGCGGGTGTGGGGATCGAATGCGTCTCGCATCGCATCGCCGACCAGGTTGAAGGCCAGTACGGTCAGGATGATGGCGAGGCCGGGGAAGAGCGTGGCCCACCAGGCGTCGTACATGTAGTTGCGGCCGTCCCCGATCAACGCGCCCCAGGTCACGGCGGGTGGCTGCGGGCCCAGCCCGAGGAAGCTGACCGACGACTCGGTGAGGATGAACGAGGCGAGGTTAAGCGTAGAGAGCACCAGGATCGGCGAGGCCACGTTGGGCAGCAGGTGGCGCAGCAGGATGTGGCCGGAGCGTGCGCCAGTGCAGCGCGCCGCCTCGACGAACTCTCGCTCAACCAGGCTCAACGTGGCACTGCGGATGACACGGGCGTAGCCGGCCCACCCCGACAGCGCCAATACGATGATCACGCTGCTGACGCTCTGTCCCAGGGCAGCCACGAGCGCCAGCACCAGGAGCAGGATCGGGAAGGCAAGCATGATGTCGACGAGCCGAGAGACGACCATATCGACCCAGCCCCGGAAGTAGGCCGCGCAGAGTCCGGCTGCACTGCCGATGATCGTGGCGAACAGAGTTGCTAGCCCAGCAATCAGGAGCGTCAACTTCGTCCCCATGAGGATGCGGAAGAAGACATCCCGCCCGAGCGCGTCGGCGCCGAACAAGTAGTCGGTCGTGCCCATCAGTAGCCCCGGCTCGCGGTGGCGCAGGGTCAGATTGCTGTCGAACGCGGTGTCAGGCCAGACACTGGTGGGCACAAGGGCGACCCCGATCATGACCAGCAGCAAGAGGGTACTGATTCGGGTCTCCCAACTCCGCCAGAACACGCCGAATCGGCGAGCCCAGACACTCTGCACCGCCGGCTCCCGCCCGGCACGCAACGACTCCGAGAGAGCGGACATCGTCCCTCTTCCCCTACCGGCTACGAGTACCGAATCCGCGGATCCAGGTACGCGTAGGCGAGATCAACGATCAGATTCACGAGGACGACAAAGGCGGTGAGGATCAACACGGTCCCCTGGATGACCGGAAAGTCGCGCGTGGAGATAGCCTGCAAGGCGAAGCGCCCAATTCCGGGCCAGGAGAAAACCGTCTCAGTAACCACGGCGCCCGAGAAGACCACACTCGACTGCAGGGCCAGGACAGTCACCAGTGGGATCAGTGCGTTGCGCAGTGCGTGCCGGCGGATAACGGCCCCCTCGGCGACCCCCTTCGCCCGCGCGGTGCGGATGTAGTCGTGGTGGAGCACGTCTAACATCACCGAGCGCGTGAATCGGACGGAGAAGGCCACGAGGTAGGAGGCCAGTGTGATGGTGGGAAGAACGAGATGAGATAGCCCACCGCGCCCACCAGTGGGCAACCAGCCGAGCCCTACGGCCACCACGATGATCAAGACCAAGCCGAGATAAAAGCCGGGCACGGCTTGCCCAAACAGCACCGAGACCCGGATCACCTTGTCGAGCGGGGATCCAGCGCGCAGCGCTGAGTAGACCCCAACGCTGACGCCGACGAGAAGCGCGAGGATGTAGGCCGACAGCCCGAGTTGGATGGTGGCCGGCAGGCGCTCTGCAAAGAGGGTGAGGACTGGCTGTTGGTAACGCAGTGAGGTGCCGAGGTCGCCGCGCGCAACTCCGGCCAAGTAGTTCACGAACTGGACGGGGAGCGGCTTGTCTAGCCCGTGCTCGGCGCGGAACGCCTCGATCGCGCTCGGCGGTGCGGTGTCCCCCAGCACGAAGCGCGCGGGGTCTCCCGTGACCCGGACGAGCAGGAAGGTAATCAGGGTAATCCCGATCAGGGTGGGAATCGCGATCAAGATGCGGCGGATGGCATATGCCAGCACACGCCTACTCCCCTCATTTGCCGCTCAAATGCCGGCGGCGCACTGGTCACGCTGGCGTCGGCGGTGGTGGCGGCGGTGAAGGGAGCGACAACCACAGCAGTTTGGCGCCTGCACTGCACCACACGGGCCGGTGCCTGGGGCTGCCGTGACACGCCGACGACGGCTTCCCGCCGTGATGGTGAAAATACTGAATGCAGATTATATCAGACTGAAATTCCTGTCAAGCCCGATGCGCGGTCGTGTCCGATGCGCTGGGCTGGTCATCTGGGAAGTGGGCTATCGGGGCACGGCGCCAAGCGGCGAGTATACTTGATAGGATAGGGCTCCAGCGCCGGCACGTCAGAGCGAGTCGGCCCAAGGCCCGAGGCCCGACGAAGGAGAGCATCGCTGCCGTGACCGCGCCGCTCCCGGCCGACGCCCCGCTCGGGGTCTACATCCACATCCCCTTCTGCACTCGCATCTGCCCCTACTGCGACTTCAACACCTACGCGCGGCAGGAGCACCTGATCCCGGAATACGTGGAGGCGCTGATCGGGGAGATGGACCTGACCCTGGCGGCGATCGGCCCCCGCCCGGCGCAGTCGATCTTCTTCGGCGGCGGCACGCCGTCGCTCCTCCCGCCGGAGCTCATCGCGCGGCTGATCGACGCGGTACGGGAGCGCTTCCCCCTGCCCGACGACGCCGAGGTGTCGCTCGAGGCCAACCCGGAGACGATCGACGCCGCGACGCTCGACGGGTTCCTCCAGGCGGGGGTGAACCGGATCAGCCTCGGGGTGCAGACCCAGCAGGCACGGGGGCTGAAGGTGCTCGGCCGCGCCCACAAGCCCGACGTGCCGGAGCGGGCGCTGGCCGCGGCCCGAGCGACCGGGGTGGACAACTTCAGTGTCGACTTCATCTTCGGCTGGCCCGGCCAGACGATGGCCGAATGGGAGGACGACCTGGACAGTATCCTCCGCTGGCAGCCGGACCACCTGTCGCTCTACTCGCTGATCATCGAGCCGGGCACGCCCTACGAGCGGGCCGTCCAGCGCGGCATCCTGACCGTGCCCGACGAGGACGCGACCGCCGACATGTACGAGCGCGCGCTCGACCGGCTCGCCGCGGCCGGCTGGTACCACTACGAGATCTCCAACTGGGCGCGCACCCCGGAGCACCGCTCACGGCACAACCTGCTCTACTGGCGCAACGGGCATTACCTCGGCCTCGGCGCCGGGGCGCACGCCCACCTCGACAACGTCCGCTCCAGTAACATCCGCCTGCCGGCCCACTACATCGCCGCCGTGCGCGACGGCCGGTTGCCCATCGAGGAGCGCGAGGAGCTGGACGAGACGACCGCCATGGCCGAGACGATGATGCTCGGCCTGCGGCTGCCCGAGGAGGGCGTCTCCGCCACCGCCTTCGCCGCCCGCCACGGCCGGGAGCTGGAGGAGGTCTACGGCCGGCAGCTCTCCGACCTGGCCGCTGCCAGCCTCCTGCACTGGGACGGCGAGCACGTCCGACTCACCCGCCGCGGCCTCCTCCTCGCCAACGAAGTCGCCGCCCGCTTCCTCCCCGAGCCCGCGAGGGCGGGGTAGCGTTCCGGTTGCCCAGAGAGGCGGGCACCGGTCGGCGCATCACCCGACTCGCGCAAGTAGCTCCCCTCTCCCAACGTTGGGAGAGGGGTCGGGGGTGAGGGCCACTCCCCAGCGCGTCAGCCTACGCCCCGTTGAACTGCCAGCGGGTGACGCTGTTGGGGAACGCGGCGAGGGTCCAGCCGTAGGCGACGCGCGGGCGCATGACGTAGAACCCCTCGGGGCTGTCGAGCGGCTCCTCGCCGTACTTCGCGCGGAGGGCGTCGCCCAGTCGGGTGAAAGTCGCTTCGTCCATCGCCGTCACCGGCCGGGCTTCACCCTCCAGCGCGACCACCTCGTCGCCACTCTCCAGGTGCACCGCGACGGCCGGGTTCGTCGCCAGGTTGCGCGCCGTGCGCGTCGTCGGCGCCGTGGAGAAGTAGACCGCGCCGTCCACCCAGGCACCCCAGACCGGTACCGCGTGCGGCTGCCCCGTCGGCGCGGCCGTGGTGACCCAGTAGTTGCGGGCCCGCTCCAGCCGCTCCACGGCGAACGTCCAGTCGAGCATCCCCTCCGCCTCGGCCGGGACGCCGTACCCTTTCATCCATGGCCGGCTGGCCCGCGGCTCATCCTGCCGTGCGCTGGGTACCCGCTCGCTCATGCGCCATCCTCCCGGTCACTCGACCCGGCATGGGTCCGGCTTGCAGACGACACCCAGCATAGGGCACGATATTGGACACCTGCTGTCATATTTCCCGCTACGATGCTCGATGACGGGCGAGCGGATTTCGTGAGCGAGGAGGGCCAATGCGCGCGGACCGGCTGCTCTCGATCTTGCTGCTGCTCCAAGTCCACCGGCGCATGACCGCGCGCGAGCTAGCAGAGCGCCTGGAGGTCTCGCCCCGCACAATCCAGCGGGACATGGAGGCACTCAGCATGGCCGGGGTGCCGGTCTACGCCGAGCGCGGCGCGCGGGGCGGCTGGGTGCTGCCCGACGACTACCGCACCGACCTCTCGGGCCTCACCGGGTTGGAGATCGAGGCCCTCTTCCTCACCAAACCCGCCCGCCCGCTGGCCGATCTTGGCTACCGAGAGGCTGCCGAGGGGGCGCTGCTGAAACTGCTGGCAGCGCTACCCACCATGCGGCGACGCGAGGCGGAGAGAGCGCGCCAGCGGCTACTGGTCGATACCTCCGGCTGGCGGCAGGGTGAGGATCCCGCGCCCTGCCTGCCCGCCCTCCAGGACGCCGTCTGGCGCGATCGCCGGGCGTGCATCGTCTACCGGCGGAGCGACGGCACGACGGTCGAGCGCGTGGTCGACCCGCTCGGCCTCGTCGCCAAGGGGAGCCTCTGGTACCTGGTCGCCGCCGTCGAAGGGCATCCCCGCACCTACCGCGTCGCCCGCGTGCAGGACGTCGAGGTGACGGAGGAGCCGTGCGAACGCCCCGAAGGCTTCGACCTCGCCGCCTACTGGACCGAGTCCACCGCCCGCTTCGTCCGCGAGCTGCCCCGCTACCCGTTCACACTCCGAGCCGCGCCCGAAGCGCTGCACCGGCTCGGCGCCAGCGCGGGCTACGTGCGCGCCGAGCGGATCGACCCGCCCGGCGCCGACGGCTGGTCGACCGTGCACCTGGTCGCCGATGTGGAGGAAGTCGCCCTCGGCTACGTGCTCGGTTTCGGCGACACCGTCGAGGTCCTCGCCCCCCCAGCCCTCCGTCAACGCGTCCTCACCACCGCCCGCAACGTGGTGGCGTTCTATGAGGGGCGGGGTGGGGAAGGGCGATCGTCGTAGGGAGTCTGGCGGATCCATCGGATCTACGGCGGTTGCGCGAATGTTCCTACGCCGTGGCATGTGCCCGGGGGTGAACCCCCGGGCTGACAAGGAAAAGCCGGCTGAAGCCGGCTGGGGTGGGACAGGACTCACACCCCGGCATTGGATCCTGCCACTCGGCCCGTGCCACGGCGTGGGATCCTTCACGCCACCCACCCCGGGCACGGGCCGACCGTGCACATCTAGGTAATTCGTCAAAGTTCATCAGCCGGCTTTTCCTTGTCAGCCCGGGGATAAATCCCCAGGCACCAACCACGATGCCGGATCTTCGTGGTTGCTACCACGCGATCGTCGCGGTCTGCGAGCAGCGTGATAATCGCATGGCCCTCCGGGATGTGTGACAGGATTCGCGCAAAGCCGCGCCCCCACTCCCAATCGCGTAGAATCGGCGCTACGCCGTTGGAGCAGCCAGCCGGTTAGGAGGGCGTGATGAGCGGGATGGATGAGGGCGTACGGCTGAGGGCGTATATCGAAAAGCTGGTGCCGGAGCGCCCGCCGGAGATGCAGGCGATGGAGGCGTACGCGGCGGAGCACCGGTTCCCGATCGTCGGCGCTCCGGCGGGCTACCTCTGCTACCAGATCGCGCGGATCGCCGGGGCGCGGCGGGTCTTCGAGCTGGGATCGGGCTACGGCTACTCCACCGCCTGGTTCGCGCGCGCTGTGCAGGAGAACGGCGGTGGCGAGGTCTACCACGTCGTCTGGGATGAGGAGCTGTCCCAGCGCGCGCGTGGACATCTGGAGCGCCTCGGCTACGGCGATATCGTGCGCTACCGGGTCGGCGAGGCGGTGCAGACGCTGCGGGAGACCGAGGGACCGTTCGACCTGATCTTCAACGACATCAACAAGGAGGGCTACCCCGCCTCGCTCGACGTCATCGAGGAGAAGCTCCGTCCCGGCGGAGTGCTGATCATCGACAACATGCTCTGGGGCGGGCGGATCTTCGACGACGCCGACCGATCCCCGGCTACGGAGGGGGTGCGGGAGGCCACCCGGCGGCTGACGACCGACCCCCGATGGATCACCACCCTCATCCCGATCCACGACGGCCTGGTCATCGCCTATCGCCGGTAGCGGCCGGGCCACACCCATGCCTCGCGCCTGCCGACGGGCGTCAGGTGCGGGAGGCCGGCATGAGCACGGGTCCATTCGTTCAGCCTACAATGGGGAATGGGTTTCTCTGCCCGAGCGGGCGACGTCGCGACGGAAGGGAGTGCACGATGCAGGAAGAGCGCCAGCCGCGCGACCCGACGCGCAAGATGCTCCGGGTCTTCGGGGTAAAGGTGACCCAGTACGAGGAGCGCACGGCCGCGCTGCTGGAGCAGATCGCCGCTGCGCCGGCCGACCAGCCGGAAGATCTGCTGCGGCTGGCCGCGGAGATCGTCGACCTCACCGCCGACATGAACCAGCACCTGCGCGAGATGGTCGGGCACGTGCTCAACACCCAGCAGCGTGTCCTCACCGACCTCCGCGCCGCGATCGAGCGCGCCCAGGAATGACCCACCCGGCAGGTGGGGACAAGGCTGGGGAGCGATCGAGGAGCGCTGAACCGTGAGCATGATCAGCGTCGATATCGGGCCGGCACACTTCCTCTATCGGGTCGGCGGCGTGTGCCTGCACGACGGCCGGGTCCTGCTGCATCGCGCGGTGGGCGACGACTTCTGGTCGCTGCCGGGCGGGCGCTGCGAGATCCTGGAGACCGCAGTCGACGCCCTCACCCGGGAGATGCGCGAGGAGTTGGCCGTCGAGGTCACGGTCGGTCGGCTCCTCTGGGTCGTCGAAGACTTCTTCACCATGAACGACCGGCCCCACCATCAGATTGGGCTCTACTTCGCCGTCGACCTCCCCGACGGTTGCCGCCTGCTCGATACTGAGGCCGTTCACGCCGGGCAGGAGGGCAACGACGTTCTCGAGTTCCGCTGGTTCCCTCTGGGCGACCTCGATCAGGTCCGCCTCTACCCTCCCTGCGTGCGCACCGCGCTTCAGCAGCCGCTCGACACACCGCGCCATCTAATCGGAAGACCCAAACCGGACACGTCACCCCTCGGGTAGCGGCAGGGATTGCCACGGAAGGGGGCCGCTGCGGCGCGCCGACGACGCGCAGGCCCTGAGCCGCTTGCCGCCATCCCCTCGTGCCGGGGAACTGGGGCTTGACATGACACCATTTGGTGTCGTATCCTGTGATTGGCCACCAAATGGTGTCATATTTGGGGGCTGGGCAATGGCGTCGGATGTGCGCCAGAACAAGGAGGACGTTGGCCCCATGCGAGATGTCTACCGTGCGGTGGCCGATCCGACTCGCCGCCGGATGCTCCGCATGCTGGCCGAGGTCGATGAGTTACCCCTCCATGAGATCGCGGCCCAGTTCCCGATGGGCCGCACGGCCGTCGCCAAGCACCTGGCCATTCTCAAGGAAGCGGGGCTCGTGATCGACCGTAAGGTTGGAAGGGAGACGCGCTACCGCCTGAACGCCGCTCCGCTTCGTGAGATTCAGGAGTGGCTTTCGTTCTACGAGCAGTTCTGGACGCAGCGGCTCGACCGCCTGAAGGAACTCGTGGAGGAGAACAACGAATGAGTGAGACCGTCGTCCTGGAGACCGAACTGAAGAGACCCATCGAGCGGGTCTGGAACGCGCTGACCGATCCCGAGACCCTCTCCAAGTGGATGCTCTTCAAGACCAACGACTTTCAGCCGGTCGTCGGGCACCGCTTTCAGTTCCGCGACGCGCCCGGCTGGGACGGCGTCGTCGACTGCGAAGTGATTGAGGTGGATCCGCCGCGACGGCTCGCCTATACCTGGTCGACCGAGGGGGTCGGCAGCGTCCCGCACTCGACGGTGGTCTCCTGGACGCTGACGGAGGATGAGGGCGGCGTCACCCGGCTGCGTCTGGAGCAGAGCGGCTTCCGACCCGAAGCCAAGCAGGAGATCGGTGGCGCGCGGTATAGCTGGCAGATGATGCTGGATCAGTTGCAGAGCATCGTGGCCGAGGCGTAGCCGCGCGGTATCCGGCACGGCGGCCACCGCCATCACCTGGACGTATCGAGCCGATTCGCGACAGCAGAGAGGAGCCCTGCAATGGCCGACTCACGGACGAACGCCGAGAACACCGCCGCGACCGACGCGGAGGCTCAGACGTTCACCGAGGAGGAACGCGCCGCCATGCGGGAGCGCGCCAAGGAGCAACGCCGCAGCAGGCGCGCCAGCAAGGCGGACGGGGAGCGCGACGTGCTCGAGAAGATCGCCGAGATGGACGAACCGGATCGCTCCATGGCCGAGCGGATCCACGCCATCATCAAGGAGAGCGCGCCGGAGCTCACGCCACGAACCTGGTACGGGATGCCGGCATACGCCAAGAACGGCAGCGTCGTCTGCTTCTTCCAGAGCGCGGGCAAGTTCAAGACGCGGTACGCCACCCTCGGCTTCAACGACTCGGCCAACCTCGACGACGGCACCATGTGGCCGACCGCCTACGCCCTGAAGGAGTTGACCCCCGCCGCCGAGGAGCGGATCCGCGAGCTCGTGAAGAAGGCGGTGAGCTGAGGGCTGACCGTACCGACCCTCCGACCCCGGACGGGATCGCCCCAGGGGATGCGACGCCCGCGGCGCCGCCGGGAAAGTATCCAAGCCCAAATCGGTATACTGGCTCGGATCGAGCCAGCCAACGACGGCGGAGCCATCACAGGCTCCGCCTGCTGATTGGAGGAACGATGTCCCACACCCCGAGGCCGGACACGTCGTCGCCCACGCGGCACATCGCCGACAGCCACGACGCCATCCGGGTGCGCGGCGCGCGGGAGAACAACCTCAAGAACATCGACCTCGATATCCCGAAGCGGCGCCTCACCGTCTTCACCGGGGTCTCCGGCTCTGGGAAGTCGAGCCTCGTGTTCGGCACGATCGCCGCCGAGTCGCAGCGGCTCATCAACGAGACCTACAGCGCCTTCATCCAGGGCTTCATGCCGAACATTCCCCGCCCCGACGTCGACGTCCTCGAAGGGCTGACGACCGCGATCATCGTGGATCAGGAGCGGATCGGCGCCAATCCCCGCTCGACCGTCGGCACCGTCACCGATGCCAATGCGCTGCTGCGCATCCTCTTCAGCCGGCTCGGGCAGCCGTACATCGGCCCACCCACCGCGTTCTCCTTCAACATCGCCGCCGGGCAGGCCAGCGGTGCCATCACCGTCGAGCGCGGCCCCGGCGAGGGGAAGACCGAGGAGCGGACGGTCACCCTCTACGGCGGGATGTGCCCCCGCTGCGAGGGGATGGGCCGCGTGACCGATTTCGACCTCACGGCGCTGTACGATGCCGACAAGTCGCTCAACGAGGGGGCGCTCAAGATCCCCGGCTACAGCATGGACGGCTGGTACGGGCGCATCTTCCGCGGCTGCGGCTTCTTCGACCCGGACAAGCCGATCCGCGAGTTCACCGAGCAGGAACTGAACGACCTCCTCTACAAGCCCGCGACCCGGATCAAGGTCGATGGCATCAACATCACCTACGAGGGGCTGATCCCGCGGATCCAGAAGTCGTTCCTCTCGAAGGACCGGGAGGCGATGCAGCCGCACATCCGGGCGTTCGTGGACCGGGCGATCACCTTTACCACCTGTCCCGACTGCGGCGGCACACGGCTCAACGAGCGGGCCCGGTCGTCGAAGATCAAGGGCATCAGCATCGCCGACGCCTGCGCGATGCAGGTCAGTGACCTGGCTGAGTGGGTTCGTAGCCTCGATGAGCCGTCGGTCGCGCCGCTCCTCGCCAAGTTGCAGCACGTGCTGGACTCGTTCGTGGAGATCGGGCTGGGCTACCTCTCGCTCGACCGGTCGTCCGGCACGCTGTCGGGCGGCGAGGCGCAGCGCGTCAAGATGGTCCGCCACCTCGGGTCGCCGTTGACCGATGTCACCTACGTGTTCGACGAGCCGACCACGGGCATGCACCCGCACGATATCCAGCGGATGAACGACCTGCTGCTCCGGCTGCGCGACAAGGGCAACACGGTGCTCGTCGTGGAGCACGAGCCGGAGACGATCGCGATCGCCGACTACGTTGTCGACCTCGGTCCCGGCGCCGGGTCCGCCGGTGGCGAGGTAGTGTACGCAGGAACCGTGGAGGGCCTGCGGGCCAGCGGCACCCTCACCGGGCGGCACCTGGACGACCGCGCCACCCTGAAGCCGTCGGTGCGTAACCCGACCGGGGTGCTGGAGGTCCGCGGCGCGAACACCCACAACCTGAAGAACGTCGATGTCGACATCCCGCTCGGGGTGCTGGTCGTCGTCACCGGCGTGGCGGGCTCGGGGAAGAGCTCCCTGATCCACGGCTCGGTCTCCTGCCGGGAAGGGGTCGTGGCGATCGACCAGAGCCCGATCCGTGGCTCACGGCGGAGTAACCCCGCGACCTACACCGGCCTGCTCGACCCGATCCGCAAGGCGTTCGCGAAGGCCAACGGCGTCAAGCCGTCGCTCTTCAGCGCCAACTCCGAGGGCGCCTGCCCCGCCTGCAACGGCGCCGGGGTGATCTATACCGATCTGGCGATGATGGCCGGCGTGACCACGATCTGCGAGGAGTGCGAGGGGCGCCGGTTCCAGGCGTCGGTGCTGGAGTACCGGCTGGGTGGGCGCAACATCGCCGAGGTGCTCGACATGCCGGTCGTCGAGGCGATGGACTTCTTCGGCTCCGGCGAGGCGCGGACACCGGCCGCACACGCGATCCTGCGGCGCATGGCCGACGTCGGCCTCGGTTACCTCCGGCTCGGCCAGCCGCTCACCACCCTGTCCGGCGGCGAGCGACAGCGGCTCAAGCTGGCGACCCACATGGGCACCGACGGCGGGATCTACGTGCTCGACGAGCCGACGACCGGCCTGCACCTGGCCGACGTGGAGCAGCTCCTCGGGCTGCTGGACCGGCTGGTCGACTCCGGCAAGTCGGTCATCGTGATCGAGCACCACCTGGCGGTCATGGCGCACGCCGACTGGATCATCGACCTCGGCCCCGGTGCTGGCCACGACGGCGGCCGGATCGTCTTCGAGGGCACACCCGCCGACCTCGTCGCCGCCCCCACCACGTTGACCGGCCAACACCTCGCCGCCTACGTCAACGGGTGACCGGAGGTGGGGACGAACCGTCATACCGAATGCGGGTAATCCCGGTTTCTCATGACCTGTCATCCTGAGCGAAGCGAAGGATCTCGCGCTGCGACTGCCACCACGCGAGGAGATCCTTCGCTTCCGCCGGCCGGCGCTCCCGCGCCGGCCGGCTCCGCTCGGGATGACATCGACGCAAGTGGCTGCCCGATGTTGGCATCAGTGGATGTCCGCGGGAGGCGGGCATGGTCATCGCCCATCCGGCGGCCATAAACGGCTTCTCGTCCGAATAGCCCGGCGTCACACCTCGCCGTGGGGGAACAACTCGATGACCGGGAGGTTACCGGCCTGCTCGACGGCCATGCGGATCTCGGCATCGTAGTCGAAGGTGCGGGTGAGCCGCAGGAGCGGGCGCATGAAGCGGGGAGGTCCGCAGTGGGCGGAGCGCTGCTGCATCATCAGCATGAGATCCCGGCGTCGCTCAGGATCCTCGACCAACCGCGCGGTGGCCCGCATCCGCCGGCGTCCCACCTGGATGATGACCTCCGGGTTGGCGCGCAGGTTCTGATACCAGTTTGAGCGGACACCCCAGCCGGAGAAGATGACGTAGCGGTCGCCGAGTGGCATGAAGCTCACGCCGCCGGTGCGGGGCAGCCCGCTCTTGCGGCCGGTCGTGGTCAGGAGCATCACGCAGCGCCAGCGGAACAACTCTGCCAGCGGCCCACGGTACAGCCGTGGCAGCAGCTTCAGGAAGAAGCGGAGGACGCCGGTCGGTGGCTTCCGCGAGAACGTCGGCTCGTGAGCGGTCATGGCGCTCCTCGGGATGGATTCGTCATGCGTCATGCGTCATGCGTCCCCCTCCCCCCCCGGCCCCTCTCCCAACCTTGGGAGAGGGGAGACACGCATTACGCAGTACGCAGTACGCAACACGCAATACGGAACACGGATGACGTATGACGCATGACGCGTGACGCACTACTCCTACCCCGCCCGGCCGATCTCCTCGACCGCGGCCGGGTTCTCCAGCGCCGAGAGGTCGCCCAGGTTCTCCTGGCCGGTGTACTTGGCGCGGATCACGCGGCGCATGATCTTGGCGTTGCGCGTGCGCGGCAGGTCGCTGACGAAGCGGACATCGGCCGGGCGCAACGGGCGGCCCAGGCGCTGGGTCACCACGTCGCGGATCTCCTCTCGCAGGTCATCCCCCGGAGTGTAGCCGGGACGGAGGATGGCGAAGATGACGACCGCCTCGCCCTTGACCGGGTCGGGCACGCCGATGGCGGCCGCTTCCTGTACCGCCGGGTGCGCCACGGCAGCCGACTCGACTTCCGCCGGTCCGACCCGCTTGCCCGCCACCTTGATCGTGTCGTCGGAGCGGCCGAGGATGTACCAGAAGCCGTCGGCGTCCACCTCGGCCCAGTCGCCGTGGACCCAGACATCGGGCCAGCGCGACCAGTAGGTCGCGAGGTAGCGGTCCGGGTCGCGCCAGAAGCCGTTGGTCATGCCGACCCACGGCCCGCGGATGACCAGTTCCCCCACCTCCCCGCGCACCGGCCGCCCTTCGGCGTCAACCACGTCGGCGGCCATGCCCGGGACCGGCCCGGTGAAGGCACACGGCTTCTGCGGCTTGATCGTCACGCAGCCGACGATGCCGCCGGAGATCTCGGTTCCGCCCGAGTAGTTCAGGATCGGCCGGCGGCTCTGCCCCGGCACGGTGAACAGCCAGCGCCAGGGGCCAGGGTTCCATGGCTCTCCGGTGGAGCCGAAGGCGCGGAGCGTCGGCATCGGGTGCCGCGTGGCCCACTCGTCGCCCCGGCTCATCAGCGCCCGCACCGCGGTCGGCGAGACGCCGAGCACGGTCGCGCCGTGCCGCTCGACCACCTGCCACAGGCGGTCCGGCTCGGGGTAGTCGGGCGTGCCCTCGTAGAGGAGGAGCGTGGCGCCCAGCATCAGCGACCCCTCGATGGCCCACGGCCCCATCATCCAGCCGAGGTCGGTGATCCAGAAGAGCGTGTCGTCGGCCTGGAGATCGAAGCAGAAGGCGAGGTCGTGCGCCGCCTTGATCGGGAACCCGGCGTGGGTGTGGACCGCGCCCTTGGGCCGGCCGGTCGTGCCCGAGGTGTAGATGATCATGTACGGGTCGTCGCCGGCGGTCCGCTCGGTGTCGTAGTGGTCCGGCTGGCCCGCGACCGCCTCATGCCACCAGATATCGCGCCCCGAGTTCCAGGGGACGTCCGCCCCGACATGGCGGTAGACCAGCAGGCGCTCCACGGTCGGGGACTGGTCGGCCGCGGCGTCGGCCGTGGCCTTCATCGGCACGACGTTCCCCCGGCGGTAGAACCCGTCGGCGGTGATGAGCAGGCGGGCATCGCAGTCGGTCAGGCGCGTCGCGGCCGCCTCGGCCCCGTAGCCGGAGAAGATGGGGATGAAGATCGCGCCGATCTTGCTGCAGGCCAGCGTGGCGATGGCCGTCTCGGGCACCATCGGCAGGAAGATCCCGACCCGGTCCCCCTTGCCGATCCCTAGCGCGCGCAGGGCGTGCGCCAGCCGGTTCGTCTCGGCCGCCAACTCCCCGAAGGTGAGGCGCCGGACCGCCCCGCCGTCCCCCTCCCAGACGACGGCGATGCGGTCGCGATCCGGTCCGGTCGCACGCTTGTCGACCGCGTCATGCACGTAGTTGTACCGGCCGTTGACGAACCAGCGCGGCCAGGGAAGCCCGCGACTCAGGTCGAGCACCTGATCGTAGGGCGTGTACCACTCCAACTCGAGGTGCCGGGCCACGGCATCCCAGTACCAGGCGGGGTCCTCCACGGCCCGTGCCAGCAGCGCTTCGTAATCGGGCAGCCCGTGCTCACGGATGAAGCGCAGCAGCCGGCTACGCGCCAGGTCGTTGGGAGATGGCTGCCAGACGATGGCGTCCTCGTGCGCCGCGGGGTCGAGGTGGAGATCGCCGGCCATCGGCGGCCCTCCGATCACTCAGGGGAGACGGATCGCTGCGATCACGCAGCCCGGTATCCCCATTCTCGTGCGGCTGCCTCGGCCGGTCAAGGACGGGGGGCTGAGCAGCATGTTCCCCTCACCCCGCACGGAGCCGACCCCGCTCGGACGGAGCCCACCAGGGGAGAGGGGAGAAAGAGCCACATGGACGGGTTCATGCCGCCCGATCTGGGGGACGGTACGCCGGTTGCGTGATGTGGTGTCGGGTGGCGCGTGCTGCCGGGTGATACAGTTCGTTGCGTGGCTGGAGTGCGGCCGGCTGGCGGCCGGATCAGACCGGGAGGGAACCGGAGCGATGGAGGGATTCGCGGACCTCGGCCTCAGTGAGCCGGTCCTACAGGCAATTGACGCGGTGGGGTTCGAGGAACCGACCCCGATTCAGCGAGAGGCGATCCCGCTGCTCCTGTCCGGCCGCGATCTGATCGCGCAGGCGCAGACCGGCACCGGCAAGACGGCCGCCTTCGCCCTGCCGATTATCGAGCGGCTCCGGCCCAATGGGCGCCACCCGCAGGCGCTGGTCCTCGCGCCGACCCGGGAGCTGGCGGTCCAGGTGGCTCAGACCTTCCACCAGCTCGGCCGCGTGCGCGATACGCGCGTTCTCGCCGTCTACGGCGGCCAGCCGATCGAGCGCCAGCTCCGCGCCCTGCGCCACCCGGTGGAGGTGGTCGTCGGCACGCCAGGGCGGGTGATGGACCACATCCGTCGCGAGACGCTGGATCTCAGCAACGTCTCAACCGTCGTCATCGACGAGGCCGACGAGATGCTCGACATGGGCTTCATCGAGGATGTCGAGTGGATCCTCGACCATGTCCCGGCCGAGCGGCAGACGGCGCTCTTCTCCGCCACCATCCCGGATCGGGTCGCGGCGCTGGCGCGGCGCTACCTGCGCGACCCGGCACGGGTCGCCGTCGAGCCGGAGCGCGTCACCGTTCCCCAGATCGAGCAGAGCTACGTCGAGGTCGTGCAGCGGGCGAAGGTCGAGGCCCTCACCCGGATCCTCGACATGGAGACGCCGCCCTCGGCCATCATCTTCTGCCGCACCAAGCGCGGGGTGGACGAACTCACGCAGCAACTCCAGTCGCTCGGCTACGCCGCCGAGGCGCTCCACGGCGACCTGTCGCAGGTCCAGCGAGACCGCGTGATGGCCCGCTTCCGCTCCGGCCAGGCGGAACTGCTGATCGCCACCGACGTGGCCGCCCGCGGGCTCGACGTTGAGGGCATCACCCACGTCATCAACTACGACATCCCCGGCGACCCGGAGAGCTACGTCCACCGTATCGGGCGGACCGGCCGGGCCGGCCGCGCCGGGGCGGCGATTACCCTGGTCACCCCGCGCGAGCGACGGCTGCTGCGGGAGATCGAGCGGGCGACCGGCGTGCGGATGACGCGCCGCGGCGTGCCGACACCGGAGGAGGTCGCCGCCCGCCAGCGTGAGCTGCTGGGTGAGTCGCTGGCGGAGGTCATCGAGGCCAACGACCTCGAGGCCGCCATGATGGTCGTCGACGAGCTCGCCGCGTACTACGACCCCTCGGAGATCGCCGCGGCGGCGATCCGGATGCTGATGCGCGACCGGGGCGTGGCCGAGCAAGAGGAGATCACCACCGGCGGGGGCTCGACCGAGGCGGGCATGGCACGGCTCTTCCTCAACCTCGGCCGGCAGGACGGCATCCGGCCGATGGACGTCGTCGGGGCGATCGCCAACGAGGCACGTATCCCCGGCAAGAGCATCGGCCAGATCGAGATCCTGGACCGCTACACCTTCGTGGACGTTCCGGAATCGGTCGTCGACCGCGTCATCCAGGCGCTCGGCCGCACCCAACTCCGCGGCCGCCCCGTCCGCGTCGAGATCGCCCGCCCGCGCGGGGCGTCGTAGGGGTGCGAACGGCCTGCCGGCGCGCCGTGCTCCGGCCTTCCTTGGCAGGGGTGGGCGTGGTGTGCCACAATTTAACGCTGTCCGGGCTCGGCGTGCGAGTTGAGATCTTCTCACGCTCATGCGCTATAGGATCTCGGTGACTGGCCATCGCTGCGCCGCGGGCCGGGACGTTTCCACGTGTCTTCCATGCATGACCGGCGTGAGGAGTGTGATTCATGGCAGGCCACTCAAAGTGGGCACAGATCAAGCGACAAAAGGCGGCGGCCGACTTCAAGAAGGGTGCGATCTTCAGCAAGATCTCGCGTGAGATCCACGTCGCGGTGCGTGAGGGGGGGCCGAATCCGGAGGCCAACCTCCGCCTGCGGATGGCGCTGGAGCGTGCGAAGCGCGAGGGGATGCCCAACGACACGATCGAGCGCGCCATCGCCAAGGCGAGCGGGGCCGGCGCCGACGCGGAGAACTACGAGACGGTCATCTATGAGGGGTATGGCCCCGGCGGGGTCGCCGTGCTGGCCGTGGCGCTGACCGACAACCGCAACCGCACCGCGTCGGAGGTACGGCACGCGTTCTCCCGCCACAACGGGACGCTCGGCGAGACCGGCTGTGTCGCCTGGCAGTTCGAGACGGTGGGGCAGATCGTGATCTCGGCAGAGGGGGTCGACCCGGACGAGGTCGCGCTGCTGGCGATCGACGCCGGGGCTACCGACGTCGAGACGGAGAACGGTGAGATCATCATCACCACCGACCCGTCGGAACTCGGGGATGTGACCGAGCGGCTGAAGGAAGCCGGGTTGACCATCCAGGCGGCTGAGATTCAGCGTGTGCCGCAGGCGTCGGTCGACGTCGAGGGCTCCCAGGCGCAGGCGACGCTGAAGCTCCTCGAGGCGCTTGAGGACCTGGACGACGTGCAGGCGGTCTACACCAACGCCAACTTCCCCGCTGAGGTCACCGGCGCCGCGTAGCGCGGCGCCGGGCTCCGGGCCTGCTGCGGGCCCACCTCTATCTCCGCATCCACGACGACACCCAGGCGAATCGACTCGCGTGCAGGCAAGGAGCGCACCATGACCAGCCCCACTCTGGCCCGGCTCCGGCTCTACACTCAGCGCATCACGGGACCGGCATTCGCCGACCCCGCCGAGGTGGTGCGCTGGCTCGGCGCGATGCAGGCACAGGACTACCAGCAGGCGCTCTGGGCGGTCGGCGTGCGCACACAGGGGGCGACGCTGGCCGATGTCGAGCGGGCTCTGGAAGAAGGGCGAATCGTCCGCACCTGGCCCATGCGCGGCACGCTCCACTTCGTGCCGGCGGAGGACGCGCGCTGGATGCTCATGCTGACGGCGTCGCGGGCGATCGCGCGACACCGCGGGCGGCTGGCGCAACTCGAGTTGGACGACAAGACGCTGGAGCGCGCAGAGGATGAATTCCGCGCCGCGCTTGCGGGCGGGCGGCGCCTCTCGCGCGCGGCAATGCTCCAGGTGCTGGAGGACGCCGGGATCCGGACGGAAGGGCAGCGCGGCTACCATATCCTCTGGTACCTGGCGCATACCGGCGTGCTCTGCCCGGGGCCGTTGGACGGCCGGACGCAGACGTTCGTGCTACTGGACGAGTGGGTGCCGCACTCGCGAGAACTCTCCCGCGAGGAGGCACTGGCCACCCTCGCCAGGCGCTACTTCACCAGCCACGGGCCGGCGACCGTCTACGACTTCGCCTGGTGGACCGGCCTCACCGTCGCCGACGCGCGGCAAGGGCTGGCAGCGGTGCAGGGAGATCTGACGTCGATCGAGGTGGACGGCACGACCTACTGGATGGCGGCCGACACCCCGCGCGAGGTGGCGGATGAACCGGCCGGCATCGTCCTCCTCCCGGGCTTCGACGAGTACCTGCTCGGCTACAAGGACCGCAGCGCCGTGCTGGCGGAGGAGCACGTCGATGGAGTTACCCCCGGCCAGAACGGGATGTTCCTGCCGATCGTCGTCGCCGATGGGCAGGTCGTCGGCACCTGGCGGCGACAGGTGAAGAAGACCGCGGTCGAGATGACGTTCAACCCCTTCGTGCCCAGAGATGAGGTTGAAGCCTGGGACGGCGCGCCGGCCGAGCGCTACGGTGAGTTTCTCGGGTTGCCCGTCGTGGTCGGCGGGGAAGTCGCCGGATAAGCGAAACAGGCGGGCCGTGGCCCGCCTGTACGTTTCTCTCCCGCGCGGTGTCGACGCACGGTTACGGTCCAGCAGCTCTGGTGCACCGTTGCCCGGCGATCAGACTGCCGGGCGCTTGGACGCCGTCAGGCGCCAGCACTCGCTGGGTCCTTCGACAGCCAAACACCGGCGCTTATCCTCTTCGGTCCGCACCGCGTAGCCGAGCGAGCAGCGCATCATCGGCCGGGAGCGGCCCTTGAGCACCAGGCGCGTGCGGCGGAGCATCGAGCAGCCGAAGTGGAGTTCGCAGACGTCCTCCGTAACCGGCACCGGCTCCGAGGCGGGACGCTTCTCCCGTGCTCGGACCATGGCACCTATCGCTCTCTTGCATGCAGAACTGCACACGAGGCCACGCGACGACACGGCCGCGTCGCGCGGCAGTCAGGATGGCCGCCGGCCGAGCCGGCGAAGCAAACGACCGGCAACCTTCCTCTGGATTATACACCCCGCATCGAGCGGAGGCGGGTGACGCGGAGGGCATGCCCCTTGCAGTGGCTCGACAAGCGTCCTTGCGTATCCTTGTCGGCGGCGCGGCAGCCTCAGCGCGGTCGCGCCGCATCGGTGCAGAGGACGCAGCGAGGAGGAGTACACCACTGATGACGCTGACCCACCCCCGGCAGGCGCAGACGGCACGGCGGTCACGAACCGCGACGGGTGCCCGGCGACGCGGATGGGCGATACTGCGTGAGAGCGACCTGCGGGTTCCTCTGGCAGCCTCGGTGGTGCATCTCGCCCTCGTCCTCACCTTCGTGGGGATTGCCTCAACCTGGGCGGACGCGCTGTCACCCGTCCCCGCGGTCGGCTACTACCTCCAGCCGATGACCGGCCTGGCGCACACGTTCCTCGAGCCACTGCGCAATTGGGACGGCTTCTGGTACACCCTCATCGCTGAGCGCGGCTACGGCGTCCACCCTGCGACCACTGCCTTCTGGCCGCTCTATCCGCTCCTGCTCCGCTGGGGCTATGTGCTTACCGGCTGGACCGCGCCCGTCGTCGGGCTGATCATTTCCAACGTCGCCTTCGTCGCCGCGCTGATCGTGCTCTACCGGCTGATCCGGATCGACTACGGCGACCGCGTTGCGGGGCGCGCGATCTGGCTGCTGGCCCTCTTCCCCACGGCCTTCTACTTCTCGGCGGTCTACACCGAGTCGCTCTTCCTCCTGCTTACCGCCAGTGCGATCTACTGCGGGCGCACCGAGCGCTGGGGCCGGGCGGCACTCCTTGGGGCACTGGCCGCGGTGACGCGCAACACCGGGGTGCTCCTGCTGGTGCCGCTGCTTCTCCTGCTGGTCAAGCAGCACGGCTGGGACCCGCGCCGCTGGTGGCCGATCGGAGCACAACTGGCACTCATCGGTGCGGCGCCGTTGGTGTTCCTCTGGCACCTGAACCGGGTCTGGGGTGACCCGCTGGTAACGATCCATGCGCAGTCGGAGTGGGCACGCTATCAGGCCATGCCCTGGGAGACGATGCGCACGGCCTTCGACAAGCTCGACCTCTCCTGGCTCAGCCAGATCAACGCCCACCCCTCTTGGCAGACACTGACGTCATCCTTTGTCCGCTGGCGGTTCGCGGAGAGCCAGGCGTACGACGTATTCATCACCCTGCTCTTCCTGCCCCTGTGTGTGTACATGCTGCTCAAGCTCCGCCCGGCCTACAGCCTGTACGCCGCGATCGCCTTCGTGCTGCCGATGCTGAGCCCTTCCGAAGTCCACCCGCTGATGTCGATCCCGCGCTTCGTGATCGTGCTCTTCCCCTTCTTCATCGCGCTGGCGCTCCTGCTGCGCAACCGCGTCCTCTACGGCGCCGTGCTCGCGCTCTCGGTCATCCAATTCGCCGCCCTGCTGATCCAGTTCAGCACCTGGTTCTGGGTGGCGTAGGGGGCATAGGTCCAGGCTGGGTGGTGTGAGGATCCCGAGCCGTGACGCGTGCCCAGGGGTGATGGAGTTTGACGAACTAAATGGGTCTACACGGTCGGCGCGTGCCCGGGGCTCAAGCCGCCGGGCTGACAAGGAAAGCCGGCTGAAGCCGGCTGGGGTGAGACAGGGTTCACATCCCGACGTTGTGTCCCGCCGGCCGGTACGTGCCCGGGGCTAAAGCCGCCGGGCTGATATGTTGGTAAGCCCACTGAAGGGGCTACGATGACCACGCACAGGCGTATCCGCTCCGGCAGCCCGCCAGGAGCGGCGTCCCCAGCCCCTTCAGTGGGCTTCGTCTTGTCAGCCCGGCGGCTTGAGCCCCGGGCACGGGCCGGAATCCGAGCACCCTATCGCCACGGTGTGGGCTCGGCAGCGTCCCAGCCGGCTTCAGCCGGCTTTCGTTGTTAGCCCGGGGGTTCACCCCCGGGCACATGCCACCGGCTTGACATCGTCATACCACCCAGCCCGAGGACGGGCAGCGTAGACCCGTCCTCTTGTCGGCGCCGCGCTCGATCTCACCCCTCCAGCGGCACCAGCGCTACGGGGCTGACGGGGGAGCCGGTGGCGCCGACGAACTTGAGCGGGGTGCAGACGAAGCCGAACTCGTAGTGGCCCGCGGCAGCCAGGGCCTCAAGTTGCAGGTTCTCGATGATGTGGATCCGATGGCGCACCAGCAGGAGGAGGTGCCCCGGCAGCGCGCAGCCGTACTCAGGGTCGACCAGGCCGATCACGTCCCACGCCATGTTGTCCGCCCCGACGGCACGTACCCCGCGCTCCGCCAACCAGGCCGAGCCCTTCCCGGCGACGCCCGGTCCCGCCAGGTAGCGCTCCGGGTCGCCCCAGTAGCGCGCGTTGCCGGTCCGCACCAGCACGATGTCTCCAGCGCGGATCTCGACCCCCTGGGTCGTGCAGCAGCGCTCCAGATCGGCGACGGTGATGGCGTAGCCCGGCTCCAGCTCCTCCAGGCCGAGCGCGCGCGGCACGTCAAGCAAGACCCCGCGGCCGATGATGGGCGGCACTTCCTCGATCCCCAACTGGGAGAAGCCGTTCGCGTTCTGGACCTCCCGCGCCGGGATCCCTCCGGCGAGCATCAGGTTTTCCGCCTGGTGACAGATCGCGTCGATGTGCGTCCCACTGTGCTCCATGCACACGATCACGCCCGAGGCGCTGCTGCGCGGGCCGGCCTCCGGAGCGTAGGTGTCCTCATGGCGCCGGTAGAGGAAGTAGGAGTAGCCCGGGCGATGCGAGGGTAAAACCGGCATGTCAGCGGTGCGCGGCTGCTCGAGGTCGAACACCCGCATCGGCCCGTTGGCCCCCGGGAAGACGACAAGGTCCATGAATCCACCTCCTAACGCCACCGCGCCGGGCACGCCGCGCGGTCGGCCTACTCTCCAGCGGCTTCGTCCGCGACTGTCGGGTCGCTCGGGGTCGTGGGCACCCCCGCGACCGGGTCGAACCCGACGAAGCGCACGCCCTCCTCCTCGGCGAAGCGCCGCGCCATGACCTGGAGCGCCTCCGGGTTGTTGTCCACCAGCAGGAACCGGCGGCCGAGTTCCCGCGCCGCCACGCCGGTCGTGCCGCTGCCGGCGAAGAAGTCGAGCACCAGATCGCCCGGATTGGAGGAGGCGGCAATGATCCGGCGCAGGATCGTCAGCGGCTTCTGCGTCGGGTAGCCGGTGCGCTCGCGCCCTTTGGTCGGCACGATCGTCGCCCACCAGGTGTCGGTCGGCAACTTGCCGCGGGCCGCCTTCTCCGGCCCGACGAGCCCCGGCGCCAGGTAGGGGATGCGGTCGATCGCGTCGACGTTGAACACGTAGTCGCGCGGAGAGGCGACGTAGACCAGGATGTTGTCGTGCTTGGCCGGCCAGCGGCGGGTCGAGCGCCCGCCGAAGTCGTAGGCCCAGATGATTTCATTGAGGAAGCACTCCCGGCCGAAGATGCCGTCGAGCAGGACCTTCACATAGTGGACCTCGCGGGGGTCGAGGTGGACGTAGAGGGTGCCATTGGGCGCCAGCACGCGCCGCGCCTCCACCAATCGGGGCTCAAGGAAGGCCAGGTAGTCGTCGAAGACGTCGACGAAGCGCGTGGTGCCGAGGCGCAGCGTGCGGTACGTCTGCCCCTGGAAGCCGACGCGGTCGCCTTCGGGGTCCCGCGTGGTGCGCAGGCGCGTGAGCGACCGAGTCTTCCCCGTGTTGAAGGGCGGGTCGATGTAGATCAGCGGCACACACCCATCCGGCAGCGTGCGCAGCACCGCCAGGTTGTCGCTGTAGACGATCGTGTCCACGTACTCCACCGGGAAGCCGCCCATGGTCCGCTCGCGTCCCCCTTCGCGCCGCTCCGCCGGACCGTGCACCCCGATGCTACAATTGCCGGGACGGAAAGGCCAGGGAGTCTCCCCGTGCCGACGCTCGACCTCTTCGCCATCCTCAGCCTTTTCATGGTGCTGATCTCGATCCGCACGCTCGTGACGACCGTGCGCCAGCGCGCGACCCTGTTCGACGCCACCTTCACCCGCGCCGACCGCCAGCACCTCGCCGAGGCCGCCTTCTTCCTCCTCCTGCCGATCAGCGTTCTGCTCCACGAGATCGGCCACGCCGTCGCCGTCCGCGCGTTCGGCGGCGAGATCCTGGGCTTCGGTTACTACTTTTTCTTCGGTTATGTCGAGCATCAGGGGTTCTACACCCCGGCCGACGTCTTCTGGATCGCGCTCTCGGGGAACCTGGTGAGTGTGGTGATGGGGGTCGCGGCAATTGCGTTTGTGGTGCTGCGCCCGCTGTCCCCGCCGGTGAACTACCTGCTGTTCATGTTCGGCGCAATCGACCTGGTGAATTCGCTCGTCTTCTACCCCGTCCTCGACTTCGCCGGTGAGCTCGTCGGTGACTGGTCGCAGATCTACACGCGGGACACGCCGGTCCTGAGCGGGGTCACGGGCGCGATCCACGTGGGCCTGCTGGCGGTGGCCGTCGTTGCCTGGCGCAGCGACCGGGTCCGGCGGCTCTACGCCGAGCGCACCGGGGTCAGCCCCCACGCAGTCCGGCGGGTGACGCGCACCGAGGCGGCCAGCGACTTGCTTGCCGCAGGGGAGCAGGTGGCCGCCACCTGGCGGCACCCGCTGCGGGTGGTGGCGGATGCCCAAGGCGACGCCGTCGGCGTCAATCTCCGCTGGGTCAGCGGGGGCTACGGCCGGGTGGTCGGTGCCTATGCCGTGACCGATGGCTGGCGGCGGGTCGAGCTGCACGGCGGGTTGCAGGCGCTCGACGGTAGCGGGGCGTCGCACCAGCAGCCGCTCGGCGTGATCGAGGGGATCCCGCCGCCGCCGGAGATCGCCGAGGCGCTGGGGCGCGCACTCGATGTGGTCGACCGGTGGGAGATCCCCGCCCCACGCCCACAGTAGCGGGCGCCGCGATCTACGTCCTGAGAGAATGGAGGGCCGAGCCGATGTCCTGGTGGCCATTCCAACGACGCGAGGAGCCCCCGGCCGCGGAGCGGAACGGCACGCCGTCCGCGGAGCCGGGACAGCCGTACATCCGGGACGCGGAACGCCGCAGCCTGCGGCGCCTGCTGCAACGCAAGAGCAACCTCGAGTACGACCTGGCGCGGGCCGAGCTTGCCTTCCAGCCGGAGAACCCCTGGACGGAGCGGATCGCGCAGCTCGACGCCGCCATCGCCCAGGCCGAGCAGGACCTGGCGGCGCTGCGGCCCACGCCGCGGGATGTGCCCCGGCGCCAGTTGCCCGCCACGCCGATCGAGGTGGTCGAGGTTCGCACGGCCGGGCCGGCGGCGGTGACGCTCCGAGCCGGGGATGCCACCCTGCACTACCAGGAGGAGGTCGACTGGGCCGAGCGCGGCCACCAGGTGGCGCTGCCGCAGCTCACGCGCGCGTCGGGCGATGTCGAGTCCCTGGTGCCGAGCGACTTGCCGGCGGAGGAGCGTGACGCACTGGTGACGCACCTGCGCCAGGGCTTCTCGATCGTCGCGGAGGAGGCGCTGGAGCGGGCCGACGCCGGGAACCCGCTGCCGGCCTACACCCTGGCGGATCTCACCCGCCCGTGCCCGGCCTGCGGCGGCTGGCAAGACCCCAAGGGGCGCTGTCCCGCCTGCGTCGAACTGGAGCGCCGGCGCCAGGAGGTGCACGCCGGGCTGGAGCGACTGCGAGCCGAGCGGGACGACCAGCGACAGGACATGGCGCGCTACCGCGACCGCCTGCCGATCATCCGCCGCCAACTCGCCGAGACGGAGGCGGACATCGCGAAGCTCCAGGCCAAGGGCGTGGAGCCGGACACGCCCTAGGCAGGCGCCGTACGCACCGTCGCCTACCGCCTCGGTGCGCGCTCCTCCGTCGTCTCGACCGGCGAGATCTCATCCCGGCGCGACTGGTCCGACGGCCGAGGCGTCGGCAACTGCCACCCGCGGCGGATCGCCACCACGCGGAGACCAAAGCAGAGAAGCGCGCCCGCGATCATCGCCACGGATGCGGGAACCGGCAGCCGGTCGCCGATGACGACCACGGTCGCGCCCGCCAGCGCGGCGACGGCGTAGAGTTCGGAGCGCAGGACGGTGGGGATCTCCGACACCAGCACGTCACGCAGCATGCCCCCGCCGACACCCGTCAGCACACCGAGCAGCACCGCGGCGACCGGGTTGATGCCGGCGTCGAGCGCCTTCTGCGCGCCGGAGACCGCGAAGAGCGCCAGCCCGGCACCATCGAAGATCAGCACCGTGCCGCGCAGCCGGTCGATGACCGGCCACCAATGGAACGTCAGGAGCCCCGCTCCGAGCGCGACGACGATGTAGCGCCAGTCGCTGATCGCGACCGGCGGCACCGCCCCGAGCAGCACATCGCGGGTCATCCCACCCGCAACGCCCACCGCGAAGGAGAGCACGAGCACGCCGAACAGGTCGAGCCGCTTCTGAACACCCACCATCGCGCCGCTGAGCGCGAAGACAAAGGTGCCGAACAGTTCGAGCACGACGACCAACATGCTCTCGACGATCCTCTCGCGGCGAACGCGGTGGCATCGAGGACGGCGAGCCGGGCCAGCGCGGCCACGACCGCAGCGCCTCGGCCCTGGCTATCTTATACCCGGCCGTACGCACCTCCCGGCTTCGTGGTGTAGGTGGCTGGCCTGGTCAGATCCTCGTCGCCTCGGCGGCAGGCGCTGGCTGCGGAGCGCGGGGCGGTGACCGCCTGGCTCCCGCGCATCGTGGGAACGGGCTCGCGCCGGCCGTGTCGGCCCTCAGTCGGGCGGCCGTGATACAATCCCGGGCGGCGGTGTCTGGTCAGGGCGACCCGGACACCGTTTGGTATGTGCCCGTTCGGTGGCGACGGAGCGAGAGCCCTTGGCAAAGCAACTCGGAATCGACCTGGGCACTGCAAACGTGCTCGTCTTTGTTCGTGGCCGCGGCATCGTCATCAATGAGCCGTCGGTGGTTGCCATCTCCGCAAAAGACGGCAAGGTCAAAGCCGTCGGCATCGAGGCGCGTAACATGCTCGGGCGTGAGCCGCGGGAAACGATCGAGGTCGTGCGCCCGATGCGCGACGGCGTGATCGCCGACTACGTCGTCACCCAGGAGATGCTGCGCTACTTCATCAACAAGGCGGTGGGACGCTTCTCGCTCGTCCGGCCGGAGGTGATGATCTGCGTGCCGGCCGGAGTCACCGGCGTAGAGCGGCGCGCGGTGCGCGACGCCGCATTGAACGCCGGCGCGCGCCGGGCCTACCTGATCAGCGAGCCGCTGGCGGCGGCGATCGGCGCCAAGGTGCCGGTGGCGGACCCGAGCGGGAACATGGTCATCGACATCGGCGGCGGCACCACCGAGGTCGCCGTCATCTCCCTCAACGGCATCGTCGTTGCCCGCTCGATCCGCGTCGGCGGCAACAAGTTCGACGAAGCCATCGCCAACTACATCAAGCGGAAGTACAACCTGCGCATCGGCGAGCGCACCGCCGAGGAGGTCAAGATCGCCATCGGCTCGGCCATGCCGGTGGACGAAGACCTCTTCATGGAGGTGCGCGGGCGTGACGAAGTCGCCGGGCTGCCGCGGACGATCCAGATCCACGCCAACGAGATCGTCGAGGCGATCACCGAGCCGCTGGAGGCAGTCATCGGCGCCGTGCGGGCGGTGCTGGAGGAGACCCCGCCGGAGCTATCGTCCGACATCATCGACAAGGGGATGATCCTGACCGGCGGCGGTGCGCTCCTGCGTCACCTGAGCGACCTGCTGACCGAGGTCACCGGCGTCCCCTGCTACGTGGCCGACGACCCGCTCAGTTGCGTCGCCATCGGCACCGGCCTCGCCCTGGAATACTTCGACGTCATCCGAGACAGCCTCGAGGAACTGTAGGGCGTCACACACCCCACCCCGCCTCTCCGCCCGCGATCCGTACACGATCTGACCGGAGCGGAACGGTGCCATCCCACCACCGCGAGAGATTATGAAAAGACCCGATTGGACCACGTGCGCATATCGTGGTAGGGTTATTTTTAGCACAGAGCGTGCTGCGGGCAGAGGCCCCGCGCCGACTTCCTCCATCCACCCTGGCTTTGGGCTGGGCGACGATAAAGGTGGTGGATGCGGGGCCTCATGGTGTCTCCGGCGGGAGGTGGATCCGCCCAGCCCCACCTCCGCCGCCCGTGCGACGCCGGGCCACGTGCGCGGCGTCGAGGAGGAAGCGTGATGTTCCTTCGTATCGATCGCCTTCAGGTGGAGCTGCCTCAGCCGAAGGAGCCGGACCCCAACGCCGCTGCCGCGGTGCAGGAGTTGCTCGGCGGCCGCTTCGGCGAGATGTCGACCCTGATGAACTACATGTACCAGTCGTTCAACTTCCGGGGTCGCGAAAAGCTCAAGCCCTACTATCACCTGATCGCGAACATCGCGACGGAGGAGATCGGCCACATCGAGTTGGTGGCCCACACGATCAACCTGCTGATGACCGGCGCGACCAAGGACGGCGCTCCGGAGACCGCGCCGCTGGCGGCCGCAAAGAACTGGCGCAACACCCACCACGCCATCGCCACCGGCCAGACCGCGCTCGTCGGCAACTCGATGGGCGGGCACTGGACCGGCGACTACGTCTTCTCCAGCGGGAACCTCGTCCTCGACCTGCTGCACAACTTCTTCCTGGAGAACGGCGCCCGCACCCAGAAGATCCGCGTCTATGAAATGACCGACCACCCGGTGGCCCGGCAGATGCTCGGCTACCTGCTGGTGCGCGGCGGCGTCCACGCCCTGGCCTACGCCAAGGCCCTCGAGAGCATCACCGGCGTGGATGTCTCCAAGATGCTGCCGATCCCGAATATCAAGAACTCCGACTTCCCGGAGGCGCGTGCCTTCGAGGAGCAGGGCGCGCACCGCAAGCTGTACCGCTTCAGCCTCGACGACTACAAGGAAGTCGCCAAGATCTGGAGCGGGACCCACCCGGATGATGGCGGCGCCCTCGAGGTGGTCGACGGCGCGCCGCAGGGCGGCGCGATGCCGGACCTGCCGGAAGTGCCGGAGGAGTTCGCACCCGGTATCGGCCCGGAGGAACTGGCCGAGATCGCCAAGCGCCTCATGGCGAACGCCTAGGCGCCTCTCGATCCACATCCGACGCCCAAGCACCGGCCCGGCGAGCGTATCGCCGGGCCGCTTGCGTTTGCGTTGTCGGAGTCGGGCACGGCAGCAGCCGCGGGCGGATCTCCCGGCGCCGTCCCTCCCCCGGCCATGGCGCGGGCCAACGAGGCTCCGTCCGCGTCGAGGTCCCCATTTCCTCCCGGTGCTGACTGCGTGATCTGGGGATGCGTGCGTGGCGCGTGCCCGGGGACGGATGGTGCGAACCGCGGATGGGTGGCGTGAGGATCCCCGCGCCGTGGTGGGTGCCCGGCGGCTTGAGCCCCGGGCACGCGCCACGATGCGCGGATCCTTATACCTCCCATCCTCGGCACCTATGGGCCGCGCTGGGAATCCGGCCTCGCGACATACCAGAGCGACCGCTCTGGCCGCCGCACTCCTATTTGGGCTGGCGCTGGTCACCCACTGACCGCGCAGGTTCGACCGACCCGTCGAGGTCCTTCTCCGGTTATGCACCACACTCGGGACCAATTGGCCGTTGGAGACGCGACGGGCGGCTGTTAGGCTGGCAAGTGCCGGGGGTCCGGCGTCGTGCGTTTGTGGTGCGTTTGACGATGGGTCCAGGTCGGAAGAGGGACAGCGGGTGCCAGGCTGGGAGCAGTTCGTCGATCTGATCGCTGGGGGCCTGCGGGGCCTCGCGGCGGTTACGGGCAGCGCCGGGCTTGCGGTCATCCTCTTTACCCTGCTGCTCAAGATCGCGCTCCTGCCGATCACCGTGCGGACGCGGCGCAGCACCGCCGCGCTGCGTGCCATCCAGCCCGCGCTGCGGGAACTGCAGGAGAAGTACCCCGACGACCGCCAGCGCCGCTCGGCCGAGACGCTCAAGCTCTACCAGCAGCACGGGATCAACCCGGCCGCTGGCTGCCTGCCCACCGTCATCGGGATCCCCTTCTTCATCGGCCTGCTCGCCGCCATTCGCGAACTGTCGCGCGCGGGCGACGGCGACTGGACAACGTCGTTCCTCTGGCTGCCCGACCTGGCGACGGCGGATCCGCTGCATATCCTGCCGATCGCCGCCGGCTTGTTCCAACTCCTCACCGGTATGATGGCACGTCCAGCCGGACAGCGCGGGGCTGCGCGCGGGCAGGGACAGGTGCTGGCAGGGATAACGCTCCTCTCCCCCGCGCTCGTCGTCGCGATCGGTTGGCATGCGCCGGCCGGGCCGGTCCTCTACTGGGCCGTGTCGGCGCTCTTCAGCATCGGCGAGCAGTGGCTGCTGAACGGCTGGGGTGCGGTGCGCGACTGGCTCCCCTTCCTGCCGGAGATCCCCGAGCACCGCCGTCCGGGCTACGTCGACCCGGCCACCCTGGCTGCCGAGGCCGCAACCCGCCAGCCCCCCTGGATCTTCCGCCAGATCAACCAGCGCGCCGCGCGGCGCATCCAGCAGCTCGAAGCCGAGCGCGTCCGGCAGGACGGGTAGGGCGCGGAGTCAGGCGTCATACGTCATACGTCACGCGTCATACGTGATGCGTGCTCCGTATTACGTGTTGCGTGTTCCGTGTTCCATGTTGCGTAGATGGTGACTACCGAGCCCCTGTTGAGGCGTGCGAAACGCCTGCGACGCGTCTGGCGATTGACGAATGACGCATGACGGGTGACGCTTCACGCATGACGCATGACGCATGATGCATCACAGGAGCTGCGCCATGGACAGCCGGTTTCTACCTGCGACGGCGTTCATCGACCCCGAAGGGCGCAACCGCGACGAGGTTGAGCGGCTGGTCCAGCAGGTGGTCGACCTGATCCTGGGCCAATTGTCCGGCGCCGCGGAGCGCCCGCCCATGCCCGAGACGGTCGACCTGCCGGGGACGATCGCGATCCCGGAGACGGCGGCGACGGAGGCCGCGCTGCTGGAGGCGATTCGGGACATGGTCGACGGCTCGATGAACCCCGCCAACCCCGGCTACATCGGCCACATGGACCCGATGGCGGCCACGATGGCGATCCTGGGGGACCTCGTTGCCGCGGCGGTCAACAACAACATGCTGAGCCTGGAAATGTCACCCTCCTTCTCCCGGCTGGAGACGCTGCTGCTGCGCGCGATCGCGGGGCTGTTCGGCCTGGGAGAGCAGGCCGGGGGTGTGCTGACGAGCGGCGGCAGCCTGGCCAACCTCCAGGCGCTGGCCGTCGCGCGGAACGTCGCCGTTGACTCGGTCGAGCCGGGCATCACCGGGCTCGCGCAGCGGCCGGTCATCTTCGCCTCGGAGGTGGCCCATACCTCGCTCCAGAAGGCGGCCATGCTGCTTGGGCTGGGTACGACGGCCGTCATCCCGGTCCGCGCCACGGCCGATTCGCGCATGGACCCGGAGGATCTCCGGGCGCGGATCGATCAGGCGCGGGGCGCGGGCCAGCACCCGTTCTGCGTCGTCGCCACCGCGGGGACGACGACCACCGGCAACATCGACCCGCTGGCGGAGATCGGCGCGATCGCCCGGGAGCACGGCCTGTGGTTCCACGTCGACGCCGCGTACGGGGGCGCGCTGGTCTTCAGCGAGCGGCACCGCTGGCGCCTGGCCGGCATCGAGCACGCCGACTCGATCACCTTCAACCCACAGAAGTGGCTCTACGTCGCCAAGACCTGCGCCATGGTGCTCTTCCGCGACGCCGGCGTCTTGGAGCGAGCCTTCCGCATCCCGGCTCCGTACATGCGCGCGACGGACGGCTTCATCAACCTCGGCGAGATCGGCGTCCAGGGCACGCGCCACGCCGACGTCGTGAAGCTCTGGCTGACGCTCCAGCACATCGGACAGCAGGGATACGCGCGGCTGATCGACGAGGGGTATCGGCTGGCGGAGCGTGTTGTGGAGGGCGTGCGTCAGCGGAGCTTCCTCCGGCTGGCCGGGGAGATCGACACCAACATCGTCTGCTTCCGCGGCGAGCCGGACTGGCTCCCGGCGGATCGCTGGGACGACTGGAACGCGGCGCTGCAAGCGCATCTGCTGCGCGAGGGGCACATCTTCCTGTCGCTCCCGGTGTACCGCGGCGGGCGCTGGCTGCGGGCCGTCCTCCTCAACCCCTACACCAGCGACAGGGTGATCGACGCCATGTTCGAGCAGATCGACCGCTTCGCCGGCCGCGAGCACGGCCTGGAGCAATGAGCGGTTGCCCCTCGACGCCGGGTCGCCCGGTACCGAGGGGCTCTGGCTTGTCACTTCGGGCGACTTGGCGGCGCGAGCGCGCTGGGCAAGCCAGCGAGCGGCTCGCCACTCCCCTCATTGGCTCCGTTTCTGGCATCTCCATGTCAAGACCATGCCATCCTGAGCCGCCATGTCATCCTGAGCGCAGCGAAGGATCTCTCGTTAGAGTAGCCACCTCAACAGCGATCCTTCGCTCCGCCCAGGATGACCATTCACGTGCAACAGTGCCTTCACCACTGTTGCCGACTTTCGGAGGCAGACAAGATCACGTGAGCAGGCTCCTCAACCTCGTGTTTCGTGCCAGCGGTGCACAACCGAACTCGCGCGGTGAAGGGGCTTGCGCATCCCCAGCGCAGCCGCTAGACTAGGATTCGTGATGTACGTACAGTTCAAATGTTCTGACAACTTGTGACCTCGAGGCAACACTAGACAGCGAACTAAGGGGCTGGTACACTAGATCTAGTATCTAGAGGGCTGGGGTACACTACATATTGTCACTCCGCCCCCCGGAGTGGGCAGATGTCCCGCACAAATCGCAGGATTCGCTAACCAATCGGCGAACATCCATCGGGCATATCATCTGATATCAGCGTTTGGCCGATCAGTAAGGGGTGATATTGCTCTGCGAAAACGGACGAAGGTGGGGGCATTCACGGTAACCCCGGCATCGAAGGCGTGACGGTCGTTTGCAGGCTGACGGAATCGAGGGGGACCCATGGAGGATCGCGAGAAGCGCAGACGCGGTCAGGCGCGAACCAAGGGCGGGCAGCCGAAGGGGCTGCGGATCACGCGCGTCTTCACCCAGGCGGGGCAGGACCCCTTCGATACCATTGCCTGGGCGCGGCGCACCTCGCGGATTACCAACCCGGACGGCTCGGTCGTCTTCGAGATGCAGGACGCCGAGATCCCGGCCTCCTGGTCGCAGGTGGCTACCGACATCATGGTGTCCAAGTACTTCCGCAAGGCGGGCGTGCCGCAGGTCGATGAGAACGGCAACCCGCTGTTGGATGCGGAAGGCAACCCGGTGCTCGGCCCCGAGCGCAGCGCCCGTCAGGTGATCTCCCGCCTGACCGGCTGCTGGCGGGACTGGGGCGAGCGCTACGGCTACTTCGCCAGCGAGGAAGACGCGCAGGCCTTCGAGGACGAGCTCAAGTACATGCTCGTCCATCAGATGGCCGCGCCCAACTCGCCGCAGTGGTTCAACACCGGCCTGTACTACGCCTACGGCATCACCGGGCCGGCGCAGGGGCACTCCTACATCGACCCGGACACCGGCGAGTTGAAGTACTCGCAGGACGCCTACAGCCGTCCCACGCCGCACGCCTGCTTCATCCAGTCGGTCGAGGACGACCTGGTCAACCCAGGCGGCATCTTCGACCTGGTCACCCGCGAGGCGCGCGTCTTCAAGTATGGCTCCGGCTCCGGCACGAACTTCTCGAAGATCCGGGCCGAGGGTGAGCCCCTCTCCGGCGGCGGCACGTCGTCGGGTCTGATGAGCTTCCTCAAGATCTTCGACCGCGCCGCCGGGGCGATCAAGAGCGGCGGCACCACCCGCCGCGCCGCCAAGATGGTCGTGGTCGACGTCGACCACCCCGACATCGAGGCGTTCATCAACTGGAAGGCCGAGGAAGAGAAGAAGGTCGCCGCGCTCATCGCGGCCGGCTACTCCGCCGACTTCAACGGCGAAGCGTATGCGACCGTGTCCGGCCAGAACTCGAACAACTCGGTGCGCGTCACCGACGAGTTCATCCGTGCCGTGCTGACCGACGGCGAGTGGCACCTGCGCTGGCGCACCGACGGCCGCATCGCCAAGACCGTGCGGGCGCGTGACTTGTGGCACCAGATCGCCCAGGCCGCCTGGCAGTGCGCCGACCCGGGCGTGCAGTTCGACACCACCATCAACGCCTGGCACACCTGCCCCGCGTCGGGCCGCATCAACGCCTCGAACCCGTGCTCCGAGTACATGTTCCTCGACGACACGGCGTGCAACCTGGCGTCGTTGAACCTGATGAAGTTCTACGACGCCGAGCGGCGCACCTTCGACATCGAGCGCTTCCGGCACGCCGTTCGCCTCTGGACCATCGTGCTCGAGATCAGCGTGCTGATGGCGCAGTTCCCGAGCGAGGCCATCGCCCGGAAGAGCTACGAGTTCCGCACGCTGGGGCTCGGCTACGCCAACCTCGGCTCGATGCTGATGACCATGGGCCTGCCCTACGACTCCGATCGCGCCCGCGGCATCGCGGCGGCGGTCACGGCGATCATGACGGGCGAGGCCTACGCCGCCTCGGCGGAGCTGGCCAGCGTGCTCGGCCCCTTCCCCGCCTACGCCGAGAACCGGGAGCACATGCTGCGGGTGATCCGCAACCACCGGCGCGCGGCCTACAACGCCCACCCGGGCGAGTACGAGGGGCTGTCGGTCGTCCCGGTCGGGCTCGACCCCGCCACCTGCCCGGAGGATCTGGTCCAGGCCGCACGCGAGGCGTGGGACCGGGCGCTGGCGATGGGCGAGCAGTACGGCTATCGCAACGCCCAGACGACCCTGCTCGCGCCCACGGGCACCATCGGGCTTCTGATGGACTGCGACACTACCGGGGTCGAGCCGGACTTCGCCCTGGTGAAGTTCAAGAAGCTGGCCGGCGGCGGCTACTTCAAGATCGCCAACCAGTCGATCGCTCCGGCGCTGCGCACCCTGGGCTACACCGAGGAGCAGATCGAAGACATCCTGCGCTACGTGCTCGGCACCCTCTCGCTGGACAACGCGCCGCACATCAACCGCGCCTCGCTCATGGAAAAGGGGCTGACCAGCGAGGAGGTGGACCGGCTGGAGCAGGCGCTGCCGAGCGTCTTCGAGTTGAGCTACGCCTTCACCCCCTGGACGCTGGGCGAGGAGGCGCTGCGCCGCCTCGGCTTCACGCCGGAGCAGTGGCAGCGGCCCGGCTTCAACCTGCTGCGTGAGCTGGGCTTCACCCCGCAGCAGATCGCCGAGGCCAACGACGTCATCTGCGGCATGCAGACGGTCGAGGGCGCGCCGCACCTGAAGGACGAGCACCTGCCGGTGTTCGACTGCGCCAACAAGTGCGGCAAGCACGGCCGGCGCTTCATCCACCACATGGGGCACATCCGCATGATGGCCGCCGTCCAGCCGTTCCTCTCCGGCGCGATCTCCAAGACGATCAACATGCCGAACGAGGTGACGGTGGAGGACATCGAGGAGGCGTACATGGCCTCCTGGCGGCTCGGGCTCAAGGCCATGGCCCTCTACCGCGACGGCTCCAAGCTGTCCCAGCCCCTCTCCTCCGCCAGCAAGCAGGACCAGGAGGAGAAGGAGAAGGACAAGGCGGCGGCCGAAGCCCCGGCGGCCGAGCCGCAGATCGTCTACGTCGAGCGGCCCAAGCGCCGCCCGCTGCCGGCCAAGCGCCGCGGTTTCACCCAGGAGGGGCGCGTCGCCGGGCACAAGATCTACCTGCGCACCGGCGAGTACGAGGACGGCACGCTCGGCGAGATCTTCATCGACATGCACAAGGAGGGCGCGGCCTTCCGCAGCCTGATGAACTGCTTCGCCATCGCCATATCGAAGGGCCTCCAGTACGGTGTGCCGCTGGAGGAGTTCGTCGACACCTTCACCTTCCAGCGGTTTGAGCCGCAGGGCATGGTGGAGGGGCACCCGTACATCAAGATGGCGACCTCGATCATCGACTACGTCTTCCGCGTCCTCGGCTACGAGTACCTGGGCCGCACCGACTTCGTCCAGGTGCAGCCGCCGATCCACGGGGACGTCGGTGACGAGATGACCGACGACGATGCGGAGGACAGCACATCGGGGGCGGCTGCCACCGAGGCAACCCCTGCCTCGCAGCCGGCTGCGGTCGCGGCTGCCGCGGCTGCGGTCAAGCCCACGCCCAACGGCATCAACGGGCACGGTGCCGAGGCCCACGCGCTGGAGTCGCTCGTCGCCGTAGCCCAGGCGCCGCTAGCCGACGGCGGGCTGTCCGAGCACCTGTCGCAGATGATGGGCGACGCACCCTTCTGCGACATCTGCGGCCACATCACCGTCCGCAACGGCGCCTGCTACAAGTGCCTCAACTGCGGCAACAGCCTCGGGTGCTCCTAGCACCCACCCGGCGCAACCTCCCAGGGCCTGGCTGGATCAGCCAGGCCCTTTTCGTATCGTCGTCACCGACAAGCGCACCGTCCGACACCACCATCACCGACGACGCCAGCGCCGTACGAGCGGTCACTTCCACCTACCGGAATCGGATTCACGGTACACTTCACGCACGGCCACCGGAACAGGCACGACACGGAGCACGACCATGCGACGCGACGAGGTGCTGGCGATCCTCACCGCCCATCAAGACGAGATCCGCGCCTTCGGCGTGCGCTCGCTCTCCCTCTTCGGCTCGGTGGCGCGCGACGAGGCCGGCCCGGAGAGCGACATCGACCTCCTGGTCGAGTTCGACCGGCCGGTGGGATACTTCACGCTGCTGGACCTGCAAGAGTACCTCGAAGACCTCCTCGGAGTCCGCGTCGATCTTGGGACGCCTGGCTCGCTCAAGGACGCGCTGCGCGATACCGCGATCAAGGAAGCGATCCGTGTCGCCTAGACCCTGGTACGTCCGGATCGACGACATCCTCGACGCGATGACGAACATCCGGACGTTTATCGACGGGCTAACCGAAGACACGTTCGTGTCGGACAAGAAGTCCATCCGCGCTGTCGCCTATGAGATCGCGGTCATCGGCGAGGCAGTTCGGCATCTTCCGGCAGAGGTCAAGGAGCGTTACACGACCGTACCCTGGCCCAGACTTCAAGCGATGCGCAATGTCGTGATCCACGAGTACTTCCGGATCGACGTGGACCTGCTTTGGCACACCGTGGTGGAGAACCTGCTGCCATTGGAGGAGACCCTCAGGGCAATTCGTGACGCAGAGGATGGATAGGGACGCATTCCCCGGACACATCCCAAGCCGCTGGCACGTTGACAGGTGCGCAGGGTGACCGTACGCTCGTGCCGCTGCAGGGTGGATCAACGGAATCGCGGGCGGTAGGGGCGGATGAGCCATGGGGACCTCGGGGGCACTGCTGATCATCGGGCTGGTGGCGGCAGGCATCGGCGCGGTGCTCCTCTTCATCGGCCGGCGCATCCAGGCCAAGACCAACCTGCTGGCCAAGGTGCCGACCGTCACCGCCAGCGAAGTCGCCAGCCTCATCCCGGGCGAGATGATCGAGGTCAAGGGCGTGATCCGCTGCGACACGCCGCTGACCGCTGAACTCGCGCAGCGCGCCTGTGTCTACTACTCATCGCGGGTGGTGCGGGAGTACGAGCATCGCCGGCGAAACGCCAGGGGTGAAACGGTGACGAGCCGCCGCTCCGAGACCGTCGCGCAGAATGAGCAGTCCACCCCCTTCTACGTGGAGGACTCCTCCGGCCGCGTGCTGGTCCATCCAGACGGCGCGGAGGTGGACGCCCAGAAACTCGTGGACCGCTTCGAGCGAAATACCGCCGCCCTGGGCCCCACGATCTCCTTCGGCGGCATCACGCTGAACCTCGGGGGCGGCGACGGGACCATCGGCTACCGCTATGAGGAGAATGTGCTGCCGGTCGACATCCCCGTCTACGTGCTGGGCGTCGTCCAGGAGGGGGGCACGATCGGCCGGCCGCCGCCGGAGTTGAAAGGCCGACGCTTCATCATCAGCTACCGATCGGAAGAGGCGCTGCGGGAGTCGTGGGGCAAGCGGGCGCGCTGGTTGGGATTCAGCGCCGTTGCGCTGTTCGCCCTTGCGGTGATCCTGTTCGTGGCGGCCGTCGTCACGCTCGTCGCGTAGCGGGCGGACCACCCGCGGCTTGGCCCTCCCCCATCGGAGCAGAAGGGACGCAGCGTGACGCCGCGCGTCCGAAGGCGGACGATGATCCTGGGCTGCGTTGCGGTCGTCGTGCTCGGGGTGGCGGCGACCTGCGCCTTGGGCATCCTGGGGCTCACCTGGGCCGGCCAGCGGCTCCCCGAGGAGAGCGCGCCGATCCGCGCGCTGAAGGGCATCCGCGCCTACCGGGTGCTGGGATTGGCCGGGTCCACCTGCCTCAACCGCGCCACCACCAGCTACGAACCCGGACGGGACGCGCCGGACCCCGCGCTCGTCGCCGATCGGCCGGAGGATGCGATCGCGGAGTGGCTCGCCGGGCACGCGTTCACCGTCGACCGCGTCGTTGTGTACCACCGGAGCCCGCACGCCGATGTCTGGCTCCGAGTCCGCGGCCCCGGCGGCCAGGACGAGCGACACCTGCTCACTCTCGTCGCCGGTCGCAGCCAACCCGTCACCCTGGCGCTCCCGCGCCGCACGCTCCCCATCTGCTTCGCCCACGCCGGCGACTGGCGCATCGTCGCCGAGCAGCGGATACGGGAGACGTAGGGCGTGAGGCGGGATGCGTCACACGTCATGCGTCATGCGTCCCCCTCACCCCCGACCCCTCTCCCACCAGGGGAGAGGGGAGCCCTACGCAATACGGATGACGCATGACGCATGACGCCTCACTCCCCCTTCCCCTCTGTACGTTCACCCGCTATGCTGGGAGTGCAGCATCGACTACCGCGTCGCGGCATCCCTCATGCAGCGCACCCGGCGCGACGTGCCACCGAGCTCGGATGACGCAGCACGGACGATGGGATCCCGGCACTGATGACACATGTCGATACACCTTCCGCCCTCGATCGGGCAGTGGCCTGCTACGCGGCGATGCAGCGCCACTTCTACGACGCGCGCCGCAAGCTGTACCGCGAGCCGGGGGGCGGACCTGGTGGGTTTGCCTTCCTCTGGCCCTTCTCCCAGGCACTGGCCGCCACCGTCGATCTCGTCGCCCTGCCCCTGGTGCGCGACCGCTACCTGCCTGACCTGGCGGACCGGCTCGACGGGCTGGAGCGCTACTGGAACCCGGACTCGCGCCCGCCTGCCTACGACTCGGGTGTCCGCTCCTGGCGCGCGGGCGGCGGGGATCAGTTCTACGACGACAATGAGTGGGTGGGGCTGGCGCTCGCCCGCGCGTACCAGCTCACCTGGGACGCCGCGGCGATCCAGCGCGCCTGGGATGTGTTCGAGTTCGTCATCTCCGGGTGGGACGACGACGCCAGCCACGCATCGCCCGGCGGTGTGCGCTGGACACGCGCCGATTGGAACCAGGACCGGAACACCGTCTCCACCGCACCGGGTGCGCTGCTCGCCCTCCGGCTCCACGAGATCCACGGTGAGGAGCGGTACCTGGATTGGGCCCGGCGCATGTACGACTGGGTGCGCTCCACCCTGCGCTCCCCGGAGGGGCTCTACTGGGATCACATCGACCCGGCGGGGAAGATCGAGGAGACGTACTGGAGCTACAACCAGGGGACGATGATCGGCGCCGGGGTGCTGCTCCACCGCGCGACCGGGGAAGCACGCTACCTGGAGGAGGCGCAGGAGACCGCCGACGCGGCGCTCGACTACTACGCGCGCGAGGATCGGCTGGACGCCCAGCGGCCGGCGTTCAACGCCATCTTCTTCGAGAACCTGCTGTTCCTCGACGCGGTAGCGGCGGATCCACGCTACCGACGGACCTTGCGGAACTACGCCGAGCGGACGTGGGCGAAACAGCGCGACACAGAAACCAACCTGTTCACCTTCGACCCCGGCCGGCCGCCGGAACTCCTGCATCAGGCCGCCATGGTACGCCTCTTCGCGCTGCTGGCGTCAGACTGACGCCACGCCTTTGGAGTGCGGCGGCCCGAGCCGCCGCTTTCGTATGCGGCGGTTGCAACCGCCGCTCCCCGGCCTGGTCATCGAGCATGGCCCTCACCCCCGACCCCTCTCCCAACGTTGGGAGAGGGGAGTGGGACGGAAAACGGCCGACGGGTGACGCATGACGTGTGACGCATGAAGTTCCCCCTCTCCCCTTGTGGGAGAGGGGGCCAGGGGGTGAGGGGTAACCCTCGCCTACGACTCGCCACTGGGCGCCGGGGGCGCGGGGGGCTCGGTGTCGTCCGCGGGCGTGGCCGGTACAGGAGCGTTATTGTGCGGGAACGCGGCCGGGTTGGCCGCCTCGATGCTGCGCAGCCGCGACAGCAACTCGACGACGCTCTGCCCGGTCAGCGTCTCGAACAGCTCCGGCACCTGGGCGATCATCTTGGCCAGCTCGCCGGTGATGGAGCTGATCCCGTTGTGGCCGTCGCCGGTCGAGACGATCGTGACCTTGTCGACCCCGGCAAGCGACTGCGCAAAGGCCTGCGCCAGCTCCGGCATGCTGGTGAGGAGCTTGTCGAGCACCGCGGCCTGGTTGTACTCCTGGAACGCGGCGGCGCGCAGGTGCATCGCGTCCGCCTCGGCCTGCCCCTTGGCGCGGATGATCTCGGCCTCGGCGAGCCCTTCCAGCCGGATCGCCTCGGCGGCACCGGTCGCCTCGCGAATGCGGCGCTCCCGCTCCGCCTCGGCCAGCAGCTCGATGCGGCGCCGCTCGGCATCAGCCTGCTTGATCAGCGTCGCCTCCAGCTCGCGCTCGCGCCGCTGCACCTCCAGCTCCTGGACCTTGATCATCTCCTGCCGCTGGACCTGTTCGATCCGGACCTGCTCGGCGACGACCTGCTGCTGCGCCTGGTTGGCCGCGATGTCGTACGCCTTCTCGGCAAGCGCCCGCTGGCGCCGGACGTCGGCCTCAAACTGGGCCCGCTTGATCTCCAGGTCGCGCTGGGCCTCTGCCTGGCGCGCCTCGGAGGCCGTCTGCGCTACGACCCGCTCCTGATCGGCCTGGGCCTGGGCGATGGCGGCCTCGCGCATGGCCATCGCTCGCTTGATGGCGGTGTCGCGCTCCGCCTCAGCCTGGGCGATGTCCGCCTCGCGCTTGATGCGGGCCACGTCGGGCCGACCCATGTTGGCGATGTAGTCCTGGTCGTCCATCACCTTCTTGATGGTGAAGGAGACGACCTCCAGGCCCATCTTGCTCAGGTCGTCGGCCACGGTCTGCCGCACCCGACCGGCGACCATCTCCGGCTCCTTCACGATCTGCTCGACCGTGAGCAGGCCGACGATGCCGCGCAGGTGCCCCTCCATCACCAGCCGGATCAGCGCCTCGCGCTCCTGCTGCGTCTTGGTCAGGAACTGCTCGGCGGCGGTGCGGATGCTCTCGGGGTCGGACTTGACCTTGATCTGCGCCACCGCTTCGACGTTCACCGCCACGCCCTGCGAGGTGTAGAGGTCCTGGGAGGGCGCGACGTCGAACGACATCAACTCGAGCGACAGCTCTTGGTAGCTCTGGAACAGGGGCCAGACGAGCTTGCCGCCGCCGGTGACGATCCGGGTCCCGCCCGCACCGTAGACGATCAGGGCACGGTTCGGGCTGACACGCCGGTACATCGTGCCGATCACCACCATGATGAGCAGGACGGTGATGACGGCCACGACCGCGATCGTGATGGCTACCGTTGGCATGAGATCACTCCTTCGTAGTCGTCCCGCTCCGGTCACGCAACGCGGGGGCGGAACCGTCCTCTACCTCCTCAGTCCGGCCATTGGTCAGGAGTTCCTCGTAAGGCTGCACGGTTGCGATGCCACGCTCGTAGCTGAGGATGACGACCTCGGTCCCGCGCGGGATCGCGCGGCCGGAGACGCTGCGGGCCGCTTCGCTGCGGCGTACGCCGCCGAGCGAGAAGATGATCTCGCCGACCCCCGACTCGGGGATCCGCACACTGACCCGCGCCAAGGTCCCCTCAAGTGCGTAGTCGCGCGGGTCCATCACCCGCTCGCTGGCGATGACGGCGCGGAGGAAGCGGGCAACGATGAACGCCCCCGCCACTCCGGCGAGGATTGCCGCCAGTAGTGCCAGCAGGAGCGACCAGCCGGCGAAGCGAAGCAGGAGGAACCCGGCAGCGCCGAACCAGGTGAGGAAGGCGAGCAGCGACGCGAGGTTCAGCACCGGGAGGTGGTGCCCATCGGCGCCGTGGCCGCCCGCGTCGTGCCCCAGCCCGGCATCGGCCCCGCCGTGAGGGAGATGGATCGCGATATCAGCGGCACCGAGGATCAGCGAGGCAACGGTGAACAGGGCACCGAAGATGAAGCAGATGAGGAAGAAGGTGTCCATGGCTGGGGTGCTCCCGGCCGCGTCACCGGGATTGCGCCTGCCCGGCAACCCACCTGTCCGAGGTGACAGGATCATCACACGTGTTGACTAAACTTACGTTGCCGGCACGAAGCCCGTCAAGGCTGCGAAAGTCCTAAGTAGCCGCGCCCCCGGCGGAATGCCGGCATCGTGTCCGGTCCCACCCCCGCGCCCCACGCGAAACCGCCACGATCCCGTCCTCCGGTCGTAGCGGCTTATGGCACGCGGAATGCAGGGAAGGTGCATGACCCGTAGTCACCGGTGTGCGCCGGCGCACCGAACGCAAGGAGGATCGCATGGCACGCTTGATCGTTGCCAACAGGCGCGGCCACCAGATCATCGAATGGGACCCGGCTGTCGACACGGAGGAATCCCGCTCCGCGATCGAGGAAGCCGAGCGCATCATCCGTGATGCCCGCCAGCGAGGCTGCCGGGTGTCCCGCAAGGTCGGCGACCAGCACGTGCTCGACGACGCGCCGTTCGATCCGACCGTTGAGGAGTATCAGATTATCGCGCCGATTGCAGGCGGGTAGCTGTGGCTGTATCCCGGGCCCCGCTCCCGGCACACGGGCGGGGTCCGGGGTGCAGGCCGGAAACGACGCCACGACCACCCAGCGGGTTGCCCCGGTGGGTGGTCCCGCTCGGCGGATGCCGGTGACCGACGACGAGGTGCCACATGAACCTGCTTGACCGTTTCCTCGACTTTCTCCACGGTCGCGACAGCGTGCGCGATACATCCGACGTACCGCTGGAGTTGCCCTGGACTCGTCGCTGGCACCATGTGGCCAAGCGCAGCGCCGGGCCGGACTTCCGCCGGGAGGACTACCGCCAGGCGCGCACCAACGCGCGCGAGGTCGCCCGCCTCACCCTGGGCGACGCGCTGTGGGAGCAAGCGCAGCGGCAGGGCTACCTCGACATCCCCTCCAAACGGTTCCCGGGAGTCACCTATCGCATCCGCATCGGGCGCCGGGTCGAAGTGCGCTGCGCCCCGGGCGTACGTGCCCCCTGGCCCTTCTCCTACCTGTGCATCAACCCGACCTACCCGATCCCGGACGAGGAGTTCTTCGCCCACCTCTACCTCTACCTGCGCGATCGCGAGGACGAGGTCATCCGCGTCGCCGCCCCCCAGCCCTGGGACCAGATCCTGGGGCGGACGTTCTGAATTGACCGGGGTTCCGGCGGCGATATGGGTGCGAGGTTCGGGGCATCGCATGCGCTTGTCCGCTTTCCATGGTCGGTGCGTGCCCGGGGATTGAGGTCACGCCCGGGTGATATGGGTCCCGCCGACTGATTCGTGCCCGGGGCTAAGACGGCTGGTGTGAGTTCAGAGACCGCCCCTACCAGGCGATCAGGTCGGCCACCGCCTGCCGCGCCCGCGCTGCGGTCACCCTGGGCGGAGCCGGCCGGCACAGGCTCGCGGGCGACGGAGCGAAGGATCGCCCGTCGGATCGGCCACGCAACGACGGATGACAGCGACCGGGCGCTGGGGGCAGAGCTCCGGTGGATCACAGTAAGTCGTCAAACTCCATGTTGGGATAGGGGAGTTGTGTGTGGGAGCCAGGTGAGTCGCCCGCGCTCGTGACGGCGTAGTACCGAATACGGGTGATCGCTTGTATTCGTGACGTGCCAGAGCGCCCACAGGCGTTGGATATCAGTGGATCAGCCCCGCCTTCGTGAGGAGATTGAGCCCCGTTCCCGGACCGTAGACATGTTGAATGAGTTCTAGGAACCCGTCGATATTGCGTCTCCACGTCCGGTACTCATCCAGATAGGCGTCGATGCACTCGAGGACTGGTTCCTCCAGATTGAGATGCGCTTCCAGGACCTCTATGAACTCCGGCGGACCCCCGACCACGGCAAACTCGTCCGTCGAGGTCAGCACCCCCACGTCCCCTTCACGGAGTACAACGCCTGCCCCACCATCGAGATCCAGTCCTCGTCCTCATCAAGGAGATCGTATACATAGGAGTCGAGCTCAACCTCCCAATGGTGGTACTTATTCCACCCATCCCCTCGGTACATTTCGACGGTCGAGGCATACGCCAGCGTCTCCCCAAGACTCTGCGCTGCGGCGGCGATGGGCTCGTAGTCTTCAGGCTGCAGGAAATAAACGACCGGATAGAGGATGGCACGGCCCTGGACCCCCGCTTGGAAGGGGGCGGTAAAGGCATCCCCCGACCGGAACACGCGATGGAAGGCTTCCCTGGCTGCTCGAAGTTCTGGCTCGCTGGTTAGCTGCCTCACGACAGTCCTTTCTTCCTGCAGATACGCGAACGTGATCGTAGTCCTACAACCGTGTCTCGGGAAGGAAAGCGGTAACGGTGATCGGACCGGATGTCGATCTTGGCCTGTAGCCTACGTGTGCCATCGGGCAAGCGAACGAGACGGCCTGGGTATCTTGCTCCATCACGCAGTGGAGGTCGTGGGGCTGTTGAAGGCATAGGCGTAAAGACTCAGATGGCCCCGGCGACGCCGAGGGGGACTTCCCTCAGGAACCGCCGGAGGTTCGGACTGACAAGTATGACCTGCGCCGCTCGTGCCATGCCTGAGCGCCTGCCCGCGGTATAGTTGCCGGGGGCGAGCCTCGCGGGAATGACGGGCAGGTGCGGTGGGAGGAGCGCAATCATGCGGGGGAACGGACGCGGGCGGGTGTCAGGGCAGGATGGTTCTCCCGCGATCCGCGCTGTAGGCCTCACGAAGCGCTACGGGGACTTCACCGCCGTCGATCATCTCGACCTCGTGATCCAACCCGGCGAACTCTTCGGTTTCCTCGGCCCGAACGGCTCGGGTAAGACCACGACGATCAAGATGCTGACCGGGTTGCTGGAGCCGAATGAGGGGACCGCCGAGGTGGCCGGCTTCGATGTCTGGCGGGAGCCGCTGGCCGCCAAGGCGCGCTTCGCCTACGTGCCGGACGAGCCGAACCTCTTCCCCAAGCTGACCGGCCGCGAGTTCCTGCACTTCATCGGCTCGGTCTTCCGCGTGCCGGCGGATGTCTTCGAGCGCCGCTCTCGCGATCTGCTGGCGTTGTTCGACCTGACCGACAGCATCGACGATCTGATCGAGACCTATTCCCACGGCATGCGCCAGAAGCTGGCGATCAGCGCCGCGCTGGTGCACGACCCCGAGGTCATCTTCCTCGACGAGCCGACAGTTGGGCTGGACCCGCGCAGCGCGCGCACGTTGAAGACGCTCCTCCGCCGGGTGTGCGACAGCGGTGCGACCGTCTTCCTCACCACGCACATCCTGGAGATCGCGCAGCAGATGTGCGACCGCGTCGGAATCATCCAGCAGGGGAAGCTGATCGCGCTCGGCACCCTGGATGAACTGCGTGAGCGCGGGGGCCAGGCCGGCGCGTCGCTCGAAGACATTTTCCTGGAGCTGACCGGTGGCGCGGAGTCGGCCGAGCTGATCCAGGCGCTGGCAGAGGGCGAGCGGAGTGGCGCGCGATGACCGGTCTGCTCCTCTGGGCACAGTGGCGGCAGTGGCTGCACACCTGGCTAGCGCGGCGCCGCGTGCCGGCGATCGTCGTCGTCAGCCTCGCGGCCCTCAGCTTCGCGACCGTGCTCACGATCTTCGGCTACGCGATCGGCCGGAGTGCGTCGCTCGACGCAATTCGCCCGCTGGCCGGGCTGGCGCTGCCGGCCGTCGTCATCCTGGTCATCCTGGCCGACCTGCCACAGGTCTACGGGCAGCTCTACGTCGCGCGCGATGTCGAGTTGCTCTTCACGCTCCCGATCCCCACCCGCAGCGTCTTCCTGGTGAAGTACCTGCAAACGCTGGTGGTCGGGAACCTCCTCACCATTCCGTTCGTCCTGATACCCCTGATCGGCCTCGGCGTCGGGGCTGGAGCCCACCCTGTCTACTATCCGGCGGTGGTGGTGGTCGTCGTCACGGTGGTGGCCGGGGCGGTCGCGATCAGCTACCTCGTGACGCTGACCCTGGTGCGGTTCCTGCCGCGCAAGCGGCTCAATGAGCTGATCGTCGTCTTCCAGGCGCTGACCGGCCTAGTCGCCGCCCTATTTGGCCAGGTCTTCCGCTACTCCGACCAACTGGATCGAGCCACCGATGTGCTGCCGGTCGCTCCTGTCTGGCTCCCGACCACGTGGGGTGCGATCGCGCTGGAGCGGCTCGCCCGGGCCGACCCGATCGGCATCCTGCCAGCGCTTGGGGTCATCGCGATCAGCGGCGGACTGCTCCTGCTCTCCATGACGATGGTTGAGCGCGGCTTCCGCCTCGGCTGGGTACGACTCAGCGAGGGCGGCAGGCGGAAGCGGCCAGCACGGGAGCGGGCGGCATCCCATGCCCCGCTCCGCGGTCCGATCGCGGCGATCGCCGCCAAGGAGATCACCATGCTGCGGCGCAACATCCGCGAGTGGATGGCGCTGTTGCCGATGCTGGTATTCTTCGGTATCGGTCTGTTTCGACTGGTGACCGGTGATGGCGGGACGATCGCTCGCGACAACCCGACCGCGTCATGGCTCATCGCCCAGGGCGGCCTGCTGGCCGTCATGGTTGTCGTCGTCCCCGCATTCGCCGCGCCGACCTTTGCCCGCGACGGGCTGGCGACCTGGGTCATCCGCACCGCCCCGCTCTCCGGCTGGCAGATCGCGCTCGGGAAGTTCGTGGTCTACTGGGGCTTGATGGCCGGGTTCGTCGTCGTGGCCGACCTCATCGCCGCGGTCATCCTCGGTTGGCCGCTGCTTCGGATCGCCCAAGGCGTGGTCGTCGCCGCGATCCTCCTGACCGGCGCGGTGGCATTGGCGGTGTGGATCGGGACGTTCGGTGCCCGCTACGACCCCCAGAACCCCCACAACCAACTGCGGACCGGCGCCGGGTTACTGGTGATGGGCGTCGCCGCGGTCTATTTCCTGGTGACGCTCTTCCCGGCCCTCCCGGCAATGGTCCCAACCAGCCTGGAGCCGGTCCTCGCCGGCATCGCGCCGGCGGCCTCGGGTTGGGCTGGCGTCGCCGTCCGTGCCGTGCTCGCGGCGGTAAGGCTCAAGATCGCGCACCCCGTGCTGGCCATCTGGCTCGGCACGCTCTGGCTTGTGGCGATCGGCCTGGGCGTCGCGGCGTTCGCCCTCTGGCTCACGGCACGGCGCGTGGACGCCGGGATCCAGATCGAGATCGTCGAGCGGGGGTAGGCGGTACAGGCGCCGCCCACGGCTCACGCCCGCACGGTCAACCGCTGCTCCGAGCCCTCGGGCTCCCGGGCGTAGGCATAGCCGGCCCCGGTCACGATCCCGCCCAGCACGTCGTACAACCGGTTCATTTCTTCGCGGCTCACACCGGCCACGCCCAGGATGTCGTCCACGGTGACCGTCATGTCGAACCGGTCCTCCAGCGCCTCGGGGAGGCCGTCGCCCGGCAGATCGGAGATCACGATCTCCCCCTCCTCGGCCGTCATGGCTCGCGAGTGCACATCCCCACCGAGCGCCTCGGCGCTGAGCTGAAGGAGCAGCGTGCTCGCCTCCACGCCGGGCGTGCCCATGGCGCCCCAGGTCTCGCCCAGCCGGGCAGCGGCATAGTCGATGAACCCGTCTATCCCACCTTCGCGCTCACGCACGTAGGCCAGCGCCAGGCCCACCAGCGTCAACCCGGTCAGCCGGCACCAGGCCAGCAACTCCTGAGGGGTATACGGCCGTTGCTCGAGCATCCGTCGCTCCCTTCGCTCCGTTGTCCCGGGCCTCGCTGGTGCCGCCGGGTCAAGACCGCGGCGCGCCCGCACCCGGGATGTGGAGAAATCCACGCCTGATGTGGATAACCTGGTGGATTTGTGGAAATCTGTGTGTACACCCGTGGGGTTGATGGGGAAAGCGCCCTCCTGGCCGTGGGTGGCGTGGGGATGGTCGTGGCATTGACACGGAAGTCACACCGGCTCTCCCCAGCCCCCTGTGGAGTCGTGGACGGCTTGTCCACACCCCACCCACGGGCGAAATCCCCGTCTGGACGCGGATCTCTCCGCTTATCCCCACCGTCCACAGCCTCTACTAACCACGACGGTTATCTTCAATCCACAAAAGAGATTAACACGCGGAGACCACCCCAACCCGGTGATGCCGGGAGCGCGGGTGGCCTTTTCTCGCCCAATCGGCGGAGGTGGCCCTCACCCCCAGCCCCTCTCCCAACGTTGGGAGAGGGGTTTTTCGGGAGTGCTCTCACCATCAATAGAAAATCGTCCGGGTGCGGTGGTAGGGGAGCGTACCGGCAGGGAGGCGCTGGCCCTCGTCCCAGAGCAGCCAGTCCACCTGGTAGGCAGCCAGCGTGTGCCCACGGCTGGCCAGCGCGCGGCGCAGCTCCTCGACGCCCCATATGGTCGCCGCGCGGATCTCGACCTCCTCCGGGCTGCCGGCGGGGATCTCCTCCCGGCGGGCGAGCCGGTCGTGCAATTGCGGCGCGTAGCGCAGAATGCCGAGGTGGTGGAGCACCTGGGGTACCTTGTAGTCGGCGAAGGCGGTCAACTCCGCCAGGTCGTCGAACGCGCCGAGGTCGGACCCGTCGAACGCGCCGTAGAGGTCGCTCACCAGGATCTGGGCGCGTTTGTAGAAGCGCACCGGCGCTCCCTGGTAGACCGCCACGTCCCGGAATGAGGGAAAGGCGCTGGTCACGATGTCGACCAGCACGACGGCGCTCCTCCCGGCCGCGGCGATGGCTTCCGAGAAACGGCCGCCGAAGCGCTCGATCAGCACGGTCCCGGTCTCGCGGAGGATGCGGGCACGCTCGTCGAGCAGCGGGATCTCCGCCTCGCCGGCGAAGATGGCCGCCACGTCGTCGCGGGTGATTCCGGCCAGGTAGCGGGCATCGGTGAGCGGCACACCCTGTTCCAGTGCGCGCTTCAGCGAGGCGGCCAGCGCCCAGTACCCGTCGTAGACGGCGCCGGCGTACTCGACGCGCCAGCGCGGCTCGCCCCAGAAGCAGAAATTGACCGCATCGAGCACGAGGATGTAGTTGGCCAAGGCCTCCCGGCCGTCGCTCCAGTGGAGTTCGCGGTTCCAGGTCGGCGGCGTCACCTGCCGGGCGGCGAAGGCCTCGGCCGCCTGGGCGACCGCGTCGTGGTCGATCCGCACCGCCTGTGCCTGCTCCACCACGCGCAGCGTCGTCGTCAGGACGCCCAGCCGGTCGCCGGGGTCAGCCATAAGCCCTCCCTCCATTCGGGCGCTCCGTCGTCCGAGGAGAGCATAGCACGGGGCGGCGTGTGGACCGGTGCGGCTAGGGCAGATGCAGGTCGTTCGGCTCGAGGTCGAAGCCGTACGTCGCGGCGATGTCGCGCAGGTGTTCCATGGTGACATCCGGTTCGGACGTGAGGTAATACCAGATGCCATCCTCCGAGGGGGTGGTCTCCCCCCGCTGGAAGTAGCGAACCTGGCCGTCGATGGCGTTGAAGTAGTAGCCCGGCTGTTGCACGTCCTGGTCACTGTCGAGCACGATGTCGTGCTCCTCCGGATCGGTCTGGCCGGGGTTGGGGCGCGGCTGATTTCCGGGTCGGGGAGCGGGGTTTGAACCTCGCATTGCGACTCCTCTCCGCGGCGACCACCGGCTGGTCTCGGGGATGCTCATGCAGCATCCGTGCCAGACGCAGGCGGAGCGGGCATTGCCAATTGGGAGGATTAGGCTACCTGTCCACCGTTGAGGAGGGGCGAGACCGCTCCCTATACTAGCCGCATATGCCGGCTGCGGAGAGAGCCATCGTGGGCGTCAGGCTGCGCGGCAGGTCAGAGCAGGACGACTACGCAGGACGACCATCGGTCCCACGGAATCGAGGACGATATGCCCGCGCTACTGCTGGCAGAGGCGGTCCAACAGGCACAAGACGCAATCAGCGCCGGCGACTACCGGCGTGCCGTTGAGACGTGCCGTCAGGTGCTCCACTCCTACCCCGATTGTGTCACCGCGCACCGGCTGCTCGGTGAGGCCTACCTCGAGCAGCGCGATGAGGCCGCCGCCGAGCGTGCGTTCACTGCGGCGCTGCAGCGTGACCCGCAGTGCGTCGGGGCCTACGTCGGCCTCGGCCTTATCGCCGAGGCGCGTCGCGACTCGGAGGCGGCCCTCGCCTACTTCCAGGCTGCCTGGGAGATCGCGCCGACGCGCGGCGACCTGCGCGAGCGGGTGGTGCGGCTGGCGCGCGATACCTACGGCCCGGAGGGGCGCCTGCAACTGACGCGTGCCGCCCTCGGGTCGATCCACTACCATGCCGGCCGCTGGGGCCGCGCGGTGAGCGAGTGTGCCGCCGTGCTGGCCGAGTATCCGGGGCGTGTGGACGTCCGGCTGCGCCTGGCCGAGGCGCTCTGGCGCCGGGGCGAGTGGGAGCGCGCAGCCGCCACCTGCCGGGCCGTGCTGGAACAGTCGCCCGGGGCCTTCGGCGCCCTGGTGCTGCTGGCGGACATCGAGCGCCGCCTGGGGAACGACGAGGAAGCGGCGAAGCTGCGCGAGCACGTTCAGGCCGCCGACCCCGACGGCTCCCGTGCGGCGGAGCTGCTTGCGGCCGTACCGGACCGGGTCGACTTCTTCCTCCCGGCCGAGCCGCCGGTGGTGGAAGAGGTCGCCGAGCCGACCGTTGATGTCGAGCGCCCGCGCATCGGCCCCGCGCCCGATTTCACCGCGCCGGAGATTGACGAGACGCCGGCGACGACGTGGCAAGCCGCTGCGCCGGAGCCAGTTATCCCCGTCGAGGACGCGGCGGACGCGGCGGACCCGTTCGACGTTCCGCTGCCCAGCGATCAGGAGCTGGAAGCCGCGCGCCCCGACAGCCTGTCCACCGCGGGGTATACCGGCCTGCTCCGCTCACTGGAGGACAGCGGCATCGAGCCGTTCGACGCCGCGGCGTTCGGCGACTCCGACGCCGGCCCCCCGCCGTGGGTGCTGGAGCCGGAGGAATCGGCACCGGCTGAGCCGGAGCCCGCCTTCTCGGAGCCAGCCGAACCGGAGCCGCTCGCCGCGGCCGCCGCGCCGGCCGCAGAGCCGGCCGAGGAGGAGGCGGATCTGGCGGCGTTGCTCGGCATCTCCAGCGATCAGGAGATCGAGGCCGCGCGGCCGGATGACGGGCCGCTGTCCGGCTACACGACCATCCTCCGCTCGCTCGAGGACACCGGGCTGGCGCCCTTCGACCCGGGGCTGACCGCCGAGCCGGCCGCGGCGCTGCCCGATGAGACACCGGAAGAGACGCCCGAGCCGGAGCGGGACCTCGTAGTGCCTGATGTCGCAGCGGAGATCGACGCTGGCGAAACCACTGCCGGAGAGGTACTGGCCGGGGACTGGGATTCGATCGACCGGGAGATCCTGGAGGCGATCCCGGGCGAGATGCCGCGGGGTTACACCGACGAACTCCGCAGCCTGGATGCAGCCGGGGTCGAACCCTTCACGTTCGACGAGGAAGAGATCCCCTTCTTCCAGCGCACACGCCAGGACGACGTGCTACCGGTCGCGGAGGAGCCCGCTGTGGCCGAGAAAGGCTCCGTGGCCGAGGAATCCCCTGTGGCGGAGGAGGCGGCCGACACCGAGGCCGACATCGAGTCGCTCGAAGCGGCTGATCTCCCGGCCGAGGCGGACGTTCCTGCACCGGCAGCCGATGCGGCCGACGAATCCGCTGAAGCGATGCTGCTGGACGAGGTGGATCTGGCCGGACTGGAGGAAGAAGTCGAGTCGACGCTCGCCGAGGTGGACACGGCTGGGCTGGAGGATGAGGTCGAGCCGGTACCCGCTGAGACGGTCGTGGACGAGGCGCCGGCGCTGCCGGAGTACGACGAGGCGGGCGATGCCGCCGCGGTGAGCAGCGCGATCGAACGCCTGGGCGTCGGGCCGGACCTTGTCGAGCGGGCGCGCGACGCCAAGGAAGAGCTGATTGCGTCCGGGCGGATCACCGGCGACCAGCCGTTGGAGCCGGCCGCCGAGACCGCTGCGGCGCCGGTGGAACCCGAAACCGGCGAGCCGGAGGGTGTGGATCTGGCCGCGCTGGAGGGCGCCGTGCGCGAGCATCCGGAGTCCAGCGAGGCGCGGCTGGCGCTGGCCGAGGGGCTGGTGGAAGCCGGGCAGGCCGAGACGGCCTTGGAGCACTACCAGTGGCTCTACCGCCACGCGCCGGACCAGAGTGAGGCGGTCATCCGCGGGTTGATCCGGATCACCGAGCTGGCGCCCGAGTCCGCGCCGGCAGCACACCGGCTGCTGGGGGCGATCTACCGCAAGCGGGGCGATGTGCACCTGGCGTCCCGGCACTACGGCCTGGCGGTGTCGCGGGCGCAGGGGCGGCGCGGCGAGCGGAGGGGGTAGCGCGTGGAGAACTACCTCCTCGACCTGCTCGAGTACCGCGACGTGCTGGCCGTCGTCGCCACCACGGCCGACGGGCTGATCGTGGCCACCGCGGGGCTGAACGGCGACGATGCGGAGGTGCTGGCGGCGTCCGGGTCGGCTCTGGCGCAGCACGTGGTCCAGCAGGGCGAGCGATACGGGAGCGTCACCGTGCAGGGGGGAGTGCTCCACCTGCTCGTCGGCGACGAATTGATGCTGGTCGCGCTCACCGATCCGGCCGCGCCGGGGGAGCGGCTGGTGGACGTGATGGACGGGGTGCTGACCCAGCTGGCACAGGTGATCCGCGACGACGGAAGCGCAATCGAGTAGCGTGGAAGCTATGGTAGGCTAGCACCGCCGGCAACGCCGGCGGTGTTTTGTGTCTGGATGCGGCCGAGAAGGGCCGAGCGGGTAGAGCGGAGGGACACGAGCGTGGAGCGAACGCTCATCATCGTGAAGCCGGATGGGGTGCAGCGCGGGCTGATCGGGGAGGTTCTGGCCCGGCTGGAGCGGCGCGGCTTGAAGGTCGTCGGGCTGAAGATGATGCAGATCAGCCGCGAGCTGGCCGAGCGACACTATGGGGTGCACCGGGAGCGGCCGTTCTTTGCCAGCCTGGTCGAGTACATCACCTCTGCCCCGGTGGTGGTCGGCGTGCTCGAGGGGCCGAAGGCCATCGAGGTGACGCGGGCGACCGTGGGGGCGACCAACCCGGTTGACGCCGCACCCGGCACCATCCGCGGCGACTTCGGCCTCACCATCGGCCGGAACCTGATCCACGCCTCGGACGGCGCGGAGAGCGCCGAGCACGAGATCAACCTCTTCTTCCGGCCGGAGGAGCTCGTCTCCTACGAGCGCGCGGTCGATCCCTGGATCATCGAGCAGTAGCCGGCGCGGGTGTTTCACGTGAAACCTCCTCGCCCGACGCCTCCGCCATGTTTCACGTGAAACACCCCTCGGCCCCGGACAGCAGCGAACCGGAGGGGTCTATGATCGGACGAGTCGTGGCGGTGAGCCGCAGTGCAACCCACACCATGAGCAAGCCGAACCAGCCGGTGATCACGCTGCTGGCGGGACTCGGCGTCGCTGGGGACGCGCACGCCGGGATCACCGTGCGGCACCGCTCCCGCGTGGCCCGTGATCCGAACCAGCCGAACCTGCGCCAGGTCCACCTGATCCACGCGGAGCTGCACGAGGAGCTCCGCCGATCCGGCTTCAATGTCGCGCCGGGACAGATGGGCGAGAACATCACCACCGAGGGGATCGACCTGCTCGGCCTGCCCACCGGCACGCGCCTGCGCCTCGGCGAGGAAGCCATCGTGGAGATCACCGGCCTGCGCAACCCCTGCAAGCAGCTCGAAGGGATCCAGCGCGGCCTGATGAAGGCGGTGCTCGATCGCGACGAGCACGGCAATCTGATCCGCAAGGCCGGCGTGATGGGTATCGTCATCGCCGGGGGCGACGTCCGCCCCGGCGACCCGATCACCGTCGAACTCCCACCCCCACCCCACCGCCCCCTGGAGCCGGTGTGATCCCAGCCGCAGGGCGGCACGTCCACACCTCCTCTGAGTGAACCGCACCACCCTCGGGCCGGTGCGGCCGTACCGGCCCACGTGCGTTCGTCTAGCACGGGACACCACGGAGATGCCCGATCAGCCCGACGGGGCCTGACCGGCACGTCGGACCGGGCCGGGTTGTGCGATGCTGACGAACTACCGTGGTACACCGGCGCCGACGCCATCGCCGGTCGCTGTCATCCCGAGCGAAGCGAAGGATCTCGCGTGGGAGCCACCCGCGGCGGGGCGTTCCGTCGACTGCGGCGGGGACGGCCGGCCGCCCCCAGGCTCCGCTCAGAATGATCGCAGGGGTGGAGCGGATTGCTGGCGGGGATGCTGGGGAATTCCGGAACAATCACCCGCCCCGCCCAGCGACCGGGCGGATCGCGTGCCTATCCGTCCCGCTAGCTATCGGTGTGGTTCATCAGGAGGGGCTGGGTGTTCCAGTAGGAGAGCAGCTCCGCGATGAGGTTCCGGAGCTGGTTGTCGCTCATCCGGCTGCTAACCGGCCGGACCCCCTCGAACGGAAGCGCCGCAAACTTCTCCTTGCTGGCGCTGGAGCGGACATCGGTGCGCCAGCCGATGATGTTGATCTGGGCGAAGACGGTCTCACCGTCGGTCATGATGTAGAGCCCGTAGCCGGGATCCAGGTGGATGCCGAAGTAGCCGCCCTCGTCGACGCTGTCGACGACGATCGGGTATCCCGGCTCGACGCGCCAGGCGTACTCCTGTGCCACCGCCTCGATCATCGGGAGCATGCGCGCCCGCAGCGCCTTCAGTTCCGCCAGCCCGGTCGACTCGCTCGTCTCCGCCTTGGTGCTGCCCGTCACCCGTCACTCCCCGCACTTGCTTGCCGGGCGCCACTCGCGCCCCGGCCGGCTCAGTCGCCGGTCGACTCGACCTCGTCAATTATGTGCGCAGCCGTGGCGCCCTGTCCATCCACGGCGCGGCGTGGCGTCCCGCTCGACGACAACCCGGTCAGCCGGAACCCCGCGCCGACGGCCGGACCCATCAGCAGCGCCGAGAGGATCGTCCCGACGCCGAAGTGGCCCCCGAGCACGATGCCGATCACGACGGCGGCCGATTCGACGAGCCAGCGGACGACGCCGACGGACAGCCCGGTGATCCGGATCAGCGCCAGGTTGAAGCTATCCCGCGGCCCGGCGCCGAATCCGGCTCGGATATAGATCCCCGTGGCGATCCCGAGCACGCCAACTGAGGCCAGCAGCATCGCGACCCGTGCCGGATAGGCCTGCGCCAGCGGCACCCACCCGCTCGCCAGGATGAGGTCCATGAACAGCCCGACCAGGTACATGTTCAGTACGGTTCCGATGCCCGGCCGCACGCCGACCAGCCAGCTCGCCGCGATCATGATGAAGCCCACGATCTGGCTGGCCTGCCCGATCGTCAGCGGGGTGCGTCGCGCGATGCCGTCGTGGAAGACGGTCCAGGAGTTCGCGCCGAGGTTACTCTGTAGGCTCAGCACCAGTCCCAGCGCGAAGAGCGCCAGGCCGGCGATCAGGATCACGAAGTGGATCAGCCAGCGGTACCAATCATCGCGGGTCCAGCCACGCAGGTTGCGCAGTGGCGGCGGTGTGCTGAGCCTCGGCTTCCGCTTGCCCGCCGTCTCGCCCGCCCGGCGCGAGGTGCGGCTGATCCCACTCCTTGCCACTGCTGTCTCCACCGTCAGCCGCGCGGGGCGGCCGTGATCGCATCCGACATCCGGTCATGTCCGATATGGACACGCCGCCGAATATACCACCGAACCGGCCGGAGGAATCCGCTGCTGGAGACCAGATTACCGAGAGAGAGGCGGAAATTTGCAAAGGGGGCTAGCGTTTTGGGCCGAAGTGTGATAATGTTCAAAGTCGATGGCCAAGGTTTCAAAGCGCGTGTCCGCGGTGGCAGCGAGGGCCTGTCTCCGACTTATCTCGCCGAGAAAACCTGAGCCTCACCCAAAACCGGAGAGCCGCCATCGGGGCGGCAAAGCGAAACCAAGGAGATCTCGACGAGATGAGCTTCGCAGACAAGACCCTGACCTGCCGCGACTGCGGCACCGAGTTCGTGTTCACCGCCGGTGAGCAGCAGTTCTACGCTGAGAAGGGCTTCACCAACGAGCCCAGGCGCTGCCCGGCATGCCGGCGCGCGGCTAAGGCGGCCCGCGAGGGCGGCAACGGCGGCTACGGCAGCTACAGCGCCCGCCCGGAGCGCACCATGCACCCGGCGATCTGCAGCAACTGCGGCCAGGAGACCATGGTCCCGTTCGTTCCCCGGAACGACAAGCCGGTCTACTGCTCCGACTGCTTCCAGTCGATCCGCGAGCAGCGCAGCTACAGCCGCTACTAGACGGTAGAATGCAGCGCCGGGAACACCCGGCGCGCCCATCTAGCGACACACGCACCATCCGGTCCGCCCTCAACCGGATGGTGTTGCTGCCTCAAAGAACCCGGCTCGACCGCATTCCACGTCTAACTGGTCTACGCACGACACACGCGGGGCGGCCCGTGCCTTCGGGGGCGGGTGATGCGAGGATCCCGCCGCTCGGCGTGTGCCCGGGGGTGATGGAGTTTGACGAATTAACCATGGATACCTGCCAGCCCCCGCGACTCCCTGCGTGTCATCCTGAGCGGAGTCGGGGGCGGCGGCCAGCCGCCCCCGGCGCAGCGAAGGATCTCCCCGCTGCGTGGCCGGTCCGACGCGAGATCCTTCGCTCCGCCGCCCGGCGCGCCTGCGCCGGCCGGCTCCGCTCAGGATGACAAGGACGAGACCACGGTGACCGGGACATGTACCACGGTAATTCGTCAGACTCCATCACCCCCGGGCTGACAAGCAAAGCCGGCTGAAACTGGCTGGGATCTTGGAGTGCGGCGGCCGAGCCGCCGCTTTGGTATGGCGCGGCCTCAGCCGCGCCCGGTTTGGTTTCCCGGAGGCGGCGAAACACGGGCCGGGTGGCGCGACGGATCCCACGCCGCGGCGTGTGCCCGGGGCTCAAGCCACCGGGCTGACACGGCGAAGCCCACTGAAGGGGCTGGGGATGCGACGTCCGGCTGGGTGCTGGATTGCAGCAGCAGGGGTGAATAAGGGAGCCCGTCTATTGGGCTTTTCATATTCAGCCCGGTGGCTCTATCCCCGGGCTCCATCGGGATGGCGGGAACCGTATCGCCTGAGTGAAAACCTGGCTCTGTCCTAGCCCGCTTTAACGGGCTTTCCTTGTGAGCCCGGCGGCTTTAGCCCCGGGCAGGTGGCACGCGGTGGGATTCTCTCACCACCCATTCAGCGTCCCGACGACGGTGCGACACCTGCCCCGGCGCGGCCGATGCCGTGCCACACCTAAGCGGCCGCTTAGGCCGCCGCACTCCACAGCGATCCCCGTCTGATTGGTCAAGCGCCGCGCGCCGGCGTGAGTCGTGGGTTGGACGGCCGTGATCCTGTCGGACTGGGCCGTCAGCCCACGCGATTGCGGCTCGGCTGCGGAATGCTGCCCAGACTTGCCTCCGTCGCGGGACGGATCAGGTAGTGCATTGACACCGCGCCGATGGTGATGAGGTCCCCGTCGCGCAGTACGGCCGATCGGATCGGCGTGCCGTTGATCCGCGTGCCGTTGCGGCTCTCCCGGTCGGTCAACTCGTGCCGGCCGTCCGGCCGCAGCGAGATCTCGGCGTGGTAGGCCGACACGGTCGGGTGGTCGATCACCAGATCGTTGTTCCCGAATCGGCCGATCCGCACCTGCTCGCTCGTGAGCGGAAAGGTCTTGCCGCCGACCACCAGGCGCGGTGTCGTGCTGGTCCGCCCATTCGCACCGCCGAGCGCGGCGACCCGCTCCCAAAAGCCGGCCAGCCGGTCCACGACATCCGGCGCCAGGGCTGTGACCGGCAGCGCAAAGACGAAGAAGATGGCCGCCCCGGAAACGCGCGCGATCGGATCGTCCCCCGCCTGCACGGCGCCGCGCCAGAGGAGCACCAGTTCGATCACCCACAGGATGGTTCCGGCCACCAGGATCAGGTTGAGCCACGACGCCCCGTTCATCGTTGCACCCTCCTTCCCCGGGTCGGTTGTGCCGGCAGTATACGCTAGACTGGCCACTCGACGCGCGTGCCCGCCGGGCACGACGTGTGCGCCGTATCCTTGCGGTACGGACGAGACCAGCTCCAACTGCGACAGTCCACGTATGTGCGTGGCGCTACTGCTCGTTGAACGAACGACGTGAGGGACGGTGAAGCCCATGGAGGACCGCGACCGGGCCGAAATTCTCGCCGAGATCCTGCGGGAGCGCCTGCCGGGCGTGCAGCGGACGATCGAAGAGTGGAGCGTGCCCCACGCTGACCCGGTGAACTACGCCCAACTCAAAGATCTGATCTGGCAGGTACTGGCGCCGCTGGGCCTGAGCCTGATCGGCTTTCGTGCCGCCGAGCGGGCCGCCCTGGAGGGGGCCGACCCGGACCTCCTGCAGGAACGCGCGCTGTTTGCCCGCATCGGGGAGGACGCGGGGCGCGTCCTCGATCGCCTCCTCGCCGCCGCCGGCGAGGTGCGGTAGGGACGTGAGGCGTGATGCGTGTTCCGTCATGCGTCATGCGTCCCCCTCACCCCCGGCCCCTCTCGCACGGAGCCCACCAGGGGAGAGGGGAGAATGACGGATGACGCGTGACACATCACGCCTCACTCCTCCTCCCACCCGAAGGCGATCTGTTCCTGGATCGCGGAGACGGCGCCGGTCTCCTCGGCGCTGGTCGTCTGGAGCCGGCGGAGGGCGGGCCGGACTTCGGCCAGGATCGCTGCCGGCCGCTCGTCGTAGGGGCAGCGCTGGGCGTTGTGCCAGGCGTCGCTCAGCGTTGCCAGGAGCGTGCGGGCGTGGGCGGGGGAGAGGTCGTTCACGATGATGGCGAGCGTTGCCCGTGCGGCGTCGTCCGGCTTGCCGTGGCGGCTGTAGAGCAAGCTGAGGGCGAAGATTGCGGGCACGCCCAGGTCGGCCGGAACCCGATTCACCAGGAGCGCCAGGAGCTCACGCTGGGTTGACTCGACGATGTCCCAGAAGAGGGGCGAATAGCGCAGGAACGCCTTGCGGTAATCCTCCAGCCCGGCGGGACCGGAGAAGTGGCGCGCCCACTCCGCCGCACGCTGTGCCCGCAGGTCGGCGGTCGTCGGCTGGGCGTCGCCGTCCTCGTGGCGCTGTCGTCGTCGGAAGATGGCCACCATTGGGTTCCTATTCGGGCACGCCGGACGCCCGGGCCGGGCCGGCGCGCTCGCTGTCGCCATGCTCACGTCACCGACCGGCAAGGATACCAACCGCCGGGGTCAGCCGCTCACACGTGCTCTTCGACGAGCGCCGGTTCCGATGGCTGCTCGGTGCGCAGCAGGCGTGCGACCGTCGCGATCGCCAGGAGCAGCAGCGGGATCGTGAGGAGCGAGGCGACCATTGGCGCCTGCGGCCGCCAGCCGTAGAGCCACCCGGCCACGAACGGCGCCGCCGCCATGCCGGCGCCGGCCAGCAGCTCGGCCAGCGCATAGACCCGCCCGCGGAGCCGCTCAGAGGACACCTCACCCAGCGCCGCGTAGAAGGTGGACCAGGCCAACATAAACCCGCCACGCAGCAGATAGGCGACTGCAAACCAGAGAAAGCCGCGGCCGACCAGCAGCAGCCCGAGCATCCCGGCGACGGCCGTGATCCCGAGTGCGATCCCCGCCAGCGGTCGGCGCAAGGGTCCGACCCGGTTGATCAACAGCCCCAGCATGGCGCTGCCGATAGCGGCACCCGACCCGAGCCACCCGATGTGCTCGATGCTGATGGAATGGACCTCTTGCAGGAAGTTCGGCGCCAGCGTGACGCCCATCGTCAGCACGAAAATGGTGGCGAACATGAGCATAAGCACCAGCCGGATCGGCCGCTCCACAAGCGCCGAGCGGTACGTGACCGGTGGTCCATCGTGGCTCGACACCGACCCTCGCTCGATGGTGGAGAAGATCGCGGCGCCGGTGGCAGTCAGCCCGGCGGAGATGAAGAGGAGCGCGCGCAGGCTGACGTGCTGGGCGATGAAGCCACCCAGCGTCGGCGTGATCAGGTAGGCGGCCGACGGCCCTACCGTGTAGATCAAGGTGAAGGCGCGCGTCCGCGCCCACCCGTTGCCCGCCCGCTCGGCGATCGTGCTGGACAGGGCCGGGAACGCGATCGTTCCGGCCGACAAGATGAACACCCCGGGGATCAGGTGCCACCACGACTGCGCCAGGCCGAGCAGGAACGTGCCGAAGGCCGCCACCAGCCGGGCGCTCACGATCAGCGTGCGGGGCGGGAGCCGGTCGCTCAGCATGCCACTCGGGATGAGAAACACGAGGCGACAAAGGCCGAGCAGGCCGATGACGAGGCCGATCTGCGGCGGACTGGCGCCAAGGGAGGCGATGTAGATCGGCCAGAGGGTTTGGTAGATCCCCAGGCCTCCCTCATTGAAGATCATGCCGAGAAAGATTCGCGTGTTGTCCCGCCCGAGTCCGAGACTCAGCCTCACCACTCGCAGCTCCTTGCGATGTCGTGGAACAAAGACGACATCCCCCGCTGACGCGTGGAACCGGCTTAGTATAGCCGCGTGCGCGCCGGGCAACTACTGTCCTCCGGGTGCGGGGTGTGGCGCTCGCCGGGGAGAGCCGCCATAATCGGGGGCGAGCGACGATGAGGCCGATCCCCAGGGGAGGAAAGAGGAGGATCATGATAGATCTGATCAGCGATACCGCGACCCGACCGTCACCCGAGATGCGCCGCGCCATGGCCGAGGCGCCGGTCGGCGATGAGCAACTCCGGGAGGATCCCACCGTCAACCGCCTGCAGGAGATGGTAGCGGAGCTGACCGGGAAGGAAGCGGCCCTCTTTCTTCCGTCGGGAACGATGTGCAACGCCATCGGGATCAAGGTTCACACCAACCCGGGCGACAAGATCGTGCTCGAACGCTGGGCGCACCCGTACACGTCGGAGGCCGGCGGGCCGGGCCTCCTGGCCGGGGTCATGACCGCCTTGATTGAGGGTGAGCGCGGCGTCTTCACTCCCGAGCAGGTCGAGGAGGCGGTGCAGCCTCAGGGCGGCTTCCACTCGGCGCCGGCGACGCTCCTCTGCCTGGAGAACACACACAACCGCGGCGGGGGCAAGGTCTGGCCGCTGGAGACGTTCCAGGCCGTGGCCGAGACCGCCCACCGGCTGGGCATGAAGGTCCACCTGGACGGCGCCCGCCTGCTGAACGCCGTCGTGGCTAGCGGCATCCCGGCCAAGGTCTGGAGCCAGCACGTCGACACCGTCTGGATCGACCTCTCCAAGGGCCTCGGCTGCCCGATCGGCGCCGTGCTCGCCGGCGATCGGGAGACGATGGAGCGGGCGCGACGCTACAAGCACATGTTCGGCGGGGCGATGCGCCAGGCCGGGATCATCGCCGCGGCGGGTGTCTACGCGCTGGAGCACAACGTCGAGCGCCTGGCCGAGGACCACGCCAACGCCAAGCTGCTCGCTGCCGGCCTGAGCGAGATCCCCGGCATCGCCATCAACCCGGCCGAGGTCGAGACGAACATCGTCTTCTTCGACGTGTCGGGCACCGGCCGCTCGCCGCAGGAGCTGTACGACGGGCTGATCGAGCGCGGCGTGCGCATGGGTTCCCCGACCGCGACCCGCTGGCGCGCCGTCACCCACCTCGACGTCTCCCGTGCCGACATCGAGCGCGCCGTCGAGGTCATGGAGGCCGTCGTCACGGGGCGGGGGTAAGCGCCGCGCGACCGTCGCACTGCGTCAGGTCCAACCGCTCGGCGCGTGCCCGGGGCTAAAGCCGCCGGGCTGACAATGAAAAAGCCGGCTGAAGCCGGCTGGGATGACGCAGGGCTGGCGCCTCGGCATGATGGATCCCGCCGCGCGGCGGACATCCAAGAATGTTGTCGAACTCCATAGGGCTGATAAAGAAAAAAGCCGGCTCTAGCCGGCTTTCGTTGTCTGCCCGGGATTCAGCCCCGGGCACATGCCCCGGTCCGGGAGCCGCCGGCAGCGGCGACGGGCTCAGGCGGCGGCTCCCGAACCGGGGCTGTGTTGCTCACTCCGTCGGCTCGGCGGCCGGCGGCATCCAGGCGCCGACGTGCCCATGCCAGCCGAGGAGCTCGCCGCTTTCCGCGTCGAGGACGATCACGATCGTGCCGTTCCCGCAGATGGACGAACCAGCCTCGGGGCACTCCGGCGGCATGAGTGCGTTGGTGAGTTCGACGTGCCAGACCGGGGCGTTCTGCTCGAGCCCGTCCGGCGCCGACATCCCGAGTGCGACCGGCTCCGCCAGGGACGTCAGCCGGACGTCGGCCGCTTCTGCCGACTCGTTTCCGCCGAGGTCGCGGACGACCTCCCGCGCGCGGGCAATGGCCGCGTCGCTGGTTGACAGGGCAGCATCCGGCGATGGGCTGGCCGGCGGCTCCAGCACGGGCACCGGCGCCATCGATCGAGCGATGGTCAGCAACTCGTCCGTGGTCAGCACGCGACCGCCATCCTCGACCGGGCCGCTCTCGAGCCGGACCGTCGTCGGCCCGCGCTGCCACCAGATCTGGTTCATCTGGTCGCCCTCATGCACCCGTGCGATGGTGCCGTCGCCGAGGTCCACTTCCACCGCCGCGTCGTAGATCTCCGCGGGCATCGTTTCGCGCGTCTCTTCATACGGCGACGCCTGAGTGATCGTGAGGACGCGCTTCCCATCGGCATCGCGGTAGGTGAACTGAACGCTGGTGAAGCCCGGCAGCCGCATCGGCGGCAGCGTCTGCTCCAATTCGATCCCTTCCGGCAGCCAGGCGGGCGCGACCAAGTCGAACCCGGCGGCTGCCTGCAGCGCGCTCAGTTCCGGGGTGGCAGTCACAGCCACCGTGGTCGGCGTCGAGGCCGGCGTCGGCGTTGCGGTTGCCATGGGCTGGAAGCCGGTGATCATGGGCTGCGCGCCTGGTCCGGTCTGTTCTTCCACTCCTGCCCGCTGGCGCAGGATCGCGCCGACCACCGTGGCGACGAGCGCCACCACCAGCACGGCTGCCACCATCTCCAGCCACTGCCGCGCCCAGCGGCGCTCCCGACGCGTACTGGCGATGTCGGGTGGCAGCGCCGCGCGCTGCTCCCGGTGTCCGTTCAACAGCAGCGGCACGACGTGATCGTCGATCGCAGCGCCCGCCGACGGTGCCGGCCGCCTCAACTCCTGCGCGAGCCACGAAACCGCCCGTGCCGGGTAGTCCGCATCGGGCAACTCCGCTTCCCCGAGTCGCCGGACCTCGCGCGCGAGCGCGCAGAGGCTCGCCAGATCGGGGTCGGCAACCGCGTCGATCGCCGGCTCCTCACCCCGCTGCAGCGCGTCGATGTAGCGGTCCAGTTGCTCGGCTGGTGACTCACCTCTCATCGTCGAACTCCCTCCTCTACAACGCGGCTGCGGAGCGCCGCCAGCGCGCGGTGCTGCAGGGTGCGGATAGCCCCTGGGCTGCGTCCCATCAGTGTGGCCACCTCGGCTACAGGCCGGTCCTCGATCAACCGGAGTCGGAGCACGGTCTGGTAGTCGGGTGGGAGGGTCGCGAGGTGAGCCCGGAGCCGGTCAGCGGTCAGCCGATTCAAGACCTGCTGCTCCGGGCCCGCCGTCGTCGCTGGCAGGTGGGCCGCGTGGTCGATCGTGACCAATGTCGGCCCCTGGCGGCGCCAGCGATCGCGGAGGAGGTTGCGTGCGACCGTGGTGAGGAACGCGCGGAAGGGTACGCCGCGCTGTTCGTAGCGGTCCAGTCCGCGCAGGGCGCGCAGAAAGACCTCCTGAGTAAGATCCTGCGCCTCAGCCCGATCCTGCACGCGGTGGTAGATCAGCCCATACACCGGCTGCCATTCGCGCCGGAAGAGCCGATCCAACGCTCGCTGATCCCCCTGTTGTGCCCGTCGCAGCAAGTCATCGTCGCTCATCACGTCCCCCTTCTACGAGCAGGAACGTAATGGCGGTTGCGGCGTTACGCGGGAGAGGCATAGGGAGCTGGACCCATCAATCGACGGCAGGCGAACGGCACGGGCCGGGACGGGTGGCGCGAGGATCCTCGCGCTGTGGTTGGTGCCCGGAGGTTATGAAGTTTGACGACTTACATCGATGTACGCCGTCGGCAGCGGCTGGACACCGTATCACCGGGGTCTGACCCCGATTCTCCCCAGCCCGCTAGAGCGGCTTTCGGTGTGTGCCCGGGCGTGAACCTCCGGGCACACACCGACGCCGATGGCTGCTGTCGCGGCACGGCGCTGACAAACCGTGCCTACCCCACGATCCCGGCCAGACGGCGGGCGGACTGGCGCAGGAACCAGACGAGGCGGTTCTGACCGCGGGTCAGGTCGGTGCGCAGCAGGTGGTAGCGGTCGCTCCCCGGCTCCACCTTGCCGAGCTCAAGCGCGGGGGCCAGCTCCGGCAGCGGCGGGATGCCCCGTGCTGGGTCCTGGCGGAAGCGGCCGTCCCGGCTGTAGCCCACGCTCACCAGGAAGCGCGCCAGCATCCGCTGCGCTGCGTTGGCTCGCCGCACCACCGGGTCGTCGACCTCGCGGTCCATCAGCCCCTCGGTCTCCTCGTAGAAGCGCTCCAGCGCCTGACCGAGGTTGTGCGCGGCCTCGAGCGAGGGGCGGAAGTCGAAGGCGTCACCCACCGCGGCCTGATACCGCCGCAGGTGCTCCTCGATCTCGCGCACCGTCGCCCGGTAGTCGAGCGGGTAGATCGGCGCGTTGAGGGTGCGCAGCAGCACGGTGGCGTACACGCGCATGTCGCGCAGGAGGTTGTCCCGGTCGGCAATCTCCATCGTGTCGTCCTCGGTGTGCCACGCGATGTTCCCACCGCATCCGCCGACCGCGTAGTAACCCTTCTCGCGCACCAGATCCTCGGGCATGGTCGAGGACAGCATGAAGTAGGTGGAGATGCCGAGGTTGTTGAACGAGCAGTCCCCGGCGCGCAGCGGGCGTGCGCCGCTCGACTCCTGCCCGGTAACGTCCCGGATCGCGGTCTGGCACAGGTCCGCGGCCTCGGCCATCCAGGCGACGTCGCGGTACTCCGTCGCCCAGCGACAGCCGGGAGAGTCGCAGTTGACGTGGGCGACACAGTTCTCGCTGAGATCCTGAGCGAAGGTGTCGGCGTACCAGGTGGAACCCGCGTAGCGCCCGTGCGAGTGCCCGGACCACCAGGCGATGCGAATGGTGCGCTTGAGTCGGTCGCGGTGGCGCTGGAAGACCCGCGCGATCTCGAGCAGTGTGGCGTCGCCGGTGGCGTTGTCGCCGATGCCGACGTGCCAGGAGTCGAGGTGCCCGTGGAAGAGGACGAACTCGTCCGCCGCCTGGCTCCCCGCGATCTCGGCGACGATGATCGGGATCGGCCGCCAGCTCGTCTCTACCTGATTCGAGAACGCCACCCGTACCGGCCCCTCCCGCAGTGCCTGGATCAGCGCCTGCCCATCCGGCCGGTTGATGGCCAGCACCGGCACCGGCGGGACCCGGCCGACCGACGTCAGGTCGGGCGAACCCCAGGCCGTGGTGGTGATGCCCTCGTGGATGCGCTCGCCGGGGTTGATGAAGATGGCGGCGATGGCGCCGGAGCGCTCCAGATCGAGCCCACGGGCGGCGATGCCGAGCCCCTCGGTGATGACGACCTTGCCGCGCAGGTCGACATCACCCGTCCGGCGCGCGGCACCGAACAGTTCGCCGATGTCGCTGGCCTGGCTGCCCGGCACGTAGACCAGATCGCCCTCGACTTCCTTGCCGTCGGTCGATGGCGAGAAGGAGAAGGTCTTGACCCGGAACTCCCTGCCGTTGTCTCCCAGCGTGCGCAGGGTCGCCGGACCGGGCAGGCTGATGAGACAGGTCGGCCGATGGACGGTGTAGGGCACGCCCCAGGCGGAGAGCCGCTCAGTGATGTACTCAACGGCGGCCGCTTCATCGTCGCTGCCGGAGAGCCGAACGAGAGTGCTGAAGCGTTCCAGGAGCGCCCACGGCTCGTCGAGTGAGATGTCGCGGAGGATCAGTTCCTCCGTTTCGGGGTCACGCCAGGAGGTTTGCATGGTTCGTCCCTTCCCATGTCGAGACCAACCGTCGGTGACAACTCAAAGGCACGCGTCGCGCGCCTGCCACCCTGTCCCGGGAGGGATCGCTCAAGGCCGGCAGGCGTCGCCGGCTTTGTAAAGCACCCGAATGGTAACGCAGCCCAGCGCGGAAGAAAAATGCGAGCCCAGGGTTGGCCGGGTGCCTGCCATCCTTAGTAGCCGGTCACTCTCACCCCACCATCCGGGATCGTCAGCGAGACTTATGCTGTCATCCCTGGCCACCGGCCACCATCACCGTGTCATCCTTCGCGGAGCGAAGGATCTCTCGGTGGGGCGGTCACTTCGGCTACAGATCCTTCGCTCGGCCCAGGATGACAGCGCCCGTGCTCGTTGCATGTCAACGCGACGTTGTGTAGTCTTGAGATAGTGTAAATATGAAATCTCCAAAGCTCATGGATGGAGCCTGATCATGAGCCGCTCCGGCCGTGCCACCAAGATCATCCGCCCCCTGCGGAACGGCCAGATCACCATACCGGCCGAGTTCCGCCGGGAATTGGGGATCACCGAGGACAGCATCCTCGAGATCACGCTGGAGGACGACACGCTCCGCATCACGCCGCTTCAGGTGCGGCGGAGTCCTGGGTCGCAGTGGATCCGGGAGCTCTACGAGCGCTTCGAGCCCGTCCGGCGTGAAGCAGCGGCGATGGACGAGGTCGAGATCAACCGCGCAATCGACGAGGCGGTGCGCGGTTCCCGACGCGCGGAGCCGTAATGCGGGTCGTCTTCGACACTGTGGTCTTCGTGCGTGGTCTGATCAACCCGCACGGGCGATGGGGTGAGTTGCTCTTCGAGCATGCCGACCGTTACGTGCTCATCCTCTCGCCGGCCATCGCTGAAGAGATCCTCGCGGTGCTGCGGCGGCCTGAGCTGACCCGCAAGTTCCGGTCGCTCTCGAACATCGGCGTCGGCGATATCATCGCCCTACTGGCGCAGGCGGACGTGGTCCAGCCGGCTGAGACCCCGGCGGTCTGTCGCGATCCCAACGACGACAAGTTCCTCGCGGCGGCTGTGGCGGGCGATGCCGACTTTCTCGTCTCCGAGGATGCCGACCTGCTCGTCTTGGGCGAGTATCGAGGGATCCCGATCGTCACCGCGTCCGCGTTTCTTCGCATCCTCCAGGAAGACAATGAGGAGTAGGGGTGGTAGCCCCATCACCGCAACCGGACGCGCATGATGCGTGGGCCGCGGCCGTCGTCCAGGGTGAACCAGACCTCATCGCCGGCGACCCAGAGGGGGTAGGAGGCCGCGGTGGCAAGCCCGGTGAGCGGCACGACCGTGCGGCCGTCCGCGGTGAGGAGCAGCATCCGGTCGTCGAGCGCGGCCGCTAACCAGCGACCGTCCGGCGACCAGGCCATCCCCTCGGCGGCCTCGCTGCGCACCGCCTCCAGCGCCTGGGTCACGTCGTGGGTGGGCGCAAGGTGGAGTGAGTCCGTCGCGGCGCGCCCGGCGCCGAAGTGGCGCACGCGGTAGGCGAGCCACGCGCCGCCGGGCGCCGCGGCAAGGTCGGTCACGGCGACGCCGCGGTCCGCCCCGTGCGCGCGGAGGGTGAGGAGCGGCGTGGATTCGGCATCGGGCAGGGTGACGCGGTGGAGCGTCACCCGCTGCGGCAGCCCCTCTCGCCACGCCTCGGGCACGGCGTAGACGAGCGTCCCGGCATCGATCCAGGCCGCGACCGGAGGCACGCGGGTGTCGGCTTCCGTGGCGTCGGGCCAGCGGGCGACCTCGCGCGGCGGTAGATCCCACCCGGCCAGCCACAGGGCGACGCTGCCGTCCGCCTCGTCGACCACGAAGAAGGCGACGGAGCGACCGTCGGGCGCGGCCAGGGGACGTGCATAGCGCCGGGTCTGGTCATCACCGATGCCGGCCGGGTCGAAGCGCTGGTAGTCGACCGCCTCGAAACCCGGCGTCTGGGCCAGCAGTGGGGGCGCGGGGTAGAGCGCCAGCCGGCTTGGCCCGTCCGGGGCGCCCGGTGTCGCCGACGTGACGCCGAGCAGCGCCGGTTCCGACGCGAACCAGTCGAGGTCGGTGGCGCCATCCAGCCACCACTCCGGCTGCCCGCTGCGGCGGCGCACGACCGACCGGTCGCCGCCTTGCAGGATCAGGGTGTAGCTGTCCGGGCCGGCGCGGCTCACCGGGCCGGTCTGTAGCGTCGACGGCAGCCCCGGCACCGGTTCCGGCGACAGCGGCACGACCGCGGCGGGCGTCGGGGTGGGGGCCGGCTGGGACGGGATCGCGTCTGGTGGCAGCCAGCGCACCGGCTGCCCGCCGAATCCGGTCAGCGACGCCGCGACGACCCACTCGGTGCCGTCCGGCTCCAGCGCGGCGAGGGTCGGGATCTGGTACGGCTCCGCGTCCGGCGCGCTCGGGTCGCCCGGTAGGTAGAAGCGGCGCTCCCCGGCGAGGAGGAGCCTCCGGCCGTCGGGCGACCAGACCGCCGCGCTGCCGCTCAGGTCCACCTCCGCGACCTGCCGCCCCGCGCCGCCCTCCGGACCCGTCACCCAGAGGCTGACCGGGGTGCGTGGCCCGCCGGCGACCACATCGAACAGCCGGTAGAGCACCCGTTGCCCGTCGGGGGACACGTTGACCGGTTCGGCCTGACGGTTGGCGCCGACGCGCGTCAGGTACCGCACCGTACCGTCGCGGTCGAGCGCCGCCAGGTCGACGCGCTCCACGTACCGCGGCTCGCGCTGCGTCCACTCCCCACCCGGCGGGGTCACGGCATCGTCGCTGATCAGGCTGATGTAGACCCGGCTGCTGTCCGGTGCCCAGATCGCCGCTCCGGCGAAGCGATCGTCGATCCGCGCGATCGGCTCGCCGAGGCCGTCCGGGCCGATCGGGCGCAACTCCACCGTGCGGCCGGGCCAGCTCGGCTCGTGCGGTAGGACGAGCAGCACCCGCGTGCCGTCGGGCGAGGCGGAGGCCGCCGTCACCGGCCCCTGGTAGAGCACGCGCTGGTCACCGGTCGCGATGTCGAGCGCGATCAGCCGGTTCTCCTGATCGTCGCCCGACCCGCCGCCGGCGTACTCCACCCCGAGGATCGCCGTCTCTCCGAGCCAGCCGACCGGGGACGACCGCTGCTGCGACCGCGGCCAGTGCCAGATCCGCACCTGCCGCCGCCCGACGTCGCTCACCTCCAGCGCGTTCGTGGTCGGTGTCCAATGGGCGACGTACCGCCCGCTGTGGGACACGATCCAGGAACTAAGGACGTTGGGGTCGCCGACGCTGACCGGCACCCGCTGCCTCGTCTCCAGGTCGAGCGCCTCGACGCCCCGCAGCGTCCGGAGCAGCAGCCAGCCCTCGAGTGCCGGCCCAGCCGGGCTTGTCACGAGCGGCACCGGGGTGCCGTCCGGCCCGCTCGCCAGCCCCAGCCGCCCGGCTCCGGCCACCAGCGCCGTCCCGAGCAGCACGACGAGGATCACCCCCGCCGCAACCATCCCGGCTGGGCCGAGCGTCCGGCGTGCCGGGGGGAGTGGGAGGAGCGCAGCGCGGGCCTGCTCGATGGCCGCCAGGAGGGTATCGTCAACCCGCTCGCTCCCCTCCAACGCCGCGCGGCAGGCGGCGCAGCCGCCCGCGTGGGCCAGGAGCGTCGCCCGCTCGATCAGCGGCAGCGCGGCGTCCCGCTCTCGCCCGACCAGGGCGGCGAACTCCACACACGGCCGTGGGATGGTCGGCTCGACCGCGCGGCGGGCACGCAGCAGATCGCGCCCCACCTCCTCGGCCGGGATCTGGACGATGCCCGCGAGCCGGTCGACCGGGAGGTCGAGCCCAAGGTGCAGCGCGAGCGCCAGCGCCGCCCGCGCCGGCAGGTCGCGCCGGGGTGCCAGGGGCCGGTCCGAGGCAGAACCGGCCGGTGCCCTGCGCAGCCAGGCCCGCGCGGCCTCCCAGCGCAGGCGTGGCAGCAGACGGCCCAGCGCCCGGTCGTCACCGCCACGCGCCGCGCTCGCAGCCACTCGGTCGGCCGGGGCGTCGTCGAGCAGCAGGCGCAGCGCTGCCCTCAGCGACCCGGCGTCATGAGCCGTCGATGGGATAGTGTGGTCGCCGGAGGGGTGCGTCGTCTCTGCCATGCTGCTCCCACCGGTGCACCGGAGTTCTCGCCTGCTCGATAACCGTCATCCTACCACCGCGCTACCACCCGGGCCGGGTTGCGGCCAGGCGGACCCGCATCCTGCTACAGTTCCTACAGGTCGGGGCTGCGACTGGATGGTGAGGGAATGGTGCTGGAGGAGACGACGCTGCTACTGCCGGAGGCCACGCGGGAGGACGTTGCCGCGTTCTTCGAGCCGCGAGCGGCCGCGATCGACGCCGGGACGGCGGACATTCGCGAGGGGCTGGTCTGGCTGCACCAGCGGCTGCTCCGGGAGGATGCGAGCCCGTCCCTCCCGGATGTGGGCGCCGCCATCGCGACGGTCGCCTGGTCCGACATGAGTTCGGCCTTCTCGCTCTGGAGCCACCGCGCGGTGGTCGAGTACCTGACGCCGCTCCCCGCCGGCTCGTTCCTCGCCGACACGCTGGCGCCGCGCCTGCGCCGGACCGCGACGCTGGGCTCGACTGCGCTCGCCCCCGCCATCGCCTACACCCTGGAGCAAGTGCCGCTGCCGGTGACGGCACGGCGGGCGGGTCGCTCGCTGGTCCTTGACGGGCGCATCGCCTGGGCCTCGAACCTCTTCCCGCCGGACTTCGTGCTGGTAACGGTCGTCGCCGGGCCGGACGGCACGCCCTGCGTCGTCGCCATCCCCGGCGACGCCCCCGGCCTCCAGGTCGCGCCCGAGCCGCCGCTTCTCGCACTCAAGGCGACCGGCAGCTCCTCGGTGACGCTGGACCAGACGCCCATCGGGGAGGAGTGGGTCATCAGCCACGACCTCCCCGGCTTCATGCGCCGCGTGCGGCCGGTGCTGCTCCTGCTGCAGTCCTGCTTCTCTTGGGGACTCGCCGCCCGGTCGCTGTCCGAGGCCCGCGCCCACCTGCGCGGCTCCACCCAGATCTTCCTGCCGGAGATTGATGCGATGGAGGAGCGCCTCGCCCGCCTGGGCCGCGAGATCGCGCGGGCGCTGGCGGACCGCGGTCAGGCACTTGGCATGCGCGGGGTCGTCCAGACCCGGCTCGACATCGCCCGGCTCGCCGCGGCGGCCGTGGCAACCGAGGCCAAAGTCCTTGGCGGCCGCGGCTTCCTCGCCACCAGCGGCACCGCCCGCCGCCTCCGCGAAGCCGCCTTCCTCCCCATCCAATCGCCGACCGAGGCGCAACTGCTGACGGAACTGTCCCGCAGCGCGTGACTCCGGTCTGCGCGAGAGGTCCGTTCCCCCTCACCCTCCGACCCCTCTCGGACGGAGCCCACAAGGGGAGAGGGGGAGGTCATGTGGGCGGCCCGCCCGGTGCTCATTCGGGTGGCTCCCCTCTCCTAACGTTGAGAGAGGGGTTGGGGGTGAGGGCCGCCCCTGTTAGCCGGACCCGTCGGACGGGGTCGGGCTGGGCATGCCGGGAGGCGACCCGGCGCCGGTCTCCAGGTCGATGGTCAGTTCCCACGGACCCATGAGCGGGTCTGCCTCGTCGCTTGTGATTCTGCCCCACCACCATGGGATCGACAGGTGCAGCGTCCCTTTCTCGGGGAGGTTCACCAGGCGAATCGGCCTGTCCTGTACTCCGGCACCTCGAACCTCCCCCTGGCCGATGACGGTGACCGGCTCGCCGTCCACCGTCGCGGAGATGGCCGGGCTGATGCCGTGATGCCAGAGAATCGGCGCGTTTTGGATGTCCGCAAGCGAGTCTCCGTTGTCCGGGAGCATTGGGGTCACGGCACCCGGGTCCAGCACGGTCGTGCGCAGGGTCAGGGTGCTCACCGCGACGCCGCGGCGTAGCTCCGCGGCCTCGATTGTGACCCCGTTGGCCGTCGCGCTCCCGTGGGCTGGCCGAGGTTCCGGCAGGTCCGCGAGCGGCGAGAGATCGACGGTGATCGAGGTCATCGCGGGCGTCACCGGCACGCGGGACGCCGTCCCCGGGGCGACCATATTCGGGTCAATGTTGGGCTGCATCACAATGCGGACCTCGCGAGTGGCGGGGTCGAGCCCGGCGAACGACTCCCACCGTGTGCCCGGCAGTCGACCGTCTGCGTCCATGTCAAGGTATGCAGCCATCATCCCGTCGGATAGGAGGCCGACCGGGAGCCCGCGCTCGTCCAACAGGGTGATCTCGGCAAGCTCCGGCGGGTCGGCGGTGAACCCGAGGTAGGTCGCGTCCCGGTCCACAGCTAGCCAGTGGAGCGTGATCGTCCCAGAGCGCATCGGTGCGTCGCCGCCGATCTCGAACGTCTGCTCAATGTCGAATACCAGTCCGGCCTCGCGCAGGGTCGCCAGCACCGGTTCGATCGCTTCCAGACCGGGCAGGTGGACCTCCTCGGCAATGTCGGCCGGGACGAACGTGAAGCGCCATTCGCCGGGGAACTCCCGCTCCGTGCCGTCCGGTTGGCGGAACACGAGACGGGTGATGGTGATGCTCACCGGTTGGTCCGGCTCACGCAGCATCCGGAGGGACAGCCCGACGCTGTACCCGGTGACGATCGTGTCCCACCTGCCGCCTTCTCGGGTGGACTCTGCCACAGGGACGACCCACTTCGGCTTCCCCAGCGGGTCTGCCAACCCGTCGAGGTGGCCGTCGCTCTCGGACCGCCAGCCGACGAACTCGCCCAGCGACTTCAGGTCCGGCATCGCCTCGGGGTCGGTCGGCTCGATCATGAGTGCAAGCAGCAACCGATCGCCGTCGCGGCCCTGGGAACTGAGGCTGATCGTGAAGTCGGACGAGGTCGCCACCAGGGTCGATGCCTCACCCGGCTCGGTGCCCCGCCCCTGGAGCACTGCGACCAGCAGCCCGGCCACGGCGACGAGGACCACGGCCGCGGCACCCATCCCCGCGCTCTCCCGCAGCCAGCGGCGCCAGCCCCGCCGGGGCGTCTCCAATCGGTCGGCCGCTGCGGGGCGATCCGGCAGCAGGTCGTATCCATCTGACCCATCCTCGCTGGGCAGCGGTGCGTCGGATCGGCCAATCCGCGCCCCGGCCTCCACTTCCAACAGCCGTCCGAGCCGTGCGAGGAAGGCGGGGTCGGGCGGCTGGGTATCGTCGCGGTCGTGGATCGCGCGCACGGCCGCTGCGATCGCCGGGTCGAGCGCGCCGTCGTCACCGTGCTCACGCGCGGCCACCGCGTCCCAGTAGCGGTCGAGTGCGTCCAGCGTCTCGCGTTCGAGCTCATCGCGGTTCAGTCGCATTGTGCGCCTCCGCGCTGCGTGCCGTGGGCAAGGACATCCCGCAACCGCTGCGCGGCGCGGTACTGGAGCGCCCGCACGCTGCCGTGGCTCCGCCCGAGCACCTGGGCGATCTCCGCCCCGTTCAGCCCGGCCAGGCGCAGTTCGACGACCTCCCGCTGCTCCTGCGAGAGCGCCGCCAGCAGCGCCCGCACCCCGCGGTGCGACTCCGCGTGCAGCATGACCTCCTCCGGCGTCGGGCCGGGGTCGACCGGGTCCCGGGCCGTCTCCGGCAGGCGCTCGGTCCGTCGCTCACGGTAGACGTCAGTGACCACGTTGCGGGCGATCGTGAAGAGCCAGGCGCGGAACGACCCGCTCTGATAGCCCGGCAGCGCAGCCAGTGCGTTGAGGAAGACCTGGCTGGTGGCATCCTCGGCGGCCTCCGGCTCGCCCAGGCGGCGGTAGCAGAACCGGTAGACCGGATCGGCATAGCGCGCATAGAGCGGGGCGAAGGCGCGCGGGTCACGCCGCGCCTGCTCCACCAGCGCCTCCTCCTCGGCCGCCGCCTCCGGCGGCCCCACACCGTCGCCCGAGTAACCGCGCCGAATGTGCAATCCTCTGCTCCCGAGCACTCACGCACGATCCGCTCGATCTGTGAACGGAGAAGATCGACAGAGTGTTACGGGCAGGAGATGACCGTATCACGAGGGATGGACCGCGGTCGTGTCCTGAGGAAACCCGGGCGGGCGCGGTGCGTGACGGAGCGCCGGGTAGCGGCACGTGCTCGGCCGGGTGGTGCGCGGGCTCCGCGCCATGGTTGGTGTCCGGGACGGGCGGTAGCAGGATCCCTGTGCCATGGCTCGCGCCCGAGGGTGATGAGGTTTGACGAGTTACACAGACGCACGCGGTTGGTCCATGCCCGGGCTAGAGCAGCCGGGCTGACAAGGCCAAGCCGGCTGATGATCTCTCACAACGTCGTCGGACCATGAACTGCGGTCACCGCCCCGTCCAGCTCCGGTAGCAGGCCGACGTCGCGCAGCAGGGCCACGGAGCCATCCGCAAACTGGTCGAGGAAGGCCGCCATCTGGTCCCTGAGTGCCTCCCACTGGTCCGCTTGGCGGTGGTGGTGCAGCACCGCCTGCGTGAGCCAGCGCCTCAGCTTCTCGATCGGATTGGTCCACGGGGCATCGGTCAGTAGCCACCGGAGCTCGATGCCCAACTCGGCCGCTACCGCCAGCACCGCCGGGTGCCGGTGCACCGGCCAGGTGTCCCAGACCAGGATGAGCCGCCGGTCGGGGTAGGCGGCCCGCAGCCGCCGTAGAAACCGCCCCAGCTCCGCCACCCCCATGCGCGCCGCCGCATGCGTGGTCACCCGTTCCGTGACCGCATCCAGCGCCCCGCTGATGCGCCAACGGGTGTTGCGGCGCTGCGACAGGCGCGCTACCGGCTCGGTGCCCTGCGCCGCCCACACCGCCGCCAGCGTCGGTTGCCGCGTGAGGGTGAACGCATCGGCATACACCAGGCTGACCACCTCCGGCTGAGCCCGCGTCAGGGCCAGCGCCGCGTCGATGGCGGCCAGCCAGCGGCAGACCGTCTCCGGCTTGCGCGGTTTGTACAACCCGTGGCGCGCCATCTGGCGGGCCGACCGCCCATCGGCGATCTGCAGCATGGCGCTGGCGCGCTCGCGCAGGTAGGGGCGGGGGTCAGCTCCAGCGTGTGTGGGCGCATTTGGTGGCTCCATTCGCGTCCGTCCCCCAGCATCCCCAGTATGGCCCGTGAAAGATCACCAGCCGGCTTTCGTTGTGAGCCCGACGGCTCTAGCCCCGGGCACATGCCGCGGTGCGGGATCCTCACATCACCCACCCCTGGGCACGGGCCGACCACCTACACCCATCTCATTCGTCAAACTCCATGGTGGGAGAGGGGCCGGGGGTGAGGGCGTTCCTACCGGGCTGGCGATCGCCGGTTGCCAATGGGAATTCTCCCGGCCGGCTATTGGGGCTGGCGTGAGGGCTCCGCCGCGCCGGCGAGGTAGGCCAGCGCCCGGGCGGCGGCCCGCTCGCCGGAGACGATGCAGTCGGGGATGCCGACACCGCGGTAGGCGGCGCCGAGGAGCAGGAGGCCGGGGTGCTGCTCCAGCCGCCGGTCGATGGCTTCCACCCGCTCCAGGTGGCCGAGGATGTACTGCGGCATGGCGCGGTACCAGCGGTGGATGTACGTCAGCACCGGGGTCGCCTCCAGCCCCAGGATCTCGCGCAGTTCCCGCCGCACCAGATCCAGCAACTGGTCGTCCGATAGATCGACCGCCTCCTCGCGGCCGGCGCTGCCGACGAAGGCGCGCAGCAGGACGAGATCCTCCGGCGCGCGGTGCGGGAACTTGCTCGATGCCCAGGTGACGGCGGTCAACTCCCGCCCCTCGATGCGCGGTATCACGAAGCCGCGGCCGACTCCGACCTGCCCCACGTCCTCGCGGCGGTAGGCGAGCGAGATGGTCGCGGTGGAGACATAGGGGATGCCGCGGAGCAGCTCGGCGAGTTCCTCATCGATCCCGGCGACCAGGTCGGCGGTAGCCCAGGCCGGGGTCGCCAGCAGGACGGCGTCGGCCGCGATGGCCGAGCCGTCCGCCAGGTGGACGATCCAGCCGCCGTCGACCGGCTCCACGGCCACAGCCGCCACGCCGACCCGCCAGTCGATCCCGTCGAGGGAGTCAACCAGGGCGTCGATCAACTCGCCCAGCCCACCGCGGAGGGACAGGAACGCGCCGCGGGGCTGGCTCCCAGCGGGCGGGGGCGGCGGAGCCGCGCGCCGCTGCGCCAGCATGCCGCGGATCAGGCTGCCGTAGCGCAGTTCGGTCTCGCGCAGGCGCGGGAAGGTCGCGAGCAGGCTCAACTGCTCGGCATCCCCGGAGTAGATGCCGGAGAGGAGCGGCTGGGCCATGTGAGCGTAGACCTCTTCGCCGAAGCGGCGGCGGACGAAACTGGCGATCGACTCGTCCCCGTCGTCGAGCCGCGGTCGGCGGAAGTACTCGGTCGCCATGCGCAGCTTGCCGCGTGTCGAGAGGAGGCGCGAGCGCAGGAGAGGCCGGACCTTCGTCGGCACCAGCATGGTGATCCCCTCCGGCAGCGGCTCCAGCCGTCCGCGGTGGAGGATGGTGGTCCCGCCGCTCTCGCGGGTGGTGCTGACGATGCGGTCGCCGAGGCCGAGCACCTCGCAGAGGGCGGCTGCGGCCGGCTTGCTGGCGAGGAAGGAGTCCGGTCCGGCCTCGATCACCAGGCCCTCCATCCGCTCGGTGCGGATTTTGCCGCCCAGTCGAGTGTCGGCCTCGACCAGCGTCAGGGCCAGCCCGCCGTCGGCCTGCCGCAGCCGGTAGGCCGCGGCCAGCCCCGCGATGCCGCCGCCGATGATCGCGACGCGACCGGCTGTCATCCGCCCGCCCCCTTCGCTACGCTCGCTACTCCGTTGCTGCGGCCTTCACCTGCTGGCCGAGCCGCTCGCGCACTGCGTCGGCCACCGCCCGGCAGAGCAAGGGGTGGTCGTTCAGCGACGCGGTCCGCTCCAGACGCATCCCCAGGTTCTTGGCCAGCTCCCGCGCCTCGATGTCGATATCGTAGAGCACCTCGACATGGTCGCAGACGAAGCCTATCGGCACGACGAGGACGTTCCGGACCCCCTCGCCCGCCAGCGCCTCCAGCGTCTCCTCCAGCGCCGGGCCGAGCCAGGGATCGGCCGTCGCCCCGGCGCTCTGATACGCGAAGCGCCAGCGACGCGGCCGCACCTCGGCGACCACGGTCTCCACCGAGATGCGGAGCTCTTCCGGATAGGGGTCGCCCCACTGGAGGATGCGCTCCGGCAGGCTGTGCGCGGTGAAGACCAGGGCGACGTCGTCCCGCTCCTCCTCGGGGAAGCGCTCGAGTGCGTCCCGGATGCGCCCGGTGACGGCCGCGATGAAGGCGGGCTGCGTCTTCCAGCTCTCGATCGACAGGACCGGCACGCTGGCGTTGTTCTCCTGCAGCGCCTTGTCCAACTGCTCCAGGTAGGCGCCGACACTCATGCGGGAATAGTGGGGAGCCATGACGATCGCGACCAGCGTGTCGACGCCGTCGGCCAGGATGTCCGGCACCACTTCGCGGATATAGGGATGCCAGTGGCGCATGCCGACGTAGGTGCGGAACCGCATCCCGGCCGCCGCGGCCGCTGCGTCGTTCAGTTCCCGCTCCACACCGGCGGCCTGGGCCTGGGTCAACTCCACGATCTGCGAGCGCCCGCCGATGGCGCGATAGCGCTCGGTCAACTCCGCCAGCAACTCGTCCGAGTAGGGACGCCCGCCGCGCACGTCCAGAAGGTAGGCGGGGATGTCCTCGAGCGAGTTGGGGCCACCGTAGGCCATCATCAGCACACCGATGCGCGGCCCGACCTCCACCGCGCCTTGCCCCGATTGATCCATCCGCTGCGACTCGTCCATTCGAGGTGTCTCCGTCGTCTCCAAAGCGATAACGCTCACGCAGCCCGTGTGGCTCAGCTCGCCGCGAGGGCCGCATCCTCCGCGTCGTAGTCGAAGCGCGCCGGGTCGTATTCGGCCGGCGGGTTTGCCCGCTCCCAGGCGACCGTGCGGCGCAGCGCCTCCTCCTGTGGGACCGGCTCGACGTAGCCGAGTTCCTGGCGGATGCGCGTCGTGTCCATCGCCAGGTCGTGGGTCAGATCTCCGGGGATGGTTGCCACGCCGCGTAGCCGCTCGGGCGGGACCGTCACGACCTCGCCGTCCCAGCCGGCGGCTCGTCCGATGGCGCGCACCCAGTCCGCCTCGCTGAGCGGCTCCGGCTCGGCGACGTTGTAGACCCGCCCGGCGGCGCGTGGGTCGGTCGCCGCCAGCGCGATGGCCGCGGCGACGTTCTCCACGTAGCCGCGGGCGCCGCGCCAGCGCGCAGCGATCTCATCGAGGACGATGACGCGCCGGCCGTCGTCCATCCGCTTGAGGTACGGGAAGAGGCGGTGCTGGGTATCACCCGGGCCGTAGACGATCGGCAGGCGCAGCACCGTGCCGGGGAGATCCGGGTCGCTCATGACCACGCGCTCCACCAGGATCTTGTCGTAGTCGTCCCGCCAGCGGTGGGGATCATCCGCCGCGCGTGGCGTGTCGCCCCGGTAGGGATAGATGCGCTGGCGCAGCGGCGACTCCTCCGTCAGCAGCCCCGGCTCGGGCGGCCCTGACTCGATCCCGATCAGGCGGCCGAACGCGGCGTACACATCGGCGCTGCTAATGACGGTCAGGCGCCCGGCGATCCCGGTCAGCCCGTCCATGGTGGCGCGGGCGTCGGCCTCGGTGAAGGCGAACATGTCGATCGCCGCATCGGGAGCCAGGCGCGCGATCTCGTCCCGGCGGGCGGGGAGGTCATACCGGTCGCCGTAGAGGTGCTGCACCTGGGGAGGGAGCTGCGCCTGGGTCTGCCCCCGGTGGTACACCGTCACCTCATGGCCGTGCTCGACCAGGTGCTGAACGACGTACGGTCCGATAAAGCGGGTCCCACCGATGACCAGAATGCGCATGCGTTCCCCTTACGTGTTGCGTGGTGCGTGTTCCGTCATCGTTCCCCTCACCCCCGGCCCCTCTCCCACAAGGGGAGAGGGGAGTAGGACGGAACACGGAACACGCACCACGTCCTACGTTCCCGTTAGCTCGTGCACCAGCTCGACCACGTAGCGGACGTTGTCGACCGGCGTTTCGGGCAGGATGCCGTGGCCCAGGTTGAAAATGTGGCCGGGACGTCCCCCGGCGCGGGCCAGGATGTCCCGGACGTGGCGCTCGATCTCCTCCCGCGGCGCGAAGAGCACCAGCGGGTCGAGGTTCCCCTGTACCGCCCGGTCGTGCCCGACGCGTGCCCAGCCGTCGTCGAGCGCGATGCGCCAGTCGATGCCGACCACGTCGGCGCCGGTGGTCGCCATCAACGGCAGCAGCCCGGCGGTGCCGGTGCCGAAGACAATTACCGGGACACCGAGCGGCGCCACATGGGCGACGATGCGGCGCACGTAGGGGAGCACCCGGCGCTCGTAGTCGAGCGGGCTGAGCGCGCCGACCCACGAGTCGAAGAGTTGCACGGCCTGCGCTCCGGCGCGGATCTGCCCGGCCAGGTAGCGGGCCGTCATATCGGCCAGCTTCGCCATCAGCGCGTCCCACACCTCGGGCGCGCGGTACATCATCTCCTTGGTGCGGCGGTAGTGGCGGGAACTGCCCCCCTCGATCAGGTAGCTGGCGACGGTGAAGGGGCCTCCGGCGAAGCCGATCAGCGGCACCCGCCCATCCAACTCCCGCCGGATCAGCCGGACCGCCTCCAGCACGGCCGGCGTGGCCTCCTCCGGGTCGCGCACGACCAGCCGGGCGACGTCGGCAGCCTCGCGCACCGGGTTGTGGATCACCGGTCCCTCCCCGGCGGCGAACTCCAGATCAACGCCCATCGGCACCAGCGGGAGGAGGATGTCGGCAAACAGGATGGCGGCGTCCACCCCGAGCCGGTCGATCGGCTGGAGCGTCACCTCGGCGGCGAGGTCGGGTTGGGCACAGATCTCAAGTAAGGTATGGCGGGCACGGATGGCGCGGTATTCAGCCATATAACGTCCGGCCTGCCGCATGAACCAGACCGGCGTCCGATCCACCGGCTCGCGCCGGCAGGCACGCAAAAAACGGTCGGCGGCCGTGTTCCCGTCGGCCACAGGCTCCTCCTGCTCCATCGCGGTGGAGTTGCGGGCGCAACCCCTGCCGGACCGGATTCTACCACCTGGTCTCCGACCGCTCGGCGCGTCCAACGCGGGGCTCGGACGTTATACTCATCGGTGCTCGAGCGTTACAGAACGTGCGTGGTTCGGCGGGGCGAGTCCGGCCGATTGTTGCCGCCACACGCCGCGCGGAGGGCACGCATAGTCAAGGGAGGACGACCGATGAGCACGGGCCAGCAGCGCGAGTTCGCCCCGGCCTTCTATGACCTGACGGAGGTGCGGTCCTTCTCTCCGCTGCCCGGGTTTGCCATGCAGGCAATTACGGGCAAGAACCTGATGCTCAACTGGGTGCGGATCGAGCCGAACACGGAGATGCCGGCACACGAGCACCCGCACGAGCAGGCCGGGGTGATGCTGGAGGGGACGCTGGAGCTCACCATCGGCGAGGAGACGCGGGTGTTGCGGCCGGGGATGGCCTACACCATCCCGGGCGGGGTACGGCACCGGGCCCGCACCTTCGAGGACGGGTGTCTTGTGCTGGACATCTTCAGCCCGCCGCGCGAGGACTACGCCCGGATGGCCGGGGATGCGTGATGCGTGTTGCTCCCCCTCACCCCCGGGCCCTCTCCCCTGGTGGGAGAGGGGAGCGATACGCGATACGTACTACGGGTGACGTATGACGGTTGACGCATGACGCATGACCCATGACCGGCGGCTGTTGACACCCTGGTGATAACGTGATATGCTCATGCCGCGATAAGGGCAGGCTCCAGCGGAGCGAACAAGTCGAGCCGGGAAACACATGGGGGAACTCATTCTGGGCCGGCCGGCGCTCAAGCTGGAATTCGCGGTGTCCGTGCCGCTCGATCTGACATCGGCGCTATCGCTGGTTTTTCGGGCGACCGACCCGCGGCGGTTTGACCGCTGGCTCGTCGAAGCGCGAGAGCGACTGGATCCGGAAGCCCGGCACGATCTGGACACCGTGCTGGGGAGTTCAGGTCGGCTGCTGTACTACGTCGAAGAACTCTTGATGTCCTTCGACCCGTTCACGCCGGAGCACCTGGATGCCGACTTCGACGCGTATATCGCGCATCTGCGGAGTCTGCCGCCCTGGGCATACCATTCGATGATGGCACAGTCATTGCTTAGGGTGTATCGCGATCGTGGAGTTACGGTAGCGCCTCCGGACACGGCGGACCGCACGGCCTGGAGGGCATTTCTTGAACCAGGTATCACACGTGCCGACCTTGACGAGGTCGTCGACCTGGTTCTGGCACCTGAACAACTCAAAGCGCGTACAATTTCCCTGATCGAGCGTTTCTGGCATGACTGCTATCGTGATGAATATCATCGCACGTTGCCAGAAATGCGCCGGGCACTGCGGCAGGCCCGCTCGACGACCTACCCGAGTGTGGCGGTCGCCTTCGAAGAACTGAGCGGCCACCGGCTGCCCGAAGAAGTACAGCTCGCCCTGCCGCACGTTGAGCGCGTGACCATCTGCCCGTCGTACCATCTGGGGAACTTCGCGCAGTTCATCCTCTATCCGCCGGAGTTGATCCTCTACTTCAACTGCCAGCGGACCAGCGCCGCGACACAGCCGGCGCGGGGATCAAAGCTCTCGGCGGACCTGCTCCCCGGGCTCCGGGCATTGGCCGACGGCACGCGCCTCCGCATCATCGAGATGCTGCAGGGCGGGGAGTTGTACGCGCAGGAGATCGTTGGTCGGCTTGGAATCAGCCAGTCCGCGGTATCGCGACACCTGGCCATGCTGGAAGCCGCGGAGATCGTCACCGTACGGCCGACCAACGGCATGAAATACTACGCGATCAACGCTCAACGTCTTCGGCAGATTGCCGAAGAACTTGAGCAGATCGGATGACGATCACACCGCTTGCCGGGTGATCGACATTAACAAACTAACTCCGACCACGCGATAGCGCGTGAGGAGCGAGGGTCAACCGCGTCAAGGCCGGTTGTGAGGCCGCTGGGCAGCGCCCTCGGGCGTATGCCAGGCTTCACACAACCCCCCTTGATTTCCTCTTGACGCGCAGCCCCCTCGGGGGCTCGCTTCCTCTGATTCCCTCGAAACGGCTTGGTCGCCTCGGCCACGACCGAGCCAGGACTCTCCTCTCTCTCACGGTTGACCTGACTGGCGATAAGGGGCGTGCTTGCCACACAGTGAGCACGCCCCTTGTCACATTTAACGGACCACGACGCCACGCCACACCCGCCCCCACCTGTGCAGGCTCTCGGCTTCGGGACCGGCCCGCACCGCGTGGACCCCCGTCGCTTCCCCGCATTCCCCAACACCTCCCGCCGCAAGACGCGCGAGTCGTTACTACTTTGCTTTTTCCTTACCAGTTTTTCTACACTTGGCGCCGGGGATGGTGCCGGCGCCGCTCGGGGACACGCGGCGCACGCTTGGGCGCTCGCCCACGGCGCTCTCCCTCGCCGGGTCTACCCCGGCGTGAACCGGCTGCCGCCGGGGACACGGCAGCCGCGAACGGGGAAAGGGAAGGGGAGCGGTTTCCTCATGCGCGTCGAACAATCCACGCGCCGGCCGGCAGTGGACCTCCTGCCGGTGGCTCTGCTGCGCCTGCTGTTCCGTCCGTCCGCGTTCTTCCAGGACGAGCCTGCACGCGGCAGCCTCCTCGGGCCGCTGGTCACCGGTCTGGCCTGTATCGAGACGGCGACCTTCCTGGGCGAGGTGCTACGCATGGAGGGGGTGCGGGGTGTGCCGATCCCCTGGCCCTTCCACCAGTTTGTGCTGGTAGGCGGGATGGAACCGTCGCCGGATAGCCAGACGCCGGTGGGCCTGCTGCTGTCGGTGCTGGTGGCTCCGCTCGCCGGGGCGCTGCTCCTGGCCCTCGTGGCGGGTGCCGGGCACTACATGGTCCGCACCGTCGCGCCCGCGGGAACGGCCGGGTTCGGCGCGACCTTCCGCGTGGTTTGCTACTCGGCGGTGGCCGCGCTCGGTGCCTGGGTGCCCCACATCGGCGTGCTCTGCCTCATCCACGCCACGGCCATTGGTGTGGCCGGGGTGCGCGTGGTGCACCGGCTGCCGGCTCGGCGCGCGGCGACCGCGGTTGTCTCGCCGATCACGCTACTCGTGACGGTGTTCGGGGTGATGCAGGTGCTGGCGGCGGTGGCGCTGCTCGTCTTCAACTACGGCTAGCGCGGCCGGATCAGCCGGTCGGCAGCCAGCGTGGCAGCTCCGCCAGCGTGGCGAGCACGTCGCAGTCGCCCGGGGCGCCGATGCCGAGCCGGTCGATCAGCAGCGGGCGGAGCCCGGCGGCCCGTGCGCCAACCGCATCGACCGCGTAGGTGTCGCCTACGTAGAGGCAGTTCCCAGGCGCGACGCGCAGGCGGCTGAGCGCGGCGTGGAAGATGACCGGGTCGGGCTTACCCCGGCCGCCGACATCCCGCGGCGTCACGACTGCGGCGAAGCGCCCGTCCAGGCCGACCTCGCGGATGCGCTCCGGCGCCTCGACGTTGTTCGAGACGACCCCGACGCGCCAGCCCGCGGCGTCGAGGTGATCGAGCGCGGCGTGGACGTCGGTGTAGATCTCGAACCGCCGCTCGCGCTCGCGTTCGGCGAAGGCCTCGATGAGTGCCTCGACGGCATCGTCGCGCCCCGTCAGGCCGAGCTCGCGCTGGAGTCGTAGCCAAAAGCCGTTGGCCATCCGGTCCACCACCGGGTCGTCGGCACGAACCCAGGCGTCGTGCACCTCGACGATCGTGCGCCGCTCCCCCAGGCGCTCCAACACGCGGGCAATGGTTTCGTAGCGGTGCGGTACCGCGCCGCAGAGCGTATCGTCCCAGTCGAACAGGACGGCTCGGCCGTCCGCACCCGCCGTCGTCACCGCCAACCCCCTCGCCACGGAACTTGACATCAAGGCACCGATTCTGCGATTAACTTAATGCCCGAGCGCCCACCGGGCAAGAGAACGCCATCGTGCCACGCACCCTCCCAGGTGCGTACCCAATTATTCTGCGACCATAACCCAGGAGTGTGCATCAATGCCTAAGCCTCTCGCGTTCTCATTAGCATCGTCGAGGAGACGCTCGCGCCGGCTTCTGCGCCGGCATCGTGAGCAGTTGCCCCACCCGCAGCGGCGGACGGACGCGCCGCTCGGGGTTGACCCCGCCTCCCAAGAGCTGGACGGGCTTACGCGCGTACCCGCCGACGGCGACGCGACCCTGGAGGCCCCTCCGGCGCTGGAACTCACCCCACCGGAATCCGCCGACCTCCAGGTGTAACATCGCCGTCCACATCCCCTCGCCCAGCCCTCCGGCTCCGCGCCGGTCGGGCTCGTCGGCGAGGGGCGTCCAGCGCACGACCAGGCTATCGCTGCGCGTTCCCCGGGGGTGCACCCCGGGCTGACAAGAAACGCCCGCTTCAGTGGGCTGAATTTGATATCCATATCCGGCGGTCAGATACACCGCTTTAGTACGGCGCGGGATGGTGAAACATGCCCGGTGGTGCGCGGGTTCCCGCGCCTTTGTCTATGTCGTAAACGGGTGGTGCACGGATCCCTGTGCCGTGTTCCGGTCCCGCAGTGGGCGGCCTGTGGATCCGCGCGTCATGGCGCGTGCCCGGGGCTAAAGCCGCCGGGCTGACACGGCGAAGCCCACTGAAGGGGCTGGGACGCAGCAGGGATCAGTCCCGGGTGATATGGTGTCCGCCACCCGGCCCGTGCCCGGCGGCTTTAGCCCCGGGCACGCGCCAGAGGGTGGACACGCTCTCACCGGGGCGCCAACGCTGTTCCCCAGCCGGCTTCAGCCGGCTTTCGTGGTGAGCCCGGCGGCTTTAGCCCCAGGCACATGCCGAGCGGCGGGAGCCAACACATCCGAGTCTGCGCCCCGCGGTGCCCCATCCCCTTCAGTGGGCTTCGCCTTGTCAGCCTGGGGATAAACCCCCGGGCACACGCCACAGCGCGCAGCCCCGTCGCATGTATCCGCTGTGGCGGAGAGGGCGAGTTCCTCCACACGGACCGAGTCGTGGCCAGCCTCGGTCGGGGTAAACGCCGACGCATGACGCATGACGTATGTCGCATCACGCATCACGCATCCATCACACCCCTGACACAACCGCGACTGCGGCGTATAGTGCCGCCATGAGGGGCATCACACGACGGACAGAGAGGGAGGCCGGAGATGCCGGAGTCGAACGGGAGCGAGCGGCACGCGGCTGTGGCCCGGGGGCTGATGGAGGCCGTGCGTGCCCGCTACGGTGAGCGGCTGAGCGCGGAGCAGGAAGAGCGGGTCGCGGACGAGCTGCGCCGCATGGTCGAAGCAGCAGAGGCCCTGCGCCGTGTCCCGCTGACGAACGCCGACGAGCCGGACGTGCTGTTCCGGCCCTACCGTGGGGAGGGATGACGGGTGGCGGCGAACGATGCGCTGAGCTTCGCAACCGTACGCGATCTGGCGCGGATGCTGCGCAGCGGCGAGACGACGCCGACCGCGTTGGTCGAGCACTTCGCCGAGCGCCTCGACTCCGTCGGGCGCCGCTACAACGCCGTGGTGACGATCATGCTCGACCGAGCGCGGCGCGAGGCGGCGCTGGCCGAGGCGGAGTTGAAGGCAGGCTACGACCGGGGGCCGCTCCACGGGATTCCCTACGGGGCCAAGGACCTGCTTGCGGCCGTCGGCGCGCCGACGACCTGGGGCGCGGCGCCCCTGCGGGATCAGGTATTCAACGCCGACGCCACCGTCATTCGCCGCCTGCGGGATGCCGGGGCGGTCCTGCTGGCCAAGCTCAGCATGGTCGAGCTTGCCGGGGGGCTGGGTTACAACCAGCCGAACGCCTCGCTGACCGGGCCGGGCATCACCCCCTGGAACCCGGAGTCCTGGAGCGGCGGTTCGTCCAGCGGGTCCGGGTCGGCCGTCGCCGCTGGAGCCATCCCCTTCGCCATCGGCTCCGAGACGTGGGGCTCGATCGTCTCCCCCTCCAACTTCTGTGGGATCACCGGCCTCCGTCCGACCTACGGCCGCGTCAGCCGGGCCGGGGCGATGGCCCTCTCCTGGACGCTGGACAAGCTCGGCCCGATGTGCCGCACGGCGGACGACTGCGGGCTCGTCCTCGACGCCATCGCCGGGCCAGACCCGGACGATCCGACCACGCTGCCGGAGCCATACCGCTACGCGCCGGAGCAGGACCGCACCGAAGGATTCCGCCTGGGCGTGCTGCGTGACGGGCTCGACGACGCACAGCCGGAGGTACGTGCCAACTTCGAGCAGTCGCTCGCGGTGCTGAGCGAGTTCGCCACGCTGGAAGAGGTCACGCTGCCCGACTTCCCCTACGCCGAGGTGGCACGGATCATCCTGAACGCCGAGTCGGCGGCCGCCTTCGAGGATCTGATCGAGAGCGGCGCCGTGGCCGGATTGACCGCGCCCGAGGATCGCTGGGGCGCCTACGCCCGCACCGTCATCCCGGCGGTCGACTACCTGCGTGCGCTCCGCGTCCGGCGGCACATCGGCGTCGCGCTCGACCGGCTCCTGGCGCGCTACGACGGCGTCGTGTGCCTCACCAACGCCGTGGTCGCCGCTCCGCTGGACATGCCGTTCGATGCCTACTTCGGCAAGGTCCGCCGACTCCCGATCGGCGCGGCAGGAAATCTCGCCGGGCTACCGGCGATCAGCCTTCCCAACGGCTTCGGGGAGCGGGGGCTGCCAACGGCGATGCAGATCGTCGGCCGCGTCGGGAGCGAGAACAGCATCCTCGCCGTCGCCCGCGCCTACCAGGCGCGCACCGACTGGCACACCCGGAGGCCGGAGGTGGGGTGAGGCGTCGCGCGTCATACGTCATACGTCCCCCTCACCCCCGGCCCCTCTCGAACGGAGCCCACCAAGGGGAGAGGGGCGAGCGACGGAATACGCAATACGGAGTACGCAGTACGCGTGACGGATGACGCATGACGCATGAGATCCAGTTCTGCCTCGATCTGACGCACCATTCGTGGGCGCGGGCGGCCGACCCGGCGGCGGCCGTCGATGCGACCTTGCGGGCGATCCGCGTGGCGGATGCGGCCGGACTCGACTCCGTCTGGTTGAGCGAGGATCCCGACGGCTGGGACGCCGTCGCCGTGCTCGCCGCCGCGGCGCGCGAGACCGAGCGCATCCGCCTCGGCACCGGGGTGACCAACCCGTACCTGCGCCACCCCAACCTGATTGCCATGTCGGTGGCCACGGTGGACCGGCTCTCCGGTGGGCGCGCCTTCCTCGGGCTCGGCCGCGGCCAGGCCGAGTGGTACTCCCGCGCACTCGGCATTCGCACCGGCCGCCCGCCCGAGGTCCTGGCCGAGACGATCGACCTCCTGCGCCAGTGGTGGCGCCCGCCTGGGCGGGCCAGCGCCACCGGGCACTTCCACGTGCGCGACTGGGCGCGCGCGATCGGTCCGGTGCAGTCCCACGTGCCGATCTACCTCGCCGCGCTCGGGCCGCGCGCCCTGCGGGTGGCGGCCGAGCGGGCCGACGGTTTGCTGGTGGCCGACTTCGCCTCGGTGCCCTACCTGCGGCGACTGATCCCGATGGTCCGCTCCTGGGTTGCCGAGGCCGGCCGCGACCCGGCGGCCTTTCGCTTCTACGTCCGGACCGGGATCGTCGTCACCGACAACCCGGAGCCGGTGCTGGAGCGGCGGAAGAACCAGATGGCGCTGGTGAACGCCCTGCCGGGCATGACGCAGCAGATCGAGGTGCCGGGCTTCGATGTCCCGGCCATCATGGCCCGCGTCCGGGAGGTGATGCACACCGACGAGGTGCTGGAAGCCGGCGGGGCCTTCATCGACATCCGCAAGGTGGCGGACTTCGCCGCGGCGCGTCGCCTGATCCCCACCGAGCTCGTCGCTGCTGTCAGCCTCGTCGGCCCGGCGGCGGAGATCCGCGCGCGGCTGCGCGAGCTGGTGGAGATCGGCGTCACCGGCGTCTTCATCGCCCCGCCGGGCGAGCGCGACGCCGCCGAGTACGCCGCCCTCATCCGCGAGATCACCCCGTAGCGCGTTCCGACCACAGCGGGCGTGCAGATCCTGACGGCAATCGTGGATAATCACGCGGGCGCCGCGCCGGCCGGCGCCAGGGGGAGCGACCTCGCGTTCGCGGCCGTCGCAGCGCCGCCTTCTCCGCTTCGTCCCCGCTGCGTCAGTCCAGCCGGGCCGTCTCTCCGGACGTTCCGGTGAGTGCAGACTGTGCCCAGCGGGACTCGGGCGTGAGGCGGCCCGGACAGCGGGGTCGAGCGGGACAGTGGAGCGGTGACGAGGCATGGCTAATCGACGGCGCGGGCAGGTGGTTCAGCCGGCGCCCGTGCGGAAACCGCGCGATGCGGCCCTTGGCTGGGTCACGCGGTATGCGCCCGGGCTCGGCCTCGTGTTCCTCCTGGCGGCCGTGAGCCGCGGCGTGGCCGGCGCCCTGCCGGATGCCATCGCCGAAGTCACCGTCGGACTCCTCCTCGGAATTGCGATCGGAAACACCGTGCGCCTGCCCGTGGCCTTCCAGCCGGGCATCCGGTTCGCGGTCGGCACGCTGCTGCGGGTCGGCATCGTCCTACTCGGGACGCGCCTCAGCGTCCAGGACGTGCTGATGACCGGGCTGGATGCCCTGGTCATCGTGCTGGCGGGGATGACCACGGCGCTGCTCTTCACCCTCGGCATCGGGCGACTGCTGCGCTTGCCGCCGCGGCTCTGCCTGCTGATCGGCGTGGGAACGGCGGTCTGCGGCAACACGGCCATCATCGCCACAGCCCCCACGGTCGAGGCGAAGGAGCGCGACGTCTCCTTCGCCGTGGCGACGATCACCCTGTTCGGCACGCTCGCGGTGCTCCTCTACCCGGCGATCGGCCACCTCGCCGCCTTCTCCGACCAGGCGTTCGGCTACTGGGCCGGTACCGCGGTGAACGACACGTCGCAGGTGATCGCGACCGGGTTTGCCTACTCGGACGCGGCCGGCGAGGTGGCCACGGTGGTCAAGCTGACGCGGAACACGCTGATGGGCCCGCTGCTCGTCGTCATCGGCGCCGTGTACGCGCATGCGGTCCGTTCGGCCGGCCCCGGTCGCACGAGCCGGTCGGGTGCCCGGCGGGTGCTGTCGGTGGTGCCGCCCTTCGTGCTCGGCTTCCTCGGCATGGCGCTGCTCAACAGCCTCGGGCTTATCTCTCCGCAGGCTGGCCATGCGGCGAGCGAGGGGGCCAAGCTGCTCGTCCTCGCGGCCCTCACCGGCGTCGGGCTGAGCACCAACCTCGGCCAGATGCGCGCCGTCGGGCTCCGTCCGTTCTACCTTGGGCTGGCGGCCTCGACGCTGCTGAGCCTGCTGACTCTCGCGCTGATCCTGGTCCTGGTCGGGCTCTAGCGCGCGTGAGCACGCGACTCCTCGCCGCCGAGACGGCGGTCGATCAGCGCCAGCGCGACGCCGTAGACGGCGTGAGCGGCGATCATCACCCCTTGCCGCGAGGTTCGGTCCTCGTCGGGCCACGGGTAGAGCTTCAGGCCGGGCATCAGCCCGAGGTAGCTCATGCTCCAGACCAATCCCCCGTAGAGCAGCCCGGCAGCGATGTCCGACGACGGCAGCAGGCGGCGCCCGAGGCCGAAGAGCGCCCCGGCACCGGTGCCGTACCCGACGTGGGCCAGGAGCCAACTGGAGAGAAAGGCCGGCTCGGAGAGCTTGTGGCGGACACCCGCCTCCTCTTCGACCCGCTCCGTGATGTGCTTCGGTGGTGGTTTCCCGAGCAGGCCGGTCGCCCGTCCGGCAGCCATAGCGGCCGACATAAACCCGGTCGCCGCCGTTCCGGCCAGCGCACCGCGCACGATGGCGTTCATCGGAACCTTCCTTTCCCGCGCCGCCTGCGTCCTGCGCGGCAGCGCCCTGCCTCCCGCCGGTGGGACACCCGACGCCGACCTCTGGTCATTCCGTCTGCATCCCGCGTCGGTCCTGCGCCGGACGAACGCAAAGCCGATGCCGGGCGGACGGCGGACGGCGCCTCACGCGCCTCGCGTCTCGTACGAGTTGCTCCCCTCTCCCAAAGTTGGGAGAGGGTCTGGGGGTGAGGGCCGCTCTTGCGAGCCACCCCGCTGCGCTTGCCAGCGCGGGGTGGATCTGGTACGCCTGCGTGCCAGACGCGGCCACGTGCCGCGGGTGCGGCGGCGCGGGGATGGGGCCGCCGACCAGGGAGCGATCAGGAGGAGAGCCATGAGCGGCATGGGCTACCAGGCAGTCGAGGTCGCAATCGTCGGCGGCGGGATCATCGGCTGCGCCATCGCCTATGAACTGGCGCGCAAGGGCCATCGCGTGGCCGTGGTCGAGCGCGGGGCGATCGGTGGCGAAGCCAGCGGGGCCTCGGCCGGCATCATCGCGCCGCCGTCGAATAAGGACACGCCCGCCGTGCGCGTGGAGCTGACGGCGCGCAGCCTCTCGGCCTATCCCTGGCTGGTCGCCGCACTCCAGGACGAGACGGGACTCGACGTCGGCTACCGCCAGTGGGGCGCGCTCCTGGTCGCCCGCAACGAGAACGACCATGCCCGCCTGCGCGCGCTCCTCTCCTGGCAGGAGGATCTGGGCTTCGACAGCGAGTGGGTCGAGCCCGCCGAGCTTCGGGACCTGGAGCCGACACTGCCCGAAGGGCTGCTCGGTGGGATGCTCGCCAACGACGCCGGCAGCGTCAATGTCCGGCGCCTGACCCGCGCGCTCGCCGCGGCCGCCGCACGCCGCGGAGCACTCGTGCTCGAGCACATCCCCGCTCTGGGCGTCGCCACCAGCGGCAACCTCGCCACTGGCGTGCGCCTGGCGGGCGTAACGCTTCCCGCCGCCCAGGTCGTGCTGGCCGCGGGCGCCTGGACCGCGCGCTTCGGCCTGGAGCTGGGTCAGCCGCTGCCCACCGTGCCCGTCAAGGGCCAGATGCTGGCACTCGGCGGGCTGGTCCACCCGCCGCGCACGATCATCGGCGGGGCAGGTGGCTACCTCGTGCCGTGGACCGATGGCACCGTCGGCGTCGCTGCGACCGAGGAGGAGGCCGGGTTCGACACCCGCGTGACTCCCGCTGGGCTGCGGGCGCTCGTGGGGCTGATCGAGGCGCTGGCGCCGGGGCTGATGGGGGGAGAAGTGGTCGCCACCTGGGCCGGCCTGCGTCCCGGCACTCCCGACCGCGAGCCGATCGTCGGCCTCGTCCCCGGCTACGACAACCTCTGGGTTGCCAGCGGGCACTTCCGCACCGGCGTGCAACTCGCCATCGGCACCGCCGAGGTTCTGGTCGCCTCCCTCCTGTCCGGTGTCCCCGACCCGTTGCTCACGCCCCTCAGCCCCGCCCGCTTCGCGCGGGCGGAGTAGGGTAGGGGCCGGCTAGTCCCGCGGCAGCGCCACCGGTGTCAGGCGTTTGGCCATGAAGATGTCGGGGCGGCCGGGGCCGTTGGCGTCGGGCAGCAGGCCGACCACGACGAAGCCCAGGCGGCGATGGACGCGCCCCGATCGTCGTCGGAGCACCAACACAATACTCGGCTAAGACCTCGCCCACTCATGCTCATCGTCAAGCGGGCTTGAGAGAGCTGTTCCTCTTGCCTGCCAAGAGAACGACGTCTAGGGCAATCAACTCCATCCCGTTGGTGTCAGGTAGTACAACAGAAATGTATTGTGCATCCATTCTCGTATCCAAGCGAGGGAATTGATATGATAGTTGTGCCAGCCAGATTGTTATGATGCTAAGATGATCCAGTATGGTTGCCACGCTAATCGTCATTGCTGAGGTACGCGGCCAGAAATGAAACGCCGACTCACCAACTACGAGATAGTGACCATTGCTGTCTACCTGTTGGGTGGTGAGCACGAGTACGTTGATACCGAGGACGTTGCAGTCAAAGTGAACGAACTCGTGCCGCGCCGATTTGCATGGCGAAAGTATCCCGATCAGATCGACCTCGACAGCGTTCGAATAGCGCTCTCTGATGCAAAGAAGGCCGCGAACGGAGTCTACATCGCCGGATCCAAGCGAGAGGGCTGGCGGCTAACTGAGTCCGGGCGGACCTTTGCACGCGAACGAGTCGGCGACCTCTTGGCCGGTGATCTCTCACGCCGCCCGCCGTCCGCTAAAGAACGACCATGGGTACGAGCGGAACGGTCGCGGCTGCTCGCCAGCGACGCGTTTGCGAAGGCGTGCTCAGAGGGGATTGCCGCTGTCACCCGCCAGGAGGCGGAAGGATTCTTCCGGCTAGACGAGTACGTTCGAGGGCAGGCTCGGGAACGGAAGATTGCACGCATACTCGATCACTTCGGCGATGATCCCGAACTCGGGGAGCTGGCGAAGGCGCTCGCGGCGAAGCTAGGGGTAGAGGTGCCGAGATGAGTGTGGACGACCGACTCTTTGTAAGAAGCCACGTCGCGCGAGACCTGTTGCAGAGTGCTTCGCTGTTCAAGTCGGACAGGCTCGTTGTTTGGGAGTATGTCTCCAACGGCCTGCAGTATGTTGACCCGGGTACTAAGCCTGTTGTCAAGGTCAAGATTGATGGACGCAGGAAGCAGATCCGAATCGAGGATAACGGCCGCGGGATGGATTGGAGCGGACTGCACAACTTCTTTGTCATCCATGGTGAAAACCTCGATCGTGCCCAGGGGCGCCCGGGTCGTGGTCGGTTCGGAACGGGAAAGTCAGCCGCGTTCGGAATCGCGAATGTCCTGCGTATCACAACCGTTCGGGGCGGCAGACGATCGATCATCGAGCTCCGGCGCGACGATATCGAGAAGATGAAGTCCGGAGATCCGATTCCCGTCCGAGTCGTGGAAAAGGAAGCGCCGGTAGATCAACCGAACGGGACGGTTATCGAGATCGATGAGATCAATCTACGGACTCTCGACCAGCGCGGGATCATTGCGTACATCGAGCGTCACCTGGCGCGCTGGCCAAGAGATGTGACGGTCTTCGTCAATAATCACCAATGTGAGTATGCGGAGCCTCCGGTCGCGTGGGAGCGGCGGTTCAAACCGGAAGGTCCCCTGAGAGACAAGTTGGGCGATACGGAGCTGATCATCAAGGTGTCCAAGTCGCCCCTGGACGAGGACCAACGCGGTATTTCGATCTTCGCCAATGGCGTGTGGTATGAGACCACGCTTGCAGGGAGCGAGCGGCGCGACATGGCGCAGTACATCTTCGGCGAGATCGATGTCCCGCGTTTGGATGAAGACACATCCCCCATAGCACCATTTGACCTCAGCCGGTCGATGAAACTCAACCCCAACAACGAACTTGTCCAGGCAATCTATGCCTTCATCGGGAGGCATGTTGAGGAGGTCCGACGCGAGCTCGTCGAGGACGAAAAGCGACGCCGAGATGCAGCCCTAACCCGAAAATTGGCGGAGCAGGGTTCCGAAATCGCGCGGGTAATCAACGAAGACTTCACACAGTTCCGGAATCGCGTCGCGCGCGCTCGCGCCACAGCACTGGGCGGGGTGGATGCCTACGGGAACCGTCCCAGCGGTGGGGACGAAGAGGGCGAGATCATCTTCGGCTCCGATGTTCCCGCAACTATCGTGGCGGAGTTCGGCTCCCCTGGCCGCTCGGGTACGAACGGTGGGAACGGCGAAGAGATTCCGAATCACCGGCCGCAAGTGGTACCCGGTCCCCAGGATGCTGCGAAACAGGGCCAACGCGCTGGTGGTACCGGCAGCCGGCCCAAACCAGCGGGCGGGTTTGCCGTTCAGTTTAGCCATATGGGGATCGAATCACATCGGGCCGTGTACGTTAGTGATGATAGAACGATTCACATCAACCTGGATCATCCCCAGATTGCGGCCGCTATACACGCAGTATCTATCGACGACCCGGCCTTCCGCCGTCTCGCGTACGAGGTAGCATTCTCCGAATACGCCATTGCCCTCGCCTACGAGATGGAGGCGAAGGGTGAGATTCTCGAGCCGTCAGAGGCGATCTTTGAGATCCGCGACACATTGAATCGAATCGCTCGCAAGGCTGCGGCGCTCTACGAGGCATGACGATGGCAACGACGAGGGACCAGGAGGAGGTTCGCTATCCGAGGCCGGGGCAGCGGATTGCCCCGATAACGCTGCGTGATATGCTGCAAGTGCCAGTTCCGCGCCATGCTGTTGACCTGGGAGTGCCTCCCGATGTCCTGTTGTGTGACCTCGATGAAACTGCCTGGGAACGCTGGAGCTCCGATACATGCCGATATCTAGGGTACGCGGTCGTAGCCCACGTCCGGCGGATCGAACGCGAACTTGTCACCGAGGCTCGGTCGCGCTCGCTGCCCACGGTGCCGAGCAGCCCATCACTTGAGGATCTCGATCTGGAACCAAGAACGTATTATGCTCTCCAGCGGAGCGGTATTGGGACTCCGCAACGGCCTTTCTCTGGTCTCACCGTTAGAGACATCCTTGCTGTCCCTCGCTGCGGTGCCAAGTGCCTGGTTGATCTCCTCACCGCGCTTGAGTACCATGCGACGGTCGCACACCCAGGGTGGCTCGGCACTTCATCCACGACACTCATCCCTGTGGTTACCCGCCTGGGCGCGCGTGAGGCGAACCAACCACAGGAACCTACCCCGTCACTGCTTGCAGCGATCGAGGGTCTTCGGTCTGCCGGGTTCGCCAATCAGATCCGAGACAACGATCCACGTCTCGGCGCGACCACACGAGAATTGCGCCAGCAGGCTTCAGTCAGTGGTTCAACTCTAGAGGAGATCCTGACGAACATCGTTGCTCAGGATTGCCCAACGTACGACCCCGAAGTCGTCACAGACCTTGTAAGAGCGATTCACGCTGAAATCCTAGCCCTTCAACGACAAACGTTAGAGCAGGAACTGAGAGAGCTCATTGGTCGATCTCTGTCCCCACGAAGGATCGAAATAGTCGTACGGCGGTTCGGCTGGGATGGGCGGGGTGTAAAGACGCTGCAAGCTGTTGCGGAAGAGTACGGTGTGAGTCGGGAGCGTGTCCGCCAGATCTGCAGCAGGGCGATGAAGGAGGTCAGAGGAACCGACGCGTTCGCACCCATCCTGGACCGTGCGCTGGAGTTTGTACGTGCCCATATTCCCGCTCCAGCCGCAGAGGTCGAGGCGTTGTTGGTCGAAGCCGGTATCACTGGAAGTAGGTTCTCCCTCGACGGCCTCCGGTCCGCGGCTGAGATCTTTGGGCGCGATCCAGCATTCGTTCTGCTTGAGGCAGGTGGTGTGCGGGTCGTCACAACGCCGGGAACTGACAACGATGGCGAGCTTACACAGGAAATCGTTCGACGCGCCCGGCGCCTTGTATCGCATTGGGGGGCAACCACTCTCGACGCAGTGGCGGATGCGTTGCAGGAATCGCACGGAATCTCGGTAAACCGTGATCGAGTTGCCCGGATACTCGTAGGGAAGCGTGACTTTGCGTGGCTAGATGAGTCAGGTGGTTGGTTCTGGATCTCGACGGTGCCAAGAAACAGGGTCTTGAACCGAGCCCGAAAGATCCTGTCGGTCGTCGATCGCATCGGAGTTTCGGAGCTGCGCGACGGTATAGCCCGGCATCACCGTATGGAGGGTTCGGCACCGCCACGGCATGTACTTCTGGAGTTGTGCAGGCAGGCTCCAGGTTTTCGCGTGGAACGTGATGAGATCATTGCCGATCCTCCGCTCGCTTGGACGGAAGTACTGGCAGATGTCGAGAAGACGATGGTCCGCATCCTCCTGGAACACGGCCCGGTTCTGCCCCGCCCTGAGTTCGAGCGTCATTGTTTGTCGGCGGGTATGCCGCGCACTACCTTCTATGCCTACCTCGACAACTCACCGATAATAACTCGGTACTCGCGTGGCGTTTACGGGCTCCGTGGGTTTCCTGTTCAGCCCGGACTGGTAGAGTCGCTCACCCCTCGCACGCACACACGCAGGGTGCTACAAGACTATGGGTGGACTGAAGACGGGAAGATCCGGCTTCGCTATCGGATCTCAAAGGCGATGCTGACTAACGGTGTTTGTTCGATCCCTGCCAGCATGAAGCCATTCCTCGCCGGCGAGTTTGCCCTGATAGGGGATGACGACCTGCAGATTGGGACGCTTAAGTGCAGAGCAGGATCTGCCTGGAGCCTATCTTCTCTCTTTCACCGTCATGGCTGTGTGGTGGACGACCATCTCATTCTCACGTTTGATCTAGCCACTAGGCAAGTCCGCATTGAGTTGGCCAGGGCAGATGATCACTCGAACAGAGGCTCCCAACAGGCACGTAGTGCCTCCGATGAGGATACACCCTCCGAGTCGGACGCAGCTCCCAGTGCACCGCTTGCTGATCCCAATGTTGCAAGCGATTCTACTCAGACGACCGATGACCTTCAGCCTGAGACCGAGGTTGGTGAGGAATCCACGGGGACTGAGTTCGTAAGCGATACCGACTCCGACGAGTCCGTTACAGAGTCGCGTATCGCTGGATCATCCACTGTCGTCTCGGAGTCAGTGATGGCACCGATTGCTGACGACGTCGAGGTAGATCAGCTCCAGTCATCTCGTGCTCCTGTTGTCGCCCCTCCCATAGGTAGGAATCGAACCGATACGGCACCGACTGGTCCTCTTGGACGCCTGCGTCGGTGGCTTAGTCGTCGGATATCTACCTAGGATACGCCACCGGTGTCAGACGCTTGGCCATGAAGATGTCGGGGCGGCCGGGGCCGTTGGCGTCGGGCAGCAGGCCGACCACGACGAAGCCCAGGCGGCGATAGAAGTCGACCGGGTGACGGCGTCCGGGGCGGACCTGGAGGCGCGCGGCGTGCGCCAGGACATCCGGGTAGAGGTCGATGTTCGACACGGTCGTCTCGTCGGTTTCGTCGTCGGTGCCGAGCCAGAGGGTGAGCGCGCCGCGCTGGCGTACCCGCTCGTCCAGGTCACGCACGAGCGCCGTGCCGATGCCCTGGTATTGCCGGTCGGCCCGTACCACCAGTGGGTGCAGCTCCCAGGCGTGGGAGTAATCGGGGATGCCGCCGATCCAGCCGAGCACGGTGCCGTCGTCGTCAATGGCGGCGCGGCAGATCCGCTCCGGCGCGAGCATCTCCCGCACCTCCGCCAGCGCCTCATCGAAGGTCGGGTAGCCCACGTTGAGCTGGTCGGTCAGGATCTCCGCCGCCTGTCGCACCCGCTCCTCATCCTCGGGCGTGAGGTCGATGATCGTGAGTTCCGTCGTCATCAAGCATCGCTCCCTGGTGCACCGCGCTGGTGTTGTCGCGCGGTTTTAATACGTGGCCGGACCGGCGGCTCTTATTGTCGTGTGGCCGCCATGTCTTTAACAAGACGGATCGGAGTCGCGTGGTGGGGATCGAGATTCGCCGGGCGGGGCGGGGTGACATCGCGGACGTGGTGCGTCTGCGGTGGGAGATGTGCGTCGAGCAGGGGGTGGCGGAGGCGGACGACCAGGAGGGGTATGCCCGCTACGCGGCGGCGCTGCACGACTTCCTGGAGCGCTGGATCGACGATGAGCAGTGCCGCGTCTTCGTCGCGGTCGATGAGGGCAGTGGCGAGCGGGTGGCGATGGCGGCGCTGTGGCTCTGGCCGGTGTTGCCCTGGCCCGGCGGACTGGCGCAGTGGCAGGGGCACGTCACCAGCGTCTACACCATCCCCGGCTACCGGCGGCGCGGCATCGCCCGGCGGTTGATGAACGCGGTGCGGGACGCCGCGGCGGCACATGGCGCGACCCGGCTGGTGCTGGAGACGACACCGATGAGCGCGCCGCTCTACCGGGAGCTGGGCTTCGTGGCAAGTGGGATCATCGAGCTGCGCCTCGAGGCTGCGGAGGATCGCGGTTAAGAGCCTTGAACACGACCGCGCGTAGAGAGGGAGGCACAATGCCGGTTCAGTTCACCGTCCGAGAGCTGCGGGACAAGTACGACGCGGTCGCCCCGGTCTACGACCGGAGGGAGGCGCTTATGGAGGTGCTGGGTCTGGGTCGCTGGCGGCGGGGGTTGGTCCGCGAGGCGAGCGGCCGGGTGCTGGAAGTCGCGGCTGGGACGGGACGCAACTTCCCCTTCTATCCGGAGGGGGTTGAGCTCACGGCGGTGGATCTCAGCCCGGGGATGCTGGCGGTCGCGCGAGCGCGGGCACGCCAGATCGGCCGCCCGGTCGACCTGGTCATCGCCGACGCCGAGCGCCTCCCGTTTCCCGACCATACCTTCGATACCGTCGTCTCCACGATGAGCGTCTGCACGTTCCCTGACCCGGTCACCGCGCTGCGGGAGATGGGGCGGGTCTGCCGTCCGGACGGGCGCATCCTCCTGCTGGAGCACGGGCGGAGCAGCGTGGGGTGGATCGGCCGCTGGCAGGACCGGCGGGCGGACCGCAACGCGCAGTACGTCGGTTGCCACTGGAACCGCGAGCCGTACGAGCTGGCGCGGGAGGCCGGGCTCCATCCAGTCACCGCCCGGCGTCGCGTGTTCGGCATCTTCCATCTGATGCGGCTGCAGCCGGCGGCGTGAGCGCGGCGGCCGGCGTGATCGAGCAGCGGGGCGATGTCGCCACACGCTCACCTGGAGTGGTGGGCGGCACCCCGTTCGTGCCGCGGGATCGCCCACCGGGAGGTTCCCCAGTGAGCGATCCGTTGCGTCACGCTGGATTTCAGGACACCGGGCCGCCGCGGGCCGTGCGGCCTACGGGTTGGTGAGGACGATGGCGCCCTCGTCGGTGGTGGCGTAGAGGAGGCTGCCTCCGCGCGCGAAGGCGAGGGTGCGGACCTTGACCTCGTCCACCTCAGGTACGCGCTGCCAGGTTGCCCCGTTGTCGTCGCTCCGGTAGAGTCCCCGGATCGTGCCGGCGAAGATCCGCTCCGGCTGGCGCGGGTCGACCGCCAGCGCGAAGATCCCGAAGCCGCGGCCCTGCTCCTCCTGAGGGATCGGCTGGGTCAGCGCGTTGACCGAGAGCGTCACCTCTTCGAGCCCGACGCGGCTGAATTCCCAGGTCTCGCCGTTGTCGGAACTGATGTGGACGCCATGGGGCTCGCCGACGATGACCTTGTCGACCGTGGCAAGGAGCACGCCGCCGCCCCAGAACTCGAGCAGCGCCGGGCCGGTCACGGGGCTGGTCGGCGTCGAAACGTCAAGGGCGACGACGCGGCTGGTGCCGCCCTCGGAGGTGAAGATGCCGTAGAGCTGGGTGGCGACAAGGCCCAGGCTGGTCACGTCGAACCCGGCGACTGGGCTCGACAGCTCCCACGTCTCCCCACTGTCGATGCTGATCGCGAGCTGGCACGACTCGCCGTAGAGGCGGCTGGTGTTGAGGGGGTCGATGACGAGCGGCCGGATGTTCTCCGCGGCGGGGACGGTCTCCCAGGTTGCCCCGCCGTCGGTGCTCCGCTCGAAGGGGACCGGGTCGCCGCCGCGCGCGCACGGGGCGTGGTCGCCGCGGTAGATGACATCAGGGTGCGTCGGGTCGGTGAGGATGTGCGCCTCGGTTGCGCCCTCGGACATCTTCACCCACTCCTCGTTGCCCTCGCGGCGATAGAGCGCGTTCCCCGCCACGGCGTAGACGATGTCCAGCCCCGGTGCGGGCACGGAGATCTCGACGACCCGCTCCCCGTCGATGGTCAGGGGACTGGCGGTCGTGGTGTCGGGGCTCGCCTCCGGTGTGACCGTGGGTTCGGACGGCGTCGGCTCCGGCGTGGTCGGGCTGGCCGGTGGCTCCGTGGGGCTGACGGTCACCGTGGGGGTCTCTGCCGTCCCGCCGTCAGGCGGGGTCGTGGCGGTTTCCGAGCCACTGCCGCAGGCGCTCAGCAGCCAGGTGCCGAGGATGAGCAGCGCCGCGAAGTGGTAGCGTCTCTTGGTCATCCGTTCCCTCTCCCTGGGTGCGGCCGCCGGTGTGCGGGGCGGGTGTACCGTGCGGGAATCGCCCCGCGTGCCGGGGCACGCGTGTCGGTTCCCATTGTGCCCGGCTGGGTGGCCGGGCGGGAGGGCTAGGAACCGGCTTGCGCCGGGGCATCGTCTCCTAAGACGACGACGATGTCGTTGCCCGCGTACGTCGCGGGGTCTCCCGGGATGATAGCCGCCGGTGAGAGGTGTAGCACGTCGGCGATGCGCTGGGCGGTCACCCCGTCTCCCACATAATCGACGATCCGTGAGGTCGGAACGTTGCCGGTCTCATCCGACTGCGCGGCGGTGACGTCGCTGAAGCCCGCGGCTTGCAGTTGCGCCGCGGCGTTGGCCGCGAGCCGGTTGATCAGGGTGGCGTTCTCCACCAGGATCGTGGCTGCGTACTGGGGCTCCGGCTGCGGTGCCGTCTCGGTCTGGGTCTGCTCCGGCTGCGATGCCGGGCCGGCGCCATTCGGCATCATCTCGGCCATGATCGCCGCCACCTGATCCCAGTTGGGGATCAGGTAGTACGGCTCGCCGGGGTTCCACTGCGCGGTCGTGGCGGGCAGCAGGCTATAGGAGCGGATGTTGCCCGCCTCGATCTCCGTCCCCAGCTTGGCCAGCGCCAGCGCGTCGGTCGGCGGGAGGTCGGTGCGCACGCTGTCCCCCAGTTGCTCCAGTAGTTGCGGCGCCTTGGTGATCAGGTTGAGCGAGACGGCCTGCTCCCGCAGCGCGCGGAGCACTTGCTGCTGGCGGTTGCCGCGGGCGAAGTCGTTGTCGTCGTGCCGGGTACGGGCATAGCGCAGGGCGGTCTTCCCGTCCATGTGCTGCAACCCGGTGTGGAAGTAGATGCGCGTGTAGTTGTACTGCTCGCCCGGGTACTCGTCGTCCTTGATCGGTGCCGGCACGTCGATGGTCACCCCGCCCAGCGTGTCGACGATGCGCTGGAAGCCCTCGAAGTCGACCTCGGCCACGTAGTGGATCGGGATGTTGAAGTTGTACTCGACGGTCGCCCGGACCAGCGCGGCGCCGGTGATGCCGCTCTCTTCCCCGGCGGAGTAGGCGGCGTTGATTTTCTCCTCGCCGACGCCGGGGATCGTGACCAGCAGGTCACGCGGGATCGACATCATCCCGACCTGCTTGGTCGCCGGGTCGATCGTGACCAGGATGATCGTGTCGGAGCGCGCGACCAGCCCGTCGTCGCGGTCGTCGACGCCGAGGAGGAGCATGTTGACGCGCTCTTTCTTGTCCCAGTCGGGCAGCTTCACTTCCTCCGTCGCGTCCGGAATGATCACGACCGTGCCGTCCGGGTTGACGCCGATGGCCGGGCGCGGCACCGGGGTGTTGAAGATGCGGTCGTAGGCCTGGTAGGCGCGGAAGATGGATGGTGCGATGAAGATGGCGCCCAAGGCCAGCGCGAAGATGGGAAGGGTCATGAGCGCGACGCGAAGCCGGGAGCGCCGCCGTGACGGCTCCGGCGTGGCGGGCACCGCCCGGCCGATCAGTCGGGGCTGGGGTCGCTGTCGCGGCGCGTCTCCGCGCGGATCCGGCGACTCGGCACGGGCCACGCTCTGAGCGCGCAGCCGCTCTTGCCGGATCTCGGCCGCATCACGGCGGCGTGGCTGGCGCGGCGGCTGTGCGTCGCCGGTCGACGGGGCGGCGGCCCGCTCCGGTGCCATGGCCGGTGCCTGGCGCGCCCGCCGTACCTCCGCGGCGCTCAGCCGGCGGCCATGCGTCCCGCGCGTGGCACGCGGCCCGACCCGCGGCTGCTGGCGCGAGATTCGTCTCTCTGCGGAACGGCTTGCGTTATCGTCAGTCACCAGTACCCTACTCACTCGTTGCCAGCCGGGCACGCCCGCGGATTATAGCACGGGTCATTTCCTTCCCTGGATGGGCGTCCCCGGCTAGATCGGCTGTATCGCGGCCGGAGGCCGCACCGACACGGTGGGTTCCGGCGCGACCGCCGGCTCCGGCGGGATCATCTGCCCCATGATCTCGTGCACGGCCTCCCAGTCGGGGATGAGGAGGTAGGGGCCGGGCGGATTCCACTCGACGGACGTTGCGGGCAGGATGCTGTAGGTGTGGATGTCCTGCGGCTGGATCTCCGTTCCCAGCTTGGCCAGCTTCAAGAGATCGAGCGGCGGGATGTCGGTCCGCACCGTGTCGCTCAGCGCCACCAGCAGCTCCCGCGCGTTGGCGATGAGATTGCGCGCGACGGCCTGTTCTCTAAGCGCGAGCAGGATCTGCTGCTGGCGGTTGGCACGGGCGAAGTCGTTGTCGTCGTGCCGGGTGCGGGCGTAGCGCAGGGCGGTCTTCCCGTCCATGTGCTGCAACCCGGTGTGGAAGTAGATGCGCGTGTAGCTGAATCCCTCTCCGGGGTATGCGTCGTCCTTGAGGGGCGCCGGCACGTCGATGATGACGCCACCCAGGGTGTCGATAATCCGCTGAAACCCCTCGAAGTCCACCTGCGCGAAGTAGTGGATGGTGATGCCGAAGTTGTACTCGACGGTGGCGCGGGCCAGCCCGGGGCCGGTGAGCTCACTGAGCGAGCCGATTGAGTAGGCGGCGTTGATCTTGTCCTGTCCGACACCCGGAATGGTGACCAGCAGGTCGCGCGGGATCGAGAGCAGCCCGACCTGCCGGGAGACCGGGTCGATGGTGACGATGATGAGCGTGTCGGACAGTGCCGGCTCGCCTGCCTCCAGGCGGTCGCTGTTGGTGTCGGCGCCGATCAGCAGCAGGTTGATCCGTTCCTGCCGATCCCAATCGGGCAGCGGCGGGGGCGCCTCCGTGGGCATCATCACGACTTCTGGGGTGCCGCGCGGGTTGACTGTCACCACCGGGCGCGGGGCATCCGGCACGAAAACCTCCTCGTAGGCGGTGCGTGCCGCGAGCAGCGGCGGGATCAGCCAGGCGGCGCCCAGAGCGAGCAGCGCAACCGCCACCGCCGACGCGACATAACGAGGACGCCGCCACCAGGGTCTCCGGGCGATCCGAACGCGCCGGTTCGCCAGGCGGGTCCGGCGCGGGCCACGCCACAGACGGCGCACCGGGACTCTCACGCGAACCGCACGCTGCCGCCTCCCGCCGCGAGCGCGCGTGCGGTGGCCGCGCAGGTGGTGAAGACGCGACGAGGCGCGGCGTCCCTGGGACATCGTCCCCTCCGCGTGACGCGGGCGCCGTGTGCGAGAGCGACCGGATCTGCCTCCGGTGTACCATTGCGAGCGGCGCCCGGCGCGGACGCACCGGTTGACGACCAGGCGGCTGCTCCGCATACTGTACGTACACCGAAACAAGCCGCCTTCTATCAGACACAACGCATGCGAAAGGCCAAACGTCACAGCGGGTCGTGAGGGGAAGACGATGATTCTATCGGATCGTGATATCGTTCAGGCGCTGGAATCGGGGCGCATCAAGATCACGCCGCAGCCTGACCTGGAGCGCTGCTTGGGCTCCTGCTCGATCGACTTCCGGCTCGGCAACACCTTCATGGTCTTCGAGCACTCACGGTTCTCCTACATCGACCCGCGTCAGCCCCAGTCAATCGGTGACGCCATGCGCACCATCACCGTGCCCGACGGCGAGGCCTTCATCATGCAGGCGGGGGACTTCGCGCTGGCGTCGACGCTGGAGTCGCTGGAATTGCCGGACGATCTGCTCGGCCGGCTGGAGGGGCGCAGCAGCATCGCCCGCCTGGGGATCACCGTCCACAGCACCGCAGCCGTGTTCGAGCCGGGCTGGGTCGGCACGGCGACGATGGAGCTCTCGAACCTGGGCCGGATGGCGGTTGCCCTCTACCCCGGCATGCGTATCTGCTCGTTCACCTTTGAGCAGCTCAGCTCGCCGGCCAAGGTGCCGTATCGCTACAAGCGGGGGAACAAGTACGCCGGCCAGATCGACCCCAAGCCCAGCCGCCTGGCCGAGGAGATCGCCATGGCACTGGAGGAGGAGAAGTAGGGGACTGGGAGGACACGCCCGAGCTCTCGGCCGCCCGCCAGCGCCGGTGTCGCGGTGAGGGAGCGCCCGGTGCCTCTGTCGGAGAGGGGGACGTTTCCCCAGCGTACGGGCCTGGTGTGACGGGTGTCCGGCGGTGGCGCAACGGATCCAGCCGCCCGGTTCGTGCCCGGGGCTCAAGCCGCCGGGCTGACAAGGAAAAGCCGGCTTTGGAGTGCGGCGGCCCGAGCCGCCGCTTTGGTATCGCGCGGCTGATGCCGCGCGCCGGGGTTGGTTCCGCGCCGACGTTGGGATGCGAGGTGGGGGTACGGCGGATCATGCCGCTCGGCCCATGCCCGGGGCTCAAGCCGCCGGGCTGATATTTTGGTAAGCCCACTGAAGGGGCTGCGATGGCGACACCCAGGCAGGGACAATCCGGCACCCAGCCGGACATCACGTCCCCAGCCCCTTCAGTGGGCTTCGCCGTGTCAGCCCGGGGCTTGAGCCCCGGGCACATGCCGCGGCGTGCGATCCTCACACCACCCAGCAACGGACCCAAACCACAGCGCGACGATCTGCTACTCCAGCTTCTTCAGCCGCAGGTACCAGCTCTTGTAGTCGTAGTCGTTCTTCTTCGCCTCTTCGGCGGCTACGGCCTGGGCTGTGGCAGGGGCCGGCACCACGACCTCGTCTCCCGGTTTCCAGTTGGCCGGGGTGGAGACGCCGTGGGTGTCGGTCGTCTGTAGCGCGTCCAGCACGCGGAGGAACTCCGGCATCCAGCGGCCGGTGGTGAGCGGGTAGTAGACCATTGCCCGGAGGATCCGCTTCGGGTCGATCAGGAAGACGGCGCGCACGGTCGCGGTCGAGGAGACGCCGGGATGGATCATCCCGTAGAGCTGCGACACCTTCATGTCCAGGTCGGCGATGACCGGGAACGGCACCTTCACGCCCAGGTTCCGCTCGATGTCCTGGATCCAGGCCAGGTGGGAAGGGATCGAGCCGACCGACAGCCCCAGGAGTTGGGTGTTGCGCTGCTCGAACTCGGGCGCCAGCTCGGAGAACGCGACGAACTCGGTGGTGCAGACCGGGGTGAAGTCGGCCGGGTGGCTGAAGAAGAGCACCCACTTGCCGGCGTTGGTGAGGTCGGACAATCGGATCGGCCCGTGGGTCGTGACGGCTTCGAAGTCCGGCGCCGGCTCGTTCAGCCGCGGCAGGCTCGGGGTCGTGTCGGTGGGTTCGGTCACGGTCATGGCCGCTGGCTCCTTCCGCGATGTGGTACAGCACTGAGCAACCGCGGTCACCGCACCCCGCGTGCCCGAAGCATCGCCGTCACAACGGAGCCGCCGGACCCAGCGAGTGCCGGGTCCGGCTCCGCCCAGGATGACGTGTGCGCAAGCGACTATCTGAACGTGGAATCAGGCCTGCTTGGCCGGGGTTGGGGTGACGCCGGCCTGCTGGTCCTCGAATCGCGCCAGGACGAAGAGGAGCGACGAGAGTCGGTTCAGGTAGGCCAGCATCTCGTCGTTGGTGATATCCCCCTCGTGCGCCAGCTTCACCACGAGCCGCTCCGCCCGGCGGACGACCGTCCGTGCCAGGTCGAGGGCGGCGCCCGCGACCGTGTCCCCCGGGAGGATGAAGTGGGGCGGCAGCGGCACCTCGGCGGCGAGCTGGTCGGTCTCCCGCTCGATCCGGGCCACGTGCTCCTCCGTGATGTGGTAGCGCTTCTGCTGCATCTCGGGGGTGAAGGCCAGCTCGGCCATCATGACGTAGAGATCCCGCTGCACCGCGACGAGGACGTCCTTGGTCCGCTGGTTGGTGGCCAGCGCGCGGGCCAGTCCGAGACAGGAGGTGGCCTCGTCGAGGGTGCCGTACGCCTCCGGCCGGGGTGCGTACTTCGGCACGCGGCCGCCGAGGAGGTCGGTGTAGCCCTGGTCGCCCTTGCGTGTGTAAAACATCGCTGCCCCTTTCTCCTCGACGTCAGCGCTTGATGTCGAGGGCGAACGCCGCGACTGCCGCCCAATCGGCTGTGTCGTGGGAACCAATGTCGAGGTCCGATCGAGCCACGCGACGGGCCGCGGCGCGCACGATGTCACGTTGTTCTTCCCCTGAGCTTACCCCGCTCGCCGCGCCTCGACTAGCGCTGGACTGGGAGCGCGGGCGTCGGAGGGAGCGTCGCCTAGCCCTGCTGCCTCGGGTTGGGTGCTTCCTCCGCGGTTGCCGGCGCGGCTACGAGTAGGCGTCAGATCGCAGGAGGGAGACGGCTGCGCCGAGGAGCAGGAGTGCTCCGGCGAAGAGCCAGGAGAGCGAGTCGGACGCGTCCGCCAGTGGCCAGGCCCACCAGTCGCGCTCCACGTCGGGGCGCACGCCGAACATGGCGGTGAAGAGGACGAAGCCGACCGGGAGGATCGGGGCCGCATGCGGGCCGACGAGGCGACGCCCGATGAGGGTCAGCCCCACGTAGCCAAGCGTGTTTCTCCCGGCGGCTGGAGCCGGGGCGCTCACGTCCGCTACCCAGAGCAGCCCACAGGCTCCGAGGGCCAGCGCGGCTACTGCCAGGGCGTAGGCCGTGTCGAGCAGCCGCATCGGACGGCAGGCGACGGCTTCCGCCCATGGGTCGCCCGCCCCGAGCGCGTAGGCCACGATGATCGCCACCGCGAGCGGGAGGAGGAAGGCGAACGGTAGGGCCAGGGTGCTCCCGAAGCGCAAGCTGGGGATAGGGAGCGCCAGGTCGCCGGTCAGCAGCAGGCTGGCCGCCAGCGCCAGGGCGACCGCGACGCAGGTGCGCGCCCGCCGCACGCGGAGCCACAGCGTCATTGGGTGGGCTCCAGTGGTGGCCTGACCCCGCAGGCGCGCATGGCGGCCAGGTTGCCCGCGAGCCAGGCCCGCTGCTCGTCCGGCGGCAGCGCGCGCACCGCCGCGACGGTCGCGAGGATCTCGACTCCGTTCACGTGGGTGCTCGCATAGCGCTCTGGCGGCACCCCGGCGACATCGACGAGCCAGGCGATGACGTAGGCGCGCGCCTCGAAGCCAAAATAGGGAACCTCGCTCTTGAGGGCGCAGGGCGGCACCGGCGGTAGCACGCCACGCGCGAGGGACAATACGATCTCCTCCTCGTTGTCCGACCGGATTATGACTCTGCCGGTGCTCGACGGGAGCGACTCTGACCACTCCTCGCTAAACCTGGCCGGGAGAGGGACCCCAGCCGCCTGCCAGACGGGCGCCACCTTTGCCACCACGCGGGCGGCGGTGGCCAGCCGCGAGCGGTGCTCGGGCCAGACGCAGACCTGCGGTGGGCCTGGGGCGCAGACCAGCACCGACGGATCGCGCGGCACGGTCGGGTTGGAGTCCATCCCACGCACAAGCCAGAGGCCGGTCGCGATGCCCAGCGCGGCGGCGAGCGACGCCAGACCGAACTGGATCCGGGCGAACGGCTGCCGCAGCAGCGCGAGGGCAGCCAGGAGGAAGCCGGCCACGACCGTGATCGCGCTGGCGACGGCCCGCGGGGCGAGATCCGAGTCGATCGCGCAACAGCCGGCCCAGGCTCCTGTCGGGAAGTCGAGCCAGACCGGGAGAATGGCGGCCGGCAGCGCCATCCAGGTGAACATGAGGAGGAAGGCAGCCGGCACCGCCACCACCGGGCGGAGGCGCAGGCCGATGGCGAAGCCGAGCAGCGCCTGCGCTGTGACGACGCAGGTCTCCACGCCGACGACCCGGAGGTCCGGCCAGGCGAGCACGCCCGCATCCGCGAACCGGATTGCGATCGCGGCGCCGAGCGCCCCGAGCCCGGCGACCAGGACCGGCGCCAGCGACGCCCCTGCTACCACGACCGCCGGGCGTGCGTGGGGCAGCCCCCACCAGCCGGCACGGTGCAGGCGGCCGCCTTCCCAGGCACCGAAGGCTGCCACCGTCGGGCCGATGACCGACACCGTCCAGCCGGCCACGGACGTCAGCGCCAGCGGGTAGGGGTCGTAGGTCGCGGGGTAGATGATGCGGGCGTAGCCCATGGCGACCAGGGCTAGGATCGGCCCGAGCCAGGCGGCCGGGCTGATCCGTAGGATCGTCTGGACGGCCATCAGCGCTCCCCCGTCACGATCTGGGCGTAAGCCGCCTCGGCGGGGCGCGCCCCGCCGCCCGCGGGGGCCAGACCCATGAACTCCGCCACCGTACCCACGAAGCGGATGACGCCGTCGTCGAGCACCACCACCGTGTCGAACAGGTCGGTCAGGTCATCCACCTGGTGGGTGGACACGACGACCGGGCGCTCCGGGGGGAGGGCTGCGAGCAGCTCGCGGAAGCGCGCGCGCTGTGCCGGGTCAAGGCCGGCCGTCGGCTCATCCAGCAGCAGCACCTGCGCATCATGGACGAGAACCTGGGCGAGCCCGACCCGGCGGAGCTGCCCGCCAGAGAGGGTCGAGGTCTTGCGCTCCGCCAGGTCGCTGAGAGCCACCTGGCGGAGCGCCGTGGCAGCGGCCGCCCAGGCCTCGCGCCGGCTCAGCCCCTTCAGCCAGCCGGCGTAGGCCACCTGCTCCTGCACCCGCAGCCCGGGCACGGCGTGAATCTGCTGCGGCATCCAGCCGACCGCCCGCCGGTAGGCGGCGCGATCCCGGCCGCGCGCCGGGCAGAGGTCCCCGAAGCGGACTCGACCGCTCGAGGGGCGGAGGGCGTCGGCGCCCAGGGCCAGCAAGGTGGACTTGCCGGCTCCGTTCGGCCCCAGCAGCACCGTCCGCCCCGGCGGCACCTGCCAGGTGAAGTCGGTCAACACCGGGCGCGGAGAGCGGCGGTAGCGGAAGCTCACCTCTTCGAAGGACAGCTCCACGGCGGCGTCCCACTCTCCAGGGTTGGAGATCAGTAACTCACTCAGTAACTCACAATGAAGCCGTCAGGGTACCTCAGGACGGAGAGATCACCAGCGGTCGTGGCCGCCGCGGCGACCTCTTGAGGCCAACACCAAACCACCGGTGTCGTTTCATCCGGTGTACGGAGGGCCTTGTTCTCCTGAGGCCCGTTCAGCCTGATGTCACTGATGATCCTGAACTGCATCATTACTGAGAGAGACAGGTGCGTCAAGTCCATTAATTCCGTTGTATCAGCACTCAACCGAAAACATGCGGAACTCGTCTTGTCCCCCATGCAGATGCCGGGCAGGCCCGCCCGCCAGGTGCTACACTCAACGCTACGGGATGTGGGCACCGAGGTGCCGTGCTGGCTGGGGGGTGGCCAGGCGGGGTGGGGACGACCGCCGGGTGCCGGCCCGAGGAGCGTTGCGCTGGAGAGGAATACGACCATGGTGGCGACCGTGCGGGCAATGACGCCGGGCAGCGAGGCGGCGCGGGCGCTGGAGGCCGATCTCCGCTGGCGGATCAGCGGTGAGGTGCGCTTCGACCAGTACTCCCGGATGCTCTACAGCACCGACGCCAGCAACTACCAGATCGAGCCGGTCGGTGTGGTGCTGCCGCGCACGGTCGACGACGTGCGCGCCACGATCGAACTGGCCGCCAAGCACGGCGTGCCGATCCTACCGCGCGGCGGGGGCAGCAGCCTGGCCGGGCAGACGGTCGGCGCAGCGCTCGTAGTCGATACCTCTAAATACCTCAACCAGATCCTGGAGGTTGACCCGAGCGCGCGGGTGGCTCGTGTGCAGCCCGGTATCGTCCTTGCCCAGCTCAACGCCAAGCTGGCCCGCTACGGCCTGATGTTCGGCCCCGACCCGGCCAGCTCCGACCGCGCCACCATCGGCGGCGTCGTCGGCAACAACGCCTCCGGTTCCCACTCGATCCTGTACGGCATGACCAAGGACCACGTCCTGGCCGCGCACACGTTCCTCTCCGACGGCACCGAGCTGCACTTCCGCGCGCTCACGCCCGAGGAAGTGGCGGCCAAGGCGGCACAGGACACCCGCGAGGGGCGGCTCTACCGCGACCTGCTTAGCCTGCGCGAGCGCTACGGCGCCGCCATCGAGCGCGACTTCCCGCGCCACTGGCGCCGCGCCACCGGCTACAGCCTGCCGGAGTTGCTGGTCGAGGACGGCTTCAACCCGGCGCGGCTGCTGGTCAGTTCCGAGGGGACGCTCGCCTTCGGCGTCGAGTACACCATCAACCTCGTGCCGCGCCCGACGCGCACGGCGCTGGTGCTGTTGCAGTTCGACGACCTGGTCCGCGCCATGGAGGCGACACCGGTCATTCTGGAGTGCGAGCCGTCGGCGGTGGAGCTGATGGACAACATGCTCATCTCGCTCACCCGCCAGCAGCCGGGCTACGCGCGGCAGATCTCCTTCATCAAGGGCGACCCGGACGCGATCCTGGCCGTCGAGTTCTACGGCGAGAGCGAAGCGGAGCTGCGCGCCAAAGTCGAGCGCCTGACCCGGCACCTGACCGAGCAGGGCGTGGCGCAGGACCCGCTGCCGGTCTACGACCCGATGCAGCAGGCCGACGTCTGGTCGGTGCGCAAGGCGGGCCTGGGTCTGCTGATGAGCGTCCGGGGCGATGCCAAGCCGATCGCCTGCATCGAGGACGTCTCCGTCCCGGTCGAGCACCTGGCCGAGTACGTCCGCGAGATCCTGCGGCTGGTGGCGGAGCACGGCACCCGGGCGGCCTTCTACGCCCACGCCAGCGCCGGCTGCCTCCACGTGCGCCCGCTGGTGAGCCTCAAGACCGCCGCCGGGGTGCGGACGATGCGGGAGCTGACCGAGGCGGCGGCGGAGCTGGCGATCCGCTTCGGCGGCGTGATGAGCGGCGAGCACGGCGACGGGCTGGCCCGGGGCGAATTGAACGAGCGGATCTTCGGCCCCGAGCTGTACCGGTGCATGCGCGAGCTGAAGGCGGCCTTCGACCCGGCCGGGCTGATGAACCCGGGAAAGATCGTCGACTGCCCGCCGATGACCGAGAACCTGCGCTACGGCCCGGATTACCGCACGATTGAGCCGAAGACGCACCTGAGCTTCGCCCGCGAGGGGGGCTTCGCCGCCGCGGTCGAGATGTGCAACGGGGCCGGGGTCTGCCGCAAGGTGGGCAGCGGCACGATGTGCCCCTCCTATATGGCGACGCGCGACGAGCACGACACGACGCGCGCCCGCGCCAACGCGCTGCGCGCCGCGCTGTCCGGCCGCCTGCTGTCCCACAGCCAGTTCACCGCCAAGGAGACGTACGACGTCCTCGACCTCTGCCTCTCCTGCAAGGCGTGCAAGACCGAGTGCCCCTCCAGCGTGGACATGGCGAAGATCAAGACCGAGTTCCTGGCGCAGTACTACGAGGCCCACGGCACGCCGCTGCGCGCCCGCGTCTTCGGCCATATCCACACGATGAACCGGCTCGGCTCGCGCGTGGCGCCGCTGGCGAACTTCATGCTGCGCAGCCCATTGGCAAACGTGGGCAAGCGGGCAATCGGCATCCATCCGAAGCGGGAGATCGCGCCCTTCGCTCGCCAGACCTTCGAGGAGTGGTTCCGCGCTCGCCAGCCGAGCGCGCCGCTCGGCACGCGCGGCGTCGCGGTCTACTACCACGACACGTTCACCAACTACAACTACCCGGAGATCGGCAAGGCGGCGGTGCGGCTGCTGGAAGCGGCCGGGTACACGGTGGAGATCGTGCGGCAGCGCGCCTGCTGCGGCCGGCCGATGCTTTCCAAGGGGCTGGTCGAGGGGGCGCGCAAGCTGGCGCGCCGGAACGTCGAGGCGCTGGCCGACTACGCGCGCCGGGGAGTCCCGATCGTCGGCACCGAGCCGAGCTGCATCCTGACACTGCGCGACGAATACGCCGACCTGTTGCCGGACGATCCAGCGGTGGCGCAGATCGCCGCCAACAGCTTCATGATCGACGAGTTCCTGGCGGGGCTGGCCGAGAACGGGGAGTTGGACATCACGTGGCGCGAGGAGCCGGGACCGAAGGTGCTCTTCCACGGCCACTGCCATCAGAAGGCGCTCATCGGTGTCGGGCCGTCGATGGCGGTGCTGCGCGCGGCCGGCTGCGACGCGGAGGAGAGCGGCGCGGGCTGCTGCGGCATGGCCGGGTCGTTCGGCTACGAGGCGGAGCACTACGAGGTGTCGCGCAAGATCGGCGCGGAGCGGCTCTTCCCGAAGGTGGAGGCGCAGAGCGCGGGGACGCTGATCGCCGTGGCCGGCGTCTCCTGCCGGGAGCAGATCGGCCACTTCACCCACCGCCGCCCGCTCCACATCGCCGAGGTTCTGGCCACCCGCCTCGCCCCCGCCGCCCGCCCCGCGGCGTCCCAGGCGGTGGCGGATTGAGCCGGGCGACGGCCTCTGGTACTCGCCGCCAGCGATGGGACTCCGGTGGCAGCGCGTGCTCGGGGGTGGTGCGAGGATCCGGCGCCGTGGCGCGCGCCCGGGGCTCAAGCCCCGGGCTGACAACGCAAGCCGGCTGAAGCCGGCTGGGATGAGATTCACACCTCGGCGTCGAGTCCCACCCCCCGGGCCGAATAGTGGGTAAGCCCACTGAAGGGGCTGTGATGGCGACATCCCGGCGTATCCCGTTTGGCCGTCTGCCGGACACAGCGTCCCCGGCCCCTTCAGTGGGCTTTTCCTTGTCAGCCCGGCGGCTTGAGCCCCGGGCACAGGCCACGGCGCGGGATCCGTCGCGCCACCCAATCCGGACCCTGCTCATGGTGCCGCCACTCATCCCGCGTCCTGACGACGGTGCGAAACCAAACCGGCGCGGCTGATGCCGCGCCATACCAAAGCGGCGGCTCAGGCCGCCGCACTCCAGAGCCGGCTTCAGCCGGCTTTCGTTGTCAGCCCGGGGCTTGAGCCCCGGGCACGGGCCGAGCGCGTATATCCATGGAATTCGTCAAACGCCAATGCCCCCGGGCGGTGTAGCGGCTCAGTCCGTCGTCTCGCCGATGGCGATGGCGAGGAGTTCGGCGGCGACGGCGGTGCTGGCGCCGGACGGGTCGAGGGCGGGGTTGAGTTCCACCCAGTCGAGCGAGCGGATCGGCAGGTCGGAATCGCGCAGCATGCGCAGCAGGCGGGCCGCCTCGCGGAAGGTCAGCCCACCGTACACACGGGTGCCGGTCCCTGGCAGCAGCAGCGGGTCGAGCACGTCGAGGTCGAAGCTGACGTGCACGGCGTCGGCGCCGGAGGCGTGGAGCCGGTCGATGGCAGCGGCGATGGTCGCGTCCAGCCCGCGGTCGTCGATGTGTGCCATGGTGGCGTAGTGGATGGTGCCTTCGGCCAGCCAGGCGCGCTCGCCGGGATCCAGATCGCGCAGGCCGAGCATGACAGTGTCCTCGGGGCGGATCGGCGGCGTCCCGGCGAAGAGGTCGGTTAGCGCCGAGGGGCCGCGGCCGAGTGCCGCGGCCAGCGGCATGCCGTGGACGTGGCCCGAGGGGCTCGTCTCGGGCGTGTTGATGTCGCCGTGGGCGTCGATCCAGAGGACAGCCAGCCGCTCGGCGGTGGCGGCGGCGCCGGCCAGCGTGCCGAGCGAGAGCGCGTGATCCCCGCCGAGCGTCAGCGCGAGCGCGCCGTCGCGGATGGCGTCCGCCACGGCTGAGGCGAGCGGGGGCATCGACGCGGCGATCTCGTTGAGGTACATGGCCTCGCCCGGACGATTGCGGCCGTCGAGCGGTTCGTCGCCGGGTTGCGGGGCCGGGACGGTGATAGCCGGGCGCAGGCGGTCGAGCAGGTGCGGGAACCCGCGGCGGATCAAGCGCGCGCGCAGGGCGTCGTCCAGCGCTGCCGCGCCGAGCTCGACCCCCGCCCGCACGGCGCCCAGTGCCAATGGGAAGCACACCGGTTGGATCGGCCCCGCCTGCAGGCGGTTCGTCGTGGCAACGGCCTCGCGGATCCTGTCGCTCTCCACTACATCGTCTCCGGCGCGGCGATACCGAGCAGGCCGAGGCCGTTGGCCAGCGTCTGGCGCGCGGCGGCGACCAGTGCGAGGCGGGCGGAACGCTGCGGCTCCTCCGCTTGCAGCACCGGGCAGGCGCGGTAGAAGTCGTTGAAGCGCTTTGCCAGCTCGTACACGTAATTGGCGATGACCAGCGGCTTGTATTCCGCCGCGGCGCGCTCGACCTCGCTCGGGAAGATGGCGACCTGCTGGATCAGGTTGATCTCCTCCGGCGTGAGGTCGGCGAAGGTCAGCCCCTCGGTCGGGATCTGGTCCACCTTCTCCAGGATGCGGCAGGCGCGGGCGTGGGCGTACTGGATGTAGGGGGCGGCATGCCCCTCGAAGGAGAGGGCCTCCTCGATGTCGAACACCAGCACGCGGTTGTTATCCCGCATGAGCATGCCGTACTTCATGCTGCCCAGGCCCACATCGCGCGCGATGCGGTCCTTGACCTCGTCGGGCAGGCTCGGGTTCTTCTCGTCGATGATCTCCCGCGCCCGCTGCAGCACCCGCGCGGCGATGTCCTCGTACAGGACCACGTTGCCGGAGCGGCTGCTCATCGCGCCGGTCGGCAGCATGACCGTCTCGTAGCTGAGGTGGTAGCACTTCTCCGCCTGCTCGAAGCCCCAGAGCTCCATGACCTTGAAGATCTGCTGGAAGTAGAGGCTCTGGCGGACGTCCACCACCCAGATCGAGCGGTCGACGTGGTACTGCTCGAACTTCATCTTGGTCAGCGCCAGGTCCTTGGTCGAGTAGAGGGTGGTGCCGTCGGAGCGGAGGATCGGCAGGGTCCGGTACGTCTCCTTCTCCAGCCCCAGCTTCTCGTCGATCTTGACCACCGGCAGCCCGTCGCTGATCTCGGCGATGCCTCGTTCCAGCAACTCCTGGACGATCTGCCGGCCCGGCTCCTCGACCTCGCTCTCGTAGAACCAGACGTCGAAGTGGACGTCGAGCTGGTCGTAGATCCGGTGGAACTCCTCCATGCTCCAGGCCTTGGTCTCTTCCCAGAGCTGGACGAAGGCCGGATCCTTCTTCTCCCAGAGCTGGAAGGTCTGGCGGACCTCGCGCTGCCACTCGGGCACGTGCGGCCACCAGTCCAGGTGCTCCCCGAGCCGCTGCCAGCGCTCCAGGCGCTCCTCGTAGTCGGCGGCGGTGAAGGGCTGCGGCTCACCCTCGGCGGCCGGCTGCGGCGGGTTCTCGCGCACGGCCTCCAGCGACGCGGTGAGTTGCTTGCCGACGATCGGCCAGAACTTCTTGATCGTCTCGTCGTCGTAGAAGGCGTCGGTCTTGATCTCGCGCGCGTTGGCGATCTGCCCGAGCAGGTAGGCGACATCCTCGCCGACCTTATGCTCGCGCCAAAGCTCCTTCATCATGCGGTCGACCGCTTCGCGGAAGGTGGCGTCGTTGCGGGCCAGGTCGTTGAGCAGGTCGACCACGTCCTGGCGGTAGTTCAGCCGCTGGTCGGCCTCGGTGTAGATCTCGCCCAGCCAGCGGCCGCGCTGCGCCCGAGGCGGCTCCTCGCCCTGGTGGAAGCGCTGGTAGCACCACAGCGTCTTGATGACGTGCAGGCCGATGTCGCCGATGTAGTTCGCCTGCAGCACGTCGAACCCGGCGAATTGCATGATCCGGCTGAGGGCGTTGCCGAGACAGACGTTGCGCAGGTGGCCGACGTGGAACGCCTTGTGGGTGTTCGGCTGGGAGTACTCGACCATGACCCGGTCGGTCTTCGGCTCCCCGCGGCCGTAGTCGTCGCCGGTGGTGAGCACGGCGTGGACCACTTCATTGCTGAAGCGGTTGGTGTCGAAGCCGATGTTGATGTAGCCGTTGACCGCCTCGACGCTGGCGAAGCCGTCGGCCGCCCGCAGCCGCTCAGTCACCTGCTCGGCGATCGCCTGCGCGCGCTGGCGGACCAGCTCCTGGGTGCGGCGCTTGGCTTCCTTCTTGGAGAGGCCCTCGAGCTCGGCGGCGGCCTCCGCGGTCACCAACTCGGTGGCGATCTGATAGCTGACCGAGGCGGAGGTGCCCCAGACGCCGGCGAAGGGGATGGCGCGCATGTCGAACTCGCGCCGGCCGTAGCCGAGCTCCTCCAGCGCGTCGTTGATCAGGGCGGCGGCCCGCCGCTCCTCAGTCTGAAACGTCGTTACCATCGTGGGCTCCTGTTAGTGTTGCGTCTTGCGTGTTCCGTATCGCGTAGTGCGCGCTGAATGTTCCGGCGAGCGTCAGGCGTTCCCCTTGCTCCCGGCCCCTCTTGGACGGAGCCCACCAGGGGCGAGGGGAGGTGTACGCACTACGCACTACGCAGTACGCAACACGGAACACGCAACTCGCCCTACGCCTTACGCACGACGGATGACGTATCCTCCACCGGCTGCGCGCGCCAGCCACGGCGCTCGGCCCAGTAGCGATTGGCGCGGTGCAGGCTCTCGAACGTCCCGGCGTCGGTCCAGAACCCTTCCAGTTCGACCCAGCGGAGGAGGCCGTCTTCCAGGTAGAAGTTGTTGACGTCGGTGATCTCCAGCTCCCCGCGATCCGACGGCTCCAGGCGCGCGATGTAGTCGAAGACGCGTGCGTCGTAGATGTAGAGGCCGGTGACCGCGTAGTTGCTGGCCGGCTCGCGCGGCTTCTCCTCGATGCGGAGGATGCGCGTCGGGTCGTTCGGGTCGAACCGGGGGCAGCCGAAGCGGTGCGGGTCGGGCACCTTGGCGAGGAACAGGAGCGCGCCCCCCGTGAATGACTCAACGGCCGGGCGGATATCGGCGTCGGTCGTGTTGTCGCCCAGGATGACGCAGATATCGTCGCCATCCGCGAAGTCCTCGCACAGGCCGAGCGCCTCGGCGATGCCGCCCTCGTTCTCCTGGTAGGCGTACTCAAGGTGGCGCACCCCGAGGTGCTTGCCGTCGCGCAGGACGCGCAGGAAGTGCCCCGCATGCGGGCCGCCCGTGACGACCATGATGTGGTCGATCCCCGCGTTTACCAGGGTCGCGATCGGGTAGTAGATCATCGGCTGGTCGTAGATCGGCAGCAGGTGCTTGTTGGTCGCGTGCGTCAACGGATAGAGCCGGCTGCCTAATCCTCCCGCTAGGACGATCCCCTTCATCGCGGCGTGTCCCCCGTCCGTCGCGTGACGGCGCTCTCGCGCCTCGCTCGCTGTCGGATACGGTCGGAGCCGGCACAGACCCCCCTGCACCGGCTTCCCGGTCCGCCCCTGAGTATAGCACCGGGCCCACGGCGGGCCCGAACGGCCTAGAACGGCGCCGGGACGCCGACCTCGTCGCCGAGCGCGCGCAGCTCGGCCAGCACCTTGGGGTGCACCGGGATGCCGTTGGCGCGGCGGTCGGCCTCGGCCAGATCCTCCGGGTCGCCCGGGACGTACACGCGCGGCTGCCCTTCGACCGGCTCGGCCGCGCGCAACTCGGCCAGCATCTGGTCGATCTCGGCCAGGAACTCCTCCTCCGGGCGGAAGGCGTCGATGCGCCAGGCCATGAAGGCGTGGCCGATGTTCGCCGGGCGGGGCGGCACGGTACGCGACCCGGCGACGTAGCGGCTCCAGGCCGCGCCGGCCAGTTGCCCGCAGAGCACCTCGACCACGAGCGCCAGCGCGTACCCCTTATGGCTGCCCAGCTCCCGCGTGGCGCCGAGCGGGGTCAGCGCCACGGCCGCGAAGGGGTCGGTCGTGATGTTCCCCTCGGCGTCGACGGCCCAGCCCCAGGGGATCGGCTTCTCCTCGCGCCGGGCGATCTCGATCTTGCCCCAGGCGACGGTGCTGGTCGCCAGGTCGACCACAATCGGCCGCTCCCGGCCGGCGGGGATGGCCACCGCGATCGGCGCCGTGCTCAGGTACGGCTCGCGGGCGAAGGTGGGGATCACGAGCGGGGTGGCGTTGGTCATCGCCACGCCGCACAGTCCCTCCTCTAGCGCCATCATGGCGTAGTACCCGGCGATGCCGAAGTGGTTGCTGTGGCGCACCGTGGCCATGCAGAGGCCGGTCTCGCGCGCCTTTTCGATGCAGCGGCGCATAGCGCGGTAGGCGGCCGGGTGGCCCATGCCGTTGTCGGCGTCGAAAGCGATGGTGGCCGGGGTCTCGGTGATGACGCGGAAGTTCGGCGTGAGGTTGATCAGGCCCTTCCGCAGCCGATCGGCGTAGTAGCCGAGGCGGGGGACGCCATGCGAGTCGATGCCCCGGATGTCGGACGCGATCAGCACCTCGGCGGTGATGGCCGCCTCCTCACGGCTCAGTCCGAATCCGACCAGCACATCGGCCGTGAACTGCTGCAGCACCGCAGCGTCGACTCGCACGTTCGGCTCGCCCATTCAATCTCCCCCCGTTCCTCACGGGTTCCCACGTCCGGATCTCCGTGCTGCGCATGATACCGCGCTCCGGAGCCGGTCGCTGCAACGGGTCTGTCACGCGGTGCCCTACTTCGGTGGTTCCTTTGCCATGGTGCCTGTTCTAGACTGAGAGATAGTCGTCCCGTCTGGGCACGCGGCGTGCCGCTGCGAGAGGAGTACGCCGCTCGGGCACAGGATAGGAGCATACGCGATGATCGGAACGGTGATCGTCCCACTGGATGGGTCGGAGTTAGCGGAGGAGGCACTGCCCTTCGCAGCGGCTATCGCTGAGCGCTCCGGCGCTCCGCTCCACTTGATGCGCGTCATCGCGCCCGACGAGCCCGCGTCGGCGGAGGAGGAAGCACGTACGTACCTGCGCGGCAAGGCCCGCGCCTTTGGCGACCGCGTGCAGATTTCGATCCGCATCGGCGATCCGGCTGAGCAGATCGTCGACGGCGCCGAGGAGATGATCGACCCGGTCATCGTCATGACCACGCGCGGCCGCAGCGGGATCGGCCGCTGGATCTACGGCAGTGTGGCCGAGCGGGTGGTGCGCGGGGCCGGGGTACCGGTGCTCCTAATTCGCTCCGGGATGAAACAGCCCGAGGGCGGCACCTTCCGCCGGATCATGGTGCCCCTCGACGGCTCGGCCTACGCCGAGGCCGCGCTCTCCTACGCCGTGCAGATCGCGCGCGCGTTCGACGCGGAACTGTCGCTGGTGCGGGTGGCCGAGACGACTCAGATCTACGCCATGCTGACACCGTCGGCCCAGGCCCCTGCCTCCGTCGAAACCCTGAACGAGGTCGTGGCCCAGCTCGTCGCCGATGCCAACGCGTACCTGGCCAAGGTGGGCGAGCGGCTCACGGGCGAGGGGCTGCGCGTGCGCACCCAGACGCTGGAGGGGATCGCGGCCGAGCAGCTCCTGGCCTACGAGCAGGAGGAGGACATCGATCTCATCGTGATGGCGACGCACGGCCGCAGCGGCTTCAGCCGGCTCGTCTTCGGCAGCGTGGCCGAGCGGGTGCTGAGGCTGGGCAAGACGCCGGTCATGATGGTGAAGCCCAAGGGGGAGATCGCCGAGTCGGGCGACGCGGGCAACTAACCACCGCTCCCGAGCGTGCACGGTGTGGCGGCGCCCAGCCGCCGCCACACCGCCCTAGACCCGGGCGATGGTAATGATCTCCTTGTTCGCCTCGGTGAACGGTGCGCGGGACCAGTCACCGTACTGGGCCTCGATCCGGAACCCGGCGTCGGTAAGGAACGCGGCCAGGGTGTCGGCGTCGAGGAAGCGCAGGTCGGCGCGGTCCTCCCGCAGCACGGTGCCGTCACGCTCGCTGGTGACTTCAACGACCGTCACCACGTCGCCGACCACCGCTTCCACTCTGTAGGAGACGCGGAGCGGCCGGCCCGCCGGATCGACGACATCGATCGGGTGCTCCGGCGTCCAGGTTTCCCACTCGCGCACCAGCGGGTTCCGGGTTTCGAACGCGAAGCACCCGCCTTCGACGAGCGCCCGGCGGATCGTCGCCAGCGAGGCGCGCAGTTCGTCGTCGTCGACCAGGAACTGAAAGGCGTGGCCGGTCATCACGGCGAGGTCGAACTCGTTCGACCAGGGCATCGCCGCCGCCTTGCCTGCCCACCACTCGATGTCGGTCCGCCTCCGAGCCAACCCGAGCATCGCGCGGTCCGGGTCCACTCCGCACAGCCGGCCGGTGTGCCCGGCGTCCCGCGCCCGGTGCAGCAGTGTGCCCGTCCCGCAGCCGACATCGAGCACTGCCCGAGCCTCCATGACGAGGCCGAGGTAGAACTCGTCGCTCCGTCCCCACGGGTTGAGCACGTTATAGAGGGCCGCTGTCTCCTCGTCTGAATAGCGCACCGCAACCCCTCCTCCCACGGCCGCGCGGGCCCGGCGATGCGCAGGCACGGGGCCGGCCGCTACGGGTATTGATCTGCACGGTGTCGTGGGCTGCCGTATACACAGCGTCGGTCCGCGGGTGATGGGCAGATCCTCGCTCGGCGGCTCACTCATCCGGTGGGCCGGCAGCCGGTCGCTCGCGGTCCGCCGGCTGCACCTCGCGCGTCTCCTGTGCCGGAGAACCCTCACCGCCGGCCGCACCCCCCGCCGTCGAACCGCTCCGCCCCACTCCGGGCGGCGGAGGCGGCGGTGCGGGCGGCGCCAGGCTCGCGACGGGAGCCGCCTCCTCGGGCGCGGGTACCGGTTGAAATGCGGCGCGTCCCTCGCCGCTGGCGAGGTACACCAGCACCGCGATCGCGGCCACGGTCCAGACCGGGAAGCCGAGCAAGGCCGGGATCGCCAGCACCATCGCCCCGACCCGCGACCAGCGCTCCTGCAGGAGCAACCCCCAGCCGACCACCGCCGAGCCGATCGCGAAGGCCAGGAAGAACCCGAAGAGCAGCAGCACGAAGAAGAGCCCGCCGATCGCCTCGCGCGGGCGGTCCGCGGTGAAGAGCATGGCGGGCGTGAGGAAGACGAGGACAACGCAGGTCGCCAGCAAGCACACCGCGGCGGTGACGAACTCGTACACCGCGATCAATGTGACGCCGGTCGGTCGCGGCTCCCTGCGGCCCATCGCTCCCCCCTCGCTCTCCCACCATCGCGCCCTGCGCGCACTGCGCCACACGATAGCACGGACGGGCCCAGATGACGGATCGGTCGTGGCGAGGTGGTAGGGGGATCTGGCGCCGAGGCCCGTGCCCGACGGTTATGGAATTTGGCGAGCAATATAGGTGTACGGGCCGAGCGGCGGAACCTCATGCCGGAGTGTGAGTCCTGTCCCGACCCAGCCCGCTCTAGCGGGCTTCTCATTGTGAGCCCGGGGGTTATGGAGTTTGACGAATCATACGGGCGTACGCGGTCGGCTCGTGCCCGGGGCTCAAGCCGCCGGGCTGACAACCAAAGCCGGCTAAAGCCGGCTGGGGCGCCGCAGGGCCGAGACCCAGATGATACGGCGTACACCGCCTGGCATTTGCCCGGGGCTCAAGCCGCCGGGCTGACACTGGGTAAGCCCACTGAAGGGGCTACGATGACCACGCGCAGGCGTTTCCGCTCCAGCACCCCACCGGGCGCATGATCCCCAGCCCCTTCAGTAGGCTTCGCTTTCTCAGCCCGGCGGCTTGAGCCCCGGGCACGTGCCGGGCGGCGGAATCCCCCATGCCGAGGCGCCAGTCCTGCGTCACCCCAGCCGGCTTATGGGGTCTGACGAATTAGTCGTGTCTAGCCGATAGCCGCCCACGACTCCCCGCGTTGTCATCCTTCGCTGCGTGGCCGCTCCGATGCGAGATCCTTCGCTCCGCCGCCCGGCGCTCTGCGCCGGCCGGCTCCGCTCAGGATGACAAGGACGAGACGACGGACCGGTACGTGTACCACAGTAATTCGTCAAACTTCATTACCCCCGGGCACGGGCTGACCAGGGACACCCTCACAACTCGTCAAACGCCGATCAACCCCGGGCACATACCGAGCCACGGAATCCAACGCGGGAACGTGAGCCTGATGCTACCCATCCGCGCCGCCCGTGCGGTCGACCAGGGCGGCGACGCGTTCCAGCAGGACATCGAGGTCGAACGGCTTTGCGAGATGGTCGTCGGCGTGGACATCCGCCCCGCGCTGGAACGGATCCTGGGAAGCGGTAATGACGATGATCGGCGCCTGGTGCCCGTGACGCTCGCGGTAGTGCTCGACAAAACCCCAGCCGTCGATACCCGGCATCCGTATGTCGAGGAGGATGACGTCGGGGTGGCGCAGGTCGATCATCGACAGCGCGGCCTCACCGTCCGCTGCCTCGTCGACCGTGTAGCCCTCGTCTTCCAGGGCGAAGCGGATCACCTGGCGGATGCTGAAGTCGTCGTCGACCACCAGGACATGGGCCACTTGATTCGCCTCCTCAGCAGTGCCCGGAGTAATCGGGATACTAGCAGACAGCAGGATCACGACGAACCGGCTGCACTCTCCTTCTCGCGCGATCGATTCATCCCGTGCGAGGGCGGTGTTCGTTAGTTTCCGGCAAGGCGTATGCCCTCGATCCACCGTGCCGATGGCCGACGTCGGACGATGGCGGGTGAGCGATGGGCCGGGCTCCCGGCGAGCTTCGCAGCGGCGTGGGGAGTACGTGAATGGCGGCGGCACGGGCCGAAGCCTGGTCCTATCGCGGTACTCCAGTTGACCGATCCCCGGCAGTTCCCGGCACCGGGTCATCGCCGCCGGGGTGTTCGACAAGCCGGACGGTCTGGACGTTCCGTTCGTCTTCGGGCTGGAGCGCATCCTCGACGGCGTCGAGGCGCTGATGCCCCGGAAGGCGTGAGGGCGGTCACTCGTCGCGTTGCTGCCGCTCGTACATCTCACCGATCCCCGCACCGATCGCGATCCCCATGGCGATCCCCAGCGCGAGGTTGTCCATCGCCAGACCGAGCCCGACCCCGAGCGCGATGCCCATACCGATGCCCGTAGTCATCCCCTGCCATCGGTCTCTGCGACGTGGCTCGTCGGGCCGTTCCGGCGTCTCGTTGTTTCGCGGCTGCCGCTCGTCGTCCACGACGGAAAACCTTCCGGTGATGCCGTGCTCTTACCCCGGTAGCGCGGCGGTCAGGTCGATTTCGACACGCTGTTCGGGGAACCCGAGCTGCGCCACACCCAAGAGCGTGCTGGCGCTGGCAAAGGCTGGCGCCAACGCCGAGGCCCGGAAGCGCCGCCAGACCGCGGCCAACTCCGCGCGGTCGTCGCTGACGACGTAGATCACCGCGCGGACTACGTCCTCCGGCCCCGCGCCGATCGCGGCCAGGGCCGCCAGCGCGTTGGCCGCCACCTGATCGACCTGCGCCATGAGGTCGTCAGCACCCACCACCGCGCCGGAGCCGTCGAGCGGGCACTGCCCGGCCAGGAATGCCAACCGTCCGGCCTCGACCACGGTGACGTGGTGGTAGCCGGGCGTCGGGTGCAGCGTCTCGGGGTTGATGCGTGCGATTCGCTCCGCCATGGGTGCGGAGTATAGCAGGGACGACGCGAGGTGTCTGCGCGTTCGCGTGTCCCTGCGATCTGGACCAGCACGGATCAGCGAGCTAGAGAGATCCGTTTCCCCTCACCCCAGCCCGTCGAAAGGACGGATCCTTCCAGCTCGCCTCACACCGCCTGCATCAAACGGGAGCTAGCGCCGCTCCAGCTCGAGTGACAGGCTGTTGATGCACCAGCGCTGGCCGCCGGCCTCGATCGGCCCGTCGTTGAAGACATGCCCGAGATGCGAGTCGCAGCGGGCACACCGCACCTCGATGCGGTGCATGCCGAATGACACATCCTCGTGCAGCGTCACGGCCGTGGGCGAAATCACCTGGGTGAAGCTCGGCCAGCCGCAGCCGGCGTCGTACTTCGTCCCGCTATCGAACAGTGGGTTGCCGCAAGCACGGCAGCGGTAGATGCCCTCGTCATCGGTGTAGGTGTACTCACCGGTGAAGGGCCACTCGGTCCCCGCCTCCCGCAGCACGGCGTACTCTTCGGGCGTGAGGCGCTGCCGCCACTCCTCCTCGGTGCTCGCGAGCGGCTTCAGCCCGTCATCCTCGCCACCGGTGATCGCCGGGGCCGGGCAGGCGACGCCGGTTCCCTCCAGCCCGCAGTAGCCATTCGGCACCTTGTGGAGGTACTGCTGGTGGTACTCCTCGGCGTAGTAGAAGGGGCCGAGCGGCGCGATCTCGGTCGTGATCTCCTCACGGTGACCGGCCTGGTGCAGCGCCACCTGGTAGGCCGCGCGTGCCCCCTCGGCGATCCGCCGCTGCCGGTCGTCGGCGTAGAAGATCGCCGAGCGGTACTGCGTCCCGATGTCGTTGCCCTGGCGCATGCCCTGGGTCGGGTCGTGCTCTTCGAAGAAGGTACGCACCAGCGACTCGTACGACACCTTCGCCGGATCGAAAACGACCAGCACCGCCTCGGCGTGACCGGTGCGCCCGGTGCAGACCTCCTCGTAGGTCGGGTGCGGCGTGAAGCCGCCGGTGTAGCCGACCGCCGTGGTGTACACCCCGTCGATCCGCCAGAAGAGCCGCTCGGCGCCCCAGAAGCAGCCGAGGGCAAACACCGCCGTCTCCAGCCCCTCCGGGAAGGGCGGCTGGATCGGCGTACCCAGCACCGCGTGGTGGGTGGGAATCGCGAACGCCGGGCGGTCACGACCCGGCAGCGCCTCCTCGGGCGCGATCAAGGTCGATGGGGTGCGATGAAACCACATAGCCATTCCTCCCCGATAGCGCCGACCGGTACGGAGCCCACCGAAGCAGGTCGCATTCCGCCAGCCCGCAGCCACGCCCGGTCGTTGCTCGTCTATACACTCAATTGTATCGAGGCTGGGAAGGCCGGGCGTGGAGGGGTGGTGGCATCAAGGATCCCACGCCGTGGCGCGTGCCCGGGGCTCAAGCCCCGGGCACGCGCCACCGCACCAAGATCCTTCCACCACCCACCTCGGCGACGGTCGGCAGCCGCCCGAGCCGGTTGAGGCGGGCGGGAGACGGGGCGGCCGCGGCCTGCTCCGCCAGGAGCCGGGGGACCGCGGGGTCGGAGGGGCTCCCAGCCCGGTCCCTCCCGATGTAGCTGCTGGGGTGCGCCTCATCGTCGCGATACACCACGCCCTCGAACGCCGAGCCGAGGTCGACTGCGACGATCAGGACCAGCAAGAGCAGCGCGGTCCGGGCTGACACCACGCCGCGCAGGCGTCCGTGCAGCACGGCGAGCACGCCCAACAAGACGACCCCGGCAATGACCAGGCCGTTCAACACCGTGACGAGCGGCTGGTGCGCCGGTCCACCCGCGGCGTAGACCAGCCCCAGGGCCATGACTGTTTGGGCCAGCGCGTGACGATCAATACTGAACGCTCGATTGATAATAGCATTGGTTTCCGTGCGCGGGGTGCCCGGTTGTGTGACGGGGCATCCCCGCTGCACGTTTAACCGGTGGTGTCGGGCCGCCGGAGGCAAGGCGGTACGGGGCGGGGGTCGGGTGCAGGAGTCGCGATGACGATCACCGAGAGCGCGAGAGCCGGGAGCGAGCAGGCGGGCCGCCTCGTCTATGCCCGGCTGGCGCACTACAGCGTGCTGGCGGCGATCGTCGTCGCCGGGGCGGCGCTGCGATTGACGGCGCTGAACCGCCAGAGCCTTTGGTTCGACGAGATCGATGTGGTCGTACGCGCCCAGCGGCCGCTCGACCAGGTGTTGCGCACCTTCGTCGCGGCCGGAGAGAACGGACCGCTCTACAACATCCTGCTCGCGCTCTGGGTCCGGCTGGTTGGCATCTCCGAGATCGCCGTGCGCGCGCCGTCCGCTGTGTCCGGGGTGGTGGGGATCCTCTTGATCTATCTCCTCGGCCGCCGGGTGGCAGGTCCGACGGTGGGGCTCATCGGCGCCGGGCTGCTCGCCATCTCCCCCTACCATGTGTGGTACTCGCAAGAGGCCAAGATGTACGCCATGGTGGTGGTGCTGGCCCTGGCGTCCACCTACGCCCTGGTGGAGGCGCTGGAGCGCAACGCGCGCCGCTGGTGGGTGGCGTACGCCGTGGCCACGACGCTGCTCTTCTACACCCACGTCGCGACCGTCCTCGTCTTCGCGGCCCAGTCGCTCTACGCCTGCTACGCCATCATCCTGCGCCGCGCCTGGCCGGGGCGGGCGCGCGGCTGGCTCCTGGCGGTCGCGGTGCTGACGTTGCCCTACGTGCCGATCGCGCTCTGGGCGCTGCGAGTCATCGGCGGGCAGGTGGCGACCTGGCACGCGAAGGTCGGCCTGTGGGATGCGCTCCAGATCTTCGCGGTGAAGTTCGCGGTCAACCGCTACGATCTGGTCGTCCAGGAGCGGGCGGCGGTCCTCTACGCCGTGCTCGCCGGCCTGGGCGCCGTGGTCCTGGCGCTGCGGCGGCAGCCGGCACGCTGGTGGCTGCTGCTCCTCTCGCTCAGCGTCGTGCCGGTGATCGGCCTGTGGCTCGTGTCGCTGCGCCAGTCGGTCTTCTCCGACCGCTACGCGATCGTGGCGCTCCCCGCCTACCTGTTGCTCGTGGCGGCGACCGTCGCCTGGCTGATCCGCCAGCGCTGGACCTGGCCGCTGGGTCTCGCCGCAGCGTTCCTGCTCGTCACCTTCGCCTGGGGGCCGCTGCGCGACGTGAACCGCGCCCACACGGCGCAGAAGGAGGACTGGCGCTCGGCCTACGCCTGGGTGGCGGACCACGCCCAGCCCGGCGATGTGCTCGTGGTCACCCCCGGCTACCTGATCACCACCTACGACTACTTCGCCCAGCGCGAGCCGCGCATTGCCCAGTACCAGGCGATCGCGATGCGGAGCTTCACCGCCGACGTCTGGTTCAACGAAGAAGAGATGGTGCGCCTGCTGCGGGAGCGAGCCGGGTCAGCCACCGGCTTCTGGCTCATCGAGTCGCCCGACCGCGTCGGCGCCGACGACCCCGAGCGAACACTGGAACGCTGGCTCGACACCCATGGCGACCCAACCGACGAGCTGGTCGTGAACGGCGTCCGCGTGACCCGCTTCCAGCTCAGTGCACCACCGTCTGCGCTGGGCCAGGTGCCATGATCGCCTCCCGTTCACCGTCATCCTGGGCGAAGCGAAGGATCTCGCGTCGGACCGGCCACGCAGCGGAGAGATCCTTCGCTTCCGCCGCCCGCGGCTCTCGCCGCGGACGGCTCCGCTCAGGATGACAGTGCCCGGGCAACGGTGATGGCTCTGGTATACGACGGTATTTCGTCAACCCCCGTTACTCCACAACGCCGGCATTCGCGCAACGGTGCGTGGTGCTGCGGCCTTCCGACACGCCGGCAGCCGTGGTGTATCCTGTTGGGCGGTGATGCACCGGCCGTTGTGCCTGCACGGCTGGCAGCGTGTGAGCCGGAGAGGTGCTCGTGCTCGATCCGTCGGTACGCGAATATGGCTCCTGGGGTCGCTACCCGCGCGTCCGGCACCGTGCCGTGGTGCCGATCTCCTGGCGCAACGAGATCCCCGACCTCGCGGCGCTCCCGGGCAGCCTGCTCCCCTATGGCTATGGCCGCAGCTACGGCGATAGCTGCCTGAACGAGGGCGGCACCCTCCTCGACGTCTCCGGCCTCAACCGCTTCATCCACTTCGACGAGGAGACCGGCGTCCTCCGCTGCGAGGCCGGGGTCCGGCTCGACCAGATCCTCGCGGCCTTCGTCCCGCGCGGCTGGTTTCTGCCGGTGACGCCGGGCACCAAGTTCGTCTCGGTCGGCGGCGCCATCGCCAACGACATCCACGGCAAGAACCACCACGTCGCCGGGACCTTCGGCCGCCATGTGCTGCGCTTCGAGCTGGTCCGCTCCAGCGGAGAGCGGCTGATCTGCTCGCCCGAGGAAAACGCCGACCTCTTCCGGGCCACGATCGGCGGGCTGGGGCTGACCGGGCTTATCACCTGGGCCGAGATCCGGCTCAAGCCGATCACCAACGCCTTCATCGCCGAGGAGCAGATCCGCTTCGAGTCGCTTGACGAGTTCCTGGCGCTCTCGGCCGAGTCGGCCGACCGCTACGAGTACATCGTCTCCTGGATCGACTGTTTCGTCGGCGGGGGACGTTACGTGCGCGGGCACTTCATGCGCGGCAACCACGACCCGTCGCCGGTGCGGCCCAACCGACTGCCGGAGCCGAAGCTGCGCCTGGCGGTGCCGGTCGACCTGCCGAGCAAGCTGCTCAACACCTGGACTGTCCGCGCCTTCAACACGGTCTACTACCACCGGCAGCGGGCGCGGTGCGTGCGCAAGGTGATCCCCTACGAGCCGTTCTTCTACCCGCTGGACACGATCCACACCTGGAACCGCATGTACGGCCGTCGTGGCTTCCTGCAGTACCAGTGCGTCGTGCCGTTCGACGGCGATAACGCGGCGATCAAGGAGATCCTCGACCGCATCCGCCGCTCCGGCCAGGGCTCGTTCCTGACGGTGTTCAAGACCTTCGGCGACGTGCCCTCGCCGGGGATGCTCTCCTTCCCCCGACCGGGGATCACGCTGGCGCTCGACTTCCCGCTCCAGGGGCCGGAGACGCTGCGCCTGCTTGACGACCTCGACGCCGTGGTGCGCGAGAGCGCCGGCGCTCTCTACCCGGCCAAGGACGCCCGCATGAGCGCCGAGAGCTTCCGGGCGAGCTTCCCCCGCTGGGAAGAGTTCGCCCGCTATGTCGATCCGAAGTTCTCCTCCAGCTTCTGGAGGCGCGTCACGAGCGAGGACGGACAGAGCCGATGACGACCGCGATGCACGCGACCACGCCTGCCGTGCTGATCATCGGGGCCACCTCGGCGATCGCGACCGAGACGGCCCGCTGCTACGCCGCCGACGGCGCGCGCCTCTTCCTCGTTGCCCGCTCGCCGGAGCGATTGGAGGCCATGCGCGACGACCTGCGCGTGCGCGGCGCGACGCAGGTCGATACCTACGCGCTCGACCTGACAAATATCGACGGTCACGCCGCCATGCTGGACGCCGCCAAGCAGGCCCTCGGGCGGATCGACGCCGTTCTAATCGCCTACGGGACGCTGGGGGACCAGAAGAAGAGCGAGGCGTCGGTCGAGACCACGCTGCGTGAGTGGCACACCAACGCCACCAGCACCATCGCCCTGCTGACGCTGCTGGCCAACGACCTGGAGCGGCAGCGCCACGGCACGCTGGCGGTCATCAGCTCCGTCGCGGGCGACCGCGGCCGCCGCTCGAACTACGTCTACGGCGCCGCCAAAGGCGCCCTCAGCATCTTCCTCCAGGGGCTGCGGGCACGGCTCAGTAAGTCAGGTGTCAAGGTCGTGACGGTCAAGCCCGGCATGGTCGACACCCCGATGACGGCCCACATGCGAAAGAGCCCGCTCTTCGCGTCGCCCCAGCGCGTCGGTCGCGATATCTACGAAGCCATGCAGAAGGGCAAAGAGACGGTCTACACGCCCTGGTATTGGCAGTTCGTCATGCTGGTCATCAAGGCGGTGCCGGAGCGGGTGTTCAAGCGGCTGCCGCTGTGACCGGACCCGCGGCGGGCCTGCGGCGCGACCGTGGGCACGGTATCGTGCCACGCCATCGCCTCTCCCCGCGAATCGACCGCAGTATGCCCCGTTCACGCATCGCGTGACGCCACGCGAGATAGTACCCATTAGCCTTGAACTAGCCAAATCTTGCTGTACACGATCTCCCTGTGAGCGTTTTACCCTGGCCACGGCGCTATGGCTGTGCGTGAGAATGTCCACTAGAGGGGTGGTCTTGATGGTTTTCCCACGTCTGGGTAGACGTTTCCGCATCCTGACCGTGGTGGTCCTTGGGCTCATCATCATCGCGTTCCCAGAGACAGCGTCGACCCAGTCCCCCAAGGTCTATCTCGATGACTGGTGGCAGGATGGCGTCAACGTCGCGTGGTTCAGTTATGACCGCTCCACGATCTATGTAGGCGACCACGAACGGGACGGCGACGGAGTCTACGTCGAGTATCGGGGACGCAATGGGACCCACGGGTTCGTCTGGGACGGCAACGGATCGCAGGCCGGATACGGCAGCGCCAAGGTATTCGGCTTAACCTCCTTCCGTTTGTGTGAAGACGACTGGGGCACGAATGATTGCACGAACTGGGTATACGTCTAGTCGCAAGCCGGCCGCACTGGCGATCCTCATCGCGCCCATGCTGGCCCAGCCGTAGGCCGGGTCGGCGGGAGAGGCTGGCCGCAGCGCCACGCCCATCACCAACAGTGCGATCACGCGGTAGGCGAGCCGGCGGGACTCATGGGCTGACGCCGTGGGGTGCCGTGCGCAGGACATCCGCGCTCGCGCACCGCCCGAGCGCCACGCCTTAGCTGGGTGTCCGGTGGTCGGCCCGTGCCCGGGGATGGGTGATGAGAGGAACCCACGCTGTGGCACGGGCCCGGCGGCTTGAGCCCCGGGCACGCGCTGACCAGCGGACACCCATGGAATTCGTCAAACTCCATTACCCCGGGCACAGGCCACCGCACGAGGATCCTTCCACCACCCATCGCGGAGACGATCGCAGCCGCACGAGCCAATAGAGCGGGCAGGAGACGGAGCGGCCGGTATGCCGGTGGATGTCGTCAATCTCCTGATGGGCACGATGGCCCAGCGCTTCTGGCGTGATCCCCACGCCGGGGAAGGCCGGGTAGCATCTTTGTCAGTTGTGAGGGATTGACGGTAAGCTCTCTGCGCCGTACATTCCCTTCAGCGAACAATCGAATGATGACAGGGCACGCCCCGCTGGGTCGGGGGCAGTGCACGCCGGGGTGGACCGAGGCGCCGGTGCGGCGCAGTGGACAGGGAGGGAAAGGGTCGATGTCGGCGAGGGGATCGGCGCGGCAGGCAGCAGTGCGCTGGGCCATCGACATCGTCGGGCGAGACGATGTGGTCTACCTCGACACGGAGACTACCGGCCTGGGGCCGGACGCCGAGATCGTCGATATCGCCGTCGTGGATCAAGCCGGGCGCGTCCTGCTCAACTCCCTCGTCCAGCCACGGAACCCCATCCCCGCCGCGGCGACCCGGGTCCACGGGATCACCAACAAGATGGTCATGAACGCGCCAGAGTGGCCGGAGATCTACCAGGAGCTGGCGCGCATCATCCAGGATTACCCCACACTCATCATTTACAACGCCGCCTACGACCGGAGGTTGATCTCGCAGACCTGCCGGCGCTACGGCATCAGCGTGCCCCGCGCCGACTGGCAGTGCGCCATGCTGAACTACGCGGCGTATCGCGGCGAGTGGAACGCGCGCTATGGAAACTATCGTTGGCACAAGCTGGAAAAGGCGGCGATCGAGACCGGCGCGCCGATGCCCCCCACCCACCGCGCGCTCGACGACGCCCAGGCCTGCCGCCATGTGGTGCTGTCAATGGCGGGCGCGGCGACCGCGCGGCCAGCATCAACGGTGCGGGTACCGGCCCGTCCGGCAGCTCCGCCCGCGGTGGCGCCGGCTACGAGCGGCGTACGCGCGGCCCAGCCCAGCCGGGCAACCGCGGCTGCCGCCGAGCCGGTCGTCACGATCCGCGAACTCCAATCTAATTCGACCGACGCTGAGAGCGTCGAGGTCGAGCGCATCGAGGTCAAGCCCACCGACGTCTCCGATACGCCAGCAGCCGCGCCGCCAAGGCAGCGCGAGTGGTATCAGCACTGGTGGCTCTGGCTTATCATCGTTCTCCTCCCGATCCCGTGGATCGATTGGATCGCGATTCCCCTCCTGATCTATTACCTGCCATTCACGGCCAACACGCGCGCCATCATCGGCGCTACCACCGGCGTGATCGTTATCTTCGGTTTCATCGCGACGGCGCTGGGCATCTAGCCCCAGCGCCGCTTCCCCCGGCGCGGTGGCAGCGCTTCCGTGGCCGAGGTGGGGCTGGACGGACGACACCCCGACCCCGCTGCTGGCGGATTCCGTCCGGGAGGGACACGGGAGGAAGGGATCCTTCCCCCTGCCGCGGGGCGGCTCCGATCGGGATGTTATGGAGAAGCGGGTCCGGGGCGAACGTGGTGTTCGCCCCGGACGGTGAGTCTGCGGGATTGGCCGGTGGGCCGGGCTAGCCCAGCGGCGGAATACCCGATTCGGCGATCTTGGCGTTGAGCGCGCCGATCTCGGACTCGATCAGCGCGTTGAGCCGGGCGATGCCCTCGTCGGCCCAGCCGCTCAGGTACTCGAAGACGCCGTAGGCCTGCTCCGTCGGGCGGGCGTCGGCGTAGGAGACGGTCCCCTGGAGCGACGCCAGCTTGCTGTTCACCTTCGGCGGGTAGTTGAAGGCGTCCGCGCCGCCCTTATGGCGCCACTCCACCAGGTAGTTCTCCGCCTCGGCCAGCTTCTCGACGACCTTGCCGGCCTCCTCGGCCAGCGCCTCCTGGCCGGACGCCCGCAGCCGCTCCTGCCAGGCCGCGATCTGCTCGCGCAGCCGCTGGCTGCGCAGCACCGTCTCGTGCACGCTGCTCAGCTTGGCCTGGATCGCCATCAGCAGGTCGAACTGCGCCTGTAAGTCCTCCTGCGTGGCGGAGATGCGCGGATCCTTGCGGATCTCGAACTGCTGAGATCCGACCTCCTGCCCGTCGATCTCCAGCCGCACCTCATAGGTACCCGGCACCGCCTTGGGACCGATCACGCCGCCGCCCCAGTAGGCAGCCAGCCGCACGCCCTCCAGGTCCACGCCGTCCGGGTAGCGCATATCCCAGACGAAGCGGTGGACGCCGGGCTTGGCCTTCGGCTTCGGTCCCTTGGCCTTCTCATCGTCGCTGGCGATGCGCTTGATGAGCTTGCCGTCTGCCGTGTAGAAGCTCAGGGCCACCGACTTGGGATTCTCGACCCCGATCCGGTACTGCACCAGCACGCCGACCGGCGGGTTCTCCCCGGCGCTTCGCAGCTCGATGCGGGTGCCGCCCTCACCGTCGGGCACGATCTCGCCGAGCACCTGGTTCCCGCCGGCGGTGATGTAGGACTTGTAGCCGGCGGTCTTGGACTCGGGCCAGCGGCGCGGCGGCATGAGCCGGTAGGCCGGCCGGACCGGGAAGAGCGTGCCGGGCGCGTCCGGGTCGATGTCCGGCCAGGCGCGCAGGGCCGACAGGTCGTCGAGCACCCAGAAGGAGCGCCCGTGCGTCGCCAGGATTAGGTCGGTATCGTGGATGACCAGGTCGTGGATCGGCACCACCGGCAGGTTGCCGGTCACCCGGTGCCAGTTGGCCCCATCGTCGAACGAGACGTAGAGGCCGGTCTCGGTGCCGCAGTACAGCAGCCCGCGGCGCACCGGGTCCTCGCGGATCACGCGGGTGAAGTCATCCTCCGGGATGCCGTTGGTGATCGGCTGCCAGGTCTTCCCGTAGTCGTTGGTCTTGAGCAGGTAGGGGCGGAAGTCGTCCAGCTTGTAGCGCGTCGCGGCGACGTAGGCCGTGGCCGCGTCGTGCGGTGAGGCCTCGATGATCGAGATCAGCGCCCACTCCGGCAGGTCGGGCGTGACGTTCTCCCACGTCTTGCCGTTGTCACGTGAGACGTGGATCAGCCCGTCGTCGGAGCCGGTCCAGAGCACGCCCTGCTGCACCGGGGACTCGGCGAAGGCGAAGATCGTGCCGTAGAACTCGGTGCTGACGTTGTCCTTGGTGATCGGCCCGCCGGAGGGTTTCAGCGTCTCCGGCTCGCCGCGGGTCAGATCCGGGCTGATCTCCTCGAAGCTCTGCCCGCCGTCGGTCGAGCGCAGCAGGTGGTTGGCGCCGACGTAGAGCACGTTGGGGTCATGCGGCGAGAGGTGGATCGGGAAGGTCCACTGGACGCGGTACTTCATCGACTCGGCGCCGTAGCCGATCGGGTCGTCCGGCCAGACGGTGATGTCCACCTCCTGCCGGCTGCGGTGGTCGTAGCGGGTCATGCGGGAGGCGTAGCTCCCCGCGTAGACGATGTTCGGATCGTCCGGCCGCACGGCGATGTAGCCCGACTCCCCGCCGCCCACCGGGTAGGTGTCGTCGGCGGTGATGACGCCGCGGTCGGAGTAGCTCGGGATCGACAGCGTGGTGTTGTCCTGCTGCGCGCCGTAGATGCGATACGGGAACTGGGTGTCGGTGGTGACGTGGTAGAACTGCGCGGTCGGCTGGTTGTAGATGCTGGACCAGGTAACCCCGCCGTCGAGCGAGACGCAGGCGCCGCCGTCGTTGCCGTGGATCATGCGCTTCGGGTTCTTCGGGTCGATCCACAGGTCGTGGTGGTCGCCGTGCGGGGTCGGGATACCGATGTAGGTGGCGCCGCCGTCGATCGACTTCCAGAAGCGCAGGTTCAGCACGTAGAGGACGTCCGGGTTGACCGGGTCGGCGAAGATGTGCATGTAGTACCAGGGCCGCTGGCGCAGCTCCGGGTTGTCGCTCAGCCGCGTCCAGGTCGCACCGCCGTCGTCGGAGCGGAACAGGCCGCCGTCCTTCGCCTCGATCAGCGCCCAGACCCGGTCGGGCTTGGCGGGCGAGACGGCCACGCCGATGCGCCCCTTGAGCCCCTGGGGGAGGCCAGGGTTGTTGGTCAACTCGACCCAGGTATCACCCCCGTCGGTCGTCTTGAAGATGCCGCTCCCCTCGCCGCCACTGACCAGCGACCAGGGCGAGCGCCGGGCCTCCCACATGGCCGCGTAGAGCACGCGCGGGTTGTTCGGGTCCATCGAGAGGTCGCAGGCACCGGTGTTCTCGTCCCGGTAGAGCACCTTCTCCCAGGTCTGCCCACCGTCCTTGGAGCGGAAGACGCCGCGCTCCTCGTTGGGGCCGAAGGCGTGACCGAAGGCGGCCACGTAGACCAGATCCGGGTTCTTCGGGTGGATCCGCACCCGCGCGATGTGCCGGGTCTCGGCCAGGCCCAGGTGCCGCCAGGTGGCACCCGCGTCGTCGGACCGGTAGACACCGTCGCCGTGGGAGACGTTGCCGCGGATGCACGACTCGCCCATCCCGACGTAGATCACGTTCGGGTCGGCCTCGCTGACAGCGATCGCGCCGACCGAGGCGGTCTTGAAGAAGCCGTCTGAGATGTTGCGCCAGGTCGCGCCCGCGTCCGTCGACTTCCATACGCCCCCGGCGCAGGCGCCGAAATAGAAGGTCAGCGGGTCCACAGGGTCGGCAGCTACCGCCACCACCCGGCCGCCGCGGTACGGCCCTGCCAGCCGCCACCGTGTCGAACCGAGCAACTCCTGAGGATCTCTCATGAAAATGCTTCCCCTTTTCTCCGAGCGGCAGGCCGATCCCGGCAGGATCGGCCCGGCCGCTCAGCCGAAAACCCACCAGCGCGCCCGCATCGTAGCCTCCCTGCGGGAAATGTCAAGGCGTTCCCCGACACCAGGGCCGGCAACGTGCTAGAGTGGAGGTCCACGGACTCAGGAGCGCGAAACGATTCGGAGAGGCGAGCCATGCGCGTCGCGGCGATCTACGACATTCACGGCAACCTCCCGGCACTGGAGGCGGTCCTGACCGAGATCGAGCAAGCCGGGGTCGACCTCATCGTCGTCGGCGGCGACGTCGCCGCGGGACCGATGCCGGGCGCAACGATCGACCGGCTGCTGGCGCTGGGGCCACGGGCGCGCTTCGTTCGCGGCAACGCCGACCGGGAGATGGTCGCCGCCTGGGATCGGCGAGGCGGCGGTCGCGACCCGGGGACGGCGTCGCCGCTGGAGCACACTGCCGCCTGGGCCGCCGAGCGCCTCACCCGGGCGCAGCGCGACTTCCTGGCGTCGTTCGAGGAGCAGGTGGTGATCAAGATCGAGGGGCTGGGCACCGTCCGCTTCTGCCACGGCTCCCCGCGCGGCGACGAGGAGATCATCACCGTCGCCACCCCCGGCACGCGCCTCCGGGCCATCCTGACCGGCGTCGGCGAGGACGTGGTCGTCTGCGGCCACACGCACATGCAGTTCGAACGCTGGCAGCACGGGACGCACGTGGTCAACGCCGGGAGCGTCGGCATGCCGTACGAGGGTGTTCCCGGCGCCTACTGGGTCATCTTGGGACCGCGCGTCGAGTTCCGCCGCACGCCATACGACGCGGAACGCGCCGCCGCGCAGATCCGCGCCACCGGCTTCCCGGGCGTCGAGGAGTTCGTACGTGGCAACATCCTCGCCCCGCCGTTCCCCATCGAGGCGGTCACGGTCTTCGAGGGCCGGAGCGGCACGGCCCCGGCGGGCGTTTGACGGTGCGGTGGCACGTGCCCGGGGATGGGTGGCGCGAGGATCTCCGCGCCGTGGCACGGGCCGGACAGCGAACACCGTATCGCCGGGCCGTGAGCCATGCCCCATCCCAGCCGGCTTTCATTTTGAGCCCGGCGGCTTGAGTCCCGGGCACGGGGTGACCGCGCTCACCCTCCGAACGCGCCTAACACCCGAGCCCCCGGCACATCCCGCCACGTGCATCCCATTCACCTGCCGTTCCTACCTACATCCGGCGGAATCGCGCGAGCGTGGCCGGGCCCCAGAGGAGCGTGACGGTCGCGGCCGTGGCGACCGTAAGCGGAGTGGTGATCATCGGGTCGTAGAGGCCGCCGTTGATCTCCATGAGCTGCCAGCCGACGTTGTCGGAGGTGTGCAGCAGCGCCGCTGCCAGGACGCTGCGCTCGGTGTTGTTGTAGGCCCAGGCGATCAGCACCCGCAGCGCGACCGCGCCGGACCGGTGCCAGGCGATCCAGCCGAGCGCATGCCCGCCCTGCAGGTCCGCCACGAGGTGGAACGCCGCCCAGACCAGGCCCAGGATGATCGCCGCCCCCAGCGCGCCCCAGCGGGCCTGCAGGGGATCGGTCGCGTAGCCCATCCAGCCGATCTCCTCCGCCAGGGCAGCGATGAGGAGCACGACGAAGAGCGCCAGGAGCGTCCCGAGCGGGAACTGGAGGCCGGGGAGCGGGCGACCCAGCAGGCGCTGGATGCCGTAGGCCAGCAGGTAGATCGCCGGCATCAGCAGCAGGATCGGGAGGTACCAGACCGGAGCGATTCCACGCGGGCTGACGGCGTGCGCCAGCAGCCGGCGGACATCGGCTCCCCCGCCCGCACGGTAGACCAGGATCACCGCGGCCAGGAAGGGGCAGACGAGCTGGAGCGCGCTGAGCGGCAACCCGATGAGCGCGCCCTCCGGCGTGGGGATCCACGCGCCGAGCAGCCAGAAGGGAACCGAGAGCGCGAACGTCAGCAGGAAGAAGGCGAGGGGTGATCGCGGCGCCGTCATGGGCGTGCCCGCACCGGTTCCGGCACCTTTTCCAGGCGCGGGAGGCGCGCGCCAAGGACGATCAGGATGAGGCCGGCCAGCACGACCGGCGCGAAGGCCAGCACCGGCCGGTTGAACTGGTCCCAGAGCCAGCCGCCGAAGAGCGGCCCGACGAAGGCCACCCCGTAGTTGATCGTGAGCGTGGCGCCCGTCAGCCGCGCCACCTCGCCCGGCCCTGCCAGGAGCGGGGGCAACGCCGTGCCGAGCACCAGCACCGCGACGGAGGAGGCGCCGAGGACGGCAACCCAGATGGGCTGCCAGGAGAGGGGTGTGCTCGTCAGGCCGATGATCGCGCCGATGCCGACCACGCCGACGGTGATGAAGGGCCAGCGCTCCCCGGCGAGCCGCTGGGCGACGAGCGTGAGCGCCAGGCTGACCGGGAGCTGCGCCCCGTTGAGGACCGTCAGGGCGAGTGCGGTGACGTCGCCGTGGCCCAGGGCCTCGTTGTAGGGCGGGATCCAACTGTTCATGGTGAAGTAGATCACCGCGCCGCCGCTGGAGACCAGCCCGAGGTGCCAGGCACGCACCCGCGGCCGGGCCGCCCCGCTCCGTGACGATACCGCGAGTTGTGGCTCATCCACCGTCCGGGATGGGCGTGGACGCACCGGCTCGGCGGCTGGAGCCAGCACGTGCCAGAGGAGGATCACCGGGATGACCGTCAGGCCCCAGGCGACAAACGAGGCACGCCAGGCCCCTTCCCCGAGCCAGCCGAGCAGCAGCGGGCCGGTCGCGGCGACAGCCAGCACCTCGCCGGCGATGATGCCATCGGTGTAGAGCGCGGCGGCCAGCCCGATGTGGCGCGGGAACCAGGCGCGCACCAGTACCGGCACGGCCGTCTGGGACAGGGCGATCCCGAGGCTCAGCACCGCGGTGAAGAGATAGAGGAGTACGACGCTGGCGAAGGGCGCCCGTAGGAGCGCGCCGGCCGCGAGGAGCACGAGCCCGATGGTGACCGCGCGCCGCCCGCCGATGCGTTCGATGACGCGCCCCGACGCCCAGGCGGCCCCGCCCATCATCAGCACCGGCAGCCCGGTCAGCAGGCCGGTCGCGGTGTACGACAGGCCCAGGTCGCGCTGGATGAGCGGGAGGACCGGCGGCACGCCCAGGAGGACCGTGCGGAGAGTCACCCCGACGAGGAAGACGAGGCCCAGGAGCGCGAACCACCGCCACCCACGCCGGTTGCTCTCCGTGGCGGCCTCCGGATCGCGAGCGTCCATGCGCCTCCCCTCCCATTGATACGCACCCACGTGAGTCGAGTACGTGAGCCGAGGCGGTCGTCGTCCTCGATCGCTAGCATACCGCCTCGGCACGGCGACGGGATGTGCGTGGTCGCTCGCCCCCTGGGGCGACGGTCCGCCTGCCCGCATCCCGGCGCCGCGAGTGGGGCCGCGCGAGGCTTACCAGGGGTGCCGGCACCCGTGCGGGCACCAGGAGTGAGGGCACACCGAGGGTATGGGATCCGCAGCGGACCTGCCAGCGCGGGAAGCTGGAGCGGGGGGGAGCGACGGTGCCGGGTGCTCAGCGACCGAGGCGCTCCCGGTAGGCGTGGAGGTCGTCGCGGTGCGCCTGGTAGTGCTCGTAGGTGCAGCCGGCGATGACGTCGCGCGGGATGGTCTTGCCTGCCTCGCGGGCCTCCTGCAGCGCCAGCAGGAGCGCCATATGCGTGTCGTGCAGCTCGCTCCAGACGCGTTCGAGCGGCCAGTCGGCGCGGAGCGCCGCTTCCCGTGCGTTGCGCCGCTGCCAATGCGGTTCGCCAGGGCGACGGGCCGGCTCCCCGGCCAGAATCCGCCGCACCCGCGCGGCGGCCTCGCCGTCCCAGAACGCGATATGCCCGAGCAGGTCCTTGACCGACCACGCCCCGACCGCGCCGGGCGCGAGCACGTGTTCCTCCGGGATGCCTTCGAGCGCCGCCAGCAGCTCCCGCCAGTGCGTCTCAATCCGTTCGATCAGGCCGTTCCCAGCGTGCATGTTCTGCTTCTCCTCTGCCGGGGCGCTGGCCCCCTTCGCATCTAACCAGCGTATCGCTTATAGCAGGTTATTCCCGTCCAGTCAAGCGGCAGATGGAGGCGGGTGTGGCGCTACCCACGTGACACGCGTTCGGGCGGATTGGCACGGATTTTTCATTGACATCCCATGCGGAGGCCGGTAGACTGAGGTGCGAATAGGACTTATTCTCAACTGGGCACGGCACCCTTGGTCGCCCGCCCGGACGCAACGGCGGAGAGCATGAGAGAACGAACGATTCCTGTCGAGCTTGACGGTAACGGCGCGCACTGCGCCGATGTGTTGCTCGATACCCTGCTGCAGCACCAAGGTATCGGCGCCGTCGAGCTCGATGCCGACCGGCGCGCCCTACGCATCCGCTACAACCCGGACGTCATCTCCCTGGCGACGGTCGAGCGGCTGGCCGACCGGATCGGGGTGCAGATCGGCGAGCGCTACCAGCGCTGCGTGTTCGCCATGAACGGGGTTTCCTGCCGCGGCTGCGGCAGTGTCATCGAGCGGCGCCTGCACGGGCGGAACGACATCATCTGGACCAGCGCCAACCCGGCCAGCCGCCGGCTGGCCGTCGAGTACGCCGGCACCCGGGAGCGCCTGCCGGAGATCACCCGAACGATCGAAGACGCCGGGGTGCATGTGCGCGGCCAGGTGGTCCCGCCGGCGCCCGCGCGGCAGCAGGAGGAGGACGAGGAGAGCTGGTGGGACCGCTACCACCTGGTGGTCGCCACCGTCGCCACGCTCGTCTTCCTTTCTAGCGGCTGGCTGCTCGGCCGCTTCGGCCTAATCTCGGACGCGGTGCAGATCGGCTTCTACGTGCTGACCTACATCGCGGGGGGCTTCTACGCCACACGCCAGGCGATCGCGTCGCTCCGCCAGCGCCACGTCGACATCGACCTGCTGATGGTCACCGCCGCGATCGGCGCCGCGACCATCGGCGGCTGGGTCGAGGGCGGCATCCTGCTCTTCCTCTTCTCGCTGGGCAACACGCTGGAGCACTACGCACTCGGCCGCACCCACCGCGCGATCCGGGCTCTGATGGAGTTGAGCCCCGAGGACGCGCTGGTCGTGCGCGACGGACAGGAACAGCGCATCCCGGTCGACGAACTCGTCATCGGCGACACCGTCATCGTCAAGCCGAGCGAGCGCATCCCGGCCGACGGCCGGGTCATCAGCGGCGAGTCGGCGGTGGACCAGTCGCCGATCACCGGCGAGTCGATCCCGGTCGGCAAGGGACCGGGCGATCAGGTCTTCGCCGGGACGATCAACGGCCACGGGCTGCTGCGGGTCCGCGTCGAGCGCCTGGCGCAGGAGAGCACCCTGGCTAAGATCATCCGCATCGTGGAGGAGGCGCGGAGCCAGAAGTCGCGCACCCAGCGCTTCACCGACGCCTTCGAGGGGACCTACGCCATCGGCGTCATCGTCGCCTCGGCGCTGGCGGTGATCATCCCGGTCGTCTTCTTCGGGCAGGACTTCCACGACATGTTCTACCGGGCGATGACGCTGCTGGTGGTAGCCTCGCCCTGCGCCCTGGTCATCTCGACGCCGGCCTCGATCCTCTCGGCGCTGGCCAACGGCGCCCGCCAGGGCATCCTCTTCAAGGGAGCCGTCCATCTGGAGAACGTCGGCGTCGTCGACACCGTCGCCTTCGACAAGACCGGCACGTTGACGATCGGCCGCCCGCGCGTGACGGACGTCATCACCTGCGAGGGCGTCGACGAGCGGGAGATGCTGATGCTGGCGGCGGCCGTCGAGCGGCTGTCGGAGCACCCGCTCGGCCTGGCAGTGGTGCAGTATGCCGAGGAGCGCGACATCCCGGCGCTGGATGACCGGGAGATCACCGACCTCCAGTCGGTCCCCGGACGGGGCGTCCGCGCCACGGTGCGTGGCCGGACCCTGCGGATCGGCAACGAAGCGCTCCTCGAAGGCGAGGGGGTGACCCTGCCGGATGAGCTGCGGCGGCAGGGGGATGCGCTGCGCGAGCAGGGCAAGACCCTGATGTTCGTCGCCGGCGATCGCGCGCTGGGCGTGATCGCGGTGGCCGACGTCATCCGCCCGGTCGTCCCGTCGGTCATCGAGGACCTGCATCGCCTCGGCGTGAAGCGGACGATCATCCTGACCGGGGACAACGAGCGCGCGGCGCGGGCCATCGCGCGGCAGGTCGGCATCGACGAGTGGCGCGCCGGGCTGCTGCCGGAGGAGAAGCTCACCGTCATCCGCGAGATGCAGCGCAATGGGGAGATGGTGGTCATGGTCGGCGACGGCGTGAACGACGCCCCGGCCCTGGCCACGGCGGACATCGGCATCGCCATGGGTACGGCCGGCACGGACGTGGCTCTGGAGACATCCGACATCGTGCTGATGGCGGACGACCTGACCAAGCTCCCCTACGCGATCGAGCTGAGCCGCCAGGCCCGCCGGGTCATCCGGCAGAACCTCACCTTCGCACTGACGGTGATCGTGGTCCTGGTGATCGCCACCCTCATGGGTCAGGTGCCGCTGCCGCTCGGCGTCGTCGGCCACGAGGGGAGCACGATCATCGTGGTGCTCAACGGCCTGCGCCTGTTACGCTTCCGCAAGCCAGCACTGCACGCCGCTGCCGTCCGGACCGCTCCGGTTCCGGCGGACTAACCGTTACCGGGCGATCGCGCCCGGCATCACCTCCTCCACTCCCGCCCGCGGCAGAAGCCGCGGGCGGGTATTGCCCGGCAGGAAGCTGTTCCCCTCACCCCCTGCCCCCTCTCCCACAAGGGGAGAGGGGACAGACGGCTTCTCACTCTGCCGCGATCCTTCCAGGTTAGTAATTAACAGCCGGTTAGTTAGTGTGTTGCTTTTCATCTTCGGTCCCTAGCGTGGACCGTGGTGCAATCGCACCGTGCGGGTAGGGAGTCATCGGACAACGCAGGGATCGGAGGAGTGCCATGGGGTACCGTCCCACCCCAACCTGGCGCCGTCTGGCGTCCATCATCGCGCTGCTTGGCTTGATGGGTGCGCTGCTGCCCCTCGCCGGCGCATCGGCTCAGCCCACCATCACCGTCGTCGCGGAGGGGCTCAACAACCCGCGAGGGTTGACCTTCGGCCTCGACGGTGCGCTCTACGTCGCCGAAGCCGGGAACGGCGGCGACGGTGCCTGCCGCCAGGGAGCGGAAGGCGACACCGAATGCTACGGGGCAACCGGTGCCATCACCCGCATCACGGACGACGAACAGGAGCGCATCGTGAGCGACCTCCCCTCGCTGGCCGCAGAGGGCGGCGGCTTCGCGACCGGCCCGACCGACGTGGTGCCGCTGGCGGAGAACGTGACCGCGGTCGTGGTCGGCTGGGGCGGTCCGCCGGACGGTCGCACGGCCCTCGGCCCGGAGGGCGCGCTCTTCGGGCGGCTGGTCCTCACCGGCCCCGATGAGGAGTGGAACGCGGGGCCGGACATCACCGCCTACGAGGCGGCTGCCAACCCTGACGGCGATATCGTCGATTCGAACCCGTACGCCCTGGTGCCCGGTTCCTCGGAGGTCTTCGTCGTCGATGCCGGAGGGAACAGCCTGTTGTCAGTCGGGGTCCAGGGGGAGATTCAGACGGTGGCCGTCTTCCCCTCGCGGATGGTCGATGCCCCGCCGGATCTGGGGTTGCCACCGGGCACGCAGATCCCGATGCAGGCCGTGCCGGACGCGGTCACGTACGGCCCGGACGGCGCCCTCTATGTCGGCGAGCTCACCGGCTTCCCCTTCGTGCAGGGGGCGGCCCGCGTTTGGCGCGTCGTACCTGGTGAAGAGCCGCAGGTCTTCGCCGAAGGCTTCACCAACATCATCGACCTGGTGTTCGCGCCGGACGGCAGCCTGTTCGTGCTCGAGATCGCGCGGGACGGGCTCCTGGCCAGCGAGGCGACCGGCGAACTGCCGGCCGGAGCGCTGATCCAGGTGGCGCCCGATGGGACGCAGACCGAGATCGCCAGCGAGGGCCTCGTCGCCCCGACCGGCGTGGCACTCGGCCCCGACGGCGCGATCTACGTGTCCAACTATGGCGTCTTGGCTGGGATGGGCCAGGTGATCCACATCACCCCGTAGCCCCTACCCAGGCCGGGGCGAAGCAGAACGGCCGCGGGGGTGGAGTTCTCCTCCCCCGCAGCCGTTCGCGACCGCGCGACTAGCGCGCCGCGCGGGACGCACTCCACCCGAACGATTCCCCCGGCTCGGGCACGGCCGCGGGGAGCGAGACGACGTAGGCCGTTTCGATCCCGGGGATCGTCACGATCTCGGCCAGCGCCGCCTCCGGGATGATGTCGTCCACATTGAGCACCATGATCGCTTGCCCGCCCCGCTCATGCCGGCCGACCTGCATCCCGGCGATGTTCACGTTGTAGCGGCCGAGGATCGTGCCGACGCGGCCGACGATGCCGGGGCGATCCCAGTGGCGCGTGATGAGCAGGTCGCCCGCCAGCGGCCGCTCCAGCGAGAAGCGGTCGATCTCCATGATGCCCGCCTCGCTGCGGTCCCAACGGACCGTGACCCGATGTGGGTCGTCGCCGTCGACCTCGAAGGCGAACTCGGGCACCAGCGCGGGGTCGGCATTCCCGGAAACGATGTGGACGTCCAGGCCGAGGTCCCGGGCGACGAGCCGGGCATTGACCGGCGTGACGCGCCGGTCGGTCCAGCGGCGCAGCGCCTCGGCCAGCGCGGCCGCCGTCACCCGCTCCGTCACGTCGAGCGGCACCGCCCCCTGCACGATGACCTCCAGCCGTTCCGGCCGCGCCGACCGCAGCACCGAGAGGAGCCGCCCGGCCGCGGAGGCCACGCGCGTCAGCCGCTGCAACTCCGGTCCCTGGAGCGAGGCCGGCGGCAGGTTGACGGCGTTCGGCACCGCCTCGCCCCGCAGCGCGGCCAGCGTCGTCGTGCTGATCATCTCGCCGACCGCTGCCAGCGCCTCGCGGCTCGACCCGCCGATGTGCGGCGTCAGGACCACGTTGGGCAGGCCGAAGAGCGGGCTGGTGTGGGCCGGCTCATTGGGGAAGACATCGACCCCGGCTGCCGCCACCCGCCCCGTGCGGAGCGCTTCCGCCAGGGCCTCCTGATCCACCACCTCACCCCGCGCGCAGTTGAGCACGATCGCCCCCGGCTTCAGCCGGGCGATCGCGTCGGCGTCGAGCATGTTGATCGTCTCCGCCGTGGCCGGGACGTGGAAGGTGACCACGTCCGCCTCGGCCAGCAGCCGCTCGTACGGCACCGGCTCGACCCCCAACTGCTGGAAGCGCTCGCGGGCGATGTAGGGATCGTAACCGATCAGGCGGGTCTCGAAAGCGCGTAGCCGCTGGGCCACGACCGAGCCGACCCGCCCCAGGCCGACGATCCCGATCGTCTTCCCCTGCAGGTCGAACGGCTTGAACCGCTTGCGCTCCCAGCGCCCGGCGTGGACCGCGGCGTTGGCATCCGGGATCTGGCGGGTGAGCGCCAGCAGCAGCGCAATGGTGTGCTCCCCGGCCGAGACGGCGTTGGCGCCCGGGGCGTTGAGCACGAGGATCCCGGCCTCGGTCGCGCCTTGGACGTCGATGTTGTCCACGCCCGTGCCCGCCCGGGCCACAACTCGGAGCGAGGGGCCGGCGGCCAGCACCTCCCGCGTGACCTGCGTCTCGCTGCGCACGATCAGCGCGTCGGCGTCGCGCAGTGCGGCTTTGAGGGCCGCCACATCTTGTCCATCGACATCGATCAACTCCGCCTCGCGCGCCAGCCGCTCGCGGGCGGCAGCGTCGATCACGTCACTAATGACGATCCTGTAGCGAATGGGACTGCTCTCCTCTTCGTCCTCGTCGTCCGGTGCTCCGAGCAACCGCTCCCAGGCCGCCGCCAGGTCGGGCACCCGCTCGATCAGGGGCGACTCCCCCGCCGGTTTCGGGTCGGTCGTCAGCAGCAGGCAGCGGATGCCGGCCGCGGCGTAGGCCGTCGCATGCCGCACGCTGTCCTCGACGGCATGGGTCACGCCCAGCGCGCGGGCGACCGCGACCTTGTCATCGGCGAACCGGATGGCGCAGGCCGGGAAGCCGTGCTCCTGCAGCCACGCCTCCGTCGTCGCCCGCGCCTCGTCAGGGCGCGCGGTCAGGATCAGCACGTTCTCCGTGCCGAGCGCCGCCCGGGCGGCCTCGACGAAGCGGCGCCCCTTCGGCGCCGGTCGCAGCCGCCGGGCCGGGCCATCCGGCCCGTACACCCAGCGCCGGATCTCAAGCGGCACGTTGCAACCCGCCGAGTCCACGAAGGCGTGCAGCGGCAGCGTCAGCCCAAAGGTCTCGTTGGCAGCGTGGGCAAGAATCCGGGGATGCTCGGTCAGAACACCATCGAGATCAAGCGCGAGTCGGATCACGTCGTTCACCGGGGACCTCCAGCCGCAGCGTTCTCTCCAGCACCGTCACGTCACTCCCACTGGAAGAACTACTGGGACTACTGGAGCCCCGGCGCGAAGAACTCGACCACCAGCGCCCGAGCGAGGCCGTCGACATGGCCGCGGCTGCGAAACGCAAGCTGGTCGTCATCGTTCTTCTCCGACTCCACTCCGCCGGATGACGGATACCGCCCTCGCGGGCCGCCCCGGCTCTACCAAACAGCAATACGCCCTGAGTATAGCCCCTCACCGTGCCGCAGGAAAGTCCCGCCACATGAACACGACACCCGCCAAAGTTAAGAAGATGCTCAGATACCAAGGGAGATGGATGCGGATTCGGACAAGAACCCGACACTCCATGAACAACCCTGGCGGACAGCGCGCGGAGAACACCACCCCGGCGACCGACAGCGCACTCCTAACACGCCGCACACCGCCCGTGGTAGACTTGGCCGCATGACTATCACCAGATTGGACCATATCAGCGTCGTCGTTGACGACCTCGCAAGTGCAACCGCGTTCTTCGCCGCACTCGGCATGACGGTCGAAGGCGAGATGCGGGTCGAGGGCCCGTGGGTGGACCGCGTTAACGCGATCGACGACATCCAGATCGACATCGTGATGATGCGGACCCCGGACGGGGAGGGGCGGCTTGAACTGACGAAGTTCCACAACCCGGACCTGGTCGCGGTCGAACCGGCGATCGCGCCACCGAACGCGCCGGGCCTCCGAAGCGTCATGTTCACCGTCGACAGCGTCGTCGACGCTGTCGCCCGCCTGCGTGCCCTCGGCGCCGAACTCATCGGCGAGGTGGTCCAGTACGAGGACATGTACCGCCTCTGCTACATGCGAGGCCCGGCGGGCATCATCGTCGCCCTGGCCGAGGAACTCGCCTGACCCACCCGCCGCGGTGAGTCACGGACGGCGGCCGGCTCCCGCACCGCGGGCTGTGCACCGAGGTGCGGAGCGGTCGTGGCTGCCTGCGCGATGAACGGATCCGACACCGTGATTCGGCCCCGGGCATGCGCCGAGCGCGTACACCATGTTGTTCGTCAAACTCCATAACCCCTGGGCACGGACCACGCGTGGGGATCCTCGCACCGCCCATCCCATGTCCGGACGACGATGTGACACCAACCCCGGCGCGGGGCTGGGGCCGCGCGATAGCACAGCGGCGGCTGGGGCGGCCGCACGCAAAAGCGTGCCAGCCGGCGGAAGCCGGCTGGCACGGGTCGACCGCGCTCATGGGGTGTGGCGCTAGGCCACCGAGACCCCGAGCTGGTCGCAGACGAAGGTCCAGATGTCGGTCTGCTCGGCGATCTGCTTGCCGAGCGGTTTGCCTGCGCCGTGGCCCGCGGCCGTCTCGACCCGCAGGAGCACCGGCCGGTCGGAGGCGGTCGCGGCTTGCAGGCGCGCGGCCATCTTGCGCGCGTGCAGCGGGGCGACTCGCGTGTCCGAGGTGGCCGTCGTCAGGAGCACGGCCGGGTAGGGCGTGCCGTCCACCACTCGGTGGTAGGGCGAGTAGGCGTACAGGTAGGCGAACTGCTCCGGGTCGTCGGCCGAGCCGTACTCCGGGATCCAGAGGCGGGCGATCAGGAACCGGTGGTAGCGCAGCATGTCGAGCAGCGGCACCTGGCAGACGACGGCGCGGAAGAGATCCGGCCGCTGGGTCATGGCTGCGCCGACCAGCAGGCCGCCGTTGCTGCCGCCGAGGATCGCGAGGCGTTCGGGGCGCGTGTAGCCTTCGGCGATCAGGTACTCGGCCGCGGCGATGAAGTCGTCGAAGACGTTCTGCTTGTGCTCGCGCATCCCGGCGCGGTGCCACTCCTCGCCGTACTCGCCGCCGCCGCGTAGGTTGGGCAGCGCGTAGACGCCGCCCTGCTCCAGCCAGAAGAACATACGGCGGTCGAAGAGCGGCGTGCGGCTGATGTTGAACCCGCCGTAGCCGGTCAGCAGCGCCGGGGCGCTGCCGTCGCGTGGCGTCCCGGCTCGGGCCACGATGAACATGGAGACGCGGGTGCCGTCGGCCGAACGGTACCAGACCTGCTCGGTGGTGTACGCGGCGGGGTCGATCGGCGCCTTGACCGCGGCCCACTCGGTGACTTGGCCGCTGGCAGCGTGGCACGCGAAGACCGTCGGCGGCACTGTGAACGACTCGAAGCGGAAGTAGGCGCGCTCGCCCTCCGACTCGGCATTCAGCCCGGAGACGGTCCCCATCCCCGGCAGGTCGATGGTGCTCAGCGGACGGCCGTCCAGGTCGTGCAGCGTCAGGCGGGAGGTCGCCCGCACCAGTGTCTGCACCACCAGCCGGTCACCCACCGGGACGACCTGCTCGATGCGAGCCTCCTCCGGCTCGGCGATGACGTTCTGCCAGTTCTCGCGCTCCGGGCGCTCCGGATCGACCGCCAGCAGCCGGTAGCGCGGCGCATTGAGGTTGGTCAGCAGGAAGAGCCGATCGCGGTGGACGAACCCTTCGACCAGGGCCTCCTCGCCCACGAGCACGGGTACGAACCCGGCGTCGGGCCGGGTGCGGTCGTAGAGGTAGAGGTCGGCTCGCGCCCAGCCGTGGCTCACGGTGACGATGAGCCAGCGGCCGTCGCGGGAGAGATGGACGTGCGGCTGGGCCTCCGCCGGTAGCCCGTCACCGAAGACGAGGGGATCGGCCGCCGGGTCGTCTCCGAGCCGGTGGAGAAAGACCTTGCGGTGGTAGCGCTCCTCACCCGGTGGGACCTCGCCCGGTTGGGGATAGCGCGTGTAGTAGAAGCCGGATGCATCGGGGAGCCAGGCGATGCTGCAGAAGCGGGTCCGGTCGATGCGCTCGGTGAGCAACGTGCCCCGTTCGACGTCGAGGACTTGCAGCACGCTCTCCTCGTTGCCGTCCTGGGAGTAGCCGAAGGCGACGAGTTTGCCGTCGGGCGAGGGGTACCACCAGTCGAGCGCGGTCGTCCCCTCGGCGCTCTCCTGGTTGGGATCGAGCAACACCCGCTCGCTGTCCCCCTCGCGCAGGTACAGCTTCGGCTGGTTCTCGTGCCCCTCCCGCCGGAGGAAGAAGGCGCGCTCGCCTCGCATCACCGGCGCCGAGATGTCACCGATCGAGAGCAGCGTCTCCAGCCGGGCGCGGATGTGGGCGCGGGAGGGGGAGGCGTCGAGCACGCGACGGGTATAGGCGTTCTGGGCGTCGACCCAGGCGCGCGTCTCCGGTGACTCATCATCCTCCAGCCAGCGATACGGGTCGACGATCGTGTGCCCGTGCAGCTCCTCGGTCACCGGCTCGACCCGCGTGGCCGGCGACGTCAACCGTTCGGTCATGAGGTTCCTTCCCTCCCTGCATCCTCTACCGGGTGTCTGCCTGCCGATTATTCCATGGGCCCGGCGTCCGTGTCTGGATTGCGCACCGACCAATCCACGCTGATGGAGTATCACGGCATGCCCCTTGCGACCTGCCGCTACCCGGAGGGGAATGCCGCGTCGTGAGCGCACGGCCGGTGTGCTTGCGGATTTGCGGCGGTAGTGGATGCTGGGGAATGCGCTACGCGCAGCATTGCCGCGAGTGATCTAGTGAGACGAGAGAATGGCGCCTGCGGCCGCTTCGATCCTTGTGGTTGACGACGATCCGGCGATCGTCGACATCATCACGCAGGTGCTGGCGGCCGAGGGTTACGTCACGCGTGCGTGCCGGAACGGGGTGGAGGCGCTCGCCGTGCTCAACGAGTGGCGCCCCGACCTGATCCTCCTCGATCTCTGGATGCCGAAGATGGACGGCTGGGAGTTCCGTCGCCGCCAGTTGGCGCTCGACCGGGCGCGCGATGTGCCGGTGGTGCTGCTTTCGGCCGGGGGACGGTTGGAGGAGCACGCCAGGACGCTCGATGCCGCGGCCGCCATTCCCAAGCCGTTCGACCTGATCGACCTCCTCGCCGTCGTCGACACCGTGTTGAGCCACCCCGACCCGCAGTAGGGGCGGGCGTCACGCCTGCGGACCATGCGGGCAGCGCCCGGCCCTCGTCTACGGGACGCGCGCGGCCCAGATGGAGTCGGGGAAGCGCCTGCGCAGGACGTCCCAGACCTTGTACATCTCCGGGTCCGAACGGGTCTTGAGGTAGACCGCGATGCCCAGGCGGTAGAGCACCTCCGGCGCGAGGGCGCCGTCGGGGTCCCGCTCGTAGGCGCCGCGGAGCACGGCGATGGCGTGGTCGGTACGCGACCAGTGCAGGTCCACCCAGGCCTCGCCCAGGTCGAGCAGGGTGAGGAACAGGTCGGGGGGCAGGAAGTTCAGGCTGCGGTAGTGGACCGTGCCGCGCCGGTCGGCGAAGAGGATCGTCGGGGTCCAGATCACGTTGAGCGGCCGCACGACCTCCCGCGGGTCGCGGAAGAGGTCGAGCCTGAGTGGCACGAAGCGGCTGGTGACCGCGGTCACGACACGGGCGTCTGGATACGTCACGGCATCCAGTTTGGCGCAGCCGCGTCAGGGGTCTTTCATGACGTCGATCAGCAGCGGCTTGCGCTCGCGGGCGGCGCGCTCCGCGGCGTGCGCGAAGTCCCGTTCCCACTCAATGGTGGTGGTCATGACTCGGGCCTCCTTCGGCGCAAGGAGCGCGGGCGCCTTCGCCATGGGAACGGCCCTCACCCCCGACCCCGCTCCCAACGTTTGGAGCGGGGAGTCTCTTAGCGGGGGACAGGCGAGACGCTCGTGCTCCCGTCGCTCACCCGAGGCGCAGGCGCCATTCCTCCACTTGCGCCGCGTGCTCGTCGACGTGCTCGACCAATTCCTCGATCAGGCGGTGTAGCCGGCCGACCTCTCCCCAGGGGAAGGGGCCGATCGCGCGGAGTTGCTCGGGCGTCAGCCGGTCGAGGAAGGCGAGGGCGCGATCGCGCGCGGCCGCGAAGTCGGCCGCGACCTGCTCCCAGGGCTCGGTGCCGCGCACGGCGGCCGACATAGTGTTGAAGCTCTGCGTGTGCTTGATCGGGTGGTGCCGCGGCTTCGGCCCGCCCAGGATGTGCTCGGCGGCGTCCAGCATCTCCCGGTGCCAGTCGGCGAGATGCCCCGTTACGTCCCGCACCGACCAGGAGCCGACCGCCGGGTTGGTCTCCAAGACGACCGGGTCGACCCCGGACACCAGGGCCGCGAACCGATCGTGCGCGCGGACCACCTCCGCGCGTAGTCGCTGGACCTCGCTCCTTTCGACGCGCTCGCTCATCGCCTCCTCGACTCCACTCCGCATCGGCTGCTGCCGTCGGCTAATCGTAGCAGCTTGCGGGCGAAGGCGGGCGGGGCATCTCCCCAGCGGTGGTATGATGGGATCTATGGGAACCCTCGCGACGGTTCTGGTCCTGAGTTCGGCCAGCCTGCACGCTAGTTGGAATCTGCTCGTCAAGCGGAGCCGGGACACGCTCGCCTTTCTCTTCCTGGCGAACCTCGCCACACTCGTGGTCTACGCACTACCGTTCGCGGGCTTTCTGCGCGCCCACCCGATCCCTGCCGACGGCTGGCCCTTCGTGGCGGCCACGTCGACGATCCACGTCGCCTACTACCTCTGTCTCTCTGCCGCCTACACGCATGGCGCGCTCTCGCTGGCCTATCCGATCGCCCGCGGCACCGGCGTGGCGCTGGTGCCGCTCGTGGCCCTGCCGCTCTTGCGCGAGCACGTCTCGCTCGCCGGTGGAGTCGGGATCGCGCTCGTCGTCGCGGGCATCCTGGTGATGCACCAGGAACCGCTCCGGGCGCTCGTCCGCCAACCGCTCGGCATCGCCGCCGGTCAGCAGAGCGCCTTCAACCTCGGTACCTTCTTCGCGCTGCTGACGGGGTTTGCGATCTGTGGCTACTCGCTGGTCGACAAGGCGGGGGTCGCCCGGGTCCACCCGGTCGTCTACGGCTACCTGCTCATGGCGGGGATGACCCTCGGCCTGTCGCCCTACATCCTGACCCGCCGCCGGGCCGCGCTGCGCCGCGAGTGGACCGAGAACCGGGTTCCGATCCTCGTGGTCGGCGTGCTGGTGCTGGGAACCTATCTGATCATCCTCGCGGCAATGCGACTCACGGCGGTCAGCTATATCGTGGCCCTGCGCGAGGTGAGCATCGTCATCGGCGCGGTCCTCGGCGTGTGGGTGCTGGGTGAGGGCGGCGGCCGGGAGCGTATCCCCGGCGCGATGCTGATCCTGGCCGGGGTATTCACCATTGCCGTGATGGGGTAGCCGGCGCCACGAGCGAGAGGCGGCAGAGCGTATGCGGAGACCAAGCCGGAAACTGGTGAAACAGCGATCGATCGACGGCGCTGCGAGCGTCCCGCTGCGCAGCCGACTGCGCCAGTCGCTCGCGCGGACGTTCGTCTCATTCTCCAACCGCAACTATCGGCTCTTCTGGTTCGGCCAACTCCTGTCGGTGACCGGCACCTGGATCCAGCGAGTGGCACAGTCCTGGCTGGTGCTAAATCTCACCGACTCCTCCTTCGCCCTCGGGATGGTGACCACGCTGCAGTTTCTGCCGATGATGCTCTTCGCACTCTTCGGCGGCGTCATCGCCGACCGGCTGCCAAAGCGCAAGGTGCTGCTGGTCACACAGGCGGTTATGGGCACCGTTTCGCTCATCCTGGGGGTGTTGATCACCTTGGATGTGGTGCAGATCTGGCACATCTACGTCCTGGCCGCTGTCCTCGGGCTGGCGACCGCTTTCGACAACCCGACACGGCAGGCGTTCGTGGTCGAGATGGTCGGGCCGGAGAACCTGCCCAACGCGGTAGCGCTCAACTCCAGTCTGTTCAACACGGCCCGCATCGTCGGCCCGTCTATCGGCGGTGCGATGATCGCCGCATTCGGCATCGCTGTCCCCTTCTATGCCGACGCGGTGAGCTTCCTGGCGGTCATCGTCGGTCTGCTGATGATGCGCCCGGAGGAGTTCCATGAGGTGCCGCCACCGGCGCGGGGGCCGGTGCTGACGCGGTTGCGCGAGGGGATCGCCTACGCAATCCACACGCCCGCGGTGGCATTGGTGCTGATCCTGATGGCGTTCCTGGGCACCTTCGGCTACCAGTTCACCGTCATCCTGCCGCTCATCGCCCGCTACGTCCTCGACACCGGCGCGCTGGGCTTCGGCGGACTGCTGACGGCTATGGGGATCGGCTCGCTTGCCTCCGCACTCGGGGTGGCCTACGTGAGCCGCCCGACCGAGCGGTTGCTGCTGATTGGAGCCGGCAGCTTCACCGTCTTACTCGGGCTGCTGGCGCTCTCGACGTCCTTGCCGTTCACAGTGGCGATCCTGGTCCTGCTGGGCGCGGGCAGCATCATCTTCACCGCCACCGCCAACTCACGATTGCAGATCTTGGCGCCCGGGGAACTGCGTGGGCGGGTGATGAGCCTGTACATCTTCCTCTTTGCCGGGACGGCTCCCGTCGGCTCCCTCTCGCTCGGCTACCTGGCCGAGACGCTGAGCGTGCGGATCGCGGTCGGGATCATGGCCCTCCTCTGCGCGGTTGGCTTCGTCCTCGGCTGGCTCTATCGCGCCCGGCACCCGGAGCACAGCCCTCAGGCGGCCACGCGGCGTCCAGCGCACGGGTCGTCAGCGTCCGATTGAAGGAACGCTGGCACGGCGGGACACTCACCCCTCGCGGCGCCAGGTACCGGAGCGCCCGCCGCGCTTCTCCTCCAGGCGGATCTGGTCGATGACCATGCCCCGGTCGACCGCCTTGACCATGTCGTAGATCGTCAGCGCCGCGGCGCTCACCGCCGTCAGGGCTTCCATCTCGACGCCGGTCTGGCCGCGGGTTTCGACCCGCGCCTCGATCACCACCGCCCCGCGAGCCTCGTCGGGCGTGAAATCGACGGTGATCGCGGTGAGCATGAGTGGGTGGCAGAGCGGGATCAGCTCGTGCGTCTTCTTGGCGGCCATGATCCCGGCGATCCGGGCCACGCCGAACACATCACCCTTGGCGGCGCGCTGCTCGACGATCATCCGCAGCGTCTCCGGTTGCATCCGGACCTCGCCGCGGGCGATGGCGACGCGGTGCGTCTCCGGCTTTTCCCCGACATCGACCATGCGCGCCTGCCCGCGCTCGTCGAAGTGCGTCAACTCACTCATCGTGCCCTCCTCCGGGCGCGCGCGTCGTGCTCGACCGGGCCGCGGCGCGCCGTGTTGGTCAAGATCACACCGAGCAGGATCAGGGTGCCGCCGAGCAGCAGGTAGATGGTGATGTGCTCTCCCAGCAGGAGCCAGGCCCCGAGCGTGCCGAAGACCGGCACCAGGTAGATGTAGACGGCGATCTGGGTCGGGCTGAGCACCCGCAGGCCACGGTACCAGAGCGCGTAGGCCAGTACCAGCGCAAAGAGGACCATGGTCAGCACCGCCAGCCACTCCGCCGGGCCGAACCGAAGGGCTTCGCGCACCACCTCGGGACGGGTAGCGAACAGCGGCAGAAGCGGGATGGTGCCGAGGACCGTCACCGTCCCCGCGAACTGCACCGGCTCGTAGCGCACGAGCAGCGGCTTGCTGAGCACGGTGTAGAAGGCCCAGGCCAGCGGCCCGAGCAGGGTGATGAGGATGCCGATGGCGTTGCGCACGCTGAACTGCGCCTCCGGCCCGCCGTAGAGCAGCACGACCAGGAAGCCGGCGAAGGCGACGGCGATCCCGGCGAGCTTGCGCGGGGTAAGGCGCTCCTGGCCCAGAGCGCGTGCGATCAGCGCGGTGAAGACCGGGTTGCCGGTCACGATCAGGCTCGCGACCGCCGCGGGGATCATCTGAACGCCGTAGGCCACGGCACCGGTGTTGATCGTCACGCCGAGCAGCGCCATGAGCCCGGCCTTGCGCCAGTCGGCGCGGGCGAAGCGGGTGAAGCCGCGACCGGAGAGGAGCAGGAACCCGGCGTAGCAGAGGCTGGCCAGCGTCAGCCGGATCATGAGTACCTCGGTCGCGTCGATGCGGCGCAGCAGGTACTTGATCGAGACGAAGTTCGAGCCCCAGGAGACGGCCACGAACAGGAGCGAGAGGTGGACGAGGATCAGCGCGCGGGTCGAGAGCGCACGCTGCCCCTCTCGCTCGATCTGCGATTCCTCCGACGCCCGCTCGCTTGCCTCGCCGGTATCGAGCGTGATCTCCCGGTCCATTCCTCGCCGTCCTGTTACTGCTCGGACGCGACGGGCCCGGATGCAACGCATCCGGGCCCCGCCATTCCCGGTATCGCTTGCATTCCCACCAGCATGCCACGCGCCGGTGGGCCACGTCTCGGCCGCTAGCCGAGGACCTCGGTCAGTGAGTCGGCGACGGCCTCGACCACGGTGTCCGCCTGCTCCTTGGTCAGGATCAGCGGCGGCGCGATCGCGATGGAGTCGGGGTTGCAGCGCACGATGACGCCGCGCTTGCGCGTGGCGGCCTGCAAACGCCCGCCGATGTTCTGCGCCGGGTCGAACTTGGCCTTCGTCTCCTTGTCGGCCACCACCTCGACCAGCATCATCAGCCCCTTGCCGCGGACGTTGCCGACGTACGGGCGCTCCAGCAGCTTCGACAGCTCGCCGATCATGTAGGTGCCGACTTCCCCGGCGTTCGCCGCCAGGTTTTCCTCCTCGATGATCTGGATGTTGCGGAGGGCGACGGCGCAGGCCACCGGGTGGCCGGAGTAGGTGAAGCCGTGCATAAAGACGCGGTTCGGTTCGGCCAGCACGTCGAAGATCTTGCTGCTGACGCCGACGCCGCCGAGCGGCACGTAGCCGGAGGTCACCCCCTTGGCGAAGGAGACGATGTCGGGCGTGATGCCGTACTGCTGCATGGCGAACATGGTGCCGGTGCGGCCGAAGCCGGTGATCACCTCGTCGAGGATGAGGAGGATGTCATGCCGTCGCAGCACCTCGGCGATGGCGGGCCAGTAGCGATCCGGCGGCACCACGACCCCGCCGGCGCCCTGGACCGGCTCCCCGATGAACGCGGCGATGGTGTCGGCACCCTCGCGCTGGATCGTCTCCTCCAGCTCTCGCACGAGCGAGTCGACGAACTCGTCCTCGGTCATGCCCTCACCGTGCCGGTAGTAGTAGGGCGGGGTGAGATGGATAAACCCGGCGGGGCGGGGGCCAAAGTCCTCCCAGTAAGCCGGAATGCCGGTGGCCGACAGCGCGCCCATGGCGATGCCGTGGTAGGCCATCATGCGGGAGAGGATCTTCACCTTGCTCGGCTTGCCGCGCAGCGACCAGTAGTAGCGCGCGATCTTGATGGCCGTCTCGTTCGATTCAGCCCCGCCCGAGGTGAAGTTGAAGTAGTTCAGGTCGCCGGGGAAGAGGCTGGCGAGCTTGGCCGCCAGCTCGATCGTCGGCGGGGTGGCGAGGCCGAAGAAGGTGGGGCTGAAGGCGAGGCGCTCTCCCTGCTCCCGCATCGCATCGGCAAGCTCGCGGCGGCCGTGACCGACGTTGACGTTCCAGAGCCCGGCGAAGGCGTCGATGTAACGCTTGCCGTCGGTATCCCAGAGGTAGACCCCCTCGCCGCGGGCCATGACCAGGGGTCCGTACTCTTGAAGCTGGCGCAGGTTGGACACCGGATGGAGCATGTGCGCCTTGTCCTTGCGGACGAGGTCGGCGGTATTCCAGGTCTCCTGCGCCGCGCCAGTCTGGTTCATGCCACACTATCCCTTTCGTCGTGACCGCGTTCACTGACCGCCTGCCTATTGTCGCCCAGCCCGCGGTGCGCGTCTACCGAAGCATACCGCCCCGAGGGTACTCACGCGGGCGGTGCATGAGTGCGCCCGCTCGTGGGCAAGTCCTTCGATTTCGATGAAGCTTGACGGTGTGTGGTGGTGAAGTGGGGCCGTGGCCCGGTCGTTGTCGTCCTTCGCTCCGCCACCCGCTCTCGCGCTGCCGTCATCCTGAGTGGCGCGAAGGATCTCGCGTCGGATCGGCCACGCAGCGAAGGATGACAGTCACCGGCCGGCTGGCGGATGTATCACAGCAATTCGTCATGAATCATGAATTAAGGAAGCGGTGCGCTCGGCACACTGCATCGCGACCGGGCCGGCTGGTGTAGCATCGACGTGCGGGGCGCGTACAGATGCACCCTGTAACCGGAACCGTCGCATCGAGTAGGAGTAGGGAAGGGTGATTCTGACGACAACCACGACCATCGAGGGGCAGCCCGTCCGCGAGTACCTCGGCATTGTCCATGGCGAGGCGATCCTGGGCGCCAATCTGTTCCGCGACCTGTTCGCGAGCATCCGCGACATCGTCGGTGGGCGCTCCGGCGCCTATGAAGAGGAGCTGCGGCGGGCGCGGCAGATCGCGATGGAGGAGATGGCCCAGGAAGCGCGCGAGCGCGGCGCGAACGCCGTCATCGCAGTCGATGTCGACTACGAGACGATCCAGGGGGGCTCCGGGTCGATGCTGATGGTCACCGCATCGGGGACGGCCGTCCGCATCTAGGGGCGACACCGGAGCCGAGGCGTCTGCGAACAGACCGGTAATGTCAGGAGCGCCGGCAAGATGCCGGCGCTCCTCTGCGCGCGGCGCAGGCCGTTGCCCGAGGGCGCGCCATGGCGTACGCTGTCAGCCTGGGGTGTGCCTGTGAGACCCCGCCATAACTCAGCCTGGGAGGAGCCATGATCCCACTCGAGCCTACTGCCGACGAGTACTACGTTGACTCTCCCGTCGTGCGCGAGTTCATCGCCGCGGTCCAGGCAGCCCGAGCCGCCGAGCCGGACCCGGCGCTGCTCGTTGAGCGGCTGCGCCCGGCATTCAGCCGCCTGCTCCAGGCCGACGGCTGGCTGCCGGACGAGTTCGCCCGGCCGTACGAGGCGAGCGGCATGGGAGGTGGGATCGGCCAGTACCTGCTCTACCGCTCGGCCGATCGCTCGCTGACCCTCTTCTCTCTTGTGGTCCCGGCCGGGTCGACGACGCCGGTGCACGACCACCTGGCGTGGGGGCTGGTCGGGCTCTACCGCGGCGAGCAACTCGAGCGGGTCTATGCCCCCATCGCCACCAACTACGACGCGGGGGAGGCGAAGCTGGAGCTGATCGAGGAGCGAACGGTGCGGGCGGGTGAGTTCTACACGCTGCTGCCCCCGACCGACGATATCCACAGCGTGACGACCACATCGAGCGAGGCGTCGATCTCGATCCACCTGCTGGGCAACGACGCCGGCTGCGTCGTGCGCCACCGCTTCGACCCAGAGGCCGCGTCGGTCACGCCGTTCCGCTCCGGCTACAGCAACGTGCCGTGCGAGGACGAAGCGAGGGGTTGAGCGGGTCGCCCGCCGCAACGCGGGGAGCGCCGAAAAAGCCGTTGTTGCACGCAGCGTGCGACGTGTAGGCTGGCTCTGTGTGCGCGCCGCGCGGGCGGCCGAGAGCACTCCAGGAGGGAACGCCTCGCATGCAGAGATGGTATCCGCTCATCCTCGCCATCCTCGCCCTGGTGCCCGGCATCGCGCTGGAGCTGGGGTTCTACCATGTCTCGGCGCCGGTTGCGGCACTCCTGCTTGGTATCGCCATCATCGGAGCCGCGTTCCTGCTCTCCTGGGCTGCCGAGGTGATTCAGCTCGACGTCTCGCAGGGGCTGGCGCTGGCGCTGCTTGCCCTGATCGCGATCTTGCCCGAGTACATCGTTGACGCCACCTTCGCCTGGCTGGCGGCGAAGGATCCCGCGTACTCCCACTACGCGATCGCGAACATGACCGGTGCCAACCGGCTCCTCATCGGCGTTGCCTGGCCCCTGGTCGTCGTGCTCGTCTGGCTCCGGACACGGAAGACCAAGGTGTCGCTTGAGCCGTCGCACGGGCTAGAGCTGATTGCGCTGCTGCTGGCGACGATCTACGCCTTCGTCCTCCCGATCAAGGGGACGCTGTCCCTCTTCGACTGCGCCGTCCTGGTCACGATCTTCGTCGTGTATGTGGTTCGGCTGGCGCGGATGCCGGCCGAGGAGCCGCACCTGGTCGGGCCGGCGGCGACCATCGGCACGCTCCCGGCTCGCACACGCCGGTTGGTCGTCGCGGGGCTGGGGGTGCTCGCGGCGGTGGCGATCCTCCTGGTGGCCGAGCCGTTCGCGCACGCGCTGATCGAGACCGGTACGCTGTTCGGTGTCGACGAGTTCCTCCTGGTGCAGTGGCTGGCGCCGCTGGCCTCCGAGGCACCGGAGTTCGTGGTGGTGAGTATCTTCGCCTGGCGCGGCGCGGCCGGTGCCGCACTGGGGGCGCTTGTCTCGTCGAAGGTCAACCAGTGGACGCTGCTGGTTGCCATGCTGCCGCTGATCTACTCGGTCGGCCTGGGGCACCCGGGCGCGCTGCCGCTCGACGGGCGCCAGCAGGACGAGATCCTGCTCACGGCCGCGCAGTCCCTCTTCGCCGTCTTACTGTTGCTGGACCTTCGGCTGTCGTTGGTCGGTGCCGGACTCCTCTTCGGGATGTTCGCGGCCCAGTTCATCTTCGCCGACATCCGGGTCGAGATGTCAATCGTCTACCTCGTGGCCGGGGCTATCGCGATCTTCATCAGCCGCGCCCACCTTGGAGCGGCGATCCGCGGCGCCCGCTCGGCCGGGCAGAAACACTGACCCGGCCGGTTTCCTGGGAGGAGGTGTGCCCACCATGGCCGAGCCGGTTCAGATCGCGCTCTATGCTGATCTCTCCTGCCCCTTCGCCTTCGTCACCGCGTTCCGGCTGCGCCGGCTGCGCGACGAGTACCGCGGGCGCATCGCCATCGTGCACAAGAGCCTGGCGCTGGAGTACGTCAACCGCGAGCCGACGCCCAAGAAGGTGCTCGACAACGAGTTGCCGCTGCTGGCGCTCGAGGAGCCTGACCTGCCCTACCAGCCGTGGCACCGGCCGGCCAGCGAGTGGCCCGTCACCTTCTGGCCGGCCTTCGAGGCCGTCAAGTGCGCCGAGCGGCAGGGCCTGGACAAGGCCGACGATCTGGCCTGGGCCATCCGCGTCGCCTTCTTCCGCGACAGCGCCTGCGTCTCGATGCGCCACGTGCTGATCGACCTGGCCGAGCAGGCCGGGCTCGACCTGGATCGCTTCGTAGCCGACTTCGATGCGGGCGTCGGCAAGGCGCAGGTGATCGAAGAGGCGCGCGAGGGCTGGGAACGGCTGCGCGTCCCCGGCAGCCCGACCTTCGTCCTGCCGTCGGGCAAGCAGTACAGCGGGCTCGGCCTGCCGGAGATCGACCTCGACGTCGAACGCCACCACCGGGTGAGCGGCATGACGCCCGCGCCGTGCCGGGGCGAGGAATGCCTCGACCTCTACCGCCGCATGTTCGACGAGGCATTGCAGTCATCCTGAGCGGCGGGGCGCGGGATCACCACCGGCCCCAGGGCCAGATCCACCCCAGCCGGCCCGTGCGGAGCGCGACGGAGTAGGGTGCCGGATCGTTGTCGACCGTGAACCAGAGCGTGTGCGTGCCGGACGGCAGGCCCCAGGTGCTCACCATGGCCAGATACTCCCCGCCCTGCGGCGACAGGCCGACGTAGACGATCCGCGCCAGCGGCCATGGGTGCGCTGCGCCGTCCTCCGTGGTCAGTCCGGCGGCGCGCAGGCGATGCGCCGCGGCGGAGTGGTTCACCCCTTCGGCATCCACGAGCCGCAGCCGCACCCAGACCCACGGCCCCAGCCCAAGCGGACCGATCTGCTCGACCCCGTAGCGGACCTGATACGTGACAGTCTTGCTGGCGGTGTTGCCCGCGACGTCGCGCGCGTCCACCTGGAAGGCGTGGTTGCCCACCCGGCTCGTGTCGATCAGAGCGCCGGACGGCACCGGCCCATCGCAGGTCACGACGCCCGAACCACCGTCGGAGCAGGCGTACTCGGCCGCGACCTCCTGGTTGAGCAGGTACGTCCCCGCCGGGTGGACGATGTGGATCTCCGGCGCCGCCGTGTCGACCGGGAGGCTGACCGGCCCGGCGACGGTGCAGTTCCCCGCCACATCGCAGACCGTGCGCGTCCCGTCTCCGGCGATGCTTGCCACCTGCAAGCCGTGCGGGATCGGTGTCAGCGTGAAGTGCGCATCGCCCGGGTCGCGCAGCCCGGAGACCGGGTCGACGGCCGTGCAGGCGACGGTCGCCCCCTCATGCCAGCTATCCGGTTCCTCGCAGGAGACGACCGGCGGGGACGGGTCGATTCGCACCTCAATCATCCGCGCCGCCTCGACGTTCCCGGCGACATCGCTGCTCCAGACGGTGAGCCGAGTGGTACCCTCCGTGTCGATCGCCAACGGCTCTTGATAGCGCTCCGGCGTGCCGCCGTCGATCTGATACCGGATGTCTGCCGTCCCCGATCCGCCGTCGGTCGCGGTCAGGGTTACGGTGACGGTCCCCCGGTACCAGCCCGCGTCGCCCAGCGGCCCGGCGACCGCCGCGGTCGTCACCGGCGCCGTCCGGTCGATATTGATCTCGTCGACGACCCGGCTTGCTGTGTTCCCCACCCGATCGACGCAGGTGCCGGTCACCGCCTGCCCGGCGCCGTCGTCCACGAGCGTCACCGGCGCGGGCGGGCTCCCGGGCGCGAGCCCGGCGCCCTCATCGACACAGGTGAACGTGACCGTCACCGGTTGGTTCACCCACCTGCCCGGCGTGTAGGGCACACCTCCCACGGAGACGGTCGCCGCGATCTCCGGTGCCTTCCGATCCACACCGAATGTGTACGGCCCGGCCTGCGTACAGTGGCCGACGCGGTCGCAGACCTGGTGGGACTCAGTGGGAGCGGCCGCGCGCTCCTCGCCGGCCGGCACATCCGTCCGGAGGGTAAAGCTCGCGTCCTCCGGGTCGGCCAGCCCCGCGCCATCGTCGCGCGCCGTGCAGACCACCGTGCGGTTGTCGCCCGACCACCCCTGATCCGGCACCGTGCAGTCGATCGAGGGCGGGGTGAGGTCGACATTGATCGGCCCGACCGTGACCTCAGCGCGCTTCCCGGCCTCGTCGACGGCCTCTCCGGTCACGATCTGGCCCGCCCCCTCGCCGAGGGTCACGTCCGGCCCGCAGGTCACGAGCACCCCCGTCCCGCCGCTGCACGTGAACGTGACGGTGACGGGCCGGTCGTACCAGCCGGACGGGCTCTCCGGAATCGGCTCACCGGCGGCATCGACCAGCGCGTAGGTGATGCTCGGCGCTGGCCCGGCCACGTTGATACCGCTGATCTCGACCGGCGTCTGATTCCCGGCGTGGTCTTCCACGACGTCGTGCACGCTCTGCCCCGCCCCGGCGCCGAGCGTGCGATCCGCGGGGCAGACGCGGACGCCGGAGCCATCGTCGGAACAGGTGAAGACGATACGGAGCGGGCCGGGGTACCAGCCGTTCGTCGCCGCAACCGGCCGGCCGTCCGAATCCTGGTAGGCGACCGTGACGGTCGGCGGCACGGTGTCGACGTTGATGCCCTCCACCACCGTACGGGCCGTGTTCCCCGCGACGTCGGTCGCCACTCCTTCCACCCGTTGCCCGGCGCCGTCGGCGAGCACCTCCGGATCGGGACACTCGTGCACGCCCGATAGCGCATCGGCGCAGGTGAACACCACGGTGACCGGCTGTGAGAACCACCCCGCCGCGTTCGGCTCGACCGGCTCCCCATCCGGCCCGTGCAGCGAGGCCGCGATCGACGGCGGTGTGCGGTCGATGTTGATCCCGTCGACCGTCACCTCGGCCCGGTTCCCGGCCCGGTCGACCACCGATCCCTTGGCAGACTGGTCGCGCCCCTCCTGCGAAAGCGTGACCGGTGCCGGACAGGCGCCCTCGTCAACGCCCGAGGTGTCGTCGTCGCACGTGAAGTGGATCTCGACGGGCTCCCGATACCACCCGTCCGCATCCGGTAGGCGATCAGGCGCGCCGCCGATCCGGGGCGGCGTAGCGTCAATCCGCAGCGAAAGGCTGTGAGCCTCCTCGGCGTTGCCGGCAGTGTCCGTGGCGAAGAATTCCAGCGCGTGGACACCGTCGTCCTCGATGACGACAGGCGCAACGTAGTCCTGCCATTCGCCACCATCGATCCGGTAGTGAATTCCCTGCACCTCGGACTGCTCGTCACGGGCGCTGAGTGTGACGGTCACCGGTCCGGTGAACCAGCCATTGGTTCCGTCCGGGCCGTCCAGGTCGACCGTTGTGACCGGTGGCGCGAGATCATCCACCGCGATGGTGACGAAACGCTCGGTGGAAGAGACCGTGCTCGTGTTGTACCCACCCACGGCGTAGATGACCCCCGCCGGAGTGATGGTCACCCCCATCGCGTAGCGGGCTTGTTTGAGTGGCGCACCGGCCTCCCAGATGCCATCGCGAGGATCCAGCGACAGGACGGAGTTGGTCGCATTCACGTCATAGCCGCCGATGACGTAGATCCGTCCGTCGGCCCCGGTGACCGCACCCATCTCCCGCCGCCCGCTGGGAAGTGAAGGCCCCTCTGGTTCCCACTCACCAGTGGCCGGGTCGTAGATATCAACAAACGCGATCGGCTTGTTGGAGGCATCCGCCCCGCCGATCACGTAGATCCGCCCATCCGCCGCCGTCGCGGCCGCCGCACCCCAGCGGGCTCGCGGCATCGGCTCGATGGACTCCCAGGTTCGATCGACCGGATCGAACACCTCGGCGGTGGCAAGGGGAGTCCCAGCGTTCCGCCCTCCGAATACATAGATCCGCCCGTCCTTCCCGGTCGCCACGGCCGCATTCGCCCGCGCGGTGGACATCGTTGCCGTCAGCAGGGTCCAGGTGTTCTCTGACGGATCGTAGACCTCGACCGAATCGAGCTCCGTCGAGGAGTAGCCTCCAATAACATAGATTCGCTCGTCCCCACCCCGCGCCGCGACTGGGCTGCGCCGGGCAACGTTCAACGAGGCAATCGTGCCCCAGGAATTTGTCTCCGGATCATAACGCTGGACCGTATCGAGGTTGGAACTCGCATAACCCCCGATGGCGTAGATCCGGCCGTCGCTATCGCTCACCGCAGCCAGATACCGGCGCCCAGGCGACGGCAGATTCGCGACCGCCTCCCACTCCGTCGCCGCGGCCACCGGCAGGCCCGCCAGCTCCACAGCCAGCAGCCACGCGACCAGCAGGCAACGGAAGACCCCTCCCCGTCCCCTCATGACCCTTCCCCCCATCCAACGGCATGCCGGACTCACCCGGCGGCCGCGTCCCGGCACGACGTACCGGCGCCCCATGACCGACCAGGGGTCCACTTCCGCAGTACTGTTGTAGGAGAAAAGTACTGATCGTCAGTATAGATGAACCAGACTTGCTTGTAAAGAGGGTTTGAGGTCGTGGATTGCATTGTGCGCACACTATGGAAGGAAAAGTGTACGTACACATAACGGACGGTGGCTGATGGGACGAGGGCTTCAAGTGGGCAGGGAGCGCATTCCCAGTCAGTTATGGCACGGAGGGAACAGGGAATCGCCTCCACCTTCGCCGTGCGCTGTCCTTGGGACGCCACTGGGGCTCCTCCATCGAGCGGCCAGGTCGTGCGCGGGTCGGAGCGGGGTGCGGCGGTTGGCGTTGGGTGTGCTCTGCGGTGGGGTGGATGGGTAGAATCGTGCTGGTGACGCCGAGGGGGCGTGGGGTAGGAGGGTATGTGACTGAGCCGGACCGTGAGCGACGTGTGACCGCGACGGAGCGGACGGGGTCGCTGCTGGAGCGGCTGCCGCCGCAGATGCGGGCGATTACCGCGAGACTAGGGGATGCCTTCGCTCAGCGGGGGGCCGAGTTATACCTGGTCGGCGGCAGCGTGCGCGATCTGCTGCTCGGTCAGCCGGTCACCGACCTCGACTTCGCGACCTCGGCTGAGCCGGAGCTGACCAAGGCGGCCGGAGTGGCAGCCGGGGCCGACAGCGTCTACACGGTCGGGGAACAGTTCGGCACGGTCGGCTTCGTCTTCGACGACGTGAGTGTCGAGATCACGACCTACCGTGAGGAGCACTACCCGACACCCGACCGCCGGCCGACGGTCCGCCTGGGGACCGACCTCATCGGTGATCTGTCGCGCCGGGATTTCACGATCAACGCCATCGCGGTCGATGCCCGTGACGGCACGGTGCACGACCCCTTCGGCGGCCTGGATGACCTGGAGCGCCGGATCATCCGCGCGGTGGGCGACCCGAAGGCGCGGTTCGCCGAGGATCCGCTGCGGATCCTGCGCGCGGCACGGTTCGCGGCACAGCTTGACTTCCGTGTCGACCGGCGCACGCTGGCGGCGATGCGGGCGATGGGACCGGAGTTGGAGCGGATCAGCCGGGAGCGCATCGCGGCCGAGTTGAACCGCCTCCTGATCGCACCGGCGGCCGCGCGGGGGCTGGCCCTGCTGCACGAGACGGACCTGCTGCGCTGGGTCCTCCCCGAGGTGGTGCCGATGGCGGAGGATACCGGTGCCGGGCGCCACAAGGACATCTGGCTGCATACCCTGCGCGTCGTTGAGCAGTCGCCGCCGCGGCTGGCCGTCCGCTGGGCGGCGCTCTTGCACGACGCGGCCAAGCCGATGACCCGCTCGGTGGATGCGCGCGGTGAGGTGCACTTCTTCGGCCACGAGCGGGTGGGGGCCGATCTGGCGCGAAAGGCGCTGCGCCGCTTGAAGCAAGAGCGCGCCCTGATCGACCGGGTGTCCGGGCTGGTCGATATGCACCTGCGGCCGGCGAGCTACGACAGCACCTGGACCGACAGCGCGGTGCGCCGCCTGATGCTGGAGGCCGGCGACCTCTGGGACGACCTGCTCGACCTGGCCGCGGCCGACGTTACCAGCGCCCGTGCCCATCGCCAGCGCGAAGCAGCGCGCCGGATTGCCGCCCTGCGCGAGCACGCGCGCCGGCTGGAGGAAGAGCACGCGCTTGCCCAGCTCCAGAGCCCGCTCGACGGCCATGAATTGATGGCGATGTTTGGGCGCCCGCCCGGCCGCTGGATCGGCGAGGTGAAGGACCACCTGCGCGAACTGGTGATTGACGGTGTCCTTGCCCCGGACGATAAGGAAGGTGCGCGGGCCGAAGCCCTCCGCTGGATGGCCGAGCACGGAGACGCCTAGGCTGCGGCGCGGGGATCGCCTGGGACGCACCCCAGCCTAGTGGGTTGTTCGGGAGACGGATCTCACGCCGGAACTGTCGTGCAGCGGGGAGATCCTCCAACTCCGCCGGACCCGGCTCATCGCCGGCTCCGGCTCCGCTCAGGATGACACCTGCGCAAGCGCCTGTTTCATGCCCCAGACTCTCATGCAACGAGGCGGGCCATCTGGCCCGCCTCGTGCGTTATTGCCGCTCCACCACTCCACTGTGTGAACGAACGTTGGGTTGCCCGGTGGCGGCGTGTACGGGGCCACGCCGCTGCCGGGCGGATGGGCTAGGGAGCGTACACCTCGACCCGGTTGTTCTGGCCCAGGTGGAGCGCCTGGAACGTGTTGTAGGACAGCTCCACCGCCCAGCGCGCGCGCCAGGCAGGCTGGTCCCAGGTCGCGACCGAGTCGCCGATGGTGCACCACAGGGTCACCCCGTTGGCCGTGAGCCGCAGCCGTTGGCCCGGACGGAAGTCCGGATGGACGCAGTAGTAGCCGTTCGGATCCGGCGCCCAGCCGGGCACGGCGTTGCCCCAGCTCGCGTGGCGCTGGAGGGTGTACTCCCACCAGGCAACGGTGTAGCCGGGCGCGTAGTAGGCGGCCGGGCCGGTGCCGATGTACCGCAGCGCGGGCTCCGGCGCCGGCTCCGGAGGCGGTGGCTCGCGAAGCAGGTTGGCCGGGTGGTTGAACTCGGCCAACATCCACGCCTGGGTGTCGAGCACGTTGCTGACGAAGGCGTTCAGTGCCGGGTCGGACCAGTCAGGGTGGTTCGAGCCGGTGTAGTAGACGGCGAGGACGTGGCGCATGTCGCTGAACTGCGTGGCCAGCGGCGCGATGACGCTGGCCGCCAGGTCGGCGTTGACCGACGGGTCGAGCGCCCGCTTGTCACCGACGCTGGCAACGATCTCCGGACGGACGCCGAAGAAGCCGATGCCGCCGTTCTCCATCCGGCCCAGCGGTTGGAAGTTGCTGGCGACCTTCGCCAGGGCCGCGAAGAAGAATGGGTCGATCCCGTGCTCCAGGGCCTTGTCGACGATCAACTCACCTAGGGGCACGCCGGCCGCCAGCGAAATGAGCTGCGGATCGTCGGGCATCTTCAAGTCCCGCCACACGCGGTAGTGTAGGCCGGCGTTCCCGGATTCCGTCTGCCAGCCGGACGGGTTTGCCGGGTCGTAGGTCAAGACGCGGCGCTCGAACGCCTGCATCAGCACGCGTCGCGGCGCCCCGTTGATCATGGTATCGACCCAGTACGCCTCGGTCAGCGGGTGACCGACGACGTACTCCCAGGGGTACGGCTGGTCCTGGATCCAGCGGAGGAAGACGTCGGGGATGTTGTGGCCCAGCGCCGCGTCGTAGCCGGCGATCTGCACAGCGCTCTCGGCCACGCCGTCTTGCTCCACCGTCCCGTCGGCACGCAGCAGCGCCGTCACCGGCTGACCGATTTGGGACGGGCGGCGTGCGCGCTCCGGGTCATCGCCCACCGAGGCGAGCGGTGCCAGTGTCGCGTAGGTTGGCGAGAGCGGGTTGTTCGCGATATCGCCCGTTACCGGGATGTCGGCAGGGGCGGTCTGCACGAAGGTGCCATCGCCCACCTGGATCCGGCCGGTGATCAACTCCCCGACCAGCAAGCCAGGGGTGACATACCACAGGGAGTTGCGGTCACCGTTGGGATCGGTGATCTCCAGCCTGGCCTTGTCGAAGTAGTAGACCTGCCGTGATCCGTCCGGCGCGCTGCCGTACGGCTCGCGGGTGATCGAGCGGATGTGTGGTCCCCAGAGCCAGGACTGGTCGTGCCCGGTGCGGGCTGCGGGTCCATCGGCGCGTGTCCAGATGGACGGAATTGGGGATTCGGCGTACTCGGGGTTGAGGGCCAGGTCGGCCCCGAGGGTGGTGGTGGGCGCGGCGAGCATCGCGGTGAACGAGGCGACGACGACGGCGATTCCGCCGAGCAGTCTCCACCTATTCAACTGTGCCCCTCCCTTGCCGTGTGTCGCTCCACGGCGGTGTCCCAGATAGCGCGGGAACACGCCGGGCAGTGCGGCATCAGGGATTCCCCGTCTCCCTAAGGATTGCCGCACCCGATTCATGAGAATCGGCAAGCATCCTGTCACATGTCCCAGGCTCAGCGACGAGCCGGGGCGAATCCTACTGTTCAACGATCAAGAATGCAAGGAGAATGAACTAATTGTGAATCAATCATCACGCCTGCGACAGACTGTCGTCAGAAGCAGTTCATGTTGACCGGGAGAAACGACTCGCGCGGTCGACTTGCCTGCGGGTTGAGTCCGACGCAGGCGTGTGGAAGGGCAAATCACGGCGTGATGGTCACGTTCGGAGGGGGTGTGCAGCACGCGAATCCGGTGGGGAGCGCCTAGCTATCGGGGGCCACGCTGTGTCGGATGGGGAGCCGCAGAGTCACGGTCGTCCCCCCGCCGTTCCGGCTCTCGATGTCGATGGTGCCGCCGTGGCGCTCGACGATGGCGCGGCTGACGGTCAGGCCCAGCCCCAGCCCGCTGGCCTGCACTTGACGGCCAAGTGTGCCACGGAAGGATGGCTCGAAGACGCGACCGAGTTCCTCGACCGGGATGCCGATCCCGCGGTCTGCGATCGAGATGCATGCCGTATCCGAGCGGCGGAAGAGCCGCACGGTGATCGGACCGCCACTTGGCGAGTACATCGCAGCATTGATGAGCACGTTGTAGACGACCTGCTCCATCTGCTGTGGGTCATGGCTGGTCTCGATCGGCTCCGGTGCATCGAGGGTGATCTCGTGCCGGTCGGAGAGGCCGGTGCGTTCGACGCGCCTGATCGCGCCCTGCACCGTGCCGGAGAGATCGGCCAGCACGAGTCGCGGGGCGAGGCGGCCCCGCTCCAACCGGCTGAGGTCCTGCAGGTTCTGGATTACCCCGGTCATCGTGTCCACCAGCCGCATCGCGGCCTCCAGCCGGGCGGGGACGCGCGTGTAGTCGCCCTTGCGGGCAGCCATCGCCGCCAGTTGGACGTTGCTGCGCAGCCCGGTCAGCGGTGTGCGCAGCTCGTGGGCGAGTTGTCCCACGAGCGTGGTCATGGTCGCGCTGGGCGGCCTGCCTGCCTCCATCTGCTCCATCGCGAGCTCGGACGCGACCTGCCGCCCGAGGACGGTCAGCAGCGCGATCTCCTCGCTCGTGAGATGACGGGTGGTCAGCAGCCCCAGGATGCCGAGCGGCTCCTCCACGTGGGTCACGGGCACGCCGACAACCCAGCGGAGTGCGTGGGGCGCGGCATCCGGGATCAGGATCTCGGTAATCACATCCCGAGCTGGGATCTGGGCCGGTCGCCCACCGCGCATGATCCGGCCGAGGATCGAGTGCTGCACGTCGAGCGTTCCTTTGCGGAGGATGGGGAGATTGTGCTGCCCGCGGAACGCTCGGCGCCGCAGGGTCGCGCCGTCGGGCGCGACGAGCCACATCCCGGCGCCCCAGACATCTGGCACCTGGCCCAGGTGGCGCACGAGCAGCGGGATCGCCTCGGCTCCCCGGCCGGCGATCCCGCTGCTGCTCCGGGTGATCGCGGCGATCAGCGACGGTACGCCCTCTGCGAGGTCGCTCACGTCCGCCGCGTCCGCCGCGAGCGGATCGTACGCCCTGTCGCCGACGTGTTCAGTCATCGTACGTATCTCCTCCTCGTGCTGCTTTCGGCTGGTGTCGTTCCTGATACGCGCTGCAGCCTGCACATCGAGGACGTCTCTGCAACCATTGTGCCGCTGTGTCTGCATCCATCCGCCGAGCGGTCTAATGGTGACCGGGGAGTGACTAAGTGAGAGGAGCGACGATGGCACGATTGTCAGCCGAGGCGGCCCGCGGGGCCGTGGGAGCCCTCCCGGGGTGGACACTGACGGCCGAGGGCGCCGCGATGGAGAAAGTATTCCAGTTCCGTACGTTTCGCCAGGCCATGGCCTTCGTCAACCGGGTCGCCGAGTTGGCCACCGAGGCGCGCCACCATCCGGATATCCACATCAGCTACAACCGGGTGACGTTGACGCTGACCACCCACCACGAAGGGGGCCTGACCGAGAAGGACATCGCGCTGGCTCGTCGCATCGAGGAGGTGGGAGAGGGGGCGTCCGATGGGTAACCGGAACGAGCCGACCGACCTGCCGCCCGTACCGGTGCGCCACGCGCTCGCCGTCGCCGCGCGTGCGGCCGGTGTCGACCCGGAGCAGGTGACGTTGCTCGGCTACGAAGCTGTCACCTGGCCGGACGCTGCGCTCGGTGCCCCCGAGCCCGGGCGACTCTACGCGCAGGTCCTGACCCCCGGCTACCGCGTCCACCTTCGCGTCGCCGGGCTGTCCCTGACGTACCACACGGACCATGGCCGGCGCGCCGTTCCGGCCCGGTAAGGGGTTCCGGGTTGAGGATAGCTCCCATCAAGGCTCACAGGTTGATCGGGTCTAGGGGTGGTGTGAGGACCCTCGCGCCGTGGGCGTGCGTGTGGTGGGTGGTGGGACGGATCCCGCATCCTGGCACGTGCCCGGGGCTCAAGCCCCGGGCTGACAAGAAAAGCCGGCTTCAGCCGGCTCTTTGGAGCGCGGCGGCTCGGGCCGCCGCTTTGGTAGCGCGCAGGGGCTCGTGCCGCGCCGCCGTTGGGACGTGCGATGGGTGGTGCGACGGATCTCGCATCCCGGGCACCGGCCACGGCGTGGGAATCTTTGCGGCACCGCCCCTTAACCCGAGGGGTTCGCCAAACTCCACTACCTCGGGCACGCGCCGACCGATACACCCGGCGGATGTGTCAATCGTCACGCTGCCGCTGCGGCTCATGCGCGAGCCGCCGCCAGCGTCATTACCGTGGCCGGGGTGAGTTGGGTGACGACCTGATCGGCCCCGGCCGCGTACAGCGCCTCGGGATCCCCGGTGCGATCGACCGCCAGGCAGCGCATCCCGGCGCGTTTGGCGGCACGGACGCCGGGCGGCGCGTCCTCGATCACCAGGCACGCCTCGGGCGGGACCCCGAGCCGCTCGGCGCCGAGCAGGTAGGGAGCAGGGTTGGGCTTGCCCTCCGGCACCTCATCGCCGCTGACCGTGGCCTCGACCCAGCGGCCGAGCCCGAAGCGCTCCACCACCATCGCGATCTCGGACGCCAGCGCACCGGAGACGATCGCGATCCGGTACCCCGCCTCGGCCATGGCGCGGAGGGTCGCCTGCCCGTCGGTCAGCGGGCGGACCTCGCGGGGGAAGCGGCGGGCGAAGGCCGCTGCCTTGATCTCCAGCACCTCATCCAGGTCGACGTCCGCTCGCCCCGTTTCCTGCAGGTAGTCGCGGAAACCCAGCCAGTCGGTGCGGCCGAGGAAGACCCGCTCGTAGTCTCCCGGCGCCAGGGGCGGGAGTCCGACCGCCGTGAGGGCGTCGGCGACCGCGGCTTGGTGGACCGGTTCGCTGTCGATCAGGACCCCATCCATGTCGAAGAGGATCGCCCGGATCATTCCCTGTCCCTTTCCCCGCGCCGGAGCGCCAGCCCGGCGTGGCTATGGTACAGTCGCACCGCGCCGAGCCGGCAGCGGGTGATCGCCGCGCCAAGCATAGCAACCCACCCACCCCAGAGAAGGTGCTTGCCCTGACGGCGCCGCCGAGGGATCGTGGTATGGAGGGAGGACCGACCGTGACCGCGATGACGCGCTGGGAGCGAGTAGAGGCCGCGCTGGCGGGCCGCGAGGTGGACCGGGTGCCGGTTAGCCTCTGGCGCCACTTCCCCAACCAGGACCAGTCGGCCGAGGCGCTGGCCGATGTCACGCTCGCCTGGCAGAGCCGCTTCGACTTCGACTTCATCAAGCTCATGCCGCCGGGTGACTACGCCACCATCGACTGGGGTGCGGAGAGCGAGTACCAGGGCGCGCCGGGCGGCACGCGGCAGACGACCCGCTTCCCGGTGGTGGAACTGGACGACTGGCGCCGAATCACGCCGGTCGCGCCGGACCAGGGCATGAACCGCGAGGTCGTCGAGGCGGCCCGGCTGGTCAACGAGCGGCTAGGCGGCGAGGTGCCGGTGCTGCAGACGATCTTCAGCCCGCTCACCGTCGCCATGAAGCTCTCGGACGGCAAGGTCCTGGCCCACCTGCGCGAACGCCCCGACGTGGTCCACGCGGCGCTGGCGGCCATCACCGAGGTCACGCGCGGCGTGCTCACCGCCTCGCTGGAGCGCGGCGCGGGCGGCATCTTCTTCGCGACGCAGTGCGCCACCACGGACCTCATGACGGTCGAGGAGTATCGCGAGTTCGGCGTGCGCTACGACCTGCCGGTGCTGGAGGCGGCCGCCGGCTCACGCTTTACCCTGCTCCACCTGCACGGCACCAACATCATGTTCGAGGAGCTGAAGACGTACCCGGTGCACGCGCTGAACTGGCACGACCGCCGCACCTTGCCCTCCCTGGCGGAGGGTGAGCGCGCCAGCGGCCACTGCGTCGTCGGCGGGATCGACGAGAAGGGCATCGTCGACATGACCCCCGACGCGGCCGCCGCCCAGGCGCGGGACGCCATCGCCGCGCTGTCCGGCCGCCACGTCATGATCGCCCCCGGCTGCGTCATCCCCGTCGCCACGCCCGAAGCCACCATCAAGGCGGTCGTCGACGCAGTGCGGCAGTAGCGTACGGCCTGACCCTCGTCCCGGCGGCGCGCCAGCTCAATTCCGTAGCGGCGCGGCCGCCGGGGAGAGCTTGCCCCGGCGGCCGCATCGGATTCGTCCCCTACGGGCTGCGCCAGCGGGCGCGTGGGTCACCCGGCTTGGTCGAACACACCATCGGCGTCCCCTTGCTGGTCACGCCGCGGGCGCCCTCGGGCGAGCAGAACGCGCCGGGCCTAACGCCTTGTTGGATCCCCCCTGACGGTGCGGCCGGTGCGGCGGCTGGCACTGGCGTGGGAGTCGGCGGCACCGGAGTCGGCGGCTCCGGGGTAGGCGTCGGAGGCACCGGGGTTGGTGTGGGCGGCTCCGGTGTTGGTGTCGGGGCGAGTGTCGCGGTCGCTGTGGGGACGGTCGACGCCGTGGGGGTGGTCACTACCGGTGTGGCGTCGGCGCTCACGCGCGGCGTAGGAGTCGTGGCCGGTGTTCCGTAGTCGCCATAGACGGCCGCACCGGCCACGCCGGACAGTGGGATAAGCACCAACGCAGCCACGACGGCGAAGCGTAGCGGTGTCTCGCGCATCCACTGCGGTGTGCGCGCAACCCAGCGGTGCTGCATGAGACGGTCCATCGTCGCCGGTCGCTTCCACGCCAGCCCCAGCAGGGTCACGGCCCCAGCGATGACCAGCGGAAAGAGATAGCCGACGACGGTAATCACCACGCCAAACACCAGCAGCCCCACCAGGACGGTCAGACACCCACGGCCGGCCCCCGGTGCACAGCCGGTCGGGCGCTGCCCGCCGCCGCCGGACGCTTTGGAGGACGGCGCCTGGATGCGCCGCGTCCGCCGGGTGCGGCCGCCCGAGCTGAGGGTGCGGCTGTAGGAGATTCCGGTCCCCGGGATACTGGTCGTGACCCGGACGCCCCGGTTGCTGACGTTGATCTTGGCGCCCCGCGGGCCGATGCTGGTACTGACGCCGCTCTTGCTCACATTGACCCGGACGCCGGGCGCGACCTTGACGCTCTTGCGAAAGCGGAAGCCCATGTTCGTGGCGACCCTTCGATGAACCCCTGGGCGGACAACGCGACGCCCGCTGATTCGAGCTGGGGAGAACAGGGCTCAGATCCAGGCGTTCGGTCTCGCCGCCCGGCGCGTGTCTGGGGCTAAAGCCGCCGGGCTGACAACGAAAGCTGGCTCAAGCCGGCTGGGGCGGAGCATCGCTCACATCCAGGTGGGAAGGTTCCCACTGCCCAGCCCGTGCCCGTGGCTAAAGTCGCCGGGCGGAATATGAAAAGCCCGCTAAAGAGGCTTCCGTATTCACCCCGCTGCTGCGATCCAGCACCCAGTCGGACGCAGCCTCCCCAGCCCCTTCAGTGGGCTTCGCCTTCTCAGCCCGGTGGCTTGAGCCCCGGGCACGGGCCGACTGGCGGACACTGTACCGCCTGGGTATGAGCCCCGGGCACGTGCCTCGATGCGGGAGCCTTCCACCACCCACCATGGGCACCAACTACGACGCTGGAGCCCTGCGCCACCACCGGGGCCGATCGCGGAGTTTGTCGGGATGAACCCCGGGATGCGGTCCCGGCGGCGATCCCACGGCTGCGTACAGACGAGATCGTGCTGAATCGTGTCCCATTGACAGTGTAGGAAGTCGGCAGATGGGCGTCAATGAGGCGCGGGTGGGCACGAGGTGCCTGTCGTTTGCCTTGACCCGGGAGATCACTCCCTCGCGGCGCTGTGGCGTGGCGGGGTTGTGTCTCCACACTCCCTGGAGCGGGGGTAGAATGCCTCGCGATGAGGGCAGTCGCGAACGAGGTGCGGGCTGGAAGACGGATGGCGGGCTTGGACCCCAAGCCGGGAATGGCTCGCGCGTAGGCGAGTGGGGTGTTCAGCGAGCCCGTGGCTACCGTGGCGGCTGTCCGTGACGAGCGATCGGCGTATCCCTTCCTAGCCCGCACCGGTGTGCCTGGGATACCGAGCGACGAGAGGGTGAGGCAGTGCCCGATATCGTGGTGATCGGCGGCGGGATCGTGGGCGCGGCCGCTGCGTACCGGCTGGCGCGCAGCGGGGTGCAAGTGACACTGGTGGACCGGAACGATCCGGGACAGGCGACGGCGGCTGGGGCGGGGATCATCGCGCCGGGGACGAGCCTGCGGCCGCTCCCGGCCTTCTACCCGATCGCTGCGCGCGCGATGGCGTTCTATCCAGACCTGCTCTCCCAACTCGCAGAGGACGGTGAGACGAACACCGGCTACGAGGTGGTCGGTTCGCTCTTCGTCGCCAGTGATGAGCAGGAAGCGGCGCGGCTCGACGAGGTACGGCGCCTGATGGAGGAACGGCGGGACCAGGGGATGCCGGGCATCGACGAGGTGCGGCGTCTCGACGGGCGCGAGGCCCGCGAGCTCTTCCCGGCCCTGGCGGACCTGCCGGGCGCACTCCATGTGCCGGGGTCGGCGCGGCTGGACGGCCGGCTCATGCGCGATTCGCTGCTGCGCGCCGCGGAGAAGCGCGGGGCGACGGTGCTGCGGGGCGATGCCCGGCCGGTGCGGGACGGCGAGCGGGTCACCGGCGTCGATGTCGACGGCCGGCGGATCGGGGCCGATGCCGTGATAATCGCCGGTGGGGCCTGGTCCAATGCCCTTGGGGAGGCGATCGGCCTGCGGATCCCGGTCGCGCCCCAGCGGGGGCAGATCCTGCACCTTGACCTGCCCGACACCGACACGAGCCGCTGGCCGATCATCACCGGTTTCCACTCGCACTACATGCTTACGTTCCCGACCAGCCGTGTCGTGGCCGGTGCGACCCGGGAGGACGGCTCAGGCTACGACTATCGCATGACCGCCGGCGGCGTCCATGAGGCCCTCAGCGAGGCGCTGCGGCTCGCCCCGGGGCTGGCCCCGGCCACGCTGCGCGAGGTCCGGATCGGCCTTCGCCCGGCCAGCCCGGACCACCTGCCGATCCTCGGCGCGGCACCGGGGTTTGCCAACGTCTACCTTGCGACCGGGCACGGGCCATCCGGCCTGCAACTCGGGGCGTACTCCGGGACCGTCGTGGCCGACCTGGCTCGCGGGGAGGCGGTCGATATTGACCTATCCCCCTTCGCCCTGGAGCGCTTCGCCTGACGGTCGACGCGGGTCACCGGACAGCCAGCAGGCCGTGCGTGGCTGCCCAGGTCGCGATTGCCGTCATCCTGAGCGAAGCGAAGGATCTCACGTCGGAACCGCCTCGTAGCGGAGAGATCCTTTGACGTCGCCGGGGGAGGCTCTCGCCGCCCTCGGCTCCGCTCAGGATGACGTAGTCCCAGGTTACGGATGGCTCCGCTCAGTCCGTCGAGGGCGTCCCGGCGGGACGTTGAGCGGGGGCCAGTGCGACGGGCGTGCTCTTGCGGGGAGCGTCGTCCCTCGTCTTACTCGCCATCCGTGACCGGTGGGCACATCTTGCGCCGGGCGCGGCGGCGTGCTACCATCTCCGATGCTGGGTGTACGTACACTGTTGTCCCAGTCGCCCGGCACGGAAATCCCCGGGGGAGTACGTTGCGATGCAGGCCAAACAACTGTGGCAGGCCGCCCTGAGCGATCTGGAGCAGACGCTCTCGCGGGCCAACTTCGAGACCTGGCTGCGCAACACGGAGATCATCAGCTTCGAGGACGACTGCGCCACCATCGGCGCGCCGAACAGCTTCGCCGTCGAGCAACTCCGCAACAAGTTCGCGCTGCAGATCCAGAACACGCTGTCGCTGATCCTCGGACGTAAGGTCGCGGTGCAGTTCACCGTGCTCAACGGTGGGCGCCGGCCGGCGCGTTCCGGGCGCCGCGCCGCGGCGGCCGAGCGCACGCACGCCGCGCCGCTGGGCGCATCCGGGGGTGGGGCGGCGACCGCGGTCGTGGGGATTCCGCAGCAGCTCGAACTGACGGCGACGCCGGAGCATGGCCTCAACCCCCGCTACGTCTTTGAGAAGTTCGTCGTCGGCTCCAACAACCGGCTGGCCCACGCCGCGGCGCTCGCGGTCGCCGATCGCCCGGCCGACAAGTTCAACCCGCTCTACATCTACGGCGGTGTGGGGCTGGGGAAGACCCACCTGCTGCACGCCATCGGTCACCGGGCGCTGGCGCGCTCGCCGGAGCTGCGGATCCGCTACGTCTCCTCCGAGACGTTCACCAACGAGCTGATCAACGCCATCCGCCAGCAGCGGACCGAGGACTTCCGCAACCGCTACCGGACCATCGACATCCTGATGATCGACGACATCCAGTTCATCGCGGGCAAGGAGAGCACCCAGGAGGAGTTCTTCCACACCTTCAACGCGCTCTATCAGTCGGGCAAGCAGATCGTCATCAGCAGCGACCGGCCGCCCAAGGCGATCCCGACCCTGGCCGACCGCCTGCGCTCCCGCTTCGAAGGGGGCCTGCTGGCCGACATCCAGCCGCCCGATCTGGAGACGCGCGCGGCGATCCTGGCCGAGAAGGGCCGCGAGCAGGGGGTGACGGTCCCCGACGATGTCCTGGAGTACGTCGCCCGCAAGGTGGAGAGCAACATCCGCGAGCTGGAGGGCGCGCTGAACAAGATCATCGCGCTGTCCCAGCTCTACCACCGCCCGATCTCGATGGAGCTGGCGATCGAGGCGCTGAACGACAGCGTCGGCGCCGGGCGGCGCCAGGTGACCGTCGACCAGGTGGTGGATACGGTCGTCAACTACTACCAGATCACGCGGCGGGACATTACCGGCCCCGCCCGACGCCGCGACATCGTGCTGCCGCGCCAGGTGGCTATGTATCTGCTGCGCGAGGAGACCGGCTCCTCGCTGGTCGAGATCGGTCAGTGTCTCGGCGGGCGCGACCACACCACCGTGCTGCACGGGATCGAGAAGATGGAGCGCCAGATGGAGACCGACGCCCGCCTGCGCGGCGAGATCATGGCCATCCGCGAACTCCTCTACACCTCCGCAGAGTCCTGAGCCGGGTTGACGTCCCTCCTCCCCTGGTAACGGTGGGGTCGATCCGCGCTCCCGCTAAGACGGCGGTGTCCGCCGCTCACGTCGTCACGTGCCACGAAACCCGCCCCTCCTTGGTGCCCTGAGAGGGCTGAGGGGGTGTTGTCGGTGGGGCGGAGCGCTCGCGGCACGTCGCTTGCCCTCTCCTTGGGGACCGGACCTATAGCCCCGACTGCGGGGTAGTGTCTCGTGGCCGCCGTGGCTCGATGGGTCAGGGAGGGTGACACCATGAGCGAACGCATACCGATCGTGGCCGCGTTTCCGACGCCGGAGCGCGCGGCGCACGCGGTCGATGAGTTGCTGCGTGCCGGGTTCGACCGAGCCGCGATCGGGTTGTTCTCCCCCGACACTGCTCCGGGCGGGAGTGGCAGGAGTCGAGAGGCAGCCGGGGCGGCCGTGGCCGACTCGCTGGCCGGGCAGGGTGTGCCGGAGGCAGCGGCGCGGCGCGCGGCCGACGCAGTAGCCAGCGGCGAGGGCGTGGTGACGGTGCGGGCCGGTGCTCGCGACCGTGATGCTGTCCAGATCTTCCGCGACATGGATGCGGAGTTGCTTCATGTGGAGGGGATGGACGAGCACGGCTACCCCCTCGATGACCTGACGGGCGCTTTCGACGACACGATCCGTCCCGGGGACGGCCCGGGCGAACCGGCGCGGTGATGCCTGCGTGGTGCGTGTTGCGTAATGCGTGTGGGTGACGAGGGCCGTGCAGGTCGATCCGTGGAGCTGAGCGCGGTGAGGGCGCCGTGACGCGCTGTGGTACCAGCCAGACGGCATAGCGTTTGCGTGCCTCCCCGGCCGATGTGCGCTCCGTGCCGTGATGGGAGACTGGAGGGAACGACCAATGAGCGGCGAGACATGGGAACCGAGGAGCAGTCTGGAGTCGCTGCGCGAGGCGGTCGATCGGCTGCTGGAGAGTACGCCGTTTGTCCGCCGCGGTGGGGCGTTGCTCAACCTGCGGGACCGCGGTGATGAGTATGTCGTCACGGTCGCCATGCCGGGCGTGCGGCCGGAGGACATCGACGTGCGCATCAGTGGCACCATGCTCGAGATCACCGGTGAGACGCGCGAGATGGAGGAGCACGAGACGGGCCGCTGGCTGATCCGTGAGCGTGAGTTCGGGCGCATCGAGCGGATTGAATCGCTACCCGGTCCGGTGGACGTCGACCGGGCCACGACGCACTACGAGCACGGCATCCTCACCGTGCGGCTGCCTAAGCTCACCCCCTCCGGCGCCCGGCGGATTCCCGTCCGCGCCGGGAGCGAAGCCGCCCGGCCGCTCACCGCGGGCGGACAGGAGATGCCCGCAGGGCAGATGCAGGCGCGGACGTCCTCCGCCTCCTCCACGCAGCCGCGGCCGCTGGATCGGACCCAAGTGCGCGAGGGGATGGAGGTCGTGGGGGCCGACGGGCAACGCGTCGGCGTTGTCAAGGAGGTCCGTGACCGGGACTTCCTCGTGGACCGCACGATGAAGCGCGATGTCTACATCCCCTTCGATGCCGCCACGCGCGTCGAGGACTCGCGCGTCATCCTGGCCATTGGGGCGGAGCAGGTCGACACCATGCACTGGGAAGAGCCGCGCCTCGCCTGATGCCGGCACCGCGTTGCACCGCGCGAGCGAGACGACCCGGGCGTCCTACCATGCGGCGACGCGCCCGGGGCTGAAGCCGCCGGGCTGACAACGAAAGCCGGCTCAAGCCGGCTGGGGCAGATCAGGCCTGACGCCCCGGCGATCGGGTGTTCGCCACCCGGCCTGTGCCCGGGGGTGAACCCCCGGGCACGCGCCGAGCGGCGAGATCCTTGGACAATTCATCAGTCTCGATTGCCCCCGGCACGTGCCACCGCGCAGGAACCTCCTATCACCCGTCTCGGAACGGGATCGCGGCGCGGGAGCCATCGCGCCCACCCGGCTGGTGACACGACACCGACGCGGAACCAATCCCGCCGCGCGGCCCCAGCCGCGCGATACGAAAGCGGCGGCTTGGGCCGCCGCACTCCAAAGCCGGCTTCGCCATTTGAGTCGGGGGCAATCCCCCGGTCACGCGACGCAATGCGATACTGTCGCGGAATTCATCGGGCTGTGCCCAGTGTTGGTGAGCGCTGGCGGCGCTCGTTCGGGCGGAATGTATACATTGTCGTGCGTGGGCGGTTTGCGAGGTCGGCTCGTGCTTGTTCGGCGGGTTGGCGGAGGCCGATGCCGCATCGTGCACGCGACGAACGGTTCGATGCCGGGGGTGCCGGTCGCCCAGGTATCCCCACTTGACAGTGGTGGAGGTGCTCATTAGGATGGTTGTATACAACCAACGAGACAGGCACGACGGGAGGGCTGACGCGCGTGCGCCGGGTGGCGCGGCGCGTAGCAGCGAGCGGGTGAGCAGCGCCGACGTGTACCAGCAGCTCCGGCAGCTCATCCTCGGCGGGGTGTACCGTCCGGGGGAGCGGCTGGTCGAGGAGAACATCGCGCAGCGGCTGGGTGTGAGCCGGACGCCGGTCCGCCAGGCGCTGACGATGCTTGAGGCCGAGGGGCTTGTCGAGATCGTCCGGCATCGCGGGGCGACGGTCTGCGCCTTCGGCATCGACGACGTGTGGAATCTCTACGACCTGCGTGCCGTGCTCGAGGCCCACGCAGCCGCACGCGCGGCCACGCGGATCACCGAGGCGGAGCTGGAGCGGATGCAGGAGCTGGCCTCGCAGATGGAGCACCTGAGCGAGGAGCCGCGCGCCAGTCGCGATGAGGAGGCGCGCCTGCTCGTGCAGTACAACCAGGAGTTCCACGAGATCGTCATCAAGGCCAGCCGGAACCCGCACCTCGACAAGCTCGTCCGCCGCACCGTCGAGGTGCCACTCGTGTTCAAGTCCTTCTTCTGGTACGGCCCGCAGGAGCGCGCCATCTCCAACTACTACCACCGTCAGATCCTGCGTGCGCTGCGGGAGCGCGATGCCGCGCGGGCGGAGATCGTCATGCGCGAGCACATCTACGGGGGGCGAGACTTCGTGATCCAGAAGCTGAAGGAAGAGATGCCATGACCGTGGCAGAGCGCCCGTTGGCCGGGGTGCGGGTGATCGAGATGGGGGTCCTGCTGGCCGGACCCTTCTGCGGCCAGCTCCTGGCCGACTTCGGGGCCGAGGTGATCAAGGTCGAGGCGCCCGGCGTGGGCGACCCGATGCGCGCCTGGGGCCAGCACCGGAAGGACGGCCGCTCCCTCTGGTGGCCGGTGATCGCGCGCAACAAGAAGTCGATCACGCTCAACCTGCGCGAGCCGGAGGGGCAGGAGATCGCGCGGCGCCTGATCGCCACCGCCGACATCCTGGTGGAGAACTTCCGGCCGGGCACGCTGGAGCGCTGGGGGCTGGGCTGGGATCGGCTCAGCGAGATCAACCCGAAGCTCATCATGGTCCGCGTCTCGGGTTACGGCCAGACCGGCCCGTACAGCCAGCGGGCCGGGTTCGGGGTCATCGGCGAGGCCATGGGCGGGCTGCGGAACGTCACCGGCTACCCCGATCGGCCGCCGACGCGAGTCGGGATCAGTATCGGTGACTCGCTGGCCGCCACCTTCGGCGCGCTGGGAGCCCTGGTCGCGCTCCACCACCGCGACGTCAACGGCGGGCGGGGACAGGTCGTTGACGTCGGCATCTACGAGGCCGTGCTGGCCATGATGGAGAGCACCATCCCGGAGTACGCCCTCACCGGCTACATCCGCGGGCGCACCGGCTCGACGATCCCGGGCGTGGCCCCCTCGAACATCTACCCGACGAAGGACGGGGACTACGTCCTGATCGCCGGGAACGCCGACAACGTCTTCCGGCGGCTGTCCGAGGCGATCGGCCACCCGGAGTGGCCCGACGACCCGCGCTTCGCCACCCACCAGGCGCGCGGCGAGCATATGGAGGAGTTGGACGGCATGATCGCCGACTGGACTCGCCAGCGGAGCGCCGAGGAGATCCTGACCACCATGCACGAGGCGGGGGTTCCGGCCGGGAAGGTCTACACCGCCAAGGACATGATGGAGGATCCGCAGTTCGCGGCGCGGGAGAACATCGTCTGGGTGGAAGACCCGGAGATCGGCCCGATCCCGATGCAGAACGTGGTGCCGCGGCTGAGCGAGACGCCGGGGGCCGTGCGCAGCACCGGCCCGGCCCTCGGCCAGCACAACGCCGAGATCTACGGCGACCTGCTCGGGATCAGCCCGGAGGAGCAGGCGAGCCTGCAGGAGCGGGGGGTGATCTGATGCGGGTGACGATCGTTGAGGTCGGTCCCCGCGACGGCCTCCAGAACGAGGCGACGATCCTCGAGCCGGCGGTGCGCGCAGAGCTGTGCGACCGGCTGGCGGCGGCCGGGCTGCCGCGCATCGAGGCCGCCAGCTTCGTCAACCCCAAGCGGGTGCCGCAGATGGCCGGTGCCGAGGAAGTGTTGGCGGCGACCCAGCGTCGCCCGGGGACGATCTACGCCGGGCTCGTGCTCAACGAGCGGGGCTACGAGCGGGCCGTGGCGGCAGGGGTGGACGAGATCCACTACGCCTTCCCCGTGACCGACACCTTCGGGCTGCGCAACCAGAACGCGACCGTGGCCGACTCGGTGGCGCTGGCCGGGCGGCTGGTCGCCCGCGCGCGGGAAGACGGCCTGCGCATCAGCGTGACGCTCAGCGTCGCCTTCGGCTGCCCCTTCGAGGGGCGGGTCGAGCCGCAGCGGGTGCTGCAGATCGCCGAGCAGGTGCAGGCGGCCGGGCCGGACGAGATCATCCTGGCCGACACCATCGGCGTGGGTGTGCCCCGGCAGGTGCGGGAGTTGGTCGAGGGTACGCGCGCCCTCGGCGCCACCGTCGGGTGCCACTTTCACAACACACGCAATACCGGGATCGCGAACGCGCTGGCGGCGGTCGAGTCGGGGGCCATGATCCTCGACGCGTCCGTCGGCGGCACCGGTGGCTGTCCCTTCGCGCCCCGCGCCACCGGCAACATCGCGACCGAGGATCTCGTCTACCTCCTCCACGGGATGGGGTACGAGACGGGGATCGATTTGCAGGCGCTCATCGCCTGCGCGGAGTGGCTGGCCGAGCGCTTGGGACGGGAGCTGCCCGGCCAGGTCTATCGAGCCGGAGGGTTCGCGCCGGTCGCTGGGTAGGCCGGCGGGGGACCGGGGAGCTGACGGCCGACATCCGTCAGGGAAAGTGGAGATGGGCTCGTGGCGTACAACGTAGCTGTGGACGTGGGGGGCACCTTCACCGACGTCCTCCTCTTCAACGAAGAGACTGGGGAGTTGATCCAGGGCAAGGTGCTCTCCACGCCGGAAGACCCCTCGAAAGGCATCGTTACCGGGATTCAGGCGGTCTGCGAGCGGGCCGGGATCGGGTTCTCGGACCTGCACCTCCACTTCCACGGCACGACCGTCGTGACCAACATGATTCTGACCAGCACCGGTTCCCGGGTGGGACTGCTCACGACGAAGGGCCACGAGCAGATCCTGCACCTGGCACGTGCCTGGACGCCGGGGCCGCTCTACGGCTGGATGACGCTGGTCAAGCCCGATCCGCCGGCCGACCCAACCGACACGATCGGGATCACCGAGCGCATCGCCGCCGACGGCACGGTATTGCAGCCGCTCGACGAGGAGGAGGTCCGCGCGGCGATCCGGACGCTGGTCGACCGCGGCGTTGAGGCGCTCGCCATCGGCTTCCTCAACTCGTACATCAACCCCGCGCACGAGCGCCGCGCCCGCGAGATCGCGCGTGAGCTGTATCCGGACCTCTCGGTGTCGATCTCCTCCGACATGGGGCAGGAGTACGGCGAGTACGAGCGGACGCTGACCACGGTGGTGAACACTGCCGTGCGCCCGCGCACGATGCACTACATGCGGAACTTCGCCTCCTCGATCGGCGAGAAGGGGTTCGGCGGCACGCTCGCCGTCGTCCGTTCCGACGGCGGCAACATGAGCACCGAGGCGGTCATCGATCGCCCGATCCAGATCGCGCTCTCGGGTCCGTCGGGCGGTGTGACCGGCTCGGCTTACCTGGCGCGCGTGATCGGCGTGCCCGACGTGCTCACGCTCGACATGGGCGGGACGAGCACCGACGTCTCGCTGGTGCTCGGCGGGGAGACGATCATCCGCCGGGAGATCCAGCTCGGCTACTACCAGTTCAAGGTGCCGGCGGTGGACGTGCAGAGCGTCGGGGCCGGCGGGGGCTCGATCGCCTTCCTGTCCACCAGTGGCGCGCTGCAGGTCGGCCCGGCCAGCGCCGGGGCTGATCCCGGCCCGGCCTGCTACGGCCGCGGCGGAACCCAGCCGACCGTGACCGACGCCAACGTGGTCCTGCACCGCATCCCGCCCGGGGTGGCGCTCGGCGGCACGCTGAAACTGGACGAGGACGCCGCGCGGCGCGCGGTCAAGACCATCGCCGACCCGCTGGGCATGAGCGTGGAAGAGGCGGCCTCCGCGATCCTGGACATCGTCAACGAGAACATGCACGCCGCGCTGCGGGTGGTGAGCGTCGAGCGCGGCCACGACCCGCGCCGCTTCGCGCTGATCGCCTTCGGCGGGGCGGGGCCGATGCACGCCAACGCGCTGGGTCGCCTGATCCACTCGCGCTCGGTGATCGTGCCGCCCAGCCCCGGCGTGATGAGCGCCTTCGGCTTCCTCACGTCGAACATTCAAAACGAGTTCGCCGAGACGTACCTGCGCGTCGCCGAGGAGACGCCGGGATCGGAGCTGGCCGCGACGGTGCAGCGCCTGATCGCCCAGGCGAACGAGTGGCTCGACAGCGAGGGCGTGCCGGAGGACCGGAAGGCCTTCGATCTCTACGCCGATTGCCGCTACTACCTGCAGAACATCCAGATCCCCTGCCGCTTCGATCTGGCGGAGATCGTGGACGGTGAGGCCTGCACCTTCTTGCGCGAGCGGTTCGAGCAGGCGCACCGGCAGCGCTACAACTTCGACCTGCCCGACTCGCCGCTGGAGATCGCGACGATCCGGGTGGTCGGCCGCGGCACGATCCGAGGTGTGAGCCTCACGGCGAGCACCAACGGCCGGGCTTCCGGGGACGCGCCGGTCCAGCGGCACGAGCAGGTCTACTTCAACGGCACCTGGATGGACACCGGAATCTACGACCGCGCCAACCTGCTCCCGGGCCACGTGCTGGCCGGTCCGGCGATCGTCATCCAGCACGACACCACGACCGTCATCGAGCCGGGCTACACCGGGACTGTGGACGCCTACGGCAACATCCTGATCGAGGAGGCATAGGCGAGATGGTGCTGCACGAGAAGCCGCTGCCGGACTTCGTCCGCGAGCACAACATCGACCAGGTCACGCTCGACATCATCGAGAACGCGCTGAAGAACATCCGCTACGAGATGGACCGGGTCCTGGTGACCACGGCGGTGAGCCCGATCATCCGTGAGCAGGCGGACGAGTTTCCCCTGATCGCCGATCGGAAGGGCCGCATGATCGTCGGGCAGTTCGGCAGCCCGGTCGACACGGTGCTGGCCCACTCGCCCTACCGGGTCGAGGACCTCAAGGACGGCGACGTCATCGCGACCAACGACCCGTACATGATGGACGGCTCCACGTCCCATCTGCCCGACATCCTGCTGGTGCGCCCGATCTTCTACGACGGCGACCACATCGGCTATGCCCTCCAGTGGGGCAACCTGATGGATGTCGGCGGCAGCACCGCCGGGAGCATCCCCATCGACGCCCGCTCGATCTATGAAGAGGGCGTGCGCATGCCGCCGGTCAAGCTCTACGACGGCGGCAAACTCAATGAGGATGTCCTGCGTTTCTTCTGCCACAACTCGCGCACCCCGCGCGAAACGCGGGCGGACATCATGGCCATCGCCGCCGGGACGGCCGCGGGTGCCCAGCGGGTCAAGGACATCTGCGACCGCTTCGGCAAGGATACGTACCTCGAGGCCTGCGACGCGCTCCTCGACCGGACCCGCCGCAGCGTGATCGAGCTGATCCGCAAGTACATCCCGGAGGGCCAGCGCTTCGAGTTCGAGGACTACACCGACGACGACGGCCTCGGCAATGGGCCGATCAAGCTGAAGCTGGCGATGTGGCGGGAAGGCGACACCCTGAACCTGGACTGGACCGGGACCGACGCGCAGGTGCCGGGGCCGGTGAACTTCCTGCTCAACAAGCGGATGTTCCAGATGTTCGCCGGGGTGTTCCTGATCTCCGCCTTCGACCCGACCATCCTGTTCAACGACGGCTACGAAGACATCATCAACGTCACCATCCCGGAGGGGAGCGTGCTGCAGCCGAAGGATCCGGCGCCGCTCTCGAACCGGCTGGTGGTGATGGCGCGTCTGTTCGACGTGCTCGGCGCGGTCTACGCCAAGGCGATCGGCTTCCAGGTCTCCGGCTCCTACGGCACCAGCCCGAACTTCGTGTACTCCGGCGTCAAGCCGACGGGCGAGCCGTTCCAGACGATGGAGATCCTCTACGGCGGGATCCCGGCGATCATGGGCAAGGACGGCCTGGACGGGCACTCCTGGTGGCCCGAGTTTCTGGCCGTGCCGGCGGAGTACATGGAGACGTACTACCCGCTGATCGTCGAAGAGTACCGTGCCCGCATCGACAGCGGAGGCGCGGGGCTCTACCGCGGCGGCTGCGGCATCAAGAAGGTCTACCGCTTCCTCGCCGACGGACGGATCACCTACCAGGACGACCGATACCACACCTATCCCTACGGCGTGGGCGGCGGCAAGCCGGGCGCGTCGTCGAAGAAGACCCTCATCCGCGCCAACGGCGAGACGGTCGAACTGCCGTCCAAAGTGCGCGACGTCCCGGTCTTTGCGGGCGACCGGCTCATCTTCGAGACGGCCGGCGCCGGCGGGGTTGGCGACCCGCTGGAACGGGATCCGGAGCTGGTCGCCAAGGATGTGCGCTGGAATCTGGTCAGCCGAGAGGCGGCACGGCGCGACTACGGCGTGGTCCTGAAGGACGACGGCTCGGTCGACGCCGCTGCGACCGAGGCGGAACGGGCGAAGATCCGCGCGACCCGTGGGCCGCTGCCGGAGTTCGACCACGGCGACCTCCCGCCGCTCGAAGAGCTGAGCCGGATCGTCGCCGCGACGCGCCGCTCCTTCAACGAGTGGCTCTCCCACGAGCTCGGCCGGACACGCCTCAACGGGGTGAGCTAGGCCGGCTGAACGGCGACTGTGGAGTGCGGCGGCTCAGGCCGCCGCTTTGGTATGGCGCGGGATCAGCCGCGCGGGAGTGGGGACACGGGATGGGTGGTGAGAGGGTTCCACCGCTCGGCATGTGCCCGGGGCTCAAGCCGCCGGGCACAAACCTCGATGCGAGATCCTCCGGGGCTGGTTCTGTGCGTGGCGCTGGGTAGCAGGGGATGTGTCCGCGCTGTCCAGTCTTGACGTAAACTACCTGCACACGACGCCGTTTTCCCACCGCTCGCTGACCTGGAGGGAACCCATGCCACACACGCTCGCGGAGAAGATCCTCCTGGCCCACAGCGACGTCGCTGACCTGGCGCCTGGGGACATCGTCATGGTCCGCTGCGACCTCGTCATGGCGAACGACGTTTCAGGCCCGGTCGCCTTCCGCATGATGGAGAAGATGGGCGCCAGCACCGTCTTCGACCCGGCGAAGATTGTGATGGTCGCCGATCATTTCGCCCCGGCCAAGGACGCCCGCTCGGCCGACTTGCAGCGCCAGTTGAAAGAATGGTCCGACCGGCACGGCGTGACCTACTACGGGCAGGGGAGGGGCGGCATCGAGCACACCGTGCTGGTGGAGGACGGCTGGATCGTCCCCGGTTCGGTCATTGCCGGGGGCGACTCGCACACCTGCACCTACGGCGCCCTCGGCGCCTTCGGTTCCGGGCTGGGCTCGACCGACATCGCCGCCTGCCTCGTCTTCGGCAGCTTCTGGCAGACGGTCCCGGCGACGATCGAGGTGACGTTCACCGGCAGCAAGCGCCCCTTCGTGACCGGCAAGGACCTCATCCTGGCCGTGATCGACGCGATCGGCGTTGGCGGCGGGACGAACACGGTGCTGGAGTTCGTCGGCCCGGGCGCGGCGGCGCTCAGCATCGACGAGCGGCTGGCGGTCGCCAACATGGCGGTCGAGGCCGGGGCCGAGACCGGCCTCTTCCCGGCGGACGAGGTCACCGCCGCCTATCTGTCCGGGCGCACGAATCGGCCCTGGCAGCCGGAGCGCTCGGACCCGGATGCGTCGTTCGCCCGCCGGGTGCGGATCGACCTCGACGGTGTGCCGCCGCTGATCGCGCAGCCCCACTCGCCGGGCAACGTCGTGCCGGTGGCCGAGGCCGCTGGGCGGAAGATCGATCAGGTGTACATCGGCAACTGCGCCAACGGCACCATCACCGACCTGCGGCAGGCGGCGTCGATCCTGGCCGGCAACCGGGTGCACCCGGACGTCCGGGCCATCATCGTGCCCGCGTCGCAGAAGGTCTACCGCCAGGCGCTGGCGGAGGGGCTGATCGACCAGTTCGTCGCGGCGGGCGCGATTGTCTCCACCCCCACCTGCGGCGCCTGCTTCGGCGGGCACATGGGCGTGCTGGCGGCCGGGGAGCGTGCCGTGGCCACCACCAACCGCAACTTCAAGGGGCGCATGGGCTCGTCCGACGCCGAGGTCTACCTGGCGAACGCCTACGTCGCCGCGGCGGCGGCCGTCGCCGGGGAGATCATCGAGCCCAGCGCGGTCGCGGAGGGAGTGCCGGCATGATTCTGGAAGGCGCCGCCGTCGTTATCCGGCAGGACAACATCGACACCGACGTGCTCTACCCTGGCTCGTACCTCAACATCGCCGACCCCGAGCAGATGAAGCCGTACCTGTTCGAGGGGCTGGACCCGAGCCTGCGCGACCAGCTCGGCAGGCCGACGATCCTGGTCGTGGGCGAGAACTTCGGCACCGGCTCGTCGCGTGAGCACGTGCCGCACGCGATGCTCGCCTGGGGCATCCGCTGCGTGCTCGGCAAGAGCTTCGCCCGCATCTTCTACCGCAACTGCATCAATCTGGGTCTGCCCGCTATCGTCTGCCCCGAGGCGGTCGATGCCGCCGAGCCGGGAGTAACCGTGCGCATCGACACCGACACCGGGACGGTGCACGTGGGCGACGCGACCTTCCAGGCCGTGCCGCTGCCGTCCTTCATGCGGGACATGCTCGCCTCCGGCGGCCTGGTCGACTGGGCGCGTCGCCGCCTGGCCGAGGCGGGGTAGGGCGGGGTATTGGCATGCGGCGGCTCAGGCCGCCGCGTTGGTATGGCGCGGATTGCTGTCCTGGGGCCGCGGTGGGTGGCGTAAGGATCCCCGCGCTGTCGCATGTGTCCAGGGGCGGGTGGCGTGAAGGATCCGGCGCCGCGGCAGGTGCCCGGGGCTAAAGCCGCCGGGCTCACAATGTAAGCCGGCTTCAGCCGGCTGGGGGATTTGGAGTGCGACGGCCTGAGCCGCCGCATGGGATGTCGCGGAACCGGGTTGCAATCACGCCCATGCATACCGAGGATGGGGTGGTGTAAGGATCCCCGCGCCGAGGCAGGTGCCCGGGGCTAAAGCCGCCGGGCTGAAGCGGGGCAAGCCCACTGAAGGGGCTGTAATGGCGATATCCCGGCGTGCCCGGTTCGGCCACCGCTCGGCCCCAGGGTTCTCAGCCGGCTTCAGCCGGCTTTCAATGTGAGCCCGGCGGCTTCAGCCCCGGGCACGCACCACCCACGCAGTCCCGTCGCACACGACCGGCCCCGGTCGGGGTAAGATGGAAGAGGGCCGCTAGCGGTTCGTGCTGCGGGTGGTTCCGATTGGGGTGCGAGGCGCGGTCCGGCGCGTATGCTATTGGTGAACCGCCGCACCTACGTTACACTCTTTGCTGCGGCGCGCGGCCCGCGGGGCGTCCGGGGGCACCGGACGCTGTCCCGTTAGGGAGGGCGGGATGCCCGTCTACCCTGCCGCTGGCTGTGCTCTTGCGATCGATGCATGCACGGTGGTCGGCCGGTCTCGGCGGGCCGTGCGCGACCATGCAGCGGGAGCGGAGAGAGGGAGCGTAGATGGTACTGGCGCGGTTTCTGCCCCGTGATGCGCAGTTCTTCGCCCTCTTCCGCGAAGCCGCGGCCAACGCTGTCGAGACCGCCGAAGTACTCGCCGACATGCTCGCCACGATGGAGGACGTGGACCGCAAGGCCCGACGCCTGCGCGACCTCGAGCATCGGGGCGACGAGATCACCCACCAGGTTTTCCACTCCCTCAACAGCACCTTCGTTACACCGATTGACCGGGAAGACATCCGCGACCTTGCCAGTCAGATCGACGATTTCGTCGACTACATCGAAGAAGCAGGCCGGCGCATTCACCTCTACCGGATTGCCGAGCGCAACGACCGGGCGACGCTCTTCGGCAAGGTGTTATTGGAGCAGGCGCAGATCCTCGCCGAGGCGGTCCCGCGGCTGGAGCATTCCAAGGAGCGGGACCGCGTTCTGCGCTATACGGTCGAGATCAACCGGCTGGAGAACGAGGCGGACGACGCGCTGAGCCAGGCGCTCGCCGTCCTCTACGATGGCGTTGAGGATATCCCTGCCCTCATCAAAGCGATCCGCTGGGGCGAGTTGTACCAGTTGCTCGAGGACGCGACCGATCGCGCCGAGAGCGTGGCGAACACGATGGAGGGAATCGTACTCAAGAATGCCTGATCAGGCTCTCATGGCGTTGATCGTCGTCGTCGCCCTCGCCCTGGTCTTCGACTTCATCAATGGGTTCCATGACACGGCGAACGCCATCGCCACGTCGGTGGCGACGCGGGTGCTCACCCCGGCCAAAGCGGTCGCCATGGCGGCCATCCTCAACGTCGTGGGCGCGCTGACGGGCACTGCGGTGGCCAACACGGTTGGCCGGGGGATCGTGCCTCCGGAAGTGGCCACCCAGCTCCTCGTGATCTCGGCGCTGATCTCGGCGATCACCTGGAACCTCGTCACGTGGTACTTCGGCATCCCCTCCAGTTCAAGTCACGCCCTGATCTTCTCGATCGTCGGCGCGGGCATCGCCGCAGCCGGCTTTGAGTCGATCATCGTCAGTGGGCTGACCCGCACCTTCGAGGGGCTCTTCTTCTCGCCGTTGTTCGGCTTCCTGGGCGCCTTCGCGCTGATGGTGCTCCTGTTCTGGATCTTCGCGCGGGTGCGGCCCAGTGTAGTCTCTCGCATCTTCGGGCGGCTCCAGGTGCTCTCGGCCGCATACATGGCCTACAGCCACGGTCTGGGCGACGCGCAGAAGACGATGGGCGTGATCACCATGGCACTCGCCAGCTACTACGGCTGGACGGGTGACGAGTGGTCTGTGCCGCTCTGGGTGATTCTGGCGGCGGCTGGTGCGATGGGGGCGGGCACCGCGATCGGGGGTTGGCGCATCATCGAGACGATGGGGCTGAAGGTGGTCGAGTTGCGGCCGATCCACGGCTTCGCCGCCGAGACCGCAGCTGCGACGGTGATCGAGGTTGCCAGCCGCTTCGGCATACCGGTCTCGACCACGCACGTCATCTCCACGGCCATCATGGGTGTCGGCTCGACGCGGCGCCTGTCCGCCGTGCGCTGGGGCATTGCCGGGCGGATCGTCTCCGCCTGGGTGATCACCCTCCCCGTCTGCACCATCCTCGGCTGGCTGGTCTACTCCGCGCTCCACCTGATCACCGGCGCGCAGTGAGGAACGGCGCACGTCATGCGTCAAGCTCCCCTCTCCCCTGGTGGGCTCCGTCCGAGAGGGGCCGGGGGTGAGGGGGACGCATGACGCATGACGTATGACGCACGACGCGTGACGTCACTCACCGCCGCTTTTGCATCAGGATCCCGTGCCGGTTGCGGCCGTAGTAGTTGCGGAGGTCGGCGACCGGGATGTACCCGGCGCGCCGGTAGAGTTCCTGCGCTCCGGTGTTCTTGTCCTCCACCATGAGCGTCACGTTGGGGGCGCCGAGCACCTCCTCCGCCGTCTGGAGGAGGAACGCGCCGATGCCGCGGCGGCGGAAGTCGGGGTCCACACACAGGTTGAGGATGCGGGTGCGGTCGCCGTTGCGGTCGGCGACGACGCAGCCGGCGATGCGCCCCTCGGCCCAGGCGACGAGGATCTGCGCCCGCGGCCAGAGGTAGAGGGCGAAGAGCGTAGCGATGCCGTAGGCCTGGCCCTCGCTGAAGCAGCGGCGCTGGAGGGCGTGAAGCGCGGGTAGGTCGCGCAGGCTCGCCAGCGCGATCTCCACGCGCGCCGTACCGGTATCGACGCTGCGCACGATCTCTATCGCTCGCCCCGCCACCTTGTGCTCCCTGCCTTCAGGCCACGCGCTCCATGGCCACCGTGGCACCGCACGCCCGATTATAGTCCCGTCACTCCCGGGCGTGGTCGGCAGACCGGCCCCGGCGGTAGGTTCGGGTTTGTGAGTAGACCCCGCTGGCGCCGAAACCGAGCACGATCGCAGCCAGTACGACGCGCACGCCCGGTGCGATCTGCGGCCAGATGGTCAGTGCCTCTGCCAATGCCGCGACCAGCGCCCCGGCGACGACCGCCGCGGGCGTGGCCCATTGCGACGGCATGCCGAGCCGCTTCAGGCCCTCCACGACCAGCGGCACCAATACCACCGCCGGTACGCCGAGCAGCACGATGCCGTTGGCGAAGTCGCTCGCACCGTCCATGGTCGTTTCCTTTCATCCGATGTGCGTTGGAACGTGGGTGTCGCACCGCATCCCACACGAGTTCTCCCCTCTCCCAACGTTGGGAGAGGGGGCGGGGGTGAGGGCGGCTCTGGCCGCCGCACGCCAAAGCCACTGCTGGGAGCGGGGTCAGGGGGTGGGGGCGGTGCCCCGCGCTGCCAGTGCTGCGGCGCCGAGGCGGCGCAGCAGCACCTGGTACGGCGGCCGGTTCTCCGGCCACCACTCGAAGACGGCGCGCTCGAAGTACTGCACGGTGCGGCCGTCTTCGACGATCTCCTCGGTGAGGGGGTAGCCGAAGATCATCAGGCCGCCGTGTCGCTGCCAGTACTCCCAGAAGGCCCCGCCCACGAAGTGTCCTGTCTCCGCGAAGTAGTGTCCGTAGGCCACGCCGATCCGGCTCCCTTCCCGGTACGGCAGGACGAAGTCGGCCATCAGCGTGCCCGGGCAACTCGTCGGGTGCAGCTCCTGATGGCCCCAGACCTCGTCGCCGTGCCCCAAATCCCGCCAGGTGTCGCAGAGGCGGCGCAGCGCCGCGAGTTGGGCGTCGGTCGCGTGCTGGTCGCCGCCGATGAGGACGAGCACGGCCAGCGCCTCGGCGTTGGCCGGCCAGGCGCCGCAGTGCCAGAGCACGGCCTCGACGTCGCGGCACCAGTAGAGCGCGCCGGTTCGCCCCACCGCCAGGTGGTACATCAGCCCGTCGCCAGCGGTGTGGAGCCCGTTGCCGGGCGTCTCGTCCCAGTCCCGGGCGACGTGGTAGCGCGCTGCCGCCTGGAGCACCGCCGCCTCGTCCGCGTCCGGCGGGATCGCCGGGCCGTGGTAGTGGACCACGATGCCCCGCTTGCGGGCGAGCGGCACCGTGGCGGCCGGGCCGCCGTGCGGGTTGGTCGCGAGCCGGGCGCGGAGGTCGATGAGCGGGAGCCGCTCCAGGCCGCCGGCGGTCATGCCTACACCTCCACCAACGTCAGCGCGACCGTGCCGTCGCCCCATCGCCCGGCGTCATGGGGCTTGGGGACCTCCTCCCGGATCGCCGCGATCCGCACCGTGTACTCCTCGCCCGTCCGGTCGTAGTCGATATCCCGGAACGTCACCACCCCGCCTGCCTCCCACGCGGCCCACAGCGTCCGGGCCAGTTCGCGCGCGTTGACCTGCTCGACCGACCCATCCCGGCGCACCACCTGGTCCTTGCACTGCACCGCGAACGTCCACCGGCGCCGGCGCGACTCGGGATCCACCGCGGCGTACTCCGCCCAGATGCCCGCGATCACCGGACACCAGTCCGTGACGTTCGAGAGGGTCACCCGCACTTGCAGCCACCGCGCCCGGGCACTCGGCGGCAGCGTCCCCACCACGACGTGCGTCCGCGTCTCGTCGCCCCGGACCGCCGACGCCGCGACCTCCGTCCAGCTCAGCCCGCCGTCGAGGCTGGCTTCGAGCGTCACCGTGACCGGCGCGGCCGTCGCCCGCTCGTCCGGCCATGCCAGCTCCACGCCGACGAGGCGCCAGACTTTCTCTACGTCCCGCGCGCCCGCGTCGAGCAACGGCGTCACCAGCGTCACCGTCTCCCGCAGACCCGGCCTGCCAGCGCGCGGAGCCAGTTGCCACACCGCCGTCTGGTTGACCGCCCCACTCCGGCCGGCAAGCACGTCCGCGTCGTCGGCCGGCCCGGCGATTGCCACCGGATACCGGAACGCCGTGCCCTCATCCAGCAGCCACCAGCCGCGACCATCCCACGCCCACAGGTCCGTCTCGTCGCCATGTTCGTCTTCCACCGCGACGATCAGCCACCGGCCCAGCCCGCATGCCCCGTAGGTCGCCCGGCCCCGCAGCCCGAGCGGGGCAAACACCTTGTCGCCCGGGTCGTACCGGTGCACTTCCTTGCCCAGCCAGGCGTACAGTCCGCCGTTGTGCCCGATCATCCACGCGAAGTCATCGGCAAACCCCGTCCGCGGCGCGGTCGTCACGACGTCGGCGTCGACTCCTCCGCCGGTGGCGACCGCCCGCCAGACCGCACCCCGTGTCACGATCCATACTTCGCCATTGAACGGTGCCACGGCCACGATCTCCTGGTCGAGCTGCACCCCCGTCCCCGGCCGCACGTCCTGCCACGGCTGCCACGCCCACAGTTCCGGCTCACCGCCGGTCGGCTGATCGATCAGCACCGCCCCACGCCCCGGCGCGATGATCGTTGCCGGCTGCGCCTGCGACGTCGTGTACGTTCCCGTCGCGAGGTCGTAGATCGTCGGCGGCTGCCCTGGCCCGTGGACGAACCCCACCGCACCCCGGCTCACCGCCAGCCCCGCGCACGGCGCGGCGAGCGTCTGCACCAGCGCCAGCCCGTCATACGTCCCACCGGCCGCCGTCACCCGGTACAGCCCCGTCCCATTGGCCAGATATGTGGTCCCGCCATGCACGAACGAGAAGCTGGGCCGATCCGGATCAAACGCCGGCGTCACCGTCTCCGTGCGGTTCTGCCGCCGCGGCCCCGCCTGCACGCCCTGGCTGTCCAGCGCCGGCCAGGCGCCCACGCCCCGCCAGAAGCGATCACGCTCCAGTTGCGCCGCCCGGCCACCACCGCCGTAGAAGTCGAACAGGCGCACCCGACCGGTCTGCGCCGGGTCCGGTGCCGACTGCCGCCGCTCGTACGTCCCGGCCCGCACCATGTAGCCGCGGCCGGCGATCACCACGTCATACATGGCTCACTCCTTCGGCCGCCCGCCCCCGCCGCTTGGCCGGCTGGGATCGGCCCGGCTCACACACTCCGAATACGCGTAGACCCTTCGGCAACGGCAGCCCGGATGCAGCGGCGGCTGCGGCCCCACGCCCTCGATGTACCGCGTCCCGTGCAGCGGCCCGCACACCGGGCACACCCGCTCGTCCTGCGCGGTCCGGTACTCTTCCCAGATCAGCCACTGCCTACACGGCCGCGTCGTCGGCGGCGCCGGCGGGCCAGGGTCCGGCCCCACAATCGGCGTCGGCGGGTTGCCCGGCACGGCGCCCGTGCCGGGATCGAGCAGTGCCGCTTCGTAGCGCGCCCAGCCGCCGCCCGGTCGGCTGGACGGCGTCGGTTCGGTTGGTGTCATGGGTGCAGTCCCGTCATACGCGATGCTTGTTGCGTATCTCTCCCCTCTCCCCTGGTGGGAGAGGGGCCGGGGGTGAGGGGGACGCATGACGCATGACGCATCACGCTCCCCTCCCCCGCGCCAGGCGCGGGCGCCAGTCCTGCTCGTCGAGGACGACGCAGAGCGCCGCGGAGATGAGCAAGTCGTCGTGGGTCCGTGGGTCGGGCACGGACCAGCTCATCAGGCGGTGCGGCCCGGGCCGCACCGTATAGGTGCAGGCCCGAACCTGCCGCCAGAAGAGCGCGGCGAGCGCGCTCGCTTCGGGATCGTCCGGAGCCGGGGCGTGGTCTTTGAAGCGGCCGCTGTCCACGGCGCTGAGGAAGGACCAGCCGAGCTGGCTCTTGCTAGTGAGGGAGAAGATAAGGGGGAGCACCGCTCGGTCGCCGAGCGATGCGCGGAGGAAGCTCGCGAGGCCTGCCCCGACTCCGGTCGCATCCACGACGACGTAGCGGGCGCGCCAGACATGGCGCGCCAGGTCGACCAACTGTGCATGCAGCGCGGTGTGCTTGACGCCGGTCCAGAGGTAGCGCCGCACGACCTCGTAGCGCGGGCGCGCGTCCTGGCGTATCACCCGCACCACCGTCAGCGCCGTGCTGTCCCGCCGCGCGGCCGGGTCGTAGGCCCGGCCGGGATCGATGCTCTCCTCTTCCTCGCCCGCGACGTCGAGCAGGAGCGCGTACTCCTCGCCCGGCACGGCGCGGGTCAGCGGTGGGTGGTCGCCCTGCATCTGCCCCTGGCGGCTGGGCGGGAAGAGCCCACCCTGGCCGTCCAGTTCCAGCAGCTCGTACTCCGTGCGGATGAACGGGTGGTCGGCTCCCAGCAGGGCGATCTGTCGCTCCACGTAGCGCCCGTAGCTCGGCACCTCCTGCGCGACGATTTGCCAGGGGACGCGGAAGAGCCGTCGCCGGCCGTCCTCAGCCTCCAGCGTCGCCAGATGGCGCATCTGGCGGGCGAGCAGCGTGTCGGCGGTCCACACCGTCCCCAGGGAGAGCGTCACCGCGTCGGTCGATGCCGCCATCGGCGCGAAGACGCTGTCCCAGCGCTCCGGGCGGATGTCCTGGCACTCGTTGGCGACGAGCAGGAGCGAGGCGGTCTGCCCGCGCGCGTTGCTCTGCGGTCCGGCCGAGACGAAGTGGCAGGCGGCGCGGCCGAGTCGCACGATGGTGCCGTCTTGCACCCGTGGCCGGAGGCCGAGGGCGCGGGCACGCTCGCTCGTCAGCCGCTCGAGGAGCCGGTCCCGCGCCAGGATGCCCTGAGGTCGCAGGGTGGGGAGCGCCACGACGATCGAGCCGCCCGCGCGCTGGAACAGGGTCAGCAGGTAGGCGATGAGCTGGGCGAGCGCCTCGTCCTTGCCCGCCTGTCGGGAGAAGACGATGCCGAAGTCGGCGGGGTGCGAGCGGTCGCCGCGGGCGCGAGCCACGACGGCCGCTGCCACGGCGCGCATCGCTTCCGCCTGGTAGCGGCGCGGGCGGCGGGATGGGAAGAGCGCGCGGGCGAAGGCGACCGGGTCCGCCAGGAGCGCCCGCATCCCGGCGATCGTCGCCCGCTCGATCACCCGCTGACCTCCAGGGTGCGCGTCCGCAGGCGCCGCCGGAGGTCGCGCTGCAGGGCCTGGTAGTCGCGCCGCGCCGCCTCCAGCCGGCTCTCGTAGCGTGGCGGCAGCGGTCCGCGCTTCCACTCCTCGCGCGCCCGGAACTCGAGTGCCCACACCAGCGCCCCGGTCAGGATCAGCGCCTCCGCGGCCGGCGGCACCGGGAACGGCTCGCCGCCGGCCGCCGGGAAGGTCCGGCTCGCGGTGTAGTAGACCGTGTAGGCGCCCGCCGCGAGGGGCTGGGTGAACCGCAGCGCACCCGCGAACAGCTCCCAGGCCAGTTCCTCCCCGGCCACGGCTCGCGCCGGGGCGGCCGCGCGCCGCGGGATGACCTGCCCGCCCGGAGCAAGCACGCGCGCCACATCGAGCGCGTCCTCCGGCAGGGCGATCTCGGCCGCCCCCGCGTCAACCACGGCGGTCAGGACCCGCTCTTCCGGCTCCCACCGGCTGTAGCGCTCCAGCGACCAGCGCAGCGCCTCGTCCAGCTCCGCGTCGGTCCACAGCCCTTCCGCGCCGTCATCCTCCAGCCACAGCCGGAGCCGGTCGCGCATCTGGCTCAGTGTCGGCATGGACCCCTCACCCCCAACCCCTCTCCCACAAGGGGAGAGGGGAGACGTTACGGAACACGAAACACGGAACACGGAGCGCGCAGCCCGTCCCCCCTCTCCCAAAGTTGGGAGAAGGGACTAGGGGGTGAGGGCTGCTCCCTCTTCCCCCAGCGCCTCCCGTTCTTCCAGCACCCGAGACCATTCGGTATCCGGCTCGGCGTCGCCGAGGAGGGTCATGGCCGTGCGGCGGCTGTGGATCCCGGCGTGGACCAGGGCCGTCTCGCTGCGGACCAGCGCCTCGCGGTCGCTCGGCAGGATCGGGCCCCAGATGACCCCGGTGCGCCGCGCCCCGCCGAAGTCCATGCCGCCGAAGCGCTCCATCAGGTCCAGCAGCATCCGGTTGCGGCGGCGGTAGACGCTGTCCCATACCCGCCGCTTGCGCTGGACCTTCTGCACCAGCGGCTGGATCTCCACCTCCAGCGCCGTGCCCGACAGGTTGCGCCCGGAGTCGCCGAACGCGCTCCGCGGCGTCTCGGCAAGGTCGTAGAGGGCGCGGTAGAGCAGTTCCACGTAGTCGATGTGGAGCCGCACCCCGCCCCCGCTGAGCATGTCGAGCAGGTACGCCTTGCTGTCCTCGGGCAGCTCCCACACGGCGCCTTCGTCGGCGCGGATGCCGTCCGACCCGGTGACGTTCTCGAGCACGACGATCGGGTTCCCCGACACCTGCAGGATGCGGCTGATGACCGTCATGCGGCGGTTCAGCTCGCGGCAGATGTCCAGCAGGTCGGCCAGATCGCTCTCGCCCCAGAGCGAGTGGGGCTTGGCGATGTTGGGGAAGATGACGTAGGGAATCCAGCCGTAGGGGTTCGGCTCGTCGCGGACGATCACGCCCGCGACCTCGAAGCGCACCCGCTCGGCCGTCCAGTCCTCAACGACGCGCACGGTTCCCGGCCCGCCGCCGGCGTCGACGCCGAACAGCTCGCTCGCCTCCTCCGCCGGCAGCGTGTAGAGCTGCACCACGCGCCGCACGGCGCGGACGTTGTCCGGCGCGGACCAGGCCCAAAGGGTGGCGGGGTCGACCGAGACCACCAGCGGGCGACCGGCGTCCCGGTCCCAGGTCACCTTGAAGGCACCGTCGCCCAGGACGCTGGCGTCGATCAGGGTTTGGGTATCGAGACCGTGCAGGTCCTGCTCGGCCGCCAGGTCGTTCAGCGCCGTCTCGGCCCGCCGCGCCTGCTCCGGGCTGACGCCGTCGACCGGCGGGACGGTGAAGACCACCGGTTCCGGGAAGACGTAGCTGGCGGCCTTGCGCACCAGCGCGCGGGCGTAGTTGATGGTCAACTGGGTCTCCCCGGCCCGCCGGCGCCGATCCCACTGCCGTCCTTCATAGAAGTCGAGCAGTTCCCGGTAGCGGGTCATCCGGTCGACATCGTGGGCCTGCACCCAGTCGGCCAGCGTCGCGGGGACCACCCCGCCGCTGATCGGCATGAGCGTCACGGCTACCTCCTTGGCGATGGTGTGTGGCGACGGCCCTCACCCCCGGCCCCTCTCCCAACCCTGGGAGAGGGGAGACACTCGCGGCCTTTGTTCCCCCTCTCCCATAGTTGGGAGAGGGGGTGAGGGGGTGAGGGCCTTTCCCCCTCTCCCAACGCTGGGAAAGGGGTCAAGGGGTGAGGGCCATCCCCCGCCTCACGCCCCTTCGATGCCACGCAGGCGGGCGACGCCGAGCTCGCTAAAGAGGGCGAGGCCGGCGTACCACTTGATGCGGTGCCGGCTGGCGTCCTTGGTTTCCAGTTCGCCGATCGCCTCGATCTGGATGCCGCCGTTCTCGATCCCCATCACGCCGGATGGGCCGAACTTGACAGCGTAGATGCTGGAGAGGTTGCTGCCGGCGCCCAGCGTCTCGTCGATCGGGATAAAGTCGTCGACGATGATCGGGATGCCGTCGTAGAAGAGGGCGCGGCGGCCGAAGGCGTCGACGTCCGTCTCCAGCAGGTTGCCGCTGGTGCGGCGGAGCTGCGAGAGCTTCCGGCGCGTGCGCTTGTGCATCAGCAGCGCGTCCGGCCGCCCCGGCCGCACGAGGTCGATCAGCTCGTCCATCAGGTCCAGGGTGAGGGCGCCGCCGTCGGGCCCCGGCTCCAGCGTCTGGGACGGCGGGACGAGCTTCGCGAGGCCGTCGAACGCCTTGGGGTTGGCGGTGCTGTCGCCGTTGAAGAAGGTGTCGCTGAACAGGTGGGCGACGGCCTTGGCCCGGCTCTCGATGACAACGGCTTCCAGGTCGTTCGGGTCGGCGTACGTCTGCTGGAGGAAGTTGTCGACGTCTGCGTCGCCGCCCAGGATCTTCAGCGCGACCGTGACCTGCGTGAACTCCGGCGTCGCCTCTTCCCAGGTGTCGCCGACGTCGTAGAACTTCGCCGCCGGCATCGTCTTCTCGCGGTTGTAGGTGAGCGCGGTGCCGGTGACGTTCATGAAGGGGAGCATGGTCAGCACGCTCGACTCCATCACGATCGTCTCGATCACGCCGCGCAGGAGCATGTCGTTCGTCAGCTTTGCCGCTTCCACCTTGGTTAGTGCCATCGAATCCTCCTCCCCTCGTCGTGCGCGATCCCGGGTATGCCCCTCACCCCCTAACCCCCTCTCCCCTTGTCGGAGAGGGGGGATGGCCCTCACCCCCGACCCCTCTCCCAACCTTGGGAGAGGGGAGCATTTCGCAGCGCGCAGTACGGGTAGCGTTCCCCCTCTCCCCTTGTGGGAGAGGGGGTCGGGGGGTGAGGGGTAGTCCTCCTACCCCCTCCGCCGTCGCAGTCCCTCGGCGATCTTGGCGCTCGCCGAGAGGCGCTCGACGTGGGCGGGGGATGGCTGCCGGCCGGGCTGGCCGGCCGGGATGCCGGGCGCGTTACCCGGCTGGCTCCGGATGCGCTCGGCGATGCGGGCGTAGGCGGCCCGGGCTGGCTCGATGCTGGCCATCAGTTCGTCGAAGGTGGTTCCTGTGATCATGTCCGGCACCACGTCGGGGTGCGCCGCCAAGATCAACTCGCGGATGCGCTCCAGGTCGAACCCCTCCGTGCCGTCCGCTCCCTGCTCCGTGTGCTCCGGACTCTCGTTCTCCGGAGGTCGCTCAACCACCTCATCCGGCCGTTCCATGGTTCCTCCTGTTCCGTGAGTCGTAGGGGAAGTCGGTCCTCACCCCCTCCCCTCTCCCAACCTTGGGAGAAGGGGGTTAGGGGGTGAGGGCTAGCGCGCCGCTTCACCCCATCCCCGTCAGCCGAAGCAGAATGTCGATCGCGATCGACCCGATCACCAGCGTGAAGAGGTAGTTGATCCGCGCCTTGATCTCCCGCAGCTCGTTCGCGAGATCCTCCACGTGGGCGCGGGTGACGGCGCCGTAGGCGCAACCCGGCTCCAGATCGACCCCCGCGCGCCGCCCGGTGCGCGCCACGATCTCCCGCAGGGTCGCCCCGCTGCGCAGCGCGGCCTGCCGGGCCTCCTCGCTGCTCATGGGTCACCTCCGAGTCCAAGTTCGAGCAGCACCTGCGTCATCGCCGCCGTCAGCCCCTCCGCCGTCCCGGCCGCCAGCGTCCGCTGGGTGCGGACGGCGCGGACCACGGCGTCCACGATCCGCGGGATGCTCGCGGCCAGCCGTGCCGGGTCGTCCTCTTCGGCCAGCACCCGGGCCAGGACCAGGCGGAGCGCGCCGATCTCTTCCGCCAGTGACTCCTCCGTCCCCGGCTGCGTCAGCAGCTCGGTCACCCGCTGCTCGATCAACTCACGAACACCCGGTGCCAGAACCGGCGCGTTCCCTCCGGCCGGACCGGCCCGGATGCGCGTCGGGTCGTGCGCCCAGCAGTACTCCCGCCCGCGCATGGCCCACGCGCGGCAGCCGGGCCGGGCGCAGCGTCGTCCTCGTCCCATCCCTGACTCCCCTCGTTTCGTCCGTGGCTACCCGTCTACTGATGCGTACACATCGGGGGGCGGAAAATCGAACAAATGTTCTGGTTCAGGAGTGGAGATGGTCGGTTCAACCCAATTCCGATCAGGACCAATCGTTCATGCAGGCGATGGTTGTCCCGCACTACCCTAGTGTTCCGGCTGGACGGCAACGGGAGACTGGCGGGCGCCGGCCCGCCCTGTCTTTCTAGTTCCGGCATACGTGTTGGATGTCGAATGGCGGTGAGGCGGCGCAGACGCATGCGGGAGCGAGCGCTTGAGCGGCTGGGCACCCAGGTGACTGAGCCGGGGAGTGAGGGTCACCTGCGGTGCACTGGTATAGGCCTGATGATCCTCTTCAGCATCGTCTCGTTCGTTGCCTGGCAGCTTACCGGGTGGGGCGGGCGGAACGCGGGGATGGCAATCGGGTATCTCCTGTTCAATCTCATCTCGACGCTCCCGGCGCTGGCGCTCTGGCGCCTGGTTGCCCGTGTCCCGCTTGCGGGGAATGAGCGACGTGCCTGGTCGCTCCTCGCGCTCGGCATGACGCTCAACGCCGCCGCGGACTGGGTGTGGGCGTGGTACGAACTCGTCGCTCAGGCGTCGCCGTTCCCATCCGTCGCCGACGTCGCATACCTGCTCTCCTATCCCCCGATCGTCGCGGGGCTGCTCCTCATGCCCGGTGTGTCGCCGCAAGGGAGCGGTCGCGCGGAGCTGTGGCTCGATGCGCTGATGGTCGTGGTCGGCGGCTTCATGGTGCTGTGGTACGTCGTGCTCTACCCTGTGGCGACGGCCGAGAACGCGTCGCTGCTGGCGTGGGTGCTGTCCGTGGCGTATCCCGTCGCCGACGTGCTGGTGCTCTTCGGCGCCGCCGTGGCGCTCGTCCGATTACCCGACGCCCGGCGCACGAGCGCTCACATCCTCCTCGGCGCCGGCTTTATTGCCTTCCTGGTGGCGGACACCGGGTCGTCCCGCATGTGGTTGTCCGGAGCCTACAACCCGGTGTCCTGGCCCGGCATTGCCTACGTGCTGTGCTACCTGTTGGTGGTCGCAGCGGCGTGCGTTCGCGAACGGGTCGAGCGTATGCCGCCCGATGTGGTGCCCCGCCCCGGCACGCGTGGCTGGCGCTGGCGGCTGGGCATCTCGAGCGCGGCGTCCCTGCTCGGCGTCGGCTTTCTGCTTCTCGCCGGGCTACGGCAGGGGAGTCCATCCCTTGCGGGAATGCACTTCGGCGTCGCAGCCCTCCTGACCCTGGTGCTCCTGCGCCAGGGGCTGATCATCCGCGAAAACGCCGCGCTGCTCGCGCGAGCCATGGCGCTCGCGCAGGCGCTGCGGCGCAGCGAACGGCGATATCGCGCGCTGGTGCAGAACGTGTCCGACGTGGTCGCCATCCTCGACTCCGACGGCACGATCCGCTACGTCAGCCCCGCCGCGGAGCGCCTCCTCGGCTACCCACCGGACGAGCTGAAGAGCACCGTCTTCTTCCCGCTGGTCCATCCGGACGACCTGCCGCTTGTGCGGCGCGAGCTGGAGAGCATCCTGGCGCAGCCCGGCGTGGTGAGGCGCGTCGAGCTCCGAGCGCGCCACCGCGACGGGGCCTGGCACCACCTGGAGGCCGCCGTCAGCAATCTTCTGACCGACCCGGACGTCGGCGGCGTGGTCGCGGTCTTCCGGGATGTGTGCGAGCGCAAGGCACTGGAGGCCCAACTCCGCCACCAGGCGTTCCACGATCCGCTGACGGGTCTGCCGAACCGCGCCCTCTTCATGCACCGGATCGATCTCGCGTTCGCCGAGGCCGAGCGCACCGGCCGGCCTGCCGCGCTCCTCTTCATCGACCTCGATGACTTCAAGTCCGTGAACGACACGTTCGGGCATGAGGTCGGTGACTTGCTCCTGGTCGAGATCGGCCAGCGGCTGGCCGCTACGCTGCGAGACGGCGATATGGCGGCGCGCCTGGGTGGCGACGAGTTTGCCGTGCTCTTCGACGAGGTCGAGGATTACGCGGACGCCGTCGCCGCGGCGCACCGGGTGCTTTCCGCGTTGAGCAAGCCCGTCCACGTGGCCGGGCGGGACTTCACCGTGACCCCCAGTATCGGGCTTGCGGTGCACAACCCCGGCATCTCTCCCCAGGAGATGCTGCGCCGTGCCGATCATGCCATGTACCATGCGAAGGCGCGCGGGCGCGGCTGCCTGGAGATCTACTCGGCTGAATCGCCCGCGGCCGGCGTGAAGCAGGCGGCGGCGGTGTAAGACCCACGGGGCGCCACCCGCGCGATCCGAACCGTCCGGTCTGGGGCCGGTTGCACACCCGCCGGTGGGCTGCAGCCGCCCGGAGGGAGGTGACCAGTGACGATGGAGCCGACGCGCATCACGGCCCCGCTCGATGCGGACACGGCGACCCGCCTGCGTGCCGGGGATGCCGTGCTCATCAACGGCACGCTGCTTACCGCGCGCGATGCTGCCCACAAGCGGCTCACCGAGGCCCTGGCCAGCGGTGAGGCGCTGCCGGTGGACCTGCGCGACCAGATCGTCTACTACGTCGGACCCACCCCGGCGCGGCCCGGCGCCGTCATCGGCTCAGCCGGCCCGACGACGAGCGGGCGGATGGATCCCTACACCCCCGCGCTGCTGGCCGCGGGGCTGCGCGGTATGATCGGCAAGGGCCACCGCTCCCCTGTCGTGCGCGACGCCATCGTACGCCACGGCGCGGTCTACTTCGCCGCCGTCGGGGGCGCCGGGGCACTGCTGGCGCGGCGCATCACCGCTGCCGAGGTCGTGGCCTATCCCGACCTCGGCCCCGAGGCGATCCACCGCCTGACCGTCGTCGACTTCCCCGCCATCGTCGTCAACGACGCCCACGGCGGCGACCTCTACGCCGACGCCGCGGGGCGGTACGGGGAGTGATGCGTCATACGTCACGCGTCATGCGTGTTCCGTGTTTCGTTCTGCTCCCCCTCTCCCCTTGTGGGAGAGGGGGCCGGGGGGTGAGGGGGACGCATGACGCATGACGCATGACGTGTGACGCCCTACTCCCGCGTATACTCCGCCTTCACGACCGTATGCAGGCCGCCGCGGATGTTGAAGTCGCCAATGACGGTTGCCCGGCGCGGGTCGACCGCGGCGACGAGGTCATCGAGGATCTGGTTGGTGACCTTCTCGTGGAAGGCGCCCTCGTTGCGGTACGACCAGAGGTACAGCTTGAGCGACTTCAACTCCACGATCCGCTGGTCCGGTACGTAGCGGATGGTGATGGTGGCGAAGTCAGGTTGGCCGGTCACCGGGCAGACGCAGGTGAACTCCGGCGTCGAGATCTCGATCTCGTAGTCCCGCTCCGGCTTGGGGTTGGGCACGGTCTCAAGGGTCTTACTTGGCTGCGTTGGCATGCAGGTATCGCCTCCTGATGAGAATCGCGTGTTGGCGCGGCCGACTGCGTCACCGCGCGTATGGATCAAGTATACGGGGGTCTCGCACCGGAGCAGGCGCGGGGCGCCCTTGACGCAGGGCCGCCTGTGGGCGATCCTCTAGGGTGCATCGGCGGCGGGGGAGCCGTGCCTCACGCCGCGAGGAGGATCGCTGGAGGAAACATGCAGGGGTTTGAGCCACATCGCCTCACGCCGCGGGAGCGACGGATCGTCCTGACCGTGCTCGCGCTCGCGCTCATCGTCCTGGCGGTCTGGATCGGGGTCCTCGTGTTTATGCTGCCGGATCCCAGCCACGGGACGTTCGTCGCCCCATAACCGGGCAACCCCGCGCCGCGTGCCCGGTCCGGCACCTCGCGGTGCGTGGTCCGGGGCGCGGCGTCCTGGGGCCGATACAACCTTGCTCCGGCGATGCCGTCGGCCGACCACCGACGCTCCGCGCCGGGGTCATCCTTCTCCATTCCGCGCACGGGAATCTCCCAGTGCCCGCGCTACGCTCTCCAGGAGTTGATCGATCCCGAAGGGCTTCGGGATGAATTCCTTGCAGCCGAGCGCTTCCAGTTGCTCCCACACCACCGGGCGCACGTCGGCGCTGATCGCCACCACCGGGAGTTGGGAGAACCGCGGATCGGCGCGCAGTTCTCGCAGGATCTCGATCCCGTTCCGGTGTGGCAGCAGGAGGTCGAGCACGACCAGATCGGGTTGCTCTTCCTCCACTCGCTGCACCACCAGCCCGCCATCCCCTTCGCTGACCACGCGGTAGCCGCCGAACTCGGTCAGCGTGCTGGCGATGACCTCACTGTTCGATGGATCGTCCTCGGCGATCAGGATCAGTGGGCGCGCCGCAGACTGGTCCATGTCCGTACCCTAAACCGCCCAGGTGCGGCGCGGTAAGCGCCGCGGAAGATGAACCGTAGCGCCTGCTGCTGTTCCCGGGGTGCTCTCCCTCCCGCCCGGAGAGGAGCCCGAGACACGCGAGCACTGGAGCACCTGCTCCCCGAGTTCGTGTCAGTCTGCCCACAACAGCCCTGGCTCGATACTCTTCAATTAGCACGAATGCTGGAAAAAATCTAGAGCAGATCGGCCCGGCGTGTGCGATTCACACGCGCCGGGCCGGTCAGGCTCACCGTGCCGCGTCGGACGGCCGGGCGGAGGCGGTCGACGCCAGCGCGCCGGTGTCGGGCCAGCGGAGGTGTGGGATCACCTTCTCCCCGAAGGCGCGGATGAACTCCTCCTGGTTCCGCCCGACGTTGTGGACGTAGACCTCGGTGAAGCCAAGGTCGATGTAGTGCTGGATATGCGCGCGGTGGGCGTCGAGGTCGGCCGACATGAAGACCCGGCCGGTGAAGTGCTCCGGCCGGACCAACCGGGCCATCGCGGCGAAGTGCTCCGGATCGCGGATGTCCTGCTTGGGGAAGTTCATCCCGCCGTTCGGCCACTCCCGCACAGCCTGCTCCACCGCCTCTTCGTCGGTCGCCGCCCAGGAGACGTGCAGTTGGATCATGCGGGGCATCGTCGCCGGGTCCTTGCCCGCCTCACGGGCGCCCTTCTCGAAGCGGTCCATCAGCATCTTGATCTTCTCGTCCGCCGCGCCGACGGTGATGATCCCGTCGCACAGCCGCCCCGTCCGCTCGCTCATGATCGGGCCGGAGGTGGCCACCAGGATGGGCGGCGGCGTCTCGGGCATCGTCCAGAGCCGCGCCGACTCCATCTTGACGTACTTGCCCCAGTACTTCACCGTCTTCCCGCTGAAGAGCTTGCGGATGACCTCGATCGACTCGATGAGCCGCTCCAGCCGCTGCGGCGGCTCGGGCCAGTACTCGGCCACGATATGCTCGTTGAGCGCCTCCCCCGCGCCCAGGCCGAGCCAGAAGCGGCCGGGGAACATCGCCTCAAGCGTGGCCGCCGCCTGGGCCACGATCGCGGGATGGTAGCGGTAGCCGGGCGGCGTCACCCCGGTGCCGAAGCGCAGGTTGGTCGTTGCGCCCAACGCGCCGAGCCACGACCACACGAAGGCGCTCTGCCCCTGCTGCGGTGTCCAGGGCTGGAAGTGGTCCGAGGCCATGACCGAGTCGAATCCCGCCTGCTCGGCGAGCTGACACCAGCGCAGGAGGTCGGTCGGGTGGAACTGCTCGAACATCGCCGCGTAGCCTAGTCGGCTCATGTGGAACACCCCTCTCTCCGGTCGTCTCCACGGCAGACAATAGCCGCATTCACCCCTCTTGCCAACACGCTCACCCGCCTTGCACTTCCCGCGCCTGGCGACACCGTAGCACCGACGCTGTGACACGTGCCCCGGGATGGGTGCTGTACGGATCCCGCGCCGTGGCCCGAGTCCGGGGCTCATGGAGATTGACGAATTAGATGGGTGTTCGCCGGTCGGCCCGTGCCCGGGGGTTCACCCCCGGGCACGCGCCGGGGTGCGAGATCCTCGCACCACCTATGTCCGATCCAGTCGATAGCCGCCCGAGCCGGGTGACGCGGGCTTCAGACGGGGCGGTGGGAGCGCCAGCGTATTGCGTCAATGTCCTGTTGGGAGAGGGGGGTCACGTACAGGAACCGGCACGATGCCGCCGCTCGTGGCCGTGGAGGCGTCGGAGTGACCAGGTTTTCACTCCGGATAAGGAGCGACCCCTGCCGGCTTCCTCCCGGCAGGGGTCGATGTGAACCGCAGAATCGGTGCAGACGCTAGCGAATATCGAGCAGCCGCAGGCGACGGATCCGGCGCAGAATCGACTCATCCCGCCGGGCCGGCGCCTGCCCGCGCTCGTCGCGCGCAGCAGCCTGCACCAGCGAGTCGTTCAGCCGGCTCGGCACCGGTACCGCCCGGATCACCGGCCGGCCATCCTGGTTGATCACGGTGTAGCGCACGGAGGTCTGCATCGCGTACCACCTTTCCAGGCCGTGATTGGCATGAAAATCCCCCGGCTGAACCGGGGGCGTGGTACGCAGAGCAACACGCTGGCCCCGGTTCAGCCGCTGAGAACGGTGACTCCCTTGTGAGTACTACCGGGTTCCAACGTTGACCCTTTCACGAGGCCGAGTGCGGCAGTCGTCAATCCCCAGCAGGGGAGAGCCGCACACCACGAGCCCAGGACGCACCGCATCCCGGACCCCATTAGCCTAACACGATGCTGCCTTACCGTCAACCCGCAAGGCGTGCGATGTGGCCTACCGGGACGACTCTGCCGCCGCTCGAAGCGCCTGGTCGAGGTCGGCCAGGATGTCCTCCGGCGCTTCGATCCCGACCGAGACGCGCACCAGGCCATCCCCGATGCCGTACGCGGCGCGCTCCTCCGGGGTCAAGGCACGGTGCGACGACATCGCCGGGTAGAGGGCGAGCGAGTACACGTCGCCGAGCGAAGTGGCGGGGACGATCAACTCCAGCGCCGACAGGAAGGCAAAGACCTGCTCTCGCCCGGCATCCTTGATCTCGAAGGAGATCATGCCCCCGTAGCCGCGGTCGCCGAAGAGCCGCCGTGCCGTGGCGTGGCTCGGGTGGCCGGGGAGGCCGGGGTAGTTGACGTGCGCGATCAGGGGATGTTCGACCAGCGCGCCGGCGATCGTCGCTGCGTTGGCGCAGTGCCGCTCCATCCGGAGCGACAACGTCTTCAGCCCACGCAGTGCCAGCCATGCCTCGAAGGGGCCGAGCGTGCCGCCGGTCGTGCGGGCGAAGGTCGCAAGTTTCTCCCGTCGCTCCTTGGTCGTCGCCACGATGCCGCCGGTGACATCGCCGTGCCCGCCGATGTACTTGGTGAGCGAGTGGATCACCAGGTCCGCCCCGTCCGCGGCGGGCGCGTAGAGCATCGGGCAGAAGGTCGCGTCGACCATCACCGTCGCCCCGACACGGTGTGCCATCTCCACCACGGCCGGCACGTCGGTGACGCGGAGCAGCGGGTTGGAGATCACCTCGCAGACGACGAGCGCGGGGCGCAGCCGCTCGATCGCCGCGCTCACCGACTCCAGGTCGAGCATGTCCACGAACTCGACGCGGCAGCCCCACTCGCGGAGCAGCCCGTTCAGCATGGCGTAGGTCGCGCCGTACAGGTCCCGCGACGCCACGATGGCGTCGCCCGGCGCGATGCTGGTCATGATCGCTGCATGCAGTGCCCCCATGCCGGAAGCGAATGCGAAGGCCGTCTCCGTCCCCTCCAGGTCGGCAACGGCGATCTCCAGGGCATGGGTTGTCGGGTTCCCGTACCGGGTGTAGACAAAGGCGTCCTCGGCACCGCCGAGGGCCTGGTCCATCACGTCCAGGTCCTCGTAGATGAACGACGCACTTGGATAGATCGGCGTCGTGACCGGCGTGAAGTCCGGGCGCGCCGGCCGCTCGCCGGCGTGGACCACACGGGTCGCGATGTCGAGTCGGCGCGGACCCCCGCGCGGGGATGGCGGTTGCATCTTGACTCCCTCCCGTCCCGAGACCGGTGCACACGGCCGGGCCGATTTCACCAGCCGCATCCTACCGCCGCCGGACCACCTGTGTCACCTGATTGGCCTAGGAGCCATCGCACGGAGCATCGCTCGTCCCCCGTGCGTAGCTCCCCTCTCCCAACGTTGGGAGAGGGGCCGGGGGTGAGGGCCGCTCTCGCGGATCGCGACGGGGCGAGGCACCATCCAGCGGCCGTTTGACACTGGCAGCGTGTGGCCCGTACCATGGACGCGGCGGGCATGGTGGCGCGCGTTTGGCCGTGCGCCCTGCTCGTGACCGGTGAGCCTGAGGTTGAGACTGTGGGGGCTGCGTCATGGCGGAGGGGCCGGAGAGCGGGATCCGGGAGACGGTCTACAAGCAACCGGCGGGGAAGGTGCCGACTCCAGCCACGGAGGTCAGCGGGACGCGCGTCGGGTCGGTCGAGGCGCAAACGGTCCTGATGAACCGCAGCGCGGCCGACGGGGTGACCGCCGAGCGTGTGAGCATGGAGCAGTCGGCGGCGCGGGGGATCGACGCGCGCAGCGCGCAGCTCGACCGCTCCGCGGCGATGTCGGTCCGGAGCGAGCGTGCCGTGCTCCAGCGCAGCCAGGCGACGCAGGTCTCGGCCGATGACGTGCGGATGGTGCGCAGCCGGGCTGGACTGGTGCGCGCCGAGCGGGCACACCTGGAGGAAGGCTCGCGGGTGCTGGTGCTGGCGGGGCAGGCGGAGGGTGATGTCCGCCCCACGTTCGACCTGTCCGGCGCGGTGGCCTTCGGTGCGGCCGCGGGTGTGGCGCTGGCAATCGCCGCGGCGCTGCTGCGGCGGCTCTTCGGGAGAGGGACGCGATGATGGGCCTACTCCGCGGAATCCTCAAGTTCGGTGGCGGCGCGCTGCTCGGGGCCGCGGTCGGTGCGGCGGTCGCCTCGTTGCTGGCGCCGGAGAGCGGACCGGAGCTGCAAGAACGTGTCCGCGAGCGGCTCGAAGAGGCGAAGAAGGCGCGCGCCGAGGCTGAGGCCGAGACGGAGCGGCAACTGCGCGAGCAGTTCCGCCAGGCGGTGAACGACCCGAACGCGCTCTCCGGCAGGCCGTAGCGCCTGCGGACGTGCCGCTTGGTAGCCGGCATCGACCGCTCTCCATGCCCGGCGCGGAGCCCGCTCGACGCGCCTGATCGCGGTCGTCATGGTGCCGCCTTGTTGGGCTGGTGCTTCCGCTTCCCCTGTTTCTCGCGCGGGATCACCGTGATGACCCCGTTGCTCTCCATATAAGCCTCTTTGACGTCCTCGATCCGTTCCACCCCCTGTTCTCGCAGTTGTCCCATAATCTCGTCCCGCGTCAGCAACTCGCTGGCCGCGTTCTTTTGCAGCAGTTTCCCGTCCTTGATCAGCAGCAGCGGTTGCGGCTCGATCACCCGGCGGATGCGAGGGAAGCGGTAGGAGACGAAGGACAGCAGCATACTCCAGCCGATGATCGTCGCAGCGAGCACCAATGCATCCGGGACGTCGGTGTACTCGCCCGCCATGCCGTTCTGCACCGCGTCGGCGATCAGCACGACGACCAGCAGGTCGGTGAGCCTGATGCCGGCGGCTTCCCGCTTCAGCAGGAACCGAAGGCCGAAGAACAGCACCAAATAGATGACGCTGCCCCGCACGACGATCTCCAGGATCGGCGTCGAGGGCACGAAGATCGCACTCCAGTCCTCGGGCAGCCAGGTTGAGAGCAGCATCGCGGGACGTCCCTTGATCGTGCCCCGGCTCGCACCGGGCGGTCTGCGGGGTCAGCCCGGTACCGGCAGTGGACGGGGTGCCTGCTACTGCCCGGACGACTGCAATCCAGGGGCCACGGCCACGCCCGCGTTCGACTGGGAGTCGCCGCTACCCGGCGAGGATCGCAAGGTCGTCGGCGATCTCTTTCGGGGGTGTCTCCGAGCGCAGCAGCACGCGCCACTTGCCGTCGCGGTCGATGAGGAAGATCGCGTCGGTGTGGGTGAGCTGCTGGCCGCCTGCCGCCGGCGTGGCCTCGTGATCGGCATGCTCGCCGTGCGCGTCGTGCGCGTCCGTTTCGGCGTGGTCGTCGGCCATCATCGCGCCCGGGTCGACGTAATAGCTCGCCCAGACCGGCTCAAGCGTGGCGGCGTCGGCGGTCAGCGCGAACCAGTTCGGGTTCTCCGCCAGCCCGTGCCGCTCGGAGTACTCCTGGAGCACCTCCGGCGTATCGCGTGCCGGATCCACGGTGATCGCCACCAGCGCGACCCGCTGCCGTGCATCCGCCGGCAACTGCTCGTACGCCTGCCGCAGGTGCTGGGTGATCAGGGGGCAGATGTCCGTGCAGTTGGTGTAGATGAAGGTGAGCGCGACCGCCTTGCCGCGCAACTGCGACAGGCTGACGGTCTGGCCCCGCTGGTCGGTGAGCGTGAAGTCCGGCGCCGGCTCCTGCCCCAGGTCGGTGCCGGTCAACTTTCGCGACCCGCCGCACGCCGCAAGCAGGGCGGCGAGCCCCAGAACCAGGACGAGCGCCAGCGTGGGACCGATGCGGCGGCGACGGGCTGGACGGGTGGGCATGCGGAGAACTCCTCCTCACTGTGGATGTCGCGGTGCCGCGCCGGACCGGCCATGGCCGGCGCCGCGCCTGAATGCTACCACCCGTGCCCGCGGCGTTACCCGGCGGGCGGCTGGCATGTGTTCTGCATCACGCAAGCACGCTGCCTGTTGGGGCGGGGCGGCGTTTCCTTGCACCGGCAACTCGATCAGTGCTGGTACACATCCGCTCGGCGGATGGAGGCCCGCACGATGGCCATGGTCACGGAGCAGTTCGATCGCGTCGCGGAGGCGGTTCTGGAGCGGACTGCCGAGTTGCTCGCAGCCGATGTCGCGGTGGTCGATGATCGCGGGGTGACGCTTGCCAGCACCGACCCCGACCTCGTCGGCCTCCGGTTCGATGCGGTTCAACCGGACCCCACCGGGTGCTTGCTGCGTGTTCCCCTGCGGGTCGACGCTCATGAGGGACAGGTGATTGTCGGCGCGCCGGTCACCGGCGAAGCGCCGTCGCCGCGGCTGGTGCAGGCGCTGGTGGAGCTGGTAGTCAACCAGGCGGCGGTGCTGGATCAGATCCCCAAGCGCCACGAACTGAAGGACAAGTTCATCCACGACTTGCTCCGCGGGCAGATCGGCGACGAGGCCGACGTCCTGCGCGAGGCCCAGATCCTGGGGATGGACTTCACCCGCCCGCGCGCGGTGATCCTGATCGACGCAGCGGAGTTCATCCGCGGCGCGAGCACGCCACACCTGCCCGAGACGGCCGAGGTGCAGCGGCGGCGGCGTGCCCAGCTCGTGATCGCCAGCGTCGTTGGCTTTTTTGACCTGCCGAGCGACAGCATCTGCGCCTACATCGGCGACGGCGACATCGCGGTGCTCAAGGCCAGCAGCACGCAGGATCTGGTCGCCTGGACCGATGAGGACAGCCCCGACCAACCCGCGGCCTCGTGGGCCAACCTCAGCGCCCTCAAGCGTGCCGCGGACGCCCTGCTGGCCCGGCTGCGGCGTGACACCGGCGCCCATATCAACGTCGGGATCGGCCGCTACCATCCCGGCATCCGTGGGCTGGCCCGCTCGTACCAGGACGCGCGGGCGGCGCTCTCCCTCGGCCGCCGCTTCCACGGCCAGAACCGGGTCCACTGCCTGGACGGGCTGGGTATGGCGGCCTTCGTCGGCGTGGCCGACGAGCGGACGAAGATCGACCTGGCGCGACACCTGCTCAGCCCGCTCGACCACGCTCCGGAGCTGCTGGAGACGCTCGATGCCTTCTTCGCGTCGGACTGTTCCCCCTCCGACGCCGCCGCGCGCCTGGCGATCCACCGCAACACCCTCAGCTACCGACTCGACAAGATTGCCCTGCTGACCGGCCTTGACCCCCGCCGCTTCGACGACGCCGTCCAGGTCCGCCTCGCCCTCCTCGTCCGCACCCTCCCCTCGGCGGCGGAGTAGCGGGAAACGGCCCTCACCCCCGACCCCTCTCCCAACCTTGGGAGAGGGGCGGAGGACGGCCTAGCCAGCAGGCGATACAGCACGGGCGCACGCAGGACGCATCAGGCTCCCGCACTCCCAACTCGTCGGGCGGGCTCTTGGGAGCGGGAGCATTGACGATGCGGGGCGTGCTGTTCGTATTACACAAACATATGGTACGAGGCACTTTTCATTTACCTTTCACAACTTTGGGCGAAAGGGGCGAGAGGTGCGGAATGCTTAGTGTTCTCCTCTTGCGCTTCTCGCGGCATCCCCGTTAGAATAGGTCGCCTGCCGTGAGCGGTACGAGACCGGCAGTTGGCTGTGCCCAATGCCCGCCGATGAGGCGCCAAGCATGTGGGGCCGGGACGCTGGCGCGCGTCCGGACAACCCACCCCGGTGACAGACCACGCATGCCTCGGACGCACCGTCCGTGGGTCTTGGGCAGACGAGCCCCGCGCCGCATGGCGCAGGGGGGCGGAAGGAGTACTGCCTTGCGACCCACGCTGTTGCGTGTCGTGGTGGGGGTGGGCCTGCTGGTCGGGCTCATCGCGGGTGTGGTGGCGACAACCTCGGCCGCGCCCGACGATCCGGGCCAGCCCACGCTGTTCTTCCCCTGGGTCCCCAACAACGACGCCATCGCCGGGATCGCCGGCATCCACGGCGCGATCACCATCCAGAACCTGGAAGTCTTCCCGGTCACGGTCACGCTCAGCGATGCGGCGGGGGCCGAGTTGACCAGCATCACGCTCAACCCGCGGGCGTCGCAGACCTGGACCGCGGAGCAACTCGGCATCCCCGAGCCGGGCTCGGGCGTGGTGGCGGTCGCCGCCTGGGCGGATGTGGACGATCTCGTCGCTGCCGGGCTCATCCCGTGTGTGGTGCAGGACGTGAACGGCACGCGGGGCACGCCGGACAACACCACCGATGCGATCACGGGTGTGACGACCGAGCCCACCGCGGTCGATATCACCGGCTACCGCGCGGGGGAGGACTACACCTGGCACTGGTCGGGGGGCACGCTGTTCATCGACTGGAGCCCGGCCGGGGCTGAGCCGACCGCGAGGACGCTCTACGCTGTGACCGTGTCCGTCTGCGTCGACGTGCCCGTGCCGCGCATCGCGGGCGTCGAGAAGCACACGGTGGGCACGAGCGGGGTGCGCACTGGCAGCAATACCACCGTCGCCGACGGCTACAGCGCCGTCCCGGTGCAGGACGTGGACCTGGCTACGGGCGGTGGAGTCGGGCTGGAGGGGCAGTCCCGCTGGGTGCTGCCGATTGCCCAGACCAACACCGGCTGGGACACCGAGCTGGTCATCACCAACGTCGCGAAGCAGACCACCGCGGTGAGTGCGACGTTCTATGCCGCCGGGGGCCAGGGCGTGGCCGGGGAGAGCGTGGCGCTGCTCTCCGGTGTGGCGCTGGGGCCGGGGGAGAGCATCGCGGTCGACCTGCGCGAGGACGCGAACTTCCCCGAGGGAGCCGTGGGCTCGGTCTGGGTGGATGCCAGCCGGGCGGTGGTGGCGGTGGCCTTCCGCCACAAGCCGGCGACGGCCATGATGCTGACCACGGTGGCCCAGCCGCGGACCGACGATGCCGCGGCCAGCCCGACGCTGAAGTTTGGCCCGCTGGTGTTCCGCGCCTACAACGGCTGGAACACCGGCATCAACATCGCCAACCTCTCGAGCACCACCAACCGCGTCACGGTGACCTACTACACCTATGCGGGCACCGTGGTGGCGACCGAGGCGGTGACCATCCCGCCGCAGGGCATGGAGTACGTCTACACCCCGGCCAGCGGCAACGTTGGGCTGGCGGCGCACCAGATCACCGCGGTGCGCATCGCGGGGCAGTACCCGCTGGCAGCGGCCATCGACGCGGTGAAGTACCTGGGTGGGCCGGGCCAGGGGCATGCCATGAGCTACGCCGCGGGCCGGGCGCTGGCCGGGGGCCAGGTGGTGTCCGCGGACAGCGCGCACGTGGTCCGCACGCTGCCGGTGAGCGGGCGCATGCTGTACCAGGCGCTGCTGGGGCTGCCGCTGGTGCAGACGGGCAATCCGACCACCGGGTTGGGCGACACCTCGGGCATCAACCTGTACAACCCGGATCTGGGGAACCCGGTCACGGTGTGGGTGCAGTTCCTGGATTCGGCGGGGGTGCCGGTGGCGCCGACGGCGGATGCGACCGACGCCGAGCAGCCGCTGAGCTTCCCGCTGCCGGCGGGGGCCGGGGCGACGGTGTACACGCTGGACTACCATGAGCTGCCGGCGGGCTTTGTTGGCTCGGCGGTGGTGGGCGTCGAGGGCAACGGTGCGCTGGTGGGCGTGTCGAACAACGTGAACTACGCCGTGGGGGGCGATGGTTCGGGCGCCTTCAACCTGGCGGTGGTGCCGCAGGCGACCCCGCGCTTCGTCGGCATCCCCATAACAATCGCCGGGGACGAGCTCTTTGAGCCGGTGACTGACGCGCAGGGGAACCCGAACGAGTTCACGGCGCGGGTGACCGTGCACGACCTGTTCGGCGATCCGCTGCCGGGGATTCCGGCCTACCTCACCGTGCTGAGCGGGCCGAACCAGGGTGAGACCGACGTGGCGACGACCGGGGCTGACGGGACGGCGGAGCTGTCCTACGACTCGAACGGCGTCATCGGCGAAGACGAGGTCCTGATCTGGGTCGACGTCGACGGCGACGGCGTAAAGGGCTCCTTCGAGATTGTGGGGTTCTTCAAGCATTGGGAGGTCGGCCTCGGCCGTGCTCTGGATGCCCGGGTGGATGACGACACGCCGTTGGTGGGTACTCAGCTCACGGTGAGGGCGCGCGTCACTGACGGCTCCGGGGCGGCGAACGCGGTCCAGGGGGTCGCGATCCGGTGCACCGTCGAGGGCGTGAACGGTACTGCGACGGTCACCGACGGTGCCCAAACGGGCACTGACGGCAGGGCCACATGCAGCTACACCGGGGCGAACGTCGGTGGCGACACGATCACCGTCTGGGCCGACCTGGACGGCGAAGGTGACCAGGATGCCGGGGAGCCGTCGACGACCGTTGACGTGACCTGGACGGCTGTCGATATGACCGTGCAGGGCTAGGTCGGGCTGGACGAGCAGTTCACGATCACCGCCACTGCGGTGAATCCGACCGGTTTCACGTTCAATGCCCGCTTCGACATCATCGTGTAGCCGCCACAACCGCGCAGCACTGGCGACACCTGGTTCAACGCCTTCGAGGTCGTCGCGATCGACGGCAATTCGGATACGCAGGGCATCAACGGCACGTTCACGTGCGACGGCGGTCAATGGAAAGGCTACAGGGGGGCCGTATAACGGCTTCCCGATGCTGCCCGACCATGGCAGCCGTCAGCCGTTTTCCGTCCTACTCCCCTCTCCCCTTGTGGGAGAGGGGGCGGGGGTGAGGGGTCCCCAGCCAGGCTACCCCCACCCCACCGTTGTGCACCTGCACAATCCCGCTTCTCCAGAACCCAAAACGGCTTGGGCAGATGCCCGATGAAGCCTGACGGGCAAACTCGTTAGCCTGGGAAAAGGAAATAGTCCCCCGCGCATTCAAGTGCGCCGACGCGCCCATGGGCTCTGCGTGCGCGAGCGATCGGGAGCAATCGCATGATCGATGATGACGTGCGGGTTGCAGCGTGGGCTCCGTCGACCAACGGCGGGCCGTACGGGGCGGTGCTCGCCCGCGCGCTGGCCGGGCGCAGGTGCGACCTGGCGGCGGCCCTGGCTCGGTTGGAGGCGCAGAGCGCGCGCCTCGCTGCCGTGGCGGACATGCTCCTCGCGACATTGCGAGCCGGGCGCACGGTGTTGGTCGCTGGGAACGGCGGCAGTGCGGCTGGGGCCCAGCACTTTGCCGCCGAACTGGTCGGGCGCTTCCGGCGCGAGCGCGAGCCGTATCCCGTCGTGGCGCTGTGTACCGACAGCGCCGTCGTGACGGCGGTCGCCAACGACTACGGCTATGAGCAGGTCTTTGCCCGGCAGGTGGCGGCCTTCGGCCGGGCGGGCGATCTCCTGGTCGTGATCAGCACCAGCGGGGAGTCGGAGAACCTGGTGCGGGCGGCCGTGACCGCGCGCCGGCGTGGTCTCTCCGTGGTCGCCGTCACCGGCGAGCGCGACAGCCGGCTGGCTCGGCTGTCGGACTTGGCGGTGCGGGTGCCTACTGCCGACACCGCCCTTACGCAGGAGCTGCACCTGATCGTCACCCACGTCCTCTGCGACCTGGTCGAGGCCGAACTGGCGATCCGGGAAGGAGCCGGTGGCCCATGACCGCCCCGCATCGCGCGATCTTCCTCGACCGTGACGGCACCCTGGTCCACCCGCGCCACTACCCATCCCGGCCCGAGCACCTGCGCCTCTACGAGGGGATCGGCCCGGAGTTGCGCCGGCTGCAGGCGGCCGGGTTCCGGCTGGTCGTGGTGACGAACCAGTCCGGGATCGCCCGCGGCTACTTCACCGAGGACGACCTGCGCCGGATGCACGAGCACCTGGCGGCCAGCCTGGACCGCTCGGGGGTGCGGCTTGACGCGATCTACTACTGCCCGCACCACCCGGACGGGGTGATCCCCGAGCTTGCCCGGCGCTGCGACTGCCGCAAACCTGCCCCCGGGATGCTGTGGCGGGCGGCGCACGACCTGGGCGTCGACCCGGCGCGCTCCTGGCTCGTCGGCGACGTCCTGGACGACGTGGAGGCGGGCCGCCGCGCCGCGTGCCGCACCGTCCTCGTCGATCTCGCCACCGAATCGCCGCCGGTCACGGCGCGGCGCCGGCCGGACTTCGTCGCCCGCGACACCCGCCACGCGCTGCGGATCATCAGTGCGGTCGAGGGCCTGGCGGCGGCGCCGGAGCTGGACTACCGGCCGCTGGGATGGCCGGCGGCCGGTCTGGCTGCAGAGAGGGGCCGGTGATGGCGCGCGTGGTCGACGTGGTGCGGCGCTTCCGGCGCCTGCGGGCACTGGTCATCGGTGACGCCATGCTCGACAGCTACCTGGAGGGGACCGCCGCGCGGCTCTGCACCGAGGGGCCGGTGCCGGTGGTGCGCAAGACGGCCGAGGAGCGCGTGCCGGGGGGCGCCGCCAACACGGCGGCCAACCTGCGCGCATTGGGCGCCGAGGTGGTCTTCCTGGGGCTGGTGGGCGAGGATGTGCCGGGCGACCTGCTGCGGGCGGCGCTGGCGTCACGCGGCGTCGACGATCGCTGGCTGGTGGTCGACCCGGCGGTCAGCACGCTCCACAAGCTGCGCATCCTGGCCGACGGGCAGTACGTGGTCCGCTTCGACGAGGGAGACACCCGCGGCGCCTCGCCCGCGGCCCGTGCCCGGCTGCTGGAGCATCTGGAACACGCCTTCCCCGCCTGCGACGTGGTGGTCGTCTCCGACTATGCCTACGGCGCCGTCGCCGACGACCTCGTTGCCCGGCTCAGGGCGTTGCGCGCCGCGCGGCCCTGCCCGCTGGTTGTCGACTCCAAGGCGCTGCATCGCTTCTACGCTGCCGGGGCGACGGTCGTCACGCCCAACGACCTGGAGGCACGGCTGGCGGTTGCGCCGAGCGCGGAGGAGCCGGGCGGGCTCGATCTGGCGGAGGTCGAACGGATCGGCCGCGGCCTCCTGGAGCAGATCGAGGCGGCCTATGCGGCGATCACGCTGGGCGCGGACGGGGTGTTCCTGCTCGGGCGCGACGGCACCGGCCGGCATCTTCCGGCTCACCCGGCCGGGCAGGCCAGCGACATCGGCGCGGGCGACACGTTTGCCGCGGCGCTGGCGCTCGCGCTCGCGGCCGGAGCCGATGTGGTGGAAGCCTGCCGGATCGGCATCGACGCCGCCGGGATCGCCGTCGCCAGCCAGCGGACCGCGGCCGTGCCCTACCAGGATCTCCTGCGCCGGGTCAGCCTGCGCGATCTGGACGGGCGACCCGCCAGCATGGCCGCGGCTCGTCGTGACGTCGTCGCTCGACTCGACGCCGCCCGGCTCGCGGGCCGGACGATCGTCTTCACCAACGGCGTCTTCGACATCCTCCACGCCGGGCACGTCGAGTTCCTGCGCCAGGCGAAGGCGCTCGGCGACCTCCTCGTCGTCGGGGTAAACAGCGACCGCTCCGCCCGGCGGCTCAAGGGGGCGGGCCGGCCGATCAACAGCGAGCGCGACCGGCTGGCGCTGGTGGCAGCGCTCGACGCGGTGGACGAGGCACTGCTGTTCGACGAGGCGACCCCGGCCGAGTTGATCCGCACGCTGCGCCCCCACATCCACGCCAAGGGAGGCGACTACGCCGATGTGCCGCTGCCCGAGGCCGAGGCGGTCCGTGCCGTCGGCGGGCGGGTGGCGATCCTGCCGCTCGTCGGCAGCCTGAGCACCAGCGGGGTGATCGACCGCATCGTGGCGCTGGCCGGGGCCGACCTGAACGGAGCGGCGCCGTGAGCCCGCTGGACGCCCGCTGGGCCGCCACACGCCGGGTGCTGGCCATCCGGCTGGACAACCTGGGCGACGTCCTGGTGACGACCCCGGCGATCCACGCGATCCGTGCATCGCTGCCCGAGGCGGAGATCACGCTGCTGGCCGGTCCGGTCGGGGCGCAGGCCGGGCGGCTGAACCCCGACCTGGACGGCGTCATCGTCTACCAGGCGCCCTGGATGGACCCCTGGTCCCGCCTGCCGCACGACAGCCGGCGCGAGCAGCACACGATCGCGCGGCTCAAGGCCCGCCGCTTCGACGGCGCGATCATCTTCACCTCGTTCCGCCAGAGCGCCCTGCCCGCGGCCTACCTCTGCTACCTGGCCGATATCCCGCTGCGCGTCGCCGCCTCGATCGACGGTCCCGGTTCGCTCCTCACCACGCGCCACAAGCACCCGGAGCGGATGATGCACGAGGTGGAGCGCGGCCTGGACCTCGTCGGCGCCATCGGCATGGACACCGACGAGCGCGACCTCGTGCTCGCCGTGCCCGACAGCGCCCGCGCGGCCGTCGCCGACCGGCTGGCGGGCATGGGCGCGCTGAGCGACCGCCCGCTCGTCGTGCTCCACCCCGGCTGCTCGATGCCGGCCCGGACCTACCCCTGGGAGCAGTACGCCGAGGTGACCGCGCTGCTGATCGAGCGCCTGGGTGCCACCGTGGCGCTGACCGGCGTTGCCGAGGAGCGGCCGCTGGTCGATCGGATCCGGGCGCACCTCCGCCCGGCGCTGCGCGAGCGGGCACTGTCGCTGGCCGGGGACCTCGACTTCCCCGCTCTCTGCGCCGTGATCGCCGCGGCCGACCTGACGATCACCAACAATACCGGGCCGATGCACGTCTCGGCCGCGGTCAAGACGCCGGTCGTCGCCCTCTTCGCCTTGACCAACCCGCCGGAGCAGTGGGGGCCATGGCGCGTGCCGCACCGGCTGCTCTTCCACGACGTCTCCTGCCGCATCTGTTACAGCCGGGTTTGCCCGTATGGGCACGAGTGCCTGCGCCTGGTGACACCGGCCATAGTGCTCGATGCCGCGCGCGACCTCCTGGCCGGTTCGGCGCCGGTGGCGGCCAATGGCGCGACCGCCTCGGTCGCGCGGGGCGGGAGGCGGCCATGAGCGGCTGGCGGGAGGCGCGCACCATCGCCGCGCTGCGGCTCGACAATATCGGCGACGTCATCATGCTCGGCCCGGCCATCCGGGCCATCAAGGAGACGTCGCCCGCGGCGCGCATCACCCTGATCGCCAGCCGCGCGGGTGCGGCCGCCGCCCCGCTCCTCCCCTGGGTGGACGACGTCATGGTCTGGCGGCCGGTCTGGCAGGACGTGGGCGGGCGAATCCCGTTTGACCCGGCGCGCGAGCAGGCGCTGATCGCCGACCTGGCGGCCCGCCGCTTCGACGCGGCGCTCATCTTCACCTCCTTCAGCCAGACGCCGCACGTCCCCGGCTACGTCTGCTATCTGGCCGGCATCCCGCTGCGGGCGGGGGAGTCGAAGGAGTTCGGCGGCAGCACCCTGACCGACGAGCTGCGCGGCGCGCCGGACGACCTGCACCAGGCCGAGCGCAACCTGCGCCTCGTCGAACACCTCGGATTTCCAGTGCGCGACCGCCGCCTGGCGGTGGCCCTGCCGCCGGAGGCGTACGCGGCCGTGCCCCGGCTACTGGCTGCAGCCAGGTTGGACCCCGGCGCGCCCTTCGTCCTCCTCCACCCCGGCGCCAGCGCCGCGGCGCGGCAGGTGCCGGTCGCGCTGGCGGCCGGCCTCGCTCGTCTGCTGGCCGAAGCCGGCTGGCCGGTGCTGGTCACGGGTCTGGAGCGGGAAGCGGACCTGGTCGCCGCCGTCGTGGACGGGGCCGGGCCGCGGGTGCGGCCGCTGGTCGGGCGGACGACGCTGGCGGAGTACGCCGCGCTAGTGGACCGGGCCGCGCTCGTCGTCTGCGGCAACACGCTGCCGCTCCACCTGGCCGACGCGCTCGATACGCCGGTGCTGGCGCTCTACTCCGGCACCGACCTCGACGCGCAGTGGCGCCCGCGTCACACCCGCTCCCGTCTGCTGCGGCGGCCGACCGCCTGTCACCCCTGCTACCTCTTCGACTGCCCGATCGGCCAGCCGTGCCTCGACATCCCGCCGGAGGAGGCGGCCGCGGCGGCGCTGGAGCTGCTGGTCGGTGCCGGGGCGGGCGTGGCGGGAGGTGAGCGATGAGCGCAATCCTCGCCGTCCCGCCGCGCCGCATCGCCGTGCTGCGGGCGCTACACCTGGGCGACCTGCTACTTGCCGTGCCGGCCCTGCGTGCCCTCCGAGCCGGGTTCCCCGGGGCCGAGATCACCCTGATCGGCCTGCCCTGGGCCACGGCGTTCGCTCGGCGGGTCGACCGCTACCTCGACCGCTTCGTCCCCTTCGACGGCTATCCCGGCATCGCCGAGGTCCCGGTCGACCCGGCGCGCACGGCCCGCTTCGTCGCTGACCAGCGCGCCGTGGGCTACGACTTGGTGATCCAGATGCACGGCAGCGGTCGGACGAGCAACGCCTGCGCCCTGGCGCTCTCCGGGCGGGTGACGGCCGGGTACTACGACGGAACGCGGCCCGCAGGGCTGGACATCGGCGCCCCCTATCCGGACGACTGCTCCGAGATCGAGCGCAACCTGCGGCTGGCACGGCTGCTCGGCTGCCCCGACCTGGGGCCGGCGCTGGAGTTTCCCCTGAGCGCCGCCGACCGGGCCGAGGCCGCCGCGCTGCTCGACCGGCCGCCACCCGGCGGTCCGCTGGTCGGCATCCACCCCGGTGCCCGCTACCCGGCACGGCGCTGGCCGCCCGAGCGCTTCGCCGCGGTGGGCGACCTGCTGGCCGAGCGCTACGGCGCGCGGATCGTCCTGACCGGCAGCACGGAGGAAGTGGCGACGGTTCAGCAGGTCGCGGCGGCCATGCGCGCCGCGCCGCTGGTACTGGCCGGGCGGACCTCGCTCGGCGGGCTGGCGGCACTGATCGCCCGGCTTGACCTCTTCATCAGCAACGACACCGGCCCGGCCCACATCGCCGATGCGCTTGGCACGCCCAGTGTCACCCTCTTCGGCCCGGCCGATCCGACCCGCTGGGGGCCGCTCGACCGGGAGCGGCACCCCGTCGTGCGCGTCCCGGTCGCGTGCAGCCCGTGCCCACACCGGGAGTGCCCGATCGACCACCGGTGCCTGCACCGGATCACGCCGGAGATGGTCGCCACGGCCGCGACGCGGCTGCTGGCGGCGGGAGCGATGGCATGCGACGACTGAGGATCCTGATCTGGCACATCCACGGCAGCTACCTCAACGCGCTCGCGCGCATCGAGCACGACTGGTACCTGCCGGTCAAGCCGGGGCGCCCCGAGGGCTACGGCGGGCGCGGCCCGACCTTCGATCTGCCCGGCTCCGTGCGCGAGATCCCGGCCGAGCAGGTGCGCCACCTCGACCTCGACCTGGTCATCTACCAGACGCCGAAGAACTGGTTCGAGGACCGCTTCGAGATCCTCTCCGCCGAGCAGCGCGACCTGCCCAGCATCTACCTGGAGCACAACACGCCCAAGCCGGACGCGGTGCAGTCCCGCCACCCGGTCGACGACCCGCGCGTGCTGCTGGTCCACGTTACCCACTACAACCGCGTGATGTGGGACAACGGCCGCACACCCACGACCGTCATCGAGCACAGCGTCGCCATCGACCCGACAGCGCGTTACACCGGCCGGCTGCCGCGCGGCGTCTTCGTCGCAAACGGCGTCCAACACCGCCCGCGCATCGCCGGGTTCGACCTCTTCCTGCAGGCGCGGGAGCAGGTGCCGCTCGACGCGATCGGCATGGAGACCGAGGCGTTCGGCGGCCTGGGCGACGTGCCCTACCGCGAGCTGCACCGCCGCGTGGCCGCGTACCGCTTCGTCTTCAGCCCGATGCGCTACACCAGCCTGCCGCTGGCCGTCATCGAGGCGATGACCCTCGGCGCGCCGGTGGTGGCGCTCGCCACGACCGCGTTGCCGACAGTGATCCAGGATGGCGTCAACGGCTTCGTCTCCTGCGACCTGGACTATCTGATCGACCGCATGCGCTTCCTCCTCGGCCACCCGGCGGAGGCGGCACGCATCGGCGCGGCCGCCCGCCGCACCGCCGAGGAGCGCTTCGGCCTCGACCGCTTCCGGCGCGACTGGAACGCCGCGTTTGCGCGGGTGCTAGGTGAGGGACCCCTCACCCCCCTGCCCCCCTCTCCCACAAGGGGAGAGGGGGGAGAGAGGACGGCACCCTGATGTTCGTCCAGCGTCCGCGACGGCCCCGCATCGCGTTCCTGAGCGAGCACGCCAGTCCGGCGGCGCTGCTTGGTGGGCAGGACGCGGGCGGGCAGAACGTCTACGTGGACGAGGTGAGCCGCGCGCTCGGCCGGATGGGCCACGCGGTCGACATCTTCACCCGGCGCGACGCGCCAGAGCTGCCCGAGACGCTCGAGTGGGCGCCTGGCGTCCGCATCGTCCACGTTCCAGCCGGTCCGCCGCGTTTCCTGCCGAAGGACGACCTCTGGCCGTTGATGCCCGCGTTCCGCGACGAAATCCTCCGCTTCGCGGTCCGCGCGGGGACGCGCTACGACCTGATTCACGGCAATTTCTGGATGTCCGGCTGGGTGGCGGTCGAGCTGGGCCGAGCGCTCGGCCTGCCCGTCGTCCAGATCTTCCACGCCACGGGCATGACCAAACGGCGGCACCAGGGCGCGGCCGACTCCAGCCCGCCGGAGCGTATCCGGGTCGAGACCGACATCGTCCGGCGGGTCGATCGCCTCATCGCCCAGTGCCCCGCCGAGCAGACGGAGCTGGTTAACGACTACGGCGCCGACCCGGCGCGCGTGGCCGTCATCCCCTCGGCGGTGGACACCGCGCAGTTCTTCCCGATGGACCGCGCCGCGGCGCGCCGCCGGATCGGGCTGGACACTGACGGCCCGCTGGTCGTCTACGTCGGGCGGATGCTGCCCCGCAAGGACGTGCGCAACGTCGTGCGCGCCGTCGCTCTCCTCGCGCGGTGGACCGAGCTACCGGTCCGCCTCCTCGCCGTCGGCGGGGAGACGGAGCAGCCGGACCCGAGGGCGACGCCCGAGATCGGCGTGCTGCAGCGTCTCGCTAGGGAGCTGGGAATCGCCGACCGGGTGATCTTCACCGGCAAGCGGCAGCCCGGCGAGCTGGCCGCCTACTACGGTGCGGGCGACGTGGCTGTCACCACGCCCTGGTACGAGCCGTTCGGCCTCACGCCGCTGGAGGCGATGGCCTGCGGCCGGCCGGTGATCGGATCGGCCGTCGGCGGCATCGCCTTCACCGTGTGCCACGGCGAGACGGGCTTCCTCGTCCCGCCGCGCGATCCGGAGGCGCTCGCCCGGCGCCTGGCCGAGGTGCTGGCCGGTCCGGCGCTCCGGGACCGGCTGGGCCGGGCGGCCCGGGCGCGCGTCGAGCGCGCGTTCACCTGGCAGACCGTGGCCGAGCGGACCCAGGCACTCTACGTCGCCGTGCTGGCCGAGCGGGCGCGCCGGGGCAGTGCGCCGTCGCCTGCGGCGGCCGACCTCGCCGCCGGCGAGACGATGGTGGGAGAGGAGCCATGGCCCTGGTCGATGTCCTGATCCCCACCTACCGGCGCCGGACGGGCCTGGCGGTCGTGCTCACCAGCCTGCTGGGCCAGACCTTCACCGACTTCGACGTCGTCGTCTCCGACCAGACGCCGCCGGAGGAGGCGTATCTCGACAGCGTCGAGATCCAGACGTTGATCCACGCGCTCGAATGGCACGGCCACCGGGTGACGCTGCACCGGCACCGGCCACGCCGCGGGATGGCCGAGCAGCGCCAGTTCCTGTTGGAGCAGAGCCGAGCACCCTACGTCCACTACCTGGACGACGACGTGCTGCTCGACCCGCCCGTCATGGAGCGCATGCTCCGCGTGCTGCGGGAGGAGGAATGCGGTTTCGTGGGCTGTCCCGCCACCGGGCTCTCGCACCTGAGCGACGTGCGCCCGCACGAGCAAGTGGCGTTCGAGCCGTGGGAGGGACCGGTGCGACCGGAGCCGTTCACACCGGAGACGATCCCCTGGGCGCGGCACACCGTCAACAACGCGGCCAACCCGCTGCACCTGGAGCGCCAGCACTGCCCGGAGGGCCGGGTGGTCCGCTACAAGGTGGCCTGGGTCGGCGGCGCCAACGTCCTCTACGACCGCGCCCGGTTGCTCAGCGTCGGCAGCTTCTCCTGGTGGGAGCGCCTGCCGCCGGGGCACGCGGGCGAGGAGGTGGTCACCCAGTTCCTGCTGATCCGCTACTACGGTGGCTGCGGCATCCTGCCGAGTGGCACCTACCACCTGGGGCTGCCGACCGCGGTCGACGACCGCCGCCGCAACGCGGTCGAACTCTTCGCCGAGCTGATCCGCGAGATCGAGTCGTCGCCGGGTGGGCCTGCCCACGGCGATATGCCCCACCCCGGCCGGGTCGGGCTGGAAGAGGAGCACCCATGAGCCGGAACGGACCAACGGGGATCGATCTGCAAGGGAAGGTGGCGCTCGTGACCGGCGCGGGGAGTGGCCTCGGTGCCGCTACCGCGCGGGCCTTCGCCCGCGAGGGTTGCTCCGTGGTGTGTCTCGACATCAACGCTGACGCCGCGGCCAGCGTCGCGCGCAAGATCGCCGCGGCCGACGTCGAGGCCTTGCCGCTCGGCTGCGACGTCAGCGACGCCGACGCCGCCGCTCACGCCGTCGGCCAGGTGGTCGACCGGCTCGGCCGGCTCGACGTGCTGGTCAACTGCGCTGCCGTCGACCACACCCTGGCGGTCGAGGAGATGTCGGTCGCCCAGTGGGATCAGGTCATCGGCGTGAACCTGCGCGGGCCGTTCCTCTTCTCCCGCCTGGCCTTCCCGATCATGAAGCGGCAGGGCGGAGGGCACATCGTCAACGTGGCCTCGACCGCCGCCACACGCGCCTGGGCCAACGCCGCAGCCTACCACGCCTCCAAGTGGGGGCTGATCGGCTTCAGCCGCGGGCTGGGGGTCGAAGGGCGACCGCACGGTATCCGCGTCACGACGGTGATCCCGGGCGGGATGCGCACCCACTTCTTCGACCGGTTCATCGAGCAGGGCATCCCGATGCCGGACGAGGCGAACCTGCAGGACCCGGCGGTCGTCGCGGCGACCATCGTCTTCGCCGTCACGATCCCACCTGAGTCCGCCCTACAGGAGGTCATCGTGACTCCGGTGACGGAGACGAGTTGGCCGTGAGAGGACGGCCCTCACCCCCGGCCCCTCTCCCAAACTTTGGGAGAGGGGCCGGGGGTGAGGGCTGACGCACCACGAACGGAGCCCCACATGCCGATCGCACGCGCGCCGGTTCGCATCAGCTTTGGCGGGGGTGGTACCGACCTCGCGGCCTACTACCGCCGCTACGGTGGACTGGTCGTGAGCGCGGCGATCACCCGCTACGCCTACGTCGTCGCCCGGCAGCCGGCTGACGGCGGTATCCACCTCGGCTCGGCCGACTACGGGGTTTGGGAACACTGGCCGCCCGGCACGATCCCGCCGGTCGTCGATCCGCTGCCGCTCCCCAAGGCCGCCGTCGCCTGGTTTGCCGAGGCGAGGTTGCTGCCGGAGGGCGTCGATCTCTTCCTGGCGTCCGAGGTGCCACCCGGCACCGGGCTGGGCTCGTCGAGCGCCATGGCCGTGGCGCTAACCCGGGCGCTGGGCGCCTACGCCGGGCGCCCGCTCATTCGGGCTGCTGCCGCCGAGATCGCCTGCGACCTGGAGATCGACCGGCTCGGGATGCCGATCGGCAAGCAGGACCAGTACGCCAGCGCCTTCGGTGGCCTCAACGCCATCGAATTCACCGACGACGGAGTGCGCGTCCACCCCCTGGGGCTCTCGCCGGACATCGTCGCGGCGCTGGAGACACGCCTGCTCCTCTTCGCCACCGGGCATACCCGCAACTCGTCACGGGTGCTCGCGCAGCAGCGAGCCGACACCGAGACGAAACCCGAGGTCGTGGCCGCGCTCCACCGGCTGAAGGCGCTCGCCGCCGCGATGGCCGACGCCCTGACCGCGCACGACCTCGACCGCTTCGGCCGCCTGCTGGATGACGGGTGGCGGGAGAAGAAGCGCGTCTCCGGCCGGGTCAGCACGCCGGAGATCGACCGCTGGTACGCCGCGGCGCGGGAGGCCGGTGCGCTCGGCGGCAAGGTCACCGGCGCCGGGGGCGGCGGCTTTCTCCTGTTCTACTGCCCGCCCCGGCGGCAGCCGGCCCTCCGCGCCGCCATGGCCGCCCACGGCCTGCACGAGTTGACCTTCGGCTTCGACGCGGCGGGCGCCTGTCTCGTCGCGGGCGACCTTGCCGGCGCGTCGTCTGCTCCGACGCCGCTCGGAACGGGACAAGGTGGGCTCAGCCGCGATGGACAAGGAGCGTGATGATGCAAGACGAGATCGAACGCTACTGGCGCGAGATCGCGCTCCTGGTCCATGCGATGCCGGGCGCTGTGGTGGCGCGGGCCGCTGAGATGCTGGACGACTGCCGCGCTCGCGGCGGTACCGTCTTCATCGCCGGCAACGGCGGGAGTGCCGCGACCGCATCCCACTTCGCCTGCGACCTTGTCAAGGGGACCCGCCTGCCCGGGCTGCGCCCCTTCCGGGTTGTGCCGCTCACCGACAACATGCCGCTCGTGACCGCCTGGGCCAACGACACCAGCTACGAGCGGATCTTCGCGGAGCAGTTGGAACCGCTGGTGCGGCCGGGCGACGTGCTGGTCGCGATCAGCGCCAGTGGCAACTCGCCCAACATCCTCGCCGCCGCGCGCGTGGCGCGCCGTGCCGGGGCCGTGACCGTCGCCCTCACCGGGCGGACCGGTGGCAAGCTGCGTCGCCTGGCGGACCTCGCCGTCTGCGTGCCCTCGGAGACGATCGAGCAGGTTGAGGACGCCCACCTGATCGTCGCCCACAGCCTCTGCGTGGCCCTGCGGCAGCACCTCCGCGACGCGGCCGCCCGCCCGCCGGGCACTCACCGACCCGGCGCCCCACCCCGCCGTCGCCGACCTCGACTGAGCCGAGCGCGCTACGCCGCCTGACGACGCGGCGGTAACCCCAGGAGCGCGGGTGTCGCACGGAGCCTCGCCCAACCCCTTCGTCAGGAGCGCCGGCATCCTGCCGCCCCCCGTCGCGTTCGCGCGTGCCAGGGGCGAATGGGCCTCTTGGCACCTTTGGGTGAGCACGGTAGTTGCGTTTGTTTCGAATACGCGCTATGATGCGTCCACACAGGCGGGAGGAGGTACCCCATGCAGTCAGCTACATTGAAGCCGAGCAAGCCGGTAATGGCGGCTGACGACGAGCGCGCGTCGCTTGAAGATATTGATCGCTTGCTGGAGAGCCGTTGGACGGACCGCCCCGCCCTCATCGGCGACGATGGCACGCGCATCGCGTTGCCTCCGTCGCTGTTTCGGGTGCTTCGCGAGGCAGTGCACGCCTTAGCCGAAGGCGCTGCGGTCACGATTGTCCCCATTGACAAAGAATTGACGACCCAGCAAGCGGCGAATATCCTAAACGTGTCACGGCCTTATTTAATCCGGCTCCTTGAGCGTGGTGAGATCCCGTACCATACGGTCGGCCGGCACCGGCGTATTCGCTTCGGGGACGTCCTCGCATACCGGCAGAAGCGCTACGAACGTCGGAAGGAAGCTATCCGGCACATGATCGAGGCGAGCGAGGAGTCGGGCGACTATACCTAGGCGGTGAGGTTTGCCCGATCTTGGCTTAGCAGCGTTCGTTGCTGTACTCGACACGTGCGTCCTGGTGCCTGACTCGCTGCGGCATCTCTTGATCGGTGCCGCCGTGGAGGAACTCTACACGCCGCGGTGGAGCGTTAAGACCCTGGGCGAGTTGCACAACACCCTGATCAGGCGCGGCAGGACGAGGGCCTACGCGCAGCAGGTCTGCATCGAACTGCGTGACGCGTTTGAAGACGCGACGGTCCAAGTCGAGGGGATCGAGATTTCCAGAATGGACGCCGCACCTGACGATCGACACGTGGTCGCGGCTGCTGTGCGCAGCGGTGCCGATCTCATCGTGACCGCGAACACTCGCCACTTCCCAGCCGCCGTGCTCGACCCGCTCCAGATACAAGTCAAGACACCGGACGAGTTTCTCTGCGATCTCTTCGATCTTGAGCCGGTTCTGCTGGCGCGCCTTGTCGAGGAGCAAGCAGCTTGTCTCCGAAATCCCCCGATGAGTGCTGTTGAGCTGGCCGAACACAAGCTCAGCACGCACGCCCCGGAGTTCGTGGCAGCGGTGCGGCCCCTGCTGTCTCCTGACTAGGTTTGCCCGCTCACCTACCCCTCTCCCGGCGGGTCCTGGAGGTAGTCGGGGCGCTGCTCCCAGCCCATGCGGTCCACCTGATCCCAGGTGATGTTCAGTACGACGCAGTCGCCGGTGACGTCGCTGAGCGATCCGATCGGCACGAAGAGTCGCGTCCCGCTGCCGGCACGTTCCACCTCAAGGTACGGCTCGATCTCCGTGGGGGAGGCGGCGGGCGGAGGCGTCCCGTAGGTGGCGGCGCGATACACCTTGACCACGCGGCCAATCGGTTGGTGCTCGCTGTCGCAGACGTTCATGCCCCAGCGGATGCGCTCCAGCAGGAGCAGGTTCGGATCGGTGGTCATCGCGGTCTCCTTCTCCGGTGCCTCGCCGGACATGTGGTTCCGACGATCGGTTGCACGGGGCGTACCAGCCGGCATCGGCATGATCCTTGCACGTTACTGCGGGTGCCGGGAACAGCCCGGAGCGAGCGTGCAGGAGAGGGATCGCCGATGAGGGAGCACAGAGCTGACATCCACCGGGGCGTGCCGGTCGTCGACTCCGACGGGCGCGGCGTGGGCATCGTCGCCGGGGTACGCGAGGACGACTTCCTGGTGCACCGGCCGGAGGCGTTTGGCATCTACATCCCGAAGGACGCAGTGGCGCGCGTCGAGATCGACCGCGTCGTGCTCGCCGCCGGCGTCACCGACATCGAGCGGGAGAATTGGCCGCGCGAGCTGGGCTGGCCGGTCTCCGCGGGGGCCGGCGGGGCGGACGATTCCCCGTCCTAGCGTCCGGAATCGGACGAACGATCAGGGCGCGCTCGGTGCCACTGGACCGGGGCGGCGGTCCGGTGCGGTCGCGGCGCGCAGGGCCCGCCCCGCCAGGGCCGGGAGATGCGTCCGAGCCGGATGGCCCCGATGTCGTGCTCCGACTAAATGGCTAGGAACGACATCCGGGAGGGGCGGTTCATGGATAAGCCGACGTTCGTGAACAAGGTGCGCCAGCGGCTGGGCGACCGCTTCGTGGCGACGCCGGAGGAGAGCATCCGCGCCGTCTTTCAGACGCTCCACGAGCGCCTCCCCGAGGGCCAGGCGGGCCACATCGCCTCCCACCTGCCCAAGGAGTTGAAGGCCGAGTGGGATCTGGGCAGGGGCGCGACGCTGCGGCGCCAGATCAGCGGCACGGGTACGTCCTTCGACCGCGACGAGTTCCTGGAGCGGGTTCGCCAGCGGGCCGGGCTCCCGACGCGCGACGACGCGGTCCACGCCACCCGCGCGGTCTTCGCCACCCTCCAGGAAGCGCTCCCGGAGAAGGATCGGCGGGATACCGCCGGTGCGCTCCCGCAGCCCCTCCGTGGCCTCTGGGAGACGGCGGCGGTGCAGGGCACTGGTGCACGTCCAGACCCCGCCGGGCAGCGGTACGAGGACCAATGGCTCCCCAGCGAGCACGGCAAGACACCGGACCAACTCGCCTAGCGCCCCGGCCCATGCCGTCCTGCGTGGCCGCTGACCAGGCGCTGATACCCCGGTAGTAGGGTATCCACGATCCAATGAGTGCCCGGGGCTAAAGCCGCCGGGCTCACAACGAAAGCCGGCTGAAGCCGGCTGGGGATGGTGTCGTACTCACATTCCGGCGTGGAGTTCCTCCGCGTGGCGCGTGTCCGGGCTAAAGCCGCCAGGCACGGGCCGAGCGGCGGGACCCGTCGCACCACCCATCGCACGTCCCAACGTCGGCTCGGAACCCACCCCGGCGCGGCTGATACCGCGCCATACCACAGCGGCGGCGTGGGCCGCCGCACTCCACAGCCGGCTTCAGCCGGCTTTTCTTGTCAGCTCGGGGCTTGAACGCCTGGTGTGAGTTAGGGCGCCGCGGCTACCAGGTGATCAGGTTCGCCACCGCCAGCAGCGGCCGTCCCCGCTGCCGATTGAGCCAGCAGCAGAGATTGTGCAGCGCCA